>JGI24508J20089_1000012_pt1 | contig 997667 bp, 1057 predicted proteins | sample LinPmetageLP24_FD_20089 | JGI IMG/M metagenome (IMG submission 20089)
AGTGCACAGCCCCGTTGTCCCGTGCTCTCAGTTCTGGCCCGCTTGAAATGTATCTGTATTTGTATGTTAAGAATTCCGGATGCAACTTAGAGCGTAATCGTGTTGTGCGGTGTGTTGAGAACAGCCGATAAACGTCAGGATGAGTGAGCAATCGATCTCCGCTGCGTGGTTGGAAAACAGTCAAGCATATACCCCTGACCTGTAAGTGAGGGAGCGACTCAGGCCAGCGCCAAACACTGACGACTCTTAGGGAGGACAGCGCTGAAATGAAGAACGCTTTCCACGAGTTCGCTCAATTGCATTTGTCCTCGGAGACTCGCATTCGGCTGTTATGTACCTCGTCAGAATCTGGTAGGATCCCCCAGTCCCGCACTTTGCCATCCTGAGTGTACTTGATGCTCATCTGAGGGGTGTAGTTGTCGAATACACGACTGTCGATGACGAGAAACTCAAGTCATGGTTAACTCAGAACAAACAACCTCGTTTTAGTCTCTTGTAGGTGCAGTTCGCCCGCTTATCGAGATCACAATTGACACGTAAAAGCTTCATAAACCGTTTCCTGGTTAAGCCAAATCATCCCACGCCTATAGATGCCGCGAAACTTCGAGCCTCGCCGTTGGCCTTGGACTCTCTAGCAGCACACTTCAGCATCGCACCTGCATTCATCTACGCTGTTTCCAGATATCGCCTTCCTACAGGCAAAGGACAGCGTTTTTGGGTAAATGAACAGAACGCATGCCAGCACGATTTTTGGTACTCTATTCCTGTGAGGCTAAAGGTAAAATGCACCGCAGACCGATTGCGACATGATGAAAGCACCGCTGGGAGCAATCAAACGGACCCTTTCTATTACCTACACCTTGCGAACCATGATATAGACATCAGGGGGGGGCGCATATTCTTATATTTTTCGTATAAAACCGCAAATAGATCGACTTCTGTCATCGCGGTCAACATGCTTGATGGGCGCTGGGCTAAAACAGTGGAGGAGCCTCAAAAGCGCATCAGAGATATGTTGAAATCCACCAGCAAGCAGGAATCGAGCGATGACCCATGTTTTATTCATCTGATTTACTTTACCAGTGCCTTGAAGTGGTGGACCGATGCATTAGAGAGCATAGACGCGCAATTAATATCATATGTAAGATCTGGATGTAACGGCAAACGAAGAAACGATACTGAATACGAGTAGGAACGGGGGCTGCAAAATGATGTTCAGCAAGAAGACAATCCAGGATTTCATGAGGAACTTAACAAGGCCTTACATGCCATGGCCGCTCATCTCCATCGATATGCGAGTGAGCTCAACTCCCTGGATGAGATACTTTCCGGTATAAAGAAATACCACAAGGATACACATTCTGACGATAGCACGCACAAGTTCCCCGACGAATCCCAATTTCAGAGAATCGAGAATGGGCTCCAGCAAATTGTCTCGCAACTTCAAGCAGTGAAGCATTTCGAGGACGAACTCGAAAAGAAATTGCAAAATATAATAGCTTTAGTATGTCTCAGCAGAGGAAATAGGAGAGTAATGCTGAAACATGATCTAGTTGTTCAATCGCATCCAACTGAGGAATGACCGCGCGCTGCTTGCAAACAGTTTAGCCATGCAAAAAATACTCAAAGCGACGCAAGACGAGGCTGCAGCTTCCAAAGTAATGGCAGGCAGAGCCCACGAGCTAACGGTGGAAATGAAGAAAGACAGTTTGTCAATGAAAACTATCGCTATCTTAACGATGTTCTTTTTGCCGGGGACGTCGTTTGCCGTGAGTACCATAATAATATAACTAGTATTTGACCTTTTCGTTGATACTGATGCTTGGCAGGCTCTCTTAGCAATGCCGTTTTTTACTGGGAACCGTTGGCTTAATGAGGTTTCGACATTTTGGGTTTGGGTTGTCCTCACAGTCCCGTCGACGGGGCTTGCGTTCGTCTTTTATATATACTGGAAGCGGCGAGGCGAGCGAGGCCCGAAACAAGAGGTGGGTAGCGAGGAAGGTATTGATATGAGGGAAGTCGGTGGTCAGAACTGATATACGCATCTCGACAAGAGCTCACTAAAGCCACGGTGAAGGTTTCCCGAGCTCAGTACTGAATACTATAGAATTGGCAAACGGCTTTCGTTCACGTTCAATATTTGAAACATTCTTACTAACTTACTCTACACTTGGGCTATAGTAGCTTACCCATGCAAGGTGAATCAGCATCTGGGTTTGTTCCGAGATATAAGACAGGAGGCATGGTCAAATTGAAAACGAACTTCATACTAACGTAAAGATAACAAATTTAGCAGCGGCGGTGAGGGCGAATCTGGGGGTGAATGTGCAGCAGCAGGTGGCGGGTTTCGACTGTGCATTTGCATGGGCGGTGACGGATGCTGATTCACAAACGCTTTAAGTGTCAGCGCCAAAAATGGCTGAGGTGGTCTGTGCTCACAATTTTTGGGGGCGAAAGAACGAAACCGATTTTGCAAGCGACTATAAGAGAGCCAGAAAAGCCCACTTACTTCTAAATGTCCAAGAAAAAGCATAAAATGAATGACACATTTCAAGCAGCCAAAATTAAATGTGATTAACATGCCTGATGCGATTTCGTTCTTAGCCCATTTACATTTAACATATCTTAGTGCGAGGGGAAATACGGAAATAAGCGAGTGAAGGGCCTAAAGCGAATTACCGCAACTAAAAATATTAAGCCAAACATAAAATAATTGAACGTAACGAGTACAATACAATATAAACTATCACTATTTCAACTTTTACTATTCGAATAACAATACAATTCGCAATAACCAGGTTCAACAGCCATGTCCAATGATGCCGAGTATGAATACTGAGGTTGGTTGGGCTAGTCGACTCTGCCAACGATGAAAAGCGAGGCCTTCGTAGTTTGTCGTGCTTGTTCGCATCGGGGGGGGCAGGATACGAAGTATTTAGTCCCCAGCCGTCTGTACATATGCGGGCCGTTGCGGCATGGTGGCGGAGGCTGGGGTAGTCTGATTATAGAGTGGTGCAGGTTTACAAGCACCCTTAGCGCCGAGGCGTTCTCCCAGGCTCACACATGCTCCCAAAATGGTCATTCGCGAGTTGGCATGTCATTGTGCCATGATTTGGAGTATCCACAAAAGTGCTTAGGAACAGTATGCTATGTCGGGACCACGCCGTTGAAGTGGACCTTCAAGCAGACCAAGTCTGGCCTCCATTTGGTCACGACGACGACAGATGATGCTCGTCCCTCCCAACCTTCTACATCTACCAATTCTAGCCAATCCACGACCTACATATTCCAAGCGCAAGCGATAATTTAGGAATGGGTCCGGCTCATAACGAATCTGAACGGCGATGCAGACCTGGCGTCGCAGACCCGTCGGCGACGGTCTGGATCTTCGCCATAAGTTCAAACTTGTGGTCACCGCGAGGGCTTGATGGTAGGGAATCGGCTTGGGGGAAGTGGCATGAGCATATGTTGCTCTATGAAGTATTTCTAGAGAGGTTTGAGAGCTTCCATGATTTGAAGGAGAGAACTCGGGATGGTGGATTACCAGATAACTTCCCTCGATTGAGATACCCCAAAACTCCCCAAGCTATTGCTATTATTGCATAAATACGTCGACCAACTGTACAGTGGGAAGCCGTACCGGGCAGATGCGCATTCTGTGAGCCTTGATGCAGTCTGGCACCGTCAGGAACGTTTAAGCTTAGCCTCTTCACTAAGTCGCTGAGTCTGAAGATGTGAGTCGTTCTCCGATGTTCGACCACATTGAGAACGTGAAGAGCCGGTTCGCCTGGGGGGTTACGACTGGAGCAGATGGAGTAGTCCCAATTCCAGCACATCAGAATGCGAGCGACCGGGTATGGGATGAAACATATGAAAGGCATAGATACCATGATGGGCAGACATGGGTCTGGAGAGAAGAGACAGGAGAGAAGAGACAGGAGAGAAAAGACAGGAGAGGGAAGTGTTACTGGGTATTCTTGATTATGGTGGCGTCCTTTTGATTGAGATTCGAGATAACAAGGAATAAAATACATGAGTCATTAAATCATCAGCCTCACATCCCTAATCACATCCCTAATCAACTTGACATCGCAGCCTCGGAAACATGGTCTTCCAAATCAACAGCCTCAACCCTAGACCTGATCTCAGCGCTATGACTAATAAGATTCTCGAAATACTTCCTCCCAACTTCGCTCTCTGACCAAATTTTCCTACTCTCCCTCGTTTACAGACCAATTGCTCTGTGGTGCGTTGGAGGCTGACTTTGAGGCTATCGGCTGGACATCGGAGTACTCCATTCTGGCCATCTATATGACCCTCACTATCAATGGTTTCGCCAAGTGACCACCTGTAATTCCAGACAAACAATATATCCCACTGCCAGATTGGCGAAAGACTGTCACCAACTGCTCGACTCTCCCAACCTCTTTACCATGGCTCCTTTCATCTTGAAGAACTTATCACTCGTACTCCTTACCTCCTTTATTCATAGCGCTTCCATTCTTCCACTGCGCACTCAGGCTTGGTGGTGCTGATGCCAAACTTCCTCTTAATTCATTCCTACCGCAATCCGTCGAGCAAGAGTCGCGAAACCATCTAGCATGGATCCCTACTTTCATTTTGATAAGTCGGAAGTTACGGGATGTTTGCAGTAAAGGAAGGCGATGGGGCGATGGGGCGATGAGAGAGAATGGTCGTCGGCTAGCCATCGATGACACTGTTCGGTCTTCACCCACCAGGCCAAAGGTCTCCTTGAGAGAGTGAGCACTCCCTCGTGCCATACCAGAGAAACTGCTTTAGATCGGCTGGTTCCCCGACAAGCTTATCAACCTGCGTAATTGCAGGTTTCCTCTATCCTCTATCCTTTAGCATGAGATCTCTGCATGAACATTTTCTGCATATTTCTACTCTAGAGTTCCCACCCATCACTATCAACTCCAACTCGCCTACCGACTAGCCCAGCTCATGGACTTCTCTTGACATTCTTTCATCACCTCAGGCGCTCGACTTTCAATATGCTCTGTTTGAAATTTCCCATCTGGGTCTCTCCATATGATCTTAGGAGGAACCGCAGGCGCTGCCCTCGGGTAGGTGTAGTCCTCTCCATTCACAGTGATATTTGTCATCGCCTGACTTGCATCACTTACATCACTTAGCTCCAAGTACTCAATCTTCTGGCCTAGCCACATTTTCATTGGTCTGCTATTTCCCGATCGTGGGCCATGGCCTTTCGACGACGATGATGCGGACGGAAATTTCCTTGAGTACAGGCGAATGACCAACAATCTTACTGAGGGAAGACAAGAGAGAACGATGGCAACGCCCAGTTCGATCGCAGTCCATATGACAACAAAAACGTAGTCCCAGGTTGGATCGATCGAGTTTCCGAATCCGAGAAGGACCTTCAGCCGGATGGCGGAAACGATACAACCGCTTGTTACATTAGTTTCAGCAAAGACACTGAGGAAAAATTTGACCTACAAACCCCCCAACGCAAACATCAGTGAGGTGGCGACCTTCTTCTGCTGGCTCATATTTAATTTCAATACCTCTTGAAGTGGCAAGAGAGTGATGATGGCGTCCTGAGCCATGCTCATGGCACTGTTCGCATACGCGAGTGCGTTCACATCCAGGCAGGTTCCCCCTTTGATATCTCTGTCCCAGAAATAATTAATAGGATGACATGAGAAGATCGTCATGACTAAGATGATCGCTGTGCTCACACAAACCATGGCTATGGTGGCCCAGACTTGAACACAGAACCAGTACCTGTACTTGAAGATTCGAAGATAGAAGAAGAGTATAGAGAGCTTCGTGACTGAAAGTACGACGACGTATGTATTTTCAGCAATGTAGACTGGATGTTCGTCAGACCTGTCCATGAATGAGGGTGAGAGATGTACAATCTCTCAGAAATTTCTTCAAATCACCGTTTTCAAGGCTGTACAGGTGCTTCCCAAATCCTTCGCTCGTCACTGAGGTAGTTAGATCAAGAACATGGCTGCAGAGACGTACTAACTTTTGAACGTGAGTGCGATGGGCAGACCAGCGAGTATCTATAATCATCAGCCAGTTGTAGCTTCCCTGGCCTTTCTAGCCGCACTTACAAGGCCACCAATGACGACCCAATCCTCAAGTCCTACTTTGTTTCCCCATAAGCTCCCATGAACGAAGCGTGCTGCAACAAAGACCGATGCCACAGCAGTGATAGCTACAAAGACGGAAACGATAGTCTGAGACCTATTCTGAAAAGGTGCTTTGCAAACACTGGCTTGGAACTTGGCAAGAGCTTTTTCCATCAGCAAGTGCTATATTGTTTGCGATTCAGAGCATACCCAATGTGTCTGCCATGGTGCAGTTTGTAAGCATACAATTAGCCGTCGACACCGTCAAATTCTTGCTGGTACACTGGCAGGCCAGATCAGTGAGAGCACATCCTGACTCCGGGATTGTTTGGAATAGGCAAACAAGCTTGGATATGTCAGCGAGCAGAAAAGCTGGAGAGGCAATTAATACCTACAGCACAAGGTGGAAGGGGTGTGGGCGATTGGCATGAAGCGAGAGCTGCCCAGCATACCCAGTATACGAAGAAGCCGAATAAATTCATCGCTATTGGAAGCTGCGAGTTTTAGATATTCTTCATTATCCATCCCAGGCCTCTGGGAAGGACCTTAAGGTCATGTATCCCTTCGACGGTATTTGACTTCCCAGCAAAACCTCGAAGGACTTCTAGTGCTCCCGCAACGTTGGTAATTGGAAAGCCATCTCTCTCGGCGGTGGACCAGAGCGCCGTGTAACCAATGCGTTTGGTCGGTGGCTTCTATAAAGTTAAGGCTAGACTTTAGTGGGGTCTCACCATCTTGATGACGGCTTTCGGGTTTGCGCGTATCATCAGATCAGCGACCAGTGTTATTGGATACGAGACACGACTGATACGCGAAGGCTGGGCGCCCGCACGTTTCTTGCCGGTGCGAAGCCGATGACTTGTGGACAGAGAAGTAAAGATGAACATAAAGTGTTTCAGCTCTTTGGGTTCGAAACTTCGGAATTCTTAATGATGGGGCGCATGAGAAACTTTGGGAGTGTTGCTTATCCTTCCCAGCATTTTATACCAACGCTAGTGGCTGCCGCCAACCAGCTCGAACCATTAGTCAAGGCTCACAATTCTGTAAATTGACATTTAGAGATAGGGATCCTTTTCCACATGAAAAGATAACAAAGCCCTAATGGCGACCAGCCCGTCAACAGAGTCGTATCAACTCTAATTTCGAATGGACAGCTACCTAGACGTTTTTAGCAAGACCGGAGACGAGTCTGGTATTTGGTACCAGTTCACTTACGGAACGCTAAGAATGCGGCACCAAGATGACTTTTCCCGCACGTCGTGAAAGGGGCTTGTTCTCGAACACTTGCAGCATTTCAAAAACCATGTACAGAGCGTGCATGGCATCAAGCTTGGTAGTGACTTTGTGTTAGGGGAATATCGCAGAAGCACCTTCAGCTTTACTTCTGTCCTGGTAGCTACAACAAAACCCAATCATTGCCATCTACATCAATACGGGCATCCCCAATGCCAGCTTGACACGTTGGTAAATACTCCACTGTCTTATCTGCCTTCTCATCCATCTGCTCATTCATTTCCAACTTCTCGTGTTCGCTCGACCTCATCATAACTCCAGGAGCTGTTGTCTTCAGACCACACTCACTATGATTAACCACTCAGTACGGTCCATTTCCGGACCATGACTAAATCCGAACGAGAACTACAACCAGCCAAGCTTCCATGTACGCGTCGATACTGATAAGCTGCTTCAGACTCTAGAAGTTGGAATCTGGTTGGACAGTGCCGACATTGAAGCCCATCCATGACCAGGAGTAATGGCAGTGCTTCAGACCAGATATACAGCCTGATTTCTAAAGTCAAGTCTTTCAACTGCTTGGAGAGCCAGGCCATCGGCTTTGGGGAGACGTAGGTTGCCGAGTATCTCGTGAACTTGACAGCTAACTCTTGATTGATCTTCTCAGGCGGTTTCTCGTCAATTTGGAACAGTGATTTTTCTCTGTCTTCGAGTAGTATGTTTTTGGAAGTAGATAAGGATTTTGCTAAAAACGTATTAACATTACCGTCTATTCCGGCAACCAATCACTTTACTTACTATCTCTACGAACGACGGTTGCCCTGATGTATTGTATTTGATTAAGAAAAGGGCAGTTGACTGTATCGCTTAGCTCAACTCATGTACTTCTAATTTGATTGTGCTTCTAATATAGTTGTACTTTTGATTTAATTGTACTTCTAGTCTAATTGTAGTTCTTGTTCTATGGTTCTTTTGGTTTAATGGTGCTTCTACTTTAATTTCACCTTCTTGTGGCCTTGGTATTTTCATGACATGGATTCATATTATTTGCACATTTTAGATTTTATATTCAAACGTTACGGATACAACGACTAGCAATAGACAATAGAAAACCTTGAACGTATTCTGTCATTGTAACTAGCTATAGAGGCAAAGTCTAGCCAGCGAGGGTTTTTGGGAGGTTACCTCGCTTGAAGGTTATCCCCACACTAGGTCATCACCTTACCACACCGCCCGCTCCGCTCACAGGGACCCGGGAATACCACCAACCTTCATTGTCCAAATAGAGATAAAAGTCGCTCTCTACTTGCCATAATCTCCGTAGCAAACTACCTGAGAGCTCGAATCTTGAGAAAAGAAACCCCTCTTTAGCTCAGTCGGACCCTGTTCTTGCCCCGGCTCCCCTCGCTCGACTCAATTTTATACTCAACCCCTGCCTCCGTCGCATCTGGGTTTAACTCAAACCCAACTCCCCCCTAGAAACTCAGCCATTCGTTCAAACTTTCCATCAACTATGTCCGATTTACGCAGGAGACCTAATACTCAGGCAAAGATAGTCCAGCTAAATCTTCTAGGGATACTTTCTCGTTTGTTTAATACAGCAATTCGCCATATCTTTAAGTAGTATGTTTTTAAGCAGTAGATAAGTATTTTGCTAAGCTGTATTAAGATTGCCGTGTATTTTAAATATGCAATTACTCCAGTCACTAGTTTTGCGAACGAGGGTTGCCATAATACATAGTCCTTGGACCTGTACGTAGTATATTGGCCATACTTGCAGATGATCAAGGCTTCTCCGCCGCTCGCCTTTGAATTATCACAAAGTTGAAGGTTAGGACAAGTAATTCGTAATCCGTGAATCCGCACCTGACCGTTCAATATTGGCCAAGGAATGAGGGAATGCCCTTGTAGGGCTCCAAGGCATCGTGAACATTAAGTGTAAAGGAATGCCCAAAGCTTCTGCACAATGTACGTGAGCAAAACTTGGTGGATTGGCAATTATTGCTTCCGTTTCAGTGAGATCTCCCCGCTCATAATAGTCTCGAACTTTGGGATTATTCCTGGATTTTTGACCATGTACTGTGAAATATTAGTATAGAAGAAGAGGCATAGACAGAATATACCTACGACCATGAGGGATGCTGGTTTGGGCTTTCATCAATCTTCAGATGTCCGCCCAAAGCCACGAATCCAGCAAACACGATGATCAGCATGATAGACAGCTTGATTATGCCAAGGAAATTCTGCAATCTAAGTCCCCATTTCAGAGCCAAGCCGTGAATCAAGAATGCGGTGGTAATGCATGCCAATCAATGCCTCTCTGGTTCCATCGAGTGACCTCCACATTCGCAGCGTGCAAGATATACTCTCCGAAGATGACAGAATATCCTCCTGCCCAACCTAGAAGCATGGCCCAGGAGGCATACATGGCGGTAGCCAGGAACTTCGGTCTAGTGAAAACGGACTCGAGATAGTTCTTCTCGCCTCCGTTTCGAGGCAAGCCGGTCCCAAATTCGAGAGAGACAGCCGCACCAGCAAATGCGATGACGATTCCAGCCACCCAAATGAAGAGCGAAAGGCCAATTGAGCCATAAAGGGAGACGATCGATGAAGGGGTGGCGAAAATTCCAGTTCCTACCATACGGTTGAAAATCAAAAAGATAGCACTGGCAAGTCCAAGTTGTCGACGCTCCGTGCTCGTGATATATGCTTCGACTTCTGAAAATGATCAGTTGATACTGGATGTTGTAGTGGACAACATTTCGCACCTCCATTTCCGTCAACTACAGGTTCCCCATGTTGTTTCCTATCACTACTACTGCTGTTTGCATGAGGAGAGACGCCTCCATCTCTCGCAAAGACCGCTTTCTCCGCCATTGTTGGCCACTGGATGGTCAAATTGCCAGTGGTTGATGTATCAAGTTTGGGTATACACAGAAAGAAAGTTTGAAATCAGTTGTGAGCACTTTGATAATAGTGACCACTTAGTGGGACTAAGTGACAATTGGCTTCCAAAGATTTAGGCTGCTAAGGAGATCCAGACAAGGATTGACCCACAGCGTATGCAGCCATATTTATCGATTCACCAGCTGCGCCCAAACCATAATCCAATTTTTTTGATATGCGAATCTATTGCAACATTCTAGGATACACATTCGTCATCCACGCTTCAAGGTATTATATGTCTGGGCACTGAAAATCTTGGTCAAGCGAGCTTCTAGAAGTCTACTGTTGTTCGGTGTTGTTACGTTGTTGGTTCCACTACAGACGGAACCGAGAGACGGTTGAAATGTCGTGCTCGGGAATTCTCCCTTACCACAGGGTACCGTCAGATATCCGAAGGGGAAAAATTGTTTCTCAACTAGCTCTCCAGAGTCATCTACTTCCGCGACGTCTCCTTTGACCGGTATCATCGGACAAGGAAATACTAGAAGCTCACTCTATCCTTGCCACAACCGCACGTATTCAATATCCGATAGCGCCTTGGTAATAATCTGAACTGTGCTCAGCATTGATGTCTCTAGTCATTGAGAAATATTTCAATACGGGATCCATTCCGTCCATTCCTTCTAGCGAAATTCGCAGCTGTTTTCGCAAAGTCCCTTGTAGGACGGCGGCGGCGATGCTGAGACCTCCAACCATGCCGATGGTGGAACTGAGATACAAGCCGGAACTTGCAATGGCCATCTGACGCGGATCTACGCCTGCGGTAAGTGCAATGAATGTCATACCTAGAGTGATTCCATTTCGAAAACCCGCCAGGAACAGTATATAGGGATTCCAAGAAGGATGTATGACGGTGCCAGCGAGCTAGGATCAAAGTGTACGAAAGGGATGCTAATATGGCGCCCAGGATTGAAAGGAGTTTGTATCTTCCTGTTCTGGATTTTGTCAGCTGCATCCTGCGGCCACAGAAAATCGAGCGTACCTTCGAATAATGTATCGAGTAAGAAGGCCTCCAACGCAATTTGCAAGCACCGATGGCATCAAGTGCGCCCCGGCATTCATCAAAGTTGCATGTGCTGAGATCTGGAAATATATAGGGACCAACATCATCGTCTGCCGATCGTTGGCTTTCCATTCACGCCTCGTGGCTCAACACTTACAGCTCCCTGGGCACTGGTCTAGAAGCAATGATTAATATACGAGGTGGTTACATCTCGGTTCAGCAACAGCCTGAGTGGGAATATAGGTTCTTTTGCGAAGAGCCCCTCCACGAGCACGAACAAACTCAGGCTTGCCGTTGCCGCAGAAAATAGACCCAGCACCACCGGATCCGTCCACGGCATTCTCTGCCCACCCATATCTAGAACCAGGAGTCCGCAAACGATCGAGACAAACAGGAATATCGCGCCGAGAAAGTCGATGCATTTCACTTTTGAGATATGCATTTGTGCAGGTCCTTCTTCTTTCGATGAGATGTGAAGCTTCCATGCAACTAGTGCTAGAGCGAGGATAGTTGGAGGACACTGCCCCAAGAAAGACTTGTGACCTTCGTTAGCTGCTGTGCAACTCGCGCGTTCGTTGTGATCACAAACATTCGCCAGCCCACCGTATCTGTCAAGTAACAATTGGTCCTCCTAGACTTCTACCAGATGTTGCGGCGATGTTGGCACAGCTTCTCCGTGAGGCAAACTCGCGAATTGGTACCAAATCTCCGGATGTCAATCCCGCAGGAGAGTCGAGGGCGTCTTGACTCTGCCTTGCAATCACAATAGAAACAAGGCAATGTTTCCCAGCTCCTCCAACACCAGCCAGCACTCTCCCAAGAACAACTTGCTGGAGCGACTGCCCTAACCCGCGCGAAGTCTTATTTATCATGAATATCCTCAATTCGCAACCTCGCATAACACCCCTTATAACTAATCTCATAGTTCCGTCAGTAAGGCTCATATTCGTTACATCCAAAGCTCTTCCAAACCCAACGATAACGACCCTAGGGCTTATCAAGAAGCAAGAGGTCGTATATCATAACTTACCGCTTCAAACCGCTCCTTAACGATTACGCTTAGCAACTGGTACATCTCCATTGTAACAGTCTTTGACTAATTATGCACAGTAGTCAGAAACCCATTTGGCTACGCGCCCATGTTTGACTGAAGATATTGATATTCACGATGAGTTTGCGATTCTCAAGCTGGTGATTGGCGGGAAACATACTTCGACCCACTTTTTCACGAAAGGTCAGACGACACTACAGCTGGGCGATTGTGAGCCACCTGGCAAGACTAGGGCAGAGTGAGAAGGCTGTGCCCGTCACCACCAACATTCCCCACTACATAAGAGCTGAGCCAAATCTGTTCGAGCCTCCCTCTCTTAAAAAAAATATAAACTTCTCTGGCGTTGATCTTGTTATTATCGCTCATAACCATTTGGTTTATACATCGTTGCAGGAGTCGGAAGAATTTATATCTGCTTTCCTTTTCGTGCCATGGCCATAGAATACCCCGATACCCGAATTGGGAGACTGAATGCCTACGCGGGCGATGGAGTTTGGAGATTTCATCCAGAGAACGGCAATCCGATATGGATATGGACACTCAAGGACATGAAAGCATTTCTAGTTCTGGCGGCTCTCACTACGCTCTTTGCATTTACGCAGTCCAGGGCTTGGGTTATTATTCGACTGGCGATCCTCCATTGGACCAAACCCATAAGGCTGCCAGATGACACGATGCCAGAGCCTCTTCTGTCATTAAGCCAAGGAGCTGCGGTTGAGCAGATCCTGCCATTAATTCTAAGAGCGTCCAGGAAGATCTACGGCTGTACGCTGGGGTATTGCCGTACACCAACCTTCCGTCAAGAACTCTCGGTTCATCAACCAAGCCCTACAATACCCTCATATTTTGGATTTTTTGCTCTTCTGAACATATCGCTCTTTATAATGATGGGCATTACTACACCGTGGCTTTTAACGGGAGGCTCATTAGAGGCACCGTTGGTCAAGTCATTGGAAACGAAGAGATGTGTAGAATCTACTGGCGAGGAAAATGAATTATACGACCTCGGTCACATCCGAGAGCCAGATGCAATACTACAACAATGTATGGACAAATTGCATATGGGCTGTGAGAATCAATACTGGCTGCGAGCTCTGGTCGTTCGAAAGAGTCGCACGGAAGACTGCATCTTCCCCAGAAACATATGCAAAGAGGGAATCAAACCGATATCAATCACACATTCGAACATCACAGCTTTTGAGATGGGAATTAATTCCCCCTTGAAAGCCACGATAGAGCATCGACTCAGCTGCGTTCCGGTCTACTTGGATCCGTTTATCCTCACAACGGCAGAAAACAACACTTATATCCTCATCAGAGATATCCACGGCAATGAAACCCTCGAAGAGAAATTGCAAGACCTCGGACTATTCACCAAGAAAATCAACACACCCAATGAGTTACATGGACCATTCAATCAAAGTTCTGGCTATCGCGCAGCCATGAATAGAGGTCCTTACGACTTGAAGGTCTTGCCGAAATATTATATGGATGGTGGCATTCTACCGGACCCAAGCCATATACATCCTCTTCTTTTCAAGAACGATGGCAGGTCTTTCCTCATTATTTTGAGGACTGGTTCCCATGAGTTCGTTGTGCCAATCGATGACCCATTCTTTGCAGCACATAATCATATTCTTACTGGCCCCTTCGGTAATTTCTCCAGTTATTACGCAGACTACGAAGCAACAGCATTGGGATGTTTGGAGCAATTCCGATATTGCACACCGTCAGATGGCTTCTGCACCCCATGGGGTGTAGACGGCGAAGAGGCTGCGACACTGCTGGAGAGGTTGAAGAAGAACGACAAATTTTCCACCCCACTCAACTTGTTCTTCATTTACCCACACTTGCCGTTTATGCTATCTGTTTACCACTATTTGTCTTTTCGTACAACTCCCCCTACATATGTTCCGTTGACGCAGTTTGGCTTAACGTCAGATGAGTTTGTTGTTATACACCAAGATACGAAGGATCAATGGGCAGCTGAGGTTGAGACATGGTTCACAAAGGCAACTCTGAGCACGGTGCTGAAGGTGAAAACAGCAGCTGAATTTCAAATATTCAGCTCGAGGAATTCTTCTAACAAGGAAGTGCACAGGCAATTGGCACCGCTATGCGGTAGCATTTTGTTTCGTTCTGGAGACTACACCAATCTAAGCTGGATCGGATTCTGTGCGACAGCAGGTGGTCTGGTTTTCTTGTGTATGCTGAGCTACATGTTACAGCACAGATGGCACCATTATTTCATTCTATGTTCCCGGAAGTTAATGCTTCTATGCATCAATTTGATATGTGCTTTTGGCAATAAGTTAAAAGCGAGTCGGACCATAATGGGCGTCCGGAACTCGATTTCGACAGTCTGGAGTATGTTAGCTGATGCCACTACTATAATGGCTAGAAAGCTCTACAGCAGTCAAAGCACTATGGTCGCGCGAAGGCATGCCCAAGGACCGGAAAACATTTTTATGAGGCCTATTTCTAGCGATGATGATACGGACTGGTCGCTACATGCGCCATATGTTGATATTGATAATGTTATCTAATCTCTGGATTGAGGATACGAACTTCAAAACCAGACGGAACGTTTGAGATCAGCATTCAACGGTCAATGGTAGCTGGGTTGTTTGCAGGCGAGAACACCCAGAATATGGGTCTTGGAAGTATACAGGGCCTGTAGGCTAGTCCTTCGTTATCCGATCACCGAGAAATGAGAAATGAGACTTTGGTATACACACACTCACAGTCCTACACTATTTCTACAGCTGCGCTATTATAATATGACCAAATGTTGCCACACCATTGAAAAGAGGTACACTTGAATCTATATGTTGACATCAGGATTGAGTTTAGATAGAAGAGGATCCTCTTTTTGTGATACTGAAGTAGGTGCTGGTTACAGAGGTGCCAGCCGTGAAGAAGTTCACACCGCATTCGAACGCAAGATTCAGTTTGTATAGGCAGAACGGTTTGGTTGGTGGCAGGGAAAGAGCGGTATGACCTTCTTTACGGCCCACATTTTCGTCTAGCTGTGGGCTGCGTCTCTGGCTGGGTCAGGTTTCGAGATTCCGCAGCTGCCGATGCTGCCGTTGCGTCCCCTCTCTTATCTTTCACCTTCCACGGCGAAAGGTCCGATAATAGTGACACCTTGGGATCTACGCAAGCATGTCTGGGCTTATCTCAACAATTCAACCTAATTGCTGTCGTATGTGCGCGATTGCTCGTTCCGGGTTGGGTTAATGGCTGGACGATGTGGATGCATACACGCATTGGCTTGCCTTTGAAGGGTGCTTCATGAGCTGGAGAGAAATATCATGAATATTGCCCGATCATCAGCCGAAACTGTGACAGGTCTCAACACCTTCCAGCTCCAACATCGCTCCTTGTTCAAACTCAGCATACAGGCAGGTCCATCCACCCCAGGGAGCCGGACTGGGACCATTTTTATCTAGTCGTAGGATGCCGCGATTCGAGGTACAAGAGACCAAGATAAGACCAGAAATCCAAGTCAGGGAATCGAGCCTTGCATGTCGTCCTTGGTTCCCTTGCCTTGCCTTCCTTCCTGATACTGATCCCAGAACGTGAAGTGAACACAGAACTGTTATATAAAATGTTGGTTTTCCATTCAATACTTCGCGCAATGCTCGGTGAAGATAGTCCAAGGCGCAGCCTTCACTCGAATACGTATCTTGTATTCACCATCTCTAGACTCCGCATTATGCCATCCAAACCCATTCCCCAGTGTAACGCCAGACCATGCATGCCCATGTTGATTCCCGTGGTATTGTTCCCTCGCACATGCCCTCAATCTCTCAACCATGCTCTCCGCTTCTCTTCTTTCTTCTGTTTCCGCTTTTCCTTGAACTGTTTCAGCTCCGCCTTCGAGACCTTCTTTCCACTACGCTCAGCCTTCAGACTCCTTCCATCATGACTGTTCGCCGCTGCATCGACATCGAAGAAGGCATTCATCTGCCGCTTGCTCTTGTTCTCATCGTTGAAGTTCTCCGGGTTCAAATCAGCAACTTGATATCTGCCTGTGAATCTATTGAAGGCAGCAGTAGCTGTATACTGAGCAGCAGGGTCTACTGCCTGACCAGGGACTGATTCTGGAGCACTGGGCTGCGCGTACCAAGCAGTTGGATCGTAGTCGCCGTGGATTGCTGGGTTGTAGCCAGTTGTAGCAGGAGGGGTAGGTGGAGCTGTCTCGGCAGGTAGGGGAGCATCAACGCCTGGCGGACCGGGTTGAGCAACTTGAGGAACACGAGGATTTGTCCATTGTGTTGCGCCTGTGAACCGATTGTAGAAATAGAAGGCTTGCGCAGTTTCTTCCCATACTGGCGCCCATCCGTCATCTTCCTCTGTCGCAGCTGGTGGTGGTTCTGCGGGCAAAGGGGGCAGGTCTTCGTTCGGGAGAGGCGGCGCGTCGGCGGTGGTAGGTGGTGTTGGTTTGCCCGCGGCTTGCGCTCCAGGTGTTGTCGCAGCGTCCAGTTCCCCTTCACTTGCTTCACCATCTTCTTGTTCCGACGAATCTTCCGGCTTTTGCGATCCCTCGCTTCCTTGCACTTGTGTATCTGCCGACTCTGCATTCTCCTTCTGTGATACATCCTCTGTCGACCGTTCCGGAATATTCTCCCCTTCACGCTCCGTCGTGACTGAAGCCATGATGCGATAAGGCCAGTGCGCCGATACTGCGCAAATCTTTACAAAGGAAAAGTACCAATGCTAACGATCTGCTTTGTGGAAATTGTGGTGTTTGACGAGGAGCGTGGAGGTTGGAACCAAGTGTCAACGAAGTTCTGATGCATTTCGAGATTGACGCTAAGAAAATACTAGCGTATTTACCCACGTGATGTCTCAAATGAGGCTGAACTGATTCTAGCCAATAAGGAGTTGGACAAGAGACAGGAAGGCTTGAGATGAGGGTGATGTTACATTTCTGTGGGTATTATACACTATCTAATTTGTTTGAGCGCGGATTCAGCTCGGGCAATAGCATCTCTTGCTTTCTCAATGGCAGCATCCTGAACCACTGCTGGCTTCTTCTCCTTCAGCACATCACCAACCACACCTTCAACAGCTCTCACGCATTTTCGGCCTTCCTCCCTCACTTCACCCTCCCAGAACTTCCTTGCTGTTTCCCACTTTCCTTGCATTCTTCTCAAGCTCCAAACGATTCCTAATGCTGCTACGCCTCCAGCTTCATACAACGTAGTTGTGATAGAGGAGAAATACATCAGACCAGCAAAGGCCGATGCAAGTGAGGAAGTGCTCAATGTCTGGAAGACGAGCTTCTGAGCTAGTGCCTGGAGTGCTGGGATAGTTTCCTGTGAAAGAAATGCTCTGGTGACTGGTATATGGAGAGGCCAGGGCCGTGGCTTGATTCCCGCATGTATAAGATCTTTCGGCGTCTCGACCAAGTCCTGCATTTTAGGAGGCTGTGGTTCCGAGCCAATTGTAGCTGCTGCAGTCGTATGTTCAACAGGCTTGTATGCCCAATTCTTGGGAGCCACCTCCATGTCTTTTAAAACGCCGGCCTGTGCGATGCAGCCTGCAAGATAGATGACTTCTTTCTCGGCACTGGTGAGGAATCTTTGGTTCAGGATGTCATAGGCGATCATAGAAACATCGTCAACTCGCCAAAAGAGTTTCCACCATCCTAATTTCCGCCACCTTTGACCACTGAACGCAATATCGAGCTCATCTCTGAGCTCAGAGTGAGCATTTTCGGCCCATGCAGACAGGCCTTTTCTTAGAGCTAAAAGGTCTGAAGATGGCACACTTTTTGACAGAGCCAATCCCAGTTGCCTTCTTTGCTCTGATTCAAGTGCTACACTGGCATTGTTAAGCAGTGACTCCACAAGCATCCGTACTGGAGCCTTCATTTCCCCGTCTGTCGAAGCAGTCCCTGATTTGATCCACTCCAGAATATCTGGTACCGCGCTCTGGAACCATTGCTTTTCATACACCAGAGCATTATCGACACTGTCTCGAAATGACTGGATAGCCTCAGCTGCCAGAGATGTGTCTACAACCTGGAGAGGGAGGTTGGCTGCCACATCTGTGTGCAAATCAACCGCCGTACGAATGACGTCTCCGTCAGGATTGATCGGGTAGTTCATTAGCGACGCTGCTCCAATGATTCCCTGCGATACAACCAACGACTTGTGCACCGGAGTTGTCACTGGCGTATATCTTCCAGTATTGGACGTCGGTATTTCCATGGTAGGAACAAGAACTGCCTCCGCGAAATCACCTTCTCCGCTGCTTGATGTTGGAGGGTCCATCTCCAAGACCAGAATCTCCAGCTTATGACCTTTCAACGTCGGCGACGAGACGTGTATTTCTTGCACCAGCCTATTTCCCTGCAAAGTGTCCTCTGCGGAATTCTGCCCGATCTTCATGAAGATCGGCCTTCCACCTTGTTGATCTCCAACCAGAATCCTTTCCCATTCCTCTTCCGCCTTCAATGGATCAGCCACGAGAAGTCGAAGAAGTTCCTTTGCCTTCTTCAATGAAGCACCTCCATCTGCGATTCCCAAAATTGCTATCCTGATTGTTTCGTCTCCAGCTTCTTGTTCCAGACCTCGAAGCGCAAGTTGCAGCCTCGAGATGTTGACGTAGCTAGCGGCATGTTTTTGGATATCGAGGAGGGCATCTCGCAAACCAATTCGAGGTCTCTTGGTCAGAGTACCAGACCCGGGGTCAAGTGCAGTAGCGCTTGGCAGATTGGATTGCAAACGTCTTTGAATACGCGGTTGTCGAAGTTGGGTTGAGGAGGGTCGTCGTGAGGCCGTGCGCAGAGTTTTGATACTGCTGCAAATTGGACATGATTGCTGGGTCTTGGGAGGAATTGACAGTCGAATTGATCTCGACTGCACAATTGCAACCCGGGGTATTCGTGGAGGCATGGTGGTGCTCGAGGGACGAAAGGTTTCTTGGTTTGGAGCTTTCTTGAAGTCTAAATTTGAAGCCCGAAATATCAGGCACAACATCATTCTGGTGGATCGTAGTTGAATGGGAAAGTTTATTTCAACATCACGTAACTGGATCGTTCTCGAGAATTGATGTGATGGATGAAATATATACTACTTCTGTAATGCCATACCTCCGAAAGCCCTATCTAGTTCGTCCCCCTCTCCATTTTTTGCCACGACAGGAGCATTTTGTAGACCCGATGCTTCAGCACTTGATACATCAACATCCATCAAATTGCTCTGTGACTGCCCAGCTTCTGGCTTCCTCTCTGGTTCTAATATTCTTGCTTCGCTGTCTAGCCAACCGGGCGCTACCCTTCTTTTCTCTGCCAAATCTCGGGCTGCAATGTACTCGTCCCATGCCTTCAACTCTTTGTCGGCATCATCTTGGACCTTCTGGATGTATGCTTGTAGGGCTTTGCATGATGCAATGATATCGTCCGGGTGGGCAGCATGTCCTGAAGAAGAGACTATGTACTGTGTCTTCTCGTCGCCTGATGTTGGAGCTCCAGTGGAAGACTGAGGTAATGAGGATGGCAGTGTCTTGTAGGTGTATGGAAGAGTAGTGGCGGTAGGAAGAGACACGAATGGAGATACAGTCAGGGGTACTTGGGCCAGCAGTGGATGAGTGCCTGCGCAGTGTTAGACCTGAGATGTGACGATTGATGCTTGGGCCCCGAAGAGGCGGAGTGAACAGGAGGGGTCGCTCAGAGACGTACGATTATCGTGCATGCTGGGCTGCTGGTAGCTGGTAGACTCGATACCAGCAATACTCAAACCTCCTCTGGTCGGTGTCTCGAGCTCTCACAAGCCTCGAAGGTATCTTGTAGTCCTTGTATGGACGATACGCAAACTGATGCAGCTCTGATGCAGCCCTACTGCCAAATGCCTGTTTGGTGACTAGCCCAGCACAGCCCTATCGGGTAAACTTTAGTATGTGTGGCTCAACTTCGCCCACCTGGCCGACTATTGGGTGCTTACAGCTCGTCATGTATCGCTGGTCGGCTGCAGCCGTGAATATCGGGATGGGGAATATGTCTCTGGTGACTTGTCTTGCATTGAAGCTCTCCAATCCCCAGTCGTTCCCCAGTCCGATCTAGGCTGCTCCAGCCAATTCAGCACGCTAGCGGACACTAGCGGGAAGCCAAAATCAACACCTCACTTCAGTTGCCAGCCAGCCCCAGCTGTGGCTCGCCGCCTTGTTTGAGCCTCAGTCAAGTCCAGTCCCAGCCCGCCCATCAACCTCTCCCCGACATCCCCCTCTTCGTCCAAACATCGCAGCTCAGCCCTGTGCCCCACCACCAAAACATCGCCATCGCAGACTCGAGCAACAACAGTCTTGAAGCAGATTTACTCAAGCACTGCTGATAACGACGACTACGACTGTTTTTACCCCTTTCACGCTGACCAAGCGGACCCTGAATTGCGCGTGTGCCTGACGACATTTGCCTTCCTCGGCCCCCAAGAATATTATTGCCCCTGAATACTCGTCAATCGTGATATCGACACACTGCCAGCTGGTTCTGAGGCTCGAGATATAATATCAGTACCCCGCCACTCGCCACCTTTCCAGACCCCTCATCCATCATGGACGAGGAACAGAGAGATCAGCTCCCTCCTGGGCTTGATCCTGCCCACCTCGATAATGCGGTGAGGGCAATTCAGACCAAGAAGCCGATTCCCACCATCGACTTTACCCTGCACACCATGGAGGATGGCCAGCAGGTCAGCACAATGGAGAGAGTTTGTAAAGGTACTTGCTTCCCCTATCTTCCCCGCGCAAATCCCACTACGACACCAGACTCTAACAGCATGAATCAGATGTACAAGCTCCTGCAATGCACCCTCCCACCAACGAGCAATTCTTCTCCCCACAAGATCCAACGAAGCCAAACTTGGCCTTCCTCAAGCAACATTTCTACCGTGAAGGTCGTCTCACTGAGGAGCAAGCGCTGTATATTCTCGAGGAGGGTGGCAAGGTCTTGAAGCAAGAGCCCAATCTTCTGGAAATGGACGCGCCGATCACTGTCTGCGGAGATGTACATGGCCAATATTACGACTTGATGAAGCTCTTCGAAGTTGGCGGAGATCCAGCAGACACACGATACCTTTTTCTTGGGGACTATGTCGATCGAGGATACTTCAGTATTGAATGTGTGCTCTATCTCTGGTCTTTAAAGATCTGGTATCCGAACACTCTATGGCTTCTTCGTGGAAATCACGAGTGCAGGCATTTGACCGACTACTTTACCTTCAAGCTTGAGTGCAAGCACAAGTACTCTGAGAAGATTTACGAGGCTTGCATGGACTCTTTCTGCGCTTTGCCACTTGCAGCTGTCATGAACAAGCAGTTCTTGTGCATTCACGGTGGATTGAGCCCAGAACTACACACTCTGGATGATCTCAAGTCGGTACGTACTGCGTGGGTCCCCGCAAGAACAAGGCTAATTTACCCAGATTGATCGTTTCCGCGAGCCTCCCACCCATGGACTGATGTGCGACATTCTTTGGGCAGATCCGCTCGAAGAATTTGGCCAGGAAAAGACCTCCGAATACTTCATCCACAACCATGTGCGAGGTTGCTCGTACTTCTTCTCCTATCCTGCTGCATGCAATTTCCTCGAGAAGAACAATTTACTCTCGGTGATTCGCGCCCACGAAGCTCAAGATGCCGGCTACCGTATGTACAGGAAGACTCGGACCACGGGATTTCCCAGCGTAATGACCATCTTCTCCGCACCAAACTACCTAGACGTCTACAACAACAAGGCCGCCGTTCTGAAGTACGAGAACAATGTCATGAATATCAGACAGTTCAATTGCACACCTCATCCGTACTGGCTGCCTAACTTCATGGATGTCTTTACTTGGTCGCTACCTTTCGTTGGAGAGAAGATCACTGACATGCTGATTGCGATTCTGAGTACTTGCTCGGACGATGAACTCAAGGAGGACGCTACACCTTCCACCGTTTCACCAGGCCCAGTATCTCCACCAATCAATGCCAACTTGGACCCAGATTCAATCGAGTACAAGAGACGCGCGATCAAGAACAAGATTCTTGCAATTGGTCGTCTTTCTAGAGTTTTCCAGGTCTTGAGAGAAGAGTCGGAGAGAGTCACGGAGTTGAAGACAGCATCTGGAGGTAGGCTTCCAGCTGGAACGTTGATGCTAGGTGCAGAGGGAATCAAGGATGCCATCAGCAGTTTTGAGGATGCACGAAAGGTCGATTTGCAGAACGAGAGACTTCCACCAAGTCACGAAGAGGTTGCGAGACAGAGCGAGGAAGGTCGGGCGCAAGCATTGGAACGAGCTGTGGATGCGGCGGATAACGATAAGGGACTGCAGGCACTGTCTAGACGTCTCAGCACGTAAGTTAGCCTTCTTCAACATTGATATGAAGCTAACAGATTAGTGACCGGAAAAGATCGTCGTAGGGAGTTCCGAGTGGAGTGAATGATGTTGATTTTACGGAACAGCGATAGATATTGATGATTGCGAGGAAAACGGCTGGTAACAAATATGTACAAGCGCCAATATCATTGTGATTTGGCGGCTTAATGATTCATACGCGTGCCATTTGAATGTCTGTCATTTGCTTCTTTCCACTTCGCAGTCGTGCTGTAGTCCAGCCGTCCAACATGGCTCTCGAGCAGTTATGAAGGGCGCTTTGCACCGATAGGTTCGCCCGAACATCAAACAACAAAAACCGGCTTGCCAGCCTTGACTGCATTCTTGTCTGTTGCCCAGTCCTCGCGTATGGTCGTAATTGTACCCTTTCTCCAAGCTCCTGTTTCGTAACACTTATTCCAATCACTCAAAGTCCATCCCACAACATTGCCAGCGAAGCTGACGTCCCGAACTGTCCCACACCTCTGAACAATGCAACCAATATCCCCGTAATAGCCATAAACATAATCAATTCATCCTTTACCCCTCTCGAGCTGTCCTTTATCTTTGTCTCCTCCATTAGGAATACACCATGCGCAACTGCAATCGCTGTTAAGACTCCCAGCGCCAAACTCTTCCGCCCTACCTGTGCCACTGCCGTCTCGCACGCAAACAACACATGCTCCCCGAAAAAAATATAATTGCTTGGCGAAAACTCCACCAGCACAGCCTGCGCCGCCAGGAGCGTAATCGTAAAGAACCGAGGAAGCCGATACGTGAACTCAAGATACACTTTCTCCCCTCCCGGTCGTAGTAACATGCATCTGTATATCAGCGAGATCTGCATCTCGCACCAAACGACCGATCCGAGGATCTAGAGGGGGGGAAAGGGCCCGAGAGAACCGTTGCTTTTGAGGATTGAGCCGGGCGTGGTGAAAACTCGGGAGTCGATGACGCGAGAGGTTGTTAGGATCCAGGCGTTCCAGGACGTAAGGATTCAGCAGGTGGGAGGTTTCGGGGAGGATGTCGTCTTCGATTTGGCGGATAGGTTTTTCGGTTATGATCCTAGTGAAGTGAAAGAGGAAGGGGAGCAGAAGCAAAGAATCGGTTAGTGTTGGTTTGAGCTTGAAGCTTGGTCGTCTGCGAAGGTTCAAAGCGGGAAGGTTGACGAAAGAAGTGCTTGACGAGAGAAGTGGTTGACGAGACAAAGGTTTCTGCTTCGTGGATAGAAGAACAAGGCATGTTGAGAACTCCCTGCTGTGTCCTACCTTCAATGGGTCTCAAATGGTTTCAACGATATCGCAAGAAAGTATATGCCCACGATAAATTACGCTGTAAATGACAAGTAGCCAGACCGCGCTGATTCTCTCCAACCGTCAGAGCTAGAGCCCAGGCAAAGAATAATCAGAATGATGTGTCGAGACCGGGTGACCTATCTCGTCCGTTTTCTTGACCCAAGATGAGGTCTATGTACATCTTAATGCCATAAATACCCCAGAAAGAACCCCAAATATTTCATCTTGCTGACAATCTCACAGTCTCCGACACGTAAATCACTGATCAATCAACCACACCAGCGCGAGAATCCAACCCACCCAACTTAAAGGCATCCCATTTTCGCAACTTCATACTCAGACCTCAAATGCCATCTCGGTCCAATAACAAGCATGCAGCAAGACTATTTAATATAATGCAATGGTGCCATCTCAACATCTGATTCTGCTGGTGTCGTGGATTCGACGTGCTGTGAACCCCTGTGTTTAGCGGCAGGTCGCTTCTGCCATTCTTCGCTAAATGGCGTGCTTGAAAATTTGTAAATTTCAAAATACACCCTCCTTTAGTGTACAGTGGGCATGAAGATATAATTGCAATATCCTCCAAAGCCTTGCTTATGCATTGGGGTACTGGTGACTTGAGTCCTGTGTTTGACTGGCGAATTGTCGCTTGGGTGTTGATTTGTTTACATTGGGGGATCCGCTGGCTCGTTGAGTCTTGCTCGGCCCCAGCCACGAACAGACAGCTTGGAGTATTAATATGTGAAAGTGGGTCTGAGCCCACTCGCGGCTTGATTCAAATTATTATTCTCGAGGTTTAAATTTTACTGACAGTGTTTGAGACGTTGAGACTGGAAGTCCTAACAGCTCAATCTGATCTAAAGGGATGTAATCAAGTCCAGCACTGCTTTCGGTATCACAACCAAAACCAGTCGATCAGATCTGGAGTAAGCCCGTAATCATTTCCAGAGCCCAGTGTGACTTGCCCGATAACCTGTTTCGGGGAAATCGTGTGCGAAAAGATCAATTGATCTGGTCCTAATCCCGAAAAGCGCTCTTTGGTCCTTCAGCCTAGCCAGCACACCCACAAGCCACCTTTCGCACCTACCATGCAAGCTGAAGGGCCTGACAGCACAATGTGGGGGTCCCCACCAGGTTCAGAATTTGAAATGTAGTAATGCATCAACGCATCCCACTCCGTTCCGATATCATGGCCAAACACTTGCCTCTGAGAAGGTGGCAGTGAGTTGGGGGTCACGGGTCTATGGGACCTGAATGGGTAGATGCATACACATAGAAATTGGAACTGGAATCGTCGGATGGGGTAGGTTGTCGTCTGCTCTGGACCTCCGAACCTTTAGTGCTTCTGTGATTGGGCTCTTTTTGTCTACTAGCTCCTCCGTGCCATGCTGAGGAGTAACAGAAACGGAGAAGTGGTGTTGGTTGACATGCAGAACTTACGAGACGGAATAGGTCGGTACAGAAAGTGGATTCTGAGAGTTTTTTGCTGTGCAGTAGATGGTAGATTGAAAGTCTCAGGAGATCCTACGCCTTCAAATTGTCTAGCTGGATGGTCATGAAGTGGAATGTGAAATTCTCTAGATATCCACTCAAGCCGCCTCCGCTATCCCATCTGGAACCATCCGTCCCAAGTCTTTCTGCTCGTTCCCTCCACTTCTCAGCCGTGCCTGGGTCGCTGGTCGGCGATTCATTGTTTGCTTTTCGTATTTTGAGGCTGCATATCCCAGTCTAGAGCACTGAAGATCGGTAAGAGATGAGCTGAGAAGCGTTCCTAAGCTCCTTCACGGGAACCACGTCTAGGTAGTTACTTTCTGGTATGAATATGATGTGATATCCACCTCCGCGGCCTCTTTTCTGAAAGTTCCATAGTCGAAGATTTGGAGATCGCGTTTCCTGCATATTATCCACGCTACGCTACGAACAGTCCACCCCACTGTGGTACCAACCTCGGGCGGCAAGTCGACCTGCCTACCCAGTCAACGTCCCTCTTACGAAAACAGTACAGTACCCACGCCGCCGCCGGGACAAGAGGCCCCATAATAATACCACTCCTACCACTCTAGATTCCAGCCAGCACGCAACCAAGCTCGAAACAAGCGAAACGACGCGAAGAGAAGAAACAACCCTCCAAAAGTCGCAAGCACACCATACCACATGCTCGGTTTTTTTAACGACTACGCATATAAAAAACCGATTGAACGACGATATCCTCACTTTCGCACCTCGTTACTTACCCGGGACTAAATGAGTACTGTTCTACACTATCAGCTTCAGCACGGTGTCTTCGTTGCCTTGACACCTCCTCCCAGCATCAAGCAGCAGATCATTCAGAGCCAAGCTGGAAACGAGAACGAGAACGACACATATTGTGACTTCGAATTCGATAGGATGATGCGGCAGGACACTTCTTCAGAGCCGGAGCCGGACTTCAGTCGTTTACCTGGAGGCGAAGCTGAAGGCTTGGAGTCAAGATTTGGGAGGCAGGGAGGAGCGGCGGCGGCTGTTGAGTTGGCAAGTCACTTTTTTGTGGTAGAGGAGGATGCTCGAGTTGCAGCGAACCAGATGCAGGAGAGTGAGTTGAATGTTTGGAGGAGGGGTGTTCAGGGTGCTACGAGGCCTGGGTCGGAAAATGGGACGGATGCTATGGATCGAGGTATGTGTAGTTGATTTCTTTGTTTTTTTTGATAATGTTGTATTTCTTGGATTTGGTGAGGAAAAGTGGAGACTGGAGGGGAGTCTCTCCTGGATCGAGGCTGGAAAGTGGTGTTTATTTGAAGTATTTGTCTGCCCAAAATGTTCGATTGAAGCTCCTTTGATGTCGCACTTATTTGCTCGAGGACCGGTGGTTTTTGTCGAATAGCAGCTCTAGTGAGCTAGATGACATCTTGCATTCGGAATTCCATCTCACCTTCTGCTTCTTGCGCTGCCTGCTCGAGACGATCAAGAATGACACATGAAAGCCCTACCGAGTGGAAGGGCAAGTGCATGCTATGAGGACGTCCAAATTATCTGCAGCGGCGGTACATCCGGATGGTGGACTTAACTTACCGCAGGGATCGAAGCAGTGTTGGCAATTGAAGGCTCAAGTGAATGAAGCTTCAATTTCCGAGTCAAGCTCGATGCTGCTCATTCATCACAGTCAGGACACACTACGCCGATTGGGATACATGAGTTACTACTCGTACCCTATGGTTAAGTCCTCTGCATTACTGGCTTCACTCACTTGGCCATGTCCGGTTGGCTAGTTTCCCTCGCTATCCGCAATATCAGCCTCGATCGGGCTAACCTTGCCTCCATCTCCTCTTCAGTAGCCAGCGGAGAGACATCCCTCACCCTTGTCCTGGCACCAGACAATTCCCACTCGGGGCGTATCTTTTGCCAATTCCTGCGCTCTACTGGCGGTCTCCTACCTCACAGGCCTTGCACCTGTTGTTCTTGTTGTCGCATGCTGGAGATGCGGGCTTGTGATTGGTCGAGAGAGACTGGTATCAATTGCGAATATACGCATGGAATCACGAAATACCACGTGACGGGGCGTTTGGTCGCAGACCCCCGGATTAGCTGCGTTGGTATCGCGATGCGATTGCAGCATTGCCGAGAGATAAGTATGAGGGGTCCCGGATGTGTTGTGAAGGGAGTGGCTTGCTGGCTAGTTAATGTTGGAGTCGATGTTGGTGCGAGTCTAATAAAGATCTAAAGAGAGCCTCAAGTTTGAGCATGTATTTGGATCTGGACTTGTTTCTGCCTTCTTGATCCGCGTCAGTACACTTGGGCTTCCTGAGGTTTTGGTCTTGATTCTTTTGCAGATACACTTGCATCTGCCTCTGCTTCTGCAACTACTATTGTACTGCTTCCGCATATTCTATGCATCTACTAAAGTAGCTGACGGACCGAGTCTGGGTCAGACTGTTACTCAAGCATCCCAGGCCTTTGGACTGACAAACCACCAGCTCTACAAGAAGCGGCTCTTTCACCACTGTCCTCCCCAATATACCCGTGGGATACCGAGACCCCAAACTCGAACCAGAACCCGAATCAAATACCCCACCATCCTCAACCTCAACCATACGCAGCTCTCCAATTCGTAGCCATGGACGGTCACGACCAGCACCCAGACTACTACCAACAACAACATACGGCTGCACCGAACCAGCCCTACTACACCGCCACATCCAGCGCTCCCCAACACCCAGGCTTCGTACCGATCTACACCCAGCACCACACGCAGCCCGCCTACACAGCTTACCCGGAATCCAGCTCGTCCAGCCCACAGAATCAATACCCGACCTCTGAAGGCGATCCCGAAGCAGACTTGAAGAGATTGAGGAACACGGCTGCGAGCGCACGGTTCCGGGCGAAGAAGAAGCAGAGGGAGCAGACGCTAGAGCAGCAAGCGCGGGAGAAGAAGCAAGCGCTGGAGAAGCTGGAGAGTAGGATAAGAGAGTTGGAGNAGGAGAATAGGTTTTTGAAGGGGTTGATTATGGGGCCGAAGGACGAGGAGTTGAAGGTATGTTGTTTGCAGTTGTAGATGGAGAGGAGCAGTTGTGCAAGAAAGGAAGACAGGACGAAGAAACGTGCTAACAAGAAACAGGCGCTGAAAAAGCAGAGAGACGAGGTTATCGAAGCCGACAGGAAAGGATTTGAACACAAGGATGGCGTTGGAACAGATTGAAAGAGATAGGAGAGTGGGAGCACTTGCTGACGTTTGGATTGGGTCTGCTTTCGGGAGGCGGGTTGCATTGGACGGTTGGTCGGATGGGACAACGATATGAGGGATGAATGATGTGAGCGAGAAACATACATAGAGAGATATGCGTTCGTAACTTTTGCTTTTGCTGGGAAACATACGTGTTTGGGTATACCACCATCCACCCGAGCTTGTGTTTTCCCTCGATGGATTTTTACCTGCCATACCCACGATTTGCTAACGACCCCAACACCGTTTTCCGACCTAGCAACCTACACCGCGACGCCAGATCCAGGCAGTAGCTAATCGGCCAAGAACACATGTCTCCCGTTGAGCTTTCAAGCTATCTGCCAGCATTGAACTTTGAACCAACCCGGCGAAACTCCAAGCAATCAGGAAGTAGATGTAACAAGCAAGCACCCCTCGACTTCGATGAGGTACAATCGGCTGGAAACAGAACAAGACACAACTCTTACGGCCCCTTCGGACTCTCAAAACCCTGTAAAATCCTCCCAAACATCGAACACATCCTCCAACACCCCATCTGCCTCAACGCCACGCTCGCCTTGCGAACCTGATCAACATACTGCTCCGTCAAAGCATTACCCCTCAACTTCGCAAACGCCCAACACACCATGCCACCCGTAAACAAACACACCGCAATCTCGTACGAGCTGTCTGCGGCGATACCATTGTTGATACAGTGATGACACAGCGCGAGCATGTTGTACACATGTCCCATCGTCTTATCCGAGATCTCGCTATTGGCCCAATACTTGAGGTTCTCCTCTGCGAAATTTCCGTCGTCTCTGTTTACTGAGCGGCCAGCTACGAGATGCATATCCGAGAGACTGACATCGAGAGAGACATAGCCAAGATAATGGAGGAGTTGGGCCGCCATGCTTGTCCCAGGTGTCTTGTAGCACTCGGCGAAACTGTCTAGGCCGTCCACGAGCCATTTACGGCGTTCGCGAAGACCTTCGCCCATGTCGTGGGCGGAGTTCCCGAATGTGCCCATGAGACCGGTTGGGTTCAGCATTGACGTCGATTGGCGCCATTCAAAGATGTGAGTGTGAAGGGCGTACATGAGGACGATTTTTCCGAATTCGCCGGCTTTGACGATGGGTGGGGAGGGTTTGATCCATTTTCGGAGGAGGCAGCAGTTGAGTGCATGGAGGTAATATCTGGGATCCTGTTAGTCTGAAGAGGGGCAAAAGTAGGGAACTCACGTTGGGGGAGGCATGTCTGGTGGTCCAACGAGCATTTTCCAGGTTTCTGCGTTGTGAGCTTCCCAGAGTTCTTCTGAGCACGGGAAGACACAATTCGTTGTTTCGGCTTTACTGACGTAGGGTTGATTGTTGAATAGAGCTGGGTATTGGCAGTCGAAAATCTGTCATGTCAGCGAGGAAGTCGAATAGCCCAGAATACTTACGTAGATTGACAGACCCAACCGTTTCCTCCTCTCCGTTTCGATCCACGCCAGCCACACGGCTTCGAGATGACTTCTACCAGGCCTTTGATACGGTTCGGTCTCAACTCGCGATACAGGTCGACAATCTAAAAGACGAGCCCTCCTGCATGCGGTGACGAGGATACCACGTCCACCCTCAGCAAACTCGTAAGAATGTTTACTTCCACTCCAAGTACCCGCCAAACAGAGGAGAAAATAAGTGAGAATGTTGTCTATACTCCGCATCTGAAGGAATTAGCACGGACCTAGGACGCAAGAGGACAAAATACCCATTTCTTGTCTAGCTCCTGTTTTCTCATACATGCAATTCGGAGATGCTCATGAAAGAGTCTTGAAAAGCGCCCACGATCTATCGTGGAGTGACTCGAACCGAGAAACATCATAGCAATCAACATCAGAGGAGGTGAATTGTAGATATCGAACGTCGGCAAATGAAGGACAGGATATCTCGGCTGGATGAATCGAACATAGAGACGAAGGAAATAATCGAGTGCCTCTGCTGGTGGAAAAAGAGCATCGCTAATCTCAGGCCTGGAAAACTCAGTCCTGATGTTATCTCCATTCAGAGTATTCAGCAGAAGATCCCGAAGTTGGTTAGTGATGTTGTGCATAGGTCGTATCGTCGCAGCAGAATAGCCACTCGCTCTCGCCTCATCAACCACCGACTGCCATGATATCTGTCGGAGTTGAATTGGGATGACTCGCGGAGCATATCTCGCAGGAGCGGCAGCTTTCTCGACCTTGTCAGGCCAATCAGTTGTATCTTCATCCTCCCCTTCCGCGTCTTCATTGTCGTTGACAGCAGGCGGCTGTTCATATTGCATCGACTGATACTGATATGAAGTCTCTCCGAAGTCGTCAAAGGCATTCATCATGTCTTGGTCTAAGAGGTAATTTGGCGAGTGTTCCGACGGCAGATAGTCTAGTGTCCAGGACATATCTGCATCGTATGATCCCATGTACATATTTGTATTCTCACCGAAACGCATGAACCCATCCCACAATGAAGGATTGACGTTCTCAACAGGTGTAAACGCGAAATTTTCCTGGGGTGCTAGAGCAGCTTCCATCAGACTTGTCAAGCCCTGAGTCCTCGGTTGATGTTGCAAGACATGCGGATCTGGGCCTGGCTGCAATGGATGTTGATATACTGGCTGTACAGGTTGTTGATAGGGCGGAGGCATCGGTTGGTAACCTCCAGCAGGAGAGGAATTTGCCAGTGAGCTTAATCCATCGCGGGAAGCTGAGCTGCGATCATCCCGATGCGTGAGATCGCCAAGTGCCCTCTGATCCGGGGAAGACGAAGCATAATCGTTTGTCACGTGTCCTTTGGATTCTTGTTGAGGGCCATGGATGCGTCGATGGCGATTAAGGAGGTCGCTTCGAGTGAAGCGCTTCTTGCATACGACGCAAGGAAATTTGCCAACATCCTCATCTGTACAGCATCAGTTATGCTTGCTTTTTCGTCCTCAGCTGCGCTGCGGCTAGCATTGATTTTGACTCACGATTTGCTTGATGGCGGGTCAGATTCTCGATGCGGCTGAAAGTCTTGGGACACTTGGGACATTGGAATCGTGAGCCTGAGGGATTGGGTAGAGGCTTGGGCTTCGCTGCATCGCCTTTCGAGAGACGTTTAGTGTTGCTGCCGGGTTTTGTAGAGGCCTTTGCAGGATCTTGCTGCATGCCGGTCCCAGGTCCAGCAGCGGCAGCGACGTCCATATTGATGGATCTGACCTGGGCCCCTGGAAGGAGAGAGTGGACGTGGACGTGGCCGTTGGCTCGGTCAAGGTCGTTGATCGAATAGGCTGTGGTGTTGTGACACGACCAGGTGGACGTTGAGTGGAAGTCTGACTCGTGATGGGGTGGTTGAAGTGGAGTTGCGGCGGTGACGTTCGGNTGAGGNTCGAGGNGGATAGAGCGGCCCCATGTGAGTGTAGTGCTGTGAAACATCGCACGTGACAGTATTTCTTGCTTGAAACATCTCCGAAAACTTGCAGTTCGGAAATGCGTAAAGAATGTAGAATCCGATTAAGTGGACAGAAAGGTGTTCTTTGATATTAAAGTTGATCGATTCATCTATCTGGGCCCAAGTTTTGTCTTCTTCTATTTGGTTGAGGGTGTCCAGCTGGAATTTATAACGTGTCTGTATCACGGCGCACTTGCGCTAAAATTCGGGGCTCCAGGTGGACGGTCAGCACATTTGCTACGAGTCTCTTGGCTGGGAATAAAAATAACCCTCAGCTATTGCTGTGGCTGGCAAGAACTCATCAGCCACACAATCGTTCTAGAACAATTCCATGGGAACAAAACAAAATAGGCGACCTCAACACTCCTGCCAAGGTTTGAGATCAGGAGAATTCCGTGGATGCCAAATGGCTATACTGTGCAAATACATTGCCGTCGTACGATTTCAAAAAGTCTTCGGTTGGCGAAAACATGCACAGAAAGCACGGTTCACATCACAAGTCTTGGTGGAACAAAATGTGGTTCGATTGGGCCCAGTTCAATTCGTTGTTGTTAGGAATCACAGGCAGCTAAGAACATTCTACCATCTACCTAGTATACAAACAATCCGTGTCGCCTCGCTAAAAGTCCCATTCATCACTCTACTCAAATTCTGCGTCAACGCTCTCGAAGTGATCGAAGTAGCCCTTGAATAGCTTGACACCCAGACCAGGGTCGGAAGATCCGACAGTTGCACGAATACTGTGCATGCTCAGCTGAGCAATACCAGCATCGATCGCCCGTACACCCATCGCGGAGCTAAGCATTGGACCAACAGTTCCCCCGCTTCTGGAATCATTGCGAATCTGGAAGATCTGGAGCTTGTTGCCACTCTTTTCCGCCACACGAGTGAGGAGAGCAGTTGAGACAGAGTCGGTGGTCATGTGGCCATTAGAGTCAGCGGCAATAGCCATGCCAATATTCAGTCTTGGCGCATGGTTCTCAAGGTAACGGCCGAGGAAATTGGGGTTCACGGCATGAGTGACATCTGCCGAGATCAGGAAAGAGTTGGCGTATGTTTGAGATAGAATGTTGGCGCTGGAGCCGGATTTGGAGAATGCCTCGGTGATACGTTCGACGGTGCCGGGAAGGAAGTTACTCTTCGCACCTTGGCGGAGTTGGGATCCTATCTCTTCGTCATCGAAGACTCCGACCAATTTGACCAGGCCGTCAGTCTCGGAAGTTGGTGCTGCTGCAAGAAGACCCTCGATAGCGGCCCAGGAGCAGATCTTATCATCAATACGACCTCCAAAAATAAACTCCTTCTCCAAGCCACCACACTGCGCGGGTTGGATGTCATAAAGTTCAAGTTCCCAGTTGACAATGGAAGAATAGTCTTGGATGCTCAGCTCCCCAGCGATTGCTCTGACAAGCTTTGGTGGCTGTGTAGCAGCAAAGCTACCGACACCACCCAGAGTCTGATTCTGGAACTCCTCGGTTGATGAACCTGTGGAGTCATCGAGACCGATAATGGGGACAGCTTCAGTCTCTGCGTTGTTCGTTCCAAGCATACCGACACCGAAGTGGGGAGCCAGGGTGGGAATTTTGGCAACTGCCAAAGTCAGTTCTGATGTTTTGCTACGGCGGTTGACTTACTTGGCCAGCCCAGTTTCACCAATTTCGTTGCAATCTTTCCCGTATCTGGATCCTTGACAAGGACTCTTCCACCAATGCCAAGATCACGATCCCACCAAGTAGTGTTGAGAGCACCAGCATACGGCGCAACGCCCAATTGAACATAACCGGCAGATGTCTTCTTGTTGCTGACAGGCTTCAGTCGCGCGGTCAATGCATCGACATGTCCTGCTACCATTGCCACTCCATTTCCACTCTTGTATCCACCACCGACCGTGAATGCGATGAGAGAACTTCCATTCCTTGTCACGTAGTATTTTCCACCGAGCTTTAGGTTTTCCGTCCAGGCTTTGCGTTCCGAAAGCTGGCCGAGTCAGTACAGTATGGGACATAAGAACGAGTCCTTACCTTCTTAAAACCGGCCTTTTCTAGTTTGTTGCCGAAGTAGTCAACTGCATGGAACACTGTAGGGTTTTGAGTCAGGAAGTCGCAGAAAGGTTGGCAGTATGCTTCTGGGCTCTTGAGTGAGCTCCCTTCCAGCTTAAGTCCGTTTGAAATGAGGCTTTGGCGGGTGTTCTGTCTGCTCTCGTTGAACTTCTCGAAGAGACTCTTGAACTCGGGATCCTTTTGGAAAGTATCTTCCAGTGTGATCGGGGCGCCATTTGTCTGACGAAGACGCTGTAGCCTCTGCTCCGCAGATCGTTGGTATCTTCGCATGGTCTCCTCCATAGTCTCTGCGCGGATGGGAATGTCTCTGACAGACGCAGGTTGTGTAAAATTGTCTTCTTTCATCGGCTCCTCGTTGAGTATGGATTGGTTCTGCTGCGAGCTTGTGGATTTGATTTCGACGGACGGTGCAGGCGTCGACCAGGCGGGGAGGTCTGCCTGTTCCACAAGTGTCCCATCGCATCTCCTCAAGGGCGTGCCAGCTCCAGGCAGTTGCTCATCAAAACCGTGCATTCTGCGGTGAACCTCGGGGTATAGTGCATTTGCGAGTCTATCCTGTTTAGAAATCTTCTGTTGTGCGGCCATCAATTGCGATTCCAGCTCTGCTATGCGTTCGCGGGTTGCTCGCTCGTTATCGTCCTCCACTCTTGCTCGCAAGGACAGCGTCGATACGCTTCCACGTAGTGAGTTCTGGCCGTTACGAACCATTATAAAATTCGAGAATTGGGAGTTGGAAAGGTTTATTCGTAGGAGTTCGCAGTTTCGCAGGTATTGAGATGTAGGGGATCTGTTGTGGTGTGATGGTTGTGGTTGTGATAAGGATGGAAGTGAAGTATGCGGGTGTGGTTGATTCTGGGTTTCGAATGCTGGTTGGTCAGGGGACTGGCTTGGCGGCGATATCAACATCGTGCCCACCTTCCTGCTTCGGAATGGCAACGTCAACGACTCCAGTCCGAGATTCAAGTCCGCATTTTCAATATACGCATTAAAAATCGAGATTGAGTTCATCTGGCTATCTATATATTATCAATTCAAGCCACAATACTCGGCCATTTTCAGCAACGCCTCCAATGCCAATACCTGTCGTTTCGCCCCATTTTCTTTCCAAATTTCATCACTGGGCCGTAATGGCCTGCTAAGATAGTTTGTTTCCGAGGCATTGCTATAGGTACCGTAGCTTTTCTTTCGTCTCTCACAATCTGTTATTACATTTTCATATCTTACAGAATCCCCACTTTCGCATTCCGCCCCGGCTTAGCCCAGAGAGTTATCCGGAGATCCTCGATCCCCAGAATCTGACTTCCTCCACTCAATAATCATCATCATACTCTTGTCGCTCATGATGGTGATGTTTATGCCGTTCGAGGTGCTCAGGAGGTGCATATTGATTTCTTGCTGATTAGCGCGAGTCTTCTAGGTGTCACAAGGACTACTCACGGGTCGTACTGATCAGCACCATGTCCTCGCACATAATGTTCATCATACATAGTCTCTACATTATCTCGGGCATGTCTCTTTGCTTTCTGCCGATCGATATAGTCCAAGCCCTTTGATTCGATAAGTTTATCTATTTCTGCACCAGCGATTCCGACGAGGAGTTCTTTTGCGAAGGCGTGAGAGACGGGCTTTCCTGGTCATCTCAGTCAGTATTTGGTCTTTTTTCCTGCGATGCAGTCTAAACCTGCTTCGCGGTTCACACTAGAGATATTCGTGGAACAGAACTTCACTCGAGCTTGAGCTTACCCTCTCTCCGCTGCCTGTCCTCAAACAACTTGAAAGCACCAAAGGAAGCAGCTCCAGCTAGTGCTTCGTGCCCAAATTTGGCTTTGTGGTGTGGCTCTCCGTTGTAGTCTCGCGAGTCTTGGTATGATCGTTCAGAATCATCTATTGTTCCGGTCAGAGTTCACGTCGCTGCATTACGTCGAGGAGCTGCCAATCTTCTTACCCCAACCATAAGCCATCTTGACTCTAGTACTTTCAAAGGTCCGCGGACAGTTCAGCATTCATATGCCGAAACTGAGGTAGTTTTTAAAAGCTCGGAATGATAGTCGATGCAATTTTGTTGAGATGCTCAGTCATTGATTGAGATATCCGTCTCGCCAGGCAAGTCCAGGACAGCACTTCATATACTTCTAAGCTACCCCTCTATTCTTTCATCTACACAGTCCTTAGACCTTTATTGGCCTCCACTATCCCGTTTGATGCGTGTCATCATGCATCCATGTGCATTCGTTGTACACTAAGCCGACTGACATCCGGCTTTTGGTCATCCTCGCCACCCGGAATTCGCACGACAGGACTGCAAACAACATTCCACCAGTGATTTCCAAGAGCACGAAGTCAGGAGCTTCTCAGACTCGAGGATTGACATGACTTGATCATTGAGGACTCTGGGTACACAGTTGAATGTTGCAAGCCCTTCTGTCCTGGTTGGCTAATACGGATAGAGCTGGATCTTGGTGAGTTACACCTGGTATCGTTAGGTACTGCTGCGAACGAGCTACGCAAACTCAATTATGTTCGTAGTCTGACATCAGTATCCACTAGCAGCGAGTCACCTTTGCTCCAGACTCGCCGTTTCGTGTCTTTCCCTCGAATAGATACCCGAAGCACACAATCCGATGCTCTGCCGGGACGTTTTAGACGGATTTTGCGAGACTATGACGATGCTATACCATCGAGTATGAATTCACTCCGCTAAATTCATATCGCCGAAGCTAGACACGCATGCTCAGCATCGTGCATCGGCTTGTCCGTGCCGAGTTGCAGAACTTCCGCTTGCGATGATTAACACGAGTAGATAGGATGAGAAAGTTCGAGTGACATGATACATGAAGGCAAATCCAAAAGCTAGGTCTATCGTTTCCAAGATTTATAGGCAGAGGAGGACCCGAGCTATAAGCATTTTCTAGTAGTCAAGGACCGCAGCACCTGCAGTGAAGAGCGATGGCGGGGTACTGCCGCTAATGGCGGGGTGAATCTTGGCGTTTGATGCTTATTTGGTCTACAGCTTTGGAGCGATTCAGAGGTTTCCCTAAGTCTCATGGTAAACTAAACATGCTCCCAGGCTATTGCTGAATCCATGGCGCTATGGAGGACGACATGTAGGAGAGGGGTCGCCGCTCAATCTGGAGCATCCCTATATTTGTTGAAACGATCTAGCTGCCAGAGACCACTTTTTGCTCGCAATTTCCATTTCCAAACCGATGAGGAGGCCTGATCCCTAATATAATCTTGCTGGTTCGTGCATGCTGGTGCAAGTGCTTGTGATGATCGTAGATTTGCTGCTTTCAGGAGGGCTGCTCACGCGAGGCTGAGGTTTTGCGGGCGCCAAGGCCTGTTCTGGCGAATCGTGGCCTCCCCGCCTTTGTTGATCAATCTTCCATTCCTCAGCCTTCGCATCCTCCAAGACCACCAAAAGGCGCAGACACAGTCACATTTCGAGTCAAACAACGGCGATCCAAAGACCTGCAGAGGACACGATATGCGCAACGGCTGAATGCTCCTTTTCTCTAATTTTGTCCGCATCTCTGCACCAAGATCACAAGTCTTTCCAATCTCGCGCACCGCCCGCCGTTCATTGTCCACGAAGATGGAGCAACTGAAGGTCCACAATTCTCTGAAGCCTGGTGCGCCAGTGCCATTCATTCCCAAGGAGGAGGGCAAAGTGTCCTGGTATGCCTGCGGACCTACAGTCTACGATCACTCGCATTTGGGCCATGCTAGGAATTATGTCTCGACGGATATCATACGGAGGATCATGCGCGACTACTTTGGCTACGATGTCAAGTTTGTCATGAATATCACCGATGTGGATGATAAGGTGGGTTTCTGCGTGGAAAAGTGGTTGTGGGAAGCTGTCTGACTTCTGCAGATTATCTTGAAGGCGCGACGACAAAGGCTACTGGAGCTGGAAAAAGCAAAAACATATTCGGAATCCGACCTCTCGAAACTGGCTGCTACAGCATTTCAATCATATGCGGAAGGGAATCTACCCGAACTATTGAAGGAAGGAGAGCTGAATCCTAGCAATTATGTGGAGAGGAGAGATGCTGCATATGGGAAGGTTCTGGATGGAGGGTCGTTGACTGGAGAGAAGCCAGGAGATGCTGAAGCCAAGATGAAGATGCACCTCGCCAATCTGACTGCGGCTTCTACAGCGATACAAGAGAACAAGATCTTTGGAGGAGCAGACGAGGTTCTACTGCCATATCTGGACTCGCTGTACAAGGAATCGATTGATGGAACCGACCACACCATCTTCACGGATGTCACGAAATACTGGGAAGATCAGTTCATGGGGGACATGGATGCTCTGAATGTCCTACGGCCAGACGTAATTACTCGGGTGACGACATACGTTCCTCAGATTGCAGATTTCGTGGAGAAGATTATTCAAAAGGGCTTTGCATATGAGACCGAGGGCTCTGTCTACTTCGACATTGCAGCATTCGAGAAGGCGGGAAACCCTTATGCGCGACTACGGCCAGAGAGCAAGAATGACAAGGCTTTACAGGAGGAGGGAGAGGGTTCTTTGTCTAAGAACGTAGGGGGTAAGCGTGGAGCTGGGGACTTTGCTCTGTGGAAGAAGTCAAAGGCAGGTGAACCAGTCTGGTCGAGTCCATGGGGCGAAGGGAGACCTGGCTGGCATATTGAGTGCTCGGTTATGGCCTCTGATATTCTCGGGTCAGAAATGGACATTCACTCCGGAGGAATCGATTTGGCCTTTCCACATCACGATAATGAGCTTGCACAGAGTGAAGCTTACTTTTGCGGTGAGCATGGCCCACACAATTGGGTAAGATACTTCATGCATATGGGTCACTTGTCAATATCGGGATCAAAGATGTCAAAGTCGTTGAAGAACTTCCAGACCATCAGAGATGCTTTGAAGGACTACACACCTAGAGGCATGAGGGTCGTCTTCCTGATGGGGAGATGGAACGATGGTGTGGAGATTTCCGCGGACATGAGGACCATGGCTGAGGTTTGGGAGAGTACCGTCAACGTGAGTCCGGTCAATAGTCATCGTTGTATCTCGCTGACTTTTTAGAACTTCTTCGTCACCGTCAAGTCGTTGATTGCAGAGGCAGGCGGACCGGCAGATGCACTAAAGTCGTTGTCTCTGAATGGTGCTGGTGAAGGCTTTGTACCGACTGTTGAGAAAGCACAAGCGGACATGAAGTCAGCACTTACAGACTCTTTCGACACTCCCCGCGGGATGCGCGTCATCTCCGAGTTGATCAAAGAAGCGAACATCCACATCGGCACTCATAAATCAGATCTCGATATCAAGGGGTTAGAAGACGCTGCTCGATGGGTCACGAAGATGGTTGGCATCTTTGGTCTGGACTCGAACGCCTCGCCGCCTTACAATGGACTTGGTTGGGTCAATGTCTCGAGCTCGAACCTCACTGCGAAGGAAGTCGTTGCTCCATACGCAAAGGTATACGATTCGGTCAAGGCGGAGGTGCAGCGACTATCCTTACACTCCGAAGTCCTTGATCAACTCCTGGCTGCAGATGTAGATTCAGATTTCTCGTCTCTAGAATCTGCAGGTACTAAGGATCCCGAAGCGCTTTCCATGCCATATCTTCGTGCTGTAGCGAAAGTACGCGATGAGCTCCGCAAGATTGCGCCAGCTTCCCCTTCAAAGAAGGAAATTCTCACCCTCTCAGATCAGATCCGCGACAGCGACCTCTTCAACTTGGGTGTCTACCTCGATGACAGAACTGACGGCCAAAGCTCCTTGATCAAGTTCATACCCAAGGAAGAACTCCTCGCCCAGAGGGAGGAAAAGGCCGCCAAGGAACGGGAGAAGCTGGTGCAAAAGGAGAAGGCCCGGCTGGATCGCGAAAAAGCCGAACTAGAAAAGGCAGAGAAGGCGAAGGTCAGCCCAGCCGATATGTTCCGGGATGAGCGATTCAGTGCTTGGGATGCGGACGGGATGCCGACCAAGACGAAGGATGGTGAGGATGTGCCGAAGAGTGCTCTGAAGAAGATGAAGAAAGAATGGGATAGACAGAAGAAGATGCATGAGGAGTGGAAGGCGAAGAATGCGTGAGAAATTATTGAGTCGAGTGATTGGGCGGCGTTGGAGACGGGTGCATAAAAGTTTAGCATGGCTAGTGCTGAATTTTGAGTGCTGGACTGCGAGAATTTTGCAAAGAACACGAAATATCTTGACTATTATTCATCATCTTTTGGTTTTCTGTCCTTGATCAATTGGCAATTTGAGGAGTGTGTTAGTCCTTGGCACACATGAGCTAATGCGACCCGGTCCAGGAGACATGGTTAGGTATTGCGTGAACGCTTCATATCCATGTACCTGATCACCTTTAAGTTTCGAGGAACGGCTATTCATCACTCTCCAAGATTTAAGAAAAAGCACTTTTCACAACACCGATGTTCTAGCGAATGCTCCACGAAGGTCAAAGTTGCTTCCGGAAAAATCTTTGCCCACCACTATAACTAAGTCTAACATGATAAATTGTACGTTCATGCCACGGATGAACCGACTATTGTTCAGTAATCACTTCGCACCATTCCTTTTAGAGAACACGACCAGTGAGGCTGAAGCTCTTGGTTTTATCGGCATTCCCGGTTCATAGATTGGACGAAGATAAACTGGAGCTAAAGGGCCGTGCAGGAGCCTAAAATAACAACCGTTCTCCACAGTGGCCCGGCCCGAGACTTGAAAACTATAGACATCATATTTCAATAGCACCAGGGAATCGCAGAATTGGCCAGAAGGAGAGAAAAACATCATCCTTCGGAAAAGGTGACTAATTCAGACATAGTCCCGATATGAATCCCGGACTATTGCCATCGGATATCCTTCGGGCGGATTGGACGTACTCGAGTATTCCAATCTCGAAAGCTGGCAGATTAAAGATGTTTCTGTGTGATGGCGCGGTCGGTGGGATGCGAAGATGATCATGGCTCGAGTTGATTTTTCAGCATGTCGAAAGTGCAAGTCGTGATGACAAGAATATTTCTATAAGAACCTAGTTATCCCTCTCAGCATCGTCTCTATCCTCCTCACCCTCTACACACTCGTTGTCTTTCCTTCTTTCCTTTTCTTTTCAGTATTCAGCACAGGCATTTGTCTGTAGTCACTCGTTACACACAGTCGTTACACTCCTTTCGCCAGATACTTGCCCGATCGCAGTCTTGCATCTTCAATCCTCTCGTCATGTCTAAGCTACTCACTGCGTTGGCTGTCTCCCTGGCCATCTCACAAGGAGTATCTGCGGCTTGTACTAATCCCAGTACTCGTCAGTCCTGGTATGTACCACGATATTCCACTTGATGATCGAGCATCAGACTGATCTCTAGCAAGGTCTACTCTCACTCAGGATGAGAAGGCATCGTACATCAACTCGACCTTGTGTCTGATGAATCCCGAGACTGCTCCCTCCAAAACGGGATTCGCCGGAGCTAAGTCTGTATGGGACGATCTTCAGGTCGCTCATGTGGCACAGGTTCAGTTCATCCACACTGTGGTATATCACTGTCATCACCTTTTCGGAAAGCTTTCACTGATATTGTGCCGTAGGGTGCATTCCTTCCTTGGCATCGCTGGTACATGAGCGTCCATGAGGGGCTCCTTCGGGAGTGCGGCTTCACCGGACCTTATCCGTTAGTGGCTCCACCCTTCATTGATTCGAAAACGACTAAATAGTGTAGGTACTGGAACGAGCAAGCCGACCAAGCCAGCGGCTCCCTCGCAAACTCAAGCATGTGGGATGCCGACCCCGTCATTGGCGTCGGAACTTCCGCAGTCGACGAGAATCTCTGCGTCACCGACGGCGCCTTCACCAACCTCCGACTGGACTTGACTACCAGCTTGACTCGTACCTCTGAAGGAACCTGCTTGCAACGCAACTTCAAGCAGCAGCAATTCGACCAGGTCTCCCAGGATATCGTCAACTCCTGCATGGCGATTGATGATTATGAGAACTTCAATACATGCTTGGGCTCCACGCCACATGTCAGCGGTCATTACGCGGTTGGTGGAACGGTATGCTTAATCCTATCTCTGTGAAGACATGATTGGCTTACTGATGGGTACAGATGGACGATGTCTCCCTTTCTCCCGGTGATCCAATGTTCTTCCTCCACCACACCAACCTCGATCGTCTATGGTGGGAATGGCAAGCCGTGAACTCATCTCGGGTTACGGATATGGGTGGACGAAACGTTGCGACCTCGACTACATTGGTCAATGCTCAGCCTTTGTCCCTTCCAGAGGCTGCCTTTGCACCGTACTTTGGAGACAACGGAAACGTCACGACGTTGGATCATGTCTTGTGGATGGCTGGTATCGCTGAGAATGTGACGATTGCTGAGGTTGTGGATGTCAATTCTGATGCTATCTGTGTGGCATTTGTCTGAGCTACGAATCGCACTTACAAGATCTCTGGCCTTCGTTATCGAGTGTTCCTTTTTGGGACATTTCGTATGTATTGCAGAGAGCCGGAAGAGAAGGCCAATGAAAAGCGTATTTGTCTTCGGGTATTTGAAGATTTGTTATCTTCTCGTGTATATCCTCGTTTATGAGACTTCTGTGTTGAAGTGTTGAAGTTTGGAGATTCAAATTGCCCTTTAGGGAGGCCACTCGAATGAGCTGTGGATGCTCTACAATCTCGTATAGAACAAGTGGAGCCAGATTTCTAAGTGGGGTTGAGAGACCAACCTGCTTCAAGCAGTTAGCGTTTTCGCTTCTGGTGGAGTTCAAAATGCAACATTTTCTAAACAATCCATAATTTCAGAGAGAGTAATGTTCATCAGTAGCAGCACTCACCTGTATTATTCTTTCAAGTCCAATCAGCAGCAATCTAGTTCTCATTTGTTCCGAAATGAAACCCTATCTGTAAAATACACGCGCTCTCTTTGTTATTTGCTTTCGATGATTCGTCCATCGCTCGTTTGATCCTGTGGCTACGGCTGCCATGTCGGTCGATGAGAATCTGGGAGAAGACTTTCTCGAAGAGGAGTTCGCCGAATCATTTCTCGATGCGTGTCACGAAGGCGAGCTACAAAAGGTTGAGAACGCCATCGCAAGTGGAAGACTTACAGCCGGCAATCTCGAAGAGGGACTTTCTCTGGCAACGGCTCGGGCAGGAGTGAAGGTTTATACAGATATTGTGACTGTGATTCTCAATTCAGGAGCTTTAATAACGGAGGATGTTGTGGACTCGCTTCCTGGTGAAACTGAACAGCAGCCAAGTGTCGTACGACAGTTTCTTGATCATGGCATGGATCCAAACGCGAAGATGTCCGACGGGAAGCCGCTCTTAAGGTACGTGATTATAACTCTTCAACAACTGAATTAAGATCATCACTAACAACTTGAAATAAGTTTCTTGACTGTGTATATGCTCGCGAACTGCTCATACGCGAGGCTGATCCCAACGTTATCGATCCGAGCCAGCAAACTCCCCTTCGCCGTACAATGATAAGCGGTAAAATCAATAAAGCCGAGCTACTCCTCGAGTACGGGGCTAAGCTCGAATCTGATTTCTTATTCATCACTGCAGCACCACGCAGGACTTATGGTCTGCTTATGACGAAGTTTCTTCTCGATAGGGGTGCCAACCCGAATGTGACTTCCCAAGAATGGGGGACAACAGTTTCTTGATCATGGCATGGATCCAAACGCGAAGATGTCCGACAGGAAGCCGCTCTTAAGGTACGTGATTATAACTCTTCAACAACTGAATTAAGATCATCACTAACAACTCGAAATAAGTTTCTTGACTGTGTATATGCTCGCGAACTGCTCATACGCGGGGCTGATCCTAACATTACCAGTTCAAGCCAGCAAACTCCCCTTCGCCATACAATGATAAGCAATAAAATCAACAAAGCCAAGCTACTCCTCAAGTACAAGGCTAAGCTTGAATCTGATTTCTTATTCATCACTACAGCACCACGCAAGACTTATGGTCTGCTCATGACGAAGTTTCTTCTCGATAGGGGTGCCGACCCGAATGTGATCTGCCAAGAATGGGGGACTCCACTGCACCTTGCAGTCTACGCCAAGAATCCAAACATTGTCAAACTACTCCTGGATGCTGGCGCCGATCCCACAGCACGATCGGCTGGCACGAAGTATCTTGGACATTCACCCTTAGAGATTGCCCAACATCCTCTGCATCAGCAAACAGATGTCACGAGGACCATACTTGATCTTCTTCGGTTTCAAAGGACTTGGAAGCCAGCTATATAAGTTCTGGTAGGCGGCTAGCCAGCACCAAAGTGCCTTTTCAAGAGCTGTTTCTCCTGTATCTAGTTTCTCTTTCAGCAGTATCACAGTCTTTCCGACCAGACTCGAGGTAATTACGGCGAAGACGCGGCAGGTTTTACTCCTGGGTCTTTTCATCACCACCAAGTCTTGAACTGCCCTTGGTTTTCCTATTTTGTGCCATTCCGGGCTTATAGAATTCCGCTTTGGTCTTTACCGTGAAAAAAAAAAAAACATCGTTGTGTGCTGCACCTATCTGAATTCAGAGCTGAAGGAATTCGGTCTCTGCTTCCAATTCCTGTCCTGGTAGGTCAAGAATGTCCATGAAAGCGCAGCGAGGAAAGTGTCACTTGATTGAGCTTGACGCATCTGAGGTTCTGACAAGCATTTACAGAAGCTTGATCTTTGCACCAGCAGCGCATCAGACCTCGGGCCTGTCCACGATAAAAATGGGGCCAAGCCTATCATACTCGCTTGTCTTCACTGAATCTAGTTACGCTCCGTCCGAGTGCCACATTAATTAAATCCAGAATTGCTCCACTCCATGGAGACTATATTAATTACGTTCAAGAGGAGAGCCGAAAGACACAAACCAACAGAGTGTTCTCACTTGATCAACACAATTTCTTTTTCCCAATGTTGTCTCGCCTCACCGCAGGCGAGAAAAAGCTCATGCTCCTTCGGCATCACATTCAGCACACCCACAATGAACTCTACAGCTGTCGATGAAGAGTTTGGGATGGGCTTTTTGAGCGCTTGTGAAACCGAACGGATTACCCAGATAAACGAGGCTATCGCCAGTGGGCGACTAAGCCGCTCCTTTCTCGATGAGGGCCTTGTTCGGGCAACGGGTAAAGGTATCAAGCCGGGCTACAAAGATATCATAATAGCTCTTTTAGCCGCCGGTGCTTGTATCACTCCCTGGTCCTTGAATGCCCTTCACGGAGAGGATTTGGAACAGGACCCCGCCGTCGTCCGCCTTTACTTCGACCACGGCCTTGATCCCAACGCTACACAAACTGGTGGCGAGCCTATCCTCGGGTATGTATATTTAATCACAGGCTCTGTTGGCCCTCCAGCTAAGCTCTCCTTGTTAGCTTTATGTTGGAGCCCGCTTGCGCTCGCGAATTCCTCTTACGAGGGGCTGATCCCAATGCTACTGGTCCACAAAAGAAAACACCCCTTTATCGGGCCATACGCAGTGGCAGAGTGGAGCTGGCAGATCTGTTGGTTGACTATGGAGCGAAGGTAGAGCCGAATCTTCTCTTCGAAACTGTGGGTAGTCGTAAGAGGTACGGAGACATCATGACAAAGTACCTTCTCGATAGAGGTGTTGATCCTAATCGGGCGAACTCCGAGGAATTTGGTGGTCCACTACATCTTGCAGTTCTCTGCTCTAAGCCGCATATTATCAAGATGTTACTTGACGCGGGTGCGGATCCAACAGCACCTTCATCTGGCTGGAGATACCACGGTCAGACACCCGAGCAGATCTTAGAGACATTTTCTGACCAAGAAGATGCCCTTGCTGAGGAGAATGCTGTCCTTCGCCTCCTTGGTTTGGGACAAGCTGAGAACCCGGAACCACAGGAGGTCTGATAAGTGGCTACAGTGAGAGTACGAAGCAACTCAGAAGGTTCCTTATGTACTCAATTTGTTGTCTGCTGCATACTTAATGTTCCACAAATTTTGTTCCAATTTGATGAAGTATAAGGACCGTATCTGTGCTATATGTCGAGTTGTGAAAGATCTGAGCTTGAATCGACAAAATCCAATTCCAGGTGGTTGGTAATGACAGACACATGTGAACCATGTGGAGTCTCTGGCACCTGTAGCCTCTTGGCACCTCTTGAAATGTGCCGCCGAGTTCAAAAGAGAGCTTGATACAACCAAGCTCTAATTCAAGCATTTCGCGATAGGTTTGTCTCCGTCGCGAGCGGGGTGATAATCCGCAACAGAGGACAACACTTCTTCGCTTCCTACAGGCGCAGTAGCGGCATTACTCGAGTATATATGTCGGGCAGTAGCCTATCTCCACTCAGCCCTTAAAATCTCCGAGTCCGACCACGTCCCCTTGCACTAAGGTACCACACCTACATGTACTTATTGCTCTGCTCGATCTTTGAATATATCGTCAACAACCAAAATATCGATAAAAAAAAACCCCCCCAATCTTACCTGAAGGTCTGCAATACCGCAATTCCGCCGATCCAGAACCAGGCCAAGTCCGAAGAATGGGGCACGCCCTTACATCTCGCGGCTTTTCGTGCTAACAGGTGTCTTGTCAAAATGCTACTAGACGCAGGCGAAGATCGTACATCGGTATCGACTGGTTGGAGATATCCCGGATTGACCCCCGAGCAACTCGTGCTAGCTAGGAATAGTCAAGGGGATCTCTCGGAGAAGTGGGATCCTATAATCAGACTTCTCAGCTCATAGGGGTCAAATTCAAACCAGCTGAGTCTTTCGTGGAGAAAATCCGGGTAAACAAATTTAGACAAACACTTAAACTCACCCTCTTGCTCCAAGTAATTTTCATTCCAATTCAGTTGAGTAGAATTCATCTAATTGAGAAATAAGAATACTTCTAGCCCAGGACTACAGTATGCACACTCTTATTTTAAGAGTCAAATCAGGGTTGGTTGTATTTGATGGAGCTTAAACATTGCGAGTTGCTTTGAACGAACTTGGTTTGATTCAGAACATCTCAACTTATTTCCGATGTTGTAAACAACTGGCAGTTTTTTCACTAACACAATCTCATTCAGAGGCTGTATGTCTTGGAGAAATCCACGACCATCTGGGACGCATTGAACGTAGCCACCAATCCTTTATTATCAGCATTCTTAATCTAGAATATCAAGTCAGCAGAGATGCGAAAATACACTGTATAGATTCTCACGGTGCTAGGCCAATCATGTCCAATACCCCGATCAAAGACGTGGCTGACGATGCCGCCTCCATATTTATACAGCGTCGCATTACCAGTGCCAATCTTCGATTCCTCCACACCCTCGAGTTCGTCTCTCAGAACCCACTCTTCGACCCAATGCGGGATACTCGGTAGGCATTGACGTCTTCGCCCCTTCCCTTCGTAATCAATAGTATGATCGTCACCTCCATGAAATTCGATGATGGGAACTTGACGAGCGGCGTTACAAGGGATGTCGATACTTTCTGGCTGGCATTTTGTGTCGTTCTTGACATAGAAAGCGCCAGACACAGGAGCGAACGCTGCGATTTGGGTCGACATGATTGGGTCACAAGCTAGAGTTCCGCAAAAACCTCCGCCTTGGGACTTCCCTGTTGCGAAAATGCGGGAGGTGTCTAGTGTATAGGCTGTGGAGAGAGAGGCGAGAATGTCTTGGGTGAAGACGATGTCATTTGTCTTGGCGCCGGGGATGCCTTGCCATGTTTTCTACTGGGAGGTCAGCCTGGATTTTGATATTAAGAGGAATAGTAGTAGTGAGAGGGAGATGGTTTTACATTGATGCCTTGAGGATAGACCACGATGGCGAAATCGTTAAAGAATGTGTCTGACATTCGGGACAGGTGGTATTGCTGATCGGCTGTGCGGTTTCCGCCGTGGAAAGAGAAGATAATTGATGTCGGGACATTTGGGTCGAATTTTGGTGGTAAGGTTAGCAGGAAGTAGCGATCATACTCGGAGCTGGTAATGGAGATGTTGATGTACGGGACGAGTGACGCGGACGTCGATGTGACGGCGAGGAAGAGTGTCAACAGAAAGGAAAACATGTCGAAAAGGAAAGTTCAGACACTGATCGGAACATGCAAAGAAATGATGCTCAGGAAGCGCATACCAATTCAATCATATATCATGATCGAAATAGTTTGACTGCAGTTCAAGTAAACAGCCCAAATTAGGTAAGATGCTTACATTACCTAGTCGCTTCGGCTAGCTCTGACGTAAATTCCCAATGGGACAGTACGCGCGAGGGCGGAGCTTAGCGGACTTCCGAGTTCAACACGAGGTACTGATATTTATTTTTGGAAGAGAAAAGCAAGCTTAATTTCGAAAGGAGGCGCGAACGGACGACGTATAGAAGTCGCTGCTGCTCGTTTCAAGTTGTAGTCATGACGTGCAGGCTTCCGAAGGTAGAACAGTCGAATTCGCAAGCCTCCGCGAGAGGTGCGGTAATCTTTGAGATATTGTTACCAACCGAGTAAGAAATTCAATTCACTCCGATATCTATGATCAAACGCCAACGATATATTGCAGTAGAAAATCGCAAAGAGTCCGGTCAGTAGTATACCATACCCTATTCCGACTAGGACTTCGGGGCTCGTTCAGTTTAGTGAGAAAAACAACGGTACTCGATGACAAGGTAAATTCCGAAAAGTCTTGAGGAGCCAAGCCACTTCCCTTCTACTTTCGACAAACAAACTCATCCTGCAGATGTATATCAGCCCAGGCTGCGGAGTCTTCGAGATAATGATATTAACATATTGCGGAAAAGGTGTAAAATGATATACCTTGCCATTAAAGACTAGAACACCTTCCGACTTCCGTAACTCTATGAGTGCGCCTCGGTAGGAATGTGTTTTCGCAGCAACGAACCAAGTGACACCTTCTATGATGAGTCGAATAGTTCCAACGTCAAAGGGTAACATTTTCAAGAGCACGAGGAGTTCCAACCAAGCTGTTAAGTATTTCCTATCGCTCTCATATGATCAGCGATAGTTGTACTTCTCCAGGACAGCTTAAACAGAAGTTTGAACCATCTCTTCCACATGTTGTTGAAGCAGCGCTAGGTCTGAAGTGGCCAAAAGTTCGCCATTGCTGGTGTATGTGAATTCTGGTAATTCGTGCAGAATCCAGAGGCGGGGCTCGAACGGCGGATAGAAGTATGTGAATGCGCAATTGCAATGAGTGCTGAGACGGTCTCTAATGAGCGATGGAAGAATCTCTCTTCTATCTTGGACCGCGGATCTTGAGGCATACATGACCAGTCAACCCAGATGTACGACCATGATTGCCTTTCAAGTTCCCTCTAATGGAGACGCAAGGTGCCGCCGTCGGGATCTGGATGAGCAGGCGAATCCCAAAAGTGGCTCACGAAAAAGCAGTATTTCCTGAGAACGAAGTTCTTCGAGCCGGGCAGGAGGCTGTAGTCGTCAAGTACGTCTCTGGACCACTTTTCCATATGGTTTTGAAACGTGAATGCTGTCCTCGTTTGAAAGAACCAGAATGTTAAGAAGACGCCGGCTTTTAATAGGAAATCGTCGAGGGTGCTGAGCTTCTGGAGAATGCCAATTGAGAGTTTTGTTACAAGTTCTCGACCGTCATTTGCGAGGTCGTCCCATGCTGCGATACTCCGATTGACGAGAGACCGCCATGATTCTAGTTGTAGTAAGAGGGCACATAATGACACTGCTGGTGAGTCTGACATAATCACAATCGTACGCACAATTTTAGGATCCAGATTCCTTTCATTCCATGCCTTTGATGTGTCAGTTATGCTTCAATGATATATGAAGGTCGTCATGTCTTTAGATGATGGCAGATCAGCCAATCATGGGATGCGGGTGGCATGTGGCTTTCGCTTATTAGTATACACGCAAGACATGAGCTGATTTGATATTGCCTGGGGAATTCATTAAGAGTGTCCAGACTTATGGAAGATATACCGACAGATATTCTGGTGTAAGGACCCTGAGAAGGTTGCAAAAGGAGGACTGTGACCGTCCCCTCCTTGGTCGAAAGGTCCACAGAAACTGACAATTCCAACTAGGCCCAGACAAGTTTGACCCAAACAAGTGGTAACTTCTAGCTCATCGCTGGGACTTATCGAGCTATTCAACAGCATTGCCCAATGGCCGGTGTACATGATTTACTGTAAGGAATGCTTTGGTGATACGCCCCAACATCCCGCCAAAGACGTGGCTTACAACTGTGCGATGATTCTCAAGCAACAACAGAAAACAGGGAAGCAAGACGATAAGGCGGAGAATAATTCTGCCAATGGAGGAGATAGGAGAGTAAGAGAGCAGTGCTGTATCGTGGGTTTTGTTCCTCGGTAGACCCGAATGGGACTGTTAGGCGGGGTTCGGTCAAGTATCTTGCCACTCCGAGACGTACCTCGCGCTATCGTGGCAAGATGAGGATTGATGCTACATCGATGTTGAAAGCATAATATCCAGGTCATTGTTGTAAAAAGTGACCCTTTAACGATCATGATTCAAATGACATTCCAAGAAACTTTGCACGAAGACCCCTGAGGAGCATGTCTGTGTTTGGGGATGTGCTTGCAAGGGTTACCAACTGGCTGGGTCCGAAAGTGGATGATCTCGCCCTTGGCCTTTCAAGTATCTGCACAGGCTAAACTCCCCAGAATTTCATTGGATTGGAAAGACTTGGGTGACATCCATGAAGCCATGCGAGGGCGAGAAAATGTGATCGTGCTGGATTGGGCATGTAAAAGAGGGTTTGGTTAAGCTCAATCAGCTTTAAGGTTCCAACAGAGGTGTCCAATTTTCAGAGTTCAATATTTCCTATCTCCAATTCCAACGCCAAGAGATAGGAGTCCCTAATTTTTCACCCCAACACACACCACAACCCATCGGAAAGCCGGAAAGTAAGCCCACGTGATAGTGAAATAACTTCATCCAGCCGCCATCAGACGCCTCTTTTGAAGTCCTGATAAGCAGAAGAGCAGCGAGTCGTCGCCTCTTGAAGACTTCTGTATGGCTCCCTGAGCCGAATTGGATTTCCAAGTCCATAGGCAACCAATCCAACCTTTCAGTGATCACCCCATCCCAGCACCCGCCATGCCCCTCCCCTAGCTCTCATAATCTGACAGAGTGGGATTCCCTGGCATTCCCCCTTATCCGACCCGCTTTCTCCAGTGCGGCACGGCGCAGCTCAGTAAACGCACCCAGGAAAGTCCCAGCAGGGCTCGCTGATGGCCCAATGGTAGGGATAAATCAGATAATGTGCCGGGGGTGAGCACGCTTGCAGGCCGTGCAGCAGCGCACGAACTGCCTTCAGCTCCCACTTGGAGTGGAAAACTGTACCGGCCGTGGGGAGAGCAGGGAGGTGAGCAAATGTATTGACTGACGACTGACTGACTCGATGTGGAAAGCTGCATCAGCCACCACCACGTCTTTATCTCTCGACGTCGTAATGTTCTGCTCGACGACGATGAGCTCCTCTCTTCTATATTCTAAATCACAATGCTCGACAATTGCTCAACTTCGTTCTCGTGCTTCTGTCGTTGATGCTGATGCTGATACTGGTGAGATCGGAGAAGCCGAAGAATAGACAGCAAACAAGGGTGTGAAGGAAGGGAGGAAAGAAGGATCAATCGGAGAGCTTCAAGTCTCGCTGAGCAGCAACAGCAGCGATAATACGCGATCCAACGACAATGTCGTACTTTCCAGATGGATTGGGCGCGAGCGTGCTCGAAGGGATATCACCAGACACGACCTCGAATGCTGAGATATCATCGACGTCCGATGCGTCCGAGAAGACCGCAGTTCCACCCGCCCAATCGAGAGTTACGACGCCTGGATCCGAATTTAACGAGAAAAAGGAGAAGGAAAAGAAGGATAATGATAATGACAAGAACAAGGAGAAGCCAACACCGGACTACAAATCAGAAGAAGTAGGAGCAGATCTAGGACCCGATGATGCAGCAATTCAAGATCTGCCGTGGCACGTTCGACGAATCGTCAGCTTGCACGACGACACCACTCTTCCAACCATCACATTCCGTTATTTCCTGCTAGTATTCCTGTTCGTGCCACCAGGAGCTTTCCTACAACAGATGAACATGTTCCGCACAACATCTGCCCCATACTCGATATTCTTTGTGCAGATAGCGGCAAGCTATGTGGGGGATTGGATGGGGAAGAGTATGCCTGCTTGGGAGGTCAAGGTGCCGTTCACGAAGTGGAGGTTCAATACCAATCCAGGGCCATTCAGTGTCAAGGAGCATGTGCTTGTTGTGATTGCTGCGGCGAGTGGTGCGACGTATAACTTGGCGTGGGCACCGCTTTCGTTATCGGAGTTGTATTTCAAGGATCAGATCAATCCGGCAATATGGATTGCGTTCATGTTGGCGATTGTGTGGACGGGGTATTCGTATGCAGCGATTGGTCGCCAATTTTTGATATATGATCCTCAACAGCCATGGTACGTCTTCAGTCATCTATCTATATGTCGAGAAAAACTAAAGCATATGTAGGTTCGACGCGTGAGTATATAGAATTTCGAAAGCTGAACCCCACTAACAAATCTAGCCTCTGCCAAACAGCCCTTTTCGAAACCCAAACCCGCCAACGAGAATTTCCATCCCCAGTGTCACGGCGGCAAATGAAAGTGTTTTTCTTCACTCTCCTCGCCGTAGCCATCTGGCAATTTCTCCCCGAATACGTCTTCCCAATGCTCTCATCTCTCGCCTTCCTATGCTGGGTAGCACCGAACAACCCCGCTGCGAATTTCATCGGTGGTGGGTTAGGCGGTATGGGATTCTTGAACTTGTCTCTCAACTGGTCATGTGTTGGCAATCTCAGTGCTATGGGCAGCTTGTTCTTGACGCCTTGGTACACGCAAGTCATTGTGTTTTCGGCTTTTGTTGTTAACTGCTGGATCTTGTTGCCGCTCGCTAAGTGGGGAGGTCTGGGAATTTGGGAACATGGATTGATGTCTAATCGGCTGTTCATGGGTAAGTGTACCCTCTATCAGCTGGATTTCTGCTAACATTTCCAGAAAACGGAACGAAATACCCGGTCCTTGAACTCATCACACCACAAGTCACACTGAACGAAACAGCGTACGCAGAACTTGGTCCTCTGTATGTTGGTGCTCAACTACTATGGGGTACATTCTTCGACTACGCATCCTACACATCCGTCCTTGTATGGATGGGGCTGTTTGGATATCCACATCTCAAATCCACGATTATCAAGTTCTTAGAACGGCAAAGGGTTACCAAGGAGGGCAAGAAGTTGACTGTTAATGAGCAGTACAACGACCAGCTTAATGTGCTCATGCGCTCTTACGAGGAGGTGCCACTGTCGTGGTTCATCTTACTATTTCTCGTATCCTTTATTATCATAGTAACGATTGTGGGTACTGGGTATCTGTATATCCCATTATGGACATACTTCATAGCATTAGCTACTGGTGCAATCGTGGTCATCGTAAGTTCCCGGGCATGTCATCATGCAGGCAAAGCTAACATCCTCAGCCCCTCGGATGGCTCTACTCCCTTTCCAACTTCCAACTAGTAAGCCTTCTGCTCCCCATTCCCAAGCTTCATGTTAATAATCCTCTCAGCCCATCGGCACAACCAACGAACTCCTCTACGGCCTAATGGTCAACGCCATCCCAGGTTACAAAAACCCCGTCGGCGCCTCCGTCTACGGCTCGATAGCCGGCAATGCCTGGTACCGCGCCCAATACCTCTTGCAGGACCAAAAGCTCGGCCACTACATGCATGTTCCTCCCAAAACGGTGTTCTTCTCTCAAATCTTCGGATCGTTGGTTGGGGTACCAATAAACTATGCTGTGATAAGATGGGTGCTGGATAAGAAGGGGGATTATTTGTTGGCGGAGACGAGGGATCCGACTAATCAGTGGACGGGGCAGACGTTGACGTTGCAGTTGACGATTGCGACGCAGTATGTCTTAATTGTATGTACATCTTCTTTCGCCATGCCTTTCATCCTATTCTCAGTTTGAAAATGACCGACTAACAGCCAAATCCAGGGCCCCAAACGTCTCTTCACCCACGCAATCTACCGACCTCTCCCCTACGGATTCTTACTCGGCGCTCTCATCCCCCTATGTCTCTACACTCTCCACCGTCTCTTCCCGCGTTCCCGCCTACGCTTCCACCTCTGGAACTGCACGATATTCTTCTGCACCCTCTCGACCTTCTGGGGCAACATCTCCACCGGCTACCTATCCGGCATCATCGGCGGTTTCGTCGTCATGTATTGGGCCTATCGACACCACTACGAGGTCTGGGCGAGGTACAATTATATTCTTGCGGCGGCGTTTGACAGTGGGTATAATTTGAATGCTTTGGTGCTGTGGATGTGTTTTAGTGCGGGGAAGAGGGTTCTTATGCCGTATTGGTGGGGGAATGCGGAGGGGAGTGTGGAAAGGTGTTTTAAGCTTGATGAGGTGAAGGGGCTTTGAGTACAGAGGAGATGGGATATTGGATAATTGTATTGTCAATTTAGCGTGGAGTCTGAACGGGATTGGCCGTAGGGGTTGGTGTTCTACTTGGATCGGAGTTCAATATGGATCGGAGTTCAATATGGATCGGAGTTTCTTGTTGGAGGTTTTTGGTTGGGATGCCTGTGCCCAGAGGAGGCTTATATACTGGCTGGGATAGTTCAGATTCAATAGCAGGAATTGAATAGCTAATACCTGAACGTATGGCTTTGTAATATACATCAATTGGACGAAGGCTTTTCATGTGCATTGCCTGGAATTTCGAGTAGGCCACCCCCAAGGCAGAATCACTGTGAGGTTTAGACAGGCAGGCGATCATTGGCTGTCTGTCAACCACATCACTTGCGTGCAGATACATGACAGACCAGCCTGTGGCCAATCAACTCTCCAGCTGTGCTCTCGGATATCAAGTCCGTCATGCGCAAGCACCCAATTCTTTCGAGGATTGGGCCGATATGGCGTTGGGCGTACGGCAAGGCAGCACGGGCTGGTCGCACAAACGAGAATCCCAAAAAAAGCCGCACCATTCTGACAACATTTCCAGTCTTTTTGAATTTCTGGCTTCTGGTCTTCATCACTGCCCTCAACGAGATCCGTCGTCGAGATGGAAGTCCTTTCGGGCGCCGCCAGCGGCATCGCCGTAGCTTCCATTGCAATACAGCTGATCGAAACCATCTCGAAGATGTAAGTCTTCGGCCTCAGCCTGACACCGTGAGAACCTGGTCCTGAACGATATACAGAGATTCATTCCTGAACTCGGTCAAAAAAGCCCCACATGAGATCGCTTCTTTGATCGAAGACCTAGTATTGCTGAAAGAAGTCCTCGAGGATATCAAGCAGCGAGATGAACCACGACGATCTAACTCGATGATGAAGCTGGCGCTCGCGAGATGCACGACTCTGATGAATGAGCTGGCTCGTCTCGTACCTCCAGATCAGAAGCTCTCGAGTGCTTTCAGACGAAAGCGGGCAAGTTTCAAATTCGTTGTGAAAGGCGATAAGGTTCAGCAGCTCAAAAGCAAAATCTCCGAGGCAAAGAACACTCTACTTCTCGTGCTCTTCAACTCAGAATCGTGAGTTCAGCCCATGCCTTCGTAAGCCTTGGGAACAGATATCATGGTCTTCCCGGTTTGTTTGCTTGGTACGACAGAAGTGTTGACAGATTCAGTCGAACAACTCAGAGTTATAACGAGTCTTTCCAACAATCATTTAGCATGCAGACACGTCAGCTCGATACAATTCGAGAATTACTGATCCTGCCCAATCTTTCCTCTGGCCAGCAGCAACAAATGCTTTGGGGTGATCCCACTCAAGCCAGTCTCTCATCGGATCAGATGACGGCAATTGCGTCGAGTCCAGCACAGGATGGCTCCATGGAGCTGACTGAAGCAACATCACTCGATGTTGCCCGAATGCAACCATCACCATCGGCTCTGAGATGTAATATTAATCCTCATTTGGCAAATTACGGGAAAGCGAAGAGATATCGGAGTTCCATCAAACGGACATACACCACTGTCACGCAAACACCATTTGGCAGGTTATCATGCATGATAACTCGGCATGGGGCATGTTGCAGTACGAGCGGACACCATGATTGTGATGCGAAAGTTGAAACGACGTACACTTTTGTTCCCTTCTGGTGGGTAGTGAAGTTTGGTGTGATGGCGTTCCAGCTAGATCTGCCTCAATTTTCCACCCAGGGATGGCAAGTGAGAATACGAGCATGGAATGTATAGTCTCCAGATTTCTATGTATGCGATGGGTATAGGCTGACTTTTAATTAGGTGAGACCCGAAAATTCGCCGATCTTCAAAGCGTGTGAGACAGGCGATGTCGGAGAAGTTCAGCGTATGCTTACAGAAGGCGAAGCGTCTATAAATGATACGACTGAATACGGATGGACGCTCCTTCATGTAAGTACTATCGAGAGCTTATGATATTGCAACCAAATATCTCACATGTGCGATAGTTTGCCGCCCACAGGTTGCAACCAGAAATATGCCGTATATTGTTGGAACAGGGGGTGAATAGATATGCACGCTGTCTCTCAAACGCCAAATGGTACAACCTATTCTCATGTGTATCTTTACTCGAACTAACGTATATGTATCCAAAGGTCTGCTTTTGACCTTGCGTACTACCCTTACCAACTCTGGAGCTGGAAAAATTGCTCATATGCTCATATGAAAGCAATGGCTTCGTACCAAGAAACGATGCAATTGTTCCTTACAAGTACGGTGGATGGCTTTCAAATGAGCCAGTCTACTCGTAATTTGAGTTCTTACACGTTGGAGACTGGCCTCTGGATTAGTGACACAGGGCAGGAGAATCTTCAATGGTTCTTAAACAGCGTATTTCAGGTCGCTTATCCAGTTGTTGTCAACGAGCAGCTATGGTCATGCCTCCTGTATGATCTTCTCATGAAACGTTCCGACGATAGTCAAGGTACCGGAATCGAATTCTTCGTCTCTGAGTTACTTAAAAGATGCAGCGTGGAGACTGCTCGCTCGGTTTTGTGGAGTTTGTTCGACCATCACGAGTCTCGCCTGGCAAGAATCATAAATCTACGGAAACGCCCAGCTTTCACCAGTCCTCGAATATTTCAGAAATTGATTGAGAAGACAGGCGGGGTGGATTATCTACGCACTCCCGTACATCGCCGCAAAGGACCACAATCGTTTATCTCGCATGTCATAGAAAGTTACCCGCAGTGGCATCTCTTTTTGCAAGCTATTAACCAGTCAAAATTCGAGGTTTCGGAAGTCATCAGGGGCGACCTTGACCTCTACCAATGCGGCTGGACTAGGTAGCTAACATTCATACTACGAAGCATCAAACGGTCTTGATTTCATTTCATTTCACAACTCTCACTTTCCTTCACTTCACTTCAATGAGTAAGACAACTGAATGTAATCTGGTATAGTCTATTTATTACAAAATAAGATAATTGCTCTGGAGGAGACTTGGAATCTAGCATCTACTCTACCACCATTTGTAATCTCAACGTAACGCTTCATTTCCCAAAACAAACGCCAAGAATGCGACGCAACGCAATGAAAAGACGCTCGGTCAGTATTATACAAGACGAGTCACACACGCTTGCTTTTCTCTTCCCCTCTTTCCCTCTTCACCCTCTCCCCTCTCCTCCCCCTTTCTCAGCCTCGCGCCTACCACCTCACTCCTTCTTCGCCTTCTTACTCTTACTCTTCTTGGGCACCCTAACAAGCCAATACAACCCCACAGCCGCAAACGCATTAAACACGATATAAATCCACATAAACCCAAAATTCCTCCACCTATTAGCATAATCACTCCCCAGCTGTGCAAGGAACTGATTCGTGCTATCCAACGCACAGAATTGGCATTCTCCAGTGGCGTTAGGATCTTGTAGGTACCCACCACGCATCTGGGTTGAGATCCAGTTGTTCATGTACTCGCCGCAGGTTTGGCTTGTGGGGGAGTTGAAGACGCGGAGTTCGGTGGATGAGCAGACGACGTTTGTGTTTGCGATGCCGACGGATAACATACCGTCGACGAGATATGTGAAGGGACTAACGCGATACATGAAGATCCAAAAGCCGGGGAAGACAGACGGGGATGCTAAAACACCGCAGAAGACAAGTGTGAGGGAGAACATGAGATTAGCGATGTTACCGCCTGTTTCGGCTGTCTCGATCGCGGCGATGACCATGGTTGTGAAGGTCGATGTGAAGAGCAAGAAAGTCCAGATGAGCAGGAACATCAGCCCTCCACGCTCGGTGACGGCGTCGGTGGGAGAGGCGTTCTTGTAGAGCCCGATGGGGTAGTACCAGCAGAAGAAGATGAGGACGGCCATTAGGGAGTTCCAGGGTAGCTCGACGACGATGTTGGAGATCATAAAGGCTTTCCAGGAGTATGTCTTTGATGGTCTCTCCCTAGCTTCGTATAGGGAGCGTTGGGTGACGAAGTGAGGCATGATTTGTTGCACTAGTTGGCCGAAGATGGTGAAGAGCATGAAGATGGCGAACATCTGATTTTGGAGCTCTTGCTGCGAGGTGCCAGCGTTGAAGAAGGAGAATCCGATGAACAAGGCGGAAGCGACGCAGAGGAGGATCTTGGAGTAGATGTATGAAGGCGTGCGCCAGTATTGCTGGAAGACGCGCTTTTGAACTTCGATTTGCTGGACGGCGAAGGGGGCGGCGAATTCTCGGAACGAGGCTTTGTCGTCGGTTGTGCTGGATGGTTGGGTGATTCTGGGAAGTTCTTCCTTTAGGCGGTCGAGTTCCTTGTGCACTTCTTGGTATTCGGGCGAGGAGCGCCATGCATCGTGCCAGTCGACGTCAGTGTGAGAACCAGGTGCGGCGCCGATGACTTCCAGCATCCATTCTGCGGGGTTAGCGTCGGGTGGGCAGGAGATTCCGGAAATGCGTTCAAAGTATGAGGTCAAGACGTGAGAGCCTTGTCCTACTTCACCAAAGTAGACGGTCTTGCCACCTTTGGCGAGGAAGAGGAGTCGGTCGAAACGTTGGAAGAGCATAGCGGATGGTTGATGGATCTGGGGATATTAGCGAGGTTCATATGATGAGAAGATATAACTCACAGTGCAGAGAACAGCTTGGCCATTCTTGGTAAGTTTCTCCATCAGGTCGCAAATAGCCCAGGATGTCTGAGAATCAAGACCAGAGGTAGGTTCATCCAAGAAGAGGAGTAGCTCAGGTTTAGCAGCCAGCTCGACACCAATAGTCAATCGCTTACGTTGCTCGACGTTGAGACCTACTCAGTCAGCATCAATTTCCAAAAGTTGGATGGCAGACATACCTTCTCCTGGAACACCAACAACTGCATCGGCATATTCCTCCATGTCAAGTAACTTGATAACTTCATTGACGTACTCGAGCTTCTCCTGACGAGGGATCTTGGCAGGTTGTCTAAGAAGAGCGCTGAAGTTCAAGGCTTCACGAACGGTCGAGGTGGACAAATGGAGATCTTGCTGTTGAACGTATCCGGTCTTGCGCTGGAAGGAATCATCACGTTCTCTGCCGTCTACGAGCATACCACCGGTAATGACACCCATGGTTGTGCGGGTAGCGAGGACATCGAGAAGTGTGGTTTTACCGGCACCAGAAACACCCTACTTATGATCAGCAAAGTCTAGAGCGAAGAGCGAAAGTACTTACCATAAGTGCAGTCAAAGTTCCGGGCTTAACCCATCCATCGACATGATCCAAAATCCGTCTGGGTTCACCCTTGATCTTGATATCATAGCATACATCTTCCCAATGGAAAACGGCAGTCTGCTTCTTGAGGATGGTGGATACATCGACGTTGGTAGAAGTCTTCTCGACACCAGAACTCTTGACCTGTCCGAGCTCTTCGTCGCTACCGCCTCTCTTGGTGAGGACAGCTGGCTTGTGGCCACGACGGAAGAGGAGGACTTCACCCTTGGATTTCTTGGCGGTGATGTATTCAGTTGCGACGAGGTAGACGGTGCAGAGACCGATCATGAAGACCCAGAGGATACCGAAGTTTCTACAACTGTTAGCCGAGTCCCCATTTGGGATGATGTATCTGACTTACCTCCACTTGTGGGATGCATAGTACTGGTAGGATTGTTCAATATAAGCAGCACCTTCAACAACAGTCAAGCCTGGGACAGCACCAACAGCCGTGCAGACTCGCTCCAGCGGCGCCACATTCTCGTACCCAGGTCCACTTGGGATGAACGATGTAGGGAGACAGGTATAGTTCTGGCCGACGAACTCATTGACCATAAGAGCCTCGAAGCCATAAGCGACAGGGTCAAGATAATTGATCCATCTAGCCCAGCCTCGCATATTCGGAACCGGAAGAGCGAAACCTGTATAGATGACGATCGCCAGAATCAACACGGCAGCTGGAGCCATTGCTTGAGACAAGGTACGCGAAACCGATGCGATGGTACGGAACAACATAGACATGACCATGGTCAGCATGAAGGATATCAAGACGAAGAAGAAGAAGTTTCCAGGCTGTCGATTCAGGTTGACCATGAAGTAGAGCGTTGTGTTGAAGACGATGGCGTTGAGGATTTTGTAAGGCATGTCTGTCAACATGGACGCGATAGCTTCACATGACGGGTGGTACAGGGCATATCGGGAGTGTTTCTCGACGATTGGACGTTGTGCGTACAGGGTCAGGATCTGTCACCGAGTCAGCGGGGTTCAGAAGAATTCAACAATGCACGTACCTCAAGGGCGGAACCGAAGGCATTGAGCAAGATAGCGAAGAACAGAATTGCACTTCTGGAGAAGAAAGAGTCGGTAGTCTGGGGCAGATTGTAGAAGACACTACTGATGACGAGCGCCATCATGAAGTTACCGAAGAGTTGTGTGAATGTCAAACTGGGATCTCCTTTTAATCTCCAGAAACCACGACGAAGGCAAAGCTTGACTTGTCCAACATACGAGAGGGTATAGGGGCTGGTCACTCGCTGATGCTTAGATTGCTGTGCCCGGCGTGATTCCTTGAATTCTTGAAGATGTTGACCGTTTGGTTGGTACTGCTGGTTGTAATTATCGACCTCATTGACTAATGCAGCTCGCTCTGGGCTACTCTTCCAGACAGCTGCGAAGTCATCTGGTGTGCGGGGTACTTTGTTCTCAAAGCCCTTGCGGACGACTCGTTCTAGGGGACTGGTCATGGAAGTGAGGAAATCGGCAGTGGTTTGTCGGTCAGGGCAATCGAAGCCAAGATTCTCAAAATATGCTTGGGCGTCTGTGCAGCGTCCGAAGTAAATTTGTCGTCCCTCGTAGAGCACCAGGACTTTGTCGAAGATCTGACTTGTTAGCAATGCGACACAATGACTTGGAAGAGAGTCTTACGTCGTAGGCACTTTGTGGAGCCTGGTAAATGGCAACACAGGCAGTAGATCCAACGAGATCAGTCGAAGATCTCAATGTCTTACAGAACTCAATCGCATTGGCACTGTCCAGACCACGGGTACTGTTATCCCAGCATTGAAGAGGTGCACCACTGAGAGCAGCTTCGGCGATCGTAACACGCTTTCTCTCTCCTCCAGAGACACCTCTCAAGAAATCGTTTCCGACGCGGGTGTTGATTGTGTGGCTGATACCAAAGACAGCCATGATCACATCGCGCAGATATCGAGCGAACTCTGGGCGAGTAATGCCTCCTGGAATGTGTCTGGGGGCTCTGGCTTGAGCAGCAAATTCAAGGGTTTGTCCGACTGTCAACATGGGGAAATGTACGTCCACCTCTGCTGTGTAGATAGCTTCACCGCGGAAGTCCTTGTGCATCTGCTCTGGTGTGATACCCTGGTAGTTGATCTGGGATTTCTCGTCAATAAAGAAGCCGTTTGTCTCGCCGGCGACTGTCTTGAGGAAGGTGGAGCATCCACTGCGAATATGTTAGAGGGAGTATCTCCGGGGGGTGCAAAATGACCACTTACCTGCCAGGAGGGCCAAGAACCACCAGCATCTCTCCGCTGTGGACGACACCATCGAGGTTTTGTAGGATATCAATCTTTCGTGGTTTCTCGCTACCAATGAGCTTCTTTACTGCACCGACAACTTCGAGTATGACATTTCCCTTAAGCGATGTCAGCATGTTGACTTTTGTCTCCACCCCTGCAACGCAACACGTACCACACTCTTCTGGTAATCAGTCACCGAACCAAAACCGTACACATTCAAATCTCTGTATGCGAAACCAGCAGTTCTCTGTTTCCATTTCTCTGGGTCGCGGGCTTGCAGATTCAAGAGTGACTTGGAAAATGCGCGGGGGCTAAAGTTTGGCGAGTTGGGGTTCAGTTTCGAGTCTTCGGGTGACTCAAAAGGATTCTCGTGGTATACGCTCTGGTGGGATTGAGTTGTGAACTTCCTGGCTAATTCGTGGACCTCGTCATCTCTTCTCTGGTTCTCTATTTGATCTAATGTTTGTTGTCGCGTGAGGGTCGTGCCATCGCTATCCGCGGTCAGGTTGCGGGCCTTCTCATTCTCCATGCCATAGGACGAATCATCGGACTGTTCATGGCTGGGACTGAGTTGTCCTGGACTTCCAATCCCTTGCTGAGTCGCAGTCTTGTCGTCGTTGTGAAATGCGATGTTGCCTGTTAATAATTAGGTTTGTTAGCAGAAGCTGGGGAAGCGGGGCAGGGAAGTCTATCTCGAGAGCTGTGAACTTTGGGTTGACGAACCGACGAGCGACATGGTGACGAATTGACGGGCGAACCCAGTACCAGTACGAAGAAAGGCGAACTAATTGGTGAAATCTGTATGCTCGGTGGAAATCAAAGTGGTGAATTGCGAGAAAAGAAACTGTTGGTTGCCTTTTCGCAGGAAAGACTAGACCAGACTGTTGTTTCGTCCTGTCTTGTTTTTGTTTGTCGAAGGCAATCCTGGAGAAGTGAAGAGGAATTAAAAGAAACGAGGGAGTAGAAGGAGGCTCGCAAAGATGGGGATGCGAGTTATTAAACGGATGTCCAAGACCCAAGACCAAGACTCAATCCAATCCAATCCAATTACTGTCTTGTACCGTCCTCTCCTGTCTGGCGCAGTCAAATCAAAATAATAGAATTAGTTCCTGGTGCAGCCGAACACGAAAATACGACGCGCAAAGCTCTGAGGAATTAAATTTACCCTGGACAGCTTGGCGATCGTCAGCGGCTCCTCCATCTTTCGACTCCACCAGCTCCCCTTTGGTGCAGATGGGACGGATGTGGTTGCAGGAGGAGCCGAGAGTAGCCTCAGGATGTATGCTTTCGAGGGAGGATGATAAGACGGCCAATCACAACACAGGAAAAGTCTTGACGTCGGAGACAAAACGAGGCAATGCCAAGAGTTGTGCAAATTGTGCAGCGAGGCTGAGTGTGGCGCGCTGCAGATGGAGGGGGTTGTGCAGCCATTATGCAGTCGCCTAGGGTCCGGATGCTGTGCTTTCCGTGATCCGAGCCGGCAGACCTCTCACAGCCATCCGACCCTCCAACGTCAACAGCCCTAGTCCGACCCACCAGTCCGGGTCTGGAACTTCGGCGGAATGTGAGAGGGAGGCAACTGTCAACGATGCAAGCAAGCAAGGCAAGTTGTGACGAAATTGTACTTTAGCCATCATCTTGACTCATTTTCATAGCGAATGAGAGGGAGGAGTCAATGTTTCCAGATGAAGTGGCTGCATGAAGGCGACATATTTCGGGACGGCNCATCACAATCTAGATCATGTGATGTGCGCTGCGTTGGACCCTTACTATGCTTGAGAGGAGGATCCGGAATCCCGGTACACTTCTAGAAGCCGTAGGATGCATTTAGATCCTTCATTTTCATCTTGGCTGACGATACAGGAAGTCTCGAAGTCGAGATGGATGCACACAAGGGATGGGAGAAGCACATCAACAGTCCCTGCCAAGAGATCATCACTTGCTTGCTCAGCACATTGAGGTTAAGGCGTGGACTGTGGAGAATTCCCGGAGAATTTAAAAGATGACAACAAACACAAGCTTAAAGTAGAGCCGAAGAAGAGCCACCTATTTCCATTTCTTGGCTTAAACTCTGGATAAGCACCAGGCACCTACCTAACCACTTATTCACGGCTGCGGGAGGGTTATTTCTCCATACTCGGCTGGCATTCCATCCTTGATCCGGGGCTGATTTTCCGGCTAATGGCTATCTTAGGCCGGGATGCTCAAGAAAACCTCCCCGAAAAACCTGCTGATAAATAAATAGAGATGAAGCTGCCACGGATGTCGAAACGAAAAGTTTGCCGGGACTCATTGGACAACAATCGTTTGAGAGATATGAGTACATTGCGATGTATTGGAGTTAAAATGGAATTAAGATTGGCTGGGTACCTAGGTATGGATCGTACCGCTGCTGATATCAGCACCACCTGCACCTGCATCTACCCCCATCCCTCGCTAAGCTTATTGATCCCCCTTTCTTTTCTGCATTTCTAAGCCCCCACTCTTTCCGTTTGCTCTCTTGGAAAAGAGACCCCTTGCCCACATTCCCACGAGGAAAATTACCCTGTCGCAGCAAAATCGACATGGTAAGGTCCTGATAGGCGAGGAGGCCTGTCAGGTTTTCTTTCTCCAGGAGAACAACCGTAAAAGAATGAAGTTCAGACGAGACACGGCAGACGCTGCTGGAATTCGCATTCGGGGCATAATACAGTACAACAGCACTTACTCGCCTCTCCGACATCAAGCCGCTATTTCATCTCATTCTATATTTTCTTCCTCCTACGACCATACCCATTCGCATCTCCAAACCTGTCTAATGAGATCATACCATCAAACAACTCTTCGATAGGCAAACGTCTTTCGACGTGCAGATCTCGGCCTATTCTCTCAGTTCATTGAAGAATCGAAGAAGGCACAGATGGCCGGAGAATATCGGTCAACGATATTATATTTTTCTTTCTGGCCTGTTACAAATTGTTTCCCCAGGAAACATCTTCTGCCTGTACCGAGTAGGATCAAGCAGACGGGAAAGAAACATTGCTACTGATCAGCAAACAAGAAACCATACCTTATTCGAATATAGCCGTCCATCCATCCATCCAATTTACCCACGTGTCACTATACCGGCCTCGCAGATGGTCCAACTACCGCTACGATGCATCACCACCAGTAGCCGTTTCCTCGGCCAATTTTCCCATCACCGGATTAAATATTTAATTATCTGAGGCTTCAGGGATGAATCCGAATAGAGCGAAGATGGTTCAGAGTTCCTCCGGAGGGCCGAACGTAGTCTCCAGAAAAATCTTACATCGACGTTCGGCCCAGAGAGCACATCTCAAGGATTGCTCTTCGTGCTGTGTGAGATTCGAGGGTAATCCAGGCTCCCTTTCAGCTGCTAAGTTATGTATCAGCATGGCTGGATTTTGGTAGTTGCTGGATTTTGGTAGTTGCTGGATTCAGGTAGGTGGGGTTTACAAGATGCTTGATGAAAGCTCCTGCTGTCGGGTGAGTTGATAGTGTCCTGCTTGAGTCTATGTCTGTATGGGTAATAATACGAAGCTCCGGGAGAGTTGAGGGGAGGGACGAGCAGAGGCCAAGGGCAAGAACAAAATGAATGGGATGAAAGGCAAGAACGGGATGGGGTTCAGGATTCAGAGGTAGGTCGAGGAAGGTAAATGTGATGTTTGAAGGTTGGGACATGACGAGCGCTGATTGAGGGCAGTTTACTGTGGATTTATTTGATTTTTCTCTGTGTGTCTGCGTCTACGTCTGGGAATAAATGTGCTGTTTATGCCTACCGTATTGTCGTGTCGACCTGACTGGACTTCGGAATTTCAGATCAAGCTTCTCCTCCCCCTCCTCGCACTCGACCCCTCTCCTATTCCAGAATTAGAATTTGGATTCGCATCCTCAACATGCCTCACCTCCCCTTCACCCTCCCACTTGATATCCAACCTCCCACACTCAATATGCACATCCCCCATCAAATACGCGCCCATACCCACACTCGCCGTCGAATCTCTCCTCCCCCTCAACCTCGTCCTCGAATTAACGGAGCTGTTTCCCGTACTCTCACTATTTCCCGGCGAGCGGGCGAAAGATGATGCGAAGCGAGGATAGATGTGGATGATGAGCGTGCGCAGGGCAGGGAGACATGAGCAGATGATGGCGACGGCGAGTTCGACGACTGTCCAGATTGTGACGGGCACGTAGTCCCAGGAGGGGTCGATGGAGGTGCCGAAGATGAGGAGGGATTGGAGGCGGATTATGGAGATTATGCAGCCACTACCCTCTCTATCAGCCCTGGTGGAAAAGAGGTAAAAGAAAATGGCAGGATACACAGGAAGTTGTTGCAATCAAGGAGGAAGAAAGGAAGGAAGTGGGAGGGGGCCAACGTACAACCCACCCAGCGCAAACATAAACGCCACACTCCACTTCTTCTTCCTATCCAGATTCATCATCCACACAACTCTTATCGGCAACACAATAATCAGCAGATCCTGCACAATACTCAACCCACTATTCGCATACGCCAACGCATTAATATCGATGCACGTCCCCCCTCGGATATCTTTATCCCAGAAGTACGGCACGGGATGGCATTGGAAGATTGTGAGGATGGAGATGGTGGTCGTGCCGAGGGCGATGAAGAGGATGGTGAAGTAGACCGCGAGGCGGAAACGGTGCTCGTGTTGGAAGATTCGCAGGTAGAAGAAGAGGATGGAGATTTTGATGAGGCCTAGGACGGCGACGTAGATGTTTTCGCCGATGTAGACTACATTATGTCAGAAATTTGCTTTCGGGGCTTAGAAAAAGGGAATGAAGGGCGGGGAAGTACATCGGAGGAAGATGGCTTTCATGGCTCCATCTTTAAGACTGTAAAGATGCTTTCCGAAGCCGAGTTCCGTAACTACGATGTTAGGGTCAGCGAGACCAATGAGGTGGGAGTATGATCGTACATCGGATTGTGAAAGTATTAGACACAATAGACATGCACTTTGAGTAAAGTAAGTCATGTAGATAGTACATAGGTCTCGGAACAAACCTGAGCTAGAGCTGCAATGTAGTCTTCAGCAGCCAGCTGTTTCTTGATGAACAGTTTCGAGGCAAGACGCAGTATCACGAGAATAGAAGTAAAAATTATAACAGCGATGAAAAGACCGATCATTAATTGTGACTTGTCTTCGAATGGAAGGCCGCAGGTCACGGCTTGGGATCTTGAGAGGTCTTCAGTCTGTCAGTCAGTGCTCCGGTGGATGCCATCGAGGAGAAGTACCAAGAGATTCCTGCATGGTGCAGTTGGCTACCATGCACCCCGACAGGAGAAGAGACAGTGGTTTGCTCTTGCATTGGCAAGCTGTATCTTCGAGTGAACATCCTGCTGCTGGTACTGTTTGCGCCACACAGGAGAGCTGCACAGGTCAACACTTCTATCGACATCGATGGGGGCAAGGAACTCACGGCACATGGTGATAGGTCAGGAGATGACTGGGTTGGAGACTGAGACTGCGCATGTACAATTGCCGACAAGAGGATCAAAAGAAGAGCTCTTAGAAGCTTCATATTCAATCGACATGTTGACTGATCTGATCTGAAGCCCCATTTTCAGCGGGGCGGAGGCGAGCTCATGTATCCAGCACTCCACAGTTTAGGTTTCCAAGCCCGAGGAGGCTATGCCAGGTACGTGATAGTCAAGGAATATGCAGGGCGGCCTGAAGTATGTTTGGACAAATCATTAGATGTATCTGTGGAATAGAGTTAAAGCTTACTTCGTGCGGCGATTCGTTCATCGTTCGATTGGCCGTTTCATCACGGTGAAACCAGCTCTCTCAAACTTACAGTCCGAGCACATGTCATCGGTGGTATGTAACAACGAGGCGCACGACAGCGATGATCCCGACATTCTGGATCTGGGGTACAGAAATGTCCCCGGCTTTGGTTCCGAAGTGGCCATACAAGGAAGTTGCAGATCATGGTTCCCGCAAGGCCTGGAAGGGCAACGCAAGCATTTCGATTTATCACAAGGAGACGAGGGAAACTACAAGAGAACACGCGAAGGAATGTTAATGATCAGTCAAGCTGCAACGTCATTAGCCAGTAGGACCTGCGATGCCATTGAACAATGCAAGTCTGCCCCATGCAAATGTAGATCTTGGCAGTGGAAGACATTCTCCATGATCTTGCATCTTAACTCTTCGGACTAGCTCGGACAGCAAAGAAAGCAGGACGAGGGAAATGGACGCCACAGCAGTGCCTGACCATGACACATGTTTCTAGAAGACAGAGGATGGAGGGGAGCAGAACTAGAACGTCGGGTAGAAGCGCTCGGGGTTCTTCGTGCGAGAAAGCATGTAAATGCGACGGAGAAAGTTGCAACATTACCCAAAGAGCGGTCTGTGCCGAATGCTGCTAGGAGACTCGGAGTGGGAAGCCAGCCTATTGGGTAGTGCAAATGTACTAGACGGGATGAGATTGCATGTGGAAAGCTTGTTTGGAGCTTCGAAAATGGTATAGCCAGTGATGACAGGGGATTTGACCACATCTACCTAGATCGTCCATGTCATAAAGCTTGAATCGAGCAAGTACCTGCACCATTAGGAGATCGAGACGACGCGGAAAGTTGGACGATGGTTATGTAGGTGACTGGCTTGAAAAAAGGACTAGGAGTTACGAAAGAATCCATGAATCCGAGGGCGCCCAATTACTCCAGATTCGTGGTCTCACCTACGTAAATCCCCGCATTTTGCTGGATATACTGCCACAGAGGTCATGGCCTTAAGGACACTTTCGTACTCTTCATGCTCACGTTCCGTGATGGGGGTTATTAGGCCATTGACTATACACTTTCAATTGCACAGGCTCTCATTCAAATCTCCCGAGGGAGTGCGATCCAAAATTTCTGAAACAGCTTGATGCCGCCACGCAATGCTATCCTAGCACAAAACGATCTGCTGAAGCTGGTATTCTCCGTTGTCAAGACCTTTCAGTGCTTCGCCCTTCATGAATCCGTCGACATAACATTCGCCCGCGACTTGATACTGCCCAGCATTATTCTTCACAGGACGCAAAATGACAGGGAACGCGCATCCAAGCAAGACGTATACCGCATCGCCATGAACCACTGTCGCAGGTGCCATACCAACGTGACCAGACTTGGTTGTGACCAATCGACGACAGATGGAGTTCGAGACTATGTCCTTAATCGATGTGCAGTCGATATCTTGCTGCGGTGCCTGTGAAATCGTCTGAGGGAAATAATCCTTGAAAGGGCGGCCTGCAATCTGGAAAAGGCCAAGCCTTCGACGCAAAAATTCGAAACTGATGAAGCTGCCTCCGAACTTTGCAGTATTCCAACCATTCTCGCGTAGCTTGGCGAAGTAGGCAATGCTTTCATCGCCAAATGTGCACTCGCCTGTCCGGGCGTCAGAATCGGCTTCAGCTCCAACCCAGGGTATCTGAAATATTGGGCATTTTGAAGACGCGACTCCTAATGGATCGAGTAATAAAGTTCTGACCAAAGCCTCCTCAAGCCCGTCGGAATTGCCGTAAGGGCACATGCCATGTGCTTCAGGTTGGACCACGAGGTGTGGGGACGAGGACATTGCAGGTGTGTCGGACTGTGCGGCGATGAGCTCCGAAGCATGGCCATCGATTATTGCAATGCAAAACCCCTCACAAAACAACAATTCCCCCTCGTCAGAGAAGTGTATGTTTCCGTTTCTGCCTCCGTCTGCTCGACTCAATTGACCAGAATCGCCCATTGTCGAAGGGATAATATCTCGTAACTTGTCTTCGCCGTCTTCTAGTCCAAAGTACCACTCCATCGAATTATCAATACTGGCAGTGCGACAATTCTTCAGCGTCCAGTCAGTGGCCCAGGTGGGTAGCGCGAGATCTGACTTTGTCGATTGCAGTAAATGGGAGGTGTAGATGATATCAAGATCGCCCGTTGTCTCTATGACTGCTTTGGAGAAGCCAAGAAACACCTCCCTTGTCGTCAACTCATAATTGCGTCCTTTCTTATCAATTTTGGAAGCCAATACCGCAGGTAGCATTCCCATCATTCCATAAATCTTGTCTCGAGGATCGGTGGCTGATGCGTACAGAGCTAGGCCGAAGATTGGCGAACGAAGGTCACTGTACTTCACGGGCTCGCTACCCTGCGGCTGCGTGACCAGCTCCCTGACTCTTCCAATCCACCATAATAGAGCCAAGGTACATTGAAAGCCGTCCGTATTCTCTATGTACTCGTCATACCCGATAATTGCTACAATTTGTTCTAGGTTCAGCACAAAAAGCCGAAGGATTTGCCGAATATCGATCAGACTAGAACAAGAATCGCCACAGAGGACCATCTGATCTTGCCCCATGGCCAACTCTTGAATGATCCACATCCGAGACCAGTAACGCCTACTGAGCAGCTTCATGATGGCCTTGATGGCGGGCGTTGCCCATGAAGTTTCGGGCTCCATACTAATATCGACCAGCCAATTCGAGCAGTCATAACCTGTCCGCAAGCTCTTAGCGATTGAGTTGATGTTGTTTAGGGCCAGATCGCTGTCATCAGATGCTGCACCAAGATGGACAAATCCTCCGATAGAATCGCCGTATATCGTCTTCATGCGGCGGACTTCTCGGCCTTGCTCTGAAGCATTGTGTTGGTCGATACAGATTGCGTCGACCCATAACAGGAATTTTGAATGTGTGGAGCTCTTAATGTGCAACCCGCCCTTTCGCATTGTCCGCATGGCCAAGTACAGACTTTCGGTGACTGCAACGTATTGCCCGTCAATTATAACAGAGTGATCTTGTATGCCGAGACCCCATGAGTAGGACAAAGTTAAGTAGTCTCCCCAAGCGTGTCGCATCGCTCCATTGCGCTGGAAATAGGGATTGCCTTCGGACTTCTGAGCTTCGACATATTTGATCCACGCTCGTGTTTTCTTGTAGAGGCATAGGTCGGGATCTGACTGCTTCTCCCATGTCTTGTACTCGGTATTATGTTCGAGGGAGACATGGTGAAGAGAGCAGCGAACCGGCTCATCGAGACGATTCGTGAGAGGAGGGTAAAGTGCAAGTACGCGGAGTTCGTTTGTCCGGAGTGGTTTGTATATGATTTGTGGGCGCTGGGACACGTTAATGACTGTACAATAGGGGCGGGCAGTGGCCAACTATACAAAGTACGTTCGAAGGCTCGCAAGGAGCTTGATTCCCCAGACCAAGAACTTATCCAGAGGCCATCTGACCACAGCTCTAAGTCGCAACCCCAGGCCAACAAATGCCGCCGTCGAGCTCATTTTGACATATGTTCGAAGCCGTCACCGGCGTATGTTCTAGGAACCTCATTGTTGCTTCGATTGCCGGCGGATGTATCGAAAGGAGCATTCTGTGGCTTGGAATGGTCAATCTAATTGGATATTTTGATGTTTCGACGTTCAGCCCTGAGCCAAGATCCAGCCTTGGCTGACTAAGCAGGCTCCTGTTGGCATGATGCTCGATCCCATCAACACTCGCCAAGGTCTGGCTGCTAAACAACGTTTGCTTTAGACTCATCTCCTACACACGGGTCCAGATTTGCTCTTATTATCAACATCAGAAGATAAGAGCCCCATAGCGTTGTTCCAGCGTCAAATACTGGTCCCTCCTCGAAAGCGGCTGATGTTTTCGTTCGAAATTGCCGGTGCTCATCAAAAGCCACGGGAGACAGAAACTAGAGCTTGCGAAACTATTAGAAAGCAAGTAAATCGCACCGTCGCTTGGACGCCGACTGCGGACATCATTCTTCCCGCGTCGACCCGGATAACGTGGAATGGGCAATACGTTCACACCTGATTCTTCAAGCCACTGAAACTAGGTTGCTTCATCACGACCATCTTATCAGGAGAGACTTCACTGACTGACTCAGTAAGAGCATTCCGGTCGCTGAGGATGTCCTAGCCAATCTAAAAGGGAGACGGTGACCGAGACTAGATCCTAACAGCGTATCCGGCAAGTGGCGAAAGTGTGTGGGATGTGGGAATCTTCGATCTGATTAGATTGTTGACAGAACATGCCCCATATCTTGTCGCCTACAGGCAGCTGCAGGAAAACATGCTTCTCCCAGGGTGGGCGTCTAGGATTCGTGGCTTGCCAGGCCTGAATTCGGGCTGAGATGGTTCGATGAAGGCAGAGTTGGCTTCATGCTGTGGGCCTCCAAGCCAATATTCCAAGATTCGCGCTTTCGGCTTTCAAATCGCGGAGTCTTAAGATAGCTGAAGGGTTTTTGATCACTCCTCTGCCATATGACACCGTCAAACCGTCAATGTAACGGACATCTCCAAGTGGATCTGTTGCGTCCGTGTGGCCAGCATTTACGAGCGAATATTCTTCTGATGCAATCGAATTGCCTAAAGTCGGACAAGCGAAGCGTTCTTTGGGGTATCTTCTTCCTGTTTATCATGCAAATAAAGGCCAGATAGATCACACCGTGCGATCTGTTGTAGCACCTTATCAGCGAATACAGCTCGACTGATAGTGCACACCTTCACTGCAAGCTATCTGACTGCTTATCACGCGCGCCTCTCAAATCTAATGTGGAAGGCACTAATGGGAACCACGGGAATCCGGGCTGCCGAGTTTAACGTACACCATTGGGGAGCATGGCAAATCGTTTAGATGCCCCAAAGAGTCCCCGCCACCTTACTAGGTCTTGAAGTCGCAAGTGGGCTGCCAATCCTGTGGTATCTGAGCACGGTCTAGTATTCTCCTACTTGGTGATAGAGGTCAGTAAGGGCTGTTCAAAAGTCATACAAGGTGGGAATACTGCCTCGGCCAAAGCAAGGTCTCGCAGCGGCGAGTCAGGTGTAGTATGTGGCTGAAAGCAGATTGCCGTCCGACATATTGGGCGAGCTTGTCCCAAGTTTAGCAGGGCTCGGCTACCTCAGAGCCAGCAAGTGATGAGAAGAAACCGAGTTCCATCCCACATGGAAAGATAGGAGAACAAAGATCTTATGTTGCCTCTCCGGTCTGTATGCTGATGCATGAGTCCACCGCTATGCCTCCTTCGTTTTTATTGTGTCTCTAAATTTCCACACATAGTTTTGACGTGTTGACGGTATCGCACGATCTAGCAGCGCCTAATTCTTCTTCGACACCGTTCATTCACTATCTACTGCTATGTGATCATCAATCGTCGTTTCATCGTTTTGGTCTCCATGACCAATAAAGCCACCATCCTATCATAACCGCTCTCGGAAAAGAAATCAACCCACGCCACAACAAACACCGCCTCTGAACCACCACGTCTTAATGTCGCCCCATCTCAAAGCTCATCATCGCATCATCTCATCCTGATTACATCCATTTCAACCCCTTCTTATCAGTGTTACTCAAGCTGCATTTAGTGGGCAGTCTGAGCCGATCCGATGGAGGCAGCGCTGCTAACAACCTTGCCCATTGGTGGTTGGGCCTCGGCGTCCTTGGGAGCAGAGCGCTTGCGACGGAGAGCAAAGAAGGCAACACCAGCGATCAAGGCAGCACCGACGATGGCACCGACAGCGATACCAGCCTTAGCACCAGTGCTCAGTCCACCGCTAGACTTCTCCTCGGCGGCGACTGTTGGCTCGGAGCTGGACACTGCACCGGTAGCAGCTGGAGTCGAAGTTGTGGATGTGGTACCAGCTGGGACGAACTCTGACTCGCCGACGTTGAAGCACATGTTATCTGTAGACTCGAAGGTTGCAGACTCGACGAAGGTCTAATATCATGTTAGTTAGCATTAGTGGAGATGTCAAGACAGGCTACTTACAATATCGGCACAAGCGAAGAAAGTCTCATCAGTTCCGCTGTCATTGCCAATGTACTCGATTTGGATAGTGGCATTCGAGCCAGGAGTCACCTTTTCAGCATCGGTCTTGATTGGGTAGCATTGGTGGCCCGGTTCCAACTCGGTGACATTGCCTTGAGTGTCCTGGAACTCGGTTTGGGAAGTGGGGTCTGATCATGTCAGTCTCTTCCAGCCTTGAATCGTAATGAGTCTTACTGTTGCCATATGCGATACGGATAGCCATCTTCGAGGCATCAGCGGCGATGGTGGTCTCAATAGTACCCATGCCTGCGATCGAAGTCAGCCTCTCATAGTCTTGCGAAGTGTGGTATACTAACTTCCGATTGGGAACAGAGTTCTGTTGACGATGGCGGCAGTGCTTCCACAAGGGCCAGTGTTGTCGTGAGCACCGTCCCATGCACGATCAGCAGGCCAAAGGAAAGCGACTGGGCCCATGACTATCGCCAAAGTTAGCTTCCATCAGATATACAAGATATTCAGAAGCATTATTTTGTAGTCATGTCTCGGCTGAACAGGATGCATGCCGAAGCAAGTATGCTTACCTGTCCCAAGAGCACCTGAGCCGTGAACAGACTGCGCTGCTGAGAAGCCAGCGAGCAAGGTCGTTGTGAAGATCGATTTGGACAACATATTGACTGAGTTGAGGTAGTTGTTGCGATGAAGTTCGAAACTTGGAAGTCGGTTGAAGTATACAGACTGGTCGAGAGGGGTAGCGAGAAGAGATTTGCCGGGAGCAACGATTGGATTATATATGAGAGTGCAGCGATAAGATGGTCTGACTGGTTTTGTTTGGTCGGCTACTTTGCCGAGCTTCAGAAGTACGGCCCATTGGTGAATCTGCTGCCCAGGATCGCGCCAGTCCTGCTCTCTTCCTTGTGTGTGTGGCAGGACTTGGTCTCTGCACTATAGAACTCCTTGGCCTGGTGCGACACTCAGAAGCCCAGCTGCAAGTCTATTGGCTATCTCTCCATGACCCGTTTCTGGCTTGTTATCTCGGCCTACCAAAGGAGCAGGTTCTAGAGGAACCCTTGAGGAAAGTGTCAGAAGTACTACACTTGGCTCTTTTGCCATGTCTGACCGAAGCCAAAAGGTTTTCTCATTAGTGAAGAAGCAAGCCATGGATCCTGGATGAATGTCTCCAACTTCGGCCCTGGTCGCGATCATTCTTCACTTGAGGCCGATGTCTTCCGAGCTATCCGCACTCTCCGCAGCCAGAAATCGCGCGGGACAGAGTGAAAGCAACGGCCAAGATCCCTATACAGAAGCTGCAGTGGGGCAATATGCGCCAACCTCGTGTTGTGACTGTCGTTACCTGGATGCGATGTCGCGAACCCGGACCAACACCATCTAATCTTATCAGATTGGCCCACATGAAAAATACTAGTGGGATCAGATAACCTTGTTTGGACGCTGCCAAGTGTAGAGAGAGAATCAGATAATAATCACCGTCCAATCGCTGCTTCGGAGGAGAGGTTAAATGAGTGGGGTATTACCCGCCAACTCGCTTGGCTGCATTCGCTGAGAGCGTGTTCGGAACACATGACAGGTCGTGAGATATTGTGCCGGTTTGTCAGAGTTAAACCCTACCGGCGGGAGAAGAACTATTCACGAGAGTAACCCCTTTGAAAAATTGGGCAAGCACCTCGCGCTCAAGAATTGGTGCCCTCTTGTGGGCTGGAATGCCTTTGCTTATCCACCTGAAAACATCGTACCATCCCACGGACCGACTTAGCTTCCACGATTTTGACTAGCCATCGTGGGAAGCCAAATTCCACTGGATTACTTGGCATCCAAGCTGTTCGGTCCCGGGGCAAGTATTGCCTTGGATATTTGCCAATCTCCGAGACCGCATGAGAGCCCGCACTGGACGAGGTGCGTCTCGATCGAGATCCGGGTCAGGTACAGCCGTGGATATATAGGTAGCGCTGCATATTCCGATCTTTTCCTTCTTTCCATCACCATCCTCTCATCCCACTGCAATCTGAGTCACATTCGTTCCTTGAGTTCCACCCCATTCACACTCGCTAAACGTATCAACATCAATATGATTGGATTCAAGTCTGTCGCAGCTTTGGCTGCTGTTGTCAGTGTTGTCTACGCTGCAGCTGTTCCATCGCCAGAGGACGAATGGCACCTTACTCTCCTCAAGCGTCAAGAGCCAGGAACCCCTCTCTATGCCTGCCACGAATCATGTGGTAAGCACAGCAGTCACTGAATTGTACCTGCATATGCTAACCGATAAAAGGAACTGCTATCACTCTCAGCCGAGGCGACAGCCCATGCACTGATGATGCATTCCTCTCTGACTATCAAGAGTGCTTGGAGTGTGCCGGTCCTGACAACTTCAATATCTGGAGATACTACGGAGGAACCTTGACCACCGCTGGAACCAGCTGTGGACTTTCTACCACTCCAGTATCTGGATCATCTTCGTCTACCACCTCTTCATCTGCGGCCCCAACAACCTCTTCGACTCCTGAGCCAGTCACTGAGTCCAGCACTACCCCGGAGCCTGAGACTACCGCTGAGCCAACCACCACCCCAGCCACAACTATCGAGTCTGCCACCACCTCAAGCGTTGTCTCCGAGTCCGCCTCCGCCACTGCTTATCCAACTGCATCTACCTCATCTTCGGCAACTGTTGAGTCTACTTCAACTGTGAGCCCCACAGTCGCTCCTACTTACACCCCCTACTCCACCGGCAGCGTCACTACGACTGCTGGTAACTCCACTGTAAATATTTCCTCTGTCAAGCGTTGACTTTCTTCCTTCCGGTCGTCTACTAACTCCAAATAGAGCACCACAGTTCCATTCACCGGAGGAGCAAACTCTGCCAGCGGAAAGATGGTCGGAGCTCTCGCTGTCATAGCCGGTGCTGTCTTTGCTGCTGCTTTGTAAATAGATCTCGAGTCTGTTGAGATATTGTGAGTAGTGACGCCGCGGGTATATTGCTTGAGGGCGAACAGTTATGAGATGATGAGACACTGGAGCGGTGGTGAATATAACCTTCTGTATCAGTAAATTTAATGTCGGAGATTCCAAAGTCTTCGATTGTCCCAAAAGCTACAAGTACATCTGCAGAGTTATATTGTCTGCTCCCCATAATATTCCACCGTTTCTTGATGATTGTCACCTAGTTCAGTTTCTCTCTACGCTTGCAGTTTGATTAATCGATGATCTTCACTCTTTTCTCTTTTGAGCTATGGTTCCTCTAGATTCATTCGATCACCCGATGCGATCAACTGATTGACTGAGCTTACACGCAAGGTTAATAACCTCGGAATCCCGAAGAAAATTGAGATAACAACAACATGCTGATTCATATTCCTATTTGGGATACGAGGAAACTGGACGCCAGTGAGCCTCTTTCACATCAAAGCCATAACAGGGCCAAAGGAGAAGTCTTCCTCCATTTCCACGCAATGAATCTGGTCACGTGCCCGCTTCGGCCGCAAGGAGATCACGAACTCCTGACAATTTCTCTTCAACATCATATTTTCATCGATCATGCACATCATCTCTATTGGGTCATCTCTATTGGGGGCCAGCGATATCACACAACTGACCGCTCTCCATTCGTCGTTAATTTCGATGGTACTGCAAGATAAGGCTCTGCTTACAGCCTAAAAGCATGTCGATCCAAGTGGATGGGAGTGCGTTTGCCACTTCCGGAGGCTGCATTTCTCGCCCCCAATGCTCGACAGCCTTGTCATGAAACCATCTCGTTTGCTTTTCTGGAGGTTTGATCGCGATAGGGGTTTGATAATTTGTTCCAGCAGTTGCAGTCCAAGCTGGTCGAATTGAAATTTAGGGGCCCTACCCCGTGGCTCTTGTTGGGTCTGTTAGCCATGACTTGCGATCATGAGATTCCAAGTCGCAGTTATTTTGGAACCAATCATCAATTACAAAATAGCATTCCACGATATGCAGTGTCTCCCGACAGCTGGGTTCTTCCGCTGGCTAAGTTCGGGGCGCTTTCTGTGGACGAAAAGCAAGGTGCATTCAGCTTCAGCCCAGCCTGACTGGGGGTCTGCTCCGATGGCATACATATGTCCCAGCTCTCAACTTTTGGAAGTCTTTCAAGTCCTGTGTTCGATCAAAATACTGTTTCTGATTTGTCGTCGGCTAGATCTTCGTACCGTTAGTCCTTTGGCGTCTGAGTGAGCCAGGTAGGGAGTCTAGACGCGTTGTCATTTTGTACTTAGCAATGACACTCCCTCAGCCCTACGAGAAGCGCGAGATCCAATCATCCTAATCATCACCTGAAAGCCTTTTCTTATGCGACGAGATCCTAGGCACGTGGTAAAAATTCTTTTGTTGTTGAAATTAGGCTGCTGTCGATGGCGAGACCGAAAAGTCCTCGCTCTTGTCTCTCCATGCTCGAAGCTTACATTGCGAAATTATCATAGTAATGAGACGAATCTTCTAGGAGACGAATGTTTGCGGAATCAGTATCGTAACGGGTTCTCGAGCTTTCAACAGACTCTAGGTGGGTGAAGCACCCAAGGGCTAGTGTTATGGCGTTCGGCGCGCGGCTGCTGTCTCCAAACCCAACCCATGTTCAAACAAGTCACAAGTCAGACTCGAATTTGAGAGTTGAAGATATTGAGCTTTAGTGAGTCTTGCGCTGTTTCACGACTGAATCTATACTGACCAGAAAATGACTGTAGTCCTTGGCAGTCGCCCCCTCTTGAAACACCGCAATTTTATAGAAGTACCGACGAACTTCTTCCCTCAGAGCGGGAGCGCTTGCATCAAACCTCACCCAAACTATCGAACAGATCTTTTGATTCTCACCCAAGTGGTTCGAAATGATTTGAAGGATGGAGACTCGGCGATGTCTACTGTGCTGCCGTTGTTGCCGCCTCGCTTGTCTTGAATGTCACAGTGACTATCTGGGCGTCGAAGACCTTCGGCTTGTCTGGAGGTATCGGAACGATTCATCGAGATACCTGTCCATCAATCAAACACATTGGGCTATGGGTCCATGTTGCAATCAATGTGATCAGTACCATACTGCTTGGTGCTAGTAATTATTGTATGCAATGCCTCTGCTCGCCAACGAGGAGGGAGGTGGACAAGGCACACGAAAACAATACTTGGCTTGACATCGGGATTCAAAGCTTCAGAAATCTCATGAAAATAAGAAAGGTTAGAGTTGTTTTTTGGGTTCTTCTTGCTGTGAGCTCGATTCCACTCCATCTGATGTAAGTGTCCTCCAGTCGTGAGCAAGCTCCATCTGACCTAGGAAGGTTTAACTCTGCTATTTTCGTGAGTCTTACGGCCAACGAATACATAGTCGCTGCAGTCACCGAGGACTTCGTCAACGGAGCAGAGTGGACTCTGAACGGATCGGACATTTTCCATCATTTGATAGTGTCCCAGATGCAGCAGAACATTTCGAGCTACGACAGGCTCGAGCCCGAAGACTGCATCCGTGAGTACGGGGTCGATTATCTTTCCTCGCGTCGACGCACGCTAGTGGTCGTCTCTGGCCGGAACCCGGATCCGCTCCTAGGTATTTTGGATTGGATGTACGACGACACTCAGAATTCGTGGGTCTGTGGCACGACTCAAGGGCCGAACAACACACTGGAGACAATTCCCATCGAAGACTTCGATTGCTCGGTTCATGTCGCGTTATACGAGAATGAAGCGTTCCTAATGGCTGAGAGAGAGGTGGAATACTGCCTCAGCCAGAAAGTGGAAGATCGCTGCCGGCTCCAATTCGCAGTTCCGATCATGATCGCTGTGCTCTCGTGCAACTTTGTGAAGCTGTTATGTATGGTTTTGACGATTTGGAAATGCCGAGAGCCAACTTTCGTGTCATTAGGCGATGCCCTTTGCAGCTTTTTGGAGGACCCAGATCAAAATACTCTGGGGATGTGTATTGCAAGAAAGGAGGAATTCGACAACGCGTGGCCGGATGGAGGGCCAAAAAGATGGAAAGAAAAGAAACATTTCAGATATGAGGCAGTCGGGCTTCAGCGATGGATCGGATCGAACACAATGTGGGTCCGAATCCTTGTGGCTGGGGATTAGCGCTGATAATACTATAGGTGTGCAGTGGCACTGGTTGCATTGTCGCTTGCCCTCAAATATGCCATTCATTACACGACAACAGCGTAAGTGTCCATTTCACTTCCGAAACTCAAATCCATAAGTACCAGGGTGCTATCACTGACTACATTCAGGAGTGATATCAAGACATTATGGGATCTTAGATTTAGCACCGTTACCTCGGCGTCGTTAATACGCTGGAATACTCCTATCCTCGGCAGTCCAGGTCTGATGAAAAATGTTCTGCTCGCAAACTCACCACAGATAATTCTATCCATGTTGTGTAGGGATTCATTTCATTCCCAAAAATTCTGGGTCTCTACTGACACCTTCGCCCAGACATCGTGTACAATAGGATGTACACCTGCATGTCCTTTTCCAAGGAATGGCACGATCTTGCCCACCGCCGACTTGCACTGAGAGTCACTTCGCCCCGGGGATCCCAGCGATCAACATATTTTCTCTCCCTCCCATACCGATATCTGATTCCGATCTCGCTGGTCTCAATCGCCACTCATTGGATTCTGTCCGAAAGCCTCTTTCTGGTTGCTATTGATGTCTTCGATGAGCACTGAGAACTCGACACCTCCCAATCAATTCTCACTTGTGGCTTCTCGTGCATTGCGCTCATCTTCCTGATTGGGATTGGATGGCTTGTCTGGATTGCGGGTGTGGGCATGGGTCTTAAGATACAATGGCGGGATGCCGTTGGCTGGGAGCTGTAGTGCCGCTCTCAGTGCTGCTTGTCACCCAGCGGCTGATGAGCAGGATGTTGCTTTGGTCCCGGTGAAGTGGGGTATTGTCAGCATCTCACAAGGTGTCGGTCATTGTTCGTTGAGTGGGCGGTATGTTTCTCCTCCTGTGGCTTTCCAGTGGTACCGTGGATTAGACGATCGTTGATATTGCTTGTGGTCTCGAGCTCGACGCCAAGAACGATTTTAATAATTTACGGATTCTTGAAATAGAACCGCGTGATCTCGATGAAAGGCCCTTTCCGAGCCTTTCCGAGTTCAATTTATAGTCATTTGGTATTGAAGGCAAGTCAACGACGACCCCGCGTGTGCATTGGTGGGTATTCACCGCCACAATAACCCCTCGTATCGTGGCTGATGGCCTGCGCTTCACTCATTCGTCCTCAAAGCTTCCAGGGTCCGAAGATCTGCTCCACCAGAGCTCCATTTCGCGAGCGCCAAGATGAGACCTGAAACCGGATTGATACGCACCACGCAGCTCATCTCAACTTCGTATTTATCGATAGCTTCACCTTCATCCTGTCGCAAATAACTTGCCAATCCTTCACCACCCCATAAATACAGAAGTTAAATACATCGTCTCCTCCACCTTTGGCTTATCGCGAATATTTTTACGATGTCGTTCTTCGGCGAGGCAAAGAACGCATTTGAGAGCTTCACGTCTCATATCAAGAAGGAAATCGACAACATCCAAGGAGATGACGAGCCCAGCACCCAGTCTCAAAACACTACAGCGAACTTGAGCAACACAATCCAAAGCCAGAATGGCGGCAATCGCTTTGACAGCTTTGCCCCGCCAAGAACCGGGAACGAAGCCAAATGGTACGTTGACGGCTGCGGATATATGTGGGCAGTATCAGTTGCGATCGAGGAAGCAAGAGAGTGTATTTGGATACTGGACTGGTGGTTGAGTCCAGGTTTGTTCGAAGTACCACCTTTGAATGGACTTGATCAGCTGACCATGGCAAGAACTCTACCTGAGACGTCCTCCAACTGAGAATGAAGATTATCGAATCGACCGTATGTTACTTGCAGCAGCCGAGAGAGGCGTTAAAGTCAACGTCATCATCTATAAAGAGGTTTCTCAGATCCTGACACGTGAGTTGCTCCATCAAAATTTCACCTTTGCCATGCAAAGCTCATGAACAAACAAAGTCTGCTCCGACCACACCAAAAAAGCGCTACAACTTCACCCCAACATCGCAGTATTCCGTCATCCCGATCATGCTCCATCAGGCCAGGTCATCCACTCTGAGCTCATATCGAGCATTCAGAATTTCTCTTTGAAGTCCCTCCAGCTCGCCGACGTGCCAGCCGATGCTTTCAAGGCATTATATGGGGTAAACAAAGACGTTGTTCTCTACTGGGCCCATCACGAGAAGCTTTGTCTCGTAGATGGCGATATCGCTTTCATGGGAGGCTTGGATCTTTGCTTCGGACGCTGGGACACAAACTCTCATCCTCTAGCAGATGCCCATCCGACCGATATCAACAAAGCTCTCTTTCCCGGTCAAGACTTCAATAACGCCCGTGTCTTCGACTTTGAGGATGTCACAAATTGGGAGAACAACAAGCTTGACCGTATCAAGAATTCGCGAATGGGGTGGTCTGATATCTCAATCTGTTTGCGGGGTCAGGTTGTCCAAGACCTGAAAGCGCATTTCGTGCAGCGATGGAATTTCATCTTTGATGAGAAGTATGATGTGCGAAAAGATCCCAGATACACTGGACTGAACTTTGATGCCAACGGCATCCCTGAAGGCTACTACCTGGAGAATGGAGCGAACAGTGTGGCTATTTCAGGAGGCCAGCGTCAGCGTGGTCAGGATGAAGAAGTTGCCGAAAGAGGTTTTGGTGGCGAAGAACGACACCATGGACATGGGTTCCATATCCCTGGAGGCCATGGCGGAATATTCGACCGGCTTCGCAGAGCAGACATCGATAACTCTGGAGATCCATATATTGAAAGAGGATCTGCTGGTATGTCGATACAGTTGGTCAGAAGCTGCACTGAGTGGAGCAACGGTGTTGCTAAAGAGGTATGTTTTGATTTTGCACTTCGTGGGCTCAGCTGATGGGCTAGCACTCCATTGCAAATGCGTACATAGATGTCATTCGAAACAGCCAGCACTTCGTCTACATCGAGAACCAATTCTTTATCACTGCCACAGGCGACGAGCAACACCCTGTCAGGAATCAAATCGGAGCAGCGATTGTAGAGCGGGTTGTCAGAGCTTACCAAAACGGCGAGAAGTACAAGGTCATTGTTTGTATGCCTGCCGTCCCTGCCTTTGCCGGGGACCTTCACGCAGACGACAGTCTCGGCACTCGAGCCATCATGGAATTCCAGTACCACAGTATCTGTCGAGGGGGCCACAGTATAATAGAAGAGATCGAGAAGGCTGGAATTCCAGATTCTAAGCGGTACATCCGATTTTACAATTTGAGAAATTATGATCGGATCAATGCTGGATCGGCCATGTCCGAGGTTCATGACGCGAGCGGCATCAACTACGAGGATGCACGAAGAGAGCACGATGATATTGTCGGTGCGGGGTATGATGGCCGAGGAGAGGGCACGGGTGCTTACTACGGTCGATCAAACCCGGCTTATGAGCAGTACCAGCAAGCTGGTGCTCAAGTCAGTGATGGAAGCAAGTATGACAGTGTGAGTGCCTGTTACATGGATTACGGCCCATCCATCAAAGACATTCCTTGGTCGGGGTCCGAAGAAGCAGAATTCAATGCCTACGTGAGCGAAGGTAATTACTTGGTCCCACCAACATTTGTACTCTTACCTTGCTAACATGAACAGAATTGTACATTCACTCCAAAGTCCTCATCGCAGACGATCGAGTCGTGATTTGCGGTAGTGCAAATCTGAACGACCGATCCCAACTCGGAGACCACGACTCAGAGATCGCTGTTGTGATCCAAGACCCCACCCCAGTCGAGTCCGAGATGAATCATGAGCCCTACCGAGCCTCTCAATTCGCATCATCTCTTCGCCGACAGCTTTTCCGCAAACATCTTGGTCTCCTCCCACACCAAGATCCCACTCGACCAGATGATAATTTCCTCCCTCTGAGTCACGCCGCCAATGCCTACGATTGGGGATCCCCAGCCGACGTACTTGTCCGTGATGTCCTGTCCGATGAGTTCGAAGAGTTGTGGACCGTTACTGCTGCGACAAACATGGAGGTCTTCAACAAAGCATTCCATGTCATACCAGCAGACAACGTTCGTAATTGGGGAGATTACAAGGAGTTCTTCTCGAATCTGTTCGTCAGTCCTAGCAAGGAAGATGACAAGGAGAAGATCCCTGCCAGGTATGAGTATGGGCATGTTGTGAAAGAGGAGTTCCCTGGTGGGGTGGTTGAGTTGAAAGATAGCTTGGATCGAGTGAGGGGATCGTTGGTGGAGATGCCATTGCTTTTCATGGATGGAGTTGACTTCGCCAAGGAAGGTCTGACGCTCAACGCCCTGACTGACGAGGTGTACACTTAAACGATGGCGTTGATCGTGGCGTTGGTTCATTGGTGCGGGAAGTCAAAGCTGTGTGAGAATGAAACATTAGGCATAACGAAGTGTTTTGATGCAATGGATATCTTCACTTCAGCTTTGCTTGGTTAATGGTGACGGACCTTGGTCTGAGCCGACATTGTTGACTTTCACGTCTCGCTTAAAAGCACTAGCTTTGTATCCATGCTATTTGGCTAGGCAGGCTTGGCAGATCTGGGTCACTTGGACATATCTCTTGCGCTCAATTATAATCACTTCACTTACATGCAAGGACCTGTAAAAGGCTCGTTAATTGTCAGCAACTTTCATTCCAGCTTGCCCGCAAGTATTCTGTCTGACAATTGCCACCAACCCATCCCCCTCGCCTAACCTTAATACCCTCACCCACCTATCGATCTAACGTCCGTCCCTGTGTGCCGAGACGCACCCGTGACGAGACAAAACCTAAGTACTTCGAGTTTAATATATATAAATCTATAATTATGTCGAAATTTCTATCTTTCTATATCTGCAATTGTTTTACATACCTTTCTTACACACTTCTGCTTTATCAATTCTGAAATTTATCCTTACGTCCTTATCGCCCTCCAGGATTTCTAAAGAGCCCCATTTTAACCTATATCAGGACCTCTCGATTCACGACATTATCACGAAGTTCTTTCTTTTACTTGACTTATAAAACGATCAAATATAGATATCCGAGATTGATCACGATGTTAGATGTTTATTCTCAATGTTGTGGCAAACAAATCAGGTCATGGCATACGCCATCATCACATAGGCTGATACCTCCTCCAATCAAGCAACCAAGGATCTTGACTAGTAGTGGTGTGGCTATATTAACCTCGATAAGACTTTAGCGGCTGCAAATAGTGTGGTGGCTGCAACGTTTGTGGCTGGCCGTATCTTGCCGGGGATTCCCGGTTTCTAACGTCCTCCGATGAAGCTAAAGCGAAAAGTGGCCCTCTGCGGAGCCAAAATCAGCCATCCTCTTCCTGCAAAATACGATCTTGCTTCCTGACTTGTCGGCTTCTTACAGCCGTACAGTAACTTAGCTTGCAACTTCGTACATGGCCGAAAGATCTGACTTTCTATGTCTGTGCAAGGTGTTGGCAACTTTACCAAAGAAGGCAAGAATTATCGAAAACTTGGAAGTTGATTTGCTGATTTCTAGAAATTTCGAGCATGCGCACAGACAGAAAATGTCAGATCTTTTCGCCATGTACGAAGAAAATCGACTTCGTGCGATCTGGCTCAAGAATAATCGAGCACGGACCACCTTGTGGCTTATTTCGGACAGCTCGCTTGAGCTCCCCGCCTGTTAGCCAGGCATCCCGTGTCCCTGTTCAGGTGTAGCCTGATCTAGGGAAGATAGCTGTTACTCGGAAACTGCACGCTACTTTCCCATCGACCTCACCCGACCTTGTGATTTTTGTATGTTATAAGAAAGAGCCACTCCTTATTATGTTTACTTACAGCCGCTTGAAACACGAAACCTCCGATATCAGGCTGGTACGTATCAAACGGCCCGCCCCTGTTAGCCCCGACATTGCTCCGATTGAGCTCGAAATCCGGCATACTTCTTTTGACGACGATTTTTCTTACGCAGCACTTTCATATGTCTGGGGCCGCCCCGACAGGAACACAGCAGCTCTGATTTATGTCCATGGCGGGTCATTTCTTATCGGTAGCAATCTTAATGCTGCACTTACGCAGCTCTATCAGAGTGGCATTCGGTCCTGGCTCTGGGTGGACTCCATCTGCATCAACCAATCAGACATGGAAGAGAAGAGCTTGCAAGTCGCACAAATGCGCACTGTATTCAGCCGGGCTGCTCACGTATATGTTTGGCTGGGGCCTGGGTCAATCGAGACTGCCAAAGCCATGGACTTTGCAACCCGCGTTGGAACACGGGCCTTAGCCGTTGGTGCATTGGATCTATGGTCAGATCGGCAATTAAGGGAGCAGGTTACTCAAAACATCAAGGACCGGGTATCATCGGTCGAGGTGCAAGTTCACAACGACAGGAGCATGATCATGACACGGGGATTAACAGACTTCATCTTTGACATCCTCCGTGAGCCTGGCCTGCACGAGGTTGCCAAGCTAGAAGGAAGGAGCCTGGAAATCGGTATCAAGGAAGTAATGCAGTGCGAGTACTGGCACCGAATCTGGATCATCCAAGAGATTTCACTCGCACAAGAGGCTACGGTCCTTTGTGGTGAGAAGGCCATCCCGTTAGATGTTTTGGACGCCACCTTTTCTACAGTATCGCACTGCATCAGGTCAGGGCTCCGGAGACTCCACCATGAGACCCAAGACTTTGCGTCCGGCTTGTCTGCCAACTTTTACGAATGCATAGCTCTAACCACACGGCGCAAGCACCGTTGCAAAGATCAATCAGAGATACTAAGATTAGCCGATATCGTGTATCAAGCCGGGATTCCGCCAGGTCGGCCGCACTATTCTGCCAGTGATCCCCGCGATATTGTTTTTGGCTTGCTTGGTGTTGTCACGGACAGAGAAGCACTGGGCCTCCAAGTAGACTACAACATGACACGAGCTGCGGTTTTTACGGCTTTAACAAGAGCTCTAATTTACAATGGAGTCGAGAACCTACGTGCTTACCACCTTGACCAATGTGTTCCAAAACAGAGATGGGATCCACCTGACTCTTTGCCTTCCTGGGTCCCTGACTGGGAAGCAATAGGCAAATATGGACCTGACGTCTACCCGATAAATTATTTCAGAGCCTTCAATGCTACCGCCAAAATATCGACACCTCCACGTCCCAGAAATTGCAACGAAGACGACATCCGTGGCCTTCTTCGCTGTCCTGGATGCTACGTCGACATCGTCACAGATGTCATGCAACCACCGCAGTGGAAGAAGCGGGACAATTGGACATCCTCAAGGATCGTGGACGTGGAAGCCTGGCTCATTTCGATCCGTGACTTTGCGAAGCTAGGGCCCGACCCTAGTCCAGAGGAAGACTACGTTTGGCGCACTATCATGCTAGATCGGTACGATGGTATTACTCGCCCTAACAGGTTCCAAGCCAAGCCTATTGATGATGAAAAGGCTTTTATTATACGCAAGATTATGCGTCGAATGCCTATTGTCGCTGAATCATTGACCGAAGCACAAAGACATTACATCTGCTTCGAACTGTCGAGCTTGTCGCACTTTGAAACTCTGGACCAAAAACTTGAGTATATTGTGGAATGGCTGAAGCTCATTGGATCTGTCGATCGCGGGAGGACGCTGTTCAAGACGAATAAGGGCATGTTTGGCCTCGGCCATGAAGCAATCCAGCGGGAGGATATTGTATGCTTACTCTGGGGCATGCGATCGCCTATCATCCTGCGGCCGCGAGCCGATGAAGCCGGTGGCGGCTTTACCTTTGTGGGGGATGCTTATGTTGACGGCATCATGTATGGGGAATTCCTGGAGACTACACCGGCACATGTAGACTTTAAGATTTATTGATTGCGACTCAAGAATCTTGTGTGCTTTTTGGAACACTACATGCTTGAAATGTGAATCGTAGATAGCAGTCACTCGTTTAAAAAGCAATCCAATCACTGTGTCAGGGCCTATACCGCTAGTCAATATTTTGAATAAAGCTATAGAGACTGTCCATGTACGGAAGGGGTTGTTAGTGGGTCTCGTCGCCCCCAAGTTCTGCCTTAACATATAAGGAAAGTTGTGGAGAAACCTCTAAAATTCTTGATGTTGAATGGAAGAATTACCTTACTGCCGTGAAGGGGACGAGACCCACTGGAAACCCCCTTCCGTACAAGAAGATTCGGTTGCCATCGCTAATCAGCCTCCCTATCGCAATTTTTGCCCGAGTACTGGCCACGAGTTCTTCACTGATGTCGCATGCGGCAATTAAGATAGCTTGGCAAAGGAGCCTCCACGATAGCTTCGCGAGGGCGACCTCATCTAGCGTCCTCTATACTGTCGCTGGAGCCATGACTAGGGGGATTATGTAATAGAACTAATATGAATAGAACTTACAGAAATTCGGAAAAGATTCACAAATAGTAATCAATCAAATTCACAGTACTACTGGTTTGTCTCGTTATAGGTTGCGTCTCTCGATGCAGGAATGGACATCACTGTATCTCATCTAGATAATATTGTCACCTCAGCTTCCTGGTCATGCTTCTGGACGTCATGCGGTATTTGGAGACCCATTCCGACGTCAGCCAAAAATGGCGGAGGTGGCCTGTGCCCATATTTTTATCAAGCGAAACGAGGCGAAGCCGATTTTGCGAGGGACTGTAGTAACTTCTACTTCTCACTCCCTTTCTCGTTGGCCTCTACCTAGAACGAACTTCAGCCTTGGACTAAAGCATTCAAGAGGAATCTGCTCCTTCTGCACAATTGCTGACGAATTCGAAGATGACATTATGGATGACAGAGTCCGCAAAAGTCGAAAACATGTCCAAAGTAGGCCCAGTATCAGCATGTCGAACAACGATAATATAGCAAAGACATTTGGATGGTGACAACATATTATAGCGGCGACGGGCACAGCGGAAAAAGGGTAACACCTCCCCAGACACAAAATCAAGGCACAATCATCAACGATAGCGAGTACAACAGCAAATAAAGGTACAATCAATTATATAAACAACTAACGAGCATTAATATTAACTGTACTGTATAGCAACAAGTCTGGAATTCAGCCCAAGCTCTTCTCCAACGAAGACCAGTATATCAACATTATAAAAACATTGCACGGCAATCTCCTATTCACTTAATACATCCGTGCCATAAGGGCGCTCCACGATTCTAGCATAATCTCATCTTCATCATTCTATGTTCTACTAGCCTATATCACCAAAGCACTCACTGGCTTAGGGACGTTGCCCGTTCGCACTATTTTGCTCGTTGGCTCTAGCACCTCAAGCTCTACGCTCTTACGCTTCCATCCACGCCTCGCTATCTTTGCATTGTTATCTTCTTGCTCTAATAAACTATTCTTGCTCTTTCGATTGCGTTTTCCCTTGCTTTTAGCTGCTTTAATCGATTCCTTTGCGACACGCTTTACTCATGCTACCTCGAGGTCTTCATAACTCATAACCTTCGCCTTTCCTAACACCAATGACCTTATTAATTATCAAACCTTAGCTTTATTATCAATCATAATTAAGAATTTGATGCAATCTTTTTGCAACATAATTATAGCAAAGGATTTTTGAAAAGCTTTAATACAAATCTATAAGTATCTTGCTAAGTTTTGTTTACTTATTTCATCAAATGCATATGCGTCCCGTTAAATAATTAGATTTTATAACAATATAAAAGCCTTTGCTAACACTAATGTTATAAGCGTTTATAGTTCAGCCTTTTATAAATAAGGCCTTACCTTTACATCGTCGGCTGTTGAAATAGCTAATATATTTACTAAGGCGGGTATACTTCTAAGCACCTTATCCGGATTAAATGGAAACAAATTACTTATAGCAAAGCTGGCTTTAATATTTTTGGGGGTAAATACTTTTTTCCTCGCAAGGCTATATAAAAACGTAAAATGCTTTTTGCTAATTGTATTGACACCTCCTTGCTCGAGTCGCTTAACTTGATTATGATAAGCTGCCTTGAGTGGAGTAAACACCGAAACGTCACAAGGCTAAAGCTTGTGGGAAGTATAAAAAGGAAAACGATATAAAAGAATATTGCTTTTAAAATAGAACTCTAAGATTTCGAGGGTCTCATGTATGTTAAAGTCGTCGTAAATCAAGATGCGTGATTTACCACTAGCTTATTCTTTGGTTTCGGGAACAAATATACGCTTTAATTACTTTAAGCTAATCTTAAAATCCATATATCTAGAGTCAAAAAAAGTAAATTGCCAGCCAAGAGTAGAAAACATGATTTAATTGCTTCAATAAGTATTCGCTAGCTAGATAATCATAAGATTTGAATACCTATTATCACCACTCATGCATTCGATTACAATTACAATTGTACGCTTAACTCGTATATCTTTATAATCTTGTATGTTGCGCTTACTTATAAAGACTTTAACAAAGCCTGGCATAGATAGCATAAACTTTAATCTTATTTATGTTATACATATTCCCAACCAAGACGGCCGAATCTTGTAACATATCCTTTATCACCTTAAATCAATATGTAATCTTCCTATAAATGTTCTTCTCATAACAATTCCAATCTAATGCTTTAACTCTTTATGCTATGAGTTTTGGATGGCGTTTCTTCAGAGCCTTTGCCCAGTTCCGGCTGGGAGGCTTTAGAAGTTTTTCGGTGGCAAGCCGATGGCAGCTAACTGTAAAAGCTAAAGAAGGGATGAATTTCATTCTTATTAAATGTCCTAAATCAAACATTTATAGCAAATACTTAACAACAATATCTTCTTCATATAAATAAAGATATTATTAGCCTTGCGCCTTCTCTTTTATCAAGGGTTATTTACAAGCATGATAATAAAGTGTGAAACGAAATACCTCGCCATAATTTGTAAGAGCATAGTATGATATAGGCAGGCCAGGAGGCACGCCTTATGCCAGAACGCGGCTAGCTATGTCTATATTGTCTCGCCGTCGTGATAGTGATTGCTAAGACAAGTGACGAGCGATCCAGTGCGCCAACTGCTGCAGAATGTTCTAGAAAGCATGGTCCTGCGCCACAAGCCTTACAGAAGCGTGATTTAGCGAATTATGGGCGTGAATTTAGTAATTATTATCTCGGCTAAATCATGTGGACAAGCTCTAAAACTTGCGAACGCTCTTGCCACTCAGTGTAACCCCAGGACTGCAACCTTTTCCTCTCTAATTGTCTTCACATTTTAGAGGCATAATACCTTAGTACTGGAATACTCTTGATATGTTCGGAATGTTAAAAAAGTTCAGTGGTCGCGGTGAAACAGGGGGTGATAGCAAAAGAGACGAGAAGTGGCGACAACAAAACGCGCGACAATATAATCATTTTACTTATACTTGAGTAGCGGTTCTGAGGAAAAGTAACTGTAGAAAAGAAAATTTTAACCACAATTTCATAGGCTTGCTAGAAAGAAAATTGTGATTCGAAAACTGTAAGTTCGTCTCGTCACAGGGTGCGTCTCGGCACACAGGGATGGACGTTACCACCTTTTATTAGTCTTGAACTCCGGGAACGAATAATAAACATTAAGGTCCTCCCTCTTCTTCTCCATCTCCTCTCTCTCGCACACTGGGCATAGCTTGTCACACTCCTCCGTATGTGTTCCTTCTTTGCAAGCAGGTGCTGCGAAAGTCCAGACTCCCGGGATGAGTGCTGCGCACGGGGTCAACGAACTCTGGATGGTGTGGCTACACTTGAATACGGTGTAGTGATAGTCACACATGGCGGCGAAGAACTTGAAGATGGAGCGGAAGATACTGGAGGGGGTCGTGAGACACATAGATGCCGAGGAAAGATGTCGGGGGTGGGGTTGAGGAGGACGGAAAGGGAACGGGGGACAAAGAATCCTAGAAGAGGTGTGAGGGAGTCTAGGGGAAATGTAGAACGGGGGAGAGTAGGGAAGAGTGGTTGTTGTTTTGAGCTTGTTGTGGAAGGATGGATAGATGGTTTACATCCTGGATTATATACTAGAGCACAACAATGCAGCTGTCATGAAAGAAGTCTAACAATGGCTTGAATACATTTGAAACCCTCTTCATCAAAGGATATCAGTCACATACGAAAAGAGGAACGAAAGAAATCTCTTGGATATGGCATAAAGAAATCATCTTTGGTTCAAAGGCTCTTCAATACCCTTCTTCCCTTTGTCTCGAAACAGGAACCTTGCCGCGTCTATTTTGCCCATGCCTGCTCTTGACTCACTTCGATTCAGAGTCCCGACACCAATAATATCCACCTTTACTCCTCCAAGATTTCAGCACTGTCGGTATAGCAGACACCTCCGCACAGCTCATGATGTGTATAATTCGGCAACATTGCTCGATCTGCGAAAGGCACTTTAATAGATTCGCGAAAGACTGCCCCTCGGAATGCCCACAATATGCCGAGGCCACATCTCATGAGCATAGTAAGTATCTCGAGAAAGAGAAAGGATGGTGCTTGAGTATTGGAATTGTTTGTCACAAGTGTGCCAAGATCAAAGACGGTGAGCCGACGTCGCCAAAGACGAGAAGAAGGCAGGCTGGCGCTTGGAAGAGAATGCTGAGGTCGAAATTGATGGCCAAGAAGAGAGATGCTGAAGATGCCAGACGCGAAGAAAAGAAGAGAATGGAAGCAAAAGCGAGGGCTCAGGCGATTGAGGATGCAGTGGTATGGAGAAAGCAGGCTGGAGAGATAGTCGATTTCGCTATAAAGGCAGAGTTGAGTAGTGTAGAACACTAGTCTCAGTAGTTATCCTTTTGAATGGGCCAACTATACATCGCTGGCTTGATTGTTTACTTCTCGTGCAGCATGACTCTGAACTTGTGATGTAACTTACTATTCACACTGAACAGAATCCTGATCAAAGAACTCGGTCAAAATCCGTAGTCACATGGTGGGCCAAAACAGGTCTGTTGTCAGCATTGTTCTCACATGATAACCCACTACTAGTGGATTTCTACCTCACTCATCAGGGTGTTTTATACCTGATAAAATTGAAGCTGAGCTCGAAAAGATGATGTGAAGGATGGACCCGCTGTTTAATGTCTGATAGCCCTACTTCCGTGTTATCTTAATTAGATGCAAAAAAGACGCTTGAGCTTCCTTGGCTCAACATTTCACAAATCCAAGCACCTACTGAAATTTAAAGCAGTACCATTCGTCATTTCGGGAACAGTTTTGAGGGCTATGTTGATATTGGAGGGTAGGGGGCATGTTACGCGAGGTGGTGGTGCTCTAGCTTAGCCACACAACAACTTTGGGTTAGTGGATCAATGTGGCGTAGCAGGGAAGCTGAACCTCTCAAACTTCCAAAGTATTCATCTCCTCATCCTCCGCCGAAAGCATCAAGACGAGAAACGCCAGATCGAGCTGATTTCGGGCTGCCATCTCAAACCGTTAGGGAAGACATGGAAAATGGAAGTACTGCTTCTGAGTCTCAAGACAAGCCACCTGCAGAGGGGGATGGTCGGATCGAACGCTCTTCAGTCAAGATTGTATTTGACTGGGGTGGACCAGCCCTCAATGTCCCTATAGCATTTGCCAAGTACCCCGATAGAGTTCGGAAGGAGCTCGTTGAAGCCATCCGTCACGTTGAGCTTAAAGAATCCGACTTGAAGTTACTAATGCTAGGATGTGCTGTGGAATCCGCTCTCCGGAAACCAAATCCAGTCACGGCAGAGCAAATCTTACATCATGTCAAACAGTACCAGAAGGATACCACAGAATGTCTTGGTGCTCTGTTTTACGCGTGTGGGAGGAATTATGGGTTGACGATCTTCTTGGCGGCAAGTGCAGAACCGGAATTGCTAGCACGTCTCGAGGAGATACCCCAGCAAGATCAGGTTCTTCTGATCCGTAGACTCACAGAGGAACCCCCGAGAGATTCGTCTAAGCTTCTGACAGAATGCGATAATTATGAGGGTACTCTCTCATTTCTATGTCCCATTACTGTTCTTGGCTAATTGGCATCAACTTCAAGTCCAGAAATCGACAGCGACACGAACAGCTAATAAAGAAAGTCTTCAAAGTGGCTTCAATACTGTTCAGTCGTCTCCTTCTATTCTTGAGCAGTTTAATTAATTCCAGCTCTCAGCTTGGGCCGACTTTCGCCTCGTTTTGTTGGAGCGAGAGAGCCAAACAGACGAAATCTGCTGTCACCTTATTCCTGCTGCTTTCAAGGAGCATCTCGACTATGAAGCCCTGTCGTACACTTGGGGTAAGGTTTCACAGGATGTCTGGCTTGGAGTACATAGCAGCGACAGCGAGCAAGCTATACATTTTGTAAAAATGTGTTTGATTGTTCTCGATTCGAGAAATCCTGGAAGGTTTCTGGATATGTGTATGATGGTAGCAGAATATAAGAACCTTCGGAGTGGCATGCCGTCGACTCGCTGTTCCGTCGAGACTACTGGAAGAGAACATGGGTCATACAGGAGATTCAGCTTGCCAAGAATGCCCTTGTTCATTGTGGGGACCAGAAATTTGACTGGACGGCTGGGAGAACATTCTTCGATTTCTTGCGAGGAGATCGCGATCGACATCTGGAAACAGATCCTGAAAGTGTCGCTATCATGCAGACTCCCGCGATCCAACTCTTGGAGACTGCGCTTGTACTTCAGAAACGGAATATGACTCTGAAGCGACTGTTATACAGGCACGAAAATTCGCTCTGTCGCGAAAGTCGACACAAAGTGTATGGCCTGTTGGCTCTTGCTAGTGATTGTCAGGACGGGACTCTACAACCCGACTATGACAAGGACATCTCGAGGATATGGCGAGATACTCTGGGATTAGAGATGACAGGACACTTCTACGGTCAACAGATCTCGGCGGACTTAGTCCGCTATAGTCATTTCCTTCAGCGATTTTTGAAGATTTGGCATTTAGGTCCAGAATCACTTCTGACATCCATGCCACGTGATCCATTTTGCATTTTGGGCTATTCGATTGGTAGGCTGCAGGCAATCGATGTTGAGCACCAAACCATTATGCACCATTCCTTCCGTACCACACAAATGTTCGATAGTGAATCTCTTATACAAAAGGGGCTGGAGCCACCACAAACCAATCTGTTCGGTGACTTGTTGGACCCAACCAAAGCCCCCAAAGGGATACGTATGGCTGGACTCTACCTAGAAGTCCTCTGGCACATCCAGAGACAATGGAGCACTCCCGACGATATTGATGGATATTTCAAATCCGGAGACCCGATAAATCACGACTTTCAAGCTTCCAAGTGGCCAGACAGTGGTAGCGCCGGACGTAGCACACAAAGACGATGAGATATGCATGTTTTCGAAGCACGACTCAGCGATAATACTGAGAGAAAGCCAGACAGAAAGTTGGAACGTCATATGCAATGCACTGGTCTTGAAGAGCGTGGAGAAAAGGAACCGTCGGCCTAGAGAGGAGTTGAGGAGCTACCAGTACTGTGTTCCAGACTACGATATCTTTCCCCCGCCAACTTCAGATCCTCGGAATAGCTTGTACATTCGAATGGGTACCAGGACTCTGCAATGTATGACTGGGGTTTCCGGACGGTAGGGTGTTATTTGCTTGTTTCTGTTGGTCATATTGTACTTGACAAATATTGGGCAGGACGGTGCTAAGCTGAGGAATTACACCCCGAACACTTTATTCATATCCGCACCTTTACTTGGTTCCAATTTACAATATGATACGAAAATAAGGAGTCTGTTGCTAACATGATAGCAGAAAATAGCACCTGTGATATCCAGGAGTTGCCAGACATGTAAATGGTGGGATCGCCCGTCTTGGGCCCGTGGCGTTTCGAAATTCCAAGCCACCGACTTCTGTCAATACGTAAACACTAGCACTATCAGACCATGAGGGGCTCGACGCAGAATGTAAAGTGTGAAAAGGTAGTGTTCTACTCGCTGGGTGCTTTTCGCTCCCCCGCAATCTCGATCCCGCATATTCTGCCAAGTTCATCATGCTGTCGTCGGCTATCACATCACATCTTCGGCTGATGCAATTCATCCTGCAAACGAGGTGGGTTTCGTTCTCCTCATTCTCAGGCCCCACACCACCGAATGAGGAGATTTGAACATTGTCTTAGTACTTCTAGTAAAGTCAAAGAGCTGTCTCCTACATCTCTGTGCACAGCGAAGCTCTACCCTCCTAAGCTTGAGGTTTTATTTCATCAGGCCTGATCGACGCCCAACGTCATGAAATCCTTCCATGTTATCAACCTCTTGCTGGCAACTGCAGCTTCAGCGCATTGCGACAAAGCATTTCTCAGGAATGCCACCGCCAAATATATCTCTGCGCAGACTGGTGGCCGAGCCAGTTCTGGAATCTCACTTGCCAGCAATTTCACCTATATCGAAAACGCCAAAGTGACCGATATCAGAAACAGCACTCTTTCTCAACCCATCAGCATCGACTTCACTCGCAGCGCACACGATATTGAGCAGTGTGCGACTTTCACAGAAATAATCGCAGCTACCAATCCACACCCCTACGTGATTCATACTCGTATGGTCTTCGAGAATCACAAGGCGACGCTCATCGAGTCCGTTGTGACCGACAGCGGTGATTGGCTCTTCAACGCTACTGGTACACTTGAGCTCAACGCGCCTGAGAAATGGAACCCGATTCCTGTCAAAAAGCGTGACTCTCGCGCTGTTATTCAGGCCGCTGAAGATGCGTACTTCGACCGGTTCGGCAATGTCAGCGTCACTGTTCCCTGGGGAGCGCCATGTTATAGGCCAGAGGGTGGCTTGCCTGCCAAGGGGGAGATGAAGGGCGATGACTGTGATATGGTGTGGCCAAGCACTATCTATGTACCGTATCGGCGGTATGTCATTGATGAGGAGTTCGGCGTGGTGGATATGTTCGTTGGGATCCCGGGATTGGATAGGACGCAAGGTCAAGATCCGATGCCGGATAGTCATGCTTTCAGGATTGAAGGTGGCAAGATCAAGTATTTGCATACTGTGTCAGCCTGTGTGGTAGCTGGATGTGGACTGAACGATACATTTGGTAAGTAGTGTTTGATGGTTGAATGTCATTGACATATGTAGGGAACTAAAAGAGGAAACTATTGTACAGTGGTATCCGCAAAAGGAAATCTTGTTCTTCCTAAAATCCCTAAGCATGCGCTTCCTTTACCTATTGCTCTGAAAGAAAACCACATGATGAGAAACGATTTATACCCCACGCCTGGTCGTACAAATCATGCCGGCCAGCNCCAACATCCATTATGATTATCGACTTAGTGGTCAAGGTCCATACTGAAACGCTCAGACCTGGTTGTGTCCGTGGTGTCCGTTACCATTCAGGTGACCAGTGGTGGTATCGTGGTGGACGGTCTCCTTGGGAGCGAGAGTGTTGTGAGTCTTCGTGCGGCGCTTGTCCTTGATGACATGGTAAGCAGCAGTGGCGGCATGTAGAAGACTGTTATTGGTGTGTTAGCATGGTTTATTGGATTTGTTTAATAAAGAAGGCAAGAACATGAACTTACGTGCTGAGGATTGCCAAGATGAAAGTTCCCCAAGGCAAGTTGCAGTTGACTGAGCTAGGAATCTTCGTGTTGATAGCAGTGTATCTGGTAGCGTTGCAAGGCGCGCTTGAGCCTCCACGCTTGGGGCTAGTGAGGACTGCGACTACGATGAAAGCACCGACAAAGAGAAGATCGAGAACGATGAAGATCATGCGGAGCATATTCGAGCCGGTACCCTTGATGGCGAACTTCAAAGCCATTGCGATGAGCGTGTAGAGGACTGCAGCTGCAAGAATACCTTCGACGGCACCATTGGACCGAGATGCACGACCTGCGAGGCTGATGATCTTGCGGAGACGAATGGAGAAGAGGATGAGGGAGGTGAGGGAGGAGAGGAATTGGAAGAGGCGAAGGAGGCGATCGAGCATGGAGGGTTTGGCTGCGACAGTCCCACGGTCATCGTACGTCGTCCTGGTATTGTTGGCGCGTGAATGCATTGTGTAAGCTAAGTGACTTTCTTGGGGAATTATCTGGTAAAATTGAGAGAGTTTGCGCGCTGATGAGGAGAAAGTTTCTTTGTTGGCTTGATGGATGTGCACAATTCAGGCGTGGACAGGTGGGTACTTATACAACAACAAGACGAAAATCTGGAGAGCGTCAAGTACTGACCTGCTAGCGGTGAACATCTAAATACTCTCTCGTCATAGGCATGAAGTAAGCCGAGCTCAACTCAACAAGCTGGAATGATCACTGCCAAGTATATTGAGCACGCTCGTGCAAATGATATTCCTGCTTCTATCAAGGCAAGCTTTGAAAATGACCCTCAAAAGGAGATTCTACTCCGGCACTCTTGAAATCTTCTATGCGCTCATCTCTCTTTCCTGCCATGTTTCAGGGTTCACAAAGAAAATTATATGGCATGCGCTCATCGCTCTTAGTACCGGCATTAGAGACACAACGCTAGCTAGCGAATCGGGAGGACGCCATATGCGGTGAGGCTGAACTAATCGGATAACATACCCGGTATTAACGAATGAGGGCGCGACACGAGAATCTGGTTGGGAGGCTCGAGGGGAATGTGAAAACAAGGTTTAAGCGAACCCGTCGTCACCGCCACAGTTCAACCCAAAAAGTGGTCACGTCACCAGCCACAGCCGACTGCGCCATACCAAATCAGCCACAATGAGCGGGAGTATCAACAGAGTCTGCTCAGCGCATGCAGAGTAACTTAAGAGACCTTTGCAGATCTACGAGTAATTGACAAGCAGCGATCCGCACCCAGATGAAATATTCTCAGTCCCCGCGTTGAACACTTATATTTGCTCAGACCTCATTTGATGAGCTCTTGAAGTGGCCTGCAGGGAGCCATGGTTAACATGTCCTCTCTGCGGTATAGAAATCAAGTCACAGGGCTGGAGTTTCCAAAGAAAGGCGCCAGACGTATTTGAAGTGTTTTTGTTATGTTATACATCCCCCCTGTAATCATTTCCAATCCGTGCTGCTGTTGGGCTTGCGCTAAACTCGCGTCAAGGACCTGAGAGGTAAGCACAACGCCACTGAAAATCTTTCTGTTGTATCTCTCCTCGAACAATACTACATAGATATTTCAGCGATGATGGTGTAAGGTACAATGCCTAGCTCGAATATCAGCTCCACGGAATTTTGGGTCTTCTAGAATTTCTCATTCTCAGTGAGGAGTAGTTCTTGGCCCAATTTCGTCACCTTATCATTTGCTCCCAACGTTTCTCGCTCAATGGCCCTATCAAACGTGTGAAGGGGACAGAGATATCTTGTCCGTAAATTTTGTCAGGCAATGATTCCACAAGGTTCTGGTTGGTGGGAATACATTGAGGATCTTCACATCAGATGACATGCGGCTATTGAGGCTTGTCGGCTCGAAGGCACGACATACCCGACGGAATTGGGCTCAAAAGAAGCGCAGATTTATGTCACAAGTTAATACAAGGGAAGAAGATCAGAAAACGAAAGAGCGATTTAACAAAGTCATTTCATCGTAGGATTTGGTCCCATATGTTCAATAATCCCTTCCCCAACCCGGAACGCCAATCCATGCCTTTTCAGTCCGACCGCATTTTCTGCTTCGTTGACCACTGCCTCCCAACATCCACGTAGGTTTTCGAGCCTTTCTGCCCTCTCACCCTCCTCACATACCATGATACCATTCCTAGAACTACAATGACGAAGAAGACAGCTGGTGCATGTCTGGGCCCGGTTCCAACTGCTGCGGCCCAGGAATCCTAATAATTTAGTTAGTTCCATGGCAAGAGAGGACGGGTTTGAACAGACTGAGACAGATTTCGCAGCCATTTTCAACTCCGCTGGTTTAGGCAGCGATGGAAGAACCATAGGTGGATTCAGGCTTGGTTGAGGAGGCGCCATTGTTATTTAATGACTTGAAGACAGTGAGGTTGACTGACAAGCCTGGGGAAGGAAAAGGACAGAATGGAAGTGGGAGGGCAGAGGAGGCTATATACCACCCGGATAAATTCGCATAACTGCACATAAAACGTCCACTTACAGTGCATCGTTTATCTGACTTCCGAGTGGGGTATGTATTTAATGCGGGTGCTTGATCATGAGATGAACAAGAAGGTGCCGGAAACTCTGTCTTGTTTGGAATATACGACCCACGTGACCAGATCCGAGGATCTCCAAAGGGCATCGTCTATGCCAATCCAACCCCCCAGAGATCGCTACACTTACAGTTTGGATTGAACAGTCCAAGCTGGTCTCGTCTAGACAAATTCCACTATCGACAGCCAATGTTGTTCCAATCCCCTAAATCAACCCCTTTTCTACCTCGTTTCTTCCCATTTACAGACTCCGTTGGCTTGAGAGGAAACCCATCATCACTTTCCCCACGATTTTGAGTGAAGATCTTCTTCTGTTCCCGTCTGAGCTCTCGGATTGATGTTTTCTGCCTGTTCAATGCGCCGGTGACACAGAGGCCAAGGATGAGAACGTAGATGGCGACGATGAGAGGGACCCAGATGGAAGGGTCTTGTGAGAATGGCGGGATACGTTCCTAATAATTGTAAGTGACAATGAGTACATTTGGCTCGGGTATGGTCTTCTTACGAGTACCCGCTCTTTGATTGTTGACTTTGCATCCATTTCAAAATCTGGAAAGCAGGACTTTGCCGCTGCGGATTGCTCGCCAGAACTGGAATAACGAGCGTTTTCGCTGACTGAAAGAGACCTGATCTCAATCGTACAACTGGAGGCACTTGAATAAAGAGAGCAGTCTGTCGCGCTTCTCTTGAGAATACTCGTTTCCATGCACAACAAAACATTGAAGAGAATCATGCACGTGATCTATTCGGAACGGAACAACGAAAGGGCGCGACGTAGCAGCCAGCTCCTATCTGTATGGAAACACGAGCCAAAAGACAATACAGTATCTTCAGCAATTAACACCCCGCTCCTACCCTCGTAGCTCTTAATGACTTCACCGCCGCATTGCAAAATCCTTGAATGCTCTAGATACTCCGCACATCGCCAATATGGATGATCTGAATGGGCTGGATTGGTCTTCAACCTCAAACAACAACAACACAACACAAGCGCCTCAAGGAGCAGGAAATTACTACCCAACATTACGTCCTACACCACCTCCCCAGCTTTTAGGTCGAAATACACCCCTTTCAGCCCAAGGCTCTGGCGCTTTCAAAGCCCCTCCAAAGCCCTTTGCGCCTCCAAAATCGTCAACGCCAGATAGCTTCTCGAATTTGGTTTCTTTCGGCTCCAGCAAGGCCAGTACGCTCACGCTACAGCAGCAGCAGGAGAAGTTACAAGCGGAGAAAAGAAAAGCAGAGGAGGAGAAGAGGAGACAATACGATGCGCAATTCGGGGGCGGGCAGGCTTGGGATCGTTTAGGCGCTGGGACACCGCCCATAGCATCTACTTCTCGCAGCACGACACCTGCTTTCAAGCCCCTTCCTTCGAGCTTTGCGCGCGCGAGTTCTCCAGCTACCGACAGCGCGAAAAGTCCTGCAGGTGGTGGAGAGGAAGATTTGTTCGCGGCGTTCAACGCAGATGCTCCAGTCGACAACTCGAGCCACTATCCTCCTCCCTCGAATCTGAGCAGTGGCCGAAATACACCTGCACTCGCCGCTAAGAAGCCTTTGGATTTGACACAACCGAATGCTTGGGAACAGCCAGACACCTTAGGTGACGACGACGATCCATTTGGGCTGGGTACGAAACCTATAAGCGCTCCGGCACCTATACCTATCGTTGGAGACGACGATGACTTCCTGGGAGACCTGGGAAAACCTGTGGAGGAAGTTAGAAGGGCGAGTCCGCCGAGAAAGACTGCGCCGAAGCCAGAACCGGAATCGGACGATCCTTGGGATAAAGCAGTGGCCGAATTGGTAGACATGGGATTCTCGGCAGAACAATCAAGAAGAGCTTTGACGGAAAGTGGTTCTGGTCTGGATATGCAGGCTGCGGTGGGTTGGATATTGAACGATGCGCACAGGCAAGCGAAGCAGAAGCAGCAGGGTGGGCGAGAGAACAGCAGGAATGGAACTTCAAATGGTGACAGGCGAGAACCACCGAGAGACACAGGGAGGAGAGACAGTCCAGCATGGATGAGGGAAGAAAGTCGGGATACATCACAATCTCGGCGTGAGGATAATCGATCACCAAATGGAGAGACAGATATCACGAAAGCAGCTGCTGCCATGGGCAACAACCTGTTCAAGACCGCAAATTCTCTGTGGAAGACGTCTCAGAAGAAGGTTGCGAAAGCTATGAATGAGTTCCAACAAGAAGCAGATTCAAGCCAGCCGAAATGGATGCGCGAAGCAGCTGAGCGGGAGCAAGCTGAGAGGAGGGCAGCAGCAGAAGGGAGAGGTAGGAATGCTCAGCCAACGCCCGAAGTTACAGATGAGGCTCTCATGTTAGAAGGTGGCGGCAGACCTCCACCCAGGAAAGCGAAAGCACCCGAGCCACGATTTCAATCAAGCTCAAATTCTTCACGTGACCAATCACCAGCAATGCCCAAACCACCTCCTGAACGAGCACCGCCTCGATGGCAACAGAATGCACCAGCGCCAGATCCAAGATCACGAGTCACGAAACAAGCAATCGAAGAGCAGTCCGCTCAGGCGTACGTTAGTCCTGCGCGACGAAAGAAGGCCACACCACAACCTCCCCAGGAACCAGAAGTTGATCTTTTCTCCCCGACGCCATTAAAACCAGTGCTACCAGTACAATCAGCTCAGACGTCACAACGGCCTTCTCCTGTCCCCTCTAAACCATCCACTCCAATTCCGACCCGTCCAAAAGCACCGACGCGACAAATCCCCTCGCTGTCTCCTACGGCTCTTGAAAACTCGAATCAACATCGCCTAGCTGGAACCGCACATTTCAAACGCGGCGACTATGCATCCGCTCATCAATCTTATACCTCATCTTTATCCGTACTTCCAGAATCTCACCCCATAACCATAATTCTACTCTGCAACCGAGCCTTGACTAGTCTGAAAACTGGTGTCCCAAAATCCGCCGTGAGCGATTCAGACACCGCCCTTGCCTTAATTGGTATCTCTCGTGGTGATGGGGAAACCATCGATCTTGGGCCTGGCGAAGGTAACGGCGCCAAAGACATGAAAGAATTCTACGGCAAGGCCCTCATGCGCAAGGCTGAAGCACTTGAGCAAATGGAGCGCTGGAAGGATGCAGGTGATGTCTGGAAAATGTGCGTCGAGCATGGAGTCGGTGCTTCGACTGCAATTCAAGGCCGCACTCGGTGCGAGAAGGCTCTTGCGCCAAAACCGCCACCATCTCGAACAGCCACTCCCAAAGCAGCACCAAGACCCGCGCCACGTCCATCTGCATTATCAGATCTTGGTCCAAGTGGTGGTGACTCTGCTGCAGTCAAGAGGCTACGCGAAGCAAATGCCAACGCAGAGAAAGCAGACGATGAGAAGTTTGCTCTAAGTGATCAGGTCGAAGCGAGAATTGGGGCGTGGAAGAACGGTAAAGAGGATAACCTTCGCGCATTGATTGGAAGTCTCGAGAATGTCATGTGGGAAGGCAGCGGATGGAAGAAAGTCGGCTTGCATGAGTTGGTATTGAACAACAAAGTCAAGATCCATTACATGAAGGCGATTGGGAAGACGCATCCTGACAAGGTAAGTCTCCAAATTACTCCCAATATCTTGCACTGAATGCCTTAAGTCTTGGCAAGCGCATTTTACTGACGGCAGATAGCTACCTCAAGACGCTTCTACTGAAGTCAAGATGATCGCCGCGCTCGTCTTTGCGGCGCTGAATGAGAGCTGGGACTCATTCAAGAAGCAGAACGGCATGTAGAACCCACATTAGATGGACAATAGAAGATACCCATAGTTCAACCGTCGTACCATATCTACTTGTCAAGTGGGGCCGATGTGTTTTCGGCTTCTAACCGGCGTGAAGTGAACTGCCTGAGCAATGCCCCTGCTAGAACGACAGTCCACGTTTACAGTCCACGTTCACGCTTGCTTGAACCGATCCGTTTCCATCATCCGACCGCCACCCTTCCAATTTCGATGTCAATTTCGGTTTCCTGGACTGAACCTCTCTTATTGTTGATTTTCAGTTTCCGAGTTGCGGCTTCCATTTCGCATCCCAATCGAAAGCCCCGACACACGTGTATATTACGGCGATTTCTTGGACTCGGAGCCTTTGTCTCGGCCGTGGCTGTTGGTGGCTACAAGACTAAATACCAACAAACAGAAGGCCAATCAGGAGTATTGTAGTCCTTTCACATGTCTTTGAACCACTCACACCTGCTGCAGCTTCATATTTGAGTCACAAAGGCTTGTCGCCATGCTCTCGTTAGGCAGTCATTCAATTTGCGCTTATTGGTATCTTAGCCCTACAGCTTCCGCTCGCTGCTTCTCTTTCTGTACTCACAAATACAAAGAGCCCTCGAGCACTAAGAAAATTCTCGAATCAGGTCAGCTCAAGGTACAATTCTGCACATTCGATTCGCTAACATTGTCGCAGGCTCTTGAAAATCATGCCCGACCTCAATCCAAACTCAATTACGACTGCTGGACGCAAAGTACAACAGACCCATCGTAGATCGCAAAAGCACGAACTCATATACCGGGGAGATTGAAGATGCAGGTCCCATGCTTGTTGCTGGCCCACCAAGCATCAATGCATCATGGTTCAACATTTCCTTGGCCGAGTCCTGGAGATCTCTTCACACGCCTCTCAACTGCCCCATCGATGACCTACTATGCGCCGTGGCGATTCATATCATGGATGGCCTCTACACTGTCAGTAGCTTGAATGCAAGCACTTACTCCTTGACGATCGTTTGTACGAGTCGTCAGAATGCGGCAGATTTTGCGAAATTGATACACGCACTGAAGGCTGCCTTGGACCAGGCGAGACCCGATGACACTGTGTATGCATTCACCAAAGAGCAATTGGTGAATTGATAGCTGCAGGTTGGCAAGGTACAGAAGTCGAGTAAGAGCTGCCATGATAGTCGAGTCTGATCAGAGAAATGAGTTGAATGCATATTATCTTCTGTATCTGTGGGCTAGGCAATTTGCATGCCCTCGATGTCGCAGCCGAAGAGCCTACACTTTCAAGACAATCTGCTCGAACGGGGGCAACACCTAAAAGTCCAATTCTTCGCTGTGAGTCAATTACAGAAAGCAGCGATTCGATTGTGGCTGTCAGGCCTTCGATTCCTTGCCGGTCTGTTACAATTTGGGTGCTGGATCCAGCCTTTCTTATCGCGTACCACCGTCGAAGTTATCTAACTATTGTTATCTTCCACGAGATCTCGCGTATTTTGCTTTGTTAAATCTTCGAGTCCGCAACCGTCATTATCCCAACCATGCGAGCTCCATTCTTTGTTGATATCCGCTGCATCAGGTATCTGCACCACTCCAACAGGACCCTTTTCCTGTCCCCCCGTTCAAGCACTTCTCTTCACAATGTGGCAAGGACACGTCCAAGAAATGACAAAGCCGACTGGAGACAATATAAGAGAGCTTGTCAGACTTTCTTTGACCGCGAGTTTCCGTACCTTTCTGGTAATAGTTGTAAAGAATTTTGCGCATGAGCTGGAAGAAAACCAGGCTACGACGTCGTTTCGGAAATGGGGCAAGAGCCTAGGCACAACGAAGCCGCCAGGATGGGCGAAGAAAAACCGAGTCTCAGGACCCTTTACTCCGAAGGTGAAAAAGAGGCGCTGCTTAGAAGTCTCGCGCCGAAATCACCTGAAAGCGAAGACGACGACTTCAGGAAAGGACTTGGAGCCAGCAATGAACAGATGGAGCTGGTTGTGGAGTTAGTGAAACTCGCCTTTGAGAAATCAGGACTTTTGGAATACGATTCGTTTGAGGATCCTGAGGCACTCAGTCGACTTAACGTCACCGTCGAGGAGCCTGTGCAGTGGCTTGCCGAGAATCTACCTGAAGTGCCAACCTGGTTTACCAGTCAGTGGTGCACGCATATCATAGAGCTTCTGTGGAAGCGCAGGGTAGAAGAGCTTGCTGATAGAAGAGCCAAGATACGAGACGGAAAGCTCCCCCAGACCGTCGGTTCCGCAAGAAATAAACCCGAACCAGATGGTTCCTCTCACCCAAGGAGTGCACCAGGCTCCCCGACGTTACAGGACATGATACTACGGATCGAAGTTCTGAACGACAGACGAGACAAAGAGCCTCAAATGGTTTCGGACCTTCCCATCAAGAAGTTCCTTCTTCCAGGCAGGCCTGCCGATGATTTCTCGAGCTACTCATATGACATCTTCGTCAGGGAGTTTGAGAAGGCAATTAGCCGCGGCTTTGGTCCTAAGGAACCTTCTATCACAATCCACCAGGGGACTCTCGGATATCTCAACCACGACGATCGCTTCAAGTCCTTTTACAGACAGCAAAGTTTCGAATTCGCACTGGAGTTTCTTTTCAGCGTTAGAGACGACAAGACCATTCTAAGCTTTATATTTCGTAAAGAGACAGAGGATGAGAGGAATGTGAGACTCGACAAGAGAGCGGAGCGATTGTCAGAAGTGTCAATTCCACTTCCTACAAAGTCAACAGCTCCATCAAATTTGCCCATTGATTTTGCGAAATCGAACTCACAGGTGGCAAGCACAAAGGCGCCAAGTACCAAGGCATCAAGTACGAAATGGAGATCGCCTCCTCCAAGTCCAGCTCCACGGAGACCGTTGCCGCCGCTGCCCACCCATCTCTCATCTAAGCAGCTGGCTGTTCTGAATTCTCCGGAACGAGCACGAGATCCTAGGATTCGAAAGCTCGCAAAAGCGTGGGAAGGCGTAGCAGCAAAGCAAGCAAAAGAAGCCAGACAGGAAGCAGCCAAAGTCATCAGCAAATCGACGACAACTTCTGATCTCAACAAGCCATTGCCATCGATTCCGACCGACCAGCCTCGATCTTCTGACAAAGCTCGGGCTTCCGAACAAGCCACCTCACGGACAAGGACTGAAACCAAGCCTGTTGCGAAAGATTCTCCTTCCAAGCTACGTACTACCGCGACAGCGACCCAGAGCCAGAAAAGAGCGACTTCCAAGCAAGAAACGACTGTACGAAGACCCTTCTTGGTGAAGGGTGGCGGCTTGAGTACTAGGGGACCTCCACCAGATAAGCCACAAGCTGGATTTTCTAAGCCAGTAAGCGAGCAGACTCCAACACCGCTCGCGCAACGGACAAAACCTGCCTGGGAAGCCAACAAATCGAATCCAAATGTCAGCAAGCTTCCCCTCAAAAAACAAAGTGCGGCTTGGACAAATGCAACACCAGTCTCAAAGAAGGGCGGGATTCTGCGAGGAGGAACAAGCAGACTTGGAACAAATGTTTCTTCCAGCAATAGCAAGAAAGACGCAGACAAGCGCTCCAACACATCCCTACCAGGCCCCTTGCTGCGGAATGTCGAAGCGAAGAAAACACCGAAAGTCGTAACTCCACAAGATGGGCCATCACGCAATCCCAGCCAACGGGCAGAACGAGAACGTTGGGAAACATTGACAAACCCAGAAGATCACACCCGCCGATCTCCGACCAAGCCAAAAAAGCCCACTCTGATTGGAGTTGCAATGACGGCAGCAAAAAGACGAGTATCGTCAATGTTGTCGCCAAGGACACCAAAATCCCCGTATTCCGACGTCCAGGAGCTGCTCGGCCCGGAGCCTGGCGATCCGTTGACCCCTCCGCCTAATCAGCAAGAACATGAGACTGGACGAAAATCTAATTCCTCGGCATTAACACGCATTACTGGTACTCTCAAGAATAAGCAAGTTGTAGTGGAGCCTGGGAAGAAGAAGACGCTGGGTCTTGTGAAAGTGCCCAAGCCTCGCCTTGCTTCCAAGACTGATCGATTTGAGAGTCAAGATCAGCGGTATCCGCACTTATATACTGAGATCGAGAGACGCACGTATAGAAGGGGTGGAGATGACTTTATTGATACTCAAGCCGAGCTTTTCCTAGATGATGAGAACACTCGTGGTATCGAGGAGGTCGATGGCGTTGATGGCGAGGAAACTGCTGATGAGGAGGAGGAGAATTCTAAGACTTCGGCTGACTACATGGTTGAGCAGTATGTGTTAAGAATATTTCAAGACTCGTGTAAACTGACTTTTATAGATTTCAGAAGATGCAGAACATGCCAGAATTAACCCAGATGTATGATGATGGAGATGACTCCGACCCAGATGGCAACAGTCCGTGGAAATCATGCTGTGAGCTGTTTCAAATCGACCCCACAGAGACAGATATCGACGAGCGCGTGGTCATCACAGGTCTCAAGACCCCTATTTACCAGTACCAAGCATTCGGTGTCTATTGGCAAATGAGAAACTCTAGAACGATCGGTGGAGGCTTCGTCGCTGATGAAATGGGTCTTGGCAAAACGCTCTTGTTCCTCGCTTATATTGTTGTCGAGCGACAACTGGCGTTCCTGTGGGAGCAGGTTGAGAAGTCGCGAGCCCAGAAAAATGCTAAAGATCGAACGCATTTACAGACAGGGGAAACAGGATCGGACGCTGTGTGTCCAAGCCATGAGTTCTATGGAAAAGGCTGGATCGCTTGTCCTTGTGCATCGCGAATTACATCGGAATTTGCTGCCAAGCCTGGAGTGCGATTGGCAGTTGTCCCTCCTTCTCTGGTACCGACTTGGGTCGAGCAATGGGATACTCACGTTGATGTCACGAACTCGGTATTACAGATGTCACTGGTCATCGCGCATGATGGCAGTAATCTGCCAACGATAGACGGAAAAATGGATCATCGCGATGGACGACATGCCGCCGTGGTAAGAAGAGTCCAGGCCAACAGAATCAACTTCACTCAGAGGGCACGGAATAGTAACGGTCACTTCTACCCCGATCAAGCCCAGGTTGGGCAAGAGCGCATCCTTGTTGTTACGACACGAGACCACTACAACAAGACTTGGGGTACCAAATTCGAATACAAGACTCAAGTTATGCCAGATGACAAGAATGGAGTGGAAGATCTGTATAAGGGCACGAGTCCGGGCGTCGTGTATGGAATCGCAATGATCGACGAATGTCATGAAGACTGGCATAAAAATAGGGGCCGGTCAGCGATCGCGGCCAGCCTCCCCAAGTCTGGGCGACCATTCATTTGGGGTTATTCTGGAACGCCTCTCAATGCGACACCACGATCAATCGAAGGTATTCTTTGGGCCATCGAGACTTTGTGGCCAAAGCGCGACCGCAGTGATAAGACGAGGACTGGGTTAGAACAAGAGCAAGAGTCGGAGCTGTGGAGGTACTGTTGGAAGACACTGAACAACATCTGCGTAGAGTTTGAGAAGGAGGTTAAGAAGGGGTCTGGCAATCACATCATCTTCCAGGACTTCTTTCTACGCTACAAGCCTTTCCTGACCATGCTCATGATTCGACGTACGACCGACACAGCTTGGTTTGGGCATCCCCTCATCAAGCTGATGCCGCATGTCCATCAAGATATTATTCTCGCCCACAATCCAGAGTACGATCCTAAAATCGAGCAGTTCAAATGGCGCATTGATTCCGAGATCGAAGAAAAGCTCGGGGTGTTGAGGAAGGAATGGCGAAGTGGGAATCCGACAACGACCGCAAAGATGCCCGTGAAGTTCTCATTCAACTCTGAAGCTAGGCTCCGGTACAGGCAACGACTGTTTGCGACGTTCCCATATCTCTCAGTTCTCGGCGCTATCAGTCATCCCGATCACCTAGACTTGTCGGTTGAGGAGCTCAAGAAGTTCAGAGGCGTTGATGAGAAGCGGAATCCATACTACAAACATCTCCAGCAAATCACTGAAAAGAGTCCGAAAATGATGTGGCTGTACAATTTCATCAAAGAACTGGATGAGATTAAGGATGTGAATGGCGAGGAACAGAAGGTGGTTATTATGAGCGAGTTCAATCAGGTGGCCTTCATCCTCAAACTGGTACGTGGAAAATCCTGGGATACTTCGCGCGACCTCCAAACTAAAGCTGCGTAGTGGATTGAGAGACATCTAAAAGACAAAACCGGTCGAGTCGGCATCATCTACGCTGGTCAACGACCACGCGACCGAGAAGCAGTCATCGAAGCCTTCATCGACGCCAAAGATCAAAAGAAAGAACGGAAGCAAAAAGCAAATTATCAATTTCTCGTCGGCACGACCCGTATCATCGGTGCAGGCTTGCAGCTGACTCGTTCCTGCAACGTGGTGATGATGGAACCCGATTACGAGTTCCACCGCGAGCTACAGGGCCACGCACGTGTCCACCGCATCGGACAGAAGAACCCGGAATCTCACTCGTACAGACTGATCGATGCTCTGGATCCAGTCGAGCAGTCCATACTCGAGAGACAGGCCGCTAGGGGTGAGTTCCCAGGGCGGCCAGACAAAGTAGAGGCAGGCGAGATTCAACTGCTTGATGAGATAGAAAAGCTAGTCAAAGGATTTGTGGATGCACAGCGAGACGATCCTTCTGATGAGAATCCTTACTCGCAAGCTGATACTATCTATGATAAATATGCGGAAAAGGACAAGGGCCAGGAACTTCAGCAGGAAGACGGGGGCGAGGATCCGTACGCCTATGCGGACGGTATCTATGATGAATATAAAGACTACGAGCCAAAAGAGATGGATGACGAGACAAGGGCATTGCTGGAAGACTTTCCGTCGCCTGGTGGAAAACTGGTGAAGCATTTTCCGGCACACTATATTCCATCCTCTTCTACGCAGTGTTTGAATCCCGCTCAAAACCGCTCTCCTGAGAAAGTGGCTTGAGACTCTGAAATGGTGCTGGTGGTAATCAGTTAAAGCATCGAGCTGCAGGGAGTTTGGGAGTTTTGATATTGATAAATATGTAGGATACAAGGAACGAAGTTACAGACAGCCGCGTACCGTCAACAACGCTGCCTCGGCTAAAAAGGGGGCGGGCTATTTTGACGAACTCCTATTTTGCTTTGGTCTAACGAAACGGAATGTCGATGATCGTTTACTGTACTCAGATTCGCACTCCTAAAGAATCCTCTAGCCACAGTTGAAGCCGTTTTGTGACAATCATTAGCGCGACATGTGACTTTCGTCAGATGCTGTACGTACACCTCAACCAATCAGATCCGATCACGCGCTCACAACTCAGCCTCAGGGTCTGACATTTACTCAGCCTGAATTTCGTAGTAACCACATCTTCAAAGAAGATGTATCTCCTCCAAACGCAACTAACACAACAATTTTGGAGGTGTGGTTTCGTTTCTCAAATGTAACGAGAGCTCGTCGTGAGTTTATTCAAATCTCAGCGTGAGCTTGTGACACCCAATCCTTCAATCCAAGCATGACGCACGATTCGGCTGCTTCGGCAGCAGATACTGGGCACACGAGCCACTTAGATCCATTTTCAGATCACTCGCATGTAAGTCAAAATTCAAGCAAATGGGTCCCAAAAGCCTCCAGTCCAAATATTCGCTCATACAGACGACTAGCATCAACACAATGCACATCACAATGCACATCACAATGACAGCCACGATGAGAGTCACCATTCGCACCACCATGAAAACCACGGCCATCATCATCACCACCACCACCACCATTCCGACCCAGAAGCTGGCATGCCACTGCCCGTAGACGACTCACCTACTGGGCGAGCTGCGCCTCCAAACTATGACGCTATCACAGGTCGACGAGGTTCGAGGAATATACACAGCTCGAGAGCTTTCGAAGATGATCTTCTGAATGGTTTGCAGTACATATTCCCCAGCGTGCTGTTATGTTTGTTCGTCTTCATGGTGCTGTATTACTTTGCTTACGCCTGATGTGCTTCTTCGTGATTTTGGGTCTTGCCATTGGGCGGTGGCATTTGAGTCTGACATTGATACCTGGATGAATTATACTAGCCTTTCCGAGATAGGCGTTCATTGTGCAAAAGAACTTTGGATCGAATTCCTCACAGCAATGGAAGAAGGGCATGTCATGATCGTTATATTCGTACAAGCCGAACCCAAATGTAACCATTTAGGATATATCGAACACCCTTCAGCATGCTCCGCGAAAAGGAAAACAACGCCGCATGTCCAGCCCCTCACATCAACCCAATCGTCACATCACCCTTAACCCTGGCGTAAAGATCAACCTGTAACAACAAAGTCAGCAAAATCCTCTTCACTCTCCCTTCTAGTTCCCAAGCACACAAAGCGAACTCACCTCAACCTCCAAATCCAACTCAATCTTGATACTCAAACTGCTATCCCCAACAGGCTTATACGGCCTATCCTTGATCCTCGACTCACGAATAGCAGCAGGTCTGTATCCCTCTGCTCGAGGAGGCAACATGTATTGTCTGCTCTCGGCGCCGTATTGTGGTTGTTGGACTGCTGCGGCAGCGGATTTCTGGGCCACGATTTGCTGATCGTTTTCTTCGTCATATGGGGATTCGGCGGTTGCCTGCTGGGTTTGTTGCTGGGTTGCCATTTTGAGGGATATGGGATTGGGTTGTTGATTGGGTTCTGGGCTGCTAGAGGGGAGGTTAGTTTTGTGGTGAAATGGGTGTAGCAAAAATACATGTTGTGGTTATGTTTTCGGTGAGATAGAGAGGGCAGTGCGGATGAAAGTAAACAACTTCACATACCTTCTCCTGATCACTTCCGCAACAGTAAACGTATAGCGCAGCAAATGCAGTCGTAAAGACTGCGACTTCTCCTTACTTGCTCCAACCTCCAAACAGGACAAGGTCAGTATTTAACCCCCCTCCAATTCCGCTCCAGGCCTTCTATTCTAAATTCTTGATTTCGCCATCTGCAGCATCACGGTGGAGCACGAAACGAATCCAACGTCATCTCATCGCCTTTGCACCATTCATAAAGTTCGACTGTGCATTGAAAAGCGGGTGCGAGTGGAGGTCCGAGATGTGCTGTGAGGCGGCGAGCGCGGGGTTGTGGATCCCTGATGCCCGCAAGAAAACCGGATTCCGGGTTGTGAATTGGGTGTTGTTTCAGGGATCCTCGATGCGCCCAGCATGATAAGCATGAATTATTCTGGGGCAATGGGCATCGAGATCACTGAGATGAGACTGCTTGGATGGGGAAGATGACATCAGATTAGAGTTGACCAGCACGAAGGGATGAAACGGTCACGATCAGCGATCAAAAATAGAGAGAGGTCAATTTGATGAAATGTTTATTTCATGCGTGCCAGCTCCATCGCTGGCTCAATATCGTGAATCGTGGTCGCCAACTCCTCACCCAAAGTTGAATTCGACCTTCTTTGTTTTGAGACCTATCATACAATGCACGCATGGAAGAAACAAAGCATCCAAGGAAATTTTACCAGAACTGCCCATTGATCAGTCGCGCTCCTCCGAGTGAGCTCTCTCCACGGCGTCCCGGTTGTGGTCGATAAACTTCTGGCACAATTTGTGGAAGTGGTGTGCGCCACACAATGAAGCACGATCTCGAAGCTCAATAACATTGTCCAGGTCGATAAATCGTCGCCCAGCAGCCAGCAATCTAGCTTCAGCGAGAGAAAGTAGCGAGGAAATTAACCAATAGTCAGCGCCTTTGCAAAGATTCAGGAGCATGTCTAGCTTTTTTGACTTTTGAGTGTCGGTATCACTGTCCAACACCTCCATTTCTTTCCAATCAATGGGTTCTTCGTACGCATAGTCGATCATTTTCTCCAAGGTGTGATACGAGAGGAAGGAGTCTGGGTCCGAAAGTCTATCGAAAGCAATGACTGGTGGCACAGTCCAGCCTCCGGAGAATTGACTCTTACAATGGTCAGATATAGATGCTAGGACGACTCGGTGTGCTCCAATGGTTCTTCCTTCTGATGAGTAGGAGATATCTAGCATCTTACCATCGCGGCGAAGCTGTCGTAAAGAGAAGCCGATAGAGTAGCCATTTGTCGGTGGCGGCGGTTCGACCGTGGGATAGGTAATTGACTTGCAGCCTAAGCCTCTGAGCAACTTCTCATATACCATCAATCCTGGCCGAACTGCTTGGATTGGACCTGAATCAACGGAGCTGGATAAGACAAGCATGTCGAGACTTTGCCAAGATGTTTGCAAATCCTCCATCAGCACGGTATGATGGTTCCACTCATTCATGTTGAGCCAAACCACATTGTCAGCGAGAACAAACGAGGCCAGGCTCTCCTCGAGGCGATCTTGAAGGTACTGATAAGTCTTCTTGAGGTCCTCGAAGTAATCTCGAACCTGGTGCGGCTTCAGTCTCTGGGATATAGCCTTCATAGTCTGAAGATGTCTCCAAACGATACCCGCTGTCGGCTTTCCGCTTCTAGACATTTGACTAAAAACTTGTTGTGTTGGCTCGTGGACGGCGAATGGCACCTGGCTCCAGCATACAGGGATGTATTCCTGTGATATAATCTCAGACAGACACTGGATTGGCTTTCCTTGGGCAACCACCGCCATTTTGTTCCGCTGATATTCGTATTCAGCGTTGAAATTTGTCCTAGACTGGAAGACTGGCTGAATTCCAATGGAATGCCAGTTGGCAGAAGAAAATCTCCCAAGGCGTTGATTGAGATTAGTCAGTAGTTCCAACACAATCTTCATATCTTCAGAGTATGTCGGGTCCTGTGCTCGACTGATCGAAGCGCGGGATGCCATTACTTGGAGACATTCCAAGTATTGACCAGGATCAACCATGTTATGTAGTTCGTGTTGAAGACCGCACTTGAGCCAGAAGGCGTGGTACTGTCTGATTTCAGGATGGACAAATCTTGTCTTTTCCTGGAGCTTGAATGCTGCCAGGAAAAGTGGATTATGATGGTCGAAAAGCTCACTGGCCTTTTTCAAAAGTTGGTTTCCATCTACAGCCATTTTGTGGGGCTTCAGCGTCTCGTAGGTAGAGAGTTGAGTCTCCGCAATCGTATCGACAAGGACCTTGTAGTCTTCCCAACAGTCGCTCCCGACATTAATTGGCAGAGGGAGCAGGTAGTCTCTCAGCAAGATGTCAGCTGGAAGCGTTCGAACCCCGAGTGCTGTCAGCGTTAATGCATTTTGGGCATTATTTCCACCACCCAGAAATTCAGGATCAATGATTGTTGTCTTGTGCCTCATCCATGGCACCAACAAAGAAGAGTCAGCAGCTACGAAACCGGCGACAGCTGAAATCAAAGCAGTCGTTGGTGTTGCAGCAAAACTTGGCCATAAAGGAAGAGACCCCAAGTAGGTGAGCAACCGAGGGAATCTGCCGAGTTTCAGAATCCCCGAAGAGACATGTTCTATGACCAACTCTCGAAGGGTCTAATAATTGTAGGTTAGTCTGAAGGTGCCCCTATAGTTCACAGTGTTGTGTGTTCCAGTGACATACCTTGGTGCTGTCTTCGTCTAAGTGTCGAGCGACAAAATGACCTGTTCCCATTTTCTGTCCAAGGGTATGTAACGAACGAACGAGCCTAGAGAAGGATGTTTCGCTCCCAAGATTCTTTTCCTTATTTGAGACGGATTTTGGCATTAGCTGTGGGTCGACAAGGTATAGACCTGGAATTTGTTGACATAGATGTCGCTGAGCGAGTGTCAGAGGTGATATTGGGGGCATCACCACCGCCGGGAGCTCGTCAAATTCTCGAGGGGTTAGGTAGGAATTTCCATGATTATAGGTAGCTCTATAGATCTGAGCATCGAATTTATCGACATCTGGATATTTGAACCCAGGGGCGCGAGTTGCATTCCAGTATTTCCAGAATTTAGCGAGCCATTGATCCTCAACAATAGTGGGGACCAGACTTTTGTGTCGCCAATGCAGTAGCTCTTCAACGTGGCGGAGCTGTAGCGGCTCAATGTTAAACTTAGCCTTGTCGAACAGGGTCTCAATGTTTGACTTGACACGTGCAACAACCAGTTTTGCAGACGCGAAGCTGAAAAGGCGAGCTTCTTCAGCCGATGCCAGGAAGTATGTGGCAGGCTGTCCGACTTCGAGGAGGCGTAACGTGCCCAAGCCTAAGTTTCGATCCGCTAACGGAAGGATGACACACCCATCCAGCTCATGAGCGTCTTCTTTGGACAGATTGATCGGGACCAGTGCGTTGAACAGGGCATCCCATACAGCAGATTTTGTGTCAATGGCGCTCAACACATGTCCTTCGCAAGTGTCTGTCTTCATCATTGCTCGTAACATTGAACCTGTGACGTACTTTAGACCAGTGATCAGCTTTAGCTGTCTAGAGACCTTCCTAGGAACATCACGGACTACGTCTATACCAAGCGATAATAGTAGAGGAAGAAGTAGATCTGAAGACTCCTTTGGCATGAAGTCAAATACAGCTTGGTCGAATCTGAGGATTCTTTGGACGCCAGGCTGTTGAGATTGCGCCGGGAAAATCTTTTGGGGACTCAGCATGAGCTCTTTCCAAAAGCCCTTGAAGATATGACTACCAAAACTTCTTTTGGGGGGTTCCTCCTGGGGCCAAAATCTGTATGCATCTTGGTGAAGCAATCCCGCAAGATCGCCGAGGAAAGCAAGGTATAGCTTCGGTAGTGCTTCTTGAAGTAGGTACCGATTGGATTCCGACCCAGCAGACTTGCTACCATATTCGTCTAGAACAATTGACTTTCGATCTCCAGACAACGAGAACGATGCATGAACATGCACAGGTAGATCAGAAGCAATCGACAACGGCAGAGTGTTGAATATTCGAAGGCTGACGGGAGTTCCCTGGGCACCAGAATTGTCATTATTTGCGGTAGAGGAAGTCAGCGCTGCCATGCCGCATTCAACATTCTTTGCTACCCGTCTCGAGCTTTCTGGCACCAACTGAATTGCTTGAGACAAGTCCTGGCATGAAACCATCCACGTATCTTCTCCCATGTACGGCATCCTGGTGGCCGCATTGTGCTTCGCAAATGTACAGATGAACTGCTGGGAAGATCGAGGGTCGTTTGTAGCCCGTCTGTGGAATGGGCCGTTGCAATTAATCACCCAACCAGAGTCTGCTTCCCCATAAAGGCGAAATTCAATGCTGATGATGCGCCGCAAGAACAATGGAGATGTGCGAGCTTCGTTGAAATAGGTGTCCAATAGCTTGCAGATCTCGCCGGTGTTCAACTCTCTCTTGCTTGTTCGTAAGGACCCCTTCGAATGTAAAGTCACCAGCGGAAAACGAAAGATAGTCCCAGGGTAGTGATCGAGTACCATATCATAACCAAACAGGCCTTCAAATGGTCTGAGCTGATCGGGGCATACTTCTCTGATCTTGGATAGCTTAAGCTTCACACCCGGCTTTCGTCTACCCTTCAGTGGATTCATTGGCAGGATCTCTTGCTGAGGGTCAAGAATTAGTAAGAAGTTTCCTGACAGAATCATCGGATAGTCTGTAAAGTGGAACATAGTCTGCGAGCCACGACCAAATTGGCCGATGCTTCCTTTGTTCTGCATCTTGCTACCCTCACCGACATTCTTGAATCCGTGGAAGTCACTTTCGCTAAAGATACCATCATTGTGGCATAGCAGCGAGGGACCTTGAAGCTCCTTCGCTTGAGAGGTTATGAGCTCGGCGCACGAATGGCTTCGGTGATCTAGAACCCAAGAAATTTTAGAAGCGCCCTCAGTGTCGTCCGCATTGGCCAAATACTCTCTGAATGTGGTTTCGATGGGATATCGTTCCAAAGTGTCCGAAATTCTGGTTATAGCATTTTCCTGCTGATCAAATTCATCCTCGTCGTCATCCTCTATCTCCAAGATTCCCTTCACACGCTGAGAACTCACGCTGTCGATCATAAGATGCTCAATTGTGGACTTGGGGATTCCAGGATGAGTGAGGTTAAGGTCTTGCTTCGACTGGCGAGCAGGGAGATCATTGTAGTAGATCTCACTAACGCCATGAAAGCGTCCAGAAGCTCCAAGGATCTTGAGCCCCGACCAGGACTCCCGAGGATAATTGATGGCTAATCTCAAGAGTTCAATTGCAACTGACGTGTCGTGTTCATCAAGGTCTCCCTTAGCTTCCAAAACCTCTTGCAATTTGAGCAAGTCAGCTGGCTTTGGTTTATCACCAACACCCAGAAGAGTCAGTAACTTCTCGTGATCGCGCCAAAATCTATAGTCGACATTGGCTAGGTATGGATGTAGTCCTCGGCATCCTTCAGTCATCAGGCTCGCTGGACGGAAAGCTTGAGATGGCTTTAGAAACACGTCGTTACACACAGCACATTCCAGACCCTTCAAATCTGCAGCCAATTGAAGGACGAGGTTGCGATCAGAAATGTAGAAGAGAACTGCATCGATGATCTCACGACTCTTTTGGGAGATTCCAAACTGTAGCTGCGACAGTAGGACGGACGAGGGAATGATGTCACCCCACCCAAGTCTCGATTCCCAGGCCTCCGAAATATCAGTCGAAAGAATTGGAAGTTGAGAACTAACAAGGAGTCGATCTTTGATGCTTCTGCAATTGGATGCGTCAGACAAGGATTCTACGCCAGCCTTAGTTGATGGTAGCCAGGCAAGACGTCTTAAGTTTGATCTGAAGTCTTCAGTCAAGACAGAGGTCCATCTGCAAGAAGCTCGCAGTAGCTTGCAAGCCCGAGACCGGACTTCAGCAGGTGAGTGTTGACCATTTGCGTAGCATAGTATCCGATGGCTAACTAGGTCCTCGTCAATTGATGTCTTAATGCCACACCCCTTCAATGCCACGTGAAACTCGCGGAAGAAGCTACTCTTCGGTACGATCTCTTCGGTGTCAAAGCATAGATCCGTAAGCTCTGTGACATTGGGATCGACAAGTTCTGACGCCTTCGAAAATTTAAAGCATGACTGGCCATCAAGTGTTGACACAGGGACGATGGCGATTGTTTGCAGGGCTGATTGGCTGTCCAGAGATAATGTAGAAAACGTGCCGAGAATGTATGCAGCCATTTGCTCCTTGCAAGTGCTGCTCCAGGTATCGGAAATTCCACCCTGCCATGCGGGAATGATGTGATTTTGAATCACATCTACACCTGAGACGCAGTCCGCGAGTTTCCAAGCCTCAAGTATCCTTTTCTGAGGGCTTGATAGAGGCGTAACCAAGAATTGAACTCCCGGAATATCAGGAACTGGGGCCGTGCGATCCAGAAGACCAACAGAAAGCTCGCAGTCGCTTAAGCTGGTCCAACCAAGCCGAGGCTTCCTACTCGTGGTTAGCTTCAAGATTTTCACAGGGAAAGACTAGGAAATCGACATACATATCAACGCCTTCAGTTTCCCACGTCAGTTTCTGAAAGATACGCAGATCTCGGACGTAGTCGACGGCGGCCTTGCGGTCTTGTGGCGTCAGTGGGTCAGATAACTGGTGCGCGATACAGTCTGCTACATCGCTTTTCTCTTTCTCGGAGATCTCAACAAGCGGTAACATTTCGTGAAGCCAGTGAAGTAATACGAGGAGGTATGTTGCATTAGCTATGCCCAAACGAGCATTGCTCTTCAGTAGGCTGTCGACCGTCGAAGGATGATGCAGTCCCAGTTCATTTTTGCCTGAACACAGCAGTGGCAGAGGCTTTTCGGACAACTGTGCGTCAATTCTCCGCATCAAATCACCGGACAATCTTGAAGGAGCCAAATAGATCGTAGGACCTCCGGTGCGGGGCATCACCTGTCGATGATGGCCATTGCTCATTGGCAGTAGCCACAAAGACGACAAGTGTGGGTCTTCAGCTTTGATGCCTCTCTCCGAGATCCAAGTCCATACTTTGGCAATCAACTCAGAACTATCAAGATCCAATGAACTCATATGCTGATTGTCATTGAGGTTTTTGAATATGGTCCGGAGGCAGTAATCTCGTAAATTGTCCACGGATCGAAAGCGAATCGAAGGGTGCAAAGTTGACGATTCACACCCTTGCTTCAACATTCTCTGGGTTGATGCGGAAAGGTTCTCAAGAGCTATGCTTCGATCACGTTCCTTACTAAATAATGCCTTCTCAAATTCATCCCGGTGAACAAAAGCAGATATGCCATTGATAGACCGGAAGACTCCATCTTCGAAAGGGAAGATCTCGAGATTTCCAAAGTTGCAAGAGCCAGAATTGGACAGTATGTAGTCGAGAAGCTTGCATTTCGTCTTCCCACCGAGTGCCACAATGCTGCCTCGCTCGGATTCAAGGAATGCGCAAATGTTTGCGGGGGAAATTTTGCGACATTTGAAGACTGCTTTCGCATAGCTTTGGAGCTCCTTTGGAACAAAAGCAACTGGGATCTTAGCTTCTCGAAAGGCATCTTTCAGAGCAGCGGATTCGGAACCAACGGCCAGTAAGCCATCGTGTGAATTGACGTATCCAGTGTCAGTTGGCCACAAGGCGAGAGATTCTCGGCCAATAATCCCGATCACTTTCTCTACTGCATGACTCAATGGATCCTGTTTATTGTCCATGATCCGCGGCCACTTCTCAAATGTAGGCTGGAACGGATGGACCCTCGCCAGAGCGCATAGCAATTTTGCCCAAGCCACCGGGATTCCATCCTTGAATAACCAATCATTCCATTCTGCAGGCTCTGTATCTTGAGTGCTTTTGTCTTGTAAGTGGTGCAATCTAGCACGGTCAGGCGAAAGGCTGAACAAGGCGTGCATATGAATCGGCTGAATCGTGTCCAGTGGCAGAGGAAGTACAGTGAATAGCGTGCCCAGGCACTTATCGGTGGATGGAATCGGGAGCTGTGCCGCAACTGCAACCCAGGGGATAAGTTGTTGTTCCTTGGCCCAGGCTCGCAGCTCAGCATCCATAGAAGTACATTGAATACTATGCTGGATCATGAATCGTGTGGTTGAAGACTCGCCATTGAATGTGTACCGAATGCCTGCCTCAAAGTCGTAATGAAATGAGACGTCTGGAGATGACAGAGCAGCTCTGACAGCGCTGTTGATCTGGGGTTTGTGACTAGGAACTTGTCAGTAAGGCGTTTGATCTTACAAATGACATGAACTTACCGCTGCATGTTTTGTCCGTCCACCATCTCAATCATGAGGGACATGCCAGAGCATGCAATTTGAAGTTTGGTGACATTGCGCATGAACAGCAAGCCGTTCTTTCCGAACTCTTTAGCGAAAGTCCTCAACACGTCCTGTATATCGCTGGCTGAAGTGAAGCGCGAAGATATCTCACTCTTGAGCGTTTGATTCTTGTTGCGTAGCGGGATTCGAATGACGGTACCGTTGAAGGGTTCGTCGACGCTCTGGATGATAGTCTTGTATGTCTCCATCTGGTTTTGAATAGCTGGATCTGATGCATCTTCGACAAAGTCGTAGACATTCCCACCCTCTGACCATTCTTCATGCGGATCAAGAATAAGTAAGCGTTCGCGAGATACAATCGAAGGAGAGTCGGTCCACTAAATCATTACAGAGTCAGTACACATTCAAAATCTTATGTAACGGCAGAACAATCGAACAGAAGGCGTCTCTGCGTATCCGGGTTATACTTGCGTTGTACACCGAATTGAAGCCGCGACCAAAACGACCAGTCGTCGCCCCATCGTTCAATTTCAAAGAGTCACCAAGCCGAGATAAGCTTTCGAAGTCCTTGGCCTGGAAGATAGCATTGTTGAATGATAACAAAGCGGGACCTTGATATTGAGCGAGACGGTGGTCAATCAAGTTCTGCGTGGGATGAGTACGTTCATCTAGTACGAAGCGCTGTAATTCAAATCAGTTGGAGATTTTACGAGAGGCAGAGTTAGACACATACCACTTCCGTTGCACCTGCATCATCTGCATTCTGAAGAAGTTCGCGGATAACAGTGCCACCAGCAGGATAGTCTCTACAGATGTTCTTCAATGCGGTCGTCAGGCGCTGCTTCTGCGCATTGCTGCCGATCGGCTTGGGTACCATCTCGAGGATGAAGCAAACCCCCTGGGTACCTGTCAAGATCAGGGGATGGCTTGTAGCCAGTTCAGGGTATACTCTGAGAGTAGAGCATGCGTGCGCGAGGGAAATTCGTTGTTCGATATTCTGCCAAAGGTAAGAGCAGCAGTCTCCGTCGGTTGCTGGACGAGGTCTTGATCGCAACGAGGCAACGATGACTCAATAACTTGTCAATATGGGCGCGGGGAGCACAGTCGAGGATCGAGAATGCAAATTGAATCTGAAGGTGAGCAGCAAAGCAAAAGGACGGAGCAAGCAAGGTGAGAGAGAAATATGAGGTCGCTCGAGAAGCTGCAATTGAGAGATGAAGCAAAGGAAAGTGAAACGAGTAATCTTTGTTGCTAGGAAGCAAGTGGAATCTCGAAAGCTTATGCGAGCATCTTCGAAAAAGAGAATGTTTGTTGTTTGTTTGAGGCAGAAGGGATGGACGAGATCAAGAAGGCAACGAAGGCGCGCCGCGCTAATGCGGACTCTAAGCGAGATAAGCCTGATCGGATCGTCTCACGAGTACGCGACGCTCGACTTCTCATGCCCAAAATGTTGTTTCTCAAAATTGGTTGGCTTTGATGCTGAAAGCCTTCACAGTTCTATACAAGACATTCGCACTCACCTTTGTCCACTTGACTTTCCATCGGGCCGTCAATCGCGGACCCATGTAAATTGAACTCCACTAGCGAGGAATTAATCCTAGACTCTTGGTACATTAGCTCGCCCGGCTGCTGAGGCACATACATCGGACACCTTATCTGCCAATGCTATCCCCCGCGTTGAATGTTGATGCCCAGGCCAGCTGAAGTACACGTCTTCTACATCATGCATGTATGAGATATGTCCCGAGACGCGGGATACATGCCTCGCTGCTTCAAGTGCTCTTTTAGGATTGGATCATGCCCCCAAAGCGATCCAGTGGTATCCTCTCCACCCTCACCCCAGCCTGCCAGCCGTATTCCCAGAATTTCCAATTCCACGGCTTCATAACGGGGGCGATTCCACCTTTGCAGATCGGGCATCAATACCTGCTTTTCCAGCCTTGTCAACGATATTCGAATTCTGCGCGGAGTAGACGAGCTGCTAAGTTCAGAGCCTCATTCTCGTTGAAATCTCATATCTCGGAAGAACAGCCAAAGTGAAGCCTCGGTCTCGTTTGATATGAGACTAAGTGTCAAATGGCACCATTGAACATCACAAAGAAAGCTGGCAGTTTCTCGTCATCAATGCGGCCCCCCTTCGATATCTACGATGCGCGATGTTTGGGAACAGGATCTTCTGGAAGCGTCTTCGTATACAGCGAAGAGCATGTCATCAAAGTCTTTTCCGATGACATAGAGGGCCAGAAAGATTTTGATCGCGAGCGAGAAATCTTCAAGGATCTGAAAAGTCAGCCGCCATCAAGATACATTGTCCAGTTCGTCGTCGCGTGGCCAGATGGATTGATCCTGGAGCGGCTCTGTAGCACTCTTCGATTTCAACTTCGAGACAACAAGCAGCATATAACCGTTGATACCAGAATGTGTTGGATTGTAGAGGCCCAGCGAGCGTTGGAATTTCTCCACGAGAAGGGTATCATGCATGGCGATGTTGGATGCCACAACTACTTGGTCAACAAACATGGTCATATCAAGCTCTGTGACTTCGCGGGGTCGATGAGAAAATGGGAAACGACACGGGTCTGCTACGAAGTTCGAGGACAGCATCCAGAATATCGCATTGGAGAAGCCACGCCGAAGACAGAGATCTTCGCACTGGTGAGCAATGCCTTGAAAACATATTGCGCTCCTTTACTCATCAAGGCGTCAGGGCTCGACTATCTTTGAGATATATACCTCAAGGGCCCCCTATTTGGAAGATACAGACGACGTAGTGATGGACAAGTACAACGATGGAGATTTCCCTTTATCAGAATTGGAGTGTCCCACAGTACGCGCCATCGTGCAGAAGTGCTGGAAGAGTGAATACGTTGAAGTGTCTGATATTGATGTCGACCTTAAGAACATCCAGGAGAAGCATGCTGGCACTGATTTCCCTCTGATTTCTGTCTCTTGATTTTGTGCTGAAGTTCGGTCGAAGGGCTTATGTCATTTATATGAATTGCTTTTTGTAATGTTGGTGTATGTAAGATACATTCACATATCTCTGGTTGTAGCTTTGCTGTCATTCGAGGACTTTAAAACTTGTAAATGAAAAGGAGTTTCTGGCTTTCATTAATCGTTACTCGTTCCACAGATATGTTCCTCCAACGTATATCATTCTCTTTCGGAACCACTCCTGTACCCATTCTGAAGTCCCATCAAGAAGGTCCGACCTTAAAGTAGACATGATTCCAATGCCCGGTACCCCGATCTACAAGGTTCGTGTATTTCACTGTCCCACTTGAAAGTCATGATCATAGGTGAGGAATTGCTGCCATCTAATCAGTGTGCAATGGAACTATCGTCTTTCGAAGGGTACTTGCGTGTGAATAAGACACAATCAGCTTTGAATTCTCTTTAACCTCGTCCATCACCTGCTTCGCTTCCGCGACAGCTGCCTGGTACTGCCTGTCCGCTTCTTGAAGAGCAGCTTGGTACTTCTCCTTCGCCTCTCGACGCTTCTCGCAAACAGGGCAGGGTACATTCCTCGTCGAACCCTTATCCGCGTAGAGGATGCCGTCATTGCCGCTGAAGTTGCTGCACGGCTGCCATTCCTCTGGATAGGACTGTATCTTTACTGCGTCGTCGCAAAGAATTATGGTCCGTGCCTGATATTTGTGCGGCTTTCGAGGGTAACCAGCGCACTGGGCTGTCATCTGGTCGATTGCTGTCCACTTGCACATAGTGATGCGAATAAGGAGGCGCGGGTGTGATTTGTTTTGCTTGTACTAGATCGGAGATTGACTGTTTGCTACGAATCGATGTGTCGCCCGATAGCTCGAGGTCGCAGCCAACAACAGTCAAACTGTGAGATGTCACAGATTCACAACATCTGCCGGGCGGCGATCGAGCTCGAGCTATAAATCAGCGGTGATACCACCCGGCTCGTTGGGCATTGCTGCCTAACATTGCCTCTTGCAGTTGGGAGCAGAATGCTCATTGCTTGGGTAATGTGTTGAAGATTTGCCTTGTCTGCCTCTTCTCAAAAAGGAAAACAGAGCCGCAATCTTTACCAGTAGGAACTCATAGAGTAATTTGACTGACCACTTGATTCTATTGGCTCGTGGAGATGTAAAGCGGCGGTTTNAGGTGGGACGACTAGCCAATGTTAAAGAAGCTTCACAGCTTGATTAGAATGCTTGCTTACATCTGCAGAGGTACGCCCGAGAGCCCCTTATGCATCCAACAACAGGGCCTTCGCTGCATGATAAGCTATCATTTAAGCACCCTAGGCTCTGGTCGGATTTTTACAGAAGTGATCATGCGTATGTTTACTTTTTGCGCCCCACTTAGCAAGCGAGTTCAGGAAGGAGCATTTCCCAAAGTAAATCGGAAAAATGCAATGATTCTATCACGGGCATCCATGACATTGATGGCCAGCGCAATTGAGTAGCTTTTATTTTGTCAGACCGGTTGGTAGCTAGTGCTGTGGCTAAGCTCTGCACACTGAAGCCTGGTTGTGTACAAACTCTGCCGCGTATCTTGATCTCTGTCTTCACTGAGGAAGTGAGAGCTTTCCACCGACAGCGATGCCTGCATGGAGATCACTGTCCACAACCTTGAGCGATCGCGGGACAGTGGCTACGGTATCCCCGTTGTAGAGAATAAATATTTGATCATGGCCATGTAGCCACATCACTTTTTCTCCTCTCCCTCCTTGACAACCAATTTTTTCAGTCCTTCCGCAAGAGCCTTTGCATCCACAGTATCATCTGCTCCATCTCCATTTCCATCAGCCATATCCTCATCTGCATCTGCAGCACCCTCCCCAGCATCACCGCTAAGCCCCGATTCCAGACCTTCTCCTCCCTCCTTCAGTACCCACTCCACAACTTCCCGCTTATCATTCAACTCTGCTTCATATACCGCATCATGGCCCTTGTGGTTTGTGATGGTTGGATCGGAACCTTCATCCAGCAGAACCTTTACTGCTTCCAGATGTCCATTCAGAGCAGCCCAGTGGAGGGCTGTGTTTCCAGCGGCGTTTTGCGAGTTGAGTATCGATAGCATGGTCGGGTTTTGGGGAGAGGATCCGCTGAGCGCCTTGCAGACGTCTAGAAGGATGGCTGAGAGGGGTGCGTTAGCAGATGTCCCTAAAGCCTTCTTCCTCTCGATTTATCTGTGCCCTATCCTTTTCTCTCCTCGATTACCGCCGCTGGAGGGTCCAATCTTCTCCTTCTTCTGGGGCACACAGAAACGCAGTTCACTTACCATGGTGTCCATTCGCAGCTGCCATATGCAAAACCCCATTTCCACTTTCTGTATCCCGCGCATTCCTCACCAACTCCACAACATCGACCTTCTCCCTCTTGCACAGTTCTTCCTTCAGTGTGTCAAATTCGCTCTTGTCGCCAGTTCTTGCGAAGTACAAGAGATCATCAATCTCGTCTTCCGAAAGCGTAGGCGCCATCTTGTTCTTTGGTTTGCGAGTCTGCGATGCGATACCTCGATGGCGGGGTCGTGTTGACTTGCAAACATAAATTTATTTCTTATCGCGGCAGGGAAGCGCGATAGTGTGTGCCAAGATTGAGGGGCTGAACTAGCCACATCACGTGTGTAACTCTATTTCCAGGGCGAACACTGTCCCAACCTCCTCTCAATTTCATCCTTTTGGGGCAGTTCATTGGAATCTCTTTTGTACATCTGAAGAGCTCTCTTATTGTTTTCATATTCAGAAGAAAAAAGGCAGGATGGCAAGACCACGTATACGCCTCGAAGATAGCCAGGACTTGCTCCAGCATGCAGGCGAGGAGGTTGGTAGACGGGCCAACAAGATGTGGCATGGCTTCACGGATTGGGCTCTCCAGGACAACATTCTGGAAGTTGCTGTTGGTTTGATGTGAGTTGTACTCCAGATCGGGTCTGTTTGCTTGCCGTTACTGTAACTTACTGATATTTGACGATAGCATCGCTGCAGCCTTCACTACAGTAGTGACATCCTTCGTTTCGGATATTCTGCTTCCACCTCTCTCCCTTCTTCCTTTCATCAATCGCAATATGGACGAGAAGTTTGCTATCTTGAGAAGAGGTCCAGGATATAACGAGACAGATGGGATTGGATACAACACCCTCCAGCAGGCAGCTGATGATGGAGCAGTGGTCCTCGCTTACGGGTAAGCTCTGTCTACTCCCTGCTCATCTTCACCCCTTGACAATACAACGTAATCACTGACGTGCATAGCACCTTCTTCAATAAGATCATTAACTTCCTTGGAGTCGGGTTGGCACTGTATGTGATAGCCAGTATCTATGACACGATGAGCAACGAGTCCATCATCAAGACCACGGTCAAATGTCGATATTGCCGAAAACGGATCAGCGGCAAGGTATAGCCCTCCTTCCATGGAGATATGATCGGATACTTACATGAAACCAGGCAAAGCGGTGCATTAATTGTACCAGTTGGCAAGATGGGCGTGAGGATAGGATGGAATGACCGGCATGAGACTGGGCTGGCATGTGCACGGGGGTTTTGATGGTTTGGTGTATATGTCGGTATGAGCGTCCATTTATCATCATGGTTTGCATTTGCTATTCTGAAATACCCCGAATACGAAATCTCGCTTGCTTTTGCTGCATCGCGATTTGTTGACTCCTGTTCGTTGGTTTGCTTGAAGTTACTCAAATTTCGGATTTCCTTACGTACTTAGGTCTCGGGCCTTTCATTTTCCTACCGCGGACCTCGTCTGCGATCCATGGTTGCCTAGTTCCGTTATCGTACTTGTTCTGCGTGTTTGACTTCCTGTTGGTTCCAACCAAACAAGGTGGGCCATCGATCGCTCTTCAGCACAAAGTTCAAATTTCTTTGACCCATTGTCTTCTGTATCCAGATGCAGCAGGCCCGTGTCACTCTCTTGACACCTAGTCATTTTGGTCTCGTTCCTTGCTATCATACTCATTCTGCAATAAAAAAGAAATGTGCCCTGCTTCCCCTTGATGCATAGGCAGCATTTTTCATATTTCTTTAACCGCTCAAAACTTCGATGGATCACAAATCAAGTCTCTAAAGACAGCCATCAAAAAAGAACCTGTAAATGTACCAACAGCCACGATCTACCACAGCATGTCACAAAGTTGTATGTAATTGATTCGAGCCGTGAAACTTGTCAACGCTATGAACCTTCTGTTTGCACGTTCAGATACCCATTGTGTGGCTCTTTCAACCGCATGAAGGTTCTTGACTGTCTACTTACAGCAAAGCATACTGCTGGACAGACAATCTCAGTGTCACTGTGATCTAAGCAGTCTTCGAATGATTCAGCTTCACATCCTAGTAAGCCACCACTTGCCATTTCTCCATTTCACATCCTAGAGTATCACACTTAAACATCTCCGCTCCTGTCCATCCATAGGTCTTCATGTCCTTAAAGATTTCTCTTCTCGTTCTGGCATCCAATCTGTCACTCAGGGTGTCTTTCTCCTCCAACTTCGAGGAATACAGCCAAGAAGCAGTTTTCAGGCTAGTCCCTACAAGGACATCAGCCCTGCCCAACGCCTAAGGCTGACAGCCCACTAGCTCAACACACTTTGAAGCTTTTCGGAAATATACTTTCCTTCGCCAACTCCCACTCCATTCCCTCCACAGTACCACAATTACTACACTGCAACTTGCACGCTACAGACCTGACACTGTAACCACAGTGTTGTCCACATTGATACCTCTTCTTCAGCATCTCTTAGTTACTGTGCGTTCCTGCAGGCTCTGTCTGCTTACGGAGGACTTTCGATCCCAGCTCCACAAACTCGATCAGGTTCGCGGCACAGGACCCCAACCACAACACGCACTCTCTCCCGCGCGATTGAGACACAACCGACAGTCTTGTACTTGCCTGCAGTATATGCCTGCAATCAATTTCGAGAGTTTTTCGGGACCTGTCTTGCTCCGAGAGATACCAGTACTCGATCGACCCTCAGCCTCCCATCAACACCACAAATTCTTGCAGTATTTCTGCACTTATTCGCGTCCCTCTTGGGACACACGTTCTACTGCGTCAGGCTCTTATTTCTCCTCGCTACACAACCTCCTCTGTCCACTGTTGGCTCCGCTTCTTGAGCTGTCGATCGGCCCTTCCAGGGTAGATCCAAGTGCTTCGCAACCAAAGGCACAACAGATTGACCCGACTTGCGATACTCACGCGATCAGAGATTGTTTCGTAACAGTCAAGCTTTTACTTGGTACGTTTTCCCTTGCAGGATGTCTATCCGGTCTCACAGTTGAGCATTCTTCAGCCGTTCCATTCCATCTTCCAGAAACTCAACTAACGTTATGATCACAGGTGGAAATGGCAACACTCTCACAGACATCAGATTCTACAGTCCTTTGCATATCCAAGTACATATCACCTTGGCCAGTATAAGGCACAATGTCGGCTACGAATAAATCTGTGAAGCGTGGTCGTTCAGATCGTGCTAGACCTCGAGGCGATGGTGAGGATCCCGCCCTGCCGCCTCAGGCACCTCAAAACAAAGCTGGACGACAAACGAATCGCACTAGTGGTAGAGGCGCGTGTTTCTACTGCCATCATCGACGCTGCAAGTGCGAATACCCAGAGGGAAAGGATTTATGCAAGACGTGCGAAAAGGCCGGATTTGACTCCTGCGAGCCCTACCAACCTGGTCAAGCACCTCCACCTCGTCGTTCTCGTCCTGCTTCGTCTAACGCCCGTACACCAGCAACATCAAAAGCACCGGCAGCTCGCGCAGCAATGCCAACAAACCGTCCAGTCCGTGGTCCTCAGCGCACAGCCCAAGAGCAAGCCGACTACGAGGCGCGCAACCGCTTTGACAACTCCGATTCAGAGGCTGACGAACAGCCATCTGAATATGATCGCCAGCTGACTTTACGTGGAAAGTGGGCTGCTCGCCAGACTGGTGTCGTTTCGGCGACCGAACCCCAGTACCATATTCCTGCTGGTGGGACCCGTACCATGGCAGATGCTATGCGAGCAGAACAAATGATGAAGCTTAGACAACAAGACTTCCAACCCACTCAGCGACCTGGTATGAAAACCTTCGCCGAGATCGAAGCCGAGGAAGAGGCCATTGATGAAGATCTTAACGGCCCATCCACGAAGATTCTTCAGCCAGACCAAATCATGTCACTTGCTGATGATGACGCCCATGCCATTCTTGAACAGACTGACATCTTTGCTGCTACTGATGCCGATATCCCTCCCTCAAACGCTACACCACTCACCCAGGTTCAACTCGCTGGACAGGAGTTCGTCAGCAAGAGCAAGAAGCGAAGACGCCAAAAGAAGAAGGCCAAGCCCGTCATCGATCTCAACTCTGTCGGTACCCCCGAGTCTTCTGGCGCCCAGGCATCTTTCACGCCGGCTTCTTCAAGCGCCAATGCATCGTTTCAGTCTGCCACGCTTGAAGATGACGACGAGGATGGTACAAGCACTGCTCGCTCGAGCCCTCCCTCAGCTCGCGGTGCTACACCATCTGCCAGTGTCATCACAGCAAAGCCTGCCCGAAAGAGAGGGAAGAAGAACAAGAGCCAAAAGACTCAGCAGAGTGTCGAAGATGATGGTGATGTGCTTGCCGACCAGGGCGAGCGACACTACGAAGATCAATCGTTCCTCCTCTGCTGCAAGCGCATTGGTGCATCTCATCCTGTTAACGACAACGATCATGGTAACTTGATGACACTCGCTCAGCGCGTGGCCGGTACTTTCCCTGATCAGCTCGTCATCGGTCCCAAGGTCGAGTACGGAGTCGTTTGGTGCGATTTCAACATCATCTTTGGTCTCGCATATCATATTAAGGCCTGCGACGAGAGAGGCATCAACTTCTATGGTACGGACAGCTGGGCAAGCGGCGAGATTACCGAGATTCTTGTTCAAGCGCCTGAGACGGTTTCTTCGGTCGAGGCTCCTAGAGTTCAGATCGAATGCCTTGTCCGCCAACGTAACAGTGTCGACTTTGTCTGCCCCGGTCACAGCGCTCACACCTTCACTCTCTTTGAGGTTCAGTGGCAGGCGCAAGGAGAGGGGAAGAGTCGTGAGGTGGTCCGCAAGCTTTGTGAGGTAAATGGTCGAGACTTTGCGCAGACGCTCCGCACATATCGTATTGAGAAATTGTATATGCACTTGTAGTGCGCCCTCGTATGATGAAGGAAGGATTGATGCGTTGCTTGGAGAGTATGGGACGATGGATTGATGTTGCGAGGCAGCGTATCTGAGTGCTCATGATGATTCAAGATGCTTTTACAATCCTGTGGACAAACGTTATGTACAGTACTTTGGGGATGAAAAGGATTTTTCAGCCGTAGCAGACGTGTAGATGGACCCGGGAATGGGTGGTGGGACTGACGAGTCACGAAAAATAAGGGAACGTCGCAACGCGCGTGGGACGGCCACATTTGGATGTATGTCATGAAGACATATCCAGATTCTATTGTAGAATATCACATTCTGTAGGATTAGAGCAAACAGCAAAAGGACTCCGTTCCACTTCATTGTGTGAATGCTGACACCAAGTTAGCTATCTAACATTGGCAAGAACGATCCGGCTGAGCAGCCAGCAACTACAGCCTCACACAACCACTTGCTCCTGCCTTGCAACTTCTAGTAGGTGCTATTCTTCACTTCCTTTTTTTGTTCCCATCTTCTTTCACTTTCATCGAAAACTTTTCTCTCCAGCATCTATACCATGACTTCTCCAACACCAGCATATCCAGAATTATGGAGAGTCAGCCACGCAAACCTCCTGGATGAGGGCCCCGAGTCTAGCTCCGAGGCGAGATCTCCATCTTCTCCAAGTCCCTATCCCGAAATCGTTAGCAGTGCATCCTGGAACGCACACGAAGATTTGAATCTTGTTATACGCCTAGAGGCTACAGATTTGGAAAGGAAGGAATTGTCTGGTGACTCCATGCCGAGTGTTTCTGCGGATGATGTGCTTGATTCGAAGCTCACAGGGGGTGGGCAGATTGCGATTGGATCACCGGGGTTATTCGCACAGGAAGTTTTGGATCCGCTATTGTCTGCAGAGCCATCAACGGGGATTATGCAGGCTAGTGGTGGGAATGGGCAGCAACCGGGGAGTTTGCAAGGCTCCAATGGGTCTCAAGCCTCAACGTCTCAAAGTTCGTTACTGCCCTCCATGGGTCAAATGCAATCTCGAATTCCACGTCCAATTTCGACCGCGTCCATGAACCCAGCAAATCCGTCGAGATTCGTCGGCCGTCATACCAGTCCACATGCCGTCCATTGTTGTGGTTTTCGTTTCCACCCAGAGCCTCTTGACATTTCCGCCTTCCGCCGAAAGTTACTGCTCCAGGCTGCACACCTTTCACAGTGGACCAACTTCCGATCCACGAGATTGAAAGATCTGCCGACTCCTTTGAGATCCGGGGACTGGGTGTATGAAGTCCGACAATCATCCATATTGCCAAACGGAATGATGCAGCAAAGATATTTTGGATTCTTCTATGGGGGTGACAGTGATACCGAGGTTCCATGGAGTTTGGCTACTGATCCATATGAGCTGACAGAGCTTTTCCACTTCCGTCGTGTTAGCTCCTTGCAACTAGATGTTCAATGTCTCCTTCCAGGACATTTCCACATGTCTATACTAGTGTGGATGAAGATCGCGGAGTTCCGTGATTTTGCAGATGTTCTCCGTGCGGAGACGTTCATGCAGAGAGGATATATAGGCTTCTGACTTGGTACCTCAACGAAATTCAGAGAAGGGATGTATGTGTTGTAATGGTATCAGTCAGCTGTCAAACCCCAACACAAGACGGTTATGGTGTATGGAAATTCAGGAGTCGATAGCTACAGTTGCGCTTCAGTATAGACCTGGATCTGCCCAAGCAAATTACCCCTCAGGAGTCCATAACAAGAGTACAGCACGTTCTCCAGAAAGAGACTGGAACACCCTTATCTATCTATGAGGAAGCGACTTTGTTGGTAATCCTGCTTGTGACCTTCCAACCGTACAAGTCACCTTCTTCCAGAGCTCTTTTGTGGCGGGATCAGGCCCAAGTCCTCAAGTCAACAAGGCTATGAGAAACAACGGATTATATGTACTTCTATTCTAGGATTAGTCTATGGTCTATGGGTGTATCAAACTCATCTATTCTCCTTGAGCCAACTTCTCGATGATTTTGGCTACCTCTGCACTCCCCTCTTTGACATGTACTTTCTTCTTCGCTTCTCGGGCCTTCACTATCTTTTCAATAATGCCGGCCCACGTACCGCTTTCATAGTCCGCCACGGAAATCTCTTCACTGGAACCATTTTCATTCATGTACTTCAGCAATCCCGGCTCCTCAGCAAACATTGGTCGCAGAACATAGACCAGAGGCTTATTCATGCCAACACATTCTGATACGGTTCCATAACCTAACCAAGTCAGCTCTCGTTGCCGTTCACTGGAATTGATCATCTTACCTATTTTCCCCAGCACGACATCCGCAGCTCCCACCAAGTCCGGCGAATAGACGTCCTTCGGGAACCTGAAGAATCGCTCATCATCCACTTCATCAGCAGACAAGCATATCCACCCCTCTGGTATACTCGGAACCTTCGCCTCACCACTCTTCGTCAAAATCTGTCCCCCAAACTGCACAAGCAACACCTTACACCCACGCATGTCCACCGGAACCCCCAAGTTCTCCAGCACCTTCTCCCTACCCACCCTCGCCGGCCTAAACACAAGCGGTACATCCACCAACCTCCTCTTCTTCTCCTCCCCACTCCAATACCTCTCCACAAATGGAAAGCTAATGAACCCCGGTAACCTAACCGCAAAATCATATTCTGCATACAAGTTCTCAATTTTCTCTACCATTCTCGTTTCTGCCGAGCACCGCGAGGTGGGGAGATACGTGAGCAATTTCTCGAAAATAGCATCGAATGTGAAATTCGACACTAGGATACTCTTGATTCCTCTCTCTTTCACACCCAGCCATGCAATCGGATACGGTGCGTCCGCCAAAATCAGATTACACTCTGTCTCATCCAGGATACTTTCCATCCTCTTTTTCCATCCTTCCGTCTCCGCGGCAGCAAGGAACGTAGCTAAGTTCGCGAAACTGGCTGTCGCGTCGATGGTGTATGGTTGTGGCTGGATTATTGCAGAGTCGACTTCCTGCCGGATGAAGGAGATGCGATCGGAGGACGGGAAGAGGTGTTGGGGGGCGGTGGTGATGATTGTCACGTGGGTTGTTGGGGAGGAGCTGAGGAGGGCGAAAATTAGTTGGGCGGAGCGGGTTGCGTGGCCGAAGCCATGGCCGGAGATGTAGTAGTTGATGCGGAGCATTTTGGAATTGGGCGTTTGAGGTGTTGAGGAGGGAGAGGGGTGGGAGGAGGTTGAGATGGAAATGCGAGATTCGCGTGTGGCACGTGATCTACAGCGGAATATTGAAAGCTTCTCTTCTACTGCAGTACCTATTTTAGAATTGGAAAGTAGGCTTGGAACTTTCAAGTCAAGAAACTTTTGGAGCATTGCGCAATGCTAACCTCAATGATGTTTCCACGTGATATCTGACCCACTCATTTTAGCGAGGGGCTTTGTTGACATTGACGTTTCACCCCCAACCGCCAGGCGGAACTCTGATGAGCGATTAAACGTTATCATTAGAAGCCGAGCACAGGCTTCGCAGGCTAGTAGATAAAGGTCCCAACAAACAGCACGATACAATACACGATCGTCAACCCCCACAAAACCTCCCTGACAAGCGTCAAAACACCCCAAGTCTGCTTGATCTCCTTAACTTTCGGATACCCAACCCCAGTCTTCTGATCAAAGTCCCAAAGTGCCTCTCTATCCGGCACCGAAGGTGGAAAGAACACGTATGCGACAGGAACGAGATACGACAGCGCCAACATCAACCACCAAGGCGGAGCCAGCATCGAGTTGACAAGCAAATGTCTCAGCGCCAGGATAACGCTGCCCTCATCCCGTTGAATCTTCCAAGCCCGATACCAATCCATTCCCGCAGCACCGAAACAAAATCCAACAAAGATAAGATGGAAGTAAACACGACAGTTCCAGCCGATCAACTTCAACCGAACAAGCAACCCCGCCCTCATCTGCTTATTTCTCTCCCTCAACTTATCACGAATAGCCCCCGAAGCCAAAAACGCAATTTCCTTCCCACCCAGCCATTTCGGTAGGATATAGCAGCGTAAAACACAAGTCGCCATATACGGCATCATGAATTGGAATGCCATGGCGCCGCGCTGTGCTTGGATGTAGCCAGATGGGAGACTGAGGAAGAGTTCGTTGATGCGCAGGAGACAGACCCAGATGGAGGCAAGGCGGAGCTGCCATCGGAATTGGGAGAGGGTGGTGTATACCATGAGGTCTTGGCCCCACCAGAGGAGAGCGGGGATGATGAAGTGGCAGATGAAGACGGGAATGGTCATTATGGTGTTGAAGGCGAAGGTGAAGATGCACCAGCGTTGGCGGAAGGTCATTTTGCGGGTCTGGTGAAAGTCAGTCTGCTTTCTTTGGATTTTTTCCCCCCCAAGGGATTGATCAAACGCACATGTTTTCCTGGCAGACCCCAGTTGAGTTCTTGCGCAGTCTCTAGGGTCCCGACAGCCCATCGAGTTCGTTGCTTGAGATCTGATTCGGCCATAGTTCAGCAGATGACTGTTTTTTTTTTTAAAGATTACATCACTTACGGCTGATGATACTTTCCGGAACCATCCCGACTTGTAAGAACTCATGACAATACGCCGTCTGATATCCCGCACCATTCATCATCGATGACAGCAGCTGATCTTCCGCCATTGACGACAAAGGCCACCCACCTATCTCATCCAACACAAATCGCTTGAAGACAACACCACTACCAGTGCACCACGCACAGCCCATTGCATCTTTCTTCACCTCGAGGAAATGGATGAATTCGCACATGGTTTGGCATAGAGGGTCGTCTGCGGGGGCATTGTAAAATGTCTGCCATAACACCAAATCAGCGACTTGCCCATCACTCAAAGTTCAATCGTTGGATTGAGTGAAGTCAGAAGGAAGGGGCATCACACCTGTGGCGGAGCAATCAAGCTCAACTTCTCATTCCTAATAAGATGCGGCAAAAGCGCTCTCAACCACTCCCGATCCGGAATCATATCAGCATCAAGCGTAGCCAAATACTCCGCCGGTCCGCCCGGAAGCCCAAGCGCCAAATCGATCCCCGACTGCAGATTTCCCGCCTTATAATGATGCGGAATACCCGGGACTTTATCCCTCGCATGGTAATACAAGAACGGAAACTCCAGCATGAGAGGTTGTAGTGCAGCTTGCAAGCGTGCGCTTTTATCGTCGTCGCAGATTATGATGCGGTAGCGGTCATGTGGGTAGGAGATGTTGCAGGCGGCGCGGACGGTGTTGAGGATCATGGGGACTTCTTCGCCGCAGGTGGTGAGGAGGATGTCAACGGTGGGGACTTTGGGGCCGAGGAGGCGGAGTTTGGGACGTTGACGGGGGCGGGGGGACATCAGGATCAGGAGCATCCAGAATGCGTGGGGGACTGTAGTATGGGTCTGGTCAGACTTTCACTTCCAAGCTATGGTTGTGTAGAGATGATAAGGGGGTATACGGACCGATACACACGCCTTCTGCACATATGAATATCCAAGATGCGCTGCCGAGTCCTCCGAATCGAATCCTGAATTGGTAATTACACCAAACTCGATAGCCATAGTATACGCCATAAGTTGCGAAGACGAGGATTCCGACAAAAGGTTGGAGTTGTATGAGTCTTCGTTGCCATGGGCGAACAATGTCGATGTCGTCGTAGGTGGCGAGTTCTTCTATCGTGTATTCGGCATCATCATATATATCAGAGAACTCTCCCGTTCGGGTTGATACTGGTACGGATGCGTCCTGTTCTGATGAAGGTAAAGATGTGGAGGAGCTCTATTGCACATGAGTGTACTGTAGAGAGGAGGTAGCTGAGCGAGAAGCTTACCTCAATTGCGTGAGCATTGGAAAACGGATCGAGGGATTCTGATGGACTGGGTACAGCAGCTATGGCATCGACATCCACCACAGAGTTTTCTGTATTGGGTATATTCTGAGGTACTGGAGGTCTCTTGACCAAACGTTTGCTTTTCGCCATTGCTTGATATCGAGGAGATGGCGATTGTTCAAACTCGGAGTCCGGCTATATATTCAAATGAGTTGTGTGCAGGTCCAGCGAGAGAATATCTTTGCTTCGGATACAAAAGATAACGGTTCGAAGTCGTGTATCATCGTACCTCACGCCATGCGCTGCATGCATATTCGCCGATTCACGCTATTTGAACAGCACAGTAGTCCGTCTTGGAATTCCTCCGCGATTCAGATGTTTCCTTTCTCATTGGCCTTTCAAATCGTCGTGAAGTTTTTGAGAAGCTCAATGTCTCGGATTTTGGCAATCTCCACTCGACACCCAAGAGATCGCCCCTCTAGTCGATGAAAGATGACATCTTAGTACCGAGATGATCAGATATCACCAAAGCTTGAGCCCACCCGTACCTGGATCGACATGGTTCAAGTGACATGAATGGACGTCCGTTCCTGTCTTCTTATCTTGTGTCACAGCCTTGAATGCCGAAATCCCCTGAGTCCGGTAGTACATTGTGATATCTCAGATTGAAAGAAAAGACGAGATACTTTGTGATGTGACTTACGCGCGAATCAGAAACTAGGTCAACTAAATCCTCGGGTCGTGACGTCCCGAGAGCAATGATGATTGGTATGGCTATTGGTGCAGATTTGAAGCCTAGACAGGATAGGCAGTTCGCTAGATGCGGCTGATTTGATGCCGGAAAAACAAAACCTCTTGGCATCAAGAATCTTGTGGTGACGTCCCACTGGTCGACCTTGATTAGACAATCGATTTACAATCCGGTTCTCCTAAGTTGACTTCACAGACATGGTCTCACGCCACTGTTGCATAATACAGCTCAGCTCCATCAAGTCCCTGGGTACAGAGAATCTCGTATTTAGGGAGCTGTTCCTGCCCCGAAGCCGTGCCAACGGCAAAGTGCAGCGGAGGTATCACAAAGCCCCTCCATTTGTATGACACCACCATGCATCCTCTGTTCCCTCCCCGGAGTCAGACACGAAGCTAATCACCGTAAGAAAAAAAGATCTCTCATGCATGGTTATCACTTCGAACTACTCGGCAAAGGTCTTCTCTCTTGGGAAGAAAAAGCAAACAAGAAATCGATAGTGATTTTTGCTTTTTGCTTTTTATACTGGGAATTTGCCGCGTTCTAGATTGTTGCCAAGGATGGTATGATATCTGGGAGAGCTCTTTCGCGCATAGCAGCTTATTTTCTAAAGATGGAATCACAAAATATCCACTTAAAATAGGAGCAGGTAGAAATGTGACAATGATCGGGGTGAAAATGAATATGAGGGTGGTATGCCAGGGCCTACCTCCCAATGAACCAGTCCTCGGCATATTCTCTCCATACTACATTGCAGTAAGCGAGCAGAGAGAATCGTCAGAAAGGTTTAATCGAGCGTCCGGGTCTTTACACCGGGGAAAGCGAGCTCTACACGCCGACCACTCAAGGTCTTTACCTACCAGCCCGACTCGGCACAACAGATTACACATACCATAATCCTTCTACAAAAGCTCATACTTATATTTCTTCCCGTCTCATTTCATAGCTCCTTCATTTTCGCACCTCTCTCCCTCACCCGCCGTGCTATCCCCACGCCCAGCCAATTCAACTACAGTATACTGGGAAAAAATTCAAAATACTGTGGAAGGATCACAATCCCTTCTCTTACGCAATGCCCCCTTGTACATGTACTCAAACCAGCAAACCAGCAAGTAGCAGCTAGCAACCACCCACACCCAATGACCTCAAACCCATCGCCTCTCTCTCACGTGTCTAAAGGTCCCCCCAAGGATTACAGTTCATGATGAGCACAAGTACAAATCCTAATCTTATCGTTACTTTTAGTTCAATATCAACATCAACACCTTCTCCTCTTACCTCTCGTCACAAGACGATAGCTTCAGCTTCAGAATTAATCACCGAAAAGCTTAAAACCTCAAAACATATAGTTATCAAATTATCACTTATTACTCGATCTCACCTGGACAAACTAAATGAAAGAGACAAACAGACAGGCAGGAGAGGAAACAACAAAAGAATCATGAACAACCGTATCGCAATTTTCAATTCCTCCTCAAACAGTATATCTTAACCCAGTACACATCCCTCCATCAATTCCAGCCAACTTCGTGAACAAGGCGTATGTGAGAGACTAAGACTACTTTTTAGAAACCCCCGCTTTCACCTTTGCCTTATTGATCTATTCGTCCTCGTCCTCGTCCTCATGTGTAGAATTCCACAGTCGCCTGTACGTACTGTAAGTTAGTAGGAATTCCAAGGTGGTCAATAGTTTACAGGTAATGGTCAACGGTTGATTCGAATCGTTAGTTGGTTATCATCTGCTGATCTGTTCGAGCCTTGAGACCCGAACCTCGTGTACGCAAGTAATTTCATCTTCATCTTCATCTTCATCTTTAGGGTTTCCAAATTTTCTGGTTTCATCAGACGGTTAGATGGTTGAACAGTTAGAGTGAAGGAATGTAAGGTTGAGTGAGGATTGATGTGGGAATGTGATGGGNTGGGAAGAGAAGGTTGCGCGCGGGGTTATGAGGATGGGGTGTTGGGTTTTTGATGCTTCGTTGTTTCGCTCAGCTGCCTGAGTGGGTAGTTAGGTAGGTGTACATGCGTGGGGTGTGAATTTTGGAGAGGGGGAATACTGTAGGAGTGTGGAGGACATCAATGGAGGCGATGGTTATGGAAGAACAGAGTGGTATTACTAATTAAGCTCAAGCTAAGTTAAGATTATGTAAATTTAAATTGTGAAGAAAATGAAACGTTAAAAATTCCCTGTCTGAGAAACGGCCACCTCCAGACAATGTGAACACAAGACGTCCTCTATGAACAGTTCGTGGTTACGGTCCATGGTCCGGTGATGGCCCTGTCGAAATGTAATATGTTGAAGAATATGAATCCACCTAAATTAAAAAAGAGAATACCCAACTTATCAACAAAACCAATCTAGATATAATGTATGGAAATGAAGTAAGTCTGTCCCGTCGCGCGAGACTGCAGCTCACCCAGACCCGTCTCATCCCATCTCAACTCACCTCATCGTCTCGAAAAACCCATTAACCGTCTCCCTACTCCCCCGACTCTCCCTCTTCTCCCTCGCAATCGTCCCAGCAAGGATCCTCTCCCGTTCAGGACTACATTTCAGGAACCCATCCTGATCATACAGACTCACACCATCACCACCATTACCTCTTTCTCCACTCCCTCTCTTCCCACTCCCACTCCCACCATTTCCACCCTCACCTGCACCGCCACCCTTCCCAACGACTTCCTCCTCACCAACACACTCAAAGATCCTCCCCTCATCACCACCCATCAGCCTCACACCCGCGAGTCCCAACCCACTAATTCGTAACCCTGAGGTAGTCGTCCAGTGAGGAGGTGTCCTGGCGCCGGGAGGAGAGGGGATGGGGTGTTGCATTTTGCTTTCGCGGCGGGTGGCGTGGGTGGTTGGTTTGGTCATGGCGTCGGACCAGCGAGCCGGTTGTGGTGCTTGTACTCGTCCTCGCGCTGGGGTGGTGTCGGTACTCCTACTATGCTGATCACCTCTTGCTGGAGAAAGGCGAAGAGGATCGTCGGAGGTCTCGATACTTTGGAGAACTGTTCCGGGCTCGATGACGACAATAGCGGAAAGTCGGGATTTGGGCTTCATTTGAGGGGGTGTGACGAGGACGCTGCCTTCGCGACTTAGAGTTGGGAATCTGAGAGAAGTGTTTGTATTTGTATTTGTGCCGCTGCGATCTGGTGTTTGCTCGGTAGCGGGACTGGATCGTTCTTTCACGGGAGTGAGTTCGTCGATCATATTTCCATTTTCGAGTTCTTCGGTTCGTCGTCTCCGTCGCTCTTTGTGAATACGGTGACTGTCGCGTATTTCTGGGCGAGCGGTTCGTGCGGAACGACGGGCACGATAGCGGGATGAGGTGGAAGACGATGGCTGGCCGAAGGAGAGGTAGTGTTGTGAGCCGCGGCTGCGACCGCGCTCTTCGACTGTGGTTGTTCTGTCGATGTTCCTGTCCTGATCATTGGCGTCGATGGATGGTGAGTCCAGGCGCAAATTGGGCGAACTTGAATCGATTGGAGATGAGCAGCTTGTTGATACTTCGCTGTTCATGCGTCGCAAGAGAGTGATGGAGCTGATGATTGAGTTAGAGCCAGGCGGACTGAGCATAGCGCCCGTTTGTTTTTCGGCCTCCGTCGAAGGACCTGTGATATAGCCGGGGACAGTCAGAATGGGAGGTGCCGGGCTCGAAGCACTTGAGCGCAAGCCAGACATTGTGGCTGTTATGTTTGGAAGCGGGCGAGGCGAAGGACGCGGCGTCGAGACAGGTGTTATTGTTTCTGAAGCTTCAGCTGAGAGAGGTGGAAACGACATGAGACGCTCTTCAAGTTGTTGCTGCGATGAGTGGGTTGAAAGGTCGGCAGAGTAGCTGCGGCCATTACGGCGGGATTTAAGCACACTTGGAGATGGTCGGAGGGAATTGGAAGTCCCGAGTCTGAAGAATTCATCCTCGGATCCAGGGTCTTGCTCCGCATAGTAGTTGCAGACTGACAGAGTGGGGGAGTATGGATTTGTTTCTGATCCCAAGGTTGGAGAGTTGTCTTCTGAGCGGCTTGGAGGTCCTGGTGCAATGAGTGTTGGGTTGAAGACCGCGATACTTGGGGGTCTCATCGTTCTGGGAGACTTTTTAGGACTTCCATCTTGGGAGATCTCAGCACTTTGGAAGGACGAGCCTCCGAGAACGTTTGATTTCACAGGTGTAATCGTTTCTGGTTCTTCCGGGAGGATATCCACTGTGCTTACTGGCCGGGAGATATTGGACATTCGAATGACATTCGATCGCTTGTGGCCCTTCCTTCTCGGACTAGAGCCTTTCGCACTGCCCTGCGTGGTACGTGTCTTAGATGCTTCTTGTGGATGCCATTGAAATAAATTAGGCTCAGAAGTGACGGGTGGTTCAGGAAGATCTCGCTGGGACGATGACTGGACGTTTCCCGAGACATCACGAAGGGGGGAGCAAGTGCTTGTTGGTCTTTCCGTTGTGGCTACTTGGCCGAAAGTTGCTTTGCGAATGTACATGGGTCGAGGTCCTTGGACTTGGGTATTGGGCATCATGGGTTTGGAGCTTCTGACAGTCGAGTAGAATGGATCGCCAGTCAAAGACATGCGACGTGGTCTCGAGAAAATCTTGGTGTTTGTTGTCTTTTGGGAGCTTGTAGAAACCGAGGATTGGCTGTCTTGGTGTATGAGTATCGAAGTATCTTTTGCTCCTGCGGCCTGCTTCGCTGACTGTCTTTGGACTACACGAGGGCTTTTGCTAGGTGATGTGAGGGGGACAGTCATCACCAGATCCGTCGTATCGCTCATACATAGACTGTCTTTAGACTCTATAGATGCTGTAGGAGATCTCTGCTTGACGATAGAGCGCTTACTGGAAGTTCTTTGGTGTTTCTTCTTTGGGCTTGGTGTTCGAGCATACACATCATAGGTAGAACTTCCAACAGACTGGGCCAGGTCCAGATCGATCAGCCCTTCTCGGCTTTCAGTAGCCTTTCTTGGTGGAGTAGGGAGTCTGGCGATAGGAGGAAGACCAGGAGACAGGCCAAGTGAGCTCGAAGTCCGTGTCATCGAATGTCGTTGAGCTGCTTTCAAGCGCTGTGAGGTTGATCTCAATATTGTGGAAAGCTGAGTTTCTGAAGTCGATCGTCGATGGACTCTCCTGTACGGCATGACATCTGTGGAATACGGATCGCGTGCCGAAGAAGCTGTTCTAGAGGTACCCGGTAGTGAAGTTGTCCGCTTCGGCCACTTCGGGTCCTGAACCACATACCCAGGTGGCGCAACTGGGCTCAGTACCATGTTTGTCTGGCTAGGGAGAAATGTCATAGGCACAGTCGTGTTCAATGGCCAAGAGTCCCTCACGCTTGACGTCCGAAAGATTGATCTGTGGGGAGCTTTAGTTCTCGCATTCGGCGGCTTCTGAAGACCATCTTGCTTGATCCACTCTTCTCGACTATCGTCTTCTGGGAAGTGCAAAAAGGGATTGAAAGAGACTCGACGAGGCATATTCAATTCAGGCGGCCTGGTAGATCGAATGGCAGTTTTAAGGTCCATTGTCGCGTTCCCATTTTCGTTTGCTTCTGAACGTCGTTTTTCTCGACGATGCTTTCTGTTGACATGGATGACACCAATCAAAACCAGGATTAGAAAGAGTACAACCGCTCCTCCTATCGAAATTCCTAAGATGGCACCCAAGGACAGACTTGATGATCCAACGGGATACTGAGAGTTGAAATCTCGCATCAACATCCTCCCTTCTTCCAGAACCGGGGATCTCATGGTGACCATCAAGCCCCTCACGGGAGGCAATCGCGATTGGATATCCCAATGATGTCGGGGATTGACCACTGGCTAAGATGACACGCGTCGTACGAGGCTGTTTCGACGGCGAGATGGTGTCGCTGTAACCGTATTGCAGACGTCGCGAATTGCAAGGAAGAGTATGACGAGAAGAGAAAAGTCAAATAGACCGCGTATCAGTAAAGACAGGAATGGTTCTCCGACAGAGCAACCGATGAGTTTGGGTAAGAAATAATGGATAGACAGAACAGAACAGTGGGGAAGGGCAAAAGAAGTAACATGACGGGATAATTTGTTGGTGGAATGTAATTCACGAGTACACATTCCTCGCTGTGCCTGTCGAAGAGGAGAGGTGCTTCGCGTAATTGAACATACGGATATGTGGCAAATAGGAACACTAATTTTCATGTGCTGCGGTGTACATATCTGAGGCATTGGAATGTGATGTCTTTCCGGCTGGTTGAGAGCTTGCTCCCAAGGACATCCATCAGCTTGAAGCTCATCTGTTAATGGGACGAATGAATGGAACAAGGTGATGTCCATCTTCGGTGCATAAAAATGTATTGCTTCTGTGCATGATGGTGGCTAAATAAGTTCGATGTTCTTGGGAGAAAAGAAATATACTCGATGATGCATTGATGGTTGATCTAGGAGAAGTTGACGATATCGAGCCGAAGCAGCTGGGCTGGGCCGCGCCGCGCCTGCACTGATCCAGGTGCCAGTAAGTACTAGCGCCGCAGCGCATTCCGGGCGAGCTGCAGCTGCACCTACACCTGTTGGCCAACCGAGTCAGATTCAGACATCCACCTCTTCTCCTCTTCTCCTCTTCTCTTGTCCTCTCCCTGTCTTCCTGCATCTTTATTTACAATCAAGAATCTTACATAAGTGCAGGAGGACCACAACCTCCTCGAACCATACTCTCGTTCTATTTCGTTGTTTATCTAGATACATACAGGTAATCTGCCTACCTCAAATTCCACTTTTCAGTTTCTATAATTCTACCCGCACCTTTCTCTTTCACATCCCCTGCATCCTCTACTCGAGTCAATCCACTCTTGGATTCCCTGCATCCCCTGCATCTCCTACCTACTTCTGCCCCTCCATACCCCTCTACCCCTCCACCAAGCTTTCGTTTCCACGTCACATCTGCTCTCTTCATTGGATAGCTTCAATGAAAGGACAAGGCTGCTGTATCAAGATGCGCCGAGAAAAGGAGCGAATCAAGCAAATGGTGTCGGATGGCACAACATAGACGGTTCCGACTCACGCCTCCGACTTCGAGTCGTGTCGGCCTCTTTCCCGTTCAAGGTACAGGTGGAACTGAGCTATAGTGACAGCCGTGTCTGCCACTCCTTCAAAAGGGAGCTCTTACCCCTCTTACCTTGAACCTGACCTCTCTTTCACTTCACTCAATTCTCCAAAAAAAAAAAAATAAGACAACACAACATCTCGAGATAGCTGCCCCACCTCAAAGCTACCCCGCCATCATCAAAATCATGGACGGAGCCATCACATCCACCGGGTCCTTCGCCCACAACAACACTACAGCACCAGAGTCGGATCGCGTCCTTCCTCTCTTCTCGCTCAAAGGTAGAACAGCAATTGTCTCCGGTGCGGGTGCAGGAATCGGTTTGGCAGTTGCACACGCTCTGGCAGAAGCAGGAGCAAATGTAGCAATCTGGTACAACAGCAACAAGAAAGCCATTGCCGAGGCAGAGAAGATCGAGAAGACCTACGGCGTGAAGGGTACGTCTGCAATTTTCTGCCCCTCCCCCTCAACTTCCCCTGAACCTAGCCACCTAGCACATACCTTAGTATACGAGGGGTCCAGAAGAAGCGCCCCATTTTGATTGGAGCGCATACATCACCCAAACAATAAACTGACTTCTCGGCGCAACAAAACAGCCAAAGCATACCAAGTCAACGTAACATCCTACGACGCTGTATCCGCCGCCATTGAGTCCGCAATCCGCGAGTTCAACGGCCGTCTCGACATCTTCATTGCCAACTCCGGCATCCCATGGACACAAGGCGCTGCGATATCGGGCGAGTTGGACCACTACCGTAAAGTGGTGTCGACGGATCTGGATGGGACATTCTACTGTGCGAGAGTAGCGGCTATACATTGGAGACGGCAGAAGAAGGAGCAGACTACTATCGATGGAAAGCCTTTGGAGACTCCGTTCAGGGAGGGAAGTTTTGTCGCGACGGCGAGTATGAGTGGCCATATTGTGAACATTCCGCAGTTGCAGGCTACGTATAATGCTGCGAAGGCGGGAGTCATCCATCTTTGTAAGTACTTCTTCTTCTCTTCCCCTAAATCACCCACCCACCTTCCCCCAGAATATGCAAAATCTAACATCCCGCTCCTTACAGGCAAATCCCTCGCAGTCGAATGGGTCGGCTTCGCCCGCGCAAATACCATTTCTCCAGGCTACATCGCAACCGAAATTTCGGACTTCGTGCCCAAGGAAACAAAAAATATTTGGAAGGATAAGATCCCTATGGGACGAGAGGGAGAGGCGAATGAGTTGAAGGGTGCGTTCTTATACCTGGCTAGTGACGCGGCGAGTTATACCACCGGAAGCGATATTATTGTCGATGGTGGGTATTGCTTGCCTTAGGAGGATGTGGATCGTAAGGGGAGGGAGGGGGAAAGGGATCCTAGTAAATTTAGAAGGATGTTATAGAGTTGATCCCATCTCGGGTCGATTTCTCCTTTGAAATAAGATAGAACGTACTTTCCAATCTCTCAACCACACCAACTCATTACTCGTTCTAAAAGAAATCCCTCGGATACATTTAGCTCAATGCTTTCCACTACTCCACTCAGAGACATCTCCAGTAGAATCCCAAACCGCACGATACAGCATCTGCCTACTACTCATCTTTACGACACCCTTCCTTGTATTATATATATCGACTCTACTCATCTCATCTCAATCAGATCCCACCTCACCATTCCTCCCCCTCGTTCCATCATCGCTCCATCCGCCTCCGATTATGATTTATCACCGAGCCCCGAGCTCCCATACCCCTTTTCGCTATCTTCCTTCCATCTTCTTTCCCGCGTGTCTCTCCTCTCCGCTCCTCTCCTCTCAGCTCAACTCAGCCCAGTTCAGCGAAATGCTTCCAGAATGAAATAAGAACTGGTTGTAGATTTGTATTTGTGTAAAGTTTACAGGAAAGATGATCTATTTACGATGACGATACAGTACAATAAGCAAGCGAAAAAAAAAAAGTTATTGCGGGTGCCCTTTAAGGTTTTACTTTTGTTATATGGGATGATATTTGGACTGTTTGGTTGTTTTTGTTTTTAAGTCGGAAGGAGGGAAAATAACTTTTTGTGATAGTTGATAGTTAATGGGCAGGGGAACGAGATCGAGAACGAGATAGGGGAATGAGTTAGTTGGATTGGATTGGATTGATGACAGGTAAATAGGTAGGTAGATAGATGTAAAGAATAGGGTGAGGATGTAGTGGAAGGTCATTTGTTGTTTGTTTGCTTGCTTGCTTTTTTGCTAAGAGACCTGATACAAAAGTAAGTGTGTTAGTAAAGTCAGCTTGTCATCTTTGGTTGTTGGTGCTTATGAATAAATTTATGAAAATGATCATTGAGAACCCGAATCAGATTCAAATACTGTATCGATTTATGAAAAGGGATACGTTCAAGCTGATGAAGGAAATCGTCGGTCAGGGGACAGATGTACTTCTACTCGGTGGATTTTTCTCATACATACACATGCTTGTCATGAGACGTTTCTGTCTGTTTGTCTCTTAAATTTAGCAATGAAGAAGGACTGAAATAGAGATGACTGTGAATGAGATTAACAGAATAGACTATATATATATATATATGCATATGCCGATGCCTATTCACAATTGTGTTTTATAACAAGTCTTTAAGAATGAGTAAATGATGACCTCACAAGTAAAGCTTAAACCAGATTCACACTTCTTGCTACCCATCTCCTATATCCTATTCTCCTATCTCATCGCGCAACATCGGCCGTCTACATACTCATTAGCAGCCAAATCTTCCCCGTCAGTCCTAAACTGGATAATGATTTCCCGACCTCCAGATTCACTTCGCGCCGAACCGGACTGGACTGGACTGGACTGGCCAAATCACCAAGACAACCTGAATTGATTTCCGTTTCCTAGACGAGCTACTAGCTCGAATGCAGCTCATGAGGCCAACAAACAAGCGAGTACACAAACCTCAAACTGGCAAACAGTGTTGTCCTCGAATTTCTTTCAGCAACACGATCAATTCCTCGATCTAAGTTAGCACGGGCCCTTTTCGCTGTGTTTATCAGTCCAGGCCGAAGTCACTCCTTCACTCCTTGATGTCCTTTGTCTGTCTTGAGACATCTGCAAAGCACAAGTAGCCATGATGTTCCGAGTCAACATCCTCCTCGCTATTCTGGCCCTGCTTTCATTCAGCACCCTCAACTCCCTCGTTCTCGCTTCTCCCTTAGCCTGTACCTGAGCCCGGAGCCGAAGTCAACACCACATCCCCAACCACAATCAACCCCAACCTCAATCCTCGCGCCCCCTTCCCCAAACGCGGCCTCCCCTTCAACGACGCAAGATACATCCAACACTGGGTCGACGGTTCTTCCCAAGTAAATTGGGCCTATACCTGGGACTCGTGGATGCCGGGGAACTTTCCCTGGGGAATGGAGTTTGTGTCGATGTTGTGGGGGGATGGGAGGGATCATGTTGATGGTGTATGTTCTTCTCTTCCCACCCTTACCCTTCCCTTCTCCTTCTCCCCAAACCCTGCTCCTTTTCATTTTCTTACTTCTTCCCAAACTCAACTTACCAATTCATATTTCGACGAAAAGAGGAGTAAATGGAAATGGTTGCTGATAAGTTCATCAAATGTGGTTCTCCAACACCAACGCCGCCATCTCCCGCGGTTCAGGCCATATCCTCGCCTTCAACGAACCCGACAACTGCTCTGGCCAAGCCTGTATGTCGCCACAACGCGCCGTCGACGCATGTAGAAAATACATCATGCCGTTTAGTGGACGTGCTGCGCTAGGTGCGCCGGCCGTGACGAATGGTGCTGGGGGGTTGCGGTGGTTGGGAGAGTTTTTGAGGCTTTGTGGGGAGTGTCAGATTGATTTTGTGCCGATTCATTGTGAATTCTCTGGATCCTCCGTTTAAGTCGACGAGGAATGGCTAATCCGGTGGTGCGCATAGGGTATGATTCCGCTGGCAACGTGGCGTATTTCAAGAAGTATGTGCAGGAGGCGCATGATGCTGCTGGTGGGAGACAGATCTGGTTGACTGAGGTACGTCCCTGTCCCATCGAAGACAGGTGTCTTGTCGACGAATCTTGACTGACTTCTTTGTGCAGTTCAATGGCGCCGGAAATATTGATCAGCAGGCACAGTTTATGCGCACTGTAATGCCCTGGATGGACGCCCAACCATACATCAAGCGTTATGCTTGGCATTGGTGCGATCCGTACTCTACTGGTAGTACGATTGTGCGACTTGATGGGTATCATTCGCCTTTGGGTGGAGTTTATGCGTATACGCCGTACTAGACAGGATATCGGTTAAGGTCTCTGCTGGGCTTCATAGCGGAGTGCTTTCTGGGTGGTCTTGTCTGATGGGGAAGCGGCTTGATGGGCGGCTGGCGGACTGGTTCCTTCGGCGAAGTCATCCTGGACTGGCTGGGTTCTTTGATTTTTTTTGTCGGTGGGCGTATGTCTCGTTGGTGAGGCACTGATGCAATCCTGGGGGTCGTGTGTCTTTTTTGTCCTGCTGGCGCTGGTCGAGGGGCTGAATTCGCCGGGTCCTGAGTAGATTATGATAGTACTTGCTGGAGGACTTGCAAGACTTCATCCACGGGTCATTTCACGAAATGAGATAATCAGAGACGAAATGAGATGATATTCTGAACGCGAAACCGCTGACTGAATAAGCTTTATGACTTAAGGGCAGGAGAAGTCGAACCGTGAGATACTGAACTGTGAGAGAACGATGACTGGGGCGAGACGTTACAGGAACTGTCAAAGCTAGCTCAAGGAGGCAACAGCGGAAAAATTGAAAGGCAAGCAATAAACAAATCTCAGAAGGAACATAAATTAAACTCCATTGGTGAGTGCTCAATGCAACCTGAATTAGCTACTTCATGCTGCCATAGGACTTTGCACTGGTTAGGAGAAATCTGAAGATGCCATTCCACTGTGGGGCTCCTGAGCTCTTAAGGAATTCTGGCTCGGCTTCAAAGGTGGTGTAAAAAGCGTTTGAATTGAGATATATCTTCACTATTGCTGTTCAGCCTAACGGAAGTGATGCTGGATCGTGCATCAGGAGTATGGCGACGGATGAGAGAGTGGGGTTGGGTTGACATGTGGGCTAAGCTGCAATCTGAATGGGTGGCAAATGTTCGGCAGTCAACTCAGCCTTCTCCACTCTTCTCCAACTTTTCGAGAGGAGAATAAAAGGAACGACGTAACTATGCGTCCAGCGTTGTGAATAGCTTCAATTCTGACAGTCTGGTCAGTACATCGCATCTGCCAATGGATGACTGCCCTTAATCATCGCCAGAGCATCGTGCAAGCTCCTAGCAAACTCAATTACCCGTGTCTTGCACAACGCGACTGGACAGCCTCGCCAGTATGAAGTTTGCCAAAGAGCTGGAACAGGATCTTGTCCCAGGTTGGCCCCTATTGCTCACCAATTGTGCGACCACAACAGCTGACATATCCAGAATGGCGCGTCAAATACCTCGACTACAAGGCTGGAAAGAAACATGTCAAGGCTGTCGCTCGAGCACAAACACGCATGAATGCGACCCCTAAAACACCCGCCCAACCAAACCTCGGTCCACGAAACCACAGCTTGTATGGAGCCACTTCCCCAGTGGCGGCTCGCAACAGACCTGCTTCTAAAATAGCACCAATTGATGGCACGAACGATGGACCAACAGAACCTCTACGAACTTCCCCTGCGCCTCTGGCAGCCGATTCTAGACCTCAATCCGATAGTTCGGACGAGGGACCATATGCTCCAGTTAAGAAGACTCCTCCTATGCCTATACCTGCGCATCATGATGCACCTATCGATGACGGTAACTATGGAAGCTTCGTGCCTACTCCGCCAGCAAGAGCGAGACCCAATTTCGAACTCCCCGATCCTGCGTTAGAACCGCTTCCCGTCCGCGAGCAATTGGGAACATATACACCAAAGGGTATCTTGAGTCGGAACCCTTCTGGAAGAGCTGCTTCAGTTGCTATCCCTGACAATGCGTACGAGGTTGGGCGGACTATGTCGCCAACAAACAGGAATACATTTGCAAGCTTGAGGAGTCGGATGCCGCCGAGTGGAAGCGTACGACCATTCATGCGTCGAGTCTTCTCTGTAGGAACACCCTTGGAACCTGCGCAGAGTCGGAAGCTGGATGTGGATATGATTGCTGTGGATCAAGTGAAGAAACGACAGAAGGACTTCTTCAAGTTCATGGACAAAGAGTTGGAAAAGGTTGAAACGTTCTACAAATCGAAGGAGGACGAGGCGGGCGCCAGGCTGAAGATCTTGAGGGAACAGCTACACGAGATGCGTAATCGAAGAATTGAGGAGGTCGCTGCAGCTCAACATGTCAAAGAGGTTCGACGAAGGGAAGAGAACAGAATCTTCGACTTTCAAGGTGGACGCTCGAATGGACAATCGAAGAAGGATGATGACTACCGTCCAAACTCTCGCGACAAGCTCAATACCTGGCTTGATCCATTTGAGAAGGCTTTTGGAAATGCCAAGGCGAAGGTCACTGGTCCGCGTCCAGGTGGAAACTCCAAAGCCCTACAGAACATGGCCGACTCGCCAGAACTCAGGTCCAAAGCACAATTCATTCAAAATCGACAAGCCGATGAAGGAAGAGACTATGTCCGGCGACCTCATTATCATGACGATGTCCCGTATAGAACTGCCAAAAGGAAGCTGAAGCTTGCCCTTCAAGAATTCTATCGAGGCATGGAATTGCTCAAGTCATATGCACTACTCAACCGAACAGCTTTTCGCAAAATTAACAAGAAGTATGACAAGGCTGTTGATGCCCATCCACCATTACGATACATGTCTGAGAAGGTCAATAAGGCTTGGTTTGTTAACAGCGATATACTGGATTCCCATCTTCATGCTGTCGAGGATCTGTATGCCAGATATTTCGAAAGAGGCAATCACAAGATCGCCACTGGCAAATTGAGAAGCTCCACAGGGCGCCGGAAGGATCAATCAGCAAGTGCTTTCCGAAATGGTGTACTGATCGGAATCGGCGCTGTGTTCTCGATCCAAGGGACGATCTATGGTTCAGACCTGCTTTATGACCCGGATCCTGTCATTCGACTTCAAACGTCCTATCTATTGCAAATATATGGAGGCTATTTCCTGGCGCTATATTTGTTCTCCTGGTTCTGCTTAGACTGCAGCATCTGGACCCGAAACAAGATCAATTATCAATTCGTCTTCGAGTTCGATCCTCGGCATCATTTGGACTGGCAGCAGCTGTCTGAATTTCCTTCGTTGCTGATCCTCATTTGGGGATTATTTGTTTGGCTCAATTTCACGAGGTATGGTGCACCTGAAATGTACATCTACTATCCCGTGATCTTGATCTTTGTCACTGTGGTTTTGATTCTCTTTCCCGGACCGTACATATATCACCGAAGCCGAAGGTGGTTTGTTTATTCGCACGTAAGCTGTCACTCCTGTTCCCATAATCTTAGCTAACTATAGCAGTGGCGTTTGCTTCTCGCTGGAATATACCCTGTAGAGTTTCGTGATTTCTTTTTGGGAGACATGTACTGCTCCTTAACGTACTTGATGAGTGTAAGTCTGTGACACCCTTGCCAATAGCTAGTCTAATCCCAAAACAGAATATTGAACTCTTTTTCTGCCTTTACGCAAATTACTGGAATAACCCAGCACAATGCAATTCGACACACTCTCGACTTCTAGGATTCTTTTCTACTCTTCCTGGAATATGGCGAGCCTTGCAATGTCTTCGACGTTATTACGATACCCGGAATGTCTTTCCACATCTTGTTAATTGTGGAAAATATGGCATGACCATATTATACTATGTCGCGTTGAGTATTTACCGTATCGATCATGGGAAAGGACATCTGGAAGTGTTTATCACCTTTGCCACGATCAATGCCATTTACTGCTGTGAGTAGGACTTATCCCAAGTGTTACCTAAGCTAATGTTTCCAGCCATCTGGGATTTACTTATGGATTGGTCTCTTCTTCAACCACATGCAACCAAAAAGTACCTTCGCGATGTTCGAGGATACAAGAATCCAAACTACTACTACGCGGCCATGATCCTGGATCCAATCTTCCGATTCAACTGGATCTTCTACGCAATCTACACCCACAACCTTCAACACAGCACATTCGTGTCATTCCTCGTGGCCCTTTCAGAAGTAACTCGCCGAGGAGTTTGGGTCCTCTTCCGAGTCGAAAACGAGCACTGCTCTAACGTTGCTCGCAACAAAGCATCTCGAGATGTACCCCTGCCCTACTCCATCGCCTCCGACTCCGAAGAAGAAGACGAACGCCCACACGAGCCTGTCTCAGCTGACACCCCAACAGCACCAGGAGAGTCACCAACACTATCCCGTCGCCGCACCCATATCGGCGCTGCTCTCGAAGAACAAGAGACAAATACGTCGTCCATGCGTCCTCGTGGAATGACGCATACGTTCACTAGAATCGTCGCAGATGCCCACACGCAGGATTTCGAAAAGAAGAGGAAGCCTGGAGCGGGAGATAGTGATAACGTTAATAATCGGAAGAGAGATGGCGAGGATGAGGATGGAGAAGAGCAGGCTGGAAGCAGTGATGATGACGATGATGATGATACCCAAGATGTACTTGATGCTGAGGCGTTGTTAAGGGAGAGGAGGAGAAGAGCGAGTGAGCATGGTGAAGCATCTGGATAGGCTATTTTTGGGAGGAGTGAGGTGTTCATGTATGCCCAAAATTCATATATGGATCCGAGTAATGGTAACAAAAGCAAGTGTCTTGTATTGGATCCATCCTAACACAAATCTGATCGGAAACTGCACTGACCTTCGCGATAAGACAATCTGACATCGGAACTCATTGTTTCTCCCCTTAGGTATCCATCATACCACCAAATGGTTGAAGAACACCGCGTTTCAATCCACACAAAGGCACGGGATCTCAACGTGGATCATTCTAGCTTTGGCTCTCAGGGTCCATTTGTCGAGCCGTCAAATCATCCACTTACTTCTCCCACCCACCAGTCTTAAGCCATATATACCATCAAACGGGGGAAAGTGAATGAAACAGGCCCTCAGCCCATCCTACGTCAATCAAAGCCTTTCGTCATCAATTCTCCATTCACTCCTCATTGCTGTAGTCGACTCGCTTCTTTGAGCACGAGATGAGTGGTCAGCGATTTCGCGTCTTGGAAGCAGCCAGGAGATAATAGCTCGATCTTTCGCCTTCGAACTTGACTTTCCGAATTTCGCAACCAAGTCTCGATCTTGATCTTGATCTCGATCTCGATTTCGATTTTGACTTCGCTATTTCCTTCACTGCATCGCGCTGCAAAGCAAAGGCAAAAAGCTAAACTGTGGTAGCTGGCGAAGCTCCATCTACTCCCTTTTCGCTCAGTCCTTCCACCTAACGAAGTTCAACCTCTTGGAAGCATCACGGACAGATTTCATCACCATATTACATCTCTCATACCAGCTTCGACTTCGTTCACGAATACAGCCACATCGCACCTCACTTCAACGTGCTACGATCTCCTCACCACTACCACAACACAGACATCACCCATTCCCCTTTCAAGCACAGATGGCACGGCGTCAAAGTCCAAGCAGCGACGGAGACTGGCACTCGGACGCTTCGGCCATCGATCTAGTTCTAGATGAAGATACAGATACGGACCTACCTCCACCGTCGAAGAGCTTCATGAAGAAGAAGGCTGGCAAGCTGGGCGGGGGTGGGGGTCTTGGGTTGAATTTGGGCAAGGGAAAGGGGAAGGGGCAGGCGGTTAGGAGGAAAGTGAAGGGTGAGTTTTGATTTTTCTTCTTATTGACACTCGCGCCTGGTATCTCTTTGATCATCACCTTTCCCTCCCTGAATTTGCTCCCCTCGATCTCTCCAGCACTGATCTCCATACCATCTCCTTCACACTTCCTCCTTCACCCCTCAAAATCCTGGTCCATTCGAAAGATAACGCAATACTAACAAATCTCACAGCCCCTCCCTCCCCCATTCTCCCACCCTCCCCACCACCACCCCAACCACGCTCTCTCCCCCCAACATCCCTCCTAACGCCCCTCCCTTCAACCTCCCTCCCCTTCCTTACACCCACCCCAATCCTCTGCTGCCCCAGCTCTACCGCAACCTACCCCTCTAGCCGCTTCCCCAACCACAGCCACAGCTACATCGCCACACCACACATCACGCCCCTCCTAGAAAACTTCCTCCGCTTCGCACACGAGACATCCTACGGCCGGATACATGATACGACGAGTACAGTGGAGGACGATAATATGTTTTTGATCGTGCTGCAGGAGGTGGAGAGGTTGAGTGTTGGGACTGTGGTTGATGCTGGAGTGGGGAATGGGATTGGGAGTTTGGGGGTTAGGGAGAGGGATATGTTGGCACCGAGGTACTTCTTGCCCGCTGTTTGGGGTCAAGATCGCGATATGCTCTCCGCCGATACCAACACTGAGGGCGAGAATGCTGGCAAAGGAGATGGAAGAGGGAGTGAGAAGGCATTCAAAGCGCCGTTCTCTGTCGAAAGCTACACAGCCAATACAATCCACAACCTGACCCGCTCACTGATGGATATCGAAGACCGACTGGATGAGGAACGCCTTGCTTCGTCGCCAAGAACGCAAGCTCTTACGCCGGCTTTTGAGCGTACGTATCCGTGGTCTGATGATCCTGTTGAGAGGGAGAAGGGGGATGAGAAAGTTGAATGGGAGGGTGGGGAGTTGGGGTTTAAGGAGTGGTTTCTTACTGATGGGGATGAGGACGGGGTGGGGAACTTTGGAGTTCTTTGGGATTGGGTGGCGGTTGAGGGTAGAAAGGGAAGAATGGATTTGAAGTGTGTGGAGTGTGAGAGGGAGTGGGTTTTGAGTGTTAGGGAGAGAGGGTTGACGATTTGATTTATGAGGAATTTGGAGAATCCTAGGGCGAGAAGTGATGTGATTTGGGGGGAGGGTCACATCTCAAAGGCATTGTACTGTTCACTCTTCCTCTATGGCAGCTAGGCATGGCCAGTGCTGCCGATGGAATGGGAAAAGCTAAGCGAGTGATAAACGTCGCGAGACAGATGGCAAAACGAACTTTCAATGATCTTCTCTATTGACTCTATTTCTTTCCTGGAACTCCAATAATCTATCACTCCAGAACCATGCTTTAGAACTATCAATTCATATATAACACATTAGAAACGAGTGTTGCCTGCCACCCTCTCGCGCTTCCCATATGTCTTCAACCCAATACAGGACTTTGATCAACAATGCCCTTCTCCACTTCTCCACCTCTCCACCTCCCTCAATGGTGTCTTCAAGACCCTTTAGTTATCATCTGCATCCGCATCACTATCCGTACAACCATTGGCCGCCTGTAATTCAATGTCAGAACTCTGAATCTCCACTTATCTCCGCCCAGGATGCAAGAAAAAAGGAGTGACTTACAGCCTTAGCATTCTTCTGATTCTGCGCAATACCACCTGCAAACATATCACTCAGGGAGGAGAACGTTGCGTCATCGGTGTCCTTGTCTCCCGTCAAGCCTTTCACGGCCTTGAGTTCGGCGGATTGAGCTTTGGCGACCTGCCACAACATATCGCATTAGGCTCCAGCTCCAACTCCCAACCCATCACCCTCTGTGGCTCGCCACATCTGTCATATTCTTCTCGGGCTGGAGATGTAGAGAATATGGGAATACTTACAGTAGCCAACCCATCCGCGGCCTTATTCCCATCCGCCAACTCCTGATTAGCCTTCCTCTGGGTGATGCCCGCATTAACAATATCGACAAACTTGCTCTTGGCAGCGTCGAAATCGCTCTGGTCTACATTTCCGGCGTCGACCATCTTCTTGACGACTTTCAGTTGCGATTGCTCTTGTTTTTGGAGGTCGATGTTTTTGTTTATGCCGGAGACGAGTTTGTCGGTGTTGGCTGAGCAGGTGGAGGCGCGGTTGTGGATGGTTGGGAGGGAGAGGGCGGTGGTGAGGAGGAGGAGGAGGGTGAGTAGGAGGGGGGTGCGGGTGAACATTTTGATGGTGATGGCGGAAAATTGATTGTAAATTGTTGATTAGAGATGGAGCGGGTTGCGAGAAGGAAGACAGAAGGCGAGTTGAGCTGGGTTGGGTAGATTAAAGCTGATTAGAGTAAAAGATTGTTGATAGAGAAGAAGGCTACCAGATTGAGCGGCATGCTGCATGTTATATCTGCATCCACACCAGGACTAGGCGTTTAGAAAAGGATATTCGGTCTCGCGGCGAAGCGTTAACATTTTCCTCAGAATCCGAAGCGTTTGGTCTAGTATCATCGGATCACTCATCTCAAAAGCCCTATTTCATTCCGGCATAACAAATACCCAATAAACATTTGGAGGAAACAACAGGCGAAGATTCGATTGGGTCGTTCATCAAATAACTTTCTTTCGTACATACCGGACGAGCTAAATCACGCATCTAGATTCCAGCTTTCCAGACTTCGAGAAACATCTTGCTCATAGCCAACGTCTAACCCAGAACATTAGGCCTTCTAACGACGTCGTTTGGGTTGTCATCCAATAAGAGCTCGTACCAGGCACTTTAAGGTGTTCGCGCGCTCGGGTGTTGGAGAAGAAACGAAACATGAAGTGCTTGAACGCCTCGGATGATGGAGTGACGATCTCCGTCCCATCAAGCTTTCGGGCTCGATTTTAAGCTTGGGTGTTCGTATTGAATATGAAACTTGGGCGGGATCTTGGATGGGTTTGCAGCGGGTTCCTACCTGTAAGTATTTCTAGGCTTGAGACTGCAATTTGGAAACGGCGAATTCGTTGTCGCTGATAGTTCTTAATAGACTATTGATGATGATGAGTTTAGACGCTCTTGTTTGTTCGATACGTTAAGAACTGTCCGCCATCTTTCGCACATTATTTTCGAAGACATCATTATGGCATTAACACTAAACAAGTTAAGGCGAGCATACTTTCCCGAGAAACACACTTGATCGACTCGCTCCCGCTCTTGCGAAAACTTTGTCGTCGCATTGTTTGCATTGGCGATCCGGGGCAGCGTCATTCCGAAGCGTGTCACGGTCTTGCGTAACTCAGAGTCCGAAAGTCTGATGTTCGAGCCCGAGGTCATGAACACATCGTTCGGAAATGTCGCGAGCGGCTGATCAGAATATCTGCTTTTCTTTCTCTGGGGTGCAATGTGGTTGGACTTTCGAGATGGGTTCAGGCTCGGGTGCGGGATGATGTTTTGGTTAGGGGTGAGCTCGCTAAGGGTTACGGGGCTTCGGCAAGAGATGATGCCTGGAGCGATCGTTCTTGTTTGGATGACGGCGACTCGTGGTTGTTTGATATGGCATGCTCGAAGGCTTTATTTTCTATTGGATGGGCAGAGTTGATGAATCCGATAGATATTCTTTCACCTTGATCGTCCTCATCCCTGAATTCGAGTAATCTCGCATTTGAGTAAACCTCGGCTTTGTTCTCTGCCATCACTGGAAATTAATTGGTTTCTTCAATACCACAAGAATACATACATCGCTCGTAGCACTTCTTGTAGAGGATTGTCTGTATCTTTTGGGCATCTCGCCATTTTTTTCGACAGTCATCCATTGTAGTTCTCACGCTCACATACCATGCAGCAAGCACCAAACGCCAAACGCCAGGTCGACTGACTCGATTTCCAAATCTGAGGCCGAGCATTAGGCATCTGCTTACAACCTGATCTCAGTCTGCCCCAAACCCTTCTTGAAGAACACGCAAATCTCCTCCCCGCACTCAATACTCCTCATTTCTTGGCCCACAATATTCCCATTTTTCAGCGGCGGCCCACCAACATTCCGGTTAAGATCATCCAGCAGTTCTTGCACCATCTCCATCATAGTCCCTGAACCTTTCTTACCACCATATACTTCCTGATAGCTCGTCGCCAGATCTTCGATGAAGTAGATACCACCAGGTTTGACGATCGGAAACAATCTGTTGAAGGACGTGATCTGTTGGTTCATGAAGTGTCCGCCGTCATCGATGATCACGTCAAAACCTCCTCCTGAGGCTGAGATGAACCTTTCTAGGAAGGCGGTATCTGATTGATCTCCTGTGAAAACTTTGATGTTCGTCATGTCTTGAGACCATTTCTCGACACAAGCGCGATCGTATTCGATGTAATACTTTTACCGTGTCAGCATAACTTGCAACTATTGAGTGTCCGGACTGACCAGATCAACATGAGGGAGGAACTCCAGCCATGTGTAGTAAGACTTTCCTGGGCCATATGCCATGTTGCATCCCAGCCCAATCTCCAGCATCTTCAGAGGCTGGTCTCTGATAGGATCAAGATATTTTTCGTACACTACGAGAGGTTGTGAGCAGATAGATCAACCCAAGACTGGAGTACCTACTATAGTTGTAGTGATGCGGATTGACTTTGTCTGTTCCATGTTTCGTTGCAATGTCCAGGAACGATAGTCGCGTCTCAACAGGTACAGGCGGTTCGACTTCAGTGACATTGATCTTTGGTTCTGAATCCAATTGCTCCTGAACTTCAAGATCTTGCTGATATGATATATCGTGAGATTGTAGGTTCCATAGAGTGGCAAATATAAAGATTATGCCTATTGCAGCACAAGCTGAGATAGGATTCCAGAGTTTCCCTGTCATGATAGACGATTTTACCAAGAATAAGAATGTCTTAGTGTTAATGACTAAAGGGAATTGCTTTGGAGGTCTTGAGAGTTCTCAGAAATTGAAAGCCATGAAGATAGGCTGAAGTCATGGAATGCAAGTCTGACATTCTTTCATTTGGATGAGCTGAGTTTGTGTTCCCATGATCTTCATCACGTACTGCTGCGTAACCTCACCTCGTTACGACCTGCAGATGGCCAAGGGGTTTACCACGCCATCATAATACCTTGGGATTGTCTTTGAAAGTGTACAATACACTTTATAATTTTCAGCAGCGGCTAGGAAGAACTGAACCGGCGAATGGAAGTCGACTGTTGAAGCTTGGCTGAGATCACTGCAACTATCCACAGCTCACGGCAACTGGAGATGGTGGTCTGGTGAAAGCACCGAAAAGAATACGGACCAAAACAATCGTACAACACTTCAAAACAAACCCAGCTTGGTATCGCTTACCATCGGATTGTTCTATTACTATTCTTTCGTAAATTCTCTACTTCCAATCTCCTGTTACGTCCCCAATCATCGGGCACGTAACCTCTCTGGGCATGCTTGTTCTTGTCGATCGTATTCTGGCTCTTGGCAAGGCGGCCTCGGCAAAGGCTTCTCCCAAACCCCTGGATTTTCAACCCCAGCGTATGGTCCGAATAGCAACACGATGTAGGATTGCGGCGCGGAGTCATCGTATAACCCCACAACAGGAAAGGTCGTGAGGAAGGCGTGCTCATGGCCGGCCGCAGTCAGTTTCAGTTGGTTGCATTGTTGTGATCTGTCCACAGTCTCGTGTGAATTTTCTCATGGGTTTGGGTAGAGCGACGATCGTGGTGGTTTACGTACAACAGCACACACTATCAACTAATGGGATCTCCTCAGCCACCGACATCCTGTGTAGCGGTTCTGTGCGACCATGTCATGCTGACATCAATTGTCCAAGTGGATCAGCACGTATTAATTGTCCGGCTGGGACGCCTAGCCTTGCCTTACCAACAACCTGCAAATATCAGCTCATCACCGATGCCTGCCTGGTCTTGTTCTCATCCACGACTCTTTCGCCGAGACAATTAACACTTGAAATAACTTCATGACATAGTCAGAGAAGATGCAGTTCTATCATGGAAACTTCTTAGCTCTCGCTTTCATGAATGCTGCCTTGGGGTATCGGGAATATAGCCGCGACACGATCAGGCTGGAGCAGAAACCAAAATCGCCTGCTGAAGGGTTTGTGAGGGAGAAAGCGAAGGGAAAAATAACGCAATTCAAAAGGAGATTTATTCCTTTATATCTTGCGGTCAATGGAGCCGACTGGCTTCAGGTGAGTTGGGAGATCCTTGGATTTAGTGCTCCATGACTGACTTGACAGGGGCCATATATCTATCCTCTGTACAAAGGTTTTTTAACTCCAACTTGTGAAGATCGATTCTGATTTTGGGCAGATGAGAAAAAGCTTCCCGAGGAAACAGTGGCAAAGCTGTTTATGGCTGGTTTCTTAGCTGCAGCGATCTCGGCTTCATTTATGGGAAAGCTGGCCGATATCTACGGTCGAAAGCTAGCTTGCCTCACATTTTGCATTTTATACTCGCTCTCGTGCCTCTCACTTTTGGCAGACCATATCGCGATACTGGTCATTGGCAGAATCCTCGGTGGCGCCAGCACTACTTTAATGTTCAGCGTCTTCGAAAGCTGGATGGTTACCGAATTCAACAAAAGATTCCCGGACGAGGCTGGATCTACGCTGAGCGGCATCTTCAGCGTGATGACGACGCTGAACAGTGTCGTTGCGATCGCGGCAGGAATCGTGGCTGAATCTGTGACGGACTTGGTGGGGACGCAGAAGACGCCGTTTATGCTTGCTGTTGCTGTGTTGCTGTGCTCTTTCGTGGCTATCAGTCACTTCTGGGTATGTTACCCTCCAAGCTGGAATAAGCCTGACACTAACGATATTGTAGGATGAGAATTATGGAGAGCGACGTGTAGAGATGTCACCAATTCTAGATTCGGAAAAACTATTGACCCCGAGAACACCTCGAAGCTCGTTGAGGTTGTTGTGGCAAGGTGTTTTTATATTACACACGAAATAGAACTCGGACTGATTTTCAACAGACAAACAAGTGCGGGCCTTAGGAGTTACTTCATGTTTCTTCGAAGGATCCATGTACATTTTCATCTTTTTCAAGTTTCCAGCATTGAAACTAGCGCATCAACTATCAGGAACCCAAGGCGGTATGTATTCCCCTACTTCTGAAAAGCATTTTATTTTGTCCTACTCTAACGCCTTTCAGAACTCCCATTCGGACTCATCTTTGCCATCCTGATGTCAAGCATGATGCTTGGTTCGCTTCTCTACAACTACATCAGCACCCATTGTCCACAGTTACCTCCTACGAGAATCCTCATCGCCCTCCTATTCACAGCGAGCGCCACATTCTTCGTCCCAGTGGTATGTCGTGACGAGAGAATTACGTTCTGGTGCTTCTGCTTATTTGAGGTTTGCTGTGGCATCTATTTCCCCTTGATGTCGTATCAGAAGGGCAAGATGATCGACGATAGTGTGAGAGCAAATGTTTACGGACTCATGAGGATACCTTTGAACGTTTTTGTGGTCTTGGTGTTGAGCACTACAAAAGATGGTGAGTGATTAATTTGTCCACTACAAGTGTAAAAATACTGACTGAGATAGGATTTCGTCACAGGGACTTGGTACTTACCTCGTGCAGTGCTCTGATGTTGTTTGCTGTTGTGGTAAATGCATCGCTTGTGTAGGCAGATGACAGACTCCGAGGAAGCTTATCTAGATCTGCAATGAAGAAAGATATCAATCTAAACACCGCAATCCGCGATAGAGCAGACAAAGAAATGTATTCTGTTCGGCACCTTTCATAAACTAGAGTAGACATGCCTTCTTACCAATCCCGATCACTTCCATAGAAGAATGCTTAACCTCTATCCCTGCGTCCCGAGACGCACTGTGTCACGAGACAGATTTATAGTTTTAGAATAACAAATTTCTTTTTGGAAGGTCTACGAAGTTGTTATTAATATGTTACTTTCTTTAGCCATTTCTCTTTAAAGAGACCACTTAGCGATAAGAAAAAGATAGTAGTTGATTATGCTATTGATCGTTTCATTCACCCCACTGGTCGCCGTTTCGGATGTTCCCCCTACTTAATCGCGACCGTTAAAGTCTCTTCAAAATTCGGAGCACCTGGGGAAGGTCCCATAACAAAAGAATATGACACTAAATTTTGAAAACGCTCAAAGAAGAATATAAAGAAGTCCGGAAGTTACTCCGATGTGACTAGACGGCCTCCTGTTTCGCTGCTTAATAATCGACATTAGCTGAGTTATAATTTTACTACGTTCACTCCCGGTCTTGCTATATTTTACTTAGCCACGATTCTCAGGTCTTGGCAGGTCTGTAGCGTATAATGGTCACGTGTGTTTCTCAAGAAAGAAGAAAACAAGACGTTGTCCCCTCCCAGATTTGCCTGCCTGCCTATTTTTACACCGAACAACATTTCTTTCCAGAAATCCAGTTTGTATTCCTATTGAACTTCATGTTTCTCATCCATCTCATCTGGCGGATTTCAAAGTTGAAGATTTTCTTTCGTAATTGTTTCCCTGGATGGTGAATAAACAATCTCCAGAAAATCATCTAGCTTCTAATGATCGACTGTCTCCTGAATCTGAGCACCTCATCGATTCATCCACCCGTTTCTTTCTTCAAGAGACATGTGTAGCTTTTTTTTCTGGCATGGCTCTTACACACATGTTTACCTTTTGCTTCGTTGTGGTGGCTTGTGATAGAATGGCACTAAGCCCATGCAAGGCTGAGCGGCCGCAGCACAGAATCAGCCCAGGCGCCGATGGGAAGTATGGACGAGGGATTCCGAGACAATTCAATTGTATTCAAGTAGAACAAATTTGCTTTACCAGTTTTCTCTTGATTCTTCAAAGTTTAGCTCCGTTTCCTAGAAAAGTTAATCCTCCCAATCAAAAATGGCACCTTTCGTTTACCAAACCCTAGAACCAAATCACATCCGACTCCTCTATCTGCTCCCCTCCACCTCTCCGGACTTAGACAAGATCGAATGCGAAATCGTCCGCGTCCACATCGACCAAGCAAAGGACTACGAAGCGCTTTCATACGTTTGGGGGCCCCCAGACGCAATCGAAAGCACAATCCAGATCCAATCCCCCAATTGGCAACTCTGGAAATCAGCAAGCAGCAGCAGCCTCCGCATAACAAGCAGCCTCCTCATCGCCCTCTGGCATCTCCGTTACGCCTCCCAACGCCGCCACCTCTGGATCGACCAGATCTGCATCAACCAGGCGGACACGCTGGAGAAGAACGCGCAGGTGCGTCGCATGGGCGAGATCTATAGGAAGGCGCAGTCGACGGTGGTATGGTTGGGTCCGAGGGACGATGAGGATGCGATGTTGTTGATGGAGATGCATGACAAGTTGTCGGTGTTGCCCGTGATGTCGAGTGCGCTGGGTGGGGTGAGGATGTTGGATCAGAAGGCGTTGGTGGAGATGATTGGGACGACAGTGAGGCATGATAGGGAGAGCGAGGTGGTGCGGAAGAGAAGGTTGCTTTTGGAAAGGTTCATGGAGTTGGCTTGGTTTGGGAGGGTATGGTAAGCGAGATGGTTTCCGTGTCGACATCCTGAGAGACGACACATGTAATATACTAGGTTGATAAAAGACACCATGCTAACTGGAAGTAGGGTTTATCAAGAGGTGGTCGTAGCCCGAAGGGTAGACATGATCTGGGGCGACATACTCCTTCCCCTCGACTTCATCACCGGCTTGATCGTCTCAGTTTACGGCATCGCAAAGAGCGCCGAAGACGGCCGCTGGCACCGGCGCATCAAAAAAGCCAGCGGCTTCTCCCCAGTACGAACCATCTACCACGACCGAAAATCCCACCGGGAAAGCAAACTGAACCTTCTCAATGTCTTGTCGTATGCACGGAAACACCTCAACGCTACCGACGACCGCGACTACGTCTTTGCTTTTCTGGCCATCAACAAGAACCTCGCTTCCACAGACAAAGCAAAATTGCAAGATCAAAATGGGGTGCCGTCGCTTCATGATCTTGTCTTGCCGAACTATCTAGACTCGGTGGAGGATGTGTACACTAATTTTGCGCGCGCAGCCGTGCAGAGTTCATCGAGCCTGGAGATTTTGCAGTATGTAGTGCCCACGAAGTTGTCGACAGAGCAGAAATACACCCACCCCAGCTGGGTTCCCAACTGGGCGAATCGAAATTTCGTCTGCGGCAGTCCGATCTTTGTGGCTGGCGTGCCGAACCACCTCAGCACTTGCAGAGGGAATCTCCATCCACAAGCGTCGTCCATGCATTCCAATATCAATCCTAAAGAACTCCACGTTTTTGGTCACAGAATAGACTGCATCGGGAAGGTTCTCAAACACAGCTTTAAACATGCGTATTTTATTCCGACTCTCAAGAAGGCTTTTGGGCTTGAGGAACTCTTGAGTCTTCTGAGAAGCAGCTTGGAGCAGATGGCGCAGGATAAAGGTGCAGAATTGCCGGAATGGTTTGTGCGTAATGCGCGGGAAACTCTGCTCCGGACTGTTCTTGCCGATGGGGCGTTCACCGTGGATCACAAACTGCACTACCCGATCGAGAAACTTCAACTAGCCTACCAGAATGCGGGTTCTGGCCTCGTGGTGGAAGAAAACGAGGAAGAGATCAGGTTGCGCCAGTATCTGAGACAGACTGGCGAGGTGGCGAGTGGAAAGCGAGTTTTCTTGATGGGAGGACTCGATATTGGGCTTGCCTTCTCGACGGTAAGAGATGGTGATATTGTTTGTATTCTATACGGTTGTGATTTTCCTTGTGTTCTGCGAAGGTGTACGTCAGATGGTAGTTCGCGGAACAGTTACAGTTTTGTCGGCTTGTGCTTTTTGAATGGTTGGATGGATGGCGCACGCAATAGCCGAGATTGGGATTGGTGGAGGGAAGATCCTGAGGAGTTCATTCTAGTTTAGTGTTTGGTTTTGCTTGGCATCTGATATTATTGGGTATTTTAGTGGATATTAATGGACTAGAAGAATAGTTTCGTCAAGACATGGTTGGCAAATTCCAAGATTCCAGAGACACGTTCACCACGAGTAGTTCGAGATAAACACACGGGAGATAAATTTAGCTACCCTCAACTTGGCCCTTTGAGACCTGAAATGAACCCCCGAGGAATTGAAGTCTTTCGAAAAAAAAAAAGAAAAGAAAAAACACGATTGCTGCTTAACAAAGAAAGCAGAAGTATTTGATCTAACCAACCCTCTCCCTATTTAGATTGCAACACACTAACCTGTCATTTCTGATCCCAAGTCAACTGGTGCAAAAGCTCAATGACATGCGCAGTTGATTAGCCAAAAATGAAAAGGAGAGATTAGAAACATTTCCTATGCACGATAGATGGTCCACCCTCATCATACTCTTGTGAACTGATCCACATCTGCTGGAAAGTCGACAGTGATGCCAAGATGGAGCCCCCAATCCAAGCAGAGTACTTTCTCTCGGGGGGCGCAATGATCTTAACTCTCATATCATCCGGAGCTAGCGCTGTTATCTCTTTCTGCATTCTGTCGACCATGCCAGGATACATCGTGCTTCCGCCAGCCTTGATGACAATCCATTAGACTTGCTAAGTTTTCAAAGTAGAGATCGAGAGAGGTGGATTGTGAACATACAAGAACGATATTATTGTAGAGATCTTTCCTCACACCCTCATCACATTTCATGATTGAATTGAACGTGGTCACATGTAGTCCGCCACTCTCGAGGCCCACGGCTGAAGGTTGGAACAGCACCTCGGGAGCTCTGAAGCGTTCGTTTCCAATAGTGATGACCTGGCCGTCTGGCAGTTCATAGGATTTCTCTAGCCAGGCGGATGTAGGTCTAGACATGGGAAATTTGATCGGCTGTGCTGAAAAGAATTGAAAGTTAGTCAAATGATTGAATCTCCCATGGATGTTGCTTGTCGAAATTCACCAATTCTTCAAGAATTTGATTCATGGACAAATCAGGGACTACACACCTTCCGTAAACAGATCATTGAAGGAAGCATGATCTGATACCTCGCTAGTGATAGTGAACATTGTTCCCCTACGGCTAGACAAAGGGGTTGGATCAGCGTATTCTTCGCTGACTTCGCTGGGGGTTTGAGGAAACCTTCCCGAAGTCATAATTTCTTGTTCAAAGTCAAGAGCTGTGTAACACAGCTTCTCCTTCATATCTTGAACGATCTCACGTTCAGCGTAGGTACTGAATACGTATCCTCTCTCGGCCAGGATCTTCATTAGATAATCAGTCATGTCCTTTCCACCATAATCAACTCTTGAGATGGCATTCGGCAGTGGGAATCCCTCAAAGACTGGGACCACGTTGGTAACCCCTTCACCCGAGTCGACGACGATTGCAGTTGTGCGGCCACTGGCGTACATGGAAAGGACAGCATTGATCGAGGAATAAAATGCCGGGCTTTTGAAAGTCTCAAACATGATTTGCGTCATCTTTTCCCTTGACGCGTTCGATCTTTTAGCCCAAGAACAAGCTTAGCTAACACTTCGGAGACTTACCTTGAACTTTTGGGATTTATAGGCGCCTCGGTCATAAGAATTGGATGTTCTTCTGGAGCACATCGCAATTCATAGTAGAACGTATGATGCCAGAGCTTTTCCATATCATCCCAATTAGTAACGACACCTCCTTCAATCGGCGTTCTAAGTGATAGAATACCACGCTTCGACTGCGCTTCATTGCCCACATATGAGTCTTTCTGACCCATTCCAATCATTATACTAAGACTCTTCATTAGTGACCGCATGGACGGTTGAAAGGCTAGGTAAATTTACGCATGACTCCTTGGACGGCCGACAATTGAGGCTGGAAAATGTTAGCTTTCTTCATCAAAGGGACTGCTGACTAATGTGATGGCAATTTGGATTTGGCCATGCACTTACGAAATACTGCTCGCGGTGCATCGTCTCCAGCAAATCCAGCCTTGAACATTCCGGAGCTGACAGTTCAGGTAGAGACGAGATCAAGGACTGTCTCCAAGCAGCCTTACCCATTGTCGAAGACAAGGCCCGCGACCTCTTCTTCCATACTTCTTTTGATAATTAAGACGGTGGTCTAGGGTTATTTTGAGCAATAAAGTGTTAGAATATCGTGAAGTAATTAATATCTTGAGTGGATGTTGCCCGGGGTGAAGTCTAACGTTTTAGCAGCAGTTGACCATCCAACTCTTCTAAAACATAAGGAGGCATTTTTGAGACAAATGGCTGAGAGTGAATGCCTCATTTGTCGCTGGAACAATATGGAAGTTGCCGCCATTTCAAGCCAACGTATTCAGCTCCCTTCCACAAATGAAAAGGACAAGTTTTTATTGGTGCCCCCGCGACACAGCCCACTCACCATGCAGTTGATCGATCGATTGTCCGCCACACCGAGACTTGAGAGGCTGAGGCGGTTAAAAAAAAGGATGTACTCCTTGCAGAAATGATTTAAGTACTGTACTGTACTAGTGATTTGATTCGCTTTTCGAGTATCTTTATTTTGCAGGGTCTCGCGTTGGCAGACTAACCCTAATGAGGTAAGGAATAAGGATTACATGTAAGGTAGCATACTGCATGATCTGGCGGTGAGAGTTATATAATTAACCTGGTCGCGAATTATGATGTTGCATAGTTATGTATTCCGCAGAACGTGATATAATATAATGCACCCAGTATAATGCCATGTTTCGACTGAGCAAGACCGATAAACAGGTTGCAACACTATTCTCTGACTTATTATGTACGAACTACATAAATTGTCACTGCAATTTTATGAGACCGGACAGTGAAGCCGGTTGATCTTCTTCATCTGTATTCACGTTCTCTCATTTTACATCTTCAGCCTCTGCCCTCCATATAATTAGAGCAGAGCATAATGATAGAGTCAGTGCATGATCAGGACTCAGGATGCGTTTTCGTGAGTCTATACATTCTTTTTAGAGTGTTATTGCTTGTACACTTTTCCCTGTTTCTTTCCATGTGAATGACAAGTTACGCATATTGCTTAGCGTGTCTGGATGGTCTGCTCGGAGCTTCGTCTTGCGCATCTCTATCACTTGCAACTGCAGCTCTTCTGCTTCATCCCATCGGTCTTGATCGTCTTCCTCAATTTGCACTATTGAGGGCAGAAGATGGAATTTGTTTGTTCCCGGGTTAGTAGTCCATTTACATTAGTTATATGCTAATCTTATAGCTATTCCATGGACCGGGCAGACTTGTTTCTAGACGCCCCTAGTTCGACGGAAGGCACAGCTTATTTTATTAAGACCTAAGTTAATTCAATATATCAAGTAATCCAAACCGACTGTCTGTCGTATGCCGCAAAGCACGTAGGATGTAGAACGACAGTAAGTCCGATTCTTTTATTAAAAAATCCTGGCCGCTGGCTGAGAATTATCACGATCGCCCCCTTCTTGGTGCTTGGAAGTAATGTATAGAGGCAGAGATTAGTCCACGACTCCTTAGGAATCGCCTGCTCGAATGGAACTCTAGTCATGCTCGCCGTGAATTCAACATTCGCGTCTCCACCATGTGGCATCAAGGGGACATCTGGATAGAATAAAGCCTCCCTGTCGTGCGCCCATTTCAGGGTATACCTATATCTGTACTTGACTTTAAATGGCTCTTCCAGTTTATCGTCGCTTGAACGTTGAACGGTGACACGGATGCTGAGTACGGCACAAGGAGCATTAATGCTCATGGATGGCGCCAGAAGAAGGATCAATCCTCTGGCATTGCAGCTCCCACACGAGCGGATCGTCTATCAGTCTTGGGGTGGAAGGCGTTACGGCATGCGAGATTGGGCACTCTATACTCGCCCAGCTCCAGCTCGGCGCATGGTGACTTGGATTCGTCTGGCATGAGTGGACGCCATCTATGTCATTAGTACCACTTCTCCACCTTAGAGTCCTCGAGAACTTTCCAACAATTAAACCCAATCTATATACCTGCTCCGATCTCTCTCAACTCTTTCGCCTGTTCGTAGACTGTTACTTCAACATTTAGAAGTGCCGAGAGGGCGATTGCAGCGCCGAGACCACCTGGCCCGCCACCGATGATGGCGATGCGGAGGAAAGGGGGGGTTGCAGAAGGCATGATGATAAACAGACAGTATATAGAAATTTGAAGCTGTTCAAAATAGATTTGAGGGAGCAAGAGACCTGGATTGTTCTGTGCCTCCACTGCAACACCAGTACAAGGCGGAAAGTCGACGATTTCAGCAACTAAGAGTGCTCTGGGAATTCTAAGAAGGGTCACAGAACTGCTCGGAATGCTAGCTTGCACTGAAAAAGTGCTCAGAAGAATTTGGTGACTGCGCAGTATCGATTTTCACGAGTAATACTAGGGATAAGCAAATACCATAAGCTAAAAATTGCCAAGACGATCATGCTATGAGCAAAGGCCATGAGCTTTTTAATCATGTTCCACAGCGACTAGTGATTGTAAGCACTTCTTCAAGAACCAGTGTTCTCACAACATGGAACAGCAAATAAGCCAACGGGACCGTCCCGATACTGAGGGGGAAATACGTGTACGCAGTCCGGTCCACCCTTCGTCATCTGGTCTGCTCTGGAACTTCATGTTGGCTAACATCGAACGACACCTTTCGGAGGGGAAAGCCGAAGTCGAAGCTATTCGGAGTTCTGAGTCCCTCTTCGCTATGGTTGAAATCATCAGGATCAAGAGCCAAGATGGGTCTGAGTGCTTTCATCGGGACGGGCTTGAGGATGTAAAGATCGACTCCGCTGTCAGAAGCATCTCGTTGATATTTCTCGGACGAGAAGCACGTCAGTGCAACAATTCGAGTGCGTGGTAGGCATTGCTCCTCTTCGTAGGCTCGGATGTGACGTGTCGAAGTCAAACCATCCATAATCGGCATCGACAAGTCTGGTCAAAGTCAGCGTTATATAGAGACGACATCCCGGGGCGTAGAACTGACCCATGAATATGACCTTGAAGACACCGGGAGTGGTTTGGTACTGCTCCAAAGCTTCCAGTCCGTTCATCGCCGTGACATACTCCTGCTTTGCGCTTCTCATACAATGCATAAGAATCTGCGGGTCAGTGACCGGAAGTTACATGCGTTAGGTAGAACATACCTTCAGGTTCACGGCATTATCTTCGACCAAGAGGACTTTGTTTCGTGCTGGACTGTGAATAGGCGATACGGAGGTTGTAACGGGAGATGAAGAAATGGCCTCTGCGGACATCTCTGAAGTCCCCTGTTCCCCCACCAGTCGTCTCGACACATCAGCAAGTGGAATTACATGATCAGGCCGGGGTTCGTGAAGCGTCGGTCTAGGCGTGGGAGCGTGGACACTTTCAGTCATGCCAGATCGAGTGGCTTTGGGGATCAGCGATGGACTATGAACGCTTGACGGGCTTTGGTCGGATGACAGAGAAGCGCTTTGAGCTTTCGCCGACGCTGCTGTGCTTGCCATTCCCGAAAGTTTGGTGTCTAGGCAGACCTTAAGAACTCGTGCGAACTTATGTGGGCCAGCTCTGGAAGAGATTAGCTTCGTGCTAGATGCGGACAAGGCTTGTGGGATGCGCAAGCCAAGTTGTGCCATAGATAAAGGAGAAGAATCGATTTCAGAAAAAAGGGTTTACAAACGGCATTGACAGGTACTGCACTCCCTTAGTGCTCAGCAAACGGCTCTCGGTTGTATCTTCGAAGACGATCAGAGGTATGGAGCTTGAATGCTCTTCTAACAGATTCAACTTTGAACGAAGACCTAGCAAAACATCTCCTGTTGCGGAATCCAATTTCGGACTGTTGACGACCTCCATTTCGAACCAATCAACGGCCATAGAGGTCAAAGAATTCTTCAGAGCGAGCATCGACTTTGCGTGTGCGCTCAATATTCCTGTTGGCTCCTCTTCCACTTTCAAATATATTAGCACTGTGCATAGATCAAGCGGCTGCATGATCGAAGTGTTGAGTTTGAAAAGGTAACAAACTGAATTGCAAAGGAGATTCGTCACCTACCATCAGGATAGTAATCGAAGTCAATGAGACACAAACGACGTCCTTTGGTCCGTAGTTTGACGGCAATCAGAAGATTCTCGCTGCTTATAGACCCCTCTTTAGGTGGTACTGATGGGGGCTGAAGAGGAACCGAAACGGTGACTTTGGTACCCTGTCTGATTTCGCTTCGAATGTCAATTTGGCCACCAAGGTCTCGCACAAGATGGCGAACAATTGACAGGCCAAGTCCAGTGCCGACCGCCATCTGGTCTTCCTGCACGAAAGGTGCATAGACATTATACTTCAAGAAGTTCTCTGACATTCCTTTTCCGGAGTCTTCAACCTGTAAAGTGACTATGTGATTTGCTGACGACTTTGATGACGGTGAAGGTTCGCTCCTCAAGGTGACGTTGACAAATCCTGTCTTGGTGTATTTCAGAGCATTGCCAAATAGGTTCACTGGAGATCTGTGTTAACGTAGTTCGTTTCTGCGAGGAGTTCTAAAGGGAAGCAAATGTGTGGAGACTCTTGGCACGGAACAGATTGCCCTTATGGTCCAGGACTTACTGAGTATTCTTGTCCAGGCACTGACCTGAGACTTGAAGATCCAAGAATCTTCCTTCGAAATATTGAGTATAAGCATCACTTTGCTTTTCGTTGAACTCATGTCGATGGGACTGCTATCCGGCAGTCTGACGTCTTCAGAAGTGCCGAACATCGACTTGTGAAAATCGTGCCCGTAGTAGACGCTCTCCATTGTTGACTCGATGATATCGCTAAGGTCCAAAGGCTTCGCCTTTTTCATTGAGCTGCCATAAGTGGGTGTACTGGTACTTGATTTTGCCGATGACTTTCTGGGAAGGGAAGACTTCGATGTGATAGCGTAATCGAGACTGCGAAAGTCAGTAACCTATATATGTTTCCTCTCGGTATAAGCGAATGTTACATTTGATCCATCGTGTCGAGAAGGACTTCACCACAGACAGTGATGGTGCGAATCATGTCATCTTGCAATAGTCCTGTCGATGTCTCTTGCAACGCTTCGGAACTAGCAAGAATCCCGTGCAGAGGAGAGCGCAGTTCATGGCTGACCGATGAGATGAAGTCCATCTTCTCTCGCTCGGCCGTCGAGACATCTAACCTAGACTTCTCCGACATGATGCAGCTCGTAAATGCTGCTAGGTAGTTGATGTCAGGCGGATGGATGATGCGTGCATAGTCCGTTGTCCCTGTATATGTATAAGCAAAAGAGGTGAAACTGTAGTACGGTATTTGGTGGAAGTGGAATCGATGCATCGTGGCAGGGGATCAAAGGGGATACATACATGCAAGAATTCCTGCGAACCATTGGTCAAAATGATTGTCCCAAAGTGGAAAAAACATGATGGACGTCGCTCCAGGGCAAGTGTGCGACAATTCCGTTGCCCACTTTTTGACTCGCTCAGGATTGGCCGGGACTGACATCTCATTGCCATTTGCGTCGAAATTGTCTATGAATTTGCCTTCGCGTTCAAAACCGAATACTGTCCCTTCGCGGAAAGATTGAAGAAGCGACCGAAGAGTTGAACGACACAATGGTATTTGTCCTGTTGCGAAAGGTAGTTCCTGAGTCAATACCGAGCCCTGAACTGAATGGCCAAGCACTTCTGTTGTCAACGCACGATCAGAAGTCGACGTCTTCGAGGATAGGCCCTGGCCAGTGTGTCGAGGTGCTTGTGAAGACTCTTGAATGGCAGTCCACTCATCATCCTCGTCTTCCCTTGCCCTTGGCGTGGACACAGTGTTAGTCCGGCCTGTAGAAGCTCCGGATTCCAAGTCAATATCTTGGAAGCAAGCGTCAATCAACATCACCCCATCGAGTTCTAGTCCTTCTCGAATTCGATAGCAAGCCCGAGAATAAAGTTGCTGCATCTCTTCCGTTGCAAGAGGTTCTAAGAATGCCCCTTCTCGACGCATTGTCAAGCCCCTTCCACGTAAATTAGCGGCAGGCGAGAATGTATCTGTCGAAATCCTGGACCTCTGGCTTGGCGAGTTCCCCATGCCGCTACTTGATGTTGATGCTCGCTCCCGCTCTTGATTTATATCCTCGTGCCGGTAGCTTGTGTTCATTTTCTGTAAAGCTCGAGGTAGCGATGTTTGGTGAGCGCTTACCGTGGTCGGAAAGGATCTGTCATTATCACTGGGTTTTTGGTCCGACAACGATGACACAGTGTGTGCCATACCTGGTTGCAAAGAAGACAGGCGCGATAAATCGATCGAACTATATCCGTGAGGTGCCGCCCAATCCTCCGGAATCGACTTCTTCTCGACAAACATGCCGAGGCCATGTAGCATTTTATCGGCTCGGTGGAAATGATTTTGCATCTGCACTAGCTCCAGGTGCTTCATGATGGCCGAGGAGATCTCTGCCAGAGATTCCACTTCCTTGGTACTGAGTCCATCTCGAGGTTTGCTATCTACGACGCAGAATGTACCGATGACATGACCTGTTGGGCTGGTGATTGGGACCTCCGCGTAAAACTTCATGAAAGGCCACTCCGATACGTAGGGTCGATCTTTGAAGCTGTCCATTTGTGAGAGATCGTTTATGACATAGCAGGTGGGATTGGCTTTGATGTGGGCTGTGTCGATATTGAGACTTCCATCTTTCGCTGTAAAGACTCGAATAGCTTTGCATGCGTTAGCAGAGGACTGACAACTGGCAAGCCATAGCTAGAATTATGACTCGTATCATCGACAGTGCAGTTGGAGAAACTTACTACTTGGGCAGACACCCCACATGATGTCCAAGATTCTTGGGCCAAGGTACACCTCATCTCCGGGGGCAGTCTGATCCAGGTCGTGCAACGAAACACTCCTTGTTGCTTCCGCGAGTATGTATTGATTATCGTGGTCCATGAGAGATATGAAGCTTCGCTGGCAATCCAGACGAAAGGCACCTAGCTGGGCAAACGCTGTCAGAGTCGAGTCGTGCTTGAGACGCTTCGCATCGTCTGGAGGGTCCGATCTGCCAACAGCTGGCATAGGGGGGCCCTGATTTTGACAATCATGGTCGCTGCTGATGTCTGGTGCCCAGTTGTTGGAGATTGAGGACCGATGGCAACTGACTCGAGGAGTGTAGTATCTGAACAGCAGAGCCCTGGTCAGGACGTTTCCTTCACCAAAAGGCACGTGGTTTAAGGGAAAGGGTCACAAACCTCATGAGATCTCGAACGCGGGCCCGTTCGAGATCCAATGGTGTCTGCTGCTGCGGGAGCATTGCGGATCGCCCTGCGATCAGGCTTCGTCCTGATGAGATGTTATCGGGTGAGAATGAGAAAGGGCTGTGTGGTGGGGTGGTGACTATTGCAAGGAACTCGGCGGAGGTGGGTGCTGCTGCTCTACACCCTAATGGATGTACCACAGCAGTCGTGAAGCTGATGACCATCACAATGAACAGGGAGAAGGATAGAAAAGAGGGAGAAGGGAAGAACTTTGTGAGGCAGCGAGGAAGGATGTTGAAACGGAAGCGGGCGGTCTAGACCAGTCCCGACCGCTGTATGTTGACATGGGCGAAGGATACCCAATTCAAGCTGGAAGGAACGAATTCACTGCGTCACCAAGATGCCACGAGTACCTCGATACATGACATCAACAACCTCACCACGCCTTTTACAGTCTTTAGACAGTGAATACCCTTTCCTTTGAGTCCGTCTAAAATGATATGCGTGAGATGCACCACGCGCAAACCAGCGGCAGAATCTCATGAGGGGACTCTTGGACTTTGCAACACTGCCCAGCGAATATTCCAGCCCAACATGACATGACCAACAAGAAAAAAAAATTCATCCAAGATATTCGAACCACGAGATATCGGATTTCATCGAGACTGGAACGCATTGAGAATTTTGGTGCAAGGGGTAGCTTGGATACACACTTGCAAAGCTAACCGAGTCGTCCAGCATAGCTGTCATTGGTGACCACAGCATGTTTTTGGATACCAACCGACTGCCGATTTGATGTACCATTTGAAAAGCCCCTAAGACACGACTATCGACCTTCCGTCATCTTAAAGACTACCGGCTCGCTTCGCCAGTATATATCCTTGCGGGAATTTGGTGAAAGCAGTGCAGCATTAACGCCTTTCGAAAAGGAGCCCATGAACGTGCTGCCGCATTACTATCCATGGAAGGACACAATGCCAAGAACGACTTGAAAGCTACTTCAAGACTGCAAACGTATTCATCGCAAGCAATTGCAATCCAAGTTGGCACCATTGACATGCACTCGCCCTGTCCGGGCACTTCCCAAGCGCCTAATTGACACCGCCCACTCACGCTGGGATTTCACAACGAACAAGACCTTGTTCAACACAAGATCCATCACTTGAGAATAGCACAAAATAAATCGTACTCTTGACCACAGCGCTGACACCTTCTACTGTGACAGAGTGCGAGCTACCAATAATTCCACAGATGACTTCATCGACTTCGTTGACAATGTAAATGCATCGCTACAAACACAGCTATGCTCCGATGATCAAAGACACAATCAAAGACATCAGAACGTAAAGTTATTTTCAACAAAAACACAAAATCAATGTAAACATGCATAACTCGCTCGTAAGAAGGACAGGCAGAACAGGTACAGGTCTACAAAGGAAACGGCTGACCAACTAGCCGCAAACCATCTCAAAACCATACCAAGTTCGACGAAAAGCCATTTCATACAGGCCACGTCTTAGATCAAATTCGATACATCACCAGTATCCGTGATTCGATACTTGCTGCAACTTCCTGGAAAGGTAGTGTCTTGACTCTCGCTTGTCCGCCAGCCGGCGGCCACTCGAACCGCGACCTCGACGCCGACGACAACATGGGCATAACGACAGCAATCGCTTCAAGCAGGAAAAACACCATCCTAGGTATGGCAATTGGGCTGATATAGTACCTTTATCTATCTTTGGTACTCTGTATTGACCTGCATTTAATAGTTCCGCGGATATTCCAAGAATTTCTACGGGGGTCGAGGAATTTCGAACAGAGTCTCGAATCGTCCTCGAGATTTTGGTACCCATCTCAGCACTGAGGGTGAGATAACGGTATTTACAGATCTACAAGGCGTAAGCTTTGTACGTTTAGGTAATGTGATACGTTACGATTTGATTATGTTTTCTTCCTTTGCCGACTTAACATCAGCACCCCAACAGGACTCTTGCGACTTCAGCGGCAGCACCACGCAACCCTCCACATATGATTAGTTTTGGATTAGTGATCTATATACATCTCAATCAATCATGTGATACATTACATCAATCTTCCTCTCCATCCTCCAAAGGATAAACATCCACACCATAAGTCTCATTCAACCCCACCCTCTGCACCACCCTCCCACTCTCCATCCTCACCCAAGTCTCCACCTCCATTTCTCCCTTCCCTTCTCCCTTCCCTCCTCCCTTCCCACCACCACCACCACCAACAACACCCTCCACTAACCCATCAAGCCCCAACTTCACAACCCTCGCCCCCCTCTTCCAATTCCCATACCCACCATACCCCGAATGTTTACAAAAACACAAATGCGGCCCCTTCCCCTCCTCAACCGGCCAATTCGCACACCACCCCTCCCCATGATCATGGCCCACATATACACTATGCACGCCCTTCACCTCCCTCAACCCCCTCATAAACGGCCCATCCTGCCACCCATCCCCCTGTCTCGCAAGCGGCACATCATCATTCAGCCCGGGAAACAACCTCGACTCATCACCTACATTCGGCAACAATGTCTCCTGTACAGTGAGGAATGCAGACGGTGGGATATGCACGAATACCAAGCTTGGGATGACTTTCCCGTATCTTTTTGTCAGGGAGTGAGATTCAGATCTGAACCATGAGACGATGGAGGGGTCGACCCAATCTGGGATCTGCTCTGAATCTGACGAAGCTTGGAATGGTGCACCACCTTGACTATCAAAAAACCACAGAATAGCAAGTGGAGCACAAATGCCACGACAAGTGTCCTTACGGGGATAAATAGGCAAGTAGTAATTCGTCACGCCAGCGACACCTTTCGGCGAAGATTGCGTGTAGGAAAGAGAGTATTTGTTCTCTTGCGCGAAGAGCGCGGTTCGCGAGAGGTTGAATTGCGAGTCGTGATTTCCGTATGTGCTTGCCCAACTGAGGTTGCGTTGGACGAGGGGGGCGACGACTACGTCGAGGTAGGCGGTGGAGTTGGTGAGGAAGGTGTTTTCGCCGGTTATGAGGTCGCCGTCTGAGATTCATCAGCTCAGGTTTTTATTGTTACTTTGTCCAGAAGGGGAACAACAAGGGAAAGGTTCGGAAGTGGGATGTAAAGTTACATACTCAGCACCACTAGATCGGACACCTCGTAATCTAGAATCGCGTTCATGACTTTCGTAGAACTGACATCCTGATCTATGCCCCAGCCATTTTCTTCTTCTCCATAATGCAGATCTGAGAATATGGTGATCTGGAACTCATTATTCTCATCCACACGCAGCAAAGGCTGGTAGGCTTGTTTCGAGGGGGTGGAGATGAGAGATGTAGCTGTGAGCCAGCGAGAGAGGAGGTTAGGGAGGTACATTGTGTGGAGAAGTGTGAGAATGGGGAAAATGAGGAAGGGGAGTAGGAGAGCCATGATTATATATTACTCCCATGGCTGGGACTTTGAGTTTGGTAGATGGAATTGAGAGTGGAGATGTTGCTGGATGAAGAAGGTCGATGAGATGAGGTCGAGATGCGTGCCAAGAAGCTTGAAGTTGATTGGCTGGCGGTCTGTTAGAGAGGCAACGTGATTTCTGCGTGACCTTCGTGTCTTTACTCCGATACCTTGTAAATGCGTTGAGTCAAGCTTGAATAGGGGACGTACAAGAATAATCAGCAGTCAAAGAATTTTTGAAGCTTCTGCATTCTATAAGTCTAATATATGCCGGGTATCATTACATCTTCTCATTATTGTACGAATTACCCCGCCAAACTCCCCCACCGATCTGTTCTATATCTCCCTGGATATCAATACCCAAACCTTCTATGATACCAAACACCAACCCATATCGTACAATCCGTGTCTAAATCTCCTCAGCCTCACAAACCCACAACCGCAAACGCAACCACAGCCCCCAGCGCTACCGAACTCAACCCAAACTCCTTAAACGAGCTCGCCCCAGACGTCGAAATCGGCGTAACACTAGGTGACAGCGGTCTACCAGTCGCGGAAGGAGAAGTTGAATTTCCCCCAGATGTTCCGTTCGATATACTCGTTCCCGTCGGTGATGTTATGAATGTTGTGCTCGTGCTTGTGCTGACTGTTGCGTTTGAGCCTGATGGATAATTCGCGATTGTGGAGGTAGGTACGGGAGCGAGGATGGAGAGAGAGGGTGTGTATGACGCTGTGGTGTTGCTACTAATACTGGTTTCGTAGATGGGAGATGCGAGGGTAAGGCTTGAGAAGCTGGATAGTAGTAGAGTTGCGAGGAAGAGTGTGGTGGTTTGTGTTGAGGAAAGCATTTTGATGTTGTGTTTTTGTGTGATGACTGATGAAGGAAATATGAAATGATCTTGAAGCGATTGTGATTTGACGAGAATGAAAGTAGCAATTAAACAGCAAAGAATAAAGATTTTGGTCGATGCAGAGGAGGGGGGTATATATGAAAACCCTCAGCATTCGCCTCACATTCCCGTACTTTCCGCCATCAGATTACACATCACGACTCAACACGCCGGTACGCTGCGCAGCGCAGTCAGCCTCATGACGACGCTCTGCGCTATGCATACTTGATTTGCACGTGTGGAATCTCCTCCCTTCAGCTCAAGTAAATAGCAAGCAATAAATCTGAAATGCTCATGTCCAATCGGTGCTGATTGTTGTCGCGAAAAGAAAGGTCCCGAATGTGGCTGAGGGGTGCTGACGAAAATGTTTGTTTTGCGCCACCGATGTCAACCTCGGTGTCACCGTGATGCCAGCGGAGAGTCGGTACTTGTGGAGATAACCTTTCTAAATTAACATATATGGCCAATTGAACACTTTGACAAGAAGATTGAAGAGGCTCTTTCATGCGAATGCGTCGATCTTAAGGCTGAAGTCAGGATGTTGTGGTTTGGTTGGTGAGTTGGCGATCTTCAGGGGCGAATCTCTATTTTTAGTAAGCGAGACGTTGAGAAGGTCAACACCTGAGAAATCCAGTGAGTAGAGAGGGTTGGGAGTGTTATTAAAAGGCTAAGTTAACAGATGATACTAAATACAAATCGAATCATGTACATGCTCTCCGAAATAAACATGACGAGAGCTCCAATTTCTCGACTTTGCTTAGATATGTCCCCGCGAATCGGAACTTTGAGGCGGTACAGTTCCTACCACCTCGGATCTTCCATAACTTCTCAAAACTTCTATGACTTCTTTCTGTTCAAAGGCTTCAGCAACCTCCATTGCATTACCATATCTCGACGTCTTCATTTCTGTACCTGCACCATGAGATAGCAGTATCCTGACAAGCCTCGCATGACCTTCAGCACACGCAACGTACAGTGCAGGCCCAAGTGTGTTTCCCGGAAGTACAACAGCATTGACCATGGCACCTGCACAGAGTAGCTTCTCAACAATATCCATATTCCCCTCTTTTGCAGCGCAATATAAAGCAGTGCCGCAGTGATCTGACGCTCGGTTGATTGTATCGGCTATCATCTTCTTCCGAAGGATGAAGTCTACTCCAGCTTCAAAATTTTGATGGATGGCGATATGAAGAGGTCTTTCTCCCACACGGTCTTCGGTATCGATATCAATGCCTCGAGACTCTAGGTACTCGAGAGTGGCTATGTCCCCATTTGCCATGGCGTAATGGACCGCGTTACGCCCCTGAAATGTCGCTGCGAGATTGGCGCCTGCCTTTTCTAGAATCTTCAGCGTCCTGATCACCTCTTTACTTGGCCGGGGGTGAGTCAGTACTGAAAGCATGAGATCATTTCGATCCTTTTCGTCTTCGGCTGATAATTTCGGGCCCTTTGCTGTAAACCATGCCGCCGGATCCAGGTCACAGCCCTGGACTGAGGGCAGAAACCTCTCTTCAAGAATTTGAGGGTTATCTGCTGAATCAGACGAGTATGTAGGGCTTTCAGGTCCCCAGTAGCCTGACCAAGATGCATTCTCAAGCCTGGTAGGAGTGGCCTTGACCTTCAGCGCCTTGAGGATTGCCTGCACCTCGGATTCATAGGTAGCCTGTCGCAAGGCTCTGTCGAAGATAGAAACCCATGTTCCACTGACGGTTTTCGCATGATCGACCTCGAAATTGGCAGCCAGCCTTCGCAGTGCAGGTAGATCAGCAATTAACTTTGCTCCATAGTCGAGGAGAACGTCACAGACATGATGAAGTCTGTACCAAATTGCTATATACAGCGGCGAGCAGCAGCTGTGGTGCTTAGATCTACGCCCGATCATCCTGCTGTCGGCATACCGACACTTTTGATTCACATCAGCCTTAGCTTCCAGTAGGCATGTGATAAGTTCGAGTGTCCTGGTATCAAACGAGTGGTCATATGAGTAGTATAAGTGGGCATTCTCGTTGTAGCCGAGGGGGCCATTTGAAGTGGGGTCGATGACACGATGAAGAGGAGTTGGACATTGGGCGAGTTGACTGTTTGGATCTGTTCCTTCCGATAGTAACCTTGAGACTGTTCTGAGAAGTCGAAGCTCGCAAGCGACGTGTAATGGAGATGTTCGGCTATTGGGGTCTCCAAAACGTTCACTCAGAGCCCAGCCTTTGCTGCCAGTGTGATCAAGCTCGACGCGTTGGAAATGAGCAGCATATTGCAGCCAGAAATGCAGATATTGGGGCGCAGAGTTGTTGAAGAGACGTCGAAGCTGCGGTGATTCAGACTGGGCATCGTAAGTAGAGGCATATTCGACGACACGAGTTGCTGCATGATGGTAGAATGGAAACTTCTTGGTGAATGATTCCATGACTGTGCTATCAGATGATTCAAATGGCGTTTGCGTCACCGATGATAATGAAAGGTATGAGAAACATGCAAGTGCTGGTCCAGATCTTTCGCTCTCTGGCATGAAGTACTTCTGGACGACTGGGTTATTGACCAGATGTTGGGACTGGCTGTTCCGAGCATTTACTAGGAACTCTCTGATGCTGGCGTGAGACAGCTCAAGACTGCCCCTGTTCAGACGAACAAGACATCCAAGCCATTTCAAAATGGAGTCTGGCTCCGGAACGTCTTCTGGATGGAAATCTTGAATTTCATCATGCATGCATAACATATGCACAAATTCTTCCATTTGAAGTGGTGGTCCCCAGACAAGCCAATTCAGGGCTCGCTGAATGAAGACTTGGACTCTGCTGGGATACTCGTCATTGACTCTTTCCAGTATTCGACAAAATGTCGCTGGCAAGTCAAGTGGCGACGAAGTGATCGCTTGCCTGATGCTCTCAGGAGAAGGCAAGTCTTGCAGCAACTGAATTTGGCAGACGGTCCGAAGGAAACTACCCACAGTTAGTCTTTGCTTAACAATTGGGCTACTCGAAGCGACGCTCGAGCGCATGCCGACTCACTTCCCATCTGTGTTGCTAAGTAGTGCCTCCGTGATTTCCCTCTCCAGTCCGCCATCCTCGAGGTGAAGTTTGTGTAGATTGGCATCGACATACAGTTGGAGATCAGATGGTCTGGCTGCAATAAAAATTTGGTTGAAATCCGATAAGTGATGCTTGATATTAGCTTCGGCACGGCTGAAGACGATGAGTCTGATGTTGCTTGAGTCTTGGTTCAGCGTGGATAATACACCGAGCAACTCCGAATGATCTAGCCCTACTTCATCTAGACCATCCACGACAATTGATACCGGCGAATCAAAATGAAGCGATATTCGTTGTAGTAGTACCCCGAGCTCGCTCACCGTGGGCAGTTTTGGTGACCCGCCTGTTGTGTTGTATGATGCATGGAAGTCGAGTGCATCGCGAAAGGCGATGGCATTCTGTTGACATAGTTGTCCCACAAGAGATCCCAGAATATTTTCTGATTTCTGGCTGTCTGTATCGTTGAATCGAATGTAGAAGTAGGCAAACCCCGTGGGTGTGGAAGTTGAAAGATGCTCAATGATTAGAGATCTGGAGAGAATCAACGACGGCTCTGAAGGAAGGGACTCCGAAGACCTACGCAAGAATGGTTTTTCCCACGCCTGAGACGCCATGTATCCACAGAGCTGATTTCCCGGTATTGGCCCAATTCACGTATTCTGGCGCGTCGAATATCCAATATCCACTTCCTTCCAGGTACTCTCTGCGAAACTCTTGGTGCTGCAATGCTGGGCTCACCGGCTCGAACCACGTAAGGATCTCAGCTCGTTCTTTGCCTTGAATTGAGTGGCCCACTTTCCCGGATGCCACTTTTTTCTCAGTCAAGACCGATTTTGAAGATTTGTTGAAGTCAGGCATTTCTCTCGTGAAAGAGAGATCTGCAGAAGGTGCCATGGTAAGAAGTGTTTTACACCTCTTCACAGTAGGGATCAGCTCCAATAATTGGTCTTTTGAGAATAGCTACGTAAAAACAGCTGTCTGCAATCGATGGAATATTGATGATTTGGAAGATGACCGTGTGCCATGACCGCTGTGTCCTCTGTTGCGCTTTTCCTCCCAGGTGAGTAAGTTTAGCCCAGACATTTCCGGGGGCGACTGGTGGTGATATATGATGGGGGAAATGTTGGATACCTTCTGGCCCTGGACAAGCCCTAGGATACACCATAATAGCTCGAGAACTTGACTTTCGCGGATCAAATATGACTTTGCCGAACTCGTGGCGTTCGCAGGAGGACCAGTGAAGTCAGATGTCTAATATTGATAATTTGACGTTGTGATACTTGAGACTTTAGGTCAGGGTAATTAGAAGAAGAATGTTGATTGGTATGTGTTAGCTACCTCACTGAGATCTCCCTTGATCTTCCGAATCTCTTCGCTACCTCACTGGACGTGACCTTCTACCTTCTCACGTCCTTCCGGTCTTTCAAGCTGTTAGCCTCGAGTTCTGCCTTAACTCTCATTTCCAATTCACCGACTGTTTGCTACTCTGAACCTCAATATCTATCGACGGGCCAACGACTAAGATACGAGAATCAGGCTATGCCAAGTAGTAGCATCAAGGAATGTGACTAAGAATGCCGGCAGGAATGGAACCTGTTAGGGAGTAATCATCAAGGCTACCACTAAGCCAACATGCAGGTTCCCACTAGCAATTGGAATCAGGGGAAAGCTGGCTCGGATCTAGTCCCGAGGAATGGCATGTCCCGACTTACCGGTAGAGGCCCATCCCCCGATTTGTTTATCATCGCTTATACTGCTTGGGCCTCAAACATTCCCTGAGATTAAGTATTGTTGAACACCATGGGCAGTCTAGATAGCCCTGACCATCCATCTCGCGAGACCTTGAGCCTCCATGCTATGTTACTCTCGACACTAGCGTACGTTGGATGTTAAATGCCATTTTTTCTTTCTTGATGGCTAAGGTAGGCGAGCTGGTGCCGTGAGGTCTCAATTTAAAGCAAACGAATGCGCTGACGAGCCCGGCTGACCCCACCAACCTTCCTGCCCCGCGATCCTGCCAGCTTCCCGTCTTGCTGTTTCCCTTCAGACCTCAACCTACAATGCCTCCTCTACCTCCGCCTCCAACACCACGAATAGTCATATACTACCAGACGCAGCACAATCCAGATGGCACTCCCTGCTCTATCCTCCCAATCATTACACAGCCCAATATCGCGGTGACACACGTCAACCTCGCCGCCATACATCTTAATGATCCGCCAGGAAACATACACCTGGTACATAATTCCCCGTCTTCAATTTGAGCTCCAATTGACCTCTGTGCAGAACGATCACGTACCTGGAGACCCTCGATACGTTACCCTATGGGCTGAACTGCGGATCCTGCAAGCTTCAGGCATAAAAGTGCTGGGCATGCTTGGGGGGGCAGCAAAGGGCTCTTTCACGCGACTCGACCTCGACGACGCAACCTTCGAAGCATACTACATACCTCTGCGGAACCTAATAAGAGAACGGAATCTCGATGGGCTGGATCTGGATGTGGAGGAGCGCATGACGCTGGGGGGCATAATACGACTGATCGACCGCCTGAAGAGCGATTTTGGAAACGACTTCATTATCACACTCGCGCCTGTCGCAGCGGCTCTCATGTCCGAACGGCCGGAACATAATCTCAGTGGTTTCAGCTACGAAGCTTTGGAGGTTATGCGAGGCAAGCAGATTGGATGGTATAACACACAATTCTACTGTGGATGGGGAGATCTGAGCAAGACCGACGGGTACGACTTCATGGTTCGGAGAGGCTTCCCTGCAGACAAGATCGTGATTGGCATGGTCACCAATCCTGGAAATGGAAGTGGCTGGGTACCATTCGAGCTGTTGCAGGAAGTGCTGATCACCCTGAAGTTGAGATATCCTGGATTTGGAGGGGTAATGGGATGGGAGTACTTCAACTCTCTACCAGGAGATAGGGCAAGACCATGGGAATGGGCGGCCTTCATGACGAAGACTGTAAGGAATGGTCTTCCTGCAGCCGCTTCGTCTGCTCCGGCGCCAGTTATTGCACCAGTTGTTGCGAAGCAGAATCCGTTCATGATGGTGGATGAAGATCCGAAAGTCAAGGATGACGCGCCAGTGCCAAAAGAGTTTGAGTACTACTCTGATGGAAGTATAGCTGAATAAGCAGTAATTACAAGACGCTCAAATGCTCAACATCTCCAAGTGCGACTTGATCATGTTAATTTCCACATCAAGCGGACTATTCTGCAACTAGTCTTACCACTACCTTCTTCGTTGCACTCTTTTTGGAATTGAATGCCTCCAGCGCTTTCAAGACCTCCTCTACTCCAACATCACCCACGATCTCATAGTCCATTGGCTTCAATGAGCCATCGGCCAAATAACTTTCCAAGGCTGGGATGAAGTCCTCAATGTCCTGGTTCACCTGAAGAGTACTTTCATCTCCAGTCTTACCGATCTTCCCCAAGGAGACCATGTTGATCTGAATACCTGCTTTTGGCTCAATTGGCACCCTAGCTTTTTGTCAACCCTAGTCCCGCTTGTTATATTGCACAAGTGTTCTTACCAGTCATTTGTCGTGACGAAGTACTTGGCTTCAACTTCAGGGTCGCCATGTTTAGCAAGTGCTTCCATGCCTGTCTCTGTTGCCATAGCACTTGCGTCAAAAACGCGGCTAAATTTCCCACCAGTGATGCTTGCTATCTCTCCCAATTGCTCTTCCAGTGGTAACTTGTAGTTGAGTGTTGCAGCCGCCCCAATTGCTTTTACGAACTTCCCACTTGTCAGTCTCAATGTTGCTCAAAAAGCCATCTGGTCATACCTCATCGTTAGCTGGTGAACATGAGCCGAGAACCTTGAATCCGCACAGCTTTGCAATCTTCTGACTTTTAGCAAGGATTTCGATGTATCTTTTGAGGGAAATATCCAGACCTGGACTGCATATTGCCCAACGCTACCAGCAGCACCGAGTATCAGGACCCATTCCTCGCCAACCTTACCCTCAGACGACTTGAGCTCGATATCTGCACCACTGACCAATCCCAAGGAAGCCGTCTACCATTATCAGAATTTTTCACATCGCTCAATTCTCCACCCGGACTTACCAACATCCCAACACCAAGCGTAGCAGCTTGCTCTCGAGTAACGTTCTCGGGCTTCTTGAACGTGATCCTCTCATCCATCAGGAACTAGTTGATCCAGCAACCACTTGTCAGTCCCGAAGCATTATACTTTTTGTCATATGTGCGAACTGGACATACATATTCCTGGAATGTCCCATAGCCTGGCGCACCTAGTCTCGTACACCCAAACACCGAATCGCCAACTTTGAATTTCGTCACGTCGCTTCCGACTTCAACAACAACACCGGATGCATCACAACCGAGGACTATCGGCCATGAGAGGACCAGAAAGCCGGCGCGCATGAATTCTTCGCTGGTGCTGTGTTAGTGATGTCATACTGGGCTGTCAGAGAATTCTGCCTGGAGTTGGCATAGATTAGAAGGCTTGGAAAGAACGCAATTGACACGAACACTGGATTGATACTCGTCACAAGAGACTTAACGAGGATCTGTTTGCGCGACGGCTTAGGGACTTCGAGATTGTCAACCGGGGTGAACTGCCCCCCAGCTTCGGCAAGCAGGATGCCTTTCATCGTAGCAGCCAGCTTTCCCCTTGCCTATCTCAAGTCGAATAGAAACGATTCCAGAGCAAAACGCGGTAATACAAGCAAATATTCAGAGTGCAGAAACACAATCAAAACACGATGCAATGCAATACAAAGCAATATTCTAGAATCCCACTATACCTCAGCTCCTTCTACACACGCGACCCTCCCCTCCCTATATACCAATCCCGACCCTACACGTTCAAGCCACCGTTCTCAAACGGCCGTCTGTCAAGCCACATCCCCATCCCCTCCATATCCTCACTCCTCCACCCTACCGCACCACAAAGCCCTCGTATCCCCCGCATATATCTACAACCTCTCCCAGAACAAATCAACAGGCATTTCTCGGCCATTCCTCGCAAATGCAGGGTCTGCTCCGAGACTCTGAATGGAAGGACTTTACCCCCTTCATGCATATCGCCCATCCTGTCATCCCCTCTCTGATAAATCTGCACCCCAGACTGCACGAATCTCGCGACTGAAAGAAGATAGCCACGAACGCCAACTTTACAAGGAATCGCGAGGTAGGCTCTGTGCGAACGAACGATGATTGGTGCCTTTGAGCTAGGACCCCGTTTCCCAACCCAGAAGCTATTGCTGCAGACAGCTAGAGCAAGTAAGTCTATTGGAATCACACCACTAGAACACGCCTAGATTCCCTCTTTCCAGTTAGTCATGACTCGATCTGCCACCCCGTCCCGTTAGTCAAACTTGTCACTCCCACAGTAAAACTGAACGCCCCCAAGCCCCCCCTCTTCAGCCCCACCTTGGCAGCACCATCACCATTCCACCACGCGCAGCCCTTGGGTGCAGATGTTGGTGCAGGTGGTGCGACGGACAGGATAGGTAAGACGGCGTGATTTTAGAAAGGGAGGGAGGCTCTGGCTATTTTTATACTTTATAATCTCATGTGTCGGTTGGATGACGGGCGGATGTTGGACGTTGGACTTGCATAGGGCTGGCTGGCTGGCTGGATACTGCTTGTGGACGGATTGGACTGGAGATAAGAGAGTGGAGTTTGATTGGGATATGTAGATTTTGGGTATGTCCATAGAATGTTATATTGAGAAGCTGCAGCTGGGAAAGTTAAATCCGGATACGCTTAATTGGTTTCGAATGGATCATGAAAGGGGGGCGAGAGGAGTAAGCGGAGAGTTTCATCGTCCGACTGTTTACTCGAGGGGGAATGATTTCGGTCATCACATGGCAGGAGTGTTTTTGAACAATACATTGTGCTTTGGTTTGCGACGTACTTGTCCAATCGACACAGAAAGTGATGAGAACACTTTGCCAATATGAGACATTCTCATTTGGTCTCCTAAGGCCTCGTCTGATAACTTTCACACAATTTTTCGAGGAAGCAGACTGGTTTGTTAAGCATCTACTTAATAGCTGACTGCTCTCACGCCCGAAATGTAAAGAACCTCAATCTCTACACCTCTCGCCTTAGTATGCTGGAGTGCAGGAATTTCAAAGCTTCTAATGCTATATCTGGGTACTACCAACACCCGAGATGAAGTGAAAGGGTGATAGTGCCTCCAGATCAGAAGTGGGATGAATAGACAGTCTCATTAATGTGTCTGACGACGTAGGCTCAAAGGCTCAACGAGAAGTTCAACAGAAGAACACACCCGAGAACCCTTGGAAGATAGATGATGTTGTCTTCAACCACGAGTGAGTTCCTCGATGGATGTATGTTACAGGCTTTCTGCGTACGTCATGCCTCGAGTTTTACCTGGTCCGGGTATTCCTAGTCCCATAATTTTCGTACAGTCCTGTCATGAGCTTGGGCAGGAAATTCTTCAACCTTATCACGTTCCGTGTTGTAAGGTTCTGAGGAGGAGGTACACTCATCTTTGGTACGGAGACATCTGCAGAAGAAGCCCCGAAATTGGCGTCCAGTCCATGTTCCAAGGGGAGGAAGAAGGCGTTGGTCGGTACCCCGTAGTTCTCAGTACCCATATGTGTTCCCAATCTATAAAGTCGACTCCCAAGAGCCATTCCTAAGGAGTCGTTTAATTGGTCCTCACAACGCGACCATCTTTCCATTGCCTTGGTGTGAGTTATCACTTCTCTCAAATTTGGTAGCTTTGAATTGTCGCCGACTGAGATGTCCGAAAGCAAGCGCTGAAGTTTAATGATGTGATCCTGAATATACCACCAAACAGACTCTTTCGATGGAAGGTGGGAGTACATCCCCTAATGTCCGCACACATGGACAGTGTGAACCAACCATAATGGCAAAGCAGACAGTGTCGTGTGCTAGTAATACGTCGATATCCAGTTCCAATTGCTTTAGTTTGCGAAAGCCTTTCATGGACTGCATGTGTGTGCCCTTTGTGTCGCTCTCCAAATAGAAAGACAGGGCCTCAAGTCGGTCTCCGCAACTGAGTTCAATCGCATTCATGAACGCTGCTGCGTCTACTGGGAAAGCATCGAAGTCCTACCACCCACTGTTGAAGCCGAACTTGAAGGTTCGGAGTTCTGTTAGGCGAGACAAAACTACGCGGAGGATTATGTGGTCCAGATATGCATGAGCTAGTTCGAAATCCACTACCTTCTTGCCCGAGCCGAAAGCCCATCGAGGCCTGTAGCTCGGGTGAACTGGATCTGTGCTAAGTCCGCGAGAATATGCAGCTTTGAAATGCTTAATACTGTCAATGCTCCTGAGGAGAAACAGACTTGTCAGATTTGAGCGATAGCCAGAGCAAGCTGGAATGATTGAAACGAGCTTGGCGAGGCCAGCCAATGGGAGAGATTGATTGTTCGCCCTTTCGACAATGCATTTGAGCAGTTGGTCTGATCTGGGAGTCTCTTCAAGCGCGTAAGTCCAGCGCGTAGGCAGACATACCTCCGTAATATTGGGAAGCAGGGTCAGAAGAATGATTGTGGTGTATGAATTGCTGATATGCAAACTCTCTACTGGACCATCGCGGTTCATCAAATTCAGAACTAGAGATGAAGCAATCTCGGTTTCCTGGAGACACGTCGAAGTTTTGAGTAAATATAGGAATTTCTCAGATTCTCTAAACCTCTTGATCAGGGCTCTGTTGCGTGAATTGTCCTCCGGGGTACAATCTTCAAAATAATTGCCACGCACAATGTACCTGGCGATAATTGGGTTTTCGGCGATATTTAGCATCAGCTGGATAGATGAGGAACAAAAGTCTTCCGCATCTTGAAACGGGCCGTCTATTGCATCGTATGCGAAGTTTCGATATCTTCTGCGGAGACAATTATGGCCTTCGAGAAATCGGGTCCCACTCTCCAAATGTTGCGGCAGCTGAGAACAAGAGCTTCGTATCCTTCGGGGATCGAGTACTGGACGATCTGGAGAAGAAGCTCATCAGGAAAGTTTTGCAATGCCATCTTCGCGGGGTTATGGGACTGAATGCGATAGAAGATCGATGTGGGGGAAAGGGGAAGAGTACAAGAGCATTGTGTGGAGCCTAAGCACAGGCGGCGCAGGCCTAGAGAGGGTCTTCCGATGACCTAGCCACATGTCATGCTTGGACCACTAGAGAGTCAATGCGAAGACTAATCCCGATGATTGACGCCGGAACAAAATAGAGTGATTTCGAGAACCGTATATCGCGGAACTTTGGACTTGACTCGGGATGCCTCCTTGTGGTCATGTGACTAGAGGAAACGGAGATGGCCACCATACCAACTTTGATGATACACATTCCTGACATGGGCTTCTGATGTCCTGAAGACCAGTCACACCTCCTCCAAATTGTCGACAAAATTTAAGGATGGCATTCTCCCCTCCCAAGCTGTCGGCCACTGATCCTCAACTTTCAGCAGCTCCTCGACCCATTGCCCCTCCGTTCTAGCCCTCCACTCAACAGGCAACATCTTCTCTTTCTTGCGCGCGACCAAGAGGACTTCTCTCAGAGCTGGCATCTTTATCAAATGCCTCGCCGGCACCCACCATCCAGATTTGCCCCAGCTCTGCCAGTACTGGTAACGTGCCGATGCCCAGAACTTATACGGCGGCATGGCGATTCGCAGACTCAGGAGGATTCTTTGGATGTCGGGGATCTGTTGGGCGACAATGGCGGCAAAACGGCTCAATTCGAGTACGCTGCTGTGGCTTGCGACGTTGACTCCAACATGCAGGATATCGGCCGAGGGGTTGATGATGAGACCTCTGGCAGGCGGCTCCGAAGGCGGAGATTTTTCAAATCTGGATGTCGGACTGGGTACTTTATGTCCCCACGCATCATATTCCTCCTCGAGACATCTTCTGTATTTTGTCCATAGGGCATCCCGACTTTCATGACACGCCAAAAGGACACCCGGCAGTGGCAGCAAATTGTGAGATTTCACCGGGTAGTACTCACACCCACATGGATGAGAGGCTGAGCAAGGTGTAATGACCATGTGGTGTGGCCTAGGAAGTGTTTCTGGGTATAGCGGGATAGCTGGCAATGGCTCATCTGGCCCTGGGATGAAGCGCGGGAGGTTCGAGGACGATGAAGTTGTAGGCTGGTCTGAATCTGAATCCCGATCTGGACTTGGGTCTGGAGCATATCCTGCCCATCTCTCTTCTTCGTCTATCCAAGATGGACAGTGCTCGTGAAGATGGACCCGGAGAATGCGTGACGGGGCTGCGAAGCTCCATATCTTGAGCAGCAACTCAACTGGCAGTCGGGAGAATTGATCGAACGACGTTGGGCCTGATGGTGATTGGTCCAGTTGTGAATGCTCGGGATCATAGCGACTGCTGGAAGATGTGAACAGACGGGAGAGGACTAAGTTGGCGGTTCGGAAAAGGCCCATCATACTCGAAGATTCGAAACTATTGAGTTGTCTTCGAGCTCTTGCACAATATGTTGGTAGTTTTAGGGCTAATATCGGTATTATTAGAGGTAGATTCTAGGCAGCAAGGGGTTGTCGAGGACAAGGTGTATTGATATGAGTGGAGCTGGTGAGCTGGCCGGTAGCAGAACCTTTTTTATAGAACAGCTCGTATTTATGTCACGGGGGATGATGGAGACGAAGGTCTAGGCAAGTCCGTACTGAGTTCTGACACCTTGTATTTGTTCAGGGTTGAGAGTCTCGATCAAGTTGAGGTCAGCACCGTCGGGCTTTCGGGTTATCTCTGATGCTAGACCAAGCGAGCCAATGGGAGAGCAGAGAATTCGCACCAACACTCTTTACCCGGGAAAAGTTTTGCTAGCTATAATAATCCAAATAACAACTTTTTCTCTCACCCAGTCAGTAAAATGGCTGCGACAAGCCGAAAGCAATTTGGCGCAGAGGAAGCGCGCGGGGCTCATAACCCTGAGGTCCCAAGATCGAAACTTGGAATTGCTATCAATATTTTTTTCGTGTTTTTTGGTTTTCGCCAGTGTTCATGTCTGCGGCGCTCCATGAAGCTGCTGGCAGCCCTCCCCTTCTTTTTGGGCTATTTTTTCCGGCTCCTACGTCGCCCTTTTAATTATCCGAATCACCAGTGGAATTTAACCGAAGTGAGTGCATATCTCAGCACATCTTTGGCAGCGCGAATAGTGCCGCCTATGGGGCCCATGTCACATAATATTTTCTCTCCTGTCCCGGTCATATGTTTTCATTTAATACTTGAAAAGCTTTCAAAGAAGTTCCCGAGGAAAAGTGCCGAGATCTGACCATGCTGAGCGAATTTCAGTGTGGTATCAAAGCAAGTTCTCTTGGCATCTTGACATCCATCGCAACAAGCCCAATCTTCTTTGCCTTCCTCATGCCGACTCCCTCAAACTCCCGCGAATCTCTCTTTCAGGATTGGGACCATCTCAGATCTTTACCATCTCAGCCCATTCTCTGAAGCCCTCCCACATTCGATCCTCCTTACGTTGCTTATAGAAATAGTCTTGACAAAGTTATCTAGGTCATTGCTAAATTTCACACCATTTCTACTCTCTAACTCTCTCTCCAAACCTCGCGTGATCGCTTCGGCCTTTAAGTACCTGTCCCCATCATCATTCCTTGGATCCGGGTATAAATGGTAATAATCTGTGCTCCAGGGCTCCCAGTACCATATGCGCTGATGGTCTTGATATCTTTGCTCCAGGTGGGTCTGTGCAAGGCCCTCCGCTTCGCCATAGGCAGCAATGGACAAATATACTTGTTTCCAATTGACCATTGTCTTCCTATATTTGGCGCCCATGAAATTTGCGAGAAGATCGCCGAGCGTGATGAGACCGGTAGCTTCCAGGCCAGTCATTGAGATCATCCGCGGCCCAGTCATCCGGATCTAGTCTCCTACCCAGTCCACAAGAGGTGGCAAGATCGATTTTATACGAATAGACTCTTTGGAAATCGCCGTAGAATGAAGTGCAAGTCAATCCAAGGCAGGCAGCTGATGCGTCGCTCGATTTGTCTCCCTTAATGACGATGAATATATGAACCAGGATCTCGCAGGAAAGATCATTGATGGTGAATTGGTTTTGCAGGTACAGAACTTGGACCATCCGAACGAATGACTAGTAAAGGTGAATTGAATTGATCAGCCGCAGCAAATGCACGTAGAGTTCTGGATACCTACCACGGGAATTGCGTTCAACTAGTTGGACAAATCCAGCAACATTCTCACAAACGACAGAGAGTGTAGCAGTTATGAGATAGCATGGAAACAGGAGGATGCTGCTCAGGTAGCAGAACACAACTTTTCTTTTCTTTGTCCCAAAGTCGGTTAAGACGCTCGCCGCTTCTAAGGTACTCAGGCGCTACTCACCCTCGGCTCACTTCTCTCCTCACCCAGCTCACCTAAGCAACATGAACAACCTGAGCAGCCCCTGAGCAGCCCTTGAGTAGTACCCACCCATCAACCACGCATTTGATTTCATCAGTTTTATAATAGACTATAGTCATTTCGTTTCATTTTTGTCAAGTTTTAGCAACAATACTGAGAGAGCCCAAACAGGCTCCTAAGATCTAGGACTAGACCTTTTATAAAAATAGATCCAGGCTATATGATAAGAATAATCCTTGAGAAATTGACAAGGTTACTTAACCTTTTTGATCTAGGATTATGGATTTAGTTGAGACGTTCTGTGGCCGTCCACATATAGTCACGTGTCGTTAGCTGTCAATCTTAAGATACTGTAGCAAGTAGCTCCCAACTATTATGATACTTGCAGACTACGATGTAGAATATGACTCTAGCTTTACACATATGCCGAACACCTAGACTTTCTCATACGCCCCATTCTTCACCATTTAAATCGTTCAAGTTCTTCTCAAGCCGTTTCAGCAACTTCCGATATTCAATCGCTGCAATATTTCCGTTTGAGGCCTGGTGTTCCAGAATCGTAATCGAGGTTGTCAAGGCTTCCTGGCACCCACGCGCGAGCTGTGTCTTCAGGATACTAAGCGACCCATTGAGTGCCGTAGAAGCACACATAGGCTTGGCCATAGAGAGTGCAATCGCGGCCGTGAATGTAAAGCTGGCTTCGAAGTAGGCGCAAGGCGCTATACGGTAATCAGAATGGTTGTACCCAAGGTTGAAGAAACGAGGTTCTCACCCAGTAAACCTATCTGCCACATCGCGCTCAAGAGATTTACCATCCTTGTTGCTATATCATATGAGATCTCGCACATCTGCTTAACGCTCCGTGGCGGCGCCTCGAGATTTGCTTGTTGTTCCATCATTCCGTAGTTTAGGAGAGCTCGCTGTTGGTACTCAAAACAGTAATTATGGCCCTGAACAACAGCGGGACGAAGTATGACCAGAATGCACTAGGAGTCCTCTTAGCAGCTGTTCATGTAGGGAAAGAAAGAGAACACTAGACAAGTACCTGGTAATAGGTGAGGTAGAGCATACCAGTCACTCTGCTGAGGTTAGATGGCGTTCCGTCGGCATGATGCGTGATTTTCAAGGCTGGTGAGTTGGTCTGTTCCCAACTCGTCAAGCCAAGGTGGAATTCGTGGATCTTGTCCAGATGAGCCTGCGACAAAGGCGACTCAAGCCCGTGATCAAAGAAAGAAACATCTGAAAAGGGGGTGCAATCTTTCCCTGCGTATCCATAGAGCGCGGAGTAGGCTTGACTTCGGAGCCTCATGACGTCCAAGTAGGCATTCGCTACATCTACATCGAAGAACTCTGCAGCTTCGTAGCTATCCAACGTCAGGGAACTCGGTAGATCCACAGTGATTTCTCCGTCTAGAATCCCCCATGGACGACCTGTAGCAGATGTTGCCATCCTGGAGCGGTATCAGCTTGAAGCACATGCAAATATTGAATCTTAGGGACGTACAGATCCAGGTAGTAAACGCTCCAAAATACTCTCTTCTCATGTTCATATCGAACCTTGTCAGAAGTGCTCGATCGGCCAACAATGCCGTCTTTTACATCTCTGTGTAGACCCAACGCTAATGCTGCCCGCATGCCAACACCAACGTACATGTATGCTGTATTCACCTTGTTGAGAGAGTATGCGTATAGTGCAAGGAGGCAGAGAGTCTCGACATACTCAATATCTGGGGTCTCGGCAAGCTCCTGCAGTAGCGACACTGCTTGGAAGTAATACTCCGCCCCTGGAGGCTCTCGGCCTGGTTGAAGTGAGGCCGCCTCTAATTGTGCCATCTGGCCGTTAGAGTATAGCTCACCTAAAGCAACCAAAGATAGCCATCGGCAAAGCCAGCCTTGGGCTCTGCTCTCTGGAGCCTCGGGGTTTTGATGCATAATGAGTACTTTGTTACGAAGGCTGCGCCTCAAAAAATAATGTTGTTCTTGACCGATGAAGTGCTCAAGAGTATTGATAAGACGGATGCTATAATCATACGGAGGTAACCGGAGTTTCATCGGTTTCTTACCACGAGCAATAGTAGGGGCCGTATTATTTTCGCAATCGATAGATATCTCTAAATCTAGACCCTCAGCACCTGCTATAGAAGACATCGTAGACCAGGGTGTGCTGAGGCCGAAGTTGATGACGTTGAGATCTTGAATATAGGAGCTTTGCATGTTTGTCCACTCGATGAGCTGTTCCATAAATGTGTGGCAGGAAGGATTGCCGCGATAGGTGCGCGGTGGTACAGGCGCTTGCCGTCTACATCCAAATTTCTTTTCTGGACGCCGATATCCTGGATACTGAGCTGGAGGTGCCACAGCGTTCTCGTCTGAGGCTGGTAACATGCTGGAGGGAGATCCTTTAGGGGCGGTTTGAAGAGGCCGTGCATCCGTTGCTGCTCTAGATCCTGTCCGAGCTGGGAAAACACATGGTGCTTTTGACAAGGCACAATTTCGACACGGCGCACCTGTCATAATCACTCAGTTATTAAGTTACATGTCGACTGCTGGTGAAGTCCTAACCTACCTCCAAGGCACTTTATCCTCTTCGTCCGACATCGTGAGCATCTGCGATAGACATTAGCTTCTGATGGGGTGTTGAATCGAGTGAGTATCAGGCGATAGTTCCAAGAACAGAGTAGGATGGAAGCTGAAGCGGATATGTAGGCAGGCATCTTACTTACGCTCTGAGGCCCCTTGTCAGATGAGCACGATCACTGTCGTCACTGATCGTCATTCCGGTAACGAGGGGAATTCGTGCTTCTTCGGTAGCAAACAGGTCACCAATAGAATCTGCAGCCATAGTTCTATCAAAAGGTTGGATGCAGTCTGCTCACAACCACGACAGAAAGGCGGGGTCAAACTGCGATGTATGCATATGCTGATGCATGCAGGTTGATAAATGCGATTAGAGGTACCTTATCTTTCGGTCACGTGGAAGATTATTTGTCATCAGGGTCAGTAGCAATAGGTAAAACATACTTTCGTCCATATTTGGGTCATGTTCCCACGAGGTGGAAATCGAAGTTGGCACGACCGCATTCTCGGTCGTTGTGTTCATCAGTCACTTATAATACAATTTAGGGCTTAAATCGTTGCGATCCAGGGGTATCACTAGGTACGAGCGAGAATCACGTGAAAACAAGAACACAATGCGGCGGAAGAGAAGGACAGCGTATATTTAAGAACGCTCTTGATAGCGCCCGAGAAGTGCATATGCATGATAGTAGTAAAGTTACAGCTCATCTACGTACTCCAAGACCACACTTTTAGGCTCCACGTATGTCCCGAGTGGCTCGTATGGCATGTCGTAGCCGAAAGCTTGTGGGCCACCATATTCCAACCCCCGAGCTGTGTCGGTCCAACGTGGAGAACAGGCCAAGCCAAGAACGGTGACAATCAAGCCGTAGCGGAATTCCGGAACCCCAAGGGACAGGCCAGATTGTGTGTCAAGAATACAAATGAGATCCGGTACGGTTGCGAGGTATCGCGTGGAGCCATCCTCTGCAACATGCTGGACATAAATGTTTTCGTTTTTAAAGGGGATCTTGACAATTCCTCCTGTTGCGACAGCTGGTGTAGTGTTTTCCGCTTCTTGGTCGCTCTCCTTTGCTTGTTGAATGACAACTTCGCCATATGAATGGCCTTTGAATAATCGTCTCTCGACGCCAACGATCTTGCCTCTGAATAGCACCTTAGCCGATGATGGACCCCCAACCTCATCGATGATCTGCTCAACAACAGTGTGTGTGGTACAATTCTGTCGTGATATAGCCACTGCACGGCCAATACGCCAGGCCAGCGATAAAGTATTCGATACGCCATAGTCGACAATGCGTTGTTTGGTTGTAGGCTTTACAGCCATGCCAACTCGGGATCCCATCTCAGAACACGAAGCTCGCAAGGCGCGGTCAACTATCTCGTCGTTGGGTGACTTGGTCATGATTATAGTCTTGCCGTCGCCGGAAGCGATTGCGCACGGGACAAGCTGCCCACTCTCGTAAACGGCAAGGGTTGTCTGCCAGTATGTGGGATATGCACGTCCTGCAAAGCGTTAGTAAAGCGGAAATCTTGAGGAGAGTACGGCCATACCCATCCAGTCTGCATCGACAACCGGTCGGTCGTATGAATGTGAAGATCCAATGAGAAGAGGCTCAAGCCCATTTGCTCCTCCGATTTCCAATCCCATGACAGCATCGAAACTCTCGTGGCCGAGATACTCCATCATCTCTCCAACTGCCTGAAGAACCTCCGTACCGCTCAACCTCTCGACAGAAACAGCTGGTGAGCCCATGTTACCCCCCCCTATAAGGTGATTAGTAACAGCTTGTAGTGGCGGCTTTTCAAAAAAATGCTCATATTGACTCACAGTATACCCGAGCATCTTCTGCTAGTCCCGACCGGTCGATTACGCGGATGGTCTTTCCAGCTCGAATTTGATCTCTTAACTTGATATACTCGGCTTTGGGAGAGCCTCCACCAGCACAGCCAAGTATGTAGCAGCCATCCCTCAACCATTCAATATCAGTCTCGGAGAGATACCATTCGGGAACTCCATTCTGAAAGTTTCGGACAACTTTTGGCCGGTAGGTTGCGACATCAACCTCTTTGCTATCTGTAACTTCCAAGTACTTGGTGGATTTCGCTGATTCCAAGGACGGCTCCGGATCGGCTTCTGGATCTTCCTCCGCAATTTCATTGGGGACTAACGCCGCGGTGGACAGATCCCCAACAGCTCTGGTAATCACTCGAATTTGGCCTGTGACATAAGGGATCGGGATAGCATCCCTTTCAACCACTTCGACGGTGTCCGGACGTGCACCCGCCAGGATCGCTTGATCTATGGCGGCTTCATCGACTTGCTTCAAGATCTCAAGAAGAGGTGTATCGGCTACGTTCTGAATCGTGTCAATTGTTCCTCCGACTCGGGCAATAGCGGCTCCTACAGCGTTGGCGACGGAGAAGAATTTGGGAAGGATGACCTCTGACACGCCTTTCAATTCCATTGGACAGATCACTGAACCTCCGCCAACAAGCAGAACAGGTAAAGGATCCGGTGATGATTTCACTTTGTCGATAACATCTTCAAGCATCTCCTTGATTCGGATATGACTTTGAGTTACGATGGCGCCAGTCACGTCTTTGACCAGGTTGGGGTCGCCGACCAGCTTCCCTGAAGCCACTGCAATATCCGTGGCAGTAAGTGTTTGACCACCATACACCCTTGCCTCGCGAACTAGGTTATGTCCCACGGAGTCAGGTCCAATTGTGATCTTAGAGTCTGACTGGCGAACGAGAGATCCGCCACCAAGACCAATGGATTCAACGTGAGGCATCGCAAAATTGATAGTAACTCCACCGACAGAAGAATACGCAGAAGCTTGACGGGGAAATCCCGAAGGCAGCAAGATCCCGACATCTGTGGTGGTTCCACCAACGTCGACAACGATTGCCGAAGTTCGTTTGGTTGACTTGTGACCAAAGTGATCCAGGCTGAGATATGCTGCACCTCGCATCGAGTTGGTCGGGCCAGATGAGAAGGTCTTGATTGGGAAGCGTGCAGCAGCGGTAGCATCGATCACAGTGCCATCGTTCTGGGAAATGAAAAGAGCACATGTCAGACCAAGGCGTTTCATAGCCGTTTGGAAACCTCGAATAGTCCGCCGGGCAAAATTTAGAATCGTTGCATTCAGGATGGCTGCATTTTCTCTTTCCAGGAACCCAATGTTCGAGACTTCTGAAGAGCAAACAATGTCGACTCCAGGCAGTTCGCGCATCATAATGTCTCTGACCTTCGCCTCTTGCCGATAGTGTTTGTCGAGGGGTGAGAAGACTCCACAGACAACGACAGATGTAAGCCCTAGTGCCTTGATCTTCTGGCACTCAGCGACAACCTGACTCTCCACTATGGGTGCTTCTTGTGCACCGTCAATGCTCAAGCCACCATCGACATAACCATGGTAGCCATGTAAGATTGATCTCAAGCGTGGTGGGAAATCCGAGAAGGGTGGTATCTCTTTGGTGAAACTTTTAGACAGGCGGACAACGGCAACTTTGGAAAGACGTCGGGTATCGTTCTCAATGATCGCATTGAGGAAATGTGTTGTTCCAATGACGAGGCAATGAACGTCTGAATGGCAGTCTCCAGCCTGCTCCAAGACGCTTCGTACGGCTGACTCGATGCCATTTGTGACATTTGGACTTGTTGTCGAGCATTTATGGAAAGCAATGATACCGCGATCCGGACTACCAGGATTTCCCACATCCATAATCACAGCATCGGTGTTCGTACCTCCTACGTCAACGCCGATGCGCAGTGAACGCTCGGTCTGAATGGAACCCATTTTGGCAAGACAAAGTAAATAACAATGAGAGAATGCGGACGAGCAGCTGTTCAACTCAATGACCCTGAATGCTCCTGGGGCTCAGGAATAAAGCAGGAGGAGGGAAAGCAATTTCTTGATCAACCCGTGTGGAAATGTATGACGATGGTCCCACCGGACTCAGGTCTAATCGTATATTCAAGATGGGAAGGCAGGCTGAGGTGGAGGACAGAGCGAGAACAGATAGGCAGGGGGAATATACTCTCGCACGTATAGAGAGATAGGTAGGTCAATAGATAGATAGATAGATAGATAGGGGTCACGATGACAAGAATGGCTTTGGTATAGTCGCTAGTGCGGCTTCATCATGGCCGGAGCTCTTGACACTCCAGAGTCCAGCCAGTGTTTTGGTACCCACCCAGGTCTTAATTCTCGTCCAGGCGAGAAGATGAGATCTTACGATAGTAAAATCGCATAATAAAGTGACAAATAGGCACTTCCGCGTCATGACTCGTGAGGGCGTTTCGGTGGTGCGAAGCTTCTGGCCAGCTTGTGGAAGTTGGGATGGTCGGTCGATGAGTGAAAGTGGGATGGGGAATGAAATGCGAAGTGATAGATAGGAGCAGAGGAGATAGGGATGGATGATAGCTACGGGAGCCCAAACCGTCGCTTGTGCTGAACTGCTGCCAACTGCCGACTGCGTGGATCCTCGCGGCCCAATTGCAACGCGGCTAGCCAAGCAAGCAAGCAAACTTCACCTACGGTACGGTAAATTAATTATAGCGACGACAGATAGATCATGGCCAGATAGCGCCACCTCCAAACTTTATAAGCAGCTATCGCTATCGCTATCAATTGAAGTGATGGCAACCGTGAGATGAAATCCCATCCCCCGGGACCGCTGACCGACTATAATATAAGATCGTCCGTTTCACTTCAAATCGCTCTGAAAACAAAACAAAAGTCCACGGATTGTGCTTCCTTCTATCTATATAGGCTTCCCCCTATCGTATCCCCCGTTACTTTTGCTGTACCGCATCAAGAACTACCTTACCTTACCTATTGAACACCCCTCACCTCAGTCGCTCGCTCGCTCGTGCTGTACAGATCTTATCTCTGCTCGGGACGCCCGCCATGTCGACTATGCGAAAGAGGGCTGTCGAGTTTGTCACGCTCTCGACTACCAGTGGCACCAGTATCGAGGGGCTGTCCGTCTGGATCAACGACGATATCCGACCTCTTCCCCCACACCGCAGAACATGGAATACCATGGCTTTCATCTCCTTCTGGGCCATTAACCAGATCGCTCTGAGCAATTGGCAGCTTGGCTCGTCTCTTGTTGCCGTTGGATTGTCAGTATGGCAGACCATGATCGCCGTTATCCTTGGGAAGCTCATCGTTGCCGCCGTGGCACTGTGCAATGGCGCCATTGGAGCAAAATGGCACATCGGATTTCCCGTCATGTCTCGCGGAATTTGGGGCGTCTACGGCGCATATCTCATCATCATCCAGCGCATCATTCTCAGTCTGACTTGGTTCGCCGTGCAGAGCTGGACTGGAGGTCTCTGTGTTTCTGCCGTCCTAAGCGCCATGTTCCCGTCGTTCATGAACATGAAGAACACCTTGCCGGCGTCTGCCAATACCACTACCACGAGCTTCGTGGGCTGGGTTGTGTACAATATTATCACGGTTCCAATTCTATATGTCGCCCCGGAAAAGACGGCAAAGCTTCTGTACGTCATGAATGGCATCTCGCTCGTCACCTTGGTCTCTATGATGATATACCTCCTCGCTGCTGCTCATGGCGCTGGTCCCTTGCTTTCAGCGCCTGCAACTGCACAGAGTTCGAGCTCTCTTGGATGGGCAATCGTACAGGGTGTCACGACCGTCATTGGTGGCATCGCTGTAGGTTTAAGTTCGTATATTCCCGCGCCTGAATCCTCGTTCATCTGGGGGGTCATAGGATCTGATCCTTTGTTCTCTGATCCTTGGTCCCAAAACATTCATAAACAGATATGCTAATTCTTAGCAGCAAACCAGGCTGACTACTCACGCTTTGCTCGCAAACCGGGTGATCAAATCTTCGGTCAATGGTTCTCCATTCTCACCCTAGGCACCATCCTCCCCCTCTTTGGCTGCTTGACGAGTTCCGCAACTCTTCAGCTGTACGGCGAGGCAATCTGGAATCCTCCTGATATTCTCCTTAGGTGTGTCTCTCCACTATTCCCAAGTCTAGCTTCTCGTCCACTGACATGCAAAAGATGGCTTGAAGACAATTACTCCTCCGGCACGCGTGCAGCTGTCTTTTTCGCCGGTGTAGGACTCGTCGTCTGTCAGCTCGCCATCAATACCATAGACAATGCCTTCTCTGCGGGTATGGATCTCGCTGGTTTGCTGCCTAAATATATCAATATCCGCCGAGGAGCATACATTGCACTCGTTCTCTCCATTGCCATGTGTCCATGGCAACTTCTCGCGTCTGCCGGGACGTTCATTTCTGTTATGAGCGCATACTCTGTCTTTCTTGGCCCCAGTAAGCAACCCCAAGCAGCAATCGCTAGACATCCCTTGGGATTTGACTTCCATCCTTCGCGGGGTAGAAGTGGTCACTTCCATCATCCATTATGAAGCATTCTGGAGATTACCCATCCTCGTGATTCCATCATAACTATGCTTACTTATATTGTTATAGTGTGCGGCACTCAAATCACCGACTACTTTTTCATCCGACGCCGTCGCGTCAAGTTGTCCGACATGTACAGTCCCAGCCCCAGTGGTATCTACTACTTCTGGAACGGTATCAATCCACGTGCCTTTGTAGCATGGGTTGTCGGCTGGGCTCCACAATTGCCAGGCTTCATCGCCAACGTCAACCCGGATGTCGTGGTCCCATCTGCCTGCATGGAGATGTTCTACCTCGCCTTCCCCCTCGGTCTCGTCATCAGTTCAACTGTGTACTACTGCTTGTGCCGTCTGGCTCCACCAAAAGGCATTGGGAAGGTTGACGATGTGGACTATTATGGTACTTTCGACGCCGAAGAGTCGGCTAAGCTGGGTATCTCGTCGATGAGTCAGTTGGACGGCGTAGATACCAGCGGAAAGGATAGCAACGTCAACATCACCGAAGGCGAGGAGAAAGGCTTTTGATTCATATGACGATCTACGGAGAGTATAGAGAGAAATGAAAGTATTAGAACAATCTTGAACCATTATCGCGTGTCCGAGCCCTTATATTTTGTACTTTAGAAGACCGCGCGCCGACATGATAGTTACCAAGCTTCATCAAAACCCCTGAATGTGTGAACGGCTATCAGAAGATGTTGAGAACAAAGTAAACGATCAGTATCAGGATCCAAGCGAGGCCCATGAAGAAATCAAGAACTGCCAGTACTACCAATGGGGTAGCTTTACGATGGAATATCTCCCTCCAGGCTATATGCTTGCTGACGGGCTTACTAAAAACCTTCCTCGACAGAAATTTGAGGCTTTTGTTGTTCTTATTAATCTCGTCGATGCCCGCGGTCAGGTAGAGTAACTTGTGTAGATACCCATTTTTAAATAGTACTATTATCTAATCATTTAATGTTTCTTTTGTTTTAATCTTACTTATTTATTTGTAAATTATTTCCTTTGTTTTACTGTTTACAGCTATTCGAGGGTGCTCACTTTACTGCAAGGTCAAGGGTGCACAGGTATTTTCAGAAGCTCGCACGCAAAGTTATTCATTTATGTCCGGGGCCACTTAGTTGAGGTTCCCAAGCCTCGAATACTCGCAGAATTAAGAAAATACAAGAGGGATACTTCCAGGTTCCTAAGCCTCTAAAAACCCGAAAGCACCTCTCAATAAGGGAGGCCACAAGACTCCTTCGCCAGAGTATCTAATGCACTCAAAATAACTCCAACAAGCTCACTGATACCGCAGCAGGAGCACCGAAACCATCATCATCTCCAACATCACCACCCTCGCTGCAAGCAGCGGCATCCTCACTAAAGATTTAATACTCAAGGAAATCATCAAACTCCTCATCTCTACCATCCTCGTCAACAGCCTCTAGAACACCAAAAAGTCAATAAAATTGAAGGAATTCACATCAAAATCCAAAGGAAACAAAGAAACAAAGAAAGGAGCAACAAACCAGGCTCAATCTCCTTCTTGCCGCGCTTGTGAGCAGCAGCCAAGCCTCTGCTGTGGACCCTTACGGCCGCCATCTTGGGGTCGAGCTCTTGTTTTCGAAAATTAGAATTACAATAGAGAATCTCAAGATCAAGCACTTACCTCCTTGCCGGCCTCGCCCTTGAAAGCATCACAGAAAACCGCGGAAGGTGCCTGCGCAGTAGCAAGAGCAGCGAATAGCTGCGCCCACGGTGTCGAAGCAGCGGCTCAGGCCCTTATCCTACATGCAAGAGTTCATACAACTCAAACAAACATCTGCTCGCTCAGCTCCTTTGACGGGGGTTTTGCGGACGCAGCTGACTCTGCCGTATACTCAGCTTGCTCAAGCAGCAGGCTGAGCTCAGGCAGACTGAGGCCGTGCTCAGGCATACTCAGGAATGCTCAGCGTCGGCTCAGGTTAAAGCAGCAACTGCTCACATTGGGACACTAAAAGGAATGAGCGGGAAAAAAAGTCGAGTCTGACTATACTGGTAGTAAGGGACCAGGAATGCACGTATGATGAACTCAATCACAAACCGTCGACATGTCTTCCAGCTGAGGAGCTCAGGTAAGCTGTCTATACACCCATGATTAGATTGACCAAGCGGATAAAGGAGCGCTCTCGACTTACCGTACAGTAGCGCGCCCGAGACTTCAGTATCCATCGTTAGTCCGAGAAGCTGCGACTATCACCAGAGTGACCGGGGTGGTTAAATTGGCCAGAGTAATCAAGAAGAACAAACGTCCTGCATTATGCCACACTCGGCGTATACAGGGATCAGTGGAGCGTATGTGAGAGAGCTCTTTCGTGGGCGAGGTGCTGGATGAGGTGAAGATGATATCAATTCTTGCTGGCGGAAAGGTGAGCCGATAATACGGATCAGAAAGGGGCGTACAGGTCGAAAGCTGATGGTTTTCAAGTAAACGAAGCTACATTGACCTATTGGCTCTCCCGTCTTTTTCCATCTACACCACGGAAATTGTTCTTCAATAACAAGGATTCACTTGATGCGTGTCAATAGAAGCGTGATAGTGCTGCGCAGAAGAACAAATTAGTCAAATAGACCATCAAAATTCATCTTATCTTCAACTCCGCCCCGCACTGCACTTGTTCACCGAAAATCGGGCTAGAGTAGAGACTGCAATTTTATTTGGTGGTAAACAGCAAGCAAAGACTGCGAACGAGCTACAAGTTTATCAGGATGTTGAATCCCGGTACAGGAATCCGAAGGAATGGCTTTGTGAGGTGCATGAATAGCAAAACGCAAAACGGCTAATGAGAGTCTTTAGTGCAGCGAAGCACCTTCCTAATAGTCATCGCCACGACTGATGACCTCTTTTCCACCACTATGAAGCAAAATTGTCTAGAATGCATGATCAGTCACTGAACCCGTTTCGACAGCAGGACAACGGTAAGGGATATCTCACGTGTTCGAATTGAGCCGTGTATGAACCCTTGACATCAGCAAGCTGTCCGTACTGTTCGATGATGCCTTGGTCAATCAGATGTCTCATCTGCGAGGTATTAGTCAGCAGGCGCCATGTTGGTAGACATCCAGGTACACACCCCAAGATGGTAGCTTTTGACGCCAAGACGCTCGAGGTATCGGCGGTTGAAGACAATAGTGCCGAAATTGGCATCGATGGTCTTGAGGAGGGATTTTGCGGATGCAAGGCGCAGATTTGCATCGGAAACATTCTCGTTTCGTCCGTATCCGTAGACAGCAGTCTGTTCGAGGTCAGCAAATGGAACGATATCAGAGCCAGCAGCTTCTAAGCTTACCCCATCATCACGAGTATATCCTTTCCCAGTACTTCCAAAGGTCTCGATGGCGAATATATCTCCCTCCTCCATCTTCTGATTGCTGTTGTTCTTGACGAAGGGGAATTGCTTGTCGCCATGGATGTGGTAGCGGAGGATATTGTGACCGGTAAGACTTCTGACTGCTTTGACTGGATACAACTTCCCATCCAGCTCGACCTCGTAGCTTTCCATAACTTCTTGAATCGCAGCTCCGATCTCCTTCATTCTTGCATCGACCCCAGCATGCTTTTCTGGACATCAGTATCGAGATGCGGCTCAATTATTGAACTCTATTAAACGTACCTCAATGCCAGTATTCGTAGCAGCCTTCACAGCAGCCAGAAGATTGTCATACTTGTGGTCAAAAGCAACCGTGAATGCCGAATCGACAATACGGCCATTGATCTGCACGCCAAAATCAACCTTCAAGACATCATCCTTCTCGAGAAGAACTTCTTTGTCGCCAGGATTTGGAGTGTAATGAGCAGTCTGGTGGTTTCTGCAAAGTCCGGTGGGGAATCCCATGCTTGCCTTCAATCCATCGCCGGGCTCAAGCCCCGAGTGACCAGCGAGCGCACGAACGCCATCCTCGATGCCCTCCGCGATCGAGAGGAGGCTTGCTCCCGGCTTGATGAGCTCCTTCTGGGCGTAGTAGCGGACTTGACGATGGATCTCAGCAGCTTGGCGATAGTCGGTGAGGAAGCCAGAGTCCCAGAGACGTGAGTTGTAGCGAGTCTCTTCGTCCGTTTCGCGAGCCAGGTTCTCATACGGGATGAGCTCTCCTTTGGGGTACTCGACTGGGAACAGAGTCGACAGAAGTACACGAGGAGGGTTGCTCTGCTTCAACTCGGCGGCTGGCAGAGTACCGTTCTTGGTCTTCTTCTTCTTCGATCTCTTGCGTTTCTTTTTCTTATCTGAAAAGGCGTGTCAGCAACGAGCGCCAAGTGCACTTCAACAGGACCGGGGTAGGTATACCAGCAGTAGAAGCGGGATTCACCCCAGCTTCCCCTTTCTCATCGTCGTCGTCGTCATCGTCGTCACTAACAATGCCTTGATCCAAATCTGCTGACCCAGAGCCATTCTTGGAGCCCTTGGGGTCAGGATTTGCTGCCTTGAGGCTGCCGGAATTGGAAGCTTGTCGGGGGTCAGCTGATGAGCATCAGGTTCGTGGAGGGATACACACCATTGGGGGTCTGCTGATGGTTTTCGGGAGTCTTTGATCCCATTCTGACCTCATAGAGTGCAGTGCAGTGCTTGATATGAACAGCTGTCGAATGGTGATGTCGTTATCAGGACGAGAACAATTCCGAGTTGAAGATGTTGTCTCGAAGACTGTCTCTTGGCGCGGCCGCTCAGTCCGACGCGCCTTTCAGATGACATGGATCTGCAGGGATTCACTCGCTAAGCAGCATGATGTCAACAAACTTCAACCTTTCCAACCTCAATCTAGGGGAAGCAACTATCATCACGCCTATGAGCTTTCCTACGGGGGTGATTTGTTTTGTTCTGGATCTTCGACGGGTAGATGGACTTGTTACAGTCACGGTGAAGGGAACGACGACAGAAAGTCTACGAGAACTACTGCTGGATCTGGATGCCGGGGTTTAAAGAGTACCGGTATCCTCTATGCGATGATTGCAGTATGATAACTCATCTCTATTACCATGCCATGTCCAGTCTCCTAAGAAAAAGGGGATTTTAGCCTTGATTTTGCTCTCCACACCCTACTTCTCGATCACCGCTTCGACATCACGAACATATCAGATCCGAACATTTCTTCACAATCGGATAGACATCCTGCAGACTGAAGCCGAATTTTAAGTGGAGAATACCTTTCGTATTAGCAAGGTAACTAAGTAGTAGTGACGAAATCCAAGCCCGAAGCCTCCCCTGAATCCAGGCTTGGAGAACAATTGACCACAACGAAGCCATCTGCGAAGATCATCAAAGTCGCTCTATGGAAGCAATGGACCTCAAGTCTCCAAGGCCGCGGTGCCCAACCATCTATAACATCACGCGTAACACCAGGACAGCATGTATCAGAATAACTCCCGCTAGACCCGACCCAACCTTATACTCAATCCCATCCATCATCGTCAAGCTTATTCGACGAAGGTCCACAACACGTCGCGCTCACCCCCAATGTTGTCCATGTAGCTGATCAAATGGGTGCCCCTCTGATCCGCAGCCACCTTGACCTTCATTGCCTCCGTGTACCATTCATCGCCCATGCCATAAGGGTTTGGCAGCACATGTCTTCGAACAGAGAAATGCTTCCGGCCTCTGAGAGTTCCCCTGTTGACAACAGCGACCGTATCTTCATACGCGTGGTATCTTCGATCCATTTCGAACTCAAGGGGACCCATCTCGTCACCGTAGATGCTGCGAGCCAGGAACTTTCTGGTGAAGGTGCCAATGCGGTAATCAGGGCCCATGAAGTCGGTGAGCGCGGTGCTCAAAGATAGGATGCTATGACTGCCAGGGATACCGTGAATGATCTCGTAGTTGCCCTTAAGACGGATTGGAACTGGGACGTACAACTTGAGGAGTGCGTAGAAGATTGGGTTGGAGAGTCCGAAGCATGTTGCGGAGGTTTTGCAAGCTGAGTGTTGGACAAGGAGATCGAAGATGATCAGGAGGACATCATTTGGTAGGTCGGTAATCTTGAGAGATCTCTTGGGCAGCTTCACTTCGACTGGAATGGTGACTGGAACCGTAATCTTGACTGGATCTGCAGACTGTTAGCTGCGCTGTACAGGAAAGCCTGTGTCTCGTGACTGCCTACCTGGAGCAACGATCTCGATCTTGACTTCAGGCTCGAACTTGGGCATCAACTTGATCTCGACCTTGGGTTCGTCTCTGGGCTCGAGTTTGGGTTTGATTTTGAACTCAGAGGGAGCTGATGCCTTTGCTAACAGCGACTTGGAGCTCTTGTGTTTGAGGCGTTGGCATGCCCCCTTCAGGCGGGTGCGAATTGCCAACAGCATCGCGGCTGCCATGGTCTCACCTGTTGAGGTTCGAAGTTGCTATTGCAGAGCTCCTCGAAATTCGGGGTTCGAGATTCGAGGCGAGAGAGCTCGACCCCATGGCTCGAAGCACGCTAAACACCCTGGTTCGCTCAAGCGAAGCTAGCTCGAGATTTCATAACAGAACATTTGCTCAGATCGGAGTTTTTGCGCGCCAAATGAGGCTTTGGCAAATTAGATGACGCATATCAGTTGCAGAGCTTGGAACACGTCAGGCAGAAGTCTCCCAGAATCAAGTCAAAGCCACTCACGACATGTCCTCCTGATGACTGGCAACCGTAGAAGCAGAAAGCTGCAGCAACTATTCTAATGATCATATATATGCCTATAAATTCCACGTATGTATCCTCGGTATTGTATAAAAGGAAGTTATATGTACAGCCAAGCCAATTTCAACCGAAAAGAGAGTGATACTTTCGCCAGAAAATCGTTGTGTCAGATTGTCACTGCTTCGAGTTATACCTATCCACTGACCACGCGCGCAGCGTACGACATTACTCCAGCACGCGTAATGGCTCATAATGCTGCGTGCGACGTCGATGCGTGCCGTTGTATGATGATAGTCTCTAGAGGATACATCCTTCACCTCGTACTTCTAGATCTCTTAGGTCCTTTGCGTATATGAAGGGCGTCTCTTTGCGAGCTTTCTGACCAGGAGAATCCATCCATCATAGCAATAAGTATCTGACCAATTGTCTCCGCGGATTGCTAGACTCAACAGAAGTAGCAATGTCTCGCTGCACTACATTTGCGAGTTTACGTCCCATGATCCATTGCCAACACATGTCTATATTTTCTGTACTATCAGCCCATCAGCGCCAACTCTTGTTTTCATTAAGCGTTAAACAGTATTGCATTTTCACGTGCATGTGAAGTTCTTGTCCACGGTGGTTTTGGCTGAATTCGGAACTTTGAAGGGGGCAGCTCGAGTAATCAGCCAATCACAGGCGCTTTTACGCAAAAGCATCAAAACAAAGCAAAACATCACATGAAAGGCCATTTTAGAACTGCAACAGAGACACAACATCTCTGAAGAGTTCTCAGGGAAGAAAATTGTAGTAATTGGCCCCTGGGTACTTCACAAGGGTTTTAAAGCGCCCATAATTGCGCTTATCCAAATCGGGTCTAGGCGTATCAGTCAAGAGAAGCCCTCGCCTTGCTGTTGTCAAACTCCTCAATTTCGTAGTGGAAATTTACCACACATTCTTCAAACACTTCAATAAACGCAAGAAGCTTCGAAAACTCAACAGCCATGGCTGAGATCGATTTCACTCCTGGAAGCTCGACGTCAGGTTTCTTAGGTGGTGGCAAAGGAGATGGAGGAGGAGGCGGCGGCGGAAGACGTCCGGATAAGAAGAAGGATGCGACGAAGGGTCATTATGCAGAGGTATATTCAAGTGTTCTAAGGTCATTAGGTATGATAAAAACTATCTGCTAATCTATCTGGACTCACAGGGCAAGGCTTCCGTACGTCGAGAGCTTATGACCATCAAGTATGCCGAGAGACTCCGAAGAAATAACTACTGGGTCAAATACATTCTCGAACACCCTGGCGATTATCCAACGCGTCGAACTCTCTCCTTGCGTGCCAGTCGAGGCCTGCCATTCGATAAACATGAGTCGTACGGCGATGCCGCTGTCCTCACCGTCAAGGGCGAAGTTCTCGGAAACGGTGAACGTTGCACAAACTGCGGTGTGGATGACAGAAGAAACACTGGAACCTTCCAATCGTGTGTCGCATTCCGCAAGGGTCAGACTTATCCAGACCTTGGCCAAGGACAAACTCCTTTCAATGGAGCTTGTAGCAACTGTGTCTGGGGTGGACAAGCTTCAACTTGCTCCTTGCGTGAGGGTGGAGGTATATGTTATGCATTTTCTTTGTTTCAAAATATTGCTTAACTTTCTCACAATGTACTCGGAGTATATCTTCAATTCTCCTTTCACGAAAAAGGCACTCTCTTACTAAGACTTGGCTGACTTGGATATACTTAGCCACCATTCCCCCTCGCAAGCGTCCGGCAACTGCTGCTAGCGTTGCTGATGTTACCCAAGCTGGCCCCTCCGCTGCTCCTCAACAACTCTCCTCCGTTCCCGCAGTCAATGAATCAGACAACAATATCAAGACCGAACAAGCTGACATCGTCAAGGTTGAGGATTCTGCTGTTGAGGAGGAATCAAAGGGAGATGGTGATGTCAACAAGGACTCTGATTCTGATCCCGAAATCAAGAAGGAAGATGAAAACTAAGTTCCTCCGTCTTCCAAGCCATGGCTAGTATATTAGGATTACGAGCATACATTGGCCGGGATGAGTTTGGGACTTGCTTTTACTTGGGAATTTGAGTCATAACTACTACCTTGGTCTTTTCGATGGGGGCTTTGTCTTTGCACAGAACTTCGTTCCTCGAACTTGACTTGGGAAAATGGATTTTAGCCTTGCAGGCATGGATCCTTACATAAAAGGGCTAGTACAAAAAATCGAAAATCTTTCGGAAGTCTTCAGAGCCTATGGAGATGGAGCTGAAGCTTTAGACTTTTAAGTGAGACTTGTGCTTTACAGTTGTATTGTCCACGTGTTTGAACTAAGAAATGGTTAATGGTTGCTTCTAAAAGAAAAGCGTGTACATTTCGTGTATTGGCTTGACATGCTGCAAGTTTTGAACCATCGTCCAGAAATGCTATTCGCACCGTTTCCAGCACACTACCACTCAGTACGATCACCAGATTCCAGCGATCGAATCCACTTGGAGGTTCTCCCAGTTTGACATCAGCTATCACGTTGAAGACTTTCTAGGTGTAGAGTATAGAAAAGCCACCCTAGGTGCCCGCTCTACCACCCGATCTGCAGAGAATCGACGTATATTCCTCGACAAGAAAGTGTATAGCGAGGAGGGGAGTGAGGCAGAGCAGAGACTCAGCTGCTAGCCGGGTACAGGCACTACCCGACTCTCTCTGGTTGGCTTGCAAATATTCGCTTCATCTCCGAGGGTTTCTAGGGGAGTTCCTTTTACCAAACGTGCTCTAATCGCTCCATATCATCCTCATCAGGGTATTCTCAAGAGGTCTCGCGTCACCTCCACCGTCAGAGTCTCTCGCAAGATTCCCACCAGAAGACCGGAAAGATTCAAACCCGTTCTTTCGGTAGAACCCTACCGCATCAGGAACAGCCAAGAGGTAGCACTGTAGCCCATGTTCCTTCGCATATTCTCGACCCCATTGCAGCAATACTTTACCACAACCCCTCCCTCGGTATTCGGCTGCTACAATCATGGGCGACAGAACTGAATGAAATGTGTTAGCAACCTTCGAACTTTCTTTCAGCATAGACTGAACTCAGAAAAGGAGAACTTACAAAGGTACTTCTCCTCTTTGACATGTTTCCTCATCAGCTCGTCAGATAGCTTATTCGACTCATCTTGGAGCTTTTCCGCTACTATCTGATCGGCACTTGCTCCCTATGTGTGTAGTGGTTCGTTTCCGGCCGTCAACCCACCACCTCGCGTAAGCGACGATCATATTGTTTGGTGTGATCATTTTCGTCCATATCTGTCTGTCCTCCATCCTGATGGCGTACTTCCATTCCTCATGGTGTTTTACCAAGAGGTTGTTTGTGAGACCGTCAGGATATAGCCGTCTTTCGAAAGGGTCGATTGTTTGGAATACGGTGAAGTGGAGTTTAATGATTTGCGTGAGATCCCACACCGTTGCGCTTCGGATGCGAAGTGCCATTCTGTGATGATTGAAGCAGGAAAAATGTCAGTAGTGTCCAAGGTGATCGGTTCTATTCATATTTACCAAAGGTCAATGAACAACGAAGAAACCATGATTCATATGTGTGTGATTAGAAGACTCCAGAATGAACTTGTCACAGCCATCCCCTTTGTGACCGTGTGAGTCTGGAGTTTTCCAGTCAACAAGTCTTGTAAAATGGGTTCGAATGCAGATTCTTCGCTGTGAGGCCTAGCTATGGTGAAGTCTTGCAGAAGGTGTTTCGCTGTTGTAGCTCAAACTAGCTGATGGTGTCCACCTCTGAATCTCGTAAAACGCAGGCATGGCTGATTTGATGGCTTCCGAGATGCTGCGACCATAATCTGGGCGGTTCGATGAAACCCTGAGTTGACATGATGATTTTGATAATTTCATGGGAATGACTCTTGGGATGGCAGCTGCGTTTCAAAGACAAACTTGGGTTTCTGTCATTGAAATTCTCGCATTGTTGAGTCCGGTAAATCAGACAATGATAAGGAAGGATAAAATCCACTCTTTGGAGATTCCTCCAAATACACTCGCAATAATAAGAAGTCAAGCAATTCCATGCAGAAGTCCTATGAGTCCTTCTTTAATCCCCATTTCTAGCTGTACGAGAAAAAGTATCGCCGCTCAATTGACAACGCATCACATGTCATTTGGACTTTTTACAAGGAGCCTAATGTACCATCATCCTGGGCTTCGTATTAGCCTACGACCATCTTATGCTATTACCGTCACGGTACTTGCCATGGAACGGTTACGGTAGCTAACAGTGCAGCGAGCGAGATCTTCGGGGGAAGCCAGAGTTTCCAAGAATTGATTGACAAGCGAGACTCGACGAACCTTTCACATGCAATATTCAGAAGTGAGGTATTACCAAAACCTCAAAGCTGCAACTTTACCACGTAGTCCTCGACGCAGTAGTCCTACAAGCACACGAGGAACAGATAAAAACTATTCCCAATCCAGTAAACAGCACGCAGCGCACCCATCGCGGGTCAACAGTCTCCCCGCAAATCCGTGAGTCCGGCCCATCCCGCCCCTCGCAAGATTAGCGACGGTGCACTAGTCCACCTCGCTAGGATTGTTTCGTGATGGGACCAAAACATCAAGCTTGAAACAACGACAGCAGAAGTAAAAGATCGCTGCTTCGACGCTGATTCGCCTCGCATGGGAACCTCGGCATTGGCGTGAGTCGTTGTGATACGCTTGTGATGTCCATGCTGATAGCTGTTGAGCTCTAGGGCTGGACTGGTATAAAGACATCCCGTCGACGTTTGAATATTTTCTTGGAAATCTTCTGGGCTGGATTTATAGCTTCAAACATGGCGACGAAAACAACACTTTCGGTCCTCGGACTGCCCCTGCTTCTCATTTATTTCTTCATTCGCAATGCTGAAGCTTTATTCACGCACACCTCACTTACAAAATCCTCACTTGCGCTGGCTGGAGGAGTTTTCTACCTATGTTTCCTGTTTTCCTTCGCTCTCTTCAAGCTCTACATATACCCCTTCTACTTCAGTCCTCTCCGCAACCTCCCTGAACCAAAAGTATGTTCTCCTTCTGCCTCAATCAAATCCCGAAAGCAGGAAATAATATCTCGTTCCAGGGCTCCGGTTGGCTTTGGGCACACGCCTCCCAGATCCGATCGAACCACAACGGCGAGCCTTACAGACGATGGATATCCTCAGTCCCCAATAAAGGCCTGATCCGCTTCCGCACGCTCTTCAACCAAGAACGTATATTTTTGACATCTACAGAGGCACTGCGTGAAGTTTTGGTGACGAATAGTTATGATTTTGTAAAGCCTGAGCAGGCGTCTTTTACATTTCGGAAGATTCTGGGTGATGGGGTGTTGGTTGCTGAGGGGCCGAGTCACAAGGCATGTAACTAGACTGCTCTTTTGATACGTTTCTCTGTTTACCAGAAGAACTGACACGAGATTTCAGCGCCAACGCAAGATCCTCATGCCAGCTTTTGCCTTCCGCCACATCAAAGACCTCTACCCCGTCTTCTGGACGCAAGCCTTAAAATCCGTACACGCCATCACAACCGCCATTTCCACCCCTTCACTACCAGGACAAAGACCTTCCAACATCCAAAACACGTACGACTGGGCCAGCCGCACAACTCTCGACATCATCGGCGTTGCCGGAATGGGCTTCGAATTCAACTCCATCTCCAACATTAACGGCGACATCTACCGCAGCTACCACGACCTCTTCATGACAGAACCGCCCTTCTTCCGCTGGATCAACATCGGCGTGTCCATCCCCTTCCAATACATCTTCCCGATCATCAAGAAGATCTTCCCGAACATGAAGAGCAGCGTGCAGACGATCCGAGCTGTGGCCTACGATCTGATCAGGCAGAAGAAGGAGGCTGCCGAGAAGGGACGGAAGATGGGGGTGGATATTTTGTCTGTGGCGATAGAGTCGGGGGGACTGAATGATGACGAGTTGGCGAATCAGGTTATGACGTTTTTGGCCGCGGGACATGAGACGACGGCGAGTGCGTTGACGTGGACGATGTTTTTGCTTTGTAGGCATCCGGAGGTTCAGAGGAGGCTGAGGGAGGAGGTGAGGGGTAAGCTTGTCGATGGCAGCACCGGGAAGTTGAAGGACGAAGTTGATGCGCTGGAGATCGATCATCTACCTTACCTGAATGCGGTGTGCAATGAAGTCCTGCGTATCATGCCGTCCGTCCCGCTTACGATCCGCGTACCAACACGCGATACTACGATTTTGGGCCAGGCTGTTCCGAAAGGCACGCATGTCTTGATGGCAGCGTGGGCCATGAATGTCAGTAAGGAGTATTGGGGGGAAGATGCTTTGGAGTTTAACCCAGAAAGGTGGATGACGGAGGGGAATTCGAACAGTGGGGGTGTGACGAACAACTTCGCAAACCTGACGTTTTTGCATGGACCAAGGAGTTGTATCGGAAAAGACTTCTCGAAGTCAGAACTTTTGTGTCTGGTAGCTGCGTGGTTTGGAAGTTTTGAGTGTGAGCTAGAGACCCCTAGACTGGAGAAGGATATGATTGGATGGGTGACGCTGAGGCCGAAACATGGTCTGCCGGTCAGGTTCAAGGACATTATGGGATAGGCGCCGGCTTTGTTTGAACTTGGATATATTTGTATCTGTTTTGAGGATCATAATGACAATTTCTTCACCATATAAAACGCCCACCATGAAACACCACTGATGCAATCTGGACTGTACCGCGCAAGCTACTGCCTCTCTCTAAACTGTACATATGGACCATCCTTCAGACTCGTGAATGAATCCTTCAACTGATACTCCTCTCTCCTCTGTCTCCCCCATTCCAACTCCGGTCGTCCCTGGCCCACACTGGTACCATCAGCCAATTTCATGTCGTACATAAACACCGTTCTCGCTAAGCTCGTCATCAGCTCTGAATAGGCGAGCCCCTTTCCAATACAGCCTCTTGGCCCAACACTGAAGGGGCAGAACGCGGATTGAGCAAGTGTAACAGTGTCTTTCGTCACCTCCGGGGATGAATTAGCAATCCAACGGGCAGGGTCGAACGTGAATGGTGCTGGATAGTAATCGGGATTGTGGTGAAGTGCGTAATGTGGGGTTCCGACTACCACACCGGCTGGGATGTGCATGCCATCGATATCCAGTCCACCCGGCATGACTTCGCGCGGAAGTATACCTCCAACAGGGGGAGAAAGGCGCATTGCCTCGTCGATAACAGCACGGAGATATGTGCATGAGTTCAAAGTAGGCCCGGAATGAATCTCTTCGAGATCCGAGAAAGTCGATCGGACTTCTTCACACAGCTTCTCAAGCGTGGATGGATTGTGGACCAGATAGAAGAACGCAGATGCCAAAGCAGTTGATGTCGTGTCCGAACCAGCGATGATGAGAAGGTTACTCTCGCCCCAGAGTTCAGGTCCTGTGAAGCCTTTTCCAGTTTCGGGATCACGAGCGTTAAGAAGGTAGTAGAAGAAATCTTTACGGTCAGTATCGAGTCCGACCTTGGTTCGTTCGGCTGCTTGCGTTTTGCTGTATGCCATATATTGCATTCTCATGTTGTAAATTTTGCTGAAGAGTACCTTGTTCAGACCCAGAGTCTTGATGCTGGGGTTTGTTCCAAGCTATTTTTATCAGCGACATGTTCCCAGAATTGGAAAAGGGGCGGACGTACGATTAGATGCATGTGAGCTGCATTGCCAATCAGGTCGATCACATGACGATTCTCTTCATGTTCCAACATCTCGAATGCCTTCCCGAAGCAGAGATCTCCCATCACGTCGAACGTCAAGTAGTTTGCCCAATCTGCCATGTTCTGAGCAACGCTCCATTGACCTTTGACTCCGTTCTTCTCGACTAGGGCAGGCTTGGCTCCAAGTCTTGAGCAAAATGTTCGCACATTAGCTAGAATGTACTTTTCCATAGTCTTGATCGCATTATCTGAGAAGGCGTGGGACAGCACCCGGCGTTTGCGAGCATGGCTGGCCTTGTCGATCGAGCTGTGAGTGTTGAAGGTGTCTTTCGTGGGCGGGAAGACAGAGTAGAATTGCGATTTCTTGACATTTGATTTGTGGCCGTAGATGGTCTTCAGGGCCGTATTGGTGTTGATTGAGAGACTGTTAGGCCCAAACCGCACCACTGGTCCATATGTCTCGTGACATCTCCAGAACTCCAGATGTCTGTCGCCTTTCCATGCATGATAAACGGAGTACCAATCAGTGATCTTGGCGAGGAAAGGTCCAGGATATTTGGCCAGCGGGTGGAATGTCAGTCGGTAAATTGTTAGAAGAGCAAGCTGTTGTGTGTCAGTATTAAGTACAGGATAAAGCAGAACACACTCACGTATACAAATAACAACGATGCAGTCCATATCGACAACTTCGCGAGAAGTCCGAACAGGCCGTTTTCGTTACTCAATAACAACATTGTGATCTTTGTCCAAGTATCTTCAAGCAAAAGAACAACCACAACACACGTTTATAATATTCGACACTGGAAAAGAAGACAAACTGGAACTCGAGACTCTCTCACGTCGAACAGAAATCTTTATACCTTGATGACATCTAAGCATCTGACTTGCGTGAGTTTGGGAAGGTGCCAAGCGAGATTTTGTATGCCGACGAAAGCCGCGCACGATACTCACTAGCAACAAAGAGGAAAGAGGACAATTGTGAACACCCAATCAAGGGCTCTCTATTGATGCTTAGCGGATTAGTAACGGGGAAATTTGTCCTTCGAGACTTGGTGACCCTTGGTGGTGAGATGGATTGTGATGTTTGACCCCTCTGCGGGGTTGTGGAGGCGACGGCATTTCCGGCAAGGTGCGGATGGCTCAGGTGTTTTTGTAGGTGGGTAAGTGATGAAATCAAGAGTCATGACAGAGTGATGCGGTATGGTTCCGTCCTGCGATAAGCGTAGACGCACGCATTGATGAGATGTTTGAATCGAGTCAATGTTGCTGTTGTTCGAGGATTCGGCTCGGATATCCCGACCCTCGACCCACGTGATCCTCCTGGCAATCCTCGAACTTGAATTCAGCTAGATGACCTAGCTGAATTTGACATAATTCCTAGAATACATGGATGCACTGTCCAGTGGAAAGTTCTATTTCATAACTGGTAGTCAATCTCCAGCAAAAGAGCAAAAAAACAGGGCAATATAAGCAAAGTTAAAGAACAGCGCCAAATTTGTGAGCAGTTGAAAAAAGCAGCACAGAATTTTGAAATGTTGACTGAGATTTTGTATTTGTCTACGAAGCCCGCTGGGCCGCAATAGTAGCTTTGATAGCTTCCTCGAAAGTCTCAGTATCCTCCGCGTCAATCAAAGCATTATCCCTCTCCTCATAAAGTGTTCCCCCCTCAGCCCAGATTCTCTTCAGCGTGAAGACAGTAGCCGACGGATTGTTGCTAGCGTGTGCTTCTTTCTCAAGTTCTCTGAGTTTCTCTGGACTTGTGTATGATACGCTCCATTTGTCTCCAGTCTGCCTCTCAAACTCAGCGACAATGTCAGCTGGTGTGGTGGTGAAAGAATTGACTTTCAGAGCACGATTTCGAGATGCCTCTGGGTGCAGAAGCGCTTTGACGACAAATTTCCCTACGCTATGTATTATCAGTGTCGAGCCCGAATTGGGACTTGGATGAAACCCTACTCATTTGGTGTCGTCAAGCTGATTGGCCCTTTACCATCTCCAATAAGAACAGCTTTCTTCTCCTTCACGTTGAAAGAACCAATATCTGGATGATCCGGCGCTGCACCAAGATACCCTCCGGGATCTGCGTAAGGTCCAGTTACGACATAAGTGTAGTCCAACCCAGAACTCTCCTTCAAAGCCGCGCGAACCTTAAGCTTCTGCTGATGTGGTGGTTCATTCGCAGACTCGGGCCCGTATTCGATATCAGTTCCATATTCGGAAGGGAAGAATCGCTTGACTGAAGGGGTTTTCTCCATGAGTTTGATCCATCCGACTTGCTCGCCTATCGCCATTCGACCGACTGCGCTGACGACGGTATCGACACCTGGAAGAGATTATCAGCAATGGTTTCTAGAATCCCAATTGATCGGCAGAATGACCTTGGAAAGCCTTCAGCAAGTCTTCTGGCTTGTTTACATCCCCAACAATAACCCCCACTTCTTTGGCTCGCAGACTGTCCAGAAGCTCCGACTTCGTCTCCGCAGTCCTCGGCGATGTGAAGATAGCAATGTTTCTAAAAGAGTCCTTTGCCTTGACAATTTGTTCGAGGATATATGAACCAATGTATCCAGTTCCTCCGAGGATCAGTAGGTTCTCCTTGTTCGGCTGCGCCATGTTTGTTTGTAGTATGTTGGCAAGTCAGTGATTGCTGGTATTTCGTGAGGAACCGACAGTGAATATTTGCTCCGGTCTGCGATTTGATCCTGTTCAACCAGGGTCACGGAAAGTCGAGGCTTTATACTTGTCGTTGCTTTGCGATTCCATCGTTATTTGTCGCAATAGCGGGGTTGAAATCGTAAGGACGCCCTTCCTGCCCATGGCTTCGTAATGATGCGCCAAGACGCCTCGCCTCATGCAGAAGGTGGGGGTTTTGGAAATGTGTAGCAACTACTCAACTCCTCATATCCGATGCTTTTCTTTCCCGCTTCAGCCGTCCATCGGTAATCAATATATCTAAGGTGTCAAATTGACCAAGTCCCAAAGGCGCGCTTGGATTCGAAAGCAGCATTGTGTTGTAGTGTGAAGAAGTGGACCTCTTCGGGGGGTTGTGATAGCTATCTGGTTACCGAACGTGGCTTGCATCAGCCACTCAGCCGAACACAACATGCTGTCAGCTGCAACCTAGAGAGCTACCTGTGCTCAACACCATCTCTAGGAGGTTGGAGTAGTCACTGAGGATTAGTTGAGCCAAACGCAAAGACCAACGAACTCGAAGTCGAAAGTGGACTCTGTATATTGGCTTTTCCGGCAAGCAAAACGGCGAAGTGGCAATATCGCACAACATGCGCCTAATCGAATGCTCAAGTTACAAGCTACGAGAATTCTATGACAAGCAGATCCCTCGATATGCCATCTTGTCTCACCGCTGGGAGGAAGAAGGAGAAGTCACGTTTCAGGACCTGCAAGCTGGCAGAGGACCACAGATGAGTGGTTGGGCAAAAGTCGAAGGCTGTTGCAGGCAGGCATCAAGAGATGGATGGAGATACTGTGTAGTCCTCGCCAACTCGTCTTGTGAAGCCCAACTGACTGTCCCCCCAGTGGATTGATTCTTGCTGCATTGATAAATCGAGCAGTGCCGAGCTTTCGGAAGCCATCAATTCCATGTTTGAATGGTATCGTCGCGCAGAAGTATGTTATGCATATCTATCCGACGTCAATTACCTGAAGAAACACAACTCTATCATCGAGCAAGACTTCAAGAAAAGCGCATGGTTCACACGAGGCTGGACGCTCCAAGAACTTTTAGCGCCTCAGTGGGTTGAATTCTATGACATCAATTGGCAAGAAATTGGAACGAAATCCAGTCTCTCGAGTTTGATCGAATCGATAACTGGGATATCTTACATTTTCGATTACGCAAACGCAACAGTCGCACAGAAGATGTCTTGGGCTTCGTTGAGACAGACTACGCGCGTAGAAGACCAGGCTTATTGTTTACTCGGGATATTCGGTGTCCACATGCCTCCGCTCTATGGAGAAGGCATGAACGCTTTCCACAGGCTCCAGATGGAGATCATCAGCCAAAGTGACGATATGTCAATCTTCGCTTGGGAAGGACGATCGAATGTCAAGGCCGGAATTCTGGCTACTTCTCCCAGGCAGTTTCAATTTTCTGGCGATGTTGTCCCTTGCGGTGAAAGCCTCATGCTCGCACCTTACTCAATGACTAACCAAGGCCTGCGATTGGAGCTCGATCTCATCGAGGTGAAAGACCCAAATGCTTCGAGAATGATACCGCCTCCCACAAGAATGTTCTTGGCCCCATTATTATTCACCCGAAGATCGGAACCCTACAAACAAATGGCATTGCCATTGCTTCCATTCCTTGATCTTCCTGGAGTTTGGCCCCATAAAAGTAGATCTTGGTCCCGACGAGGCAAATTGGTGATGATCCCACACTCATATTCTAATCCAGAGTTTGTGAGAACGACCATTTACGCCGACATCTTGAAACCTACGCCGGTGTTCAGTCGGCCTCAGTGCGTGGTGGTCAAATTTTCAGAGCCATGGGAGCCTCCTTTCGTCGTACAGAGACGCATCACTCCCAAGTCCGATGCTTCATGGTCAGCAAATCGAAGTGAAGGGGAGATACTGACCTCATTCTACAACGAGTACGAATTAGGAGCATTAGTATATCGAGATAGCAACTCGATGACATTTGCAGTGTTACTGGGAAGTAACAAATTCGTCTTCTGTATCGACATTGTTGTTGACGAAGATATATTGCAACAACTGCGGAGCGCTTCGGACGATGAACTCGGAGACCTTGTCGGCGGGAACATGTCACCAGGATGCAGTGATAGGATCGTCAAGAAACTGCCCGATGGAAGAGTGGTTTCAGCGATGACCAAAAAAGAGCAACGTGGTCATGCGTATCGCTTCGTGGTTGACATTGCGATATCCAGGGCTGGGAAGGCCAAGCCTGGAGACTTGGAATTCTCTCGATTTCACAAAGGAGAAATTGCTCTGGATGGGGCTTTTACTTGGGGATGAATTCAAATCACCGTGGTCACTATCTACCCAGTTCAAGAATATTGACTCTCTTCTACCCATCTCGCCTCATCAAAGCAATGACATCCCTTCTATGATCAAAGAGTTTCTGTCAAGCGATACCTGGAAACCGAACAACGGTTTCGCCGAGCATGAAAAAATGCAAAAAGAAAGCTCATAAGAGGTTTCTTTAGGGACTGGATAACCCATTCGCATCTTTTCGCACTTGTTAGAAGGAGCGATACCTCAGAAACGGGTGGACTTATATGCCATTGCCGGTAACGAAGATCGACCTCCCAGCCTCACGTCCGGCTCCGGCTTCATCAGCACGGGGGTTCCGTGATACTCAATTGATCGAGCTTGCTACTCGACCAACTGGGCTATTTGATGTGTTGATGAAGAGGAGAGTGTTATTTGAGTACATGTAGATGCTAGTCTCGGCTAATTTTTTGGATTGATTACTGGATGCTCGTTGGACTGCATTTTATACTAAAGGTGAGGATTATGAACCCCTAACAAGTTTGGCTGAAAACAAGCCATACCACGAAGATTACTCTGTCTCTCGGTCCACCAGCCATCATCAATTCAGATCTATTTTTATTTTGTTTGCTATATAAGCGAAAGTAAACATGCAAGGCGACTCAAGAAACCCAACACCTTCCCGAATGATCATGATCCACAACTTTTTACGCATACACCTGTCAAGCCGTAGTTTCTAATCCATCTTAAAAGGTTTCCGGAACTTGGTGGCTTGATGACTCAGAGATCTTTGCTGCATCGGGCAATACCCGTGCAGTAAGCACGCGGGTGAGTAGAAGCCAGATCGCAAGAAACAAGTAGCGAATCTCAACACATAATCATCGAAACACAAGTACTGCTTCATCATTCACTGTTACGGGAGGATATATGTAGCGTAGCCTATCCCACAGATTGTCGATCTAATATCTTCTCCCCTTCTCTTCTGTAATATACATCATTCTTGCTTAGTAGAACCTCCTCGTCCCTCAATACAACCAACCCAATTCCCAGTCCCCAATTCCTCAATTACACAGCCTCAACCCATTACACTATGGACATCAACACAATGGACCAAGGCCTCCTAATCCGCAACCCCTCCTTAACCCGCGAAGAATTCTCCCACCACTGGTACAACAAGCACGCCCCCCTCGTCATCCCCATGTTCTTGTATCTCGGCGTCCAGCATTATCAACAAGTACCTTCCTCCCTTCTCCCCTCCCCTCCCCTCCCCTCCCCTCACATTTCCCCTCCAATTCCCCTCCAGCAAACACCTCTCTCCCCTCCGACCTTTCCATCCCTTGAAACTCACATGCTTATACGTAAATAGATCCACGGCCCCTTCACCCTCACCTCTCCTCCATCCATTCCAGACCTAGATCTCAACTCATTCGACGGCATTGCCGGGCTCCCTCCCCAATCCGTTCTCGACGCACCATCAGCCATGCCCTCATGGGTCCAAGCCTACTACAATGAAGTGGTAAAGGTGGATGAGAGGAGGTTTCTAATCAGTGAGGCGCTGGATCATATTGTAAGAGTGCCGCCGAAGACGGTGGTCGGTACGGTGAAAGTGGTGATTAAGGAGGGGAAGGTTTTGGTGGATGTGAGTGAGGAGGTATGGGGGGTTTGGAGGGGATATGAGGAGAGGGGGAGGGAGGAAGAAGAAGGGGTAAGGAAGATGAAGGAGAGTATTTGTTTTTCAAATTAGGATCGTAAAGCACGAAGGGACTGAGACAAATATATGTAAATGATCGCTTCAATTCGAGTTTGGTACGCCGTATATCACGTACGAGATGGTTGAAGACAGACCAGACGCTCCACCAAACTCCATGTCAATGCCGCAAATACCCTCAAATAGAACCGCCAATGAAACTAGATCATTGTCCACTTCAAAAGAATTTTAGTCCTCAAGCCGCAGATCTAAGAGTTCCACTTCTTGGCCTCCATTCCATCAGGAGGTGTCGTCTCAAATGTCTTGCTGCCAACATCACTCCAAACAGTCGACAGCGAAGTGCCATTACTCTCCTGGTAGCTCTTCATCATCGCACGCTTGGTGTCAGGATCGGCATCTTTGTACAGCTTCTTGAAGAAATCGTCGACCTCCTCACCCTCCTCTTCCTTCTCGTCCTGGAGAACAGTATCCCAGTTCTTGGGTCCGTTCTTAGACGAGGTGGGGTATGATGGAGCTTTGTCGGCCTTCAGGACTGCCTCGGGAATCTTCGCTGCTGGCTCTTCGGTCTTGGAGGATGTGATGGGCTCGGAGCCTTCGAGAGATGACCATTTGAGACCCGGGAGGGATTTTTGGAGGACAATTTCGATCTTGTGGGGTGTGATTCGGAACGTGCTCTTGGCAGCGTCGATTTTGGCGAAGAGGGGAGAGAGTGTGTAGTCATAAGTGCTGTCTGAGGAAGCAATTGGGAAGCTGACATCAAGCTGGGATACATTAGCATCACGGCCACAAAATGGGAAATGTATACGTACATTTCCTTCCTCAATCTTGACTTCTGCATTCTCCTTTGGGACGCCCTTTGCAAAGACCTCGATTGTGACCGTGTTCGTAGACTGGTACCACTCGGTTCTGATCTTCTCCTTAGGTGTTGGTGTTTGCGCGGCTGGGGCAACAGTAACAGCTGGGGCCTTGCTCGGTACTGGAGCCTTCTTCTCTTCTTTTGGCGCAGAATCGCTTGTGACTTCCTCTGGCTTGTCTGGGACCTCTTTGACCGTAATCTTATTACACTCCGCATCATCACCACCGGCCTTCTCAAAATCTGCCTTCACCTTAGCCATCCAAATTGTGAGACCCTTCTCCTTGTCGTTGCGTTTGTTGCACCAAGTAAGACACAATCTCGCGTCACCAAATCTGCCTAAACCATGGAGAGCGACTGCGCGACGGAAGTGTGAGGTTGCGATGAGGTCCCGCTTTCCACGACCAATGCTTGCTAGGAGGGCGTTGTCTGCGTCGATGAGGGAGAGATCATGTTGGCCGGTTCGTTGGTAGCAAGTGGCGCGCTGAATCAGCCAGAGAGGCGACTGTGAGGTCTTGAGAGCTGCTGTTAGGTGCTTGATTGCCGTTTGGTAGTCGGAGACTTTCATGGCCTCCTGGCCTTTGCCTGCTTCGGTGGACATGATGAGGGGTTAGTTTCTTGTTGGTTTGTTCTGCGAAAGATTGTTTGTTCGAGGTAATTCAGTGTAAGCAACTTCGTTTTGAGGGGTTGTATACTGCACTCCAGATTTTCAAGTGCGTGAACAGAAGTGTGAATGATTCATAGAGGGGAAAGTTCGAGAAAGCAGTCCATAATTGTATTCCAGGCTGGCTACCTAAGTTCAGCCTCGCCCTAGCACAGCTCGAGCTTGGACCAAGTGGGTCCAGATATCACATGATGCAAGTAGAAACCTAGTTTATGAAAGTTCCTATCTGCACACCAAACATCCATACTAGTTACAAAGGACCAAGGCATATCAAGGCGAATTTAATAGTATAGATAGTGTCATTTGATCGAATCATATAGCATTCGGCGACCTGATAATGCTGAGTCCTATCTTACTAACCGAGGGTTGTCAACAATGAAGCGAAACGCCTACTCGTCGAGGTGCTCCGCCAGTCTGATCAATCAGAGCGCGATTGGAATACCTGGAGAATAAGGCTATTGAGGATGCGCTAGGCATCAGGAAGTGATTGCGGCATGTGACGCGGCGTCCACGCTGCATTGTGGTGATTGGCAAAAGAAGATGCCGTTGAGTATTACATTACATTAAATTATTGTTTTGAGCCAAGAAAAGATTTCCTAGCACCAGGAGACCTGATACCATCTACAGCAACTCCACATCACCATACCTCTTTGCAAACATACCCAACGCCTTGATCGGAAAGATGAACTTATAGTTCGGGTATGAGATCATACAGCTCTTATTGAAGACACCTTCAATAGCTTCCTGCAACCACTCGCCATTAGGCTGCTGTCTGCTCATAATGAGCTTGAGTCCTTTCTCGATGGGTGTACGGTCGGGGTATTTGGCTTCGAGGAGGCCGATGATGGCCCATGCTGTCATGACGACTTGTGAGCCGGTCGGGTGCTCGATATAGGTTGCTGTTTCGCAGGACTGGGAGGATGGGTTAGTATGATTTTGTTCCTAGTGGAGTTGGGAGGGAGAGAAAAACTTACCTTGTAGCTTTCCGACCAGCCACCATCCTCTCTTTGCTTCGATAGGAGGAAATCGCACCCTGCCTTAGAGAAGGTACTATTCTCATAGTACTCTCCAATACTGGCCAGACTCTCTAGAGCAAACATGCCAGCATACGTGAAGCAGATTCCCCAGCTACCATACCAGCTACCATCTGGATACTGCGCGTTCTTGATATACTGCACTGCTCTGGCCTTGAAGGCGCTGATATCCTCGGTCCGGTAATCTGGGTAATGCTTTGTGAAGAGGGAGAGAGCTGTCACCACGGCAGTTGTGCATTCAGGATAGTCGTACTCGATCATGATCCTACCGAAGACCTCAGCTGCGTTAAGCATTTCCAGGCCTTCGGAGCCTCGAGTTGGCTCGTATGATGCACATCCACCGGATTTATTCTGATACGTCAGGAGCGTGTCAATGGCGTCGTAAATCCGCTGGTCGTCTAACAAAGTCGGATATCCAGGTGTCCGTTGCAGTAGCAGAACAGCTTTGAGGGCTTCAGAAATGCAATCACTGACCGCATAGCCTTGATCCTTATTGCTGAAAGCCCAGCCTCCTTTCCGTTGCTGTCTGTAACACATCGCTTGATCATCGACATTCTCACGGATCTGCTGATCGTCCAGAAACTCCAGAGCACGGGTGAGCATAGGACGCCACTTCGGATCTTCGGCCAGACCAGCGTCCATTACGGCTTGGATTGAGAACGACGTGTCCCAGCATTGCACTCCATTGGTACCATTGGCCAGCATGCCCTCTGCCTTGACCCATAGATTATCGGCCATCCGGTCACGATGACGCTTGACTGAGTGCGAATTTGGTCCTTCCTTGATGAAGCAGACTACGAGGTTCATTGCTGCATTGACGGGTGCAAGATCAGCATGATCTGTGTTCTTATCCTCCATCTGAACAAGCTTCCAAACCCAGTCCTCGGCCTTTTGTTTCAAGCTGTTAGTCCTGGTGAATGGAACATGTACTTTTTCGATGAGCCAAAATGCAGTCTTCAATAGCCATGACTTTGGGTGGTAGTTATCCCTTTCGCAAATTGTGTTTCGATGTTCTGCCCAATTTATGGATTCGTATGGCTCCACGAAGAGTTCTTGTCGTAGGGATCGGATAAGAGCGGTCTCTGGGTAAGTCCACCGTCTTGACCAAATAAAGGACATGGCAAGGAAAACCATCCGCATGTGTATCCACCATCTCCACGGAGCGAATGGAACCCAGTCTGGTAGAAGCCAAAATTCAGGCGGTACGGGATTGACAATCTCCCATTTACAAACACCAAGAATACTGAGCCAGAACTTCGCCCAATGTGGACCTGCTTTGGCACCACCCAATTTGTGCAACGTTCCCCTTGCTTTGATCATGACTGGATGTTCCTCACTGACTCCCAAGATTCGTAATGAGGTATAGTTCATGGCAGTTCCAAAGACGGTGCTCTCTCCTTCAATGTGTAGTCCCCAACCTCCATCTTCAGGATGTGCTCGGGCAAAGAGGTAGTTCTTCATTTCAGTGGCAATGTGATCTGGGATCTCTGTCTCGGTGACATGCCAGGCGATGACAATTCCCGGTAGAAGGAACATAGGTCCACCATATTCGCAGCCCCAATTTCCAGGTTCAAGCTGCAGATGTTGGTAGAATTCGAGGCCATTCTTTACGGAATCGAGGGGCGTTTTTGTAGCGGGTAGGTCTGGCAGGTTCTGAGACAGTCAGTAACGCCTTGACGGGGTTTTGGAACGAAGTATACCAATGGCAGACCCAGGAACCACTTGTCTGCGTCGGATTGAGGCCATTCTTTCGCTTGCTCATCGTCCAGATAATGCCATGTCTGTCTTCCCTTCTCGTCCAGCAGTCGCCACTTCGTGTAATCTGTCCTTTCTGATAGTTTTGGCCTCTTTGCTGGTATCACCTCGTCGTCTGTCGAATCAATTGATCTCTTCTCTCGCGTTGTCACTACGACTGACGGTTTTGCGTGGCCATCGGCATGGCCGTTGACCGACGTTGCTGCCCCTTTTGCGGAAGTCATGTTTACTTCTCACGTTGGCTGAACTATTTCTTTCGATCAGATCAAAACAATGTACCAGACCGTGAGTACGAAACTGTATACTTATGCATCTAAAGGACAGGATTGCACAACTCCATGTAAGACGGCGACGTGAAGTGTTGGCATGGGCTGAGTTGACATTGAATTGGGAAAATGGTCACTTGGAGGGGTCGGCGCAAGCGGCCGCCGATGATCTGCAGAATCCAGGAACCGGCTCTCGTGATTGGGCACTGCTGAGGAGCCGCCTTGGCAGGAACCACTTCCCAAAGTCTAAGTCGGGCTAATCCTCATCCGCTTCACTTCCTCACGACTTTACAACTTCACAACTTCACAAGTCCAGAACTATGGATATCGAAGCATGAGGTATCCTGCGACATCCCATGAGCAGGCAATCCAGTTGAGAACCATGGATATTGATCTCTTATCAGACTACCTTCAAGATGGCCGTCCATCCGAAGGAAGAGAGACATTGCTATCGAACTCACCACACAGTACACTTACCCAAGCAGACCATGCTAACAAGGGTGCATCCAACCGAGACACTCAAGTCACACGGAATATAAATCCTAATCAAGCTGGAGCAGTCATCTCCAAGATTGAGGATATCTTTGAAGCTATTGCAGACTGCATCTTGGCTGAAGGGAAAGAGCTTGTGATAGAACTCAAGAGCAGATCTAAGTCTAAGACTCAGCTTAGAGAAGACGAACTTAAAGGCAACGGAGGCAAGTTGAGGAGGATTACCTTCCCGAGCAGGAATCAGAAAGAAGCATGGAAATTCAGTAAGCTTGAGTCCACTTTTGGGATCATCTGACTGATCTGTACAGCTGTGTTGCTTCGCATTTTTGAGTTATCTCATGAAGCTCTTGTTACTGGAATCGTTACCACCAAAAGGTTGATGCAATACGTGTGCATGACCTTCCATCAGATCCAACTCTTTGCTCATCTACTTACATCCGTCCGCAACCATTGATATGGCTAACGGGTATCCAGAGACATCTACTACCGCGAGCCAGAACTCTTCATGAAACAAGTAGTCGTAGATCGTTATGTTGATGACATTGCTCACACGTTTGGTGTCGGAAGAGATGCATTAAACATTGTAAGCTTTCTCGACAATTAATCCATAGCAATGTTAACGATCCCACAGATAGCTGCTGCAAGAGGATTAGTTGCTGGATCCTTCAGCTTGACGAGGAGGGACAAGTCCATCATCGACTTTACTACCGAGTCAGAGGTAAGTGACACTTCAGTGGATAGCGCTTTGTGCTGAGTCGGTGACAGGGCATGCTGGATCCAAATCCAAATGACATCGAAAGCATACTGTTGCTCGATGCTAGTTGGATCCTCGTCATTGAGAAAGAAGTAAGCCGTCTCAAGCACAATTCCTACACCCATTGACTTTTTAGGCAACCTTCCGCACACTCGCAACGAATGAATACTGGGCAGCTTCCGAAGCTGGAAAAGGGATCTTGATCACGGTACGTTATACCTGACCCCAAATCACCGGAATTGAATTGACAGTACTCAAGGCCAAAGGCTATCCCGATATCCAAACCCGGCAATTCCTCCACCTTATCTCTACCAACCATCCAATCATCCCAATCTACGCACTCGTAGATTTTGATCCCGACGGCTTGGGTATTATGTCAACATACAAGCACGGCTCACAGTCGCTTTCTCACGAACGCGATCTCGCTGTCCCGTCTATTCAGTGGCTTGGCGTACGGAGTTGTGACTTTCTCGGATCTGACGGAAGAGATGATCCGCGAGGCTTATTGAGGCTCTCAGCAAGAGACAGGAGGATTGCGTTGCGAATGTTAGAGCGCGACGAGGAGAATGATGAGGAGTGGAAGAGAGAATTGCAAGTTATGTTGATGCTAAACGTGAAGGCAGAGATCCAAATTTTGGGGAACGGGGAGAAGCTAGGGGAGTGGCTTGATGCGAGGCTGACAGAAGGGACATAGGCGGGCGGCACATGAGGAATTTGATGGTGTGATGCTTCAAATTTGCACAGATATTGGAAGAGCTTCTTTGCTATCAACGTGCAGGACGAGCGGGACATATATCAATAGCTAGAGAAATGGCTACATTGAAAAGTGGCTTATGCAGATCACGGAACCTGATCTTAGTTTTGCTGTGTTGGTCCATCCATATTCTCTGAGACGTTCAATCAAGCTTAGCTTTCCAAAATACGGTTTCTGGCTGTCTTTAAAAGTTTATCATCAGTTCCCTTGGATAGCTGAGTAAGTAACAGGAAGCTCTCAAACATGGAACAGGAGCAAGTCCAACCGAGGCACATCCACTCCACCTCAACATCCCTGCTCAGCGCGAACAGCTTTCCCAAACCGCGTCTCACTCAACTTACAGCCGTCATCAATTAACTTTCAACTCCTTCTCCTCGCACCCCTTCTCTCTTGAAACAATCCCTTTTTCCAAACACCACTCCAACCATGTACATATAACACCCAAGCAATCTCAATCTTCGCAAACAATCCTGCATCCTCACACACAACCATGTCTCTCCGCCTCTTCTCCCCACGCCGACCCCTCTATTTCCAGATCCCACGACTTCGCAACCCACATAACATCCGGCACAACTCTACCTCCTCCTCATCCTCCTCCACCGAGCCCCCAACATCCGCAAGAATCAACCGTATCCTCTCCCGCCTCCCCCGCTTCCTCCACCCCTACACCTCCGCCCTACGAAATGCGCCCGTCTCACACATAACATCCTTCTTAATCCTGCACGAAATAACAGCCATCATCCCACTCATCGGTCTAGCTACAGCGTTCCATTATGCGGGATGGTTGCCAGAAGCCTGGGTAAAGGGCAAATGGGTCAATGAAGGTGTGGAGAGGTTTGGACGGTATTTTGGACGGAAGGGGTGGTTTGGTTTTACTCCTCCGACAACAATATCTACAACTACCGGGATTGGCGCTGAGGTGATTGAGAGTCCTGGGACTGGAATAGCTATGGATACACCTTCTACATCTCCCTCTACATCTACATCTTCACCCGCAACAAAAACGGAAGGAAATCTGGGAATAGAAGAGGAGAGAGTCGAAGAGTATGTACAAGAGAAATACCACGCCACCGAAGCTGGAACGAAGATTCTAGTAGAGGTAGCGATGGCATATGCTATTACCAAAGTGCTCCTGCCTGTTAGGGTTGTGGGAAGTGTTTGGGCGGCGCCGTGGTTTGCGAGGGTTGTGTTGGGGAGGTTTGGGAAGTTTGCTGGGAGGGTGAGGGGGAAGGGGAGGGTTGGGGGAAAGGTTGGAGGGGAGAGGAGAGGGATGTGTGGGACAAGTGGTGCTGCTGGGACGGGGGCGACGGGTGGTGGTGCTATTGGGAAGGCGACGACGAAGGGAGGGCCTTGAAAGAGGAAAGAAGTTGGGCTTTTGATATGGGTTGGAAGCGATATACTGAATCTGAGAGCGGCGATAGGCTTGGGCGTCTGTCTTGTTCCTTGGAGGTAATGGATACCGGCAGAACGAGGGACGTCGTGTCGGGGACAGACGCCTAGAAGCTTAGAGATACAGAATAGATGCGATGGTAGCTGCTGTACTCAGATAGTGGGCCTACCTTATACGGAGTGGCAGACTGGGTGGGTAACTGGCTCGGCTGCAGCAGGCACAATGCTACTGGGGCCAGAGAAGCACTAATCTGCAAGTGAGTCAGCCGTATATGTAGAAGTAGACAGACAGGTAGATGGGCCATGAGTATCCTGCGACATCCATGCATCCAAATAATGCCTTGCCATATAGATATGGTACATGTTGTCACATTCAGAGTTTAGCCTGCTTCCAACAATGCTCCATGTTCAGGTCATCATTTCATTCAGCAACAACTTTTGTATTCTACGTATCCGTTATGGCTTCCCCCATCCATCATCCGATATCCGACATTCAGGTTCCACCATCCCAGATACCTAGCATGGACTAGAGTTTAGATCCATATCAATTCAATCCAAAAGATCAAAAATCTACTTCTCGTAAACCCAGTCGTGTTGAGCAGACTTCCACGATTGAACCTCACCCTCCTTGAACCAGAGAGCGATCTCCTTCTTGGCGTTCTCGACGCTGTCGGAGCCGTGGCAGACGTTGCGACCGACGTCGATGGCGTAGTCGCCGCGGATGGTACCTGGGGCGGAGGCGAGGGGGTTGGTGGCTCCGAGAAGGACTGTGGGTGGGTGATGTGTTAGCTAGGGGTTGATTGAGAGAGAGGGGAGAGATAACATACCACGGCCGGTCTTGACGGCATCACGACCTTCCCAAACCATGGCGCAGATTGGTCCGCTACCCATGTCTAGATGATATTAGCCTGTGTATAGTCGAATTGGGGATTCGAAGTCGATTGTGGTGTGGATGTGCTACCTACACTTGATGAGTCCTGGGAAGAATGGCTTGGAGGAGAGATCCTCGTCTGATAGTTGTCAGTAAGTGTAGTATTTCTCCAGAGTCATGTAGACGTACAGTGCTTCTCGAGGTGCTCTTGGCTGGCAGTCATCAACTTGATAGCGGCAAGCTTGTATCTGCAACATATGAGTATATAACCAACCAGACTTCCGATGAATCAACATACCCGCGAGCCTCGAATCGAGAGATGATAGGGCCAATGAGTCCACGCTGTACATTGTCAATACACATTACAATTCCTTCTCATCATCTGCCATATCGTACCTGGACGCCATCAGGCTTGATAGCAATGAAGCTATACACATGTCAGTAAAGTGCAATCCAAAACGTCGGCCTTTCACCGCTAGAAATCTGCCCCTCAACACTCCCGACAGGATTAAACTTACGTCTGTTCGGTAGACATGGTGTTTTCGTTGAGTCTGGCTCGTTCTTCTCTTGTATTTGCTGATGCTCGTAGATATCCTTGAGTTTTGGGGCTCAAGTGTTTGAATATTTCTGGGTCTTTGCGGGTGTGTTGTTGTTCGTCGCTCATATTGTAGGTTTTTATGGAGGGGTAAAAAGAAGTGGGGTGGACGGGAGACTTGGCGCTTGGCTGTGGAAGCCTGGCAAGTGAGGCTGTCGCTACTTTTTCCAGGCACACACGCTGTCGGTAGCTGTTTCAAAGTGCTGACAGGGATTGAGGTCATTGGCCCGGCACAGCTTGAGGGTGCTCACTGCCAGAGGCCAGCTTCAGTGTCCAGAGTTGACATCCTACAACATCCCTCGCTTCACAACACAACATAACACAGGGAAAGTCTACGGCAGCAGCTGGAAATCTCTGTATGGTGTTCTGGAAACATTGAAACTGTCAATCCTTTTGCATTTCCATCATGCGCAGTTCTACGGGCCTGTCCCAGAACTGGACAGCTTTACTTGTTCTCTCTTCAGCACTTTCACTATTCACACCAGCAGGTAAGCACAATCATTCTCAATTGTGCCTCTATGCTAATCAAACTTGCAGTGTCTGTCAAACACGAGAACTTCAAGACCTGCGATCAATCAGGCTTCTGCAAGCGGAATCGACAATTCGCAGACAATGCAGCAAGACTGGGTACACAATGGGAAACTCCTTACCAGATACACCCCCAATCTCTGGCCTGGGATGCGGGCCAATTGCAAGCTACGATCCTGAAGACGATCAATGCCAATGGCGAGACGGTCCGGTTACCACTCACCATCTCCTTCCTCGAGTCTGGATCCGCGAGAGTTACTGTTGACGAGGAGAAGCGTCAAAAAGGCGAGATCACTCTACGACACGATAGCAAGGCTCGAAAGGAAAGATACAACGAGGCGGAATCTTGGGCGATTGTTGGAGGGTTGGATTTGAGTACGACTGCTGGAATATCTATGTTTCGGGACAGGACTGTGATCAAGTATGGGCCAGAAAACCAGTTCGAGGCAGTAATCACATACAAGCCTTTTGGAATCGACTTCAAGCGAGACGACGCCGTTCAGGTCAAGTTCAACGATCGAGGACTTTTCAATCTCGAACACTGGAGACCAAAAGTGGATAACCCAGCACCAGAGGTTAAGGAAGGAGAAGAAGCTCCAGTGGCCCCTGCTGGTGAAGACGAAAGCACTTGGTGGGATGAGTCTTTCGGTGGAAACACCGATACCAAGCCAAGAGGACCAGAGAGTGTTGCTCTTGACATTACTTTCCCTGGATACGAGCACGTGTACGGTATTCCTGAACATGCTGGACAACTTTCTCTGAAGGAGACTCGGGGCGGTAGCGGAAACCATGAAGACCCTTATCGGTTGTACAACGCCGATGTCTTCGAGTACATCATGGACAGCCCAATGACTCTGTACGGAGCCATTCCATTCATGCACGCTCACAAGAAGGATTCGACTGTTGGTGTTTTCTGGTTGAATGCTGCCGAGACTTGGGTAGATATCATTAAGGAGAAGGAAGCCCACAACCCATTGAGTCTTGGTATCGGATCAAAGACGGACACCAAGACTCACTGGTTCTCTGAGAGTGGTCTTATTGATGTTTTCGTCTTCCTTGGACCTACTGCTAAGGAAGTTACCAAGGCGTATGGACAGCTCACTGGCTTCTCCCAGCTCCCGCAAGAATTCTCCATTGCTTATCACCAATGCCGCTGGAACTACAACAGCGACGAGGACGTCAAGGAGGTAGACCGGAAAATGTCTAAGCATCAAATCCCTTACGATATCATTTGGCTTGACATCGAGTATACCGATGACAAGCAATATTTCACTTGGGATCCACTTACCTTCACCAACCCACTCGGAATGCTCAAACAGCTCGATGAGTCCAAGAGAAAGCTTGTGGCTATCATTGATCCCCACATTAAGAACAAGGATGGATACAACGTTGTCGAGGAGCTGAAGAAGAAGGATCTGGCTGTTCACAACAAGGATGGCAACATCTACGATGGATGGTGCTGGCCTGGGTCTTCTCACTGGGTCGATTGTTTCAACCCAGCTGCGATCAAGTGGTGGATCGGTCTTTTCAAGTATGATGCTTTCAAGGGATCCGCGTCCAATCTCTTCATCTGGAATGACATGAACGAGCCATCTGTTTTCAATGGCCCTGAAACCACTATGCCCAAGGACAACCTACATCACAACAATTGGGAGCATCGTGATGTCCACAATATCAACGGAATGACCTTCCATAACGCCACCTACCAAGCGTTACTTGAACGTAAGAAGGGCGAGATTCGACGACCATTCGTCCTTACTAGATCTTTCTATGCTGGATCTCAACGTCTTGGTGCCATGTGGACTGGTGATAACCAAGCAAGCTGGGATCATCTTGCTGCCGCTTTCCCCATGATCATCAACAATGGTATTGCCGGCTTCCCCTTCGCTGGAGCTGATGTTGGAGGTTTCTTCGGTAACCCAGATAAGGATCTCTTGACTCGTTGGTACCAGTCTGGCGCTTTCTATCCATTCTTCCGTGGTCACGCACACATTGATACCAGACGCCGTGAGCCATATCTCGCTGGTGAGCCATACACTGGTATTATCACCCAAGCCCTTCGTCTGCGATACGCACTTCTCCCCGCTTGGTACACAGCTTTCCACGAGGCAAGCGTTGACGGCACACCAATTCTCCGACCCAACTACTTCGAGTATCCATCTGATGAGTCCGGCTTCGCCATCGATGACCAATTCTTTGTCGGCGAAAGTGGTCTTCTCGCCAAACCGGTCGTCACAAAGGATGCCACAAGCGTCGAAATCTACCTGGCTGACGAGGAAGTATACTACGACTACTTCACCTACGAGACCTACTCCGGCAAAGGCAAGCACTCCATCGCCGCACCACTCGAGAAGATTCCTCTCCTCATGCAAGGCGGCCACGTCATTCCGCGCAAAGACCGTCCCCGTCGCTCAAGCGGCCTCATGAAGTGGGATCCTTACACCCTCGTCATCGTGCTCGATAAGGCCGGACAAGCAAAGGGTACTCTCTATGTTGACGATGGCGAGACATTCGATTTCCAACAGGGTGCTTACATTCACCGCGAGTTCTCATTCGCCAACGGTGTTCTTGAGAGCAAGGATATTGGCACCAAGGGGAAGTTGACCGACAAATATGTTAAGAGCATGAAGAGTGTTGGTGTGGAGAAGGTCGTGGTTGTTGGTGCGCCGGCTGGGTGGGCTGGAAAGAGCAGTGTTAAGGTTGGAAAGGCGGAAAGTGTGCTTGAGTTCCATGGTGCGGAAGGTAGCAAGGCGGCTTGGGCTGTGGTCAAAGCGCCCAAGGTGGCGATTGGTGAGGATTGGAAGATCGAGTTTTGAATAACAGATACCATACGTATATTGTAGCAATGTGGATTGCCATTCTTGAGTTTAGGATATATGGCCGTTTCACAATCAGTCGCAAGGATTCTGGAATGGTAAAGAACAACATCGATAAAGCAGCGACCTGGTAGTAGAGAATGAGTCCAACGAGGAGAGTGTTTCCAACTGTCCTCAATTCAAAAATTGCATTCATCAGGGCCTCTCACCGCACATCCGCCCCTGCCTTTTTATGCCCCAACTCCTAACTATCGGATCAAAGCTAGAGCACAACCGCAATAAAAAGTCCAGAATTTCCGACGAATCAAAAACCCTCCCCCAAACATAGCTATCACAGAGATCCATCCTTCACCTCTCGAAATACGCCTAATAAATCAGAATCAGCCAACCAAACCCAATCGATTTTAAAATCACAAGGATACGAATAATAACCCCACTTACCTTAGACTTCTCAAAATCCACATAAACACAGCGACAAGCGTACTTGCCGTTCTCAAAGCAAGCACAGACCTCTCTCTCACCAACGGGGAAGACGAATTCCACATGATCTCTCCCACGGCCTGGGTTCTCAGATTCTTGGCCTTGACAACTCTAGCTCCGTCGCGCTCGAACGTGTCGTTGTCGAGCAGTTCGATGAGGTCATCTACTTCGACCCAGCACTCTAAGCACCAGATACTTCCCAGTGCGATCCGCTTGATCGAGAGAACGGCACCGGTTTGTTGGCCGGCGAGTGTGTACGGGTCGGCTACTTGAAGAGTTGAGAGAGATGGAGTGACTGTTGTGGCTGGGATGCTATTCGAGGTTGTGCTCGGCTTCGAAGTCGAGCCGATCTCGACGTTAGTGACACCTGGAGCGTTCTCGTGCTATCCATTTCCAAGTCATATATCAGCTTCGGGCTCTTCAAAATCCCAACTTATACACACTAACGCCGAATGACACTTCTGACTCGGAACGAATTTACTGTTAGTAACAAAGCAAAGACATACCACATATCCCACGGGACACGGGATACTCAAGCTCACATCTACAAAGGCCCTCGACGCACCCGCATCTCGTCTTCCACATCACGGGGAAGAATGTGCTCCAAGACACACTAGATTCCTCACCTGTTCGCAGCGACACGACTTTGGTATGGACACCCTGATACTCTAGGACTTTGACGAGTTCGTGAAGTTCCATTCTCCGTCCTGGTTCGGATGTTGGGTTTGAGGTTTCTGGAGGAGAAGCGCTTTTTATGAGTAAGATGGCGCCGGGTCGTTGGCCAGCTGGAGTCTTGGGATCCGCGATGGAGAGTTCGTCCTGCTTTTCTGGAGTCATGCCGTGTCGAAGGAGTTCGTTGGTTGTTGATATTGGAGAACCGCTCGCGGTGAAGACCGGGTGCGAGCTGAAGCCCATGGCGATGACACTGTGTCGCAAGGGTTCTGCTTGGTCACAGAGTGCGGAAGATGCTCTTGGGTATCAAGTCGATGTATGCATGGCAAGATCTATGAATGAGGTCGGTCTACTAATGTACGCGTCTTGGAGCGAGCCAGAACTTTCTAGGACCGGCGTTGACGGCTAATAAGTCGCATACTCACGTTTGAGGGTGATTTCTAGGTACAAGGGATTGATCTAGGCACGAGAAGAAGCACGACTAAAAAGCACGTTCAACGGAGAACCTTGAAGCAGGAAAAAGACGCCAGACAGAAGAGTACGACGACAATAAGTGCGTGAAATTGCACCCCGGGGTAATGAATCAATTCGTGACTATACTGTTTCATTATCCACGAACTCTTTTGCCGTTACAAAGTTCTCTTTTCTTCAATGTCGTGAATTTTTGCTAGATTCATCGGCTTGGCTGTCAGACCCGGGCGAAGTCAGGCCAGACATAAAGCCGCCCAAAAGACCGACTGTCTTATCAGCTACCCATCCTCCTAGGCTTGTACACTCATTACGGGTGGCAGCGGAATTCCAGATCCATTAGATCACTAGCCATTGAGTGACCACGGTGTATACGCAGCCTATTTGACAGAGCCCCGGACTGAGATCGAATGACATGAGATGGAGGAAAACGAACAGCAGACTCAGCTTCTTGTTTCAAGCCTTCCTCCATATCACAATCACTCAAAGTGTCCCAAGAGTCTTGCTGACATGGACATGCCAAGCCACAGTTGACGTGGTTGGTCGGAGAGGGATGGTAGACCACCTTAGTTGGCAGAAACTTCCTCTCTCCCGTAGCCATGATCTCAATCTGACAACTCTCTTCAGAATATGAGATGATCCGAACTAAGTACCCGACTTCTGCTACTGTATTCTCTTCTGGAGTTGTGGCCGGTAAGTGCTGTGAGATTGGGATGGAGCTTCTACCCATACCAGTATGTGAGGCCTTGGCGCCGGTGGTGGATTGAACGGTTTTAAAGTTAGAATCGGTGGAATATATGAAGACTGCGAGTACTTGGGTGAACTCGGGGACGCCGGAGGTTGGTGTTGGGGCCTGGTGTTGGGGAAGCCGGAAAGGGTGCCGACATCGACTGTGAGGTTTTGATTTGGTTCTGAAGCTACCATGATTGTCATATTTGTGTGTGATGATGCCACGGGAATGAAATTTCCTCGTATTGGTTTATAAGTACAGGCATTGTTAAAGTACTACATTTATTATCTGAGAATAGACTGGATAGATGCAGCCACAATTCCTGCTCGGCTTGCTGCATCTGTTCTGTTTGTCTCTGGCATACTCTCAAATATTTTTTTGATTCTTTCTTCCTAAATGGATTCATCGTTGCTGACGAAAGATTACACATTTCTGCACTCTGCATCTTGCCGTGCGGCAGAGCAGGACTGTTTTGATCCTCCTCGCTTAGCAGCCCTAATGCAGATGATCTTGAAGGATCTCGTGTCTCCACCACTTGGCAAGCCCTACTCGCTGGGGAATTGCTTCCGGGAAATCCCCATGGTCAGAGGCTTCGGGGAGAAGGCTAGTGACTCTTAGCTACTTCGTAAGCCGACTTACGCTTTGCGCCAACTATGTTCGGTGCCTGCAAGGGATACGTGCGACGACTCGCGACCTCGAGGTGAAGCTGACGCTAAGTTCAAAGTTAAATCTATAGGGCTTAGAGGATCATAGGTTTTGTTGCACATCGCGTCTCTGTCTGCGTTGGGAAGTTTGAATGATAGGGATGGTAGGATCTTCGCTAAACTGAGTGGAGCGGGGAGACTAGTAAACAAAGGATGATGACACCCAGAATCCGAGCAATTTAATACAAGCATTTGTACAAGAAACATTCGCTCATCGTTATAGTATATCCGAATACATATTTATCTCATTGTAATGTTATTCCAGGGCTTTTTGCTGCGTACTTTGGCAGCGTTGCAATGATACTTCACGGCCGTGATGTCAACAGAAGGGGACAAGCTTAGCGAGCTTCGACATGAACACGAATACAGGCACTGTAGGTCTACATCCTATAGTGCTTAAACATCAACGGAGCTAAGCTGATTATTGTTAAGGCAATGTGTTGTTAAAATCCACAAGTTCTCCCTACTTCAGCATCTGGTGACTAGCGATGTGCGCCGATCGGACGAGCAGCTGTTGTGCTACGAGAATTTTTGGACAAAACGAGAAAGGGCTCTTTGAGAGATTACAACCCCCTTTTAAGACAATGCAAAACTCTTATTACTGTCACCACAGCCATTAGTATCCAGTGAAAAGCTTCCCGGTGCAGGATATATCCGTCTCGATTGCCATTGATTTCTGACGAGAATCACATGACTTACAGGGTTCTCGGTGCCTCGGCTTGTGCGAGTAGGGGCAGCCGAGATTCGCTTGGCTTCCAGCCATTACAAACAACAAAAATCATTTCAAGATACTAAGTACTTAAGAAGCTGACTCTGTGGCAGCACTTATTCTTTGCCGATACATGAGATCGAAAATCTAAAAAATCGCAATATGACATCTCTGGAACTTCAAGATCGGAATCCACCCCCACTTTCCGAATCCGAACATGAGCCGTCCCACGATCGTGAGAATGCTTACGACATTCCTGTAGTCGAACAAAATCTTGCCCCAGCAGATAGTGGAGCAGCAGCATGGAGGCTCCTCGTTGTCGCCTTTGTCTTTGAAGCTCTACTATGGGGTCAGTATATACCATCCCACTTCCATATTAACAACTCGGAGAGCAGAACTGACAGCAATTTCAGGCTTTCCGCTCTCTTTTGGTGTGTTTCAGAACTACTACTCCCAACAACCACAGTTCGCAAATAATCCGTTCATTTCCATTGTTGGGACTGTTGCTTCGGGTATCTCGTATCTGGGTGCACCGCTCGTCATACCAGTCATTAAAAGGTACTCAAAGTACCAAAGACACATGATTTGGATTGGATGTCAGTTCCCATATTCCCCTTCCTACTTCTCGTCGCTCTGTTCGCCAATTGACTCATACTCTTATAGGGCCTCTCTGTATCCTCGGACTCGTAGCCGGTTCCTTCGCCAAATCCCTGCCTACCCTCATCTTCACGCAAGGTGTCATGTACGGAGTCGGCTTCTTAATTTTCTACTATCCCATCATATCCTTCATTAACGAATTCTGGATAGCTCGCCGTGGACTGGCCTACGGTATCCTCTGCGCCTCGTCCGGCGTCTCAGGAATCGTCATGCCCTTCGCAGTTGAAGCGCTCCTAGCAAAATACGGATATCAAACCACTCTGCGCATCATCGCCATCGGGCTAGTGGTGCTTACCGGTCCCTTGATCCCCTTGCTAAGAGGGAGATTACCGCCGAGCGCACACACCTCCGCAGGCAAGACCAATTGGCAAGCTCTACGATCGCCAGTCTTCTGGGTGTACTGCACCAGCAATGTGGTGCAAGGCCTTGGATACTTCTTCCCATCGCTGTATCTACCTTCATACGCAACAGCTATCGGCCTTACAGGAACGCAAGGTGCTCTTGTTTTAGCTCTCCTGAGCGTCTCGCAAGTCATCGGGCAATCCAGCTTTGGATATCTTTCCGATAAGCGAGTTCCCCTCAATCTTCTCATCCTGATCTCAACGCTCGTCTCTGGACTCGCCACACTCGCACTCTGGGGTCTAGCACAGTCTTTGGCGGCACTGATCATGTTTGCCTTGGTGTATGGGTTCTTCGGCGCAGGGTATGTAGCCATGTGGGCACGCATGGGAAGTGCTGTAAGTGAGGAGCCGACTGCTGCGTTGGCTACATTCAGTTTGTTTTGCTTTGGGAAGGGAGTGGGGAATGTGGCTGCGGGGCCGCTGAGCGCCGCGTTGATAAGGAAGGGGGTTGTGGTGGGGAGTTATGGCATTATGAGGTATAAGTCTGTCATCATGTTCACGGGGAGTTGTATGCTTGGAAGTGCGGTCAGTGTTGGTGCATGGTGGATGAAGGGGAAGTGGCCGCGGAGTTTGTAGAAATGTTTGATTTGAAGCTCGGCAGGGCGTGCCTATGAGCTTATTGAGAGCTGTTGATCAAAGGTAACTGCAAAGGTCTCTTCAGGATGAGACGGCACGCATGTCTAGAATAAGGCAACGGGGGGTTTATATATTTGGGAGGAGAATCGGGGGAGACATTTGATTATCTGAAATGTTCGTTCATCTGTAGCAGCCGATATAACAAGATCTAGAAGATAGAGCAACGGTATATTCCTTGATTGGTGTTTAGTAATCAGTAATACACTTCTCAGGCTTCACCGCTCTCTTCCATTCAGGGGCTCGCTTAGGCAAAATAAACATGAGTGGGAGATGGCGGAGAGGCAGGTCCGGTTTACAATTTACAGCAACAAGCCTGCTCACACACGTAGCACGGTTTGACAATGCAGTTCACGAGATTGATTCGCAGATCACCAGCAGTCCCATATAATTTGGCTATCCTGCTCCCCATTCGCTTTCTCAGATCTATAACTCCTATACCTCCTCAAGTTTCACCACCCCATCATCCGGATTGTCAGAAAATTTGACACTATCCCGTAACTCCGGATACCTGTCCGTGAAAGGCTTACCCATACTCCAATTATCCAATAAATTACAATGATCCCAAAAGTCCTTCGTGACACTGACTCCATCCCTACCCCAACATATCGCCTCCTCGACACCTCTCTTCCAGTTACAATTCAGACCTAGTATAAAAGAGTACATGAAGTCTTCTGTGCAATATTTTTCTTGGTTTGCGATGACTACTTCTCTCAATTTGAGAGAGCCGAGTGCGCAGATCCAGACGTGGTGTGGTGTGGTGCGTTGTGCGAGGCAGGGTATTGAGTGTGAGGGTATTCCGCAATACGACTCGTAGTCGTTCATGATTTGCCACTGATACAATGGATACATCCTAGAAGGCTGAGTGGTTAGCGATTGTAATAAGGTACTGTCAGACGTTGAACCTGACTTTGCATATCCAGAAGTGCACACCCGAATTGTAAAAAATGGCTTGCTATCACGAAGGCCCGGAAAACTTACACTAATAGCGCGCCTAATTTGTCGATAAAGGTCCGATAAGTCAAGCGCTTGAGCAAATCGCATATCATCCGCGAGACAGGGTGTGACAGATGCGACAGTTCTGGTGCCACCAAGGCATTGACGTTTGGATATTTCGGTCCAATAGCGACAGCTCTGCTAGCACCCTCGGATACTAGAGCCTTCTGAGCTTCGATGATCCCACAAAGAAGTTTTTCTACTGGCGTGTCAGGCTCTTTAACCCGCAGCGGTAGCTCCCAGACATTTATTGTCGGCTGCTTGACGAAAGATGTGGGGATTATGTATTGGTGTTCGGGTGAGAAGCCTCGCGGAAGGGATCTGGGAGGTGATGGATAGGAGATAGTTCTCGGCTGTTTGAGTGGTCTTCGTTGTATTCTTGGGGCGATCTTGGAAGAGGTCGGGGAGAATGGTACCATGCCAGTCCCTGGAATTGACAGAGGGAAACTGCCAAGTTCAGGTGAAGGCAAAGCCTCTGACTTTACGGCATGATGAATAGGAATTGAGTAATTGCCAATGTCGGTTAACGGCGTGCTCTTTGATTTGATGGCAGGGGATATTGGGGACTGCAAAGCTGGGTTGATGTTTGAATGTGGTAGCGGGGCAGACGCTGTCGATGGTATGCTAATGACTACATTTGTGTCAGCTATGAATGAGGCGCAAGTTTGAAGGAACATTGAGAAGTTGTTTGAAGTAGATAGATTTCTGAATCCAGAGCGGTGGAGACATACTAGTTTGCTGTGCATTTGCAAGAATTGACTTCAAACTACTCAACTCCTCTTCCAGCTGTACGGTTCTTCTCTTGGCCTGATCGAGTTCTGATCCTTGGTCCTGCAGCTCACGCACTCGTCCCTCCAAGCTCTCAATATGTCTTCTGGTCTTTTCTCGCAGTATTTGTTGGGACCTGCGATCTGCTGCCCGCTTCTTTGCGAGTTGTTCTGCATTTAATTTGTCGACACTGCGGCTAGCTGTGAATATCAACCATATCAGCTCTGCATTCCGTAATAATCTTGCAGATGATCCATGATAATCAATAACAGGGCCTCCCTACCTTTGGCTTTTCCGCCCGCGTCGCCCCCATCTTTCGGGATTTGCTGCTGCTGATTCTCCATGTGCCCCTCAGCGGGGCCCGAAACTGGGGAAAGCCGGTACGGTTTGGTGAGTGTATAGAATGGACCTTTTATCACCAGGCAGGGCTGTTGCAGAACAGATGATTTCTAATCATGAAGTTGCTGTGGCTGAAATCAACTCGGGGAAGTCCCAGATGAACAGTATTTCTAGGACGTCAGAATCGGCAGACGGAACGCACGGTGAGGTTGAAAGTCGAGATAAAGTTCGGGCTACTTAAGAGATCCCCGTCATCTCGGATCTGTGCTCCTGCTGGGGCTCGCGGAGTCGCTCTCCGACCCGCATTCTTGGCGATCTCTAACGTTTGATTGGACGAAATTGAAAAACAAAGCATGCTATCCTTGAAGCGATCATAGCATCGGCTAAAAGTGCCGGTCGTGGAGAATTGTTCTCCATCGCTCTGTAATTTTCCTTATCTTCGAGACCCAGAAAGCTTTTTGATCATGATGAATGCAATCGGGGCGAATGTTCGGATCGTACTAGAATAATGTACAAAAGTGCGTCTTTGTACTTTCGAATTTTCCGCATTTGAAATGCCAAGAGACTGAGACACCGCGATGCCGAGGTTGGATGACGAGCCGATGTTAAACAATTTAAGGTTTCCCAGAACTTTGATCAATCTGAAGATTTGGTTACCAGATACAATCATTCGTGGGACCTGTCTGCAAATATACTCGGCAACGAGAAAATGACACCTTGGTAGAACGAAGCGGCCATCTCAAGGTTGAGTCTCGTCAAGTCCTCCTGGTCGTCAGCCAAGGCGTCACTCTTCACTTTTCCTTGACACCAATTTGTACGTATATCTATATCAAGATCGATAACACTGAAGCTTCACTTCGAGAGAGCTACAGTGGGTTGGAAAGAGCCCACAATTCGAAATGATCGTCTCAGTGTCATCACATCGTGGAGCGGTATCCAGGATCATTGGGACAGCTCATGGCTGAGCAGCCGAGAGGAGCTTGAACTCATGTGCAAGAAGAAAGCTTAGACAGGGTTCAAATCTGCTCGAGACTACCGGTGAGCATTCAGCTTGTGGAGAATGATAGAAATTCGAACGAAGCTATGCGCCTCGGAGGAAGATGCCGTGCCTACTGAACTGGTAGAGTTCGGCCAACCAAATTTCGCACCGGGTGTGCTTTCTGTCGCTGCCTTTCGCTTTATTATTTATTGCGATATATTGAGTTTCTTGGTCTCGTTAAGTACTCGCGTTCCGAAATAAACCGAAGGGGCATTTTAATTCCAGTCTCTTGCCACGTTACTGAAAGTTTAGTTTCGCGAGTATACGGTTCTCTGATGTCGCGATGTCTCGTCGTCTTTCAATTACTGTTTCTCTTTCATACAATGATGGAAAATTAATAGTTCAAAGATCTTATTCCAGGCCGGATCATTGCCTGATCGCGACTCAAGAGATCTTGAGGATGCCACGCGAAGTCCCAGTGTCAATACCAGCAATGTTTACTTCGGTACAATGAGTACATCTATCGGTGGTTTACATTATCTCAATAGTGGCTGTGATAGATAGCATGGCTCGCAAGTGCAACTCGATGGCTGATTTGCTTACAGAATCTCAAAGGGCGCAATTGCCTTGTGGATACGCTATTGTGGCGCAGCTCATGCACCTCCTGTTGGCTACCGTCAGATATCTACGGTCTACCCTCCTCACTTAATGGACATGCCTTCTTGACTCCATCGACAATTCATGAAGTATGACAAAAGCACACCAAGGTACGCATCAATTCTTTCAATTGCCTCCGATACTCTCAGAAAATAACCGGGAAACAGAAACGCCAGTCCTTGGAGTTCCGTCGCGAGTGACATGGCGCGTCGCATTCTGGGTTCTCCTCACGCTATCCATCAACTCCATGGCGCAAGAAGCCGCTTTTTCAGGCTCTCATAAATTTTACCTGCACAGCTCACCACTATTCTGCTTTTCCGAAACCATTTTACTGCTTATCCGCATCTCAGCACAGTCTATTTCTCTCAAAATCCCGTTGTTGAAATCTGTACACCTGGCTCAGCGGATACAGATGAATGAACTTGATGGATCCAAACATGGCCGCACTGACTTTGCCTCCTCACTTCTCATAGCTGAGATCCAGCGTACCGCTTGGCCTCGCTGGCTGTTTTTCGTCATGGGATCGTTACCGGCTGGTATAAAACTAACCTCGGTCTCGAATGTACCGTGGACTAAGACGTGGGGGATGATGTTTCTGTGCACTTTAATCGTCAATGAGATGATCGCTATCACTTCGAGTCCTGTCCTCAGTTTTGCGCGGATCTTTGGCCAGGGACCTGTCAGTTGGGATCGTGATCAGCATGGTTATATGAGCAAGGTACATCGTCTTGATCGCTTTCTTTTGAAGGTCGAGGGTCATGACGCTGACGAGGATGTTGCATTACGGGGTTGTAGTCGGGGCCGGTGAGCGGATTTGGAACTTGGCATCTGAAACCATACTTGCCTCTCCCATAACACAGCTTGCTCTTCCATATGCCGGCTTTGGCGTTGCCTGGATCGTCTGTCTGGCTGATGTATTTGAATTCATCCTCAAATATATCCGCGGGCGCAAGGGAACCAAGCGGCCGAGAGATTGCCGCATGGGACCGACTCCACAGCCTTTAGATATGGTCGTGATCATGATACCGAACCCGGGACTTTCGAATTTGGGCAAGGGATACATGACGTGCCTCAGGTATGTCTCAGGTATGTGACGGTCACTCTTCTGACCAGGTATTCGAGTACGTACTGGCAGATGATCGTAACGAGTGTTTCTTCTCTGTGGCGAGGCTTTGCGATTCTGCTTTGGGTTTCACCGGCGGCAAAAGCCAGTGCAGTGGAACAAGGGGAAGAAGAATATGTAAAAGAAGTCGTGGAAGAGAATATTGTGGAAAGCCATATGATTCAAAGCGACGAGGCAGAGATAGACCTGGGGGAAGTCAATATCGCAGAAAGACAACTAGAAGAACGACGATCGGAGCAGAGAAAGGTGGCGGAAAGATGTCTAGCAGGGAGACAATTGGTGGCTAGACAGTATGCTGAAGGAGGAGAAGTGCAAAGGGGGGAAGAAGAAACGGGCGGAATAATGCCAGTCGTGGAGAGCCCGTCAGTGGTTGATGATGCTGCGTGGGTTCCCTCATATCCTTCTTCACTAACCTAGGAGTCTGTATCCTGTGGTATGCTTTCATGTACGACGAGAGCGGCACAGTGAAACCGGCCTGGACAGACACATTTGGATAAGAGCAAGTTTCTGTCGCTGAGATATCACAGCGGTTTTAGAATTCATCAGTTGAATGTACAAGACATGACTCTCGTTATCTTCCTTCATAGATGATATTACTCTAGCTCATCTCTGGTATTGTACAAGCATGTCATCTTACATGGCCAAGAAAGCACCCAAAATAGTTCCAAGCATACACGCCATGCTGACTGCCAATCCAGCAGCACCATTGCTCACAGGTGGAGCAGTGCCATTGTTTCCTGTCGGAACATCGACGCCAGATTCGTTGTTGGACACGTCACTATTAATGCTTCCGTAATTGCACTTGCCTCCATTCCAAGCAATATCATAAACTTGCTCCCACAGAATAAGGGGATTGTCGACGGTGACAGGAGTGTAGTAGATGCGGCAATTAGCAGGCTCAAAGATAAATTGTAGTGGGATACCGGCGTCATCTCCTGGTGGAATGCTGTCGCGAAGATTGATACCATAGCCTGCAAGAGCACGCTCGGAGCCGAGAGGAAGGGGATTCAAACCGGGCAGCGTGTCGTTGGCGAGAGCTGCGAGTTCGTCTGAGATATATGGGCCAACGACAGCGGTATTGAGGTAGGCTGTCTGGGTGACGATACTGCTAAAGGTATAGGCTTGGGCGCCTTTGGTGCCACCGATTGCTTGCATCGGTCCTTCCTTTCCGCGGCCTCCTACTGCGATGGTCTTGACGTTTGCTTGCCGGGTGAGGAACTCAACCAGAATAGCACATGCGGACGCGCATACACCATCAGTCAGGACGACGACATCCTCTGGAGCGAAGAGTCCAGGCTCCGTGGCTGGTTCAGCAGGCGTTCCGTACAAGACGAGACCACCAGTTGTTTGTGTGTAAAAAGTGCTGTTCGTGGGGATTCGTCCGGCGATGGTGAAGTTTTCGCCGTTGTTCTCTACTGGAGGGTAGTAAGGATTATCCCCACTCGTCCATCCAGTAAAGTTTTGTAGATCTTCGGTCACCCAGCTTCGGTGGCTCCAAGGCGAAGTTGAAACCCTGGACTTAGTGTTCTGGACTGTGTCATTGTCACTGGAGCTGATCGCTAGAGCTTCGTCGGGAACTGCGTGGTAAATTTGGCCATAGATGTCAGCAGCTGGGTTACCACGCAGACGTGCAAGGCCATATGGCTCGATGTTGGGGAAGATTCGTCGAAACTAGTTCTCGTTAGCGGGGAAGTGACATCCTGGATTGATTCGACTTACAACGTCGTTTGGCAGGATCGTGTTTCCGCCACCATTACCGCTGACATCGATGATTAGCTTCGTCTTCTTATCGGTCCGAACAGCCTCAAAGAAGTCTCTTGTGGTATTGACAAAGGAGTCCTCAGTGTCGAAGTCGGCTTGTGCAGCCGTCTCGTTTGAAAAAGTGCCAATGCGAAGGACAGCCGTGTCTTCATATCCAGTAACATTCAAGTAGTATCCGGCGACCTGATTATGTGGATCTTTAATGACTGGTCGAAAGGGGTAACCTAGAAGTGTAGGCGCCGTCGTACCGTAGGTTGGGGTCGAAGTTGACGAAGGCGACGCCGAGGATGATGTTGGACTAGGATTTGCTGGCGCAACACAGAAGAACTCTGTGAAGGTCTCTCCGTCAACAATATCAGTGGACCAGCTTCCATTCGGAATAATGGCCAGGTTCGCAATGGAGAGTGTCGTACCGTTCGCAAATGTGATATTCGTAAAGTCGCCGGGGTACTGGTAGGTATTTGGGATTGAAAACGATCCAGTGAAAGAGCTATGCAGCTGTGAGCTTCTGCTTGGAAAGTAAAATTGTGTCAATACTTACCCCGCGGACGGTCCTGAACCATAGTTCCACATGAGCCTGTTGTAGCTTGCATCCGGGTCGGAAGGAATTGCCCCGGCAGAAGCAGTAAGAACAGTGTCGATATCGTCGCCATTAATTGTTTCGATACTGGACACCGTGAAGTTGTTCCTCCCAGCATATACATCGTCTAACTTAGATGAGTATGGGAGCAGCAGAGATAGTTTGAATGGACTTACCACGAAGGTAGACCGCGGGGGCGGATGTGCCGTCTTCAGTAATAGAGACAAAGGACAGAGTGTTACGTCCTCTCAGGTATGAGATGGTTCCAGAGGTGCAGGGTTGACTGAATGTGTGCCCGTCTTTGACAGAGTAGACAAGACTTGCCAAAGCCAGGTCAAATTCGTACTGACTGTTATAACCTCTTGAAGCGGCTTTACTCGCAATATTATCCAAACCCCCAAGGAAGTCTACAGGGGGATAGAAATAGTCTGCTGGAGGATCTGCGGGGCCATTGTTAGCGTCGTCAATACTAAGACCTGCAACAGTGAGCTTACTCTTCAGGTATGCGATGGAGGACTGGAACTGATAGTATTTCTTCAATTCCTGGATATAGCTGGCAGCCAGTGTGTTGTCGATAGCGGATGATTGAAGGCACGCATATGCAAGTAATGGTTTCAAGGGGGAAGTCTTTTCCGTCGTCTGAACGATGTTAGAATACAACACTATATAAACTTATGCGTGATACTTACTGGTCTCATTGCTGTAGTACTCCTTGATTGACTGTGTAATGACTCCACAAGGGGCGCTGGTATCGGCTGTATTATTGACAGGGGCTGCAAGAATGCTGGCGGCGGCAAAGGCCACGGCGAGACTTATCTGAAGTTGCATCTTGGCTATAGAAGAAATAGAAAACGGAATACAGGAAGTAAAATAAACAAACAGCGCGATGGAAGAATATGTACTTCGCGACAGAAGCTCCAAGCTCGACCACCATGAAGACTTTTGCTGCAGGAACACCCTTTCTGGCAACCCGACAGAGAGCTTTTAGATCAGGCTACTGCAAGGGAATAGATCAACTAGCGAGGAGCTAGTACTGAGGCTGGACACCAGAGCAAATCTGGTATACTGCCCGAGAATGCTTCTTGATGGTCGTGGAGGTCATGATTAGGGGAGCTCTTGAGACGCGATATCGCGAGTTATCTACTTCGACGGATCGAATGCGTTGACCCTATGAGCATGTTTCTGCGTTCAGAAGTATCATTAATTTTTCTTTCAAGCCTCTCACTGGCCCTTCTCGAAGTTCATAGCTCAACGAAGGTCGAGGCGCTGAAAGATCTGACAGGTTGGCGGTCCAATTGTCCGGTCCACTTTCGCCAATTTACGTAGGGATGCAATTCCATCATTGCGGCTAAGATTCAGGCACCATGAACAGCTGAGAATTCAAAGCTGCGCCCATGATTTACCAGTGATATTTTCCTCGGCAGCGTATTCATCAGAATAATTGTTGACGCATATCTTCGGATCAAGACATCTGCAATGAAAGCCGCATCATACGCTTACAGCCACGATCCTTTAGACACAACACGAGGCTGAAGATATCCAGTCTCCAACCGTGATGTCCAAGCTGCAAATCATCGGCAGATCCGTAGTTAACCCCGACTTGACGTGAAACCCAAATCTGGAGAAAAAGGCTGACCGGTCAATCCTGTAGCGGCGTGGGGAAACACGCCAGCTCGCAGGAGGAGGCTGCCGCAATTGGCAAAGACTGAAATGTAGTACAAATAAGCCTCGAGCTACAGCCCGCAATTACCAAATCAAACCCCAGACTTTCCGACAGCTGGTACCCGACTAGGATTCACAGAAGTCAGATTTGAGCTGTCGTTTTCGAGTTCAGCAGAATCCGTAGGGCTGCCTGCGAGAGATGCCGATCAAGAAGACAAATAGCTTTGTTTATGGATTTCTCAATAGACCTGAAGCTGTAAAATGGCATGTGAATACCATCAGCAGAATTGATGCTGCACCCACGTCAGCAAAGCCGACGACTGCGGATACGTCAGATGGGTCTGGCTTACAGGACTTCCTGACTCAACTCTCCCGAAGACCTGCAGCTTTTATACTCGCCACAATCACCACTTCAAGTAACTCTTCTAGTGGACGAGCCTAGCCATCAAAGGGCCGGTCACTATCAGAACTCAAATGTAGGTGGAGATTGGGTGATATCAGGGAAGGCATTCGGAAGTTTTGAGTAAGACTGAAGCACAGAGTGACGCGACCAAGACTTCATCGATTGCCTGGCCGCGCGATACCACTGAGTATGTGACGCAGCGACAGCTCGGAAGCATTACAGGCTGACTCCTCAATACAGAAGTCTACGCATGATCGATAGTGCGCCGACAATTCTTGGGGCGAGCTCCAGTCGCAGGCTTCTTGGTAGATTCTTGCAACGTATCACAAACGGGCTAATGTAGATGCTCAAAGAATGGAGCTGCACTGAGCCAGAAGAACTTTGAACCTGAATAACTTACTATGATTAGTCTGAAGGCGGGTTTCAAGCCGAATTTGAGTACACAACTGCGTGGTAGCAATGCAATATAAAATTCGGAGTCGACAGAGACGAGGTAGAGATGTAATGATGGGCGGGAATCGCCGAAGTTCAAGCGAAACCCTTTTTCTGACCTCGCATCAACTTTTCGCGAGAACAACTTCTCTTCCTATCAGAAACATTACTGAGGCGGATTTCTTACTCCGGATCCTGCCACGGAACAGCTATCGAGAACCCACAGCACTCCTCGTTTGTGAAGTACGGTAACACTACCGATATGTTGGCCCGTCTGGGACGCGTCAATTCGACGCGTCTTCTTGGCCTTCATTCTGTTCGAACGACCACACCAATCTATCACAACCTATTTCCTCGAAGCACCTTACAATTCTCCACAAGCACCCGAAGACAGGAAGAAAACCGGGGAAGTCAAATGGAGAAAGTCCGGAACGCGACTGCACGAAAGAAGGAAGAGAAAGAAGAGGACTTTTGGTCGAAACTCGGACGAGAATCGATGGAGGTGGCTCAGCTGGGGATGATTATTGGGGCTGTATCAATATTTACGTATGCTGGGGACTACTGGCGGTGGGTCATGGTGATACATTTTGGACGAGGATTGGACAAGTTCAAGGAGCAGAGGTCGAATGTGATTAAGACGCAAAGGGATACAGCAGTGGAGGAGGAGACCTGGATACTGGACGAATGGAGTGAGACGAAGACTTCACTGAGTTGATATTTGAAGTGGGATTTTTTGATTTTCTGAGTGGAAGATACTCTTCCTGTTACTGCAGGTGTTTAATATCTTCCGGACTTTGTGGGGTGGTCTCTACTTTACACCCACTCCGGCTTGTCACTACCAAGCGGTTTGGGCATGATGTCCCATCCTGGCATATATCCTTCAACAGCAGCAGAATGCTTCAAAGCCTTCAACTCGCCAAATCCACTCTCCTCCGTCTCCAGATACTCTCCTATCTCCTGGTCACCTGTCGCGGGACAATCAAATCCGGTCTTGCCAGGAAATTGTCCAAGAGACCTGAGATACTTCATGGTAGCTGCCAAAGACACGTTTACCTCATAGCTTCCTCCTTCTGTGGCTCTCTTGTACAACGCAGCACAGATGCTTGTTGCAAGAAAGAATCCTGACGCATGGTCCAGAGCTTGGCAAGGCATTGGACGACCTGCTTCTCCTTCGCCAAAGTGCTCAGCTTCTGAGACATTCATGCCTGATCCGGTCTGAACTATTGAGTCGAAACCTCGATTTCTGCCCCATGGTCCTTCATTGCCGTATGCAGACATGTTCGCGCAGATTATGTTGGGGTTCGCCTGCGCCAGTTCTGAAGGAGAGAATCCTTTCGCGGCGAGACTACCTGGTCTGTAGCCTTGGATGAACACATCTGCATTTTTGGCCAACTCCAGCAATTTGGCCCTTCCGCACTCTGTTGTCAAATCCAGCTGTGCGGTCCGTTTTCCTCTCGCTAGATCTCGGTCGATATCTGGTAGATCAGGCAGGTTTGGAGAGGTAATCCAGAGCACATCTGCACCATGAGCAGCCAGAGTTCTTCCTGCTACTGGTGCAGCAATCACCCGGCTTAACTCCAGAACCCTGATACCACGAAGACATCGACCACTGCCGTCAGGTAGCTGCGGTGGTTGTACCGGAGCCCCTGAGCCCAACTTCTCGATCTGGACTGGGACGTTGGGAATGTATGTTGCCTGTGGAAGAGCATCCCACTGCTCGTATGTTCGGAGAGCTGCTATGACGCAGTTCGCTTTCATGGCTGCTGTTTCGAGATCGACTGACTTCCGCCTCAGAAGAGCGGAACGAAACTCGTCTCGTGTGGCTGTCGGCGGCAATCCGAGGATCTTGAGTGCGCCTTCGACGTGGTGTGGGAAGCCATCATGAATCCGGACATAACCATCGGCAGTCTTTTGAACAGGGCCACCAAACTTCTTCAGCCCCCCTCCAAGATCTGCTTTCTGACCAACTAGCGTATATAGCTTCTCGGATTGAAACTCCAGACACGCGTGCAATAATGGTACTATTACTTTCGGTATGTTGGATTTGTTCCGAGTGGATTGAAAAAGTGCAGCGGCTAGTGCTGAGAGTGCAATCGTGCTTTGTGCCAGATGGCCTATCTTGAATGAAGATGGAAGACCGGAAAGTAAGTGCTTGTCTGCATCAGGTAGAGATAGTGATGCGAGAGCCTCTGCTGGAAGACCAAGGTGCTTCCAGATTTGGGCAACTGTATCTGCAGTCGTGAAGTGTGATCGGTCTGTAAGTGTCTCAATTTCCGCCATGTGGATATTGTATGTTCTAATATTTGCTATGATTCCGAATTGTGAATGAAACTTTGACCCGGACGCCAAGATTGCTTTTCGAGATATCTTCATAGTTGAGAGGAAAACGTCTCTTTTACTGACGAGGTGAGGGACAGGATCGTCAGATGTCCACTCGTTATGCCGATGATCTCCGGTCTCGGCTCTTCAATCTGCCCGCGGTTACTCAATATTACTGTTTTCTAGCCAGAAGCAACATAAACAAGGAATGGCTTAAAAGGACAGAGTTAAACTTCGATTCAGGTACAAGACTTTGTCGATAGCACGAAGGTAGAACATTTCGGCTGTAGTGCCAAGCAAGGAGAGTCAAGCACTTCACGACCCCGCACTTCGTTTGGCGCTTCTCACAGCATAGCATGGCTTTGGCTGCAGCAATTCAAGGCCTAGCACTGCCTAAAGTAATATGATCATTTCTTACAAGTCTTTATTGTGTCCAACAAGTCAAGCGCTTGCTTGCTATCCGTTCGAGTTATCCTTCCTGCCCTGTCACATTCTCACTACAACTCCCCTTCTCCTTTCTTCATTGGGAAGCTGAGGCTATTATAGGATAGTTCATCCGGTGAAGTCAAAGTTCAAGGCAAAAATGCTGTTGCTTCATTCAGCATCATTGTAGTATTCCAAAAGTTCAAGATTTTGAGTACTTATGGCCCGTCTAAGATCAACAATCCGTCCAAAGCGGAAGCCGCACCAGCAGCAAAGCCACTCAGTAGAATCTCTGCTTCTGAGCATGCTTGCTCAATAAAGACAAAGCATTACCACGCAATATCTCCGGTGCAATGAACCCTCCTCTCGCATTACCCTGCACAAAGTTATCATACCCAGCAACAACTCCCGCGATAGCCGGTGCAGGCGCATACGGAAAGTCAGACCCAAACAACACTTTCTCGGGCTTCGTAAAGTCCAGCAGACCATTGAGCTGCGCAGGACTAGTACTCAGCGCGATATCGAAGAAGAACCTCCCGAAATCCTCAAAAGCTTGCGCAGATGTTACAGAAGACTTAGCAGCTGCTGCCGGGATACTCAGCCCACCGATTGCTCGACTTCCCAGGAAAGGGAGGGCACCTCCGGCGTGAGAGAGGATAATCTCGACGTCTGGACAAGCGCGCACTGTTCCAGTCACGACGAGATCGACCGCTGCTCTTGTTGTGGCGAGTGGGTAGTCAATGATTGGCTGTGGGATGCCATTTCCAATAAATTTTGGCTTGACATCGAGGACTCCAGGGTGCAGAAAGACGAGTGCCTTGTAAGCTTGCAACTTCTTCCAGATCGGGAGGAATTTGCGGCTTCCGAGCAGTTTTTCGCCATAGGTTGTGTAGACTGTGACACCGCTGCAGAGCTTCTGTTCTTTGAAGAGGAAGTCGATTTCTGCGAGGGTGCCGTCGACGTCTTGCCAGTCTGGGAGGACGCCGAAGAAACCGATGCGAGACTTGTAGCGAGTGTCTGTTGAGTACTTTGCGAATTCGTTATTGAGGGTGCGAGCGAGGCGTCTGGCTCTCTTGCCTGTTCCTGCAATGGGGACGCCTGGGGTGGATACCGAGAGAATTCCTATTGCGACTGAGCACAGTGCTTTCTCATTAAAAGGGGTACGACATACCAATAGATATGTTCAGAGAATCCATTGATGCAACTGCTGCATCTATCGACCAGGAAGGTGTGGGGAACCCCGAAGGATCACCACCATTCGTTACCACGGCATCAATGTATGCTTGAGGCAGAGCGTGGAGGTGGGTGTCTATACGTCCATTCTGACTCATCGCTGGACTCGCAAGAAACAGAGTACCAATTGCTAAAAGTCTCAGAAGCATTTTGGGACAGGGACGGCTTGCGAGAACTCCTGGGTGTAGAGTTACGATTGATGTAGGATATCAAGCACACTCAACTAAGCAGATCTGTCTCTTGACTTCAACCGCCAAAAATGGAGAATTCATCGTACGTTTATAGATGAATGTTCTCTCGAGGCCCGCGTACTTTTCTTTCCCCCGCATTTTCTATTGACGTGGACCGTCTTGGCATCCGGGTGGTTCAGTTCTCCTGCCGTCAATCTGAGAACCTTTGGTCCAGACTAGATTGAAGATTGCGGAATAAATCAAGTCCTGAAAAGACGATCTTGTAGGATTGTCCAAGGTATTATTTGTACGGGCTGTTCAAGTAGTCACTCAAGAAGAGGTACTCGATTGTCAGCCAGCGGTTCCAGGTTTACGATATTTGCATCTTGGCATCTATGTTGAAGGTTAGAATCTCGACGATAGACTCTAATCGAGGCAGCAGTTTTTCAGTAGCTCAGATATCGTGTCGAACGACAATACTTGGATCTTCGTGTCTGATTCCCATGATGCCACGATATTGAATTCCAAGTTGAGGTGGAATTCCTCCGGCAAAGGTGACATTGCACCAAAACACAAAACTCGGTTGATAAGGCTCACAAGCTCGAGGATTTTCAGTAAAAATACCTTGGTGAAAGTTGAAGATTTAGTAGACGTGGTCAGCCGTAAAGACAACATCAATTCCACGATCTCGAGCCACGATATTTGAGCTCCGCAGGGAGCGTCTTATTTAGAAATGAAATATCCCTCACTTACAAACAACAACCAGAGCAGATCGTAGAATACCTAATCTGCCAGAATACGAAGGCATATGAGATAGACTTATCCGAACTGTATGTGACGGAGAACGAGAGTTTACACTATAATGAATTGGCAAGCATCATCGCATCATGTGAATCGCAATCAAGATTGAGCAGAGCAAAGATGCGACTTTGGCCTACCCCACATTCACTACTGCAAGCCTCCCAGCCCCTTTTTCCATTCTCGCTTAGCTGCCCACCACAAACCCCGTAAATACCGCAACGCCTTCTTTTATTCCGAACGCCTCGCGCCCACATTCATAACGTCCACATTGTGAACATGACAGCTCGATCTATCTAGCAAAATCTTTGTGGACTTCATAGATTTCCAGTATGAGTAGGAAATCCCTCGTCTCTTAACCTTGCTTCTGTTCTTGACAACTCGTGCCAAGGCTTATGGTCAGACTAGATAGCTCTTGAGATCTGGGAGTGTAGCTATGTCATTGAAGAGGCTGAGCCCACACATAACTAAGAGTCCGGTTGGAGTATGTTCGACATGGTTTGTTGACTTGACCTGTAGTGAAGAGCAGATCCTCGCGTTAAAGAACGGTTCTCTGGTTTTCAGGGGACATGTTGTGATTGAGCCTGCTGGGACTGTTTGTTGACAGTGTACAAATTATCTCACTCGATCTTAGTTCTTTGTCTGCTTGAAAAAAGGGCAAATACGAGCATAACCTGGTGCATATGGATAAAGGATATGAGAGGTAGAAAGATCACTGTAGATTTACAACCAGATACATTATTTACCATAAACTTCTCGCTTATGAATATACAGTTCGCAAATCGTTTGCAATTTGATGCAATCCTCCTGTGTCCAGTAAAGATATATAAAGCACCATTCTAGCAGGCATAGAGTCCACAGAGGAGTCGATCGTATCCGACCGAGTTCTTCGATTGCTGGAATGTGTGAAGAGCAATTCGAAGTCTGTTAAGATTGTGATACCGAAACATTAAATAGACAAGTCGAGCGTAAACGTCGTTCATATATTTCCACAATGAATGATCTAGCATTTCTGCAAACTCAGATTATTAACGGAAACAGAGATTGATTGCTGTCATTTGCTGTGCCGCCGCCATTACGACTTGAAGTCTCATACCCGCCTATGCCTTGGCCCCTCAGTTCTCGGGAAATCTCAACTGTGAACAAACATCACTTCCCCCTCTGTCATGGATTTCTGCCACACCATTGGCCCACAGGAAAAAGTCCTATGAACCAAGCAAAGTCCAAGAGATGTCAAGTCCGAGGACGTTCTGATACCTGATAGTCCTGGAGAAGTTGAAGCTGAGGAAGCAAACGACAAAAGTGAGACTTGGAAGACTTATATAACATTGATCTCGAAACCCCAACATACCTCCCGGATTTCTTGAACCAGACCAGGCTAGTCATAGGAAGATCTGGTAGTCTGAAAGTTGAATCTCCTGCATACTCTTCACAGTTTCACTTCTTGTATAGTATTGAATGAAAGAATAAATGTGAACTCTGCATGAAAACCATCAAGTAGCAGACGAACTAGAGAACAATTCTACGCCAGCGACACCTGGTGCCTGACTGGGGCGAGGAGGAAGCATATAGAACCCCCCTATCCTTACCTACTCTCTCTCTCTCATTCCCAAGCACGATCAAAATGGATCGAAATTATGACTAAGAAGATTCGTGATGTCTATTTACCACGCACTAATAGATGCTTTTTCTAGACTGAACTTACTAGTTTAGACCGAGTTATTTCAAGTCTTAGAATAACCCGACCCGGGGCCCCAGGGAAAGATAGAAATGCTTCGTGAGGAAATGAGGCATGGGGATACAGTGAACTTATGTCGTCACCTGCTTCTTGACTGTCAGGAAGATTTCTGTCGTCAATAATCTGTCACTGGCGGTAAAAGGTGGACTTGGTATTTGCTGATATCTGCACTGATGAAGAGGGTGATGAAATATGCGGCGATGGCATTAGGAGAGAGGAGCGACTGGATATTCGCTCGCTGCCAAAGCTCAAGCATGGGGAAAGGGCATGTGGAGTCTGAGCTTCATAGCAGAAGGCGTGGCTTGTAAAAGAAGTCGGATTTTTATACCTCGCAGAGTTCAAATCTTCAAGCCTTTAGTGATTAGAAGGTTGGGTGATTATAAATTCAATGTGGTGGATGAAAAGGAGGGATAGCTTCGAATGGAAAGACTCGGGACTTTTCATTTCGTTTGCTTCTTTGTCTATGGACCATCTAAGTAAACCAGACCATTCCCACATGCAAGTAAGTGAACCAGGCCGCCCGTCCGCCTGTCCCTCAGAGTCATCCCGAACGCCATCGTGGCAGCTAGAAATAGCACCATGTTATTGTACTTAGAGGGAAACATGCGGCGTCATCATCATCCATCCTTCATATTCCCTGTCCCGTCATATCATGTCAACGCCATGTGGATGTTGACTCAAGTCCACTTCTGAACAGCCGTTCCACCACGCTTGAACTCAGGCATCTCACCAAGCACCAACGACTTATCAGTGTGGTCTTTGTTTGGGAAGGTTGTGGCCAGAACCCAGGGTCTTTCGCTACTACCCGGAGCGGCCTGGTTGACGAAGGTATAGACATCGCCAATAGTGCTGGTAGTATTGAATCGAGCGGGCAGTCTGGTGCCGTTGGCCAGTTGCAGACGAAGAGCAACAGTTGGCTGGGAAGCATCGATGACAGGCTCAACAGGGGCAGTGCTAGCGCTTGGCTGAGAGGCAGCAGCAGGAGCAGCAGTCGAGGAGGATGCACCGGGCGTAGGGCTTCCCAATCTGTTCCCACTTCCGCTGAATGGTTTGTACTTCTTTGGAAGAGCCTTGTAATTCTCATCATGCTTGACCAGCTGGACATCAACTGGCTGATCAACATTGACACCCATCAGATGAAGAGGAGCACGGCCTGAGCGGATCATTGAGAGATCGGTGGCGTTCGCGGGATCGTCGAAACGGCGAAGAGGTCCATCTTCGACACTGAAACCATCCTCCCAGAGATGTAGGACTCGGACTTGAACAGGGCCTTCAGCAGGGGCAGAGTTGGCGTGAGGATCTGGGATAACTTGGGATGGAGTATCATCGCCACCTAGAGTCTGACCACTTCCACGGAATCGACTTGGCGGGGCGGATGATGATGGTTCCCCTGGTGATGCTCCTCCTGGTCTGGCAGCATTTCTTGAAAACATTAGCACGGTTCTGTTCTGGCGTGGAAGAATGAACGTACGCTCTAGCCTTCTTAAGGATATCGTTGACCACCTTCCGAGGATCATTACGGTTCGACGTGGGATCTTGCACAGCCAAACCCGACTTCTCACCACCAGCAAACAGATCTCTTGGTTCCTCCGCTGGGTCGTAGTCATCATCATCATCGTCATCGTCGTCGTCGTGACCGTGGCCAGCATGAGGATTGCTTGGACCTTGATTTAATGAACCCAGTGTAGCAATGCCCCCCTTCTTCTTCGGTGGTGCAGAGCTCGAGCTCGATCCTACGGTGGGAATTGATTGTGGTGCAGGTCTGCCATCTAGAGTTCGAGGTCCTGTGTATGGTGGTTCTGGTGCCTCATTCTCGTCTTCTCCAGCTGCTGCTTCCTCCGATGCCTGGAAGTACTCTGTGGCAGCTCCAGACAGGTCCCATCGGTTCGCAGCAAGGTACTGTTGAGCCTATATACACACTTGTCAGATTTGCAAAAGAGAAACATAGCAAATGGAGCTTGAACATACAGCTTCGGGCGAGGCGCCAGTGACGCTGCAGAACTGAGTGATGAGCTCGTCCTGGTTCTGGTTGTCTGCCATGATTACGGTGATGTGCTTGTACGGAAGTGGGAGGTTATTTAGAGGGCAGGAAGCTTGATGTAAAGGACAAAATCTCTTGTGCAGGTGGTGAATATTTTGTTTGCCTCTTGATGTTGACAAACCGCGTCGAAAGAGCAAGAGGCGAGGCGAACCAGACGAGGCAGCCTTTTGGCTCGTCACCCCGCCGGACCTCGAATTGAGGTGGGAGCTTGTCTAGCCTTCCCGAGGCCGGAACATGCCGTCAACACCAAAAGCTTCACGCTCGATCCATCTCCTCTACATGCCCCAACATCAACACAACACTCGCATTCCATAATCTGCGGCTATAGAACTGTCTGCCTTTTCCAAGGCGATCTAAGGGCCATTATGTCTTCCGATAACAACCCTCTCACCGAGTCTTCGATGACTATACCCTCCGATTCCGAACAGTACTCTGGCAACGATGACCTCTCTCCCTCTCCGCCATCATCTTCGAGCTCTCCGCCCATGATCCTATATAGTCCTCCTACACTATGGGGCTTAGTTCGAGGCGCTGCAATCAATCTGCTTCTGCCGTTCATCAATGGGCTTATGTTGGGATTTGGGGAGCTGTTTGCTCATGAGGCTGCGTTTAGGTTAGGATGGGGAGGCACAAAGGTACGGGCTCTAGATTTTCGCATATGCCATGGGAATGGGGCTTTAAAATTCTGCCGCTTTTTTATGTCCTATGCTTTGGCACCGCGGTGGATATCCTCATGGCCCTCTCTCTCTTTCGAGGCAATATGTCTGGGCTGCTACATAACTGACACTCAATCAGGTATTCCCAGGTGGAAGAGCAAGGCATTCAGTCGGACCAGGAATTGAGATCAGGGATGATCCTTTGGAGAGGAAGCGGAGGGAAGGAAACTTGGATGATTTGACGAGTCTGGAATAAGGACCGCGAGGACACATTTTGCATGCACATAAGAAGGGCGTTTGGGAGTTGTAATATAGGGGTCCACGATCCACTTAAAATGGTTTTAAGTCAGGGCAGACAGGTAGCATGCAGAAAAACGATAGTGAGCGATTGACATTTGGGGAGTTGGCAGCTTCGGAGAGGAGAACCCCTAGTCGAGAAATGTAAACACACAATCCAATCGAGCCATCCAGGTACATCCTAAGACTGCCATGTATCAACCGGTTTCTGGCCGGTACAATGAGTATGCAGTGCGTTTACAGCATTTACAGCTGCTCGTGGCGGATTTCTTTTGAATTTCCATGCGTAGTTGACATTACACGCTAGTGATGTTAATGCAAGGATGCACGACATCGGCTTCACTCCCCGGATCAAGCTCTAAAATATTTTGCGACTCGCCCGACCAACACAACCACACAACATGATTCCCAGCAGAGGCCTCCGCTGGTCCAGTCAGACCATAGGAATTGGCAGACGACGTATACTACCTGTGACAACTAGACAAGTAAACCCCCCGTGCTCTCAAGGGCTGGCAATTACTGACCGGTGCCATCCAGTTCTCTTCAACACCAGCACAGCACCGAGCCCATGGACTCCTTTCCAAGAACCGCGCATCCCTTCCAGGGACGTCATATACCGCTCTTCGACTTTCGCAGACGAATACCTTGATACGAAATGCAGCATCCATACGCTTTGCATCCACGACTCCCCTCCCAGCTTCAACAGTCGCATCTAATGCCTCTACCTCCGAAGCTGCATCCTCAGCTGCAGCGAGCACACCCCCTCAATTCGCATCAGAGATCCCCTCAAACTTCAGTTCCTCCCTCGATAGCGCTACAGAATTCTCCTCTGAGTCATTATACAACATCCCCGAACACATCGGGTACCTCCATGAACTTGGTCTCGACTACGGATGGGGTCCAACATCTGTGATGCAATGGATCATAGAGCACATCCACGTATATGCCGGAACGCCATGGTGGGTATCAATCTCTCTGGCAGCAATCGCCATGCGTGCCGTACTTTTCAAACCATACGTCGATGCCGCCGAGAATGCGGCTAGAATGCAAACCATCATGCCCATCACCAAGCCCTTGTCGAACAAGATGCAGGAAGCTGCGAAGGCGGGAGATAATGCGTTGGTGATGCAGATCAGAGGGGAGATCCAGATGATTACTAGACGAGCGGGTGTCAAGCTCTGGAAGGGCGCCGTGCCGATGGTGCAGGTATTTGCTGGGTACGGAACCTTTGTGCTTTTGAGAGCTATGTCGAATATTCCTGTGCCGGGCTTAGAAACTGGAGGGTTCTTGTGGATTTACAACCTGACCGTTCCGGATCCATTCTTCATTTTGCCGCTTGCTACGTCGGCAGTCTTGCATTGGGTGCTACGAGTAAGTCTTCTCCTACGACCCAGCTCCCACTCCCCCCCAAGTTTTCCAACACTGCATACATGTCTAAGTTACAAATCTAACATTCACGTAGAAAGGAGGCGAGACAGGCGCAATGAACCTCTCCCCCGAAATGACCAAAGCCATGATTTGGGGTTTCCCCGCCCTCTCCCTCCTCTTCACCTGGTGGCTCCCAGCCGCCGTCCAAATATCCTTCTTCGTCTCCGGCGTCCTCTCCTACATCCAATCCTCTCTCTTCCGCCAACCCTGGTTCCGATCCTACTTCAAGATGACGCCTCTCCCCGCCCGCAAAGATCCCAACGCGCCAGCTCCATCGCCCTACCGCGGCGATATGAAGATCGCCAATCCGGTTCTGTCACAGAGTGAGCTGAACTCGAGGTTTCAGGGAGCGAGTGGTGGAGTCCAGGGGAAGAAAGGCGTGATTGGAGGGATTGCGAGTGAGATCCGGGGAACGCTTGGTGGTGTGGTGGAGAAGAGTAGGGAGAAGATGAGGGATAGTAATGAGACTAGTCAGGCGAAGAAGGAGATCAGAGATAGGAAGGCGTATGAGGAGAAGAGGAGGGCTGAAATTAAGCAGGCTAGGGAGGAGGAGGAGAGGCAGAGGAGGGCGTTGAGGGAGGCGAGGAAGGCGAGGCAGATGAGGAAGTAGAGTGTGAGTGTTGGACGAGAGCCGTCCTGAGTTCTGGTCGCTTGTGGAGAAAGTGACGAGTTGGGTCTTGTATGAATCTTTCTAATTCCTTCTCTTATCTGTTTTCATAGCTGAGGGGAAGAAAGGTGGAAGACTTGTAGAATAGTGTATCATCGCATTGCATAGGTTCAGGTTATTCACGGTCGAGTCGGGGAATTCACGACGAAATGTGTATGCATAGAAAGTCCACAGACCAAAAACAATTCCAACTCTATATCAGTCTCAAGATGAAGGCTTTCTTATCTCGGTCAACAACTTCAACTGCCTTCAGTCATAAGTAACCCATTCCCTGACCCCTCACCGGTCATGTCGACGCTTTCCTAATGTCAGCTTTCCGATCTCGGAATTTTTAACGCCAACTCGAATCATCTGTGTCAACCAAAGGTTCCAGAATCACATGGCCACCTCCATCCTTGATGTAGCCCTCCTTCGATAAAACGTTCTTGAGTCCCATCGGTCTTTCTATCTAAGCATCTGCAATCGAAGATCTCCACAGGACGCAAACGAAAGTTATGAGATATCATAGAACATGATAGGAAGGAGACATAAGCATGTTCACGATCGGTGAAGGCCCTCCTATGGAGGGAAGCGAACTTCTCCCATCAAGAGTCTTGAGACCAACCATAGAACATTTCGAGCGCTGTACTCAAAGGTGAGTTAAGACGACACAGCATATCCAGTGCCCAGATACTCTCGAACTTTGAACAGATCGTAGTCATACATGTCGTCAGTCTAACATTGACATAACATAACACTTTCACTTCAAGCAGGTATAAATCACAGCTTTGGACCGTCAGATATTTTCAAGAACTCAATTGGTTTTGCATTTTCTACGCCTTATGATGCATATGCTTACTTGCTTGCTCGCTTTATACCTCTCCCTATGTACTAACTACCCACCCACTTCCAGAAGCGGCAGGCGCAAATCGTTCCTTATCCATCCCTCAGTAAACACAGAAAAATGCCTATATCCGGCCCGATCCCATTGCAATGTCCTCAGAAGTAAAAAATCAACAATCAAAACAAAATGCATGCCTCCATTCACACTGGGTATCATCCTCCATACCATCATCCATGCCCCAATCTCAAATGCAAATCCGAAAAGGGTGAGCGAGATCGTGATCGTAAGTGAGAAGTTTAGAAACGAGCACCACGTCGATGCTTGTGAACATGTCGCTTAGCCTGATTGGTAGGAACCGCATCCGGACTAACAGTCACGAGATCCAAGACCCAAACCAATGCCTCAACAACTACACCGTTAGGTCCACTCGTAGTCTTATACTCAGTCGTGAAGACCGCACCATCGGCTGTGAAGCCCTCAGCAACGGAAGGCGTAGCGATCGGAGCAGGTGTGGTGATCAGGGTAGTTGGCTGGGCGGGAGTTGGCGTAGCAGCAATGACGGGGTCAGCGACTCCTGCGGCGGCGAAGCCAGAATCGGATGTAGCTGCAGCAGCGGCTGGAGAGGAGGTGGAAGTGACCTTGGCGGCGAATATACCTCCTGGGACATAGGTCTCGGAACTCGCAAGACTAACACCAGGCGTATAACCCAGCGTAGGAGCCGCAACGACAGAACCAGTCGTGCCACCGTTGTTCGTAGGGATTGGAGCGCCAGCCTCGGCACCACCGGCGTAGCCTGGACCGTTGGCGATCATGGGGTTGCCGGGGATAGTGGAGAGGGCTGAGAGGACGTTTTCCTTGGCGATGGCGGCGGGGAGGGAGAGTTCGCAGGACGAGAAGGCGGATTGCGATTGGATGGTGAAGAGGGGGCAGTCTTCGATCTTGCCGGAGAGGTTGGTGCATTGGTTGACGGCGGATTGGAGGAAGTCTTGGTCCCAGCCCATCATGAAGTCGCCGTGGTAGCCGTAGCCTGGAAACATGTCAGCTGATGCAAGGAAGAGGGAGAGGATGAATTGGGGGAAGCCTTACCAGTAGGATCACCGTTGGAGATGATGAACTTTCCATTCTTGCCAGCGAAAGCATTGGTAGCCCAAATGGTCTCATAGAACAAACTTGGCAGACGCTCAGGGAATCCCTCAGGACACTCGCCAGTCATAACCTGGCTTGGGTACGCAACGTGGCTCTTCTTATCCTTGCTGGTGATGTCCTTTCCATTCCAGCAGCTGGGGAACATCAGCTCGAAGCGGACGCCGTCAGCGCAGTTGGCATCAAGGTAGGCCTTGTCTGGGAGGAAGTGGCGGTAGAGAGAACCTTCGGGGGTCTTGGCGTAGTTGAGACAGTTGAATCCGACGGCGGCTTGGCGGAGGAAAGGTTGTTCAGCATACTCGCCGGTCCAGAGAGACTTCTCGACGTCGGGGACGGGGTAGGTGAAGTTACGCTGGTTGGTGTCGCCTGCGATCATCTCGAAGCCAGCGGGGAAGGCGGAAAGGGAGGTATTACCTGCGTTGGGGTACAAGAGGTAGTATCTGGAAGAGTGTTAGATAGTGTCGGTGGAAGAGAGAGGATAGTCTCGAGTTGTCAAAGCGAAACGTGAACATGTGAGAGATCAGGGGATGTAAAAAATGACTTCAAAACCTCCACACGAAGCCAGAATTCGAGAATTGAGGCATACTGAGAGAGGGGCAGTGGATAGGTGACAAGGAGAGACATTCGAGGTAATTGGGTGAGCATGAGAAGGTGCTGGTTGGTGTCCAGTGCAGACGCAGGGACGAAAGTAAACAAAGGGAGCAGATCGAACTTACGCAAGCATACCGCCAACCTGGTCAACCAAGGTATACTCTCCGTCATCACCTTGAAAGTAGACAGCTGGGTGCCAGTAGACGGACTTGTCCTCAGCGACCTCACAGCTGGTACAATCAGAAGCCATAAGCTCATCGTAACCAGCAGAGATACCGAAGCCTAGATTAAGGAAGTCAGCTTCGAAGTTCAAATTCAGACGCGTCAAGACAGCCAGACAGCATCCCGAGGGTCAATTGACCGCAGACCAGTCTCGAGACGCCCAAAGCACGTCCAGAAATGTGACACGCGTGAGGAATTGGGAGGACGAAAGGGAGAACTTACCACCGGAGCCATGAATAGCATGGACGTGCTCAGCAACCGAACCATTGGTAACCAGAGGATCAATCCGAGCAACACCAGTTCGAGAACGACATGGCATGCGCCAGAAAGCACTGACCTGACCAACAGCAAGGGCTGTAACGAGAGTGGCCTTCAAGACCGGAGCGTTGATGGAAACGCGCATTTTGAAAGACCGAGCAATTGAAATCGCCTGAAGGCGAAAAGAAGCGTTTGCTTGCTTGAACGAAGAGAAGAATTGATGATTGATAGATCTACCGTGGAGATCGAGAGAGTGTGTGGTGAACGAGCCTGAACAATCAATTTCTAGAAATTGTGTTGTTGTGGTGTTGTGGTGAGAAATATTCGAGCGGCGTCGACTGAAGATATATTTGTGGTGACTCGCTAGCGGGTCGGCGACGAGTCTGCCTGATTTCGAGTTCAGCTTTCAGATACTGATACAGTATCTTATCAAGAATTGATCAGGATGACGTCGTCGTGGTTTTGATATCCAGGAGATTGGCGATAGCCTTTCTTTCCAAACAAAGTCGTACAAATTTCCTAATCTGACAATTCTTGCCAAGCCTATCCAGATTCAAAGTTCCCAGTTGCGCAAAGTAATCCAGTATGGTTCAATGTCGTTTCGTCGCTTTCTTTAATGCTTCTCCAGTGTTTATCGTCCTCCAATTCAAGTGTCCTTTTCAGTGCAAATGGTGCGCCTCAACCCAGTCTAAAGAACGTACGAGAGCTGTCGTGTGCCAGGCCACGAGCGTATGCTATCAGTTAAGGAGTCGGTCTGTCTCTTGTCGGTCCAAAGTCTAAAGAGCGAATGTTACGTCGTTTGTGAAAGGAACGTGAATGATGCGCAGTGGACACCTGACAGAGACTCAAAGGAATGAAAGAATGTGTGGGGTTGGGTCGAGCGACGGTGAGGTGGAGGAGGGGAGGAAGAGAAAGGAAGAATAGAAGAAGAGGAAGTCAGGGAGACAAGAAAGGCAAAGTCCCTTGCAAGTCTCGTCCATGTCTGTCCACGATCTGCCCATCCATCCACAGTGCATCCACCCTCCGCCGGTAGAGATGAGATGGGCACGGAACGGTGCTTGGCAGGTACAAGTGGGAATTCATCAGACTCCCAAGGCCGTGTCATGCCTGCCAGCATGAACCATGACCACTTCTACCGCTTTGATCTGAGAAGTACTGCGAATGCAAGATTACATGCCCTGAATTATCCAGGGGCTTCAAGGCATGATCCTGATCCTGATCGCCCAGGAATAGGAACTTCGAGGTCGAGGTTGGCCAATGGGAGGGATGAGACAGCCGATCATGATCTTTGAGCCCTTCATAGGGGCTCGGCTAACGGGGGCTGGGGATTTAGCTGCATGGCGTTTCTGCGTCGCCGCCGTTCGTTCGTTCTGTATCCAGGGGTAAAAAGGTGCAGATGTAGGTGTTCCTGAATCACGGCCAGGTAGAGAGGGATGGGGTTGTGACTGGGTAAATCTACATTCTCCTGAAAATAGGAATCTGACGGGAGGTTTCTTACAGCCGAGATACAAGCTGGTAGGACAGACTTCAGCTATACTGTAAGCGCTCTCTCCTTCTGCCTTTACTTTATTTTCGTCCTATCTTTTCTTCAGATCCTCCTTGCTCCAAGCATTCCTCACTCCCGCCGTTCTGAGGTACGCGGGTGCTTGTCCTAACCATCCTGCCAGCTTAACCGATACCATCCGTCATTCACTGGCACATCACGCACAAGCAAGGGCAAGCGTCAACCTGAAACGCCCAGCGCCAAGGCAAGACGTCAGAACAACGAATCACGACACCAAGAGTTGTGCATGCTAACTCCCCACTTACTACTTAAAGAATGGCGTGGAGTGTTTGGGCGGGGCGGGGGCCAAGGGGTTTATTCAAGGGAGGGCTGGGGTCGGAATGCATGCCAGATGCACAGGAAAGCACAACTTTATCTCGTCCGAAGGCAAACACTTGGACAGGGGTAGCACTGTAAACAGCCACAGGGTTTCATGCCGGGTGGTGGCGGATAAGGCGATTGGGGTGATTAGGGATTTGTGTTTGTCCTTGAGGCTGGGGGAAGGAAGAGATGGGATGAACATTTTTAATTGCATCGTCTTGTCTCTAGAATCTGAATCTCACCACCAAGACTTTCTATACCCAGATATTCTTGTCTGTAAAATTATCGCCTTGGCTTCATATGATTCTTCCATCTTCCGCAAGCACAGCCTTCGGTTTGTACTCTCTAATTCTGCTTACCGTAAACAGGGCATTCGCCGCTTACACATGTTCTTTTTCTAGCCTTCAGGCTGTTTGCATCCATCTGTAACATGAGTGGCTGTGTAGAGAATAAGCATGCATCGTCAAACGGCAACCGTCTGATCTCCAAATCATCCAGGCCTTAAACCTCAAACCCAACATCTGCGCCTTTCTTCATCTCGCTCGCTACCAAAAATTTCAAATGCACATAACCTAGTTTCTCACCAATGCTCGTCTATGACGAATGCGAACACTTTCCAGAAACACAATCACGATGTTATTGCTGTATAAAGCATCTCGGGGTTTTCGCACGCCTGAAACCAAACAACCGGCGGATCCCAATATATCACTCAAAGCTTGGCCGAAGATCTCGCAAATCTCCCAGGCCCACCCGAATCTCCGGAAGCTCAGACAGGGAGACTGGATGGAGAATGATGACGACGCTGTCAGGAGACATTTGATTGGGATGTTGCGCCGCCGTCTGTTGGTATGTGATTTAGCGTCATGATGAGCGGGATATGTAAAAGCGACATTTGGGGGCTGGTGGGAATTTAATATCACGTGACTAGATAAAGAATCCAGTATCTGGGAGGCAGGAAGAGGCTTCAAGATGAGGGAAGGTCTGGCGTGAGAACGAAGTCAAATCTGGTAACGCGATAATCAACTCCAAGCACAGTGATTCAATTAAATTTGAAGGGAAGAAGTCAATTTACTTAGTCCTGTCGGGGTAAAGCGACTTCCTGATCCTCGTGTCCCTGCGTGCCTGTACCTGTCATCCTCGTCTGATTAAGCTACAAAAACACCAAGCATTTCGTATTAAAAGACCAAGTACCTTTGCCTCATATTGGAATATCTGCTGAGTGCTTTTGTTTTGTTCTTTCTCACATCTCATTTCCATGCCTCGCAAGAGTTTCTTGTATCTATTCCGTTTGGCTTTTTGGCTGTGGTTCTCGGAATTTCCTCCTCTTTAGTCCATTGAGACCCCGTCTTGAAGATCTCACACACGGCATATGTATCTTGTCATCAAAAGTCTTTTATGTTGTCGGTCTCTATTGACTTATTTGGTATCTTCTCTTTGCGTTCTGTTTCCTTTCCCAACTTCCACTTTGACTTGCTTCAACCTGCTTCGTCTCAATGGTATCGGTCCCGCTGGGCCTACGAAATATTACATCCTAAAACATCTGCCGTAGGCCGCTCTAGCTTTTTCTTTGCATGTTGAATTCATCAACCAGAATTCCTTGGCTGCTAGGACATTAACTCAGCCCCAATGCGATGCTTAGATGTTCAAAGATGCTCGTCTGCACTCGTGTATAGGAATTCACTCCCGCATTGAGTCGTGCTTTCTTGAACGAATGTCGTGACTTTCAACTTCTGCGACGGGTTCTCATTCACTTTTCGAAAGTCTCGTATGTCGGACTCAAAGCGTTTCACTTCAGGGAGATACATATTTCTTCATTCTACATGCAAAGCGGCGCCATATGTAGATAACCTAGCGATGAGAGAGGAAGATTTTGCGTCTTGTTTACTTGCCGTATTCTTTTACTAAGACTTCAGACAATGGCTTTCCTTGGAAAGACTTGCAAAAACATGCTTCCCACATCTGCCTCTCTGGCGGCTCTGTAGTTCTAGTTCTAATGTTACCATGTCTCAACATCTCTCAATGAGATTGTCGTTGTCGCTATCCAAGTCACTGCCAATATTCCCGAGATACCTGTCCGAAAGCTGACAATTTTCTTCCAAACTCTAAAGTTCTGTCACTACGCTTAAGGTGAAAAGCATCGCTCTTTACGAATTCATTTCATGTTCCGCCATTGGGTCGGGATCGGAAAGCGCTATAGTACGCATTTAGTGCAAAATATGCGAACAGAACATGACAAGACGTGCATTGGTCTGTAGATATCTACAGTAGACTTGAAATGTAGTCCACGAGAGCCCATGTATATCTTTGTAAGTTTCGCGGTCGGACCGAAGTTGTGTAGGATCTTGTATTATACAATAGCTTCACTTTCAATGCTTTACTCTATGCATGGACTTTGCAATCACGTACTTCAGCATACCGTGGTGGAAAGACTGAACCAGCTGATAAGACTAAAGCACAGGATGGTACTTGGTAGCAAGTCTATGCTTCTGGTTACTAATCCTCCACTTGCCCTTTCTTGGGTTGGCGACTCTCTATTGAGAAGCAGCTTGGAAACTTTCAATATCAAGCCGAGGCTGGTCAGTATAATTCACCGAGAGATTCAATTCTTCAGTCCAGTTTGAGTCCCAACACAGCTTTTCTGGTGAAGCTGAAAAGTGTCTGTCAAATAGATGTGACATCTTGATTCTTACTTAGAACTTTGCAGATTTTGGCTTGCCGTCTCTCACATATTGAGGCAGCGAGAAAGTTCTCAAGTGAATGTCCAAGCATTGTCATTCACTTTAGAACTCAAAGCAGTGTTCAAAGAAGTAAAGTTACCGGTGGATCTGGACACTTCTGCCACTAGTCTTGTAGGGTTTTGCTTGTAGAGCCAGGATACAAGTGTGCTTCTATCACTCCAATGACCGCTAGTCCTCAGTCCAATCTTGACTCTTCGACTCACCGAGAGACATGGCAACCCCAAACCCGGCCCAATGTACCAACTCCAACAGATCCCCGGCGAAGGAAGAGGCCTAATAGCACGCCGCAACATGACCCGCGGCCAACGAATCCTTGCCGAAAGCCCTCTATTCACATTCCCCAACATCGAAGATACAATGCCCATAAAACAGATCATCGGCCCGAAAGTCCAAGCCCTGAACGGCGAACAGCGACGAACGTTCTTCGGCCTTTTCAACAACTTCAGATACTTTGGCACAACTGGTTCGATCGGAATCATCAAAACAAATGCTCTACGCGTGGACCATGAGACAGATGCCGTCTTTCCTACATTTTCGCTTACCAATCATTCCTGTCTGTCGAATGCTTCGTACAGCTGGGACGGCAATATCATGAAAGGAACATTGCACGCAATTCGCGATATATCTGCTGGCGATGAAATCACAATTGCCTATGGAGACCACCGTCGCGGGTCAGCTGGTAGATTCGTCTGTCTCTGCCCACTCTGCACTACGGACAACAGAGCTGGACTAGCCAGGAGCGATCGCCGACGAGAAGAAATGTCTATTCTGGAGGAGCAAATCTGGAGGTGGGATGGACCGCCAAGGGAGCCAGAAGATGTGTTTCGTTTATGCCATGACCTCCAGGTTCTCATGTTAGAAGAGTATAGCAGTACTCCAAGCCCGGCGCTGGCTGAAGTGTATGAGTTTGCGGCCGGGATTGCGGCTGCAAATAGTGATGCCGGGAGGGACTGTTGCGCTATCAAAATGGGCGTATTTAGTGAGGCGTATCTGTGAGGGGGAGGGTAATCCGAATATGCAGAGATGTGCTGTGACCATGGAAGATGCGAGAGCTCATTCGCGTTGAGGCAGGACGGCTTGGTGGGGGAGGCAGCTTGCGAGACCACCGTAACATTTGCCGTTTCGGGAGTATGTGGCGTGGGTGTGGAGGTGGAGAAGATGAGGTACAGGAAGCCTCGCAGTCCTTTTGATCTACTGAGGAATTCGGTGTGTTTACTGTTGTTAGTGACCATCTCTGTGTCCCAAATGGCATTTGGAGGAGTATTGTTCTTTGTTTATATTTGCCCTCAATTGGCTCGCTTAGCTTTTCCTGCATTCTGGAGTAGCTAGGGCGTGCCAAAGGGATTGGTTTTTAGAACCATGACTTCCGTCATGTAACTAATGATATTTGATTTGAGCAAGAGTTGGGGGACATTGGCCCAGCTGTAGCTTCTAGTAGACGCGGAGCTGTCTTATCTACTACGAATCTCTCTGCGGAATTCGTTGCCCACTTTTGACTCAAGAACTGTGGAACTTATTGATGGTGCCAGTGAGCGTTCGCAGTCTTCTCAGTTCCTCCACAGGGGCTCACTTTACCAATTGTCTCCACAGTTCTTTTCTTTTCATTCTTTCATACTCTCTGTCGTTGGATAGAAAGTTGTTGATCTACGAGAATACTCGAATAGTATACGGAATCATCACGAAGTCCCTCACAATTCCCACTTTTTATCATCTGTAAGTAATTATATTGATATCTATGTAAGATAAATGATATCTCGTAAAGATAACCTACCATCACCTACCATCACACCAGTGGGAACTCAACCCAAAAATATGGCAGCCCCGCGGTCGCTCCAACAGCTTCACGACGTCCAAACGTTTCCAGGAAAGGGAAGAGGACTGATAGCACTTGTCGACATCGAACCCGGAGAACGAATCATCTGCGAGGTACCTATGTTCCGTTTCCGTGAGTTTTGGCCAGCTAGAGATGCTACAGCGGCGCAACGAGCTCTGAGTCACGCCCGGTTGAAGGACGAAGTCATATCAAAATTTTCTGGTCTCTCACCACAACAACAGCAAGTTTTCCTCACTCTCCACAACAACCACGGAAGTAATGCGAGATACAGTGATGGGGCAGGAAAGCTCGCTGGCATCGCCAGAACAAACGCTATGCCCTCCGGGTCATTTGTGGGACACCCACATGCTGGTGTTTTTGAACATAAGCATGACGAACCATGACTGTCTTCCCAATGCCAGCTACAACTGGATCGAGAGTCTTCAGTGCCGAACATTACATGCTACCAGGAGTATTGCGGCTGACGAATAAATCACCAAAGACTACTGTAAAGGTCTGCCTTCTGCAGCAAGGACAGTCGGTCTACAGCCTCGTGAGAACGTGGGTTTCCGATGTACATGCCGTCTCTGCACTTCCAACCCTGGCAATATCACTGAAAGTGATCTCCGCGGTGGGAAAACTATGCTAATTCAGCGCCGACTGAAAGACTCCCACAGCAATAAGAGACATCCGGACGAGGAACTGGAGGATTACCGAAAGATGTTAGAGCTGCTGATAGTTGAAAAATCTGGCACCAATCACGAAGAGATGGCCTGGACCTACGAGACGGCATTCATTATTTCTGCGTATCATGGAGATCACGAGAGAGCAAGCCTTTTTGCTGAAAGAGCATATTTATCGAGTGTTTTGCCAAGGATCAGACAGCCAAATGTCACGGAGGCTACGGAGCTTCATGAAAGATCCACGGCGTTGCCCACTTTACGGAACAGACCAGTCATGGGGGATCAGCAGTTCTCTCTATTTTGGTATTCCAAGAGGTTTGGATCCGCTCATCTCTGAAGCATGGCTGTGGAGGCTGGGCCTGCGCCGACGTGGGGCATATAGAAAACTGGTAGTTGGAAAGAATGGAGATACTTGCATATGTATGGAGGAATACTGGCCGCTTAACAAGGATATAAGCTATACTGCACTGCTTTTCTCAATTCCCCTTCTGGCGCCGTCGATCTGAGTGACAAAATGATATTGACACCTCACCCAGCCAACTTCCGGCAGATGCAACATCTCCGGGATTCGCCTCCCCCATGTATCGTCGTGCTGGCTTAAACACAGTGGCGTATTGGCTGCCAATGAACTAGCTGGAGGTTTCGAGTTGAAATTCATGAACTTCAGATGGGGACCAGGGGCTGGTTCGAAGAGCATGTGATCACGCACTTGCACCGAACTGGCAGTTCAGAGACGACGGGCGGGCAGGATTATTCCAATTTCCCAACAATTTCGCAGCGATGAGTCTCTACACAGAGCGGCCCAGCTTTTCTAGAGATGGATGTAAACTGAAAGCACTTGGGGTTATATTCGACGAACCTCTCCAAATTGGGAACATGGGTTGTGCTTCCTATCTCGACAAAGATGGGACCCAATTGCACTTCTCACAAGATATATTGTCATTCATTGAATCTTGTGGAACGGTGGCAGCTGGATCTACAGTGTCGTACGATCCTCCCCAAACACTTGAAGAAGCTCCCTGGAGGACGATGATCTGCAACAACACAATCGGCGGGGATACAATTCCCGCCTCCTATGGACAAAAGTTCAATACTTTCAAATTCTTCATGAGAGCTGCGCAGTATCCTTCACTGATGGCACTCATCCCTGATGATCAGCGCGAAGCACGATATCGAGAGACAAATGAGTTTCATATCGTGCTCGACAGATGGATCCATGGGCGGGTATTTTGCAGAACCAAAAATGGGCATTTGGGAATGCTTCCTGTTGGAACAAGACCGGGGGACGCGATTGCGGATTGTTACGTGCGAAGACGCCTCACGTAATACGCAAGAAATCTAATGGTTGCTACCATACCGAATACATTGGCTTCTCTCAAAAGCGTGTTCGTTTGCTCAGCACCTTTTGCTTGTTGACAGGACAGCTTTCTTTATGTATAGCTTCGCCGAAGATTCATTTTCGATCGTATTCTCTGGCATGTTCACCTTTCCTCCTCTATTCCCAAATAATTTTCAACCCATATTTGCATGTCTAAACCTCGCTTAGCGATCAAAAGGACGATCAATCCAGCAGTTAGGACAAGAAACGCCACTGTAAATGATAAGAATTTGATTCGCAAAGATCATGGAGGTCCGCTTACAAATAGTGAATGCCCAGCCGACACCGATCGCAGTTATTAGAGGCACAATGCCAGCGGTACTTGCTGCGCCGAACATATACTGTATGACATATTTTCCGCTGATAACTTCTGACCTCTTGTACGGAAGTACCTCTGGAAAAAGTTAGCAAATGTTCATGTGCTAGAACAAATAACGGGAGAGCTATAAGTACCAGCTGTATACGTATTCAACCCATTAAAACTACCCATCAACCCCGCACCAGCCACAAAACTCATGATCACGGGAACAGCCATTCCACCCACTTCCTCCTGTAACGTCCAGCCAAAAGTCAATGCAGCACCAGGAACCACAAATATCATAGCAAGAACTCCACTGTTCAGTCTGTCTTGCGGCAGCCGAATGCCTTTCCTTTTGATTATGTACTTCCTCACACAGTAGTCTGAGAATTGACCGCCAATGATGCTGCCGAGGAGAAAACCTGCTCCTGGCGCGATATAGAACAGGCCGCTGATGAGAGGTGTCGTGAGATGAAATCGTGGATTGATGATCTCACGAATGGATGAAAGGACACCATATTGCAGTGTCGAGAGGAGGCCGCATGCGATGTCCTTTGCCAGCCAGTCAGTCAGCCACTCCAAAAGTTATGTTCCCACAAACGTGGCTCAAAACTTACTGCGAGAATCACATTAGGATAGACAAGTGGCTGCAAAATCTTCAATGGATTGAATAAAGATCGGATATCTCGAAGAGATAAAGATTGTAATTTTTCGTCGTCGGTAGTCGAGAGGTGTTTGGACGTCTGGCGAATGTCGGGGACGAAGAGCACGGATGCGATGAGGCCAGCAGCTATCATGCCGACTTGAACCCAGTATATCGCTCGCCAGGTCGTATATGTCACAATCACGCCGCCGATGATAGGCCCTATCATCTGTAAATGCGACTTCCATCAAACGCTGGTGGGGTGGTCAAACTCACCAATCGCAGGTCCGCTGACGGTCGCGGCTAGGAAGCAGCCGACTGCACGACCTCGACGTGCCTACAATAATCAGCAGTGTATCTATGATGCTTTCAAAATGTATCGCAATCCCTCTTGGTCCTGGATCAAGGTTCGGACGGGGACAGAACTTACAGGCTCGAATATGTCAGCCAGAATGGTCTGGCCTACAACCATGAATAAAGTGCCCTCAAAGGCCGAAAAAGTTCTCATCCCCACGAAGACTCCCAAGTTTGGGGCCAAGGCCGTCCCAATCGAACAGCCTAGAAATATTACAAGCGCCACATTATAAGCTTTCCTCCTGCCAAATACTTCAACCAAAGGGCCAGTGATGAAAGATGAGAATCCCATAGAAAGAAGAAAACCAGCATTTGTGATGTTGAGTATTGAGACTGTGGTGTGGAACTCGGCCCCGATCTCTGGTGTTGCTGGAAGGAGGGAAGTGGTGGAGTAGGTGGCGACCAACGCCATCCAAGAGACTGTTGCGAGGACCAGATATTTTCGCCAGGTAGGAAGTGAGCAGTGAGACGCTGGTATCGCCGGTTCAATGTTTGTCGTTTGTTCGAGGTCAAGTACAGATGTGCCTGGCGTTGAGGTTGCCGAGACGGTGAGTGGAGCCGACGTGGTAGGGTTCGCTAACGCCATTGTCTTGGAGGTGACAGCGAGGTTGAGGGCATATGAGCTTGTGGGATATAGACAGTATATGTAGTGTCAAAGAAAGGTCCTGAAGAATAGCGAATACAGTTGAGAGTCATAGATTTCGTTGATGCGGTGCAGAAATTTTGACATCGGCGACATGGAGTTTGCCCGAGCCCACTTTTGTTGTTACCCACAACAGCTCCCACTGTCCTCCACACTGCAAAGATGTACCGCAAATTCCGGAAAATGCTAAGCATATCTTAAGTATTGCCCGGTTGCGAAGCAAATGTGTAGGATGTTTGTCTTGTGCCCTAGGATGTAACTTTGATGGCGGTAGGGCTGATGTCAAAGATACGGAAATGCTTCCCCACGAACCTGAGTCTTCTCATATTAAACTTCGACTTGAAACTGTCGGAAACCAGATTTGATGATACCATTCATTCTGTCCATTGTGGTGTGTTCCAAAAGTAGAGAGAGCTGCTCGCATCGCCCGAAAGTTCAGACGGATTCAACAGACCAAGGTCAAAATCCGATTGCGCCAGAAAGCTCTGCATCGTCGGCTCCAGAAAGGCCATCTCGGTCGTAAATCCTCCCGGAGCATTTCTCATAGATGCATTCAGGCCACTTCCGAAAGTCGTCGAGCTATCACCATTCTCTGCAGTCAGCGAGAGAGTAGAGTCCGTAATGCCAAGTCTTGCTTCTTCATCACCGTTGCCCTCTCGTCTCGATTTGTAGATTTCTAGGCTAACCTTGATTTCGTCCAGGTTCCTGGAGAACTCGGAAGCTGCCAGATTGCCATCTCCGCTCATACACCGAAGTATTTGTGCGGCTGTTTCGAAAGCTTCCATGTCACTGGTCGCATTTTCGCTCGAGATCAAACTCGACATGAGCATGACCATGGCCGCCGAGAACAGATATTGGACATTGAAATAGCCAAAGATTGGTAACGATCCACTTGTCCATTGATGGATGATCAACGAATGTGAATGTTTGGCGGCGTGGATGCAAGCTTCTGCTAGAGTCAAAGCTGCTTGCGAAACACCGTCCTGATTTCCACTTCTCTCAGGGGAGTGATTGCTCATCTGAATGAGCACGCGGAGCAGCATTGGCCGAGTGGTGAGGATGACGATCTGTGAAGTCAGTACAGTCAACAACCTTTGAATGGTTTTGCTTTACTTACTTGATTAAATGACAGGTGTAAGGAGATGATGTACTTTGGGTTGATGCGACCAGACTCCTCGGAATTCAACCTTAGATGCTCGGGAAGTGTTTCGACCCATAATTTGAGTGACTTCAACAATTGCTGGACTCGCTGAAGGAAGGTTTCCTTGTACCTCTTTCTGCTGTATATTTTGATGATGGCCTCTCCAGCAATTCTGGCAAGCTTGATGCTTGCGGTGGCATAGTCAGTGTCTGGAAATTGGTCGTCATGGAGCTCCTTAGGAGAGATCGTAGTGGGCATGTCCACGTGAATGTCCTCATCCAGGATTGAGTTCGGGATGCCCATTTTTGAGCCCCACATACGGTCAAATATGTATATGGTCCACCATATTCGTACACGATGCTCACGTTCAACAGGGTCCACCACTTGAGACGGTCCAAGATTGTGGTTCATTCCAATGACTAGTGCATGTCGCATGGCGTTACCAATCAAAAGGAAAGCATGGTGGCGTCGATTCAGGGAATAAGAGAAAAGAGACTGAAAGATCTATCAGCTTACTTGCTGCCAGATAGCATAATAGACTCACGAGAAGAAGCAGGTTCTCAATGTGCGTGATGGTAGGCCTCTCAGGAAGAATCTGTATGAGAGCGAGCGACTTGGCGTAGTAATTTACTCCCGGAACTTGCCCTGTCGATGAGTTTGATCGTATGGAGTACACTTCTCCAAGGGCAAACAACGTGAAGAACTTGCATTTATTCACCGGAGAGTCGAAGTTTCGAGTCTCGTATGTTTCCTTCAGAGCTTCGAAGGTCGACTTTCGGCACATCATATGGTAAACTCTCCCTGCTTGATGGAAGGCGACTTTGAGAAGTAAAGTCGCGTGTGTGAAGGTTGGCCATGGTACATCTACAGTGCTCAGATCCGATAGCGTAGCCTCTGACATGTACTGTGTACGAGGAATATGGGCCGCTGAGGTATTTCCCGTGAGGAATCTGCGAAGGCGAGTAGCAAATGCAGTACATGCTGCCTCTCCAACATATATTGGGGGCGCTACAGGATCATAGCTTTGAAACCAGGCTTGATCGCCGATTATCGGATTCCTTCGAGACTGATCTGGATCTGCATGGTCCTCAACTCTCCTGTGCTCGATCTCTGCGGGAGCATCACGTGCGGGAGATCCGGGTCGATCTCTGAGCCTCTCATTCTCAGCCAGTAACTGATCTATATAACTGAAGGGACAAGTATCAGTTCATGTGTAGATTATAGGTGAGGAGGCAGCGAGTCTATTGTCTACCTCTGACTGACAGTGATTTTACGATCACGTGGCTGATATTGACAATCGCTACCGACGCCGCTTTGTACGCATTTGGCGCACGGCTGCTCTCCCGTGCATTTGATCTTCTGACTATGGCACCTTTGACAGCTTGTTCATTATTGATATCAGCATATGTTGCGATGTTAGTTGGCAAAAGTTGAACTTACGCTACCTTCTTCTTCGGCCGTTTCGTTGGCGGCGACAGCGAGAAGTCCTCAGTAACCTCGGAAGAGAGGGGTCTTTTGCCAGCCATCATTCTGGACGACGGTGAGAAGTACAGAGAGGCCGAAAGCTGATGAATGATGATGATCGCGGTGAGGAATGTTCTTTGGTTGTGGATTTAGATGGCCGGTGAAAATTTGCTTTGGCCGGTTCCTCGCTTCCACCTTTGCTCGTGTCTCGGCAAATCCGGCCGAGTCATCTGGGAGATGCTTCTCTTACCTACATTGATACTGCTACTGGCATCTCTATCAAAGCATTGAAATGATTAGCATGACTGAAGGTACCGCCTACAAACTAGAAATCAGATTATTTGTTGTTGCTTGATCGGTTGGCATTGTTACTCAAAACCCTACCAGGTATCTGCGCATGCCACGTGACAATGGAATATCAACATGAACGATCCTCTGAATTCTGGCAAAACATCGCCCATCCTCCGAATCCATCAAGTTGATAGCCCACTATAGAGTCTTTTCTGGAAATGACACGTGCGTGTATAGTCGGGTGTTCCAGTCAGATCGTGCCTTCCATGCCAGATTTCCTTGTGTTAAGTGTTGCCGTCAAGGACAATCTTTCCTAGCTCGACCTTTCTGCTCCCAACATCTTTCTCTTGCAATGATCAAATTAACAACGTCTTTTCTGGATCACTGATGTGCCAGTATTATTTTTTGGAATCGCAGCCGAAATATCTTACCATCCCGTTCCCCTAATTGTAGTCACCAACTTTCTGCCTCCTTACCAGATCTGGCGACAAGCAGTTATGATGGGAGTTGCATCCCATCTCTACAGACTAATTGGACCGAAATTGGCAAATCTCTACGTGTCTATCCTGAATGCAATAATATTAAGCATCATCGGACTGCACAATGCCATGAAACTCCGCGAGAAATTATACAGTGAAAGGCTTATTCAACAATTCAAGCAACTCCGGGAGCATCAGCAATGGACAGCAGACCAGCACGGGGATAATACGTACATTGTTAGTCAAGCGGTAAAAATATGTGAGGCGATGGAATTTCAAAGCCTGCTGTCGTACCCTCACGAGCACACCAAGCACTGCACCAAGGACTGCATGCTAAGGCACACGGATATGTTTATCATTTTTGGAAACTGACGATCTGCGCCTCTGCCTCCGAGCTTCTCCAAGAATACAATGAAAGAAAAGGATTTGGGGTACGGGCTAGTGGAGCCGAGGGGCAGGCAGATGACACCGATATCGATCTTGCGACTGGTATCAATACCCCGAAGACAGATGACGAGAGAAGGGTAGATGCCGATGATGGACCCCCAAAGACCAAAACAGATGGCGATGCTCTCGAGGATTCAGAGATTTACGGTGACACGGAGGAAGATAAGGGCGAATATGGACTGTAACTAGATCATCAGGCTGATCCAAATGGTTGCACAGGCACGGACGAGGTGGAAACAGCAAAGTCAATTGCATGCGAAGACAACATACAGGGCCATTCTGACGAAAGAGTCTCAGAGAAAGGTGAATCTGAAGTCACTGTTACAGAGAACATTGCTGTCGCTGAAGACGAACCAATCAGCAGAAATGATGTTTGTGACCAGCCTCAAGGAGAATTAGAAGGGTCTCAACATCCAGAGATACCAAGAGTCCCAAGCTCACCGAAGGTCAAAGGCCCAGCTCCACAAAAGAAGAAAGGGAGGAAGAAGTGGTGAATTGTAATATACAAGTGTTACTGCTTCACGGCATTACGGGCTGATAATATTGTGGATCGTATTGGCAAGAAGGCAACCACGATGAGGAATTATACTGATCAGCACCAGCTCCTAGATTATTATTAGTACTGAAAACATCATAAACAAAAAGAATTCTTGGTCTTGCTCCATAGAAACGCGATTCGTTCAAGCCCATCCAGCTCGCTTCTTCGTAAGCGACATCAACACCTATTGAAACCGGAACGTCGACCATGCTTACAATGGCTCTTGTGGGAGAAGATTCAGGTAGCAACTGTTGAATCATTCGATGGTGGTAAAATTATTTATCACCACCCATTTGTAGCTCTCACTCTGGCATCGCCCGTAAATAATCTCGAGTCCAGTGCCTAGGCATCGTAGGTTCGATTGAAGCAAAACTTTATTATGGGTGCACAAGAAGATAGGGGATGACGGAAGACGTCAGATATATATGTACCACAATATAACAGGAATACCGGACTTGGCTGCCCAAGAGATGATTTGCAGCCAAATGACAGAAACTTCAGTCGAGCGCATGTGCGGTAACACACAGGCGACCACGAGCACCTTAAAGGAGTAATCGAATGTGGAGACCGACATCTACAGTATATCTGACGCTTTTCAATGACTTTACAATGGTATGTAGAACTTCGAATCTGTATCTGAAGGTACGCCGAATTCCATGCACGTGGAGGCAACTGGTTGCATATGGCCGTGCCCATCTACATGGCCAGGTCAGGCTTAGGAGAGAGATTGAGAGCATACATATCGTTCAAATCATTCCCCAAATGTCGAGAGAACTTCAAACTATCTGGATAACAGCAGACCAATAGGTCGAAAAGTATCAAGACATGACAAGAAGCCTAAAGAATGACACATCATTTGATGTATTTCGTCCATGAAGAAACCCGACATAATCCAAATATTCCAAAGAAAACACGATCGCAATGGATTTTTCTGCTGTAGTTTAGATATAAATAATTATTTAGATTTGAAGAGGTATTCAGAATGGGGGTCGTACCACGGATGGGGGTGCTCTGTTCACATGATGAGGAATGCGACCAAGGCGGCGGCAACAGTGGCAACCACTGTGGTCTGGCGAACCAATACCGAGCCGTCTGAACGATATTTCGACCAGTTCGTACAATTTCTATCCTCCAACTCCTGACCCGTTGGAGACGGAAAGATGAGAATGCTCTGGATCGGTTTTCTACATGCAAGAGCCCGTTAACAGGTATTCATCAGAATCCATCTGTGCATTGAGTTTGACTTTCATCACCTATGCGGTATAGTGCACAGATTCAACAAATCAAAGATCTTTTCGTAATTGGGAAGGTGTCTCAGACATAAAATATGACTTACGTTGCTACTTCACACTCCCCACCCTCTTTGGTTCTACAGCTTGCCCCAAAATATGGGCTACTAGGGCTATCTTTGACATCTGTCAGTTCATCGCCCCCACCACTTGTATCGATATAGCTACAATTAGGAAATGAATAAGTGACAAAGGTCCATGGACTCCATCTGCCACCTTTCAATGTCCTGCCATCCGTAGGATTTGGCCAACAGGTGGTACCAAACGCGTATATAGTTTGTGTTCCGATTGTAAAACTGGGCGTTGCCTAGAGTGTAATTTATTGATTGATCAGGAGGCGAGAATAGGATGTCCTGATAGCTGGATTTCGAGTGCTGACTGAAGAGATCCGGGAGATTGAAGCAGGTTTTTGCTTTTGGAATACTCTCAGTACGGAAGGCAATCGCATTTGCAATGTTGTGTTCTTTGCAGACTGTTTCTTTGGACTCCGGGAAGAACGCTATGGTAAAATTCCACGCTGCTCTATCAGGTTTATGACACGTAGTTCCTATTAGCTTGTCCTCGATGCAGATGTCCTAGGGTGAGAGAAGGAAGTACCAGAAGAGCAGAGAGCTTACACTATTTGTGCATATGCAAAGAAAGAAGGAGATGGCAGGCAACAAGATACGATCAAGCAACATGATGTTTTCAGGATTCGATCCACTTTGGTATAGGCCGAAAAATGACTTTTGGTGAAGGGCATTGATGATAACTCAAGTGCAGCGGAGAATGTGAAGAAGGAACTCGGGGAAGAAATAGGCATTTGTAGGAATACCATAAGCTCTGCCATGGTGTATAGTTGTTACACGAGAACTCTCAACTGGATCTGATCAGTGAGCGCATTGTACTTAAATAACCAACAAATGCTATATATCCAAGGGCGGTGCGGCCCGCCAAGATCTACTTCTAGCCATACAATCCACAATGTTGGAACCACGGTTCAATAGCAAGTAGCACCATACTTTAAACATGCGACATTATTTACTATCGCGATACGATATACTCAGCCTGAACCCATGGCATTTCCGCGACGATGAACTTTCGAGTGTGTGCCATGATTGTTCTCGGAGAGTTTTGGTACTTGGCACAGGGACAAGACCGGAGGACCTAACTTCGCTGACATCACAGCCCGCAAAAGCTGAACATTTGCAGGGACTTGAGAGATGATGCTAGATGAGTTTGCAGCGGTGTACCGTAGTGGCGGGAGTTGGACATGGAACACAACCAGGTCTCTTGCCAGGACTCACATCTGGAAATACGAACAGTGACGATTAAACACGGGAAACGGTCTGCTTCACCGGAATGTGACATCCATTTGTCCTCAAGAAGGCTTGATAATTAATCTCATGCCAATACCCAAATCTGCTCTTCTTCGAAATGACATGATCCTTGCACTTCTGGGCCCTGAGCTCCTCCCACCCTACTTCAACGCAGGTGTGAGTCCGATGACCGTAGGTAGATCATGTCACCTCGCCACGAATGACTACTTTCTCTTACTTACAGAATCGCTTTCCTCTTGCGTCAGAATAGTTTCGTCATCCATCCACCTAACGCCCACAAGCGTGGCCCCAGGTCCAACAAATGCAACAGCAACCAAAACCTTCAACGCCAAGATAATAGCATTCTCACTTTTGCCTGCCTTGGACACGGAGCTATGATATTTAGCCGCAGCAGGTATCAGTAGAGTCAAAAATCCAATGAACAGATCCCACTGCAAAAACTGCAAAGCGCCAGACCCCATTGAGTAGATATCGGCATGTGACAGTGGCAATCGGAATATAGTGCCTGGTTTTAGGGCTTCAGTGGCCGCAACACTCGACAGAGTTGGGAACAGCACTGTCGAGAATGTTGCTGTGAGAATTGCGATATGGGATGCGAAAGAGATAAACATTGCAAACACATAGGTATGGCGGAGGGCGGAAAGAAGTTCGGCATTGGAAGCAATACGCCGTTTGGAGGAGCTTGTAGTTGAGTGTTCCGAAGAACAGAACACCGAGTCGAACGTCCATTGCAGCATGCCCGTGAAGATGGGGGAAACATTCCAAAGTGCGACAGCAATCTGCTGAGTATCAAGAGATACGATGGCTCGTGGTCCAGTGGATGGTATTGCCATTGCTACGACGAGAATTACATAGCCGAGAGTAACAGTCAAAGGAATGAAGCTGATAGATTTGACACTGGATTTGCTGGCCGTGTAGGCATCTGATGCCTCTATTGCGGCCAGTGTGTAAAGCGTAAACAACGGCCCGGAAGTTGCCACAGCAGTGGCCTGAAATATGTAAAGCCACAAAGTAGGACTGCTCTCCTTAGTTTCAGTCAACATCCGAGCTAGGACATAGCTTACCTGAGCTTCTAACGCGAGCTTTTCTTGATTTTGTACGAGTCGACGTAGAGAGTGACGATGACAGCAAGGTGTTGCCCCGCGAAGTACAACCCGAATAGACTTGTCGATGTGAGCCATCAGCAACTTGCCAGAAGAAAACAATCAACATGTTCAAGAGGTAGTCCAGAGGCCAATAAATGCCCGTGAGGCTTGTTTTCAGGGGAAGTCCGCCACCAGGTAAGGTCCCAGTAACATGGAGGGAGGTAAATACAATTGACAGCGGGCCGTTGAGAGCGGATCTGATCCATGTTCTGTAGAAGCCTAGAAGCCCCAAGGTATAGAGAGTCCATCACATGGAAGCCGAAACAGTAGTCATGTTTGTAAGTGGAAAGTGGCGCACTGGCGGGGGGCAACTATTGTAGAATCGTCGCTGGCTGTAACAGAATTCATAAAAAAATAATGCAGAACTGCAATTGAAATTGTTGATGAGAGTAATGTTTCGACTTTGGCTCAGATATTTATCAGCCTCAAGCCCTGAGGAGGTTTGGTAAGACGCGGTCATCTTGTAAGCCAGGCTTGGCACTAAGTACGAATGCGGATAACAAGCCGGGCGGAATCGAATTGAACCCTGCCAAGCTTCGACTCCCCAGACTTTATTGGACCAATCACTGCGTCTGAGGCGTGTACCGATTTTCTGGCAATTATCGAGTGGTTTCGAGTTACGAGCTAAATAAAGAGTCGTGGATCAGCTTCCAAGGAGGGTGTCAAGCTATGCCATCAGCTATACATGGAGGCGATCTACGCTCTCGTGCCGACGGATAATACAACAGGCCACCGTGTGCCTTGAGTGGCTACATTACACATTTCCTTTTCACTTTCTTCTCGAAAATTGTTCTTTAAGCAGCAATTGTTGTGTTCAACAAGTTTTAGTGAGCTCGCTTAACTTCGCTACCCCTGAAATCTACCCCGCCCCCTATCCAACCCCCTGTCAATGAGCGTATTTGAGCCTACCAGTGCAGCACAAAATTACTAGTGTAAGATCCGTTTGGTCGCAAATTAATCTGACTATCAGACGTGGACACTCACTCACCAAGCTTTGAAGCATATCTTACTAAAATCTGACAGATGTCTATCCCAGCAAGCAGCTAACGAACGTCAACAAACCCTTTCTTCACTACTATTTCCAACGCTCGCTGTGGCGGCAATTCCTAAGTGCGTTGATACACACTGAGGCGATTCCCCGCTCCACAATACTCGTAGATGTTACCTGGGCAAGTAAAAGAGCACTCAGTGTCATTGGCAGCCACAGATCCAGCAGAGAAGACGTTCGCACAGTAACCTAGATTGCTTGTCAGCTTTTTGGCACTCTCAATCATTTATACTGCCAGAACTTACATTCACGACCATACTCAACACCAAAGAGTGCGAAATTTCCGGCCGCACAGAAGGTCTGGCACATCTCCAGCGTCATGCTATCACTCGCCATTGCCGCGCCAGCTAGGGCTCGGGCAGTCGTTCCTTCCGTCTGACAGCCATAATATGAATAAGGTCCAATGGTTGGCTTGATTGCTGGACCAGTGCCTGTAGGAGCTGGTGCAGATGCAGTGATGGTTGCGATTGCGTTGTTGAAGTTGTAGACGTTGAGGCGATTACCACCCTGACAAGCATAAAAGTTAGCTTTCATCTCCAATCAGGATTGCGATCAGAAGGCCAGGCCAACGCGTGTATCATGAATATCAAGGTATCTTCGGGAGCTCCACCTGTTACTTACACCACAGTACTCGGAAAGATTTCCTGCGCAAAGCATGTTGCAGCCAGAGAGACCATCTGGAGTAGTAGGGGCAAGCGTGCCGCCATTTGCAAAGGAGTTACCGCACCCTACAAGCCATCAGTCAATGCGAGAAGATTATTCATTTTAGCATACTCACAACACTGTTGAGAATACTCTACACCTGCAAGCAAATAGTTTCCGTTTTGACAAGCTGCAGTGCAGAGATCGACTGTCATGGCACCTGGACCACCGGTCGTCGGAACACCATTTGGCAAGACACGACCAGTGATGCCTTCAGTGTAGCAGCCTACGATGCTCCAATTTCCAGCCCCCGGGTTGGTCTGTGGACCGCTGACTCCACTCCAGAATAGTGTGAGTCTATTCACACCACCGCATGGCTGAGTCTGGTTTCCACTGCACGGTAGGTTGCAATCCGAGGGCGTGGCGGAAATGGCAGCACCAGGTGCGATACTACTTCCACAAACTGAGGTTGTCAGCACGTTACTTTCATGGCATGTGTTCTGAATTTGAATTTAAGATTGACACGAACAGCATTGAGAATTGTACTGAGTTCCAGCATAAATGAAGCCCCGTTCGCTGCAGTAATTGATACACGATTCATCTGTCATGGTAGTGGTGTTCGTGTAGCTCGCTCCGTTTAGGGTTCTTCCAATCTCGCTGTGAGTAAAATTAAATCATCAGTTCAACGATTGTGTCAAAACTTCTTTTTGGGAGCTTCGGACTCACGTGTAACATCCTTGGTATGTCCAAGAGCCGGGAAGTGTTGGAATCTCGAGTGCGAAGATTTGCATGAACTATTTTCCATTAGACAAAACGGCTCTCGAAGGTCTCTTCGTGAATACATTACCGGAGATAGCAAAGCAAGCGCCGCAATGAAAGTTTGGAAGCGTAGTAAAGCCATTGTTAAGTATTCCTGCAGTATTGAATATTGCTCGACTAGAAAGATGGTGATGACGGTATTGATGACAGTGAACGGGCGTTCAAGCACAATTTATAGATTTAGAACTACTGATAGACCCTTGAAAGAATGGAAGAATGTTTTCGTGCGGCTGCTGTTAAGGAAGACCCCAAGAAACAATTTAGTAGTATTGGTGGTACCGCCAAGGACGACACGGAGTACGACATGAGGGAGGCAAAGTGTGGATGAATTTACCCGCCAGGGTTGAGCAGCCCAGCCCCTGACCTCAAGAAATGCTACCTCTTTCTGTGAAATGCTTCGACCATTTCGAAGAAGCTCGAAAGCTACTTCGTTGACATGTGCGCAAAGGCACGCATAAAGAGTTCCAATTCGGCTATTACATGACATTCAGATGTTCGTTGTGCTTCAAAATACTAAATCGTTCCTCATACACCTCCGCAACGTTTTCACTGCGTTCCACAGAGTCGTATATATGCTGCAGTGCGACCGTACTTATGCAGGTCATTGCAACACCCTGCCGAATGTCTTGGCAGGGGTACCGAGCTTACTACCGAGCTGTCGATTTAAAGATTGTTTTAGCATGTATGGGAGAAGATAGATCTGGTAATTGATGCATCAAAACGAAATGGTGAAGCTAAGAAGGTGCCAGTGCCCGACGTTGAGTTACTTTGGGTGACGTTACTTCTGTCGATGATTTGTACGCCTTATCTTGACCAGCTGGAAGAGACCCTCTTCCGGTAGCGGCCCTATAGGCTAAAAGCTTGAGCAGACATTTGAGGCCATTTTATTGATGACCGGTCAGCGACAAGGGTTTTGTAAATTACGGGGAATGATAATCCCGGAGCCGCTGCCAATGTCTACCATGATTCTGTAATCGCAGATAGCCACTCTCATTTCTCATATCATCTAAAATCCAGAAAAGGTTTGAGTAATGTCACTCCTTGCTACTTTGGTGTTCCTGCAGGGAGTATGTTGTGGACGAAGGTCATACAAGATCCTTACATGGACGGTGTGATCGAAAAGGATTTTGACCGCAGCACAGCGTCACATTGGAACAGTTGAGACGATGCCATACAAATATTTGAGCTGAAAGAGGCCATATGGAGGTTCGTATGGAACGTTTTCTTGGGCTAGGCGACTGAGAAGAGAAGCTTGAGGGATGACGAGAAATAAAGGTCCAGCAAGCTGAAAGTCCATCCCATCTAGATGACCGCCACATCACAATCCGTTGGAGGGCTGGTATCATGGACTAAAGGAGGTGGAGATTAGGCGATGACGAGTCGACCATTAAAAAATGAAAACCGTCTATCTTCGAGTCTCATGGCGTCCGGACCAAGGACAGCTGAATATCAATATCGTCCACAAGTCATGTGTTCAATTTGCTCTCGGGGATCCCAAGAGAGGCAAAAACAATCCAATCTAACTTGTAAATGATACCTCGAGAAGGACCCGCTAAAAGCCATTTTACAATAGCTTCCCCATCTGCTGAGCCTCAACAGCTCGCAAGTCACAAGACTTTTGGTGACTTGTCATAAGCTCTTCCCGATTTTTGTTTTGGTTGTGTTATTCCATTACGTGTTCGCATCTAGTATCTGACTTCAATCACCACTTCACTTCGCGTTTGATCCTTGATTTTAATTTTGAAATATACCATCGAAAGTTGTATGTTCGACTTCAATCCGTTTAATGAGCCTCGGTAAATGTGTCGAATAGCAAGATACAGTAGCTGCTTCGGGGAACATACGAACCTGGACTGGCAGTTACATGAGGAAATATCGATCGTTACTTTCAAACTCTCTGAAGAAGACCTATCCTACAAGAATGATCTTCCACTCGGCATCTTGATCGGACCAACTTGCCTGCCGGTTCTGTGAAGACAATACGGAATTGCTAACCTAAGTCGGGAGCGGCATGCCGTCCCCGCTTCTTGCAAATCACTGTCCCATCTCCATTTACGTCAAATACTTCAACATTCATATAAGAAACAAAAACTCAAATGCTTCATCCCCCAAATCAATTCCTTAATACACTCAGCATATCCGCATTTTCACAACCAACATTCGAACCATGTCACATCGAGTCCTCATCACAGGCGCATCAGGATACCTAGGCGGGGATTTCCTTGCTCGCTTACCTAAGTTCGACCTTCCACCGTACGAGAAGCTCTACGCCCTTATCCGAACAGATGATCAAGCTGCAGCCGTAAAGAAATACGGTGCAGTACCTCTCAAGTTCGCAGTCAACAGCCAAGAGGAAGTCCATGATGCCATTGTCAGAAATGGCATCACGATTGTCTTCTACCTTATCGATGCGTTGAAGAGTGAAAGCCAAGTCCTGTTTATCAATGCGCTTGCGGAGTTAAAGAATACGACTGGGAAAGAAGTGCATTTCATACATGTAAGTGAAGAGTGCCTGTGCGCTGGGCGAAGCCATAAATGGTTCTGACATTCCCAGGTTTCTGGTGCCAAGATCTTCTCGAGTCTTGCAGGTGCGCCTACAGATGCACCATTCTTGGATACAAGATCAGATCTGTATGATATTCAGAAGAAGCAAAATGCTCCATTTGCTTTCATGCAACAGGTCTGTTGATTTATTAAAGTGAAGACCGGTTTGGCTGACAAGGGGTAGGCTACGGAAACGAACAACACTGTGATTGAGCTGTGCGAAGCGAACGGTGTTAAAGCATACATTTTCGTGCCCTGCATAGTCTGTAAGTGTTTGAAGCCAAAGTAGTGCTTCTTCGCTGATGCAGATTCCAGATGGCAAAAGTGAGGGATTCGGCAACCCAATTTCCATCCAAACAGTTGCGATTGTAAAAGCTGCCAAGGCAGCTGGAGGCGTTTATTCACCCAATAAAGAACGATATGTACAGATTCTCCTTCCAGTCGTGAAATTGATTCCAGCTGACTCTTCTTCTAAGACATGGCCTGTATGTCACGTAAGTGACAATTCGACATTGTTCATTCGCATTCTGCATGGAATCCTCGCTGGGGAGAATATCGGATCTGGAAAAGACGGATACTACCTCGCTTCACCAGGCAGTGTTGCTTGGAGTGACTTGTATACAGCCATGGCTCAAACCCTAGCTGAGCGAGGTGTCATCAAGAGTGCGACGGTTGAGCAAGCCTCGGATGCTCATCTTGAGAAAATGGGTGCAGGAATTGGATGTCCAAAGGAGGTCGTTGTTGTGCAGTTGGGTGGCTTGTAAGTAGAAACACTTCCCTTAATTCCCAATGGAAAACATCGTAAACATCGTTAGCTAATACGAACCTTCAGATGCACATTCACTCCTGCTCATGGCGCTCAGATCGGATGGAAAGCCCAGTATCAACCTAAGCATATCTTGGAGACTGCAGATGCAGAAGTTGCGATCATTCTGGCGAACTTGTAGTCTCTAGAGCTTGCATAGTGTATAAACTGGAGGCAAATTTTGTTGCTTTCGTAAGGTAGGTAGGTACACTGTGGTTCGCGGAATTAAATATAAATACCTTCATTGAAGAGCGACCGATCAGCCACGGACGAAAGGCGGTCAAGGCGTGAACAAAGATTGTCGACCATTCCAATCCACATTCGAGATTGCAGAACATTGAAAGTTGACTTGTCCAATTTTTATGGGCATTGGGCACTTTTCTGAGCAAAATTCAACAGGTTCACCAACGCAGACCCACCACGTATAACTTTCTGCAGGATCAACTTTAAGCAAAGATCGCTGTCATACACTGCCAAATCATCAGAAGTCTAGCTGATCGTTGATTCATGAAGGACCCGAAGACTCTCACTTTCCATTCCCCAAAGATCTGATGAGAACTTGATCGTATATTCCCATCTCAGCTATAGCTACGACCATCAGCAGTTCAGTGTTCCGAAGTCAACATTTCAGATCTACTCTTCCATACCGGCCATGACCTGCTCTGCGAATATCTGTATCGAATAACTATCATGTATTAGCTGGAATTTTATAGAATGCTAAGGGATAAACAGTTACAGCGACTCCTACTTTAATGCTACTACATATTGGACATCATCTTAATCTGCCGTTCTGAAAGAGCTTTGGGACGAACAGGGCTGTCTATGAAACCTTCTTTACTTTATAAGAGCCCTATCAAGTAGACATTCCCACCCTTCGTTGGCTACCAAAAGCCTTTTCTCAAACTACTGCCATGCAGTCACGGAGCTGTTTTTCCTCGCACCGCTCCTGGACTACAACATGACTTCGAATCAGGGAGCCGCAACCAGCTTCAACTCTGTCTCGAAGGACGTGTCGGCTTCCGAGCCTGCTTTGTGTAAGGAATCGAAGGTTTGATATCATAAAATAGACGCAGTAATGACAACGAGATACTACACGACAACAGAAATAGCCTGACTACCTGAACCAAAAAGAGTAGGATGCCACCCAAGCCGCCGCCCATTCAAACACCTCATTTCATATCCACAAGGAGACGCTTATTCTCTTTCTCATTCCACCTTCTCTCACCGAGTTGGATAAACTTTTGTACTGGGTCGCACGCTACCGGAGCGACATTCGCTGCTGCTCCGATGCCAACATATTTTGTATGTAGAGCCAAAGAGGATTGATTCATATTTTATACTTATCAGACTTCGGTGGATTCGTCGCCACCAGCTCATATCTTCAGCACTCGCTTTCTCTCCCTGCTATATTCATGTGCTGGTACAAGCAACCTTCCAATCCCATCACATTGTAATGGTGCTCATGTGCTGAACAAGCTAATCTCCCATAACTGCTGTCCCCGACAGAATCGTTGACCATATCTGCTAGAGGGCAGGTGCACGATTGTGATTTACAACAGGTGATTACCACAGCTTTCATGATGAAGACAGCGAAAAGCATGAAGACGACAGCTACAGAAAGGTTGACAACAGCACTCTGTGACACCACTCAACTACTCGCCTCACCGTAAAGTGGTAGTGTGACAAGAACATCTAGTTGAGCAGTGTTTAAACATTAGTTCTCCCAATACTTCTACCAATCGTGACGTGATTAAATACTAATTCTCCCAATTTTTTTTACCAGTCGCGACGTGACCCAAAGCTTGGCAGTCCCCAAATTCAGTCCAAGTAAGGCGCAAGTTTCTAGGAGGATTCATTACTCGTAGAAAGGGTTCTTCCTCGAACTCATCGGGATATATAAGAAGCTGTTCCGCTTCCCCTGTGTGGCATTGTGACACACTTCACACAAAAAGCCCAATAATTGTCTAACATATTCGCATCACACCTCACTGATTATCGGTCAATCGTAGCACCAAGACAAACAACATGAATCATTACACGGCTTGCCAACCGGCCCATCGTGCTCGTAGCCCAGTATAAAATAACGCGATCGAATACAGCACTAAAGATCCATGAACTGAGGACTTATTGCATACGCAATGTTCAATTGTCTTCTTGCAAGAACTCACACCTTCAGTTCAAATCTCAATGCATCGCGTTAAGGATATCAGTTCTCGAGTTTCCACTACCCATAAATCGAGAAATGAGAGTAAAAGTTCCCAGGATCTTACAAGACATGAGGTACTGATGAACAACGTTATTATTGTCGAATTATGCTGTATTGCTGATCCTATACGTACTGTCATCCTGCCTTCCTTTTCATCCTACAAAGTTCCCTCCCACAAATTAAATTCCAACCCTCCAATCTCACACCCCTCACTATACCTTAATTCCTCCTCAATTCCTCCTCAATTCCTCCTCATAATATCTTCGATCACCGATCCAAGCCCCGAAGAACCTCCAATTATACCGCACGTCCCAACACCGTGATCGTATCTTTGTGCCCCTGATGATTGGGTACTGAGCATGTGTCTGTCGATTTCGTTAGAAGGCGGTCTTATATATCCAACTTGCAAGTAACAATTATGATTTATCAAAAGGAAGGGTCAAATACCAAGTGAATCAAACAACTTGGACTTGAGCGTGGATGTGAGCTCCAACAAGAACGTGAAAGTAGCAACACAGATGAGGACGCTACCTCCCACAGCAATCCACTTCCTCACCCGCATTGCCATCACTCGCCACAGACTTCCATTATAAAATCACCAGCTCTGAACTGGCCATTCTTCCCCATCCAACTCTGGACCCTAAAAAAAACTTTGCATAGTACTGGATCTCCATCGACTGTGGCTCGGTGATCCACTATACTTGGCGTTGATAATGCGCCGGTGTCCGTATCATGTAATCTCACATGTCTGAACAGATCCTCGAGCTTCCTCTTTCGCCCTCGAGGCTTCTTCAAGCAGTCCTATTCCTTCGCTGTACTGTCGTCAACGCCCCTCTAACTGTCAATGTTGTGCTCATCATCACCCAAACAGCTTCTCGCCCTATTCTCCCCTTCTTTCCCGCGCACAAAAATTCCTCTTGCCGACTACGCTACAGTCGTCTTCATCGACAAACCATACCCAGGCGCCTAACCATGCTAGTCTCTAGAAGCCTCAGATTCGTCTATGTGCGTAGTTCGCAGCAGGAGCTATGTGAGAGATCCCGCTTCCGTGGGCACCGCCTTCCACTTTAATCGCTTGCTTGTCCCATTCCGCTGCTTGCGCTGTCTTTCTCCTGCCTTCGATTTCCCTAATTATAACCGGATACACTCCAAGGATGGATGAGATCGGGGAGAAAAGACATGGAGGGAGAGAGGTTGGGATAGAGCTAGGAGTGAGTCATTCGACTCTAGTAGACACTACCGATGAACTACAGGACTAGGTCAGATTTGATCACTCACTCACAAAAGCTGCCCTTCATGCATGCTATGCGTCCTGAATACGTTATCAAGAACGAATTTATATTCACTGGTCTCAAAATCCTTTAGTACATATGTACAAGCCCTCCGCTACTTTGCCCGTCTCCTAGCAAAGTTCTCTCGCGTCGATGAAGCCGTGCTGGATGGCGTTGAGCGAACCCAGAACAATCCTTCTCAAGGCTTGTAGGGCAGCCGTTGATCAGCCCAGATCTTGGATCCCAGATTGAGCTCATAACAAGCAGTCATCCAGCCATTATAATTAGCAAATACTCCTCCCTTCTCCCTTCCGTAGGTATGCATCCCAAAAGCCGCACCGTTGCGCCATTCCCGTCCGTTCTATGCTTTTCCACCTCTAATATCCTTGTCCCATTTTATACATCATCCCCCCCCCCCCACAACCACCTAATCATCAAGAAGTTGGCCCAGAATCAAACTCTGGATCATCGTCTCATCAGAAATGATCCTGATCTTCTTCGGCGCAGGTGAATCGTCTACAGCAGTTGGTCCTCTCTTCCGCTTGCGACATGCACTACTCGATACAGTCGGTGTACCGAAAACTGCCTCTTCAGCTGCTTTCTCGTGGGTATCGACATAGAGCAGATCCCAGTCCTCATCCTGGTGTAGCTTCTTTCGTGCATCCTGGTAATCCACAACTTGGCTGATGCGTGCCGGACCTAGCGCATGCGCCAGGAAGGTGTAGGCCTTCCGTTTCTCGGACCCTTTGCCCTTGCCAGTGACGAGCAGGACCGATTTGCCTTCAAGCAGCTTGCCTCTGCTCGCGAAAGTGTCCTCCAGCTTAGCTTCTTGCGCTGAATATGGCGCAAGGACTCGGCTCTTGTGTGCGTTGCCGAGAATCGAGGATTGGCCAGCACAGAGAAGGTAGGGTGACCAATCGACAACGGCGTTTTTAATGACACATGCAGTGATCCAGTGGCCTGAGATACAAGGAAGCCCCAAAGCAAGAGCTTGCATGTACTTCGCTTTCCGAGAATGCTCGTCTGCAATCAAGGCCACAAAGCCAACGGATTTAGCTGAGGGCGAAAGTGAAAGTCTTTCATTCTCTTCGCCTTTTGTCGAGTTAAATAAGCTGTCGAAGCCATCTGGGAGAATACGGCCACCTTGATCGAAAATTGCTTTTGTAACCTCGTCCTTTTCACGCTCATGGGCTACGTAGCTGACTGCAAATGTCATTTCCTTGAAAAGGCCTGATGATGCTTTAGGGTTTCTTGCTGCAGCTGTTGGAGACGGCAAAGCTAAAGGGTCTGGGCTCGAATCTTTCGCCACTGACTGGCGCTTCGATGCTCGTGTCGGCTGAATAGCATCATCTTGAACAACAGTAGCTCCAGATTTTCGCTTGCTCGAGCGTTTGCTCGCGGCGGTAACTGAGGCTGAGGATGGCTTATCAACCACCACTGGAGTTGGCTGTTTGGATGCGGTAGCCTTTCGGACCGGAGTCGATTGCGGGGTTGCGGTTGTCTTCGGTTCTGGCATCATTCGGGCAACACGGGATGACTGCCGTGGACTCGCAAAGGCTGTTTTATCAATAGTGCGTCTGAGATCGCGTGATGGTCCTTTGAGCTTGCTGTATGTTCGCAAAATACGCTTCGGGCTTTGCTTCGTGGGCTCGATTGGGAGAGGCGCGACTGGTGTGGCAGCAGCCTCATTCTCCTGGGGCTGAACTTGTGGTGCATCAGCAGGTTTAGGAGTAGCCGAAGTTGAAGGCGTAGAATTCAGCTCCGAGTCGGCCCCAGCATCAACACCACCGGTTGGTGAAACTGTTGGTAGATCGCTGGCGTGGTTGAGGACCTTATTCTCCCGTACTTGCTCCTTGTCTTTCGACTCTTTTGACGGCTCCTCGTGAAGACTGACTTCAGCGGCCACCTCCTCAAGGACTGCTGAGCTGGGCGGGCTGGAAAGGGCAGACGATGTCATGCTCGCCATTGGGTTGATCATAGGGCTACCAGTACCAGAAGTCAAAGATGGTTTCGGTGCTCTGCCGAAGCTTCGTATCCTCGTCGGGGGTCTCGGCGAAGATCTGATCTGCATTGCATTTTCAAAGTCAATGTCTTGCGTGAACCCCGGAAAATTGTCTGGCAATTCTTCACTTGCTCCAAAAGAGATGGAAGCGATCTCCCCCATCGGACGAAGACGATCTTCTGGTGGAGATGTTTCAGGGACAGTATCAACGGCGTCCGATTGAAGTTTGCTACCCGGTGTGCGATTTCCCAGATTTGAGGACATCTCCTGTAAGGGGAGACTCGGTTCGGGGTCCATGTTCGGATTTGGCTCATGGTTAGACGAATTGGTGTTCTGAGTAGCTTCTGCGTCCGTCTCTTGCTCTACTTCTGCAGGTTTCACTGACTCCGAGCACGCTTGCTCTGTACTTTGCTCTCCTTGATTCGAAGATTCATGCTGTTCTGGGCCAGGCACTGCAATCTCGGCAGCTTGAGAGTCAACGATGACATCGTCTTGCGTGTCTCGAGCATCATGCCCTATACACTGAGCAATGTAATCATCCTGAAAGCTCCGGCGTCGACCAGTTGAAGGCACTTCTACTGCAGCAGTGCTCGATGGAGGTGCAGAAGATCGTGGGTTCCTTGATGGCGTCCTCTTGCGGAGTTCAACCCTGGCTAGCTCTTTTTGGATTTGTAGTTCCCGCTCTGTCTTCCGATTATGGCTCCGTGGTGTTTCCATATCAGAATCATCGCACGAAGAGTCGAAATCCGGCTCGATGGTTCGCCTCCTCTTCTCCTGGCTTTCCTGCATAGAGACATATGGTCGTGGTTCAGAGTTGGCCCAAGTACTCTTTGGTCCAGTATCAAAGGATTGTGCCATTCTAGAGGACTGCGATCGCCCAAGCATGTTGCGCACCGACGACTGTAGTGGAGTAGCATCGTTTATTTCTGATTCAGGCTCAGGTGGTCCTCTGCGCAACGGAGACGAAAGAATTGGCGCATGACGCTTCGGAGGTGAACTGAAGTCGTTGTATACATCAGGCGACGGCCTAGAAGACGTAGGCGTTGCTACCATATGCCTACCAATGGAAGACGGTTGTGTAGCACCGAATAGTTCAAAACCCTTCATTACGCTGCCTTTTTGTTGAAATGGATTTACCGGAGGTGCTGGAGTCTTGGGTTCAAACGAGCTATAACTTGGCTGTACAGCCGGCACTGGCATAGCATATGATGCATCTTGTGATTCCTCCAGGGGTTCCTCCTCTATGGGCTCGGTATCGAAGCCCAGATAAATATGGCCAGTTTCGTTCTCCTGGTAGGTATGTGCTGTAGATGCTGAGGCATGTCTGGGATCGTGGATCGGTGGCTCTGGGCCTTGATCTTCGCTTTCACTACCGTCGTTGGGTGTGGCAGTAGAAGGGCAGCCCTCGCGTATAACCTGCTGCATATCGAATTGATCGTAGAGGTACCGGGGGTTTTCCTGGGTCGCAGACATCGATGATCGTTGAGTGAAATCGTCCATGGCTGCTGTTTGTTCTTGAGCCATTTGGTAATTCTTGCTTAATTGGGATGGTCGAACTTCTTCCCCCGTGGATGTAAACGGCCTCAATCTCCCTCGGCTGTCACGTCTGATTTGTAGAGGTCGTTGATTGTAGGGAGGCGGCGGATTCAATTGCTCCTCGACGGTGGCAGATTGGTCGAGCTCGACTGCATTGCTGTTCCCATTCGAAGGCAGAACAACGATCGCATTGGGATCCTCATCGGCATCACCATCAATTGCGGGCTCAACCTGCGACTCGGCCTGCTCTTGGTGCTCGACTGGCCGTTGAGAAGATGTTGGAATCGCGACTCGGCCGTTGGTAGACGCGACTTGATTACCTGAGGCACGGTTCGGGCTGCTGCTCTAGAATGAGATTAGCCTGCAGGATCCTTGACCTGGTCAATGGGCGCCTGCAGATCACTCACCAATAACGCCTCAAACTCAGCGTTCAGAGCCCTGCACTGCTGGGTATCCCACTCCTCCGTGTTGCCTTCGATGGCCGCCTTCTCCGCTGCCTGAACACTTTTGTGTGGCATGTTGACATCGTCCCTGTTGTGAAGCGATCGAAGAGTGAGGGAGGCGAAACTCTGACAGAGCAGATGAGTTCGCGACAAAGAAATGAGGGGCAGAAGTGGCAAGTCGCGTTCAACGCGAAAATGGAAAGGCCTGGCTAAAAAGGGTTTAGGCCGAACTACGTGCACGTGATCCGTTAGGCTCCAAGAGGCAGCACTTCCATTCTCCTTAGGTTCCAAGGTTCACTCCACACCTTTACCGACAGTCATTCTACTTCACTTCTCGCTTCCTCTTTTCTGTTTTGTTGTCCACTGTAACCCGCAACTTCACTCGATCCAGTCACAGCTTATTATGGTCAGTCGATCTTCACGTACAAATGTCTATTGGGGGCCTCACCTCCCCGTCTGAATCATGCAAGCGTGGGTATTCCCGAGGCAGACATCGGTATCTACAAGCACCGGCATCGAAGGATTCGGCAGCCTGATCTTTACCAACATGCACGTACCGGCTACCTACTCGCGGCGAACTTCTTAATTCGTGTTTGCTAGTTGCAGCCTTCTTGATTTGAGTGAGTCTGAGGCACAGAATTCATGGAGCTCGCCTGATTTGCTGATCAACTCGGTGAGTCAACCGGTGGCCAGTAGCTAGCCTTGTTGACTGCCTAATTCTCAAGTGAATTGGAAGTACCGATCTAAAAGGCTCAAATTTCATACTTAAGACTGTTGTTTCCTCCAACCTGTCGCCCTGATCTTTCTCTTTCATCCATTCTCGATTCTGAAGTCGTACACAATGGCACCAACACTTGAGCAAAACACCATCGACGAGGGAGCAACTCCCAACACAGATGCAGCCAAAGCCGTCTCTAATGGCGTCAATGGAGAAACAGCCTCTGTAAAGGAGATAGTTCCCAAGCTCGGCATGAAATGTGACCTCAAGAATCTCTATCAGAAGGAAGATGAGCGAGGCCGAACATCATGGACCGACAAATATCCAGAGGATCTGGATGAGGCAGCAGAGAACGAGGTTACAGCTCGCTATGCCATTCTGGTCCGCAACAAGAAGAGTTTCGATTCTCGCAAGAAGTTAGAGATTGACAGCATTGTCATACAATCTCCGCTGCTGAAGCAGGTCCTCACGAAAGTCTTGAAGGACTATCCTGGTATGTATTCTGTGTTTCGAATCTGAGGATATATGTGTGTATTAACTAGCCTCCTAGGTGTCACACCAACACTCAATCGCCTCATCTTCCAAGCACCATTTAATCCCTTCGTCCATCGATGGACGCAACTCACCTCCGCACTCGAGGAGCAAGAAGACGGCGAAACCAAGGGCCATGTCCAGCTGTTACACACGGTCCTGGAAGCAGAGTTGAGAGACACAATTGCCGCAAAGGCAGACTATATCAAGAACAAGGTCATCACATTCGAGCATCTCTGGACTATTTTCCAACCAGGTACTACATTGTACAGCAATGAATGGGATCGTCATTGCGGCAGCAAGTTTTCCAATGGAAATTACTACGAACATCCTAAATACGGTCCTTGTTATGGAGTCAATGCACAGAAGGTCGATTGGGACGGCGATAAGTTTGGATATGCCAGTGATCAACACATCATCCTGGCATTTGCTGGTACCAGACCAATCGCTTCCCTCGACGCTTTCCCTTTGAGCTTCCATCCTGACCAAAAGAAGATCAAGGCACAGCTTCTGAAGCGTGGAAAGTTGTTTGAGCACTATCATGGATACCATTACAAAGCCTATAAGGCATTTGCTATCGGCAAGGACATGTGTGGTAACGATATTAAAGTCACGGTTGACAGTCGAGTCATCATGTAAGACCCCTCCTCACCGGTACCAAGTCAAGCTAACATAGGCAGCGACACATTTGCCTACGGCAAATTCAACCCAAACAGCTTGAAGCATCTCTCGCCTCTGAAGATCAAGAGCAAGGCAATCGTCGAGCATGACTCTGGTGATGAGGACGAGGACTCAGAATACGAGTATTCCGGCTCGGAAGACGAATCTTATACCCCAACAGCAATCGCCAACACCAACCCTATCGATGTCAAACGTACACCTCTCACCGATGAGCAACTCATCCACTGCTCCTCCCTCCTCAAGGGTTACACCTTGAAGACCAAGCGCTGGCTCTCCTTCTTCGTCGACTCCATCCTCCCCATCCAATTCAATGACCAAGCATTCTCCTCCCTTGTCCTTCCCCCATCCCAGAAAGAACTCATCCTCGCCTTCGCCTCCTCTCAAGTCCTCCACTCCAAAAAGTTCGACGACGTCATCTCCGGCAAAGGGCGCGGCATCATCATGCTGCTGTCTGGCGGTCCCGGAATAGGAAAGACATTGACTGCCGAGTCCGTCGCAGAGAATATGAAAGTGCCTCTTTACATGATGTCAGCAGGCGATCTTGGCATCAAGAGTTCCGAAGTCGAGGCCAGTCTAACCACAATCCTCGAGATGGTCGCAAAATGGAACGCCGTTCTCCTCCTCGACGAATGCGACGTCTTCCTCGAAGCACGCTCAGCACACGATTTAGAGCGCAACAAAATCGTCTCCATCTTCCTGCGTACACTCGAATACTACGAAGGTATCCTCTTCCTGACTACCAACAGAGTCAAGAATATGGATCCGGCATTCCAGTCGAGAATCCATATCAGTATGGAGTATCCTGGACTGGATAAGAACAGTAGGATGCAGGTGTGGAAGAACTTCCTTGCGAGGGGAGTGGAGCATGAGATTACAGATGAGCAGGTGGAGATGTTGGCTGGGGTGGAGATTAATGGTAGGCAGATTAAGAATGTGTTGAAGACGGGACAGCTGCTGGCTTGTCATCAGGGGGTGAAGTTGAAGTACGAGCATCTGAAGACGGTGCTGGATGTGGAGAAGCACTCGGGAGTCGAAATGGGCTGAACAGGAGGGAGGTTATACCTTTCTTGCTTAACCACTTCACAGATGCCATCTGCCATTTCTTTTCTTCTCTGATACGGCTGGTTGGTGTTGTCTTCCTACTTCTTCTTTCATCCGTTTATGTGCTTCAGGTTCGGAGTTCAACATAGTCTCATACAGATACGTTTGCGTGCGCAGTAAACAACACAGCGCTCACTTCATATACTTTTATCAGAGCCGTGTCCTAGCTACAGCATACACATACAATATTTGGTCAATTGATCGCCCGTCTCCTTTTCCACCCGTTTCCCCCTTGCGAGACACTAGAACTTCCTTCCAGCCAGATGTCGATCACAAACTTGTATTGAGATATCCAGCCTCGGCTCGCTCTCCATATCATTTCTATTGGGGCTTGACTATCTATGTGGGGCCTGCCCATGCGGAACCTAGCCTTGACATCGCATACAACTGTCGGTCCATCCGGGCCAGGTAATAACTGGACTGGCTCACTGATATTGCTAAATTCTGATGACTTGACATTTAGCAACGTGTTGATTCGGCGTAGCCCAGCAAGCGAGTTGCGGGAGGCTGCATGTGGGTCTGCGGGGTATTTGGGGTACCTAGGTCTCCAAAACCTGGGGAAGTATCGAACCCACAAAGCTATCGCCAGTCACTCGAAATGTGGGATCTTGGGGTGCAAATATAAAGGTATATTGCAGTTGAAGGCTGTCCATAACCCGGCAACACGGTACTCAGGGCTGCTGTCTCGCATATTCGTTACTGTTAAGTCGCCCTTCGATTTCTGCTTGTCAAACTTGACTTTATCGTTATCGAGACAACAAAGACTTTACCAACATGGCCAGCATTATGTCAGTAGTCCTCACAACCAAAGCTATCTCACTCCTCAAGCTTTTCCCCCTTCTTCTCATCCTCGTCACTCTCCTCGACTACATCCGCATGCTGCTCATCCGGCGACACCTCCCACCAGGTCCATTTCCCCTCCCTCTCATCGGCAACCACTTCCAAACACCGTCCGTTCGTCCCTGGATAACATGGCAAAAATGGTCTCATTACTATAACAATCCGCTCACAACACTCTGGATTGGACGGCATCCACGAATCATAGTCCAAGATGCGTGGACAGCGAGTGAATTGATGGAGAAGAAAAGTGAGTTGTTGAGTTCGCGGCCGAGATTGGTGGTTATGGGGGACTTGATTGGAGCGACCGAGACGAATCAGACGACTATGGTGTATGGGGATAGATGGAGGATGCATAGGAAGTTAATGGTCAGTCAGTTCCTAATTCATTTCTCAATTCACTTTTTAACACAAGCGAAAATCGAGCTGCATCATATCTCACTACCTCATGGACTTAAACTTGCTGGATGTAACTCATGGTAAACTGTGGCTAACACTTCCCAGCACACAGTAGTCGGCACACAAGCCGTCCGCAATTACAGGGACTTCCAGGCCGCGGAATCCAAACTCCTCACCCGAGACCTTCTTCTCGACCCCTCAGACTATGTAATGTCCATCGAGAGGTACTCCATCTCCACAACCAGCATAATCGGCTGGGGGCGTCGAATAGCTGAAAAGAACGACTATGTTGCTCAACAAGCCCTCGCGCTCATGGACGGCGTCAACTTCGTCATACCCGGCCTCTACATCCTGGAAGCCCTTCCCTGGCTCGCTCACCTCCCCTCATGGATTTATGCCCTTCCATCCCAACTACGCTCAACCAGTAAACTCCTCTTCCGCTATTTTTATCTCCTCTCTCTCGAAAGCGCCAACGCAGAAGACGAGAAATCCTCTTTTGCCTCAGCATCAGCATCAGCATCGACTTCGGCCTCACGACCGAGTTTTGCCAAAACCCTCGTTAAATCACAACGAGAACAAGGCCTCTCCGACGTCGAAGTCGCCGGTCTGACAGCGAATCTGATAGGCGGCGGCGTAGACACCACCAGCAGCACGATGATATCCTGCATCCTCGCACTCTGCGCCTTCCCGGATGTGCAGGCAAAAGCACACGCTGAGCTCGACGCTGTGATAGGTCATTCACGCTCTCCAACTTGGGAGGATATCGAGACCTCGTTGAGTTCTCCAAGTGGAGCAAACTCAACAATGAAAACGAAACTCCCCTACCTCACAGCCCTGGTGAAGGAGACGCTGCGCTGGCGCACCGTAACAGTACTAGCCGGTATCCCACACGCTAACACCAAGGCATTCGAGTATCGCGGGTACAAGTTTCCCGCAGGCACGAATTTCACGGGGAATATGTGGGCGATCCATAGACATGAGAGGGAGTTTCCTTGCCCGGATGAGTTTAGACCGGAGAGGTTTCTTTCTGATGACGAAGGTGAGGAGAATGAGTGGAAGAGGCCGTATCCGAATAAGAGCGGGATTAATGCTTTTGGGTGGGGGAGGAGAGTATGTAGTGGGCAACCGTTGGCGGAACAGGGATTGCTGTATTCCTTGACGAGGTTGATTTGGGCATTTGAGGTTAGGCCGGGGTTGGATGAATTGGTATGTTATGTTATGCCCTTTTCGAGTCATGACTCAGCTCTGTTTCACCGTTTATTGGAGTTCGATGAGATATTTACTCACGGTGGTACTAACAGGGCAATGAAATCCCCCTCGACATATTCGCATATACTGAAAGCGAGAATACTCGGCCGATGCCGTTCAAAGCCCGGTTCATTCCTAGATCAGAGAGTATTAGGAAGATCATCTTGGAGGAGGCGGAAGGTGCGAGGGAGGAGTTGAGGGGTTATGATGGAGAGACGAAACTTACTATGGCTGATGCTGTAGCTTAGGGTGAGCTTTTTGAAAATCTACCGGTCTTCGGGGATGAAATTGAGACGACTCCGCCCTTTCAAAGTCGAATTAAGTTCCTTGTTGACGTTAGCATTGAGTGAACGAGCTGGTGTCTACGCAGTAGAATATGCGTGGCTACAACAGATACAAGTTACACATATTTTGACGCACCAGTCTTCTGTGCTTAGTTTTTGGCATGACTGTCTGATTTGAAACATAGAGTATATCAAGACGCTGGATGGTTGTGAAGTGATGAGGCTGAGTCGAAAATTCTGCCCTCGCAGTGTTCTGTGGGCCCCATTTCAGGGCATTTTTACCCCGCGCTTAACTGAGATCCACTGTATGGTCGGCAGCGAGAATACCCAACAGTATCAAAGGATGAATAAATTGGTCTATAAACCTGAAGGGTTTGGAAGTTTGCAGTGTATCAGTAGTCTCATCTATATCTATATATATTCGGAGCATTCTCGGACAGACAGCTAGCAATGATACAAAACCGACTCATAAGAGATTTGGGGAATAAGCGAAGAAGCGGTGAAGTAAACAAATGGTACACAGGCGCTCCAAAAAGGCTAATTATAGATTCAATTGAGTTCGGTAGGACATTCATATGTATCACCTTTCATGAAAGCTTAGGTTCATTATAGCCGACACCTGATTCGTGTAGTGGAAAATAGTGCGACAACCTTCGTCTACAAACAACTCCCAAAGTCCGGTCTACAATCATTACTCGCAAGACAATGATCATCACTATTCCCACACCACCCATACGCACTACAGCAATTCCCAAACTCAGACCCCAGACACGTATACCCATTCACACCATCACACGTCCCATCGGTAGAAACGATCTTGGTGGGTGTCTCGGTGCCAGTACAAGTTCCAAATGGAGTCTGGCATCCAATAGAACAATGGTCAGCGGTATTGCCACAGTAACCATATTGACTGCAACAGTCTCCGAATGCAGAGTCGGTGCAGGAGTAGCCTGTGGTACCACCACATGAGCCGTCGGGAGATGTGTTGCTGCCGGTGGGCTTGCACGTCCCGAAGGCGGTTTGGCAGCCAGCGTCGCAGTCTGTTGGGTATCAATTAGCAATGTGGTTTAAAATTGGCCTTTAGGAGGCACTTACAAGCAGAAGTATCACCGCAGTATCCCGAAGAACTACAGCACGAGCCGAAAGCGCTTCCTTCGCAGGTCGCGCCAACTGGAGATAGCGCTCCGCAAGTTCCATCGCTGCTGACAGGTACAGCTGTTGAAGTTGGAGCGGCAGTCGAGGAGGAAGTCTTAGAAGATATCGTAGAGGTCTTCGATGTTACTGATGACAAAGAAGTAGATGTTGGAATCTTTGTTGAAGTTGCAGTACTCGAGCTGGAGCTTGAGGTGGTGGTTGTCGTCTCGTTGGCTTCAGCAAACACAGCTTGGAAGATACTGATGTACCCAGTCCCTCCACAAGTCTGGTTTGTCCCTCCAGCACAGGTGATGTTGCATTTCTTGTTGATTTCATCAGTCATATCATTGCGTACGAAATCACCACACAAGCACTGGCTGCCACCTGATATGCCTGCAAAGATATAGTTGGTGTCTTTGACACTGTAGCATGCACTCCCGCATTTGGAGGGAGATATGTTGGAGATAGCTGTGGCGCTGTAATCGAGTGTAGGAAAGTCTGAGTCTCCTACGGGCCAGCATCCAATTGAGGTCCACGAGCTGGGACTTGGCTTTGCAGTGGGAGTTGGGGCGGTCGAGGATGTCGTTGTGGACGTGGTTGAGGGGATTGGAAATTCAGAGTCTACCCAACTACAGTATGATGTGTAGAGCTCCCAACCTTCGCACTTCGGAAGATTAGCTTATTTCTGGAACTGAAGTCTGAGAGAAGTTCACGTACATCGAGACTAATTGAGGGGTTCCATCGAGTGAAGTTTGCAGGCGATATACCCAACGCATCTCTGATCTCGGTGCAGCCATAATCACCAGAGTTATCGTACCAACTTGTGCAAGTACTGATGGTATCTAGGTGATATCGATATGTTTGTGCGAGGGCTCTCGAGGAGAGGAAAGCCACGATCGCTAGCAATGGTAGGTGAAAATGCATGTTGGAAAGATCAGGAAAGAAGGGGACTTCGAAAATTGCACGAAGCCAGAATTGACAGGAGGGACGGCTACAGTACTCGACTTCGATATGAAGCACTGGGAATGAGCGTCTGCCTCGAAAAGGGTGGACGTCTGCAGGAGGGGAACTTTCAACGCCGCATGTCAGTCAATCCACCTTCCTGAAAAAGACGTTGGGAGTAAACCCCAATTTTGACTTCCACCTTACTGTACGGTTAGTACTGGTACTTTGATATTCATTTTCAAACTAGCTGTCCAGACTTTCTCAGCCCTGTTTGCCAAGCCGCATCCATGTCCCTCTAGCATCGCCACACGGGTCCACGGAGACTTTCTGCCAGGGGTGCATCGCCAAGAATCTCACTATCGTTTGTAGGAATCGAGTAGCCTTTTCTGCAATTGCTCCGCATGCTTCGATTGGTTCTTTCGTAAAGGTCTTTTTCCATCTGATTTCTATGTCAGGGGTGGGGGCGCTTCTCCAGGACTCTGGGTGTCGCTGGAATTAGAGACGAGGAGTAACCTCTTCTGCAATTGCTCCGGAGCCTTCTATTGGTTCTTTCGTGAGCCAATTCTCTATCTGAGATCGTCCCAATCGGTGTTCGAGCGATTATTTCTCTTCTTCGGGTACTTTGGATCCCAATCCGGAGAGATGATCTTTGATGTGAAAACATGAATTGCACCGAGGTAGAGATTGGAGTTGCGCCGAAGCGAAGCAATTCGCGCTAAGCGAACCCCTTTATTTGGGTCCAGATCAAGCGAAGCCTTCCTTCCCGCCTGCCAAGATATGCAAGCATTATCATACCCATGTGCATACTGAAAATTACCGTAAAGATTGTCCGGAGGCACAGCAAACTTTACGAAAGCCTATCAAGAAAGAATTGCGGAGATAATTTTCAAGCTGAAAAGTCGGTATCGGCATCCCTGTGTTAAGCCATGGGGAAGAGGGGTCTGGATGGGGCAAGTAAATCGGACCATGGTTGGTATCCGTGGTCAGTCAGATTCAACATCCTGGACCCCTTGATTGACAGGACTGGTGGGGCTTTTCTTCATTCTCACTCCTCCGATACCCTTCATTGTGGTGGTCTTCCATATCGAGTCTTCTGTACGCCTGGAAGTTCCTCAACTTCGCTGCCAATTGTTGGTCTGTATCACCACCACAATCCAATATGCAACTTCCAATTCTTGCGGTCTTTGCCTGCTTGGTAACTTGGGTTGCAGCAGACGGCCTTCGCAATGGGTATGAGCGTGTTTGGCTTTGGTATGCCTACCAAATTGATCTGACGCTTCCTGAATCGGATCAAAAGATTGGCCTGAAATGCATCAAGTGGGACTTTACGAACAAGAATTGCCCTGCTGAATATCAGCCAACTGGGAAGAAAGGTACAGTGAAGTTCTACACATCAATCAGTTGAACAAGCTTACAAGACGTCTAGGGAAACCCGTTGGCAAGCCGCTGCCCAATACAACACTTTGTAAAGGCACGGCTCCAGGAGGATCATGTTATTTCTGGGAGTTCATGGGACACATCGATGGGAAGAAATATCTGCCCAAGAATATGTGGCTCTTGCCAACTACCGATACGACCGACATTGAGCAACAGAAGAATCTGAAGCCAGACGTCCAGGCGACCGCGCAGTGGTTGTCTGAACAACACGGGAATACGGATCTGGAAAAGTCCAACAATATTCCTAGGGCTACGATATATGCACCATGGAGAGGTTAGTTTCCCCCCTATTAGTTGTCGGGTCCGGAGTCTCAGATCAACGATCGATTTTATGGTATTTTTCACTTCTACGCAGAGCTAAAATATAATAGTTTACCAAGGAGTTGGCGAAGTCTACAATGATATGTTGACCGCTGTTGGCCAACATTCAGCAGATACTATCTCAAAACTCTCCGCGGATCAGAAGACCCAATTCAAGGACCAACTGGACGGTATAAAGTTGGCCTTGAAAAGCACCATCATCGAGCGAGAGATCGATCACTCTAAGCACGTATTCGACGAAGGTACCGCGAAGGGCTTTGCGCTTGCAAAGCGTACAGAAGCAGGATTCACTGGAGACATAGTGGATTGGGATGAAACAAGGAAATTGCACACAGCCGATGAGTTTAAGAAGTTCTACGATGACTTTTACCACCTTGCTTATGATGCTGGACCACCGTCCAACGAAGACGCTTTTAAGGCTTCAAAAGCTGCGAGGGAACATTTGCAGGTGTTAGATGACTTCAGGGCTGTACAAAGTGGTGCACTTGCTTGTGGTATCTGAAGAGTTGATTGAATAATTATGGCTTTGGGTATCAGGATAATTGAAATAAACTTGTGTATAATTCCAATTTGTCTTCAGAATATCTCGTGATCGAAACAATTCTGTTCATAGCTAGAAACAGACTACTGACCTTTGCTCCGTTATTGAGAAGTTCAACAGCAGACCACACCATACTTTCAGATCACATAAGTTCGCGGCTTCACATGAGTAAGGTACATCGAGGTTCACAAGCTGACGTTGGCCATCAAAGATAAAATCATGTTGGTTTCTGGGCGTCCGGATTCAGTTGATGCCTGTCAAGCAACTCAGCTGGATCTCATCCTGGCCCGAGGCAAGATCAGTTGAAATGCTAAATTTCCTTCAGTCCGGTTAGATCATGTTTCTAATTCGAATGGTCGAAAGTCGAGGTCAGGGAAAGATCTCAGGCCGAAATTCGCAAGCCGCAGTCATCACGGTCTTGGCCTACTGAGGCTGCGGCGACTCATGAGCTGTGCATCAGAAGTCATCTATTGTGAGAAGTTTTCAGACATGCTGATTGTACTAGTTCTTCAAGCTGAAGATCTTGCCATGAGTGCTCCTTCACCCTCGGGAATTTGCTTGATAGGGAAGGTCTTTGGAGAGCACGGTGATCCCGATATCAACATGTGCCTCGCCTAAATATCGAACATAGCCTTGGCCCGAAGCTAAGTTATCGGACGGAATAGAGAAGCTGATCTGCAACCTCAAAATATAAGCTTATTTCTTGGCATGCGGCGAGGTTAGATTTGCAATGGAACCATGCTGTGCCATGTCAGAAGTGGAGACCAAAATCTCGTCGGTCTGGCTCGGTCAAACTTGAAGGCTGCTCATCCTTCACAACCAGAACCAAACATTTTCGGAACCATAATAGTCTGGGGACCCTGACGTGCCTTGTGGTGATTGGAAACGGCAGATCTTTTTTTTAATTTCCTTTGGTCGGAGTGAGGCAAGATGTGAAAAGGGGGAAGTCAGGCGGCAAAGTACCAGGATTGTGCACCGCCGCAAACACCTGCCCTTCATCAAATTAAGCTTCGCCTCACAGTCCGGTTCGGTCCGTGACAAGACTTCGTCAAATCAGCCCAGTAAATCGCGCTCAGTGACCGCGGGGTAATCTCAGACTGCCTTCGAAGCGCCGGCACGTTGAATGTCAGATTTCGGAGTAGCTCGATTGAGCTAGCGTGCTTCTGTGGCCAGGATCCTAGAAGCGAAAGTTTCTTCAATCGACCGACATGGAATAATTTCAGCTCTGGAGAAACTTCCTCATTCAGCAATCTCAACACAACTTTGCCTCCTTCGTGCATTAGACCACAGTAGTTTTAATCAATCTAAGCACTCAGACTACTGGTACCTGCTTAATTCCTCCCTGGCATTGATCTTACGAGCAGGCATATAGCACTGGACCGATGCTGCCAAGAAAAGGCCCCTGAACTTCACTTTGGCAAGAATGAGTACCATGCGGAACTTTTGCAGCGAGATGGGGCAGCTTCTCCTCGAAGCCGACATGCAGGGATTCATCCAGTATGGCTCAACGTGATATCAACTCTCGAGGCAATGGCTTGCTGTGAGTAAGTGCAATATCGCGCGGCCTCTCTTCCTCTGTCGTTTTTAGGTGTGCTGCATCCTCTTGGAACCTTTGCTCGCCATCCTCTCTTTTCTGGTTCAAGCATAATGCATTTCTTTGGCACGCAAATCGCTCTTGGAGGGTGTCTTCTTGTCTTCTTTACTCATGTGGCGGCTGGTCTTTCGAATGGCAATTCCAACTTGCTTGCCGCTCAACGACGAGATCTACTGGTGTCCAGAGACGAGCCTGCCGTGGCTGTAGCTCTGAAGGCATTTGAAAATGCGAACGAGAGAACGCCAAGCTATCTCCTCGATGCGTGTCCATCGTTATGTTCAAATTCCTCGTCGACGACGGAATGGTTCGTTTACTCCGATGCCGCTCGTCTAGGGCTATGCAACAAGACGATGCTGTTTGAATTTGCTGTGTCACATAATCTCGAAAGCAAGAACGACAAAACTGCAATCAGGGCTTGTACCGCCGACTATGGTGTTTCTGAGCCTGTCAAGCAAGATCTGAGCATTGCTTCTATTTGCACGACGCCAAATCATATTCAGGTCGAAGTTCCAATAAAGGTCTTCGCAACAGGAACAGCTGGAGGCGCTACTACACACATTCTCGCCGCTGCGACACAAATCAACAGCTACATCTCGTCCCAACCTGTTTCTTGCGAAAACAACACTATTTTATTCGGTTATTCTGGCAAATCTGTTGTTGGTCTCTATTCCGGAAAGGAGGTCCACCAACAAGGTGTTACTGCTCAACTACTTGACAGCTTTCAGCAGTACGTCCGAAAGAATGATTCTCCAGAGTCCTTGGTCATTCAGCTCTGCAAAGCTGATGGCCGTGGAGCTGACTACGCCATTGGTCTTGTGGCGAGTTCGTCAGGGGATATGTCCTTCGTGCAGAGTGCTGTCAAGGCCTGGAATGAAGGAGAATGCGTCACTAGTGTCAGCGAAGTCAGCACTTTGGCACAATTGAAGTTCAATGTACCCGGTGCGGCTACGACAGCAACCAATGGGACAAGCAATAGTACTCAAAACGCCAAACGTACGACCGACGCAAACTTATTCCGTGGACGGCTGGCTGTCCGAGCCGATTGTCGAACTACCAAAGTGCAGTCTGGCGACGGTTGTTATGCAGTGGCAGAGCGATGTGGGATCTCGCAATCGGACCTCACGAAATACAACACCCGCACCAACTTCTGCAATACTCTTGCCGTAGACGAGATCGTGTGCTGCTCTTCCGGCACACTGCCAGATACCACTCCTCCTGCAAATTCAGACGGAACATGCCAGACTCGCAGAATTGAAAAGGGAGACGAATGCAGCTCTCTTGCCGCAAAGTGCGGCATTACCCCTGCACAGTTCACGACATTTAACCCCGACTCATCGCTCTGCTCAACGTTGGCACCAGGTGGTATTGTGTGCTGTGGCAAAGGAACGCTCCCGGATATCACGCCAAAGCAAAACGCAGATGGGTCATGCTTTGCGTACCAGACCACGAAAGACGACGACTGCTCGTTGATCGCTGCTAGAAACGGTCTCAAACCGGCAAAACTGGACGAATTCAACAAGAACACATGGGGCTGGAATGGTTGCTCCCAGGTCCTCTTTGTCGGTATCAACATGTGCCTGAGTTCCGGCACCCCACCTATGCCCGCTCCGGTCACCAACGCAGTCTGTGGTCCTACAGTTCCTGGAACTCTCAAGCCATCTGCTGGAACCAACATAACTGAAATGAATCCATGCCCGCTCAAAGTGTGCTGCAACATCTGGGGTCAATGCGGAACAACGGCCGACTTCTGTATCATCTCGCCATCCATAAGCGGCGCTCCTGGAACAGCAAAGAACGGTTCCAACGGCTGCATTGCAAACTGCGGCATGGATATTGTGTCCAGCAGTGCGCCAGCAGAAAAGATCAAGATTGCGTACTACGAAAGCTGGAATTGGAACCGAGAGTGTTTACATATGCACGTGGACAGTGTCGATACAGATGTGTACACACATATTCACTTCGCGTTTGCCAATATCACAAGCGATTTCCAGATCGATGTCAGCGGCGCTCAAGACGAATTCGACAGGTTCAAGGCGATGAGCGGTGTCAAGAGAATCATCTCATTCGGTGGCTGGGCTTTCAGCACCGAGCCTGGAACTTTCAGAATCTTGAGAGAGGCGACCAAGGCTGGCAACAGAGACGCTTTCGTATCAAGCATAGTGAACTTTGTATCCAGCAATAGCCTGGATGGTATTGATGTTGATTGGGAGTACCCAGGCGCACCCGACATACCCGGTGTTCCTCCCTCTGGCGATCCCGAAGAGGGGATGGATTACTACGATACCATGGTTGTGCTGAAGTCAAAACTTGGCTCAGACAAATCAGTATCATTCGCAGCCCCAGCCTCATACTGGTACCTCAAAGCCTTCCCAGTCGAGCTTATGGGCAAGGCTCTGGACTATATCGTCTATATGACCTACGATCTTCATGGACAATGGGATTATGGTAATAAGTGGACATCTCCAGGATGTGCTGATGGAAATTGTTTGCGCTCGCATGTCAACCTCACAGAGACGATAAACTCGCTGGCTATGATCACCAAGGCCGGTGTGCCCTCGAACAAGGTTGTTGTTGGCGTTGCGAGCTATGGTCGCTCTTTCAAGATGGCACAGTAAGTTTTAGCCTGCGCTCTTTGCGAGTCACGATATCGAGTTGCAATTACTGACGTTCTGCTTTAATAGAGCTGGATGTACCGGCCCAGGCTGTCTCTTCACCGGAAGTCCCCTTATTTCCAACGCAGCGAAAGGAGAATGTACCGACACAGCCGGCTACATCTCCAACGCCGAAATTGCAGACATCATCGACGCCGGTGGAGTCACAGAATACAGAGTCGAGGACTCCGACATCCTCGTTTATGGTGGCGGTACAGAATGGGTAGCCTACATGAAAGATGCCACCAAATCTGGACGTGAAGCCCTCTACGCCAAATACAACTTCGCGGGAACTACCGATTGGGCTGTTGATCTTCAAGCGTATACCGCCGATGAAGACAGTTCTTTGGACGAGGATGATCCAAATTATGGCAAGTATGAAGAGATTGTCAGAATCCATGATAAGACCCAGTGCTCGTCGAAATACACATCGCTTGATCAGCTCGAGAAGGATGCTGATAAGATTCCCGCGGATTGCATGGCTTCCTACCTCGTGTCTGCTGAAGCCGCAATGCTTGACAGCGCTTTGAACTCTTATGATGGTCTCATCAAGGGCGGGTATGACAAGAAGTTCGCTGTTTATGAGAGGGTGACGAAAGCACAGATTCCACTGCAAATCTATAAGTACAGTAAGTCAGCAATATACACCTAGTCCCTGATCTTGAAGGCACAATACTGACTCGACCTCCAGTGGGTGGGGCACAAAAATCTGGCTTCTTCGAATGCACAGAAACCAAGAACCAATGCTGCATGAAGGACTGCTCATCAGCATACGGCTGTGGCGCCTGTGTCAGCGGAGCATCGTGTCAATCCGGAAAGGTCCAAGTCAAAGTCGATTGTCCAACCGACCTCGATTATGATTACATCCCAACTTTCAAAGTCCAGCCAGTCATCACGTACAAATGTACGAACGAGGATGGCTTTTACAAGGACATTGCCGATAAATTTGGTATTGACAAGAGCTGGATCACATTTGGTGATCGTACCGTTTCGATTCAGAACGGCTGTCAGTATTCCGGCGAGGATGTAAAGGATTGTATAAAGAAGACGAGTCATTTCTGGTAGTAAGTATCCTTCCTGCCACCGGCACATCCCCAATACCATGCCAGAAACCACAAACTAAGTCATCTCTTCTGAACAGCAACTACCCTCTACCAGCCAGCAAAATCGACGTTCCCAACCCCAAAGACGTAATCGGCAAGAAATATACCGAGCTCCGCAGCCTCAAGACGCGCATGGAGAGCGAAAACAAAGACGCAGATAACTACGCCGTCTCCCGAACCGACATTGTCGATTCCGGCTCTCTGCCCGCCCTCATGCTACAATACGCCATCACGAACATGAACAAGATAGTCGAGACCGCGAACGATATCCTCGAAGCCGAGCGTAAAGAAATGATTCTATCATTCGTCACAGCCTTCCTAATGTTTATCCCCATCGCCGGCGAAGTAGTCGGCGCCGCTGGAGGCACATTGTTGCGAACGCTTATCAATGTTGCTGGGGAGTTAGGGAATGTGGCTGTAGGGATCTATGAGGTTGTTGATGATCCGAAGAATGCTTTGATAACGATCTTTGGGATGTTGTTGGGAGGGGTGAGTTTGAGGCCGTTTAAGGAGATTGCGGAGGTGAAGAGGGGGATGAAGAGTGGGGATTGGGAGAAGTTGGCGCCGATTAAGAAGGACATGGATAGGATAGATGTTTTGAAGGGGAAGGGGAAAGGGTCGACGTGTTCGAAGTAGGACGTATAGGAGGACAATAAACGAGCTCACATACAGTAAGGCTTCATAGCCACGAAACGAATCTAGATTCCATTTGTACAAGCATTATATTTCGAGTCCATCTCAACTTGAGGGATTTCCGAGCTAGAAGCATGTTTGAGGAATGACAGTTCCATAACAGACTCTTGGTCTACTTTTCATCCCGTCATCATCAACTAAGCAGGATAAATTTGGTTGTTGACATTCGGCAAGTCGATTACTTTCCACTCAAGCTGCTGATACTGAGCGACAAGCCACGTATACGACAGCATTGTCATATATCCATCGTATAAACAGCGCCTTAGAGATCATCATACAACAGAATCCTCCGGCTTAAAAGTGCTCATGGTCCTATTTCGAAGGACGCTTCCCACTCAAGCTTATTGCACCATAGGACTCTGAAAGTTCTGCCGGCTAGCACATCTTTTGGCGACCTATCCCCTGTAATACAGGGGCCTGCAGGCCTGTACAGCCCGCGTGCCTGTTAATTTCGGGACACATAACGCTATTTCAACACGCTGACGTAATAACTCTCCCCTAAAGCTTTCAAAACCAGTGCCTGTCCCATTTTAATGCTTTCATTTTCAAATTTCGCTTCCACTTTCGCTTCCATTTAGAAAACAGTGCAACTACTCTCACCCGCATATAACAACACCTATTTAAAAACGCCAAATACTCTCCCCAGTCCGGCACTCCAAAAGAAGCAACAACTCCTCTTATGGATTCAACCTCATATCATCTCACCATACCCGTCAAAATGTCAACCTCCCTCTCAACATTCCACCCCTTCCCAAACCTAACCCCCGAACTCCGCACCCTCATCATCTCCCACTGCACACTCCATCGCACCATCCGCATAAAATCCAGCTCCTCAGGTCTCGGCCTCTACTCACGCACCCCAACACCCCCCATAACACGCGTAAACCGCGAATGTCGGCAACACAGCAGCTATCAAAAAAGCTTCACCAGCCCAAGCGGTCGCTACATCTGGGTGAATTTCACACACGACACAATCCACGTTCTCAGCACCGTATTCTGGCATATTGAGATTATGCCAAGAGATGAGATACGGCATTTGAGGATTGAGCTGGTGGATGAGAGAGGCGAGGAAGTGGTTGAAGACTGGTGGCATCACCACCTGCCCCTCCTCCGCACTTTCCCTTCCCTCCTGACCGTGGATCTCCTAGTCCCGCGCGAGTTACGGTATTACGCACCGCAGTACATCGACGATGCGTATTTTGGGGAGAAGTGTGATAAGGAGAAGGGGGTGCGGATCGTGGCAATGGGGAGCGGGGAGTGGGTTGATGGGGAGACGGCGGGGGTGTATGCGGATTGGGTGGAGAGTGGTGGGGGGGAGATGGAGGAGGATATGACGAGGGTGGTGGAGTGGGATGTTGATGAGGGGACGAGGAGGGAGAGGATGGATGATGTGAAGGCATTGGAGATGCCGAGGCCGAGGGTGAGGTTGGATTATCCGTAGAGTTGATGATGGGATCTGGGGAATAGTGATGAGAGCAGTTGGGAGTATTAAGAAGGGGAGATGGGGAACGCAGATGTGATGGTGGGGATGTTGGATGTGTGGAGTAAGATTGGTTTGCAGCTTGGCTCGCAACAGATGGCTACCATGGACGAGGATGAGGCACACATCTCAGGATCCTCGTCACAGTCCAAGCGTTGTCGTATTTATCTACTATACGAAAACAATCATCGCTATGAAAGCTCGAGTACACCTGGTCTATAAAATAAGACCCTCATGTTATATGTCTCGACTCCTAAGGGAGGGCCTACTACCATCACTGCCTAGGCTCCTCATGATAGCCGTTAACACCCATCTCACAGAGAAAACTCATCTCATCCAAAAAGCACTCAACGGCCAAGCATCAATATACCATGTCACAAGCCAACATTGTCGTTTCATTTCATATCATTCATTCTCATTTCCATCCTCAATCCTCCCAGTTCTAGATATCTACATGCAATCAAGCGACAATGTCTCAAGCAGCCAGAACCACAGCAATATTATACATTTTGTGCCTGCCTTCCTATTCACTGGCTCATCCACGTCCCTCATTCATGCCCGTGACTTTCACGGTAAGGCGAACAACATAGACAACCTCGTCAGCACAAAGCCTTTTGTCTTTCCCTCAATCTCAATCTCAACCTCAATCTCAAACATCCATAACACCAACTAAACGCCAAGAACAATCCACAGGGCAATCGAAGAACGCCCGCCAGCCATACAGTCGCGCTTACCCCACACAGCCCATATCAAAGACAAAAGCAAGCTATGTACCTCCCATACTCATTTCCCATACCTCATTTCACATTCTGACAGTTCAGTCCAGTATAACCCAACGCTTATCAACCTCCTTAGCACCAACTCTCTTCGCGACCGTCTCCAGGGTACCCTTAATAGCCGCTGCCGGTCTACCAGGGAACTTCTTCTTCAGCACCTCGATCAAGCCGACTTTACTCAGATCCGAGCCTTGTACCGCGGCTTTGAAAGCAGGAATGTCTTCAGCTGAGAGAATTTTCCTGGGTTTGGCGTCTTTCGTTGCGGATTTGGTGGGTTGTTGGGAATGGGCGGACGAGGAGAGGGTTGAGGGAGTGAGTGAGGATGAGGCTTTGACGAAGTCGGTGGTGGTGGTGGATGATTTGGGTGAGAAGAGGCTGTTGATGTTGGCGGAAGTGGATTTCATAGTGTTGAGAGGGATGCGTGGGGGTTCCATGGTAGTTTTGGTTGGTACTGGAGAGTCCCAATATGCTGTTGAGAAGGGGTCGATGGATTGGATGGTTGGATCTGAAAAGTTAGCAAAGCTTGGTTGACAAGGAAGGTAAACATACCCAGAATAACCTCCATCCGATATGCAATCATCTTGACATTCCAATTTCGTCTCTTCCTATCCTCCCAACACAGTCCTGTTGAAACTGGCTCTAGGTCACCCTGTAACACCAATCTTCTAGAGTTGGCAGTCTCATCATTTTCATCATCTAGGAAATCATCCATATCCTCGTCATCACCAAGCTCCTCCTCCTCGTCTCCTTCACTCTTCAGATCCTCTGCATCCTCGTCGTCTTGAATCCATTCAGCCTCACTGTCGTAGTCGTAATCTGTGTTTGGCAGGTCTCTCCTCAATGGATTCCGAGCCAGTTTTGACATACCACTGACAGGTCGACTAGTATATGTACCTCGATACGGGGGTCGAACATCCTCTTGGAAGTGTAGGATCTTCATAGGGATACCCTTCAACAGATCGCCCGTTCTCTTGATCTGGGAGTTTTGTGAGTCGGTGGTCAGGTCGATTGGCTTGGAAGAATTGCCGGAATAAAAATCGGACATAATCTCTCGTACTGGTACAAGTTTCTTGCCGCGGGGTGTATCATACAGTGATGAGGTATGGAAGAGAGCAGGAGCATCAAAGGTCCGTTGACGGCCAGGACTTCTGTCGCCTGACAAGTAGCTGTCGAGAATGCTCTCAATAGCTTCAACAGCCTCCTCATCTCGTTCGAATCTGTTGATCGGTGCTACCGTAACACCTTGCTGAATGTAGAAATCGGGGAACAGCTTCTCGTAAGCAGTCTTTTCTGGCTTATTTGGTGTCTTCATCGGGCTGGCAATCGCAGCACTGACATTTGACGATTGTGGCGCCGGACTCATAGATGTTCTACCCTTGGAATCGACACTTGAAGCTCTAGGACGTGTTGAAGCAGGGATATTGAAGAAATTGCCCAACTTCATCTGGCCCTTATCCTTCTTCTTCTTTTCCTCCTCGGCCTTCAACTTCTCCTCTTCCTTCCTCCTCCGCTTCTCTTCTCTGGCAGCCTTTTCAGCTTCTTGTGCAAGTCGCTTTTCTTCTTGTGCAAGACGCTTCTCTTCCTGTGCCAGTCGCTTTTCCTCTTTCTCGGCCTCCTTTTTCTTCCGCTCCGCTTCCTTCTCAGCATCCTTCTTCGCCTTCTCATCAGCATGTGCCTGCTTCTCTGCATCCTTTCTCGCCTTCTCCGCCTCCTTGCGCGCCTTCTCCTCCGCTCTCTCCTTGTCTTTAATCTCCTTGTTTATCCGCTTCATCTCCTTCTCCTGGAAAGTGAGCTTTGCCTTCTTCGGCGGAGGTGGAGCAGAGCCGTTCATCGCAGCGAATGCTGAAGCAGGAGGTGCGTCGGACGTGGTTGGCAGATGGTCTAAGCTTGGAGATGGATCTCTCGAGGGTGTGGCCGAGCCAGCGTCGGTCAAGGAGCCTGTGGTGCTTCGAGTTGGGCTGGTTTCTCGTTTGGTGCCTACGCTGACAGGAGGGGTGGGCAATGATTCTGTAGCTTTATCTTCTACCGCAGCGAGCTTCTCGAGGAAATCAGCTGGAACAGTGAAAGGTGCTTTGAGTTCTTGTGTTTCGGGCTCCTCGAAGCTGGTGTGGTCTCTCTTAAGAGAGCGTGGGGAGCCCTGGTCGGACATCGTCAACGCGTTGTCGTTGATGACGACAAAGCCGAACGTGGTTTAGGTGAATATATCAATTTGATCTTGCATGAATCGATTGAAAGGATACGAATCCCAATGGCCCTTTCAATTGTCGTTCGAGGTGCTGTGCTGTTGTTGAGGCTCGCGAGTGTAGTGTGTGGAGTGTGAATGAATGTGGGTTTGGTTGGCTTCAAAGGACGCGACGAGCGCGTCCTCTTGGAAAGTGGTTTCGCGTTCTCTCTTCGGCAACCGCCACCAACCCCTGTTTGGAGGGACCGCACCTTTGGACCCCGGATTATTTCCTACAATCTAGAAGTACCAGAACTCAAATGGAAACTACTTAATTGCATATATCGTGAAGCAGCTTTGAGGCATCATCTCAATAAGGCTTAGTATCTATCAAAAGGATACTGTAGAAATTGAGATGCTATGAAAAATGATTCACAGTAGAAAACTATCTACAGTCTTCGTCCAACTAGCAAGCCTCGACTGTTTCCCCTGACTTGCCTTTGTTTACACCTATCTGAAAGGATTAAAGTGCCCCTTCTCTGTCTTCCCTTTTTGAAGATGTATAACTCATGGGACAGGGCGACTTTCTCTTCTTGTTTCAGCCATCCTCACCAAAGCACACACAACCCCTTGTGTCCAGAACCAAGGGGAACGAGTTGTACTCTGCCCAATCACGATCACATAGCATACATAAGGTCGAAATAATGGGTTCAAAAAGCCGAAGCTTCTCTGTATTACTTTGTTTCTGTTCTCATCATCTCTCTTTCCTCTCCTAGCTCTTCCAAGCGACTGTACGTAGGTATATCTCTCCTCCCTCACATCCTCCCTGCCGACATTCCCCATTGTCCTCCTCCCTCCGTGTACAAAAAAACAACAATGCCGCTAGAACGAGCGATTGGTTATAAATCCAACCCAATCCAGGCCACCACCCCCTGTCTCCAAGAAGCGATAGACAAAAGTACAATGAAAACCCATCCTAACCCCATTCCTGAATCCCTCTGTATCGAAATCCAGAAACACCGATCCAATTTCTTCGCGATCATCGAATAACCAAATCGCCCAAACGCCGCAAATGCATGTCAATGAGCCGTAGCTCGGTCCAGCCCTAGCCAGAAAGAAGGAGAGACCAGAAAAGAGATGGAGAAACGGCGGTTGCTCCATTCTCACTCCTCGGCTCCACCCATAATCCAATGGGAAAACGAAATGTGGTATATCCTCCTCTGCCTCATCTCCTAATCGCTGTCCGCGTCCGGGTTCGCAATGTACAGCCGTCCAGCACTCATCGTCATGGTCCGATCATCCACACTACCTCTCCTCCTCAACTCATCCGGATTCTTAACGCTCTTCTCGCGGGTGACGGTCGATTTCAGCAGGCTGTTGCTAGCAAGTCTGGCGGCGTCCACAGTGTTCAACTCTCCCACTGCATCTGCACGCTCACCACTACTTCCACTTCCAGCACTGCGTGTCCCATCTCTATTCCCATCAGCAGAGAAGTAATCTTTAGCCCGTTGATGCGTGCCAGGCACTGGCGTCTCGCCCGCTTCCTGCACATCGTCCATTGAATTCTGTCGTTCGTTCGGCGGTGTATTTCCCGAACTCCATCTCCCGCCTGTAGAACTCGCGCCAGATTGTCTTGAGTAGGTGAGGCCGCGTCTGCCGCTCCCAACACTGCTCCTCCCGCTGCCAGTGCGGCGATGGTATGTTCCTCCTCCATATGCCATATTCCCACTATCTGCGTCGTCGTCGCTATCCCCTCCCTCGACCTCACTAGCACTCAACCGCATAGGCACTCCTCCGACTCCTCCCACTAGATCTCCAGGGCTGTATCCTACTAGCCCAGCTTTGCCGTGATGTCGTATCTTCGCTGTGACTCTGTTGCTGCCTGCGAGGCTGTTTGATCCGCTTGTCGAGACCCGACCTGCTGCTGGCCCGCCGATGACTTCCATTGTGGCTCGCATCTTTGCTGCTTTCTGCGCAGCGAGCAAGCGGGGGTCTTCATGTTGAGCCCTATCGCACCAGACTGTGGCCTTTTGTTTCCTCATCAGCGCAACATAGCTGGACGGCTGTAGCCCACCGGATCTCGAGGATGTTGAGCGGCGGAGATCTTGAGAGGTAGCGCGGAATGGCACAGGACCATTGCCACTGCTTGCTGTCGTCGAGTAAGTTGCATTCGAGGGGGTTCTCCGCGAGGAGTAGTTGTGGACCTGCATGTTGTTTGGGTATAATTGTTGTGGTTGAGGCGGATAATGGGCCGTCGGGAAGATATTTGAGGAGGTCGTTCGACTGCGGCTGTGGGAGTAGGGATCGGGGGATTGAGGACCTTGATAACCTGCCGGCATGGGCTTTCTGTGGACTTGGGATGCCATTGTGAATGCGGATGATGCGAGGTGAGGTGAATGTAGGTTGAGTGAAAGTGGGTTGTGATTGTGCTTCTTGCAGCAGCGTGAGGCAATTATTGGTCAAGAAGCAAGCTTTGGCTTGGATTGCGTCCTGCAATCGTGGGAGCAATGGCGCTAGAAGGTTGTTTTCTACGCACTTAGATCTGGATAGCGGATGCTACTGGAGGCGGACTGAAGCTAGACACAGTAGCTTCGCGATAACTGGGAGTGAAGTAGCAGTCGGCGGCGAGTGCAAGTTTGTTGATTTGGCCGATGAGGGTGGGGAAGGGCAGGTTAACGGCGCGAAAACTGGGTGGGCAATTGACGTCGTTCGGGTCAACGGCCGGTAGGGGAAGAGTTAGGAAGAGGAGAGTATCGATGTTTGGTCGGATTGGAGCCCTCGTTTGGGCTGGAGATGAGTTAACGGGAGAGTGAGGTTGTGAAGGAGTGAGGAGAGGAGGAGGCGGGCGGGCTGCAATAAAGAGGTTGAAGGGTGTGTGAGGTTCGTGCAGCGCTGAGGTGCAGATTAGGCCAGACAAGACAGGGCACCTGCAAGGTTCACTTCAGGTGCGCCGTGCAGGCCTGGCAGGTTCAGGCCGACGGGGATCCTTTATTCGGCTAGAGGCGTGGCTGCAGCGTCGGAATCACCACAAGCGAATGGCGAAAGACAAGACAAGACAAGACCACAGCGAGATGACAGCGATAGCGAACAAGGTCAGTCCCACCAGAAACGTGAAAGTGAAGCCCGGCAATGCAAGCAATTGTTCCTAGAGGCTGATGGTCCGTAGGGCAACGTGTACGATCCTTGGAAGAGTGTTCGCTGGGACTGATTTCTGGTGGAGTCCAGAGGAGAGATCGGAAAGTATATATTCCCAAGCACTCAAGCAACAGCTGATGGAACAAAACTCTGTTGCTTTGATATTAGCTTTGACAAAGAAGCTGAGTGAAGCTTGAAAAGCAACAGCTGCGCAACAGCAGTGACAAAGCAAAGCAAAGCAGAAACCAAATCAAATTTTCGATCTTCCAGGGCCATCCATCAATCAAAATATCAAGCCCTCTCCCAACAGAGACGAAATAAGTAATCAAATCAAATCAAATCAAATCAAATCAAATCAAACGGTCAAAAAGAAACGCGCACGATAACCAAATAGATCAATACGGAGGCTTCGGGTAGACATTATTCTCCGCAGACGAAGGGCAAACATTCAGCACGGTCTCACTTACAGCAAATCAACCCAAAACTTCACCCGGAACTCAATATTTCATCAGCTGTTGGTGGTGGTCGATGGCGCTCTCTTTCATGCATGCATCTACCCCACCTGCCTCGTTCGTCCTCTCGGCCTGGACACCCTGTAAAATGAATGACTGCAGATGAGATGCAGACACCACATGTACTTAGTAGAAGCAGCTGCTTGGTGTGGACACACAGCGGCGGTCAGGTCAGCTTGGTGTGGTCCCCTCAGCTGAGCAGTCAAATCGCGTATCTCGTTGGCGCGCTGAACTGGTGTGCTGGATCAAGCCTTCAATTCAAGCCTCGTAGGAATTTCAATATTAGCGACAAGGCTTGAAGATGTCTCAGAAAGGTAAAATGCCAGCGATTAAATTCTGTTTGAGGACCGAAGGGTTGCAGGATGAGTGCTGTCCCCTTTAGTAGGTAAGGTAGGGAGACAATTCGTGGACTTTATTACTCTTCAGAATCGTTCTATTGGAGGCGATCACGATCACGATCGATCAGTGGTCGATGGATAGTCAGTCATTCACAGCTTAATTGACGTAAGGTTTCCAATAATCTCGTTTCAGTCCATCATGTCAAGTTTTACGAGTAGAATCATTCAGTGCCATTCCTCGCTTATTTCCAGGGCATCGTCGGCCCATCACGTCACGAACATATGATGAATGTAACCTTGAGAAACAGCCGTCTACCGATCGTTCATCCCTCAAGTATGGCATTTCAAACCAGCCAGCGAAAATGGGCCATGACCCGATCTTTATAGACAAGGCCATTGCATATACATCCGGGGAGCTTCCAAGGTTGAACACATTTCTTCCAAGCTTCCCAGCTCCCACGTTTCCACGTTTTCACGCTTGCATCCAGTTTCGTACTCGTAGCCAACTTCACTACATGCACCTCCTGTCCCTGAACTTCACGATCTCCAGGGTACAGTTAATTCTCCTCTCCTTCCTGGCGGCTCTCATCCTCTTTCCAGCACCATTCAGTGGGCACTGACGTAGTGATCCCCATCACCATTCCTCAAATTCGTATCCACCGTCCAAAAAAGCTCGGCGCGTTCGCCCTATCCGGGCATTCTCGCCATCAACCCCTCGCCCCACCACCCGCATTCGGCGAGGCCGATACTCAAGTAGAATTGATCAGAGCGCGAAGGTTTGAAGGATGATAAGTTTAAGCTTGTGCGTCTATGCCCACCACTCACAGCTCTACATGGTAGTAAGAAGAGGATGTCAAATGAGTAAACATCCCGAGAAAGCTTCACGCAGCAGACAATAGAGATGCATGTCCGCGTCCAGGTCTGGATGCATCGAGTGCAGTCGAGCCGCAAAGGGAGAATACAAAATGCACCACTACCGAAGCAGGTCAGGAAAGTAAAGTATATCTGCAAACTTTCCCAAGCCGCAGCTTCACTCGACCTAGGCAGTTTGACAGGCCGAATCAAGCCCTTGGGAAAACTCAATTCCACACCAGTGAAATGCACCACGCGGTACAGTACTCCTACTTGCTAGTAGATAGATAACAAGGTTAAACTCTTAAGCGCCATTCAATCCTCCGCCCAATCCCACCTTCCCACAACATCTCCTTCTCCGCATTTCGAAATCCGCCGTTTCGTTACCAAACTTTGCTTGATATCAGCGTTGCATGAGGCTTTTGTTCTTTCTTTCTTCCCAGTTTTCCAACATTGAAAGTGGCTCCTTCGCTACCAAACTTACACCCCCAATCACACAAAATTGCCATCAATGCAATTTGACAAATCGCATCTGCTGCCTCGCTTTTCGAGATCTCCACATCTCAGCACATAAAAGGACAATTAAGCGCCGATTTCGTGAAGACGTCATTACATTTCTCATCCACGGAGCGATCTTATTACAAGCGATATCAGAGTTGCAGTATCATGGCGCCATCATGACATTATTTTGAGTTTCGAGGCGGAGAACAGCTGAAAAGAGAGGCCGGGACCGCCACCTTAAACGGCCCGAAATAGAGGCTTGATCCGATGCCGAGATGTGCAGGACAGAGGCGCGAGGATTGACTTCCCCGCTTTCTTCTTGTATTTTTGCGTCTTGTACCTTTGCCTCTACCCTTCCGCTGGGATTGCTACCTACACGCGATTGTTGTTCTTATGCTTTTCATCACAGAGGTGTTAATTTACCGTACCAGGCAGCTCTAGGCAAGTAAAAGTTATCCCCTAGATCTTCAGTGCACGCTGGCTAGCGGTTTTCACCCTACTGTACCATCAGACCCATCAACTCATCGATAGTTCGCTCTTGCTTTCGCATCCCATCTTATCTTATCTTTCTTTACATGTACCCCCTGCGCTACAGTACTGTACTGTAGATAACAGCCAAGATGCTCTGTCATCCTCAAAACTCTTTGATTACCGTCAAGCAATATATCCGGGGAATTTCTCATCAAGTCTAAGTACCTCATGACTAGGCCTCCTAATCACCAGCAATCGCGATTTGGGTGTGTGGGGCGTTGAGGGAGTAAGTACCAGGTACATTCGCACTTTGCTGACAAGCTTCACATCTCACAAGATCAAAACACCAGCTCATCTAATTCTCGTCTCCAAGAACGGAAAATGCGCCTATGCACCGTGCAAAGCAAGATCATGGCCTGATTGTAGATTTCGATTCATCATCATCTCCCCGCATGTCAAAATACCCGTATAACATAATCCTGTTTATCTGCCCTCATGCGGTTCGTTTATCTATCCCATGCATGGTATGTAGACATATGCATACATGCAGCGCAAGTCACCATATCACATCGTCTCCTCCCTGTATGTTATGTAGATACTGCAGTGCGCGCTCACCGACTCTTTGTCTCACTCCCCGCATGGCAAGTACCGTCTCCAAAAACCAAACCATCTCAAAGCAAATCCCGAAATTTCAAACAAGACGCGCGTAGCAATGCGAAAGCGATTGAGAAACGGTATCCTTAGTGCATAGATCGGAAAGCAAGCCTTTTCATGTACGATCCAGTAAACACAGGTAGACAAACCATGTGTAGGTATCTGGGTGTTCACTTGGTTGGTAATAGCCACTGATTTACCGAGAAGAGGGGTGAGCGGCAAAGAAGGCTTGGGGAAGTCCGGCTCACCTCAGCACCCCAATTCAAAATCAAGATCGAGATCCAGACCCAACAACCGAAACAATCCAAACAATGGCACTGTTAGATCTTCAACAAATTCCCAAGCCACCGGGAAGAGGTGAGACATTGCTTCAATAACAATGGAGACGTGGGCTCCTCAATCCCATACCTTGAATAGTGATGATGGTGCGGGAAGAAGACGGGAGTCTCCCGTCCAGAGTCGCATAAACCATGTCTGACAGCCTGGCAGGCAATCCGACCTGCAGTTATCGACCACTTCTTCAGCCCTGATGGGCTGCATGTTCCAATTCGCTTCTCGACCCAACCCGAGCAAATCGACTGGACGCGTCTTGCACGATATGGATTTTTACTGTGATGATCTCAGCCCCGTCCCTTCTGAAGACTGTAATCTCTCGAGACGCGTCGGCCCGGAGTACTCGAAGAACTGGAATCAGTTCTGGAAGCATCGCATCCCCACCATCAATTCTTTGGGACTGGGGCTTCGTTCGATAAGCGAGTGTAGTCAACAAGACCGGTCCCAAGAATTGATCTGCGTGGGTGTTCTAGAAGAATTTTTTCCCTTCTAGTCTTCTGAAGCCGTCTTCCTGGTCAGTTGATGGACTTTTAATCGGCGAGAAGGAGGAAGGTTCGAGATTCCCAGCTACCTGACCTGCATAACGTGACGTTTCGGCTTTCCAGATTTCAAGTCTATGTTGAGGCTCAGTGAATGGTGGAAAGGAGTTTAAACAAACCCATATTCTTGGAACCATATACGAAGAATACTTCTGTTGATATTCAGGATAATAAGCATGGATGGCATCTGATGTCGAGAAAGAGAAATAGCAAAGGGCGGGTATGATATCTCTTCCCCTTTTTGCTGGTGATCCAAGCTTTATTTCCGTAGATATCACGAGGAGTCGACACGCGCAAGATACCCTCGATCTTCCGAGTTCTCTTCACAGCCCTCCATTCCAGGTTTCCTTGTTGAATCCGCGAGCTGGCGAAACTCTGATGACGGGGGCGTGGGCCGAGGAAGATCTGGGACAATGGCTCTCGTCTGAATCGTGGACTGATGGTGCAATGCCCATTACGCATGGAATTCAAGAACTCAATAAGATGGGTCCAAAATTCCATTGCTATCTAAACTACCTATACTACCCACATCTTCCTTTTTCCTTTTCTTCCCCCGACTGCCTCATTCCTCGCTTAACCACAACACAACAAAACACAACACAACAAATGAGCATCTCCTAGCCCTCAAAATCCAACATCCATCAGTAGAAGTGAAAAGAGGAGGTAAACGCTCAAGCACATATATCCCATCCCCCAAGTTAAAAAGAAAAGTACAACTTGCGACCCCAAAACGAACACATTAGAATTAGAAAATTATCTCCTCTTTCCCGTTCCTCTCCATCTTCACTGCCAATTATAAGGAAATAATCAAGCAATAACCGCACCCACAATAATCATGAAAGCATAAAGGAAGACTTCATCTCCTAGTCTTGCAGCCGCGTTCATAGCTTCAATAGGCGTCGGCGACGGCGCCGGTGTTGGCATTGGCGAAATGCTCACCACGGCACTCGAGCTCGCAGCTGGAGGCGGAGACGGCACTGCTACGGGTGTCGTTCCAGTCGGCGTTGGAGCAATTGTTGGTTTATTCACAACCTCACTCTTTGGCGGCAGGATCGTGGGCGTCGGCGCTACTTTGGTAGGCGTCTCTGTCTCCTCTTCCTCGGGAACTTCGGGCGAGAGAGTAAAAAGCAGCGTCCCAAGACTGAGATGGAGTGTTTTTGTGCTAGGTGGGAGGGTTGTTGTTGTCGTTCCGGAATCCGTTTCTGTCTCTTTGCTTGTAGGACGTACAGGAGGAATTAGAACCGGGTAGGTAGTGTGGATCGGGTAGGTGGAGATGTAAGTCGATCCGACAGTGCATTTCGAGACGGTTGGAGCGCAGGATGTGACGGTGTATGTTTTCTTGGTGTAGATTGTTCTGGTGGTGTATTTGGTTGTTTTTTTGAGGGTTGTGACTGTTGGGGTTGGTTTAGGGGTTACAGGACAGATTGTTGTATAGTGGGAAGTGGTGGTTGTGACTGAGCCGACGAGACATTTTGTTTTGTCTGGGGGGCAGGAGGTTATAGTGTAGGTTTTGGTGCTGATAATGGTGGAGGTGGTGTATTTTGTTGTTTTGGAAGTTAGGGTTGGTGTGGGTTTGGGTGTGGTTACGGGACAGATGGTTGTGTAGTGGGATACGGTGGTTGTTTTGGAGCCNTAGGGACAGGATTTGACGGTTGATGGGCAGGATGAGATGTTGTATGTCTTGGTGGTTTTGACTGTTGATGTTGTATATTGGGTAGTATGTGGTGGCTTTGAGTGGCTAGGCTTCGAATGGCTTGGTTTGGTGAAGACCGGCTTGGAGAATGTCGGCTTCGAATGGCTGGGCTTCGTATGCGATGGAATTGAGAATGTCGGCTTTGTGTGACTGGGTTTGTAGGTAGGAATGCTGAAAGATGGCTTCGTCTTGCTCGATGTAGATGGAGCTTTGGATGTTGACGGCGGGCCAATCGATAGCGAGAAAGATGGTGATGTTGACACAGGAGGTGGGAGCTTGGTAGGAGTACCGAGGGATAGAGACAGGGATGGTGTTGTGAGAGGTGGAGCAGGCGCAGCGACAGTGGGCGTTCCAATCGACAGAGAGAGGCTCGGTGTCGTGACTGGAGGTGGAGGCACGGACGTCGAAGGAGGACCAAGAGAAAGCGAGAGTGAGGGCGTAGTCACCGGGGGTGGTGGAAGAGAGGTTGATGAAGGACCGAGTGAGAGTGACAGAGATGGGGTGGTGACAGGTGGCGGAATATTAGGAGTTGGAGGAGCTGGTGGTGAGATCGGAGTATCAGAAAGAGTTGGGATGGGAGGTGTCGATACTGGTGGACTTGAAGGAGTAATGCTTGGCGGTGTTGGAGATACTGGAGGAGGGCCAAGAGTGAAACTAAGTGATGGGATGCTGATCGGCGGTGCAGCAGTCGTTGAAGGAGGTGCAGGAATGCTGAACGCTGTAAGATGTTAGCATATGCCTGGAAAAATTTCCGAAAATGATCCAGCTGAATCTCACAAGGTGATTGGCCTGGAGGAACCAAAATTTGGGCAGAGGCTGGTGACCTCAAAGCCAAAAAGAGAACAAATTCAAGAACCTTCATATTTTGTTTGATGAAACAAGAGACGATTTAAAGAGATCGGACGAAGCCAAAGACTTGAAAAGGTACATGTTGAGGGAAGTCATTGTTTATAAATGAAACGATGGTGAATTTTCCTTGAACTGGTTGAATCGGGGATAAACACGGGTCGGCACTTACTTGACGAGGAAGAGCTCGAGATGGAGCTTACGACACCGCAAGTATTGATGTAGATGCTCTGCGATGAGTAGCCTCCGCAAATTTCAGTCGCGTCTCCGAAGCATTCCGAATTGCAGTAGCCGTCGAGGGATAGAGGAGTTGTGAAGGTGTTTCCACAGTAGCATCCCCATCCATCCTCCATACCAGCGTAAGAGAACCCATTCTTGGAACACACTGCTTGACAGTTCTCAACTGTAGTGTCTACCACTGTCGAGGGAGCGAACCTGTTCGTGAGTGGTCGACCATTGCTCTGGTAAAAGACACATCCGACATACGTCCAGCCGCAACCCGATGAGAGAGTTTGAGGGATTGCGGAGATGATCGACGAGAGAATACTTGAAATAATGAAGATACTAAGCTTCCATGACGAGGGGTTCATGATGGCTAGGAAAGGAATGATCAAACAGAAACGAGTGTATGGAAATGAACCGGTTAGCACAATCAAAGCATAACGTTGGGGATAGTGCTGAATATATCCTTCAAGAAAAATAAATTGTTCAGGCCAACTCAAATACACCCTGACGAGATTAACAAATACCGTATAGCTGAGCAATTACTTGCTGCTATATAATATAAAGAGACGTTGACGCCGCACAGGAAAAGATGTAAGATAGGGGCTGTGGCCTTACAGACGTCAGAGATGTGGTACAACAAGATTGTGGTGATTGGAGCCATGACAGCAAAATAGAGTATCCAACGGCATGAATTAACCTTTAGGTCAAGCCACCATACGGCATGAAATAATTCTAGGGTCACTGCAAGTCTACTGCCCGAAGATATGGTTGAGACTAAGTACATGGTAATTTAGCCAGTGTTGGTGGCCATTCATCCATATTAGACCAATCTAGCTCTCGTTGCCCTGTGAAAATCAGGAAGTGCCTTGCATATATACAGCAGTTTTCGACCCTTGAACTAACCATTGTATGGTAGCGAAAACAGGGCAAGGCTCGTAAGTAAGTGAAGTGGGCCAACTCGGACATTTACCCCGCTTCAACCGATATTGATGCTTGACGCATCCATTGACCTGCATCTCGTGCATGGACTTCAGCCTTACTAGTCGAGTAGCTCGCTGGCTGCTCTAGTCACTCAAGGATTTTACTGAGGATGCGATATTGGAGCCTGAGAGCTGTCTGTGAACGTGTGGGGTTGGCCGCGAAGCCAGTTCGCAGTGCCTGTCACTCCCCGATTGGCTTTTGAGACGAGTTCCCGCATGCAGGATTGATGGGTGTTTGTGATCAAAAGAGGGTATCCTAGACTAAGTCTGCTTTCCCTTTACGCGATCGAATACGGTCGGGAGGTCATGTCGAAGCAGCTTTCTTGGCTCTGACCACGAACAATGGATCCTCTGAAGATCCCCAGAATCCAGATTTTCCCTCTTTCAAGATGACTTCTTCGACATCCTCCCAACCTTCACTTGCCCAGAAATATCCACCCACCCACCTTCTCCGACCTTCGTCGTCCATCCTCATCCACTTCCCGACGACTTTTGTCGGGAAACATCTGTTGCTGAAAGCCATATGTGCAGTCCCTCCAACCTTCAATACCCTATTCAGTTCCTTGAATATAGAAACGGGTTGTGTGAGATAATCCACAGAGACATTACAGATAACGGTATCAACACTCTCGGCCGGGACTTCTTCCAAATTTGGGTTCTTGTTGAGGTCTTTTACGAAGCGTTTCGTAAGATGTGGATTCCTCTCCAGCTCCAGCCTGTTCATACCATACCCAATAATACTTTGTGGTTTGAAGTTCGCCGAAAGATGCGATGTCCAACTAGAGCAAAGATCCAAAATGCTGTGGTTTGGTTTGATGACCGCGTCGTAGTAGGACTTTAGTGACGCGATCGCCCCATCGTCAATATGATTGACGAAGCGCGGCTGCGAATACCAATCCACATCCGACCCCTCATCCTGCCTGCGAAGATCCTGCGGTGCATATGTGATCGTAGTAGGGTAGAGTGATCGAAGGAGGGGATTGATTTGGTGGGATGTTGAATCAGAAGCCATTGTGGAGTAGCAGGACGCGATCTGGGCCGATATGCGGGGTAAGCCTGATTCGAAGCAGTTTATTATTCGAGATCGTAGTATGGACATACCGACGCGCTTTCTTTGAAAGGATTGAAGACGACATGCTGTGGTTTGAGGGTATTGATATCAGCTGTATCAGCGCGTCATGCACCCGCTTCGATATGGGCACTAATTTTCGGTAAATTAAGCTTATCTACAGGGCGTCAACACTGAGACTTGGCTACTTGTATTTGTGGCATTGCTTCCTAATGAAGATATACAGTTATACGCGCCTTTGTATGTCTAGGGCTTTCAGGGCCTCTCTAATCCTTTGACGTTGAGCTGCCAAACACTGCAAATGATTCAATGTGATAAAGGTCCGGACAGATCTGAGAATATTCTTATAAACCATATCGACCAATCAATAAAGCTCGCATGAATTCTCATCGCCATTCAGGCATCCAGTCAATGACTCTTTCCTTATGAATAATATCCAAATGTGGTCCCCGAAGCATTTCCCTTTCAGTACTCTTTCGGCGATATCGCGTTACGCACGGAAGAATCATCGGTGACGCGATAAGACCGAACTCCCGAGCGGCTAAGTGCCATAGCGAAGCGAACCCCTTTTACCCCACCACAATACCTGCGTCAAAGAATCCTTGGGGGCTTGAGGAGGGTATATTCTCGGATTTAAGCCTTAACATACGAGCTAGAGCATCGCACAGCTGCCTGAACGATTCTGAACGACAATCCGAGGAGCGTATCCCTGCTTATGAAGCTTTCGTAAGTGCTTCTGTCGCGAGGATGAGATGAAATGCACATAGGCGGGGAGTCATGGTCTCCATCCCATGTCGCACAGGAAAATATAAGTACAGCACTGTGTCTGTCTTCACAAAGGAAGAGAGAAAACATTATTCAAAAACAAATCAAGTCCTCATGTAAAGCTCCGAAAATCTCACAGGCATCTCTAATATCAACCCCTAACACCATCAACTCAATTCAAAACATCTTCAACATGGAAGACCCGAAATTCGCCAACTTCAACGTTACCACTACTTACTACAAGATCGTCAATAATCAAGAAATTCCACTCTATGTCATCATCCCCAAAGGCGTTCACACCGGAAAGCGTCCGATTATTGTTCATTTCCACGGTGGGTATCTCATCGCTGGGCACGCTCTCTACCCAGACTGGACTGCTCAGTGGTCCTTGGATTACGCCACGCTTCACTCAGCGATTCGCATCTCAGCAAACTATCGTCTACTCCCAGAGAGTAAAGGTCTAGACATCCTTTCTGACGTTCGCGATCTGTTCACCTGGATCGAGAATGATCTCCCAGCATATCTGAAGCGAATCGGTAGCGACATCACCCCGGACTATGAGAGAGTGGCAACGTATGGGGAGAGTGCTGGCGGGTACTTGGCCATCCAATCTGGGCTGATGAGATCTGATCTTGTGAAAGCTGTCATTGCCGCATATCCAATGACTTATCTCGACAGACCTTGGTACTCCGTTGCGTCCAACGGCAAGTCTCCATTCGGCGCACCCCAGATCCCCAGAGAACCTCTCGATCAACATATCGCTAGCATGGAATCCGGCAAAATTGCTACTGGATCGTTCCCGCCGGACAGAATGCAGCTTGCGCTTCCTATCTTGCAGAACGGATTATTTCCGCAGATCATGGGCACAGATGAGTCGTTATATCCTGCCAAGGTTGTGGAAAAGATGAAGGAGGGAGAGAAAGCACCGTTTCTGTTTGTGCTGCATGGAACAGAAGACACAGCGGTTCCCTGTGAGCATTCTGTGGACTTTGTGAATGTATGGGAGGATAAGTTTGGTCGGGGAAGTGTGATTGGCAAATTTGAGAGGGGTGATCATGGACATGACGGAACTGCTACGCTTGAAACCCCGTGGTTGAAGGATGGACTGGTTGATGTTAGTAAAGTATGGATCAGGTAAATAGACACTGATCTCTCAACTGAAGATTCATTTTGGATGTTAGAAACAAGTTCAGAGTCAAAGTGGGGTCGAGTACATGAGATTATTTAAATTCATTGTGAATTTCATTCACTAAATATAATAATCTTATTTACAATCGTGTACATGTTCCCATACTGACTAAAACCAGATGTGATATATTACTTTACCAATACCAGGCGCAACCGCAACCACGAACAACACCGATACAAAATTCACTGGAACAGGAGTTGTCCGAGTCGTCTTCCAAGTCGTCAGAATCGTCCGAGCTATCAGAGTCGTTCAAGTGGTTCATGTTGTCCGAGTTGTCAGTGCTGTCAGAGCTTCCAGACTCATCAGAGTCATCTGAGTGGTCCGAGCCAAGTTCATCGCGGACGTCTTGATACTCGCTGTCGTCCTCGTCCTCCATCTCACTTTCAATGATCGGATCATGATCATTATGATCACTCCTAGCTCGCGTGTAGTGACTTGAGAAGTTCCTAGGACGTGTTTCATTGAAGTTCCATTCATGATACAAGTTCCGGATACGACTATTCTCTTCCTCGAGCTCGTCACCGTATATATCATCTTCTTCGATCCGTTGAGCCAATCTACCCTTCAACACATCGAGCCACTCCTGTTGAGTCATGTGGCGTTCATTCTCCTCGTACCATTGCCTCTCAGCTCGTGTAGACAGCGCTCTACACTCCCACGCTTCTAGTGGGGGATCGCGTTCGATCGGGACTTGGCGACCGCCATCCTGCCGACACTCGTCAATAAGATGACGTGCTTGGTCTAAGACTGTTGTAGTGGTATTGCTCTGTTCCTCAGTAAGTGTTGATTCCGTTGCAATGGCAGCTCTAAGAACTCGTCTTTGCGGGCGGCAAATACAGAGGACTGCGAGTCGCACCTGTTCCGAGCAAGATCTTTCCGCTTCAACTATCAATAGCTCTAACAACAAGCTTACTGCGCGCGGATCTTGATGATCCATACCCTCAATTGTATCCCACTCTCGCGATAGACCATAAAGTTCTCTCCTGTCAGCCTCAATACGTGCTTCTCTGTGTGCCATGGAAGTAGGCCAAGTCCTCGAGTGTGTGGTATTCATCACGGCTGTGTACCTCCTGAAACAAATTGCGTAGTTCCAGTTAATATCATCGTCTACGTTGAACAACAAAACAAAGCTGTTCTGAGATCTTTGCTATGTTGGGAGTTCGAACTGGTCAGGTCTAGATCTGACAGTGTCGCACAGTGCCTGGAGTTCGGTCCTTTCCGTTTCGGCTCCCGTGTTCGCGAAGTAGGTCGCGTATCTTTCAACATGCTGTAACATCATTAGATTAATCTCGTCTTCATCTATGCTGCCGTCACTAAAGACCAATGATGAGGTTTGATAGCTGGCCACAGCCCAGTCTAGAAATGCTAATACTCTGGGAGGGGTTACTTGTGGTTGAGAAGCCATGGCGCTGTATATCTTACATGCATGGACTGTAGTTTTGGAAGACAATGCATCGTGTTTCGATTAGCCGCAGCTGCACTTAAGTATCAGGAAGAACAGCATTCGTTTCGTGCCAAACCTTTGTTCGCGCTGGGTCTTAAAGGACCTTCATACTTACAATGGAATTTGGTACTAATCCCAGTGAGTGTGGTTCAAGGCAGTTTCAACAAGAAGGACATGTCTTTGTTTACTCTCAACTGCTTTTTTATGCGAACAATGGACATTACTTCGAATACATGCACCGGCTCAAGCTTTGAGGCAGCCCCAGCCCGTACCAGCTGTCAATCGATCTTTGACAGCTTGCTACTATGATCCACCTTTATCGCTAAGGAGTCCCTGCATAACGAGCTGCACCATACGGCGAGACGGAAATATAGCTTTAGAATAATGATATATCAAGTCTATCTCGTTGGTACTAAAAGAACACCTTTTAGTCTTGTCGATCCGTCGCGAAACCACTTGGCAAAAGCAGATCTTACTAAATGCTGTAATTACTCATGCTGCCAGTTGTGTCAATGAACTCTAGCACATTTCACCTTCCTTGCCTTCTTGAAGCGCGACCGTCAGACGCCTTGTTTATATTGGAGCGCTCGGAGGAAGGGCCAAAAGTAGAAGGCTCCAATGAAGACAGAAATGGAGTCTGAGACAGCCTAGAATGCTGGTACTTACTAATACACTCCACCTGAGTTACAGGCTCCCTAGTTCATGCACTTAACCACAATACTGAGGGTGTTGACACGTGTGTGAGGTGGGAGTAACTGAAGTCCCAGCGCAAGACAACCCTCCCCGGCGTGCTTCACAATCCTGTTCTCCAGAATCAAGATCGGCCATCTCACGACTCAGCTTCTTGATATCTGGGTCAATCAGCCCAGCATGTACGCAAGCTACGCAGCATACCCCCCAATTAACGAGGAAGAGGAGATCCGGCTTCTGACAGTCGTCCCAGAGAGTGGAATTGCAGCATCAAAGGCTCGTTTACAGCCGCGAGCCTTCTGGCAGACCCACTACCAGCATATGCTGCACTCTCGTACGTTTGGGGCTATCCCACCACAAATGCCGTGATCAATATCGATGATCAAAGTTTCCATGTGTCGCAAAGTCTGCATGGCGCGCTCCGTCGCTTGAGATGGCACGCACATCGTGCTGGCTAACCAGTCACCATCTGGGCCGATGGTATTTGTATAAATCAGACTAATGAGAAGGAGAAAGGTCGTCAAGTCCAGTTGATGCGAAAGGTGTGTTCCAGATCCCAGCATGTCCTTGTCTGGCTTGGAGAAGATCCAGGAATTAACGAGGCGGTCTGTTGGCCGTCTGGAAACCACTACCTGGGATACAGTTTTCTATCCCCTCTCTCCGTTGTTTCACAGAACCCATCCGAGGATTATAATTTTCTGTCCACTGTTTCAATGGCATGTGCCATGCTTATAAATCAAATCTCAGAAGGGGAGCACATGACAGCAATTGAGCCCTTCAACAGCGACATTAAAAATACATTCTTTAGAAAGCCTACGGGATTTTTAACTAATCAAATCAATCAATTCTTTATTTAATCCAAACTACGTTTTTCTACATCTAATCAAATATTTATACAATTAAGCTAGTTAATTGAATGAGGAATTCTATGATCCGGGAAAGATGGAGGATGCCTGTTCTGTGTTTACTCAAATAAATGCATTACCTCTCGGCTTGCCTTCATCATCTGCGCTCAAAAGCGATACTGAATTAGTGACTAGTGGCTTAACTTTGAACTCCCGAGAATAAACAAGGGGCTCGGCTCGGCATCTTTATCGGTTGGGTGGTTTCTTTGATAAGCCGGTCATTTCAGGCTCTTTGTGGTTTAGCGCCCATATTTATAGTTTACAGTACCTGCTCACGACTCTCCCCCAGCTTTTGCGACTTCCATGAGGTCTGCCACTCTTACTCATGCAACGTCCACCTTTTCAACACACACTTTCCCACCCTACGCCTGTTATGCGTGGTGCCGGTAGATGTTTACAACGGGCGAAACACCCTTCACGCCAGAGCAAGATCCTCGCCGCCACGCAAGTCTTGGAGGCTGACAGTTGATTCCCTACTCATTCATCCGTTCCAGTGCATCCAATATCCTTCTACGGTACCACAAACTGCTACTCATATTATTCATGAAACATGAGGACTGATGTGTCTTGTGATCGTTGCCACCGTATCAAAGCCAAATGTGTATTCACGCCCGGCATTTCAAGCTGTGGTCGTTGCAGTCGACTGCAACACAACTGCACCAAAGCACGGGTTTTTGCACAGCGAGGCCGACGGCGCAAGGATGACAAATTTCTGTTGTCGAAAGGCAAGTCTGACGCCTTTTTCTGGGTTGACAACGCAAGTTATCCCAACCAAATTATCACGAATCATTACGAGCGACCCAAGGAGACAGCACAAAACTCCCAGGGCGATCTTGTAACTATCTCTCGTCTAATCCAATTTCCTCCTCCAGAAGATCAACTGCTAGAGACTCTCTGGTCGCATCACTTCGTCTCGGACTTTGTGATTGGACCTAGCTTCGCTCGATTCTTCCAGGACATGCTCCGAAGGAGCTTTGCGAACAGTCCGGAGGTCTTGCGGGATACTCACCTTGCTACAGCCGCAGCATTTTTGCAGACACAGCGTGGTGGGACCGGAAATGAATCACTCAATCTCAATAGGACGAGCATGTCAATAGAACGCCTACGCTGCTTTCGAGCCACGGATCGCTCTCAACTAGCCCTTCTAAGTGGGCTCGGTTTGAGCATCGTTACGTTCGAGATTCTCATAGCAAGCGCTGCGTCACACGCTATTGTGGCGCACACCCTCCTTTCACTGAAGCCCTGGATTCCAGTCCCAACCAGAGACCCAGAATTAGACTTCAACCTTAACGCCTTAATACTCCTGGACACGGTCAACTGTCTCATGTACCGTGAGGTCCCAATCATACGGTACGAGCCAACCGACGAGATCCGTATTGACCGCTCTGTTGGAATATGCTGCGACTTCCTCCCAATAATGTATGACGCGTGCCTAGTCTCACACAAGAGATATCGTGCGACTGAACTCGATCAGCTCCAGAGTGTCTTTAGCTGGTCTGGCATCAAGTTAAAGATCCAGGAATGGAGCCCTGTCGAGCCATCCGGATTTATCGAAATGTATCAGGACAATGAAATTGTGGCGATGCGCACACAAGCTAGTATATATCAAAACGCTGTCCTTCTTCTCATCCACCGAATGCAACATCCCTACGGGGGGATTGATGAGGTGGGAATGTCGTGGTCCAAGTGCATTTTGTCAAGCCTCGAAACATGTTTTCGCGTCACAGGAAGCTACCCACTACCGACTTTCTTCCCATTGTTAGTTGCTTCACTCGAGGTGACTGATCATCCTACCAGACAAGACATTATGGGAGCCATCGAGACCCGTTTTCAGCTGGTCTTTTGCCAATTTCTGATGAAGATGAAGCGCTTTCTCCAATATGTTTGGGAAGCCAGGGACTCTGGATGTTTCTTGTCTTGGGAACAGATCATTCATGCGACGCCAAAGATGTTTTTCTTACCATGATCTATGTACAAATATCACAAGAGAGGATGGGCGTCCAAAGCCACTGCTCCGGACCCTACCAGAATCGGATGTATCTCCTCTGCAACTGCCAGCAACCTTTCGTCCTCGAATCGCCTCCCGATCAACTGGACTGCCAATGGTAACCCATCAAATGCTTCTGGGTCATAGATATTTTGGATCTTCGCGTCAAGCTCATTGTACGGAGTGACTTCTTCCTTCAGATCGAGATTCTTGTCGGAGAACATATTGAGTGGTAAGGTGATAGCTGGCCAGTCAATGGCATTGAACATGGATGTGTATGTCGTATCGGTCCACTCGTCAAAAGGCAAGGCTGTATGTGGCGCTGCAACCCAAAGAAGCGCATCAATGGCCTTGCCACTAGCCATCCAGGCAATGGTCATTTCGTACGCCAGACGACCGATTCGCTTGTTCAGGTCGTGGAGGTATTCGACCGTCAATGGTGGATCCGGCTTTGCTGGAATCATGATGCCAGTGTTGAGCACGGATTGTGTGTAAGGCTCGTTTTCAAGATACCGCCGTAGGTTATACAAACCCTGGATCTCAAGCCATTCTCTACCGGTTTCCCAGACATGACTGACGTCGGGCGCGTTGAAGTCCACCAATTCAATTCCTGCCCGTCGAAGCCTATCTTGAGCGACTAGAAAACCTCGTTTGACTGGCGCGTGCAAATGGAGATAAGCATTGGGGGCATCCATTTTCCAGACACCGATACGAGGTCGAGCTATAGTGATCCCCAACCAAGGACTAGGGTAGATGAATGGATCGACTTCCCATAGCTTCTGGTCGCAGACTAGCTTACTGGCGACTCGCATGTCCCTCACAGACCGGCCCATAAAACCAAAAACAGGAACAGGTCCGAGGATAGTGATCCCAATGATACCATCACCGAACATGGCTCTGCCGTCAGTGGGAAGCCTGTATCCGCTGGGCTTGTATCCAACAATGCCGCTTGCTGCTGCTGGCATTCGGATCGACCCAGCACCATCCGATCCCAATCCCAGAAGAGAGCCGCCCATGGAAATCAAAGCGCCCTCACCACCTGACGAGCCGCTCGCTCCGAATGAGCTGTTGTATGGATTCAGAGTCCTTCCGAACACCTGGTTGATGCTGTCCGCTGTGAGACATGTCTGAGGGACATTCGTTTTGGCAATGACGATTGCACCGTTGTCGATCAGTACCTGCACGAGCTTACTATTGTCCTTGGCAGGGTCGAAGCATAAAGACGATATTCCTGCGGATGAATCGAGGCCCTTCACATCCATGTGGTCCTTGACACTTAACGGGAGGCCATGAAATGGTCCGAAGAGCTGGCCAGTCCGTTTGAAATGCTCATCCAGTTCTTTCGCCCTCTGAATTGCCTCAGTGAAGGTGATTTCAGTCAGGCAGTTTGTTGCGGCTTGAGCAATAGCAGCACGCTTGCAGAATGCGGTAATGAGCTGTTCGGTGGTGACATTTCCCGATGAAATGAGCTCCAAAGTAGTTGTAGCATCCTTGTCTGGATTGGTCCACTCGATTTCTTCAGCACTCATGAGCCCGCTGTCTTCAATGACATCGAGAGGTCTGAATACGCCAGTTGGCGTTGGAATCTTCCACTCTCTGGGAATTCGAGATTGCTGTTCTTCGCGTTTCTTCTGGGCAATCTGCACCCAGGTATCCGTAGCGACGGTTTCCGAAATCGACATCGTGAACAGTGTGCCACACAGTTGATAGACAAGACACGAAAGGTGATGGGTATTTCAGCTTACGTGGGTATTCGTTGCTTGAAAACGAGATTGGAATCATTTCAGGACCAGGACTTTATGTACATTCTTGTAGCAAGTCTACAAATGAAATCTGGCTTATCTGTATATGCGGCAAAGTTCCGTCGTCGTCAGGGTAGACAATATAATGTCATATTCAGTCTAAGCTATAATGGGCTTCAATTCGCCGTTCCGGAGTGCATTCCAGGTACACGGCTTCTACCCCGCACTGCCCTGGCAAATGTATCTAAGCCTGGATCCTCGTTTATCAACAAATCTACGCCACATTCGATGCACAGCTCAACGATATCGCTGTAGCTTCCAGATAATGTTGGTGCACCTTACCTCTGTAGGCCATAAAGTGCCGGTCAATCAACGGGTATCTTTGCCGGGTAACTTCCAAACCTTATCGCTATCGAGAACTCCTCCCAAACTTGCTTACATCTCACCACCTGCATGACAAGAACAATGAACCCGATCATTAGAAAGATATGCACACCTATGTTCATTGTTCATCAGCAGCCGATTGTACAAGCCGCTTTCAGGTCCTCTGTTCATCAGTTCCGAGGCGATTCCGCTTGTCGAGTTCCTGTCGCCGTTGCTAGCATTCTACACGGGAAAAACAATTGAAGGATATAAAGGCAGTGCATGTCCCGACGATAGTCCATACCCAAAACCAGACTATTCAGTATCCTAGCTCGGCTCCTAAGCTTGTTCTGTCTTCTCAACTGATTGCTTCTATACAATGGAGGGAAAGACATCCCCCCTCCAGCACTCTGCTACCCGAACGCAGTCACCGCCCCCAGATACCCGATTCGAAGAGTATCCTGGAACTCGCCTTCTTGTCGACAGACAACATCTACTGAGCTCTGAGCATGAGGGCCATGACTTCGTTCTCATCCCGCAGCCTTCTGACAGCCCCGATGACCCTTTACGATGGTCATCACTGCGCAAGTACATATCTCTAGGCATAGTCTGCTTGTATTCTTTTATGGTTGCCGCCCTTACTTTAACGGGTGGTCTTCTATACGGAGCATTGATTGCTGAATTCGGCGCAACTGTTGCATATCTTAACGTTGGTACTGCTGTTGGCCTGCTCTTTATTGGGATTAGTAACTTGTTCTGGAGCCCACTGGTAAGTCCGCAACTCCCTAGCTAGATGAACACGAACAGCGGTTCTGACATATCTTGTTCTTGAAGGCGATGAAGTTTGGACGTCGTCCTGTATATCTCCTATCCGCAATGCTGACTGTTGCTTCTCAAATTACGTAGTAAGCCTATGCTACATCGAAATCCGTTTACAACGGGTCACGCTTTCTGATGGGTATCGCTGCTGGTCCTTTCGAGCAACTCCCTGCCGTAACCGTCGATGATCAATTCTTCGTTCACCATAGGGGACTTGGCTTATCATGGTATCTGCTCGGTGCTACTACTGGGTAAGCGGACTCGGACAGTACTACCATGCGTGTTCCACTGCTAACCAACTTATAGATCATTCCTAGGTCCAATTGCTACCGGCTTCGTCATACAGTCGATGGGCTGGCGATGGGTGCTTCGATTCTATGCTATTTTCATGGGAATGATTGCTGTCATCATATTTTTCGGGCTTGAAGAGACGGGCTTCGACCGACAAGCGCACACCTTTGGCAACACGGCATACGAGCAACCTTCTCCAAGATCCCAGAAGAGTTATTGGGCAAAGCTTCGACTTCTCACCGTACTTCCAACGGAAAAGTCACTTTTGATGACTACACTGGAGCCATGTGCAATGTTGCTGCACCCTATTGTCATATGGTCTGGATGTGTCTACGGTTTTGCAATCGCATGGCTTGTGGTCATGTCCACTTCTGCCAACATCGTATTTCAAAATCCTGCGTTTGGCTACAATTTCTCATCTACCGCCATGGGACTGACAAATATTTCTCCTCTCATCGGCGGGGTTGTCTTCCTCTACGCCGGCGGTGCCGGTACCGATCGTTTCATGGTCTGGCAAGCCAGGAGAAACAATGGCGTTATGGAACCTGAGTCCCGAATCTACTCTGTTTTTATCGGAGGGCCCATCATGGCTGCTGGTTTATTTCTTTATGGCCCTGGAGCTGCAGCAGGTCTTCATTGGATTGCACCTGTGTTTGGTATGGGCTTGATTGGAGCTGGGATCCCAATCGCAGGGGAAGTTGCGCTTGGTTACGTTACAGAAGCCTACCCAAGTCGACCAGGTCCAGCATCTGCCGCGGTCATTACCATACGCAACGTCATCGCTTGTGCTATGGTGTTTGCTAGCGATCCGTGGATCATCCATAATGGGCTTCGAGACACTTTCCTTACTATGGGTTTCCTGTGCTTGGCAGTTTTCTTGTCGGGTATTCTCATGATCTGGAAGGGCAAGGGATGTAGGAAGCGATCAGTGAAGTCGCATAAGTAGACTATAACTATAAAGAAGCGCCGATATGAGAGAAGGTTGTTGCTGGGTGTGGAACAGGGGCCATCTCAGTAATCTGTAGAATTTACATGGCGACGAGGTTTGAGAAAGTCCCGGGGTCTAACCATTTCCGTACTGTTGCACTTTCAGGATCGTGATCCGTTTTGATAATCTTCGGTTTCGCTACTGGAGGGAACTAAGTAGGTCCTCTGGAACCAGTACTCTTGGAATCTGAGTATACCGGAGAAGTGGGGGTTCGTGGCGTTGGGCAAGTTGCTAAGAAGCTTGTATGGAGGAGATATTGATTGTGACAACAATCTGCGGGTAATACTGATCCAGGCCGATGGGGTATTACTGACTGACTGGAGCGCGATGTTGAGCCGATATCGAGATTGAATCGAGGTCGAAAATAAAGTCGAGATTGAGTATGGAGTTGTCGTCGCAGTCGAGGTGGCGATCAGGTCGCTGCTTGAGCATCAGGTCGATGTCGTAGACCAAGCTTGGCAACTCAAGGTGATTCGGAGGGGTTCACTTTGTCTGTTGATTCCTACATCTCGGAGCACTAGCACCCACGAAAGATCATTGAAAGCGACTCACTCTTTGAAGCTGGTCGGGAGGAAATGCTACAACCTGGACAAGGGAAAAAATTCACGTACAGGAATATATGCAACATTGAGTATAAAACAGCGACTTCTGTCTTCGAGCATAGCCAAAGTTATGCTGGATGCTTTTAGCAATATTTATTCAGAGAATACTATTATTCCATTTAGTGTGAACCGAACCTCGAATTGCAAGGCCAGTAAATATGTCGCAAACTCCCTGTACACCCCAAGTATCCAAGCTAACCCATATGCAAATTGGGGGGTATCTGATAACTTTCCCTGAACGCCATATCTAATGTATGCCCCTTGCTATAACCATCTACCATAGAAGCAATTTGTGTTCTTCTTCCATAACGCGGACGAGGAGACAATCCGTCTCCGGGTCTTCGAGTGTTCGCATCATGGAATTCAGGGTCTTCGTGAAGGCTCGCGCATAGGCAATCTCTGCATGTTTCCTCTTTTCTCTCGCAGACAGAGTCCGGAACCGCATATCAGTATCCCTGCAAGCCTTCTCCGGACTTCTCTTATTATGGAAGACAACCGACAGCTCTACCCACGACTGCAAACCTTCTTCATGACCCATTGTACTTCGCTCATGTGCCCTTCGATTGGTATCTCGCATGCCAGGCTTTTCCGCATTGCAAGCTTCTGGATCTTGCTTGCGGAGGGGCTGTCGATGAATCGGGCAAATTTGCCTTCTTTGTCCTCGTAATCAATCAAATATACAACATCTTTGTTAAAGTCGATGTATGTTCCGAAGTCGAACGTAAGACATTTGCGGGAGGGGTGGTTGAGATAAATGTTCCGAGCTTCGTGGCAGGTACGAAGGAGCGGCGAGACAGGCTGGTTGGATGTGAATCTTCCCCCGCGTTCGTCAACGCAGTATACAGTCGATGGAGTCTGATCGAGACCAAAGGCAATCTTCCATATTGCGATACGAATTTCGGCTGGTAGATGGGAGAACTTGTAGAACTCGTTGGTTGGGGCATGGAATCGCTGTGCTGCGTGTAGGCTCCGGAAGCTGATTTTCAGGGCTTCTTCAAGGAGACAACGCAATTGTTCTTTCAATCCGAAGGAATGTTCCTTCTGAAAGTCATCCTTTGGCCATCCAAGTTTGTCCAGCATCTGATCAAGGTACTCGTCCAGTAATTCCTCGCGATTGGATTCCAAAGGTGACGTGCAACATGCTGTTCTGATTATTTTGATTTCCACGGTCGTATGGAAAGCATCCGCGCAATCGAGGGAGGTGGAACTCAGCGCCGCCACGAATTGGTTGTTGACGGCCTTAGAAGTTCAAGAAAGCTTGTCCAAGGCGAAGCAAGCGAGCTCCTGGCCTAAATGTAAATAAGAAAGAAGGTCCAATTCTTCTAGACGATTTCATCCTGAAGAGAAATGACTCAAAATATATGTTGTGCGTCAGATTTTCAGCTCAGACAATCCAACATCTGACTTGGTCAATAGTCTTCATCTACCATTCTTCTCAATGTTGCTCAATGTTGCTGGCTACCCTACATTACCCGCGTTTACAGTACATTGGCAGACTCGTTGCTGTCACTACTCAGGGCAATCAGGCCCGCTCTCTGACGGCCACGAATAAAACCAAACATACTTGCCATCTGTCTCAAGACAGCAATACAATGGCTTCATGGGCAGAGAAAAGCTAGTATTCACCTTATGCAACATCAGGCGCACCATGAATTTGTAGTTGTGAGTCTTGTTATTTCTCAGCTGCAGTCAGTGTAATACTTGCGAAGTAGAAGCTCCATTAAAAAGTCTCAGATTCGCCCTAATCGGCAAAACAAGTCACTCAACAGCAACCGCACAGAGTCTTCCATGGAGCCACCATCAAGCACACGGTATTTCTACGAGGACGAAATTAGAAGTGCCGGCTGTGCGTCGATGACCAATGAATATAGTAAGACTTACCTTGGAAGAGCGGAAGTGCGTGAGTCGGAACATGTCCTGCCGTTTTTACCAAGAACGTTGTCAAACTTGACCTCGCTGCCAGTCTGCCTATTCCATTTGAATCAAAAATTCACCCAGTGACTGAGCACGAAAGCAAGGAAAGTTCATCCCTCTATGCCCCTGACCATAGACAGAAATATAAGGCGTTCCCTTGAAAAGTTCATTCACGAATGTCGAGCAGGAGAATGTTCAAAGATACGCAAGGGCGAACGCTAGTTCAAGGGGAGACCGGATACGAGAATAGTGTCGTCGATAAGAAGTTTGCTGCCAATGAGCAAGCAAATTCCTCGCTTTCTTCCGCCGCACTTAACTCTCCAGAAAGCCAAGGCTGGGATGATTTGAAATATTCCTAGAAAAGTCATCATGGCATAGTACAAGACACTAACTCAAAGCACAAACTCTCACGACACCTCGCAGTCAATGACTTTCCATTCGACACATGGTCAGTACAATTGGTAAAGAATTTGAACATGCAGACCGTGCGGAACGCCATTTCCAAAACATGTATACTTATGCCTCACATTTCCCCACTTAGTTTCATTCAATGGTGTGTATTGATGCTGATTCACAACACGTCTCACTTCATCCTTTCACTTGAGCTTCTTTCCACTGAACCATTGATCGCGAAGTTCCCCGGCGCACCCAAACACTATACCCACCGGATATCTGGTGTAATATATATTCCACTCACCCTCACTTGACTTACCCACATTAACGAAATCGACTACGAACTAGTGGTTCACCATGTGGAGCCGGCCTTGGGTGCCCAGAACTGTGTAGCAAAGGTAGAAACTGAGCATCGTCTCTCCAATGTGAAGGGCTGTTTAAGTAATAGAGATCACTGGTCACTTGTCACCAGACGTCTACCATTCATACCGTTCATTCCAAGTGAATCTAATCTTTGGCAATTGCAATTTAATATCTTACATTGATAACAGAAGTGTGTTGATGAGGATGACAACAACAAGAACACCATGGCAGATAACGCAGATACTTTAGTACCTCCGAGTCCGAGAGTCCTGATATCAACAGTGACGAAGTACACTCGCTGATTCGCAGAAAGATGATGTCCTGGAAAATTGTCATAAATATGGACGGCAAAGTTTAGACTCAACAATAACTAGATTGTCAAGATTGGGCTGAAGAGTCATGAGGAAGAAGAATCCGTGGGAGAAGACTGAAGTATTTATACTCATGGACTGCAAGTCGCGGAAAGCTCGTTGGTTAATCCCTGGGACAAGGCTGGACGTTGGTTTAGGAAGGATTGGGGAGGTCCCTGGAATTGATTGGGGTGAATTGAGATTGAGAGTTTGGAGGTTTTGGGATGAGAAAACAGGACATTCTTCCAGTAGTTTTGGTTCTTCACTTTCTACAATCTATTCTAGGAGTCTAATAGTCCACAACAGACCCGGAGACTTGCAATCCGTTCCATCTATAAAACTAACGCCAGGCCTGCGCCGTTTTCAAACCACGCAACGCAAATAATGCTTCCAACACAGCTACCTGCAAAGCAATGCTCATGCGCAAATCATAAATCATAAACCATCAAACCACACCTCCCTAACTCACAACCTCTCCTTTCCTTCTCTCTCATTCAAAACCTCATTCCCAAGAACCGCCTGACTCGGCTCCTTGACCTCACTCCTCTCCACCTCCCCCTTCGGCCCATTCTTCACCTTCCCCTCCTCCTTCACCACCTCCTCCCCATCACCCTCCTCCTCATTCACATCAGTACTAATCCAATGCCACCTCCTAACCTCCCTTCCCTTCCCAAGAATCTTCTCATCATGCCCAGTCTCCACGCCCTTCTCCTCCTCCAACTCCATATCCTCAGCCGACGTCCTCGACACCTCAATCTCTTGATTCCGCAGAACCTGTAGTATGGCACGGACATTAAGTTTCATGACTCGTTCAGGCTCTTCAGATCCGAAGATACGTTTCGTGACCCAGGGGAAGAGCACGCCGAAGTCGGACTGCGAGAGATGTGCGGATGCGTCGGCGTAGAAGAAATTAGGTTGGGTCCAGCTTTCGTTGGTGGATGATGAGGGTTTGGCGTAATTGTACTCGTCGGAGCTAGGATCGGGGGACATGAGGCGCTTGGTGGCTTTGAGATGGACGCGCCATTTGAAGAATGCTTGGGATTCGACGGCGAGGAGAGAGGATCCGCCCGGGCCGCCCGGAGTGTAGCAAGGGAATGGCAGGTTCCAGAGCCAGCGAGTTGAGGCGGCGCGGAGAGGGAGACACCATACGTCGAGGAGGATGAGGGGAGTTTGAGGGGTTATTTGGGTGAGGAGGGGAGAGCGGGAAGTAGGCGTGAAGAGGGGCTCGTAGTCTTTTGGTGCTTCGGCGTTGCGGGGGGAGTAAAAGGTAGATTTCACGAATTGGGCGACAGTTGCTGCGCCGAATGAATGGCCCGCAAATGCTATCTTGCCGGGCGTATGTACGTCCATTGTGTCTTTAAATGGCGTGAGAGGTGTGGATGAGCTGTTGAGGTTCGAGAGTTCAGCGCCTTGGTCTAACTTCAAAAGACTGTCGTGGATGATGCCCAATTCCCACAATCGTACTCTCAGTTGAGCGTTCCTGCCTGCTTCTACCTCTGGACTCGGTGTATGGGACATCTTCATGTAATCTATTGTTCGTCTTGCTTTTCTTGCTGCGGACTTTTCCGTGACGGAGTTATTCGAGGGCACGTCGCGGATGTATGATATAGGTGTTGATCCATCACGGTGCTCTGGAGCAATCACGATCATGCCATGACTTGCAATGGATCCTACGAGATGCGAGTATGCATTCCTGGATCCTCCAAGTCCGTGTGAGAAGACCATAACCGGCCATCGTTTGTTTGTGGTATTGGGTGGGAGGAGAGGGGCATTCTTGCGAACGGGGATCGAGATGTAATACAGCAGGCGAGGAAAATATCTGCTGAATGTTAGCAGAAGCTCAAATAGAAAAGATTCAGAAATAATTACGAGATGAACTCTGCCAGCGCTGATCCAGCTCCCAAAAACCTTGTGTACGCAGAGACATAGCCTTGTTGAGGGTTTGGGATCCAATTGACGCTCTTGCCCTTTGATTCTGGCTCACAGGGATAAAATATTCTGTATTGGACCGTAGAGATGTGATCTTCTGGCGCAGGGCTTGGTGATTCCAGCTCAGAGATGGGCAATTCTACGTCTATTGTGCCAACTTTGTAAGGGCCGGTATACTCGGGGAATCCTGGAACAGGACTCAAACGCGAGAAATAGGAGGTCATCGCGACAGTGTTGTGATTGTCAACAGCTCAGATCAATTGTATCGTGAACAATGCGTGTATGGGGAGAGTTCAACTGGTGCTGGGGCGATGTGTGGATGTTTGTAAAAGAAAACAAAAAAGAGGGAGAGAAAAGCATGACGGAGAAGAAAAGATAAGAAAGGAGCCTCGGCCTTTCCAGTGCGGTTTCAGCTGCGCAATGGGATTTGTTCGCGTGCCCCTGCTCCTCTTCCGTCATTCTGCCAAGTCTTATCCCTGTCTCGAAGTGGCGCAGATACGAAAGAGACCTAAAATTGGTTTAGCGTGTCGGCATGCAAGCCACATCGGATCTTCTTGTTTCCGCTCCGATGCTCAATTGTCTCTCAGCTTCTCTTGTCTCTTTTCCTCTACTCAGTCATCAACAACATCAACGTCGAGCTTCGTCGCGCGCATGGCAGATGAGTATCATGACGTTCGTTTGTTTGGATTTGAACTTATATAACCTTCAAAATGACTACATATAAGCAGATCACACGACCTGCTTGCTAGCCACAAGTCCCATCGGATGATCGGCCGCTGCTGCATTGCTACGGACTAGCAAATTCTGATGCATCTAGACCAAAGAAATTTCAACACCATCTGCAGAGGACTTCAAAGTTGAGGGAACTATGCGGCGAAGAACAACATCGCCGCAGATTTGATATTGCTCATTCTATTATCACTTGACATTCTGCAAAGGACCTCGATCTCTGATGCTGTTGCACAATTCACAGACTCCTTGAAGACAGAGGATCAGGAAGTGGGGTAATCAGATTTGTACCTGCAGTACAGTGCAAGTTCACGCTCACGTGCTATGCCATATGCTATACCTGTTCGAGTCTATTGTTGTCCGAGGTTCCTTGTCATTTTGACAGTTCGAAATTCTTTCGATATTTGAGGCTCAGCATTGGATTTTGAGATTTGAGAAGAACTCGCGTCTTGAAGTTCATGGACAAGATTCAAGAAGTAGATGCAGCCTATCGCTGCGGCGTACAAGTACATTTGGGATGCAAAAGACGAGCAGGTTCATCGAAACCTCGTTTTGATGAGACACCCGGAGCTCAGCTCTGAAATTTGTCTGGAAAGGAGATTCCTCAACTGCATTTTTTGTCGTTTGTCGCAAGCTGTTCATGCATATTCGCTGGCGAGTAGATAGTCCAATGCGATTGGGCAATTCATCACTTCACTATTTTCTCCTCCAAGTCATTTTTTAAGCGGAAATTTAGACCGGAATGTGACTTCTCCACCCTCTTTTTTGCAATCACCGGTAACTAGAGCCATCATTTGACTTTTCGGAACACCTTCCAACCTCTCCATTATCATGCGCCGAGCTTAGACACTCGATCCAGACCTGCCTTACATTACAAGAAGCTATGTTCCCTCTTATCTTTGAGTACTTTGAGGCTTCCGCACCCTTGTCGCACGAATGCACGCTCAGTATATTTTGGAGTGGACGAAATCCGACGTTTAAAGTTCAGACGAAGCGTCCACAGACAACAACGCCGTCTACCGAGGCCCGATCCATCTCTGTGCTCTCACAATACCACAGCTCAACATTTGATCGCGAATCACAGACCTCGTCTGATCTTCATACTTCTCACTCCAGACAATAGAAACTCTATGTCTTCAAATCGCAGGGTCTGGCTTACCGGTGCCGGGTTGTTTACGCGCATTCGCTGGGCGACTAGTTTCATACTCGAATGGTTCGACAGATCGGCTAGGGTGTAGCCGAGCGGGAAACATCGACGTCTATTGGGCGCGCTGGAGAGATAGACTGCGTAGTTGGCTCTGAAGTGCGAACGCAAAAGCATCTGGATTCAATGTGTCTGCTCAGCATCTTACAACTACTGTAATATCCCTGACCGTGACTGGATATACTTTTCACCAAACGATATGGCATTATGCTCGAGGACTATAGAGTTCATAGCTTCTTTCAACGCGGACGTATGCCTGCGTCGAGGGTAACACGGGTTCTCTATGCTCAATCAGCAGGTGCAATGTTGCACTCAGTCATTATCATCTTTCGGGAACGAAATTCAAGAGCTTGTTATCGTTCTTCTTTCGCTCTATTGTACTCTATTCGGCCAGCTGTACCATGCTTTCGTTTCGTCTCGCAGCCTTCTTTGCTTTTTAAACATTGAAACAACTATCGTTCTCCCCCAATCGGCACGTTTTAACGTACACCTACCAATCAGAACACATCGCACAATCTTAGAACCACGAACGCGAACGCAAATGCACGTGCTTCTATATATGCTTTTTGGCACTCAGACACTATATCATGCCAGGTCAAGCGTTGCATGCGGAGTTCGTTAATGCACAAATATCCCCCACATCACTGTGCATCATGTGTTTCGTGGGATGTTTCCAGGAGCTAACTAAGCTCCGTCCATATCTACACAGAATTCCCTTGTCGGAGGGATGGAAGTCTGGAGTTTTCATCTCTTCACGGTCTCTTACTCATGACCACTCGTCTGTTCGAAGGACGCAGGCACGTCCACCTGCGACTTTGGACTGTCTGTCCTGTTGATCAGGCTTGAGCTGCTCGCCACACTCCTTCAAGATTCAGTCAGAGTACACTACATATTTGGTGTCAGCTTCGTTAACATGGAAACATGGCGGACATACACCGCAATGGATTTAATCGGGACATGAGCTGTCAGTGGAAAGCTGGTGCCCCGAATGGAGACTCCATTGCAGGACTCCTTGAAGGTCTACAAAGCGCGGCGTCCGCGGTCCTCGCTTGCAGCGATCGGGGGAACCAATCCAAAACACAAACATCTGCTCCCGCATCCATCAAGTCGACACGCCCAACTCCATCCACTCCTTCCTCCACAAAGGCATCAAATGGTGCCGGCCGGCCATCTGTCCAACCACTAGCTTCGCCGGCAGCTTCGAGGACTTCGGGACCAGCACAAGCCACTCCTTCGCCTGCAGCTCAGACAGCGAAGTCTAATGCCACGATATTACACCCCTCTGTATTGTCAACACAAAGTTCGAGGACCACACTCGCGACGTCCATAACGACTACTATACCCGGAGCCGTAATCCCGAATCCAAGCTCACCAGAATCGTCCAGCCTCGCACTCAGCGCCTTGGTCCCTTTCGCGCCTCTTCTCGCATCAGAGCTAGCTTCAAAGCAAACGCCGACACATTCTCCTCCTACAATCCCAGAACCCCTCGGAATCTCCATCGGCGACGCCAGTTCCGAGCTTGGCACCACCACCCCAGCCGCAACTACTGCTAATAAAGCCTCTCCGACAGCAGGCTTGATCATTGGCGGTGTGATATCTGGCGTCATCCTCATCGCCTTCCTGCTCACGATCTATTTCTGCCGCCGCATGAAACGAAGATATCATCGCCGATCATTGGGTTACATGTCAACGACGCCAATGTACAAGCCTTGGAAGAAGAGGGAGGTCGAAAGGAGGAATACGATGGCGAATCTGGAGGGACTGCTAGATCTCGACGAAGACCGAAGTACTGGAGGAGACAGAGAGAGCATCCAGGCAAAGCCGATGAGAGATCGTGCTGTGCAGTTTCCCGCATCGGCGTTCGCGTACGAAGGCAAAGGTGCTCCCTCTACCATACGTCCGTTGACGATGCCCGGGCCAGTATTCGCGCCATTGCGGGCGCATCGTTCATCGAGCTTGTACTCGGGGAGTCTTCTAGACGGCTTCAGTTTCCTACCACAAGCTTCACCTCGCAGGATCAGAGCGAGGTCCGCACTCCTTCCTCCTTCTAGGGCTGGAATACAAGGAGTTACAATCATCCAGAACCCATTCCCAACACCATCCGAAATATTAAACCAAAAACAACAGGAGGCGGACCTCCAACCCGCTCCCAAAGCTAGACCATCACCTCCCCGCTCCGACATCTACATCTCACGCCCCTACTCCATTTTCGACATCGCAGACGACGAATTAATAGGCAGCCGCGAAAGAGACAGCGCCATATCTGGCCTCTCAAAATTCCAAGATCTACATCCCCTCTCGCCATCACCCATGACGCGCTCTTCCGGAACCATATCTCAGTCCCGATCTCGCTCCCAAACAAGATCTGTCTCTCGTTCACTCTCAAGCGCATCAACACCAGCGCTCAGCCCCTCACGCTCCAATTCGCCTTCTCCCTCACAATTCAGCCGCGTATCAAGCTATGCTACTTCCACGATCACGAAAGTGGAGCGTGCGCTGGTGACGGTTAGGGATTTGGATAGAGATGAGAGGTTGAGTTTGGATGTCGAGCAGGAGTATGGATATCGTTTGAGGGAGCTGGGTGCACGTAGAGCGGATTTGAATGCTCAGATTGGGAATGGTGAGGTCAACGTTGTTGGGAGTAAACTCAAAAACGAGGTTCTTATGATTGTTAGTGAGGTGGAGGTGGGTGGTGAGAATGATAGTGAGGGCGATGAGGTTCGACAAGGTGGAGGATTAGAGGAGTGGGAAGAGCGAGAGATGGAAAGAAGGAGGAAGGAGAGGGAGAAGGCCAAGTTATATAAAGGGCGAATTCGGCCAGGGATGGGAGTTCAAAAGAGGGGTGGTGCGGCGATTGGCGTGGAGAGGAGTACTGCTGGAGGGTGGGAGGGGGGAAGACAGAGGAGGCGGACGGGGCGGGCTGGTTGAAGCAGGAGCCAACCTAGTTGAATTTGCCGAGACTTAACAATAGGTGAGTCAATGATGGGGAATGGAATCGGGTTGGAATTAATGGTTTACGAAAAAGGAAACGAGACACGAGCGTAAAAGGCGTTTTGCTGTTCTGTTTGGTTGTATACCCGTTCTCTGATGAGCACGGGAGCAGCGAGGCTGGCTCCTGGCTGCACACCTTGACGGTCTTGTCATGTCGTGTTGTGGTACTTTTCTTCTTATATACATACATATTTTGGATAGTAGTAATCGATACTTTTTAATGCAAAATTAGTTACTCTTCTATACTTTGTCTGGCACAGATGAAGATTCTATCAAAGATTGAAGTTTCTGAGGATATCTTTGTCAATGGTAGACTGACTACTCCTGCGGGGCGGAGTGAATGCTGGAGGTGATTGACAATGCAATCAAGATATAAGTACAGGCACACTGTACCACAGCTATCAAATAATCTGCCTCGTCCACTATTGGTTCCTAAAATATCGTCTTGTGAGCACCCGCCTCAGAGGCGCAATAGCCATATTTTGAAATAGCCAATCTCACGTGCACCCCAAACATCATTAGCAATACAGCGTTGGAGGGCCTGTTTTCTTCTTCAATCATATAAATAGTCTTAGGAGTAAGTTTCAACCTCAAGTTTTCACTGTCAAAAGAGCTTCTGCCATCATTTCTAGTACTCTCGGTTTTCGCTCCTTATAGGGCTCGGGAAATCAAGTCATTGCGAAGTAGCATGAAACATTTCTTCGATATAAGGGAGGCATCGTTATCCCTCAAATGGATCAGATGAGACTATCACAAAAAAACAGGCAGTCATCCTACTGTAAATCCTTCTCCTTTCTTTTTCCGAATCTGGTGTAATACTTCAAAGCCAGAATCTCCACCCTTTAAGCGAAAGCGGGGTAGTGTAAACAAACGTGACTCCTGCAACGTTCCTGGAAATTGCAGATCGCAATTTAAGTCCCTAGCTTTACAAGGGCAAAAAGTTGAAAGCATTTTTGGTAAGTAGCTGGCGTTAACGGTCAGGTTCAAATATTCCTGTCAGGGATAGGCAGCTTTCACGGCGGAGGATTCACATCGTTACTGCCTACTTCACTCTCCAATTAGATAGGCCCAAATATGAGTCCAGTAGCTCTTGAAACATGGCCTCGCTCTCCTTTCTAGATATATGCAGCTCAGAATTCAGCGTGTTGAGACATCATTGCTACAAAGTCTTGACAGTCGGAAAGCAGAGGTATTTGCCATCAATTGCTTAAGATTGATATTCAGTGGCTCTGTAGATTCGAACCAGCTTTGAACTTGTGGAATTATTTATGTACAGGTTGGAAATTCTTAGCAAACTTAGGTGTGTAAGAAGCGCTCATGTGTGGGCCAAGGCATGCTTTATTGCCATCTTCTTTTCCATTGTCATCTCAAACACAGAGCAGAAAGCAATGCTAGTGCTTTGATATCTCCAAGATTTACACGTATAATTAAAATTTGTGAGGTGAGACTGCTGTCTGACTTTATTCGGTGACGGTAAAGCGATTGCGCAATCTTAACTCAAAGTCGGAGGGAGATCTGAATAGACTACTTGCGAATTGTACTGGCGTTGCCGTTGACAGCCTCGAAGCCAGTTATAATTTATACCAGACTCTGTTCCTATGAAAAGGTTGGGGTGAACGAGATGGTAACCTCATTCGATGTAACTGATAGATTCAGTCAGGTCAAAGCAATCACATATCACATTGTGACCTGGAGTCGAGGTGACATCGTGAACCTGTATCAGCTCGCCAGTACCCGCTATTCTCACTGCGGGGTGCGAGGTATAAACGTTGTACTACGAAGGTCGTCATTCCATAGGCACAGAACAGAGATTGATAAGTTACGCATCATATGGCTGTCCCAATCGCCTGTGGTTGCAAATATCTCACTACCGTCCGTAGGCTCGAAGACTTGAGTAATTTTTAATTTTGCTGGTGGACTGCTGAGAGGTACTTCGCGAGTGTTGGACTTTGATTCGACTTCGAGAGCGATCACTAAAAGTGCTCTAACTTTTCCTGTCAATTGTAAGTTCGCCGTCGACTGATAGAACTACCAATCTAAAATCGAGTTGAAGGGATTTCATGATGATTTGAAATGTAGAGAAGAAATGGGTAATGCACTGCGTTCAAATTCGTAAATTCACGCACAATCAATCTTTTCGCTATCCAAGTTCAAACACGAAGTCTTGTACCAAGCGTGGATTCCCACCAGTTATTTCCCGGCTACCTCATCACCCTGGTTTATTCCATGTCGTTTTTTAGGTGGGAAGACTTTCGCGAAGTGTCAATTCACGGAACACAAATTGCCTAACTTCTGTGAACGAACCAGTTGTCTTTACAAATCCTGAAACTAAGATTACCTCGTGAGCATGAACGTGTAAATACAATTTGCTTCATCAGAAAACTAAGCATAAAATCGCCTTCCCTCTGATTCTAGCGCACCTCAACAGCTAATCAAACTTTCTCTCAATTGGCCATAGCCGGAATTTCAAAACTAAGTTGATGAATATGCAGGGACCTCTGTTGACAAATGCCGTGAGCTCACTTGTTCAGCAGGAAGCTCCTTTGGCTGCAACTGGACGGTGGGAGGCTCCACAACTTGCTTATTTTTCTTTGCCTCTTTCCACCTTCGTCTGACAAGAATGAAGACAAATGCCAAAATCGCAATTAACACCACGCCTCCAACGCTGGCGCCGATTGCGGCAGCTGTCCCTTTAGATATCCCTTTATCTGCTTGTAGCTGAGGAGGCGTGGATGGTGCAGACAAGGCTGTGGCTGTTGCAGTAATCGTAGTCATGGGCGGTATAGAGCTAGCAGATCTAGAAACTGAAGAAATGACTGTTGAGGAAGATATGGATAACACAGGAGTTGGCCTCTAATCTCGAACGTAAGCTTCGAATGGTCAAAGCATGGAGATCCGACATGCTAGTGAACACTTACTATGACCGAAGACCATGCAACATCATCAATCGTGTCCAATTGCTCGAAAGAAAATCTTTGTCCATCTTGCGGGGCCGTAATATTTGAACTCATTGCCAGCGAAGGGTAGGGCACCTTCACAGCCAGCCTCCATTCCGATCCGTTAGCACCATTGCTGAGCCAGAACGTTCCGTCCCCCCAGGGCCCAACTTTCCAGAACATACTATCGTCGGAAACTGATACATTTCTCATGACTGGAATCGTCTTGCCGGGTGTGATCTCGTTTTTGTCGAATTGAACACCAAGGTAGCCCAAGTCGCTAGATGCCATCGTTCGAAGAACATAAAAGGTATTATTGTACCGGAATATCTGCCAGTATTGGTCGGCCCATTCAGTATCAATGACTCCCATCTCTACCACACCAACAGTTTCTTGATCTTGGAAAAGCTGGCTGCCATTCAGACAGTAACTAGGATACTGGCCGGCTGCAACAGTGATTCTGTGCCAGCTGTTGCTGTCGAAATTGGCCATGGTGCCAAAGAAGAAAAAAACGAAAAGAAGAAAACAACTTAAATAAAGGAAGAAAAAAACGAAGAAAGGCAATGCAGGTAAGGAGCAGAACTCAAGGTCACTCGGTATCAAGGCTGAGGTGGCACAGCTCGGACAGGGTTCAAACCAACAATTGGTTCTTGCCTAGCACCAGCGCACCGCGACCCCCTGGATACTATAACAGTTGGATTACTTAATATGAAACTCATTTCCTTATTCGGGGAGTATTTCCACGCTCGGCAAAGCTCGTGACACGCCGTTTGAAATTGTCACCGCCGCGAACTTCAAGGATGGCTCCAATACTTTTTCAACCCCAAACACCACTCGTGCCTTTCGCTGCAATGCAATCCAGGATTTGCCATCACCCCAGGTCTCGATCCTCCAGAGCACACTATTATCCGCAATCATATCAAGGACAGTTGAGGATACTGTCTCCCTTGTTTCATGTTCCTTTGGAAAATACCTTACACCGAGAAAGGCAGAGGGGCCAGCATATCGACCTCCTAAGACGCAGTAGGGGCTGATGATGAGGGACAATCTGCCACTGCTGAAGTTTATTGCTGGTTTTTGTTGAATCAAGCATGACAAGGCCGCTGGTGGCGTTGGCGAATAAGGCCGCCCGTCATCATTGACGCATTCTTGGGATTGTCGGGGATTGTTATCTGGTACCAGCGGTTGACATCAAATTTGACCATTGGCAAAGATGTACCAAATTTTGCAAAGCTCGCGCGGGGAGAGTGAAGGTTTGGGTGGGCGGAAGTAAGGTTAAGAAATGAGGAAATTGGCGTTGTTGGCGATTGTTGGTGACGAGGGTGCAGGGGTCCTCAGCTGAGTGGATGTGGCACAGTGTGATGACCAGGCAAACGTCGAGAAACGGTAAAGGTTGATTCCCCACCCCCGAAATAATAATACCCACTGTTCGCCTGAAAACTTTACTCGTGACAATCGACTGCATATTGCAAAGTACATGAGCGTACGGGGCTTTGTTTACCTAGAGAGTTGTTAAGCGAGACCTGGTGCGGGGTAATTTACCCCGCAGTTGAGATGCGATTTGCGGAATGCAAAGCAAAGCCCAACCTCAGCATCAAAAAGTATGTCAATCCTGGGTCGGTATCGTGAAGAATGTACCTCAACATGGGAGCGTGAACCAAAATTCAAAATTCGCCAAATTTTGGGCAAGAAGGTTGAATCTTAAGCAAGGACTCCGTGTAGCCCAAAATCGTCACGAACTAGCTCTTGTTCATCAAGCGACCACCCAAAGCCATACATCAACGTGTCCCCTCCGAGATGAGTCTAATCTCATCACCAGGTAATTCAGCTGACAAATTCCGTGCTCCTGCCCTGAGTTCAGCCGGTGGTACCTCCAATTCCCTCAGATGCTCCCCATGAAGCTCTTTCGGGCAATTGTCTACTAGCAGCTCTGACTTTGCTTCAATCAAGCTCCCCTTATGTCCACGTCTTCTGAATATATGCCAGGATAGGAGAACCACTGTGAAGAATATAAGACCTCCAATGCTGACTTCTAGACCTACCTTCGTACCTCTTGGAACCTCGTTTTGAGACTCGGCTGATGAATTGTCGAGTGAAGAGTCTGATGGGGTGGCTGATGGAGAGTCTGGAGTCAAAGCTGTCCCTGTTGCGGTAGATAGAATGGGCTAGATTATGTTTGTTAGCATGGCTTCAGAATGGAATGGGTGCTGGAATTTCAACTCACGAGTCCAGAAACAAAGGCTGAGTCGTCAATGGTGCCAGAGGGACTAATGACAAATCTCCGGTTTAGCTCAGGCTTTCTAGTGTCATTGGTCATAGCCACTATGGTAGCATTCTCCTCTACTGGCAGCAACAACCATCCCGTGCCGTTCGCGGCATTTGTGAAGTAGACCTCGCCGCTGTGGCCATCTTCTTCAGACCACGGGCTGATCCTCCATAACATGGATTCCTGATGTTCTTTATTGAGACTCTTATCATTTGAAATATCGTATGTTGGGAAGGTAAGGTCCGTAAGGACTCCAGTTGTCGCTTTCTAGATATTTCCCTACTCGTAGTCAGGCTTTGCCGAGGGACTTCTGGCTTCGTAACATGTGGAAGGTGGAATTGTATTCGAGAATTTGCCACATAGTTTCTGGCTCGCTCTGATTGGTTGATGGGGCCATCATGACTAGTCCATCTTTGTTTGGGTCATCTTCGAACCATCTGTAGGGTCGCCGTACAGAGAGAAAGATGAAGAGGAATCTGCACTGATCCTAATTTCGTACCAGCGGTTGCTATCAAAAATGGACATTGTGGCTCGAAGCCCACTAAAGTGCGTAGTTTGGGAGAAAACATGAAAAGAAGCATAAATTTAATCATGAAAAGTTGTTTGTAGGGGAAGCCATTTCGAAGGATTCGGATTGTTGGTTCTATGTTGGTTCGGAGGCGCAGCTCATCCCAATCAAGCTTGACGACCCAAACAATCGGGATGCCAAGATCACTCTTCGAGATGTCACACCCTATAAACCAAGTCTAATAGCACGAAAGACGGTAGGTAAGGCAGAATCACAACTTGGCGCTCGTCTTGTCTGGACGTGGAGGCTGGGCATGATCTGCAGGTCGGATTGAAGAGCGAGGACCTGCCAATTTCTCCGTTGGCGGAAGTTGGACATTTGTCGAAGGTATTGGGGGTCGAGACATCTTGGTCGAGGAGACTGGTTTCGCAATTTGGTTGTGTGGGTGTTGATCGATATATCAGAGAGAGATATTGACAGGAGGAGGAGAAGAGGAAGACAGGAGAAGAGCAGAGGTTGAAGGCATCAATCGCACTAGTGCTTTTAGCGAGCTTCGCCTTTCGAAAATAGAAGGAGCACTCGACTTCACCCGCAACTTCACTAGAAGGAGGTGAACTCATTGCAATGATATCTTCAAATTCTATTTGATCACAACATAATTCACCAATCCCTTGTGCAAGCAACGCGTAAAAATTGAGGCTACGACGGATGTTTCGAGACATGATCCCGAATTGACTCGAAGTCAATCCAGCTTTGGCAGCAGACTGCCCATCAAACATTTGTGCTCGGGTATTGGTGGCAACTGGGTGATAAGGAAATATACAACGTATGATTATATTCAACGTATGATTATATTCAACGTATGATTATATTGTACAGCGGATCAGGTGGAGGCTTGGCCACTGCCAGTGACGACCTCACCTTCTCCGCTCCCTCGGCCGTCCTCTGTGTCTCGGCTCATCTTCCTCGTCACTTTCTATGTATGCCACCTTCTTCCTCGGTTTCGAAAAGTGCTTGGATTTCTTCTCTATCTCGTGCGCTTTTCACGTTAGCCCCTGTCTCGATCGGATTGGATGTGGTTGACTTACATTGCTTCTTGCTTGACTCGGGAGCAGAACCATTCTCTTCCTTCTGCACGGCATCATTAACTTGTGCCCTCCACTCACGCACTCGATCCAAACCTACAATCTTCTTTGAACCCGAATCTCCAGCCGCCAATTTCTCTTCGCTTCCCGCCCCCGCCTTGGTTGGGACTTTTTGTCCTGCAGAAAGATACTGCCCGCCGGCATCTTGGGCGGTAGCCTTCGTTTCTCCACCACCACCACTTTCCTTCGTTTCCGTACCGCTGTCGACTTTCTTGGGCACCTCCTTGGCTTTCGTCGGATTTGGGGTATTTTCAACATTCCATATACATCGATCCTGCCTCACTGCTAATTGATAACCCCCTCTCGAGTCCTCTACCTGGTACACGACCTCATTCGCGAAGATGACCTTCGCTCCAGGCTCGCAGTACTCGAACTTCTCAGCTGGTGCGAATTGAGGGACTGGACCGGGGAGTAGCACGGGTTCAGGGGGTTCCGGATAGTCATATTGCCAGGTTTCTTTCTTGGTCAGTGGAAGCTGCTGCAGGAAGTAGAGTCACATACTGTCCGGTCTTTGTCTGGCCCTATACCACTGTCCAGATCCTTCATCCCAGGTCCATTCTGACCAAGGAGCCTCTTCGACCTTCTGTTTGGCCACGGAGGGATTTGCAGGCTTTTGTACTGGTGCGGAAGTGGGTGCCGATGTTGCCTTCACTGTCTCTCTCGACTCTTCCTCCCCCTCAACGTCAAAGTTCTCTTTTGTCGGGCGTCCCTTGACGACCTTTCTTCTGCTCTCATCAGAACTCGAAGCCTTTGTACTCGGTCTTTTCGACTTGTTCTTGATCGACATAGCTTTAGAAAGTCAATTGATAACACGCCCGACTCGAATGTTGATCACCGACTTTGTCTAACATGTTCGCCCGGGCAAGGTGATACTTATACAACCCTCATCCCAGGCCATGCATCTTCAACAGATCCACCTCATTGTACCGATCTCCCGCATACATATATGCAAGCCTCGACTTCTGGTGTTTCAACAGTCTAGGCAACGTTCGAATCAGAACCTGCACTATTGAGCCCAAAACGCCCCTTCCATCATACCGCCCAATGGTACCCAATCCGAGCCACGCAAAGCGACAATTCGCTCGACTTTCGACCGCCCGCGAGAAGCTCCCGCAGAAGCCTCTGCCACGTAACACCGCAGGACCTCGAACTATCTCGATCACATGATCAGCTAATGCACTTCGACCCAATTATGGCAGCGGATCCATGCCTGACCTGCATAGAACGAGTGAATAAGATTTGAGGTGCAATTTAGCGGAAGGCTGACACTGCAGTTCGCGCAAGGCAGACAAGGCGGAGATGTTTGAGAGATTGTGCTGCAGCTTCAATATCTCACCGACATTTGGACCAATGGACCTCCGTGGACGCCGAATAGCACACTTTGGGCCATTGGATCGGAGAAGGGCAATTTGCGTGATTTCTGACAGACTTTGTTACAAAAGAAAAATGACAGATGGCCAAAGGTTTATATGGATGGAGCAAGGCTGGAAGCTGCACTGCAGCGTTTTAGGCCGAGCAAGTGCTCATTCCCTGCGGACGATCGAGCGTTGAAGCAAGTACAAATTGCCTGGCACCAATAATCGCATGTTGAAATCCACCGAAATGTGCAGCGAGGCTGCTGAGTCCATATTTTGCTGAAATTCACTTGCTTTTACTGTCCACTCAGAACGACGCATCCGCGCCAGGAGCGGAGAAAGCAGAAATCGGCAGCAACGCCAATTCGAGATCTCCGAGCAGGAGGATATTGATCTACCTTCACCGACTACGCAGTGCTTTCTACTTACCTACACACGCGTACCCCCAGGTTTTTCTCTTATGTTTTGGGTCGTGATGCTCAATTGTGTCGACCCAACTCTGACGCTGCCACGACTCTCACCCATATGCCAGCACGAATTTTCTGATAGCCAGATAGCCACATTCGAAAATCCGGATGACCTTTTACAGCAGATACCCAGCACCGCATCTGCATTCAGTGCTGCTCTGTGTCCACATGAAATGGTACAGCCTGTCGATTTGTTCGTTCTCGGTCGAGTGGACTTGATACTGTCCATGGGACATCAAAATTGTGCAGTCGGATAGACGCAGATATACTCGCATCTATCAGAGATGATGTCCACACTTCGGCGAAAAACGGCCTGCTCCGGCGACATGGAGAGGATTTCGCGATGAAATCCGCGAACGTTCAATGGCGGAGCTTACCACGTGATAATCGGGCTAGCGGCTAGCGGCTTTACCCGTCACCAAATTTTTATCGCTGTGAGTCTGCGCAAAGCTCTCCTCGCACATACAAATACAATCCTCCTATCTTCAACACCACTTCCTCTCAACTGTCTCGAGAGGGGTATTTGAAGCTGTAAGTACACATCCTCTCTCTTTGTGGGACGACGACGATGGTCTTGGACTGTCTTGCATGCGGTGATGACACTTTAGATGTCTAGGAGAATGACTCTGACTTTATGTCGTTCTCTTATGTTGGCTCAATTCTCTTCGGAGAAGACTACAACGGTATCTGAGCATTGAAATTAAATGCTTTTGGCTATTGGGGTTAGGCACGCTTGCACAAGCTTTTGCTGACAATTCAACTCGCAGAATCTCGACATGACACCACCCTGACACAGTCTCCCCATTATGGCAGACACTACCCAAATCACAACAGCCGACAAAGGCAAAGATGCGAAGGTTACTCCAGCCTCGAAACCTAAGGGTCTGACGAGGTTCGAGCAATTGAACAAGCTCTACGCTCTGCCAGCTCCTCTTCGAACCTTCCCTCTCCCCACCTTTGTTCCTCACAACCCTCTCTCCCTCTTCCATATTCTCTTTGTCTGGCTTTCTCAAACAGTCAAGCCTGAGCAGTCTCATATCAGTCCTGCATACCAAGGTTGGTTCTCACCTGAGACTCGGTCTGTTCATGTAACAGACATCCGGTCGGTCCGAGGCCTATGGGAGCAAGGATTCTATGGAAAGGGAAACCTGAGTAGAAGTGAACCCAGTTGGCTCAGTCGGGAGCAGACAAGATTGGGCACGAAGACAAAGATAACAAGCGAAGAGGTTACAAGGAAAAGACGAGCTGAGCGACAGGTCACAAAATGGGAGAGAGCGAGGAAAGAGAGAGAAGCAATCGATCAGACTTTGCAAGAAGAAGCTGCAGCGGAGCAACCCGAGGAGACACCAATTGCTGCTTTGGATACTCTACCTCTGGAAGGTCCTGCTGAACCACAATTGGCGCCACTCAAGCAAGCCTTGGCCAAGGAAGAAATTTCTTCGGTCAATTCGAGCTACAAGATGGCTGCTCCTGTTGGCCCTTTGGAACTCCTGGCATTGCAAAACTCCCCGGCGGACCTTCAATCCTTGCTGAACAATACCATTGAATGTTTTGTGGAAGACTTCGACGAAAAGTTCGTTCAAAGATTCTATGCCCCACCTGTTGGACCATTAGAACTCCTAGCTCTACCAAATTCAATCGAGTCTTTCCAATCAAATGTTCCTACTTCTTTCAAGCCTCAAACTTCACCAGACTTGACCAAGTCTGCAACACTTGGCCACTTGGACCAGCCCGAAATCTCCTTACCAGCTTCGGATATTCCTGCTGAAGACCAGTCGAATGCTCTGAAATTAAACGGGCACATCCACCTTGACGAGGCTGAACTTGTTGGCGGCTCAGAAACCAATGATGAGACTGTTGATGGTTCCATTCATTCAGAGCACACATCAGAGACCAACGACACTGGCGGCGGATCAACACCGGTCAATGGAACTCCTTCGACACCAAAGATGAAACGCAGAAAGAGCGTACGATTTTCACCAACGGTTGAGAAGAACACCTTCATCCAGACGGAACCTCCAAGTCCAGAGAAAGCCGCTACAAATACCACGACTATTGAAGAAGCACCACTAGTGATCAAGAACCAAGAGCACGTCCAGCTCACCCTCGAAGAAGCTTTCTTCCTCTCTTACGCTCTTGGCGCCCTCACAGTCCTCGATCCCGATACCAAGGCTCCCATCTCCAACGAAGACCTCTTCTACCTCGCCCGCAAAACCTCATACTTCCCACCACAAGCCAATCCTTCTCTGTCACCCGACGATCCATTCATGATCAACTACGTTGTATATCACCACTTCCGCTCTCTGGGCTGGGTCCTCCGCTCAGGCACCAAGTTCTCCGTCGACTATATGCTCTATACCCGCGGACCAGTCTTCACACACGCCGAATTCGCCATCCTCGTGTTACCATCCTACACAGATCCGTATTGGCGCAGCAATCCATTCCTAGAGAATTATGTGAAGAGCAAGGAGCAGCGTACTTGGGCTTGGCTGAGTTGCATCAATCGGGTCATCACGCAGGTTAAGAAGACGTTGATTCTGACTTATGTGGATGTGCCGAAGCCGGTGGATGCGCAGGCGGAGAAGGAATTGGGTATTGACGGCGTGCTGGGGAGGTATAAGGTTAGGGAGGTGGTAATGAAACGATTCTCGGCGAATAGGATGCGTGATTAGTTGAGGTTAAAACGACTCTGATGTCTTGTATGATATGTTGTAGTATACCACGATGAATCATGACTGCTTCTCAACTGATAACGTTCTTCTCCGATATGAATGGCAAGTAACATTTATGATCGTCTGTCTGCCAATCACAGATCTAGATTGGCACTCCAGCGACGAGACAGAATGAATCATCAACAATCTTGCAGTGCTACCGACCTGCGTGATGTTGTGACATCTGCTGTCTACCTACAAATGAGACATTTGGTTTCGATCTTCGTCCTCAGGCGAGGGAGATCCAGACTTTGAACTCATGTGTGAGGATCCGGCAAAATTGTTGACACTTGGTTGGTGGTCAGTAGTACTAGTCTTCAATTGCGCCAGCAATGGGCCTTTTTTAGACACTGAAGGCGTAACGAAAAGTTTGGAGAGATAGGACAATCTGCCAAGAACCGAGATATAAACATGACTAAGCCAACCTTCATGTCTTGTGAGCGTATTCCAATAAATCTGCGGGTGAAGAGAGTTATATCAGTGTATCAATTTTAATCATAGAGCCTCGTACCTCTTAAGAGCACGTCTTTCAGCCTCATCGTCCAGAGCCTCATCCTGTAACAGGTCCGTTCCAACTTGGGATTTTTTCAAGCCGGACGAGGGTCAAGTAATGGAACAGCTTGTGACAGACATCCAGAGCGACCCAATGGTTCCCATACAAAAGTCCTTTAGTTCAAGCACGTCATGTACTGGTAAATGCAGGTCGTCGATCCAGGGACTTTGTACAGTCCCTTAGACTCAGCAAATCATGAGATCCACGTCCTGGATATCTTGCCCGGTCTACCAGGAACCCCGATCTCATGTTCCGTACGGCACACCAAACTCCTGCAGCCAGACACCATTCCATATACATCGCTCTCTTACGTCTGGGGTAGAGCCGATATAACCACGCCGATAATTGTCAATGGCGGTTCCTTTCCGGTGACGCTCAACCTTGCATCAGCTCTTGATCACGTGCGATCGGGGACGGAAGTCGTGACTTTCTGGGCAGATGCTTTGTGCATTAACCAGAAGGACATGGTGGAGAAATCAGCCCAAGTATCTAGGATGGGGGATATCTATAGGAGTAGTCTTAGTACACGAATTGGCTGGGCGAGGAACGGGACGGAAGTGATCTTGCGATGGATATCATTGCCCAGATGGACGCAGAGGATCTGAGTAGTGAGAAGAACCAGCTTGATGAGGGTGGCTTGAGAGCTATCGCGGCGATGCAAGCTCGAGATTGGTGGTCAAGAGTCTAGGTAATCCAAGGTCAGCGGCAATTCATTAGCAACCATCTATCAAGTGCTGACCTGCCTGTACCATGCAGAGGCCTTGTTGTCTAAAGCTCCCGTCATACAGTGCGGTAACAAGGCCCTTCCAATCGATGCTTTCATACGTCTGGACGATATTCGCCGACGTGGCTGGCATAGGTCTACTTGCCAATACTCCGATATTCGAGGATCCTTCATTCCCGGCAACCCATTTGCGTCCATCCTGACCGACTTCCCAGAAGAAGTCGAAAAGATCAATTCAGGCAACTCAAGTAGTCTCCAAAGCTGGATCATATCAACAGAGAATTTTCGCGCCACTGATCCGCGAGACAAGATTTACGCTTTGCTGTCTCTATCACCACCTGCGCAGACCACAAATATCGTCCCAGATTACAGCGCCTCGGTTGCGGATGTCTACGCAGCAGTTACTGCACGCTGTATCATTCGCTACCAGGACCTCACCATGTTACATTTCGACGCTGATAACAAGAGCGATGTACACCAACTGCCGTCTTGGGTACGGGACTATTCATCCAGCGCCCCCCTTAGTGAAAGACAGTCGTATGTTGGGTTGCCACCTAGCCAGTACGCAGCTAGCGGGCGCGATTGCTGGGGACGACGAAAGATATTCATCGACAACATATTCAGCAATGATTTCCGTCAATTGCGCTGCCGAAGCATGATCGTTGATTCTGTCGTGTATGCTGGACGAAACGAGAAGTTGCCCTGATATATGGGTGTTGATCCGCGGCTTGCGAATGTCAAAGAGAGGTCGGGGAGGACGCTGGCTCAGGTGAAGATTTGGGACGAGAAGATCGAGAAGCTGCGCGAAAGTGCCTATGATTCGATTGAAGTGAGAAATGTGGTGTTCTGGAGAACATTGATGGCCAACCGCATATTACGCAATTGGGCACATCTTCCGGAGGACATGAAGGAGAACGTATACTTTGAGACGTGGATGGGTAGACTACCCTTCCCCGACTCTGAGGCGGAGAAACTCCCTTCCGGTACAGATCCGGACGAAGTAAAGAGGCTTTACGTAAGCCTTTTACGGATGCTTGTATCACACGGAGTCATGGCCGATCTTTTATCATCACTTCGAAGGGATACATAGGTCTAGCGCCTCTGAAGACTCAGGTTGGAGACATTGTTACCGTGCTTGAAGGAGGATCCGTGCCATTTGTCCTGCGGGGTTTGGATGAGGGCGGATACAAGTTCATTGGCGAATCGTACGTGCATGGTATCATGGAGGGAGAGGCATTGCTGAGGAAAAAGACCAGCGACGTGCAGGTCTTCGTCTTGAATTGAGTAAGTACGCCAGAACATCCCTCACCCATGTCCTTCGGTCTGCATCTAGATCATCAGATACTATTTCCCAGCAGCAGTCCCATTGGTTCCAGCAATGCAGTAAATACCAACAGCAAGCCAGCCAACCTAAAGAAGCGAGAGTGTACAACTTATCTTGCTAGCTCTCAATCTACGTCTTCTGGTTCTGAAGGAGTCCCAGATAATGCACTGATCGCAGTCATCCCTCCTTGCATCAAATCCCTGCAACTTCATCATATGTATTTCCATCGGCTCTCGGCTACGAACCGAGTCCTTCACGGCCAACGCATTCCACCAACAGATCCCAAACCAACGAAATTTACATCAGCTGAGATCGCGAACCGCTTCAGCAATGAATCCGGATCGATCACTAGAGTATTACCAAGATCCTAAACCGTAGTTTGTTGCGATTCGATACCGAGTCTTTGGGTCAGCCGTTTCATTACCTGCCGTGGATGCGGGTCGGTTGCTCACCCCCGCCATTTTCATCGCTTGATTATGTAGGCACGGTGACCAGGTACTTGGTAACACCTGTAGTCACTTCGTTTTGGTTGCACTTTCTTTTGCTGTCGGTTTACTTGTCAGCGAGTCTGCTTCTGGATTCGTCCGTCAGTAGTACTGAATACGCTCGTCCTGTTCTACTTGGTTTTTCACTCGCGATATTTAGGTTCGAGACCTACCATGTTTGTTCTGGCGTACAGAGGAATGTAAGTATGTTTTGAGTAAGATATTCAGGTACCTGACTCAAATGATCCACTACAAAAACTTGGCAGGACTTTCCTTGATGGCAGCCGCGGGCACATTCGTATGGCACCCTCGAATTTATGGACCAATGGGAAAGGTCATAAAGCCAACGAAATCAGTCTCCCCATGATTCGGATCAATATCCGGTGTGACAGAGCTTCGGTTTCGCTATCATAGCCAATAGCGAATGTGGAAAGACCCACAGGACTAACAAGATTCACTTTGTTCCTCAAGGTTGAGAGTGGGTCCTAAGAGCAGGCTTCCAGCTCTTGTCTGAAGTTTGATAGGAGCTGGGAAGTGAATTGTGCCTATCTCGAGCATGATTCACAGCGACTCTCTGGGCTGGCATAATGACTATAAAACCGACGTCTCTCTTGTGAAAGAAAGCTCTCCTTCTCTCAAGATTCCCATCACCCAGCCACGGGCCTATATACTTACTCTCTCTTTCTGTTCTTACTCTGTGTGACTCTATTCTACATCAAACAATTTTCATACTTCACAGATCCTCCTGTTCAGCAAGTATTCATGCGTGTTGCTGTCATTGGTGGAGGCCCCTCGGGTCTGGTTACCCTCAAGTAACTCGTTACTGCTCATGAGTTCTTCCCTGGTCTGGAACCCATCGAGGCAAGACTCTTTGAAGCAGAAGGCTCTGTCGGTGGAACATTCAAGCACCGAGCATATGAAGACGCAGAGGTAAGATCTCACCATCCAAGTTTAGCATGAACAAGAACCGTCATCGAACATATCACTGATGTTTCCTCAGCTGGTCTCTTCCCGTCAACTCACTACCTTCTCGGACTATCGCTACTCAGCAGAGTCTACAGACTTTTTGTCCGCTGAAGCATACTGCACCTAGCTCGAAGGGTACTGCAAACGTTTCGGACTCTGGCCACATATACATCTCAGGACATCAGTCACCAGCATCCAGAGGGGACAGAAGGGCGGACATATCATTCACTACGTCAAAGGTGGTCAGGCTGCCGAGTGGCACTGTGATGCTGTAGCAATCTGTTCTGGCCTGCATGTCACCCCCAACATTCCAAACATTCAAGGACTAGATGTAGTCCCTACTGTCATGCATCCATCTCAGTTCAAAGAAAAGGCTCAGTTTGGAAGTGGTAAAGATGTATTGATTGCGGGAAGTGGCGAGACAGGTATGGATCTCGCTTACATGGCCGTCAACTCCGATACGAGGTCCGTCACTCTATGTCATCGTGATAGATTTTTATGCGCACCCAAGGTATTATCCACTTCACTATTCAGACTTCCTCGACTGATGTTGGAAGCAGAGAGCACTAGAGCCATCATGGTTCGGCATGAAACCAACCACCACCCCGCAAGGCAACGTACCATATGATGTTGGCGTTGCCAGTCTCTTCGATACAGCATATGTTCATCCACTTCTTCGTGACTCGTTCTTGACTTGGTGGTACTATGACCAATTCGCTAAATACACCACTTAGCTGGTGTCTGGTACCAAAGCGGGCCTAGATCAATGGGTTGGAGAGATATCCCCAGAGCGCTTCCATGCCTCCAAGAGTCAAAATCAAGATTAGGGTTGAAGAAATGGAAGCTGTGCTAATTCTCGACAGTATTCTTTAACAAGTCGTCGAAAGCAATGCCATATATCAGTGCTCAGTATCGCACCACCAGCCTTGTTGATAAAGTCAGATCATGCATTGCCCAAGTCCCAATCGTCGACACCAAAGGCCGCACGATCAATCTCGCTCCTTGGCTTCAACATATTAGCGAGAAAGGTGTTGTTCGCTTCGTCGAAAACGGGAGGCCCGAAGCAGAAGTCATGAAGATTACACCTTGCAAGCCTGATGCCCTGACTTTGGCCACAGGATACACACAAAGCTTCAGCTTCCTAGATGATACCTATTCCAAGCCAAAAGACGCCACATTTCGAAATATCTGGGAACCGAGTGATCCGACCGTCTCATTCATCGGCTTTTTCAGACCTAGCTTCGATACGTTCTTCATCCCAACCCATCGTAGCGCCTCTTCCAACCCACTCTAACATCCCACAGGTGCGATTCCACGGCTCGCCGAACTCCAAGCCCAAGTCTGGATCCTGAATCTTCTCAACCGTCTTCCCGTTCCCCTCAAATTCGAAGACCACTACAAGCTCCAACCCTCGCCAACAAGCCGCATCCAGTATGGCGTTGACCATGAGTCTTACGCTTACCAACTAGCTGTTGACATGAGATACACGCCATCGTTCACAGAGGTCGTTTTGGAAAGGCTGGAAGTTGACTTTGTGTTGGGCGTTGAGCGCGAATGTGAACACGAAGTTTAGGCTCGTGGGGCCGTGGGAATGGTCGGGTGCGAAGGAGGTTATGGAGACTGAGATCTGGGCTACTGTCACTCGGAGACGGGGAATCTTCGGTGAGTAGTTTCCCTCTCTTATTCGGTTTCCAAGTAGTGCGCCTTACTGTGCTGATGAGAGATTTGTAGGACACTTGACTTTGTCTGTTATGCCTATTGTGCTGTTCGAGACTTTGAGTGCGATTCTTTGGGTGTTTACGGCAGTTTATGAAGCCGTCAAGTATGTCTGGAAGCTCTTGACTATGGGTCAAGACTCATGATTGATTGTTTCTGTGTTTATTTGCTTACTCGTCGATAATCTCTCCGATGGTACATGCTGGACTTTTGTTTACAATGTTGGCTGCCTACTGCTTTGAGTCCTGTCTTGAGATATCTGCAGCTTCTCGGAAAGCAATGCTCTTGGACGGTACTTTCAAGATTTGGTTTAGCTGCCGTTGATTTTTTCCATGTTTAATTCCAATTTTTTGTCCTCGGGCACTCTCATTTCGTCGTTACAGTGAGATGGTGACCCTCAGTGCCAGGACACCCTGGCGCTGGACTTTTCCACCCTGCACTCCCGTCATCTCGCGTCGCCAACATCACTTCACCACCTCCCCCCATCCACAAAACCATCCCCCCAAGAAAAAGACAAGCTTCTCACCTCCCGTCCTCGCTCCAGCCTCCCAGCCTCCCAGCCTCCCTGCTTATCCCACAAACCCTCACCACACCCCCAACCAATCACATCCCCCTCCAAAAAACCAAAACACAAGATAACCCCTGCTAAGCGAGCACAAAGGGGGATTACCGGCCATATCAGGGGGATTACCCCGCTTTCGCCGTGGGGCCTTGCATGAAGCTTTTTTTTATCGTAGCCAAGTTCGGTAGAGGTGTTGATTTGGTACGCAGAGAAGATAGTTGGATTTGGGAGAGAGGGAGGTTTGGGATCTGCGGTTCGGATTGATTATTCCGATATTGAGCAGGCATGAGTATGGGCATGGAGTACGGGGTATGGGGATGGGGATGGGGAGTGAAGGTAAACCCCACATGGCACGCGTCTAGGTATTTGAAATCGTACTTTCAATTTGCGTTAAAGGTCATTCATATCTAGATCCTTGGCTTGTTGATAAACCTCTATTCCCGTTTCCTGGGAACAGCTTCTCAGTTCAATTCCAGCAGCACCCTTCCAATCTCCAAATTCTCCTCACAGCACACGCCCCTCATCTCCAACTTTCAATCTCTCAATTTCTTCTCATTACCCTCTGATCAACCCTTCAAAATGGGTCTCGGCGTCCTCGACGACCACCACCTCGAGCAAGTCCCCGGCACCGCCCTCCTCACCGATGTAATCGACTCCAACCACCAACACCACCACGACGGCGTCGACACCTCGATCCTTAAACACGGCAAAGGACGAAACGCCGATGTCGTGCTCGTTCCTCAGCCGTCAAACAGCCCAAATGACCCGTTGAATTGGCCGTTATGGAAGAAGGATCTGATGTTGTTTTTTATCTGTATTGATACGGCGGTTGTGGGGGCTTGGGTGAGTTCTTCCGTTCGGTCTTGCTTTGATTTGATGTTAATTTGGGTGTATTGGGATTTTCTTTGGGACTTTTGATCTAAGGGGCTGTATTGGGAATGGAATGGAGCTGATGTGTGAGGAAATAGGGTCCTATGATTAGTCCTGGCTATGCAGAGATGTCCGTTCAATTCGGCGTTTCGTATAACTATCTCAATGGTGGTCTGGGGTGGGGGATCTTCATGATCGGTGTATCGTGTTTCTTTACTAACAGTTTGGCTGTTATTGTAAGTCAGCACGCTCTCCTCGCCTTCCTCGAGTCCACTGTTTGCTAAAGGTAAACAATTACTGATGTCCAACAGTGGGGAAGACGACCAATCTTTCTCCTCGGGAATCTGCTGCTCTTCATCAGTAGTCTATGGGCATACTTCGCACACTCGTACAGCTCGCTCCTGGCTTCAAGACTCGTAGGCTGTATCGGGATGTCACCATTCGAAGTGTAAGTTCTCCTCTCCTAGTAATTCCCACTCGCATACGCATCCAATCTGTCCATCCACTCAACTAACACACTCACCAGCCTCGTAACAGCCACCATAGCCGACATCTACTACGTCCACGAACGCGGCGTCCGCATCGCCGCCTGGGGCCTCTGCCTCTCCGTCGGCGTCGGCGGCGGCATCATAATATCCGGCTACATCATCGAAGATCTCGGCTGGAACTGGACGTACGGCGTCTGCGCCATCTTCTTCGGCGTCTGGATCCCCGTCCTCGTCCTCTTCTGTCCCGAGACCGCATACCGTCGCGACGCAATCCTCAACACCGATCTAGGGACCGAGAACCGCACTGCTGAGATCTTGGAGGAGAAGGGTGCGGTGAGGGAGGAGGAGAGGGAGGGGGAGGAGAGAGTGGAGAACCTTTCGGGAGCGGGAGAGGGGGGAAGTGAGAGGGGGGGAGTCGAGATCGAGAAGAAACACTCCTACGCCCACGAACTCAAAATATTCCACGGCAGAGTCTGCGATGACCCGTTCTGGAAAGTCCTCATTCGACCACTGATGATGCTCATCTTCCCACAAGTCCTCTTCTCGTTCTTCGCCTACGGTCTCACCACCTCATGGCTCGTCGTCGTCGGTGGCGTCCTAGCTCAAGTCTTCACTGCTCCACCGTATAATTTCACCGTCTCGCAGGTCGGTCTCGTCGCGATCTCGCCACTTATTGGATCGATTGTGGGGGCGTTCATTTCGGGTCCGATTGCGGATTACATTATTAAATTTATGAGTCGACGCAATAACGGCATTTACGAACCTGAGTTCCGACTCGTTCTTGTATTCATAACGCTCATCTTCGGCGGGATATCATTCTTTGGTTTCGGTTGGTCGATCAATGTTGAGGACCCCTGGATTGCACCCGTCATTTTCTACGGTATGCAGTACTTCGGCGTGGGCTTCATGAGTATTGCCGTGTACGGATACTTGACGGATTGTCATCGGGATAAAGCACCCGAGGCGTTTGCGGCGATCAATCTGAGGAATATTTATAGCTTTGGGATGAACTATTTCATTAGTGATTGGATCACGAAACAGGGGCCGAAGGAGGTATTTTGTATCATCGGGGGCGTACATGTTTTCATCTGTCTATGTGCGATCCCGATGTATATTTTCGGGAAGAGGTGTAGGAGTTGGACGAGTAGGGTGGGGGTGTTTCAGAAGATCATGCATGCGTAGGTGGGAGAGCCTGGTAAGGGGGAGATGCCGAGACAGTGGGATGAGGAATGTGGTTAGTATGTATTCTTGACATTGAAGGTAGTCTCAACATGAGAGAGAGAGAAACGAAGCAAATTTTGAGAATGGGCTGGAAGTTAAGCGAGGTACCGTAGCCAAGACAAACAAACTCCCAGATCCACCCGATTTATTCCCCAAGTAAGATATCCCATGTGATGTGCTCAGAAATATCATACAGCACCAGACAATCCTCGTCCTCTCCCTGCAGGTTCCAGGATATATGGTCTTAAAGATCAAGGTGATATGATAGCATAGCGTCTATGCTACCGTCGCGAGGTGGGTGTTGAATCTAGTCCGCGAGGTAGATTATGTATGCTCCGAGGTCTGAGAGGTATGTAGGGATGGGGATGGATATGAGAGTGTGTGTCCCCGTGTCGTTAATCCTTATCTACAAGAAGATGCAGAGGTTGAGGAGCGCTCGTAGATGTGGGAGGAGGTAGGGCTGTAACTTTAAGAAGGCCTTGGGCGAATGCTAGGCCGGCGATTACAGCGCCGATGATAATTACCGGGGATGCCGATGGTGGTGGCATGTTGATTATGGGTGGCATCGTCTTTGCCTTTGCTTGTCAGAGTAGTTAGCGAGATAGTGCAGAGGTAGACCAGGCGACGATTTACCAGTCCGATGTTCTGCTTGCCGAAGAAGCTCTCATCGATATCTACGTCTTCGCGAATTGGAGGGAAATGCAATGTAATGAATGAGATTCAAGATCCGATTATGTTAGGATATAGTATGTATGATGAATGAGTACAGCTTCTGAGAGGGTTAACGCTCGTTTATCTTGAAGAATATGATATATGGAAGAGGGAGACAGCGAGGAATGATACAGCTCACAAGAAATCACCCATTTCATAACTTTTCTATCGTGACTTTCAAGGAGGTTAAACCACAGTATGTCCATCCCCAGGTATTAATTTCTAGCGTGTTTTTGTGATATATGCTGCTGAATATGTCTTTCCTGTTTCTTAAATTCTTACAACCAAATAAATCATCCCCTTCTTGAAATATTTTTTACGACTGGGTCTAGTCATCCTAGTAAGCAAGAGTAGCAAATGTCATAATGTTAAGCTAGAAAATCAAACCGTAGAGCTGGGAATGAGCTCAGCGAAAAGAAGTACACAATATACGTCGGCACAACTACTCATGTCATATGTTACACCAAATCGGTGCCGTCACACTCACCTGCACTCCACAAGCACAACATATCTGTAGCTCTCCGTTCCACGCTCATTCATTGGACATCGAGTATAGGAACGAGAAAAGGGGTGTACCATAAATATACAATTCGTTTATAATTACTTCTCTAATAAGACCAGGGCTTCGCTTTCCACGATAGCCTCCCTATCTGAACAATGGGTTCGATTTCCCCTTCACGTTTACCAGGGAATACTATTCGCAATGTCAGCTAATCATTCCTCTTTAATCCAACTCCACCCAAATTCAAATTCCCAATAGAAGAATCCCAATATTGGTGCAAAACAAGCACAACAGATAACATAAAAGGGCACGAAAAAAACAAAACAAAAAAAAACATACCTCCGCCAACCTCGGATTCTTATCCTCCAAACCCAACGTCACAGCCAACAAATTCGGCTCCGTCCACGCGGGTCTCCACCCCCTCGCCTCCAGCGCCTCCCACCACGTAATGAATTCCACAAGCGTCTTGCCGCGTTTGAACAGGTGGATTTCGATGAGCATCTGGCCGATGGGGTATTCCGGGTCCGAGGAGGTGTGTTTGTCAAAGGCGGTTAGGGCGTCGAATTCCGCGTATTCGATGTCGATTTTGAGGATATCGCTGTTGAGGGGTAAAGACCTTGGTCAGCCTTGGTCCCGAAGAGGGGAAGACTGGGATTAAAAGGGGAAGGGGAGGGGAAAGGAGGAAAACGTACATATACGTATGCCCATTCTTAGCCATCAGATCCTGGATGGTGTAGAATGGCGGGTCTTTACTCGATTCCGTCGTTCCTGAGATACCGGCTTTCAGGAAGTGTGTGCGACTGGCATAGGTGTTTTGGATGGCGGGACCGAACGCGTCGACGGAGAAATCGTAGCCCCAGATTTGGCAGTTTGTTCGCTCGAGCATTTCTTCTTCTGTTGGGGTGTGTTAGCTACTGTTCGAGACGGTCTCCTGCTACCAATTCTCAGGGATTCCAGATTTTTATTTTGCTTGGGCATTTGACCGGGAGGGTTGTTATCGTATGCGCAAGAAGAGGAGAATTACCAAAACTGGATTCATTTTGTACACCTGTGATCAAAAAATTAGCTCGGTTCTCCAAAATCGCAGCGTGAATCCCATCAACTGCACCCAATTCACCCCCCCTTCCCTTCCCTTCCCCTCCCTTCCACTAACAAAAACAAAAATCCGAATCAAACTCACCAAACGAATAAATAATACACGGCCTCGTATTCTTCTCATATTTACTCATGCCACAAACCCACTTGCCACCATCACCCATGCGTCCGATGCGCTCGACTTCAAAAGGGCAGTTGTACGATGCTGGCACTAGATCCCATACGGAATACGGAGTGGTGAAGTAGGTTGCGACGTTGACTGCGGGGAAACTGTGGGTGGTGGAGCAGACGGGTTAGTGAGATGTCTGTGGGTACGAGCGAGTAGGGGAGTAGGGAGAAGTTTAATCTTATTCTTAAATGCATCCCCCGCAAACAACCAGTTTGGAATGCGGAATCGCGAGTCATTTTGATCTCCTGGAGTAGATACACTCGTATCACTGTATTAAGCACAATCCCCATTCAATTGGGATGGGGATTGTTCTCGGGGGTAAAGATGGGGGGTTTGGAAATGAAGAGACAGGGGATAACATACAACCCCATCTCCCCAAACTTCGCCATAACCTCATGTCTCTGCCTGACGGTTTTCTGCCACAACTTCTCACTCCTCGCCATCGTCGACTTCAAACTCTCTCCAACAAGCGTCTCGGAGATTCCGGTCGAGATGGAAGATAGTCCGTCGTCGGTGCCGTAGTGCATCCACACGACGGCCATCACGACCACGGCTGTTATGGCCGTGAAGACGTGGGAGGGGCCGATGCGCATTGTGACTTATTTCCTACAGGTACTGTTATGGCGGGGTATTTCAGGGGAGGTTTTTCGGTGGATGTTGTGCAACGTGTACGAAAGACGTTGTCGTGCGATGCGATGTGATGGGGAAATCGAATAAACGTGTTCTGTCGTGTTACGATACTGAGCTGGGATGAGGGATGGAAATGATAGATTGATTGATTGTCGCTTTTTGCGACGATTGGCGTGGTCTTGTGCGAGACAAGACAATATCATAAAAGACAAGACAAGACAGGTACTGGAATGCAGTAGTTTTGTGGTCGGAATGACGATATGACGATTCGAGGATGATGTGCAGGTTGAAAGCAAAGCGAAGCAAGGCAAGGCAAGGCAAGGCAACGAGTGTCTGACCAGATCAGATCAGATCAAATCGAGAAGTTGAATTCGATGACCGATTGACTGACTTGACCGTCCGATGATGAAAAGGGAGGTCTTCGATCCAAAATTCCTTCGAGGAAAAGGAGGGAGGTGTTGGAGGACAGAAAGCTGAAAAAGAGCTGCAGCAAGTTAGTAAGGTAAAGTGGTGTGGAAATAAACCGAGACCAACGGGATCGATCCAACCCCAACCACAACCCTCCTCCAACCCACCACCCTGGGGCGTGCGTTATCTAAGTTAGGTGGGCTGTGGGTAGGGGGCAAGGCACGGGTAGGCTCACTGGCATGCCAATCTAGCTCTCCAAGGAGTTAGTCCTCCCCTATGTTTTAACTAAATGTACTGGAGTAGAGAGAGTAGAGTGTGGGAAAGAGTACAGTACTGTGGCGTGTTTGGACAATTGTCGTTGGATGGGGCTGGGATTGTTGGCGTATGCAAGTCTGGGGAGTGTACCTAAGGAAGGTGCAGTTTGGTGCAGTTGGTGCGTGCCAAGGGTCTTGGGGGATATGCGTGTGGCATGAGCACCTTCTTCTTGAGCTCGCTCCAGATGGCCAGGGGAGGGCAGGGCAGGCTTGGAGATCGTGGTTTATCATGTCGCTGCATATCAAAGATAGGATGAAGGCTCCTACTGCAATCAATCATTTGTTCCTTTGCTTTTCTGGCTGCTAGTTTGATACCTTGTTGGAGTTTAGATGGGTCTTGTAAAGGCATGTACCAAATGTGAACTTGTTCATTACTCCTCACGTTTGAATTTAAGGCTGAAGCATCCATCCTTTCGACGCGACATGGGAGATGCTTTTGACGTGACAGGCAATCCTTACCGCGCCTGTTATTCCCTGTTTCCCCCTACAACTACGCCCCACCACCCCAGAATGACCAGTGACCCGCCCGTATTCCTCCACCTGCATCCCTGAACCCCTCGGTCACTCAAGCCCTCTTTGATACCCGAGCTCTAACATGAGCAAGAATCTCTGCTCAGCTCTGGAAAGGGAAAGTTACGGTATGGACACGAGGAAGGCGAGATGAGCACACAGTTTAATGAATCTTTTTCATTTTTCTCTCCTAAACAAACCAAGAGAATTCAAGAATGGTTACTCGTCATAGTGTGACTTGGGGTTTCTTGTTGGAGCAGTTTATAGCAAAGTCAGCGTAAGTGCCAGGGCTGGGCGATGGATGGTCGATTCATTAGCGTATCGGCCGCTGGAGTTCAGGGTTTGGGAAGCCCACCACCTAGGTAGAGTAGCGCTGAGCGGGGTCTAGAACGCGCCGTGGGTTTATTCCCACATCACACAAGGGAAATGTCACTGTGAAATTGAGTTCGCGATGGAAGGTCAAATTATAGATTTGACGATTGAGGTGAGGAATCAATGATTTGAAGAGTGCACAAGTTCTTGCGTGATTTGGATACTGGTGATGGAGAAAAACTGGGTCTGGTGGGAATGCTATCTTTAACTGAAACGGGGATTTGCACGGCTGGGTGTAGATCTTTGATGATCGCGATTAGAGATCTTGATCGTGATCGTACTTCTCGCGTTTTAGAAAGGTACCGAGCTCAACCAATGTCACGCATGATCATAATACAGTAATTGGATTTATCAGGGTTTTGTGTATCCAAGTATCTATTCTATTCAATTATCGCCATATTTTTGGTCATCTAATCCAAAATCATGACGTGACGTATCCAGTACTGTACAGATATTTGATGAAAACGATCCAAGATATCTGATATCCAAGAAAGTCTAGAGGAAGATTGAGTTCGTGAGACTCGCTCCGACGAGAAGACCGCTGCAGATTAGGAAGACGAGATCTCTATGTGCTTCACCTGTTTTGACAATCAGCAAATGTGACTTTCCTAGAATATGTCGAAGAACAGAGGGAAGGAGAACACACCTTCCTGCGTCGTGCCCAGCACCGCCACGACAAAAACATTCAACGGGATCCGCATGATGCTATACAACCTCGCCCTCACACTATCATCGATGATCTTACCCCTCTGATACGCAATGAGCGGGAAGTAGATCCCACAGCATACTTCGAAGATGCAGAAACACCAGAAGGTGGTGCGTTCGTCGCGGATGATGACGGGGATGCAGAAGCAGAGGGAGGCGAGGGAGAGAGTTGTGACCAGGAGGCGGGTAGTGGTGATTACGGCGTTAATGGAAGTTACGTAGTTGTAGATCATGGACCCGAACATCATGGCGCACATTAGATTGGCGAAGATGAGGCCGAACGGGAGTTCTGGGTATGTCAGAATGGTTCTGATAGAAGATGTCGGGTAGAAGACTTACCGGATGTCAGACCACCGAGCTTGTGTGAGAATATCAGGGCGGGGAATTTGAAGAAGATGAAGATGTACATCGATCCTTCAAAAACACAGGATGTCAGACTGAGTGACAAGATTCGTTTGTCTGGGCATGATTAGTATGTGAAAGATGTTTAGAAGGGTTCATTCATACCATGCATCAGGTGCTTGAGAACACTCTTTGCAGGAGGAGCAGCTTCTTGTCGCTCCAGAAGGCCTTGAGTAGATTCACCAGCCTGCTGTCCACTTGTGCCATAATTTTCACCCTGTGAACATGTGAGCACTCTATCTCATGAAGCTGAAGACATCCACATACCCAAGTGCTCATAATACCCACAAAAGCAAGCATCAGACAGCACACTGAAAGCCCGAAAGGGGTCAATTGCGTCTTCGTAACATTGACTGCCCCTTCAGCAAGAAGACCCATGAGAATAGCCACAAGAGTATTCAACGAAGTCATAGTACTAAAAATACTACTGAGCGTGCCCGCCGGCTCATCAGGCAGCACCTTATTGAACTCAGTGACCATCCAGCTCTCAAATACAGTGTACATGAGAGTAGCACTCATCCCTCCAAGGCATCGACCTACGAATAAGACGATGATGTTGTTAGAGAGGAGGGAGAGGCATGATAATGAGTACGTGATGCAGAATGACAGGCAGGCTCGTCGTCGCCCGAAGCGATCAGCTAGTGTACCAGTGAATGTCGCTGAGACGGCGGCGGCGATGAACCCGATCATGAAGAGAGCAGCGACTACTTCTTCTGGAAGCTGTTTCTCCTCTATGGTGTTGTTAGTTCACATCACATGCATACCGAATAATACCACAAACCTTTGTAGATGGGGTAGATGTATGGACCCTGATATCATCAGTCAAGTTACACTTGAATTCATCTAAAAATGAAGCATACCTGAAGCCAATCCGCGCCATTGACCAGCAAATATATCGGCAAGAAGCGCATCTTGAATCGCTTCACAGCACCAGCCGTATTCCCCTTGGGCTCCAGTGACCCCGCCTCCGGTATCTGACGACATCTCGTCTGGTAGTACGCGAGCGCTGAGTTAATCAGGACAAAAGCCGCGAAATTGAAGTGATAAAAATCCATTGTCGATGGTTGAGCATCGAGCGAGGATGATGAAAATGGTACGCGTGAAGTTGGATGAGGTGTGGAATGTGGTTGTGAGGTTCAGGAGGTGCGGTGGCCGTCGTGACACGGAGATAGATTGGCATGATTGGCATGATGCGGTATGGACAGACGGCGCTCATTGGCTAGCTGGAGCCAAGAGACGAGGTGGCGCGGGGAGGTGGATTCATGTAAGGGTAAGGATGGGATGGTATGTAACTAGCCCGATTCAGGTCTGGTATATTTAGCCGCCAACCGTCTCGTCTGGTCTCGTCTGTTTGGCTAGTGGGGCTGAATGCGAGGGGCTGAGCAATGAGCCCAGAGTTGCCAGGTCGCCCAGTCAGGCGATTGTCACATCACCAACATCGTAAACATATCAATTCCTTGTCTGATTCAAGATCAGTATTTTTCAGTTTGCTGGAATGTGGTTCCCCTTGTCCATCATTAATAAGGTTTACAGGGCTGAGCAAGATTTCGAGTCCGAGAAAGGGTCCCACCTTGAACAACGCTGAAGCCTGAATTCGAGAAAGTCGTAAATTCATATGATTTGATGAGGAAGAAGTATCTTCTTCAGCGGCCACTCCATCAGGAATTTGTACTCATCATCCAACATCAAATATATCTCCCGGACCAGCTTCACACCCCATACAGATACCCACCATCGATCTCGCAATTCATGGAGAATCACAGCATAGTATGCCAAAATGACCAGAGCCATTGAGTGACGAGCGGTCAAAAGAAGTATGTATTCTTTGCTGACGCGGATTGGCCATTCGAATACCAGTCCAAAGTCCTGGCCTTCAGTGACAGGTACTTTGAAGGATGATTCCAGACTTTCGATGGCAAGGACGTAGGTTGCTCGATTGAGTGCCTTAGCGGATAACTGATGACTCGTCTTAAGCTTCTCCAGAGCTTCTGCTATATCGGCAGGTAGGCAGACAGAGTCATCGGGTACTCTACCGGTGAATAGCGGCGTAATGTCACTCTTCACGGCTCCTTCCCAGTAGTCGCCGAAGACCAGCGGTATTCCTCGCAGAAGCACGAAGATACCGAAGATCTCTTGGACTGCCCATGGCTGGCTTTCTATTGGCGGTCGTGAGACGGCCAGGTTGAGAGAAGATGCAAAGATCAGCGTTGCTCCAACAAACAAGGAGGTGACGTTCTCTTGGGTCGCGGTATGCCACTGGGCGCGGAAGTATGGGAGGGCGATGTTGTGATGTCGGAGTGCTCTGTCCACGTACAGAGGGCGTTTTTCTGCATCAGAGCTAGCGATATGCAATGCTGTAACGCTGAAGATCAGATGCATCAGGAATCTTTGCTTCATCGCCAATTTTGGAATCATGACCTTCCACATCTCTTGCAGGTCAGCTCGATCAGCGAGGGTGTTCGCTGTGTCTGTCAAGAAATGGTGCAGCAGCTCCATATCATCCCAGGAGATAATATCCGCGTTGAAAATCTTGCTCGGGTCGGATACGGAGGAGCTGTCCTTCGGTGGAGAAGTGGTCGGTGGTGTTGCAGCTCCCAGACAAGCTTCATCTTGTTGCTGGAATTGGCAAGTCTTTCCGGTCTTCACACACTTCCCACAACGAGGATGAATAAGGTTGCACTGTCATTGGTCCTTTAGCTTAGAAATGACCGTAGTAAATGGCCAATCGACTACCTACCTTCACATGAGATGATTTACATTGCGAGCAACCATGGCGAGATTTTGTATGGGTTCGTCTTGAGCCACCAAATGCCGATACGACATTTGTCTCCATAGTTCTGGCCATATGGCTATCTGTTTTCCGATTCTTGCTTTCTTTTTCAGCATTTGAGGATCCGAAGGTGAACATATGGGCTTCAAATGTCGCTACCAGTCTTGTTTCGGGTCTCGGATCCGAGCGGACAGAGACGTACGGGCATTCGGGATCGGAAAACAACTGTATCCGGGAATCAAGGACTCCAGAACAACCAACAACCGTATATTAAATGCCGGTAGGCGAAAATGGATCAGAAAGGGACTGCCGAGATGTGATCTTTGAATGGAAACATGAAACCAATCCGCAATGGCGAAATACATGCACGTGATGAGCCAAGCCTCGGTTCCTGACAACGCTACACCGAAAGCGGGATAAAGTACGATGAGCACGACGAGCAGAGGAAGGACTTCTCCTTCCCTCTCGAAGGGAGACCACATCGCAACCTTTTAAGTACTTCAATCTTTGAAAGTTCCGGCCATTCCGCCGCCCCGGGCATACAATTGAGCCGCAGCAGATTTTCTCTCTCTACTTTCTCCCTGTCATATGCGGCTCTGACCAATAATAGCTGGCGCCGTTTCGTGCGAGACCCGCCTTCAGATGTCTGCTTCGAGAGCCTCTCCTTCTTTAGGTATAGATTACGCTGGCACTCGATACGTTGCGTATAGGGTAGTTTACATGTATTATATAAGTAGCCAGTGCTACCCAAGTTCCATAGCGATCAAGACAAGTCTTCTGGCCTCTCCTAATACTCTCATTTTCAACTTACATCAGCCTTCTCCATCTTTCACTTTTCATCTTATCCGATCTTCCATTTTGAATCTCAAGATCTCTCAGTGCTCAAGATCTGTCCGAAAGTTGGGGCCAGCAGCATCGCCGGACAAACACATTATGGCAGACGACGGTTCGGAATTTGAGTACTATCACTATGACCCCACCATGGTGGGAGCGGTGATTTTCATCATCCTCTTCCTTGCAACCACTACTCTGCATTGTTACCAGCTTTTTCGAACACGAGTCTGGTTCATGATTCCATTCGTCATAGGAGGATTCTGTAGGCTCTTTTCACCGTTGTAACAAAAGTTCAAAGTGCTAATCATGACACAGTCCAATGGATCGGGTACATCGGGCGTGCCATCTCTCATACACAAACACCCAACTGGACCTTGGTTCCCTATCTGATACAAACCCTTCTACTGCTGGTCGCTCCAGCACTGTTCGCAGCCAGCATCTACATGGAACTTAGTCGGATCATTATACTTGCAGATGGGGAAGCACATGCTCTGGTCAAGAAGAAGTGGCTCACGAAGATCTTCGTGTGTGGAGATGTCCTGTCATTTCTCATGCAAGGAGGTGGTACGTTGTCTCTCTCGCATCAAGGATTCTCATTTCCATCGTCACATGCTACCGGCATGCGCTGACTTTCAACTTCCAGGTGGAGGAATACAGTCTTCCGGCGACGCGAAGAGCATCGACACCGGTACACACTTGATTACTGGCGGTCTAGCAGTGCAGGTCCTCTTCTTCGTATGCTTCATTGTCGTCGCCGTTCACTTCGATAAAGCAATGGCTAGGACTCCCTCGAATGGTGCTGGAAGCGCTGTACCCTGGCGCAAGCATCTCGTCACATTATACGTCGTCAGTGTACTCATCTTGATCCGATCGGTCTTTCGAATGGTCGAATACATCCAAGGTTTTGACGGGTACTTGCTTTCACATGAGGTATATCTGTATATCTTCGATTCAGTCCTGATGTTTGCTGTTATGGTTGTGCTAAATGTAGTGCATCCGAGTGAGGTCACCGCGTTGATCAGAGGAGGCAATGTTGCGAAGAAGGGGTGGAAGATGGAGAAGATCCCGAGACACCATCAGCGCGTTTCGTCGGATTACTCAGGGACTGTGATTGCTTCTGCATAAGCTTCGGTCAGTTGATGGTATTGGGGGAGGTAAATACCAGTGGCACAGAGCAGGACGGTATGGCAGTAGAGATTCACATGAGGGGTCGTCATTTTTGATTTGTGGAATGTACTATAGATAGAGATAAAACATGCAAGAAAGTCTTCCATAGGGAGTAGCTTAATATAGAGGGCGTTCTTGGAAAGTTCACGACTTTTTCTATGTTACTGATTGTCATCAATGTGTTGAAACCTCATCAGAGCCATTCCGCCCCAGCGCTGCCAAAACTTGCACGGGTATACATCCCTATGATTGACGACATTTATCCTATACCTAGAATTTCCTTTTTCTTTTCTCAAATTCCAGAGACTTGCTACTAGTGCTATAAGCTCGAGCTAGCTTTGCTAGCACCACAAGCTCCCGCCTCCATATCGGGGACCTAAGACGATCACGTGATATAGACCGTTTGGCTCCTTCTTTTGGGACGCAATTACGAAAATTGAGAAAGAGTAGGTAACGGATCATGTGTCTAGTAAAGTCTATTCTTTGCCATGGAAGTATAATCACGTACGATGTTCGAAGGTGGAGAGCATCCTGCCCCTACATAACTTTGAAGTGTTGTATGTTTGTTTATATTCGATAGATCTACCTTCCGGGCAACACAGCGAAGGTTCTCCAGCAGATAATCACAATGGGAGTCCAATCAATTGAGTCATCAGGTTTTATCAGAGAATATAGAAGTATGGTTCGCTTTCGCTAGCTCCTTCCGTACAAAATCTTTAGCATCGGTCCTGCCCAAGTTCTGATAGCCTTACACGCGCTCTCCAGTCGCGCTAATTGTATGGTATAATTCTTGTCTTATTCTTCTACTTCTAATTTAGTTATCTAGACACACGAAGCATACTTTAGATTGCACGCTATTCCGTCATCCTGTCAATCGTCGAGATCACCCTGTCGTCAGACAGGTGTATCTCGATCAGCTGTGATCTGCGAAGAGCTATACAAGAGCAGCAGCAATACTTGGTATGTTTACTTTCATCTTTTAGCTGTGCAGCAATTGGATATAATGATACGTTTGCAGATATGCCATGCCTTCAGAGTGCTCTGTACCTAGTCAGTACCTTGAAGAAAAAAAAATAGTAATCATTCATTCTCGCAGGACCGCCAATCGAACCAAGACCGAAGTATCTTTCGAAATGGCAGCCGGTCTGGCAGACCACTCATCGAACAAGCGTAAAGGCCACCAATCTGACGAGAAATCCGACCCGACAAGTCTCTCTTTTACGACTGAAAGCTACGGAAGTCCAAAACCTCGATCCAAGACCAAATATGCCAGAAACCCCCCTTTTCCCGGCCAAGGTAGATTCAAAAGAAATCCCAATGATATACTATTCGAAGATACTCCCGAACACGAATCGGCAACGACAGGAAATTTAACGACGACCATGGACTTACGGCTTGACCCCTTCGACGCTCATCGGATCCAGGATATGCAGGGGCTGGAAATTGGAATGGAGCAGAGCAGTATCATGGGTATGAATGCAGGTATACCACAGATGGTAGACCAGCAGATGGGTGGACATGGTCAAGGAAGGGTACCTGAACGGCCAAGCTTTGCTGAGGGTTCTTTCAGCCATATGGGATACCAGGTTGGTCAGGAAGCGTATCCTACCCCAGAGAACACGTCGATGCCGACATATAATACCGTGGGAGGACCGAACATGGCCAGCAATTTCGGTGTCATTTCTTCGTCGGATGGCAGTTCTGTTGGTCAATATGGCCATCGAACTGGTGTGGGAGACTCTAGAAGGGGTTTGAATACCAGTTTGGTGGCAACTACTGGTCTTCCAGCTACTTTTCGTCCTGACCTTGGCATGGGACAGGATATTACGGCTGCTAATATGGGAGCCGCCAGCCCGAATGCCGGTCCTCTGTTTGATCAGTATCGTGGAAATGCAACGGTAACGCCCGCCGTGATAAATCCTTTTAGAACCACCGATTATCCAAGCCATGGCTCTCGTGTAGCTTTTGTGTCAAGACATAGTATGGCAGGTGGTAACACCCTCGTCGCTCAGATACCCACGCCCGCGTGTATGCCTCCGACTAGCTCGTGCTCATTCAATCCCAGATCAAATACACGCCAGGGACAAGATCATTCCTACAACTTCAAAGAGCCAGAAACACTTGGGCCAAGAGTAGTCCTTCACAACCCGAAGTACGACCCCAGCAGCTCTAGCTTCAAATGGTTCAAGGATATTGCTGCAGGTGACGTTCTCACTGTCAAGGCTGTGACTGGAGACGCTGCTCATGTGAGTCGATTTAGACATGGGCAGGACGAGATTGCATGGGTTCCTCAGAGCTGTTTTGAGCCACTTACTACTGGTGAAAATTGTGCTTGTCCATCATGTACTGCTGTCCCCACTTGTGAGTATGGCCAGCCTAGAAAGGGCTGCAATTGCAAATGCTTCTGTCTTCATGAAGGTCATCCTAATATAGAGGTCTTGAAAGCGGATGTAGAAAAGTTCATTAGAGGGCAAGATGCCAAACGCCTACCGTATCAGCAGGTTTTGCCTCTCCTGAACGCCGATTTCAGTCCATCAAATTTTGGAGCTAGGGATTTCAGGAGTCATAGGTTTATTGGGGCGGCCGTAACATTCACTTGAAATGGATTTGAAATACACATTCGTCCAGGTTTCACTGGACACGTGATTCTGAAGTAACAATACTACCTCGCAATTGTGTGTCGTGGCATAGTACCTAAGAGCTTGGACTGTTTAGTGTTGGATTTATGGAGTTGCATTTGCGCTAGTGGTGTGAGGTCGGACACGTTGCTCATGTTGGTGTTGGACATACCACGGACCATGTTCAGACTCAGCAGTGGAATTGACTGTCAGTCTACCAATCTATGTCTCTCTCACTGAAATTCCATTTGCTCGTCATCGCCTCAACCGTCAACGTCGACCAAGTGATCGGTCACGCCACAAGATGATGTTAGTACAAAGTGATGTACGTTCAGTCAATCGTAGTAGAGAAAATTCATGGCACCATGACCTTCATCGACAGTGTCTTTCTTTCATCCCAGCACCACATCCTCACAACACGGCTCATCTCTTTCCCCTCCCCCTCCTCCCTTCCTCTGCTCACCCCCTACATCCACCCCACACCTCTCCACAAGACCCAAAAACTCCTTGTCCCGCTGCACCTCCTTCACACTAACACCCGGCGCCTTCTGCAAAACCGGCGCCAAATCATGCGCCGCACAAACCCTGAAATCTCCACTCTCCTCCCGTTTCTTGATCCTTCTTCTAAATGCTCGTTGAGTGTCTTCTCAATCACTTTGTCCAGCCTTTTACAGTCTGGATTTTGTTTTGCTTGTGATGCATTTTGAGGTTCTGTTTGTGTTTGTGATTGTGACTTTGACTTGGATTTCGATTTAGATTTTTTGGTGCCGGGGTGGACAGGCGGGGAGGTATCGACCACTGTGGATTTTATCATTTGTGCTTCGGATGATGTGAAATATGAGAGGCCGATGTAGGATGCGTCGATGATGCTGTCGAGGTGTTCTTGGGATTTTGAGATTTCGCGGAAATTGTGGAGGTCGTAGATGAGGACGTCTAGTCTATACCAGAGTTTGTCGTCGTTGCGTAAGTCTGCGACAGTGGGCGAGTGTGTACGGAGGGATTCCATTGTGAGGGGACGGGTTGTTTTGGGATGTTTGGTGCGGATATGTTATTGTCTTGTGATGAGTCTGCCATTGTGCTGTTGCTTGGAGGAAGGAATAGTGCTGGGGAAAGTGCGAATGTGGCTAGAGAGTCTCAAACCTGAAACATGACGTGATGACCTGGTATACTGTAGCAGCTGGCGGAAAATCGAGTCGGGATTGTGTTGTGAGGCCTGGAAGAAAATTGCATGTCGCGTTCATACTCTAGACAATGTATGACTCGACGCTATCAAAGCTTCTCGTTGGCGTACCTCAGATACTTATGTTTGTGTCTAGCATCGCACTAATCACAGCGACACATCTAATCTACTTCATTAAGCTCCAGTATTATAGGTCCACGTGAAAAGCTGCTCAAACTTCAAATTACTAAATGTCGCAGCTAAAGTTCCGTACATTCACCACCTTTCCCCACTACACACAACAAAACAAACCCTCGCTTACTGTTCCCCGCACTCCACTTTCAATGATCCCTCCGATGATGCTGGCCTCCCAGAAATGTACCTGCACACACAATGGCCCATGTAAGAGATTTGACCCGATTCAATGATGGTGGTAGTAACGGTGCCTTTCCTTAATCCTTGAAAAGGCGATCAAACCATTCCCTCTGCTCCCGTAATGAGAGTTGAAGAATGTAGCTGAATCGCGTCACTGGCTTCGGAAACCTTTCCAATATCCATTCTCCTCTGTATGAAGTACCAATAGCGTGTTGCTCTAGCCTTCTCGTCTCATACAGATTTTCTTCTGCTTTATTTATGAGTGGTTGGCGGCACAATTGTGATTAAGCAAAGTCAGTAGGGCACATGGGGTAAAAGGTATTCATGTTGAGGCCGGGGTGAACAACGTAAAAACAATAACAAGCGCACAGAGAAGTCGACAGAACACATTTTTGAATGATCAGATTAAAATTAGATTACCTCCTACAAGAGAAGTTAAGGATAGTCTAGAGTATCCATTCATCCCGATAGGCAACACTCCTTTGGTACCTGGGTAACATACCCATCGCTGATGTCCAGCCCAACCACCATCGTACAATTTTCCTTCCTTTTCCTTCCAAGCCATTTTCGGCAAACGATAGTATCCAATCCAAGTACTCCAAACATCGCAAATTTTTGAGTTCCCTTCCCAGTTCCTGAACGCCGATTGATGTTATGCGAAAAGACTGACATATTATATACCGCACCAGAACAGACCGTGTAATTAGTCATTACCACATCCATTCATCTTCATCTACCCCACTCTCATGCCTATTCCATCTTGATCTCATCTCACATCTCTCATCATCTCGTCAACTCATCAACTCATCCACTCCCCACTTATCAAACCATCTGATCAGCCAACAGTCCATCACCAGCAAGTGGACTCCCCACCATCCCACTCGTGCGCCTCGAATACGCCGGTTTGACATTAACAACATTCACCATCCCAGAAGGCTTCTGCAACCACTCCGTCTGCCCAATAGCAAAAGCAGCCGGCGTCGAAGGCCCCGACCCAATACTAAGCGGGAGCGTACTCTCCTGAGCAAACGACAAAGAAGGCAGCGAAGAATTGCGATTACTAGACTCGCCCGCTCCACGATGGATACTGACCTTGCTACCGATACTCTCACGATTCAGTGATGGCTGTGGAACAGGGAAGCCAGACAGGGTAGAGATGCGAGCAGGCGCCGGTGTGACCATGCGCGCAGAAGGGCGGGCATGGAGGGGTAGCGACATATCTTTCTTCGCCTTGCCGATCCACAGCATCTGTTCGTGTTCACGGAGATATCTATCACCGCTGAAACTCTTCTGGACGATCTCACGACTGCGCATGCCGAGGGCGCGGCGCGCGTCCGATTGCTCGTACATGCGACGCGTGATGCGGGAGATGTCTTCGGGTGTGGGGTCGTGGGGGAAGGAGGCGTCTGCTGTTTCGCGCGTGCATTTGTTGGAGTCTGCGTAGGGGGCCCATTCTTCGAGGAGAGCGAGAATTTTGATTTGGGCGCGGGCCATGTCGAGGGCGTCGTTGGGGGCTACGACTGCACTGTAGCAGGAGCCGTCTTCGGGGGAAGTGAGGACGCGGAGGGAGGCGCCGACGTCAGTGCAGACGACCGGGGCACCTGTTAAGGCGGCTTCGCCGAGGGCGAGAGGTAATCCTTCTGATATGGAAGAGTTCAGGAAAACCCACTGTTCGCATTAGCATTGGCTGATTATCGCAGACCAGGAATACTTACGGTTCGCTCAAGCACGGCGATTGGGTCTGCTTCACCCTTCAGACCGACATTGTGCCGCAGTGACTTAGTAGCAATAATTTCCTGACAATCAGTAGTGTACGATGGAGTCTTGTCCATAGCACCATAGATCTCGAGCTGGTAATCCTTGAAGCCCCATTTGTTGATGATGATATCAGCTGCAAGTAAGGCAGTCTTGATATCTTTCGCAAACCTGGAACAGTCAGAACAATTTCCTCAGCAAGATGATATTTACTTACCAAAGATGAGACAACATGGTGACAGTTGGTTGCTGGGTCTTGATCTCTTGAACAGGTGCGAAACGCTATCATGTATTAGCAGCTATTATCAAAGTCAGGAACTCGTGCAAGCTTACCTCCATATTCGTAATACCATTGACAACTGGATCAATCTTCCTCTTGAACGAGCTTCTATTCTCAATCTTACCCTGGCAAGTACCGATCTCCACCTCCCAATTAGGGTTGAAGAAATCCGCACACGGCAGAATAGTATCCGCATGGTGCAGCGTCAGCACACTCGTGACCCTCATGAGACCCAAGAGAGAGTTTCTCGTGAATGGCGACAAGGCGCAAAGAGAAGACGCCAGATACAAGTTCGTCTCTCTCCAACTAATAGCGTGATCCCAAATTTGCAGTTGGCATCCGCGCTTGATCTTGCAGACGATGCCATAGGAAGCGCTCACACTGTGGTGGGAGGCTTGGAATACGGCTGGCATCTTCTCGGGGATGGGAATCGAGTAGATGAACAGGTATCGGGACCATAGCTCGAGACCCTGGTCAAGCTGTCCCAGGGTGGGAAGCTCGGTTGTGAACCACTGAGATGAAGGGAGAGCATTCTCTGCGCTTTGGGAAAGCCAGAGATTTCTCCAGGCGGATTTAACAGCGTCACTGCGCCATACGGCACTCCAGTGGCGACCGTCCTCGAAGTAAGCGTTCAAGTTGATGAGAGCACGAGTGACTTGCTTGATGTCTGCCATCGAGAAATCCAAAGATCGAGCACCACGGACCAGAGCAGTGAGGATAGGAACGAAGTTGCGCTCGATATCCAAGAGGGTGGTATGTGTGGTGACGTGTTCAACTTCCGAATCGAGACGGTTGTTGAACAGTCCGTGTGTTGGCGTCATCAGATCAAGACCCCAGAGAGGAATGACTTTGAGAGAGTGGATATTGCGCTCGATTTGACGCTTTGGAATACCAAAGTCGTTTGCGGACTCCGCAACCATGTGCCATTTGATTGTGCGGAGGTTGTTGATAACATCACTTCTGCAAGCAGAGACACCACCACCCTAAATATGCATGTTAGTTAATGAACACAATATTTGAGGATGTTTAGCTTACCTCGTTTGGCCAGGTACCAGTATCGACAGCGATAACATGCAGATTAGCTTCATCATCCTCTTCAATGGTAGCGTTGGATCGAGTTCGGCTACAGGCATCACCGCCTTGACCAAAACTGTAGAGATCATTGATCTTCATGGCTAGGGGCGTCCAGCTGGATACGGTGTTATCAAGATCCACGCTCGCCATGATAGCATCGCGGTTCTTGTCAAGGTAATGCTCTGCAGCATCCAGCTTAGCAAGATCACGCTTTCGCCAGTATGGTGCGAGGACTTCATCGCGGCGGAGGAGACGCTCGTCCAGCCAGCGGATGATGACACCATCAAAGGCAGGATCTTCTTTCCACGCCTTCCAGAGCCAAGAACGTGATTGCGAGGTTGAGACTGGGAACCGGCGAGTGTGGAATCCTAGCCAACGAGACAAGGCTGTAGTCCTGATGGTGTTGAAGCCGTAGAGAGGATTGTCATCCAAGAAAGAGACGTGAGAGGGCTTCTTTAGCACGCCCAAATGATCGTGCAAGATCAGATCTGGTGTATCGACTTTCTGGCCATTCAAGGTGGTGAGAATGGTGGGATGAAACTTGTGGTCGTACATGTACTTGCTTTCCCAGACGTCCGGACCTACAACGAATGTAGCTTCTGTGACTTGGGAATGAGGCAACTAGATTTTGTTAATAATCAATCCTAGGTTGGGAATACGTGAGACTTGCCCAAGAGTCGAGTTTCTCTGGCTTGCGTCGAGGTGGTGCACACCATGCGACAGTACAACTCATATGTGGCAGGACAAACTCAGCTCTCAGAAGAGCACCGCCATGCTTGCTAGTCTTCTGATAATGGTACTTGAAGCGAACCATGTTGCCATCTAGGAGATATGAACCAGAGTCAATTTGTCCCTTGGAGTTGTAAGAGACATCTTGAAGCACGTTCTGACCAGCAATACCCTTGCGAGTGATTGGAGCCTTAAGCAGATCAGTCTTGGAAATCCGTCTGGAAGAGCCGGGGTCTGATGTTCGGTACTCGTAGACGTAGTCGTTGACCGTGTTTCCATTGTTCATCTGTACGCGGCGCTTTAACGACATGTTGTTGCTATACATATTGATCGCGATCAGGCTCTTGTTGGTAGTTGGCTCATTCTTATGATCACCCTTGTACTGAAGCAGTTTGAAGCTCTCATCATCAACAGGGTGGATAAACCCAGTAGAAGTGCCCTCGAGATTTCGGATCAAGATACGGCGTCTCTTGATAGATACTTCCATACCGTGGAGGTTTTGCCAAACGGTAACGACATTTTTTCTGTTATGAAACAAAAATACTGGGAGAAACAATCGCTGGATTGCCTTCGACCACAGCCAGATAGATAGCAGACAGAATCTGGTGATTATATTTGCGACATTGGAATTTCCAGGGAAACTGCAGCGCAACTCTCGCTGGTACTCCGGATCAGCAACAAATGCGATCATGAAGAATTTGCAGAGTTTGCCGGCGAAATGGTACACGACGCCTGAGTAGTGCTGGACACGATCCCACATAGAAAGCTTGGGAGGTGTGGCATGTGCGAGTAAATCCAGTACACGGATTGAAGACCCAGGAGACGCAGATTCCAGAAGAAGATGAGATTGTTGAGCAGACTCAGCTTCGTTGGAGCGAGATGAGATGGATCGCGAATAGCTGTGTCGTGGCATGAAGCTGGATGGCCGGGATGAAAACGATGAGCGGTCGCGACTTGCCCATACATTGACACGACTTAGCATTCTAGAGCCAGCAACAACTGCATAGTTACAGCGAGCCACGTAGGTCTCGAATGATAGGCCGGTAGTGTGGTTGAGCTTGGTGTTCATCAAGGCGATCTGCTTATCGTTCAAAGGACCAACAATACCAAGACAGCGGTTGATGAGATATTTCCGAAGGTCGCTTGGCATATCTTCTGAGTCCAAGTTTGCATCAAATCCGAGGCAGAGGTCTTTCAAGATCTGCTTCTTGAGATAGGCTTGAACATCAGCCAGGTTCTTTGTTTGGATCTTGAGATGACGCTCAAGAATATCAGGACCAGTGACGCTGTTCCAGATCCCATTACTGAGCCAGAGGGTTCTCGCAAGCAAGGCATCGTGGGTACTAAATCCAAGATATCTCTCAGCGGTGACTTGGACTAGGAGTTCGGCCACATCCCAGTAAAAGCCCTGGAGTGGATCTTCGGTCTTGGAAACACGCTTGGTCTCGCAAGCAACAAGAAGTCTGATTTGATCATTCTCCACTGAGCTGATAGCTCTCATACTGGGATCGGAGAAGTGGTCAACAGACATAAGCTCAACGTGGATGAAGCGCTCTCTAAACATCTGAATGCTGAGTTTAAGCAGAGCCTCGGATTCTGGGAAGGCACGCTTAGCAGTTTCAGGTAGCTCGGTATGGCTGCATTGCTCTAGGATCACTTTGACTTGGCTTCCAAACTCCGAATCAGGGTCGACCAAGAGGCGCTCCTTCTCCGAGAGATCAGAGAGCTGCTCATAGAGACTCTGGAGCTCAGGCTGGGACCATTCGTGATCAGCACCAGGACTCGAGTAAGCGTTGTAGACTCCATTAGAGGTTGACAGGGGATGGAGCTTCTCCTCGGGTGGTCCAACTATCTTGCCAGCCCAGAGCGACAAGATGGCGACTGTCCAGCATGCAACTCCAAGTGCGACAACGTTAGAGTAGATGAAATCTGGTGCTTCGTACTCCAAAATGAAGCCCAGTGGGAGACCAATGGCAACAGCGATAAGTAGAGGCTTAAGAGCGTGTGGTCCCGAGAAGATCTTAGTGTACTGGTACCACAGAAGGCCTGTGTAGGCTAGAACGTAGGACAAGAAGATAATTGTGCCTTCGCTGTTTTCGGTGCTGGCAAAGAGCCAAAGGAGGATTGAAGTGACTGCTAGACCCCAGACATGGAGCATCAAGAAGCGAGCGAGCGTCTTCCAATATACCTTTCTGCGATTATCAGACTTCTGCTTAAGTGCCTGGGCAAGGTCTCCATCGGTTGGAATGACCTCCTCCGTTGTCCTAGAAGCAAGCTCGTGGAGCTTGTTGGCATTAAAATCAAGAAGGACGGCTCCGACAAGATAGTATGCGAGGCCGAAACCGACAGGCATAGTCAAAGAGACATTGGAGCTGGTGAGACCGATCAAGTCGCCACCGCTGAGCAGAGAAATCCACTTGTCGAGCAAAGCGACGATGAAATACAGCATAGTACAGCCGATCTCATCACCAGCCTGGCGCCAATGGAGAAAGCCGTTATGGAATCGAATCCCAAGTTGGGACTTTTGCATGGAGAAAAGAGCAACCTTTGTCTGGACATTCCAAGCTGAGCTGAACATGATAGGTTGAGGCACCCCAGTGAAGCGACAATACCAATTCTGCTTCCGTTAGTCACGGAGATCAATACACTGTCCTGGAGGAACTCACCATTAGAAAGTTTGTAGCCTCGTATGACCGAACCAACTTGAGTACAAGCGGATCGATGGTCTTCTTGGAGAAGATGGACTTCTTTCGCTCAGCCAGAACATCCTTGAGCAACGCGTCTCGTGCAAATCTGAGAACTGCTGGGTCAGACATCTTCTCGATTCCGTCCATGCCAGAAGTCTTGTTTTCAACGAACCAAGTCCTGAGAGTTTGGTCATCGACAAGAGATATCTTCTGGTACCATGTGGTCCACTGGGCTCCCGTTCGGCGAACTCCAAAAAAGAGCATGCTGACGAATACATAGAGAACGGTTAGGTAGATAGCGACATCGTGATTAGGAACGAACATGGTAACGATCGGGGACACGAATAGCACTGGAATGCATGCAATGATTGTTGCACGACCCTAATCAGAAAGTTAGCATAGAAGAAATCGGGAGCGCAGAATCACTAACCGATTGGAAAGAAGACCCGATGAATTGGTAATTAGCAAGAGCCGCGAGAAGCGAAAGATATGTGGTCAAGACCATCAAGTACAGCAAGAAGATTCCAGCATTGTATATAGATATCGTGCACGCGAATGCAATGAAACCAACGATGCCGACGACGAGGGTAAACGCGAGGCCTCCAAGCAGCCTGGTGACGACGAAGTAATTCATTGCTGAGAAAGCCATTGAAGCGAGATAGAACGTCCCACCGCAAGTGATCCAGGTCCCAATTGCACCCGAAAGCAAGAGGGAGATCATCAATGCGGTTGTAGCACTGTGCTGCTCGTCATGTGTCATGTACTCGGCTCCCTCCTTTCCACCACTGAGATACAATCCATGCCCGGTGGTTGTGAGCATGAGAATATCGATCAGCGCCGGAATGGCGAAGACACTCAAGAAAGTAAATCTCTTGTATGATGCCATCTCAGTGGGCTTGTAGTTCGGATCCACATCGATTTGAGCCTCGGCATAGGCTGATGGAAGTGCAGCCATGGTGTCTTTGAACATTGGTGGCTGGTTCTCTGATAGGGAGTAGTATGTGCGATACTTTGCAGAGAGCAGCTCACCAAACTGGCTAGGGGAGCAGTCGAAGTAAGCTTCGCATCGGGATCCCAGGGCAAAAAGCTCGGCGAAAGCAGCAGACTGATCGGTTTGGTCGTTGAAAAGTGGATTTCTGTCAGTCACCTCAACATAGACCTCGTCGAAAGCAAGTTTTCGCATGGTGCAGAACACGGACAAAGCATATAAATCGCCAATCGCGCCATATTTGGCGTTGTTGAGAAGTCGAGCAAGAGCATCAATGATTATTTGAAGCTTTTGATGGCTCCGAGTCCGCAGAGCCTCTTCAATATGCACCTCAACATCGCGGAATAGAGCAACTGCTGCTGGGAGGCTGGGGTGGCGGCGTTTGGACTGGCAGTGCCATTGAAGACGAGATTCGAGAAGTTCTTCAATCGAGATATCGCCATTCAAGTAGCCGACTGTGTTGACAACCTTCAATTGATTCCAAGTAGGAATATCAACCAATCGCTCCATAGCAGCGGATTTGATCCCACATAAGAGAAAGTCTATTTCGGCATCTGGCGCGAGGGAGACCCGCTGCAAGAGTTGTAGGCATTCTTCTGGCGAGAGAAGCTCAATATCTTGAACAAGTCTTGGGGCAATATTGTGCGACGAAACAAGGGTCTTAGTCCAGCGAGCGAAGGATGTTTCTGCAGCGATACATTCACGTCGTGTTAGGCCTTGACACGAGAGGAAAGTGTGCAGCAACGTGCCCGTCACATCGTTGACAGTTTTGGAGATGTAAATATCCGCGGTGGCCTTGGCGGGATGAGCATGGTAAACGGCCCAAAACTGCTTGTCGATAGTGCGCTGGAATCCGGAATGAAGTCCAAGGAAGACTCGGATACCATCCGAGCCATCTTCAGGCGAAGATTGCAATTTGTTTACCATTATCTCGATTGCCTGTCGAACAGATGGTACCCCAGGCATTGACGGCTCGGTAGGGACAGTGCCTGCAGCAACGAAATTGGCGAAGGTGGCGCCATATTTCCGGAGATCAGCCGGCGAGACCGCATCTAATAATTCAAGCTTTCTCAGATTTCGTTGAGAGAAGACGACCTCCTGGAAATCATCAGGAGACACATCCAGCCCGAGGGGGAAGCATCCAATTCCATCGTACGAGTTGCCAGCTGCGGATGTGCAGAGAGGGTCGCCGCTAATTCCATCCTTCAAGACGAACCATTCCATGTTCTCCTGAAATTCGGCATTGATCAAAGAAGGCTCGATCAGCTCCTCGTCATGTTGGCAAGAGCAATCGTTTCTGGCCGCCTCTAGGCTTGGCAACATGGCGCCGAGGCGTCCAATGACAGAATGGCGATGGTTCGAAAATTCCATCTGCAGCGGCCGAGATTAGCGACATTGAATCCATGAGCGCGTAACTAAGATGACTTTACTCACAGCTTTTTTGCTCTTCCACATGTCGTGAAGTTCCATGACTCTGGGTTCCTTCAACCAGGCAAAGGCGCTCAGCGGCTCTGCTTTAATAATGTCGATCGTTGCATCTGTGAGTGCGCTTTGACATCCAATCCAAGACACAACACTGTAGAAATTACACCATGCGAATGTTCTCTTCAGCACGGCGTTCGAAATGACTACATTGTCATCCAAAGTTTCCCAAACGAAAACAGTGAAATCTCTGACACATGATTGGGAGACGAAAGACTTGACTGTTGTCCGGAGTGGCTCCATGTCAAAGCAATCACGTCTCTCGCCATCGGGGAGGACGAGACCATTTCGAATGATCAGCCCCGAGATGGCATTGCAAGACAGAGCAGTTCCATCAGCGAGAAAGTCCGGCGCAGATGTTTCCACATAAATCTCCAGACCAAACGTAGAAATGACTGAGCATAGCTCGTGGAAGACGGGGATTGGGTATATCTCCCAGCCTGCTAGAAGTATTCCGGTAAAATCGTTCTTGTCGCCCTCTGATGTCCGAAATGCCGCGAGAAACATGCTCATTGTTCGATCGAGACATGACAACAAAAACTTCGAAGATTTGTGCGAAGGTGTCGTGGCCGTCAAGACATTATTCAGATCGAGTCTCCCTATGATTCGCTGCGGAATTTTCTGACTCCCTGATAACTCTGCCAATGCCCTCGGGATGTAGTTTTGCAGTGGATTTAGGATTATCATGTCCCGCTCCGAGAGCCTTTGACATTGTGCATCAGATATTGGAGAGTCAAAGGCGCCCAAGTATATCCCCAAGGATGTTGGCTTCTTCGTGTCGAGCTTCTCGATGGTCGAATCCGGCGATGATGAGGCGGCATACTTCTGCAGATGGCGGGAGACCCGGTCTGAGAGGCCCTTGGACGGTCCGTTCTGCAGCACAGCATACGTTAGACATACACATACAAATGTCGGTTTTCACAAATACCTTTTCTTTCGTATGACGCCAAAGCTTCCTTAGCAGCAGGAATGAGATATATGTACATCCCACCGCAATAGAAACTAGAGCCAAGCTGACAAGTACCTGTCACTTGTTAGAAAAGTAAAAAGTATACATTTGGATGCCAAACCAATTGCCACCAATGCTGCTTCAACTCTGCCCAGTTGCCTGCGTGGACACCAGTAATGTATGCCATTTCGTCAATTGGAAGGATGTCAGAGGACTGTCGCCATAGAGTATGTCAAACAGCTTCACCCGTCTGATATGCTGTGACTTGAGCGAGCGAAGTGGGGTGTAAGCGAGCGAGCGTCTTGTAGAGCAAAGGAGTGGGCGAGCGAGTGTAGGTGTGTTGTAGTAGTAGTAGCAGTAGTAGTAGTAGTAGCAAAGTCCTCGACAAGGAGAAAATTGAAGCATCGAAAGCTCAGCCTCGGCGCTGTTCACCGGGAACGATTGACAAGTTACTAACCTGACCTTCCTTGTCAGGGATCAATAGATCTCAAACGTCAAGGCTGAGGCGAAAGGCAGTTTGCCCCGCTAGTAATCACATCATCATATCCCCGAACTCATCGTAGATTTCTGCCCCATCAACAAGTAGCTAGAAACATGCAAGCCCCCAATATTCTTGGAAAGATCAGCAACAACACGATGGGATGTGAAAACGAGCGAAAGAAAGCAGCAACGTGGACCCACGTCTTGCCATAGAAGGTTCTTGGCCTGCATGTTGATAACATACAGGTGTCTGGAGGGTGGTGGGTGTCAGGACTGGTTGGACGCCGCGTCTCATTTTGGAAGTAGGCCGGTCAGACCGCCACTCGTATAGCCTAAGTTATGACTATTCCAGAACGCAGAATGCTGTCCATTGGTAATCGGGCGGTTGAAGTGCAGTCTGCAGACAGAGAACGCTGAGTTGAGCCGTGAACCGTCATCAGCAATCGTTATCCCGGCGACGGCCCCAGGATTCCTTGCCGAGACGATAACACCGGGCTGGGATTGGCAGGGGTCAACCTCATTTGCATCGAGAATTGAAGGTCTTCTAGCGGCAAGGCTACGGTTGGCCTGTAAGGCGCTTGTACGGAGACATGCTTGCTCTGCGCTAAATCATCGCAGCCAAAGGAGAAAAGATGTTAGTGGATAGGGAAAATAAAACAACGGTGGCCGCAGATCATCGAATGCCGCCTGAGCGATTCGAAAGCGGCGGTCTTTAGCCATGCTTCTCGAAACACATCCCTGACCCGCTGAGGACAGAGACCGAAGCAAAGAAACAAAGAGAATAAACCAACACGCTCGGATGGTATTGGACGGGCAGATCATGAAGTCATGTCACCCTAACTCACCTCAACTCACCAAGTGTTCTCTCCAGGGGTTTGCCGTGGTCCATTATTCTTTTCATGACACCACCGGACACGAGCTGTAGAAAGCATCGCACGAAAGATGACACAGGCCACCGCATTCTTCAGATCAAGGGACGTAAATTTTGATGCTGGGTCCCGTAGTCCTAGCATCGAAGTCGATACCGTAAAAGGTAGTCCCGGGTTCGCGGGATGACAATTCCTGGAGTTCTGGGATTCTGCGAGGCCGCCTGGGCCCATGTCAAATTCCCATGTCTTGTCTGTGCTGTGCTGTGGGTTTTGCTGTAGTGTCTCATCTGCTGTCCTCGGAGAAGCTACCGATGCCTGTCGTGGAGAAGTCGGTTGGTCGCTGAGTTGTCGGCAATACTGATCCTGGCTCCTGGCTCCTTGCAGACGGTGGGCAGCACGAACGAAGGCAAAAGAGGAGGACAAGACGTTGAGGTCCTTGAGGATAGACGAGGCTTGGCGCGGAAGACAGCTGCCGTCCCACCTGGTGCCTGGTGTCGGCCAACACGTGAGAGCCGGCTGGCTTGGTGGCTTGATGGCTTGCATGGCTCTTGCATAGCTTGGACCCCTCGCTGCTTCAAGAGCTTTAAGAACGTCTTGGTCGCACGACGGCACGATGGCACCAGCACGACCGAAACGCTAAATTAGCGGAGATCAGATTATTTGATTTTCTCCGTGCATGATTATCATGCTCGCTGCTTTTGAGCAAGCATCAATCCATCAATCTTTAGCTTCGCTTCTCCTTTCTCTTGAAGAAAGGCCGCTCGCGCCGGCAAAGGTTTCTTCTCCACATATCGACGCCTTCTTCCTCTAGCAAATGACCCTTAACTTTCATCAGGATATCACGACCCCTACCCATGCTAGTTCCCATTAACAGGCACAATTATTATACGCATAGTTATGCACGTCGAAAGATCCACCAGACACCGACAGATACGGGAGCCCACATGTACATTTCCAATTCTCCAGTGGTAGCTTCACCATGTACGGGAACCTACCTCCTGACAGCTGTTGCCAGACCGCCTTGTGGCTTTCAGATCCAAGTTCTTCCTTTTTTCGAGTTCATTCTTGACCTCCATGACCAAGTATTGCTTTTACGATGACAGCTAACAGACTTTGTACAACCTTGATTCTTGTTCGTTCCATTTTTGGATACTTTGGACCTATGGCTCTCACCCCCCCACCCTCCCCTTCCATCTCTTGATTCTCCCCTCTGCAGTCCTGCTGATTGTCCTCTCTATCGCACTGAGATCTCTTTCATTCCCTACTGTCTTAGCTCAAATCTCCAAATCTCATTTCGGGATCTCCCCTCGATGGTACTAGTGGCCGGCCCAAAAGTCGCCCGACTTGCCTCGACCTGGTCCTCCGCCTCCTCTAGCTCTGCAACCTCCGCATGATTTTCTTTCCTAAGTCTAAAAAAAGGTAAACCTGACAACACAGACCACACCGCCCCTTGCATCCCGCATCGACAGATCTTCCTGTCCCGTCTCTAGGCACAGCTCATCCCCACTCATACCTCTAGCCCTACCGTATCGCCCTCTGAACTCGGTATCTCATCCCAGACCGATGACCCTTTGATCGACTCATAGTACTCCCAGACAGACACTGGCAGCCCATCGCACAGCGTAGCACCCAATACCACGGCACAGACTCTTCCAGAGCTCACCACAAGCTGACCGGAACTCTCATGGCTTGCTGCAAATTTTCGATAGTCCATCCCGAGTCATTCGTTGTCTTTCGTCCCCGGATCCAGACTTTCGAGTCAATCCTTGGAGATGGACGCTTTGGGAGCCCAGCCAGCCAAAAGGGGTGGGTCACATCACCCATTGCGGCTTTGTCAATGCTTCGATGCTGAGTTTTTGTGCTCAGCTGTGGCTGGCCAAGGTCTCTAGAATTTCCACTCCACCTCGTGTAATCCCAGCTGGCACTTGTCATCTTTCTTTTATATACTCGTCGAAGCTGGCTCCAACTTCTAATCTCAACTCATTCGTTTTCGATTGAAGATCGTCGTTCGCTACGTGCCCGTTGCGCCTAATAATGTTGACCAAAACTTTCTTCAAGGCCCTGCTTGTGGCAGCTTCCGTTTCAGGAGTATATGCCCATCCCCAGCGAAAGAACACTGATGGCACATCCGAACGGGTCCAGTCTGGTGGAGGAGGTCGCCAAGCCCCTCCGTCAGTTGCAACAAAGGTTGCAACAGGTAAGTCTGACCTTCGTCCAAAGCTACGAACCTTAAAGACTGACCTTCTGCAGTTGATGGAAAGACCGTAGCAGCCAACACAACCGTACAGGCCTTGGCAGTTGCGGCTCCCAATGCTGCCGCAGTCGCTGGCACAAGTACGAAGAGCACCGTCTTGATCTTCGCTCGTGACGCTGCCTCAGCATACTCGGCCACTTCTGGTCTCCAAGGATATGCCATCCCATATCAGGTCGTCACCGTTCCCCAGGCCGGTATCACCCTTCCACAACTCAACAGCTCTTCGACTGCTGGAAACTATGGTGCCATCGTCATCCTGTCCGAGGTCAGCTATGACTATGGCGGAACTCTTGGATTCCAAAGTGCTCTCACCGCTGCTCAACTCGCACAACTCTACCAGTACCAGGTTTCCTTCGGTGCCCGTATGGTCCGTATTGATGTCTTCCCTGGTCCAGCGTATGGTGCCACCGCCCTTGGTGGATGTTGCAACACAGGTGTAGAGCAGCTCATCAGTCTCTCCAGCACTGCTTCGTTCCCAACTTCAGGGATGAAGACTGGGGCTGGTGTCTCGACTGCTGGTCTCTATCATTACCCTGCCACCATCACCAACGCGACCATTGCAACTGAGTTCGCTTCATTTGGCCCTGCTACTGGTTTCCCAACCAAGTCCACTGCTGGTGTTATTAATAAGATTGATGGTCGACAACAGGTAAGAACACTTATTGATGTTAACTCTGTTCATCTTGCTAACCACTTATTAGATGGTCTTCTTCATCGGTTTCGCCACTGAATGGTCTGCGACATCCAATTATCTTCAACATGCCTGGATCACCTGGGCTACCAGAGGTCTTTGTATGTATGTCCGCCAAGATGACGAGCATTGGCTAATCATGTCACAGATACCGGTTTCCGCCGCACCTACTTCAGCAACCAAGGTTAGTTTGAAGTAAAATATATTGCATGTAATCAGGCTAATCATATCAATAGTCGATGACATGTTCTTGATTTCAGACATTTACCGACCCGCTGGTAGAACATACAGAATTACCACCGCTGATATGGATCAACACAAGACCTGGACCGCTGATATCCAGAGACGCTTGCCAGCCGGCAGCAAGTACTTCCTCGATATTGGCCACAACGGCAACGGAAACATCGAGGCCGGAGCTGATCTTGGTGGAAATCAATGTGGTATCGGACCAATCGAGTACGACGAGCAGATTGATACTCCTCTCGAGTTCAAGAAGCCTCTGGGAACTGGCAAGAACCTTTGGCCAAGCACTCCAACCACATACCCATACACCACCACATGTACCAACTTGGATCCCCTCAAGGTCTGGTTCGCAAAGGCCGCCAACCGTGATGTCTTTGCTCACGTGTCGCACACCTTCACACACGAGGATCAAAACAACGCCACCTACTTCGATGTCTCTCGAGAACTCTCATGGAACCAGGCATGGCTCAAGCAAGTCGGTATCGCAGCCGGTAACAAGTTCAGCCCGAACGGCATCATCCCACCTGCGATTACTGGCATGCACAACGGCGATGCTATCAAGGCATGGCTCGACAACGGTATCAAATATGTAGTTGGTGACAACACTCGCCCGGTCTTGATGAACAAGGAGAACGAGTTCTGGCCTCTCATCAGCACCGTTGCTGATAATGGTTACGCTGGAGCCACCATTGTTCCCCGCTGGGCTACCAACATCTACTACAACGTGTGTACTCCCTTCTCCCGTCTGCAAGTAATTACTAACACAGTGAAGTGTGATCTGCCTGCCTGCACAGTCCAAGAGTGGATCGACACTTCTGCTGGAAGTGGAGACTGGAACGCACTCCTCGCTCTCGAGAAGAATACCAACACCCGTCACCTCTTCGGTCTCCACCACGACCCCTACATGTTCCACCAGGCCAACTTGAACTACGTGACCGCCGGCATGACAACCATCAACGGCGTTTCCAAGAAGCTCTCTTTGATCCAAGCCTGGGCCGAGACCGTCACCCAAGAGTTCACCAGACTTGTATCCTGGCCATTGATCTCGCTCAAGCACGACGACACTGCCCTCGACTTCATCAACCGCATGGCCAGAGACAAGTGCGCTCCACAACTATCCTACACCACCAACCCAACCGCAAAGACCATCACGGCCGTCACTCTCACTACCACCGGCAACACCTGCTCTGTTAAGATCCCAGTCACCGTCCCAGGTACTGTTACCAGCACCCAAGGTTTCACCACCGAGAAGGTTGGCTCCGATCCTCTCACCATCTGGGTCCAGATGTCCGGATCGCCAGTCTCATTCACTCTCAGCACACCTGTTGCATACTAAGCACTCGTTTCGTCCAATGACACAATGACTTTCATTTACGCAAAAAGCGCGGGACTGGAAAAGGGAAGGAGTTCGAAATCGGTTCGTCGTTCAAATCACGTGGATAACACAATATCATGGGCAAAGCGTGCGTGGGTGGGTGCATGGGACGGAGTAAACTTTACCCCCTCATAATTCTAAGAACAACACACAATTCCTAGTAATAGTTTATAATGTCCAATTCAACCCAAATTGAAACAAACAACCTTCTCACCTACTCAATTCCCAAATACTCTTCTTGCTCCGACCTCCTGCATGATACGACGCAACAACAATTGATTAGAGTTACTTGCCAATCCCCAATACAAACTGCCGTGACACTCCCACTGCGTCGAACATGCTCATCGTGAACTCAGGCAGAATGTACACACCCTCGTCGTCTCCGTAGTATTGCATGAAGTAAAGCAAGGTCTTCGCTTAAAATCATCGTACGACCAAAAGTACATGCCCTGTACTTTCTCGTGATAAAAGTGGCAAGGCAAAAGCAAGGCAGGGCAAGGCTGCACGTTCAGGGGCCCCAGGGCCAGCCTTCCAGCCTTCCAGGGTTGCTGACCTCCCTGTAACTGCTCAGCCTGAAATGCTACATACCCCACAAAGCAGGCTTGCCAGCTTGGAAGCCACCATCGGACTTTGACGCCTTCATCCCTAAATGTTTCGTTTCCTTCTCTTTTTGCTTTTCCCTGCCAGCAGACGAAGCATTAGTCTCAGCTTTCAAGGCCCAAGTCACGAGTGTCGGCAATCACGCGATTTTCTTCATACCCATCGTTCGATGACATTCCCATCCCTATCAGCTCTGCCAAGCTCGTCCACTCATGATCTAGAGGCGTCGAGCCTCAGGAACTATCGAATTTCTCTCTTCTCCCTTCTCCCTTCCCACAATCCCACTTCCTCGCCATCTCACCGCACAGTGTGCCATGAATCAACAACCTGATTCGCGACATCGCAATACGAAAAGCCTGCAAAGAAAACCACGCATAGACGCATGCACGCCTCAAGCTCGAAGGCGTGAGCAGGTATTGTTGGTTGGTGGGCTGAATGATCGCCACCGTACCCCGCGATTGGCGATTTGCTGCACCGTTCCAACTTCATCAGCCTCATGCATGAGAGGTGTCATCGCTACAGGCTTGCGTGCAGGTTTGTATGGTATTTTCAGAAGCAGTGACAGCTTGTCACCTATCACTGACCACACGCAGAGATATGTACATGAATGCAGTGCGCGAGACGCCCACGCCCGCGCCCACGGCCAAGGTCTAGGTACGTACAGTACTGTACCGACATACAGGCGCATCTCCGTACCTCCCCACCAACAAAAATCCAACAATGACGATGCTTACACTCGACGGTAAAGTGACAGCCTGCTGTGACTCCCAAGACAAACAGAATAAGCACATCGCATTCACATCACCCACACGCACGATCGCACCATCACCACCTCATGGCAATTCCCTCGCCCAGTCCTCCACAGTAAGCCAGCACGTTGGATATGTTTCAGGCACATGTTGGCAATGATCAGGCACCACCCGTCCGTCATCCCATCCGAACTCAATCTCACCCTCACTCTCTCGGTCCCGAAAACACATCTCACCCAACCCGCACACCACGCCTCATTCCCGCCAGAACATCCTATTCGCTGCAATCCGAACACCAGGTTCCTGTGCCTGTGCCTGGCCTGATCTCAGGCTGAGACTTCCGTTCGCTTACTGTGTGGTGTTGAAGGTTGCGGGCCATGCGGCTGCGTTGCGTGCCAAGTGGGTGAGATGAAGAATCGATAACTGTTACGTAAACTTCATCCCGTTTGGGATTCTGTAGATGCAGAGATGGTCGATATACTCGACTGAGACTCATACAGACGAGAAGAAGAAGAAAAGAGATGGAGTTGGGATAATTGAACAGCGCATGCTGATGCGACGCTGCGATGGGAATTTCGTCATGCTGGTGTTCGGACGAAGCTGCTGTGGTTTATTGTCGAACTTGTCATCTGATGTTGCTATGGCATGGATGGCGGGAAGTACGGATGTACCTCCTGTCATGTCTGACAGACAGGTGCCGGTCAACTTGCACGACTTTCATTTGCCTCGTCTCAGCAATTTCCACGTCACGGGCTTTGGCGGACAACGACAGACAGTTCGCAGTTGTGTTTCGAAGCCAAGCAATGCCATTGCCATCTGCTGTGATACTTACTGCAGGACGCGGTATCGTGGTAGCGTTATACGTGTACCAGCAGAACCGTTGTGGACCTCTCTGAAACTCGCCCTTTTCACTCGCTAAAGTACCAGTACAACTCAGCGAATGTACTTTAAAGTCTTCAATGCACTGTAACGCCCAATCCAGAAACCATTGCATGTGCTCTTCTGGATACAGGCACACAGCTGACATTTCCACTCCCAGAGACGCCAATCTTCATTTCCCCAGCCATGCGGTAAAAAATTCCTCTGCAAGTCTACGGAGCCTTCCCCGGCGCACGACAGATTCACAGAACTGCGAACAGACTGCAGTGAATTGTACTAACCGACACTGGATCTGTCAAGCGAGCTGATGCTGCTCGAAGTTTTTGGCCAAGTCATCACGACATAACAGATGCCAGCCAGGCTTTCGACCTCGTGGGCTTCATTTGATGTGCTGCGATCGCTGCCATCATGCACTGATCTACTGTCAATCAATCAACAGTTCCGTATAACTGGAAACGCTCCAGCCCTGCTGCAGCCGACTGTCTGGATTGAGTTTCTGCTTTCAGATCTGAAGCCATCCAAGTCATGTCGGCCCAAGCCAGCTATCCCTCATCCATGTCCTACCCTGCCAAACCAACATGATATAAAATATATATACGGTGAGGTATAGCGACCATGCAAATACACTAAATCCAACATTCCTTTATCAAATACAGAACTTTCCAGCCCATCTGCATACTTGCTCATTTGGACGCTCCTCCAGACCATGAAGGTATCCAAATCGGGCCAGTTCACCATTTCCTCTAACTCGAAAGAAGTCCAAGATGAGCAGGAAACATACCAATCCGGAAAGCAATTCGATGCAGAAAGACGGCGGGGGCAACATATCATGCACGGCTGCTAATTGTCAAAAGTACCTTAGACCCGTCCCTCTTCTCAGCCTCACCTTGGCCATCCAGACCCCTGGCCCGAAAGCCTTCCAAGCTCCACTTCTTCACCAACCTCACCACCTGCTATACATGCGGGACAAGCCCTTCCAAAGCTACAAGAGCAAAATCTTCAAAACAAGCCATCTTCACCCCTCTTCAAGGCGGGATACTCCACAACATTTCCAAGCCGTCCTATCCTACCCAAGAACTTCCCAAGAGCTCTAGACCATGCGGAAAAAGTAAGAATGCAATGAGCATAAGCATAAGCACCCATTGCATATCGATAGTGCACATCCCTTCTGTACCACAGGTACCACTTCAAGTGAGAGGTGTGGTGGAGATCTCGCTTCGCGTGGTGTTTGTTTACCTGCTTTGGGACGACCAACTCGGACTGACTGACGTTCCCCGCACTACATGCCGTGGTCTTCACTTGCCACGAAAGCCACATTCTCCATCTTGTACAAACACAGGGCTCTAGCAAAAAAAAACTAAAATTCTGCAAGAGAATGGTTTGGCCTTGGAATTAAGTTTCACATTTTCCCAACCCAAGCTAGAGCTAGGTTTTCCAGAGTTGGAAAGTGGTTAGCTTGTTCCGACAGACGCCGCAAGTCCGCCAAGCTTGGTACCTAGCCTACCTTTTACCCCTCTCAATAGTTCGACACATGTCAGGACACATGTCAGCCTTACAGACTGCTCCAGACAGCTGTCAGGACCTTCTGGTGTCGATTTGAAAGACCCTGAACCATAGCAAATAAAAAAAACTAAGGAAGACCCTGACGGACGCCAGTAGACCCTGAAGACCCTTCAAACCCACCTTTGCCATCGGCGTTCCGTCAATAGCCCTTACACTTACCTAGCTTTACAATGCTAGAATCAACTCCACTCCAAGGATGTATTTGAAATCGATCATTCTGTACTTTTCTGTTCTCTGAAGAATGGACTTAGAGCTTCTCGGCCGCGGAAGTGTGAATTTCCCGCATGGTTGTCTCACCCTCACAGATCAACAGCACTTGCAAAAGCCTCCCCAGAAGTGCACGACATCGGACCTGGCGCCACTTGCTCGGTCCTCGGAACTAAGCAGTCCTGCAATCTTAAGCTGAAGGCATCGACTGCAGCGTGAAACTCATGGGCATGAACAGAGAATTGTACTCCACATTCTCGCTTGCAACGCACGCATCTCACTCACCTTCCATCTCTTCCATATCATAACACAACATCAGAACCTGTTGCTTCCTCTCCATTTCCCTCCCCCCATAATCCTCCCCGGATACCACCCCACCAACCTATCAGCCCGAGAAAGCACCGAAAATTTCGCACTCGCACTCGTACTCACCCAGTCACCCACCCATTCACGCCGTGCCGCCCTCGGACATAAAAACTAAAGCACACAGACGCGCAAAAGTATCGCCCATCTAAGGTTAATTTAGCGCCCCAGTCACTTTCCACTCGCAGCTTCTAACCCTTCCCGTCCTTGCAAAAGCCATCAGCACATTATCTCCAAAAGGTCAAGTAGTTCGAAGAACGGCAGGTACACCAGGACATCAGGCCGCTCATCCCGCTCAGCTCAGTAATCCACACCAGTCCACGTTTTTCTGTCCCGCGAGCCCGTCTTTAAATCCCTTTCTTTCTCGGTCCCGAAACCGAGCTACCGAGCCCGGAAAAATCCCAATTCCCAAATTCCCAACCACCAAATACCCGCACTAAAATCAGCCCGTCATGCCATCAGCACAATTCCGGACTGGTCTTGGTCTGGCTTCGAAGCTCGACTCGGCTGATTCATCACACCAGCTAAATAAGCGCAAGGGCCAACTCCAGGGTCTTGGCATCTACCGACATAAGATCGCGGATTTTAACTTCATCCAGCAAGCTCCCTCGCTGTTTGAATATTGACCGACTTTCAGCTTTCGGTCAAGCGCCGTCGAAATGCTAGAAGTCTTAGGGAATTCTTCAGAGGGTCCACGGACCGCACCGATAGATACGGTAACATAGCCGATGAAGAATCTCCTGGTGTGATTGTCGGTCGATTTCGGAGCATTGATTGCGATCGAAGCTAGAAGGCTGGCACGGAGAATTTTTTTGGCTTATGCAGCAATACCTCCGTAGGATGTCGGGTTCCGGGTTAATGATGATGGGAAAACCGGCCGTGATCTGATGTGAGGTTTCTGCCGTGAGAACAATAGTTTGAAAAAGCATTGACTGATCGACTGATGATCCGGCGCGGTTTCCGCGAAGTCTGATTTGTGAAGCAAGCAGCTGTCGTTTCCTGATCGAGTACGGAGGTATTTCACCGAGGTGCATCTGATGTCTTGGAGCCGCGTCGAAATATTGCATCGCAGCACACCAGACCATCGTCATCGCATCTCAACCAAATCAATCCTTCCATCCAGTCTCAACCTCAGTCAGCGCAGAAGCCCAACATCCCACTACAAGATGCAGCTCATGACATCAAGAAGTGTGTCAGAACAACGCATTTTGCAAAAGTCCCCAACCCCTGACTAATCATCCCCCAGTTCTCAAAGCAGAGGCAGCCCTTGCCCTAATTTGCACATCCCCGGGCCGGGTGGCTTAAGCCTCAAAATTGCTCAGAAGCGGGGTGAGCTGACAGGGCATGTTTCTTGCACCTGCAGGTTCAATCACGTGTCGAAGGCGTGATGCGATGGAGTGGCGAAAAGAGGTGCCAGCGCATCGCACGATGGCGTCGAGGGCTGAAGCGGTGGACTCTTGCCCTGACCATCCGAGCTGAGAAATGACTTGCCCTTGCAGAGAGGCAGGCGAACCGTTGCAAAGGCGAAGCGGACAGGACAGGCACGAGCGAAAGAGCGAACGAGCGAAAGCCACGCAGGTGAGATGAGCTAATTTTGCATGCTTAGTAGACTCTAATATCGCGATATGAAAAAAGGAAATAAGGTGATGTAAGACGAAGACGACGTACCTCATGTTATTGCTCCGCATAAGCATTTGGCAGTTTGAATGGGCCGAAAGTACCGAAGTATATCCCGAGAAGGATACCGGTGCATTGTCCTTGCCTCTGCGACAGCATCTCGTATCCATTTCCATCTGCATGAACAAAGGTCTTCGACATCATCGAGATCTCGAACTCTTTGCGATCTCGATAGATCTTCAAAAGTCAATCGTCGGAGTACCGGGTCATCACCCCATGTCAATGCCTATCCTGACTCCTACTGGAGAGTATCGTCAAAGCCCGTCGAAGAAATTTCCACAAGAGGAAATCTAGCAGCGAAAACCCCATCCAAGCACGACGATGATCACCCCACCTACAAAAGCAGCCTCGAAAGATACTTTCTCCTCCTTACCTTAGCCCCCTCTCGAAAATAGCAAAACGTGCGTCCGTCCCCTCATCCAAACACCCAACCAAACAAGAGAAACAGCGAACGAGAAACTCTTTTCTTCCCGATGCCTTGATCCCAACAGCCGTCCCCTGCAACCCCATAGCGCCACTCAGGAGGCCCAACCAAGATATCTCGTTTCGCCAAGCCCTACCCGCATCTCACTCGCATCGTAGAATACGAGCCTCACCAGCACAGCGACCGGTACAGCTGATCCCATTGGCCATGCTGCCGAAGGGCTTCCCAGCCTGTCCAGTCGCCAGACATTTCGCTTCCCCTTGAACCTTGAAATATTTAGCTCCAAATACTAAATAAAGCGTGCGGCTTTGAGTCCCCGGGTCGGATGTGCGGGGCGACTCTTGATGAAGCGCAAGGGAGAATCGTGCTGGGCAGGGACAGGGCTACATCTCTAGACTGACTGTCGTGTCAGTCCGGCAGCATGGCAAGGGTAAGGTTCAGGATCTCGAGTAAATTCTCCATCTGAAATTCACAACAGAAGAAAATAATAAACATCTCACTGTCTTACACGACCGATGCGGTGTAGACTTAGTGCCGTACTACAACGGCCAGGAGGTTGGAATTATAACACAGTCAGCTATCTCGATCCCTCCCATGTCTTGGTGAGCGCTTTCCTTGCTGCATATGCCTGTGATATGCCGTTTAGATTTCTCAAAGGAGAAAAAAAACGATATCATGCTGGAGGAAAAACTTCCGCCAGTGCCAAGTCACGTCATGAGATTTTCTATTTGCACCAATAACACTCGCTCGTTCTCTGCCGACCCCGTACTTAGACTTTAAAGTACAATCAGCTAAGACCTAGACCAAAAGGCAAATATATTTGAAAATTGCAAATCATCTTATACGTGCGGCTCTGCTATCCATCTTGAAAAGCGGGCCTGAAATAGAATCCTGCAGATAGCTTGGAACTCAATCGGTCGGCCTTGTTCTTCATCAAGCTCTGGCGGGACGGCGGGGCAAGGGAACATTTTGAGAGACACNAAGACTCCAAGACTACGACCAAGTTTCTAGGACAGCCCGTCGCACGGCAAGATACCCACGTGTAATAGAACCACAGGCCCTGAGCTGACGAGACAACGATAATGCGAGAAATTGAAAATAAAAGACGCATGGTGACCTGCTATCACACGAAAGGCCGGAATCATTGGAACATGAAAATTTCACATTGCCAAGAGACACGAAAACTGGAATCGGGATGCGATTATCTGATCTTGCATCAAGCTGCATGGCTTTGACGAGGAGGGTCGTGCATGGGGCTAAGCGACAGTGCTTGCTGCTTTATGGACCGGGACAAACACTGCTGCTTTAACCAAGCGATGTCCAAGTTGGTATTGCCTAAACGGGGCTCAAGGCGGGAAAAGTCACTCTCTCACGTTCTCAGTCACCGACAAGCAACAGATCACTTCCAGATCCTGCTCATGGGTTTGTGGCTCAGAGTCACTAGTTTATCGATTCTGCGTTGGCAGTCAGCCATTCGAATCAATTTTGAAAGGACTCGACCCTTCTCTCGCAAAATTTCAGCTTGAGTGCAATGGTGCTGCCATCGCCAGCCGCCATCGGGAATTTTGAACATGATGAACAGCCCTTGTGTCCCTTAATCAATTTTAGCTGTGTGCAAAAGAGACTTGAATTGGTAACTGTTGCAGAAGACCGGGGATCCCCGTCGCTCCGGCCTGGGAAGCCAAAGGGGTCAGATAGTGGGGTCCCTTAACCCTTTCTCTCTTCCCAGGAACAATGTGCGCAAGGGTGGTACCACAATAGCCACTACGGCCGCCGACATGAGGGTCCAAAGTAGGAGTTGCAACTTGCAAGCAACGAGAGTCATTGAACTGCAATTAGCCCGCGCCTTTCGGCCCCAAGGGACGTAGTAGAGAGATTTTCCGTATTCCGTGGACGAACTTGTCCCGTAAATTGACTGAGAATGCAGTAGTCGAGACTTCAAAGAATCTGATCTCGATGCAAGTAAGAAAGGCCAAGGCTGTAGACGACATGAACTACGCTTGAAAGCACGAACAACCGTCCCAAAATTGTGGGACAGCAACAGATCTTTGCAGTGAGTTGCCGGACAGAATTCTATGGCCTTTGCGCTTAAATGAAACGGACTCTCTGATGCTTCATTTAGACGGCCGGCCGAGCCTCATGTGCCTTGCACAAGCCAGAACAAACGATCTTCGTCCCTAATCCAATCACATGTATGTATGTATAGGCCACCTCCCCTGCTTCAAGACTCAAAAATCCAGAAAATCAGCACTCACTGAATATCAGCCACTCGCTTTACTAGACATACAAACAATTTCGACATGTCAAACTCAGAGTTCAACAGTCCCAGTCGCTCACTTCGCAGCTCGATATCAGAAGTCGATACTCCACAAACAAATCGATCAACTCTCTTCGATGGGAACTTCAGTGAGGTCTGGCACCAGGATCCAGAATATATCCTTGTCGTCGGAGGCCTTGGGTATATTGGAAGTCATACTTGCTTGGAATTGTTGAAAGCAGGACACAACATTTTGATCGTCGACAATCTCAGTAACTCGTTTCGAAGTGTGTACGAACGGATATCGTCCCTCGCAACCAAGTACCATGACGAACGATGCCAACCAACACCCTTGATGCGGTTATGCGAAGCAGACTACCGGGACGATGCAGCTGTCAGAGAGATCCTAAGTTCATATGTCAGGCCATCGAGTCTGCACGACGGTGACACTGAAGGATCGCCCATGCAGTCGTCGATCAAGGGTGTGATCCATTTCGCTGCATACAAATCAGTTTCGGAAAGCATATCGAACCCTCTCAAGTACTATGCCAACAACGTCGCTGGTCTGATCGAGTTCTGTTCTGTGCTAGGCGACTTCAACATCAAAACGTTCATCTTCTCTTCTTCGGCAACAGTGTATGGTACAGTCGCAAATTCGGGAGTACCTCTGCGGGAAGAATATTGTACGCATCAGACTGAGTCCTTCACTGATCACGACGGCGCGACAAGGACGGCTGAAGGCGGCTGCTCTGGTCTCACCAATCCATACGGACGATCAAAATGGATGTGCGAAGCCATTCTTTCCGATCTTGCCCAAGCAGATCCAGATTGGACCATCCTTGCTCTGCGTTACTTCAACCCCGTTGGATGCGACGAATCTGGGCTTCTCGGTGAGGACCCAAAGGGCATTCCGACGAATCTTATGCCAGTAGTAGTGAGGGTCATGACCGGAGTCTCCCCAGAGCTCAACGTCTTCGGCACAGACTATCCTACTCCAGACGGAACGGCTGTTCGTGACTTCATCCACGTGACTGATTTGGCTTGCGGTCATGTAGCAGCGCTCTCTTCGGCATCGGCTAGCCGCGTGCCTAAGGGTTTTCGAACCTATAACCTAGGAAGCGGGAAGGGATCATCGGTTTACGAAGTTGTTGGCGCTCTGGAAGCTGCCTCGTCAACAAAGATCCCACTGCGTAAGGTGCCGCGTCGCGAGGGTGATGTGGGATCGTGTGTCGCGATGCCGCAAAGGGCGGAGGTCGAACTCAAGTGGAAAACACAAAAGTCGCTGGAGACGTGCTGTAGAGATATCATGAATTTCCTGGAACATCAAAAGGAGGAATCGGTGCTGGCGTAATCGGCGCGGGGTATTGAAATCTGTGCGTTTGTTTAGGACTCGATGCTGATCGTGCTGTCGCGCTTCATGTTAGTATGTAACCTCAGTGACAGGTATTGTTTAATAGACGTAATGTATGATTGACTTTCCAAAGGATGGATGGCCACTGGTCTTTCGCTGATGAGTGAGGTGAAGCCGTCGACGGAAGGAAGATGAAGTTCACGACATATGAGGTGGGGAAGGAGCTAGATCTAAGCGAAAGGGCACTAGTCTTAGCAAGGAGACTGGAACGCCGTTATCTTCGTATTGTACGTGCTTCCTGATAAGGACTTATAATATGGATTTGCTATTGGCTTCAATCATTGTTATCTTTCGAAAATGAATGACCTTTATCTGAATGCTTGAACTTACTTAGCAGCGGGGATGTCTTCCTCTTGTTGAGGTCGTATCCACTGTCGAAGAGAGGACACACCGAGTCCTGAGCATCCCAATGTCCGGAAACCAGATATCTTGTTTACAAATGTATGCTGTGTAAAGTTGCAACCCCAGTACCACAATCGCTCTTCTGTTGGTATCGCGCGGGCTGACAGGGACTCCATGGAAGCGAAGTGTTACCACGGCTGGAGCAGACTCGGTAATAGCTGTGATGAAAGTGATACCAGGCCCTGGGACAGAAGCCGGACACAATTAGAGATTAGCGCTAGAAGTATTTTGGTGTACTTGTATGCATCCTTGCTATACTCTTAGCAGAACCCGGCCAATGAGGCTTGCATACTTTGCAATGCAAGTGCCGGACTGAACCTCACCGCAGCGCTGGGTGGCCTGACCAGCATATGATATCTTTGACAGCAGCCTGTCTCGTAAGCTCAGAGCTTTTGGACCATTGCTGTCTGTGTGGACATTCGCTGCAGCAGTTGGAGTTGCACTTAGAATCGGTGAACACCCTTTCCAGCATGCGGTCAGCTTCTCCAGTCCTCAGATCACCAAGGTGCTTTGCTGTGACTCTCGATGCGTTATTGGACAGATTTTGTAAGTTCTAATGCCAATCTTTGGCTTCTAGTCTGGCTCCCGCTGAAGATAACGAATCAACACAGGCCTAGGCGAATTGGCATCCAGGAATCCTTCAAAACATGGTCTTCGTGAGAGCCACGATATTTTGGATGGTGTTCGACTTAAATGATCGACATTTTCCTCGTTTGAGGTTCTCTTCAAAAAATCTGCGGAGGTTGATGTTCTTGCGTATCAAGGGAATCAGAGTTTTCAAGTCCTTCGCTTCTGGTTTTGTGGCTGGCTGGAAGTCAGCGAACTCCCAGTGATCACCACATCTAATTGCCTATTCAATACCCATCAAGATACTATGACATAGCTCAGCTTACAACGTGAATAGAGTCCTACCAATGCATCGCATGGAAGCTAAAGAGCCTAGACGCCTCGCGACCTCATTGCCGACGCCCAGAGTAGCACAACACACAAATAACATGTCGGTACTGGAGCCAAGGTCTGATGATTGTCTTTAGGGCTAACCCTGTTTTTATGAGCCCAATCGCATAATCTGAGTTGTCATGAGTTTGACTACGGAATATGCTGCCTCCGGACTACCCCACGAAATGCTCCGGAACAATGAACTAGAGTTCCGTCATGGCCGAAGTGGCTTGAGGCTGACAGCAGCACAACTTATTTGAGAGTGACTTGCCCCTCAAATTTGTAAGTAATTTTTATTTTCTTATTTTTTCCGGGTTGTTATGGTGTAAAAGCTGCTACCTTGCGGCTGGCCTGGCTTCATTCTCCTTTATCCTCCTCCCCAAACCGAGCAGGAGCGAGAACATAGGCAATTATTTGGCAGGCATAAGTACCAAGAGGCTTGTATCAGTGTCTAGAGCATCAGATCATATCATTTTGGAGCAGGGAGCCAATTTGAGTGCCAAACACAATCCGGCAGTGGGTCAAGGGAGGGAAAACGCGCGAGGCAAAATGCCAGAAGAACACTTCAGCAGACTCAAGGATCCGAGGACGCGAGCATCTTATATGCTGGTAAACATCACCCGATGGTATGAGAGATAGTGCTGGCAGGAACATATGACACTGCCTAATGGCACTTGGTTCACCAGTCTTTGTCAACAAACGAGTCGAACGGATTAGGCATTTCAGGAATGCCGATTACACAGCTGGATTTCTGGTTCCAGTAGAAGATTCTAGTGTTACGGCTTTCCAGAGGCACTCGTTCCAAGTAATCACGTCTGTGGATTCTACGTTGTTGTACAGATACACCAAGATGCTGTTCTAGGTCATGGATCCTAGCTAGCGAACGGAGCTGGTCCCTTTCAGATTGTCGGGTTCACCGCGAGTGCCGAATTTTGTGTCTACCTATCGCTTCCTGGAAAGATTCGAAAAGTCTTCAGCAGAACTCAAGTGTAGCACTGTACTGTGGTCTGATAATATTCATGCGTCATCTAAATGTCTATACAGAGCTGCAACGGACTGATGCTGATCTTGGAAGGAGATTTGGCCATACATGCGGTGAGGTTCTTGGAAAAATGATCGCCACAAAATGTTGGAAATCAAATAGTCGCTATCAAAATGACAATCATCTCGTTCTGATGGACGATATCTCGGTCCCGTACCCCGAATTTCGTGTCATGAATATGACCCTCGCAGGCATCGCTTTCTTGATGGGTGTATGCTGAACATGAACAACAGAAGGCGCTAGGGTCGACGCCTTACTCCCAGCTTTGGAATAGCTTGTGGCGTCAAACAAGCTCTTGATCCCTGGCGTCATCAGTGTAGATGCCTGCATGCTCTGCGCAATCATGCTTGAGCTCTGAATTGAGCTGAGTAGAGGTCTGCGATTTGGTGTGCTAATGCTCGCTGGACCCCATACGTTACTTGGAATTGGTAAGGACTGGTTGGATGGACGTGTAGCATGCATTTTAGGTCTTGTTGGTGCTCTGAGAAGGTCATACCGGGCCTTTCCGATCCAGAGCATCTGCTCATGCTCTCGAAGATAACGCTCCCCGCCAAAGGACTTTTGAACAATGTCTCTGCTTCGCATCCCTAAAGCTTTTCGTTCTTCGGTTTTCTCATACATTCTTCGGGTAATCTGCTCTACTACTTCGGGGCTCGGCTTGTCGCCAATTGTTGGAGCGACGAATCCTGCTGGGTCATTTGCGTAGGGTGCCCACTCGTCGAGAAGTGCTAAGAAATTTATCTGCGCTCGTGCAAGATTGCGGGCATCATTTGGCGCAACAACAGCACTAAATCTGGCCCCCGTGTCCGGATCGGTGAGAACGCGAAGGGAAGCGCCGACATCAGTACAGACTACAGGTGCACCTGTGAGAGCGGCTTCACCTAGCGCTAGTGGAAGGCCCTCCGAGATCGACGAGTTGAGAAACACCCAGGTCTTTTGGAGGACTGTGATGGGGTTTGCCTCTCCACGCATGGCAACAAATCGAGGCAATGATTTCGAGGCGATGATCTCGAAGCAGTCTGTCGAATATGATGGGGCTTTATCAATCGCGCCATAGATATCGAGTCGATAATCTGTGAATCCCCACTCATTGACTATGATATCTGCGGATAGGATTGCTGTCTTGATATCCTTAGCATACCAGACATGAGACAGCATGGTGACTGTGGGCATTTCGGACGTGATCTCCTTGATGGGGGCAAAATGTGACATATCGGGGATTCCCTACGAAATATTAGTAAACCGCTCGAACGAAGACGGTAATAACGTACGTTGACCACCGGGTCTATCTTCCGTTTGAAGGTGTTCCGGTGCTCAATTGCACCTTGACTGGTGCCGATCTCGATTTCCCAGCCAGGATTGAAGAAATCGGCACATGGTAAGATGGTGTCTGCGTGGTGGAGGATCAACTATTCGGAATGTGAGTACAGCTTTTAGACTCAGTCTTGTGATCTGGTTGCGGAAGAGCAGATCCAGGGAGTTGCCCTCTAGCATATTAATAAGACAATAAGGAAAATGTTTACCTGGCTCGTAATTCGCATAAGACCCAGCAACGAGTTCCGAACGAAAGGCGCCATATTGCACAAATCGGAGGATAGGTATAAATTGGTCTCGCGCCAGCTGATGGCATGGTCCCAAATCTGGAGCGTACAGCCACGCTTGACTTTGCAGACGATTCCGTACGATGCGCTGACGCTATGATGAGAAGCTTGAAAAATCGCCGGTATACGATCAGGAACCGGTATGGAGAAGATGAACAGGTATCGGTACCAGAGTTCGAGAGCCGCATCAAGCTGGGCAACAGTAGGAACTTCCGTTTGGAACCAGCCCTCTGACGGTGTTGGACTCACCTACAAACAAGTCAGCTTCGTACATTATGAGATTTGAGCACATTGATGCGCACCAGGTCCTGAGATATCCACAAGTTCCGCCAGACATCTTTTACTATCCTACTAGTCCAGACAGCGCCCCAGTGTTTGGTCTCAGAGAAGTAGGTGTTGAGATTCACTAAAGCCCGTGTTGTTTGTAGGATATCGGCTTTCGTGAAGTTGCTTGTTCTGGCGCCCCTCACGAGAGCTGTGAGGATCGGTAAAAAGTTTCTCTCCACATCCAGCTTGGTCGCATCTCGAGGTACATGTTCTACCTCGGTGTCCAATCGATCCTTGAAGAGGCCATGGGTAGGCGTGAGAAAATCGAGCCCCCAAAGAGGAATGACTTTCAGGCTTCGAACATTCATCTCAGTCTGAACAAATTTAGCATCGCTACAACGCGCACAAACATGTCATACTGAGACTCACCTGGTGCTTAGGTAGTCCAAAGTCATTTGCTGACTCTGCTATCATGTGCCAATTAACCGATCGAAGGTTATTTATCATGTCCCGTCGGCATGCCGACACTCCACCACCTTCATTTGGCCAGGTTCCAGAGTCCACAGCAAGAACCTGTAATCCTTCATTATCGAAGTCGGGCGCTTTGGACCTAGTGCGACTGTTTGCGTCTCCACCTTGCCCAAAGCTGTGGAGATCTGCAATCTTAATTGCTAAAGGAGCCCATCCAGATATGGAACTATCCAGGTCAACAACAGCTGACACCCCGTCTGCGTTCTCGTTAAGAAATGCTTCCGCTCCTGCCAAATTTCCTCGGTCACGCCTTCGCCAATACGGACGAAGAAGAGGCTCTTTCCTCAAGAGTCGTTCATCGAGCCACCTCACAATTACTCCATCGAAGCCTGGTGTATCCTTCCAAGCATTCCAAAGTTTTGATCGAGCTCGAGACGTTGATACGAGGTTGTGATGCGTGTTCAATCCCAGCCATCGTGGTATTGCATGTGGCCTTAGTGATCTGAAGCTGATCAATGGATCATCATGATGGAAGCTGAACTTAGTTGGTTTCTTGAGAACCCCAAGATGATCCCACTGTATTATTGGAGGAGTCTCAATGATCTCGCCATTGAGGGTGGTATGGATTGTAGGATGGAACTTATGATCATAGCTCCAACGAGATTCGTAAACATCAGCTCCAAGTACGAAAGTCGCTTCAATGACCTGCGAATGAGGGATCCACTTATCCAGTCTCTCCGAGTGACTGCTTGGAGGCGCAGACCAAGAAACCGTGCACGTCAGGTGCGGGAGAACAAATTCAGCCCGCAGGAGCTCATCATCGAAATTGCTCCCCTGGCGATAATGGCAGCTGAATCTGATCAAACTACCATGAAGGATGTAAGATCCGCTTTGAACGAGGCCACGGTAATTGAAATTCACTTCCTCAAAAGCATTTTTTCCTTCGGTACATTTCCGGAGCATCGGATACCGATGGCTTTGGATCTTCGACAGTCGCTTCTTCCTGGGAGCATCTTCTGTGCGGTATTCATATTCATATACATTGCACTTACTGGCCCATTCATAGTCCTCTCGCCGTAGAAGTAGCATAGACTTGCTGTATGTGCTTATCCTTTGAAGTTTGGCGTTGTCCTCGGGTTCCTTATCCAGATCTCCGCTGTATTGATGGACCTCAAATGTCCCGTCTTCCGCAGATGATGGTCGAATGAATGCTGTCGAGAGGCCGTCGGTATTTTCCATGGCTATCCGCTGTCGTTTCAAGGAGACTGTTGTCCCTCCAATTCTCTTCCATAAAGTGCTGACATTTCTCCGGCCGTGAAGGAGGAAAATAGGCATCACGAGATTTTGCAGAAATTTCGTGTATTTCCAGACCCCAGTGGTGAAGAACAAGACGGCGCGTCGAATGATTCTGGGGTGCGAATGCAAAGCAAAGTCAAGCTCTCTTTGAAATTCAGGCTCTGCTACAAACGCGATAGCAAGCAGCTTCAGCCAAATCCCGAGGTTGTGATATGAGGCGCTGAATGGCACTTTCAAGCTTCGAAGGACGTTTCTTAGAGTGAACCTGGCAACAGAAGGCTTGACTCTGAGAAAGCTTAGATTGTTCAGCGTCTCTTGATGATACAAACTTTCATCGACAGCATCATCTCTCGCTCCGAGAGCATGTTTTCTGTTCGACATGGCAACGTAAGCTCCGAAATTGCAACGTGTGAGGAAAGTCGATATCGGGATTCCATGAGCTTGATTAAAGACAAGCCACTCGTGTTGAGATCTAGTCAGTAAATCCTCCTGTCCATTGCACCTCTTGATAATAAGCTCCCGAATATCCCGAGGTAAATGCTCCCAGTGTATGTCAGGGTCGAAGCCTAGCGACAGAAATTGAAGGGCTTGGTCTTCGCAGTACCGTGCCAGCGATCGTGCCTCCTCAGCCGAGCATTTTGAGATGGCCAAGTAGTTCTTGATGCGGCTCGGAACGGGAGAATACTTCGAGGTTTGGGACCTGGGTGACGGAACAAGAAGGGATTCTACCAGACTTGCACTGTCATGGCTCAATCCCATCAAATTCTCCGCAACAGCATGTATAAGAATTTCAGCAGTACTGCAATTGGTGTCAGGGTGGTTCACGGGAGGCTTAGATCGGTCATACGTACGTTTGGCAGAAGTTACTAATGCTTGATTGCTGCTCGCGCACGTCCATCATCTCGCAGCCTACGATAATTCGAAGCTTTCCATTCTGAGCGAACGCTACAGCCTTCACATCAGCAAAGCCATCAGTCATCGCGGATATGGGAATACAATCTATGATGACTGTACCCCGCTCAAATGCAAACGCCGCTACCTCCAGGAGCTCAGTCGCCTCCGGGAATGCTTCGAGACTGAATCTAGCTAACGACCCGTTGCGATCTCGATGGTCGCCGAGCGCATGCAACACAACCGACTTGATCTCGAGCCCTGGATGGGTTTGCGGATCTACCTGATAACGTTCTTCGTCTCTGAGTGCCCGAAGGTTATGGTAAATTATACGCAGCTCATCTTGGGACAACAAAGGATCTTTGCCTGGGTTGCTAAATGCGTGATAGACCCCGTCTGGCGTGATATTGCTGTACTGAGACTCGGGTAAGGCAGAATCGCTACGTTTTGACAGGTCTTTTGACCTAATTCTTGCGTAATACAGGGTCAGTATTGCCGCTGTCCATGTTGCAACACCAAGGCCCAGCACGTCCCGGAACATCCACTTTGGATAGTAGTGCCTAACCAATTGTCCTAGAGGGATGCCAATCGTCACCGCAATGATCAACGGTTTCAGACTTCGAGGGCCGGAAAATACTTTGGTATACTGTTCAAAACGTTAGGTATGAAGTTGAAATGATATAGGTAACGTACCTGGTACCACAGTAAACCCGTGTATGCAAAAATGTACGCCAAGAATAGTAATGTCGATTCTCTTGTGGCGTCAAACGCCCATAGGAGGGTCGAAGCAACAGCCAAACTCCATACATGAAAGAGAAGATACCTTCCAAGCATCGTCCAGTATAGGTAGCGTCTGGCTCGAACTTCTCTCTTGACTGCCTCGGGAATCGTAGAAACATCGCCAATCTGCATATTTTGCCCCTTCGCAGTCATCGTGTGGAGTTTCGCAGCATTCAAATCTAGTAAGACAGCACCAATGAGATAATAGGCTAACGCATATCCGACTGGAAGCCGATGGCGCTTGTCAATCGATGACAGACCCAACACCTGTCCCCCAGCAAAAAGTGCATTCCACTTGTCAAGCAACGCAACCAGGAAATACAGGATACTACATCCGACCTGTCAAAAAATTAGTTTTGAAAATAGTTCTGCAGTAAGGTCTGCCTAACCTCGTCGCCTGCTTGCCTCCAGTGGATGAATGCGTTGTGTAAGCGAATGCCCGTCTGAATTTGTTTCAGTGTTTGCAAAGCGACCTTGGTCTGCATGTTCCATGTCGATGAGTACGGAATTGGCAATGGGGTGCCAGAATAGGTAGAGTACCATTCCAACAGAAAAATTGTGGCGTCGTAGCTCTTGGTCAACGACAAGACCACAGGGTCTTTCGATGTCCGACCAAACCGATCCCTGGACGCTCTAACGTCCTTTATCATGGCGTCTCTCGCAAGTTTCAGTATTCCCGGTTCAGTCAGTGCCGACACAGTGTCTTCGTTGCCGCTCTCGTATGTATCCACGTACCACTTTCGCAAATCCTTGTCGCTGATCTTCTCAATACTCAGGTACCAGGTCGTCCATAGTGAGCCGATATGACGCACGCCGATTCCCAAGAGAATGACAAACGTGTATATAACCGCAAGGTAAATGAAGATGTCTTTGTCTGGTACCCAAATCGTGATGATGGGGGAGATGAAGAGGAAAGGGATGACCATCACAATGACTGGCCTTCCAGAATTAAAGGCAGTTCCAGGATATTGAAAGTTCGCCAATGTCGCGAGAAGAGTAAGATAAGTTGTCAGCGCCATTAAGTAAAGGAAGAATACCACACCGGCGCCTATTCCATTGATTGCACCAACTGCTGTCAATCCAATGGTCGCGATAGCCAGGGTAAAGGCAAGTCCTCCCACCATTCGAGTGACTACAAACATATGCATGGCAGAAAATGCCATGGATATGAGGTAATAAGAGCCACCACAGGTTATCCACGTACCAACAGCTCCCGAGATGAGTAATGATATCATCAAGGCCAAAGTTGCTGAGTGTATCTCCATCTCCGACATGAAACTACTCAAATATAGCCCATGCCCGGTTGTAGTAAGTAGCAGGATATCCAGTAATGCCGGAATTGCGAATACACTGAGGAATGTAAACTGCTGGGTTGCAGACATATTGGACCTTTTTGAATCAGGGTCAACGTCAATCTTCGCTGCGGCGTAAGCTGATGGTGTTGCCGGGTTTGCATCCGTCCAAATCGGGGGGTCGTGACCAATTTGGTGATGATATGCCCGATATCGATCCGATAAAAGCTTCCCAAATGCACTCGGTGTTAGATCAAAATAAGCTTCGCACCTAGCACCTGTCGCAAATAGCTCTGCGAAAGCAGCGGCTTGGTCGCTCTGGTCGTTGAATAGCGTATTCCGGTCCGTCACTTCCATGTAAGCTTCATCAAAGGCATGCTTCCTCATCGCACAGAATAGTGAAAAGGCCAAAAGGTCCACTTGCGTATCAATTCTAGATGCTTCGATGCAGACTGCAAGACTCTCAGTCAAGCTTTGGAGAGATTTGATGTCCCTCTCCCTAAGTATTTTGCTGACCGAGGCATCGACTTGGAGGAAGTTGCCAATGGCTATCGATGGCTCAGGACAATGACAGCCCATTTGTTGATACCAGTGAATGCGGGCGTTGATAAGGTCCCGGGGAGATGCACGTCCGCTGAGATAACCGGTCGTACCAAGCTCTCTTAGTTGAGTGAAGTCTGTCAAATCTAGCAATTGCTTCTCGCATGTCGCTCGAAGCTGACTGATGAGTATTGGATCTTTAGCGATAGGTGTCATAGTCAGTTGCTGATAAAACTTAAGCAGTTCGGTTGGGGATAGAAGACTGAAGTCGTTGAGAATTCTCTCAGACAATGAGAACGGCTGTAAACGAGTATTCGACCATTCAGCGAATTTGATCTCCATCTGAAAGCACTCATGCCTTGGACATCCTTGACTTGACAGATATGTATGCAGTACAGTGCCAGTAATGTCCAGCACATTCCTGGAGATAAAGATGTCGAGGTTGCTATCGTAATCAATGCCGTAAACTGCCCAAAATCTCGTCCCAGGCTGAATCTGGAACCCCGAATCAAGACCAATATAAGCTCGGATAGGCGAAGGACTGCCAGTCTCGGGAGTCAACAACTTCGCCGCCAGTTCTTGGATGGCAGCAACCCAGTCGGTACCATGCCGGACATCTTGGCCGTTAACATTCGCGCAGAACAGTTGCAGCTTCCCTCCAATATCTCTCAACTGATTGGGATTTACTTCATCTAAAAGCCCTAGGTCCTTGAATTGCTGCTGCGAGTTGGCAACATCGCTAAAATTCTTGGAACTCACATTGTATCCAAGAGGAAAGCAACCGAGGTAGTCGAAAGACAAGCCTCTTGCAGAAGTGGATATGATGTCTGTTGACTTTTGATCGAACAGAGATAACCAGCTTACTTCTCCGAGGGCAATGGACGACTGTGATCCACTTCGAGTGGAAGATCGGCTTCGGCTCATGGAAGCAGCAGTATGGGACGAGCCGGAGAAGTCGCTGTGGATCTCTGAACGACGGTTCCTGAACATGATAGGGTTTTCTCCTGGATCGCGTGGCCCGAACACGTAGCCCCCAAGATCAGAGTTCGTTGAGAGGACAGCGTGGAGATTGGCAAGGTGACTACCGTTTTCTCGAAAGAGGCGCGATGGTATCTAGCTGATTTAGTCTTTGCAAGCTAGTGAGGCCTCGAATGATTGTCGAGGTCGAAATACTTACGGATTGACTGGAGCGCCATCTATCATGGATTTCCATGACACGCAACTCCTTCAGCCAATCAAATGCACCAAGAGGCTCACTTTGTTGAATGGCAAGTTCGGCTGATTTGAGAGCTGATGTCTTCCCGATCCATGGCAAGGCGCTGTAGAATCTTGACCACTGATAGCTTCTCTTCACAACGGCGTTCAGAGGTGATGCGTTTTCGTCCAGTGTCTCCCACAGAAGTACCACAAAGGTTCTGAGACAGGCCTGAGATACGAATGCTTTGATAGTAGGCCTCATTTCTACCATCTGGAAAGCATCGCGCTCCTCTCCACTGAAAGAAATCGTGCCATTTCGAATAACGAGACCCGTAACCTCATTCATCTCTGCGAGTCGTGGCTCGGATAAGAATCGCGGCTGGGATGTCTCTAAGTATATCGAAAGGCCAAGGGAACTGCTGAAAATGATGAATTCTTTCGCCAAGCCCGGTGTGAGGTGGTCTTCCCAATGGCTTATGACTAAACCACTGAACCGAGATTGGTGGCCGGTCATTTTGGCGGAGAGTTTGATGAGACGAGTAACCCATTGCGTGATAGATACAATCGGATGCTCAGAAGATCTGCTAGCGACATATTCTACATCCAGTCGAGCCAGGACTTGTGGAGAAACGGCATGTAAACCTGATGAGATTGCCTCCGCGACGCCTGCTTGAGAAGGATCAACAATTAGAAGATCCCATTCAGCGAGCAACTGTATTTGAGCCGACGTAAGAGGGGATTCGAACTCGCCAAGATAGACTCCATAAGACCCAGGTTTCTTCGTTGTTGTCTCGATTCGATAGGCAAAGAGATTGGCGGAAGATTTTAAAAGAAACCTTTTCAGCGAGGATGGTACCCTTTTTGAGCTTGACCGGTGCCTCTGGGACTCATCAGTAAACCGATATAGAATTCTTATCATCCATTTCGGGGTGAAACTTACAGCCCAAGAGTCACGAAGCTTGACGAACAACAAGTGCAACAGAAACACGGATCCTAAGACTACAGAGCCCAAAATGAAACCGATTAGAACCTATGGATTATCAGCAAACATATCAGTAGAAACTCATAGCGGCATACATATTGCCACCAACTCTGCACCATATCATGCCATCCAGCAGCGTGAATACCAGTTATTTTCGCCATCGAAGGGCACAGATTCAGGCACAGGCCTTGTACAGGAGCCAACAACAACGAGCAAACAAGGAAACAAAGGTTTTGAGACTCAACACTAGAGCACCATCATAAAACGAGGAAGAATCGCATGCTCATCGCATCAACGTCAATGCAATGTATGATTTCTGTTCCCATGTGGCAAAAGACAAGGTATGAAGTTGTGAAAAGGCGGTATCTCAAGACTAGAGAGGAATCAACATATGATTCACACCCGGGTCGTTGTACATAGATACATGGCCTCGGTGCTATACGGCCGGCCGGACGGAGCGATGTTTTCCTTGGTACTTTTCTCTTGATACAATTTCCTCTCTATCTCAACAAATAGGCAGGATCCGAGGACCTTTCAGTGCCATAGCGTCGGCCCGTCTTCCAAATGTCTTGGAAACATGGCTTGAAGTGGCCCATGATGAACAGAAGCTCGATCCTTCCCACATGCTGTGAAACAGATTGGGACCATCAGCAATTTAGAATTGATCAGGAAACGGGGCTATAAGAGAAATCAGGGGTATATGAGGGGTGACGAGGCGTCTCATGTGGCATAGACCGTCTGGTCCCATCCTTTCGAGGAGGAGACGGCAGAAGGCAGCTTGCCTGTTTGCATCGCCATGTCAATCACGACCATTTCACCAGATACCCGAGCGAATGGGAGAGGGACAGAGCGCGCTACAGCCATTGACAGGGAAAATGGCATGTTATGGTGTTATCGATGAGGTGTCGTTACTGGTGGATGGACTGCTGAATTATATTGACGGGCGTCGTGTGTGTGTTGGATGTCGTTTGAAGTTGGGATAAAAGCACGATGGAGATGGGGTAAAAGTTAGGTTCAAATAGCCGAAAGTCACTAGTCCACATATGTACTAGCTCAACACTAGCATGGATACGATCCCGTTTGAGTGTTTGAGCGCTCAACCTCTCTCCTAAGGACGTCACAGGGACTCGTATCTACTTCCTCGACTCACCTATTAAATCTACCTAGTGGGCGAGTGCGCAGTGGTGTAGTGACTGCATAGCCGTACTTGGCTGGGCCGAAGACTCGAGGCTTGTCCGGCATGGCGGTCTGCCCTGCATGAGATCGCTCGAAACCCTGTGTTGCGTTTAATATACTTGCCAGGATCCCTCAACTCTTACCGACATCATCCATATCACCCAGCGGTACTCTTGGAATTTTCCATCCGCAAGTTGCGTCTCCCAGAATTACCCGTATGACTATCTTCCGCGAGGTGGACCGCAATTTGGGGTCTTGGAATCCAGAGATCTCCTGGACTTGGGTTAGTACCATCGACTGGCCGTCAATGCCACCATGGCATTCAGAGTTGGATAGTCATTTGGGTATCCTGAGCTAGAGGACTGACCACGAGGTCATGATGAAAACGTGTGCGGAATGCGACTTCGCGTCAATCTCATGTGCTGCAATTGCCGCGAACAGTGAGGCGTGAGTAAGCGAAGTAAGATTTTTCATGGCAGTTCACGTTCGTTACTCCGCCTTGTATCTACTTGAAAGCATGGCGAAGAGTTAACCCGGAACGAACTTAAGGGTTAAAGCCAATAGTTCAGAAAGCCCAGATTACTCTAAGTAACGTTAAACCTCGTTTTATGCGAGGGATACCAACAGCTAAGAGCCCTCGGTCCACGTATGTTTGATCGATGTCAGATTGCAAATTCTTCTTAGTAAACGATCTTCTCCGCGACACTGTTTTGTTCTCCTTTATATATCTCTTTCTGATCTTGCTGTAGAGAAAGCAGGACCGGTCCGAATTATCAAGCAATTGCATATCGCTTCTTGGCATCAATATGTTTACCCCACGCATGCAAACTTGCATATTGGCTGCGCTCCTATGTCTGCCTTCGATCTATGGCCATCACCATCATCATCGAAGCACACCAGGTGATTCGTCCGATACCTCCGAGACCGTTGCAGGTCTGAACTCCCAGTCCTTGGCATTGGTCGTGCCACCAGTTCCTCTCGTCCACGTCGACAATGACGAGCTATCCATCAAAACAAACACAACAATCGTCTTGCCTGTTGATTATACGACAGATTCGGTCACTGGAGAGACCATTGATAGCACTGCTTTAGTCATCGCCCGAGACCTTGCATCGGCCTATTCGGCGTATTCAGGATTAAATGACAGAGGCATACCGTACTCTATCTTGATTGTTCCGGAGACTGGGGAGGCTTTGCCAAGTCTCAACGATACAGCCACTCATGGAAACTTTGGATTGATTGTCATCATGTCGGAAGTGAGTTACAACTACGGAGATACTCAAGGGTTCAGGAGTGCTCTTACCACCGCGCAATGGCAACAATTGTACAATTATCAAGTTGCTTTCGGCGTTCGCATGGTGAGGTTAGATGTCGCCCCTTCAGCAACGACGGGTACACAGTTTCTGGGGTCTTGCTGTGGGACTGGAGTTCAATTGGTGTCAATCTCGAATTCTAGCTCTTTCCCTGGGGCTGGACTCAAAGTGTAAGGATTCAAAGGCCGTATCAAAGCCATGTGGCTGACTAGAAACAGTGGTGCTGGCGTGACTACTAAGGGCTTATACCACTACCCCGCCAAAATTGTGAACTCAAGCATGGCCATTGAGATCGCGCAATTTTCAGCCTCCGCAGAAGATGGGTTCAATAATACTTCAACAGCTGCTGTGATCAATGAGATTGATGGTCGGCAGCAGGTATGTGGCGAAGTATAAATACCAATTCTATAAAAACTGACAAGTTTAAGATGGTCTTCTTCCTCCCATTCAACGTGCAGTGGTCGCTCGCGTCCAACTTTTTACAACATGCTTGGGTACACTGGGCAACAAGAGGGTTATGTGAATATCTTCAATGTTTCCAGAACTTAGTCTTGTAACTAATGGTTTTAGATGTTGGCTATCGCAGGGCAACATTGAGCACCCAAGGTACATTCAGCCTTCCCCACGAATATCAATTCGCGTGTAGCACTAGCTGACAGCATATTAGTTGATGACATGTTTCTGTAAGAACGAATTTTGTTAAATCCATAGTCGGTAGCTGACATGCATTTTAGCCAAACTCCAATGTTTGATTCTGGCGAAAACTTCCGAGTCTCAACAACTGATCTGTCCCATCACGTGACAGCCATGAAGGATGTCAACAAGCGACTGCCAGCTGGTAGCAAGTGGGTCATTGAAGTAGGACATAATGGGAATGGAAATATTGAGGTGATAATTTCATCTTGCAGTGCTTAACGAGCATTCCTAACTTTCGAATTACAGGCAGCCGATCCCGAATATGCAGAAAGAACTACCGCAGCCAGTGGTGTTTGCGCTCCTGGACCCAGTGAGTTACACATCACAGAGCGAAACTAATCGAACGAAGTTTCTGGCATGTATAAATTCTGTCGCTAACCATTATCAGTTGAGTATGCAGACCAGTTCGACACTCCACTTGAATACCAAAAGCCTCTAGGCTCCGGAACACCACTGTGGCCAGAAACCGCAAATGACTATGCTAATTACAGCTCGAGCTGTATGAAAAAGGACGATCTGCTCACTTGGTGGCAAAGATCTTCCAATTTGAATGCATTCTCTCACGTGTCGCACACCTTCACACATGAAGATCAAAACAATGCCACGTATTCGGACGTGTTCAAAGAGATTGCTTGGAACAAGGGCTGGCTTGATGCTGTTGGAATATCTGCAGCCACACAATTCAGCAGCACAGGACTAATTCCGCCTGCCATTACTGGCCTTCATAATGGTGACGCTCTCCAAGCGTGGGCAGACAATGGCATCATCCATGTCGTCGGGGATAATACTCGAAAAGTTCTCCTGAATCCTGTGAGATTATATGTCCTTTCCTGCGCTGCCAGCTTTACTAAATATTTCCAGACTAATGAGCACTGGCCTCTGATGTCCACTCGGTCGTTGAATGGATTCCCCGGTATTCAAATCACCCCGCGATGGGCTTCCAATATATACTACAATGCAAGTGACCCTGTTCAAGAATCTTGACCTCAGCTGCTGACCCTTGTATGATTTAGTGCAACTACGCGGACTGCGTTCTCGCCGAATGGAAGGCTGTATCGAATGGCACAGGTGACATGTACCAGCTACTCGACATCGAGCGAGAGACCAATGTCCGACACTTGCTGGGACTTCACCATGATCCATTCATGTTTCACCAAGCCAATATGATGTTTGAGGATGCAGACACCTACGATTTCGGCGAAGACAATATCAGCGTTATGTCTCTGCTCGAGGTGTGGGTTGATGTTGTGACTCGCGAGTACTCCCGATTGTACGTTCCCCGCGGAAGGCTCCTAGACTGTACTGACCTCGGATACAGAGTCTCGTGGCCTCTTGTTTCTCAGAAGCATGATGATGTGAGCAACTACCTACGGACCCTCGTGGAAATAATAGAAGCTGACCCTATCTAGGTTGCTGCAGGATTCCGCTCCCGGATGATAAGGGACAACTGCAGGCCAACTCTTACCTGGCAAGTCGATAGTAAGGCCAACACAATCACCGGTGTTACTGTGGCAGCCAACCGCAATACATGCTCAGTGCCTATACCTGTCACATTTCCAGGAACTGTCACAGACCAGCAAGGTGCCACCACTGAGCAATTAGGAAGCGATCCGTTGACGCTCTGGGTCTCACTTACAGGCAAGCCAGTGTCTTTCACACTTACCAATCCAGTCATTTTGTAGATTCCAAGAGGCTTTAGGGGAAATCAAAAGTTGAGCTGCTTCTGACATGACATCTGTATCACGGACTGGAGTGGATGCATCATGGATTCTTCCTTTTAATTCCGGACCAAATTGTCCAATGTACATATTCTGGACCGTGAGCATTCGCATTGAACACCGTGATCCCTGTCGCATGCTCTGTTGCACTCTTTTATGATGCTGATTTTAAAAAGCGGCGGCCGGTACTTACGCTTGGTAACTTAGAAAGCGAGGATCTTCCCTACAACTGTGCTGGTACGGAGCCGTATCGTGACTTAAGCTACCCTGGCGCTCCAAAATTGAAGAGCGTTCCGAGTTCCAATGATGCTATCAGCTCTTATAATTCCTCTGGATAGGCCAATAATTTCCTGGTGGGTACCCTCATGTTTACCACAATCAATCAACAGAACTTAGAGATCAAGTATCTTGGCCAGGGGAGACCGTCTGGCCCAACATAGATGTTGCTAGATTAGAAAGTACTCACAAGCAAGACTGAGAAACACGTAATCGAGAAGGTTCTAATTGAGCTGTTCAACTTTACAATTTATTCGATGTCATTCTTTAGTCACAGTAGAACCGAGTCTGAATCTGTCAGCTTTCTTGCCGGTCAGCTGTGGGGGTATTGCCAACTGCCGACATGTGATTGAAAACTTTGAGAGGACCGCGTTTCTCTTGTCTCCAAAGTCTGTAAGCACCTTCTAGCCTCCAGAATGAAATCTCGCTCCGTACCAACTCGTCAATGACTTGCCCTCGGGCCTCGCTTCGCCAAGGTTGCACTCGCGCTTCCGGACAAATGAAAGAATGTCTTGCCATCCATGTACCTGCAGACTGCAGACTGGTTCCTGACTTCGTCTCCCCAAAAACGGCCATCTTCAATGCCACGATCTGCAGCCTACATTACGACGATCTAAAAGGTCTTGGCATTCAGGCTGATGGTCGACTTCCCCAGATTCTGCGGACCGATGCCCGTGATATGGAAATTCTTCACGTTATATGGCATGGATATCTTCTCCTCAGTCTAGAAGCACAGATTCCTTCGGCACTTGCTAGGCTCGCATACGATGGTAGGGAAACATGGCGATCGTCTTTCAGCCATGTGGTGTGACCGGTATCGTCATTGCCGGAGAGAATTTTTCTATATGTTTGTGACTGCGGGTCTTCGGATTCAATCAAATCCAAAATGACGAGTGACAGGAAGCGTCGTCACATCTTCTGTATTTCTTCCTTGATGGAAGAATGGGCCTGATAATGGCAAGAGGTTACCCAGCATGTGTGAAAATTTCATCAACCAGCGTGATAGTGATGCTACCATCTCCAGCATCTCTCAGGCCCTCAATCCTGCCGAGGCTCCAGATGGGGGAGTAATTTCAGCCCCAAAGGGAAGTGGAAAGCCATTGATGATCGTTGGAGTGTCATGAAAATCACGGAAGATGGGATTTCTGCACCAGCAGTCCGCGGTTTCTTTTCCGCTCACCTGCTGTAGTTCAAAAAATCTCCCCCAAGATGGCTCGGAGTGTGCAGTCTGGTGTGTCAAACACATACTCGGTATTTTCAAACTCCTGTTTCGAGTTTTTGTCACACAGTCTCACATTCTCGAATAGTTTATCGTTGTGCCAAGGATCTGATTTATCTCCGCACCTGCAGACTTCAACTTGGACTGGGCGAGGTGCAATACAAATGAAACCAATCGCGAAAGGTCATTTCCACAGACTGGAGTGTTGCGTGAGAAAGAATCATAGCACATAATACCTTGCGAAATCTCCTCAATACAATATTAACGATAATGAAATGGCCTCAAACTGTCTCTCGCCGATGCAGTCTCGCACCACTGACTTTTTCGGACTTGGTATTAGAATACACTCCACCAAACTCACGATAAATTCAGTGCAGTCGAACTAAGATCTGCAGCTAGATCAAATTTTAGAGAAGTTTCGAGAAGTCGGTTAGGCGGGCAATGGTGTCCAACTGTCACGTTGGCTGACTTGACTAGCTCGAAGCCCGACAACACCAAACGACGACGAGAGTGGGTTAGGATCACAAGCCAGCGACGAAATGTTTTTCGCTGCTGTGAGAACTCCTGTCCTATAATTGGCCAAGAGCTTCTCAAAGCTGCCGTGGTGGTCAACGATGACCCTCGCGTTCCTGCCGCCATGTTCATTCAGGCTGTTCTGGCACATGCAGGCTATAAAATATTCGTAGATAACACAGAATCCAGTAGAGACTAACGGTATGAAGCTCTAGAACTTGTACATCGCTGCAGATATCTTTGTATTGAGACGATGGTACGCATGAGTAGAAATTGCCTCGGAAGAAATTTTCATCAATGATAACGGTGTGCTAATTTTCAGCCAAAAACAGCTTTAGTCTCCCTTCAAGAGGCCGAAGACGCACGAAATATTTGCCCCTAGAATCGTCTTCAAAGGAGACAAGTACCGGGACTATATTTCTGGGTTACTCCGGAAAGAGGATGGAGGAGTGATGGTGCCCGGATCTATATACAATCAAAATCCTGGATCCACTTGCATGAATGCGGGGTGCAATTCATCTGTTTTTGACGAACGAAGCCTCCTAGTTGCCGCAATCAAGCAAGACAAGAAGGTCGATCTAGACTGCCAAGGAAAAGCTTTCTTCAGCCCAAAACAGTCCCAAATATGATGAATTAGAGAGGTATGCCCGACATCAGATTGTGGAGGCACCGCATGGTCGGGATCGTACGATTTGAATTGATCGGGGAGTAAATAATTGTATTGCCTATTTTCTGGGGTATTAACCGTCACGTATGGGGAAGCGCCTTCGGAAAATACCTTGCCATTTCCCCGGACACGGACTTCTTCGTGCTCCCAATCACTATAAACTTCATGGCCAGCTCGAGCACAGTCAGTGATGAATATATAACGAACACCCCAAACAGACGCCAAAAAGACACCATCGCATGTACTGAGCACAAACAATTTCAAACATCGGATGACAGGGCCGTCACTTGATTTCCCCGTAGCATGAGCAGGTTTGATGGCCCATACCACAAAGCGAACTTTCTGTTATCTCGAGAATAGAACCAGTCCCTTATAGTCCATCGTAGAATGAAGATTCCAGGTTGAGTCGACAGGCACCATACAGCGCTATGAAATTCGGATCCTTCTCGGTCTTGGTTTTTGATACTGATCGATAGAGAACGAAGGCCCCAACTTCCCCAGCTTTTCCATGACCCGAGGCCAGTTTGATGGGTATTCCATGAAGTGCCCAGAGAAGTCCCATATTCGGGACGCATAAATCAATCCATGATTATGAGTCTGCTCTTACTCTCCGATTAAATTCAGGGTTGAAGATTCAGCCTCTGCTCAGATATAGCCGAGAAGAAGGTGGCGGGAATTTCTAAGGCGCCGCGTCACGAGATATTAACCCTCATAGACGATCATTTTCCTTCCAGAGTCCGATCGTAAGGCGTAGATGGCAGAATCGGAACAGCAATTCTGTGGTCAGCCTAGATTATTTTTGGGCTAAATTGAAGAGGCAATTGTCGTAATGGCGAGGTGCTGAGGGCTAGACCTTCCCTTGTGCAGCACCGGTACATGTGACGAGCCAAACATGTTGTAGAAAAATTATGACTTGGCCAGAAACGATCGGCAATGAGGTTGCAACCGCCCTTGCATATCCCGCCAGGGCAGGTACAGGTTGCATGGCACTTCGCCAGCAACGAGAGGCGGCAGGGGTCCGAAGCTTCCAAAACCTCAGAGGTCGCGATGAGTGCTTTCCCGCATGATAAAAGAGGATGTCTAGTTTTGGTACATTGGACAGCTAATTCCGGACTTTGAAGCTGCCGCATGTGCATCAGAGGACATTTAGTGATCGGCCGAGGACAGAATAGACCGCCAAGGTACTGCATGTTCAACATCATGTAGCTCGGAAGCTGCATCGGGGCTGGTGATTAATTTGCAAATGTCTGAAGATTTAGATGGCTTGCATTTGCCAATGATGGATATTGAGTATTATCTGCAAGCGGTAGGTTCCTCACTTGAAGGACCACAGCACCACTGAGAACTACTGCCCCTTCACACCAAAAGTGGTGACCATGACGAGATCTCCCTAGCTGATGCCCACAGGGCTGCGGCACGGATGGTGCGATCATCACTTGCAGAGCAAATGTTCCCGGGTCAACTAGCGAGGAAGCGTTCAACCGTTTTCGACCAAAGCTCGGCAACTAAACCATTGAAGGGATGAAGCAGACTAGAAAACAACACCGTTCACGGACTTACTCCAGATTCGATCAACACAATAAACCAGTTTGTTCTAGTCTCAACCCGCTGAAGAAAAGGGTCTCGCTGAAGAAAAGGTCGCCCGATCCGGGGAAAGCTTAAAAATCGCTGGCCCCCTTGATGACCCCTGAAATTCGAGGTCCTCAACAGGCACAATTGAGAGACAACCAGGGCTGAGCTTGTCACGGAGTACACGCGTCTTCTAATTTTTGTATTTTCCCTGCAGTCGACGTCGTTTCTAGAAGGAGAAATTTCCACGGCCGTGCGGGTGAAGAAAGCCTGGATCGCTGGCAAATTGAAAGTGACAAGCATCATTGCAATCAATTTATCGCGCGAAGCCACCACGTTCTTGCGAGGCTGCATCCGAGGGAAGATCTTCCAGCTCAGAACATCCACGCGAACTGCACGCTGAGCGTCTTGGTCTTATAAAGAGATGTACAGATATTTTTCATAAGAGCCTTCAAGCATTTGTCAAGAGATTGCGGGGTAAAATTCAACAATGCCTTGCAGTACGCAGAGTGGCGCATCCTCCCCGGGGCGGTTCTCTTCTGGCTCGGAATGCGACGATGTAAACACGCCATTCACAGACAGATCCATTCTCTTCAACGACGATGACATTGACAATGCGGTCAACAACGCCTCAGGTGCTCAGTACATCCTGGTTGTCGGAGGCTGTGGGTTTATCGGTTCCCATACTGTTTGGGAGCTTGCAAAAGCAGGTTACAATGTACGACAGTGACCATCAATCAATGAGAGTACTGAGCTAACAGCACTTAGGTCGTTGTTGTCGATAATTTGAGCAATGCATTCAGTTCCGTTTTCGACAGACTGGAGCAAATGGTGACTGATCACTATCAGAACACGTCAAAACTCCGCCCCACGCTCAAATTATACAGGGCAGACTATAGAGATGAGCAAGCCATGACAAGAATCTTGGAGGCTTATGATACTCCAGCGCCATTCCAGCTAAGCCCAATTGACCCGGAGACTTCCAGGACCTCGAGTATCAGCGGAGTCATTCATTTTGCCGCTTACAAGGCGGTAGGGGAGAGCATCAGAAGTCCTTTGAAGTACTATTCAAATAATGTTGGCGGTTTGATCAACTTTTGTTCCCTACTAGGGGACTTCGGGATCAAGAACTTTGTTTTCAGTTCCTCTGCCACTGTCTATGGCACTGTTGCCGACATGGGAGTGGCCCTGAGGGAGGAGCACTGTAGCCAAAACTTAACTGTTTTTGTGGACGAAGATGGAAAGAAGCAAATGGTTCAACCAGGATGTTCTGGTTTGACAAATCCGTATGGAAGGACAAAATGGATGTGTGAGGCGATACTGAATGACTTGGCTCATGCGGATCCTGAATGGACCATCACAGCGCTCAGGTATTTCAATCCCATCGGCTGTGATGAATCGGGGCACCTGGGAGAAGATCCGCGCGATGCAGCCACCAATTTGATGCCTGTTGTCCTGCGCGTCATCAGTGGAGCGCTGCCGGTTCTGAACATCTATGGTGATGACTATGACACACCGGATGGGACTGCCGTAAGAGACTATATCCACGTCACAGATCTCGCTCGCGGGCATCTGGCAGCGCTCAAGAGCCGAGCGGATAGGGGGTTCAGGGTATATAATTTAGGTAGTGGTCGCGGCCAGTCGGTACTGGAGCTGGTCGCCGCGATGGAGGAGGTTTCGCAGAGGAAAATACCGACGCAAATCGTAGGTCGGCGAGAAGGAGATGTAGGGATGTGTGTAGCAAAGGCGACTCGTGCTGAAATAGAGTTGGGTTGGAGGACGGAAAAGAGCTTGGAGACCTGCTGTCGCGATGTTTGGCGTTTTCTTGAGCGCGTCGGGAACGGGACCCTTTCAAATGCGTGAACAAGGAAGGTAGGCGTTTAGAGTTGGTCATATATCCTGGAGTGAGAATATAAACATGAGTTCATTTGCACATATCTTGTGTTGGTCGGTTGATGTTGATGCTGATGGTCATGTAGACCACCTTATGCAAGGAGATTTACAGGGGTTTTTGCTAGTCACGTGCCCGACACCTACCACCCCGTCACTTTGTCGAGAGGGTGAGTGCAACAAGAAAAAACGTGTATAACGTCACTGCTCAATGTTAATCAGGTTCAAATTTGAGTTTCATTGTATTTCTTCATTATCTTTGATCATCCTAATTGGCTAATGGGCCGACCAGCAGATTGGTTGCGACTGCTTACTTGATCTCGATTTGCCGAGAGTCTCATGAACGCATTCGCTCTTCTTCCCTCCAAAAACCTGGCTATTTTATTGCCCTTGAGCCTTGTAGCTAGCACCAGGGAACTGATCGAAGAATGCTTGGTTGAAGGAAGCGAGTTGAGGGCAGCCCAATTTCTCATTGAGTGGGCCGAGTTGTTGAGTTGCCCACTGTCGATATGTCAGCACTGCTTCTCAATATTTCGAAGAGGCAGAATACTTACACCAAGGATAGATCCAGCAGCACCAAGGAGAGGGTCAGTAGCATCTGGAAGTCCTTGCATCGAAGCCTGAAGCAAGAAACAAGCACCATTGTTGCCTTCGGCCAGGTCAGCGAGATTGAAGGCACCTCCAGTTAAATCCGTAACATCAACACCAGCAAAGCTGTCGACAGTTCCTGTATTGCCTCCGAATCGCACAATTCCTGGAAACATGGCATTGTTAATGAAGACATCATTGAGAACTTCGGGAATGTTGTACGCGTTGAGCGCTGGTCGCTTGTACCAGTTGTCTGGGATCCGTTCTTGGCCTCTATTGTGTACAAAGCTTCCAGGCTCTCCAGTGACAGCGAAGAACGATTTGAGGACCTCCCGAGTAAGCACTCCGCCTGGATTTTCTGCAGAATGGTTGGACATGAAGTTGATGACAAAGTCGTGCGCTGCAGGGGCGACGAGACCAGCAAATGGAGCCGAGAAGTAGTACGGGTTGTTCAGAATGGACCATCTGGTAACTACGTATCGTTTTAGAATTGAGCTCTACTTATAAGCGAGATACGAACCATAGTCACTCTGCGCAGCAGCCATATCTAGAGTGTATTCTTCGCCCATATTGTAGAAGTTCTCCCATGATCTCATCTGGAATACTCCAACACTGCCGCCGTTGAGGTAAGCATCGCCCTGTAGGAGTATCAGTATGTGTGTTCTTGAGATTTCATTAGAAAGGGAAAACTCACTCTAACGATCGAAGCATCACTTTCATACTGGTTGTGTGTTCCCGCGATACCAGAGGGGTTGCCGAAGAGTAAGGGGATCGAGGGCGGGAAAGCACCGCCAATGCTCCAAGTTTGAGTAAGTGGATCTCCAGCCCTATTCTCAGTCAGTCATTCTCGAATTTAAGTCTCTCGGTATGTTTCTTTCAAGACATACAATGCAATCGAGACGATAGCCAAGAAAAGAGAAAGATCTGGCGACATATTATATGCCTCTCCAAGTCCAGTGATTGCTGATAACGATTAGCTACCGCTCAACAAGACCTTCATTGAGCATGGTGAACTCACTCTGCGTTGTTGAAACCTTTCCATTGCGGGGAATGTATCCGTGATTTGCAGCTGCGTTTAAACCAGGACATTGACCACGAAGATCACCAGTACCAGGAGAGCGAAATTCGTGTCCACTCCCTGGTCTGACATCGACAAACTGCTCTGCAGCGTTGAATCCACCTAGGGGTGGTTGGCTGGTGTTTGGCCTTCCAGATCTGAAAAGTGGTTCTCTTGGCCCAGGTTCAACACGCTTTTGGAGCCGTTGGTTGGCTTCCATGACACCTGGCCATGCTGCCGCAAGTGGCAGAGCTACGAGAAAGCTCAAAGGTCGAACCATTCTTGTGATTAGGATAGAAAATGAAAGGTAAAACTGTTTGTAAGATGAGGTTGAAAGATTTGACGACGCGAGATGAGGTTGGCAAGTGGAGTGTCACAAAGCAAAGAGTGCCAGAAGACTTTATAGCACCTGGAGGGGCAACAGCCCATTTCCATACTTGGTATACATTTGTTTATTCCCGTGTATATTTGTGAGAACAAGTCTCCCTTGCCGACGTGTGCCGACTCGCTGCCGTGACAGCCACCATTTTTCAACCACTCGTCCCCGCATCCAAGATGTTACCAAGCCGACAGAGCTGTAGACTTAACTGAAGCTGTGTTAGAATCATCATCGGTTAAGCTTAATTCTCGCTTTTTCGTTATGGTGTTGTCGATCCATATGGGTGCGAATCGCACTTCCACACTGGCGTGTCGGCTCTGGTGACTGCCGATCTATCGAAGCCCACTTCTCAAGGCACCCCGCAAGCCACTGACAGGTCCCTTCCTTTCCCCGCACTACTAGGTACAGTATATGGGCATCAGTGGCGGTCTATGAAGTGATGCGATAGCGATCGTCAATTTGGGTCGCCCAAAAGTATGGTGTTTCGGAGAATATACTTTTGCCAAGGACCAACCGCCAGCCAGCTCCTCCACATCCCGTTGATTGTAGTCTGCCGCCACAACTTCCACAATCCACTAGATGGCAATTTATTATTCATCTGATGGCTTTTGAAACTCGAGTTGTGTCATTGGCCATCGGCTTCTGCTCTAATTCTGTCAACTGTCCACCGATGAACCGAATAGCACTGCTGTGTCAACTCTCGATGACTGTAGTAATAGTTCACTCATTTTGCGCAAGCACAAGTTATGATGAGGAGATATCCAAGTGCTCACTATTCCAACTTTCTCCAAGGATGCTTTATGTATGAACCCAGTAGATCCAAACACAAGAGACCTTCACCCAGTTTACAATCTCTCCTTCCAAACAAAACGAGCTCATCGAGCTGACGAGATTCGTCCTTTACCGCAGTCATGATTCGCTCTCTCATAAATTCATCCCGCGAAACATCAACGCCAGTTGGGGGACTTGATTCCTCAGTCACTCTGCCGGCGTCATAGCTCGCTTGGCCTCGGAAGTGGCTTCAGTCACTCTCAAGCTTCTTTGACCAAGCTCCTGCGCCACCCACTACTATCTAGACCCCTCAATTCACTTAGATACCGTTCGGCGTCTTTCAAATTATCCCTAGCTCTTTCGCAAGCTTCACTCCACAGGCTCTTTCTTCGCTTTGGAAGCGCTCTTCCATATCCAGAACTGTGGAAACTAGGCCGGAAGTTGACTTGTTATTCTCGAATGGTGATGCTTGGCTCGAGTACATTCAAGGAAATATCACAAGTACTGGAGACGATCTGAAAAATGCGAGCTAGATCATGAATAAGGTTCGCAGCAAACCATCACCTTAATCCCTTTCGTCGATTCCCTCCAATCGACATCCATTCGCACTTTCCCATATCTCCAATCCAAATGCCAGCTAAACTCAATTCTTGATTTGACAATCCATCAAGATCCAAAGTTGTCATCTACAATGCAGATCTTCATCAATGATCGACGTTGCAGCAAGCAATTTGCAAACTAGAAAGCAATGTTTTCTTTACCCCGCATCTCGCTTGTTCAGGGGCGAGCCGCAGCCGCAGCCGTATCGCAGCCGGCCAGAACCGAGACAACCGCAAGTAAACAGAAACAGAGGGGTCAAGAAGATCTGCAATGAGTTTCGCTGTTGCTTTCAAGTAAAGGGGTTCGGGAATAATAAGCTCTGCATCATCCTAATTACTTGATAGTGGCATTATTGCGATGGGAAAGGCGATCGGAAATGTTCGTGGTGGTGTCTTATGAGATCGCTTGGCTATTCGGACTTGAGTCAAGTGCAGACGCGTGGGACTTCGACAATGAGAAGCAACCGTCTGGACCGATTTCCCAGTGTCGCCACATCTCTCCAATGGAACCTCAATTTTGACTCACTCTACAGTAAATTGGTCTTGGAATGTCCCATTGTCATTCTTCTTACATTCTTCCTGGTTCTTGGTATGTACCTCCACACCAGCAGACTCCTTGAAAGGGGGGACAAGTAATCTTATAATAGCAAAACAGTCTTTCACCCTTTGAAATAGACATTCTAATAGATTTATTCAACGATTATATCACGATAAACACATTCTCAACGTGGACCTAGTCCGCCAGAGGTCGACGACAAGATCACTTGAAAGCTTGAACGCGGTGATATCAATGTGATTGAAAGCTTAGGAATAGCTTATGACAATCTGTGACACCGTCTAACGGGCCTTGAGTGACTAGCATAAATAAATATATATAGAGGAAACGATGATAGACAGTAAATCTTCTAAGATCCCCAACTCCCCCTTCCCAACATTCCTACCATACATCATCCACTACCTACCATCCACCATCATCTCTCAGTCTCTCAGCACACCATCTCCACTTTCCCACGCTTTCATCGCTTCCACCACACTCTTCGCCTTGATATGCGATCTCTCCTAATAGTGATGCCCAGCGAAAATTCCACGACTTTTCCAAGAGACTATCAGATAGCGAACATAGTGACCCTCTCATCCCTCACAACTCTCGGAACACGATCCCCCTTCGCCCTTTCGTCCCCTTCAACCCCTCCCTCCATCCACTCATCCAGTCACTCATTACCTCCATCCCTCACTGCCTCAACCAACCAACCAACCAACCAACCAACCAACCAACCAACTTCTCTCGCCCCCTGAGTCCCATCATATCACCTCCCCCTTCTCTCAGACCCTTCAGAAGTAGACATCTTGCGAAATGCAATTCATTTCTTAATTGATTGATAATGTTACATACAACAGCTCGCTTCAGTACATTTCGTTCAAGCATGTCCTTCCACAATTGCCACTTTTCACACCACTACCCCATCTCCTCCCAAATCTCCACGTCATCAGGCTGGGTATCCGCAAACAGGACATCGTTTCCACTACACTTTCTCTTCAACAATTCTGTCTACCCAACATCACATCTCTCTACCCTCTACAACAAAAGAAATGCACAGTGGTAGTAGTACCATATATCACCTAAACGACCATTCATATCCACGGCCGCCTTCTTCGAAATTCTCTTCACACCCCTATCTCAATATCTGAACTCTACTCTCGAAAACCTCCTTTTGACAAGCCAGTTCTTGGGACTTTCAGGAAGATCTCTCGATGGTCTCCAGAGATCAGAACTCTCAAGCTCGCTTAGCATCGAGCTCATCGGCTCAGCACTGCGCTTTGTTCGGTTCCAAGGCTCAGATTTGGTGAACAGCGATGGGGAGACGACACCAGTACTGGATTGTGGTTGCCACATGCTGCTCTTCTGAGTTGCTGGTGCTGTGATGGGGGCTGATGGTGCGGTCCAAGTTAGGGACTTGGATGCTGGAGCTGAAGTTAGGGCCGAGGTGGAGTGGAGCCAATGAACTGGAGACACCAGTGTGGACGTTGAAGAGAAATCGAAGAGCTCGTTGGAGTTTAGACGGGGAAGAGCAGCTGGCCGAGATGGTGAGCCTTGCTTTACGTGGGTGCCTTTGGCGTGTGTGAACAGGTCGGGTGTCGATGCTGAAGAAGCTGGCTTAGCCGTCCACATTGTGTTGCTCTCGGCAGCAGTCACAACAGACGATACGGAGCTTGGTGACCAGGTCTTAGCAGACGGGGTCTTTTTGACAGAAGCAACTAGCCAGTTCTTCGGCGCCGGTGCAACTCGGCTTGGCTGCCAGAAAGAGCTCGACTCCAAGATTGGCAGCTCAATTTTTCGGACAACTGGTGCTGTGCGTCTTGCCTCGCCACTCAGCGTCATGATGGGCGTCGCAGAAACGTTGCCTTTCGACCAGAGCAATGATCTTTTGCTGGTAGTAGCCAACCAGTTACGCTTAGTTGCAACGGCTTGGCTTGGTTGCCAGAAAGAGCTGGACTCTAACACTGGCAACTCAGCAATTCTGGCAACTGGGGCCTTGCGGACAGCTTCACCAGCTAGCTTCGTCTCGAGTGTAGTAGCACGTGGGGCCACGGCATTTTTCGACCAAAGCATGGTCTGTTTTGAGATGCTCGGTGCCGATGAAGGCATCCACATAGCTTGCTGGCTTGACATCTGGGTAAAGTAGCCCATGGCAGCAGGGTGAATGTCGCTCACGTTTGAGATGCGCGAGCTAGTGAAGAATACTGGATGAAGAACGGAAGCATCGTGAGATGGCATGGCGACGCTGGCGCTGATTGCCTCGTTAAGAGCAGCCATCCATTGTGTGGAGCTGTATGCGACACGTTGGAGGCGAGGCTTCGATTGAGTTACAGCTTCGGCAAGTGCAGACTCCCAGTCTGATTTGCTTGAGACTGAGCGTTGCAAACGGGACTTAGACAGATTGATAGCCTCAGAGAGCGCAGAGTCCCAATCAGCTTCACTTGTGACTTGACGCGTGATAGTCTTCTTCACGGCACCAGCGGCGACGGCTTCAGCGAGAGCGTCAGCCCAGTCGGCGCGGAAAGTGACTGGGCGTCTATATTGAGAAGGAGCAGCCTTGAGCACTGGAATGGCAGATGGCTGAATGATTGTTCCACGGCGAGCCTTCTTCGCAGGTGTGTTCTCAAGAACTGGTGCTCTTGATTCCCAGAGATCTCGAGACGCAAGAACTCTCGACTCTCTGACTGGAACCAAGGGAGTTGGTGCTTGGCGAACCGGAATCTTTGACGGATGCTTCGAGTCTTCTACTGGGGAGGGAGTAGGTGACTTCTTTGCTTTTCGGTCCCACCATGTAGGGATGGCTGACAAGGAAGCAGACCAGATTGATGATGCCTTGGTGCTGGTTGACTTGACTGAGGAAGAGTCTGAGACTGGTGACGATGCACCAGAGGATGTTATAGAGTACGTTGGACTATCCGGACGGATAGATGACTCTGAAATCCAATGATGCTCAACTGGCAATTTATCCTGACCACAGCTCCAAAGCTTGGTGGAGGTCACGCTGCTCATGGGTGCCAAAGATGTCCGTGGCTTGCAGACCATGTTGATTGCAGCTGGTATGGCATCACTTGATCGGTAGTTCGAGCGTGGTACGGTGACATCGAAAAGACCTTGGACAACCACTTCAGATGTATTCAGGGTTGGAGTCCACATCAGATTCGAGACATTCTTATTTTGGATGTCTCTTGGAGAGCTTGACTTGGAAATCCAGCTAGTAACCTCCTCCAAGTTCTGTAGGCGAGTCCACAAGTTCTTGGACGAGATAACAGGAACTCCACCAGCGGATGGGCGGGCTGCCTTGACCATCTTGATAGCGGCTGGGCTAGCGTCTGTGGATCGGATGATCTCTGCAGGAACGGTGAACATGCCGGATGATCGCTCATCAGACACATCGGCCTTGGGAGACCACATCAAAGCTGGTGATGTTGCTTCTGATGAAGAAGAAGAAGTAGATACGGATGACATTTCAGCAGCGGCATCGCTGTTCCACATGAAAGAAGCCTGTGTGAGAGAAGCCTCCGGCTCGGGTGCAGCCCAGAGATCTGTAGATGACAGAGCTGGGATGGTTGAAGACGAGCGTGGCTTCGACCTGACGATATCGTCCTTTGCTGGGACAAAAGCATTCCAGACAGCAGACTCAGGTTGTGGTAGACCGGGAGCAGCACTGCCCACAGGCGGAGGAGCATCGCCAGCCCACAATTGTGCAGCTGGTCGTGAACTCATCGCAAGTGGTTGGATAGGCAGGCGGCTGACTGGAGGTGGAGCAGCAGCGTCTGGACTCTCAGGATCGGATCCCATGTCGTAGTCGTCGATGATATTTCTAGGTTGAGGCAGAAGACTGTCTTTCGATGGGACGTCTCTCGAATTCAACAAGTTCGCGATCTCCCATAAAGTTGTCTCGTCGAAATCATCATCACTCTCGATATCCAGCTCCTCATCTTCCTCCTCGTAATCGTCAAAGAATGAAGATGAGTACTCTGGCATATCGGGCTCGAGTTGTTTCGATCTAGCATCAAGCTTTGGTGCAAGTGCTGGGCCTACTGGACCTGCGAGCACGACCGGGTTGAGGGCAGGTTGGTAAGTAGGTTGATCGGAGGTCTCGCCCCATGGGAATTGGAAGATGCCAAGCGTTTCCCGCTTGTTTGGTAGAGGGACTGGGCTTTCGACTGGGCACATGTTAGATACATTACCGAACTAGGGAGCAAAAAACATACCGATATCTGGGAGGAATGTGATACGCCTTGACTTGCGCTGCGGTCGCTGCGTCAGAGGCCGAGTGGTGATGCTCCGTGGTCGAACAGGCTTTGAACCCCAAAGACCAACGACTGGCCGGCTATGTGGCGATGATCGAGGCTTAGTCCATAGTTCTTTGGTAGAGATGGAAAGGGGATTCTCCAGACAGCGCTGTGCTGGTCGAACGTCTCTCGCAGGTGGCTCGGCAGCAGCTTCCGTAGTTGGAGTGTCATATGGGAAGTTCCAAAGACGACCTGAAGCAGCCTTGGGTGATGGCAGTGATGGTTGCCAAAGTTGCGCCTTCGCCTTTTTGGACTCCGCTTGTGGAGCTTGGTACTTCATCATGGCTTCAGTGTCAGAGTCCGACTCGAGGTCGGTCTCGATGTCAGTCTCAGACTTGACGCTTTCGGGAGGCGTGGGGCTCATCATCGGCGCCTGCCCTTTCGAGACCGAAAGGAAGTTCAGGCTCTTCTTGCGGAGAAGGGCAGGTGCGTTCTCCATGTACTCCATCTGCGCTTCTGCAAGCCTTTGTTGCCAGATGCTGGCTCGAGAGTTGTCGGAACTCTGGGTAGATGACGTGCGCTCAGAGACTGTCATACTGCTTCTAACTCGGGCACGTCTTGAAAGAATCTTTGATGGGGTGCGGATAGAACGCTGAGAGTTCTCACGCGTAAGTGTTCCTTCTGACGCTTCAGATTGTGCCTGAGTATATGGCGACATAGCCTGAGACATGGAATCACGGTCAAGATTAGTCTGCATCTGTTGCCAATGAGTCTCTTGCTGACCCATCTCCTTCTCCAAGTTCTCTAGAAGCCTAAAGCGGCCAGTATCTGGAGCACCTTCTGTCTCGTTGCCAGGCATACGTTTCAATAGCGAGCCTACGGATCCTCGAGTAGGCTCGTCCTCGAAATGTTTGAGTTGAGCCTGGAGATCTGCAATTGCTCGCTCGGGAGAATCGGTGGGTGGTGAGAGTTCAGACGGGCGAACGACCACTGTTGCCTTCTTTCCAGTCTTGCTGAGAAGTAAAGGTGTTGGCGGGGGCATCTTTCGGCCCTTTGAGCGCGACCTTGAGAGTGATCGTTCTGAGAATGTAGGAAGCTCATCCCCAATGCGATGGTGCCATCCATTCTCATTCTTGACAGATGATGGTGTCTTATCCCCAGGGAGTGACTGGTCGGCATCAAGTAAGAATGACTTTCGATTATCATCTGCACTGAAGAGGAACGACCCTCTTTGTGCTTCTGCATCGAGAATCAACGGCACAAAAGCTTCGCACCTCCTGAGACCATGGTCCGGTTGTGGTAATGGTGAAATACTCTGTGCGCTGCCTCTTTGTTGTCGAGCGTCTGGTCGTTGGATATACAGAGAGCTGGCGTTCTGTCTTGCTTTCGCTAGATCAACTGGTGGTATCTCGGAATGAACAGAACCCCAGTATGTCGTTGCATCGTCCAAGGAGCTCTCATCGCTAGCTTCGGTCCAATGTGATTTCCGCATATCATCCAGAACAGATTGTCTCCGAGGAGCCTGTAGCAGGCTCTTTCTAGTATCGACATTCTCAGCGGGGATTCCAGGAATCCAAGTCTCTCCAACCTCGTCAGCAATAGTTCTGTACGTATTAGCACTGAAACGGTATCCGTGGGATTCTTCAGGGCGAGTCGTTTGTCTCTTTGGTGATCTCGGGCGGACATTAATTTCCGGAACGGCGAAAGATGCTATGGTCGTGCGCTTGGAAGCTCGTCGACTTTGCTGCTCCTCCCCAGTTGGACTTTGTACCATAGGAGTCTCTGACATGAAGACATATGGAAGTCGTGGAAGCGATGGGACCGATGATCGTCGGCTGCGCAATGTGACTGGTCCTGGCGGAGCAGGGAATAGCAGCTCAATCTTCTCATCAAAAGTCATGCTCTTGGTATCATTGGGCAGCAGTCGCTTCAAGCCAGCGGCGCTGGTAATCGGAGGTGGTGGCAAAGGTGGAAGTTGAGGTAGCAGAGTTGGGCTCCCAGGCCGAGACATCAGGAAAGACTTTCTGGGCGTAATGGAAGATCCAGATCTACTTCTTCTGTGACTAGGTGATGGCTCGCTTGGGAATATGGCACGATCCTCATTTCTATCTCGCTTATACGGTCTTGGTCGGTGGATAACCGAATTTGACGACTTCAGAGAGACAGTCGTCTCAGAAAATGCAGACTTTTCAAAGTCTCTCTTCTGTGCAGCGGCGTAGATGCCTGGAGCGTCCTTGATGATCGTCTTGACGAGTCCAGGGTTATCGTAAACAACGTCATTCATCAGCATAACAGTCTGAGGCTTAGCCATCGTAGCCTCTGGCGCCATCGTAATCCTCGTCGCCCTAGGATTTGAAGGAAGTCCAACAGTTCTCTTTCTCTGGAGCGTTGGCTGAGCCAACTTCTCATTGAAGGTTTGGTCGAAGCTATTTGCCTGTCTTGGTGACCTCCGACGAACCTCTTCACGACCAGGGGAAAGCGAAGCAGAGGTGGTAGTGCCATTTGTAGTTACTCGCGAGAGTCCAGCTGTAGAAGGTGCTGGTACAATTGGCATGGCCTCTGCTGGAAGACTTGGCATTTCCTTCCGCTTCACACTGACACTTCGGCGCAGAGCTTCCTGAGTGGAGAATTGGGGAGGTTGAGGAGCCGGTCTGTTGGCGACAAGCTTGGATCTGGCTGATGCTTCCTCTCGTCTTTCACGCTCCATGGATGCTGCTGTAGCTAGATCAATAGTCTGCATCTTAGCAAATGGCTGAGGTGCGCCTCCATCCACATCGAGAGATACTGGATTCGAGATCGCCAAAGTCCGAATACTTGGCTTCGCTGGTGCTGGTTTACCCCAGTTGAACATTGATCGCTTCTGCTGGGTTGCTGGGATTGGGAATGTCGCTGAGTTCTGTGGCTTCGCTGGTACGGCTGGTCTGATTTGAGGCGCAAGAGCTGCTTGAACACTAGTCTGGGAAGCAGCGACCATCGATGGGAAAACTCCGCTGGATCCACGATATCCAGGACCCCTAACACCAAGACGGTCTGGTCTCTCTGGAGGAGTGTCGTCAATTTCCCGGACATCGATCTCATTTCCAAGCTTTGTGAAACCCCTCGTGTCGCCTCTCGAGCTACTTTGAAATACAGCAGTTGGCGAATCATGTGGAGTCGATGGGTTGACCACGAAAAGGCTACCATTCTTGGTGTACGTGTTGGTAGTAGAAACTGGAGACCCATTGCTGCGCACATTATCTCCAAAAAGCTCGCGCGGGGGCGCTGGTGTAACAAATGGTGACCTCGCCTCAGGAGTGGTTCCGTTCTCCTCTCTTGCTAGAAGCAAAGCCCCTGGGAACATCGTCACAATACCTAGAATTCGTCAACGCTTCACTCCCAATACCACATTCTCATTCAACTTACCAACAAGAATCAGCAGCCCATTCGCTGGCAACACCGTCCGTACCATGAGAATGATCGATGGAATTCCAAGGACCATGGGCACGCTAGTCTATCGAATCTGTCAGCACCTCATCACAGTCCTCCTCCGTCCAACCACTTACACCAGTCCATATCCCGAGCCCAATGATGGTAAAGATCAACGCTTTGCTCTGCTCCTGTCTCGTACTTGAGCTCTTCTCCCGCATCTCTCTGAACATGCCCAGCGACATCGCCCTAACCATCAACACCCCGATAATGATTGCATCAACCGCCAGCACCACCACAGCAAGAGGAGTAATCATCGTCTGCGCCACGCACACCGGCTTAAACTGAGGTCTTGTGAAGCCCACCAGCACACCACCACCCACGATCCTAACCAGCAATATGCCCTGCAAGATCAACCTCTCAGCAGTAAGTTTGGTGCCATGTCCGACGGACCACAGCAGGAACTGCTCTATCCCAACCCGCGCCAGTTGGTCGAACATCGTCGAGATGATGAGGGTCGCCTGGCATGCTGTCGCCATGGTATCTGAAAGGAGGAGGTTAAGAAATTGAATTTGCGCCCACAGGGCGGCGAATAACAAGAAGAGAATGAGGACCAGCCTCCGGCCGTCCTGGAATATAGTCGAGCCATGACCCCGATAGTAAATGAAAAGAGCGCCCGTCGCGGCCTGAAGTAAGATACCACTGTAGAATACATATGTTAACAGACAGCGACAGACATGAACACATACATGACCTCGACATAGATAGGATTAGGGAATGTTAACTAACAAAGCGAATGCCGCCGAAAGGGTCTGTACGGCATCAGAAATGGCCATCGCGGCGAGGGGTAATTAGCAATGTAACGAAGCAAAAGAAAGTAATTATATAAAAAAGAAGCCCAATCTATGGGGGTCTGGTATGAAGGAATGAAAAGTTCATGAACTAGACATCATGATCGATCGTTGAGCCGTTCGTACAAGTGCAGCCAGCCAACTTCTCGTAGAGTGCAGTCAAAAGGAATAGACCGCCGGCGACGACTATCAGAGGCTGTTGATACCAGGAAGTGGGTTGAGCAGGTAGACAGACAGAGACACAAGGAAGTATGAGACTCGACTGGACTCGACTGGACCGCCTACCTTACCTCCTCGCCCTGGACACTGGTCACGGGCACGCATCCACATTCGATATCCACACCATGCCTGCCCACGCACGCACGCAGGAAGCAGCCAAGAGAAGAATCCTCTGGCATCTACAAGGCCAGCCACTCAGCATCACTGCCAACCCCAAACGTCGAACAGTCACCATCTCGATTTGGGCGGCGCGCCATCAAAACGGTCCTGCACGAAGCTAGTCCACAGTTCCACCAGACCAGAACAAGCGAAGACTGGAACTCGATCTCTAACAATGACAGGCCGCGGCATTGCCGCAGCATGCACATCTGGCAGGGGCAATTGCTCTAAGCGGTTTCGGAAAATAAATCAATTGGCTGAGAGGGCGCGATGCCCCCGTTGTGCGGGCTAGGACCCATGGCGGTGCTTGTTTCGACTGAGACGTCTTGGGTTTCGTGGCGTTGGTGGTGAAGAGGCAGAGGCACCACCGCCGACATCTCCACTGCGCAAACATCGTGAAGGGCGACAGAAAACAGAGGGTTGGAAGGGGTTTCTAACAGTGTGATCTACGCCGACGCGCATATGCACAAACACCGTCGTATCTTGTTATGTCCAAGTCTCCAAGTATAGTTTGCGTTGGCTTGTTCGTCGTGAAGCTTGAGGGATGAGGGAAAGGGGGTTCGCGATTCTTCATTGCCGTCTGGCTCTGGAGCCGAGCCGAACATTGGCGGCTCGCTTGCCCGGGAGACTTAAATCCGCCGCAGATGAGGTGCTCTGCTACAGTAAGCTCTGGTCTAAGTATCAACTTCTACTCCAGCCTTCAGGAATCGTTACACGTCAGAATATAGCCGGACGCTTATTCACGAGGCTATTCTGTTAACGTACAGCGGCTCAGGGCGTAGTTTAAGGTCAACTTGACACCCTTCTCCTCACATTTCCTTCCACGTGATGGGCCTCCTCATAATCCACTTGGAACCTCGGACGAACTCAACTCCACCTGAGTGGAATATGCATTCCCGCACGCATAACCTTCTCAAGCGATCATATGCTTGCCTTCCTAATGCTATATTTATGCTTCGATTCAAAAAGGTAGTAATCAGATGGGTTCAAAGACCATCAAGCCCCTTTATTGACGATCTCTTCATGCACAGTCCCATTTGAGCCTCCTCGGTTGCAGTGACGGACTCGGATGTATGCTCCGGGAAGTCAAACTTCTTGTCTTTGTCTTTGCGCTTGTAGTTTGTACCTTGGTGCGATATGACATGATAAATGGTTCTTAGATCAAGATGTCTTTGGTACGTACCAATATGCTCAGGTCTTAGGAAGCATTGATCGGCTCCTCGGTGCTTCACATTCTGTTCACGACTAACAGCAGATTCAATGGTTGACCTTGAATTCGGGCATTTGTACTTCCGTCCAGACACACAAAATAGGCGTTCGTTCGTGATACGAAGGGGACGTATTACGTCGCGAACAAAACAACTGTACAGCGAAATGGGGAAAATAAAGTGATAAAATCTGTAAATAATATTTGTATCTACTGTACGCACAAAGGGAAATCATCGCTCCATCCAAAACTTTATATACACCTGCCAAACGTAAGCAAAGACAGTAGTAGCTCTAAAAAAAAGCACACAACACAGACACATCTCATAAATAATATACTGCCCCTACCAATCAATATCCCCATTCTTCTCCGGCCCCCCAGCAGCAAGCATCTCCCTCTTCGCCTCAAACGGCTTCCTCCCCTTCATCCCCACGCCATTCTTCCCAATCCTCCTATCCAGCTTCTCAAACGGCCCCTCACCACTCTCCCCCTTCTTAACCATCCACTTCTTCGTGCCCAGTACCCCATCCAGCTCATGAATAGGCGGTAGCTTCAAGTACACCCAGCCGTCTTCGCGCTCCTCAACGGGGAAAACAGCAATGCTGACCTCTTCATCGTTCTGACAGCGTCCGGCGTCCTCGCCATTGAGTTCGAAGTTCCGTTTGTGGTAGGGGCAACTGACCCAGAGCTTGTCGTTGGAGTCGCCGATTAAGCCGTCCGAGAGGACAAAGGCGCGTTTGTGAGGGCACATTTGTTGCGAGGCGAGGTATTTGCCGCGCACTCGGAAGACGGCTAGCTGGGTGTCGCCGCGCTTGATGTTGGCACTTATACCGTTAGGAGCATCGTCTGCGCCACGGAAGTGAGAGGCTTCGATGACGGGTTGCCATGTCAGACTCGTCCATTTGGTGTTCTTGAAGTCCACTTTCGCGCTGTCTTTGGCCCAGTAGACGGGTCTTGTCTGACCGCGGTCCTGTTCGAGTTCCATGTTCTCGAGGGTTTCGGTGGTGTTGTCGAATTGCGTGAATTGCTTGCTTTTGGCGGGGTCCTTAACTGCTTCGGCCCATTCGTCGAAAAACGTACCGACTAGTTCTTCCATTTGGGCTTCTAAGGAGGCGCAGATACCAAGCTTGTCTTCAAGAATTACTTCGCGGAGATATTTGATGCCGCCTGGGAGGTTCTCAAGCCAGCGAGCTGTGCGTTGGAGTTTGTCGGCAGTGCGGATGTAGAACATTAAGTACCGATCTAGCACAGGGACGACATCATCAGGAGGTACGTCTTTAGCAAGGAGTTCTGAGTGTTTTGGTGTGGCACCACCATTTCCGCCAACGAAGATATTGAAGCCTTTATCTGATGCGATGAGGCCGAAGCTAGAAAGTGGTCAGCTGTGAATCTTGCTTCCAGAGTTCTGGATATATCGATGTTGAAATCGTTTGAAAGGTCAAATGTCTGCACATTGACATGTAGACATTGTCGTACGAGATCCAAAGACCGTCCTAAGTGTCCTTGTTTCCTTACGCAGGCTGAGATACCATATCCCACTCTTATATTCCAACAAGCAAGGATGAAGCTCAACATGGTGAAGAGAAGAAGAGAAAAGAGATCACTCACTCCTTATTCTGCGCCTCAGCACACTCCCTCACACACCCACTCACACCCCCCTTCATTTTGTGCGGACTCCTAATACTCTTATACCTCTCCTCCAGCCTCACCGCCATCCCCACACTATCCCCGATCCCATACCGACACCACGTACTCCCCACGCAACTCTTCACCGTCCTCAAACTCTTCGCATATCCATGCCCGCTCTCAAAGCCACCCTCGACGAGCTCCTTCCAGATAGGAATCAGCTCATTCTTTTTGGCGCCGAAGAGATCGATGCGCTGGCCACCAGTGATCTTGGTGTAGAGGTTGTACTTCTTCGCGACGTTGCCGAGTACGATGAGTTTCTCAGGTGTGATCTCGCCGGCTGATACACGGGGGATGATGGAGAATGTGCCGTTACGTTGGATGTTGGCGAGGAAGCGGTCATTGGTTTCTTGCAGACCGTGAACGGGACGTTCCATGACGTGATGGTTGTGTAGAGACGAGAAGATATTTCCAATACTTGGTTTGCAGGCTTCGCAGCCTTGACTGGTAGGATCGTTACCAGCTTCTTTCATGACTTCTGCGAGCGTTTTCAGCTTCTTGACGGAGATGATATTGTAGAGATCGGCGCGAGAGTAGTTGAAGTGCGGGCAGATGTGATTCTTGACTTCTTGGCCCATCGCTTTCATCTGAGAGTTGAAGATGCTTTGGACGAGGGGCATGCAGCCTCCGCATCCTGTGCCGGCTTTTGTGCAGCTCTTGACATCGCCGATGCTCTTGCAGGTGCCGTTCTTCACGCTGGTCACTACATCACCCTTGGTAACGTTGTGACATGAGCAGATTTGAGTATCGTCGTCCAGATCATCACCACCCTCGTCTCCCTCTTTGCTTGCTCCCAGAATGAATTGACTTGGTGGGACATCCAGCATCTTCTGATTCTTAACCATAGGTACCAGCTTGACATAATCCCTGGTATCTCCGATCATCATCCCTCCAAGCAGATACTTTCCATCCAGGGTAAATAGATATTTCTTGTACACAGCCGAAAACGGATCCTTGTAAGTCAACGCCTTGACAGGCGATGGAGCAGGTCCATCAGTGAGCTTTTTTAGCGCATCTGGACTTTGAGTACCTTCCTTCTTCCTCGCAGCACGAATAGGCAAATGCTTAGGCCCATCTCGGTCCGCGAAGAAGTCACCAAAACTAGCGACCTCCACACCCAGCAACTTCAACTTGGTGCTCAAGTCCGGACGCTTGAATTTGCGATATGAGTGCACCTTCGCTTGAGTGAGGTTGAAAGACAGGACGTCGGCCATCTCGATACCCGGAGAGATGAGACCGAACGTCTGATTCTCCCAACTAGCACACTCGCCGATAGCATAGACATCCTTCATGCTCGTGCTGAGATCTTCTCCGACGACGATTCCACCACCGCGATCTGCGCACTTGATGCCCGCTTTGCGAGCCAGTTCGTCTCTTGCCTTGATACCGATAGCAAAGCAGATAGTCGAACAATCCATGCGCTCTCCATCTTCGAACACAACTCCTTTCACAGAGTTATCTTCCGTGACTTCAATCTTGCCCACCCTCTTGCTGAGCATAACCTCTAGACCGAGAGCCTGGACCTGCTCAACCACAATACCACCTGCATCTCCATCCAATTGCCTGCTCAACACCCATCTATTCCGCTCGATAAGCTTGACCTTCTCGTAGCATTCCAGGTCCATCATAGCTTTCGCAGCTTCCAGGCCGAGCAGACCTCCACCAACCACAGCGCCATGTGTGCCTTTCCTATCCGCTGCGAATGTTATGAGGTTCTGGAGATCTTCGATTGTGCGGTAGACGAAGACGCCTTTGGCATCGTGGCCTGGTGTGTGTTTTGGGAGGAGGGCATCGGAACCCGTTGCTAGGACGAGGATATCGTAGGTGACTGTTTCGCCAGAGGAGGTAGAGACTGTTTTCTGTTCAGGATGGATTTCCGTGACTTTAGTGTTAAGATGGTAGTTGAGGGATCCTTCTGGGACGGCAGAGTACTATTCAAGACGAATCAGCCAGCGGATTGCTCAAGGATTGATACTTGAAGCTTACCCATTCCTTCGGATTGAGATACAGATTCTCGACTTTCCGATGTTGGAAGAAACTCGTTAGACCGACTCTGTTGTAAGCTAGATGTGCTTCCTCGCCAATGACAACGATATCATATTCTCGTCTCTTCACATCCAGCTTCATCAATTTCTCTCTAAATACCAAAAGTCAGTACTGGCATACGTCCAGCCAATTGCTCGCCAACTTCAGAGCCCTTACATGAAACTGATTCCCACCATTCCCAGTCCTACGATAACGACTCTCTTCCTTGGACCTCCATGACTCTGATTCTCGGATCCATTTACACCATCTGGTCCTCCCTCAATTGGTCCTCCATTGACCTCTGTTATCGGCACCTGTGGTTGCCAATTACCCGACATCGTGGAAGTCGAAATCCAGTATTCTCTTCTCTTGCCTTCTCAAATAAATCGTTATGTCGTGAGCCCGTACACAGTAAGGGAGGTATTGACACAGCCAAGTATCACTGACACCTTCCTTCCTTCTTTGACTTCCCGATACTCTTTCCTATCGTAATCGTTCTTCCTTTAAAGTTCAATCACAACAGTAAGCATAAGCTCAAGCAAAGACACAGCCAGAAGACAACCAGAGAAGAGCAATACATCAAAACACGAAAAGATGTAGAGAAAGAAGATCTCTATCCCCAAGAAAGATATCAGAGATAAACCAACCCAACCTAACCTACCATCCCGCAAACCAAACCTACCTATACCTAGCCTGCCTCCTGCATAGCATCAAGCATCTCCTTACCTACCGCATGCCAACCAAGCTCGAAGAGTAAATCCTCGGAAAACAGCCAGACGCCCTTCCAAGAACCCCTCCGACCCAATCCAAAACATCCCATTGGCAATTACCTACCTTTCTTACCGTACCATGGGTCTATATCGACCAGTGGCCGCCCGCCGGAGAAGCAATATCACTCGCCCCTCAAACCCAAGTGGAAGGGCTGGCCCGCACTCGCAGATACCGTAATGCATGTATGGTGGGTGAGTTCCTTTTTGCTTATCAGCGCCATCTCTCTGGTCTCTGGGCACAGCGTATTGTGCTGGCGGAAGTGCTGCGTAGTGTTCGACCGAGGAAATGCATCTGCAGTCCTCCCATCCCATCTGCTCTTATCTTATCGCAGCAAGCCTTGCTACCTTTTGGATCGTCCCGCCGCGATAAGACAACTCTGCCTGCCCATTGGCCAATTCTCACCCTCTCTTCAACCACGGCAGAGTGATTGGACGATAGGCGAGTGGTTATGGCAGGGATTAGCGAGTGTCGGAGAAGTGTAGGAAATGCTGGTGTGGGAGATGGGTCTTCCCGGAGAAGAAGGGGAGAGGAGGATTTGTTATAGATATTGGTACGTCCACGGAATTTGGGGTTGTTGTTCAAGAATGGATGGGGATGTGAGTGAGGTGAGGGATAAAGTATTTCCTGGTTGGTGCTTCGGATTTCTTTCGGCTTTTCAATCGTCGATTTGAGATGGAAGGAGCGTCAGGTGGTATGAGGATCTAGGAGATCCACTGCAACCAAGACTGGAGTGTTGATAGATGCCAGGTACAAGTCATGAACAGTAATTGTACAGCCATAGGTCACCAAGGTATTGGTTCGTTTCACATTTATTATCTGTCGTCAACGTGAGGCTGTAGTCGACTTTTGTTTGCCATTATCAAGGACAACCACTCGTTCGGGTCAGCTAGATAAACCATCCATCCTGCTCGCAAGCTCAATAAATCGACCAAACCCGCCATCGATCTGACGCCGATATATCCCAAATCCATCAGTATACAGACAGACTGATAAAGGAAAAACATGTAATAAAATAGATGGAGGAGAATGCGTTATGAAAGCGAAACATCAAACGCTGTTGATGATATTAATAAATCATAACATCTTGCTCTGCTACTATACGAGAGAGTGATATTGAAGAACGAAGAAGAGAGGAAAGGCATCAAGTCGGTCAACAACCCTCGCCAGCATCCTCATCGCTCATCGACTCGTAGCCCATATCCTTCATGCCGACTAACCGCCTCGAAATACTCAAACATCGCTCCACCATGACTTTCTTGACTTCTTTGTCTAGCGCACCAGTATCGTCGTTCTTGCCACCAATCCAGATCCTCAAACCACCAGCCAACTTCTCGAGTTGATTGGTACATGTATTTGCGACAATATCGTGCCCGTCCATTCGCTCCATGAGCTTGTACGCTGCTGTAAAGCCAATGAGCGTAAGGTTGACTGGCGAAATGGTGGCGATGATCTTGATGGCGATGTCGGGAGTTGTAGGTGCTGGGAAGCGCTCGATGTGTGCGATGGCCATAGCGCATCGAAGAGACATCTTGATGTCTGGTAGCCCAACCACGGAGGTGCTGGTATTGATGAAGTTTGAGGTCTTTGAACCAGACTTGTCAAGTGGACCAAGAGCTTTGATTGACTCAGCGATACTAGCACCACGGCGCTCCCTGACCAAGACAGCACGCGCGACGAGTGCACGAATCTGGGAACGAGATCCGATTGGCGCTGTCTTGATAGCAAGTGCAATATCATCGATGATGGACTTCTGCGCAACGAGATCGCTTTCTGTTGTCTGAAGACTCTTGGCAAGAGCACGCTGTAGGACAAGACTGGAGTACCAAGCTGCAATTGCATCGAGGGGGCTGCGAATGGCAGTATCATCGACAACACCATCCATACTATCGCTGGAGCCTTCGGCATTGCGCGTAGTCGGGAGATTCCAGGCTAGATTGTATGCACGCTGGCCAATGCTATCAACCAAAACGTCGTCGCACTCTTCCTCAAGGAGAGCAGCAAGATACTCTGGAAGCTCATCTTCTTGCTTCTCCTTGGTATGAGATACCAGTTTTTGTAATTGCTTCGCCTCATTCCATTTCCAGCGAGCCATTTTGGCTGCTGCCTCATGAAACATGTAGAAGCCGTTAAATCCTGCATTGCCGACCTCCCAGAGCAGGACGCGAATATGTAGTGCTTTGAGCATGAGACGAGCCGGAGTATCTGGCAGAGTTCCAGAGGCGAGCAATGTCAAAGTAAGTCGACTCTTGCTAACCTCAACATCTCCACCAGCAAGTTGTGCATCAAGTGCGATCGACCAAGCCTTGACTCTGGCTGCTTCTTGTTGTGGAGTGACGCCAGTGATGTAAGTATAGCCCTGAACACCAATAACATTCCTTGTACTGAGCTTTACCATCTTCAACAAGAGAGCCGCTGCTTCCAAGAAGAAATTGTGGCGTGGTACCCAGACACTTTGGACAGCAGTGAGCCAAGCTTGTCGACGGACTTGGATTGATGAAGCCAGAGAGGGTGCTGCAGCGAGTGATGCGCTTTGCGTCTTGCCCTTGGCCTTTGGTTTACTTGCGAAAAGTGATGGCAGAAAGACATAAAGCACTGCTCCAACGACGAAGAAGAGCTTCAGGTACCCTAAGATCCGAGCAGCAGAAAGATGGTATCCCATGGTGTTGATCTCCAGCGAAGAGTGTAATGCCGAGCTGAGTGATCTCAAAAGCTGTACAGGAAGAGCGAAGAGACCACGTGCTCCAGGAGCATCTTGCTCTTGCTCGGCTTCGCTGAATCCTTCCATAATCATAAGGCCTGCAAGAGACCCGACCATGAGCTTGCCAAAGTAGCCATTGTTGTTCCACCCATTGGGTCCCATTGCTTGACGATAGTGCTCTTGTGGAACTGGGAAGGTTTGTTGGCTCATTTGACCTAAAATGTGTCAATCCTGATCAAGACAATCACAACAGCTCACTGTCGTTCTGCAAAAATAGCAATGAGCTTCAAAAGAACTAACCTTGCAGCCTTCGAATATCATCTGGAATTGGGATCATGCCTTGTGGCTCAAGACCACCAGGTGATGGGCCAGGAGTACTATAATCAGGCGTGAATTGGAATGGGTTGTTCATCGGCGGAGCCGGGTTGAAACCCATCGAGCCAGAGCGGAAGAGTGTTTCGAAAGCTGCTAATCTTGCTTTTTGTTCCACGTTTTCATCCTGGAGCCGCTTATTCCGCTTCTCTAAATGGTTGATGTACTCTGTTGCTTTGCTCAATACCTAAATGGCAATCAGCCCTTGGTTCGGAGGAAGCAAAACTCGATTATGGGCTCTGAGAATCGCATTCTCAACGATCATGATCCTCCATAGGCACCTTATCGCATGACATCGGGTGCTTTGCGTGCATCGAAAAGAGCCTCAAGCGCCATTGTGAACTCCCGGCCTTTCCGGTCTGTCTCAAATTTGTCCCTCACTCGAAGGACAGACCAGACAACGTAGACAATCAATCAGTGCCTCTGGCTCTTTGCATGTGTACCCATGTTGATGAAAATAAAAGTTGTTCGAAAATGGCCTGATTCTGGCATTCAAATGCCAACCTCGGAGCCCCGCAAAACAGAAAATGGTGAAAGCCAGCCCAACTTACTGTCGCCTTATTCAATTTATGAGCCGGAGTCAAGCCTTGCAGTTCCTCTCTGTCATCTGCTGTATCTTCTCCTCTTGCACTCTTTGTCATGATTCGTAGACTCGGTACGCTGTCCCGCAGCGCCGCAATTTTGTCGTTCAAATTCGTGCGATACCTCTTCTCGATCATATTATGTGCAGTCTTTTTCACGGGAGGGTTGGAATCATCGTCATCGTCATCGTCTTCCACGTCTGCAGACGACTTGCGCTTTCGACTGCGCTCGTTGTGGTCGGGTGAGGATATGGAGTGGCTCTTTGTGCTCGCGGTTGAGTGAGGACTGTTGTGATTTCGGTACTGGAGGTGTTGAGGCATGGCGATATTGCGAAGTTTCTCTTGCTGTGCCGGAGTGAGCGTGTTCATGGTTGTGTATGGCGCAGATGGAATCGGTTCGATCTTGGGCTCGGTCGGAGGCTCCCAGCTGAGAGGAGTAGAGTAGAGATTCCCGTCGTAAGGGGGTGTCTCTTGATCCCAATCAGCTGGGAAGAGAGGATCGTCGTCCAGCGCCAGGGTGTCGGTGAACGCCACAGAGTCGTTGAAGTCGTTGAGTGAATCGAAGCCTGCAGAGATGCCAGAGAAGGCAGACGGATCGAATGGATCCCTTGGAGCAGCAGATGCCATTCTTTCGTTCGTCGCTGGCGGCGGTGGGCAGTACTGTAGGTGAGAAATGCTATGCTGTCGGGGAAAATGAGCTGATGGTCGATGATCCGAGGACTTGAGCCTGCACGCATCGATCGAGACAAGGATAAATCACGCGATTGGGGAAACTCTGAAGGGGGGACACCATGGGATGTGGGAAGTGTTTTGTATTGCGACTAGGTAGGACTGAGCGATATCGTACGCTGAGGAGCAGAATCGTACGATGTTGTCGCTCTCAGAGAAGACAAGGCGTGGCGAAAGCCAATAAGCGCAGCCGGGAAGGTCTGGGCCCCGCCGAAAAGAGGACGAGAAAGGTCAAGCGCGGGGATGGTTTGGCTTTCCTCCAACCGGCTTAGCCCTGTATCTGCCGAGGGGTAGCCCACTGCCTTCTGGGGAGGACAAAACCTTACCTCGGAGACTCTTCCGCGAGCAAGTTGAGCTTCAGCCCTGAAGGTGAATGTAGTACAAGTGTACTTCTTGGTGGCATGGCTGACTTGTCCTTCTTGAAGAATTTCATCGACGGACGGCTTTCATTTGATTCTTGCATTTTTAAACGGAGTATGGCTGTTACCTAGATATATTGAGTTTGTTCTAAAGGTATAGAAGGCTTTGATCAAAATCTGATATACTACGTGTATCTCCTGATTACATCCTCCAGCATCCTATACTGGCATTGCTACCATACAGAATTTCATTGATTGTGTGCTTGACTTTCAAATCTGTGGAGGTATGTGAAGTCCGATGACGAGTGAGAATTACACTTAGTGGGGTGCAAGTAAGTCTTCACGGCAATATTTGAGCTTCTAGAAAATGCATAATCCATGTTTCCATACTTGTGGGACTTGATGGTGTGACAACGACTTTCTCTTTTCCGTGCGAGGCTTGGGTACCGTGGATTACAAGTTCTAGATTCTATGACACGTTTTACTCGAGGTCGCTCTTGACCTCTAAAGGCTAACATACTAATTCCAGGCACAATCCATTCTTGGGATAGCATATAGCCCGTGCTGCATCATCAGTGGCTTGATACTTCCCAGGAATGGTACCTGAGTGGTTCGGAAAAGAGTAAAATCGTGACAGCCGGCGCTGTAATCATTGTCAATATCAGTTGCCAGAAAAGAATCTGCGATTGTACGGGCGAGAAAATATCGCTATTGAATTAACACCCGAACGTGGTTACTGCCTATGCTCTATTTCATGCTTCTGTTTAATATTCCGTACGACTACGCCAGACTCTCAACTAAATTTCCCTGTTTACACAAATCTCCAAATCAAGTTGATGTTTGAAGAGGTAACTCCTCAATTGTTTTCTCAAGCTCTTCTGTCCCTCTTGATTATTTTTTCTCTTACGCAACGGGGGCATGAAGAAGTAATGGCGGTCAGGAAAACGTCGGTATCCTGCTGTGTCTCGTCTATGTTCGTGAAGGCAAGCCTTAGCACCCTCTCATTTCACTCGTGATTTTGAGATTGGGCTCGTCACTGCAATTAACGAGAGATGGCGGATGTCAAATATGTTCCAATGTTTCATAGAGAGCAATGGTTTGTACAAATGTGCTTGGAAGATCAGACTCGCAATGGGAACAGGGTCTGAGATCGCCGTCTGGCTGTCTCGTTAGCAAGGTTTTCGAGACCATATCAACCTCTCCTGTATCCAGGTTTCTCACTGCTCTCCATTTGTTTGATGACACAAGATATCAAAGTAGCTGATAATTGTCAATCCAACATGATATACGACTCCTCTCTCTGTACGTTGCAGCATTAGTGAGACTCGAGCGCGATCGTTCACAACTGGGTGCACACAAGATCGAATATCAGAAGATGATATGCCGACGAATTGCAGTTGTTCCCGTGGTAATATTAAATCTCAGCTGCTTTACCGTGGAGAGAACATAATTGCAGCATGAGAGCTCAGAATTTTCGTCGAGATTGCCTGCATCGTCTCCAAACCCCCACATGGCTTATATCATTGGACGAAAATGGGAACCAGAAGCCCAATCTTATCAGATCTTGACTAGAAAAGTTGGAACAGCCCCCACTGTCAGCAGCATCATCCAGTCAAGATCGCAGGCTTCTGCTAAGGTCCATAATAAAACGCTATCAGATGATCAGATAGCGTAATGCAGGTACACATGCGAGACTTGGCTACCCCTCCTCGCCTGACATCGCCGATAGTCTTTGCCAGTATGTTGAAAATGTAGACTTTATTTGTGTTTGCCAAGTCACAAAATCAACTTGCTCGTAGCTATCTATGCTGTGCCGCGTACGAAACCTACCTCTGCGTATATCATCACCAGCCTTCAGTCACGGAAATCTACGACAAGGACCTTCAATACTGTCACGAGACTGCCAAAGGCTCTTCAGCAAAATGGCGCAAGCTTCACCATGTGTTCCGAAGCACACCGCACAATGGGACATGTCCTCGTCCCAGGGCGTGAAGTACCAGATCATGATCTCGTATCCTTTACAGTGGAAATTTGAGAAGGAGGGTGACTTCTCTGGAAAGAAAGCCAACGTGATGTACGCGCAACTAGCTTTCTCAAAGATTCCCCGGTATGCTAATCCATCCAACAGCTACGTAACGGACGGCAACGCCTTTTTCTTCAGCACCATGGAAGCCGTCCGACGAAAAGCCTGCTGCGCATGGGCAGCACCCGACGTGATCGTCGTCGGAATCGGATATCAGATGAAAGACACCATCTGGGTATGGGACGAGCAGAGACGAGTAGACCTCACGCCGCCCTGCGAAATGGGCGAGTGGCCGCCCGGACACGACGGCAAGCCGCATAAGACTCCTTATGGCGGCGCAGACAAACTTCTTGATTTCATACAAGACGAGCTGAAGCCGTTCGTCAAGATCCAAGCTCTGCCTGGCGTGACGGTCGATGAGGAGACGCTTTGGGGACACTCGTATGGTGGATTATTCGCTCTGCATGCCCTCTTCACTCGCGCAGATATGTTCGATTATTATGTGGCTGCCAGTGCGTCCGTGGAGTGGAACTCGCAGTTCATTATCAAGGAGGAGACAGCGTGGCTCGCGAAGCCAGAGAAGGAGGGCGCGAAGAAGAGGAGGTTGGTGCTTTTTTGGGGAGGGAATGAACAACCTGCTGTACGTGGTAAGCTGCAGACTGATGAGCAGTGGGAGACGAGGAGGAGGATCGCTGAGATTGCGAGGCAGAGGGATTATGCTGTTGAGATGTACGAGAGGTTGGAGAAGAGTGGGAGGTTTGAGAAGTTGGAGATGAAGGAGTATCCTAAGGAGGATCATGTAAGTGTGACAGGGTGTGCAATTGAAGGTGGTATCACTTTCAGTCAAGGACAGTTTTGATTGCAGGGCGTTGTCTTTGCGATTTTGCGTCTTTCATGATTGACTTTCAGATGGATGTAGACTTGGCGTTGTCGGGCATATATTTTTCCGAGGTCGCTTAAAGAAATGAACTCGATCCCAGCCCCTTTCTTTTCCTCGCTTGCTTGTATCAAGTTCTGACATTGCTTCTCATCAACCACATTCCGAATTCTCTCCTGAGCTTTTCTCATTCTTAGAAGCAGAGAGATCGCATCTCAGCCAGGGCTCGTTCAGACTGATGGTTGCCGGATCCGCACCTGTCAGAAAGCCTTAGCTTGCTGCCCCTGGCCCTAGTTTTGTGACGGCGTCGAACTCTCCCCGCTCGCGGCATCAACGTCATCACTTGATGATTGCTCAGCGTACAAGCATGCCTCCAAATTCTATGCGTTTCTAGCAGTGGTACTGGATCGACATAGTGCCGATTGCTCAAAGATCGGACACATGTAAGTTTCAGCTTTACACTTTGTGGAGAGCAATGAAATCGCTAGATCCAGAAAATGGACAACATTGTCACGGGTATCTGGGGCATCCGTTGTTCCGGGGGTTTTTCGTAAATCATAAGGTTTATTTTTGATGCTACTACCACCCTCTCATCGCGGCGAGCCTCTATCGCTGCTTGTAGGTACCTAGGCTGGTAAGAGTTCCGGAGGTAGTGAAGTAGTGTATTAAAGCTCTGCGGGGTAGTTCTCCAAATATCGACGATGATATCACGCAGCCGCGAGCTTCAAAATGCCTCTTTGCAAGTATAAAAAGCTCGCAGTATCACCTTTAAGCTCTGTCTTACTCTCCCAAGTTTTTCAACATGAAGCTCTCTCTTTTGACAGGATTGGTATTTACCATTTCCTGCGGTGTTTCTTTCAATCCTAGATCCTTCGATGAAGTACTGCGAAGGCGACAATCGACGAACAGCAATGCTTCGGCTTTGCAAGTCGACCTTGGTTACTCAACCTACGAGGGCTTTTTCAACGAGGCTAGCGGGGTCAACGAGTGGAGAGGTATTCGATACGCTGCTCCACCCATAGGTAATCTACGCTGGCAAGCACCTCAAACTCCAACATTTAATCGGAGCAGCATAATACCAGCCAGTGGCATTCCCTATCAATGTCCTCAAGCGCCTCCAAACTTTGGGATAGATACATCTACACTAGAAGAAGCCAACGGCCCATCGGCTTCTGAGGATTGTCTGTTCCTCAATGTCTTCGCGCCAACACAGAACGCTCAGAATCTCCCTGTGTTTGTCTGGATCCATGGCGGTGGATATGGTCAGGGAAATGGAAGCCAAAACCTTGCAGATATCATCCGGACGAACAACGACAGCTTCATCGGTGTCAGTATTCAGTACCGACTCGGAGCATTTGGGTTCTTGTCATCTGATGAGGTCAATCGATTCGGGGTACCGAATGCTGGTATCAGGGACCAGACTTTTGCTTTGCAGTGGGTTCAGAGCTATATCCACCTCTTCGGCGGGAATGTTTCCCAAGTCACTATAGCTGGACTTTCTGCTGGTGGCGGCTCCGTCATGCTTCAAGCTATGGCGTATGGGGGTAGTCTGGGAACATCACTCTTCACGAATGTAGGTCAAGTGGCGCAAACTGTATGGGAGATTGTGACTGAACTTGCAAACAGGCTATTGCAGCTTCACCTTACCTTCCTATGCAGTATGGATACAACGACTGGGTACCAAGTCAAAGCTATTATGCATTCGCCGAGGCAGCTGGGTGTTTGACCGGGTACGCATTCGGTAGCCCAACTGGTGCAAAGCCTGTCTTCAAATGCCTCGTTGAGAAAGACACGGCTACGTTGCAGAACGCAAGTGCATCTATCTCTTCATCTGGCACATATGGCAGCTGGGGTTTCTTGCCGGTGACGGATGGGAAGTTCATCCAGCAACTTCCGAGTGTGCAGTTACAGAAAAAGCAAGTCAATGGTCTCAGAGTGCTTTCCGGAGTAGGTCAATCCCGTCAAATCTCATATTGTCATTATTTCTGAGAGAACACATATTAACATCACCAGAATAATGCACTAGAAGGACCCCTATTCGTGCCACAGAACATCACGTCGGAGGAAGATCTCGTGTCCTGGATCCAAGATGTATTCCCCCTTTTCACCCAAGACGATGTTTCGAAGGTACTTCGATACTACCCCGGCAGCAATGCTACCGATGACATGAATGCTGCGGACTACGCAACTTTAGGATACACGGGCGCCACAGCAATCAACGTAAGCTCCATCGCCACTGGTCAGCAGCAAAGAGCCAATGTAAGTAACATGGATCCAACTTCCGAGCGAGTATTGACAATAAATAGAACATCTACGCCGAGATGACATTTGTGTGTCCATCATACTGGCTGGCAGAAGCGTATACCAACAATGGACGCGAGGGCTGGAAATAGTGAGTAATCCCACCGTCTTTTTTTCTTCTAACTTTTTCGTCGTCTGGGATGCAGCTTGGGTCATCTACTTCAGATAACCTGTTCGTGTCCTGAATCGGTCTCTTTACATTCATCTGTCATTCAAGGAAACAATACTGACTCTGAGATTTTCCTTCAGCCAATACTCGGTTCCCGCAGCTCTTCACGGCACGGACCAAACAGGGTACTTCGGTCCAGCTATGCCACAGCAAGGACCGGACTTCGTACGAGCATTCATGAGTACACACCCCTGTTCCTATCCCATCCCAGTATCTCTCACTAACCTTAACAGCCATTTTCGGCAACTTCATAACTCAAGACAACCCCTCAATCTCCACCTCCATTGCAGCAGGAGGCAACTCATCCACGACCGCATCCAACAGCAGCAGTGACTCCCTCATCGACTGGCCGGCCTACACGAACGCCAATCCGTACCAGCTGAACTTGAATGAGACGGGTGGCGAGGAGTACAGTACTGTTGGAGTCACCTATGATGGCACACCTCTCAATGTAACGCAGTATAGAGACCCGGGTTTGAGGAACAACTTCACGCTGGTGGATGCGTACTCGTGGGAAGGCGGCAGAGGAATTCGATGTGACTTTTGGAGAAGTGTTGGACCGATTGTGCCGGAGTAGGAGACTGAAGATGAATTCTGGATATTGGAGGTCTGTCGAGCTGAACGTTGGTTGTATTACGATTTATGAAGTATTAAAGCGGGCTGTAAAACAGTCTTCGATCTTCCCTCAGAGGGACATAAAAGTCGCCCGTACAGCTGAGTACATTAATTTCTGAAAGCTAGTTTCAAAGTAGTCAACTGATTATCTCTTGAAGCATTTCTGGATGAGAGAGAGTACGGACGCAAACTGGTGACTTGGGTTGGAGGTGTCTCATGGAGACTCGCCTCAAGACCTTTTCTTCGCGACCAATAGGTGCAGCGACCAGGTTGCATGTTCCGAGCAGCAAAATTGACAAAAATCGTGCTCACTGCTCAAGGGATCGTTGCGCTCGTTGAAACGAATGATAGACACCTATGCAGCTCATTCAGATGAACATACTGACCGAAATGGTAGAAAGGCATGTCGAAAATGTTCCAGTGTCTCGCCCCCACGAAAACAAGTATTGGGAAGCCTAACATGAAAGACGCGATGAACGCCTTCCAGCCCCTTACTTCAATGCATCGACCGCTTCCTACCCTCGTATGCTCGTCCCAAATTCGTAGATTACATTCATCCACTCAGCGCTCTCTCAGCCTTCGGTTCACCGTCCCTACGAGCCGAGCATACGGCAAACTCCACCAGCCCGCAAACTCGTACTCTTGACATAACAGGATTGATACCGTAACATCAGCAACGCCATGATATCACTCAAGAAATAATTATCGTACGTATGAACGGGTAGGGGAAGTTTACGAATTTGATATCTTGGGATCTGGAGGCTATGCCGCGATGTTGAGTCGGATGAGGCGGGTGGGTATTCTGAAAACAAGGTTATTTGCTGTTCACGTTGCACGTACAGTCTTGGGTCGGAAAGCTGGATATGGTATCCAGGTGTTTTCTCTAGGAGTGATAGTTGAGTGAAATGGGCTCAGTGGGATGACTACGACACTTCACCTGAAAGTACCGAAATCCCAAGCCTACATAGCATAATGGACGAATACTGAAATGTCGTCTCATGAACAGACGCGAAAGTCTTGGAATGGGATCTGTAGTAACAGTCAGAACTAGCAATAAGTAGTGTCTAGTCCTCTGAAACCATGCAGAGTCGAGGTTGAAATATGCTCTCACCTTTCGAACAGCACGAAGGTACGAGTGTACTTAAGGTTATGTGATCTACAAATAGAGCTGCTGTCGGTACTGAAAATAATCTCCTTCTCTCCACATGTTTTTAAGCTTACATCTAAACATACACAACAATTCCTCGCGTTCGGAGACAAAGTCCAGTCACAAAGTCAATACTAAAGGGCCGAAAGCGGGCCCGCATATCATGCAGGCCGCTCAGTTGGTACGACTAGTATATGTTAGTAAGGTGTGGATGAGATGAGTGGGTGCGTGAGCGAAGCTGTGAGATGTGTGGTGTGCCTGTGGGGGATCTTTTTAGCGCCGTGGTGTGGATGCGTTCGCTGGATTCGGAAACCGAAGGACAGGACAACGAAAGTATGGTCGGCTTTGGCTTGCATACTATCCCATCCCATACCTTCCCGCCATGCATGCCATGTGGCAAGTGGCCTGCTGTGTGGCTTCCATACAGCGATGGCTTATGGCTTGCTGACAGGTGGTCGTCAAACGTTGAACTGAGAAGTACAACGGTACATGTCCACGTGAGCATATCCAGTTGTGGAATCGGGAACATTTGAGGCCACCAATTGTTGAATGGGATCTACTCTCTTGGTATCGTATGGCTGGAAAGAATTTGAGGCAGATTGCAGCTGACAGCAAATTTTAGTTTTTGCCATAGGCTCGAACGCCCCAATTTGCTCGGCGATCGTGAGCCAGACTTCCCAATTCTTGGGTGGACAGGGGCTGACAGCGAACGAGAGGTTTTGAATACGAAGTGTTGCCATCATCATTTCCGTAAATGAGGCCAGTCGGTACGTGAAACAGACGGGCGAGATGTTGGCTTTAGATGAAGTTCTGCGAGAGAACTTATTGAAATGTTGGCTCGATCCTCGGGCTAATCTGATCGTATCTCCCTAACAACACTATTTTATTCTGTTAGTCGGAGTGATCTCGAGCCCGGCCAGATTGTGTATGTGTGTGGCCAATTCTTGAGTTCTGTTCCAGATCTACATTCTGCATTCTCAGAGAAACTGTTTCTATGCTCTCATCAATCTGTATTCATTAGCTGAAATGATAATTCTCAGATAACACCAGCGGAAGCGGAATCTAGATTATATTCATTCTTCCCAAACATTAGATCAGATCTCATTTTGGATCATATTACCCCAGATTATCATGCTATAGTCCAAACAGCACTTTATTACATCACGTGTTCTCCTATTTTGAGTCTCGCTTGGAAGCGGGAGAAGGCAAAACATCCTTTATGAGCCCAGAGGCTCACTCCGCGGTTGAAAGGGAGATATAGGAACCAGCGTTGATAGATAAATAGGATCTGTTTCCGGAGTTACACAGATACTGTAGATGATGGTCCAATACTGGACCAGGCTTAACCTACCAGAACGGAAATCTTTGATTGAATTGTTGGTCTAGATTGAGGCAAATAGGAGCCAAGTGGTAACGCAGCTTTTGAAAGTCGATGTTAGCCGGGGGAAGGGGATCTCCAGATTTGGTTCCATGGGGAACTCTGCAAGTGCGAACCGATTTCCCGGTGCTGTGCCGTTGGGCGGTCTTCCAGAAAGAGATTTTCTGGTCGGCGAAGTCCAGAACCAAAGAAAAGTGAAATCCCAAGAAGAGTTGCAGCAGTTTTCGTGCTCTAGAAAGTTCACGATGTTACGCTGGACGTGGCCAGGTGAGTGAAACTGGACAATGCTGGCGAGTGCTGGGGTCAGTTAGCCCTGCCGAGAGCACAGCTTTCTGGGCTGCAGGAAAGATTACCGTGCGTTTATTGCGGGGAGGTCGTCCCGTCGCGCCGACTGTTGACCTATCAAATGTTTCTCTTGACAATCTATCAGACTCAGCTGCAATATGGGCAGATCCAGCGGCTCGTTACGATGTTTGCGGCATCCAAACCCTGTGGCTGCTCGTTTAAGCGTGGCCACTCTGCCGAGCATACCCAGACCACACCCAAGCCTGTGTTCTATTTACCCACGATTAGCCTGATTTATTCACATACTCCCCCCCTTTAGCCCTGTTTCCCGAGCGAATTGCACTACCATACGCTACCCCAGACTCCTTCCCCGGCCGTGCCCCCTTGATATGGCAAACCTTGTTCAGACGCGGGGTTGTATCAAACGAACGCCCAATCGATCTGGCGCGACCCACCAGATTGAACCTTGCTGTTCTCACATGATGCTCACTTCGGAACAAAAGCACACGTTTGGATAATCTCCTCAGACCGTGGCGTCGGGTCCATCTCTTTATCCGTAACATTTCGGTTTGTACTGTAACCCCATGGCCAGCAGAAAATCGCTGGTCCAATTGGTGCCCCGGACCCCTAGAGATCCCCAGACTTTCTCACCCACACGATCTCATCCTGAAAGGGATAGACGAGGAGCGTTGCATCCACGAGACGACGTGCAGGATATCCTTCCAACACCCTGAAAGTTTATTGTTTATCCTAACGCCACACCCCGGCTAATGCTCCTGCTATCAAGTATTTGGCTCGAGATGGATTTTCTTTAAGAATACACCTTATCCTGCCCTCGACGGACTTGCTCATACTCGAAATTGCAAGGCCCTGACTGCGGAGCAGCAAATCACCTACTCGTCCTCTCATCGACATTGACATTCATTCTTTGAATCAGGCAATATGGTGGCCATTGGAGTAAACACCAAGCAGGATGCGTTGCATGTAGCGCAGGGCGAGGCCCCTCAGTTCGAGAAGGTACACTGGCTTTCGAACCCAGGTCTTAGGAAGCTCTACTTCTGGGCCGCAGTTCTTTGCGTTGCATCAGCCACTACTGGTTATGATGGGTAGGTTGAATCTCGATACCACGCAAAAGCCAGATCTAACAGGGGTTTCTCACAGTATGCTTTTGAACACCTCCCAGAACATGGATCAATGGCAGGTATTCTTCAACAAGCCCACTGGAAGCAAATTGGGTCTCATGAACGCCATCTATCAAATCGGATCCCTCGTCAGTTTCCCATTGGTGTAAGTTTGACCTCGATCAGCAAGTATGAGTATGAAAGACTGACTCGCACATAGCCCATATATGGCAGATTGGTGGGGACGTCGTCTCCCAATTGCTTGTGGCTGTGCAATCATGCTTCTGGGCGCTCTTCTGGGCACATTTGCAAATGGATACGGAATGTACACCGCTGGTCGCTTCGTTCTCGGTTTCGGTAACTCCATGGCCCAGATGGCTTCCCCAGTCTTGCTCACCGAGATCTGCCATCCTCAACATCGTGGCCGTGTTACCGCCATTTACAACTGCTTGTGGAACTTGGGTGCCCTTTGCGTTGCATGGCTCGCATGGGCAACCATTGAGATTAAGGGCGACTGGTCATGGAGATCTTTGACTCTCCTTCAAGCTGTCCCAGCTGCCATCCAATTGACCTTCATTTACTGTAAGTTCACTGAGCGTCCCAGTGCAAGTTAAACAGCCAGCTAACACGGAATTAAGGGGTTCCGGAGTCTCCACGTTGGTTGGTATCCAAGGAACGTTATGAAGAGGCCGAGACTATTCTTGCCAAATACCATGCCAATGGTGACAAGACAAATGCCACAGTCGCTTTCGAGTTCCGTGAGATCAAGGAGACTCTCCGTCTTGAGTTCGAGTACAAGAAGGCCAGCACATACGCCGACTTCCTCCGCACCAAGGGCAACAGATATCGTCTGGCTCTTCTCATCTCTCTCGGTGTCATTTCCCAATACTCTGGCAATGCCCTTTTCAGTAACTACATGAACCTCATCTACGAGGGTGCCGGAATCAAGGACCAGAACCAGAAGATTCCAGTAAGTTCATCTCCCGCCAGCTTTGTAGGCAGAGGCTAATGATCTCCAGCTTAACGGTGGACAAACCATGTTGTCTCTGATTGTCTCTGTCAGCTGCGCTTTCCTCGTTGATCGTGTCGGACGTCGACCACTCTTCTTGGCCTCGACTGCTGGTATGGTTGCCATGTTCATGGCCTGGACCATCGTCGCATCTCAATATGAGAAGACCAACGGCGCCAACCCCAAGGCCACCGGATACCCGCAAATTGTCTTCGTCTGGCTCTTCGGTGTTTTCTACTCGCTCGCCTGGTCCGGTCTCCTCGTCGCCTACGCTCTCGAGATTCTCCCATACAAGCTCAGAGCCAAGGGAATCATGATCATGAACTTGACCGTCCAAGCCACCTTGGTGCTCGGTAACTACACCAACGCCATCGCCTGGGACAACCTCAAGAAGCAGAAGAAGGCCTGGACCTTCTGCATGTTCTACACCCTTTGGGACTTCCTCGAGCTCCTCTTCGTCTACTTCTTTTACGTCGAGACCCGCGGTCCCACTCTCGAGGAACTCGCCAAGATCTTCGATGGTGAGAGTGCTGAGGTTGCCCACTTGGATCTCCACGAGGTTGAGAAGGACATCCATAATGAGCATGATCCCATTGATGAGAAGCGCGCTGTCACCGTCAACCAATCCACCGTCTAAATTCCCTCTTCAGAGTTTAGACTGGGCAACCTTGTATTTGTCGGGAGTGTTGTGAAAACCCTATACCCGTGCCTGACTTTGCAGGTCGCCTGGAGAAGTGGTGTTTGTTCTGCTATGAGTTTCTGTTTGAATGTGTTGGTTTGAGTATTGTTACGCTCGCTCACCTGAGTCCGTTACGGGACATTTTAATCTACATGTTTCCCTATCTTGGTCTTCATCAGTAACATGCTTGCATCTTGTGATTGTGACCTGCTAGCTCTCTTGGATGAAGTGTTCTAATCCAATTTTCATAGCATACCTGTCTCCTCGCTAATGGAATTTCTAGGTTCTAGTCAGTAAAATTCCCACCTCTCGTAAGTCTATACGGACGCCACCATGCAGGTTCCCTCACAGCCTGCAACTAAGCACCAGGCCAGCGGTGCCCCTATCCCCATGATGACAGCTTCCCAATTTGACCACCATTGTAGGCTAGCCTTATCAAGTGTACATCGGATGTATAGAGAGCTCGAAGAGACCATCGGCGAAATGTTTGGGATGCTGAAATGAGAAGCTGTAACTTTATGTTGCATATCTCGAATGAAGAATATGAAGTGGCAGCCTAGCAAGACGAAAAGAAAAGGAATGGCAGAGTGCACAACTACAAGCCTTAAGGGGAAGCTCGCCCACCACTGGCATGTAGGGTAACCATGAGACTTTGAGAAATTTAGAAGTAAAAACCTGTTGATCGAAGGCTATCTTGTAAGGATCTAGACAGTTCAAGATACAAGATACCAGGTAGATGCTAAGCACTTCACATACCTGCTAGATAATTGGTCCAAAATCTCCTGCTTCTGCTCTTCACCACTTACCGCTCATCTGGATCTTCACTCTCCCTCAACCTCTCTTCCTCCGCAGCTCTCCTCTCCTCTGCACGATCATCATGCGTCTTGTGTCCGCTGAACACAGCCAACATCCCAAGATCATAACAAGCCTTTAACACACCCGCCACCACGAACGCAACCCAGAACCTACCATTCCCAGCCAACACGCCGGTAATAAACGGCCCAGAACTCTGTCCTAAGCTCTTGGCCACATTCACCATACCCATGACAGCAGTCCTCTCATGCGGTAATACCACAGCAGCGAGGAACGCCGAGCGGGGCGCTACATCCATAGATTGCGTGCAAGAGCGTAGGATGAGGAACAGCATGGCTATAGATACCGAATCAGGGACTGGAATAAGAGCGAGGAAAATTGCAGATGGGAGGTGCGTGAAGACCATCGTTTGGATGTTGCCGATTCGCTTCGCGATGGAAGAGGCGAGGAGCATGGAGATTGCCGCAATGATAGCGGTCGTGAAGAACAGGGAGCCAAGGACTCCTTCTTTGAGGTGAAATTTCTCGTGAAAGAAGAAGGTCACCCAAGAACTGGCAGCTTGTCAGCAATCGTTTGAGAGGGCTTTCAGGTCGCCGATACTTACAGAGGAGCCAAACCCGAAGCAAATGCATCGAGTGCAAACAAAATGCACAAATTGATCACAATAGCCCGACTTTCTGTACTGAAGGCGGGCAGTTTCGAAAAGAGCCAATTGCCCTTCTTCGGCTCCACCTCTTCAGCACCATCTCCCAATAGCGGCGCAGACTCCGGATCTCGAACGGGTACGATTTTCTTCTCCAACTCAACAGCTCTGCTCAGAGCTAGCGTCAGACATAGCTTCAAGAACCCAAAGCCAGCATACGCCCAGAAGACTATCCGATATGACTCAATAGCTCCCCAGTGCAGATCAATAATCATGTAGTTCAATATCCAGCCAGCCGTCATGAGCCCAAATGCCGTACCAGCAGTCCCAATCAGAGAATACCAAGCATATATGTCGCCACGGTTGGCAGTCGGAGTGAGTTGTGCGAGTGTACTTTCTTCGATCGCGCGGAATGGACCGATTTCATTCCCACTGTCACTTATTAGCTTTCGTCCAACCAAAACTTCCCATGAGTTTCGCAAAAGCATACCTAGGACTGATAACCCCAACAATGGCCGCAAGTAGCAATATCCAATAATTTCCAAACAGAGCAAACATCACTCCAGAAGCGGCCATCAAGATCGCCCCAAGCGCCAATATCGATTTCCTACCCAGCGCATCTGCGAACAGTGTCAGAACAAAGCTGATCGCCGTGTCTCCCACCAGCGTCAGCGTCATGAACAGCCCGATCTTCTCTTTCGAGATACCCAGCTCCTGGAGGTAGGAGACTAGGATAAGCGTCGAGCCGCCATAGGCAAAAAGACGGACGAAGCGCTGCGAGCAGAGGAGCTTGACGTCGATTGTGGAGGACCAGAGGGATACCAGACCCAGCTCTTCGCCGACTTTGACAAGCCATTTCGAGGCCATTGTGTTCGCGGATGCTATTTTCAAGCTGATTTCCCTCTTCTGCATTCCTTGTCTCTTGTTTACGAGCTGGTTTTCATAAGTTTCCTCACTCGGTGGGGTCGATGCTGCGGTCGACAAGAGAAATTGCACCCCGCAGCAGCATGTCGCAGAAGCAATCTGGAGTAGCAATGCCCCGTCCGCCAGAAGCTCGTATCGAGGATTTGTATGTCATGGCTACTGTGCCGCTATAGTGAAGAACGTGGAGGTCATTGATGGGCTTCGATTGGCTTTGGAATGGAAGCCTAGAAGACGCGTTACGCAGCTTGATCTGATAAGCTTCAGGGCTTGGCGCCACACACGAAGCCACAAGCCACATCGGGTAATTTACTTGATGGGGATGTTTGTTTTGGAACTCTAATCTATCGAAAATCTCAAGAGACCTTCCATGTATAAATTCTTGGAGGCATGCTTCGTTCTATTTGGGATGTGAACTCTTATTGACGGATTCTCAGGTTCAAGGAAGCTCTCAGGCTATTCCCGGCTACGTTTTTTGTCAACCTCTCACTCTTCTTTTCTGAGCCAGGAACCATGAGTATCGTTTTGGTGAGATGCATCCCAGATCTATTGTGCTACCTAGGTAATATCGACTGTTTGTCCTCATTTTCCAATAAGCCAAGTTGCTGGTCGAGTGCTGGCTTCCTGTCACCCCAACATTCCCCTAACAGATACCTCTAAACAGTCTGCTTGGTCACTTGGACTTGATTCTCAACCTCCGTCTCCTCAGTCGAATCACCATTCTTGCCGCCAATGTTCACATTCTTCTCCGCCATACCCATCTCGGCAGCAAAAGTAGAATGAGGCACCCAAGAGCGCGACTTGCGTGGTGTGACCTCCTCGAGCATCCTGTCGACTTGCTCGAGAGAAAGACCCTTGGTCTCTGGAACAAGGAAGTAGGCGAACAGGACGGAGACCATGCAGAGCGAGCCCCACATGAAAAATATCTTAAAAGATAGGTTCGCGTATTGTACGTCGACGAGGTATGGTGTGATGATTGCGATAATCTGTTGGCTGCTGTTAGCGAGGGTTTTGGTAGAGAGGAAAGGAATTCTTACGCAGTTCCAGAACCAATTGGATGCAGTGCTGAGACCGACGCCACGCGATCGAATTGGAAGAGGGAAGACCTCTCCAATGACGATCCATGCACAAGGGCCCCACGTCGTTGCGAAGAAGGTGATGTTGATGCAGATAAAGGCAATCATGGCAGAGACGGCCGCGGTATTGGTATCGTCTCCCTTGTCTTCGCCAACAGTAACTCCGACTATACCGACGATGTATTGGGCAATAACCATTCCACTACCACCGAAAATGAGGAGGTTTCGGCGACCAACTCTCTCCACAAGCCAGAAAGCAGCTGGTGTTGAGAGAACATTGACGAGTGTGGTGATCAAACTGATGAGGAAAGGATTGCTGATCGTCCCGAGGCTAGATGTGGAGTCAGTCATCTATCTTGTCGAGCGGAATCTCAGACAAAAGCATACCTCTTGAAGAAAACAACACCATAGTAGAAGATGAAGTTGATTCCAGTAAGCTGCTGCATCATCTGAAGACCAATACCAAGAAGAGTGCGTCTGATATTCGAGCTAGCATGTCCGATATCACCCTTGAAGCAATTGGCCCAGCTTCCGAGATATGAAGTCTCGGGAACAACTGACAACTCATATTCGTGGTTGGCAATGATCTCCGCAAGCTCGTCCTGAATATATTGAGAGTCTGCGGGTTGTCCACGAACATTGGCGAGCGCCTTTGTAGCTTCCTCAATCTTTCCTTGTTTGACAAAGTAACGTGGCGATTCTGGTAGGAAGAAGAGCCCTCCGCCCAAGATGATAGCCCAGAGGAATTGAACTGCGACAGGAATACGGTATGATCCAGAGTCATCGCGGTTCTGTGTGGCGTAGACGACGCAGTTGGCCATGAGGATGCCAATGGTAATACAGAATTGGTAGCCAGCAACAAGAGCGCCGCGAACCTTCTTTGGTGCGATTTCGGACATGTAGAGAATGACTGACAGACAAAAGGTAAGTAGTTGAACTCCCGACATATACTAAGCGAATGGGCAGAGAACACTTACTGATAGCAGAGATGAAACCAACTCCAAGACCAGCGATTAGTCGGCCAACTACCATTAAAGCCAACGTGGTCGATGCAGTTTGGCAGATGCAGCCCACGCTGAAAATGCAGCAACCAGTGATAATGGTCCATCTTCTGCCGATTCTGTCGGCGATGTCACCTGCGACAATAGCTCCGAAGAAAGTTCCGCAAGACAAGATACCAGTGAGGAGAGATTGCTGCCATCCGGGAAGAACAAAAGCCGCTACTGCCGCTGCATCATCTGGGTCCGGGTATGGTAGGCCAGTGTACTGTCGAATGTAGTATTTCATGCCCATGATGCTACGAACTATCAGTACCGACATTCGATTTCTGCAGTGCGGTTGACTTGCCCTCCCATCCATCCTGTATCGTAACCAAAAAAGATTCCACCAAAAGCTGCAAAGGCGCACATGAGGTAGGCCTAGGGTTCGAAGTCAGCTGTGATCTGGATTGAACAGCGACAAGAAGTCGTACCTTGACCGTGACAGGTGCCTCGATACGAGACGTATCCGCCGTCCCTACGATTGCACCTCCAGCCATCGTGACAGATTTATCTGGTTTTCGAGATTGCAATTCAGTGAATTCTCAGAACACCAGAGACTCCTTGAAATGCTCGAAATGACACGAAGAACTATCGTCATAAACAAATCAAACACGGGCACGTTGAGTCTTTATATCAAAATATCCCAAATACGTCCAACAAATCTCGGCCCTTCTTTTATTTGCAGCCATGTTGACCGGGCAAGTGGGCTGAAGGCGAGCCCTGAGAATTCCACTTTTCCTGCCATCACTTCCCCTCGATCCTGGGGAGGACGAGACATTGGCCACGCTTGTATTGAAAGCGTCTATCCATGGCTGAGAAGTACCAACAAAGGCAGCTGTGCCAGTCAATAACAGTGGGCTTGAACAGAGTAGCACCGAGAAATGCTAGGACAGCTGATGTCCTGAAAGCGGATGAGGCTCGATGTAGCTACCTTGAGCTCCTTCAGACCTTCCATCGGGGACTCCAGACCAAAGAATTGTGGGATTGCGGAGATAGAGCTTGAATGCAAGCGCTACAGAATTATGCAGGATAGCAGCCTAGCAGGTCTGTTGAGTGGGTTTCTGGAGTTCCTGCACTTCCAAGGTTATTTCGACTTTTCGTGCTTTACCCGGATAGAAACTCGGGCCTTCTAATATCGGAATTGCAAGCAGACTGGGCGAAAATGATGCTTTTGAAACGATCATACATGGTTGTGTTGGGTAAGATACGACGAGTGAACGTTACTTAGTTCCAGGCTTGCAGCGTTCCTGAGATGTAAACTTCTCGATACCACAGGCCGCCTTTCATTTTGACAGAACAGACCTCCCTTCTCATCATGGTGATAGCAACAGCCATATGATGAAAATGGTACTGGTTGTGTTGACTGCAATCAATTGCAGGGCCGACCCATGAAAGAGATGAAGCTTTCTAACTCATCCCAAATGGGCAGTGGCACATGTAAAGACGAAGAAGTCGATTCCTCGGGACATCACCCAGCGGTGGGAACGTAACAACAGCGTTTACAACATCTCGGCTCCTTCCAAAAGATGTTCCTCCAATGGAGAAGTCGGCGCTTGGCGCACAAAAACAAACGCTAGCTCGATCCAGAAGTTTACCTACATATCCTTCGCCCCTCTCATGACACGGCAGCTTCATGAGCAACAATCGGAATGGTAACGAAATCATGATGATATTTTGAGACTGAGTGGATCATGGAGGTGCGGGGATTGGATTGGAGTGCTCTGGACCTTCTGGATGGAGAATCGAAATTGTCTCTGATGGATGCTGCGGGCATGGCAGGAGGGGCGTGGAAGCCAATTTGCTTATTTAGTGGGTCCGTGAACCCCCGAAGACCCTGAAAATATCATTCCCCGTATCTGTGACGAAGGACAGGTGATGACGAATGATTTGTATCCCGAAATGACAGTCTAAAATATAAAATCATCTGGAGAGTGTGGGTGCAGATGCTCTTTTCTCTCTTGGTCTTTCAAGTCTCTTGGAATGCTCTCATTTGGGTCCTGCCATTCACTGTTAAGATACTCTGAAATTTGAATCCAGCCTATTTGATACAGATCTGAGGACATCAAACCCCGAGATTCGAATCCTTGAGTACACGAACATGATACGCGTGAGTTGTGGCCAAATTCAAAGGAACTCAAGATCGTGACTGCGATGAACAAGGGCCAGGTTCACCGCACCGCACCCTATCGATCGAAGAAAGAGCCTCAATCGTAATTGCATAGAGCCAAGTTGAATTATCGCGTTACTCAAGGCTAGGGCAAAAACATATATGTAATTGTAGGTCTAGTGACCTTGTATGTGACTCTGACAAAAGCCAGAGCATGATCTCGCCGATGAAAATCACGTGGTGTTTACATTGGCTAGTCGCCCCCCCAGTAACCTTCGGTGTGTTGGAAAAATCGCAACGATACGAAGATGCATAGTTAACGCAAACTTGCAACAGCAGCGTTCTTCTTGACTCAAGTGTTTAATGTGTCAAGGAACATTCGAAGTGGGTAATAATACGCGGCAATACTATTTGTTTACATCAACGACGAATGCACAAGTGCGGTGAGTTGAGTCCAGGCACCTATGCGTGCGCGCGATGCTATCGATTCATTGATTGTTGTAGCTGAAGTTAAATAAATCTTGGCCAGTGCGCCATGCAAGTGAATTAGCTGATCCAGCCGAAATTCGCGATCTAGGTTCGTGGGAGAAAACGAAGCCTTCGCTTAGCTACCACCGAGTATTTCATGGTGTTGTGAGAATTTTGCGACGTGCAACAAAACTTTCGTTCGCGGCCGCTAACTCGCTCGGAACGGAGGAATGATCCCCCAGTCACCTCCTCTCCCGCCTAGAACACCTAATGATATCTGATGTTACTTCCTTTATCTTTTCCTCAAGTTCCTAGTCTTCTTCACAGCTAGCGACGTCTTCTCTGTCGTCGATGATGCCTTCCTCTTCTTCTCTACCCCAGAATGTGCGGCTCCCTCTCCTTCCCGATTCTCCATCGCCTCTCTCCCTTGAAGCACCCTCGAGCTTGAGTCCACGCCTAAATCGGACATCTTCGAAGCCTCACCCTTCGCAGGAATCATCTTTCCACGTCTCACCTTACACGTAATCTTCGATCTCTCACGACCTCTACCGTTCTCCCTATACATGGCCAGCTTCTTTCCCTCCTCCGTCCTATCGACCACCTCCGCAATCACCCTCCTCTTGTTCGCAACTGCCCTTTCAAACTCCGTATCTCCAAGCGCCACCTTCCCCTTTAAACCTCTCTCACTTATTGGGTATGATTTCATCTGTGCTCGATACCCTTTAGCTTGCAACTGCGGATACGTACAGACACACTTCTCTTTCATCGCGAACATTAACGGAATCGGGAGTCCTTCTCGGATGATAAGATCACAGTGCGGACAGTCGAGATGTACGTTCTCGACTGAGTGGTCGATTATGGTGGCTAGTTCTTCGCGGGTGAAGAGGTTGGTTGTCCAGTCTATAGACCAGCTGCCTGCGCCGCTAGACTGTGGTGCAACTTCAGGTGGTGATTCCAGCGCGGCTGTTTTCCCTTTCAGTAGGCTTGAGAACGGTGGTTTTGGGGGAGAGGTGGCTATGAAGAATGTTCCTGGCGTGGCTCCCACGCCAGGTCCGTCCCAGTGACAGATGGATGTAAATAGCTTCTCGACGTTGGGAGGGCCGGGTCCGAGGTTGGTTATTAGGGTGCTGAGTCTGATGATGTCTTCTGCGTGTGCGATGGCGTCTTTGTAGATGGGATTGATGGTGGTGTTCCTCCTTTCTTGGATGGAAAGTTGGGGCTTGTGCATGAGCTCTTTCTTCGAGGGATGGAGTGCGCTTGGAGGGGTGAGATCGAATGGAGTCGGGAAAGTGTGTGGGGGCTCGGAGTCGTTGGAGTGAGCTGAGGTGTTGGGCTTTGGTGATGTGGAGTTTAGGCGTGCTTGGAGGGTAGTGGGTGCTTCTACAGATCCTTTAGTAGAGACAGATTCTGCGTCGAATAGCTTCTTGAGACTGGGTTGGCGACTACAAGTTCCCTCTTGTGGCTGTGGTAACCTTGGGCTGGTACCAGAAAACAGGCTTCCGCCACTATTACTCGACTCAAGACTTTCCTTCCTGATATTGAGTCCAGGTCCGCAATTCGAGCTCTGCCACCTTTTCTCACCAACCCCCCGCCAGGTGCTCTTCGTCTCCTTGGTCCTTCTGCCACACTCGCACCTCGTCTCCCTCTTATTCTGTGCGTTCGAATTCGCTCCATCAGGGTCAAGAAGCGCAACACCAGCATCTTCAGCCACCTCCCTTGGCACCCTCCTCATATAATCAAACAGACTGATTCCCCCACGCTGCGCAACTTCATCCTCCTTCCAAGCCCTCTCAAAATCCTCCCTCTCCTCCCTCCAAATCCTCATATCCTCTTCGCTAACCACACTCTCCCAGACTGGCTTTTCCGGTCTCCATCTCTCCACCTCTTCTCCATCCCCATCCCCATCTTCACCACCCTCACCACCCTTCAAAACTCCCGGTCTCTTCTTCGGAATCATGTACCCTTCCAGAGGAATACCACCGGCTTGAGCACTCTCATCAGCAGCCCACCTAGCAGCGAATTTCGTCCTCTCCGTGAGAAGTTGTCGGTTGGAAGAAGGACTTAGACGTGGGTCAGCGAGGGGCGGGCCAGGGTAGTGTTCATTTGAGGAGGATGAAGTTGACGAGTGTCTGCGGCTTGCATTCATAGAAGGAGTATGATGGCGTAGAGGGCTAGAAACAGGGCTTTGGTTATGAAAGTGATTATGATGGCGGTGCAGAGCCCATACGGCGTCGGCTTTGGCTGCTAGGTCTTCTTCATTTTGGAGGATTTTGGTGGCTGGGGTCTTTGGTTTGTCGATATTGTGATCGTGTGGAGGGAGTGCTGTCTCATTTGTTAGGAGAGGGGGAATGGCTTTTTCGGCTGATGGTGAGGTGGGAGGAGGTTCCTTTTCATTGGTTTTTCCGGCTTCCTGATCATTGGTTGCCTCGTCCTCGATATGTCCTACCCTAGCTCTTGTTCTGTACCGCGATTTTGACTTTGCAGCTCGTGGGAGACTGGGTCTTGTTGGTGCTGCTGTCTTCTTGGTAAATCTCGAGGCTTCGGTGGCCACTCTTTCGGGCGGCATCGTAGTGGCGATGGTGGATGTTATGTACTGAATTGGGTGGACTTTGGCGGGAAATGAATTAAGGCTGAGATATACTGTAAGCCGATGGATCCTGATTTGTCTCCTCTTCGTTGAAAGACATGTGGTTAAGTGTGAGTATATCCTCGCCTGCTCCATATCAAAGAGACGGTTGCGGAATGCAATAAATTAGATCGGTACAAAGAACGTTTCTCGAAGCAGATTTTCGGCTTCGGGGTGGCTTGGGGAAAGCAGACAAAGCCCACCGGGGCGGACATCACGAGCATGAAAAAAACGAAGTTCGGCAATCATATTTACGATTGTATGACTCTATGTACAATTAACCGTGCCATTGATGGTATACGGTACCATACCCCTCAAGCCAACCGAGGCCTGAAGGCGCCGATGAATACAGCCTTCTTCACAGCTTCGTTCCTCCTCTGTGAACTTACTGATGCCACAAACATGTGCTGTGGAAATACAATATGCGATGGCTCTGTTGTTCTAGCTCATCCGAGGGAACATGCAATAACCATATGGATTCTTTGATCCGACCCGCCACTTAAATGCATGCTGAAAGAACAAACGCCGATATTTATGCGATATGGTGGACAGTTCCTCTGCCACGACCCAGAAATGGAACAAGTACGACTTCTTCGAGAAGAAAAGTCTTGGAGAATATACCCAGGTATCTCGTAACTCCAACGCCTGGCCCAAACTTCATGTATGAGGATGCGTGATGGATGAAATATATGATCCTGGATTGATCAAGGACAAAAGACACGGGTACTCAGCCTGAGAGTGAGGATGCGATCAATCAAGAAGGTTGGCCATTCCGGAAGGGATTGGCCCTTTGGGTGAGATAGTCTCGTGTCTGTTGTAAGGAATCTCGACGGAACACTGACTCGATCTTGGAGGGGTGGTAGGTGCTGTAGTTGTAGGTTTTGACAAGAGACCGGGGAACAGTGCGGATGGCGGCACATTCTCGGACTCGAGAGCTTTGATTGTCGGTTGCTTTGTTGACTTGGTAGCAGTGAAAGTATTGTTGATTGCATTAATAACTTTTGTTGGCTTCGATGGTAATGGCTTTCTTGGTCGACCAGCCTTTTTCTTCTTTGCATCCGCATCGCCTGTAGGTGGAGGTGCAAATGCTAAAGAGGTCTGCTTCAACTTTGGTGGGCCATTCGATGCGTCCGGACTTTGTTGTCGAGGACTATCGGTCGGCGTAAGAATTCCTTCAGCCTTGACTGCAGCGACCGGCGCAGGCTTTCCCTTCAGAACAACCGAAGGGCGACTATACTTGATATCCGCAAGGAAAGGTCCGCCGACAACATAGTCGCCGCAGTCCTTGTCATCCCACTTCGGTAGGCAAGCTGCCTGAGCAACTTGATCACACTCAGCTCGTACAACCATATCCCAGCAATCCTTGAATTCGATGCCGACGGGCTCTGGGTCAAGGTTGACCCAAGCCGTAAATCCTCCACGTCGAGCTCGGGTTACAGAGCACAACTCCTTAGTCAGGCGACGCGTGCCAGGGATCTTAAGACTTGTGCCGACAACTAGGACAGCATCTGGAACTCTCTTGAGATCGGCGCAGCTGACTGCTCCAATAGCGTCCTCATCCGGGTTGTGTTCGTTGTACAGAACCATTCTTGGTCGTAACCGTCCAATGCCGTGACTTCGCAGACCACTCGCTAGTCGTACAGCGTCGATTGTTTCACATTCCGTGCACAGGGGAGCCTCTGGACCTTCAAAAAGGGCACCATTGAAATCCTGTAGATCACCACATTTGCTGCATACCATCTTGTCCAGTCCACCGTGCAGCTGAATTGTCTTTGGCCAAGGACCTTTGGGGTTGAGAGGGACTTTAGTCGCGAGAGGGGGTAATGCGGTATCAATGCCGTCGACATTTTGTGTGTACAGACGCATCAGGCGACCTTCCTCCGCCAATGTTGCGAGCATATGGTGGAATGTAGTAGGTTTGGCGTTCTTCGTTGAGTGTCCCAGTTCACGAACCATGTCATGGAAAGAACTCGTGGAGCTGTCATTCCGGTAGACTGCCGCATCGAATAATTGCTTCCCCGAAGCCTTGAGCTTATTCTGCGATTTCAAAGTTGAGAATAAACCAGTCGATGAGCGGAAATCGGGAACTGTCCTCAATTAGTTATGGTCTGCGCGTAAGAATAGGAGTGACGTACTACCAGCAGAGACCGAAATACCAGCCCCAGCAATAATCACGATTCTGCGCTTTGTACGAAGGACGTCCAACAACTTTCTCATCTTCTTATCGTGCTTCTTGTGCACCTCATCTTCGTCGCTGTCGTACAATGTTAGGAGATCGAGGTACTCCGTCTTCAATTCCTTGGTTTTCGTGATTCGTTGGCGTTTTGGGGGCGGGGAGGAATCGTCGCAATCTGAGCTGTGAGGCGCCTTGCGCGACTTCGACTTGGATCCTTTCTCGGATTCATGGCTGGATGGCGGTGACGGATAATCTCTTGGGGGAGATGGCGATCGTGATGCCACGCTGGAGAGGGGGGAGGATATGGAGGAGAGTGGCGAGGAAGAACCGCTTGAGGTCGCCATGGCGTCGGGCGGGATCGAGGAATTAGGGATGTTCGTGTCGTGAGCGCGATTGCGCACTGAGGAGTCGATGTATGCTGCGATGTTTCGCGTCTTCAGACCATGGCTTTTGGTGTTGTTGGTCGTATTGGTTGTGATCTCAGTCGGGGAGAGATGGTGGTTGAGGGAGGTCGAAGTTGTGCTGGTCAAGTGAGGAGACTTGATGTCGTGAGCGAACGAGGATTGCAGGAGGCTCTGGCGAGCTAGTTCCCGCTAATTCCCTCGAACCACAATACCAATGCTCCGGCAAGGCGGGGGGACATGGTGAAAAATGCGCGCTGGCGATTCACTGAAACAGAGGAGGACAATAACAAGTGGCATATTTCTTCCACCAAGTTCTTTTCTATTGTCTGCCACAATAAATAATTCCAACCCATTTCGTTCCCTTTGCATCGTTTGAGTCTCCATGAATCACGGCTCAGATTGTTGCTTTTCCAGCCTGGTGTGCGGCAATGGGCTGCTGGGAGCACGAACATGACCGGCTGGCAGCACAGTGTCCACCAATAGTAGTACAAACCAGAACCCGCCGGCACTTGAAATCGAAGACTGCATGCTTAACACCAATGGGACTGACCGTTCGAAGACTAACCATTTGAAATACCAACCAATTTCTATTTGCATCTTCCTTTGTTTACCTGTTGTTGTTTCGTTTCCACTGATTCAGTTGTCAAGGTGAATTGATCGGGGCCAATGCATTTGTGGTTAGACTACCCGTACACCCCTGCATTTGGCAAGTCGCAGGGCTGGGCGGGCCTGAAGATCAATACAACCTCGGAAGAGACAGACTTCAACCATCACCGCCATCCATCATCACTCTTCCCTCTCACTTCTTGTCTTATTTGTACTACCTGACATTCTGATTCAATATCTTCATACTTTTTACCATATTGTACAGCTTCAAAATTTCTCGCGTGCGAGGCGGCGGAGGTTGAAAGATGCCCTTGATGATGGACGACGAGATGAACATGGACGATCTGTTCGGTGACGGTGGAGGTCTATCACTGCCATCTAGACCTCCCACAAGGGAACTCCATCAACGAGTGGATGAGCTGCGGGCCAGCGGTTGTTGCCAGTATGTACTGCGTCATGTGACACGAGAGATCTTCTCTGACAATCACAGGAGCATTGCTTGGTCGAAATGGGGGAGTATAGCTTCTATTGCTTCAAATGGTACTACCCTGGAACTCAGGAACCTTCGCTGCCATCCAGATAACGGAAGTTGGGCACTCAGTGAACCTACCACCACCCCAAACTTCTCAGCTTCACTTGATGGTTGTCCATTGAAGCATCTTGCCTGGAGCCCAACAGGAAGTGATTTGGCCGTGATTGATGCGGTCGGTCGAGTCACCATCCTTTCTATCTACTCATCAATAAACAAACCAGCATTGAGCAGGCCTAGCCATCTTGACCCAGCAGATGATTTGCATGCTGTAGTTGGCTGCTTCTGGTTGAACCAGGCACCATATCCACCAGGTCGACCGGTACGCTTCATTGTTCTGTATTCGAGAAATTTCACTGATGAAACGAACAGACGATATTGCACGGCCCAGGAGTGAAAGAGGGACCAGTGTATCGCTACGAAGCGTCTCAAGCGCCGATTCTAGGACCTTGTCATCCCGTCCAGGCAAAATCGGCCCTTGTCTGTGTGACCACAAATGGCCTTCTGAAGGTACTATGGCAGCAGAATAACAACAAATGGTGCGAGTCGCATACAGAGCTCGAGAGCATCGTATCCTCAGACGATCTGATTACTCATGCAGCAATCTGTCCCGACAAAAGTACGTAGATCAACATCCTGTGATGTCAATTTGCTGAAATTAGTAGGTGGGACGTTGCTCATTGCTTTTGCCACTACCTCGATGCAACTTCGTACTGTACGTGCTTTGATAGATTGGGGTCAACTGAAAGTTGACAAAGCACCACCACAAGCGTTGCCGCTGAACCCCACAGTAAGGTCAAAACATTTGGCAGGCACAAGTTGGGTACCAGACGGTCCAACCGATCCTATGAATGTCTCACACTCAGAATCTTCTATGGTCCAATTGTCACATCTGGAGTTGCTTCCTCCCACTACAGATAACAATGGTAGTCCGGTTCCAGCAACAATCGTAGCCATTCGATCCTCGCTACCCAGCTTGACTTCGCACTACAATCAGGATGTCCACAGCACCATAGATCGATGGGAAATACAGGAGCCTAATCCGAGGGCTCATCCTGCTTTCGAACAGCTCAGTTCCAGGCGGAACAGCACTGGGATTGCCCCACCGGTAAGTTCAACTCATGACATTCGAAATGCGTGTCTGACATCTTGTAGCCGGTCGCATATATGAAGAAGTTGGAAAGCATCACTGTCAATAAGATCGTTGTTGCGATGGAGACTATGAACACTGGAAGAGTTATTGTATTTGCATACAGCGACAGTTCGGTAGAGTATCGTGACCGGAGAAACATGTTGGAGACTTTCAACGACAATAACCTGGATCGTGTCTGGCATCTCTCACAGATCGGGTTCTCCTACACCGAGGATGAGCCCTGTACGTTACATGTCTGTTTCAGAAATCAAAATCAGACCCTAATCCTCTACAGGCTTACAAGTTGCTCTATCACCAAGTTATTGCTCCGTTGTGCAAATACGAAATGATGGTAAGGTCAAGTGGAAACAACTTGACTACCATCTGGGAGATATTGGAAAAAGTATGGACGAGCGTAAGTGTACAGTCTTCAGAGACTGCAGTACCCTCTAACAAAGGCACAGCTCTCTATTCTGCTGTGATCACAGCTCTTTCACTCTCTTGCGCCACAGCAGTAATGAGGAACGTCAACTACGACGACATCCTAGCCACTGCAAGCAAGCATGTGAGCCCACGTAAGAACTCCATCCCCACGCTTATCAAGCTAAATGTCTAACATGATTCAGAATTCTCCTACGACTGGCTCACTGAGCTTTCACGCATCCTCAAAGTGAACCTGGACTATTCAGAAGAGACCCATCACGACGTTCTAGTGCGCAATACTTCGATCCAGCTTTGCCTCTCCATACAGCAATCTCTAGGATTTAAAGGACAGTTCAATCCGCGAACTTTCTCCAGTAAGTTCGCTTGGATTGTACTGCAGCTACGCAACATCGTCGTCCTAGTAAGCATGGCAGCCAATCTGCATATCTCAAGTGGCCCAAACGCGACCGAGAAGTCATCGCCACTTGAGGATCCTGGTGCGTGTTCCATTCTACCTTTATTTCAATAGTATACTGATTAGATAAAAGAGGTCATTCGCTCCCTTGCCGGCTCCGTAAATTGGGTCCTCAACCTCATGGCCTGGATAATCGACACATTGACCAACCTCCCCGCCTCCCTCCCACCTAACATCGATCTCAGCAGTACCGCAAACCTCTCGCTCCCCGACCTCCTCGCTCACCTCCACTCAACCAATACCATCGCTTTACACCTCATCCTCTCCTCTGCCTCCCGCGGCTTCCTCACTGCAATCCTCCGGCGCCTTGCCCACCTCGACTACATCGCCCGCAAAGCCATTTCCCACACCTCAACGCCCAACCCACAAAATACACCGAGCGCCCTCTCCCCTGCTCTAAAAGCTGCTTACGTCGAAATCGCCTCCCTGACCGCCTCCCCAATCCTCGACATCAAGACCATCGAGACTCTTCTCTCCTCCCTCTCATCGTCCATCAAGAACGCCTACGCCTCACACACTCCACCCCTCTCAGGCTCCCCACAAGCGGAAAAAGCGCGAAATGCACTGGAAATTAAGATGCATTTCGGCAGCTCGTTCCCAGACGCCTTCAAAAGCGTGATTGTAGAGCTTTTCAGGGAGGATGGTGGGTTGCTGAGTGCGGTGAAGGCGGATATCAAGCCGGCGGATTTGTTCTTTGCGGACTTCGAGATACTGGAGGTCGATGAGGAGGGTGTCATGTTGGAGAAGAGGAGGGGAAAGGGGATGACAATGGATTGTTTTAGGAAAGCCTGGTTGCTAAACCCGGTGAAAGGGCAGTTTGAAAATAGTCCTGCAGCTGCTGGACCCGGTTCTGGGGCTGAGGGCAGTGCTCTGCTAGGCAGACAAGGTGCTAGGTGGAGAAGGTGTGCCAGATGTGCGGCTGTTATGGAGGATGTTTTGACGCAGAGACAGGCGTTGCAGTGGCTTGTTATGCAACAGAGACGATGTTTCTGTTCGGGGTTCTGGGATACGCTTTTGCCTGGGGAGCTGGTTGCTTAGGCAGGCTTGCAGTCCTATACACAGCTCTTCCGGCAGCTGTGTCTGTTGTGGACAGAAAGTCGCAGCTGGAAAAAATTGGTCTCACTCCCACAATATCCCGAGGACTGGAGATCCTGTTCTCTTTGCTGGATTGCCATTTCGAAATCTCTCATATTACTATGTATCTTGAAGTATTTTGTCGATTAGCCATCCATTTACTCACTCAAAAAGCATATAAATTATTCCTTCCACAAACATCTCTCTGGCTGTGCTCTTTCCCTCATACGTTTCTTCCATAGATCGTCTATCTACCTCTTGCCACATTCGGTCGCAACTTCCCGCCAAGTTTCCGAAGCCACTTCCTCAGAACGACTGAAGAGTAGAGTTTCATTTTACAACTTTCCGAAACTCCTCTCCCATCTGCACATCCTCTATTGATGTTCCGTTTTCCAGCTTTGCGTCACTTGAGTGAGGTCTGCGCATATCCGGACCAATCATGCTCGTCCCTTCCAGGTGTGGTTCGCAACATGCAGCCTGGCTGTCGCCGTCCACTCACCGAGGACTTCTGTTGCAGTCTGGCATCTTCTGCCTTACTTGCGATCAACGACACCTTGCGCGCCCAGCAGTCCACGAGACGAAGATGCCGGGGCTATGCAGGGCATACCAAGTTCTCAGCTTTGACGACAGTCGTGAAGGAGGCTACGAGTACGAAGACATTTTTGGTAAAAAATCCTTGCACCACGCAAAGGATCCTAATGGAATGGCCATCTGGATTCGCCTGGATTACAATCAACATGATGAACTCCCGGAGATGCCTCGAATGGCCGCCTCTGCTGAAGCTGGATGCCAAATTTGTGATTCAATGACAACGTCGATACAACGAGATCTGCAAGTGCGAAACGGGAGCCCACAGAATGGAGTGGAGGTAGCGTGGACGTTGTTTCGTTGTCCTATGCTTTCACTAAGCATCACCGGGTCTACGACAAGGAAAGTGAATTGGCATATCCATATTACCTACTGGGCCTCGTTTTTGAGTGCCTGCAAGCCTGGTTTGCTGACCTCAAAATTACCTTGCCTGATGGGTCTGTATACCTCCGGACGGTTGCTTTCGGGATTGAAGCACTGCCTGGTATGTATTATCATGCTCAGAGGCAGAATGACTAACAAGAGGCAGGCAGTCGTGCCACCTGGCTCAACATAACCTCGCCTCCTTGCTCGGATGCTCTCTGCCCAGAGAACATTTCAATTTTAGGAAGTGAGATCGACAATTGTGTCGAAAAATGTTCCCATTCTCATAACGGCAACATCTTCGTGCCAACGAGACTTGTTGACTTGAGAGATCGCCATACCCCGCGCCTAGTCGAATTCGGAGACCACAATCCACGTGGTGATACAGAACTCAAGCACATTAAGTATGCAGCGCTGAGCTATTGCTGGGGATCTCCATCAGAAGCTATCTCAATGCTTAAGACCGAGAAACAGTCTTTACGAAGCCGAAGATCTGGCATTGCAATCACTTAAATGCCACTCGTAGTCCAAGATGCTATTCTGTGTGCCACAAGCTCTCTGTCTGTTTTTTGTGGATCGATGCACTCTGTATCGTATAAGATGATGAAGAGGACTGGCAACATGAAGCACCACTGATGGGGAACGTGTACGAAGGCGCTTTAGTGACTATCTTCCCAATCGTCTCTCGCTCTTCGAATGAAGGCTTTCTAAGTCATTCTCACGAAAACGTCGTTGAGATCCAATTCCGCTCTAAGATACGGTCAGACATCCACGGGGTTTTCATGTTACGACATCTACCACGATTCCTATATGTTCACCCCCGAAGCATAGTTTTGGGCGTACAAGATATGGAGACAAGAATTCGGGCGTGGAGTCAGCGGGGGTAGACTTATCAAGAAGTAGTCATGAGCCGTCGGCATTTGTTTTTTGGACCTTCAACGGTCTTCTTTCGCTGCGACAAATGGATGCGTTCAGAGAAGGAGTCTGGTCGATATCGCTATCTTGGCTCTTTATTCTTCAGACGCTCAACACTGTCTGACAGAACAAATATTGACGATTGGGCAGAAATGGTGGTGCGGTACTCAGCGCGGCAAGTTACTTACGCAACAGACAAATTTCCTGCTATATCGGCGCTGGCTCAACTAGTCAACGAAGCGATAAAGGACGAATATATAGTGGGAATATGGCGTAGTGAACTTCACCGTCTGTTGCTATGGAAGAGCCAGCCAAAACGTGCTTGGGATAGCTTCCACACAAGTCTAAGCTCACCTGATCCATACGTCGCTCCATCGTGGAGCTGGGCAAGCCGGACGGAACCTGTTGGGTTTGGTCTCCATGATCAATTTCGTTTCCCTAGAATGGAAGAGGCAATGCTCCTGGGGTGTGATGTTCTCGAAGTTGCAACCAATGTTCCAGGGCGTAATCCATTTGGCGAGGTCAGCAGCGCTGCTCTGTCCATATCTGGGAGGCTGGTTCCACTTCCTGCGATGCTTGATAAATGGAAGGGTCTTCAGGCTCAATAGCCTACCTGGCATATACTCGAATTTTCATAAATCTGGATCGCATACGGAGTCTCAACTAGGTGTTCTGTGCTTGATTCTTTGTCAGAGCTAGGGTTTTCCTGCTACTGCGAAACCGTCGATCTCCACACCGACACCTTTGCAGTTACGGGCGGAAATTCTGGTTTTTTGGTAACATACAGATGAAAGGGAAAGGTGGAGGTGATTGTGATAATCGACGCGTCCCAGACAGAGATAGGAGGGAATATGTTGTGCAAGGAAAGAAGCTAAACTTTGAAATCTATTTGTTGCTTATGTCCATCCGGGCATGACTTGGCGTGATACCGCCTGGACTTGAAGGAAATAGATGAACATATATACTCTACTGATCATGGAATCACAAAAAGAGGGATGTAATTGTAATTGTACAAAGAGAATACGAAGCGTAGAATATAAGGCAGGTGAAGTCAAATCAAATCATCTCGATTCACGAAAGGGAAGGAAGGAGCTACTGCTCTTGATTTTGATGAGATTTTCATTCGTTCTTTCCTTTCTTGCCATTCCATTCCATTACAACAGTATCCATCCTCTCCCTCAAATGTCCACCCCTTCATTGAAAGCAAGGCTTTTGGTATCAAACCGCCCGCCTCCCCACCTCACTTCATTCCACTCCACCCCGCATTCATGTCAATCGGTCTATATACATTAAACAACAAGAAAAAAGTAAGGTAGAGTGCAAGCAAACAAACGCGAATGGTGGTATTGGGTTTCTGGTCTCTCTCAAATTTCTCGCATCGCTGCATTACAAAACAGATGAAAGAGAACGCAACTCAACGCAACATTTGCATGTGCAAGCCAGTCTAGTATCGTGCGATCGATCGATCAATCAAGTAGTTGAGCGTGTGGTATTAAACAGATTTTCCCTCCCCAAGCTAAACGATCAAACATCAAAACCCAAATCCAGATCCAGATTTCCTAGCCTAAACAACCTCGCAGATCGATCCAACGAACCTGTGTATGATGTCGAATCCAGGTGAGATGAGTCGCAAGTGCTGGAAGTCGAAATGGAAAAGAGGCGTTTAGACGTGTGTGATGCTATCACGGTTGTTATCCGACGAGTGGTTGAGCGTCTTCTCGTGATCATGCGCGTGAGCAGCAGAGTACTTGCTCGCAGCATCATCGACATCATTCAGAACCTCCCTAGTCAACTCAACGTAATCATAAGCGAACTCTCCAATCTCGGCATCATCGATACCAAGGATCTCGGCTTCCTCAGAGGCGCGCAGGGACAGGCCGGGGATCAGGTTCATGACGAAGAGGATGATGCAGGTGCCGAAGAAGGAGTATGCTGCACCAGAGACGGAGTCGGCGATCTGGTAGCCGAGTTGAACCCAGTGCTTGTTGAGCCAGCCGCCGTCGATCTCGGAGAAGCCGTCGAGATGCGCTATGTAGTCAGCGGCGAAGAAGGCTGTGAGGATGTTGCCGATGAATCCACCGACGGCGTGCTCGGCAAAGATATCGAGGGCGTCGTCGATGCCGAGGACGAACTTGAGCTTAGTGGCATACTGAGGAAATGAGTCAGTTGTGGTTCTGAAAGTAGGGGGATTTTGGAGTCGAGGGAGAGTACTTACGTTAGCACCTGCGGCACCAACAACACCGTAGATAACAGCAGCCCAGGCAGGGACGAAACCAGAGCCAGGAGTGATAGCTACAAGGCCAGCAATAACACCAGAGCAGAAACCAACAGTGGACCACTTGCGCTCAAGACGGTAATCGAGAACACACCATGTGATACCACCGACACAAGCAGCCAAGTTGGTGACCACGGCAGCCATGACAGCGCGGAGGTTGGCAGCGAGAGCGGAACCAGCGTTGAATCCGAACCAACCAACCCACAGGAAGACGGTGCCGATGACAATGTGTGTAACATTGTGTGGGCGGTAGTTCAGCTCGTGAGTACCGTGGCCACGACGCTTGCCCAACATGATGGAGTAGGCGAGGGCAGCGCATCCAGATGCAATATGCACGGGAGTTCCTCCGGCGAAATCGAGACCGCCCATCTTGAATGACCAGCCTGATGCGTTCCATGTCCAGCAAGCAATTGGATCGTAAATAATGGTAGTCCAGACGAACATGAAGACCTGGGATTTCGTTAGATTTTTGCTAGAGCTTAAATGTGATTCAGAAGTGGGGATACGTACAACAGTGGGAAGCATGCGACCTCTCTCGGCGACAGCACCAACGGCAAGAGCAACAGTAATGCAAGCAAACATTCCCTGGTACACGGCGAACATAAGATCTGGGATCTTAGTCGAACCAACGGAGGGAGCACCAAGGACATTGCGGAAACCAATGTTCTCCAAATCACCGATGTAGCTGCCAGCGGTGTGGGAGAAAGCGAGCGAGTAACCCCAGAAGAACCATTGGAAGGAGACCACGGCTGTGGCCATGACCGAGAGCCAGATCAGAGACAGAGCGGACTTCCTGCGCGCGAGACCGGAATAGAAGAATCTACAAAAACACAAGGATCAGCCTCTGTTGCGTTGCACCAATGCCATGTTTTCTTCTTCTTCTTCTTCTTCTTCCTCATTCTTCAGCGCTCTCGTATCTGTACGTACCCGACACCTGGAATCATGAGCAAGACGAGCGCAGTGGATGTAATCATCCAAGCAATATCACCAGACTAGGTTAGAATAAAATGTCAGCTTATGAATCCGTGCTTCCGGAAACCGAGACTCGAGAATGCACTGGAGATGTTCCTGCGAGCTCGGTTTCTCGGATTGTGGGGAAGCTCAGCTCACCTCATAGTAAATGTTGAGATCCTCGGTCAGAGAGTCACCTCCCGTCATGAGGGTGCTGTTATATTCGGCCACCATGTTGACGACTGTTTGCGCCGAAGCTGCTCTTTTTGTTTTTGGTTGGAGATCGGCTGATATTAAGTTTATTTATCGGGTTTTAGTTGGTAGAGTCGAAGGCGCAATTCATTCAAGAACCACGATTTTGGTTGCAAGGAGCGTGTGTGAAAAGTAATGCGCGATTCGAAGTCGGCGCTCTCTTGAAGGAAGAAGAGATCGAAGGAAGGAAGAGGTGGAGGAGGTGAAGGGGAAGAGAGAGCAAGGTCAAGGTACGGCGGTGGGGGTACGTTTGTATTTGAGTCGCCGGGAGCTAGGCCGCGTCGCGAAAGGTGAGCGAGAGCGCTGGTGCAGGGGAGGGGACTCAGAGTGGGACCAGCAGGGACCAGCAGGGACTGGAAGTGGCAGAGTGGTGGTAGAGTGGAGACTTCGTACTCGTGGGAATCAGGGGATCCCGATCAGGCGTTTCGTGTGAGCTCCGGCCAGACAGTTGCAGGAGGATGGCGCAAGATCTGACTGGACGACAGTTTGGAAAAAGCAATTGCAAGAGAGAATCTCCAAGGCTCGAGTCGGACAGATCACTTTTGGCTATATCGATGGTGAGGCGGAGGACTGGAGATCGAGTCAAGAAAAAGGAAGAATGAGGAGGGGGAAGATGTTTGAGAAGAGCTGGAGAGAGACTCTCGATTATGTATCAATCAATCTTCAGATTCCTCCCCTCCTCCTCGGCTGTTGTGGTTGGTTGTCTCACGCAACAATGAACCTTCTTCACTTTTCCAACTTCACCCGATATACCATGCATGGCAGAGCTAACCAATCAAAGCTAGCGTACTGGTCGAGATCAAGAGACACTTCTAATAAACCAATATATCTGTAAGTGTAAGTAAGCCTGACATCTGTTCCGTTTTCCCTCCTCTCAGATCATCTTGACATGACCACCTCATCATAAATCCTCTGCCCAGCCTTACCATCAATTCTGCCCAGTGTGCATCATCTGCGCCCATGTCGTCCTCCATTTCTCTGCCCTGTCCGCAATTTGGCGCACATCGCATGCATCGCAACTCCAGCCAAAAATGTTCCAATAGAGCCCTGTCCTGTCTGCACACATCCCTGCAAAAGTCCCAGGGTCTCTGGCTGCGGGAAGGCCCACCAAGCCAGATATTAGTGGGCTTCATTCCCCACCAAAGATAAGGACTCGGGAACGACCAATGAGAGATCGGCCTGCCCTCTTTCACCCACGCCCAGGTCTGATCAATTGTCTGGTGTCGGACGAATTAGGACCCTGGTCTCACTACTGGATAGGAGGAGATACCGCATCGGCACAAGCAACCCTGGAATAGCCACGCCGTGGAAGCGAAAAATAGAGTGGTACAGTAGAGGGTAGACTGGTGTGGTGCATGCTGATAATGTCCGCCCGGTTGTTGTCTTGCCTTGTCTGCATGCATGTGCAACACTGCAAACGGACAGGAAAAGGGGAACAGCCTACGGAGTCGGAGTACAGGGCAAGGGCAAGAGCAGAGACAGAGCACCCTTCTCGAAAGACTGAAAGTGCAGGATGCGATCCAAGACTCTGGGGGAAGCCCGGCCAGGAAGGCAGAGATCTACAGAATCGTCCAGTAAATATACTTTTCAAACGGCAGACTATCTGTCTATCAGCGCAGTGCACTTTGGACATCCTGCACACCGAGCGAGCGAGAGTCAATAAGCGGGTAAAGCCAAAGAAAGAAAGAGAGGGCCTGGAGAAGCAGCCCCTCCGGTTTATTTAGTCGGTTTGATGCTATCAAGTTCCGAAAACACCGTTTCAGCCATACGGAAGAAGAGGCATCTCAAGAGCGTCGAGAAGCTTTCGAGAGCAAGCCTTTCCTTCCTCTCCACACTCTATCCATCTCCAGAAAATCCAAAGTGCACAATCCACCTCTTTTGACTTTATCTGCAGACCCATCTGCAAGCTTTAAACATGCGCGTTTGAAGCCTGTATGAACTCCGTTCATTCTGTCTACCTGCAAGAATGGGAACCGCTTCCGAGATACCCACTGCACTACTGTAATGCTACTGTACCTTTAGTGGCTTCGTAACCATATCTTCGGGTTTGCTCTAGGGTGTACAGGCTATCACTTGCCTATTCTGCTCAGCGTGTGCGTCCCTTCTAGAAGAGTGGTCTCCGATCTCGAATCCACGGTTCACCAGGTTTGATGATGAGGTGGAGGTGCCCGCAGTCACATGTACTTAGGGCGTAGTTGACCTCATCTCAGTCAGACGGAGTCTCAGACTCAAGGCCACTGAAGATAACTCGGAGATTGGTCCTGCGGGGTCATCTATTTCACACACTTTATCTACGCATTCGCATTCTCTCATCTCACCTTCATGAGCAGAATCAAGATTCTCAACCTTTTCTTTCGATCAGGGCAAGTATCGGCAGCCATCAAACATCCAGATACCCCACCGACTGAATGATCCCTTGATTTGATATCAAAGCAACAAAACCCCCAAAGTGCAGAGTCCAGACACCCACGAATTCACTCCAATCACAACGAATAAATCCTTTATCTTGGCTTCGTAGACGGGCTGTTTCCTGCACGGCTACCAGTCTACCAGCCTACCATACCTTAAATAAAAATCGACAGCTGAAGATGGAGGGAGCCACACAAACGGTTGGGCTTCCAGTTGCCCCGCATGACATGACTTGAACATGACGACTTTCCTTCATCTGCTACGTGCATGAAATCAAATCAAATCAAACCAGCTCGATTAGAATCGATAGCCTGGTTCGTTCATTCTTCGGAAGCAACCGGCTATCTGGAGGGGTGGGTAAGGCTTGGACTTCTTTCAGTCTGCACTTTTGAGAGTGAAGCCTTGCATCGAAAGCATGATTCCGTTTCCCTTCACCGACGAAGCGGCAACTAGTCAACGAGTCATCTCCTCTTGACTGGATGGTACGATTCTCAACTCTCAGATTCCCATTCTCAGGTTTCGTAGCTGCCGGTCCAATCGCAACTTCGAGATGGCGTTTGCAGCAGGAAATCTACAGTCTCACCAAAAGGAAAAAAGTGATAGGTCTTTCTCCGCCAGTTAGACCTTGGTCTCGCTTATCAATATGTCATCCATGGACCTCTGAACAAGACCAAATTTCACTCCCTCTTCTCAAGTCACCGTACCCTGCGACACGAACAAAGACATTCTTATTCAACCCTCAATATAGAAAAATAAATCAAGCTTTCACCACACCCCTCTCCGCATCGCATCAACCAGCGCAACCCAACAAAGGGCGTCTGCTGGTCTAGCCTGCCGTCCTGTCACCAGCACTTGTGGCGTCCATCTAACAGGGGTCAAACAGCGCCACAAAATCCTAGCGTCTCTCGTCAAAGATAAGGATTTCATCCACTCTCTCCACTCAATGAGATGAGATGGTCCGACGACTCATAACGCGCGTTTGATTGCTGATATCTGAGTCGCTGTTGTCACGGCGTTGACTGATGGCGATGATTTATATCAATGATTCACGACACGAGTTTATCTCCTTTTTCAATAGTTCTGGATGTTCGGCATCGTGTGTTTTCGGGCCGTAATCGGATACCTACCTACTCTCTCCTCAACGGATTCGAGTCATGATAGATGCGGTGAGTGAGTGAGCCTTTCATCCTATCTTTGGAATTTTCTGATCACCAGAATTGGAAAGCCAATCGAAGCCAACAGAGCACGTCAGCAAGACTTCAACGATCGGACATCCTGGCTGTAAATCATAACATGATCAGGCCATGCTTAGTAGAAAGTTACCCAGTCCCAGTACCAGATCCTGTGCGTACCCGGGCTGTCATCCGTCCTTCCCGGAGCTGGAATGCTTCGTACAACAGCATGTCTCGAGTACAGAGCACAGCATATCCCAGCCTTGTCCCTCCTCGTGATTCCTTCTCGAATCCTCCATGTATTATGGGATCTCGGTCTTGGTCTCTGGCTCAGTTTGTAGCCTGTTAGCCTCAGCTGATGTACTTTCGTACAGAGCGTCGTCCTGTCCTAGGTTCCATCCGAGGCTCGAAGGATCAGGCTCCTTTGCAGCATGACACGAAAGCCGGCGCGGCTATAGTCGCTGATCTACAGCACTGTTTCGAGCTTTCGGTGAGTTGGTCAGTTGGTCAGGTGGTCTGTTGCGAGGGAATTATCTACCCTCTTGCTTCTAGTCCTATCCGTATAACTGCACTTTCACTCTAATCTTCTCCCTCCTGTTTCCTCCCACTGCGGGATGAGAGATAGGTTAGCCCAAATCCAAGACATACATACCCCATGAACCCAATCCCAACCGCCTTCAAACACACCACAAAAGGATCCTGCAGCTGCAATGGTACCACGAGAGCACTAAGAGTATGCAAGAACGGCATCTTGCAGCATCAGCCTTGCCGTTTGGGTCTGGCTACGTTGTCCCAGTGTACAGCATACCACCCACACTGTCGGAGTTGTACTGTACCGTTTCGATCGGCTTTCGATTCAATACTCCTGTTAGCGGAGTGTCTCACGACTCGACTGAGTTGGAAGTAAAGTGCACTTCTCGACGTTTGAACTTGAAGATCTGCTGTCTGGTATCATGATATAGAATTCCTACTGCGGAACGAATGAGATTGTCCGTATACAGGTCAGCTAAGATGTTATCATGGCTTCATGGCAGCGCACATCAGAGCCAAAAGCATGATCGTGGACATGGAATCGAATTCGGACCCGAAATCAAAGTTCAGGGAATGGCATGTAAAAGAAAGACCCCAGACTGCTGGTCAATGTCCTTTCCTCCTCTTCTCATCTCTTGCCGTGTATGCTTTCCCATGCCGTATACGCCTTCAATCCATGTGAGCGAGATAGCTACAATCAAGCCAGGATAGGAACGAATAGCTACATCTACTTTCTCTCACCTACTTTACGTCTCAAACAGTCATCTTCAATCTTGGAGACCTACGGATTTGGAAATGACGTTTCATCGAAGTTATTTCCCATGCATGTTTTCGATAGATCCCGTACCCGGCCTGCTGGTTCGATTTCCATGCAACGGTCTAGCATGTTCGAAAGCGGATCAATAGATAAGCTCAGTATGTACAAGTGCAAATCTGAAATCCTTACTGTCCTTCTGGTCTCATTCTCTTCTTAGCTCATCTATCTTCACCTCCCTCAACTCACCTCATCCGCCTTATTTCCCAAATGTCTGCCTCTCCTTTCGATGTTTTCGTCGTACTCAACGGCCATCCTGATCGAACACGGCAGCAATGGAGTACGGTACCTGACTAAACCCCACGAAAGTGTGCGTCTGGGAAAGTCAAAACGTTAGGTGCATAATCACCACTGCACTACTGTGTACATCCCACAGGGTCTTTGGGGGTCTATGCTTGGCGGTCAGGATGCGACTTCACGGATATGGGATCTCGTGGGGTAAGTGGAGAGTCGAATCAACATCGTGCTTCAGCTTCAACTGTCCATAAACATGTTGACTTCTCATGCGGCGTTCGCTGGATGCAGATAGTGGAAGGTCTGTGGTCTGCCACAACTGCTAATACCGCCATCAACAGACCCCGTCGAGCGAGTCTCAAAACCGTGAGCCTTCCCCTTTGATTTTTCACACCCAGGCCTGGATCACCCTCTTTCCTTCAGTCGTGACTACGTTCGCAGTATACCAGCTTCTCTCTTTGTCTCTTGTCTCTCTCTTTCCTATTCACACATCCTTCTCTAATCTCTACTCACTTTCTCGAGGACTACCACCTCATAAGTACCTGCATGCACTCTCCCTTCAAACCATCACACAAACAAACGCATACTATACCCAGATCAATGATCTCGGCGCCACCAGCAGTCACCACCCACCAGTCACCGTTCTACGGCACCTGTAATAATAGCTGCATCTCGCCATCATGCCGGTCTCATTCCCAATACCGTTATACCGGCGCCGAAGTTCCCTCAATCAACCGCGTCGTTGAAAGCGTATATTGTACATCGCACAGCATATGCCAACCAGATACACAACATATCTATCTACCATATCACAAGACCAATCCTCAAAGACATCGTACTAAAGCCCCCTCAAGTGGGATTGGGTTAAATTGATTTAGTTTGATCTGATACCGTCTCTCGTTGCTTAGCTTCACTTGAGCTTCACCTCAAAAAAAAAGAGGAAGAACAGACGGAGAAGAATCAAGTCAAATCCAAGATCTGATCTCGAAGCTAAGTATATGTATGTAAGTGTCATGTAAAGTAAGCCAGTACCAGGCAAGCCTCCCCCCTCTCCTCTCCTCTCCTCTCCTCTCCTCTCCTATTTTTTCGCTTCCCAACTCACCTACGAGCCTACGGCAGGATGACTACCGCCACTGCACCAATTAAGTTCCTAACTGGCTGGCTAATGCGCTTCTTTTGATTTCATGCCTCTAGATAAGCTGGTTAGCTGGCTAGCTGGCTGACTGACTGGCAGGCTGGATTTACAAAATGAGGGATGGTCAACAGGACCAGACAGACTCAACTCGACATGACATGACATGACATGACATGCTAGAAGTGGAGCGCGACGAGAACCTGTTTGGTTACTACCTTACCTAGCAAAGTACTTTGACAAGGCAGGTAGCTGGAGGTAGGTATGTAAGTTGCGAAGACATTTGCTTTCCTATGCCAGCAGAACCTGATTCGAGGACTTTGTCGAAAGCATGAGACGGCTGACGGAATGAACGAGATCGGTGGTCAGAGGGTTAGAAGATAATGATGTACCACAGATCATAAGGTTTTGTGTACATAAGCAGAAGCAAGTAAAGTAGTGCGGTGGTCTTATTTGGGTTCGGATGTGGTTTTTCTTTCATTCCTGGTATCCTATCCTATCTTCTCTTCTGATCTCATCTCATCATGTAGAGACTGATTGATACAATTCGCCGCACCTCCCCTCTTCCCCTCGTCTCTCGTGACCACCTTGATCTCATTCTCATAGACCGTGGCTGTCTGTATCCAATCACCCTCTCGTATTTTCTCATCTCCAACTTCCACCATCCAGTCACTCCAAAGTTCAACCCGATCCATATACTACAATACAATAGTACAATAAGGTACAAAATAAACAAAAGGTATAATATTTAAAAACAACAACAAACTTTCGCTTCGCTCCGAATCAAAAACAAGAAACCCAACCCAGAAACCCAACCATGTAAATGCAAAACAAAACAAGAAAAGTAAAGAACTCCGTCTGTCTCTCGGTACGATGACCAGAGAGAATGAATGCTAGTATGTCCCGCCCAATGATATTAAGGGCCATTACCCAATATCGTAATGCGTGTATGTGGCTGTGTCTGCGTAGACAACCGAGGATCCGCTAAAGCGCAAGCAACAATTTCAAGTGCAGTCCCTCTCTCGATCAGTCAATCGTTTATCACGAAGACAGAGAAGCGAATCGATCTTCGAAAGCCCTCTTCTTCTCGGCCTCGATCTGGCGTTGAAGACGCTTTGTCTCGCGGACGGCCTCTTCCCTCTCGTTCTGCAACTCCATGACCTCGATTTGAGCGATGTTCATGCGTCCAACGACTTCTTCCATCTCACTGTCTGCTTCAGCGAGCGCAGCCTCGAGTTCGACAACTCGTTGCTTGAGGAACTCCATCTTAGAATCCTCAGACACCGTCATGGCCTTGCCGGATGAGGTTGACATGATTCTTGGGGCTCGCGACGAGTTGGCGAACATTGGTGACATGGGGGACTTTGGCCCGAACATGCGAGGGGATCGAAGGCCCTCCTTCATTCGTTGGAGCTGGGTGTTGTGACTATCCTTCAGATCACGGATCTCATCCTCGTGACGAGATACCTTGTCCTCCGTGTTTTGTTGAGCGGCCATCAGTTGATCCTCCAAAGACTTGAGCTTGCTCTGCATGAACATGATCTTCTCAGCATTGGCCTTTTGATCCCTATCGCCACGCTCGATAGTCTCCGAGAGACGTTGTCGAAGTGTTGAATTCGTAGCCAATTGCTGGCGGACCTGACCTGCGAGTTCCTCAACGCGCTTAGCGGAACTACGGAGCTCTTCTGCAAGAGCAACTTCGTTACCCATGTGAAGCTTCTCTCCTTCACGCAAGGAGTCAGTCGACTGTCGAAGTGAGTCGACTTCCTTTTGAGCAAAGTCCCTCTCGGAGATGGCATCTGCGAGGCTCTGTTCGAGCTCTTTCATAGCCTGTTCGGTCTGCTTGTCTCGGGCTGTGGAGGTCTCCAAGTTCTTGACACGATCCAGAGATTCAGCATACGCTTGCTGTAATTCCCTGTATGCTTTCTCGAGGGACTCGGATGACACGGTGCCTGATGCGCTTCGTTCACGTGGTCCGGTAGGAATAAGGATGTCCTTTTCGTAGAGCAGGGATCGTAAAGAGCCAATCTCCTGCTCGGCACGGTCTAAGTCCATCTTCAATCCACTAAGTCCCTTCTCGCATTGCCACTTCTGCTCAATCGCCTCTTCTGCACGGCGTCGAAGGACATTGATCTCATCTCGAAGATTCGCAACTTCCTTGTCGTAGCCAACCCGCCTTGGAGAGCTTGAAAGGGCTCGATCGCGTTCGATTTCCAGTTGCCGAATCTTCTTCTGGTTCTCGCGGTTCTGGTGTTCCTGGCGTTCAAGTAGACTCTTCAATGCTGAATGTAAAGCATCTCGTTGCATCTCAATATCCTTGACACGCTCTGCTAGCGCGTCCCTCGATTCGGCGGTCTTGACTGATGCCGACCTTGTCAAAGATGGCGGCCTCGTCCTGGTAATACCATTTCCTTGAGCTACTGAATTTGACCGGAAAAGTCCCGAGGATCTGGAAGCCGCGGCTGGCGAAGCTTCCTCCGCGATCGTATTAAACTTCTTCATCTGTTGCTGCATCTCCATCTGCAATCTCTGGGCATTAATTAAGGTTATATTTTCGTTCTTCAGAGTTTGCAGCTCTTGTTGCGTCTTCGTTTGCTCATAAGTGAGCTTTTCATGCTGGGCGGCTTGGGCTTCAAGACCTTCCACCCGAGCTCTAAGTCCTGGGACGATCTCGTCCCGTAAATTATCCCTCTCATTATGGGAGCTTTGTAATTCCCCCTTCAGAGCTGTGAGGAGGTCTTCGAAATTATCCTTGACTTGTCTTTCTTCAGCCAGTCGCCTCCGCAGATCTTCGCATGTAGCTTCGAGGTCTCTTAGTCGGCCATTGGCATCCATGGAGTTTATTGAAGCAAGGTCGACCTACACAGCTGTTAGTGAAGTTCACTGCCGACCCTATGTCGCACTAACCTGGGAAGCTTTCTCTTCCAGATTGCGAATCTGCGATTCAAGGTGTTTCCTTCTTGTCCTCTCATCTTGGACTTTGTTTGTCAACTCCAGTCGCATTTGAGCCTTCTCCTGCTCAGCTTTCCGGAGTAGCCTGTCCATCTCATCTTGCTTGGAGTCTGGTTCTCCATATCTGACCGAGCTAGTACCGGAATCCGAAAAATAATCGCTTGTCCGTTTCCCAGGACTGGAGGATAGGTTGAGTGCTTCTGATTGTAATCGTTCGACAAGGTCTTCAAGGTCCATCTCCCTCCGTATGGAAGAGGCCAGCTCGGAGCTGATCTCCTTCAGCTCCTTCTCCATCTCTTCGACTTGTACTGGTGTGGTTGGCGTTGCCAATGGTAATTGTAGATATGAGCTTCCGAAATAACCACCAGCATCGGCGTTTGCCTTTGGGACATCAATAGCTCTGGGTATATTTCTGGCGGGTGCTTTGGAGACATCAGTGGGAGTAAGGTTACTTTCAAACGGACGAGGCGACGGTATTGGAGAATAGTCTTTTTCGGAAGAAAAGGTTGTCGAAGACGCAGGAGAGGTATTACCCCAACCAAACAAGGATCCAAGCTTTGAACCTCCCGGGGATTTTGGTTGTGACTTCTGTATGGTTGTGGTAGAATCGTTCGAAAAGCTTCGGGTATTAACGTTTATTGTATGTGGTGGTTCAGGTTTCGTGGAAAAAAGCGACATAGTAGATTGCGAATTAGAGACCGAGCTGGAGTCGCTGTACCATGGGCTAGTAGATTCCGACACGGACGTGAGAGCAGATTCGCTGGTCAGCCTCGCATGCCTGGACTCTGTGTCCGATGATGACGATTGCGGGAAACTGTGCGATGGGACGGTGAGGTTCGGACTCTTGGGACTGGGAAGATGCTGTTCCAAGTTTGCTAGGTGATTGGGCAACGACGTGTCAGAAGCTGCGCCAGACGTCAAAGCCACCGGTTCGTTTGGAAATCTGCGAGGTCTGTCAGAACAAAATCTTCGTGACGTTGAAACAACCTCGTTTCACGGGAGCAAAAAGGCTATATTGTATACCTTGAGAAACTTTGTGCCGTGTGTTCTGCCGGAGCATACGGCAGTTTAGAGGTTGGAGGAAAGTCGTGGAGGGTTGGACTATCTACAGAGTATGGTCTAACGTATGGTTGGTCAGGTGGCTGCAACGTCGCAGCGAGATGTTCTCCGGAAGAGAACCTCGTCGCCAAGGGGGACGCTGTAGATGGTAGTGGTTTTCTGCGTACCGGCGACGACGATGTCGAGCTGGTCGAGGTGATGGAAGAAAGGGTTTCTGTACGGGATCGGACCGAGACTGATAGGTTCTCTGGGCGAGTGACAGTCGTTCTTTGGTAGTCTTGGTCGTGTGGAGGAGGACTGGCGCTCGGAAGGTCAGATGAATCGTGAGATGTATCAGACAGAGCAGCGGTCTGGTGGTGGTGGGTAAGGGTATGAGCGGACGCCATGGTGATTATATTATTGTGCAAAGTTGTCAGATTGTGCTGTCGGACCGGACGACATTGGATAAGGGCAAGATGTGCAATTCCAAGTGCAATTATTCCATTTGGAGCAGATGCGACGTTGGATACGGGTCTGGTGGTGAACTTTGGCTTGTCTTTGGGTGGAAGGTCGAGATTGCAATTCGAAAGATACGCCCCTGGCTTGTTTGGCTTGAGTGCTGAGAGGCTGGCACTCGAAGGGGAAAGGTCGAGGAAGCGGTGGCTCCCTCTTCTCGGCCCCGCTGCCCAGCACAGGACGGTTGGTGAGCACGAGGCCAGACAGATGGGGGATGGTATGCAGAAAGAGAGGGGCGAGGGTAGGGATGAGAGTGATGTCGGCCGGGGTGTGAGAGGTGGGAACAGGGTTGAAGGACTCGAAGAAAGTGAGAAGCGTGAGAAGCATTCGAAGCTGGTGAAGGTTTTGGAGGAGAGCCAGGGAGGGCGTCGTCGAGTCTGCGGTCGAGGTTGGGGAGCAGAACGGCCCCAGCGCTTGGAAAGGATTAGTGTCAGGGGCATCCACGGCAGCAAGTGCCAGGAACAGCCAGGGTAGGACAAGGTTTAGGGTCAGACCCAGGCAGAGAGACGCGCCGAGCAGGGAACCTCAGGGCTCCTCAAGGCACTAAGCAGGAAGGGACGCGCCACCAAAAGCCAATCAACAGCCGATGCAAGAACGGTCTGGACGCCGGCGCATTTGGGCCAATTGCAGAACAATCAAAATCCCAGGGGGAGATCAATGAGATCGGTCTCTGTTCGGCAACACCAATGACAATCTGTGAAAATCATAGGAACTCGTTGATTTTAGAGTTAAATTTGACGAGGCTTGAAAGAGTCGATCCAATTGTATGTGGTTGTTGACTTCGAGAGGGTTTGTTTGTTCTGGGCTTCGGCGGTGTAAGGAACAAAAAGAACAACAGGGGACGACTTATTCCAAGATCCAGAGTAACCTCAATTTCAAGGTACACGATTCAGCCAGACCAATCAACCCTCTCAAATCAAGCCAGCCGCCAATCATTCAGCCACGAGGGTGAAAGATGTGAGGTACAATCTCGGGCAACACAATTAGATCCTGGCGGTCAAATATTGTATCCAAACATAACTCACGAACAACACAACCACCTCCACCGCATCAGCACCTTCAAAGCTGATGACTTCCTGTCTCCATCTCCATCCTTGTATATTTGCGAATCATTCATGCCAACCATTCCATCAATCACACATTTTTGATGACCGCATTTCACGTCTTAATGCATCGCTTTAAGGTTTCTTCTCGGCTCGGATACACCCCCTGAGTCCTGCCTTCAAAAGATTTTGGTTCCGCAGAACTGCAGCATCCCGCTCTGCTTATCCAGCGATAACATGCCATGTCATGCCACGCTGGAATGCCATCATGCACGTTTCTATCATATCAGACTCACGATATCAGAAAACTAGAAACATAAAACCTGCAGCTTACCGTCCGTCGACCGTTTCTTCTGCAACCTGCATTGTGTACTCCGTGCTCCGTAACACTGCTTAATGTACCCCTCTACCTTCCCCTCCCCCCTCATCCTCGCATTCCTAATGCTACGCACCAAGAAACCTCTCGGCCACATAAACCAGATTCGGAAACTCAATAAGTCGATATCACAATCACATCACAATTTCACCTCACCTCATCATCTGCATAAAACTTCCAACAAGGCAACAACAGAACACTGCTTTTCTTTTCCTCTGCGGCTAATGTGCACTCTAGAAATAATCAAGCATTTTGATTAAATTACTCTCCAGACCATGTGGGGAAAACTCAGGCTGTTTTTGGAAGTATCTAATTAAGATTACCTTTCACGGGTCCTGTAGATCCAGGGTTCACCATAACCGAATGCAGAACTGTAGCGGCTCATCACCACATGGTCCATCATCGTCCACTTCACAACCGCGTCATGATCACGACTTCGCTACAGTTCGAAATGTGAAGACTCGGCATGTGGAGAAACTTTTACTTGTTTCTGTTTGCTTTATCTGCTCTTACCAGTATGGGAATCGAAGCGACTTATATCTTCTCTTTTGCCTCTAAGGTTTCGCCTTCGCTTCTCATTCATGCACTTGCTTCGTCACAGCGTCTCACCCAAGCCAATGGTTCGTTACGAATCATTCCTTCAACTCCCGGACTGGCTCGATAGCACAGCACAAACATCCTCAAACGAAGAAACATTCAACTCTCCAATCCCGCCCCAAGCAAGTAAGGACACCCTTCCAAGCGGAAGCGTCTGCTTCATGCCGCAGCTACAACAGATCATACCACACACCCAGTAGTTCACAAACATCCGCTGTCAAAAGAAAACATTCCGTCTCTCTTCCAGTCGGATGGACTCGCGAGACCAGTCGAGTCGTTTCGTTTCGTTTCGTTTCCCTCCGTTCTTACTTACCGGTATGTCAATGCTCTCTCAATCAGGGTCCGGAGAAGAACAAAGAGCGAGCAACCCCGACAGTCCAGACCAGATCAAACCTCACATCCAGTGATTCATAACCATCCATTCTTTTCTCTTTCCAGAAAAACATAATTTTTCCTTTTCCCGCTTCGCCTACAACGCCATTTTCGTTTCGTTTCATTTTGTATCCTTTCCAATTGGATGGACTCCCGGTATCTACAGTACTTCGATCAACAGCTGCTGTCAAAGCAAGATTACACTTTTATCTCTAATTCCTATTTCTCGCCCAGTCGGATCAGTCTGGATAATTAAGCACCACTTCCTTCCGATTGCGAATTTCAAAGACACGGAACAATACTTCCTTCTTTCACCCAACCCAGCACGATAACCTATCCCCCTTATCAGATCTTGCTATCAATTTCACAGTAAGTTTCGCTTACATTCCAGGCAACAGGATCCGCGACGTTTTTACATACCTTTCTACGTGTTGACCTTTGAGACTGTCTTGCGGAGACGACATTGCGGGACGAGGCTAGGCGAAGAACGTTGTCTTATATCTTATCTGAGCAGTCGCGTCATCTCTTTCCAGTTCTTTTTTGGGGTGTAAAGAGGAGTCCTTCGCTCGATCTACGCTAATCTTTACTTCTGCTGGATGATGTTGGCGACTCGTGTAGAAATGCTGTCTCGAGCGAGATTTATCCCCAGAAATGGGATTGAATTCCTAGTCTGAGCTTCAGCTGTCTTGTCCTTTTCAAGCAGGGCCTTGCATGGATCTTGCAATGGTCGCTTGGTGATTGAAAGGGGGTTACATCGAGGCATGGAATACTCGCGTCAGAAGCTTCGATGTATCGACTTTACTTTCCAAGAACCTAGCTGGCACTACCGTCCTAGGCTATGTGAAAGAATCAAGTGGTACTATCTTAAATTCGCAAATGCCATGCTATGCTCAGCAGGAAATTCGGCATCCGAGAGCTGCTGTAGCACCCTTTCCTTCCACTAATCTCTTGTTCTCTTATCTTAATATTAAGTCTCTACAGTACATTTTACTATGCTTAATCGCCTCCAACTCCCGTTAATCTGAATGAATAGAAACAGTAAAGCCACAATCCGTCGAGGTCACATCGGCGAATGCCCAGGATGAACATCATGACAGCTTCGCCACATGCGTAAAGAAAACGCTGGAAGACACATGAAACTCGTCTGGACGAGGACTTTCAAGCAAGCCTCTTAAAAGACTCCAGAATTGCGCTTAATTTCCGTTGCCCCCTAACTTCTTCCCTCTTTCTTCCCCTCTCTTCAGCGCTCGCTTATCTCTTTCTACATTATTACCCATCACCAAGAATCCAGACAAAAAACAAAAAAGAACCGAACTTGAACAATTTAGCAGGTATCCTATTGAACCTGGCCTCGTACAGTCTACATCCTGTGAACGAGCACCAGCACCAGCAATAGCAATAGCAGAAGTAAAAGCAAAGTCCAACAAAAGCATCCATCTGTTTCTCAATCAGCTGTCTCACTCACTCACGCAGCACGCAGCACTCAGCAGTCAAGCTCATCAATAATCGATACTCCCTTCCTTCAAGCGATCTCACAGATACAAAGTAGGCGATACAGCAAGTATTCCGTAATGCTAGTCCTAAACCATACGTACAACCTCGTGCGAGTATTTCCTGACATGGTTTGAGATCACGGGGTTGAGAGGATCCACATACTGTACCTGCTGCGATGACTGCTATTTAGATGACGATGATATAGCAATACCTCCGGGAGCTACTTGGCAGACCAGGTAGAAGCCGATCAGTCTTTTGGAACCGGCTTTGAAACCTGTTCGATGCTGGTGATACTGCCATTGGTGGCGATTGTTGACTTTCGCTTATGGCGAACAGCAGCTCCGCATCATCATCAGCACGTGTAATTATGAATGCGACGTACAGTATTCTTTCTTGGTTCTTTTAAACATACCATCTGAATGAGCTATGAATTTGACAGAGGGCGAGCTGTCATATACACCCTTCCCTTCCCTTGAAACTAGCCGATATTTCTGCTGTCAATCGAATGGGAGAGGGGATGATATTCACTCCATCACATGCAAGCACCGCATCGTAATGCAGCCATCCATTTCCCACGCAGTGAATGCCACCAAATGACTATCATGCGCTCCTCGGATAACTCCATTCTAAAGATCCAGAGCCTCAAAATGCCAAAAGAAAAGGAGGGGAAAGAAACATCCTTCCCAGCCATCAATAAAAGCATACCGCCCAAAACGGCAGCAAATTAAATTTTCATTTCAGGTACTTAGGCTCATCGTCCTACCGCAGGAGGGTAGATGAGCTTGTAAGGGGAGCTGAAAGGTCTATTGGGCATCTGACCGTTGTCGTCCTGTTTCTAGGATGGATGGTGCCGGATTTGCGTATCTGGGTACTTATATACAGAGAAGAGGTTACCTAGAGAACAAAAGAAAATTAAGGTTCAAATCTGTTGATGACAATCCTTCAAAGAAGTGCACTTCTATCCAGTATTACTGGAGGCAAAGCTCTATCCAACTTGTTGCTTCTTTGAAAATATACAAATTTAATAATTACTAGCTTCTGTCCCACTCCATCCCTCCCATCCCACTCTCCCTCAACCAACAACTCTTCGCCCTCCCAGCTCAAGCAATCGCACTGACACTCGTCTGCTCGACCATAAACCTCTTCGGATACCCCCCTATCTCTACCGTCCTATTCCCACCCAGGAAATACGTGACTCCGTCCTCGTCCGTCCACTCATGCTGGATCACTAGTGTGAATTTGCCTGGACCCGGGATGGAGTTGGCTGTTATGGAAGGGTCGAGACAGGGTTGCATGGTGCCGGCGACGTTGGTACCTGTGCAGTTGGTGCGGAAGGCTGAGGGGAGAGGGAGTGTTAGTGGGAGGGGTTTTGAATCTCTCGGGTTGTGTATGGGAGAGGCAGGAGAGAAAGATGAGAGTATTTACCGGGTTCTTTGAGGGAAGATGGTGTAGTTGGAGAAGCGATGTCGAAGTTATAGACGCAGCCGCCTGGTGAGCAGCCTTCTGTGTAGTTTGAGACTTGCCAGCTTGTCTTTGTGGGGTAGGAGTTGGATGGTGCTGGGGATGGAAGGGCGAGTGCGTCGCTGAGGAGAGCGGTCATTGTGAAGAGCATGGTTGAGGTTTTCATTTCGAGGGGTGACTTTGAGTTGCTTTGGTTCGGGTTTTCGAGTTATTGATATGAGCTTGAGATGTATCGGTTGAAGAGATTCTGGATTTTAAGACTTGAAGTGGTCGGGTCGACCCGCCTGTTGTCCCGGCGTAAGAATTGAGATGATGTGCTATTTGCTGTGAACCATGAATGAAGCCCTCGTCCATTCGTCGCTGTTCTTAATTATATATGTATATAGCTATACCTCTCATCGCCACTGGTCAATCTCGTGTCTGTATGCAAGTTCGTACATCAGAACATCCCCATTTCCGTCAGCAGTCGATCGTCCACGAACTATGACGCAATTGATGCTCACCGCAAGCTTGAATACGAAATGCCGCAGATGCGAGCTCACCGTCATACAAACGGCACTGCTAATGTTTCCCATAAATAGTAGTCTTGGCATCGACCTCAGCGAACCTCGGGCTGGGAAAATGCAACGACGATCGTCTTTTCCGTACTGGGAGCCTAAATGCGCTCGCTGTGTGCAACGTTGAATAGGCAGTAAACGATCTCTAGCGCCTCAGCTCCGCGGTACTTTATATTGAGTGTGCTGTACCAGATCCATGAAAGGTAGCCGACTGCTCGTGTTGAAAGCATATTTGTGTATCTACCGGAGGGGTTAGGTACACAAGACACAGAGTCAGCTACATATGATGTCGGACAAGCTCAGTGTCGGTTCGTCCCTGCTCTGTATCCTGACAGTCCTGATTCCTGAGTACCGCGATGTTACACGGCGTAAACGAGGCGAGAATAATCTCTCTAGAGGAAGTTTCTGCTTCTTGTGTTGAGCCTTGGGGAAGATGCAAAGAGCAGACCAGAGTAAGGAGCCGATGCGGTGGAACGACACAGAAGAATTCTTGTAAATGAACATGTAGTTTAGTTCAAAGTCGAAAGACACAAATGATGATTTGCTGAAAACAAGACCCTATCGTTGCAATAATCGCCTCCACTATGTCGTACTGCTTGAACGAGGTAGGAAGCGATGTTAGTTTCTGGTGGCCTTGGGTTGTGGAGATGGGAGAAGAGGTCAGCATTATAACGAACACGAAATAATCCAGAAGTCAGATGCGAAAGCAGTATATTCATACCACACTCCTATCTAAAATTCTCCGCATACTAGCACGTAGCTATGAAGAGAGCACACATGGGGGTATAATGTGCTTGCTTGTGGTGGCCAGCCGCGCAGCCGCCCTCAACGAGGCGCGCAGACCAATCCAGACCGACCACCAGATTCCAGCCAGAAGAAGTTGTTGAAGTTCTCCCTAAACGCCAGAATAGTTGCTAATGCTGCTCTCTATGATGCAGAGTTTGAAAAATCAATATCAAAATCGGGCAACTTTAAGACAAACTCCACCTTCTTGCGAAAGGGGAGTTGCCTGTTCCCGTTGATGTGTGATGCCCTGCCTGCCTTATCTACGGTCTATGTTGAAAGACTTTTATCTTCTTTGCGCTTTTATTGTGCACCTTGCTTGCCCACAAAAAATCGTTCAAAACAGAAGAGAAAGCTTCGAAAAAAGTTGCGGATCCTTGTTGGATGGAAGGAAAAGCATCGCAAAACGTTGGTAAAATATGCCGATTATCGAATCAAGAAAAAACTCCGTTGTAACCCCGAGGTCGTTGAGACCATGCCCTTTTTTCGTCAAATCATTTCGCCGTGAGATTTCGGTAGGAAAAACAGATATTCTGCCCCTGGTAGAAGACGTTGAGTCATTCTACCATATTCATGGCAATGTGTAGGTGTTGTGTGAGGCTGTTTAGAGAGTGAGGGTCTTTGGCTTCTCCCAGCTGAAGTTCTGGTTGGTGAAGTGACCGTTCTTAGCAGTTTGGAAGTAGATTGGACGAGCCAAGTCGAGCTCCTTGACAATGACACCTGGGCGGAGATCGAAGTTCTTGTTGATGATCTCGACGAGCTCGGCAGAGGTCTTATCGGAGGTACCGTAGGTATCAACGTAGATGGAGAGTGGCTCCGCGACACCAATGGCGTATGATAGTTGGACGAGTGCACGGCGGGCGAGCTTAGCGTTGACCAGGGACTTAGCAACCCAACGGGCAACGTATGCGGCAGATCTGTCAACCTTGGAGAAATCCTTTCCGGAGAAAGCACCACCACCGTGAGCACCCCATCCACCGTATGTGTCAACAATGATCTTTCGGCCAGTGAGACCAGCATCACCTTGGGGTCCACCAATGATGAAGAGTCCGGAAGGTTGGATCTAGCTGTGAATTAGCAAATGAATAGATGTGGTGAAATTTTAATAACTTACGTGGTAGATGGTCTTATCATCCAAGTACTTGGCAGGGATAACCTTCTTGATGATCTTCTCCTTGATCTCCTTTCGGAGCTCCTCAGTGGAGATATCTTCGCTGTGCTGAGCAGAGATGACAACGGTGTCTACTCTGACAGGGACAACGGCACCGTTATCGTGCTTGTACTCGATGGTGACTTGAGTCTTGGTATCTGGCCTGAGCCATGGCAAGCTTCCATCTCTGCGAGCAGAAGACATAGCAGCATTGAGCTTGTGTGCCAATTGAAGGGTTAAAGGGAACAACTCTGGGGTCTCGTCGGTAGCATATCCGAACATGATACCCTGGTCACCAGCACCCATCTGCTCGAGGGCCTTCTCGTAGTGCAGACCTTGTGCGATATCTGGGGATTGTTCCTCAATGGCGACCAAGATGTTGCAAGTCTTGTAGTCGAAGCCCTTGGCCGAGTCGTCGTATCCGATGTCCTTGATGGCATTTCGGATGACTTTCTGGTAGTCAAGGTGTGCCTTGGTGGTGATTTCACCAAAGACCATGATCATACCGGTCTTGGTGGCAGTCTCGCAAGCAACCTTGGAGAGAGGGTCGACAGCTAAGCAGGCATCGAGAATTGCGTCGGAGACCTGATCAGCGATCTTATCTGGGTGACCTTCTCCTACCGACTCGGACTAATGGATATCGTCAGTAAAAATGCTGGCGAACGTGTCACCGAATTCCAAGAGAACACTTACGGTGAACAGGAAGTGTCCCTGGTTGTGGTGAGCAACTCCATTAGTGGCGACCATGATTGCGGTATTAGGATATGAAGTGAGGAGAAGTAGGGTATGGGAGGGGATTGTAGAAAGATGGTTGTTGAAGAGACAAAGGGCAAATCAACAAATGAGGGTTTTAAAGAGAAAGTTCGAAAGGGTTGTTGTGCAATCGCAAAAGTTGAGTGAAAGCACGCTAGAGGGAAAGTCCGTGCACCTCGGGGGGGAATGGTGTGCTCGCCCAGTCCAGTACGAGCGAGGGGCAGGAAATAAGTGGCCGATTTCGATGAGACAATTCCTTGACGGAATCCCGAGTACAATCCCAATACTCTTTTGGAATCTCAAGAAAATGAATCAAGTCGTCAAGCTACTATTTATCAACAATCCTGTCAAGCGTTTTCTAATTGCAATTGCTCAATGTTGTAAAAGGGAGCATTTTGCAGGTTGATTTTGGTATTCTGCACGGGCTAGAATCGGCCACTTAATCTCACATGGCTGCGTGGGAGAAGAGTGGAAATAATGCTTCACCGCCTTCGACCCCTCCATTCATGCTGAGAATACAAAGTAAGAGAATGGATTAACAATTCAAAGAGTTGTCTTCATCCCTCTACTGTACCGTCTAAATTGACTTTATACATCTGTTTTATCACAAAGACGAAGTCGGTCAACACCCTGGCGTGGGGTTTCAATTGCCCCTCGATTCAAAAATCCAAATTTTCCCAACCAATACTTTCAACCAACCCCCCTCAGAAAAATTCCAAGAGGCACAGAAACGGCACGGCAAATAGAATACGCCACGTGCCTGAGCGAATACGCAAATAAGCCTGATATCCAGGCCGGATTATGCAGCCTCGAGTGAAGTTCTCCAGCAAAAGAAAAGGCTGAAGGTCAGACCAAACTCGAAATTCTGTACCCCGCCATCCACACCAAAACACCACCTCCGTCCACACTGTCATCACCGGCGCGATGAGTAAATTCGGTGTTCTGGTTATGGGCCCCGCGGGTGCGGGAAAGGTATGTACTTCTTCATTTTCTGGTGCAATGGCTTTCTATCCTCGAGGTTGTGTTACGGATGGAGAGAACATCCAATTCTACAGTACACTCAAGACAATGGACAAAGCTAATCACCCTCCCCTCTCCTCCAGAGCACATTCTGCTCCTCCCTCATCACCCACCTCCGCAACAACCGGCGCTCCTGCTTCTACGTCAACCTCGACCCCGCCGCCGAAGACTTCACGCACGAACCCGACCTCGACATCAAAGACCTGATCTCCCTCGAAGACGTAATGGAAGAGATGGGTCTCGGCCCCAACGGCGGCCTAATCTACTGCTTCGAGTTCCTCCTCGAGAATCTCGATTTCCTGACCGAAGCCTTGGATCCTCTCACAGAGGAAATTCTCATCATAATCGATATGCCCGGCCAGATTGAGCTGTATACGCATATTCCTATTTTGCCGGCGTTGGTGAGACATTTGACGAGGACGGGAGCCCTGGATATCAATCTTTGTGCGGCATATTTGCTGGAGGCGACGTTTGTGGTTGATAGGGCGAAATTCTTTGCGGGCACGCTGAGTGCCATGAGTGCGATGATTATGCTGGAGGTGCCGCATGTGAATATATTGTCGAAGATGGATCTGGTGAAGGGGCAGGTGGGGAAGAGGGAGTTGAAGCGTTTCTTGGATCCGGATACGACGCTGCTGGATGATGATCCGGCGGAAGGGGACGTGGACTCTGGGGAGGGTGAAGCGGCGGATTCACAGACGGTGATGAGAGGTGCGAGTTTTAAGAGGTTGAATAAGGCGGTTGCGGGATTGATCGATAGCTTCAGTATGGTTTCGTATCTGAGGTTGGATGTGCAGGATGAGGATAGTGTGAACGGGATTTTGAGCTATATCGACGACGCGATTCAGTTTCATGAGGCACAGGAGCCGAAGGAACCCAACGACGAGATCGATATGGAGTATGGTGATGAAGACTAGATTGGGAAAAGATTGGTCTGTATTTGGCGTTTAGGCGGGCAAAGGAAGGCCAGGGTGCATAGCGTAGGCGTTTAATAATGATATCCAATAGCTCTGTAGAGCTGTCACCTGAGCTCATGACCGCAAATCTGTGCATTAAGTGTTCCATGCTGGATATACATGGTAATGCCGTGTCAATGGTAGCCCCAAAGACCTATAAAGCACGCATGGCACTGCATCCAAACGACCAGTACACCAAACTCCAAATGATATGCATCCGTCAAGTCAGCCATACCCAAAAGAATTCACCGTGCCCAAACGCCAAATCAAAGCACCTCCACGGCTCCTTCCCATACGATTCCAGCACGCTGCCCTCCTCTATCACTCCTTCAAACATCACCTCCACGCACTCCCGGCATTCGTCCTCCCGTACCCACCCTTCCCACTCCCCAAGCCCCCATTCACACCACCACCGCCCTGATTTCCAACTCCCTCCCACCTCCTATACTCCCTCGCCCAAACCTCACCCACCTCCCCACCCCAATGCACCAAATCCCCCACCGTCCTCTCCACACCCCTCTGCCACACCACCGCCACCAGTACACCCACCACCCCCCAAAACACCAACCTCATCACCACCCTAAACCAAAACATCATGACCCTGCGCACGAAATACAGGATCTGCATTGCTATAATGAGAAGCAGGAGGAGCGCTGCGAGGGAGAGGATCGCGGGTGAGGCGTGGAGGGTGCGCAGAGCGGAGTCGAGATAGGGCATTAGGAGGGGGGAGTATTGTGTGTAGAGGGTGTGGAGGGTGAGGAGGGGAGTGCGCGTGTAGGGTTCGAGGGTGGTGAGGGTGCGGTAGATGGGGAGTGCGTATTCTATTTGTGAGAAGCATCAGTAATTAAATAAAGATAGAGAGGTCGGGCAGAAGGTACGTACCTTGGAGGATATCCATGATGGGCGATTAGGTAGGTTGTACAAGATGCGATTCGGGAATGGAGTTTGCGGCACGGGCGCAAACGCACGGCTGGCCTTGTGTACAGGGCGTTAGGGATGAGGCTTCTAGGTTTCGGACGCGTGCTGTCTGGATGTTTGATGTGATGTGACGCGAAGGAAATCTAGGAGGAGCTTTGCGCGTTGAAAATAGAGTGATGATTGTAGAGCGCGAACCAGAAAGGCCAGAGCTCCACCCATGTCATCCCGGTCGCTTAGCGTGATTTACACGTGTCAGCCTCACCAAAATAACAACAAATAATCCTCGAGTGGAAGTCTCCAGTTTTGGCCACCGCATGGCAGATCCAGACCAAGTCAGAAAAATATGTGTATTGCTACTTGCTAGCATGTTTGTGCAGATGCAATAATCTGTACAAAGACTCTCCAAGCGCCAATGCTATGCAAATCAGTCCTGTCCAACCACCTGACCATGCCCCATCCAGTGCAATGCCTTCCGATGCTATGCAATACCGTACATCTTCCCATAACCCAAACTCCTTATAAACACTTCATGCAAGGTCATCAATATCATCATTATCATCCCATCCAAGCGCCTTGTAGATGGATTCTTCTTTTTTAGCACCAAGGCCTCCCTGTAGACTGACATCTACCGGAGCCCTCTTTCTTAAGTGATCGTTCTCCTTGTCGCTACCGAAGCTTGCTACTGGAGGATGGCCGTGATCAAGGCTACTCGCTGGCCTTCTCTTGATAGGGGTGTCTTCAATGCCATATGGCAGCGTAGTAGACGGATTCTTGACAGCCGAATCGGGTACAGCGCTGAACAGCTGTGCGCTTGAACGGCGCACATGGAGTGGTGAAGAAGGTATACCGCCGATATCCATGGTGGACATTGACTGTTTCGGGAAAGCCGGCACAGATTTCCTTGTTGGCGTTGCCTGGATATTCAAAGAGAGCGGGTTGCTTTGAAAGCCGCCAGATGAGCGAGAAACGGATTGAGGGACCCGAGGTACACTTGATGCGGGAATCATAGCTGCCTCTCCAACCATACGATCCAGACTAGACATCTGAGACTGCTGTGCAAACATGTCCCTCTGGCGGTTGGCCTTTGGTGTTGCTGAGATCTGAACTCCTTGGAATAGAGGATTCCTGATAGGCTTCTTTGACTTTCGAGAACTTATTGATCGTTTCTCCGCTGTCTCAGCCAATGCTTTTCCAGCCAGCTCACGATTTGGCTTCTTTAGAGCTGAAATCGCTTCCTTCAGCTCGGCATCGATTATTGCCTGCTTCTTTGCTTTTGAGTTCATCTCGGGTATTAAACTCCCGAGGTCTACTTCTCGTCGAGAAAATCGCTTCGAATTAAGCACACCGCCGCGAGATGCCTCGAGGGACTGTGAATCCGCAGTGGGTATACTGGATAGAGAGGGAGCCTCGCTTACTTCCCTTTTGAGTCCTGGGATAATAGGCATCGTGGCGGATCTCATCAAGGCAATCTTCTTATTCGGACCTCGAGACATGCTTCTTCGCTCGCGATCGTCGGTCAATACTCGTTTCAAGCTTTGACGAGGCTTGATAGGAACAGGTCGCTTCGTAGCAGCACCGGGCCGCGAAGGAGCACCGGAGAAGCTGGAAGATTTGACCTTTGGCTTCGGAGGCGAGACGACCACGGGTCCTCCAAGCTTTCGATTTATGATAGCACAACGATCAGGTAGGCGTGATTGGAAACTGTAATGTTAGAGACGACTACTACACCCATGAGAGTAACTTACAATGGTGCAATCACTTCAACACAGAAGTCCCGAAGAATATTATCAGTATGTTTTGTTGGTTGAGGAAGGCCATCAGCCAGATCAGGAGTCATCTGTGAGTCTCCAGGAATGATACTCATCGACTCAATGGCCAGCGACTGCCATATGCACAATCTGTCTATGTGCACATCAATGAGCATGGTAAGATGGTCGGGCTTTTTCGATTTTGCTGGCTTTTCTTTAGAGCCCACAAGCTCAGTACTTGGCAATGTGGTAGGCAACCCCCCTCCAATATCCTCTGTTGGTGTTGCCAGCGGCTGAAGAGCTAGAACTTCGAGGATGACGATCATCTGGAGTTGAGTTTCTCGGATCCGTAGCTGAGAGATTCGAGATTTGGTGAGCTCATCTCGAGAAGAGCCAGGTGCCCCCATATCGGCATCATCATCATGCGTTGCCCACCATCGTCGTATGACGGGCTCCTCGGTAGGGTACAGTCCATTCTTCCCAGGCTTCATCTTCTTACTGATCCTCTTTTTCTTCGGCTTCCCACCTGCTTGAGCTGCCTCATCTGCGGTATGGTCATGAACATCTATCAAAGAGACACAGGTGGGAACCCCTTCTCGATATTTCTTCTCCAGAAGAGTACTCGACAGGATCATGCTTTCCAAGAACGTGATTAGATCATTCAAGTCAAGATTAGAGTCATAGTCCAGGTGGAAGGCAGCCCGAGCCCGAGATAAGGGTCCTTTGGCGAAATATGCCAGCGATGCCTACTCAAGTCAATAAAGAGCCGAAGAATCATCGAAGCGTAGCTTACCTTGGACAGATATAGAGCCTCTAGGTAATGCGTCCGAATATTGTCAAATATGTCCATTGCTGTAGGTTGCACAGCGACATCATCTATGGGAGGCGCTGGAGGGACAGATGTGGTGCTCTTTGACGCAGTATCTAGGTCATCGGTCTTCTCCTCGATTGGCAGAGGCGAGTCAACAATGGCGGGCTCAGGTCTCGGATCAAGTATTGGAATCTGCGAATCCAACTGAGAATCCGTCAGAAGACCCGTCGACGGCCGCTTTACCATGGATTGTAGAGCCTCGATTGCCAGACGCTTCTTCTTGCTGTACTTGTTCGCCTCAGGAGCTGAAATAGGTAAGTCTAGAGAGGGTTGACGGGCCGCTCGCTCTGGCAACTCTTGCTTTGACACCACAGCTGCCGCTCTCAGATCCTGCAAATTGACCCATGAGCCGAGTTGTAGTAACACGTAAAGTCCTCGGCTTTCTCGTTCCACTGCGTATAGTATTCGAGTATCGTCCAGTCTTGCTATCAATACTGTCGGCTGGCTCCCCATTCGTTCTTCCAATTCCAGTATCTTGACATGAGTCTCAAACAGCCTCGAACTGGCTAAGCCTTTCGCAGTGGATAGTATATCGATGAAGGAGAGTGGCAGGTCGGCTCGTGGTAACAGCATCAGAGGCTGGAGGGATTGCGACTTGACAAAGCCAGTTGAGGGATATGGCTGGCATTCTGTTAGCATTTCGTGTTGGCCACGAGAAAGCCCGTACTCACTCTCACAACAAATTTGTCTCTTAGCAAGTCTTCCATAGTATTGCCATCCCGCTTGCGCTTTCTTCCTCCGGAACCCACACCATCGCTGAGGTTCAGTGAATTGTCGGATGCTGGTGTGAGGATGCCAGAACGCGTCGCTGACGCGACATTGGCCTCAATCTGGCTTGACATAGCAATGCGGTATCGATAAATGGTGTCATGAGGTCCTCATCACTGCATGTAAGGACCCCAAGTATTGTAAGACTGCTGATATGCTGCTGCTGGATACAAAAATGACTTTCGAGTTGCTGGACGTGCACAGGAACACGCGCTTTGCGGGAGACGAGGTGCTGCCCCACCATGACCACCAGATCTCGAGACAGCAATGCAGCCAGTCCTAGGTCTAAGAACCACCAGAGTAGTGACACTTACACTTACAGACTTCCAGCTTCCAATTTTGAAATTTACATATTTCAGACTTCATTCCATATGCTTCCCGTTCTTAACCAACCCCAACGAAGCATGTCGATGATTATCTGCTCAATTGCCTCTTTAGAGCTTCGATCAGTGGGCACTGGCAGTTCTACAACTACTGACAGAAGCGCTGCACTTTTCAAGCAGTCGATCCATTCCAACTACTGTACGATATTGCCTTCGCTCCCCTTTTCTCTTTTCTCTTTTCTCTTCTCTTTATCTTGCTTCTTTTGCTAGCAATCCAAGATCGTATTATTTGGAAAAGTCTAGACCTCCAGTAAGTATTACTTCAAAAGGTATATGACCCGGCTCTAAAGGCCGATTCCGGATTGGCGGTACGAAGCGTGAAGGTTATTCAAGGCAGAGGATTGAATTCCGGGCCTGTTCCTTGGATAGTTTTATGTTTTGCAGCAGCTGAACCTTGGCTTTAGCCTTGTCCCAGGATGAAGTTGAGCCAAAATTGAAGGCAGGCAAAGTTATTGGCTCTGCATATCAAATTCGCTGTCCTGGGTGGCAAAACCCTACGCGTCGACGAGGCGGAAGGTCGGTTGAAGGTTTGGAGTCATGATTGAGTAGAGAAGAAAGCTGTGAAGATCGCCGAAAAGGAATGTGAAAGATGAGACTGCTTCAAAAGCATACAAAGTATCTAAAGTCCTCACCACGGCTCTTCAATCATACATTCTGTTCCAAAAACCGAGGTTCTTTGCCTTCATTTGTCGCGATCTTGCGAGCCATCGAGATCGATATATCCAGGCAATCGGAACTTTTCCTCCGCTACAAAACTAGCGCTGCTTCAGCAGCAAATGATAGAGCCTCCAACGCCCTCAGCCAACCACAAGAGTGCAAGTGCAAGCCCACTGTACGACTCCCATCGACGTCCTTGATATCGTGGTATTCCCGGAACGTCCCCCGAATTCCAAAGGCTTCAAGTCTTCGGATTCGAAAATTGTTCTGTCAGTTTGGCTGGTGACCTACTGGGACCAGCTCATCAGCTTCGTGGGTTCGCGAGCAGATCACAAATTGGCCCTGGTCTGGTCTTTTCCGATACCCTGTCTACCCTGTCCCGGCCTGGAATACCAATGCGGGCACGCTAAACAAATTACTTGACCGCGCTATCATTGACAATATTGCCTCGCCTCTCTGTCCTTCTCTGCCATGAGTGTTGATCTGTCGCCGCGAGCAGTACGGTTCTCTCAAGGGGCAGAGGTGAACGACCTGGATACCCTCAAAACCCCAAGGGTGATGGAACGGCCGCATGCGCAGACGAGCGATTCGGGCGGATCGGGCTCCTCTGCAGACACTCAAGATGAGGTTCTCGCGGTGGATAGCAGACCCGTCAACCAGCCACCAGCTCTTGCGCTCCTCGACCCACGATCTTCCATAACAAGTATCAACTCCAGTGTGCGGAGTCACCGAAGTAGCGGAGATGGCAACGGCATGTATAGAGGGGAGGTGGCCTCCCCGTTTTCACCAAACACACCTGTACTCAATGGTGCAACAAGTCGACCTCAGAGACCAACTGCACCTGCGCGAACACCTTCCAGCACATACGCGCCAGCACGCCGACCACCGCAGCCTCCGTATATCTCGATCGCAGACCGAAACCGTTCCATGTCAACGTCTCGCTTCAGACAAGATCCCAACGCTTCATACAGGGCACAAGAGAAAGCATACGTGCAACGTCTGCGTGAAGATCAACCAATGGAGTACTTCGAGCCATACACACCGAGCATTGGGCATGGGACTGGATCAGATACAGAAGACGAGTCGCCTTCAGAGCCCCACTTTGATGGCGATGCATACGACCAGGAAACGCTGCTGTTCTACGGAAATGAGAGCATGCAACCAACCGCGGAAGATCTTCAAGATCCTGCCAATCGAGAACGTCTGGAATGGCATGGAATGTTAGCTTCCGTCTTGACAGGAGATGTCGTGAGACAAGAAAAGAAGCGTTTGATAGGAGCGTCTGACAAGCAAGGAGCTAATCTCAATACTGAGATATGGCTGGGGATTCGGTCGAAGACCTGTGGACGGACACTTGCTGCGCAACGGAGGTTGATAGAGGATACGCGGACCACACTGGACACGCTGCTCGACGAGATTATCAGGTTCCAGGTTCAAGGAGAAAGCGAAGCCGGCAAGCCACCGATCGACCAGGTACGAGACGTTGTCGCGAAGATTGAGAAGTGCGAAAGTCTCTACCCATCTCGAATGGCTTTGGAACTCGCGAATAAGCTTGCAGCTTCTCCTCAATTCCATGCCACCTGTGATGCTGTCATCTCATGGCACAACACGACTGAGCTTATCAACACTGAACTTGGAATTCTGCAGAACTGGGTTGGAAACGCTGAATTGGACTTCAATAGGGCCAAAGAACGGTCTCCTTCCGGAAACGGCCTTTCGGACGAGTCATCGTTCATTGACAGGCTCTTGAAGGAAGACGGCTTGCGGTCTTTACAAGGCGACAAGAGTATCATCATTGGTGTTTCAGAGGTCATTATGAAGGCCAAGAGGACTCTTATCCAAAACTCTGAAGGTTTTGCGAAACGACATCTTCCTCCTTATATCGAGGAGCTGTTGACTCTCATCAACTTCCCATCGAGGTTGATTGAGGAAATCATCAAGGTCCGACTTCAATTTGCCCGAAAAATGAAGGATTCTGCACAGCAAAACTCCATGATGCAAGAGCAAATGATCTCACAATTTCAGATTCTGTTGAAGCTTGCAATACGCATCAAACAGGAGTACTTGACAATCTCTCAGCCGGAACCTGGATGGGATCTTCCTCCTTGCATCGACGACGAATCCTTCGATCAAATAGTGCTAGATGCCCTGAAGCTTTACTTCAAGATGCTCAATTGGAAACTTGGCGGGAACAAGAATACGTTCAAGGAAGCCGAAGTTCTGGAGCAGGAATGGGAGTTCTCAAATGAGATTGGACGTCATCTTCAAGGTGGTGATGTGGAAGTTGCAGAGCAATTCAGTTCGCTTACGCACAAGGCATTTTACCGACTAAGTCAAACTTTCGAGCGAGAGCTTCAACGGAAACCCAAAGAGACTGCTGCTGAGATGACAAAACGCTACAAGCAAAGTCTCGATTCTGTTCGTGTTAGACAGCGTATTTTGCAGCGATTCTCGAGGCAGCTGAGCGATCGATTCGAGAATGCTACAGATTTCAGCATTTCTATGCGACATGAAGCTCTGCAACAGCTGTATTCGCGACTGATCGAGACGGGACATTTCCTGGTCTACACAGCCAGTATTGAGCACGATGGAATCTTCTTGATAGCTTCTCCATCTCTATACAACCGACCACAGGACATCCAGTCTATCCTTGGAACATGCTATCACTCAGACCAGGTACAAGAGGATCCTACCAATCCGTATATTTTGGTCTTGCGGCCTGAGAATGTCGTGCCGTGGGACGGAAGACAAGTTGATGCAAATATTCGCGAGCCAGCAACCGATGTTAAGATGGGTCATCTAAGACTCATTGCGGATGGCTCACAGACACGTCTGCAGAATGCACGACAGGCGTTCCTGGACTCGATCGATTTGCACCTCGATATGGTCGTGGAACAACGATCCAATCTCAAGAAAGTCAACCTCAAATTGACGGAGATCAAGAAAGTTGTCTACAAGCTGTCAAACCTCATCATGGACAGTGTTGAGATCGTGAGAAAGCAGACTGTGGGTCTGGACTGTCAGGAACTCATCCAGACCTGCTTTATTTTCGCGACTGAATTCGGACAGCGATCTCTACTTTACATGGATCGCAATAGAAAGCAAATGAACAATCTGAAGTTGACGAAGCTTGCTCTGGACTGGGTCAGCTTTGTCTGCGACGATTGTATTGCGACTGATCGAAAAACCTTCCGATGGGCAGTTCAAGCTCTAGAGTTTGCAATGAAGATGACGCAGGGTCAACACATACTCGCTCTTGGTGAAGACGAGTACACAAGACTGCGTGCCAAAGTGGCAGGCTGTATGTCACTCTTGATTTCTCACTTTGACATCATGGGCGCAAGATCAACCCTCGCTGCACAGGCCGAGAAGCAACGAATCGAAGCCATTGCTGGTCAATTCAGGAAGATGGACATGAGCCGCATGTTGGACGATGAGGAGTCATCTAGATATGTTCGCGAACAAAGACTTGAAGAGTTGGCTTACCTTGACGATGCTCGAAAGCAAAAGGAGGCCGAGAGGCAAGCTCTTGGTAGAGTGCTCGAAGAGTCAAGTGAGGCCGATCGATCGTTGACCTTCCTCTCGTCTTCTGCATCGAACGTAAACATGCGTTGGCAGCAAGGCAATTTTGTTGGTGGCGGTACTTTTGGCTCTGTCTATGCAGCTATTAACCTTGATTCCGGTCATTTGATGGCAGTCAAGGAGATTCGTCTACAAGACCCTTCGCTCATTCCAACGATTGCTGGACAAATCAGAGATGAGATGAATGTCCTGGAAGTCTTGGACCATCCCAACGTTGTTTCATATCACGGCATCGAAGTTCACCGAGACAAAGTCTACATATTCATGGAGTTCTGTTCTGGTGGTTCTTTGGCTGGTTTGTTGGAACATGGACGCATCGAAGATGAGCAGGTCATCATGGTATATTCGCTACAATTGCTCGAGGGTCTCGCATACTTGCACGAAAGCGGCATTGTTCACCGCGATATCAAGCCAGAAAGTAAGGATATTCTAATTCCTAAGTTTTGACATAGCTAATCATTCAATCAAGATATCCTGCTCAACCACAACGGTGTCATCAAGTATGTAGACTTTGGTGCAGCAAAGGTGATTGCTCGTCAAGGCAAGACCCTTGTCGCAGCTGAGCCTGGCAAGGCGAACAAGTCCATGACAGGAACTCCAATGTACATGTCTCCCGAAGTCATCAAGGGCGAGAATCCTGGACGTGCTGGAGCTGTAGACGTGTGGTCTCTCGGCTGCGTCATCCTAGAGATGGCAACAGGTCGTCGACCATGGGCATCGCTCGACAACGAATGGGCCATCATGTACAACATCGCCCAAGGCAACCCACCACAACTCCCAACGATCGACCAACTGAGTCCCGAAGGCATTGACTTCCTCAAGCGATGCTTCGTCCGCGATCCCAAGAATCGCGCCTCAGCCGCCGAATTGCTCCAGCACGAATGGATCATGGCCATCAAGTCTCAAGTCGCCATCGAGCCCAGCACGCCCAGCGATGCCGGATCCAGCCATTCTCGTGGCAGTCTCGGTTGAGCTGAGACGTGGCGTGGCGGAGAACACATTCCTTCGCTTCTCATTGTATTTGTTAGTCTGGTGGACAGGATTCCGTATCAAACGTCCGACGTTTCTTCTCTGTCCCATCCATCCACCACCACATTCCGGATAACGCGCCGTTCCTCCACCGCTCCCCAAGTCTCGACAGGGACGATGATGGATTTTGTGCTCGGAGCGGCACGGAAGTGGCACATGTTTGCATACATTGTTCTTTCTTTCTTTTGTCTAGGGTCAATTTTCTGATACGATACCAATACGCAGTACACGAAGCGTTCTACTAGGAGCGGGCATACACGGAAATGCATCAGCGATGAGTCAGGCGTTATTTACACACTTGATTTTTGGATGCTAGATCACATCAGAGGAAAGGTTTTCTGGGACCCCTTTCCTATTTTTGGCATTTCAGAGGCAGAGGCGGACACGCAGAGAGGAGGAAAGTGTGGTGGACATAATGAGGCAATAGATGGTCTAACGGTACGCTTTCTCGTATGTCTCAGCGTCGACGGACAGATAGGTAGTAAAGACGGCAATACAACACGAGGTTGGACGTATGGTTGATAAGCAAGTGGAAGGAGGTGTAGTTGACCGAATAGTAATGAAGTAAATATAATGGCCATCTTACCTACCTTGATCTTGCCTCACTGTCTTACAGTCTTCGTCTTCACTTGCCTCTGAGTACTCATGCGCAATCTTCTATTACTGGTATGCTGTGATTGAAGCGCTAGCCGCCGCATCTGCATCCTTCACGAGGTCATTCGGGGTTATTCGGTTCAGATAAGTTGCTTTCGTGCAGTGATGTATATGCAAGGGAGCCAGCCGTTGGTGTTGTCTTTTCTTAGACCAAGATCGTGCCGTTCGTCATCCGCTTGTCATTTACCTTCCAGCCTCTTTGCCCACCAGTTAGTTCATAGTGGTTTCCCCTTGCCTCGGTGATGCCATGCCCATGTCCCCATGTTATCTATTCCTGTCACCCATTGGTGCCTTCTGGAAGCAACTCAACGGCTACATAGGATCCTAAGTAAGTCTCAAATTAGGAAGGGCTTCTTAGGCGGCAGAATGACTGCATTGCAGATGCGCATGTAGATGCTGCATCTGTCTCTCTGTCTGTCTGTCTGTCTGTCTGTCTGTCTGTCTGTCTGTCTGGTACGTAAAGTACATATTTCAAGCCAGCAGTAGGTCGTTCATGTACGACTTTATTTTAAGGTTTCACCTCACCTCACTCATGCTTATCCATTTATCTGCCTTGGCTGTGAACTTAGGCTAGTATAAGTAACACAGGGTAAGGTAAGCAAGCGTCAATCTTTGTTTCGAGAAGGATTGTTACTTGGTAAGCTCATCTACTGGTTCGCCGTGAAGGAGGCAGGAATGTTGGGAATTCGTTTCGGAGGCGTGGAGCATGAGGAGGATGCAGAGGGAGGTCAAAGCATGAACGAGGCATTGGCGCTGGCGGCGTACTCGTACAGCAGGTGTCAAAGCGTGCGGTTGTGGTGTGTTGTGATGTGATGATCGGATCAGCGATCGTCCCGTCCGTCGTTTTCTTTCTGGGGAGGGGGAGGAGAACGGATGGCGGGTGGTCGTGGATGACGGGACTGAATCGTGTCCATGCGCTACGTTTAGTGGTCTGTATGAGCCAGAGCCGCTGGTGCCGAGTGTTTGGTAGGATGGGATGGTACGGTATGAGATGGCAAGAGTCAGGACTCATGTCGAATTCGTTGATTAGTAGCTGTTTCGAGTTTGGTTTGATTTGATTTACGGTGATGGGAGACAGATTGTTGGGTCTCGTAGTCGGTCAATGAGATTCAAGATTGGTTTTGAGTTTACGCGAGAGATGATTTTTATGAGATCATGTCTCCGGTATCCGTCGCTTTGATCTTTACTTGCTTGAATGAGGCTGCTTTGGGGTTGAATTGAGTTTCTGTAGTGGTCAGTTGATGGGGTCTTGCGTTCGTACGGCTTGATGCTTGATGGGATGGTGAAATTATATTTCCGAGTCGGAAAGCTTGGGGTCACTTTGAGGATAGGCTTTGGAAAGACGGGATGGCGGAGAGGAGCTTTGATACTCGCCTCAAAATTAGTAGTTGTTTCTGAGTTTGTACTCTATCTTGAGTTCTATCAGTAAGTGGTTCTTCAGCAGAATTCAGAGACATCTGGGGAGTATTTCTGGGTCATCTTTGTTCCAGAATCTGAGAGATGACACGGCTGGACTTGCTACTTCCTGGCTGGACTTTGTTCCCACTTGCTGTACGGTCGAAAGAGGATAAGCACGCCTGTACGGACGGAGTATGCGAGTCATCCTGCTAGGAGGCTGGTACTTCTCCACTCCCGCCTAAATGTACGGAAATGGGAATGGTGGGAGTTGCGAACTGCATAGATGGAGATGGATTCCATGCCTGCTATTTTCTCACACATGCTATGCCATGCTATGCAGAGCATGTTTTGAGCTGAAGCTGCAGAGTGGGCGGTATGTGGTGGCTGGCGGCGGCGATTGATCTTTCAAGGTGTGAGGTGTGGCTGGTGGAGTCCGAGGAGCGGGCAAGACGGGAAGAAGCGGAACCTTGATTGCGAGAAAAGAGGGGGATCTGATCAGATCTTGATTTCCCTCCTCTCTCTCTGTGCCCGTCGCGCGATCTCTGAACGAAAGTTTGAGTTCAGTTTGAGTTTGAGCTATCGTGGTGGACACCTGGACCTGACTAGGTCTGCAAAGAATCGAAGATGGGGTTCTGTGTCTGGCGGTGTGTACGCACTAGGCGAGGCAAGTAAGGGGAGACTTCTCGGTGGGAAGCGAAGCGGGGTCGTGATTGGGTGATGAGGGGGAGAAAGTTGGATGTTAGTGTCTACAAGTTCTGCAGGTACCTTGAATTTTTAGCTTATTGAAGAAGTCTAGAGATCTGTAAAACGCCGGACTTGAATTGCTATTGGGTGTAGTGCTTGGATGCGGATATGCAAGGAGAAATTATGGGTGGTATTTTGGGGTGGATACAGACGAGAAATGCGAGATGCAAAGAATGCGCTGCCACATGTGATCGCGCGACTGGAGCATCTTGCGAGAGTGGAAATCTTCAGCTTCTAGCTTTGCGATTCTTGGATTTTGGCAACCACATCCACTTCTTTACCCTAAAGTGGTTGTGGTGGTTCAGCTGTAGTGCGTTGTTCAGGAGGTGAGGCTTGATGTTTCGGCTCCAGACCAGAGAAGTTGAATGAGTGGTCGAGGATGTAGACGGGTATATGCCCCACCAGCGATGAGGCTGCGAAATACCCAGTTTTGCAAAGCATTCAAGGATCGTCTCCTGCCAAAGCTGTGACAAATAGCAGTTATGAAGATGGGAAAGACAAAGAGAGGCGATTTCAGGTACCAAGATTTGTGTGCGTCCCGGCTGCATAAGGGCTTTCTGCTAGGCCGATCGAGAGGTCACCGTGCGATTCATGTCATGGGCATGGTTGGTAGGGAGGAGGGGGATTCCATGGAGGGGCTCGGGACGTAAGGCGAGGTTTGTGGTCGTGGCAGAGGGCTGGCCGTTCGTTGTATGCTTGTGGCTAATGTGCAATGTTGGAGGCTGGATCGGACGAGGCTAACTGCTTGCTTTGAGTTTGATTGAATGTGCTTTGGTTGCATGAGGCCCTGATGCGGTGTGTATCAATATGGTTAGGTGATATTGGAAGAATTCTCCATTCGCAAGATGTGAGTCTGCTTGGGAACGAGGGCTGATTTGGCGGGGGTCACACGGTATCAGTTCGGCTCGCTTCGTCCCGGAGGGGCTGGCAGGAGAGTTCTGGGCTTTAGAAGTCCTAGTATTGATGAAGCCTCCTGAATCAAAATCTCAGATACACCGACTCATTCTCCAGATGTCTGACTTGTGTCTTGAAGACAAGCCAATCTTCAAGCAGTGGGTGTTGCAGATAGTGGAGTTGCGTAAGCCGGTGAAGAGCTGCTTTCTTTTTGCGGAGAAGCTTTCTTCACTGACCCCAGAATGACCATGTTTATTTCTTGTTCAGATGACATGGCTGACGTCTTTGACAGCGGCGTGGGTTTCAAAGTCTGCGCTTCACCATCATTCCTTCTGTGTTCTCCAGACTGGCATGTAGGTACCTATGCGATAAAGTCATGTACATGCCGCTCAGGATGTTTGATGTCTGTGTGGACTTGACCGCCCACGGTAGATCATAATCTTGTCTCTTATCGTGAATCCTATCTCGCTCGCGTTCACTCACTCGAGTACAGTACAGTACTCCTAGCGCCTGGCAATCCGGCTGATTTGAGGAATGTTTGGCTTGTGGTGTCTTTGTCATGTCTCGGAGGTTTTTCTCTGTATCGCCTGTCTTTCAGGGGTCGAGCGGATTTCAGGGATACTGCGGAAGGACTGCTCCACTTCTTTACAAGCCCACTCAGGTACCCGTACGGGCCAAATCCCTGAAAACGGTACTTTGCAGAATGAGCACAATCATACGGAACGAGGAAAATGCTTCTATTCGTTGCGATTCAATTGCGATTCAACTGTGAGACTTCTCTGCGCTGTCATCACAACTCACGATGCTGTTGTTTGGAATCGACACGGAATAAACACACATCCTTCTGGCTCCTGGCTTCAGATCATTCAAGGTTCAGGGCAGGATAGAAGATTTTAGCTAGAGTTTTGCAAGCGAATGAGTCTCCATGGCGATCATACTTCGCCTCCTCGTGGCCAGTTATCGCGCGATCTTACTTGCAGTCGTTGTCGCTTAAAAATCGAACGTTTCGAATCGAGAAGAGGGGTCGTCACATCCACATCCTCGCCTCAGCAGCGTGACTGGCTGCAACATACAGAAGCTGTCAGTCTTCTTCGCCAGCTAGAGAATCCGGCGCTGGGCAAACCTTGTTTGCAGTGTTCCAGACGGCAACTGTGGCTGAGGAGAAGAATGAAGATGTTGTTCACCGCTCTTACAGACAAGAGGTCATCATCGTTTTCCAGTCGGCTTTTGCCCTAAACTAATGGCCGTTTGAGCCTGCACAGGAGATAGCGAAAATGGCCGATACAACATTGCACTGGTCATGACTTGTGGTTCTTCCGGCCAATGTCAACCTTCATTTCCTTTCCTCTGGTAGGCCTTACCCACATCAGTATTTGCCCTTGCTCGAAGGTCCTGGTGACCTGTCAAAGGCGCACCCTCCACCAGTTCACTCCATTGAATACCACCCTCCTTATTGCTGCCCCTGGCATGTTCCTGTGGAAGGTCAAGTTGGTGGCCGGCGGCCAGCTGTCGTGGCCACACAAGCTGTACGAGTGACAGCGGGCCTCTCATCGTCGTCGCCAGTCCTGCAGCAAAGAACGGAACAACGCTCAAGCCCCTGACCTAGATTTTAGTCTCCGAACGAAACGCCCCCCTCAGCCAGTCGATCTGGCTGATTCTTACAAGCCCAAGCTCCCTGGCTTCCTCCAGGGTCTCGTTATTACTCGAGTGGCCATGACACCGCTCACGCACAGGGATCATTTACTAGAGCTACCGCATCTCGCGAGCTCAGATGTCCACCACTGGTCCACCATCAACTGCAAGCACACAGACCCTAGACCTGCTTCTGAATCCTATCTTCGGATAACGTGGTCAAAGTTGAGATAGTATTCTTTTATCCTTGCCACACGCGGGATGACATGGTGTGGCCAAGTAAGTGCCGTGCGGGCATCTTTATATTAGATGTGGTGCCAGCCATCTTCCGCTGTGGATGTTGTGCGCCTTCGACGTCGTCAGGTCATCTCTGTGTACTGAGTTGATCAATTGATCACTTAGTTTCAAGCTCTCACCTACGCTCTTTACAGATATACTTCTACTTCTTCGAGCCATTGTGCTGTTCTATTTGGAAACTTTCTTCCTTGCGTCTGCCAGTGCTCGTCCTTTCCACAGCAATGTGTTGATCGTCTTGGTTGGAAAGCGTATTGTCCATCGAATATGAGAGATATTGGATCAGCCTTTTTAGCATGTGTTGCCAGTTTGTCACTCGTTGTTCTAGGTGATCCATCGTCTTTCTCGCACTGGCCGATACCTACCGCCTTTCCAACATTGGGAGGCAAGAGCGTCGCTGCGAACTGGTTCGGTTTGGCTGCATCTACGAATACCATAACAGCCTCGATTGTATCTCCGAGCCCTTCACGTTCAACCTCGCCGCCAAAAGCATCTACCACAGTCTTGATCGACGTTTCGTCATTCCTCATATCCGCAAACTCCTCAAATCCTTCCACATCTCGAGCAGTAACTACGTCTGATTCGGTTCAGCAGGTATCAAACATACCTATGTCTTCCTCTTCCACCGCCCCTTCGGAGGACAACACTTCTTCACATCAAACGCTGGTCATTGTTCTGGCAGTGGTCCTTGGTGCGGTTGGCCTCGTCTTGATTGGGGCAATCATATTCCTTGTGTACCGGTATCGCAAAGGGAAATTGCCCTTTGGACATCGGGGGGCTTCGCCTATCAACGACGATGAGATCGCATCATGGCGTAGGACTGGTCAAGAGCAAAAGCTCACTCTACCACCTCCCGTCTACAGACCTGCGATCCGAGAAGTGACATCCGTCCATCTAAATTCACCTGGGTGGACTTGGACAGCATCACCTTCTTCGATCCGAACAGTTTCTGCACACATCACAGACCACCAAGTTCAGGCCCAAGCTCCAAACGCTCGGGCCGGCCTCACAGATGAAGTTGTTCCTGGCGCAGATCCGTTCATCGTACAGCCGAAACGACAAAACTCGCGGCTTTCAAAACTTCCCCCTGGACATGCCAGGTCGAAAAGCAGAAGGAGTAGCATGAGTGGGAAAAGTCTCTGGAGTCCAGACCGGACAAGCAATGACCTAAAGTACCCGGAACAACCACCATCAACTTGGTATGCTGTCGATGATCCAGCAATCAGTAGCCATTTCAGGACCGAGCAAAGCTCCAACTCACCAGGAACTTCCGTCTTCGGCGAGCCAGTCACAGGAGGTCTATCACCTCGACCAGAAAGACGGACGAGACCATGGGAGCATGAGGTGTCTAGGGAGGATATAGGGAGAGCTATTGCATAGTCGTCTCCAGCAAGCGAGATTCTGCAGGGCGAGAACAACATATCATATCATTCGGTTCATCAACTACACAGGTTTAATCGATACCACTCACGACTTTTCTTTTCGATTTTGGCGCGCTGCGCAATAGGGACGGCGTTTTGGAGGGGCCGGGCTTCGACCTGAGCGGGGGCATTCTGGACGGTATATCACTATGCATACGGCGGTACTTCACTTCAAGGTGGTTTAGATTCATCTCCATCTTCACAATATGTATTGTAGAAACAAATACATGTAACATTGTAACTTCATCAAGCATGATCTTGGCATTTCGTGTGAGGACTGGGAACCGTATATAAACGCGTTTACCAAGTCAGAGGGATTCCCTGAATTCATCTGTCTACATAGACGAATTACCCTCTTCTTTTCTCCAGAACTTCCAACCAGCGCAGGCGAGCCCCCCCCCCCCCCCCCCCCCCCCCCCCCCCCCCCCCCCCCCCCCCCCCCCCCCCCCCCCCCCCCCCCCCCCCCCCCCCCCCCCCTTATTCCTCTCAACCGATCACGTGCCAAACACGCTCGCGTCCGCTGTCGCGGTTCACCGCTTTCGAATTTGTGCCCCAAGCCCACCTCCAATTGTCCCCGAAGTGAAATCTACGTGCTGCTCTCTCTACACGCTGCAAAATCCTCTCAAACATACACAATGCCTCCACGAAAAAGCGACGCCTCAAAAGTAGCGACGGGCGACGAGGCTACGCCTGCGAAAGATCAGTCTGCGTTGAAAGAGGGCATAAACATTGAGGTTGGTTCCCCCGCAAGTTTCTGATCTTACTGAAGCGATTGCGTGCGCTGTGTCAGGACTTGCAGGACAAGAAGCAGGCATAAATGCATGAGTTCTGGAGAATTCTAGCTAATGCGGTTTTTCAGGACCTCAATCTCCCAAAAAGTATAGTGACAAGGCTGGCGAAAGGTGTTCTGCCGCCCAATACCCAAGTGCAAGGCAATGCTATGCTAGCCACAACCAAGAGCGCGACAGTATTCGTCAACTACCTAGCTACGCAGTTCGTACCTCTTTCTACATTACTGTGAGGCCGTACACTGATTGTCGTTCTTCCTAAGCGCAAACGAACATGCCTCTGCGAGTAACAGGAAAACTATCAATCCGCAGGACGTCTTTATGGCACTAGAAGACCTAGAATTTCCCGACTTCAGGAATAGGCTGGAGGCCGAGCTTGCTAGTATGTCTGGCATTATTCTGCGCCATTTGCGCAATTGGAAGGGAGGCTAATAAGTGTCATAAGAGTTCAATGAAGTGCAAGCGGATAAAAGGAACGCATACCGCAGTAAAGTCGCAAACAAAGCCGCGGGGTCAGGAGAGCAGGGCGAGGATGACACACAACAAGACAGAGACGGAAGACCTGCCGCGAAGAAAGCTAGGTTAGAGGGTGGGGAGGCGCCAGGTGCTGAAGGCGAGGAAGAGATTGATCCGGATGAGACACAAGATGCGGATCAGACAGAGGACGACGAAGATGCGCAGGATGAAGAGGATGAGGATGAGGGAGATGATGAGCAGATTGAGGCTGAGGAGCAGTTAGAGGACATCGAAACGAGGGAAGCGGAGGACGAGGCGCTCGACAACGGTGAGGACAGCGATTGATTCAATAAGGGGGTTTTGTTTTGATATATTAGGCTCTGGGTGCATTGGGTGGATGGAGTTTTGGGTGGTATGGAGTTATATACGTCAGGACAACTATATGAATGATGTTTGGCGACCCAAACAGACCCCGGTCAGATTCGAGCGTCAAAGAAATCCTCACAATATACAAGGTTCATAATCGATTCAGGTACTCGGAAAGGTACGTATGGTAGGGCACGAAGCAGTGGTAAAAATCCAAATATGAGAATGGCTTACATCTTTCGAAAAACTATCTCGCCTCTAGACTCTCCACGTCCTCAGCAGGTATGTCAACCTGATTCAACACCTCTTCCCTCTGAATCACAATCCAAAACACCCTGCCCGCAACCTTCTGTTCTTTTTCCTCCTTCTTTTCCTCATCTCTTCTCCCTTCACGTCCCTCTTTCTCGGTCTCTTCAACCCACTTCCGCCTCTCCTTCATCAATTCCTTATTCATCTTCCTATCCCGTCTAACCGCCTCCTTCGACCCAACTCTCTTCCACCACCCCTCCGGCACACACGGCTGCGTTAAGCCATCCGTCTGCAAATCAGCGACCCGATCACCCAAAGCCCTAACCCTCCTCATCGACGGATCTTCATACATTCCAGCTCTGCCAAACCCCCCAGACCCGGAATCATTACCCGCCCATCCCTCTCCCATTCCTAAAGGAGGAAGTTCCAGCCGGTCACCCTGATGCCCAACAGCCACCAGCATCTTCTTCGTCTTCAGCACTTTACACCTGAGTCCTCTAGGAACGAAGATCTCATCATTCGCTTTCTGGATGTAAGCTTTTGCACGTGTCCAGCTTGTTGCGAAAGAGGTTGCTGCGGCTGCGGCTTGGAGACCCATGCCTGCGAACATTACAGGGTGGAGGGGCACGAAGGACATGCCCATTCCTAGGTAGGATGCGATTTCTGGGTTGGTATGTCAGCTGGGACGGTGGTTGCTGAGGGGAGAATGGCGGGGACTTGATGATGGAGATGTCGTAGAGAGAAGCACTGGGATTGAAGGAGGAGATAGGGAAAGGAGAGGTAGTTACATACGGAAAGCAGGAGCGGCTATGAATGCTTCGTTTAGTCCGTCGAGGAAAGCGAGGAATTCGGCTTCTGAGATGGATATCGAGGGATCTTGGAGACATGGCGCGTAGGCACGGGTGAAGGGCGAGAAGAAAGCACCTTTCAGGAAGGAAGCTGATATTTCTGTGGTGGAGTTGGCTTAGTCTTTGCTCTTGTTGACCTGCTTTTTGGATGGGAAAGTGGAAAAGTTGAAGGACTTACGGGGTATGACTATGGGCTTGAATTGCGTGCAGGGTCGTGCCTGGATCAAAGTTGTTCGTGAGGGTGAGGACGAGGCATATGATTCGGTAGGAGGTGGACTTGAGCTTGAAATGCGAGAAGGCCACTGATGTACGGCGATGCTGTAGGAAGGTGGAGGAGCCTCAAACTCACTACTGATTTGCTGGTGCTGGAGGTGTTCGTTATGTTTGAGAACCGACATTTTTCTCTGCTATACGGAAAACTGCGAAGTATGGTCAAAAGAGCAAGTGTCGAAGATTGTTTGCAAGATGATTTCGAAGCCTTGAAACGCTCACAGTACTTTGGATTTACCAAGAGAGAATTCTGCGAATAGCTCTATAATATATACACCACCAGCCATTCTCCCATCTCCTGCGTCCTACCATCAAATACGAGAAATCACTAAGCAAATTTAGCATCGCATCGCGAGGTAGCCACGATTTCGTCAATGCATTCCTCTTACTTGCTTATCGTTAACAAGCCTTTCTGACAAGAAACATTCTGCATACCGTACTGGGTAAAGCCCACCCAGCCGTACCAAGCCACACGGCATCGGTAGCACAGCCGAAACACAACACCACAGATTGCCTATTTCATCAATCCGTTCTGTTGCTAGTGTGATGTACATAGCGGTACGCGAATGCGCTTTTCTGCTTCCGTATAGCAGGAAGTTCGTTCGTGGTGGGGGAGGCTTTAGCGCTTCACGTAAAATTTGTATCGGGCGGCATTTGACAGTCATACTCGGAGTCGGCGGGTGGTATCGTACTGCCAGTAACATTCACTAGAAAGTATAACACAGCCAGGAACCAAAACTCCTCGGCTCCATAGAATACGATTTGGGTTGTCTTACTGAGAAGTTCCTGTTCCGCCTAACACTAGAAGGTTCATCTCCGGATATAACGACTATGAGAATTTGTTTTGATGGCTTGTCAGATTTTCACTCTTGGTAAGGCTTTGGAGTGTTGAAAAAAGGGAGGAGAAAGATGTAGGATATTTATCAGAAAGGCATAGGTGTAGGTTAATCTATTGCTGGGAGTCCTTAAGCATTGACTTGCAACCAGATCTCGGCGAGTGATTTGGGATATCATCATGAGTGATCTCTGAGAGGTGGTAAAATTGTGAACTGACGAAGACTTACAAGGACAAAGGAAGGTGTCACATCGGCCTTCTTTTTTTCAAAAGCTGTTCTGTGGAGACTTTATTCTTGATTGTTCGGGTCCGGTCCATACGACTGTGTTCAAAGTTCAAAGCCGCATGTTTGAGACAGAGCACTCCTGTCCAACTGGAATCGAGTATATCGAGCTTCACTTATCTGTTGCACTTTCGGCTACCTGTTTTCCCGTCTTATCCTGCGATACCTTCCAACCTTGGTTATACGTGCTCGTATGCTCAGCTTGATCGCGTCTTCCAACCTCATTTTGGCAAAAATGCCAATCGCCGGTTGCTAAGCGAGAACAAGAACCCAACCGCGAACTCTTTTCTAATTACATAACTACAGGTTTTGAGTCATCGCATCCCCTCTTTTGGGAATTTAGCTGACTTGAGTCACTACTGGACATGTGCCTTCTACGACGAGTGCGGATACCACAAGTAACTTTTGCAATCATTTCATTACGCCTTCTAAGAAAAGTGTATGTGAGTTGAGCATGCTGGTTACAACATAGATCAGACAACCAGCTCATGAGAAGCCAAACATCGATCGAATACCCTCGGACACAAGTATCCTGTTACCATTCTCTGAAGTTCTGTTGTCCTAAATCACTGGGTGCCAAATAGCTGCGCTCATGTCATTCAACCAGTACGCTGGTGTGCTGTACAAGTGGTAGCTTGAACTCAGCGGCTCGAGTGAAGCGAGCTCCATCTTGCTATTGCTCTGTCCCTTTCAGTATTGGGTCTTTGACATGCTAGAGATGCGAGCTTGTTGGTGAGCTGTCGCGTGATTTCAGGTTTCAAGTGGTGGTCGCAGACTGGGGCCATATGGCACCCCATGATTCCATGCTCGAGAGACTGCTTCATACGAATGTGGTATCCGTGCTTATCTGGCAATGGAAACTACGCATAAATCAAATTTTTTTGGGCTTTTTGAAAATGAAATTGAGAAAGAATGATAGTCAATGCCTGCTGTTAAGAATTTTTCGCACGAGATTGATCAAGCAGGGGCAAAAAGTATCAATTGCCGACGCAAGAAGCCCATGTAAAGCAATACGAAATTACGGCTCAGATGATATCGTTCCCTTAGATGGACAAAGTAAGGCAGCCTAGCTGCCGATAACCGACGTGATGTTGAATCGAAGCCGATCAATGCAGGGAAGTACCATAGTGTGAGACAAATACAGGTCACCTCAAGTCATGAACGTAGCCCAACCGAACTCGGACAGGGAGCCTCAACTGGCTGTTCCCTCTTTTTTTTTTGTTACTTGGACTAGGAATAATTCGGAATTTTGACCAGTTTAATGTTCTCTCCCTCGCTCTATTCCACCTTGGGCATACCGCACCAAAAGTGTGTGCGACATTATGCGTTGAATGGACGCGGATACATATCGAGCCACAACGCAGTTGACCTTGACTAAGATCCGATTCGATGACACCGTGACCCTAGCTCATACATATGGAGGTTCATTTGACAGGAGCCAGGTGCCAGGTGCCAGGTGCCATGTGATGTTCCATTTGGTCTTTAATGGTTTGGAAAGGTTTTGAGAATTGGCTTCTCGGAAGGTTCACTTCGGCTAGGTCAACACACACAAGCGAGATGTGAAGCTAGGGGATTTTTCGGCTACTAACGGATCGCCATCAAGATATCACCGTCACATTTCCAACTTCAACACAACGGTACTACCCAATGGTCCTGTAACATAAGATCCGGCATGGTCTGCGCTGAAGAGGGGCGACTGCTCGACCTAAACGCCTGCTCAGTACTTTCATTAAGCACAGCAAGGTCCCCAAAGAAGACCTGTTCTCGACTTAGGACTATGACATGCGTATTTAGAATGCCGCGACATCGTCCACAGACAGCAAAAGCCACTAGCTCCGTGAGACCTTCAAGATATCTTTCACGAGAATACCGAGATGTTTGCGGAATTTCTCAGTTTAGTCGAAGAAACCTTGGATGGTGGAAACGGACTTGATAGTCAAGGCCAGTCTCGACGGTTGCGTAGAGGATTGGGCGAAGTAGGAATAGGCTTGGGTAGCCGCGGCTGCTTGGAAGAGCTAGTGAGGGAAAGTAAACAAGTGAAGGGGGACACGAGGATGAAGCCCATAAATTAAGGTTAATTAAGCGACGTGAAGATCTATTATGGTCACGTGAAAATTCTTTCCCCCCCTAGAACTCCCCAAAAAGATCCCTTTGAAGTTTCTGGAGAATATGCCCATACTATTTGATACTATCAGAGTATGGCTGAGTGATAGTAAAGAATGCCGAATGCCTGTCAAGCTGACCGTGTATATTGCATGCACCACACGTGATTCGTCCCCCTGAGACGGATTTCTAATCAGACAAGAACAACCGAACACCGATTGTAATTCCGCTCTGGACTTTCGAACTCCGGTATCTCCTCTCGTGTTCACGTAAGCAACCAAACTCTGGCTGCTGCGGTTTCATGCACGCTTGCATTCCGCAGCACTTTCTCATGCAACGTTGTAACCAATCATGGCATCAGAAGTGCGATGGCACAGATCAAACGAAACATCTGCTGCGGAGAGAAATCGAAAATGAGTCACAGTCCTTGCTGCTTTGGGACAATTCGTGGGGTTTGGGGAAGTTTTGAAGGGGATTCTGGAGAGTGAGGCGGACAGAGGCTTGGAGACCGCTTTGCATTTCTACTTTGCAAAGTTGCAAGAATATTTCGGGACTGAGCGCAAAGGCAAAACAGAAATGCAAAGCCAGAGAGATGGCGGAAATTGACAGGCTGATCCATCTTTGACATCCACGCCCTTCAACGCTTTGCTTCGGCCGGCGAACCCACTTGGTCTCGGTATCGAAATTCAAGACGGAAATAATGCGGCGTGGAGAGTGGGTTGCATTTTGCCTCGCCGAGTACGAATTCAGATGCAAGAGGTGAGATGAGAAGCGCAAAGCTTATCATTTGTGTCTCCAGGAGTTGTGGCTGTATGGGACAGGACAGGACTTTGGTGTACAGGACCGTATATCCGGACTTGGGCGAGCGGACTTTCAAAAGTCGTGAAGTTGAATTCTGACTTTGAAAGAAGCATAATCGGTTTAAGACTTGTGCTCTTATTGGGTCTAACTATTCTGACTTCCGCGAATACTTTAATTTAAAATTGCAAAGCAAGACAGCCCTGAATTCCTAAGTAGAGATGTGTTTACTCTTTACGAGCTGAAGTTCTCTGGTGAAGTCCTTCAGGATTCCACTTGCTGCGCAAGCAAGCTAACCGTTTGTGGCACGGCGAGAAAAAGGGCTGGGCTCTCTGGCAGGGCGGATTTCTCCCGACCCGTGTCAAATGGCCTCAAAAGTCCCAGATTCAGAACAGAACATCTCAACAACGAAAAATAGCACAAGGTTCAGAGAAATTCGAGAGTGTCCGGAAACTAAATAAACAAACAAACATTTAAAAACTCATGTTGCGCTGGTGTTTTGATACTTCATCGCAATGCGTTGCAATGAATCCGTAATCGTGGCTGTCGCTGAGAAATTAGCGGGAGGTGATTGTGACTCACTCGCTAAAGACTAGCGCACCTTCCGCACGAACGAAGGCCGTCGCAGGCATCCATTAATAGTCGGGCTCGCCGTTTTCTGCCTACCTTTTTCCTTTCCCTTTCTTCATCCCCCAAAGACTTTACACACACAACAAGAAACATCGGTACACACGCTCACGATGCCCTTCTAAATCAGTCCCAGTACTTTGGACACCTCCGTCACCATTCCACCCTCAAGAATAACCACCAACTCCACTCCCCAAACAACCATTCTTCCTTTACAGGACGAATTGACTTCGAGCCCAGCTTCTAGCTTCGCTTTCAACTTCCACCAAACCGCCAACATATTTCCAGAGTTTTATAACTCTTCCACCACGGATTCCCACCCAAGATGGCTTCCTCCCAGTTCATCGAGCCTGCCGGCACAATCTCCGCAACAACTCTCTCAGGATCTCTCCCATCCCGAGTCTCATCCGCAAACCAATCATCAGGACTTCGTTCTGTTCGAGAGGTCTCCCAGCGTTCGCAGTACCCCTAGTCTGTCCAACAACCAAGCACATCGTCGAAACTCGTCTCACCTTGCTTCTGCCCAGTCTTTGCAGAACCAGAGAGTAGCCGCGATCATACAAGCAACTGGACATTCTATCACTACTTCGGCCCTCACCAATCGGTTCAATCCTGCGCAGAGTCCTCAACAGTTCTACGCTTCTTCCGCGCCCTCATCTACCACTGCTTTGCAACAACAACAGCGCCAGACTCGTCCTCAAGTCCCATTGTTTTCGCAATCCACTGGTAGCATTCCGCAAACTCCCAATATGGTTATGCAAGGTACTTATAACATTCACCAACGTTCTTCACCCGCCGGCCGTGACTCACACAGCGCAACAGACATGGATCTCTTCGACGACTTCACCGCTTTCGAGGGCGGTGCGTCGACAAGCCAAAACTCGTTCCCATCGGCTTACTCTTCGCCTGCCGTGCCAACTCTCTACGATCAACACATGAACTTGTCTTCTTCCACCAGCTCAACAAACATGGGTACCGTTTCTCCACAAGATTTGCTCCGCGATCCCTTCGCTTCCGCTCCGAACTCGACTGCCTTCACAAACTTGACCTCTCCCGACTCGCAATACCACCAGTCGCCAGAGTTTGCAGATTATGATGTTTCTCCTTTCATCGGTGACAACCAAGACCTCGACCAAGTCCTAGCTGGTGACCCATGGTATCCTTTGTTCCCTCAGGATGACCAGGTCGAACAGCCAAAGTCACAAGTCGAACAGTCTCCTCTTCAGCCCGAGGAGGAGCTCGAGGTTTCCGAACATCTTCGTCGTCGTCGTTCTGGTACTGCATCATCTCCACCTGCACCTGGTGGTGTTCGAAAGCGGGATAAGCCTCTTCCTCCTATTGTTGTCGAAGACCCCAACGACACTGTCGCCATGAAGCGTGCGCGCAACACTCTTGCAGCACGTAAGTCTCGACAGCGTAAGATGCAACGATTTGAGGAACTCGAGGATGAAATTGCAAAGCTGAAGGAGGAGCGTGATCACTGGAAGAGCCTTGCTTTGCGTCGTAACGGACCTTCGGGCGTCCACCAGGGTTGACTCACTTTTTGGTATTCTCCGCCGGCAACTCATGGATTGGGAGGAAGAGCTTGAGGCTCTAACCTCCGGAGGCAATAGTAGCACGCTGTAGCATAGGAGCACATCAAGGACGCTATTCGCCGTGGACATAAAAAGTGTTCTTGTATTTCCTTTTCTTTCCCTGGCTCAATGCAGCGAAGTGCGGGTAACGACAGATTCTTCAGCAAAGGGTTCTTTTCATTCGGGATGGATTCTTGAGGATAACGGCTACTCTATCTTAGCTCACGATTGACTTTCATTGTTGCTCTTCTTGTCTTGCGCTTTTGCGATGGCTTTGGTGTCTCCCCTCTTTGGGATGGTGACCCGGCTCCATGTACTTTTGCTACTTCAATCAATAATCAATCAGTCTTTACAAACTCCTGTGCCTCTCACATTGTGACATGGTTCGTGACCCTATTATCCTGTGGTAACCCCTACACATTCCGAGCTGACGCGGGATCTTGAACACATGTTTTTGTCCCTCCGTCGAAAATTCCCCCGTCTTACCCGGCCATCCCACTCTTGCAATGCAAATTCTTCGCACCGTGGCCCTCGCATTTCGACATTACCATATCAACATGCAGAGATCGTCGTCGCGGTCCCTAGTCTAGATCCTCCTATCCCGTGAACTCCGTACCTCACATAGATGCCCGAATAATCGTGAATACTAATAACTAGAATCAACATCCATCATGAACGAATTCTCGATGGCCTGTAATAGCATTGGCGACGAAATTGTCTGCCGACATTTCCACAACTCGTAAACAACAGCCTGTAATTCTGTATTTCTGTAGCCTTTGGAATATAGGTAATCATTGTGATAGCACCTCTGCCCAGATGTATGTCCCCACAGTGTTCGTGACATGAGATGCTCGTGAATTAACCCCGCCATACCCCGCTATCCTCCTCAACGCACTTCACCTCACGACAGATCCTGACGCTGCCGGGCTCTGCACCAGTTATCTCTTGCGGTCTGCCCCTCCTTAAACTTGAATCGTTCGCCGACTTTGCCACCTGGACTCCACCTCACGATGTCTCCTCCCACTAAACTCACGACTCAACTCCTGTCCCTGGAGCCGCAAGCCTTCACTCAGGCTACGCAGTCACCCTTCCTTTCTCACGCCGGTGGCGGGACACTGTCCAAGGACGTATTGCAGAAATGGCTGGCTCAGGATAGATTATACGCGCAGGCTTATATACGGTTTGCGGCGCTGCTGCTTGCGAATGTGCGGCTGAGCGGAAGGGTTGATAGGAGCAGTTTTGAGGAGAGGTGAGTTCGAGGGCTTCTGTGACCTAGATGGGAGAATGTGAAGTTTCTTAAGTTTTCTTTTCTGAGAGCTGCATGAAGTCATGTGGGAAAGAATTTGAACGTCCTTGAATGCTATAGGTTGATTTCGGTACATGATATGTATTTTGAGCTTCAAAATCCTACCCTACAGATATCCCCAGAGCTCCTTCTCACCTCTTTCCCTTCTGTCCCTTTCTGATGTCGACTCGGTTCAAACCGTATTCAAGCTGTTGCATATGATGTCTAGTTACAACGCCAATATATGACCTCGTTCTCACTAACGCCTCAACTCAACAGATTACTAGATCTGATCCTATCATCCATAACCAATGTCCGCCGCGAACTCAAATTCTTCGAAGACGTCGCGTCACGGTACAATCTCAACATCTCATCATCATCCAGCTCATCCATCTCCAAAGACGAAAACGACCCAGGAGTCAGTGAAGGCGTGAAACTGTACCGGAAATTATTCTTCGAGGTAGGGGAGGCGGTCGAGAGCGGTACGATGGGAATGCTAGAGGGCATGGTCCTGCTTTGGGGAACAGAAGTCGTATGTACATTACCTCCGCCTTGATCTCGATCTTTGCTTTCTGTTGTCTTGAAATTATGACGGGAGTTCTGATTGACAAGCTATAGTGCTATCTCACAGCCTGGCGGTACGCGGCTTCCTGTAGTAGTGGCGGGAGCCAAGGAAAAGAAGCAGATGGTGGAGCGCTGCGTAAGGAATTTATTCCGAATTGGACAAGTGACGAGTTTGCGGCTTTTGTGGATGAGATTGCGGGGTTTGTGGATGGGCTTTGGGAGATGGAGGGAGAGGGAGATGGAAGTGAAGGAGGGGTAAAGAGAGAGAGGGTGGAGGGGATTTGGAAGAGGGTGTTGGATGTGGAGAGGGTGTTTTGGCCGGTTGTTGAGTAGGTTGATGGATAGCTTGGTTTACGAAGTGGTGAGGTGTGGTATATTTGGTATGAGGATAATTTCGAGGCAGCTGGATAGCTTTGGCTGTCCCTGTGGATGCTGCTGGATTGGGTGTACAGTGAAAGAGTTGATCGAGATGAGAAGAGGAATAATGTTGGCCTTGAGTAGGCGGGTAAGAAGGCAGCTCTACAAAATATAGATGTACAGAGAAACACGATTCGTGTTTTCATTCTATCATAAATTAGGAATAAGATTTCTCCATCATGCCTGTCTATTGGGTATCTATCTCCGTGTCTACTCCGCGATCGCAAAGGTCGGGTCTTTTCCTGTAGGTCCAATCTTCAAGTAGGTAATTGATTGTTGAACTGTAAGTCCATAATCTTCCACCCATGTATTACTCATTCACGTCAGCATCACACCATCTCCACCAGCGCCGTCACCAACGACAAGCAACAGATATCCGGCTCCACCAAGCCTATCAATAACAACGTGCGCCAAACTAGAAGTCGAACGCTAGCCTCAGCCTCGGAGAAGGCTTTCCCTGCTTCTAGAAGTTCTAGAAAACCGATCATGTACCCTAGTCAAGCCACAAAGCCACGATCTCGCGCCATCAAAACGAAACATCTCGCTTCCCGCCAAACATCAGCAAGCCACGAAACACGTGCTTCCGGATTTGACGACACGTGGGATCCGGCCAACTGGTGTTCACGATCGTGAGAGGACAAGAAAAGAGTTTGAGTGATGGTACTTGTCGGCGAAGCCGCCGTTTGCGATTGTGAGACGGGCTTCCTGACGAGCAGAGCACGTTGTCGATGCGGTCGTTGCTGTGGATAGTTCGGCGGCGCCGCGAGACAACGCAATCGCGATATTGTGGCTCGATGTCCGTATTCTCATCTTGACTTTCGAATTAGGGCATTGTAGAATTTTCTATTTCTTAATTGCTCGCACTATGTTGTGTCTTGGTCACAGGTGGGGTATGTCCGTGGAAGGTGTCAAACTGTTTGAGAGGCGTTTTGACACCTCCTATCCACACAAACAAATTATACTTGTCGAGAAACATCTCCAACTTCATCCTATCTTTCTTGGAACGTGGTATGTATTGATGAGGCGTGCGTGAGCGGGTAAAGGTTTCGAAATTATGTATTATTGGAAAGGCATTTGCCAATCTGGTAGGAGATGATAATTAGCGTCAGGATGACATGGTGCGGTAAGTACATGGAGTAGGAAGAAGCCTACCATTAGATATTTTCTATTCTTCAGATTGCAAATAATGGAACAGCCCATGCCAACATGATGACCGCTGTGATTAAAGAGCTAGATCGACCCAGGCGCGAGCCTGAATTGCCTTTTGCCGGCGCTGAAGCGCTCGGTGTCGACGCTGCTCCGGTTGTGCTAGCAGCTAACTTCTCAGCAGTCGTGGAGGTCGAAGGTAACTCCTTGGCGATTTGAGTGGCTGTCGATGTTGTGGTGCTTGTGCTCGCTAGCTGTCTCTGTGCCTGAGAGCTCGAGGTCGTTGCTGCAGTCGTTTCGGAAACGGGAGTTGCTGAAATGCTGGTTGTTTCTGGAGCTACTGTGCTCGTGGTTGATGCAGNCTCAGGCACAGACGTAGACTTCACTTCTGGGGCAGAAGAATACGTGGACGTAACAGGAGGTGGTGCGAAATTGCTCTTCACAATCTCGAGGATCGTGCCGATATAGACTTGAGCCATCTTGACATACCCAGCTTCAGTAGGATGTGTTCCATCTGGCAGGGGAAGGATGTCGGCCATGGAGAAATCCGAAGAGTGAACATCAGAGACGTAAACGTGTCGGCCTTGTTTGCTCTGCGCGGCTGCAACAGTACGAAGTTGGGAGTTGTAGGTTACTGCACCGGCTTCTGTCTTTGCGCTGGGCAGTAATGTTGAGAGGATGACGTTTACCCCTGGGATGGCCGTGCAGACATGGTCGACCAAAGTCGAGATCCTGTCTTGCATAGTTCCCACCTTGAAGTTCTGCCCCAAATCGTTCGCACCGACTTGAACAAGAATGATGTTTGGAGGCGGGGAAATCTTGGGTATCGCGGCATCCAATCTGGCCATAACTTGCTCGATTCGTAGTCCAGGCTCTCCCACAAACGCGTTGTTAGAGCCTTTGCCGTCGGTCCCAACCATCTGGACATCATTGCCAGCGGCTATGAGAGCATCTCTGATCTGGACGCGGAAGCCATTGCCGTCCGCGGACTTGTATCCTGAGGCTATCGATGCACCGGCAACCAGGATACGTAGCTGGGCTCCATCTCTACCCTTCAAATGGGTATTCGTAGCTGTTGAAGCAGCTGCAGCTCGCTCACCAAGAAGTTGGGTTTTGAACCAGTCTGTCGTAGGAGATCCAGAGACTATGGTAGTTAGCGTACTGGGTCGAAGTTACGAGCAAATTGTCCACTAACCAGTGAATGCTAGAGCCGCAGCTGAACATATTAACTTGCAGACATGCATGTCAACACTTGTGATTGTCTTCTTTCTGCAAAATATGGGCCGTACCTACCAGCCATACTTATACAGAGTACACTTCGAAGACATGGTGACTCGCGAGGCGTTTTATTTACTGCGTATGATGCCACAAGCGGGTCTGTGGGTCTAAGCAGGAGAAGAAGGAGAACGATACGAAGTGAGCTAATTCACACTGGGTACAATCCGTTCAGTAGATCATGCAGGGTAGTCAGGAACGGCCCATGCAAAGCCCATGAGTAATCCACTGTTTCCCAGGGGTCAAGAAGCACAGCCGAGACCGAAGAAGCTTAGACTTCACAATTTGCATGACCAAGAATACCTTAGAAACAACCATGAACTAAAAGGAGTGCTGTAGAACAGAGAACTCATATTTGCAGGAATGGTGCAGTTAATGGAGAATTCGATAACGTGTTTGACAGACGCTAGTCTCAAAAAGCAAAAACAGACTTTCGAAGGGAGAATAAGACATACAGTATGCAACAGCCTGTCGAGAGCCACGGCATGATTTCGGAAATCGTGAGGGTAACACTTGCCTGTTCTGAGATCTTGAGACTTTTTGGTCTCGACGCAGCGAATCTGCCTGTCATATTGCCAGGGTCGTATTTGGGCGAGTAAGAAAAGGTAATTGTGGACCATGAGATGATAATCGACTAGGTAAAGCTTGCAAATGAGAAAGCTCCGGCAGATGATTGGTAGGTTCGTTGGTTGTCGGTTCCTCGATGTACCCATAGATTGGTATTGCACGGTTAAATACCTCCCTGTTACCGCGATGATTCGGGGTATCCTCATGCCAGCGGAGAATGGAACGGCCATCTTTGTGTTGCAGGCCTGCCACCAAGACATCACACCAGCTGAATAACGCGCCATGAAAGTCGAGACCTAAGTTGAACGGGCCATAAAGTCACATGGTGCTGGACGCTATGGACGAAGACCCCTAAGCTCGCATCAGGCCTCACCTAGTGAGCCTCAGCTCAGCCAGCTGCTGTCAAGTCGAGGCGTGGCCGACTGCGCAATTAGAGCGAGCCATAATAGGAGCTTCGAGCCGTCGATGCGCAGCTGTCATCTGCCCAATCATGTCTGGATAACGGTCGGCAAGGAGAAATTTAATAATCTCGTAGAGTTTTTTTTAAGCTCAAAGCGAGTGAAGTGCTGGCATTCGCTTCGTCAATCTAATTGCGGCTAGTGGAAAGCTAGGCATACATCTCGTATCTTCCTGCTTCGGGGTTTGCTCCGTGATCACCAGCCTCAAGATGTGCTGTTGGTATTTTTGCATGACCCCTTTCGATCATGGAAGCCTAGGTAGTAGGTAGACAAAAAATATTCGATACCAAATGCGCTCAAACAGGTCCGACTTCCAAGCCGCAATTGAAGCACAGCTCTGGGCGCGTGGTTGTGTTTCTGGTTTTGAGCGTGTTGGGTTTGCGACAGGAAATCCTGAAAGCGCAGATCTTGCAAGGAGTGGGAAAATGCCGATTTGGAAACCCCTGCCAGGTTCGCTGATCAAGAACGTGCTAACAAGGACCCTGATTAAGCATAAAACTAGTTCATGGCTAACCTGTCTTTCTGGGAAATATTCTGGTCACACTTGTCATTTTTCAGTTTTGATACTGGCAAACTGACAGCGGTAAGTCTACGTGAGACGAGCATAGAAATACTGTCTGGAGTTGATTCGATGCGGAGGCGACCTCTGTTGGGCATATCTCTGCCAAGCGCTGTCGTTAACGCCACTAACGGTCCAGAGCAGATACCACAATTTATTCTTCCTCTTATCTATTCACCTCCAGGCAGCCAAGACTTCCAAGGAGGCACAATAATTCGTCGCAGCTACTCGGTGACAGGAAGCATGAAGATTGGATGCTTAGGGGATCACTCATACTTCTTGCCCGTACCTCGGTGGTCAGAAGCCGAGAGACCAGATCCTTTCTCGCTCCCTATCTAGAGCACTGAAATGCAGCACTGCCAGTCCCTTCTGGACCCATCCAGTTCGAAACGTTTGGACCCAGCCGGCGTCGGTTGTCTCTTTGGTGGGTATTGGTTTCAATATGGGCACTTGTTTAAATATGGGATGGGACCAAAGCGAGAACCGACCGTGACGCCATTTTCTCCACTTTCACCAAGTCCGTCTTTACCACAATGTCGCTCAAAGCCGTAGTATCAAAAGTTTGACGATCTTCTTTTCCATGCAATATGTTCGACAAGACATGGCAGGCGAGGAGGTTAAAGCGCACTAATCGCACTTGTGGTGGTCGTACCTTGATGAGAAGCGGTATAATTCAGTCGCATAGCCGAAGATGAAGTTGTGGAAGCGCTTGAGAAGCAATTTGGCCAAAAGGTTCAGCAATCGGCTGTGGGATGTAAGAAGTAAGTAACGAGATCTAGGTTCTGCAAGGACAAGAATCCCGATTCATAACCGGCAAAACTCCCTGGAGAGGATAATGGGGAAGGAGATACAGCCTTTGTTGAAGGTAATGAAACAAAATCAGCCGTATCAGAGAAATGCTTGGGGCTAGAGACATCGCAGCATACCGAAGAACCCGAGCAAGACACAGAAGAAGATGCAGCCGAGAAAGTACGCAAAAGTGGCCTGTCAATCAAGTCGATCTTCCGACAAGCACTCAACTGTCACTCCTTCCAATTTCTTTGCTGGCTCCCGGAAGCTCTCAAGGATTTAGACAAGAAAGACCCCGATGGCGGACGCACGATGAACACCAACAAGAAGGACGGGGAACAGATCAATGGTAATGGAGATGAGAAGGGAGGTGAAGAACAAGCCGAGAACGAATTCTGGGACGAAGGAGTTTGCATTATGAAAGTCGTCAGGAGAAAGCCCAATCCGGACAAAGACAATTCAACGAGTAAAGACGAAGACCGGCAGCTGTACGAATTGACTCTTTCAGAATGGAAGGTATTCCAGGATTTAAGACAGGCTGTCGAAATAGAAGACGAACAACATGCAAAAGAGATCAACCACTCAGAATACCGAGTGGTGTAGAGGACCTTAACAAAACAATGAATAATAGAAATGTAAAAGACAACACAGTAACAATTCTCTTGTTGGGAGATACTGATGAAGAGAGCATTCTTCAAAGTCGCTAGTGAAAGTTATTGATCGACCCTAGGATGAATTCTCCATAGAAGATAAACCGAGAACTATCACCAATGCAGCGATGACTTGACTGAGGAGCAGTATGAAGGAAGTATTTCATTCTTGATGATCACTTTTCCCTATGGCCAGGGCTGTATTTCCGAGTAAGCAAGTCATATGTATCAGGCACTTACAATCAACAGATACTCTACATACATACAGTGTACTTAGCGTCCAACGGCTGCTCATATGCAAGACCAAACACGTTGCAGAATAAGATGGACAGCCAGGCAATATTGCGAGACCTCCAATCAAGAAATCCATACACGTGACGACGAGATTTGACGCGAAATCCCGACGCGTCCATTGTTGTTTTGCATCGCATCCAGCAGCATCGAAGCCACGCCCCAGAGCAGCGTCAATAGCTGGCAGGAACTCAATGGCTACGGAACCCATTCTGATACCGGCTCCGAAGTTGCGCATTCTACGAATTTGTCAAGTGTCCTCTCAACAGGCCAAAGACAATGAATCCAGACGGTCTTCTCACCAACCTTAATCAGTCTCAACAGGCGGCCGTATCCTCCTTCGCAGACACATTGGCTATTCTTGCTGGCCCTGGAAGCGGGAAAACACATACTCTTACCTCTCGAACGGCATGGCTACTTGCGCAAGGTCTGCAGCCATGGAATGTCATTGTTGCGACCTTCACGGTGAAGGCGGCGCGTGAAATGAAGGAGAGGATAGGGAAGCTGATTGGGAATGGAACGGAGTCGAAACTTATACTTGGAACCTTCCACAGCATCGCGCGGCGGTATCTGGCGCGATACGGACATCTGATAGACATCAAGAAGGACTTTGGGATTGCGGACAGTGCGGATTCTCTGGCAATCATCAAGCGCATCGTCAAGAGGCACGATTTCATGATAGACGCAAAGGTCGCTCGATCGCGGATCAGCGGGTTGAAAGCTCGAACGTCTGCGGATCATCCAAAGTCGAGAAGCAAATCTGGTGCAAAGCAGGTGGAGGAGCAGGAGTTCGAAAAGTGCTACGCCGAATATGAAGAAGCTCTCCGAAGATCAAATCTCCTCGACTACGACGATCTGCTCCTTCGATGCGTCGACCTCCTTCGAAAGCACCCTTCTTGTGTGTCCAATGTCGAGGCCGTTTTGATTGACGAGTTTCAAGACACGAATTTGGTACAGTTCGACTTGATGCGACTTTTCGCTGCACAGCGGAAGCGTATCACAATTGTTGGAGATCCAGATCAGAGTATCTATGGCTTCCGAGCAGCAGAAGTTAAGAACTACAAGCGGATGCTTCGCCAGTACCCGGATACGGTTACGATTGCTTTAGAGGAAAATTACCGGTCTTCAGGAGCTATTCTGTTGACATCGTTAAACGTGATCGAACAAGATAGCTCGCGAGTTGCAAAATCTCTTCTGGCAACCCATACTGTTGGAACGAGGCCAGTGCTCCGCAGATTGGCTGGAGCACATAAGGAAGCGCAATGGATTGTGACAGAGATACAGAGGGTAAAGGGCATGACTGGAGAGCTATTGGACCTAAATGACTTTGCTATTTTGCTTCGATCTTCTGCATTGTCTCGTCTCATTGAAAGTGCACTAGGAAAGGCTGGTATTGCATATAAAATGGTTGGTGAGTTGACAAATACCCACTGCTCGAGGATTATACATATCTAATGACTGCTAGGTGGTGTACGGTTCTATGACCGAGTTGAGATCAAAACTGTATTAGACTATCTGAGGGTCATTAACCAGCCAGACAATAATGACGCGCTGGCCCGAATCATAAATACTCCCTCCAGAAGGATTGGAGAAGCAACCATCAAGGAATTGTTAGAAGAGGCGGATCAGTCAAAGATAACACTATGGACCTTGGTCTTGGGAATCGTGCAAGGCAAACGAACAGCAAAGACGAAGCTAAAGAACAAGGTGGAGCAGAATCTCACAGGTTTCGTAAACATCATCCTGACTGGAAGGAGTAAGATGGCTACGTCAGGGGACGAGCGACTGTCGATATCCGGTTTGATCAATTTTGTACTCACCAAAACGAGTTACGAGAGGTGGCTCGAGGAACATCAGGGTGATGTCCACAAGGCGAGATGGGACAACGTGCAAGAACTTATCACACAAGCCACTGACTTCGAAGACCTCATCTCATATGGCTACGAAGACGAAGCACTTCCAGAAGTTGATGGGCTAGAGCAGAATGAGGATGCGGGAACATTGTCTAGATTTCTTGCGAACGTAGCACTTGCGTCGGAAGTCAAGACGGATGATACGGAAGGCGCTCCAACAGCACAGGTTACCATCTCGACGATACATGCTGCCAAAGGCCTCGAATGGCCTGTTGTTTTTATTCCTGCTACCTATCAAGGTTCGATACCACATTCTCGTGCCGAAGATACGAATGAAGAGCGGAGACTGCTGTACGTGGCCATGACAAGAGCCAAAGCTCTCTTATACATGAGCTGTCCATTGAAGAATTCTCAAGGCGAAGATACAGTTCTGTCGCCATTCTTGACGCCACCAGGGCTTGCTCCACTGCTTGATGCAAAAGGTCCGTCACTCTGGTCCTCGACAGTCCAGTCCATGGCTCAAATATTGCGGCGGAATCTACCGTCATCGGCTTCGATCCAGCTTTCTTCGGTGTCACTGACCAGCACGGAGGATGATATATTTCCTGAAGGCGGCGAAGAAGACAAACAGGAGAAAGAAACCAGGTGGAATTCTATGAGCGGAGGCGATCCATCTTTCAACATGGGACAACAAGCTCCCAAACGTCGTCGCATAGAGCTTGGTAGGAGTGTCAGCAATTTGGAAGAAGGTGCCGAGCGAAATTGGAAACCAGCCTATGCAACTACGATGGACCGAGCATCTGGCTTCACAACCGCTAGTCTTACCACGCAAAGTGGATTTGTGAGCGCAGGCTCACATATGCAGGTATTGAAGGAGCAGTCTGTGAATTGTGCTGCGGGCGATCTGCAAGATGTCGAGGACTTCTATGGAAATAAGAAGCAAGGAAAACAGAAGAGTAAGTTCCCTGAGGGACAGGGAACTCTATTTGGATTTCTGGGCAAACCTGAGCCTCAACTCCCGCAAAAGAACCCTGCCATCGTCAAAGCCGTGGATCTGCCGAGATCTGTTCTTCCGATGGTCCCGAATAATTTCAATCTACCCAGGGCAGTATCGACCTATGTAGAGCCGATGGGCATCGAGCCCGCGCTTGCAACACATCGTCTCGGAGCTGGCAATTCTGGAACTCGGCCACGTCAGACTAGCCATCTCGATGTAGAAGTCCCGAGGAACGACTATGTCTTCCTTTCTTCGTCGCCGCCCAGGGCAAAAGCCCCTCCAGTCTCACTAAAAGAACCGCCACCAAAGCCTGTCGGTCTAACAGCGAAACCTGCCATGTTATCACTGATCCGCCCTCCCACTTCGAAACACGAGACCACGGTCAACATGCTTCAGAATGGTGGTCAGCCGAGAAAGACGTTGGGGCTGAAGAGGAGTATGGATGGCTGGGCGAGTAGGAAGGGACAGGGCTTCAAGCCTCCAACTATGAAATGAGGACCTTGATTATTTTTCATGGGCTGGAGAGAGCAGGAAGGGCGGAGAGAGATGGGACGGGACGGGATGAGATGGCGTTCTTGGATAAAGGCTAATGAAATAATGACCTCTGGCTATTGTAAAGAAAGATAGCTTGCTGCATATTATAATGGCTACTGATCGGCATTGTTGCGTTGCGGACGTATTTCTACACCGAGACTGAAGTGTCTTTCGGCAGTGGAAGAGAACATAATGATCGAATCGAAAAGGCTTCCTAAAGTTCACTCGCTGGCTTTGCAACCTTTCAGAAGTGAGCATTCTCTATTTTATTTGGAAACTAGATCGAGGACCTTGCGTAACTCTTTTACTATACTTCGCTACCAGGTCCCTTAATGATCTCAAAGTCTTGGAGGTCCTTATTTGGACTCGTTGTGAAGTCAGCATGAAGACTGTACGCAGAGCAACTTCTAGTCCTGTCGTTATTGACCTCCGCAATATTGACTTTATTTCAAGATTTCAACAGCCAATAAGTAATAACACTCGACAGTAAATGTCAGCTTCGCCCCGAAGGAGAGTTACCAGCAGGAGAATCCTGAACGAGAGGGTTCTACTACTCCAACATGGTTTTCGCGGCAATAAGGCGACATGCCTACCTGTGTCCGTCGGCGAAGAAGATATCGGGGCTGCGAACACTTGGTGCACTATTCCGATTCGAGTCACTTTAGCGAAAGCTTTTTCCGGCATCAACAAACAAATAATGGAAATATTCGCGTCATCTCTCGCGGGCTATCTTCTCGGATTAAAATCATCAACACTGTCTCCCTTCGATCGCAATGTCGAGGGAGCACCCAGAGCCATCTTCACCATCAGCCACCATGGCAACACCCTGTCCGTCAATACCGACCACAGCTACCCTCCCAGAAACCTCGACCCTCGATCCCAATCTGACCTCAACATCAGCCTCCCTTATCCCTCATGAAAGCAATTCCACAGTCGCACCTGACATCGCGCCCGAGAAGATCGACTCCCGAACGCGCACCCCTTCCGCGCTCAACGCCACCTCAAACTGCCTCTCCGATCTGTACCTCACCCTCAACCTCGCCACCAAGATAACAATCTACATCACACACCGAACGCCCTTCTTTTCAAATATCTTCAACCTCCACAAGGCTAGGGATGATACCGCTCTCAAACGGCATTTCCTGAACGAGATAAAGATGCTTGTGGAGGATGGCGCGTTGGATGTGAAGGAGTTCGGCATGATGTTTAGCTGTTTCGCGACGAAGAATAAGAACAGGTCAAAGGCTTTCATGTTGGAGGTTGCCAGGTGTGAGGGTGTTAAAGAGTGTGTTGAGTGTAAGTTCGTTCCAAGTTTTGGCGGGTCCTTCGTGGTCGATCCATACGGTCAAATGAGCTGACTGAGAAATCTCGATAGATGCATGTTGCCAGGACATCATAGACAGCGAGAAGCTCCTCAGAGACAACATCATCGAGCCTCTCACCCACGCTCTCGCACACAGGAAGGTACCACAGTACATTCAACTCATCTACGAGACGCATGAGATTCACAAGAAGATTGCTGGTGCCATCAAGGGGTCAATGATGCGCTTGAAGGAACTGGTCGAGCTGGCAAACAAGCGTCTTGCTGCTTTGCCGGAAGGAGGAGAGGAGTGGGATGATGACTACCAGGCTTTTGCTCTCACTAAGAAGGCAGCGCGTGAGGAGTTTGCTAAGAGTCTGGGTATGTGAACGAAATAGAGTATGTGAATGTAGGATAGAAGTGGGCAGAGAGTGGAAGGTGTCATTCATTGACTAGCCATTCAGGCAAAGTTACGATCTTGGTGGTATATCCTCCGTACCATGACGCCCAGAAATGCAGCAAATACGCCTTTCTCTTTGAAGACCCCATTCCCATCGGCCGTTCCACATAATTTGAGAAGTCTCCTTAGCATCTCTGTGCAAAGCCTTGTCCCAAAGACACAATCAAGCTCAAGATCTACCAATATAGTCTCTGGCAAGTTTGCCAAGTCGGTATTATTTTAGTAACTCAGTAATCTCTTCAAGTGGCTACCCTTTTCGCAGTCGCTGGGTATAGGTGGAAATCGTCCTTCTCTCCTCTCAAAGACGATCAAGATCGACTTGACAGCATCGTAGTACGATTCTGCCGTTCTCTGAAATCCAAGCTTGTTCCATTCTTCCTCTCTTACACTGGCTTTGATCTCGTCCCAAAGGGCTCTCCAATTTCGCATAGCTAGATGAAATGGCGCAGTTAGGATTTGTATGTTGGTGCCGGGTAGCGAAGCCATGGGATTCGAGAATGTGGAAGCCCACACGTGAGTGTAGAGGAAGTGAACGAGCATTTGCATGTCAAGAGCAGTCACTTTGCCTCGTCTCAATACATCGAGCTCATCTTCTGCACCTTCTACGGAGAAGAGGATGAGAAATGCTTCTTTGATCTTCATTCCAAGTCTCGGGATGGCCGATTTCGCAACCATCTCGTCGAAGTTGGAGATTTGGAAAAATGCGTCGTCGCTTGGGAACGGGAGGTCGATTTCTGCCCATTGAAAATGAGGAGACACGTTGTTGAAGATTCCGAAGGCGTGGTCGAGCATTACTGCCATCGTGGCGGTTCTGTCACATTGTTAGCAAGTTCACAAGGTACATAAATCCGCATAATATACCTGATGAATGATTCTTTCCGTATCCACGTTCGAAAAGAAGTCTGATCGTTTATCAGAAGGGCCGGAGAGTGTTGCATTGTGAGTACATCCAGAAGATGGAAAATCTGCAATTGTCAGTCCTGTTATGTTCTGATCAGGGTTAAGACATACGTGTACGACTTTTGGAAATCGCTGTTGACGGACTCTGGTCCTAGCTGTGGGATTCCCAGTCCAGTATTGTAAGACAATCATGAGGTACGCTCCTTGCAGCTCTTCCAGTTGGTACTGCTGCCATTCTGCTGATGCGGCCTCTCCATGCTTGGCGTAAAGCCGGCCTGGCATTTCATACTCATCGCTGAGGCCAGGGATGGAGAAGATGTAGCCTTCTATGGTATCTAGGAGACCCTTTAGCTTTGCAACATCTTCCGACTCTTTCGAATACTGGTAAATAGATTAGCATGTAGACTCTAGTGGATCATCTTGGCTACTTACCATTCCACCCAGACTCATCAATGACAAGACAAGAGGCAGCGCAGCAGTACATGGGTTGAAAGTGGCTTCATGAACCATGGGAGCATGTTTATGCCAATGCCTGAAGTAGAGCTTGATATAAGCCGCGAGTTTATCGGCACTAATCAGCTCGATAGCGTCTATCAATTCCTTGGGAGGCAGATGTGGCGGATTTTGTACGGCTGCTGTATACCGTAACTTCTCTCTTATGTCGAAAGCTCTCTGTTCCAAGACCCTTCGATCCAGAAAGAGCGAATCAGGCCCAGACCACAAGATCATGTTCTCGTTTGGCATCTGCCAATTATTTGTCTGTTGCTCGAAATTCTGAAAGTCCAACCGATTGAGAAAGACATCGATATTTTTCTCCTGTATCATGTGCCCGTACTGTTGAAAGACCGATGTTGCGCTCGAGGCAGAACTTGGCGCGCCGTACTCTTTTGCAGATGACGGTGCGGACAATATCTCTGGCTTACTGCTTGGGCTTCTTGTGGAAGACTGGGGGAATTCCCTGATGAAATCATTCTCACTCGGACAATTGAGAAGAAATCCGATCGAATTGCGATCATTGGTCGTTTCGGGAGTCGCGCGAGGAGGAGGCGTTTGCGAATGTTGTTCTTCAGGGCTCGAAGTTGTCGAGGCATTTGCTAGAAGGGCCAACGTCAGCACTGTCGCACACAGGCGAATACAGAAAACAAACTTGAAGACCGAGTCTTTACACATTTCCTCCCAAACTCTGTACATTTTCGGCATGGAACGTTATTGTCGCATTTGACCTTCAGCCGGGAGCATTCGTCACATGCATGTCGCTTTCTGCCCCTCTCAAGCGAACTTGGGATGGCAGACGTCCCCCGCCGTTCGCATCTACTGAAATGGTCTCGCAGAACATCACTACACACACCATCAGTTCATGGAAAGTACCGGTAGTCTTCTCGAGGTACGTACCTGCGCTTGAATGTCTTTGCGCAAAATTTACAGCTGTACGGCCTATCTCCGGAATCTGTTCATCCCACTTCGTCAACTTATATCCGCCAAAACTCCGAAAGGTGATTTCAACTTACGTTGCTGCTGGTGCCGAAGGAGATGGGCCTTCCTCTGGAACTTCTTTCCACATTGATTGCAGGTCGACAGGCTCTGAGCCTCCATCTCTACATGCCATCTCGAAAGAATGGGAAAGGGCCGTTGCGGGAGTGACGGTTATTTGGGGACCTTGCATCGGTCCCGATTTTTTGCTTGTGGGGATATCGCGGTGCCTTTGCGGGGGGTATGATGCTGGCTCATGCTGGCATTACTGGGCCGTCCAGCCACAGGATAGTGAAACTAGGAATCCCAGTTATCTTTGTGGCGCCCCTATGGATTGAAAGCTCGCTGCCAAGCACTTTTCAGACGGATCCATGCTTCCAGGAGGCAGCCAACACGGAAAACGGCTATCACGGCGCACTCGGGTCTTCAAAAGGGTGCAAACTGCTTGGGCTTTAGCCACAATTGGTGATGCAAGGACAACGAGTGGAATGCCTAGTCTTGGATATGGAGTTTATAGTGGACGTGAACATCCAATGTTGCATTTGGAAACAGACGATCTGGGGCTACAGGCGACTTTCCAACAATGCTTGCGAGCGCCGAGCAAGTTCACAAGGCTGATATGTAACTTCCAGCTGGACAGGGTACACAATGTCGTGCGCTTTCTGGGCAATTCGCGGTCGGCTATCCACCATTCATTCTCGGGGCAAGTGATGTTTTGAAATTGGATGCGTGCTTGTCTGTTGCTTCTACATTCTTCAATCCCAGTTCCAATCCCAAAAGGGGTCATTTCGTCCGCCTTCCGGACTACTTGCAACTCAAAATTCTGAAAGGAAGATTCCTGTCGAACGAACAATTACGTACACCAACTAACAGAAGAAGTATGCACCTCGTCACTCCCAGACGGTGGACCCCTACGCTTTCAGCCTTTTGAGCCCCAAGACGTGATGCCAAGAGACTGGACGGATAGAATGTCCGAGTCAACGAATTGCATGTCTTCATTTTGCGAGCCTCCCTGTCTTCTCCACTAAAATAGTGTGGCACCACGGGAATTGTCCACCTTGGGGGTGCTCCCCCTCATGACATCGCACTGTTTTGAGCAGAAAAAATGCGTACGGATCATCGGAATTGTCCCACAGCAAACGGATAATCGGACTGGTAAAGTACATTTCATATGCCTGACCCCAGTTTATATGAACACTTTTCATAGGACAAAGAGCAATTTGAATCATGGTTGAGACAAGCAATCGAAGTGCTCATTGCTGTGGATTCATCAATTGCCGGACACGACGATACCTCCACCTAAGAGGGCGGAGACATCTCGGATATAAAGGCAAGAGCAATCGATATTCAGCGGATCATACAACTCCAGACCTGCCTATTCCGTCGGTTTGATTTGTCCGTTAACCTTGCATGAGTCTACTTTTCTTCTGTTTTCAATTCCAGTTGACACAACTATCAGAGTCCATGCGTCCAAAGTTGCCGTTATCCGGAAGTCTTGCGGCACACTTCTTGGCGCTGCCAATAGATGATGGGGTTTTCCAGAAATCTTCCAAAAATCAAGGACAACATGTCAAAATCGGATTCGGATCTTAAAGATCTAAGGTGTGCTTGGCATTCTTATCACACCGCTGGCGGCAAGTCTATTGCATCTTACATGGATACCGGTTGTCACCTGCCGTCCAAGAGTTTTGGCGACGTAAAAGGTCTTGGCATGTTGGCTCGCAATGCAGGCTGCAGAGTACTCGTCACAATCGCATGACGGAGAATGCATGCTGACCTTTGCTGCACTTTGAGTTTCATATGGAAGTCACGGCAAAGATATGGATATGTCGAATCAGCCAAGACTTCTGGGGCGCTTCCGAGTTGGAAAGAATTACGAGTTGTTTGTTGGCGTATTTACTTTCTTAAACAGCCGAATCTTGGACTTCTGACTGGCAGAAATTGGAAGCCAAAGAGACGAAATTGCTCTTGGAACATTGGAAGTATATCTGGAATATGCGAATCTTCCTGCCATCTGGCATTGCATATACAAAATGAAATCGTGAAGTATAGCAGCGCGTGAGAACGGAGATGACCCAGAGGTTGCGATCGAGTGGTCGATCCACCCCAAGGTCACGGACTCGCAGCTTGAATGGGGTAAAGGGAGCAATAACAAGATCTGTTACGTCCATTCTCTGGATCCTGCTCTGACGGCAGATAGATAATCAGGGAATGCACTGCGTCATGATCATAACTATCAGCTACCGAGTCGACTCATCCACGCACGAGCCTGACTGCATCTTGTGTGTTCAGCTGGATGCCACGATTCCCGGCCAAGCAAATTGCCTTGCAACTTTGGCGCCAGCATTAGCTCTCTGCCTTCGCAACTCCAAGTAAACAATCTGTAGCCTAGGATCCGGCCAACCTTGAAAGATTCCCAGGCTTGACGGCATCGAATACGCCACGTATGCTCCCGCTTCCTACCAAATTCATATCCCTTCAGGATAGACTCGGACACCGCTGGGAGTTGCTGTGATTTATAGATCAGCAAAGAACTCCAATTTGAACAACTATCACACAAGGAGCCTTAAAGAGCTCCCGATAGAAGCCAGGGTCACTTCGTTTCTGTGCGCTGGGTGATCGTTTCCCTCCAGGCCGTGCCACCTTCACAGTGCATTCTCATGGTTCATTTCAACATGACGAATTCTTCCTTGAAGAGATTCTAAGAGGGAATTGATCTCTTTAATTTCATAAGAAGACAATTGAGTAAGTCGAAAGAAGATATTGACTTGATTAAGATAATAATGTAGACAATGATGCGATGATTGACGTTTTCAAAAACCCTGACCTAAAATAAAACACAAAACGGGATCTGAAGCCCTAAACCACAGTTTGAATGGCGATTTTAAGCCTGAAATCAGAACAGCTGGAGCACTGAGACTGCAGATAATCAAGTACCGAAGTCCTCGAATCAGCGAAAGCTAGACCCAGTTGGCTGTAAACATCTTTCACTGACATAGGTCTATTTTCAAGTGAGGTTGAGCCTCGCAGATCTCACCGTTCATCAGCAATTGCAGCGTATTACCGGCGTAGTCAGAAAGGAAAACTCACATGTGTCTTTTGCCAGAATCGATAACCATCTGTACACTGATGGGCATCCTTCGGACATGCAACTGTCTTGCAGTCACCTTGCCCTGCGTTTGATCCCGAAGGCGTAGCCTTGACATTTTCGTTCTTAAAGCTGCGCCAACAGAGTTGAACGCCCAGCGTAATCGCCCACTCTCGGAGAGCCCGCAGCTGAGCTCGAGGTGGGCAGTTGGGTCGGCCTTGTCTGTATCCCGGAATATTTTGATTGCACGGGGAGTATATTCCCAGCTTGCAGAGGCCATCAAGGGTTACGTCAAGGTTTGCAATGAAGTATCCTTGATTATATTTCCGCCTTGATTGACGGTCGCAACAGCGCCCACGGTAGCAAACAAAATTTGGATCAACAATTGGTGCGAGGCAAAACACTTACTTTTAACTCGTACAGACACTGACATCAACAGGCGTCCCTACGCAATCAGCATCTGGCAACAGGAATCTGGTCAATGCGACGTTGGAGTCAGCGGTACCTGCTCCGATGTTCCCAGTTCGAAGGCATGGGAGGTTCAGACCGGTTCCGCCACAAGACGCGGCATGCCCATCGCCATAGACTGGATTCCTTCAGATATCTGGGATAGGTTTGCTCATTTCATTAAGATATTCAGAGAAGCGGATCGAGCGGCGAATGAGAATACTAAGGCTACTCCGAATGGGCCAGGTTCTGGGAAGGGAGACTGCAGAAGTGTGACGTGCGAGAAGAATCAGCTCAAGTGCTCTGATGGTGACAGGTACTGGGAGAAACCACACGTCAGTGACGAGATTGCAGTCATGTAATTGCTCGAAATCTAATCATAATTTACAGTTTTGCGAGTCTCAACCCCAGCCGTTATGGATTGACTTGTGCTCTCCTGATAAACGATTCAAGAATGACTTGACTAGACGCGAGATGGGACTTGATCCATGATAGCATTGGGCTGCACCCATGAATGGCAATGTTTTTCTGTGAAGCAGAACTTGCGCACAGAATTAAAAGCGTTGAGTTTTATTTTTGTTTTATACCTGCCCTGCTGTCCCATGTTCCGTTCTTCTGCTGAACGGTCTGCTACTTACATAGCAATGTTGACATCTCGCTTAAGCCCGCCAAGACACACACTGGTAGCCGTGCCTGTGGGATAGGATGCTTATTTGGGCATCCTACGCTTCTAACAAAGCTCTATCCGAGCTTTGTAGTTTTTTCGTTGACATTGGTCACAGATTTAACATACTATGAGCTTTGTGTAATGTGTGCTGGCTTCTTTGTACCTATTCGGAGCCACACTTCAACCAAAAATAATGCTTGGGCTCTGATTCCGAGTCCCATGTGCAGCCTTTGCAAAAATAAATCGGCCCTCCAGCGAGAAAGTATAAATGCTTCACTTCCTCTCCTTGATCCTCCGAAGATCTCCTTTCTACACAGCAAAAAGCTTCAACTGCAAGTTCAAGTAGACTACAAAGCTCAACATACCTAGCCCTCGATTCTGATCCGTCATCATGTTATTCCACGTGTCGCCGGAGCTTTCCATCTTGACCATAATTACGATACTTGCTCATACTGTCTTTGCCATTTCAATCGGTAACGATTCTGCTGTGCTGAAGGCACGAGATGAAAATTATTATCTCTTCGTAAATAATTGGTACGCAAGATTCTACTCACATTCCACCATTTTGGAAAAATAACATCGCTGACTGTTGTGTCATTAGGTGCTCAGATATTGTATACATTTGGGAGCATTAAGACAATGGGTGTGACTACCGTGGAGAAAACAGAATATGCCGTACCAACGGCGGCAACCCAATCGAGATCCCAGCGGGGTCCACGTCCGACCAAGGCCAAATCAGGGCCTTCAGCTGGGAAACCGACATCGCTTGGCAGGACAGTCCACGCGCATTGAGAATATTTAGAACGAAAGAACAAGGTGCACTGATCAATTTCAAGTACGGCCTCTCTTATTTTGGGGGACCTCTCCGCTGGTCGATCACGATGGGATCTGCTTTTGCGAATTAAAATGTCAGAGTTATACCTTCTGGAGAAGGCTGCAACGCTGGAGATTGCACGATTGTCAGATGCTACAAGGATAATAGTGAATTTTGTACGGATGGACCAAAACATGGCGATCCGAAGCCTCACGTAAATTCTGAAAAGGAAAGATTCGTGAAGTAAGATTTCACTGACAAGTTCGCACATGTGCGAGAAATATTGGTGGCACATGTGGATCGAGTTGTGTATGCCAGACGGAAATTTCAGGAGTGACCCAGTACTTGAGACCGAGTAGAAACCTATTGGGTAGATGATATGGCCAAGTGGACCTGATTCGAAGGTGCGGGCTTGTTGGTCTTGTTATCAATTTTGGATTTTGGATTTTGAGGAATGGATGTTGAGTCAACGCGTTGTATCCATGGCGTCAGAAATCGTGTTTGTTACCATTGATCACTTTCCTAATCTTGCCTTCTTTTCGCCCAGAAGTTGATGAGCGTGTTGACCCGAAGAGCCCAATATTATCCTCGAAGTATTGTCAATGTCGGAAGTGCAGGCAGAGACATGTGGATGCCAAAAGCAGCTCTTGACCTCATCCGGAGTAAAGGGCATGTGGAAAAAATTTGGAGATTGGCATACGCCGTCCAATCTTTCGTCTCGTTGAAGACACTGATAAACTCGCGAAGAGAATGAAGTCATGCAGAAATTGCTTGAATTGAGTATGAATTATGGAATGAATATCTCCTCTTCATAATCACTCGTAGATGTCCCCGCTCCTCCCTCATACATTCCCACAAAAGCCTCTTACCACTCACTGATAGCTCGCCTGCAGCGTACTCAACTTCCTCTCCTTCAGATCCAGCAAACACTGTCCAAATAAGCCATTCGCCCACGAAAACCACTGCCTCGTCCAATCGCTTTGATTAAATGTATTGATCGACTCATGGATGAGCCCCAATCCATCCGTGCTACTAACAATCTCCTTCAATGTCGTCTCGATCTCGTGCGAATCGTCGGTCGTGAAGATCCGAATTATGCTTGCCATGGGCCAGGCTTGGCCGAATCCTGCGTGGGGACCGCCGATCCTAGGAGGAAGAATTAGATAAGATTTACATACGGATGGGGAAAGGAAAGTGAAGGAGGACTTACGCGTTGATGACGGGTCCGCGCATGAAATAGGGGTTGTCTTTGCTGAGGACGTATTTCCTTGTGTTTTGGTAGACAGGGTCGCTGACGTTGAGGTAGCCGATGAAAGGTGCGCTCAGGAGACTGGGGATATTGGCGTCGTCCATGCGATTTGCTACGACAGTCAGATTCACATACCAACATTTACCGATGAGAAGCGACGTACCGGAGCCATACCCATCAACTTCAAAGGCATATACCTGTCCATACTTCGGGTCATTGACGATACCGTATTGTGTAACCGCATCTCTGATCCTCCCGGCAAAATTGTGCATGTGGTTTGCGAGGTTTCTTTGATTCCCGATGTTCGCCATGATCTTGGAAGCGGAGTCCAGGTAGCGGGAGAACATCATGTTGGCCGGGATGAAGAGTTGATAGATCGTGCTATTCAACATTAAGTCCATGTTTCGAGATAGTGAAAAAAAGACTCACGAGTCATCACTTGGACGGAACGCTGATCGAACCAAGCCAGTTCCATCCTGCGCTGGATTTCCTCGTCCAGAATTGTCAAGTGTTTCCGTTGCGCTTGTCGTCTCTCGCATCCACGTATACGGAATTTCATTGACAGAGCCATTGGAGGCATACGTCCCGATGAGCAGAGCTTCCGTGGTAGCGATGACTGTGTTGATTGCAGAAACCCATTGGAAGTTCTTGAAGAATTCAATGTCGTTCGTAGCTTCATAGTAGTTGGTTGATATCTCTAAGAACGCAGCTAGAGAGTCCAATTCGTATTTGCACTCAAAGACTGTTTGGTTCGAGGCATCAGGTGTGAAGACATCTGGTTTCTGCTGGTTCTGCGTAGGTGCGAGGCCTGACTCGACTGGAGGCTGGAACGAGTTGCAGTGTGGTGCTTCGTTGATATATCGAGCTTGCAGGTTAATGACTCCCCTGTATAGACTGGCGATAGAGTCGTAACTCGAGTCTGCTTTGAGCAGCGTCAAGTAACTCTGCATCTGGTTTGCCGAATCTCTCAACCACATCGCCTGTCCCGGTACGTCAGCCAGTCAACCATTCATCTCAACCCGAATCCCCCTAGAGTCTCCCAAGAATTACCGGATTTGACTCACATTAATATCCCCCGTAATCAAAAACGTCAACTCCTCCATCGGATTATTCGCCGCAAACCCCTTCCACCTAACAGCCGTATCCAACGAATTCGGGAACGAATTCTCAAAAAGCCGATACAAATCCGGATCCTTGATCACAGACTTCATGTCCGTAATCGTATCCTCCACAATTGACGAGTTGAAAGTCCGACATGCTGGCTCAGGTCGCATGTACGAAAGCTGGTATTTGCCCGTACTGAACGGCTCATGACGCTGCTGTGAGAAAGTCGAGTAGTCTGGACATTGTGCTTGTACGACCGCCACTGCTGCAGCCGAAGCTAGAATCCCAGAGGAGAAAGTACGTCCTCTCATTGTCGTTTGCTCTGCAGACTCAAGCTTTGCCTTCCTCCAAGACAATATCGAATTGCGACCAGACTCTCGTCGTCAAATAAAGGAGCTTCAAGTCAGCCATTTCGCTCGCAGGGCTCGGCGTCATATATTTATGAGATGAGAGGTGATCGTCGCTCAGTCAGGTACCAGCTTCTAGGCCAACTTTTCCCCGCTACCCCGCGCTGATCAGTCGTCGATTTTGTCAAACACCCCGCTATTTGTGCTCCTCGTGGTCAAGCTTGCTGTGAGATCATAAGCGGACTAAGAGTGAAAAGCTTGCTAGATGAATTGCGACGCGGCGAAGCGGTACAACGTTACAGTACGATTTGCCAGCACTTCGAGTCTGTGATGTGCTTGGTTGGGATTGGGGTTGGGGTTGGGATTTGAGAGCGGGCGAGTCGGCCCTTCCGGATAGTGGGTATGCTTTCTTGAATTGTCGTGAGATCTGAAGAGGGGAAAATGTTGCCAGCCAGGGCCGCGGGTATGTCACTTAAAATACTCAAGACTCGTCGATCTCCCCGAAATGGTTCGGATAATGTACTGTTTCGCTTGAATTGTTTCCGACAGTAGGTAAGAGGGCACGTAGCTCATCCAACACTCATGAGTGAAGCGAAGGTTCGTCAGGACCAAAGCCTAGATTTGCTGTACAGTCAAGCTGCAGGTGTGTATAATTGAAAAGTGGTATATAGCGTATCTCGTTCCGTTCCCTCGTAAGATCTTACCTTCCTCGCTCATTAATCGTCGAGAGCACAGATGCCCCTACTTACACTCTCCTCTCATTTCCATGACCACATCAGTGTCCTGATCTGCTTCATATCCAAGAGATAATCAAGATACGAACCATCCTCCACCTTCCCAATTGCCAGGCGCGTATAGAGCCTCTCTCTTCAACCCAGAATATTTGATCCCTTTCAATATGAAATCAAGTCTGCCGAAATCAATCGGCTTCAGGATCCATGCGTCGAATCTAGAAAATAGCATTAGCATTCTGACATTCGACGACGAGTGATAGGATGACAGAACATACCCCGTTTGGATGTAGTCGAATCTCTTACTCTCCGAAAGCGAGGCCGACACCGCAATAATTGGAACTCTCGGACGGATCTTTCTGAGCTCTTCGAGTTCTCGCTCAAATCTGCGAATCATTTTTGTGGACATCATTCCATCGACCAGCGGCATCTGTAGATCATCAGTACTTGTCTCCAATAAAAACAAGAAGAAAGTTCGCTCACCTGAATATCCATTAAAATAACATCCACGGAGTGAGGACTCAGCGCGAATTGATCATGGCATTCCTGGCCATCATTCACATGTTCCACCGTATGTCCCAGCTTCGTGAGCCTCCGTATCAAAAGCCTCGCATTGATCGGATTGTCTTCTGCAATCAGCACAGAAAGAGGTTCTCTCGTATATTCAGCTCTGTCGCCGCCCATATTTGGGAAAGGATATGTTGACCGTGATGAAGTGTCTTGACTGGACATGCCTCCGCTCTGACTGTCCGGCGAAGCTGGAAATACTGGCTGATCTCCTGGGGATGGCAAGACCGTCTCTTCCGTTAGGAATGTTGGCGTGCCTTCGGCTATATTCTCCATTTCGTGGCGCGGAGATGGCACGAGTGGTGTGCTGCCTGTATCTGACAAGGCCCTGAGCATGGTTGGCTCTTTGGCCTCAAAAAGAGGTCCCATTGGGACTGATAGGCTAGGTTCTTCGATGGCGTGCTGAAATGGCAGTTCAATGCCGAAGATAGTTCCCTTTCCAAGCTCGCTCTGAACTCTGATTTGTCCCTTCATGTTCTTGACATATCGAGCTACGACAGCGAGACCAACTCCTAGAGGCTGATCGTCCGACATGGATGAAGTGGAAGTTTCCCCCGTGAGGTTATCTTCGTCAATAACTTGTTCGAAGTCCTGGAACAGTTCCTGGCAGTGAAGTGGTAAGTATAGAGTCTCTTGATAAGGAGTAGCCTCACTTACATCTAATTGACTCTCTGACATGCCAATGCCGGCATCTTGAACAGTGATACCAATCACAGAGCTAAGTTCCTGAGTCTTGATCGGCCGGATATCGACTTTGATACCACCCTCAATACAGTGCTGGAAGGCGTTGCTGACAACGTTCGATAGAACTTGACGAAGACGAGAAGCATCTCCCTTAACCATCTCAGGTATGCCCTGATGCGTGGAAACAGTCAGATCCAAGCTCTTCCTCATTGCCTCTTTCCTAAATTGTGTAATGACATCTGACACCGTAACACCGAGGTCAAAAGTCTCATCTGGAGAATTGATGGGACCCTCTTCGGCTTTTGTGAGGTTGAGAAGGTCGTCAATGACATATATGAGGGACCTGGAGGCTTTGTGGGCTTTGCCCAAAATGTCTCTTGTTGTGTCATCAATGGGATTTTCAAGCGCCATCTCGAGATAATTGACGATAGCGTTCAGCGGCGTTCGAACTTCATGTGAAGAGTTCCTGATCAGCAGTCTTGTCATTCGGTCGCTCTGGCCGGCGGCATCCTTTTGTCGCCAAATTTCGATGAATCTGCCATAAAGCAAACTCAGCACTGCAGCTGTCTCCAACTGATCTTCAGTCCAATCTTTGCTCAGTCCAGCCACTGTTTCGGTCCATCGTTTGAAGCTCATTCTCGGTTCCAGGTATTCTGTTCCGGCCCTCTTGATCTTCTCGTATGGGTTTCCGGCCCATCGAATCTCCCGAAGCTGTCCTTTTCGGAAGAATACCATGAAATCATTACCCCAGACATTCAGTGGAATGACCAAGCATCCAGATATCGAATTGATGCCAGGAGCGTATTTTATCTCCGGGAAATCCTTGTTGATGTTCTGTGATGCGAATACGGTCGTGAATCTGCGATGTTGCAGGTACGCAAGCATGGCGAGTGCTTCTCGATACGGTTCAAGCCTTCCAATAGCACGGGCCTCATCATGAATGCTGAGGAGCCCGAAATCTGCATCAAACACCCGTAGTAGATCTGCTGACGAGGCTGCGATAAATCCTGCAGGGTTCTGAGTAGGAGGAGTCTTCTCAGGCGGTTTCCTTGCCTCGATTCGTTGCATCATGAGAAGTCGTTGGATGTTCGTCGCCGCGCATTCTCCGATATTTCGACAGAGTTCGCGTACAGGTAGGGGAATCTGGATACCTAGATCTCCATAGCCGTGACAGGCAACCAAACCCCATAGATCATCATCAATTACAATAGACACCGACATGGATGATCGAACGCCCATGTTACCTAGATACTTCAAATGGATGGGTGACATAGCTCGAAGATAAGAATGGCTGAGGTCCAGTGGTATTGCAAAAGCTTCTGCATCGCGACACACCTGAACAAATCAGCATTATGAGCAAAATATAAGCCAGCGAGATGAGGCTGAGAAAATCTTACCAAACGAGCTGTTTCGGCATCGCGGTCATATAGAATACGGATCCTGTTGATCTTGTAAAGCTCACGAGCCTGTTGAGGAATATCGGAGGCTAGTGTGAAGAGTTAGATCTGGGTTGCTCCTCAGAACGTCTGGGAGAGATAGACAGTACCTGGGAAATGAAGGCCTGCAGCTTCAATCAGCACATAGCACGTAAGTTGTGACCGACAATAGATGGACTGACCTCTGAACAGATCCAAGCTAGCCTTTGGATTAACAAGTTCCGCTTCCACACATCCGTTCTTATGACCATCGAAGCGGTAGAACATCACTCGATGAAAGCCTGTCAGTTCCGAGATAATGCCCACGACAAGGTCCAGAACCTGCTGTACAGATCTTGCTGCAGATAATTGTTGCTGTGCCTGGATCATGGCGTTAAAAAGATTCATGGAAGAGACACCGATCAATTTCTTATGCCGCGCAATCTGCAATACTCTGAGAGGAGCGCTTTCACTAGTGATGCTCTTGAGCCGTTCATCAGGGTGAACCTCAATGTCAATGGTCTGTATTGGCGTCTCAGGTAATGTCTTATCAGGTATGTCCGGATGGTAGAACACATCTGAGAAGTCCTCGAACTCTAGAATCACCAGATCTTTGGTCCCTTTCGAAATGTGGAGGGCACACCAGAGCCGCTTATTTGTTCCATTCGGCAAGATCAAGCCCACATCAAATATGTCGAGATGCGTGTCTTCGTTGGTCTCCTTGGGCGTTTCGTGGAGAGCGTGCTCAATCTGTGCGATTATATTCTCGCGCGACTCGGCATCCAGTATATCCAAGAAGGATCTGAGGCCAAAAAGCTCCTCCGGGCTGTACTCGAGTACCCAGAGAGAGTTCTCGCTCACGATCCGAACCTCGAGGTTGCCTTCCTTATCGTACCTCAAAGCCAGTAGCACCCCATATGATTGGACTGCCCCTGGGGTGTGAATCGGCTCATCTTCACAACGGTGGAATTTCTGTCGCGAAGGGTCCGATATGATGCCAGGGAAAACACCTGGCGGCCCGGTGGTAGCAGGAACTAATTGTGTTCTCTCGGTCCTCTTCCTCTGAAATCCCAAGCTCTCATTCGGCGTCGATAAATCGGCTTCGCCATGTTCGGAATGGAGCCTGCGAAGTGTATGGGACGGAGGTACTGGCGGGTATGGTGGGGGAAGATACGGCGATTCAGCGCCAGTATCCTTCGAGTTCTCAACATTGCTGTCTACCTCATCATATACTGCAGCAAGTTGTTCTGCTGTTCTGATGGGCAATTCTACCGAACCGATATCTGCCCCAGATTCTCGCGCATTGCCAGGCTTGGGGGTCGAGTCCGTGTCCCCGACAAGATTTCGGATGGGGAAAACACGCTCGACAGCAAAGTCTTCACTTGAAAGGAAGACGACAGGCTTTGAAATGCCCGGAATATTCGACATCCTCTAGCATATTTGACGGCGGAACTCTTCGCAGGGCTGAAACCCCTCGTCGATGTTCAGCCAAGTTGCGCAACGAGTCGAAAGAACGATCGCGAGCAATTTACTACGATACGAGGTCGAGCTTTCTGGAGGTGCGTGGTACAGCAGTGATGAAGGGTTCAGATTGCAGCTGTGGCTGAAAGAAGCTCGGGGGCCCAGCCTGCTCGTGTCTCGTGGAAAGTCAGGCCACTTTCGCTTGAATTGTGACATCTGCAAGGTCTCTTTGGATCGTGCGTGTAGCGATTCATGAACGCCATCGCTCGATCACCTCGATTGCGATTGCGCTTTGAACCCCCTGCATGTCAGGAAGACCCCTAGGACTTGAGGTTGGAATTGATTTGATTCGCTGCCGGCAACAACATCGGGGGATACCAGCTGAAAACCACTCTTATCTGATCGGAAGCTTGGAATCGAGGGCATCTTGAAGAAGTACTTGAGGATCGTGTATGGCTGGCAAATAATACCTCCATGCGCCGCGCCGATGGGCAGACATGCGCCGCGCCGATGGGCAGACTTGCGCCGATGGGGAGGATTCTGCCTCATTTCGATCAAGAGTAGCCGCCACACGATTCGCTATTCCGCCCGGTTGTATCCCGATTAAGCCTATATGAAACTGAATCAATGGTGGCATGCATCTGAATTTGAAGAATGCAGTCGTTGACAGATGCAGGTTTGGAATCCCATCCCAATCCGAACCTGAGTGACATCCTGACAGGTACTGACAGGACGAGCTTATTTCTGAGCGCACGTGGCTATCGGAACTCAAGTCCGTAGCCGACAGCGCCAGCAAGCCTGCAAAGTTAGAAGCCAATTTACAAATGAAGCTATTCTCAGATCGCGAAGACACAGCTCAATCGGCTGAGCACTACGTGACAAGAGCTTTGACTTTTTGATTTCCTTGAATATCGTGGTGGCAAAGAAAATTCTGTTTACCCTCCAAGCCCAACAGTGGGTGGGTAGGACTGGGTCTATCGACCCTTGACCAGCTGGAGATGCTTGCAAGCCGATGTATTCCCGGCGTCAAGTATCATCAAAGTAGACTTTCCGCTTTCCCTTGTCAGATGAACAATTTCACGATCGCCGTACATGACTTTTTCTTCGATACTATAGATCCATTAGTTCCTGCCGCTTGTAAATGTCCAAACTATTTTACAGAACATCAAGCCTATTTGAGATATATGATGTGATACAATCGAGATTGTCAAGGCAGGAGGCGTAGAGATCACGAACTGTGCGGAAGTATCCACACCTGGGAGTCCTCGAAACTCATTTCTTGATGAGAACAAGGTGCATTCATTTGTATCTTCTTTTATATACACCCGCCACCTCTATTTACCTTCCTACATATACACCGCTTCCATCCTTCTAATATAATTCAACTATAACAATGTAAAATGAGACGATGATGATGCATTAGATACCAAACATATGCTTATAAATGACAGAAAATTAAAAGAAAACGTATTTCGTGGCGTGACGCTGCGCTGCGCTGTGCTAAATGTGACTTCTATCTGCGATTGAAGTTGAGGTATCTCGACTGAAGAAACAATTAGTGAATGATTCCCGGTTACTTTCATGGGAAAGTCGAAGGAGATAGAAGAACTTACACCAAGGAATAGCAAAACCAAATTACTTCCAATGAACGCAATCAAGATTCCGAGATCTCTCCAGCGGTTGCTGAAGTCGAATCCAAGACCAGAGTAAAATTGATCTCCGATCTTGTAAGCGCAGTATTCACAAGCATCAGTCACGTTGCTGACGATGTAACCTGGGCCACCGGCTTGGAAGAAATCGGTCATGTATTCGCCGCAGTTCTGGCCGCCGGGCGCAGAGAAGCGTTGAAGCTCGGAAGAGGTACAGGTAACTTCGCGGCCATGGAGTTCAGTGACGACCATACCGCCGATAAGGCGAGTGAAGGGGTCGAGCTGGTACAGCCACGCACGCCAGAATTTTGGGATCTGCGGCTTGGGGATTGTGACACCGCAGAAGAGGGCGAAGGTGATGATGATGAAGGGGTTGAGGAGCGCGGAGATGAAAGGACTAGGTGTGATAGCTGCTACCATTTGACCGAGAGTGACGGAGAAGAGCTCGGTGACGAGAACCATGAAAAATTGGTATCCTGCTCGGGAGCTGGCGGATTGGAAGCCTGGCATGTAGTAGATTGGCAAGAAGAATCCCACGGCGCAGAGAATAGAATATGGCATTTCTGCTACGACCAATGAGGAAGCGAAAGCGAATTGGCCGTACATTTTGGAAGACGCTTCTCTGTAGTAGATCATACGAGACATGGCGTACTTGGGCTCGACTTGTGCGAGAATCAAGGCCGGAAGGACAGTGACCTGGAAAATGACGAAGACTCTGTATTGCAGGGATTGGCGAGAATCATCGAGGTTGAGATAAGCAAGACCGGTCAGGAGGGCGATGATAACGTGGTTGAAAAGACGAGTGAAGCCATAGTTGGGCGAGCGCCAGAAGGCGAGGTTGGTCCGCTTCTGGACGATCTTGAGTTGATGCATGAGCGGAGTCGCGAATTCTGCCTCGTCTTTCTTGACATGCGTGGCAACGTCCGCAAGTCTTTCAGTCTTCATTTGCGAGATCTTGTCTTTGATGTTAGCCAGTTCTGGGGACTCGGCAAAGATCTCGGCCCAGTCTCTGTCACCAACTCGAGCAGCTTGTCCGGCTCCTATAGCATCCAGCATGTACTCAGCAGGGTTGGCGTCTGGCGGACAGTCGGCACCATGTCTGTGCAGGTAGTCAATCAGAACACAGGCATCCTTCCCGATGTCACCAAAGTAGACAGTCTGGCCACCTCTTTGGAGAAGCAGTAAACGATCGAAGTTCTCAAATAGCGCAGCGTTAGGTTGATGAATTGTGCACAAGATGGCCTGTCCGGCGCTTGCGAGCTTTCTCAAGAATCTGACGATGTTGAATGCGGACTGAGAGTCGAGACCAGAAGTAGGTTCATCCAAGAACAACAGAAGCTCCGGCTTAGCCGCCAACTCGACACCAATGGTGACACGCTTTCGCTGCTCTACGGCGAGACCAGATTCGGGATCTCCAATAATTGCATCGGCCATGTCTTCCATCTCCAAAAGGCTAAGAATCTCCTCGACGTAAGCGTACTTCTCTGCTTGTGGTACCTCGAATGGTTGACGAAGATCGGCCGAGAATCTCAAGGCTTCACGGACTGTTTGAGTAGCTTCGTGGACGTCAAGTTGTTCGGCGTAAGATGTTCCTCTTTGGAAGGCATTTCCGGGAGCAATGCCATCGACAAGAATATCACCAGAAATGACTCCAATGTTCTTTCTCGCGGCCAGGACATCAAGAAGGGTTGTCTTTCCAGCTCCACTTGCACCCATGAGAGCAGTGAGTTCTCCAGGTCGAACGTAGCCATAGACGTTATTCAATAGACGCAGTTGTCCAGCCGGCGTGGGCACATCGTAGTTGAGACCTTCCCAAGTAAGAACAGCTTTGGAGGTAATGTTAATCTCTGAGCCTTGAGCATCACCCTTGGCGGCTCTTCTCTCGTCACGCTTTGCAATAAGGGCTGCGTTCAGCTCATCTCTCTCCTTGTTGGGCTTCTGGAAGACCTTCGCCGTATTGCCACCAGCACCAAAGGTGATCCATTCTCCCAGTGTCATGTTGGTGATCAAGAAGAAGACGATCAAAGCAACGATGATGCCAAAGTTACGCCAAAGCTCATCTGGGCGGTAGGAGAAGCCATCAATGATATATGCAGAACCAGAGACTTGATCGGTTCCGGCAACACTGCCTGCAAGGGTACAGACTTGATTGTCAATATTGGTGTATGATGGACCAGATGGAATCAAGGACTCTCCGGTGCAAGTCAGTGTGAGCCGGCTGAATTCGTTCTCCATTAAAGCAGAAAATCCAAGACCCAAGGCATTGATCCAGTAAATCCATCGTAGCCATACCTTCTCGGACTGGTATTGGATGATATATCCAGAGGTAATAACGAAAAGCGTAATAATGGTTGCTGCAAATTTGATGGCGTAGTCGAAATCAGGGCACAGGCACCCGACCGTCCTAAAGAAAAGCGTCATGGACCTTCAAGAATGTTAGCTCTGAAAGAATCAAAACCCTCGGATCAGAACCTCGGATCCTAAGACACGTCCCTGATCCAAGATCCGAGATATTTGGAAGTCACAGGTTAAAAAGGGTACATACATGTAGCCACTAACGATAACAATGTAGAAGGTGAAGAATGCACCTGCATCTCGGACCAGACCGCACATGAAGTAGACAATGATCGAAAAAACCAGAATCTGAGTCGCCGAGAAGACCAAATCGACCAAGATCTGAGCGATCCACAATGCAGAAGGTCGATGGAAAGTGTACGCCTTGTGCTTGTTGACGATTGGACGACCTATCATCGTACTGGCTAGTTCTGAGAAAGCCTGGAAAGCGTTGAAAAGCAGACTGATGAACAGAAGACCACCACGAGTGAAAGCACCGGCAGAAGTCTGCGGCAAGTTCAACCACACGGTTCCGAGAACGATCGCAATGACGATAGAAGTGATCCAACTGACGACCAAAGAGAACTTGTCTTGCCACTTGATCAGGTATTGACGTTGCATCAAGGCCCAGACTTGCAAGTAGAAGGGGATGCTGTACACCGACTTTGATGCACCCTTTCGCTTACTGTCGTGTACGGCAGTAAGGAAATCTTCTTGTCGTTGCTTGTCCTCTGCAATGGACTTTCGGTATTGCTCCATTTCATGACCAAGCTCAGTTGCAAATTTCGACTTGTTGAATGCCTCTGCCAGAGTCTCAGGACTATGTGGAGCATTCTCAGATGACCGTCCATCGGCATACTCTCGTTCGAATTGATCTGTGCAGCCGGTCAAGAAATCGGGGGAGGTCTGGTTTGATACTTTAGTACTGGCATGTTTACAAGTCTCAGGGTTAATTTGAGACGTTGGGATCAATCCGAAGATATTCGGTGTCAAGGGCGAAAAGTACTTACCTGGCGAGGCTTCTCCTTGAACCCAAGACCTTCAAAGTAAGCTCGAGCTTCACTCGCAGGTCCAAAATAAACTTGGCGTCCTGCATCAATTACCAAGACTTTGTCGAATTGCTTGTAAATGTTCTCGGACGCTTGATAAAGCGATACGAAAGTGGTTGTCTTGTAGATATTCGTCATGACTCGGAGAGATTTCGCGTAATCCAAAGCAGTCGAAGCGTCCAAACCACGAGTGGAATTGTCCCAGGCACAGACAGTTCCTGCTGTAACCATCATTTCTGCAATAGACACTCGCTTTCTCTCGCCTCCAGATACACCACGCACGAATGGATTGCCGACAATTGTGTTCCGCGTATGCTCAATGTTGAACATTTTCAGGAGAGTTGTAATAACTCTATCCTTGAAGTCCGCTTTTGACATCCCCTGAGGACGCTTTCCTGGAGTCTTTGTATCAAGCGCAAAACCTAGGGTCTGACCAACAGTAAGAGTGGGATGATGCACATCGTCTTCCTGGTTGTACACAGCTTCTCCTCGGTATTGTTTCGCAAAAGTATCTGCGTCGAATGGGCCATAGAGAACTTCTCCATCCACGCCAGTGTAGCCGAACCGCTGGTTTGCAATGACTTTCAAGAATGTCGTGCAACCTGAACCAGGACGTCCCAGTACGAGCACCATCTCTCCTGGGTGAACGACGCCTCGGAAATCTTTCAAGATATTGACCTCCCTCCCTTTCTTGCCAACACCGAAAATGTTCATGGCTGTCTCGAAGACATTGAAGAAGCTAATGAAGGCATCAGGGAACGTCCTCACGAAATTCGTTACTCCTCCAGTTCCCGACACTGTCAGATTATCCCAGATGACGCCGATATGCTTAGGTCGAAGTCCGGATTCTTGCTCTGCCTAGAACAGTATTAGCCGATGAAATTTTGAAGTAACCACTCAGTAACGTACATGATGATTTCCGCGCAGTGTGCTCTCCAGATCAAAAGCCTCCTCGTCAGTCGTGGAGTCCTCAGAAGCAAGCTGCTCAACATCTTTTTCGCTTACGCCCTTCTTCGATTGTCTCGATTGCGTTCTCGAAAGTCGTCTGCTGGTTTGACTTATGCCGGACAACTCTCTCTGCAATGTCGCGAACTCCGCCTCTGCGGCCTTGACATCGATGCCCGTGTTTGTGGAAGAGAAGCCATTGGGGTTTGCATGTCGCACATTTTCTCGCTGCACCTCTGGATCTGTTGCGGTATCGATTGAGGTTCGCGCAGTGTTGTTGGAAGTGTCAATTGGGGATTCCTCGAGTGCCTTGGGAGACTGCTCGTAGGTTCCTTTCTCAGACATAATTTCGCGCGTCACAGGGCGTGCCCCCGCCAAATCCTTGACGAAAGTCTGTTTGGCTGACAGCCTGGGGTATTGATAGGCCGCGTAAGAAACAGAAGCGAGGTTATTATATAAAGAAGAATAGACGGCTATGGAATTCCAACGTCTACTGAGAATCGAGGAAGAGAAGTTCGGTACGGTATGAAAGGAATGAAAAGCAAAGGAAAAGAGTGCTGCTGTGGTTGACGATGCAAGTGGCGCGCAGCTCTTACAATAAACATTTTTCCAGGGGATCTTCGAGGTCTCGGTCAAGTCCTGCAGACACCGGGATTAAGATCGGACTTGTCTAAGTGGGGTCATAAGACGGCCATGTTGAGTTTATACAATGGCCCTTGTGCACTTCTGGTCATTCTATTCGTCACTAGCTCTCGGATAGTGGAGGGGACAGCTCGTAGTGGAGTTGTTTTGCGGAATCGAAATTCGATTTGATGGAGCCACTAAACCGATAGCCAAACAGGCACGCTACGCGATTAGTTGAAATGGCTATCCGTGCATTTCCCGAGTCATAACGAGTGGCTATGATATCCTTCGTGGACGCCTTGGGGCAACGAGGCTGCGGGAGGATGGTAGCACAAAAGGAGGGGCAGCTTCTTCCAGATGTTGATGACAAGACCTAGACTTGTCAGAAGCAGAGAAATGATGACTGCGGGTATGTCCTCGGGTTCCTTTCTCGTAGAAAGTCACTAGCTTCTGTTCTGACTTCTGAAAAATACGATAAACTTTTGAGCACCCCCTTGTTATCTGATGCGCTTCAGGCTTCAAGCACCTAAAATGGTACGCCGTTTGAGTCACCACTCACCAGACATCAAACTCCGCGCGGAGAGAACTTTATTCCGAAGACCATGGATCATCAAACTTTGAGATATAGTCCACCCGCCAAGCACAAGTCCAAGCTTCACCGCTGTTGGATTGAGAAGAAAAGCTGACAAAACTTCCAAAGGAAAGCTGACGGAAGTGGACCTGCTTGCGCTAACTCGAATCTCGCTACGAAACAAACAAGGGAAGCAGTGCGGGACTGCTGACAACGCGGGTTTCGATTTCGGGCGACTTCGGCCGAACGAGGCTGTCGAAATTCCTCTGTCTATACGTACTCCCCAGGTTTCTGGACTTGAAGATACTGGAGAAACCATCAATTTGAAGTTGGAATGCTTCAATTTCCAATCGACGAGCACAATAATGACGGAAAGGGCGCCTCGCTTCTTTTGGCAAGAGTAGCATGTCGGCCATATCTTCCCGATTGCATCTTGGCTGCAGTATCTTTGAACCAGCCCGCATGATTGGACTGCTCGTGTAGACGGGAGTTGATTCATACTGACTGTCAACAGTCACAAATGCCATTTCTATAATCACCCCTTCAAATGCATCCAATTTGTACAATGCAGCCATGCTATGAAAAGTCTTCTCCTTCACCACGATGCTCTAATAGTAACGGGGGACGAATCCGCTGAGTCGATCGGCAACACCTCTGGTGGAAGGCTACCACCAACCATGTCGGCCAATTCCTCGCAGAATTCCATCCACATCGCAGACAGCTCGTTGTAGCTCGTTTGTGTCGTAAGAAGCATTCCACCCACCTTCGCATCTGCAAGGCCGTCTATCACCTCCGCCTGAAGCAGTTCGTCATCGGGAAAGTCATGTATGAGATATGTGGATCGTTCGAGCAGATCTGAGGGTGTCGAAGTCAAGACCGATATATTGAAAGCCGCCCATTCGTTTTCGAAGACATTGACTGTGTCAGCTAGATCGTAGAACGCCCTATCGACAGCGACGCCAGGATTGAATGAGATATGTTGTCTGCCGGGTCCAAGAGCCTCCTTTGCAAAAGTGGTTATGTTGCTCATGTACGCCCAGGTCTCCTCTGTCAAAGCCGAAGTCGTCTCGTCAAAGAATATGCCTTGGACTGCGATATTTGGATTGGTATGAGTCGGCCAAGCAGCATAGCAATCGATATCTGCGAGCACGAGATCGAGATCTCGGTGAATCCAACTTATGGGAACATAACCAAGGGTGACTACATTCGTGAAACTGTTCAGCCCATCGAGAGCAACTTCATAGTTCTTGTCTGGAAAGACGTTCGCCAAATTCGGCGCAACGATGATCTGGAAGTTCAGATTTGGATGTGCGGTGATTGATGCCGTGATATTACTCCACGACGTCTCATTGTACGGATACAGGTAAAGCGGCAGAAGCACGAAAGCTGGGTTGACCATCTCGTCGAAGGGCGTGCATATGAGCAACGAAAGATCCCCGATATCCACACTCGTCGACTTCAACTAAACGCGGAGAATTGAAACGTATGGACGACATTGAGAAAGAGAAATCTGGTTTCGACATCGTGAACTTGGCTGTGATGTGCGCACGCGTCGGAACGACACCACGAGAAAATTACTCAGGCTGAATAGTGAATATCGACGTCCTCTGTTATATACAAGACGTAGAAAACCTGGCACCGGCACTTGTAAGGCTTGAAAGTGGATCGGGTATCCTCCTATGCTATAAATAACATAAGAATTGTTTCGTTCGATACAGTGCACGTCATGTCGTTTCGGACAGGCGGTTCAGTGCAAGAATTGCTTTGATCGAATTTATGTAGAATCCGGGAAAGCTGGGATGCGGTGTTCGATTGCGAAGACCAAGACCCTGGCTCTGAGGGGAGACTTGCCACGAAGCAAACTAGATACTGACTCTTCTTATGAAACTTTCTCTGCATACAGAATGGAAGGCAATTTCTATCCTAGGGTTCAAATACATCGCGCCCTTCTCATGCGCAAAACTCCTTCATCATCTCCAAAGTCGGGAATTTCCCCGCCAAGGACCACAACAGATCTGGTCAAGCCTCCAAAGCGGGGAAGCGAGACGAGGGTTTTCCCGCAACCTCATTATCCTGATCAACATTACAGCCGTTCTAACCGTCTCTCAGATCCTGCATATATTGAGCTTCTATTATTATCATAGATATCTGCGAGGCCCGAGCCGAACTCCCTCGTGGTGCCAAGTAACGTTTCAATCAGCCTCAGGCCTCAACAGGTCACTGCGAGTGCTCGAATAACTTGTATTGATGAGTGGTCAATTGACGAATTGGAACGATTGGCCTCTGCTTCACGTATAGCTGTAAGCAAATGCGGGGGACTGCTACGCCTCACAGTATCAACAGTGGGATATGACGATCAAGTACAACATTTCATGTGCTGTACAGGTAGTGTAACAATCCGGTCACTGTGGGTCGGGAGATCTTCGAGTTCATAAGGTCAAGATGACGATTGACAAAATGGCATTCAATTCTTTCGAAGTCTTTGATCTGGACGAATATAGCAGTCCTTTCCTAGATCTTCTCCTTTTGTGTCTTCGTCTCTCTATTCACCGTCTCAGCATGATGGCTTCCAATATAATTAGATATCTGGTGGTCATGGTGGGGGCAATTCCTTTGGTACTTTCTTCGAAGCCGGTATTGCAACCCACGCCACCTATGGGTTACAACAACGTATGCTTCCTTTCTTTCCACTGTGATAAAAAAAAGATATGTATCTGATTTCTAGCTTCCTGAACACCTAGTGGGCTGCTCTCATGTGTGGTCTAAACGAGACCGTTTTTGTTGAGACCGCCCAATATATGATCAAGTATGGTCTCCTGGATGCCGGATACAACAGAATTAATCTAGACGACTGGTGAGTTCTTCCCGAATTTCTAAATGACGACATCAGTCCAAAGAACTTCCAAGAAAGAGATGCTAACCCTTCACAAAGCTGGAGCACAATGTCCCGTGCTGCAAATGGCTCGATGGAATGGGACAGAGAGAAGTTCCCCCGTGGACTCCCCTGGCTCACAAACTACCTGAAAGAGCTTGGCTTTATACCCGGCATCTACACCGATGCGGGAAACCTGAGCTGTGGAGGATATCCAGGAGCCTTCGGCTTTGAAGCACTAGACGCCCAGACATTCGCGGACTGGGGCTTCGAGTATGTCAAACTAGACGGCTGTAACATGCCTACTGGTACAGAGGCCGAATATAAGTCCGTTTATGGACGCTGGCATGATGTTCTGGAGGACATCAGGGATGCGACCGGTAACCCAATGATCTTTTCCGAGTCAGCGCCAGCATATTTCGCAGAAAATGCAAATCTCACAGACTGGTACAGTGTCATGAATTGGGTGCCCAAATTTGGACAGCTTGCCCGCCACTCACGAGACTCCTTGGTATTCAACTCTACACTATACTGGCCCGATATCACGGGATGGGACTCAATCATGTTCAACTACGGCCAAGAAGTACGACTGTCTCGATATCAGCGCCCTGGATACTTCAATGATCCAGATTTTCTAAATGTTGACCATTTCGATTACACCTTGGATGAAAGGAAGTCGCACTTCGCTCTCTGGTCGTCCTTTTCTGCACCTCTCATAATCTCCGCATGGATGCCGAATCTGAACTCCACTGAAATTGAGTATTTGGGTAACATGGGTATCATTGCAGTCGACCAAGATCCATTGGCAGCACAAGCTACTCTTGTCAGCCAAGACGGTACGTGGGACGTGTTGACGAAAGAACTTGCGAACGGAGACCGACTTCTCACGATCCTGAACCGGGGTAATTGCACAGCAAGCCATAGCGTCTCTTTCGCTCGAATCGGACTGCCTGATCTCCATATGGTTCACGTCAAGGACTTGTGGACAGGACACTCTACGCGCGCATTCAAAGAAGTGACTGCACAGGACGTCCCCTCCCATGGAACGGCTATCTTTAGGCTTTCGGCGCCGAAGGGACGATGCAGCAGCGTACCGACCGGCATGATCTTCAACACTTTCTCCCTCGCAACCTTGACTGCTTCGTCTGGAGGCGTAAGTTGGACGAATTCGTCTGCAGCAGATGAACAAGTCTGGCAAACAAGAAGCGACGGAACGATCAGAGCCCTGGCCAACCCTTCGACTTGCCTGACTGATTTGGGTGAGGGGAAGCTTGGACTTGCAAGATGCTCGAGAAGAGCAGCCCAGAAATGGGATTATACTTACTCGGGAAATGTCCTGAGTCGAAACTCGAACATGTGTCTTGCTGAAGCTGATGGTGGTACTGCGATACTAAATGCCTGTCTCGACCAGGTTGATAGTCAGGTCATTGCGCTTCCCAGTGGGGTGAAGATAATTGGGAGTTAGTCTACCACAGCTATGAGTATCTATGAACCAAATGTCGATTCCAGTTCTCATCAGTGAACATTATAGAGTATGTTCAGTGCTTTCATGTTTTCGTCGCCGGTCTAGTAAGCTGCAACGAAGCCTCTACCAATCGAACTCCTCCCCAACCAAATCCTCGCTCAGCCGCCACAATTTCTCCTGATTCTCCAAATTGCTCGCATACTCCCTCACCTTCAGCTTACTCACGTCCCCATTGTTCAAATACTCTCCACTGAACTCCTCAAGTTCCGGGTCCAGCGCTGCGATCAACGTAGTTGCACATCCCTGCTCTAAGGTCTTCTGAGGTTCACGGACGAATATTCTCCCTTCTTTGGCTTCAGATGCAATCATACGGGCGAGTCCGTCTGCGAGTATTGCCTTGTTGCTGAGCATGTGAACTTGAAGATTCGAGCGGATCGCTGTGTGGTTTGTCAAAATGGGAGAGCGCCTTTTCTGGTAGAAAATACTTACAGCCAGGATTCAAGGAGAATGCAAAACCACCACTTTTCTCCATCTTCCTCGCAAGAGATTTGGCGAACAACATATTTGCCGTTTTCGACTGCCCATACGCCTCCCACTCGTTATAACTCTTCCCATCCTTCTCATCAATACGTCAGCACCAATCCACTCACCATCCTACATCCTCCACCTGTTCGACGCCAGGAGACAGTGTGGAGAAATAAACTCACCTCAAAATTCCAATCCTCAAACCTCACGCCCCCATGCGCATACGCACTACTTCCCACAACCACAACCCTCGTCCCCCTGCCCATCAGCTTCCCCCTCAATAAATTAACCAGCAAAAAGTGTCCCAAATGATTCGTCGCAAATTGGCTCTCAACCCCATCTACACTCTTCTCATACGGACAAGCCATGATCGCCGCATTACAGATCAGAATGTCGATTCTCTCAACCAAATCATTGATTTGCTTGGCTGCATCTCGAACGGACGCTTGAGAAGCGAGATCGCAGGGGATGAATGTTGTTTTCATGGATGGGTGAGAGCTGATAATGGTGTCTATCACAGGTTGGATCTTTTGAAGGGAGCGCCCAGTGAGGATGAGGTGGGCTGGGAGGCCGGAGGAAAGGGTGAGGACAGTTTGGGCGCCGATGCCGCCGATTGAGGGGCCGGTTATGAGGACTGTTGGAAGTGTTAGATGATTGTTTAGAGGAGCTTTGGGCAAAAGGTTGGAGGCGTTCGGGAAGATGAACTGACTTACTTGTTTTGCCTTGGACGCGGTCTTTGAAGGCTGAGACCACTTCGTCGCCTGTGGAAGAGAACGACCAACGAGTCATACTTTCAGTTTCTGGTTGTTGTTCTGGAGCTGAATAGGATTTTGATGCTATGAGATTAAAGTTGAGAATAGACGGCGGTTGGAAAAATCAAGGTGGGAATATCGCAAGGGTTATTGGCAATTCGTCTGAAGTCTCAAAGCACTTGTTCAGTGAAAATTTCAGGGTAATCAGTCACCTCTTGGACCCAGTTTTTATGTATCTCACCCTCGAATCCCGATCAATCGTGGCAATTGACTGCATCTAAGATCTAGCGGTGATGCGGCCGCGCAAAATCACAATCCCCCAGGTCCCGGAGAAAACGACTTTAAACCCGAGATGGCTGTGTCAGCACGTTGCATGTTACAAGACAAGTTCTGACATAGCCTATCGTTACATCATCGTTGTGTAGCGTTTGCTTGTCAGCCTAATCAATATAATTATAAGGTGATTCGGGATTTCATTCTTGCTAAGATAATCTTTGTCGTGACACCAAGGGGGTTGATGTTTACCTAGCCGAGCTGGAAAGGAGAGAAATGTGGGGCTAGAGAAATCTTGCATTGCGATAGCCCTCATTGACCACAGCTCTCACTGATGGCTGAAAACTTTGGAGATGAACTACAGTGACTTCAAGCTGATAGTAGAAATGTCAGCAAAACTTGTACACGCATGGTGTGTCACAGCTCTCGCTTGTTCATGGTGGTTGTTGACTGCCCACAATACAAGCGAGGCATGGTTGAGATAGTCCTCAGGTAGTTCTCTCAAGAACGGATAATTTCAATCGAAACAGATTACAACGTAGACTTGATCAGTGCTTCCATTCAATTCCATCAATTTTGAATTTTAGACACCAGGTCATACATTATCAAACACACAATGGATCCCATAACATAACATACAGCAAACATCATTTCAGCTTTCAAGACTTAATCGTGACAGGACCCAACCCAGGAATCCATTCACACTCACACTTCCCACTGGTAGCATTATATACAGGCTGCATCTCCGGCACACAATAAGTCCCCGGCTTCAAACAGCTCGGTCCAATAGGTGGCAGTGTCGGACGCGGAGTGATTGGCGTGAATCTCGTTGGTGTTGGCAATGGAGTTGGCACCGCACTTGGGTCAGGTGAAGTCCAGCTAACAATCGGTGGTTTGAAGATATCCATCCATTCACACTCACATCGGCCTGCAGTCTCATTGTACACTGGCTGCTTTTCGGGTATGCACATAATGCCTGAGCCTGAACAGCCTGGTGAGGTATATCGTGTTGGCTCGGCGCGTGCTGAGATTAGTGTTGAAGGCTCGCCGGGCTTGAGGCCTGGTATCCATTCGCACGTGCATCTTCCTGTGGTAGCATTGTATGTTGGGCGTTGCTCTGAGATGCAGTAGGTATCTGGGCAGCCTGGTTTGATTGGTGTGGGCTCGATGGATCCAGATGAGGTGGGAGAAGTCGGCTTGGGTTTGATGGGTGTTGGAGGTCCGAATCCAGGGATCCATTCACATTTGCAATTCCCGGTGGTTTCATCGTATACGGGATGTTTCTCAGAGATACACATGATCTTAGAGCAAACAGGTGGAAGTATCGCCTTCGTTGGAGTTGGCAATGGAGAACTGGCGTCCGCATTCGCAGCACGATCTTGGATCAGCGATGGTTCAAGACCTGGAATGTATTTGCAGAAGCAGCTATTGGTGGTATAGTTATATGTAACCCGCTGCTCTGCAATACACATGAGGTCAGGACAGTCCGGATCGCAGCCACATTTGTCCGTATCAGGGTGGTAAATGACATGGTGATTCTCTAGACACTTGAACTGCGGGCACGTCTTTGGGATTGGGTTGGTGACTTTGCAAGAACACTTCTTCGTCAGAGGGTCCTGTATCTTGTGGCATCCTGCTGCGCAGAAGATCGAGTTCGGACACTCAAGGGGTATGGGATCACAAGAGCAGCTCTTCGTCTCTGGGTGGTAGACCGGCCTTGTAGAAGATGTGCACTTGATCAATGGACAAGTAGATGGATCCGGGTATTCCATATCTGGCTCACACGCGCAGTGCGTCTTTCCCGGGTAGTAAACAGGATGATATTTCTCTTTGCACCGAACGGTCGGACATGTTTTGGGGTCAACGTCCTGTCTGTCGGTCACTGCCAAGGCAGGTCCAAATCCAGGAATCCATTCACAGCCGCACGTGCCAGTCGTCTGATTGTAAACAACGTGCATCTCGGCAATACATAGCAGTCCAGATTGAGAGCAGTCTCCCGCAGGTGTCTTGACCGGTTCCGGGACTGAGATAAATGAGCATTTCATCAGACGAACGGGATCGAGGGCGAGTCAGCCTACCGGTTGATAAAGTTGCAGGAACCGGACCAGGAAGAGCCAGCGTGCCTGTCAGACATGCTGTCAGGAGAAGCAGGGGCTGAAAGCGCATAATGCAGGTACAGAACTTCAATGTCTGAAGTTGAAGGAGACCAGAGAAATCAGAAAATTGAAGAAGGAACGCCCTAGATATGGAGAATATGATCTCTTGAAATAAGACTCAATTTAATATGTCTTCATTCCATGCTTTTATATAGTTTCTTGTTGTGTTGCACCGTTCGGGAATATTGCCGAGGGGTCATCCAGGCTGATGTCGGACTGCAAATACGAACATCTTGGCAAGCGGAGTGTGACATTAGCCAAGGGAATAAAAATTAACAAGTGATAAATACCCCGGATTTTCATTGGGAGGCCAAGCTAGGTACGGCTGAGCCTAATATCGGGAAAGAAATTCTCTGTGTGCTCAAGATCAGTTTGTTCTAGAAGAGGACACGGAACTTTGGGATGTATCTATGTTTAGCTCTCGCTACGTAGCTCACATCATATGGGGTTGTACCTGTACCCCTTTCGGTGAACTAAATGCTGCTCCGACGGTATTTCAGCTCTTCAACTCCGTGGTACTCGAAATGCAAGATCGGAGCTATCAGACACGATGGAAAATCATATGATTGAGGGGTTTTTAACTTTCCACTCGGATCTGGGGCTGATGTGCCGAAAGTTTGTCCACGCCACGTTAAATTATGTCTGTTTCATGCTCCAGCTTGCAGCCTTACCTTGTAAGATTGAAATGATGAAGGGGCATTCAAAAGGAATAAGGGGGATGTTTTCGTGCAAATATATGGAAAAGCCAGTCTTACACGCCTGGTCCTACTTGCAAGTCTCTCATCTGCCAGGATCTCAGTAGACTTCAACGCATGCCAGCCAAGGTTCGAATTGGAAATGGCTTGGAAGATTATTCATTCTCGTTGACGATAGAGAAGTAGCTTTGGCATACATTCTGTCGGTCGGTAAGCAGCTGAGATTCACCTTAGATACGAGGAGATTTTCAGCTTGGGCTTGTCACCCGAATCGCCTCGACACCGCAAGTCTTTTCTCCGACAAGTGACTACACCGCGAAAGTTTTGCCGCCAGTCGTCTTTCTAGCCTCATGACTTCTATCCTATGTGGTCTCCTTCACCCCAAGCAGTCCAGATCGGGTTAATTCAACGTTGCCAAGATCCCAAGCTGATGCCCGCGTCCGACCAGGAGCCGGTGATCGCAAAAGAAGCTGAGCTTGAGGATTTCTGAAGCACGAACTCATCTGCTCCTCAAAGCCTGGCATGAGATCTGTAACAGTGTTCAGAGCGCTGAATGAAGAAGCGTAAGATCTCACAATCTACTTGTACCTTGGCCGAATGCTTACTTCAGAATGCAACGGCGGAACCCTTCTCGCAAACGCGGATGTTTCGTAGAGACTACTCCAAAAGTAATTTCAATGATGGAGATCTCCAAAATTCGTGCGTAAGGAATCACTTAACTGGGCATTGCCAAATACTCAGAACGTGTGAGCTTTGCAATTAGTAAGTTCTTAACTCGAGCGACGGCTTTGGAGACGCACCAAAGCGAGCGTCTACAGCAAGTACAGCAAGTAAAGCAACCCTCGTGGTAACCAATGCTTATGAGACCACTAAAGTTCCCAAGTAAATCCCTCTTTGACCACCAGGTCGACAATCCACTCTCGAAGTACAATGCCATTCCTCGGAGCGATCACCTGAGATTCCACGACAACATACCCAACGTCTCAAGGCCAGCAGCACCACCAGGCACCAACCACAACTTCAAGCAAACACACAACACTTATCATACAAGCCGCCAACTCTTTATCCTCGTCTTTACACCCTTCTAGTTCACCCCACGCCTACTCATCACTCTGTGTCAAAAGTTGCACAGGCCAGCGTAACACAACGTCCCATGACGAAAGGGCAGAGGGCAGCTGCCGTGGAAAACCAGGCTGCTCGCGGAAATCACAAGACAGCCAATCAGTTTGTGCTTATCATGTCTTTATGCCTTTGCATAGATGTTGAAATGGGAATGAAGAGGGGTTTGTGAGGGGAATAAGTGAAGAGATTGTGTGTTGAGCGTGGGAGATGGAATTGCGATGGGCAATGATAAAAGAGGCTGGGGGTTTGTGTAGCCCTGAAGGAAATCGATTGACTTTCTGAATGAGTCGTTGAATCTCGCAATCGAGCTCGTGCTGTCTTCAGTAAAATACTGTGTCTATCTTCGCACTGAAAGGGAAAAACATTGAATGCTTAAGCCTACATTATCGATCCCCCAAGGTCCAGTTCACCACAATGACAACATCAAGTAAGATCAGCAGCGGTAAGCAGCACATCAACCTCGCCTCGTCTGTGGCGATGGGCTTCCCATCTCCGGCCTCCTCACCACCTTCCGCAACGCTCTCTCCTCATAACAGACACCCCCTCTTGCCCACCTCTCATCAACCTCCCCATCCCAGCAGATCTAGGCTATTCCTGGCGTCCCGACAAAGCAGCCTTCTTCCCTTCTGGTCCGAAAGAAACATTCTATCCACCATGGCTATCCGTCATAGGTACGACGCCAGTCTGGTATCATGGGTATGGGGAGGATCTCTCGCGAATCAGACGAGAAGTGGCGCAGCCAGCCTTGTTGGATGAGTAACAGAGACTTGATTTGTTTGAGAGAATCAATGCTATCATGATACCTTACCAGAGCCATTTCGAGACTTGGTTCGAGGAGAATGACATTGACTGGGTGTGTGCCGTCAACATGACACTTTCCGATGCCGTGCCGGTTACCATGGCGCTTCATCGCGCTGCTGAGCAGCGCTGGGGAGGTGGACGACCAGGTGGAGTTCTTTTCTGGGATCATGACCTGTTGAGCAGTTATGCTTTACATGAGAAGAACGAGAGAGTGTATCCCTGAGACCGAATGAGTTAACGCTTGTTCCGCAGGCAGTGCCATGGCATGTATGGGCTATTGTGTCGGAAGCATTGCTGCCGGAAACGTTGTTGTATCCATCGGACATGAGGCCGCTTGTTCCCGAGTGTTTTGCCTGTTTTGCCAAAGCATAACATCGCGATTCAAGGGTCAGAAATCTTCTCGAGATTCCCCTCTCTGATCTCCGAATCTTGGATGGTGTACTCAGCGGACGTCCGATTCTGATTTGTCTAAATCGCATCTTCCCTGTTAAAGGCATCGAAATAGCCATCCGAGTCCTGGCTGCCATAAAAGAGGTGTCTGGTAAGCGAGGACTGAATATTCCATATTTGTTGATCTTCGGAGATCCAAGAGAAGATCCAGAATACGCAGCGGAGTTGGCTCTTCATATTCAAGAGCCTGGATTGACAGACGATATTCTGTTCCTCGCGGAGTTCCCCTGAGTTCTGGGTTCGTGGGGACAAAATTTATGCTTGACGAGAAGGATCTTCTGTGGCTTGCTGCTGCTACTCATGGTGGTGTCATTTATACACCTAGCACCACGGATGTGGAATGTGTCGGGCTAAGTCCGGCTTTGGCATCCATTGCTGGTCTTCCATGCTTGGCCTCAAGGTTCAATACTCTTGATCAAGTGTATGGTGATGGTTTAAACGTCATTCGGCTGGATCTGTCCCATCAAAATGGCTTCAAGCTTGCAGCCAAGTCATTTGTGGACTGGATGGTAGCTTCAAAGAAGGTATCTGTACCTGATGGTCGGCGGAGGGCTTGGCTACGAATGAAGCAGCAGAATGAAAGTCTCATGAGAGCGAAACTTCCCACGAGACCATGGAAGGATCTACTCCTCCGTATTGCTGGCGAAGGTGGAGTGAATAACAATTTGATTTCGTACGCTCAAGAGGTATTGGGCACGATTGAAGGCATTTCTCCGAGGATGTGAACGACACTTGCAACTCAGGACTATGAGGAATGTCAAGTAATTGTTTGACGGAACTGTTCACGTCTGCCATTGTATCTTCGCTTTGTCTGCGATACTGATAGTTGTAATTGTCCTGTCTTTGATGCATGCAATTCTCACCGGTAACAATATCTAATCGTTGCCATCACAGGCAAAATTAGCCCCTCGTGAGCAATAATCAGCCTTGCGGCCATATGCGGTTCAATTCTCGCGAGCCCAACATCGTTCTCTGAGAGGTAACTCCTTGCCGGCTGCCTCTCTTGTACCAAATTTTTCTGCTTTATAGTCCAAGTATTCCTGGATTCGTAGATCGGCATAGGCCTTGAAGTCAAATTCGTCATTCTTCGATACCCGAGATTGTACGAGGGCAGCAAGACCCCTGACGGGAAAGTTAGAATCATGTCCTTCACGGTCAATCGAACCAGCGAGCTTTACCACACGTAGCCTGGTACACCTCTAAATTTGTCCACTTCAGCGCACATTTGGTCAAGGTCTATCGTGCCAGCCTCGGATTCCGTAGGCTATTGTATGTTGAAGTGTACTCCGTTAAGAATCGTCTTCGCAATGACCGGGATGGGAGCAGTGTATAATCGCATTCAAAACCTGCCCATTCTGAGAAATGAGAGGCAATGGCGAAAGCGGCTGGCGCTGCCATTGCATACTCGAAGTCGATGAAATCAACCTCTTCGGCATGCTCCGCATGGTCCGGAAATCCACCTTGGCCGTCCTTGGGTCTGATGACAACGTTGCCCGCTAGAAGATCACAGTGTGTGAATACAAGCTGTAGTCCGTCAGAAACGATCTGGTGATAAAACCTAAACGCAACACAACAATGGATGACTCACCACAGGCATACCTTCTACGTATGTTTTGCAGAACATTGACTGCATGAGCCCACCCTCGAGCAATACTTCACCGGCCCTGATTTCTCTGCTTCTGTTGAGAACGGTAATTCTACGACTCATTTTTTAAAAACCGTCCACATAGTCCGTCTTGGCGGATATCCCAAAGGTAATGTAGCATGCCACTCCGCCACTGATCAAAATTAGCTCTGCGTTGCAATGTGCGAGACAGAATTCGGGCCAGATATTGTTGTGCAGCTTTGTCTGTGGAGCGACAGCATTGAGCCTCGAGCGCCGAGTCAGAGAAAAGAAATTGCACATACTTCGTCGAGCAATGCCTCGTCAGACAGGTTCGAGAGCCAGGTCAGTAGATGAGCAAACTTTGCCAGGTACAAAGCCGTACGCATATTCGTTGTTGAAGCGGCCAATGACATGAGGTGCCAGCCCATGTGCGAACAGTATCTCATGGCAATCGAGCTCCCCTGTGTGTTCTCAGTCAGAAAGTAAAAGATCCTGGGCGGCCTGCCGGACACTAACAATCCCGATCAATCAAGAAGCCGGAGCTGCCACCGTAAATGCGTATCAACAGAGCCTCGCCGTCTTTTCTTTCGTCCGAATCTGACTCTTTCTTCGTCAGTTTGAAGAGCTGCAGTATGTTAGATGTTTGAAGGCTAGCACAGATGTGGGATTGAGAAAGGCGAGATGCGAGGTCTTACCGTGTTGTTTACACCTCCCGTCATTTTTTAAAGCGCGAAATACTTCCCTGATGGCGCGACCGCATCAATGGTCGCTAGTAACGATTCTCGTTCTTTCGGGTCGCAATTCAAATCGATGCTGCGCATTGTCGAGCCCATGGTGGCGATTGATGGCGATTGATGACGTGAAAAGCCTTTCATCGGTCTTCTAGGTTGGGCCGATGTCAGAATTTTGAGGTTGCACGCCCTTCGCAATTGCCGAGTTTGTACAAAAACTTGTGTCACCCAACTTGACCGATACCATTGTCGATATCCTAGGAAGGTGCAGACGATCAGCCCTTCGCGATGTCAACAATTGCAACCAAGTCAGCGACAGGAGAGACAAGTCTCTCGGCCCTCCTCTCCACACTCAAGACAGCGCTCAGCCCTGAGACATTTGTTTTCCTGACCGTCCCCAATGGACAATCTCCTCCGCCATCGCTGTTCATTCAGATGCTATTCCGAGAGGTGTGTCTGTGCAGTCTCAATGGCCATGTCGACTCCAGACATTCGCATTTGAAATGAGAACAGAACTGACTACTATTTCCGGGCTTGTAGACAGAAGGACTGACCATCATCACCACAAAAGAGTCGGCCGAGGCTCACAAGTTGGAGTACATCTTCCCTTCCAAGATGATCACTCTGGATATTCACTCGAGCTTAGAGGCAGTAGGATTCATGGCTGCAGTCAGTGCGAAGCTCACTGAGAGTGGCATAGGTGTCAATCCTGTGAGCGGGTTCTTGTGAGTTCCCACTTGGCATCAGATTTTAAGCCACTCAGCAGGACGCATATTGACCTGTATGACAGCCATGACCATTGCTTCGTACCATTAGGCAGAGAGCAAGAGGCTTTGAAGGTATTGGACACCTTAGCTAGTGATTCGAAGTCGAATTGAAAGCCATCCTCGATGAGATGTGGAAGGGCACGTGATCATGGTTACCCCACCTTTCGAGCGTAAGACCTCGTTTTTAGCCAGTCTTTAATCCCACAACTTGCTACGTTACATGCTATCTATGCTGAAATTCATTCTCGAAAAGATCTAGAGTAACCTAAGCTCCACATGTGACGCTGATGAGCCCATCCCGGCATAGCAAAGCAACGAACAATCCACTCTTTCACCCTGTGCCTCTGCAACATTCCTTTAGTTGATGGGGACCTAGCTGTATGATCCCAGAGCCTCAACTTGGTATAAGCAGTGAATCAGACAAGGTCATTCTCAAGGAGATCATAACCCTTTCCCAAAAATCCGCCAAAAGGTCAAAAACTATCAAGCTCTTATTATGTCATCACATCATCTCGAATCTCTCAACCGGGACGGCTTCGTCCTTGTCCCATCTATCCTCACGCCAGAACAAATTACAACACTACGCAATGCCAGCGCCGAAGTCATCGATGTTGCCCGGTCTGGTAATTGGCCCTTCGTCCGTACACTTCCTAAGCAGTTTCCTCCCTGGAATGTTGAGCCGGGAGCGAATCCTGCTGCAGGTGGAATTTGGGGTGTCCAGTTCCTCATGCATCCCGACCTACCTAATTCCAAAATTTTCATCTCAAATTACTTCTCTGAGCCAATTGTCTCTGTAGTGAAGGAGCTGCTGGAATGTGAGGATGAAGATCTGGTTATGGAGTTATTCAATCTTTTGGTTCGACCAGGTATGCTGCTCTTCCCAGCTCAGATATATGTGATCACGAAAGGACAGAAAGTATGCTAACATTTTGTTCTAGATAGAGACTTCGAACTCAGATGGCACAGAGATGATATCCCAGCCACAGCAACCGCTGAAGAGGAACTCGACCGTCTCAGGCAGCCCGCCTGGTCTGCTCAGTGGAATCTTGCTTTGTACGAAGACGACAGTCTGATCGTCGTACCTGCCAGCCACAAAAGAGCCAGGACTCAAGTGGAGAGAGACGCCGATCTATTCGCAAAGGGCGTCCCTGGAGAGATCAGAGTGCAGATGAAGCCAGGAGATGTTGTGTTCTACAATAATAATATCCTTCACCGCGGAGCATACGTGAGCAGTAAAGAACGCATGACTCTTCATGGCAGTATCGGGCACAGGGGTGGAAGTCGATTAAGAGCTAGGAATGTGCTGCAGCATGGTATTGGGGAGTGGGTGCAGGACATAGATCTGAGTGGGCTTGAGGGAGCTGAGAAGGAGAGAGCTGTGGCAATGAGGAAGCTGTTGATGAAATTGGGAGCTGAGAATACGCATGTAGGCTACTCGCTGGAAGACTAGCTGCTCGTCAAAGGCAAATGTACAAAGTCCGAAGCTTAAGTCCACTCGAAATCTCAGTACTCCAATTGCTTCCGTCATTATAAATCGATGGACAAGTTAGTGATCAACAGCTAGCATCCCAACTTCGCCTATCTTGGGAAGCCCTGAAAGCATTTGCAGCATGCATTTCTAGCACTTCGCACCCACCGTCGGAAGTAAGCAACTCCATGGACATAAAGGCCCCCTCGGCTGCCCTGACTCATACTACGTACCCGAAACGATCCAACCATGTCAAGTATGAGTTCGTCCCGTAACTTGGTCTGGTTTCAAAGGAAGCTAACTTGCTGTCAGACAGGATATGCGGGGCGGGATTAAGCAAGTTTCGTAAACTCCGCCAAGCTTGCAAAATCAGCAGTTTAATTCCATCTCTGTAAAGGAATCGGTAGTGAGGAAGAATACTCGCTCTGCATCAAATTGTGCTGGAAGCGAGAGCTGGTGGTGGTGGTGGTAGTGATGATGAGAGCTTTGGGACGCTATCCTAGGCTAAAAAGGGAGAGCCAAAAAGTGTATTTAATCACAGGCCGTTTCCTTTGCTTTTGCATTTGGAACTCTCAACATCTAGATTGGATATATGTTCTAGATGCGAAGCGGTACTTCTGTTTTGATTTTGAGCTTCTGGTCTGACCACATAGATGTCAACCTCGCCAGAAACGCCCCTTCCTAATCTGATTGCAATACCAGCACCAGAATCACCTTCCCTGACAAATACAACTCACCACCCTTAGAACCAAGAACCCAAATTCTCCTTCTCAGAAACTGAATGATTCGATCCCACCTGACTTCGAATCTTCCACTCTCTCACCAAAATGGTCAACGTTCTCGTGATCGGAGCCACTGGCTACATTGGTCAAGCTCTCACTCAAAGCCTCGTTCGCAGCGGCGATCGTAAGTGACCCGAAACCGAATTTCTGGGGAGGAAGCTTTGCCTTCCCAAATATTTCGTACTGACACGTACTGCAGACCGCGTCTTCGGCCTCGCCAGAACACCCGAGAAAGAGAAACTCCTCTCGCGCAAAGAAGTGCACTACATCGAAGGCAGCATCTCCTCCACCACAACCCTAAAGGAGGCTATCGAACTCCTCTACATCAACGTCGTAGTCGACGTCGCCAGCGCAAACAAAGAATCGCACAATCTCCTCGCCCTGCTTAAGGACATCGGTGGCGAGCGTCTCACCGCAGCATCCAACGCCGGCGTTCGCGTTCCCAAGCTAGGATTCATCTACTGTGGAGGGACATGGGTTCATGGCTCGTCCAACGATCCAATCAATGATCTGATGCCGGTAGCAGCACTAGATGCGCCAACATCTCCTGTTGCACTCACTTCATGGCGTCCTGCTCTTGAACAAGAGGTCCTCGCAGCTTCAGATATCCTCGACGTGATGGTCGTCCGCCCAGCACTTGTCTATGGTCGATCATCTGCGATTTGGACTTCTCTCTTCCAACCCATCCTCGACGCTGCCAAAGCTGGCTCCCAGACAGTTTCTGTTGCTGCCGAGCTTGAATCAAGACCAGCCCTTGTCCATGTCGATGATGTTGCTACAGGCTTTCATGCTGCGATCGATAAACTCCCTTCAATCTCAGGTACTGGCGTGTATCCTGTCTTCGATCTAGTCACCAGCCAAGAGAGTATGCGTGATATTCTAGCTGCTGCAGCGAGTGAATTTGATTTCCAAGGGTCGGTCCATTTTGCTGGTGCTGGAGAGGATCTTTTTGCGCAGGCGATGAGCTGTAGTGCTAACGCTACGTCTGGGCGAGCAAAGCAGATTCTGGGATGGGATACAAAGAAGTACAGCTTTGTTCAAGGGATGGATGTTTATGCAAGGGCGTGGCTGGCCGGTCGGTAGTCAGAGTCCTTCACTCGGCAGAGAAACGAGGGGCGAATGGTTTGTTGTCTCAGCGCATTTCGGTCAGTGCCTATAAGTCCTCGTCGGCGGTCACAACTTCTTAAGTCCGACCGCACTCTTCAAATACTAGGTTTCAAGTTCCTTGCTCGTGACTATTAGCTCATAAAACCGAAGAGTTCATCTTGGCAGTTTCCTTGGCAGTTATATGTTTACTTGCTAAGCGAATGTAAAAAGATCCCAATGTAGGCCTCGCTGCTTCTTGTCTTTTAGTAGTGATACAAAGATTATTATGATGTAGATATACTTGGCTACTCTTTTATCCCACAGCATGCTGAATTCAGCCTTTTTTGTTCGTAAGCCTCTACGAGTGACGTGAGGTATTCTGAATCTCCAGATCGTCATGATTGAAGCTTCCGTTCTCCAGCTCCTGGTTGTTACACATGCGCAATATACGTTCTCCTCTCCCAAAATTCCCGAAATGCTCTTTGTCCCTTCTCTGACATGATCTTCGCCCATGGCGAACAGGTTCCTTTTCAAGGCTCACCAACCCTCCACCTCCGTAACGAACCCGTAACTCCTCCCAGACCATCTACCCATTCTTCGGCCCCGGAACATCAGGCTACAGTGTACCCAAATCAGCAAAGTCCCTAAAATACACACACAATAAGCCCAGAAAGAGACGATGTTCATCGTACCTTGAAATATTTCTGCTTGTTAGCTCCTCTCTCAACCCTTGCCGCATACAAGTTCCTCGCCCTAACCTCCATTTTCGCCAGCTTCTTCTCCGTCGCTCTGACAGCTCGCATCTCTGATTCTGACAAGCCGATTAAGCCTTTATTGGCATGGTCACTGCGTGTGAGAGCCATAGCTGCGCGTCTATCTCCTCTGTTTGTTGGGGTGTTGAGACTGAGACTAGTGCTAGAACCAGCTTCGGGTAAATTTCCGTTCCCGTTGTTATAAGCATTAGTATTGTCTTCGATAGTCTTTTGATCCGAGAATTTTGGGTCGGATCGAGCGTGATATTGTCGGAGTGAGCGAGCGTTGGAGCGGTGGCCGAGTGTACGGCCAGATGGGAGATGGAGTTGTCTCGTCTCTTCCTCAACCCGTGAAGCCAGAATAAACCTCCTTTTCTCTTTCTGTTCCTGCTCATCGTTCTCTTCGCTTCCACTCTCAGATTCCCAGAACTCCCCGAGCTCTTCCGACTTGACCACACCATCGGCAAGACGGCAATGACTTTTATCAAGCATATGCTGGCGGATAGATGCGGCGGAATCTCTACTCTGGCCGCAGTAGAGGCATTCGTGGAAGGTGGCAATGAGCGTGGAGAGGTAGGTGAGAAATGTGGGGAGGTCGATGAGGGAGTTTTGGTGTGGGATGGTGAAGTTGTGGGTTGTATGCATGTGGATGAGGTTTTGGTATAGGGAGGGGGACAGGTGCGGGCAGAAGAAACAGGTTGAGGATGATGGCAATTTCGAGGTTTGGGAAGCCATTTTTCCTTCGTTCTCAGTTGGTGATTGGTATTGGATTTCTTCGTCTTCTGATTCCTCTGTCTCTGAATCGTTCTGGGATTCTCGCTTTGCGATTGCTTGAGCGTGGTTTGTGGACTTTAAATGGTTCTGGTAAGCCTTTGAGTTGAAGAAAGCTTTCTTGCATGTAGTACATGACTGATGGAAATCATCACTATCTTCCTCCTCGGCTGTACGTTCTTCTTCGATCCTCGCGATGCGTTCATGGTAAATTTGCTGGGAAATCGCTGGCAGCGATGTCAAATTTCTCTTCAGATTGTAAACACTTTTCTCGAGTAAGCTTGGGATTAATTTCCAGCGTGGAAAATAGCTTGAGCATACTGCCATTCTGATTTTGCATGCATGCGCTGGAGATTATTAGTCTCGAAAGTAATTTTGCATATGTTGCATGTGAACTGAGATGAAGTTGATGGAGCAGCCGTGGATGTCGATGAGCTTGACATGATGAGATTCAGAATAATAGATAAACTTGGAAGTGAAAATTTGATGGGATATTCGACACAACACTTAAAAGTCAGAGTATTTGCATTGCTTTTAAAGTCAGAAAATTACCCAGCTACATTTGTGCTTGAACTCATGCTCGCTTAGCTTTCGCTGCCATTACCAGTGAACCAGACCTTACAGAATTATCTAAAGTATTGTCAAAATTCAACAATGACTCGACGAAAATGTATTAGCGTGAAATGATTGAGGATGAGTAGATACGTGCATATGAAATCCCTGGGATGCAAAGCTTGCTGTAGGGATCTGCAGAACATCGCTCGACATTTCCATTGGATGGACAATTCGCCCGGGCGCTCTGGATGGTGACTCACTGCACAGAAAAGCAGGGAGAAACTGAAAACACCATGTCAAAAAGCTCGAAGGAGTTGGTAGCAAGGGGACTCGCACAAGGCTGACTGATACCAGGTGAAAGTAAGTCATGGCTAACAATTGTTGCTGATCGTCAATGGGCAGCTTTTGAAGAAGGTTGGAGATGGGATTTGGAAAAGTTGCCCCTCCCCTTGAAATGCAGGCACAATCGCGGGCAACACCAAAATCTGGTCGCCCCACTTTGACGTGCAACGTCAACTTTTCATCTCTTTTCAACATCATCACAGGAGTCGGCAACCTCCTCAAAAACTATATCTATGTCCAATCCCCTCCATCTTTCAAGCCAAGTGAACGCAATCTATCATCACCAATTCGTGATGGAAGGCGCCGACATCCGAAAATCTTATCTCATATCTCGAAGGTGGGGTAGGGTGGGAGGTTGTATGGAACGGATTATGAGGCTGATATATGCTGTGTAAACTCTTGAGGTTTGAGAGGCTCATCTTTACATACTGTCCGAGAGTTTCAGTCAATTTGATTCTCAAATCTACTTGAATTCTCCAGATTTGTCGCATAGCTCCTATATCGCCAAAATGACTGTTCCTCAAGCACCACCCTCCTCAAACTTCAATGTCCCCACTATTGACATTGCTCCATATCTCCTCGATCCCTCATCTACAGAAGCTCTGAAAGTAGTCAACGCCGTACGAACAGCCTGTACAACGACCGGCTTCTTCCAACTTGTTGGGCACGGAATCTCACGATCCCTTCAAGATGCCGTATTCAAAGGCTCAGAAGCACTTTTCAAATTACCTATGGAGGAGAAGGTGAAGATGGACAGGAGTCAGAGTATTGGTGCTAGTAACAGAGGGTATGAATTGATCGGTGGTCAAGGACTACAGGCCGACACATTGCCTGATTTGAAGGAGGTGAGCTTTCTCAGTTCAATCTAATCCATACACGTCATGTATCAGAAACCCAAGAACATAAGAAGCTAATACAGATGCTTAGGGATTCTACGTAGGACAAGAAATCCCCGCCACAGACCCCCGAGTCCAAAGAAATGCCTTCCTCATGGGTCCCAACCTCTGGCCCAATCCATCCCACATCTCTGAAGAAGTCTTCCGCAAACCAATGACAGAGTATTACGCCAAGATGTACGCCTTGTCCCTCCAAGTCATGGACGTCCTGGCGGCAGGCATGCCATACGGCCCTAAAGTCTTCGACGAATTTTGTGACAATGACGCAGTGGCTTCAATTCGTCTGCTACATTATCCACCGGATAAATCGAATGACGAGAGACAGCTCGGGGCTGGTGCTCACACAGATTTCGGTGCCATTACCCTTCTACTGCAAGACGAGACTGGGGGCTTGCAGGTTTGGGATGGGGAAGGAAAGAGATGGGTTGATGTGTTGCCGAACCGTGATGCGTATGTGGTCAATGTTGGCGACATGCTGCAGATGTGGACGGGAGGGAAGTACAAGAGTAATTTGCACAGGGTTGTCAATCGGGGAGGGAGTGATCGGTACTCGGTGCCCTTTTTCTTTGATGGGAATGTAGATTGTGTGTTGAAGCCGCTGGATGGGAGTGATGAGCATGGAAAGCATTTGACAGTAGAGCAGCATATGAAGGAGAGATTTTCATCGACGTATGGGAGGGGGAAGAAGAGGGAGGACGGAGAGGAGAATTTTAAGGCTTGAGGTTGGGAAATTGTATATAGTGCAAAAATTGACATTGTTAATAGGACAGTGTTTGAAACACAGAAATAGCAATGTCCTTAAGATCCGCTAAACAGTTGAATCGGGGAGGGGACCATAGATGTAATATGCTAAGCGAGATATCGAAACAAAACATGTGGTCAAGTGAGAAGTCTGTCCTGTGCATGTTGACTCTTGAAAATCTTCATCGTCCAAATTGGACTGTGAGAGGGTTGGTACGATATTATTCGACCTGAACAAAACCTTTCTGGGCAAAGTGCAAACCCACTTCTTGGCAGCACGGCTTCTGACAGAAACAGCACTGAATCTCGCTCGCGGCTCGACGAAACAGTGCTTTACACAACCATGGCAGGCACATTAATTGTGTCGATAGTCCAAGTCTTGCCATCAGCAGAGTTCTTCAGCCCAGTATACGTCGTTCCCTGCGAAGTGCTCAACGTGCTTCCAAACGAAGTGTCTGACCTTGCAAGTGTAATGACAGTATTCTTGTATGTCTGCTTCGCGATTGTGCCGCTGCAACCATTATTGCATTCAGTTCCAGTTCCCCATCTATTTGATGTTAGTACTCTTCCCAAGATTGTTGCGTACAGAGGATCTTACCCAGTCATTGGACCAGAAGCATGGCTGAATGTAGACAGGAATGCGCCAGTGACGGCGTTTGTCACATTTCTATAATTGCATTCAGCTGGAAAACTTTCAAGGAAATGAGAGAGGCTCATACTGATTCCAGACAAGTACATCAGCGCTGCGTGAATACTCGATGCGAACCTCATCGGTGCCCTTGACAACACCTGCAACGCCGTCCAACTGACCGAAGCTGCCGAATAATGAAGCTCGGACACACCTTCAGAGATGTCCTCATCAGTATTGTACGCCAGATATCCAAATGCCTTTTCACGCTGTTTGTCATGAGAAGATTAGAGGACTGAAAGAAACTTACCATTCTCCATTCACAGCACCACACCACGAGTTATCTGGCCAAGACTCCAGCGTGGTCTGGATCAAATCCCCTGTTCCATTCGACATTCCAGGCCAGAGGAAGAGCATCCCGTTCTGTGGGCTAGGTGCTGTGCCTGGTACGAGTGTAGTGACAGCGTGGACGATGTTGGATTTTGTAGGGCCGAGGGAGAGAGATCCGCCCCAGGTGTCACGCTGGAGGAGACGTCCAGCGGATACTTGGGTGGCAAGTACGAGAGAGACGAGCGGGAAGAACATTTGAAGGTTTGTAGATTTGGGAAGTACGAGCTCAAGGAGAAGAAATAGAATGGCGAATGGAAAAATGGATGTATAGTGAAGCGAAGCAGTATTAAACGAGCGATTGGAAATGTAGCGAGTGTGATGTATCTTGGAAGTGTTACCTAGAAATGGAAAGTTGCTGTTATGCACCTGAATTATTGTCGCGGTAATGATTACTACTTTCATTTTCGGCCAAAGACAGCAGCAAATAGGAGAACAATATATCTGCGGAAGCGAGATTCCACCCATCATACGACGAAGCGGGGAACTCGAAACGAAACTCTTCACTTTACGAGCTCTTTCAGGACGAACAATCGCCCAAGTGCTGAAGCTTATTTCATCCACTGCCCCTCTTGGGAAGGTGGGACGTCAAATGCATTTGTAGGCTGAATTCGGACGGAGAATTGCTGTCCATGATCAACTCGCGGTGTCCAAGAACACGAAAATCTGGATTCATCTGCAGGACTACTGCACCCCGCTTCCCAAATCCCAACTCAAAATAAACTGCCGTGGTTTTATAAACTCAATCCCGGATCCGGCACATGAACGCTCCTGCACAGCGGAGCCTCAAAATCCTTCAATCTGCCGGTGCGGGCTCTACTCGTAGAGTGGTCCGAAAAGTAAACCTGCCTGTCAGGGCTGTCAAGCCTGTCATGGTGTTTGAAGTCGTGAACGAAACATGTTTTCAAGGATGAGTCAGGGATCGCCTTGCGAGACGTGGTCGCAGCGATGAGTGATCGCCCCGAAGGATTAATTGAGACAGGAAATTTCTGCGAAAGATGATCCACCACTCGGGGCATAATCATTCGTGAGGGTTTGGAAGGATCGGGGGTGGAGGTTTGAAGAGCAGCAGTCCTGGATGGAATGACTGTTCGGGTTGAGAGAGCTAACTGGGGGTACAGTTGGGGATTAGTCCTGGCTTCAACGAGGACAAAAGCAAGGAGGGAAGATGATATGGGACTGAGCTCATGAAGGCGATAAGTTTCCCTGTTGAGCTCAGCTGCTTTGAACTGGACTCTGCTATGTTGACTAGATCTGATTTTGAAATCTGAAGCTTTGGTAGTGTCCCTGACTGCTCGCTCACGTTTCTTGACTCTAGATGATAGGCGAATGGCTTCTGGAAAATAGATGTCAACACATGATATCAAAAATCGAAGAGGGCCGAAGAATTTCACTACAAGTTTGATGGAAATTTATTCGGGGAATAGATACGTACGCCAAGCACGACAAGCACTCTCAGGCACAATCAATCGCTGTAGTAACATCACCACTTCCAACGATGGAAGCCACCAACGTTACACCGTACTTCAGCTTCAGATCTGGCTTCAGCTGACGATCTATCGACCGTACGTTTCTCCTCTCAAATGAAACGCAAAAGCAAAGCAAGATCCGGAAACCGGGTAGCTGTCCCTAGAATCATGATGATCAGACTTTTCATCTGGTTCGTGTTGTTGGTCCACTTGGACTTTGTTGATGGTCTCCCATTTGAAAACACCAACAAACAACGTAACATCATCAGATAACAACAAAGCCATTGTGGGCTGAGCTATGTGCTCGGTGCCAGAAAGAAAGTTTGAAACAGCATGGAGTATTGGAACTCTTGAAGCAAGGTGAGGCGGCCGGTTGGTCTGCGCCCCAAACTACCATCAACTTAGAAAATCGGTTGGTATATACCAGCATATCGATATGATGATTACCGTTTTGGGAATGTTTGTTTTGTTTTGGAAGGGGCGCACGGCTCTCGAACCATGTTTCCAACGCAGTGGATGTGACGCCGGAGCAGCTTCCGCTGCTCCAATCGAGATATGTCTCTCGCTGTCTCATCGCCCGTGATCTTCATCCGTTGGAAATTGTGCGACTTATCAAAATCAAACGTGCGGATGCCACTCGACTCATGACGTTCCTGGTGAAATTGGACGCCTCTTCCATCCCTGGTTCAGATCTAGAGAAGCAATATAGCGGGATCCATCAGAACTGAACCACTCCCTTGGAATGAGGCTGGAAAAAGCAGGTGGCAAGAAATTGATGTGATAGGTATCACCAATGACATCGATCGATCACACAAGACGAGAAAACGAAATACACGATAATATAAGATTTGCATCCGCGCGCTACCAGACGTCCGGTACGACGAGAAAAGCCCAAACAGAGACACAAGAAAATTGGGCTTGTAGGGAGCCCCTTGGCTCAGCACTGACTTGACTCAAGGAGCCCACTCGTTTGTGAGGGCTGACGAGACCGGTTCATCAGATTCAAGTGCCTAGCGTAACGTTGACTCTGTCTGTTCGCCGTCGCAACACGTCCGGCTGAAGATCTCGGAGGAAAAGAAATGAGGGTTTTGGAGAAGCATGCAGGTACGCGTTGAGGAATGGAAGGGGATTGGATGGGTGAAGCGAGAAATGGTGGTATTATAGGAATTGAAGCGCGTGATATGTGGTACAGATGCTGTGTTGCACGTGGGAATTGAAGAGAATGGAAAGGGGCTTCGCGCCCTGGCCCCAAGGCTGATCCATATACTCCACGTGACCAGCCTCAATTCTTGATCCTTGAGGCCGTGCCGTCTTATGTCACAGGGAAGCTCGAAATTGGGAGGCGACTTGTCTGGAGGGATGTCCGATGCGAGTTGTATTTGGCAGACTTTAGGGTCATGGCGAATGATAGCCCTTAACCGTCTGATTTGATGGACACAAAGATGAAAGCAACGCACCTCGGCAAGAACAAAAGTCAAATATCAAGATGTAAGAGAAGAAGAAAGTTCGCGTGAGAAGTCTAAATCTAAACCTCCTGACGTCGGCAAATATTATTGAACATCGTGAGTTCGCAACGATCTTCTTCTCTGAGTAAGATCTGGGGGATCCGAGCACCAGCACATCTTGAGGCTAAAAGCTCAAGACTGGGGCTGGTCCGGATGGCCCTTCTCCCATTCGACCTGTCGGGACAGGCGAAGGCAAGCTAAGCCAATTGCTGGGATTGGGATTGACGGGTCTAAAAATATACGAACAAATAAATCCATAAAAAGTGAGTTGACTTGAAGAAAAGCCGATCCCTTGCTTCAGGGCTTCGCGTGGTGCCCTGTCATGTTGAGTCAAATTACGCACGCGGTGCAAGGGCTGATTGGTGCATCTGGATCTGGTTTCGATTGCGAATTGCGAATTGCGAAAGAGAGGAAAGAGACGCGAGATGTGGCGTCAAATCCTAGCGTGGAAAGTCTATTGATTGCTGCTGAAAATGCAGCTGGCGGGCTTTGGCGAAATGACGACGTTATGCCTTCGCTCTTCTCCTGCCCATTTAGGTGGGAATGTGATAGGGGTTCAATGAATTTTAATTGAGCTCCATCTTCGTGCTTGCTTATTACCTTACTTGCTGGCGAACAGACCGGACGGGGAGGAAGAAAGCAGTTGCTTTTGTTCTGTTTCTTCAGGTTTGACAGAAAACCGCAAGAATCAAAGCTGAAGTTTCCCCTCCAAGCATGATGCTGTCTTTCTCCATTTTTTGAGTTCTGGAGGTGGTGCCGTGCCTTGGTGGAAGGGTGGGGTAAAATGCAACTTTCGAGAATTGTGGAATAAATTGTGGAATTGTTGTGAACTTGTGCAGCCTCGGATGACATAAGTCGTGTATATTTCGTGTTAGGTCGGATGTTGATTGGCTCTCTTAGTACGAAAAGGGGTCGTCTGTTTCACGCGCATCCTGGTCGATAGCGACATCCAGCCCAGCCACCAGCAAGATCTCTGTGCGGTGCTCATCGGGTTATAGAACCTGCAAGGTAAATCTCATACCCTGTCAGATCCTGGGTCAGATCATACAGAAAGCGGTCGATGGGGATGGGTACGCTTAGGTTGTGTGGCCAAAACCTGTTCTTGGAGGACTTAGCACATGCCTAACAGTCGTTTCTTTTGGGCCGATAAGGAACTGTCTGCTGGTATTTGGATTTGCAATTGGTCGTGGCGTCCACAATATCTATATGGCGTTTGTTGGAATTTGGAAAGTGCCTTCCGAGATGGTGTTGTGCGTTGTCAAGCTCATGCCCTGTCCCAGACTGACGGATCTTCGGCAATTTGGAGCTTTAATACTGGTGCTTCCTTGTTAGAGGCTTGAAGCAGCTGAATTTTGAAGGATTATTTCCCAACTTTGCCGAGCAGCAGCGGGGATGTTTTGGCGGACGATGAACTTTGCCTTTTGAACCAACCCGCGGCGGTTGTGTGAGAATGTCTCGCCATCTCTTCGTCCGCCTTACGTCACATCCACATAAATTGTATTTTGCCTGTGCTCAACCTGTGAAATCTCAACGGACATTTTCTTCCCCCATGGTTCTATGTCAAAGCGTCCCCGCCGTTGAGATTAGCTTTAGGTCAGAGCGAGGAAGAAGCACTGGTGGAAGCAGATCCAGGCGTCTAGATCTGGTGTGAAAATGTTGCAGATAAACAAAAAAAAAGACAGCAAAGATGGGCACGAAATGTCTGAGAACAGCTCCTCATTTTTCGAACCTTGCTTGGCAAGCTGCATATTGAGAAGCGCCTCATTGAATGTTGAGCGAGAACATTTCCACCGGGCTAGATAGAGCGAGCCAGGCTTGGTCATGTACATGCAGGCCATGGCAGGGAAACGAGGTATCGGGCCCTCTGTAAGATGGGCGATGAGCAACTTGATTGGATTCTGTGAACACGCGACTCGGCGTGATCTTACAACAATGACGGGGACCTGCTTCCTAATCCATAATATGATTGTGCGGTAGGCAATCCTTTGGAGACGGCGATCCGATGATTCTACACGCCAACTTCTCAATCGAGCTGTAGACGGGTTGATATCAGATTCCGAGATTCATAGTTTCAGTCTAGGCAAAGCTCTCATGGCCGGGCATTGTTAGATGTCAAAGCAAGTGAGTTTGCTGATAAGGAAAACTAGTTTGTTGCACATGCTTGAGTAGGCAAGTTGAAGGCATTTGCAACCAAAGGAGGGGTCGTCTGGGCGGATCTCTGGCACAACAGATCCGGTTTGGTGAAGTGGAGACTCAAGATACTACAGCGGCTGGAGGTGGAGATGCTGCTGCTGCTAGAGCGCAGTTACATCGTCTGCGGGAAGGATGCATCTTTCTTGTTTTCAAGTCAAGAAAAGCGCCTTCTTGATGAGTGAGTATCGGACGATGCCTGCATCATGCAGTCAAGAACTTTTTAGAAGAAATACGAGATAGTTGTTGTTGTCCACTGGAGGTGGGGTACTGTTTAGACGACTTTGCATGATCTGTTGGTCTCCTTGACCTCTCGGGTGCCTTACCAAACATCGCTTCTTGTCTATATATTTCGAGACTATTATTAAAAATGTGGTTGTTGATGAGACTGAATCTATGGCTGATTAGAAAATGGCTCTTGCCGGAGCGGGATGGGCTTCCTCGATCTGAAACAATGTCCAGCAGGCAAAGCTGCAGCCTTTGTACGCCTTCTTGCACTTCCACTGAAACGCATTCCAGCATATGGAAGCCGCCGGCAAGCAGGATATATGAGTACAGTACAGATCCAGCCTGGGTGACCGGAACCCCACAGAAGGCAAAAGCAAGAAACAAATATAACATGCTTCCCTGTCCTATAATTCCACTGTCATGGCGGAAAGGTGTCGATTTGCTTTGCTCGACGGGAATATTGGAAGTGACACGGCGTCCAATGTCTGATTGATGCCAGACACACAGCGTTGAATGTATGATGCCACTCATAGATTGGATGGAGTGATGAGTGGCATCTGCGAGTTGCCCATCGTCCACAGGATCTTGTGCTGCGCTGTAGGCAGTCCGCAAAATGAGGCAACCCGTCTGCCCTGTCGATGCCGAACCCGAGAAGAGAGCATAGGTACCTAGGTAGATATCCGACTCGGTGCTACAAGTATCTGATGCGGTGACCGTGGAAGTGACTCTTGCAAGCTGCCCGTACTTTGCGGAGGTACCAGCCCGACGCAGCCCAGGTATCTATTCCTTGACAGCCAGCGAAATCCTGGTCTTGTCGTTTCGATCGTTGCTGCGAAGGCGAAAGGATTGCTTAAAGTAGAGCTTCCGTCTCACCAGGTCGGCGGACAAGACAAGCATGGAGACATGCTTGCAGAAAGACCTAATAGAGCAAACTCTATGCCCCTTCCCCTCTCCTCTCCGTTCTTGGTCTCACCTCACCTAATCGCCATGAGGCGTAGCCAAACGACGGCCAGCAAATGAAGAGCCTGAGAGACGGCGAAGCTGCCGTAATGTAATGTACCCTTCCAACCTAGAAATCGGCTCGCGTTCTGGGATTGACCATCGGGCCATCTGAGATCAGGGTTGTTCCTAGGTTCAGAGAGCTAGACGCGGTCGTAAACACGTAGTGGCAGTTGTCGGGCTGGCATCAATAGGCTGGTTCAGGGAGGAGGGTCGCTAATAAACACCACTAGAGATTGGTTCGGAGGGACGATAGGCTAGCCCGAACTCTCGCTGCAGCGCTGTAACGCACTGCTGAACAGCACTAAAAGTCGCTCGCTCCGTCAGGACTCAGTTCGGGTCAGGGACATAAGCGAAGCAAAGCAAGCTCGGGCGTGGAACCTTGCCTGACCTTGACCTTGACCTTGCCCAGAGTCCCAGACACAGACGGGACCCAGGCCAGGAAAGCACGCACTGCACCGCACTCCACTGCACGCAGCGAGCGAGCAAGCAAGCACGGCTACGGCTCCTCATCTCAACTGCCTCGTCTCGTCTCGTACATTCTCCATCTCTAATCCACCTTTCGTGAAAACGCTCACAACTCGCCACTCCCCTCCTCTCTTCTCTCACCAGCACGCCAACTGGAGCAGGCTGCTGTCTCTTCTTTTCTCCCCGCCGACACTCAACCCCCCAATCGGTGGCAGGCGCTAATAACACGACTCGATTCGACACGCTCTGGGACGGAAGTCTGGTGTTTACTTCGTTACTTTGTTGCTATCCCACCACCATCCCTTCTTCGTCCCCTCCACGTCTTCGAGCACAGTTGGAATGGACCGTCTTCTACGATGCTTTTGAGCTCTTCTACGATCACGGCATTCTTCTCGATCTTTTCCTTTCTTGTGGGCCGGTGTGCCAGAGGGGATAATTCATCATGAAGACTGTTCCAAGTGTGAGTGCCTTCGAGGAAAATTACCACCAATGCCCTCCCGCGTCGAATCATCTCCACCCAGAGCCGCAATACCTTCAATCTGCAATTGATTGCCTCTAACTTCCTTATCGACCTTCCGTGGTCTATGCTGACATCTATAGCTCGTTGCTTCGAGTACTGTAGGGATTGCTGCCGCTGGGCTGGCATTGGGAAAGCCAGAACGTTCAAGCCCACCACGCCCTTCTTCCAAGAAACGAAAAGCTGGAGATATCGCAGGCGTTGTCATCCACAACAGTCCAAACATATCTTCACCAATATCGAGGCCCGCCACAAGTTCGACAATAATCACTCCCGAATCTACACCAGTCCCGCCCCCAACCCTTCGTCAACGTCCTTCGAACACAAGATCCGAATTACAAAATAATAACAGTGGACGGAAGTTGTCGGTGTTCAGGCAAGAGGAAACTTTTGGGACTTCTGAGGAGGAAACGCGAAGAGAATCGATTTCCTCGAGGGGCTCATGGATGAGGCGGCTGTCAACAATACCAAACTCGCACAACAACAGCCCGAGGTCTAGTGTTGGGCCGGATTCGCCCTCGTTGACTGTTTCACAAGGTTCGGTTGTTCCAATTCTATCTAATCCAGGAAGCAGCCCTGCACAATTACCTCCAAACAAACTCGTGAAGCGGACCACTTCAGGTCGAGCAGCCAGCGGACCAGTATCTAGGAGTGGATCCAGGTCCCAGGTACCCACACTTCGACGGCCAGCGACAAGTCACCAGCGCTCTGTTACGCTACAGCAGCAATTCAGGGACGACTCCATAAAAATGGAAGAGCCGATTCTGTCAGACCCCACGACTCGAGTGCACGTCACCCCCATCAAAAATGGTTCACCGGCTTCTCGTCATGCATGGCGCCTCTACTTCGAGTCTCGACCAACTAAATTATCAAAGGAAAGAGCATCCGGGCGATTGAGTGACGGAGGCATACCAAATTCTCAATCAACATCCAGGAGGATCATCTTGGACGATTCTGCGAGACCTACCTTGGTGAAACCAGGTATCATTATGGTCTCAAAGCACAGCCCCGCGGTCTACTATGATGAAAGTTTTGAACTTGACGACGACGAGGTCGAAGCTGCAGGAGATACACCCGTTCCTTCTACGGAAGTGGTGGAGGAACCACAAAAACGAGCCCGCCGATCCTTGTCGATGCATTTCAGCTCACCTAGCTCATGGATACCAAGGTCTGGCAGTCTGAGGGGAAACAAGAGAAATACTGATGGCAGAAGTGGGGGTAAGCGCTATTCATCAGCACCTGTGGTGTCCACTATGCCTGGTCGAAGCATTTCCACAGCACATGGTTCTACAACTAGCAGGCATCGTCCTATCATGGACCCGAACGTCTTCCAAAGATCGCCCGTATCACCGACTGAGGAAGCTTCTCCTAGCGATCCCTTTGCCACCAGTTTTGCTAGACGGAGCCGCAACAGCTCCTCTCCATTGCCGCCACTGACTCGGCTGTCGAGTTTCAACGTTGATCTAGCCCGACTCGGATTATCCTCATCATCCTCGTCTGCTCCTCGTCGTAGTCCCAACTCACCTGTTGTGCACACATCCACGACATCACCATCTGTGTCATCTACGGGACATGCATCACCAGCGTCTATATCTTTCGTGGGTTCTGCTATGTCGAAACCTCCACGGACCTCAGAACTAACAGATCGTGCCTCGACACTTATTGGATCGGACAACGATATGCGAGGGTTTACATCTGGCGATGAAGACGATATGGATTTCCAGAGCGAGACTGTCTTTGACTCGTTAAGATCTGGAGCGACTGGAAGCTTGAGATCCCACAACGCGCCGCTTGATTCTATGTTTGACGAGTCCCCACCAAGCATTAATGGACATTCCAAGAGCAAGAGACTCTCAATTCATGAGATGCTAGCTAACGGAGGGTTTCAAGAGGGTCATAGTAGAATCGTGGAGGAAGACGAGGGTATGTCTACACCTGTCAAGGGAGGCCGGTCGTCACAAGAGGACAGCTTCCAAACGCCAGTCCGAATCAACACCATGGACTCTGACCGAGTGTTCCCCTCTTCTCCGCCAAGTTTCTGCCTTGCTACTAAAGATTTTAGCCGCCTTTCTTTGGATGATGAAGAAGATGACGAAGATTGGACCAGAGACGATGAGAACATGAATGTTAGCGGCCAATTGTCACCACCTTCAAGCTCTTTGAATTCGAGAAGGGTGAGTTCTAGTTTTCGAGCAGCACTCGCAGATTTGACCTACAGCGGATCGGCCAATGGAAACAACACTGAACGACCAAAGAGCAATCTTTTCGACTGGTCAGAGCCCCCATCTACAGAGAAGGTTGATCTCATGGGGAACTCTCCTAGACCTAAGACCGCCCATGTCAAGAACATCGCCGATGGCAGAGGCGGACGTGCTGTTGGACGACGAGGGCCAAGTGCGTTGCATATCCGCAGTCAGAGCGTACCAGTAGTGCCCGATGTTGCTGGACAGCGAGACAACTCAAAACTGGCTCCCAAATTCGGAACTTGGGGCTTAGGAGGCAAAGGTGTGAGTGAGGATTGGGACGGAGATTTCGATTTCGAAATTAATGATGCCGAGGTTGGAGAAGGAGATACCAAGATGGAAAATAGTGGCATGCTGGTGCCCCCAGCGATTCAAGCAAGCCAAGCGAGCGTGGTTGGGCACGTAGGACAGATTCGGGAGGTGTGCCTTCTGGTGGAAGACCTGAAAAGACTACGACTGCTGGCTCGGGAGAAGGGCTTGTTGAACGGCCCGTCCGCCACCCTATGGAAAGAGGCAGAGGGAATAATTGCTCTTGCAGTGCCAGATGAAGAGGATCCCGCACTGTCTCCACCTCCACAATCCCCTGCTTCCATTGCCTTCGAAACAGAAGCATCTGGGGACGATGATTATCATGAGAGCGGGCCCGATGGTGAGGATTTGGAGACCTCCAATGCACCCTTCGAGGTCTTGAACCGACATGGTCGACCTACTGGTTTTGTTTACGATGGAAACACGGTTCGAAGGCGATCTGTATTCTCTCCTGAAGACGATATCTTTGGAGCTGGGCTTATGAATAGTCCACCGGTGCGAGATCATCTGCGGCCACCTTCAACATCTCCACGGCACTCAAGCATGAAGAGCGCCTCTGATGTAGCTCGATCCGTCATGGAGACCATGCATCAACATCGATCAACCTCTGACCCACTCCTCCAGACCTTAGCCAGCCAATCTCCCAACAAGATGCCTTTCGACACGACAAGCCTTCGCGATCTCGTCCACCGGGCTAACGTTCTCAGTCGTACCTTGGCCGACCTTATTCGAAAAGCGGACGGGACCTCACAAAGTCCAGAAGTCAGCCCTCACCGTGACTCGAGCCCAGCCTTCACAAGAGTCTTCACCGATCCTAGTGTAAGCCCGCCTAAAAACCTGCTTCGGAGTCAAAGCAATAATTCGATTCTCAGCGGCCCAATTGAGGGATCCCCAACGCGTAGCCTCGGTCAAAGGATGCACATGATGACCGTCGTTTGATCGACTATTTTGATACCCACACCAACGTCGAATATCGTTGTTCTTGTACATGCAACCCCGATTCGTCATTTTCTTTCTTGCATAGCGACGGGTTTTGTTTCGGCTCCGGCATGAAGCGTTTTTCTACTTTTTAATACCTGTACATGCGCCTCTGAAATAGACTTGGGAGGTGCAGAAATCCATCCCTGCAGCGATTATTGCATCTGTATGCGCAAAAGATATGCAGCGTCGTTTCGATGTTACAGCTACGGGGACGTGGGTCCTTATGGATGAGATAAAAATGGATAGTCTTCGGCAAGAAGACAACAAAAATGCGTTAATGTTTGTATGAAGGGTTTTACTTTGTTCTTTTTCCTTCGGTTTGGCATCGGGATTTATGCTTTTTTGAGTGGTGCGGATACATGAAGGCAAAAAGCATCCATGCATCAGCGATTGTTTTTCTAGTATAGAGGGAGGGAGAAAAGACTGGGGTGGGCGGCTCTCTTTGTACGAGGTATACTATCATTTGTTTCTCGAATGGCGGGGAGAACGCTGTGAGGTTTGAGCAGGATGGTCTGGCTACTCGAGAAGACGTGGCTTTTCCATTGCCCAGTGTACGGAAAGGGATGCATATAGGAGGGAATGGATGGGCACAGATGGGAAGGAATGAGGGAAGTGTGGCTCGCTATGATTTCATGCTGGCGCATCTCTCCTGATGAAAGGAAAAAACCACGAGGCACATGGTATATGTGAGACGGATCGACTGAACGGAAGAAATGAAGTAATGGCTTCACGTACCACAACTGTCTTCTTTGACTGCTGCATGACAACTGCATATGTGATATGTAACCCCAGCCAAGTGGCCACTCGATTTTGATTCGCAAATATTCAGTAGTCGATCAGTTCTTAAGCTTATCTGCCATCGGACTTTTTCATGCTTGAGAAGGATTCGGTTATTCCGCTGGTATGTTTACTTTTCATGCTCCACACAACAGAATCTGCAGTGCACATGTATGGCCAACGAAGCGAGGCAGAGAGTGGCAAATTACTTGCTCACATTTCTGGGTGGCATGTTCTGTGCATCTATGCTGGCGACCGCAGAGGATGATAATCATACTCAGTCATCTGAGCCCTTTACTTGTAGGCACAGCATTGCATCTCTTTCACTTATGATACCAGGGTTTATTGTTTGAGCGTTGAGATCAAGATTGATATTGTTACCTGCTCACCATGAGGTGGACTTTGGTCGTACAGGAGGGTGATGCTAAAGATTTCTCTACCTCGGTTTCAAATATCCTCGCTCGCCGCACTTCACCTCAAAACTCGCTTTTGGAATACTCGCAACACCTTTTCAGCACTTCGGAAGGGATATCCTCCTCTCCAACCTGGCAACCAGAAAAGGACCACGCCACCCAAACTCGAGGACTCCCAGCATGTCACACAAAGAAGGACGCCAAGTCCACTCCTCAAGATATCAATTTCTTTCTCTGTACCAATTGAAGAGCACACAAGCAAGGCTCGTCCCGCCTGACACCTCGAAACCACCAATCTTGCCTTCCTTATGTCAACGCAGCTCCTCTCTATTGGTTCCCAAAAACAATATCCTTGGGAAGCTACTGCACCTGCCCGTGGATATCGGTCTTCCAAACCCACCTCACCATCCGAGTCGTTCGATACTGGCCCGGCATGTCGTTGACAGCGATGTCGCATGACCCACCTCGTGGAGTGAACCTGCATCCATCTATTCAACTCAACCAAGCTCTGAAGATGAAACCCACTGAGATGTTTACAGATTTCAGCGATTCGCTAGTTCAAGGGGAAGAAGCAGCTCACGAATTGGGATTAAATAAGGTTAAAAGGGATGGCCGCCGGGTGAAGTCCGTTCACCTTCTCCAGGGATGTCTTGCATCCACGTGACGACGCTGCCCCAAAATCATGCGAATCTCTGATTTGCAGGTTTGGCCAGACCATCGCAGAAGAAGTCCGCCAAGCAGATTATCCTCGCCCATGATGTGATGGTTGTCATGGCTTTGAATCTCTGTGCACATCCTACGCAATTCTGCATCCATGGGCCGTCGCCTTCACAACTGGCACTCCCATCAACTAGTCACGGCCAGAAGGTGTGTTGCATATTCTGAGTCTATTGGTGGCCTGCGTTATGCTTAGACGCTCGTTTTATGTTCACTTGCAGTACTTATCGTGCGAGTTGTGCTGCTGCGTCCTATCATCAATGTCGGTGGCGTTTAAAGGGAGCGGGGTCCTCTTGAAACGTATGCCAAGACTGAGCGTTATCGAGTCTTGAGCTTCTGCTTTTGAGAAAAGCATGGCGAGAAAAATGCATGGCTGTGGTAGGTGAAGAAGGCGAGGAAAGGCTTCTCTTAAGCTTGTCTTGATCTCTAGCCTTCTTCGATTCCTCTTCCTCTTGTCCTTTTCTCTAGTCAGTTATCTTCTCGCCATTGCACTGATCTACCCCGCAATCATGAAGTCTGATACGATCTTTGCTCTGGGGACGCTCCTTCTTGGAGTTGCGGAAGCAGCGACTTGCGACTTAACGAATAATTTTGCAGAGCCAGTACTTGCGAATGGGTGGGAACATAAGCTCATCGTAAAGGGACTTACGAAGCCAAGAAGCATTTTGTTTGATAGCGAGGGAAATCTCCTTGTGATCCAGCAGGGTGCGGGGTTGATCCACCTCGCTTTCGATGATGGAGGAAGTACCTGCCTGGACGTAGCTAAGAAAACGTTTTTGATAAACTCTACGGAAGTGAGTCACTTTTACGAATTTTGTGTACGATGCTCCAGTCGGTATGGCAGAGGCTGATAATCACTTAGTTGAACCATGGCCTCGCGCTCTCGAACGACGGCAATACCCTCTATGCCTCCTCCTCCGAAGCAGTATTCTCATGGTCTTACGATGCCGCAGCAGGGACTGTCAGCGATACAAATACCACTTTGATAACCGGCATGGACAACGATGACCACACCACTCGAACAATCCTCATGTCACAGAAGGAACCCGGTACGCTCATTGTCAGCAGGGGCAGCAGCTCGAACCTCGATTTCTCCGCTGAGTCCATTGATACCGGACACTCTCAACTCAAAGCCTTCGACCTCACAACTCTGGGTTCTGATTCCGAACCCTTAGACTTCAACACTGCAGGTCGTCTTCTCGGCTGGGGTCTGCGCAACTCCGTCGGCGTAGCAGAGGAGCCTCTCACAGGAGGAATATACTCGGTCGAGAACTCCGTCGACCAACTCGAACGCAACGATGTCGATATCCACCAGTCCAACCCCGGCGAAGAAATGAACTACCACGGCTTCCTCAACGGATCGACAGAGAACCAAGGAGGCAATTACGGATATCCGTTGTGCTATGCGTTGTGGAATACCAGTATCCCGAATGCGGATAATCTTACTGTTGGTGCGCAATTCACGAGCGACCAGAATGCGACTGTAGATGATAGCTTCTGTGCGGAGGAGAGGGTTCCCCCACGTTTGACGTTCGAGGCGCATGTTGCGCCTCTGGATATCATTTTCTTGCCGAATGGGACGAAGGCTTATGTTTCGTTTCACGGGAGTTGGTAAGTCGCTTCCTCTCTGCTTTTTACTCTTTCCCGTTCTGTACCATTCCGCGCGTCCCTTCCAAGATGGATCCCACTAATTCCAAACACAGGGACCGTTCCCTCCCCGCAGGCTACAAAGTAATCTCCGTTGACTTCAGCAACGGCTCCCCAGTCGCAGAAAGCACCAGCATGACAGCCGCTCAAGACATCTTCTCCAACCCGGACACGACCGTCTGTCCCGGCAGCTGTTTCCGTCCTGTTGGTCTTGCGCTCGATGGCAAGGGCAGACTGTTCGTGTCGAGTGATTCGAGCGGTGAGTTGTATGTGCTTGTGAAGACTGGCGAGGGGAGTGAGAGTGAGAGTCCGACGAGCACAGGTTCTGCGCCGGCGGCGACGAGCTCGAAGGAGAGTAAGGCGGGAAGAAATGGTGTGGTTAGTGCGCTGGTTTTGGTTGGGGCGGGAGCCTTTGCGATGGCGTTGTTGTAGGGCGAGAGGTGATTGAATATGGGGAGGAGGATGGAAGGTTATAGTTGGAGAAAAAGAGGGCGGAATGTTGGGCAGGGAGAAATGATGAGTTTACGACGTGATATGATGATACAAGAACTCCCTGCGATTTTATGAAAGAGCGTCTTTTCGTGTGTATTTCCACATATCAAAGTACAATACGTTTGCCTAACGGCTACATCTTGCGAAGAGCTTAGGTTGTGTTTAAATAAGGTTGGAGCTGGATTCAAGGTCTGGGTAAACATATCTCGTGAGGTCGGAAGTATGCATTTGCTGCATCTTCCTCACTGGCGTTGTGGGATATGTAAATCGATCCGAGCTCATACGTATAGCTGCCAGGTTTCTTTTCATGAAGCGTCTTTCACATGCTTCATTTGAGTCAGCTCGGACTTCAAGTTTGGTTTCCTCTGCCTCTCACCAATGTAGCTCCATTTCCACCAGGAAGTTAAGCGAGGAACGTCAACATGACAGTAGTTTTCTCTCCAGCTGGATATATCCAGTGGCACGCCAAGGGTGTTCGAGATACCGATCCAGGAATCCCTATCTTCAAAGCTCTATGTCACTTTTCATAACAGACATTTCATATCATTGAGAAGTGTTTGCAACAACAAAATCGGCAGTCAGCCCCACGCTCAGTCTGGAGGCTTGCACTGCCTCCGCCTCAAACCAAGCATGCACCCACACCAACTCAATGTATCCCCTCCAAGTCACAACATCACCTTTTCCCAGTACACTTTCCCCTTCACTCTTCTCTCTTGATCCAGAAGCAAGAAGGCTCACGACTTCCAAATATCCTCAAGTCCATCACAACCAACCATCGCCATGGCCCTTCAAACCGCGGCTAGCTTCCTCGGAAACCAAGCCCTCAAAGGCATCCGAATGGGCACAGTACGGTACGGCCCAGCAATAGCGCAAGCGCGCGCTGTTGCTGCTGAAGCATTCGTTCGTGCTGCGGATGCGAGTAGACAGTTTAAGCGTGATGAGGCTGTAATGTTGGAGGATCCGCTTACGGAGGAGGAGTATGGGGAGTTAGAAGCGGGCGACGAGAGTGATGATTATAAGAACCCGAGAGACTGTGAGCATGAGGATGAGGATGGGAATGGTAGGGAGAGACCTATACGCGTTTGCTGCCAGACGATTAGAGTGAGTAGAGAGGCTTTTAAGACGACGGGTGTTGAGAGTCCTGTACCTGTTTTTGCGCATTGGTGTTTAGAGGTAAGTAGTATTCTTGCGTCAAACCACTAGATTTGTAGCTCGTTAGTTATTTGATCTGACGTGACAGGAAGCAGGTTGACGGCATGATCTACGAGTTACGAGAGAATAAAGCAGTCTCTGAGGACGAATCGATAGCTCTACGAGTCGGCGATGGGAGGAGTGTCGTATACCAAGAACTGGGAGCTGAGTCTAGGAAGATCAAACTTGAGGTCACCGCGAATAGAGTGATGCATCCTAGTGCGAGATATATCGATGTAGGGACGACTACCTTGGATGATGATAAGATCATATGGGCCGGTTTGTGGCCTCCTTCACTAAACCATTGGGGTTGAATACTAATGTCTTTCCGTGTGTTTCAGCATCACTTATATTCCGTCGCTTCGCTACAAGCTACGATCTCTTCATCGACAATTGTCAGCATTTCACACAACTCCTAGCTGAAGTCATCAGTGGGCGTACAAAGCGCGAAGAAGTGAGGCAATTCTTCGACAAGCGATCTGTCATGAAACTTCCTGTAGCGGCGAGCTGGCTGGCTGCGCCTGTGTATGGCTGTACGGTAGCTTTGCACCATGCACTGAAGCCTGAGGGGGACTCGGAGGTAAGGAGTCCTGCACATCAGAGTGTGGGACGGTTTCTGGATAGCATGGAGAATTTCTACTTGCACCCGAGGGTTTATGCTGCTAGGCGAAGACAGAAGCTTTTCTGAGGTAGCTCAATTCTAATATGGTAGACATATCTTATATTTTGTGACAGAACATATCCATGAATGATGATAACAAGAGATGCATGTGTGATATTAGGACTGCGTCAAGCGAGATGCTGCTTCACCCTCGCCCTCCTCTGCAACACCACCGTCAACCCAAAATGATAAACAAACAGGCCCAAGAACAAACCAACAATCCCACCCACAACAGCAAAAACAAACACAACAACCAGAACCGAAAAGCGGAAACACATATCAGCTAGCCACATCGCCGGCTCTTTCGAACTCATGATAACCTGCATGGCCGCCAGCGCAACAGAGCAATACGCAAACGCTAGCAGCAGCAGTTGAAAATTCTTGCTGAAGTATGGACGATACTCGGTGAACATGTAGGAGTAGGAGTAACCCCGAAGAGTCAGCTTGTAGATGAGATTCAGGCGCGAGAGACGCAGCTCGCCGTACTGCCAGCGCGGTTCCAAGGTCAAGGCGAGATTGGTAGGCGGCTGGAAAGAAGAGATGGAGGCGGAGAGGAGCATCCAGGATCTAAATCCCATGTCTGGAATGAGGTTTTGTGATATTGCTATTTGATAGTCGGATGGGTGCTTGATAAGCTGTGTGTAGGAGAGGAGCAGACCGTAGGCTGATGCGTAGTATGGTGCTTGAAAATTATTAGCCGAAGACATGCCATTTCCGGTAGTTCGATGGCCAGTGCAGATAAAGCGCTGCCAGAATTCCCAGCTTAGCAAAGCGTGTGGGATGGGTTTCAAGAAGATGTTATTCTCGAACCAGACGAGGTGCATGGATGGGTCTTCGGTGATTATGATTGAGCGGTGCAGCATGTGTTGCTTGTGGAGGGGCCGGATGTGATTAAGTCGACCGGCGAGCCAGAGATGTTGATAGATAGCGTTCAGACGTGATAAATCTAGCTCCGACTCCAGGAATGAGGATACTGCTGAAGGTGTGAGGGAGAGGTGTGCATTTTGGGGGATTTGGGTGAGGGGTGGTGCTTGGGGAGGCCATTCTTGAGTTTTGGGAAATGGTGGTAATAGAGGAATGTCCATTATGAAAAGGTAATCTGGAATCGAAATGGAAATTAAATCAAGACGACAAGAAGAAATTGCTAAGTTTTGTAACGTGCAGAAATACTGGAGGGACTCAGCCTTCCTCCTCAAGAGGCGAAGTGAGATGTGGCTGGCGCCAAGAGTGCTATGAGTTAATGGTTTAGGTTCAAGGTCACGCAAGAAACTCCCTGGCAAATCATATGACCAAGAACTCAGAGACCGATCTCTTCAGAAATGTGTATGAATACTCGTATATATCTTCTGCTGCCTGCCCTGCCACTTCTTGAATTTTCACATCTCCCTCACTCTATTCACACGTTGATAGTAACGGTGCTCGTCTGTGTAAACCTGACACTCGTCGTTCCCTTACCCGTTGTTGTCGGCTCAGGCATCCCACACGTCGCTGGATCAGTCGCAATCGGCTGCGTCGAGACGACCGTCGGGCATTGTGGCAGAGGATTACCGTCGATGTCCAGGGGGCTGAAAGATATGGTGCTGCCAGCACTGTAGGTTTGCACAGGGATAGTGATGTCCGGGTCCAGTTGTAAGCAGGTGCGTATACCACTATGGTATGAAGAGATTAGCGTTTGTGGGAAAGAATGGAAAGAAAGTGGGAGGAGAAGGCGAAAGAGGTAGAGGAGACGAAATTGGGTGCTTACATGTCGTCTGTTTCGCAGAAAAGACTGTCAGTTGGGAAGGTATAATTTGCTGATGATTGGAGTGTTGCATATGATCCAGAAGGTCTATTGATCGAGTCAGTACAATTGTCCCTACCATCCCTCTTTATTGATCACTCCGAACTATCCATCGTTTGTCCTTTTTCTCAAAATATCTAAAGAGAAGAAACCAAAGAAAACAAGTCAAACTAAACAAAGCAAACTCACCCTGGCACCTCTCCACACCAAAACTTTTCTGTCACATAAACATACGAGAACCCATCGGTCACGACTCTCACCAAGCCATCGTCGTCGCAATCTAGCGTGAATCGTCCATTAGTCGAAGACGAATGCTCGAATTTGTTTGGGCACGTGAAGACGCCATCGCCGTAAGTTATGGTGAAAGCTACATCTCCGCCTGGTCCATCGTATGAGATGAAATTATTGATTGTGTAGGTCGAAGGTATGGGACAGGCTGTACTGTAGGGGTTGGTTGATGCAGGGAGTTTGGCGGCTAGTGGTGGAGGTGTTAGTGAAAGCTCGCTTAAACCACTTGTGTATATTCCCAGTTCTACAATAGGGGAGCTTACTTGTCGTGACAGGGGGAGCAGTAGTCTTCGTAGACGATGTGGTTTTGGACGTCGTAGGTGGCTGAGTGATCGGTGGCGTCGTACTTTTCGTTGTAGAAATGGTCTTCGACGTCGTGAGTGGTGGAGGAGGCGCGGTACTACGTGTGGATTTAGACGAAGAACTACTACTTTTCTTTGTAGAATTTGGTGGCAATGACCTTGAACTTGTCGTGCTAGTGGTGCTCTTCGTAGTCGGAGGAGGTGGTGGCGCCGTGCTACGGGAACTCTTAGTCGTGACGCTCGTAATTTTTGTAGTAGGCTTTGGGGGAGACCTTGTAGAACTTGTCGATGAGGTTGTGGGTGGTGGGGGAGGTGGTTTTGTTGTGCTTGCGGACTTGCTCGTGCTAGATGTGGTCTTGATGCTTGAGCTTGTGGGTTTCTTGGTGGAAGTTGGGAGAGGAGGATTTACTGTCCCTGGAGGCGTCCCGAATGTGAAGCCTGGCAGTGTTCCGGTCCTTGTCAAGTCGGTTCCGATGGTGAAACCTGGCGGGAGTGTGACTCCTGGCGGTAGAGTGAAGCCTGGTGGAAGTGTGAAGGGATCTCCTATAGTTGCGCCGCCCGTTATGACCGACACTCTGCTGGTTGATCGGTTTGGGATCAGAATCTGTGGCAGACATTCTGCGACTGCGCTCAGCAGAGCCGCTACAGCTAACAATTGGTGAGTCTTCATCTTCGCTGGTCAATTGGCTGCTGTGAGATAGAATTGCGGATTGTCTTGCTTCGATGCAGCAGAGCTCTTGTCCGGGGTCACCTGTATATATTTCTTTCTTTGTCCCATCTCCGCATCGGAAGCTCATGCCCGACTGCAAGGGGGAAAACTGGAGATCTGGACATTGTAATATACGCACATCGTATAAAATGCCATGTAACCTTCTCATTGATCATATCAGGCTATCTTGACACCTTAGCCCGGAGCTTCTCAGCCCAATTGAGTGATTCGGCCAAAACTGGCGACCGTGATCGATGCATGAAGGTCAAAATCTGCGAGATCTAGATCTAATGTCGATATGTATATTTAGAAACTGATTTTGATGTTCCGGATTGCTGGTCTGGTCATACTCAGGAGGAACTTCCCCCGCATTCTGAAGGGCGAGGTCACAGGGGCTCGCTTAAGGTCTGGATGAATTCCCCTGCATTGCTGGCTGGGGGGAACTTCGCCAAGGCTAGATAGATGAACTTGCCACATTGTATAGTTTGGCACCAGATGCTGAGAATAGACTTTGTGCAAGTGTCGATGCGACCCGGATAGTCAGTTGCTGAGAGGTCGAATTGGTCAGGCCGTGCTCGTCTACCGCACGTTCGTGACCCGGAGGTAAACAAGCGAATGACCGTCCCAAAGCTGTTTTTGAGTGCACCTCTCCCTTGACGTGTCCGCGTCCATGACCTCCCCATACAACAATCTCATGTTTTCTTCTACCGAGCCGTGATTTTAGCAGCCAACGAGAAGCAGTTCCCTTAGTAGACCGGCCGATAGACCTGTCAATGCTCCATAATGCTGAGATCATGAGATGGTGTTAGCACCTTCAAAGGAAGTCCATATCCAGGTCCTTTTTGAACACGCATTGTCCTTCCTTCCAGGCCAAGCGATTTCTATCCACAAATCCCTCCCTCATTCTGACTCTTCCGATGCTTTCTTCGGCCATATCTCTCATCTCTTCAGCTTCCACACTTCCGCCCCGACCTGCCTCGGATTGCTGAAGTAGATTTTCAGGGTAGTCAGGACATTCGGAGGTTCCTGCTCGTCAGGGCTTGATGTCAACGTGCTGCTTCAATGTTCGAGAAGAAAACAATGTCTAGAGACGGAGATAGAACGAATGAAAGGAAATGGGACTTGGTAGCCCCATTTCTAGAAACCAACATACCAGTACCCTGACTACCCTCCACAAGTCATTCCTTTCTCATCTCTTCCCTCTCCCTCATTCTCTCACTCACCAAGCCCCCAACGCCACCGCCCCAGTGTCTCTCAGCACTAAAGTCCCAATCCAGCCAATTCAGCATCCCCTCCAATCTAACCTCAGCCTCCTCATCAACCTGACCCCTGAACTCCGCCCTCGTTGCCCTTTCACTCAACCCCGCATGAGACCCCTTCTCAACAGCCCCCAACGCATTCTGGAACTCCTGACTCTGAACCCCCGACCTCTCCGCCAAACTGGCCAGCGCAAAGAACTGATCCACACTGAGACCATCATTCAAGATCCTCCTATGTCCGCACACAATCTGCACATATTCGATATGCTGGCCGAGGAACTCGCGAGCACGTTGGAGATGGACGGGGAGTGTTGTACTTGTAGGGGTGGATTTCAGGGTGTACGGGAGGAGGTTGAGGAGTCGAGACTCTTCGGATGGTGGGTTGGAGGAGAGGAGCGAGGTGACGTATTCGAAGGCTGCTTCGTTTGAGGGGATGGAGAAGCATTTAGAAAGACTGTTGACATCTATCTCTGCGTTCGCTGCTCGTACATCCGCAGCTCGCATATCTGTGAACACTGTATTGGTAAGATATTCTTGGTCGGCTTGGAGCGGGTAAGAAGTGCTGTATGTGGCTGCGAGGGCCATGTGTGCGAGGGTGGGAAACCGCTCTTGGACGCAAATACGATCAAGAGTGCTTTGGATGCCGTTAAACGGTGTTTCAAGGTCTTTGAGCGTTTCTATATCTAGGAGAGCTCCTAGGCGATAAAGTTCAAATAAGTGATAAAAAAGGTGACGAGCAAGCCGCAGCTTTTTATGGTCTGGCCATTCTTCCTGAAAGCCAATGTCATCGAGTAATTTGAACACCTCTAGAATTCGTTTCTGCGCCTCGAGTCAGAAGGATCATCCTATGATACATAAGGTCATGGTGTGACCTTCAGAGCATCTTGGCTCATCCCTATTCCTGTGCCCACAACCTGATCTCCTTCAACCGTAGCCTCCTTATCCCTGAACAAACGCATCAACTGTAGAAATTGACTGTTCTGAAACTTGGAGCTCTGATCCTTCTGCACACTATTCAACAACTGACCGGCAGTCTTGGACAGATCATCTGGATTATCCTGCTGCTCTCGCGCTTCCGAGTTCTGGTCTAGAGGATCGTGTATTGTGTCTGCACCAATCCGTTGCTGGTCTAGCAAATCAGAAGAATCCTCCATTAGCCGTTCCGCAGATTCGTTGATAAGGATGTCTTGGCCCATTTCTACACTTTGCTCCTGACTTGTCGTCTCCTGCTGTGCCTCGAGGGCCGCTGCTCTTTCCGCCTCCTCGAATGCTCGAGAAAAAGCCTCATCTGACGCCTCCAAGGGCTGTTGTGTTTGCTGGGCGCCTGACATACTGGCCGCTTGGGGTTGCGCAAACCCGCCCATATACTGAGGTGTCATGTTCACGCCACCCATAGGTCGAAATTGGGGGTTCATCTGGCTAGGCATCTGTCCCATCACTGACATCTGGCCTTGCTGCCGCGCGAACTCTTCATGCCAACCTCCTTCATTTTGTATTTGCTGTAATTGTGGGTTGAAAGGCTGTTGCTGGAATTGAGGAGGTGGAGAGGATATGTGTAGCTGTTGGAAGTCCGAGGCCCAGCCTGAGGGCCCGGGCTGTTGGAAGTTCTGAGGAGCATGTGAGAAGCCTTGTTGCTGGTGGCCATGGTCGAGAGGTAGTTGTCCTGCTTGGAAGGCTTCGAACTCTGGATCTAGAAGGCCCGCATTCGGACCGGGAGAGGATCGGAAACCCTAGAAAGGTATCAGTGTGACTGAAGAGGCAGGCAAACAAAAGGTGAGCCGTACCTGTGCAGGTGAATGTCGCGAAACCAGGCGGTCTTGTTGTAATGTCCGGTCTACTGTGCTATGCTTCTGGAAATTCTGGAGCGCATTTGAAGGTCCGCACATGGAGTCTGCCATGATGAGCGATATGTGTCTGCACAGGATCAAGAAGTGGTCGGAAGAGCTACTCGAAGAGTTGTTCAGAGTGTGGTTGTATTGTTCGAAGGCGAATTCGTTGCAATCATGAGCCGAGGCACCTCGTCTTTGTATCTGAGTCGGAGTACCCGAAGTTTATCCAAAAAGCAGTGACTTGTGGATGCTAAGGAAAGAATAGACCTATTAGTTGAATATACAACGGTCCGTAAATATGCAGCCGAAAGCCGTGGCCGAGTGAAAGAAGTCAATGAAGTGAAGCAAGTTGATATGAATGCCACCCCGCGAAAGTGGATGAGGCCGAACTTCCATTGTCAGTCACAAGCCGAATCGGGCCACCGGGCTTTCCTCGGGCCGGCAAGGCTAGACCTGCCACACGGCATTCTCCGTCGCGACTTTCTGGAGACAACCTGGCTTGAAGCTCTGATACAGTGTATCGAGCTGTCTCGATTCTTCCTTCAAGTATACCTTGACCACAACTCACTACAACTTGGGTCAAGATGGCACAAGTTATTTCCAACTCCGGTCATGATGACATGATTGTAAGTTTCATATCTACTGATTTTGAGGCTCCGCAGGCTCTGTCGCATCCAACGCACCTCTTTTAGAGGAGGAGATGCTAACATTCTTTCCAGCACGATGCAGTCCTAGATTATTACGGCAGACGTCTCGCAACCTGCTCATCCGATAAGACAGTAAAGATTTTCGAGGTAGAGGGAGAGTCGCACCGTCTGACCGAGACACTGAAGGGGTGAGTCCTCCGTCCCCTTACTTTCCCAGCAAGTAGCTAACAAGCCTCCAGTCACGAAGGCGCCGTCTGGTCTGTCTCTTGGGCACACCCAAAATATGGCAATATCCTCGCATCTGCTAGTTACGATGGCAAAGTCTTCATCTGGCGCGAACAAGGCACAACGTGGACCAGAGTTTTCGATTTCGCCCTGCACACCGCATCCGTAAACATCATCTCCTGGTCACCACACGAGTCGGGCTGCTTGCTCGCATGCGCTTCTTCCGATGGCATGGTTTCCGTTCTCGAATTTAAGGATAACTCAATGGACCACAAGATCTTCCACGCGCACGGCATTGGAGTCAACTCTGTTTCTTGGGCACCAAGCACAAGTCCTGGTTCGCTGGTTTCGAGCGCAGGTGGTCAAGGATGTGTACGGAGATTTGTTACGGGAGGAAGCGACAATATGCTGAGACTTTGGAGCTTCGATGCTGCTTCGCAGAATTACACACAAGAGCGGGAGCCATTGACTGGTCATACCGATTGGGTTCGTGATGTTGCCTGGTCGCCTACGGTCCTCCAGAAGAGCTACATTGCATCTGCCAGTCAGGATAAGACAGTCCGGATCTGGACGAGCGATCCCAGCCAGCCTGGTGTATGGAACAGTAAGGTCTTGAATTTCGACGTGGTGCTATGGAGAGTGAGCTGGAGTTTGAGCGGGAACGTATTGGCAGTCAGTGCAGGAGATAATAAAGTCAGTCTGTGGAAGGAGAACTTGAGGGGAGAGTGGGAATGTGTGAAGACCATTGAGGAGTGATAGATTCGGTGAGCTCGCGCAAGGAAGACAGGTCATGGCGTTTCGGGGAATGAAAAGCTTGTAAGCTTAGTATTTGAATGACAAGAGACTATGAAAAGCCCAGGTGCAAGGCATCTGGACGTATTGAGGTGTGGTGTATTTGTTCTGCAAAGTATTTTGCTATCTTTTGCGCTATTTAATTCTGCCACATATACTACCATTCTGTCTGCCATCTATTCTACCATTCGCTGCTGCCATTTATTTTACAAGTTTGTCTTATTTGATATACAATATTCCTTCAGGCACGAACAGAGAAGTCTTGGAAACTGCTGGGAACAAGAAATGGCCACCAGTTCAGAGCTAGCCTGTGAACATCCAGTACTAGCCATGGCGGTCATCGTTCAGGATAATACTTCGTGCTCATAAGCCACTTGCACCTTCGAATGATGGTGTTCTTGGGCTTTTCCGGTAGGAGGATCGGAAGCAATGTGATGCAAGTCACGAGCATCTCTCCGATTCTTGTGAGTTAGAAAATCTGGAGAGTAAGAAAGAGCTATGACACTCATTCTTCAATTATTATGCGCATTCCACCATGATCATTGTGATGAAGCAAATACATCAGCCACCCCCCTTATGCCTTTCCCGTCGCTGTCTAAAGTTGTCGCATTCTCTCGTCTTGTATCGTTGTACTGTGGTGTCCGTCGTTATGCTAGCAGTACACACCCATAAAACCTCAGTTGGTGACTCGCGCAGGGCTACCAGTCCGAATCCCCATGACCAACTGTCTCACCAACACTAGTTAGATTGTCTTTGAAAAATGACTGCGCACGCTTCATTGGCCCATCACATACTCTATAAAATGCCCTGTTCTTCCTTGACAGAATATTGCCTGTATGAAGAGCCAGGTTTCGCTCGACCACAATGCTGTTGTCTGCCTGACAGCCATCAACGATCCCCATCGAGCCTGCTGGTGTCCTGTTAGCGAAGTCCGCAATGGTATGGTATTCCAATTATGTCCGCGACCTCTGTTGCTATACATTCGTCATACTGTCGCTCGGTCTGAGGTGTAGATGCGGATACAACGGTGTCCATATCTGCTTAGTCGTCGCTGCCTGTTCAAGTGAAAAGCATGCGATCTTCCAGCATGTAGGCAAATATGAGGTACGAATTTTGGGCACAAGCATACATACAGAGTTGCTCTTCGCTCTCGTCGTTCCAGCCGTCTCCCCACGGAGATCTACAGACACATCGCTGTCTTTCTCATCTCTCAGTGCACTTCACTGAAGTCACAAAAGCCCCCATCAACACCACACGCACGGTCCATCCACCTATCCCCTCTTACATCATCCCCTATAACCACCAGTCACCCACCCTCCCATAAACCATCTCCCTCTAGGCCCGGCACCTCACCGGCTTCTACAATTCCCAATTCCTTAAGCAATCCAAGTACCCAAATACCGCGGCCGCGCAAGCAAACAGCACAAATATCTACCCAAATACCACACACCCATCAACAAACCAAGCAAAACAGCCAGCTGTAAGTCCTGCCCACCCACTCACCCATCGGAAGATGCGTGCGTCGGTAGGCACGACTATCATCTGGCTCTGGAGGTTAACCTCCAGTCTGTATTCTCTCTCCTCGCCATCTCGAAGCAAGGCTCCCTGGAGCCCCGAGCTGTGGGCGGATGGATTCGTGAAGTGTGGCGGATTTGAGTTGGAAGGAAGAAATTTGGCGATGCAAGGCAACCGATTCGAGCCCCGAGCGGAGGTTGGGAGGATCGTGAAGTGTGATGGTGGTGGTAGCTGGATTTGGGACTTGGTGTTGATCGAAATCCGCTTCAGGAATTTCTAAAAGGGTTGGAATCCCCTCAGATCTTTTTTCGCTTTTTTTTTTCTCGGCTGCTGCTGTTGTGCTTTGATCTTCAAGGACTTTGTCTTTGTTCTTTGACTTGTCACAGTTGTCTGTGGTGTTGATGCTTTGGCAAGTCTTTACGTTCTGCCAGCGATTGGTCACTAAGAGCACTGAAATCCCCGAGAGCCCAACTTTGCGAACACCCACAGCATGAAGGCACTTTTCTGTGATCCTATCACATTTTGCAGCACCTCCTGAACTTCACCCAGGTATGCCCCTTTCACCGACACTTACTGCCATTGCCCTTCCTTCCTGACCTGCGGTGCGAGCAACTTAAGAGGTCCCTCCCTTGGGGAGTCGCGACCAAGCGCGGCAAGCACTCGTCCCAAAATTTACGCTGTATCACTCTCCTCCATTCAATCCCTTCTTAAAACATATCGCAGTCGTTACCAACCATCTACCCACTCTTTACGACTATTCTGATGACTTTCTGCATTTTTGAACGTCCTTTGGGAAGGTTTCAGTCCTCTCGTTACCTTTTTGAGAGCACTCGGAACTTCTCCTTTAATTTTCCGTTAAGCGAGGCTGGACTATGCTGACCCACTTGGGTCAATCCTGGCCTCAAATGAGGTGACGAGCTCCCTATTCCTTTTTGTGGAATCCTGAATGAGATGTAACTGTCCAATTGCAGATCACAAGCTGTTGTATCTGTGGATGGGCTTATTGTAGGCGTAGAGAGTTGAGTTCATACTTGATGTAAAGGGTCTCTCCAGGTATGAAATCTGGCCGTCAAAATATTACAATCAGTCGGAGTGTCAAAATTTAAAAGCTGCGAGATGCGGAGAGGAAGTCAATTGTCTCCAGAACTGAATCTACGGCCAGAATGCTGTATTACAAGCAAGCTCCGACGACTTCTCTACCACGATCATCCTGCGTATATCCATCCATTGATCTTACGCCTGTCCAAGTTCATTCTGTATCCATCATCCATCATGCATTCATAAATCAAAAGGAACGTGTGCGTCAAAGATGACAAGGAAATAAAATAGTGTTTTGTGTAGAGACTGCGCTGTGGAAGATGGGAAATGCTGGTGTATCTCCTCGTAAAGTAGTTGTTCGGTATTTTGTGCTCCACGAGGGAGCGGATAAGCATTTGCCAGATGGGAGACCATTTGTTTTTAGCTTGGGACCCCAGGTGACTAGATGAAGAGTCATCGGGGCGGTTGAGGATCTCACAGACAAAAGCTCAAGGAGCTTCTGTAATGGAAGATCTCCCATAAGACATATCAAATGCTAGGAGCAATTTTGTGGGTATTCTTTGTTCTCGATTCGAAAAGTGTGACTGCGCTGTCGAGTGCTGTCGGATATCGAAATGGGCGGACAGATCATTCAAATGGGCGCAGCCATCAAGTCAGCGTACGTATCCATGAATTCAAGAGCCTCGTTTTCCATGATCTCTTCCTCACCGCCACGATGAACATTCCACCACATGAATGGCCCAGAGTTAGTGGTAGACAGGTTTGGGTTATCGACGGCGCTCCACCAGCGCCCAACAACAATCCGACCACCTGGCAGAACGCAACCTTCATAGCACCAAGCCTGGAATGGATCATAGATGTCGTGACCGTTGGCATCCTTCTCGGTGTAGTACTTCATCATAGTCAGGCGTTGAAATCCATGGAAGCCTTGCTGAGTCGTCAAAGCATGGACTCGGCCAAAGACATGTCCGGTTTGAGAGCCTCTGCAACTGCCCCAAAATTGCTTTGCACCTGGTGTATCCTCCATGAAAACCTTGACCTGCTTTGCTTTGCGTTGCTGGGTGGAGTCTTCGAAAGGGTTGCTGCAAAGTACCTTCTCGAAGCTTTTGGGCCACGCGTATCTGGGAGCCGCGTCCTTTTCGTCGAAGAACAAGTCCATTTCCTAGTTCTTGTCAGCGAAACTCAATACTCAAGAGCTTGCAGAGTTACCTCAAAGGTCTCATTGCCGTCCAGGGAATCCGTGTGGACTACACTCTTCTGGCCGTCCCATGCTCTCAAGCTCGCCAAAGTCCGCTCCTCCATGTACANTGGCGCCGCGTCAGCAATTTCAATGCATTCTCGGATAGGTACTTACTGTGTGCACCCTTCCAGTGACGCGCCAGCGGTTGTGTTCCACCCTTGATATGGCCGGTCCAGAATTGGGGGAATTCGTCACTTGTGAGGAGTTGATACTCGTGCGCGAGCAGTCCTTCACCCTGCGACTTCAGATGGTACTTGAAGAAGTTGACGATGTGCAGGAGCCAACGAATGTTGACTTGTTGCTTATAGATACCACTGAACACTGGCTGAGTCTTTCCCGTGCAGTATGCCTGATATTGAGAGATATCAAAATGTCCGACCTTGCCATTGCAGTATGCTGGATCAAGGGAGAATGGTGTTAGCAAAAGCTGAATGACGTAGATCAGTGCATCCTTGTCATTAGCCGTTACAACCTTCTTGAAGCCAGAGGCGTCGTTGGTGCCCTTATCAAAGCTTGTGTTGAAGATGGCGTCAACAATGTCAACGTCATTCTCGAGAAGGTGACTAATGAAGTTCAGATTTCGTCCCTCGACAAAAATGTAACCATAGTAAGGGTTAGTGACCTGGCAGGCGTTTGATTCTGTAAGCCGGTCAGCAATTTCTTATGATCAGTGCTCGGAGCCACGACGTACCAAGAAGTAAGCCCCGGAAGGCATTGAGGACATCTAGCTGGTTGCGAGCCTGGAAATCTCTGATATCCTTGTTGATCCGAATGCCATGTTGGTTGAGATCGAAGCAAGTCCATTGTTTGCTAACATGCTTTCGGAACTTGTACTTCTCAGCAGCATCCTTGGGACTCAGACCGGCGACATTATCGAAGGATGCGAGGAAACATTTACGCCAGACACTGTTTGTGATTGCGGAGTTTGACTTCTTGCAGATCAGGCTGTAGTTGACGATGTCTTTGTCTTTGGGGAGGAAGTGTGCGATTTGTTGGTGAATCTGGATCAAAGGTGATTCAGCCGAGTCCAAAGATACGAGAATTATTCTGCTGAATTATGCTTTGAAGAGAGGTTTGGAGCATGTACAAGTCTCCTGTTGGGATTGGCTTTTGAGTTTGTTGATTTGCAACGCTGAAGAGCGCGCCGAGTACAGGTCAGGTGGGTTGGGACATGAAAGTATACCGCCATATGGGGAAGATGGCAGGCGTTGACTGCAGAGGGAAACTACTTACCTCAAGTGGGATGATCTTGAATAACTTTGCAGAAAAGGAATCCTTAACATTGGCCTTGATGATCCGGGTCGAAGGAATATAATACTCGAAGCGCTTGGCGCTTTTTTCCCAGCATCCCTTATAGTCCTCGTCCTCGCTTTCGTCCCACTGGGTTCCTGTGCATTCGCGACCTCTCTTGGATTTTGGAGATACGATTGCTCTTCTAACCTCTAGCTTCTTTGCGGGGTGGTCTTCGTCTGGTTCCTCGTCCCATTCATACTCGGTGACGCAGTACTTCTCTGCTGCCTTCTCGTCTACCACAAGCGCATTGCGCGAGGATCGGGTTCTGACCATGATGCTTGGTTGGTATTTGCGATCCAAATGGATAGCGGGAGCTGGGTGCTGCTGGATGGGCGACCGATCAGCGGTGATTTCCACCAAAGAGGGTGAATCGACTCACAAAGGTATTGGTGTTGGACAGGACACTTAGTTTCTATGCAAGACTGCAGTTCAGCAGAATGTTGGATAATGCTTGGAAGTGGTTTAAAAGATGTGCGAGAAGCAAGGCTTGCACTGGAGAAGAGCAACCTTGCTGGTACTAGGACTTGTCAGTAATTGTCATAGTATGTATTCGAAGGGGAGGCGGATGATCAATTGACTTACCAAGATGCATGTGCCTGTGATCAGGACACTTTGGCGGATGGTGATGGATGATATTGGGAAGAGGTGGGATGGTGGAAGAAATTTTATATTTTGGGTTGTGAGTGTGGGCGCTCGCGTCGGCGAGGGAGGGCTGGTGTTGACGAGTGAATGCGGTGATGAGGATAAGAAATCGGTGAATTCCAGAGGAGCAAGGGTAATGATTCTGCAATAGAATTCAATAGGTCTGTAGATATTCAGTGTCCAATGATTTTGTTCCGATAAGAAGGGGCCTGGTTTTGAAGATATGAAGATATCTGGAAGTGCGTGGATAGCGAAGGTGAACAGAAGGAACTCGGCGGGATGAATTGCGGAAGGTCTTGCAGCCTCGCCAGACGTGACGTCTGGGTCAAGAAGGCGCAAACAAGATCTACGCTTATTTAACAAGAAGTTCAAGCACAATACAGTCGCCGAGTCGGTTTCACGGAAGTTCCTTCAGACTCTGACACTGCTGAAATAATGTTTGCTAGCAAACAGGTAAGAGTCGTAGCTTGGATAGGTCTGTGACTGGATGCAACACAAGTACCGCAAGATCCTCAGCAAGGACTCTGCAATGAATTCAATCATGCAGGCAACGTAAGCTAACGTAAGGGGAACTTAATCACGAAGATATTGAGCTAATGTTGAAATATTTCAAAGACTGGATATTGAAAAGTGGCAGCCGTGCTGTAGCAAATCGAATTTGTGACATTATTCTCACATTGCGCCGGTCAACATGCCAAGCACTGCATGTTAGTGCAAGGACCTAGTTTCTACCAAGCTTTGGCATTTCACATTCCTATGTGTCCCTCATCCTATTGATTGTGTTGATTGTGTGGAAATGCAGCAATGTGCAAGCTCTGTCGGAATCAGTTCACCATTTCCCACTATTCCCTGAAGATACAGTATGAGCTTGACCTCTTAAAAGACTATGACTTGAGACTCTGTATCAAAAGATTTGATTTTCAATGTAGTCACCAGACTCCAAGTTGCCCACATGTTGCCCTAATATTCAAGCTCGCTTCTGCCGTCGTCACAGTAACGTATCACGTGCTCAAAATCAAATCGCCGCACCTGGTTGCCGAGAAATCAACCGAAAAGCCATCAAAGCTTAGCACCTCGTCATGAACCTACTTTAAGTCCTACCATATCATTATTAAGCCAGCTCCGTCCAATAAGAAGATATTCAATTCAGGAGCGGAACTTCCGGACTCATGGGCAAATCAAGGCAAATCTCAAAGTCCCAAACGAGGAAGAATAAGGTCCGGACAGTCGTCAAACTCAGGGCCGGATCCGCCACACTTGCTTATCTCTGGATTTTCGTCGCTGACGAAACACCCATTTCCTTGAACAGCCATCCCATCCGACCCGCAAGCTTCCAGAAGGCTGTCCTGATAAGGCCAAGACATCGAATCAGAAGTAAAGCCGACGTTTCCAGGTAAAAGTAGATTGACGAGTGGACGTTAAGCATTCGCCGAGCCCGTCTGCAGAAACTGTGGGCTCCCGCTCCATCCAATGCCCCAAGTGGGACGTCTAACAGCTGTCTGGGATGCTTGACAGGGCACACCTCGAATGACGGTTTGGTACCACGAGTACTAATCGGCATGTCTGAATTCCTAAATGTGCCTATCTGTGGGTTTGGTGGACGGGCAAGTTTTAAGTATTTGATCTTTCTGTCCGCTCTCCTGTTTCTTATCTTCCTTCTACCAGTCGCTTCCTGCTGCTCAGTGCGCACTGTTGTTTCTTTCCCAGGTCTCGGAGGAGGCATTTGAAACTTCAAAGAAATTTTCGTTGCGTGCATACGATCAATTGGCAATCGCAATGGCTCCTCACAGCGACCAGGACTCTTTGGACAAGGAGAACGCGCCAGCTCCAACCCCTGAACTAGAACGCGGAACTGTCAAGCCAGAAGGCCCCATATCTCCGGCTCGAGACGAAGACACCACACTTGCGATTCTTGATCTTGTCAAGGCCAAAGATGTGCACCATCCTATGCATTGGCCAGCTTGGAAGCGATGGGGAATCATTGCTCTCTATTGCTGGCTCCAGGTGTTTGTCACTCTGACTAGTACGACATATCTTGGCGCAGAGTGGCTGATTCAGGAGAAATGGGGTGGAAGTACACAAGTTGTGACCCTGGGCCAGAGTCTGTTCATCGTGGGCAATGCTGTCGGTCCAGCTTTCATGGGACCTCTCTCGTAAGTCTAGATTCCCACAGAATCAACTTCGGGATGCTTGCTAATCTGCAACCCGACAGTGATATTGGAGGTCGCAAATGGGTTTATGTCGGAAGTATCACTTGCTATGCGATTCTCAACTTCGTGAGTAAACCCCGGATCATGTGCATGCGGATACAGGATTAATCACGCCACAGGGAACTGCCTATGCTCGCAACCTCCCCATGATGATCATCTTCATGTTCCTCTGCGGAACGGCCGGCTCGACTGCTCTCTCAAACGTAGCTGGTACCATCGCGGATTTGTTTGGCGATGTCGACGGCGCAGGTCAAGCAATGGCTCTTTTCGTGGTCAGTGCCAATGTCGGTCCTTCGTTGGGTTCTCCCGTCGGAGGCTGGATCACAGACAACACATCTCTCGGCCTCAAATGGATTTTCCTCATCAACGTTATTATTGGCTTCGGCTTTGCAGTCATTATGTGTTTCATCCCAGAAACTCTCCCTCGATTGGTCATAGCTAGAGCAGCTGCCAAAGCCCAAGACGTCGATGCAGATGAGCAAGCTATTTTGACCAGCAAGGTTAATGTCTGGAAGGAGTTCCGATTTGTTACCACGATGACTTTCCGAATCATGCTGAGCGAGCCCATTGTACTTTGTCTGGGAATATACAATGGCTTCGCGTATGGTATTTTGTTCCTGTATCTGGATGGTGTCTTTGATGTCTTTGTCCTCAACAATGGTCTTTCGTAAGTCAATTCTGGTCGATACTTGGACCCCCGTACTAATGATTAAACAGCATCATTTCCGCCGACCTCACCTACCTCAACTTCGTCGTTGGAGTCCTAGTAATGTTCTGCTTCATTCCAGTGCAGACCTGGTTGTACGCCCGCGATAGGAAGAAGCACGGTACCAACCGTCCTGAGGCACGATTTCTCGTGTCCCTCGTCACAGTCTGGCTCTTCCCTATCACGCTCCTCTGGTTCGCATTTACGAGCGATGGAAAGACCTCCTACTGGTCTCCCATCGTGGCTGGCGCCGTCCTGGGTTTCGCTGATCCGCTTTTGTGGCTCAGTATGCTCAACTACATCACGGACTCGTACCCCAACGTCGCAGGTTCTGCTATTGCTGCGTTCTTGATTCCTTCCTTCCTGATGGCGGCTGGACTTGCTCATTTGGGAGTGCTCATGTTTGAGAATATGACCACGAAATGGGCGGTGGCTACGATTGGATTTATATCGTTTGGATTATGTGCTTTGATTTACTTTGTGTATTTCTTTGGAGCGAAGATCAGGATGAGAAGCAAGCTTGCGAGGACGTTTTAAGGAGATTTCATGAGCTTGGATGTGCATGCTCGTCCCTGGAAGAGAACATGCTGTGTTGGGATACGATAATTTGATACCAAGCTCCAGCAATGACTGTACGAAAGCGAGAGATGTATGTTACAAGGAACTTAAGGGCTGACAAAATCGTCGGCAGTATATAATGATGACTGAATTCAAAACTAGATCTGGACCATCGCAGTGGGTTTCAGTCTATAAGTCCCAAATAAAGTTATCGAGGATCAATCACCACTAGATCTGTTGATTCGATCGAAAGACGCTGCCTCTTCGATTGCCGGCCAACCTCATCACCACGTCTTCAGTAAGGAGGTCCGGCTATTGACTGTCCAATGGCAGTAAGCGAGACTAGGACGGAATTAACTCCTCCGTTCCCAACTTGGTAAGCCACAGCATCGCCAACCTCAAGTTTCCACAGAACATTTCCAGAGACCAATTGTCTCTTGCTCTAGGTCGATCACGGACACCTAAAGTTTCGTTGTACAACGTACAACCCCCACTTTCTTCATCTTTGGGAGAGAGACTTGAGAAATGCAGCTATATTAGTGGGCCGGGGAGTTTCGGGGGCGTNCCCCGCCACGACTACAACCCCGCCATTCGCATGTAAGACCCTGAATAAATAGAGCTGGTAAGTTCACATTTCTCATACATATATAGACCTTCTTCTCTGAAATTCCTCATCAGAGTTTCTCGTCAACGGTTTTCGAGTTCGGTCAAATCTCCCTACTTTGTATCAAAACACAAACTTCATCTCTCCTCTTCCATCTCAACCCAAGCTCCAACATGGCACCACTCGCCCGCACCCCTATCTCAAAAAAATGGGTATTCCGCCAGACCACGACTCTCAATTCCTCCTGCGCATCCTCATGGCTACCCGTAGCTCTATTCCCCACCGTCGCCCACATTGATCTCCTCCACCACAAGCTAATTCCAGACCCCTACATCGACACCAACGAACTCGACTGCCTCTGGGTTAACGACGCAGATTTCACATACCGAACCACATTTCCCTCCCCTTCTCTCCCATCCAATGACTCTTCAAGAGCTGAGCTCGTTTTTGACGGCCTTGACACCATTGTCTCCGTCTTCTTCAACAGCGAGAAAATCCTTGAAGGTCGTGATATGCATCTCTCGTACCGAGTCGATGTCACGAGACTTTTGAAGAAAGAAGGAGAAGAGAATGAGCTCGAGTTGAGGTTTAGTAATGCGCCGGCTTATGCGAAGAGTGAGATGAAGAGAATCGGGTATAAGGGCAATGGAACTGATGTGCATTTTGGCGGGCCGGAGAGGTTGTTTGTGAGGAAGGCGCAGTATCATTGGGGTTGGGATGTAAGTGCTCTTTGCTTTTCTTGGTCATTGAAATTGCTTCCGTTGTCTATCTCTTACAGTTGGTCATGATGGATGTCATCAAATACATTGTTTGCATGCTATTATTCCTTCTCTCGTTACTCTTCATCTGTTTTCACTCTCAAATTCTCGATCAACGACTAATAGACACACAGTGGGGACCAGCACTGAACACCAGCGGTCCATGGAAGCCAATCTGGCTCGAAACCTTCACAGAACGCATATCTCAATTCCTCGTCCGACAATCCGTATCTGAAGATCTCTCCACCGCAAAGATAATCATCAACGGCACAGCCTCCTCCGCCCAACCCTCCAGCACCATCCTCCTCACCGTCACCAACCCCAACGGATCCACCCTCCTTACAGAAGAAACACCCATCTCCTCAACCGGAACATTCAGCACCACCCTCACAGTCTCAAACCCCGAACTCTGGTATCCCTTCACCTACGGCTCTCAACCACTCTACACCATCTCAGGCGCATTAAACAAGACCTCCCACACCGAAACCCGCACCCTCGGCCTCCGCCGTCTGCAACTCCTCCAGCACCCCCTAACCTCCGCCCCAGGGACATCCTTCCTCTTCAGCATCAACAACATCTCCATCTTCTGCGGCGGTTCATGCTGGATCCCGGGCGACTACCTCCTCCCACGCATGACACCCTCTCGGTACTCCTCCTGGCTCAAACTCGCCAAGTCTGGAAACCAGTGTATGATTCGCGTGTGGGGCGGCGGGATCGTCGAGAGCGATGAGTTCTACAGGGTGTGTGATGAAGAGGGGATTCTGGTGTGGCAGGACTTCTTGTTTGCGTGTGGGGATTATCCGGCTGAGGAGGGTTTTGTGGAGTTGGTTAAGAAGGAGGCGGAACAGCAGGTCGAGAGGGTAGGACATCATGCGAGTTTGGTCATCTGGGTGGGGAATAATGAGGATTATATGTTGGCGGAGATGTGGGGGTGGGAGTATGATATTGATGATCAGGTGAGTCGCGAGGCTAGACGTTGCTTGGCTGGGAGGAGGTCTGACATGAAGCAGGAGGGACCATGGGACAAGACGAATTTCCCGGCGAGGAAGATATATGAGAGAGTTCTACCTGAGATATGCGAGCGATTAGCAGGAGACGTGCCATATTGGCGTAGTAGTCCGTATGGAGGGACGATAAGCAACGACGTTACAGTTGGAGATACGCATATCTGGTCTGGTAAGCTTCTCTTCCTTTCTTGTTGACCTATCTGCTTCCGCGAGTTCCTCAAAATACAACACTTGAGAGTCTCGCTTAAGCACCGCCATGCGTCAACAAAAGGCGAGCTAAAGTTTGAGTGGCAGTACTGACTCAAATTAGTTTGGCATGGACCGATGGCACCATATCAAGAGTATAAAGCCTATACATCACGCTTTGTATCTGAATTCGGATTTGAGTCTGCACCATCAATACGAACACTACATAAAGCCATCACCAATCCACGAGAGAGACATTGGCAGTAAGTGCTTTTATCCCGCCTTCGCTTTCTCAAATTCCCCCCGTCCTTTTGTGCTAGGAAGAGGCAAGAAATCAAAGATCCTCCTCTACTCTAGCCTCGCTTAGCTGTTGACCACACTTCCATTTCCCATACTTTACTCACCCTCCATCTCCCACACCAACCTCCATCAGTCCACAACCAGGCACCAAGCTGACCTCCCTCCCCCATCTCCCTAGATCCCTAACCTTCGACGCCCACGACAAAGGCCCCTCCCACCAACGCCGCTACGGCATGTACTCCGGCGAAAATTTCCGTTTCCGCTTCAACCCCCTCAGGGATTTCATCTACAGCACACAATTCCTGCAAGCCGAAGCCATGAAATACGCCTACAACCACTGGCGGCGGGCCTTCGGTGGTCCAGGCGCCGAACTCTGCTCGGGCATCCTAGTCTGGCAACTCAATGATATCTGGCCGGGCACGAGCTGGGCTTTGGTCGATAGCGAGATGTCGCTCAAACCCTCCTTTCATATCACCAAACGCGCGTTGGCAAAAGTCGTAGTAGGGGTTGAGAGATTGGTGACGAAGAAGACGCCGTATATGGTTACGTCTTACCCGCCGTCCAAAACACGCGCTGCGATTTGGGCTGTTAATGGCTTCACTTCTTCTCTGCCCGCGACGTTGCACCTCTCAGCTTTCGATATCGAGACTGGTTCCTCGATCGCACTTCCCGATGATGTGCGGACGAGAAAGGTGACGCTCAAACCGAATCAGACGACGGAGATTGTAGATGGAATAGACATACCTGATGCGGATACGACTGTGCTGTACGCTTCTCTGGTTGCGGATGGAGAGCAAGGCGAGCAATTAGCCCGCTGGGTCGATGTAAGTTTCCTGCCCCTCTCCCCAAGCCACCTCCTTTCCACCCGTCTGTTCACTACAATCGCGTTGCGTTTCCCTCTTCTGCCCCATCTCATGCTCGCTCAGTCTTGCTGCTTCCACACTCACTTATACACCCACTTTCGCTTCCCCTCCCCTCCCTGCTTTTCCTTCCCTGTCATCATGCCCACCCCAAGTATACACACACACACACACTCTGCATTTCCTGCACTAGACTCGGTACATCGACTTGGACTAGCTGAGGATGCCAGCCTGCCCAACCCCAACCTCCCCACGCTTTGTTTTTCTTCTTCCCACACACCTCATAGCATGTTACTCACTCACTCGTTCAACTCTCCTCGTCACCGCTCATCCCTCACGTCCCTTCAAGAATCCCAACTAACACCCACCCTCTCTCACACAGTGGCCCGAACCCCTCAAATTCGTGCATTTCGCAAAAGATGTCTCCGTCACCACCACCCTCCAGCCTTCCTCGAGCTCCCCATCAGACAGTGAGGTCGTGCTTCTGAAAGCAGATCGTCCGCTCAAAGGCGTCGTCCTCTCCATCCCCGTCAGTGCCGGGGGCGAAGATGCAATCTGGGACGACAATTTCATCGATCTCGTTCCAGGGGAGGAGATTCGTGTTGGGGTGAGAGGGTTGGATGGGAGGGAGGGGAGGATTGTGACGAGGTGGTTATGTGATTGGGAGGGGGAGGAGGGATTTGAGCTTTGAGTTGTGAATTTTTGTTCTTTGGTGGGAGAGTGGGAGTAGGAGTCACGAAGATAATGGGTAGTGGTTGGAGAGCTGAGGTTGAGGACTTGAGTGGATCGAATGAGTTAGTGGTCCAGGTGCTGTGTGCTTGGAGGCTCTAAGCATTTTCATTCTCTACACTGCGCTGCAATTCATGTTAAGAGAAATGGGGCCATCAAAACTAGAGCGTGGATGTAAAGAACTAGATGACAGGTAAAAGAGAAAGGAGCAGACAAATTTTAGAATTTGTTCTTGAATTATTAAACTATACACAATGGTGAAAAGCCCATTGCTGATGCAGTCCCTTTCCGTACCATGCTGTGCGATGATGCCCTCGCAATGCAAGCACCCATTCTCCCTCATGCATTCCATCAACGATCCTTGCCCTTTCTACTCTCACAAGCAACACAGAATTCAGAAAAAGTAATAACCAACCCTCCCCCACGCTCAGGGTATCTTCAGCTTCCTAATGAAACAGGAAAAGGGAAAAATGCGCAGAGGATGGATTTTTAAAGACTAAACTCCCAGTTTAAGCGACGCCTCGCTGTAAATGCAAATATGAAACAAATGAACTCCCTGCCCTTGTCTTCTCCTTATGGTGATGATTTTTTGTGCGGCCAAAACGAAGCTTCCAAGTCATGTCATTTACATAACGAGGTATCCGAGACCAAGACCAAGGGCCATAACACCCATATCGAGGACACCGTACTTGTGCTTTGGCTTCATCGAGGAAGCGGCGTTGGCAGTGATTGTGGCAGGGCTGCTTGTTGTAGCTGAGGCGGCGGTTCCTGTTCCTGTGCTTGAAGCTGGGGTTGCGGTGCTCAAAGTGGTAGCAGCAGATCCAGTTCCGGTAGCGGATGTGGTGGCAGATGCTGCGGTTCCTGATGCGGTTCCGCTGACAGTCTTCGAGCTGGCGCCAGATGAGGTCTCAATCAAAACACCACCGGGCTTGGTGCTGACAGATGTGCTTGAAGCAGTGGCAGAAGAGGTCTTGGAGCTGGAGGTGGTATCCTCATCGGCCTTGCCATCACAAGTTCCGGTAGATTTGATGCTTTGGTAGCTTCCAGTGAGATCACTGTAGCTGTAGTCTCCACCACATCCGTAATCCTCGATGCTGACACTCTTGACATACATGGTGTGGGAGGAACTGGTGTCCAATGGTCCACCAGCCCACTCGCAGGTCCACTTTGTCTTCTCATCAGCAGCAGCAGCGGCATCAGCACATCCAACCCAGGATCCCATCTTGACGCGCATAGGAGTTTGGGGGTAGTTGAAGCCGTTAAGAGTCTTTGGGTCGTCATAGGCGAGGGTTCGGACCAAAGAATCTCCAATGTAGAACTTGATCGATTCCTTAGTCCAGTCGAGAGAGTAGGTGATGAACTGGTCCATAGGGCCAGATACTGGGTGAGTAGCTCCACGGTCGTAGGTGGTAGTGTTGCCCTTTCCGAAGAAGTTGGTCTGAACGTGTGCGGTATCTCCACCGACCCACTCGAAATCAATTTCATCCAGATCTTGGGACTCGAGAATGAAACTGCTGACAACACCGGTCCCTGGGGAAGCCTTCATAGTGACGGAGACCTTTCCGAAGAAGATGTACTTGTTGACTCCAATGGTTGGTGCATCAGTCTTCTTGCTGATGGTGAACTCGGCACCATTTGATCCATACTTGAGTGTGGTTCCATCGGCCTCCGTCCAGTCGGAGCTCTCCTTGGTGAAGTCGGTTACGAGAGTCGTACCTAATCCTGGGTTGGCAGGGCAGGCTGAGTAGCAGTTAGTATATTGTTCTATACACAACGGAGGAGAAACATACTCTTCTTTGTTGGATCACAGTCGGTGAAGGTTTGGGCATGGACCAAGTTAAGGCCAGCCAGAACCACAGCGGTGGCTGAAAGGACGGAAGAACGCATTGTTCGAGTGTTTGTGTGTGTTCGTGTGGCTATAGGATGGGGTCGAGTGCGTGGTCAAAGGGAGATGAGATTGTGGGGATGATTCGTGTTCTTGTGGAGGTTGAGAGTGTGAAGGGTTTAGAAGTCGACGAGAGGAAGAAAGTTGTTGATTGTTGATAGACACAAAAACGAGTGTGTGGAATGGAAGAAGAACTGATAACGAAAGTGGACAGAGGAAAGGCGAACTCAAAGACTCGAACTCGGTAGATGGGTTTTTTGAAGCTGATGACAGGAATGTAACGACGTTGACGGAGGGAAGGTGAGCGGGTATTAAAGCAAAGGAGGCAGGAGCCAGGCGGCACAGCCTTAAATGTGGCAGGGGGTGAGCCTGCTCAAACGGGTCATGTAGGAGGGCAGGGGACTGGGGGATGTGATTGGCCGAGACTTACCAAGGAAGGGTCGAAAGGACCACAATCGCATTCCAACCAAACAGCGGAGTGAACACGAGAGGAACCCTGATGTGACCCTGAGCCGATCTCAGCCATCTGATTTGACCGACTAGACTAACGCAGGTACGAATTGATCATTACGAGCAGGAGGTCAGTCACTTGGCCCATGGACCGAGGGGCTTGGATCACTTGGGTGTGGTGTTTGTTCTATTCTCTCCTGAGCACTCTCTTCGTACCTTGCCTACCTCCTTACAGTACTGTACCTAAGGTACCTAGATAAAGTTCTGACTTTGCCCCTCCCCTCGCTACAGTACGTTGCAGAGAAGACTCTGGCTACTTCGCAGCGATCTGTCATTCGCGCCTCTCTTTCCCACCATGTCCGTCATGCTTCATTATTCCCCGTTTGGCCGGACGAGTGCATTCGAAGTTTGTGCAGAAGGAAGTCCCTGGGTGAAACAAAGTTGTACGGATCAAGTGAAAGCGCTTTCGCTTATCACCTGTGGATCGTTACAAGACGTCAAATGCAGACTAGAGCATGTCGGACATTCAGAGACGCTGGTGCCCGTGAGGCTGGGATTGGCTAAGGGAGGCGGAAGTGGATGTGGATGTGGATGTGGAGGGGCTCGGCGCCCCCTGAGATGAGGATGAGACCCTTGCGGCTATTCATCATTCTGTTTGCACTGGCCGCGGAAAGTGCAGCGCTCAAACAATCGAGATAGGGGCATGAACCAACGAGAGGCTGTGCAGAGAAAACTTTTGATGCTTCAGTATCGCCGTCATTATCATCTCGTGAACACCTCAATAGTCGCCTCGTACCAGCCTCTCCCAAGAATATGGTTCAGACTACAACCGGCACTTCGACTAGTCGACGATTCAACACGAGAGAGAATGTTATTTTTAGGGGTCTTTAGGGTCTTCGGTGCGTCACGAACCCGCTGACAGTTCGGTTAGTGCCCATGGCCGGCGCGTCGGCTAAGACCGATGGTGTGGTTAGTGAGTGTGGCTGCGCAGAACACCCGAGGAAGAATGGAAGAATTGCTAGGTGTGACGGTAACCAGTGGCAACAACACGAGCATTTCAAGAGCAGTCATATCTTCCTAAGCATTTGCAAATAGAGTTCTCGCCATCATCCATTCCTTTCTCTTCTTTCTGGCATGCTTCTCGTTCTCTATCGTTCTTGTACACGGGCTGCTCGAATGTTCTTTTCGACGCCTTCATGCGACACCACGCCGTAGGAACACAGCGCAATTTCATTCTCATCGTTTCTCAACCAACAGCCTAAAGTTTACTGCTCTGGGCTCAAGGCTCAAGAGTCTACTGTTCATTCGTTGGCTCGCCGAGTAGGAATCGGAAGTTTCACCAAAGTCTCGAGTTCATGGCAGAAATCATTAGCGAAAGAATTGCCCCTCAGGGGAGGAGCCAGCGCTTTTCATCCCTGAAGCCAACATGGCAGCAGTCATCTATTTCACCCGAAGCCCGACCAAAATTACTCGGTGCTTATTCTGCTCAGAATTGGCGATATTGCTTTCATTTCCAGCATCTCCTTTTCCGTGCAGTTCTCACGATTTATTCTCAGTATATTTTAATCTCTTCCTCTGGCGTCTATGTCCGTTCAATTATTGTCCTGCCTGCTTTCATAATCTGAACAAACTCGTCGTCTCTTACCATTCCTGCCCAGCACCCACCAAGAAACCATCCCATCACTCGACTTTAGCTAAGAACGATGATCCATGATCAACCCACTCTATCAAATATACTTATCAGCTGAGCTGTGGAGTCCGGGGATATGATTCCAAGATCTTGGGTGTTCTTTGCCCACTTGGCATCCATGCAAATCTCTCTTTTCCGATAGCAGCCGGCCAGTTGGCCCTGGCATCGGAAAGATATCGGTAACTTTTGTCTGTTTCTCCGTGAATCCTTTCCGAAATATATTCTGTAATCATCTAGAGAAGCAAAGTAAAGAAGATGGAAAGACCATTCTGTAAGTATATTGTGCCTTCTTGGATTTCACTTCTGTAAAATGGCAGAAAATGCCTCGATCACCATGATGCAGAGTTACAGCTACCTCTCTCAGAAAGGTCAGCTTCCTTTCGAGCATCAGGATTTTCTATTGGCGGAGAGAACGTACTCAAAGACTTTGAGTCTCTCTCTCTCTCTGCGTTTCTCTCCTCGGTACGCAGCCAAGTATTTAAGATGGAATTCTGCTCTGCATTGATCAAAGAACGTGCCTTTATATGCTTCACTTGTAAGTTCAAGTTGGTGCCCTGAGTTCCCACAATACTTTGGCATTTACAGCACTTAAACCTCTATCAGCGTTAGCAGTACTACAAGCAAATGGAAGAAAATCAGGCTCGAGTCCCAACAACAACGTAGGGCAAATTTGATCCTTGAGTACTGATATCTCCTCTCAAGTCAGGCTGCAACCGGGACCAGTCCCCCCTCCCACTAGAGCCACGAACTTCCAATATACCTTCTTGCAAATTGCCCAAATATCTTACATAACAATCTCCAATCTCTTCTCCACATTTCTTCCTTTCACATCTTGCTCAATCACAAGGATATAGTACATATCATCAACCCACCAAACAGATTTACTTTTGAAATCTTTACAACCACACTACTGTCTTGCTCACACCTACTTGACTTGCACTCATCTCCCAGCAGATCCCATCCAATTGCATATCCAACAAGCGATGGCCCTTCCAGCCTATCAGCCTGGCGTCCAATACAACCACCATTCCCAACCCACCAAATCAGTTCAATACCATCCCATCTCCCACCAGCCATGAAACAAAAGCTCACTTAATAATCCGTTTATCTGACAGCTCACTCAACCAGAGTACCAAATTAGCCTTCCACTTTACCTACAGACCAATACCTCAGGTGGGCCGTCGCTCAAGACTTTTGCCTCCTCGAACGACAGAATCGATTCGAATGAAATGCCGACAATGACTGTTGAGATAGGAAGCAAGCAGTCTTCAGAGTGCGGGTGTGCAAAGCCAAACAAACTAGGCAGCATATCAATCAACGCGAAATAGACAACCGATAACCGCGCAAGGAATACTTCACTTCAGACTCGATATTCAATTCTCACTTTCTGTAACAAAACGCAATACTCCCCACCCCGTCGACTCGTAAACACCCCCTCATTCCGACTTCCTCCACATCCCTTTACTCCCTATCAATAACAACCACTCAAAACCCACGACCCACAGGCACACACCACAGCTTTACTGCGGCGGCCTCATCATCAAAAAGTTAACCCTAACAATCATCCTCTCCATATATGCCCTATCCTTCTGCACAGGCACATTCCAATTATGCGGCCACCTCACATCCTCCCGCCTCTTCTGAAAGTCCAGATTCTTCTCTACAGCCTTCATGATCACCCAGCGTCTACCCTCCTCTTTCCTATGCTTGGTGATCATCTTCTGCTTCAGATCCAAGTATTTCGAAACAGTCCAGAGAGTGCGGAAGGGTGGGACTGGTAGTGGTGGATATTGTTGGACTGTGAGAGCACGAGATGGTTCAGAGGATCTTGCTTTCTCTGCAAGATGTTGGGCGGGATCTGTGAAGACTTTCCTGGTTCCATGGACTGGTGGTGTCATATCCCATCTGAGTGCTTCGGACCAAGTTCGAGGCATCAAAGGGGCTCGTTGTGGGCCAGCCGCTGGAGCTTCTTCCTCAAGTCTTGAATTCGAGTTAAGGACAGGTGACTGACAAATAATCTTTGGTGAAATGTACTTCTTTGGAACAGGCGAATTAATTTGCGCGGGAGGTGGCGAGGGAAGTCTGCATTCTTTTGTTTCATCGTAGGTCAGCATCTCCCTGATGGTATCGATGAACGATTTATGCTTCTCGGAAACCACAGATGTGCTGACAGCTTCCTCATTTTTTGGTACGGATTGTCTGGGAGTGATTGGAGATATCTTATCATCTGAGTGCTTCCTGGTCCTGCCTCTGTTCTTTGGAATGATAATGTCTCCATTAGACGGGCCAGCGTCTTCTTCAAAACTTGAATTCCCTTCTTCTATCAATGTATCTGCAATGCTGAACGTTATGGATTGCTGTCGTTCTCTATGTTCCTTTGTGGGACTGCCAGCAGGTGTGGTTGCAGCGGTATCCGCTACTGTCTTTTCATCATCCTCTTTGCTTGTAACGGTCGACTCGGTAGTGCTTTGGCGGCTCTTCCGTCTGCGTACGCGTATTCTCTTCTTCCGTTTCAACTCTTGGGGACTGCTAAGAATGTCAATTTCTTCTTGCTTGTTGAATTCGAGCTGAGGAAGAGCTGCGTAGGCCATCCTCTTCTCAACTTTATCCTCATCAGTAGTCCATTCGACATTGATATCGGATTTCTGTATGTCCTTATTCCCAGCCAACGCAGCGGCGTAAGTGATAGTCTGCGGAAGCGCAGACGGGAATGAAAGTGTAGTCTTGAATACAGGACGAGTCGGTGTGACTGTGGTAGGGAAAAGCTGCACATCTGTTTGTGTTCGTCTTGGAGATTCGGGTCGTCGAGGCTTGTATCGCTTCGGCTCCAGGACTTCTGGCTTAGCTTTCTTGTAGACAACGATTGTCTCCAAGACCGCTGCAGTGGAATCAGCCTCTGATGGTAAATCATCTTCCGGCAACGTTGTGGTCGACAAAACGCAACCCGAGCCATGGGAAGCAACACGAGGTTGGGTATCTTGGCAAGTCTCTAGTAGAGAAGTATTGGATTGCTTCGAGACCGATCTCAGCTGCTTCCGACGCTGTTTTCTCGACAAAGGTACATTCGCGTTCAAAGTACTGACTGAACTTTCTTGCTGAGTGGCGCTCTGCTGGTTCCCTTGCTTGCTATCCTTTTCTGCGTCTGACTGGGCTGCAGATTGGACGGAGACCTCTCGCATCCTCTTCTTTGAGACAATGGGTTTCGCTAGTGGCATTGCAGGAGTGTCTGCCATTTCGGGATTGATTGAAGGGTTGGGCACTGGATGGTGATTGTGTAATGTATGTTTGGATCCAAAAAGTACCGAATGGTTGATTGTTTGACAACGAGTAGTTATGCGTTGTGTTGATTTGAGATCCGTGATGACTTGGAAGGGAAGATCCAAGATGCTGTGGTCATTTAGTGCTTGCTGAGTCGCAACTGCCTTGACAGCATCGACTGACTACCTGCCTGACTCCTCTTCCCACAGCCATTCATGTTCTAGCATGGGCTTAACCACGCCGATGCAAATCATAAAGAATGCCGCGCTGACAGAAAGAATGTTATCTGATTTTCGCTAATACAGTAGCCTCAGCTGCTTGTACAGAAACGCTGGATCTTCTACAAGTACGCTATGCTGAAATACAAAACCCCAGTCTGATGAACAGATGCTGCCACCGGATATTCCAATCACAGCATACATCGCTTTCCATACAACTCCCTAGTGCGTTCAAGTCGATTTGTAGTAGTTGTCCCGAAACGTAGACTTAAAACGCTTCACCACTTCGCGTGTCTGATACCGACGAACCATGAGTTCGGCCGGATCTGCGTCCACAACTTGAGTCGAAGAGGTACCCAGGCATCTGACAAGGTGATGTAACCTCTTCCCTCTCTGTACAACCACAAGGCATGATACCAGCAGAGGAAGCTTTGGCTCTTGCTCGAATTTCTCTGAGGTCCGCTGGGCTTAGAGATCCAAATGCAGGCACACGCCATGGTACCCCAGGCCAACGGCTTGGGTGTCCCTCCGTGTCATTTGGAACAACGGGTGTTGGTAGAGCTGTCATAGGAGATTCGATGCTGGAGGAGCTGGCATTGTATACAAGAAAGTGAGGTCAAGACTTTCTGGAATTCGTGGACTGCTTGTCATGTTGATCAGCTCGAATTTTGACTAGCTTGCGCAAATGAGGAGAGAACTAACCGAGTCGCTTCTTCCTCCCCCTTCTTTTTAGGGGCTACATCATCCAGCTTCTCTGGCTTTCTCCAGCCTGGTTTTCTCCAACCCCCGCCTGCAGCCTGGACTATGGGCTGACCTCGTGGTGCAGACGCGTTGTGATCTTCTTCCTCCCCCGAATCGGAGACATGGCCGGCCTGTTGTCTTTGGAGTACTGTACAGGACCTCCAGGGCATCACTTTGTGAACATCCTTAGCGACTGGTTGCGGTAGCTCCTCGGAATCAGAGTCATCGGAAGATGTGATAACATCATCCCAAGAGCGCCCATCTTGGCTGGATTCTTCTGTGGAGTCTAGCCAAGGCGGAGAGGGAGTCTTATAAGTAGCTTTCGGTGGCATGCCTGCACATGAAGAACGTCCTCTCGGAGGCCTAACAGCAAAGCGCATAAAAGAGCCTTCCTCCTCTTGTCCAGGACCCATCGCTAAGCTCGTCGCCGATTTGACAGGAACGTAAGGAGTTGTTGCTTCTGAGCTCGGGGGATGAGCCTAACCATCACAGAGTTAGTCTTGCTATTCGCAGCGTACTGCTAGAGCACCAAGAATGCTTTGTAGTGCCTCCAAGAAGGCCGGAATGCTGCATGCACAGCAATTTGGAATGAGGAAGCTGTAGAATTCTGACCTTGAAGATCCTGCATTGTGGTATATCTTCTCCGTACACGCCAGCACTGGAGCGTCCTTCCCAGATTCGTTCTTTCGTAATTTTGCGATAAGCATAGCTTCCGCTTCAACTTCTTGAAGAGTTCGAGCCTCGCGCATGGCTTTAGATTTTGGAAGAGCTGCTGGTACACCTTTGCCTTTGCTAAGAACTCCTCGGCTGGGTCCTGTCGCTCGATGTTAGTATATTTTTGCTGTGATACCTCAAACTACTGATCAGAACAGGAGAGCGAGGTTAACATACTTCAGCGAAAGTCGACACGAACAGTGTCATTTTAGACCGTATGCAATGCTAGAATGGAGCTAGGGTAATGATAGACTAGTGATGCTGTTCTGGAGATTGTGAGGGTTGGGTATGTTTGGGAAAATGATAGAGAAGATCTTGAGCCATTGCGATGACATCGTTCCTAAGACCTGGAAAGAACGACCCGAACATACAACACTACAATCGCTTACCATCGACAGAAAGCATCAATTGCTACCAAATGCAAGAAAATGGCTGAAATGGACTCAACATACAATTCTCTATGGTACTAAGCGCTTTTCTCTCGTGTACAGTGAACTCCACGGAGCAATGGATCAAATTTTAAATATAAGAAGAGGGAAACATATAAGATTCCCATCGCCCCCCGCACTGAAAGATTACAAATGAGAAACCCGGGGTGAAGCCATGCTACAAAAACAAACAAATGACGCTTTGCTGAGTCCGCAGACCTCAGGTATTGCTTCGGATATCTGACGAAAAAGGGAATAATAGACAAAAGGGAAAGCGGGTAGAGGAAAGCTATCATCTGAGCCCGATTACACTCATCTCCAGAGTCCACACTCTCCGAATCCAAACCTTGAGCTTGCCATCTACACCGTCAACGTTCTCCAACTCGACACCTTCCCACCAGCATCTTCGGGCAGGTTTCCTCCAGAATAACAGCAGCTTCTGAGCCATTCCAACTGCATTGTTTCCCATCTCGCCGCCTCGGATATCAGTTCGTAATCTTGCAAGGGCAAGACTGCAAATGACTGCTTTGTTCGGCTCGTTTGCTCGGTGTCCCCAATGGTCATCATGATTAAATCCACTAATACCGGTTAGCCCCAAATTACACAGCCAGCTTCTACAAAACATACCCAGCTGTCAGCATCTCAATCAAATGCTGCTCAGTTGTCCCAGTCTCCTCGCTTCGCCTCAAACCAGAGAATATGCCATCCTGTTTTAGCAAGGCTTTGCCTGCCGATCTCTTTACCTCTATCATTTCTGGCTGCTCGATATCCGGTCTAGGGGGTATAACGTAGAAATCCAGATCTTCTCGCAATACAATTATGCCAGCTCTATCTTGTAACATCTCTCGCGCTGAGCCAGTCATCGGCTCGATTGGGACCGTGTCGGCATCGGGACCCGCAGAAGGGGAATTCGAGCCCGAAGGTATTGTTTGCGCGACATTGCGGAAGAACTCTAGCATGTATTGTAACGAGGCAGGGTCATACTGCACAGTGAGGTTAGCTATGTATAAATCTAAATTGTGCAATATATTGCGGATATGTATGGCTTCACGGACATCAACTTGGAAGGCGTCGCCTTCTTGGTACGTATTCATATGTCCATCTGGAAGCAGACCATTAGGGAAGAGCGAAAGAAGGACGAATTCAGGGAGCGTCAGGAGCTCGTCTCGCGATAACGTGAACCGCTGGCCCCTATATGATATCAGTATGTAGCCTCCGCGTCAATCAATTGTAGCTCGTACCGTAGGTCCATCGTGATGTTCTCATCGGCGCCGACATCTGGAGATTCGAATTAGCATCTGCCAATCTTTGAAAGCCTCTTGTCATACCTCCTAATGTATTGATCGGTGGTGGACCACCCTGCTGCACCTGAGTAAGAATACTCGCAGCTCCTCCTGCGGCAGCCATCAGATATGTAAATGACTCTAACGGGCTTGAACCCTCTGAGTATGCTGGGGGAGGCTCGCTATCGTCGTCTTTCTTGGAAGATTCGCCTTTTGTATCCTGAGGAAGACAGCTCTTAGTTTGCGCAACAACGTCGACGTCTTGTGAAGAGGCGGAAGCTTGATGTGATTCGCATGCAGCGGGCGAATAAGCAGGGACTGATGCAGAAGCGCCGGCTTCGGTGACAGCTGTCTTGTAGGCTTCAACGGCTTCTTCGGTGGATATGTAGAGCGATGAGAATGGCGGTGGTCGTGGTGAGCTCCCTGAGGGTTCAGAGGGTTCAGAGACTGGGTAATTCGGTGGAGGAGATGATGGGCGCGTAACTCCCAATTTACATCCGCTCTGCGCTAGCTCAACGCCCCTGGGTTGGGAGTCGCTGGCTTCTTCTGGCGTATCTGACAACGTGATTGCGGGTGATGCGTCGACAATTCGTGATATCTGGTGGTTTGGCAGGAGAGGGTGATTCAATTGCGTGTTGTTGGAAGGGGATGCGGTGCTTGAATCACCATCACGGTCGTGATGTGATGTCCCACGGGCTGGGCTTGGTCGTCGGCTAAAAATGCTCCGTAGCTCATCAACAAACCAACAAGAGGGATAAGTCACAATAAAGATCTACTAAAGAGGTTGAGTTTATGTAAAGTATACCCGTATGGAAGAAGCACTACTCGGTTGATGAAGTCAATTTAAGCTCGAACTACAAAGTTCGAATCTTCTACATGCCACCTCGAAACCTCCAAGCAGAGTCCCTGAACCCCTGTCGATAGCTTCATATATCCTCTAAACTTTATAAACAGTGGATCGAACAGTGGGGATAACATAGCATTCTGAAATAATTCTACCATGACAATGAATCACTTCCAAGGATGAAACTCGATCAAAGAATGTAAGACTCTGCCATGACGTATAGCGAAGCTCTACAGTTACCCCAAGGTCCAATAGCCCGGTCATGTCTAGTTCAAACTACTAGATACCTGCCAGGTTTCCCGTGAACCTAAGAACTCTTTCAATTCCATTTAAATCCAGTCCAGAATTCTTCAATCATCCCGTGTTCACTAACTTCCACTCCCCATCCTCTCCCCTCGACAGAACAACCCTCGTTCTCTTAGCCACAACCCTCATCCGATTCACCCCCTCCCCAGCACCACCACCCACGCCCTCAAGTCCATGGAACAGCAAAGCCAGACTACTCGATTTCCAAGCCATCGCCCTCTTCCTCTCACTCCTAAACATAGTAGCACACAAGAATACCGTCGAGATAGCGACTAAACCACCCGGCAAAGCCATCCATATCCACTGTACATGCACAAAGGTCTCATTCTGGTAAGCCAGGCCTTGCACCTCTGTCACTGCATCTGGGTTTCCTGAGTTGCGGATATAGGCAGTCATGGATGTAGCAAGGGCGTTCATGAGGAACGACCAGTCTGTGGTTTTATTCAGGGCTTGAATGTCGTCGTTGACCCATTGTGTGCGGTCGACTGTGCTGAAGCTAGTGTTCATGGAGCCTTGCATGGAGACATCGAGCCATGCTTTGAGATTCGCTAGACTGCCTGCTGGGATTTGATAGGTATGATTACTGGTACTGTAATCGTCTGAGGGTTCTAGTACGGCATCGGGTGTGCCATCCATTCCAGTCAATGCTGCTCCTACTGTTGGTGTTCCGGTATCACTTGTCCAGGATGAGAGGATGGTTGTATTTGCCTTGCTGTTTGTGACTGATACGTTGTATGTGTTGATGCAGAAGTATAAGGCACATTCATGAGCGATTGGAAGAGAGCTGTAGTAATTTCCGTCCGCGATTCGTGGCCGAACATGGGGAAATTGGAGAATTGCAAGTGCTAAAACCGGATTCTGAATATCAAGAATTCGTTTTGGGAGATCATCCGGTAGTGCCGAAGATGATACGAAGGCAGGACCCTTGGCTAAGTTTCCTTCCTCGAATAGAGCTGTGAAACCGACGATTCCACCTCCTGGGACTGTGTAGTTGATTTGCTGTTGTCCAGTGAGGTCATTCGGATATGCTGGCGGGTTGTTGATCACGACGTCCTGCGAGACATCTAAACATTTACTACAGAAAGCCAAAGACTCAAATGGGGGAAATGTGCAGTTTCCAGATGAGCAGATAGGGACCAGATCTTCGATTTTCTCAGGTGTGAAGATACCATCGTATATAGCAGCTTTCATTCCCCATTCTGGACCGATGAGTAGTCCACTTCCCACTTGTGCATGTTAGCTTTGGAGCTTGATAGAAATTCGAAAGCACTTACGAGTATCGAGTGACAGGCCAGCATCATAAGCCAAAGCTCTCCCGACATTGGCTCTCCCAACCACCACCTCCCGTTGCCGATAAGCAACAACTTGCTGCGTAAACGGCTCCATAACCACACTCAAGACGGTGACCAGACCACCAACCGCAGCTAACCTCCTCGCCTGCATCTTGAACACCAATCTCAACGCACCCATGGGTCCACGACTCGCATCATCGAAGATCTCGATGTCATGCAATGTCCTCGGCTTTCGGAACCACAGCCATTTGAGCTGGGAGATAGACTCCGCGACGGCGAAGACCATAGAGGCCTTGGAGATTGTGGCAAAAAATGAGATATAAGTGTTTAGTGCTATGTTGAGGGGTAGAGTTGAAATGGTACGATTGTTGATGAAGAAGAGAAGGATGGTAATGATGGCGATGGAGACGAGGCTGACGAGGATACTGAGGATGCAGAGCCACCAGTTAAAGAAGAAGGTCATGAAGCGTGAGAACGCTGAAGGCGATGGGTTGATGTAAGGTGGAGTTGGTCCATAGTCGTGTATCAATGGCTGGAGAGAATTCTTGCTAGGCGGACGACCAGAGAGTGGTCTTTTTGGAAAATCTTGTTGATACTGAGGGCTTGGAGAAGAACCCCATTGTCTTGTGGACTGATACGTATTGTATGGAGAGTAACCTGGAGGGAAGCCTGGGCTACCGTACTGAGAGCTTGACGCCATGTGGCTTGCCATACATATTGCAATCAAGACAAGAAGTTGATAGAGATAGGAAGGTTGACGTTGATGATATACCGACAAGAGAGCTGACGTACCTATCATGACGCCTCACCAGAGAACTTATGTGATACTTGGAGGGGTGCTGTTGATAGGTCAAGCCAAGAGCTTCATACTGTGTAACTTACAGTTGCAGGGCTTTTGGCGATGTCTAGACCAGCCAAGAGATGCAAGCATTCGGAGCTGTCAATAGCTTATGCGGATTGGGTTTGCTTCAGCTGCTGCGGATTGGCTCAGCCTTGTATTAAATAAGCAGCAGGAAACCGCGTCTTGCTGGGGTATGATTGACTTTCGCTTCCTTCCGGAATCTTGAAGTTTGTTTCGTGATCTGGTATGATGCTTGGCTGAGGTGTTGTTGATGCCGAGTTCACAAAATGGCGGGGTAAGTGGCAGGACCCCTCGCAAAAGTGTAGTCTGAGTATGCAATAGAAGGGAAACAACGATAGACACCTCAAAGTACTCCAGGTTCAATATAGAATGCCAAGGCTGTGTGGAATACATATTTCATTTGCTCGTATATCGCTAATGAGCAGCAACGACGCCACTGGCATCGGCCTGAGCTGTGATTCTCTTCTTGTAGGCCTGGACATCCCCTGGGAACTTTTCTACAGTTCCACCATCGCAAACCCAAAGACTGGTACAGACAGTCTGCAACATTGTGACGTCGTGACTGACCATCAGAACTCCACCTTGGAATTGCCTCAGCGCTGTACTCAATGCATCCATAGCCTCGATATCCAAGTGATTGGAAGGTTCGTCAAGAACCAGAATATGAGGATTGGTGAGAGATAGACATGCGAAAGCGACACGAGATTTCTGACCTCCAGACAGGAGTTCCATCTTCTGGAGACCAGTCATGCCCGTGATACCAAATGCTCCGAGATGTCGACGATATTCTTCGTCCTGCTTTCCAGGGTAGTTCTTGGCCATGAAACCTACAGCGCTAGTAGTCAAGTCGAGTGCATCAACGTGATGTTGAGCAAAGAATCCGATTCGCAGACGAGGGTTCTGGGAGATGAGACCTTGGGTAGGTGTCAACTTGCCGATAAGAAGTTTTAGTACAGTTGTTTTACCAGCACCATTGGGTCCAACGATACCGATTCGTGAGTCAAGTTGAACATCCAGATCTACATTCCTCAGCAGAGGCTTGTCTTTCGTGTACCCGAAGCTAACGTCCGTCATCTGTACAATAGGAGGTGATAGCTTCTCGACATCAGGGAACTTGAAGTGGACGGTGTATTCGCTCTCTGGTGCTTCGAGAACAGGCATCTTCTCAAGCTTCTTAATTCTGGATTGCGCTTCAGATGACTTGGCAGCGTTGTATCGGAACTTGTCAATGAAGGCTTGAAGATGTGCACGCTGAGCCATTTGCGTCTCGTATTCTCTCTTTGCTGTCTTCCGTCTTTCTTCCTTGGTAGCGTAGAAAGACTCGAAATTTGCACCCTTATAGTAATCCAAACGTTCGGAGTGCTGGTGTACAATATCTGTTGCAACTTCGTTCAAGAAGGCTCTGTCGTGAGAAACTACGAGCACAGTACTCGGGTAGCCTTGAAGGTAGTTGGCGAGGAAAGTGATAGATGGGACGTCCAACATGTTGGACGGTTCGTCGAGAAGTAGAAGATCGGGTTCGCAGAAAAGAGCTCTTGCAAGAGCCAATCGCATGCGCCAACCACCGGAGAATGTCTTGGTGGCAAATTGTTGTCTCTCAGGGGAGAAACCAAGACCAGCCAGAATAGTTGCAGCTCGAGACTCAGCTTTGTCAGACTCCATTTCGGCCAATTTGCCCTGGACGTCTCCCAAAGTCTGATCCAAGCCTTCTCGCTCACGATCAAGCCTTTCAGCATCCACAGATGTGTCAGCCATAGACGATCGTTCTGTCTCGATATCTGCTAGCTGCTTGCTGATTTTCTAGTAATGGCTTAGTACTGAAGTAGGTGGAGATAAGCATAGGAGAAAACTTACGACTTGTTCTGCAAGCAAATGCTTCCGCCAGACATCAGCGTCCAACACAGCTTGCAATGCTGGCGTATCGTCACCAGAAATCTGAATACATGTCAGCAAGTTCAATTTAAGAAGAGATGAGGGTGTCAAACCTCTTGCTCCACGTGGAGAATAGAAATATGAGTAGGGATTGCCAACTCTCTTCGTGCCAGGGCTCGGAGCAGTGTTGATTTACCAATACCATTCTGACCGACCAAACCGTATCGTCGTCCATATGCTAAGGTCAGGTTGGTATCCGTTAAGATTCTCAAGCCACCAATAGACACATCAATAGATTCCAGTTTGATGTCCTTGCTCTTTGCTTGCCCCATAGCATTTGATCCAAGCTGCAGAGGATTGACAGCCATGAAGAATTCCTCGTAAGACAGGGCATCATCAGTCTGGTTGATGAGCTTCGAGGCCTCGTATTCGACATTCTTGAAGACTTTCTTGCTCTGCTTAGCAGCAATTTTCCTTTCTGCCTTCTCGAGCTTCTTCTTGTCAACCTTTGACTCTAGCTTCCTCGTGTTCGCCGATTCAAGATCAACACCCCCAGTTGAGAGCCCCAGGGTAGATGACATTCCTCTTTGAGCTCCAACTTGAATAGCCTGATCCAAACGTCTTGCAGCTGATGATGCCTGAGTCCGTTTGCCACTTGCCGCTTGAGAGGCGGTGAAAGTGTCTACCCATTTCTGCACGATTTGACTGATCTTGGCCTCATTTTCTGGCGATGGATCTCCTGATGCGGATACCAAGAGCTCTGTTATAGACGTGGCAGCTTCAGCAAGAGGCGATATTGCTGTAGAGTCGTCGGGCACATAGGCATTCGCAGAATGCGTCAAGTAGCCCACAGAATACTCTGAGAGAATCGGATCGATTCCAGGAAGAAGGGACTTGATTTCAGACTCCATGATCTAGGAGATTAGGAGTAAGAAGGGAGGCGGGATCAACGTGCAGTGATGCTTCTGAACATTCAAGTTGAGTGGAATATCTGAGTTTCACGATTTGCCTTCCCCAATAGGGACTAGCCGGAATTGTGCAAGGGTCTCTCTCTTTTCCCCTCTGCAACTGCCTGCCAAGCCCCAGTCGTCGCGCCTGGCACCTGCGCACAGGTAAACATTGCTACTGGACAAGCTAGCGTCTTTCTCACCGCCGTGCTTTTCCACTCCACTTCAACCACAACCCACAACAAGCTCTCCTCTCCTGCCTCTCTTGCTCTTCCACAACTCTCGCAAGCTCACCCTCAAACCACATCTCCAACCAAGTCACAAACCGAAACCACCTTCAATATGCGTGAAATCGTGAGTCTTCCCTTTCCTTCACAGCTTCAGCACTCTGCTCGACGCGTCTGCCTCTACCCCTGAATCGAACTACCCCACCACCCGTCGAAATCCCAGGGGACGACGACCTTTTTGCTGACCACTTATCAACTACAGGTTCATCTTCAAACCGGCCAATGCGGTAACCAAATTGGGTATGTTGCCCTTCAATTCAACCTATACAAAAGCGTTCACTGACTGTGCGATTCTTCTAGTGCTGCCTTTTGGTGAGAAGCCCCAACATCGCGACCTGCCTTACCTGATACATGAACGCGACACAAAGAACCTCAGTACTGATAAACATGCAGGCAAACAATCTCAGGAGAGCACGGTCTTGATGGATCCGGAGTGTAAGTTGTACCAAATATTTGCAGACCCATCTACGGCTGCCTGTTGACATCTGGCTGACTTTTGTTTACAGATACAATGGTACCTCTGATCTCCAACTCGAGCGCCTGAACGTCTACTTCAACGAGGTTCGTAGCGATAAACCAACACATGAATAAAGTCCTAACATTTTCATTAGGCCTCCGGAAACAAGTATGTTCCCCGTGCCGTCCTCGTCGATTTGGAGCCAGGTACCATGGATGCTGTCCGTGCCGGTCCTTTCGGTCAACTTTTCCGCCCAGACAACTTCGTTTTCGGACAATCCGGCGCTGGTAACAACTGGGCCAAGGGTCATTACACTGAAGGTGCCGAGCTTGTCGACCAAGTTCTCGATGTTGTCCGTCGTGAGGCTGAGGGATGTGACTGCCTCCAAGGTTTCCAGATCACCCACTCTCTCGGTGGTGGAACTGGTGCTGGTATGGGTACGCTTTTGATCTCCAAGATCCGTGAGGAGTTCCCAGATCGTATGATGGCCACCTTCTCTGTTGTCCCATCGCCAAAGGTTTCCGATACTGTTGTCGAGCCATACAACGCCACCCTTTCCATCCATCAGTTGGTTGAGAACTCCGACGAGACCTTCTGTATCGATAACGAGGCTCTCTACGATATCTGCATGAGAACTCTCAAGCTCACCAACCCATCCTACGGAGATCTCAACCACTTGGTCTCTGCAGTCATGTCCGGTGTCACCACCTGTCTCCGTTTCCCTGGTCAGCTTAACTCTGATCTCCGAAAGTTGGCCGTCAACATGGTGCCCTTCCCACGTCTCCATTTCTTCATGGTTGGATTCGCTCCTCTCACCAGCCGTGGTGCTCACTCTTTCCGTGCTGTTACCGTCCCTGAGTTGACCCAACAAATGTTCGACCCAAAGAATATGATGGCCGCTTCTGATTTCCGCAACGGTCGTTACCTCACTTGCTCTGCCATCTTGTAAGTCCACACTACTCTATCGTAGTAAGCCAACACTAATCGTTCTTAGCCGTGGTAAGGTCTCCATGAAAGAGGTTGAGGATCAAATGCGCAACGTCCAGAACAAGAACTCCTCTTACTTCGTTGAGTGGATCCCTAACAACGTCCAAACCGCCCTTTGCTCCATTCCTCCACGTGGTCTCAAGATGTCCTCCACCTTCGTCGGTAACTCCACCTCCATTCAGGAACTCTTCAAGCGTATTGGTGATCAATTCACTGCTATGTTCAGAAGAAAGGCTTTCTTGCATTGGTACACTGGTGAGGGAATGGACGAGATGGAGTTCACTGAGGCTGAGTCCAACATGAACGATTTGGTCTCCGAGTACCAACAATACCAGGATGCTTCCATCTCCGAGGGCGAGGAGGAGTACGAAGAGGAGGCTCCATTGGAGCAGGAGGAGTAAATTGCTTCTTTGCTACGTTAATTGGCCGGCATGGTTTTACGATCATGTTGCGATATATTGTTGGCAAGGTTGGTAATGTCCGATGGGGCTGTTTTTTTCACTTGTCGATTTGACAGCGAAGGCGTCTTTTTATGAATCAGTGGAGGATTACCTTAGGCTTGGTGTGGTTCGTAGCCATGATCGAGTACAAATTCAAGACAACTTGGTCCACATGAGGTGCGGTATGCCAATATGACCATTATGCTGTAATGTGTGAATCAGATGTCTCGATCCAATTATCTCGACATCAAGTCATTCTGCTCTTGCGGTGTTAGGGTCGCCAAGTCCTTCACGGCAGTTACCAGTCTGATCAGCGACACTGATATCACTACAATAAATGCCCACTTTTTCAGATCCTATACAATCAGTAATGAAAAGCTGTGATTCAGCGGATGACACACAAAGCTTCATCAGCAAAGTCCGCCGGGGTAGCAGCCCCCAATGTCCATTTCAATGCCCTGAAGTATATCCATGACCATGTATGAGTCCATTCATTACATGACTACCCTCCACCAATAGCCGACTTACCTGTTGACAACTTCTGTTGCAGATCGCAACCTCGATGGGGTTTGTGGTTTTCGTATGGTAAAACCAGGCCTGCTGCATTGTATTGAGATAAGCTCAAAATCTCCTACTTGGTTCTTAAGGATGATATTTCTGTTGTATAAATGAGGGACATGGTTTTTGGTATGGTAAATCCAGGATTGTGTTATGCAATGGGGAAGCGTCTTGCTTTGGGTTGAGAAGATCGGGACAATCCAAAATGGGGAGGCAAGTGCTGGGTATATTTTGAGTTATAGGAGAGTTCAAAAGAGCAATATTGTACTAGAAATTAAAGAACGAACCCGTGAGTTTCCTAGCTTGTTTAATGTCTGGGATTACCGATGGGTTTAGGTGATTGAGGGAAGGCGGACTTTTCAACGCCAGGGCAATGAAGGTCGTGAGATGTTTGGACAACCATATAACAATCGAGTACGGAGTATGGATATGATAAAATAAATTATCTGGCTACCTCATAATTCAAAGTCCTCGTAGAGATATGGGACATTGAGTAGAGCTTGGGCCTATAGGAGCAAGCCATTAAGAATGGACGAGAACGATATCAGTCACGTGGTGTTTTCTCTCCAAAGGCAGAGAGATCCGCATCCCACATAATCATAAGAAATTCAATGTATCAGAATACCGTGATGACACTTGACAACTCTTGGTCCTTGCGGATGATTTGCTGTCTTGAAGGCCAATCGATAGGTCCTGGGAGTTGGCACTCCATTTTCCAATTAAGTTCGAGGTCCAGTGGCGGACTGCTGCCTCAGGCCAATATTAGGCATCTAATCAACTAGGAATTGATTGGCTCGTTTACCCTATCCCTCCCGCACAATCATTTTGCACTGCTCCTTCCAAAGAAAGCATCGTGAGTGAGCAAGAAATCAACGACAAACCACGACAACGCTTCACACGATGTCCGCCGTCCTAGAAGCCAACAGACCCGCGGGTCAGACCAAGACCTTCGGAAAGTCAACCAGAGAGGTTCCTCACCACTCTCAAAAGGCCCGCAAGTTTTATCCCGCCGAAGATGAGGCCGTCGCAAGAAAGGTTTGTGCCCGTCACATCCAGGAGGAAGGGATTGGAGAAGGAGAGGCTGGGGCGCAATTGTGATCTGCTCAGAGTTCTGCTGGAATCTGCGATTAGAATTGCCCTCAGGCCGTTTGGAGAGACTGGGAAATGGGAGAAGACATACACACAACAAATAGCTAATATCCAGCACAGGTCCGCAAGACTATCCGAACCTCTACTCCTCGCGCATCTCTCACCCCCGGTACCATTCTCATCCTCCTCGCTGGCCGTTTCCGTGGCAAGCGTGTCGTCCTCCTGAACACCCTCGACCAAGGTGTTCTCCTCGTCACTGGCCCATTCAAGATCAACGGTGTCCCCCTCCGCAGAGTCAACGCCCGCTACGTTATCGCCACTTCCCAGAAGGTCGACCTCGCTGGTATTGACACGAAGAAGATTGAGGAGGCCTCTGACGCAAAGTACTTCGCGGCCGCCAAGGGTGAGAAGAAGAGCTCAGAGGAGGCTTTCTTCGCACAGGGAGAGAAGGCAGAGGTATGGCAATTCCAACACTTTGAACGGGGAAAAAAGGAGCATGAGCTAATAATTGAGTAGAAGAAGAAGCCATCTACCAGCCGTGCCGCAGACCAGAAGTCCATCGACAAGGCTTTGTTGTCTACCATCAAGAAGGAGCCAATGCTCGCCGCATACCTCAGCAGCAGCTTCAGCTTGCGAAAGGGTGACCGGCCACACGAGATGGCTTGGTAAAGCAATCATCTTTTTCGTGGGGGCAGGGCAGGCAATCGTGGGATAGACCAGCGGATGTGGGTAGGGATTGACAAGTCGCATCGTGCATTTGGCCTTGGGGCAATGGTATTTGCTATGGGCGCTTTGTAATCAGATTTGCAATTACGAAACGACATCACAAAGCAAGCAAAAAAGAAACACAGAATGGGCACTGGGAGTTTTGAGTGATGGTATGTTTTGGGGCTTTGAGTGATCTAATGAACAGTTTGCGCGTCACCTATGTGTATTTCTTCCATTGCAAATTGCACAGTCCTCATGCATGGTTATTAATAACAGGGAACGACCTCTTCCAAACAGCGACAGCAGCAAGGAAAGGAGACGGACGTCATCCTGCCAGCTAGGTAAGCTTACCTCTTCTACTTCTCTCAAGCCCGATATGATGAAAGAATTTCGGATGTTAAATCATATATACCTCCGAGAGCGCAAACCCCATGTGGAGATTTTCCGTTGCCTTCCTTCTGATCCTACCTATACTTTCAAACACATCATTCATACACTCAAAGCCAGAGACAAGCTTGCTGACTTTGGTTTTATAGGACTTGATCTGTTGACATGTGCCCGACTATGAGAGTTATGTTAGGTTGTAACAGAGTAAAAAGTGATGTGAGACATGTTTTGTGCCTGAGCTCTACGCGTACTGTCCTTGCAGCGCGGCGTTGCAAAGCCCAGAACACGCATTTGAGATGTCGATGTTCACTTTCGTCTTTCTCAGGCTCAATTGAAACTAATTTTTCCCACTTCTCATCCCCAAATAACCCGTCATCTTCATAGCACCAGCTTCGACTCAATTAGCACATCATTTTCAAACCCCAGCTCTGTCGTATACCTGCATAGCTGCACACACTCATGATCTATTTTCTCTTTCCGTTCGGTGTATTGACCTCTCCCTCCCTACTCCAAAGATATCGTTATTGGATATACCTCACTTCGTGGCTCTTGCCCGCGTGTTTGGCTGAGCGAAACATTCATATTGGTATCCTATCTCATCCAAATCAGCTGTTGAGGCGGATCAGGCATCTGAATAATCTCCATCACAACATTTTGTTCTTCAAGCCCTACGCACAAGTCTCTCTCTCATCTCCGCAGTCCATCACACAGCCTCATCTCCCAGAACCCTACAAAGTCACGAGGTTCACACGTCTCCCATTAGCATCGTTCGAGGTTTCTGCGACGGCATGTCGCCTGTAGACCCCGGAGCCCTTCAGAGAGAGGCGATGGTGATTTTCTCAAGAAACATAGGCTAACATAAGTGATCGGAGGCGAGTATCCTCTGGTCTGAGACTTGAGCACGGAGGTGGAGATAGAAGAAGCAACTGGAAGTACACGTACATACCTAGATTGTCACGCGGGTCGTGCCATGTTGCAGATATGCAGATATTCATTTACGTTTCATTCCATGTATATACGCATCAATCTTCATGTTGCCTAGCTACTCAATCACCTGCATGCTCTCTCAGCACGAACAACCTCTCCTGAAATCTTCCCCCAGCCATCAACATGACAGTGACAGCACCATCCTATTGTACTCCCTTCTCTCCCTACACGTCTCCTCTACATCCCCTCCCTAAGCACTAAAGATCTTATCCAAATACCCATGCCACCTCGTCTTCGGCGGCCTCTCCACATAATTCCTCGTATACTCCTCAATCTCGTCGACCTCCGCGGTACGCAACTGCACTTCGTGCGGTTTGAGCCACTTGGTCTTCTTGATCAGTTTCCAGGATACGAAGATCACCGGGAAGACGCCGATCATGAGGTAGGAGAAGAGGAAGTCGGGGACGTTCCAGAAATCTGTGGGGGCAAGAGGGTTAGCTTTTTTGAAGGTTTTTGGTGTAGGTGAAATGGGAGGTGGGAGATGGCGGTTTGGCTGGAAGGGGAGAGACTGACCATCGATAAACACAGTATATCCACCTACGAACGCCATGATCGTGCAACCAGTAAAAGCATACCACGCGCTAAACGGCTGCCAGAAACTCTTATGCGGCAAAAGATTCCTGTCGAAGCCCTGCGCATCGCATGCATTCTTCCACTTGATGAACGTGAATGCCATAACGGCGAAGTTGATCAGCTGGCTAGCGGTGACGAGCGAGACGAACCAACTCAGGACTTTAGCGGCGTTGTTCGACACTTGCAGGAAGGACAGGAGAGCGATAGCTAGTGTGACGCCAACGCAGTAAATCGGAACACCGCTCTTCGTGCATTTAGTCAAGATCTTAGGTGCTTTGCCCTCGAGAGCAAGACCGAAGAGTGACCGCGACGCACAGTACACGTAACTATTACCAGCAGAGAAAGCAGATGCGAGGACCATAGCGTTGACGATATCCGGCAGGATAACGATCTTTAGCCGATCCATAGCGACGACGTAAGGCGAGGCAGCAGCTCCAGGGAGACCGTTGACGAAGGCGTCTTTGAGGGTCTGATCGTTGTGAGGAACAAGAATACCGACTGCGAGACTGCCAAGGACGAAGAAAGCTGTCAAGCGGTAGAAAACTCCGTTGAAGGCTTTGGGCATGACTTTTCGTGGGTTCTCGGCTTCACCTGCGGCCATGGAGACGTAGTCTGGACCGGCGATGGTGAAGGATGCTTGGATGAGACATTGCAGGAAGCCTAGGAAACGACCGAGATTTCCTTCTCTGTAGAGTGCGGAAAAGGCGCCGGGATTTTTCCAGTAGCGGAATCCGAAGCGGTCGTGTATAGGGTTTCCTCCTAACATGGTGATGAATGTGAAAATGATGAGGCCGACGATGAGGAGGACTTTGCCGAGAGCCAGCCAGAACTCACTCTCGCCGTACCATTGGACTGCGAATAGATTGATCACGCTGGGACAGTGTCAGAACTCACTTCAACATATTACCGGATTGGGAAGTCGGGAATACTTACGCGTACATGACGATGATAATAGCAATGATGGCACCGACGGGGACAGCATCACTCCAGTATTGGATAATGACATTGCAAGCCACAATCTCGAACGGCACCAACGCAGCTTCGAAAACGAAGAAGTTATAACCAGCAGCGACACCAAAAGCTTCATCGACGTAACGACCAGCAAAACGAATGAATGGCGAAGAAATTGGTAAGTAAGTCACCATCTCGTTCATACACTTGAGGAGGGGTTAGTTGCTTTGGGCTTGCTTGCGTTGGGGAAACATTGATAAGGAGTTGCTTGGGGCAGAGCAGGGCGTGTGAGATTCTTTCACTAACATTCGTGACGGCGAGAATGAAGGTACACCAGATTGTGAAAGCCAAGAACAAACTGCCAGGACCGCCATTGAGCAGTCCCTTACCGATCTGCACGTAGAGAGCTGTGCCAATTGTGCCTCCGATACCGATCAATTGGATGTGTCTGGGTCTGAGCTGTCGGTGCGTTTGGTCTGATCGGATGGCATGTTGCGAGAGGGAGTCTGAATCATATGGGATCTGGGCTTCTTCGTGCACTTCTTTTTTGTAGCCGTTGTCGTATTCCTTGTCTCGTTCATGCATGACATAGTCTGCGGTCTGTAGGAAAAGACACAATTAGCAATTGCTCAAATATATAGAATTGGTATTTCCTGGCTCAATTGTTGAAGCGATTCTGTTTCCTTGGCCGAATTTCATCTCGGTATTCGTTCGGAGGGAAATGGCAAAAGTGGGAGGAGAGAACGTACAGCAGAACCAGGAACATCAATCCCAGATGAAGCCATGATGCTTCAATTGATCAATTCTATAGTAATGGAATACCGAGTTCTCTCAATTGCAAACAAGCCTCGCCAATACACGGGACAGCTCGAAGTCAAGCCACACAAGAAACGGGCGACAAGAGAAAGTCAAGAGATCTCAAGACAAAATCAGAGACAACTCAAGAGAAAGAGAAGCACAACGCGAATTCGAGGAAGGAAAAGCAAGACCTTTAAGAGGAGGATAAACGAAGATCTGGAAGGAAGATAGCACGCTCGCCAAGCTCTTGGTATGGTATTCCAGAGCTGCTTGTTGGAGCTTGCATCGCGAGCTATCGCAAATTTTTGGCTCTCTTTCTTAAACCAGTTTGCAAATCCCTTCCTCTTTTTCCCCCCTCCCTCTTTGGTTCCTTGCCCCTCTGCCCCTCCCCCTCCCCCGGTCAATTTTTCTGTTTCCCCACCTTGGCAGAGCAGCAGCGGGCGATAAGAACTTTTGAAGAAGGGAAGGGAAGGCTGGGCTGGAAGGATAGGACCTGGGAGCGAGGACACCACTTGGCACTTTTGTCTCAGGAGGACAGAAGCATGCGAATTGACTGTCGTGCCAGTCAATTCTTGAGAATCGCATGCATATTTGGTGGAAGGTGGACAATTGGTCATGCGCCGAGGACGATGTCGCGATTGGTGCTACCGAGGACGAGATCAGTCCCGCGTGCTTGGAAGAGGAGGCTATCCCATTCCCATCTGCCAACGTGCTTCTTTGCGTTCTAGTTGCGTCCAAGAAGGCGCGGCAGCCTCGTCCTTATCGACGGCGGGAAAGGCTATGATAGATAGCCTCTATCTAGTACTCTATCAGACTCCCAGATGCATGGTTTGGTCTCGCCTGCCAATAGTATTCGTTCGCCGCCGTGGGATGGAATTGGATTTGATGAGATCGGTCCGTCTGTCCCCAGCTCGGATAGGGCCATACATGTGGAGGTATGCTTTCGGGGTCCGTCTTGTTTCTCTATCTCAGTGGATGGAGATGGACTCTTGAACTGCAGTATTTGGAAGGAAATGGGAGCTAATCCCAAAACGCCCTAATCAGTCGAATCGACAAGTTGTTCCTTGAGGCCTGGGAATTGGCAACGGAGACGCCGATAGCGATGGCATGTTACTCTTCTTATGCCCCAGACAATCAACGTAAAGACAAGGACTGGGACAAGGTCAATTTGAGCCTGTGGGGGAGGGAGCCTTGCTGCAGGTGTACTGTCCCTCACCGCGGTGCTGTACTGTACCTGTGGCCTGTGCTGGCAGAACCAAGAAGATGTGATGTGATGGGATGAATAATTACATGGAACCTGTATGAATGGCTTCATCTTGCATCAGGCCTGTTCAGAAAAGGGCAGAGATACCCTGATCTACTCTGCTTGAGAGGTAGGGGTAGGTACAAAAGCTGTTGCCTGATATCCAAGACTTTTCGGCTTCGACACCAAACCCCACCTGTGCACCAGCCATCAAACAACCTTGAACCCGCATACAGCCATTCAACGCCATCAAATCTACAGCACATGCAATTATCCAATCCTTCTCTTCCAGGGAGCTCCACTAACTTTCAACACCCATAAGTCCCTCACCGTCCTCTTCCCTCAGCCACCACCACCACAGCAGCATCGCAGCGGCCCTCAAGCACCCAATTCTGCAGTCAGCCAGCCAAAACGAGGCTACAAAGCGCCACCATCAAGCTCCGAATCACTCTCCATTCACAGTGGGGTCGAGAAGAAAAAAAACCCTCCGTACTTACCCAACCTATCCCAAGCTGCGAAACGCTATCCTGTGCTCCTGTGGTCCCATCCCAATCCTTCCAGCCCTTCCAGAAACCCTCCCCTCTCCTCTGACCTCTCACTACTCACTCACTGCCCTGTACCCGACATTTGGAACCCACAAAAATGGAATGCATCTCTCGGCACTGCTGCCACTGCATGTATGTCATCGGCGACCTCTCTTTCTCTCCAGGGGATCCTCGTACACTTACTTCTCCTTCAATAATATACTCACCATGTGAGAGAGAGGAAAATACAGTTAATTACTTCCATACAGAGATGCAATGGCTTCGAGAAAGAGAGGATGTAAAAGCGGCATCAAAATTTCAACCCCACTAGCCTCGGTAAGATGACTTGCTGCCAAGTCTTCACGATGGGTCTTGAAGGAAGAAGAACAAGCGCAGAAAATGATAATTATGAGCAATTAATTCTAGCCAGTAATTGGACTCGACAAGCGCGATGTAAAAAGTTCTAAAATAGCGAATTATGATCTAGAAACCCTTAGAACAAAACATTGAGTCGGAGTTGGGAAGGACTTGCCCTGAGAGTCATGTGGATTGGATCATGTGATGAATATATATACTGCGCCACAAACATGATTTCGCCACATGTGGCTTAAAACCTCCTCATCCTTCCCTTCTCTTTCATTCGAAATTCCACATCACAACATTACCTTTCCAACTTCTGCTTACCAGGTTCTCTCAAAATCAAACATCGTTCACAACACAAAAAGAAAAGAAAACAAGCACGATCATCAAATCCATCAAAAATGTCAGCACCCTACCAACCAACAACCGAACTCCCATCAAACTCCTCAACACAACCGGAGTCCACCACATCATCATCATCATCATCAACAACAACAACAAACGCCACTGCTTCAAAGGGCCAACAGAATGGGAGCAACTCTGAGGTGAGGAAGACGGAGGCGGAAGAGGCGGCTGATAGATTGTATGAGGAGAGGATCGAGGAGGAGTATGCTAAGAGGGAGGGAGGAGCTTGAGCTGTACTGATGTAGATGGAAACGAGAGGGGAGGGGAGTTGTTTGTTTATTGGACGTCAGAGATTATCACTGCGATATGCTTGGTTTATCTCAGTCTTATGATGTACTAAAAAGTAGTGTAATTGAAAGCTTACTGCTATGTAATATATTCTGGCATGATGATTGTGGAATATATTTCAATATATGATTCTGACAGAAACTCCAGCTCCCATCCAACATGTATGTGATATACCAAAGCTCGAAGGCTTGTGTTTGAAAATCCTTAACATCCCTTCCTGGCCGAGAGGGCTTGATGGATGCAGTAATTGGTGTGTCTCTTGTAAACGCCATATCCATCCTGACCAGAACACCGGCCAATTCCCACTCCAAATCCAAATTCAAATCCAAGCCAATCCCACGAAACAGGAAACGCCAGATCCAACGCTAAATCCGAAAACACATCTCTATCTAAGAATCCTGAGCCATTACACCAGCTTTGATAACCAAAACACTACCTCTGACGCCACCCGAAATAATGGCTTCGGCGATGTGGCCAAGCGTCTTCCGCATCTCGTAGTTATTGACATGGAAGTTCTCCATCACACGTGAGTGTTTACCCCGTCCAACTACGATGAGATCTCCCGCGTTCTTCGGCGACTGGCCAATCTCTTGTCTTGCATGGTTTAGGCAGTCTGCAATAGGAGTCGTGGTAGCGACGTCCACGAAGACAACTCGGCTGGTAAGAGATACCGATAGCGAGTCACGGAGTGTGTGTAAGAGAGCCACGTCTTGAGCGGCAGTCGCGTACATAGTCTCGGTATCAACTCTTTCAGCAATGGTGAGTCTAGAAGAGTTTGAGGGTACAGCTGCTTGAGCGTTTTCGCTCGTGACGCCTGGAGTCTTTTCGCTCCCTGACTGGATTGGTGTGTTGAAGTGTACGACAGTGACAGTGACATTGCTGTTCTGTGCTAGTTGCAGCACAAAGCGCAAGGCCACACGATCATCCGCTCCGCCAAAGAATGGGAAGTAGACGTGATGACTGCGGTCTGCGATAGTTGACGTGATTGCGTCCCGGTGGCTTCGCAAACTGATACCACTGACAGTCCGGGCAAGTCTAGGTTCAGGTGCTGTCGATGGACCGCCAAAGCCGCGATTGTAGAAGACTGCTGTGTTACACGTAGCGGTCTCGAGTGTTCTTTGGATAAAGGCATCCTGAACACTGGCGGAGAGAGAGTCGTGGACCGTGCCGAACTCAGCCGAACTATCAGAATCATTCCAGGGAATTAGAACGAGATCCGAGGAGTGATTGGAAGCTTGGCTAGTCAATGTTTCTGCATAAGAGTCCTCGGGAACGATGGAAACGTCTCCTGAGACTGCGACATTGTTGAGCTGAGCGAAAGTCCGGAATGCGTTGACAACCGGATCTCGTCGACCGTAGTCATCAAGCTCAGAACTTTGCATGACTGAAGATGTTCGCTCTGTGAGCTCCAGGATCCGCACGCCGTGAACCTCAAGTGGTCGCTTCGAAATAATGACAGGGGTAGAGTCTGAACTCTCTCCCTCCGGCACTGTCGCAAGTTCCGTCTTGGCTTTATGGATCTTCGTGCTGACAGTAGCTCTGTCACCACCCAAAAGTGCGATGAAAGTAAACAAACTCGGCAAGCTGTCGAGTCGGAGGTAAACGAGGAGCTTCCGAACTTGGTTGTTGCGGAGCTTCTCGACAGATTCTTTGGGGGTGTCGCCTTCTGGGATCAAACGGTTTCCTTCCCAATCAATCTCTCCTCTCTTCCAAGCTTCAAGTTTCTTCTGATACCACGGTGGGTACAGTGCAAGGACCAGTGGGGTTGTTGCGACTGTGGTGACGAGCGCCATAACAACGAACATGGTGAATGTTCTGGTGGATAGAATCCTGGCTTGTAACCCGATGTTCTGTTTCTGTCAGTGGCTGCCATTGCATTCTTACTAGGGTCACTTACAAGGACAATGAGTTCCACAAGACCCTTGCAACTCATCAGACACCCAATAGTGAAACTCTCACGCCAAACAAGCTTATTGGCTCGTGCAGCGAGAGTACCACCAATAATCTTGCCAGCAAAAGCAATTGCAATAACTCCAATAACATACCCCCATGTAATCCCGTCATTGAGTGCTCCCAAATTGGTACCGAGACCGGATAGAGCGAAGTAAAGTGGCAGGAATATGACAGACACTAGATCTTCGATTTTCTCTGTAAGTTTGATTGCAAATCCACCGTCATGAGGACAAATAAGCCCAATCAAGAAGGCTAGAATCATATGTTAGCGATTGATGCTACCCGTTGTGAGGACATACTTGCCGCCAAAAATAGCATGTACTCCAATAATTTGAGTGAACCAAGATGATGTCAAAACCAACAAAATTGTGACCGCCATCATGCCTTGCGTTGGCCCATTCTGAATACTTCCAGAACGGCGCAGGAAATACATAAAGACTGGCCGAACAGCATAGACAAGGAACAGAATCCATCCTATAGCGGCCAGCAAGACGTAGAGGGCTGCAATGCCAGAACCGTTGTTGACGAGTGCAACGCAAAGTGCCAGGAGGACCCAGCCAACGACATCGTTTCCCACACCTGCAGCCAGGACAGTGACACCGACGGCAGAACTCAGGAGTTTCAGTTCTGTGAGAATACGGCAGAGGACTGGGAAAGCAGTGATCTGGAACATGTCAGCCTTGGAAATGTTGATTCTAGTAAACCACGTACAGATAATGCCGTTCCTATGAACAACATGTAGACACCAAAACTGATCTCCACGATACCATCATCGTTCCTAAACTGGTGGTACAGACCATATGCAATAGCACATCCGAGGCCAAATGGCAGAGCCATTCCAGCCAATCCAACACTCAATGCCACACGCCAATTGCTTATGAACATTCGCATATTCACTTCCAGGCCTACCAGGAACAAGAACATGATCAATCCCAAATTAGCGACTAATGTCAGGCCGGCCATTGATGCTTGTGGAAATATGGCATCTTTGAAGCCCGGGATCCGCATCATCACAGAGGGACCAAGTATAACTCCTCCAATGACTTCTGCAATGACTCGAGGCTGTCGGAGCTTGGCGAGGGGAAAGTGAAGGATACGGCAAAATATGATGATAATTCCTGCCTGCAAGAAATATTAGCCTCTGCTTGCCCCATTTAGAAGTACCGCGGCTTGTAACCTGGAAATGCCGGATTGATTGTATATAACGTCCAAGATTCTGCAGAGCAACTGCAGATGTATAATATGCGATCACTCAAGCTACACAGCTCCGCAGACCTCGGATGGAGGGGGATTTGCAGGACAGGACCGGTTTGACGGGATTTACCCATGTGCTTTATTCTCCGGCTCCAAGGAGAAAGAAACGGGTTTCTTACCTGGATAATGAACAGGACAATTGGATTTTTGGCATCGTAGGTAGTTGGATTGAGACCCTCAATGACTCCTCCTTGAGGGGCAACGCGATTGCCCGTGGGTGAGGCAGAAGCAGCGGATGCTGCAGTGCTCGACATCGTAGCTAGGACCGAGGAAGACATGATGGCAGATGCGTTTCTTTGGTGGGACAGCGTATGCTCTCTGGTCACCCCAGATGCCGCGTGGAAGCAGACTGACTTCGGGGAATGGAAGTTTATGTAGGACGCAACATGATCAGACGGTACTGAGGTCTGACATGTGTAATGCGGGAGGAAGGGATGTGAGGTTGGACGGTGAAGAACTTGGCGGGTGGGTGATTGGAAAGTTGGGGAGCTTGGGGTTGGCTTGAGGCTGTGGCGGGGAGTGAACCATGCCCTGGAGGGGTTGGCGCTAGGGTGCTGTCAGCACGACTGATCGCCCGCGGGGTCTTTGTCCATCAGCACCATAAAGCAACGAACTACTACTTTGATATTTCCTTCAATATACATTCTAGTTCTAGTTCTATACAGTAACAGTAATAAGTGTTTGAGTTATTCGCATCGCTTTTCTTTCATTTTCACAATATAAATATACTTTATCTTGACTTACTCGTACTTCAAAATCACTATCAAGGCGATGTTGGGCCAGGTGAGAATTCCAGTGGCTTGCCCAGCGCCTTAACTTTCTTGGGGGCTTCTGGGCCGGGTTCTAGAGCCAATTACGTTGAACTCGAGAGTGGATATGTGAGCACTTTACAGGGAGTCGACTCTTTGAGACCTGGGCACCCGTCAGCAAGGTCTTCCGACCTCTTCTCATGGTCCCGGTCTGAACCTTCGATATCCTCTTTGTCTGCTACTGGCTCGCTCTCTATTCTTGCATCTGCTTCTGGTCACATTTCGCGTCTTTGTCTCTCGGAATCCGGGCAACAACGGTTGTTGATAGCTCCGAATACTGTACAGCTGCTTTGCTTTGTGTGGTCTTTCTCGTGGTGGCGCCTCATCTTCTGCAGGCTTGGGTTAGGCTGTCATGAGACCTCAAGCAGCTGGATGACAGCCAACATGTGAATGATAAGTCTGGGCAAGTATCTTGGAGTTAGGCGTGGCGTATCTTGCATGGATATTGAAGGCAATAATCAATACATGGAGGCCGACGCTGGAACTTGCAAGGCATTTGACCACTGAAGGTCGGATGCGTAAGAGCGTGGAACTACACCTTACCAAGTTGGCAATGGCAGAAGATAAGAGCGGTACACGAACGAAGAAGCTGGTCTTTTTCTTGGTCCCGATTCGCCGGATAGGGGTTCCTTTCGGAAGTTGCAATGGTACTATTCGGGCACGAGAATGGCTTGCTGCAAGTATTGCGTGCTTTGGGTTGAAATAAGCTTTTGAGAAGTTCAAGAGGAGATACATTGACCAGTCGTATGACTTTTTCCCGTTTTCGTTTGCTGCAAGTTGTCTCTTTAGCCTATCAACCCGAGCTGGACTCACGATCCAGCCTATGGGTTAATGCACACCGAATCGTGCTATCAATCCTCAACTTCTTTATACACAACAAGCGTTGGGCAGCAAGATAAGACTTCAGAGCTTAGCTGGAAGAATCGAGGGTCACAACATATTTTATCGAAGCGTTCTTAGGAGGTAGCAGCACCGGGACGGTGATCTCTTACCCAAAGATGCCCAAAGACATGGGATTCTGCTTCTTGTAAGCCTTCCTTCCTTCCTTTGACATGTCACTTTTCAAAGCACGCCTTTCTCCGAAAACAATGTTTCTGAGACGGTGTTGAAGTCGAGCTCAAGGACATGTTTTAGTCTGTACAGCAAAGTCTTCAGAATGATATTTGACAGACACTTTTGCTCAATTTGCTCACGCAGATCGATTTTGCTGAGGCTCAACAACGCTAACAACGGCAGTCATCTCGAATATCTGGTAAGCTTGAGTACGCAAACGGAACCAGGCCTCATCCAAAGACGATAGCAAAGTCTGTAATGGACGTAGCCCAAGCCCACAAATGTTGAATGCTGGGGAGAGCACCAAGCCGAGAAGTCACTCACTGATGGGACGAGAGTCATGCAGTACCACAGCATATGGCAAAGCACATTCATCCCAAACACCCGGTGTCTTGTTCCCTTCATTATACCTTTCCAAAGTGCTTCTGCCCTCCGACGCTGCGTTTGTGCTCCTTCGCCAAATATTGCCCCGCTCTAAGTTCAGAGCGTTCTCGTCCTCCAGTCCACCCAATGGCACAACAGGTGGGCGAGGTAGAGCACGATAGCTGTCAAACTCGCATCTTCGATAGGAGAGCATATTCCTCTTCTTAGCGAGCCGCCTCAAGCAGCTTCCCCGTACACTCTCTTTCAGAGCTGCTCCATTTCGTTGTCCACAGTGCAAGTGTCCCCAGTTGCCAAATGCTATCTCTGTCACCTTCCGCTGATCGGTGATGATGATGATAGTTGCCCGTCCGTTTGATTTATCGCATTGGCTGTCTCCTTCCACCAAATCAGCATTGGTCCTTTTTCTTTCCTATCTGTCGAATTCACTATATGTCAGGAGTTGGGATTCCGAGGGCTACTGCACATGAGTCCACGAGGAGTTCGGATCTATAAATTGGATTCAACTTCGGTACTATGTCTTGCTGTTAGAAGATATTTGTGCTTGTCATTGGTTGTTATCCCGTTGCAGATGGCATCGGATATCGTCAAGACTTCATTTGGTTTTCGCTCTGACCCGACAGATCAGAGGTTCGATGTGAGGCCGACAGAGATGGAGACCGCCCTGTTTTAGGAGTAATAACTTCACAGTCCCTTAGCTATTACAAGCCAAAGCATGAAGTCAATCCTTAGTAAGGCTGGAACGCGTTCAAGTCTTCTCATTATTCTCCTGGGTACCATCGCCATCACCAATCATGGCTGCCAGCACGTTGCTAAGTTATTCAGATGGCTGGCACTGTAAATTCTTGCTTTCTTGAAAATTGCCATTTGTGCTCCTCATGAGGCAAACAATCTATTCCCTCGATTGTTGCCTTTTCGAATCTGGGCAAATCAGTTCTGATCTTGTTTCACTGCCGAGAGCTTTGTTTACATCGGAATCCGTCTTCGCCTCACATTTCACAATCACAATAAAGCATTTCACAAGCGCAGCGGCACTTCACGAAATGACCATTGCCGAGGTTGCATCCAATGCTCCTGACCAGGATTGAAGGAGTGAACCTGGTGAGCCAAGATCCGACGATCAACATGAACTCGCATCGATTCGTATTCGCACGAGTAATGCCTCGGAGAGCTGTGACAACAACACTCAAATTCACTTCTACCCCGCTTATAACCTGTCTCGGCAGTTGCAAATAGAATGGTGGTATAATCATCGAAGTATATGAAAGAAGATCATGTTCGTCTCTTTGACTTTGGCAAGGCACTCGTCTTGAAGTCACTCGTTAGTTCACCATGATTTTACCACTTTCGATATTGGCTTTCGCCCTTTGCCTTATTGCTCCTGCTTTGGCTCAGAATGGGACAACCTTCTCACAACCCCTACCGACTGTAGATCTAGCCTATACGGTCCACCAAGCTTCCTTGAAGGTGAGCTGAACCTTATTTGGTAGTTGGACTTTAATTAAGCTTTTCATCAGAACGGAATTTACAACTTCACGAACATTCGCTATGGACAGCCACCTATTGGCGATCTTCGCTTCAAAGCTCCTGTTGCACCTAGGATGAAGAGCCGGGAGGTAGACAATGGAGGCTCTTACCCATCCGTCTGCTACCAAGCTTCATCTGGTATGCATGATGCATTTCTTATCGTTACCATCCTTTCTGACTGACCCTTTAGAATGGACTGTTACCGCTTTTAGAGTCGCTCTCGGTGCCAATACAAGTCAGCTCTCATACGCGGTACCGACGCTCGAAAGCATCAACGTGACCAGCATCCCGAAGCCACAACGAGGAGAGAGTGAAGACTGTCTATTCCTCGATGTCTTTGTCCCAGAGAAGATCTTTGATGCTCGTCAAACGTCCGCTCGTGGTAAGTTCACCGCAAAGTATTTCCCACATCCAAACTGATGAATATGAAGCGCCCGTTATCGTCTGGATTCACGGAGGTGGCTATGTTGTAGGCAGTAAATCGACACAGGGGTCTAGCGGAGACCCAACTGGACTTCTGAAAGCTGCACAGCAGAATAATGGCAAAGGGGCCGTGTTCGTGAGCTTGAATTATCGCTTAGGAGCCTTCGTGAGTTTATTATTGACAATCGACCGAGCGAAAAATTATATTGACCAATCAAGGGTTTCCTGGCAGGTCCTTCCTACATGTCAGGAAAAGCAGCTCCGAATCTTGGTCTACTTGATCAACGACTTGCACTTAAATGGGTCCAAGACAACATCTCGAAGTTCGGAGGTGATCCCAAGCAAGTGACTCTCATGGGAGAATCTGCCGGCGGTGGAAGCGTCACTCACCAAGTCCTCGCTTTCGGTGGAAAACGAAAAGTTCCCTTACACCGAGCAGTCATCCAATCTCCAGGCCTCGTCCCATCCACATCACCACAAGAGCAAGATAGCGTATTCGCTCGAGTCCTCCAGCATGCATCTTACGTCGTCGGCAAACCAATTACCACACTCCAACAACTCCGCAACCTGACAACAGAGCAAAATTACCTCACCAACTACATCACTGTCATGCGTTCAGAATACGGCAGCTATCCTTACGGTCCCGTCGTAGACGGCCTATTCGTGCCTGATATTCCGGCGAAGCTGCTGATGAGTGGTCAATTCGACAAGAGCGTCGAAACAATGATCGGGCATAATCTGAACGAAGGTGCACTCTTCGCTTCGCCGTTCATCACTAACGAAACGGCTTTCCACGATATGGTAGCACGGCGTCTTCCGAGAGCAAAGCCTGAAGTTGTCAATTACATCACGCAGAATCTGTATCCACCAGACTTCAGTGGTGCCATGGGGTACAAGACTTTCTATGAGCGAAACTCGTTGTTTGAATCGGAAGTAACTTTTACTTGTAATACACGATTCTTGAATTTAGCAACAGGAAATAAATCATTCTGTAAGTCTTCTACCCCCTCCCCAAGTCTTTAGAGGCAATATTGAAAGCGAGAGCTAAACCAATACAGCATACTTCTTCACCACACCCCCAGGTCTCCACGGCACCGACATCGCCTACACATTCTTCTCAAACCCGAATGACACCACCATATTCCGGCAGCCAGTGAATGCCACAATCGCCACTCTCATGCAAAAGTACTTAACAAACTTTGCCTTGAGCGGTTCGCCGAATGGGATCGGAACGCCGCATTTCCCTGTCTATGGAATGAATTCTTCGCTGCAGGTTTTGGGAATTGATGGAGGTGGGGAGCAAGTCGTGGATCCGACGGCGAATGAGAGGTGCGCGTGGTGGGCGAAGGGGGAGTATATGACTTGAGCTGAGGCCTTTCCTGTGGCAGGATCTCCAGCACGAGAGAAATGTTTGATGAGTATATATATCGTATATTTCTCACCTCATCGGCGTGTCTCTGAATGGAATGTGTCATGTCCACGGAGTAAATATTTCCTAGCAGCCAGTCTGTACAGTCCAGATTATTGTTGATTGATTCTGGAAAGGTGCAATGGAGGTATTTGGCTCTAATCACTCTTAAAGAAAGAAGAATCCGGAGAATGTGACAATTGTTTTGTGTACTGATCTTGCACAGCATGCGTTGAAGCGAAATGAATACGCGAAGTCAGCTATTGTAAGCTCGGATAGCTGCATATGATCACATTGGAGCACGAGTTTGAATATGCAGAATAGAAGCCAAAAACTCACTTCTAGACTGTAGTGCTCAATCTTCAGGCTCTTACAAACTTTGCAGCCGTATAAGTGCCTGCGCATCGAGCGACAGTGATGCTTGGGGAACGGTAAACCTCCACCAACAACCATGCCCTAAATCCACACACATTTACTACTCCATGTGCACCCAGTCTCTACTCAAATAAATGTCCACTCTATACCAGACTCTTCATTTCAAGTCTCCCCTCTCCTGTAAACGGAGGAACTTTCTCTCAAAGCTGAACAAATCTTACTCGGGAGCTGAGCCAAGAATTCACGAGATGAAGACTAGCTGGTGGTTATAAGCTGACGCCTGAGCTCATCTCGTCATCAACACGGAGGGCTTCTTTGTAACTTCCATTTCGATAGACCTGTGAGTCTTCACAACAGGGTCTTCACGACGACGCTTGAGAGCGGGTAGAGGGCACGAATGAAGGGAAAGCGACAAGGCCGACAGAATTCCGTTGCTGGCGATGGGGCACAGAGCCACGCGCGAAACCTTTGCTGGTATCTCGAGGATGAATATGGGCCCATTTAAAGTGCTATGGAGCTTGGTCTGGGGTGCTTCTGCGGAGGTGAGCTGATGGGACTCGAAGTTGCTGAAGGTTGATGGGTGGAGGGGAGGATGACCTAGGACATCTGGGCACAACCCGAAGGATATCATCTGTGTCTGTGAGCTGTGAGTCTGCGAGTTTTAAGAAGAGCTTGGTCAGTCAAAGTCAATGAACGATGAATTGAGCTCGTCAAGAACTGTTATACCAGTCAGCTCGAGGAAAGCAAAGAAGTGTGTTGATGATCTATCGAAAACATTGGCTGATGAGCATTGTACTTGACAGGTTTCTCGAGCCATTACCGCATCTCCAAAGAAAGACGAGAACAGCAATGACGACCAGAAATGCTTGCAGATAGAGCCATATTCTTCCTGACCTTACCATGGAAATCTCACGACTACGGAGAAGGAAGCAGGGGGACTGGATATCCATTTCACCATCCCTTACACATTCAAAACCGCCAGAATGGAGTCCGTAGCGTTGCCAATTGGTCCTCTGCCTTTCATAATGGAGAAAAATCGTGGAGGAAAAAAATACACAAGCTCAAGCCATTCAGCATACACGGTTACGATCCTCGAGAGTCGCGGGTCCTTGAGCAAGAAATCCAGAAGATCGTCACTTCACCACCAGCCTCTCGCAGGTTGCATTCGATGCAAACCTCCGTCTCAAATTCTTCTTTACGTTTACGACGGATCGCATACCGAATGCGATAGGGTTTACGCACTAGATTGTTCGCAGCATACATGGCATCTGGGAATAGCTACAGCGGGCAAGCCTCTGTCTCCTCGCAAGCGCTCAACACTGTGCCTCTCGCATTCTAAATGCGCTCCGGATCAACAACACAGCCTTGTCAGTGGATTTCAGATCACATCCTCCATCGATTCCTTTGCCACCACATTCCTCATTCCAAATTCCGAATGTCAGGACTTCGCACTCCAGATTGATTCCGTACTGCAAGCCTGTTCGGGTCATCGAATCATCCGGGACAACAGTGAACTCCGGTTCCCGACGGAACGCTCGGTAGAGGACGACGACACATGATGTGATGTTTGCTTTGCTCCGAGTGGAACACTGACTCCTTACCGTACGAAGCTCGAGCTCAAACCCCTCTTTTCAGATCTCAAATGAGGGGATACGGCAATGATACGCTGTTGCAGGTTCCCTCCTAACTTTCTTTCCCGCACTGCTTGCCAATGGAAATCGGCCGAAAGTTGAAGCTCTCCATCCACGGACGACAATAATTACAAGGTGTAGGTGCCGGAGCTCTAGAACGTTTGAAGCCGTAACAGGCTGCAAGTCTGCAACCTGGCCTCCCCTTTCCAAGAATTCCAAAGACAGGCGCGGTCGCAGATCTGATCTGGGAGAAGATTCCAATTACTGGCATAGCACGCTGTGCCGTCCAGCAACGCACGCCATTTGGCTTAAAGATACGAGGGCACCAATGAGAATCCAGGACTCGCGGAGTGTGTGCAGCGGATAACTTGGTAGGGGGCCGGAGCCAGAATGCGATCTTGATGTTTTGTGGACTGTCTAATGCGGGTCGAGGCAGAGTGGCACTTTTGACAGGCGAAACAGGCTCGTGCGGCATCGAATGTGGGCTTGAATGCTGCCGGGCTGCCGCCATTGAAGCGATATAAGCGCCCATATACCGATGGCCAATTCTGGACGTCTGTAAGGGGGGCTGAGGAATGCGAACGCGAGGGTGAAGGCGATTCAATCGTCCAATGCAGTGCATTGCAGCTTGAAGTCGAGCAAGGCACCGAAGGCAAGTGCCGATGAAGATACAAAAGTACCCCTGACCGGATTTGTGATTAAGATTAGAGATAAGGAAGATGTGATTGTTGTACCGATAGAAAGACATGCAGCCAGATGGTAACTTGTGAAGTGAAAGCGGGGCAGTATGTTTTCCTCCAAGCGCGATGGTTGAGTGCTTGCAGCAATGGATGCAGCCTTCAGGACTTCGAGTCAAGTCTGGCCCTGCTAGAGGGGAAAGTATCAAGGCAATTGGGCGAGCATCAAACACTGAGCCACCAGAGTACATTGCCTAAAAGCAAATTCAAGTGCAGGAGGATTCGTGCTCTGAAAGTCCCGTACCATTGCTTTCGCAAATTATTGTTTCCGAGTTGTAAATCCAGTGCGAGCCTGCATTTCGGGCGAATGGGGCCACTATGGCTCCTTTCGTAAAATTCCTACTCTGTAAACCACAGCATATAGGCAGAAAATGCACCGAAGAGACAGCCTGGTTACAAGCATTCGTGCCCAAAGTAGGCATCGAGAACGCACCGTGAGTAAATTCGCAAGCAGATCTGCAAGCAACGTATGACTGGCCGCAGCAGCAAATAATTGAAATACCCAGATAGAAAAAGTATGGTAAAATGGAGAGCTTGAGGTCCAGGACGACGACGACTGCTTGCTGTGCCGCACGATTTCCGAATCACTTGACAGGATGGACAGGATGTCCAATGCAGGATTCGTAGTTGTGATCCATTCGAGGCCCTAGACAGCGCATCGGTGCCTTTCGAATCCGACTTGCAACCCCAACCGAGTATGCAATGCGAATTGGGGGCGAATGGACCACCAAAGGACCACAACCGTGCCAAAGCCACTATGCTAGGACCAGGGGACCGTGACACCTTTCAGTTCAGGGTTTTTCTGCAAGGCTGGCTCGCAGAATGCGAGGCTGGGACCTGGCGCACACAGACACGGCACATTTGAAGGAATAAAGGCACAACGGTTCGTGAAGAAAGATGAAACAACTCCTGAACACACGACGATGGCTTGAGGCATAAAAGCCACAACGTGTGATCGATTAGGCAAGTCGCATCCCCTTTTCGGAAGAATAGAATGGCGCGAAGGAAGGAAGAATAGGTGGAACCTCGTCTTATCAATGGGACAAGCAGTGATTGTGATTGAGCACAATCCCGAAGCGCAGTGCGAGTGCGGCCAGTTGAAACAAAATCTTCAAAGAAAATCGCCAGCTTTGACATTCTGGTTACGATCGTCGTCAGTCGTAACGACTTGCCAAACAAAGATATCTGTTTTTCCTTCTGTCGCATACTGTGATTCACCTACCATCTGAAGTGGCAGCAGGATTCGGAAGCTTGTTGACTCTGATCTCTTGAACTGGCGCCATGTGCCGCCTAACAGATCCATGGAAGCTCCAAGGAACGACAATTCTCTACGAGCAGTGCAGCCAAATCCGATACTTGGAACCAGCCATCGCCGCCAGGAAGCATTGAAGCATTCGAGTGATGGGCTCTGATTGGCTGTCAGGTACGTGTAGCGTCATTGAGACATTGGACTGGGATCGTGGATCCAAAGCGAGGGTTGACTTCCAGGACCAGGTTCGACGATCCTTGTTGAAGTTGCGCGCTTGAAATAGTATTCAGTAGTGGGTATAGGCCCGAAAATTTATATATCAAATTAAATACAGAAAACAGACTACCGGTAGCCAAGATCGGGTTCGGGTGATCAAGATAGGAAAGAGGTCAACAAGGCTAACTAGAGGAGGCGGAGAAATCTCATGCATCGGGTTCGGGTGGTCGAGAGCTTTCCTCGTCCCAATATTTGCGGCCGTAGTGCAATCTGTGCCACTCAAAGATGGGGACCGCCAAAATAGTTACCGACAACATGAACAGATAAAGATCCACCTGGGAGGAACTGGTGATGGCCACGGTGTGAAAATCTTAACGCCGTGAAGTCCACCATGTAGGAAATGAACAACGAAAACCGCGGACTTAATTTTAGAGCCCGGAGCTCCAAGATCTTGGGGCCCAGAACACAGCAAGGAAAATAAAGTGCTCTGCTAGGCCAATCGAGGAATGACATACAGGAGAGATCGTCGTGGGGGCCATTTCTCAGAATGCGAAACGGGGACCCTGATAGGTCCCTGAGCAGTAGAGACAGCCTCGACACAGTCATTGGTCCAAAATACGACAGACGAGTAGAACGATAGCCTTGTGAAAGAGGGAGGCGCAGATCTTGAAGTACTTAGCCTTGTCCTAAGGTTCTTAGTAAGGCCCAGCAGGAAGACAAAGTGGCCCACCCCAGCGACCGAGAATAGTCAGAACTTTACCACGAATTACTCCGTACTAGCTGTAAGCAGTTAGGGGCGGCCGACCACCGCTCATACAGAGGATAGGGCTGAAGCAAGCATGGGGGGCAGGCAATTGCTGTTAATTGACCAGAAGGGGCTAGCTCAAAGAACTCGCACGCACCATTCGAGAAGACAGGCCCGCGTTGGAGCGTTGGACGATTGCTTCCGAAGCAAGATCCATCCGTTCGACTGCCAGGGCCCCTTGCACCCTGCCCATCACTCACTGCCAACACCCTTGCCCATGCCCATGCCAGTGCTTGGGGATACCGGATCACGAAATGAAGTTCTGCAACAACCTTTGGACAAGTGGCCAGCAAGCATTTTTCACCACCGCTACCCCACGGGCATTCTTTGCCGTAAGAGGCCAACCCTGTGCTGTTTCCCTTACCATCGAGATCGCCCACGGCGGTGAGTGCTAACTGCGCGTTTGAAGCAGGAATCCTGGTTCCATATTAGACGCCGACCTCCTGCGTATACCCGGCCGAACACACCAAAAGGCCCCTGGTGCCGTTCTACTCTGTTTGTCGTTTTCTCGACCAATAAGCTTAAGCGAGCTCCCTCCTGCAGCAGACATTGATGCGCGATCCCTGAAGCCTCAGCCTTATGATTCACCCGCCATTGCGGAGGTCCCGATCTTTAACACCGCATATTTGACAGCCTTTCACTGGACTGTTGAGCCTGAAGACTGGAAACACACTGGATTTGCGGCGGTGAGTCTCCAAAACACTATATCCACTGTCACGTTGCGTACATGTAGTAGTGTTGCAGAATGGGAGGCTAATCTCTAGCTGGAGTGCTTGGTGCATGTGAATATCTTCACAGCCACACTGCTATGGAATCAATCGTGACCAGTGACGCATGTGCTGTGGTTACTTTGTACAATGTACTCCGGGCAGAGCCTGAGGCATAGGAAACCCTTGTGCTACCCCGGTACTCACTTCGACACCTGAAAGATTTGATATAATATTTCCTCGTGATTCGAGCCAATCAGATTTCATGTTGCGATCTTCAAGCATTTTGACATTTAAGCCCGCTCGCAAGCTATCTCTAGCGCATTGACTTGCTGGCACCAGTTAGGTACAGACCGTTGACTTCTAGATATCTCCATCTTGGGGGTCGAATTAGGGGGTAACGAGATATCCAATGAGACCATGGCCGTCGTTTAGAGATACCTGGGCACGAACCATTTTGTACCCCATGTCTTCCCAGAACGCGCTTCATTCCACCTTCCCCTTGCCGACATGGCCGGCACTATTGGTCTGGCAAATGCGAAAGGATGGCGTAGAACGAATGGAAGTTCGATATGAGAACTTCTGTATGCTGCAAGTCAAACGTTTTGTGATGAGATTCATGTCTCAGTGCTGCTTGAATACATCCGCGCGACTTCTACGGTCGCTTGAATATGTCCGTGTGGAGTAAAGATCGAACAATAAACAGAGTTTCGGCAAATATGTTTCTTCAGGGTCCTTGACGCAAGAGTGGGAGGTGTGAAGATGTTGTCACCCCTCGGACAATTTCCCCTATCAAACGATATCTTCGCGAGCTTCAAGCTCTCCTGGATATCAGACTCCTTCAACAAAACGGAATTTGCCGGGCAATGACTTCATCGTTGAAGCCATTCCCCTCTTCAGACATGTCGTGAAGCGTCCAAGCAACTTTAAACAGCCTCCCGTTGATGTACGTACAATACGCCTTCATCGTGAGATCTTTATTCAGCTTCACGGCGCTTAAGCTGCAAAGTCAAGAGTCTGGCAGACGTAGCAAGCGCCTGAGTGAGCCACCAACTCACCTCGTAAGCGAGAACCATTCAGAGTTCAGGCACTCAGCCCTTCACAGACCCACAGCTATGTTCTTGGAACACAGCCGTCAGAGCGGGGGTCCGTCAGCACCTTATCTACCCCTGAAAGAGTTGACTGGGAAGAGACTGGAGATGAACCTGTCCAAGTGTCAGGAATGATAGTCGGGAAAGGTCAAAACGACTCTTTTGACGACAATTGAAATCTTGCTTCATGCTAGGATACTGATAACCCGAGCCCGAGCGGCACAGGCGATATACTTTCAAGGGAGTCCTCGAAACAAGGATGAATGGGTGACAAGAAGGGCCTGGGAAGAGGTACCATGCAGAATGTACGGGCGGGAGGCAGGCGGAAGAAGCAATCACTGAACCTGGCCGCTGGGTACCAGTCGTACAGTGTCAAGTGTGATAAGGGGCCGGCCAAGCGGTCTTCAGCAAGAGCTCATGGACCCTCATATCCGCCTGTCGGCTCGTAAGATGAATCAGCGTCTGATCAACCAAGAAACTGCTGCTAAAGACAGGTCTTTGCAATTTCCACTCATGGTCCTGGCAGGAACTGAAACTTCTCAACCGTTCAGATGTCGCTGCATCTGCATTGAAGTCCCATCTTGGGCTCTACCTAGTCTGATCTTGGGCTGCACAGTGCAGTGTAGTGGCGGATAGGCGGTTTATTCTCCGTGAAGAGCTGGATTGGCTCTGGAAGCCACGATGGCGTGACGGGCTCCTCTAGCTGTCATGGCTGAAAGTTTGGTGGGTGCTGGAAGCAAGCTGCTTGTTCCAGACGAAGTCCATATACATGCCTCTGGAGCTTTTGATAGGTCATACAGACCAGTATCAATCACAGCAAGGAGCAGCACAAGGCACACATGAGCTATGCTTTGACATGAAAAGTTCGAATAGGAATGAGGTATCCGTCACTGCCTCGTTGTCCTTCGATCCTCCTCGTCAGTTGCTAAGAATGGCGTGGCAGCGCGGATAGCAGCTCTCAAATCAAAGAAGGCTCACTCGTAGAGCATGATTTGAGCATATACGCGATACTATTCAAGGACATGACAAATTGAAGCAGATAATAGAAAGTGATGGGCTAGCGCCCAGGGGTAAACACTCGGCTATGTCCCAAGCACGAGATCGGGCTTTGACTCTACCAGCCCACTGGGAGATGACAGCCGTCTCCGATCTCCGACCATCAGATGAATGGAGAAAGAAATGGCTCACCGCAAGACCTCTGAGTGCAGTCTCTTGTCGAGTTGCCCGTGATGAGGTCGCCAGGAGTATTCGGGCTTCATTGACCATCCAGAATCGAGTTGACTTGGCAGAGCGCCACCAAGCACCAACGAGCGTGTCGAAAGCTTCCATCGTGATCCATGAAGCTTCTGTGGTACGAGGTGCGTAGTTCCAACAGATGACGGTGAAGATGAATCATGATCCCTGAAGCTGAGCATATCCAAAGACGGTTTCTTGGGACAGATGATGGTCCGTAACTGTGCGGGAACACAAGACGCCGGGTAGGGCTGAACATTGTGGGTGGTGATAATTTGGATCGAAGCTCATGCGGCAGCGCCAATGCTGCCTGGCTGGTGCCATGCCATGCCGCGTAGCAGCTATTCGGGCCGTGATCGTGGTGGTGCAAATGAAGTTCGAGGAGACGTGGAGGAGAGGGGAACCTGTCGTCGCCTTGCCCGACCCTCCACGAGGCCCTCACCGCGCCCTTAGAAGTCACGACCGATCTAAAATACGACAGGCTCGCTGTGAGTGGTCAGAATACCCTGTTCGTACGTCGTGCAGGGTCAAGAGCGCGGTGAAGCTCTTGAGTGGGCTCGCACGCGAAATCGTGCAGATGGGTTGCAGATGTGATGGGCCTTGGGAGATGCCTTGTGCCATCCCTGTTCGCCCAGGGCCTTAGCGATCAGTCATCGGAGTCGCAAAAATAAACATATTACAAAGCACGTGGAATAGAGTGCAAGAAGGCACAGACGAGACGAAGGGTAAGGGGGTCAAGGGAATGTTACCACACAGCCTGAGCAGTCCATGCTCTGGTTGTGGAGAGGCGGGTTCACCCTGAAGCAAGCAAATTGCGGCCCTGTTGATTGTACCCATTACCCAGGGAGACAACGAGACGGCGAGGATGAAGTGTGAATACCGAACAACAGACGCCTGTAAAGTCCCTGGCTTCGGGTCGGCAAGATTGCCAGATCGAAACACCATTTTTGCCTTCATCAGGTGTAGGGCATGCTGTACTGTTTGCTTTGATATTATCATCGCCATCATAATCATAGAATCTGTAATCTTCAATGTGCGATTTTCGACTTAGTAATTTGCAATTATCAAGCATCAAATCCCGTTTCCCCTTCAGGCGAAAGCCAGTCCCCCTAATCAAGCGAGCATAGCGAGGCTCTGCCCATTCTTGCAGCATCCCCAACACCAAGACCCCAATTAATAAATGATTTGTCTCGTTCTTGTGCTCCCCGAAATGATGCATTGTGATGAATTTGCTGCCAAAGCAAGAGCGGAGATTCTCGCAGTCTAGATTTGACACCGAGTTGAGGTCAAATTAGGAAAGCGATGGTCCATCAAGACAGCTCTTGTCTTCCCATTGGCACGTTCGTGCTCAAAGCTCCAGTGCGGGGCCCCTTTTCTTTTCATCCACCTCAAGCTTCCACTCCCACTCCCCTTCCTCTGTTGTTACACGCCGGCTACCATTATTGACTACTCTCCTGACCCGCTAAGTATCCAGAAGGCAACCCATGCGGCCTTACCCATATCACACTCTGTAATCCACAGCACCATATACCCGAAAATATTAAATGATGGTTAAAATAAAGGACTGAGTGATATCGTGCAGGATCACCAAAGCAGACGACAGACACATCAGACAAGCATGAGCCTCTGCTCTGCAGTATCCACCTTACGAGCTGTGGAGCAAACCAGCTCGTCGTAATTCCAGGTTCCTGAAGCGAAACTCAAATCTCTTTTCCCAACCCCATTTTGAGCCTTCAGGATCCCCAAGGATCTCCAAGTGTGTCGCGCTCGCACTGCGGCGAGGCCTGTGATTGCTCCACCGTCCGACGACGATCAGGGTGGACATCCCAAATCAGTGCAGCCCATCCCCATCTCTTTCCCTAGACAGGGCAGCGAAATAGGGTCCTTGCAGCGATGATTTGGTATTGCTGGGCCATAGGTGCGAGGTGCGAGATGCGACCAGCAGTGACGAGCCCTTGGCCCTGTCTCTGTAACTTAACTGTATATCCGGCATTAGAGATGGCGATCTCGATGCCTCAGCTAGTGTAATTGACGGCGCCGTCCCGAGAAGCCAATTCCGTAAGACATCAAGATAGGACTACCAAGGCCTTTAGGTTGCCCGCTACTATGTTGAGCTGTAACCTCCGGTGTCGACTCACCAGATAACACCAGCGTTGTTAGAGAGGAGCAATGTACGTAGAGCAACGCAGTGTTTACCTTTTTGGAAACTCAATGTCCCAAACGCCACAGAGACCACTGTAGATCCTGAACATTGCCTCCTCCTCCTGCCCTCTCCTTTCTCCCTATGCTGCCATCAATAATTAACGGCCATTCTGTCGGAAAAGCTTGGCTATCATAGGGCTGCCCGGATAGCCTATCTGGATTCGCTGGAGTAGCGCGATTCTATTTGAGGCGCTGGTGATGGTGGTGGTCACTGTCGCTTCCACTGCCTATGGCAGCAATTGGTGCCGCCTTACGAACAACTGCTGAGGGGGGAGGACCGTCTATTCTTAAATGCTACTAATTAACCAACAATAGAAACCTTGTCGTCAAACAGGACAAAGGTGCAGTACGAGCTAGGCCTCATGGAGCACTGGACTCGGTGGCTGCAGACCCCCCCGGACGTGCAGAAAGTCGGCCCCGGCAAGATGGCTTGCATGCAGGGAAGCATCAGAGCATCAGAGCATCAAAGACAAGAGACGCAGCGCAACGGTCGAAGGCGGCCGGGGCTGCCACACCTTACCTTGCCCAAGTGCCAGCCCTGTTGCTCCCCCTGTTCCTGCCTGTCCATCAGTTTACCAGGGTCCCCGTCCCCGTTTGTAGCTGAGCTGGACCGTGCAGGGATCATCAGGACATGGCTGTGGTAAAGTCCGTATGCCTACGGCGGAGGATGTGTGGTGCCGCATTCACATATATACTTGAGGAGGAACCCCCAACTGAGACGCCTCGATCCAGCCCTACAGTCAAACAAGTCTTCTTCCAATTGTGCAACATCCATCTTCACTTCTTGAAGACTTGAGTCCTCTTACACTTTGTAACTTATACAAGAGCAAACAGAGTTGACCAACATCAACAAACATCTCCAACATGTCTAGACAAGCATACTCATACTCGACCGCTCCGGNGACGAGGCATATCACTGGCCACGGCACAAGCAGTGCTTTCAGCAGTTCAGCAAACCCAGATGAAGACTGGACCAAAATCTCCGACTTGGCCGAGCGGAGGAGAATCCAGAACAGAATTGCTCAACGCAACTACCGTGAGCACTTCCAATATACTTCTCTGCTGAAGCTGTAATTGACTTATTTTCAGGCAAGAAGCTAAAGAGACGTCTCGAAGACCTCGAGAGACGCGCCGGATCCTCTTCAGCCTCGCCTCCTCAGATCCACGCTGAGCTCCAGCAACAGCAACAACGAGTTGAGAAGAACGTCCAGCAACAGTACAGGAGAAGTCCAGAGATCATGCACCGCCAGCCATCTCCCAGACTTATGCACAATCAATACACTCCACCAATGGAGGACAACTTGATCTTCTCTCATGGCTTTGAGCGCGAGGGATCAAGAACACCACCTCTTTTCGCATATCACTCATACCCAGCACCAGAAGAGATTGTCTATCCTCCATACCCGCAGTCGCAGCCATACCGCCCAGTTTCTTCTTCGGATTACTCGGACTACCTCGCACCAGTTCCAGTCACTCTCCCTTCTATGATGCATTTCCACGAGGCTATCAAGCGCGAGGACGACACAATGAGCCCGTTCAATATGAGCTATCAAGGTCTCCCAGCCATTGATATCCAGGGACATCAAAACTATGAAGATTCAAACCCACATGTAAGTAGCTTCTAGACACCGCCAGCACTTGAACCAGTTCTAATAAACTATCTGCAGACACCCCCTCTTTCTCATTCCTACGAGCATTCTACGACCTGTTCTGAGTCCGGATACAACTACCCCTCAACCCCTCTCTCGATGCCTCCCTCCCCACGACTCATGTCCCAAATATGAGGGCTCGGGTATGAAAACACAAAATAATGTCATTTTCTTTGGGGGAATACCACACAGAGTTCGAAGCGCTCGACACTCATTCTAGAGGATGGGAATCATGACGAAATTGGACTGGAATTATTTGCAAGAAATGGAATTGGGAAATGGAAAGCATGGCCGTCTGGTGTTTTGGGAAGTCTTTTGTTCTTTTCTACTGCGACTACTTTCTTGTCTTTTCTTGCTCCCTCTTTGTGGTAGCTGTAAATACCCCCCCATTGAGCTTGGGTTGGACACACTCAGTTACAGATACTTGTTGGATCTCGGTGGAATGAAATGCCAAAAAAAAAATTGAATACTACTCAATCATCTCTCCTCCCCCTGAATTCCGTGCAACCGCAACCGCAATCGCATTCGTGATCGTGATCAAACTCAAACCCCCCGAAATTGTGAAACTCAAAAAAGTGTCAAAATCCCGCAAACTATCTCCAGCCTTTCCGGCACTCAACTCACTCGAGCAGCCCTGTGACCAACTGACAGCCGGGTCTCCCGTAGGTAGGAAGGTAGCATCTCGCAGCCTTGCGTTCACGACCACCAGAACTTGCGTCACCACCAAGACCCCGAACCGACGCGAATCCGCAACTCCTTATCCTCCGAGCACCGTGTAAGTTTTTCTCGTCTCGTCTCCTCTCCCCCCAACCTCAACCGCAGAGTAAGGTTAAAGCTTCCTTGCCCTGCCTCGAGCATTCGTACATTCGGGATCCGAGTGTTCCTGACCAGTAAAACGATCACGAATGGTATTTGCGTTTTCTTTGCACTTACAAAGAAGGGAACGCCTTGTACGTCACCGAAGGTGTCAGTGAACACGAATTTCGAAGACCTTCTGACTTGACTGGAATCACACGCATGCTTGCTACTGTTTCTGCATCCGAACGTTCCTGGCTCGATGCTGCGCGCGCGCCCTGGCCACAACACAACAAGGGAGGGATGTTGACAGTTTGGGGTTGTGCTGTGCTGTGGTGGTAGCGCAGCGTACTCGTAGCGTGGGTTCAGTGTGGCGGGGTTGTGAATTCCACCTGCTCCGCGCCCCTCCACCACTCACCACTGGCAGGAAGGAGCACGTACCGACGCACGCGGCGCGAAGTTCGGCGGAGGAGTACAGGGATATCCGGATATAAAGAATGGACGATAAATGCAAATGCTGGGTTTTGGGAACTCTATTTGTCGTATCTCCGATCCACATACAGGCTGGGTCTAGAGCTTTGAGGTTGGAGGGCGAGGGCCATGGAGGCATGGAGGCGAAGGAAGAGGGAGAGAGGAGTTCCGCTTCCTTGTCTCGTGTGCCTCCAGGAGCAGCATAGCCAGGCAGGCTCAGGGCACGTTTCTCGGCTTCTTGAAGGTTTTCACGTAAATTTGTCTTGACCTTTCTTGACCTTTCTTGATCACTGATGCCATCGTGCAGCGACTCTGCCTCCAATGGCATTCCTGAGAATGCCACTCGTCGCTCGATCGGTGATTGCTGTACAGACAAGTACCGATTGTTCGTAATCTGGCTAACTATATTCAGAGAAATGTCCGGGGTCAAATTGATCTTCGTGCTTTGTTTGGAATCATAGCTAAGTAGTTACCTTGGAGAAAAGAATGTTTCTCAAATAGGCATTCCGAAATAGTATTTCTCCCACCAGTCTCTTTGTAGGCAACAATATGCTAGTATTGCTAGTCTGGGCAAGCCGAACACGAATGTATGCAAATTAATGGATCGTTACTTCAAGATTTAGTAGGACACCTCTAACTAGATTCCATGTGCCAAGGGAACGAGTTGCTATCTGCACCGTGCCTACGGAGTTACTCGCCTAGCTTCCTGGCCAAGCCAGCTTCTATCGTTGATATCCTCTCCTCGTGTCTTCGTACGTAGTATTCTGCTTGACAACTAAAGCGTCAACCTTCACACTACATGTCCAGATCTCGGAGAATGGACGAGAAACTGCCTACAAAGTACCTACTTGCTGATTTTTTTACAAAATTATTCCCCGGCCTGGGGTTTGTCCAGTCCCCGGATTCGTCATTTTCAGCGTTCCCACTTCTCATTATTCCCCTTAAAGACTTACTGTTCTGAGTCATCTCATCACTTAAATGCGACTTCATTCATACAGCCAAATTCAGCAAGGAATAACCGAAACAAAATTCTGTATGCACGGCCAACTCATCCAAAATGTCTTATATCCTCATGCAAAACCTCCGTGATCCAACAATCCCAGACATCTAATCTCATCGCCGCATCTCATCTCTTTGGAATCCATTATACGAGTTACCTCCAACTCCCAAACAAAGCCGGTATCATCAGACATCGTATTATCTCCCAATAACCATCCAACTCCAATTACCATCCTCCTTCCAAACAACAATCGCCCATCACCGCCATAATGAGCATGCCAAAGATCGACAACACCATTTCCCCTTCTCGAGATCACACACGGGGTAATTCTCCCACTTTACGGCCGGTACTACGTACCATTTCACCAAGCAACTAATAATCCCAGTCGCAGGCGCTTAGATACTGGAGTACAAGTGGTTGAGATGCGAGAGGCCAGAGACGAGGTACAGCTACATCGGTGTTTGAATCGAACCAGTTACTGCAAGTAGAGATAAAGGTAGGTGGCCAGGCTTGGCTAGTAGACTAGCTACTAGGTAGATAGGAAGGTAAGTACTACGGGAGAAACCCAGTGCGGGACATCTCACCTAATATGACCTAAATAAAAGACGGGGAACGTCGTGTTCGAAATGGACAGAAACTTGGAAGTGACAATTACCTTTTAAGCGCGAGGAAGATAGACCGAGCCTTGCTTGAGCTCTGCGAATGAGGCTAGCGCAGTGATTTGATAAGGAGGACTTGAGTGAGGAGTGACTTATGTGAGGTGCGGTTATGTGCAAGGCGAGCTTGTTTTCTCGTACCTGATGTCAAATCATTACCTCCAACGTTGAATGCGAGAATATGTGCAGACGTAGGTGGCTTCAAAGTCCCTCAATGGAATATTTTCGATCCTGCAGTCTTTGCCACCTTTTGCTGCTTCGTTGCGATGCTTCGCTCGCCGCTTAATTTGATTGGGTGGTAAACCGTCCATGTTGACTCACTGGTGGCGACGGGCAAGTGCATGCTCGTGAGTAAGTTGTGGGCGCCGATGTTTGCACTCGGAGGTTGCTTTGTAAGATGAAAGACAAATTTGGGACAAGTTATGGTATTCGGGAAGTGAGTAGGTGCGGATTACAAACAGCAAGAGAACATGGAATCACCAGTCGCGGTTTGTCGAAGACGAAACGTATGACGACCCCATGTACCTGCTTCGTTGAGTATGCAGTCCGCGTATCGTTCTCTTCAACCTGTCTCATCAAAATTGAAAAGGAGATGGGTAGGTACCTCTGCCTTCAAATTTTGAGTTCTCTTATGCATGTCGCTAACGAGACACGACAGAGGGAACAAAGTCGACTGATAGAGTCAAGAAGCTATCTTCTTTTTGGTGAGAGTAAGAGGCCATACGGAGGAATAGCACGCTGCCCTTTCAGACACAGACAAAGTCGAAGTCCCAATTCCATTATACATGCATGCTAAATTATCTAGAGCTGTATGCACCACGCATGAACCAACGCCTCGCCTCATGTGCTCCGACCCTTTTGCTGTGTGCTATGATACACCTGAATACCATTCTACTCTCGCCTCATCTAACACCAAGTAAACACCGGATTTTTACTCTTTACTGTCTCCAGTCTCTCTACAATGACCTTGCGCTGATTGCCTTCCATTCCCTCCGCCGCCGCGTAACCCAGATCTCCTTCTAGATCATCATCGTACAACATCGGTCCTCTTCGGCTGCGGTTGCTGAAGGAGAATCGTCTTTCGCGTATAGCCACTGGTGATCGCGGTGGTCCATCGTAGCTCATTCGAGCTCGGGAATGGTTGTATGTTGGACGCTCGGAGAATTTGACTTGACTGTTCTTGCGGCTGTCTGTTTGAAAGGCCGAGTCTGTTGCAGGCGGAGATGAGATTTCCTGGCTTGCTCTTGGGCTGGACAGACTGAATCGATTAGGATTCGGTAGCTCTGTTGATGGACTTGCAAGACCGAGTCCAAGTAGGTCGGCCGGCTGTGGTGCTGAGGAGTTGGCTGCGCTGATGTCCATTTCCTCGGTCTCGTGAAGATCCTTGTTGAGACCCATATCATGTCGTCTCCGCATTTCTGCGGATGGGACACGCATGGGTACTGCAACTGGGATGTCTACAAGGTCATCCCAGACGCAGACTCGAGCTCTCCTGGTCAACTCAAGTGGCCCGTGATCAGCCAGCTTGAGCGTCTCGACAACATTCCATGCTTGACCTTTCATGACTGCAATCTGTCTCGCGAACATCCTCTCCTGAAAGTCGGCATCCTGGCTAAAGACCTTTCTTAGCTCTAATTGAGTCTCGCTCCACCACTGCTTGGAAGTCAAAAGCGGTAGGAAATGATCCCTTGTTTTCTGAGAGAACGGTTGGCCGATAAGTGATACTGGCAAGAAGAGCCAACCAAACGGAAAACTTCTCCAGGCATCAGGATGCTTCCACGGCCAGGAAAGACTGTTATCAATGGCACCAATTGACATCGTAGGGCCACCAACTCTTGAAGGAGTCGCAGATCTGCTAGTAGCTTCCATCGGTTGCTGGACTCGGTACGGATGTGCCTCCAAATTATCGGTAGAAACCAATCGTGGAGAGCGCTCCTCTTCACGAGGATTCATCTGAACAGGTTCCGAAACAATAGAGACATCCTGACTCTCCCAATCCACCTTAATCATCCAATTGTCTAAACCCCTATCCGTATTCCGCATGATGTAGTCCAAAATGACCAACTTCTCAAGCTCTTCCCGGAAGGACTGTTGAAGTGTGTCTGTCCAAACGAAACGTCTATTTTGGCCCTCCAGTGGGGGCGAAGGGTTATTCTCTGCCTCGTCGTCTTCGTCGTCTGATCTAGACCCATTGGGTCTGCAAGTCTCTCTCCATGGTTTTGTCTTCTTCCTTGGTGCATCTGTAGGTCTGTAGCCTCCACTTAGATGATCCGGCCAGGGATTCTCTCGTAAAAATATATTCGCATCCTTAAATCCTTTCAAAAAAACCTGAAAGCTGCCGACCTTAGGCGGAAAAGCTTTCTTCTTTCTATAGAAGTTTCTCCGAGCCCAGAAGTCGTAATGGAAGGATTTCGAAGATAGGTGCACGATATCGGTGTATGGGACCAGATTCGTCCGCAATCGGCAGTCCAACGTATATGCAGCAGCTTCGGAGACGTAGCTGAGATTGGGAATGAGGCATGCTCTTCCAAAGAAGCATGGGAACAGATTCCTATGGATCCATTTGTTCCACTTGGGATTGCCTGCTGCGTATGGTTCCTCGTCTTTGGGCTTGAAAACACCGACAACCTTCCCATCACTGTTCCGCGCGAAGTAACTCCCAGAGCTACCTTGTGTGATCATCTTGGGATGCATACCCTGCTCAATGGCAATTCGTACACTCTCCACGACCTCCTCAAACTCCGCTTTCGACATCCGTCCATTATCAACATCCGAAGCCAGCGTTTCGGCCGTCGCGGGCCGTATACCATCCGGAGCCTGGAAAACAGAGTGGTGTATCTCCAGCTTCTCTTCCTCCTCCGTCTTGCCCTTGACCTTGTTGATCTTGAACTTCGAAGCTATTTCGTCTGCCCATCGTTCCAGCCTCGCATTGATAGCCTTGATATCCACGCCCGAGGAATTGCTTCGCATGCGTCGCCGATGTCGAGGTCTTCGTGAGTTTGTCGGCGAGTTCGCTCCATCTGTATACATGCCCCCATGGGCGCGGGGTTGTGTGATGGATGCAAAGCGTGGTGCGCCTGCTGGTTGGAGGGAGGCATAGCTATTTGCCAGATCATCGTTCTCTGAATCTGAGTCTTCGGCCTGGGCTATGCGGGCATAACCCGTTGTTGCGGGTCGATCCCTAGGCATGTTGGATCATCTACCTTTTGATTGACATGGTATTGAGGGAAATGCGTGTTGGTTATGATGGTCACCTCATGTGGGCAGGTTTTAGGGATATACGGTTGTCGCGTCACAGGTCGGGCCGGACCCCTGCAGTTCATCCTGACTGGACCAAGTTCAAAGCTAAGTCAGCCCGCTCTAGATTCACGGCTCTTACAATTAATATACTGTACGTGTCTATGAACTAGTTCAATAGAGAAGATTAGTAAACCAACTGCGGCAGACAAAACAGGTGCCTCATGACATTTGCAGTGTTCTATTTAGGAATGTAGCTGCTGCCCTTCCGAGGGTCTACTTGACGCTGTTAGATCCAAGGAGGTGCATTGCAATAAAGAAAAAAATCATGGAAATCAATATATATCATTGGTAGCTATGTTAACGGTACTACTCGTCGAGGTCAGAGAATCTCCAAGGGTATGTGCGAGACTTCAGCTTTGCGATTCTTCAAGCTTGTTGACTGGCGTATCTTCGAAAACTCACTTGTAGGATGAAGCCTTTCATTGAGATATCCTCTTCAGTATTGAGAAATCCATACAATAAACATAACATGCTTCGGACCAACAGACTCTGGTGGTATTCGAGTGTCTGATGCTGTTTGTCAGACACCTCTGACAACGGTCGCTTTCTGCGACGATCTTCGTAGGTTAGGCAGCCCTTTTTGAACAAATCCCAGACGAAAGTACAACTCTTCCAAAATACAAGAATGCTCAATGGGTATAAATCTCCGATCAAACCAGTATTAGTGCCTTATCCATCCGCCTACCAGTTCCATAGACGCCCTACCTATACACGGTATCAATCAAAATGCAACGCCAACACTATTTCTTCCTGGAACGTGGCCAGGCATGGCCTCCATCCTCCAGCTATCATCATGTCCCATAGTCTTCTCTCCGAAGGTCCTCACTCTTGTAAGCTCAATACTCTTTTCGTTCCTGTCAGAATCCATCGACAATTCTCGAATCGTAAATTCTTGCTGCTTGCGATGATCACTACCTGGGGTTGAATCCGGTGACCACGTGGGAATTGTTGGCTCTTCTAGCTCACTCTCAAAAGTACTGACCGTACTTAGGGAGCTGGAGCGTGTATGTTGTGTACTGGGTCTGAGATCCACACATGAATAGAAGCCTTCTCGGCTTGTTACTGGTTTGGGAGTGTTGGTTACTGAATCGAGAGAAATGTTTCGTGAGTGCTCTCCGGAGGCTGGGAAGAGCCATTTCGAGACGCGGGAGAAGGACTTCTTCTTTCTGAGAGGTGGGTGAGGTGCTTGGAGGACGAGTGGGAGTGGAGGTGGTGGAGGTAAGGAACGATCTGGCCGTGAAGAGGCTGATGCTGGTGAGGGAGTTGTAAAGGTAGCTGAAGCTTCTGTGAAAGGTACCAGGCGAGAAGGGATGTGGACTGTTTTTGAAGGGGCAGTCATGGGACGTTGGCCAAGAGGAGAGGAGACCCGTTCTGCAAACGATGGGGCTGTCGGCGGCGTGACTAGCGTTGGGTTGAATGGTGCCAACAGGGTCGGAGCTGGCATTGGTTCTATCATAGCAAGTCAGTATATGAGCATCGAAGGAATAGAGATCGATTATTACCTTGTGCATCAGAGTAGATGCTGTCCGGTCTACTTGTCCGGCGACTGGTGGGTCGGCTATTGAAGTAGATGCTCTTTCGCTCTTCGATTATTTCTTCGATATCTTTCAAGCGTTGTTCGAGTTCGAACTTCTCATGTAGAGCTGATTTTACTCGCTCATATGCAGGTGGCTCTGTTTTTGCTCGAAGACGTGCTGGCGGTGGCGATTGCGGAAGCTGAGTCTGCATCGCAGATAACAATTCCTGAGCACTTAAAGATCCTGGACGGCCTTTGAACTGCGCAGACCATTCTGACGACGTGCCAGACCCAGATCGAACAGGTTTCCGAGGGATCCGGAAAGACATTGCGCTTTCACTTCTTGCATGAACGAGAGCAGCAGGTGGAAATGGCAACTCTTTCGAATACCGGGATGGAAACGAGAGATCATCGATGGTACCGAAGTGTGGTAGGATTGGAGAAAGCTGGTTCTCTGGCATGTAAATACTAAGCTCCAAAGGTCGGAATCTTTCCTGTCCAGGAGCTCTCCTCGTGGTAGCATTCTCCAGATGCTGGAAATTCGACGGGTGTCCAATTCGCGGCCGGCGCGGTCCATTATAAGCGTTTAATTTCCTTCTCACAGAGAAGCTTCCACGACTAGATGCGCGGGATGCGAAGCTCTTCGTCCGGGTTGCCCATTCTCTTCCTCTGGTCGATGGTCTCTCTTGAGGCTCTGGAATCGGCGGAGGAATTAAGCGTGGCTGATGATGCTCGATTCTCATCGGCTTCTCAACAGCTGAGGATATCAGAAACACAGCAATACAATGAGTTTTCCAGATTCTACTCACCACGTCTAGGCGCTTCTTCCCTCAGAGGCGAGCAGCAATTAACTGAAGCCGATAGCCAGCTACTGTAGGCATCATCAAGATACCCCGTGAAAAGTTTCATGGCCACGACTTCATTCCGAACATGCACACCAGAAAGCGTCAAAAGGGATAGAGAAAGGATGAAGAAACTCCAGGAACAAACTTCTTCATTGGAGAAAAGCGGAGGGTAAGATTGGGGAAAGAGAGGTACAAGTGGAAGCTGTCATTCGTTCACGCAATGTCATGAGGTGTCTGGAAGACATGCGAGAGCTGCACATCTTCGACGCGCGCACACCATGTGCAAAATAATTGTACCAATCGGTATAATGCTGGTGTCTCTTGACAGCGGGTATGCAATGCAGTGAGAGGCCGATGAGTGAGGATAGAGATGCTTGGCATATCCTAATCCTTCATGAGAAGCCTTTCGGGCAACATGATTCGATGTCCATGGCCGCTAGAGAGGAGGGCGCTTATGGTGTGGCCCGAACCAGAAGCATCTGTGGCTGGATGCTTTTTATGGCCGCACCTAATGTCACGTCTTGCCGCCCAATGATGTTGCATACTATTGAATTTGAGCGCCGCACCTGAAGCGTAGTTCAAAAGGTCGAGATGATCGCTTCTTTGGGGCGCGATGTGGTTCGTGATGTTATAACCTTCCAGAGCCCTGAAAAAGTCCGACCGCAAACGCTTCTCTTCGCCACCTAGCCCACACGTGACCCATGTATGAAAGTTGCCGAGGCTTCGTTCATTCCTCGAGACCAAATGGTGGTTGAGGCTGCGGATCTGAGTGATCCTGATATCCTTCGTTTCCACGCTTGTAGAATCACTCGTGCTCATTGAATTCCGGGGTCTAGACGAGCGCTTGTAACTCCCCAAGAGCTCACCACGCTCAGGTTAGAGAGATCTGGGAACTGGAATTGAAGAACAATTACTTGGAGATCTTCTAAGAACCTCACTCTGATTTTCCCAATATGAAGCAACAGAAAGCTCGAAGTAAGTCATCATGAGCAAAAGAGTGTTTTATGCGGCGTGCACCACGTCTCTGGGATAGCGCAAGGCTGCTAAGGTCTCCAAAGAAGTCCAGAATCACTCAAGAACAGCAAGGACAGAACTCGCTGAGAAACAATGGTTCCCAACACTTTTCGAGAGGAGAAACAGATTACGGCGAATAGCGAGCTGTATGCAAGTACAACTTAGGTTTCTCGGCTCAGAGGTAATCGCCCTAACGTTTCCGCTGCAATTAACCAAGGTGAAGAAATTTGAGAGCCAGATCATCTTCAGAGATACGCGGCAACATGGCGAAGTAAACAATGCAGTGGTATGTGGCAAGAAACGTGACCAATCTTCATTTGTTGATTCGTTGACCAAGCAGTTCCAGAATTAGAAGGCTTGCCACTAAAGTATTCTAAAGATGGGCTGAGCAGCCAACAAGAGCTCCCAAGAAATGCTAACCGACCAGTACTACCACTACTGTAACCACTAGGGCATTCAGAATTGAAAGAAGACGGATGTACGGAACAATCCTGGCTTTATTTGATATTGATTTCAATGGCAAGCGACGACGTCACATAAGATATTCTACATACCATGCAATCCATTGGACGGGTTAGAAAAGTTGAGATTGCGGGTGTGGGGACCCAGATCCTCGGGTCAAGGCAGACAACCACCTCGCTAAGCTTAAAGTGAGATAGAGGAAAGCTTGTTTATTTTCCCCTGATCCGAAATTCCGTTACGCGAAAGACTTTCCCATACTTCCAACGTCGTATCGAGCCCAGTGAGTTTACTAGCCTACCACAGTGCCACGCCGCCCCATAAAATGCGCAGACTGGATCTTTTCGTTCTGTGCCTGCTGCACTATTCAGCTCTTGGCTAATCTTAACAGAGCGCCGCTTTCAGTGTCCAAGGGATCCTCTCGGTGTCTGGCGTCCTCACATGGGCGAGTGAGCCAACTCGCTGCATGCAAGGCTGGCAAAGCGGCACTGCTCAATGTCTAGGGTATAGTTAAATCTGATGGCTTAGATCTTGGAATTCCCCTGGCTCGTGGGGCAGAGTTCAGTGGAAAACTACATCATAGGTTTTGCCATCTCCCTTCACCAGCCCTTCCATTGTTGCTTCTGTGCCTGGTGGACATGATTATTGTGTTGGTCAGATCCTTCACTCAGCCTCTCCTTCAAGAACACGCGTCTGTCCGCGACGGCCCATTATCCTTCTTTTGCATTTCATGCTTCCTATTTTTGACGACAAGAGGCGAGGACTTTCGCACTCAGGGCTTCACTGCTTTCCTAGTGCCCGAAGATCCATTTGACAGTCGAAATATCAACTCACTTGACAAGCACCTCTAATGGAACATATCTGTCCGGCTGTTCGGAGGAGTATAGAGTGTCCACGCCACTGCCAGCTCACATAAAGGCCATCTCAGTCCTGAGCATAATTTGAACTTCCCATCCTGATCACCTATGAGCTGGATGTATACACTCGCTTTTTATGCTCTGGTAGCTGTGGCTCTTGTAGAGGCACAGTCGCAAGATCTTTCAAAATATGTCCTCCCATCGGTATGGCCCCTCTCCGATGAATACTAAACGAGGTTCTGACTTTCCAGACCGGTTCCATCAATGGCGGCAATACATTCGATGGTGTCGCCTTACCTTTTGGCATGGTGAAGCTAGGTGCCGACGTATTCTCGGGCATTGACAACTATTCTGGAAACTCGCCCAGCGGAAACTTCACAGGGTTCTCCATGATGCACGAGAGCGGAACTGGCGGCGCTCCAAAGTATGGAGTTGTCTCACAATTGCCCGTTTTGGGAGACATTCTCAACCCACTGGCAAACTTACATGCTACTAGGTCAGCTCCCGACGTCACATCGCTGGGATACTTCCAGGCTTCATTGGGGTCCAACATCACGGTGGAGCTCAGCGCCACGAGCCGAGCTGGCATTTATCAGTACACGTTTCCTTCTGAAAGCAAGCCGAACGTTGTTGTGGATGTATCACATGTCCTCCCATCTTTCAGAGGTCAAGGTCTGTCACAAACCTATCGTGGAGGCAATATGACTATTCTGGACGATCACTACGAAGGTTATGGCGTTTATGATAATGGGTGGAATAGAGCCCCGGACTGGAAGATACATTTCTGCGGATACTTCGATCAGCCAACGACGCCAAGAACGTTCGTCGCACAAGCTGGAGACGAAACAAGCATTGCTGATTATAGCAACAATCCGCAAGCGATTTCAACAACTCGCGTAGGTTCAGTGTTCACCTTCAACACGACGACTGTTACGTCCAGAGTCGGTATCTCTTTCATGTCTAGCGCGCAGGCTTGCGACAATGTCAACACCCAGATACCTGAAGGGACAAGGCTCGAATCTGTGATAGCAAATGCACGGGATGTATGGAATCGGGATGTGCTCTCGAAAATCACCACATCAGAGAGTAAAGAGGGGAACTTGCAGCTGCTTTACAGTTCGATGTACCATATGCATATGATTCCCTCCAATAGGACGGGCGAGAACCCTTTGTGGTCTTCAGACGAGCCCTACTACGACGATACATTTACACTTTGTAAGTACTTGAAAGACTTAAACTTGGCTTCAACGACTGTAATAACATATCTCATGGATTTCACACCTCGCTTGGGACATCGACTGGATGGCAACTGCTAATCACCTTGTTCATAGGGGATCTCTTCAGATGCACGACTTTCCTATGGCACGTGCTGCAACCTGATTTTCTAGAAGAGTATCTGAGGTCTTTCATAGACATCTTCCGCTTCGACGGCTACACTGGCGGCGCTAGATCATCGAATTACAATGGTGCCGTCCAGGGCGGAACTAGCGTGGATAACATTCTTGCAGATGCCTACGTCAAGGGCATGCAAGGTGCCATAAACTGGACTACGGCCTACGAAGCCATGGTCCAGAACGCTGAGGTCGTTCCTCCACTCAACAATGACCCACGAGACATGTCTGGTTCAACTAAAGAAGGCCGAGGAGCTCTACCTGACTGGCTTGAGTATGGTTTCATCACTACCAAATATGGCCGCTCTGTAAGTCGAGCAGTGGAGTATGCAGTAAATGATTTCTCGTTAGCCCAAGTCGCAGCAGGTCTCGGAAATCAGGATGACCTGAATAAGTACTTAGCGCGAAGTCGAAATTGGCAGAACCATTGGAACTCGAACGCCACTTCCCTCAATTTCACCGGATTTCTGGTTCCACGCACGGTGAATAGCTTTATCGAGCAGGATCCGCTGAGTTGCGGAGGCTGCTACTGGGCGGATGCATACTATCAGGCTCTGCCCTGGGAATACAGCCTCAACGCTCACCACGATATCAGTAGTATCATCGCTCTCTGCGGCGGGCCAGAATTATTTCTAGCGCGCTTGGAAATGATCTTCAAGCCTGGCATCAACACGTCTGGGCGCTCGGTGGGGTTCAACAACACGATTTTCAACCCTGGCAATGAACCGAGTTTCGCCACGCCATACCTGTTCAATTATGTCGGCCGACAGGACTTGAGTGTCAAACATAGCCGATTTGTCGCGAAGAATTACTACTCGCCTACACCGGGTGGTCTTCCTGGGAACAGCGACGCAGGAGCTATGGAGTCTTGGCTGGTATGGAATATGCTGGGCCTTTATCCCATGGTCGGACAGACAACTTTCCTGATTGCATCTCCGTGGTTTGCAAATACAACCATCTCACTTGGATCAGGCAAAGCCTTGACTGTAACGACAGTTAATGGCTCGGATACTTCCTTCTATGTCCAGTCGCTTCGCGTCAATGGCGATGAATGGACGAAATCCTGGGTCACTTGGGACGATGTTTTCGCCAACGGTGGTAGGATGGACTATGTACTCGGTCCTGAACCAAGGAACTGGACTACTGGACCTCCTCCACCCAGCCCTGCAAGCGAGCTCGGGAAGGCGAAAATCCCGACTTCGATTCCAACAAGACCACTAGTACCGCCTGAGGATATATCTGAAACAGCTGAGGAGGATGACTCGGATGGAAATTCTACGAAGTGGAGGAATGTAGGTTTGGGAGTCATGGGTGCTGTTTTGTTCCTGCTGGGTGTTGCTGCAGTTGTGTTTTGGTGGCTGAGGAAGAGGAAGCGGAGGGTTACAGCTGTTGAGTTGCCGAAAGAAAGCGAGTCTGATGGGTCTAGGGTGACCGTCGACTCTTGAGATGTAATACAGTCAGGGGATGGGATTTTGATCAATGACATACGAAGATCACGAATTCAGTTATAGCGATACCATAGTTTTGCCAAATGAGATTAGACTTTCAGTTGCTGTCTTCTGTTGGTAGACTAGGTACTCATACTTCTATCGCAAGCCAGTCTCACTGTGTAGCAGACTATTATCTATGTTTCAACGTATATTTCCTCTCAACTTCTATTTCTAGCAAATCGATTGTGTCCCTGGTGGATAATATGGATTGTTTACATTCAGGAACCGAAATCGCTTAGATTTTCGTACTGATTCCGGACAAATGTAATTTGAAGTGAATTAAAATATTATCCTCGATAGGAAAATATTGATTGGCCGAATAGCCCTTTCGTAGTGATTCCGTGTATTCAAATTATTTACAGCCTTGACGCTACTGTAAAATTCATAGTCATTTCACTTTCCCACAACCCCTGTTCGATTAGCGCAGACGCACGGACAGGCATGTCACCCAAACTTCGATTCTCGCGCTTTTGCTGGACAGCAAATCGACAAACACAAACGCAAGACAGCAAACAGCAATGAGTATTTGATTTTGAGCAACGCAAACTTTTGAGCGACCTCGCACTGCAGATACTGCGATTGATACGATGTTATTCTCAGAAGAAGATGCGCCGCTGCTCAAGAAGTGGATCATAAAGCGCCTGGAAAACACGTTTGTCCTGCCAGCATCTCCCAGAGATATACTATAAGCTAATCAATCTGAATTCACAGGTCAGATGCCGACGCCGATGTCCTTGCAGATTATGTTCTTGCGCTCTTACGACATGATGGCGACATACAAGCTGTGCGACAGCTCTGCGAGGCTGAGATTCCCGACTTCCTGAAGGAGGATTCGACAATCTTCGTACGAGACGTCTTCGATGCAATTCAGTACAAATCATACCTTCCAGGAGCTCCTCCACTACGCAGACCTTCTCTACCCCTTGCGCCACCAACCGGTCCAGCTGCGCCCTCCGCGCCCTCGTATGGAAATCTTGGAATGGGTGTTCCAACCGGTCCCCAGAACGGCTCGAGAAAGCGGTCATACAACGAGAGAGGCGATGGGGATTCGCAAGATAGGGGAAAGATGATGGGAGATCCGAGTGGCAGAGCCTTCAAGCAACCAAGACGTGGAGGAGCTTCTGGTAGAGGCGGATTCGATCCCTTCTACCAAGGAGGTAATCGAGGAGGAGGATTCTCAGGCGGCCGCCCACCACCGATGAACATTCAGGGCATGCCTCCACAAGGATTTCCTGCGGTACCCGGCATGCCCAGCCCACCACCAGGAATGCCTCCTATGGACCCGAACAACCCTATGGCAGCAATTCTGGCCATGCAAGCAATGGGCTTCCCAATCCCTGGCATGCCTGCTTTCCCAGGATCTACCTCGCCTCCCCCACAGCAGAAACAGCGATGTCGAGACTACGATCAGAAGGGTTTCTGTGCCAGGGGCAATACTTGCCAGTACGAACATGGCGAGCATTCGATATGGGTCCCACCTACGAGTAGAGCCGACGAGTACGACCCATTGAACTCGAATATCATGGCTGGTGTTGAGACTACAAATCCTGGCGCGCCTAGCTTCAATCAGTATCGGGGCGGCGATAGAGGCAGAGGCCGGGGCGGGTTCAGAGGCGATAGGCAACAGCCTGGAAATCGCGGAGGACGAAACGGGCGGTCGGAATTTTCCTCTGATCGACCAAATTACGACAAGAGCAATACCACGATTGTGGTGGAGAACATACCTGAAGAGAGGTTCTCAGAAGATGAGGTTCGAGGCTTCTTCTCCGACTTTGGTAACATCGTGGATGTATCGATGCGACCGTACAAGAGATTAGCTATTGTCAAATATGACGACTGGAATAGTGCCAATACGGCATACAAATCTCCGGCAGTCATTTTTGACAATAGATTCGTCAAAGTCTACTGGTACACCAGTGACGACTCTTTACCGAAACCACCTCCTGCTTCCAAGTCCAACGGATCCAAGAAAGAAAGCGTAGATCCAAGTGCGCCTGTGCCCGCAAGAGCCACATCTGAACCTCAGATTGACATCGAAGAATTCACTCGCAAGCAGCAAGAGGCTCAGAAAGTGCATGAGGAGAAGATGAAGAAGAAGCAGGAAATGGAAGCAGCAAAAAAGGAGCTCGAGAAGCGCCAGGAAGAGCTGATGAAGAATCAGGCAGAGGAGAAGCGAAAGCTCATGGAGAGGATAGCTGCCAAGAGTGTCAAATCTGGTTCAACAAATGGATCCGCGAATGGTACTCCTGCACCAGAGAGCAAACCCACGTCTCAGACGGAGGCTCTGAAGGCGCAACTAGCAGCATTGGAGGCTGAAGCCCAATCTCTTGGCATTGATACATCGCAAGCAGATGGCAATTCGTGGGGCGGTCGTGGAAGAGGTCGAGGACGCGGTGGCTACAGGGGTAGAGGAGAGTACGTACCGCGTGGCTACCGTGGAGGGTATAGAGGACGTGGTGCACCTACCCATTTCGCAGCAGCAGGTCGTTCATTCAACCTCGACAATCGTCCCAAGACTGTCAGCCTGACTGGTGTGGACTTCACGGATAGTGCAAAGGACGAGACTCTTCGGGAATATCTTATGGTGTGTCAATTTATCTTTGATATACTGGGCATTGCTAACATGTTACAGCACATCGGTGAATTCACAAGTTTGGAAGCCACCTCAAATCGCGCCCAGATCGCCTTCAAAGACCGAAAGACAGCCGAGAATTTCTTGGCTAGTGTTTCCAGAGATGGCGGCGAAATCCCCTCCGCTGGCAAGGTGGAGCTTGGCTGGGTCAAGACTCCCCTGTTACCAGTCACTACACCTGTATCCAAACCAGTCCAACCCAAAATGGACGAGGATATGAACATGGACGAGGGCGACGCGATGGCGACGGGCAGTCCAGCACAGGGTGCTGCAGCTGCTGAAGGTAGTCATGAGCAACAAGAGAACTTGGATTATGACGTTGCCGACGACGATTGGGGTGCTCAGTAAGCATGTGCTTTGGATAAGGAACCTAGATGCAGTCATTCATGCACAAAGGGTGCAATTACGACAAGGATTGAAGAACTGTACACGATAATGTATCATAAACTTGTGACGTTACCGAGAAAGCAAAAGTCTTTGTGAGCGGGCATTTAGTCTATGTGGGGATGAGTAGTGTGAATTCACGTGTTGTAAATCAGTAAGTTTTCCTTTCTAAGGCTGGCTGTCGAGGTTTGCAAGGGACAAATCTTGGTGATATCGACTTCTTTCTTGGTTGGAAACCCATGGACGCGGGTATGTCGATGGCCTTCATGCATGGACAAAATCTGATCGCAAATAGATCAGCGGAGCCCCTTCCCTTGCTGCGTGGAACAAGCGAGTTGCTTAGCCTGCAGACAACCTAGATTGATCGACGATATAGGAAGACTCTGATCGTCATGGTCGTGGCTCTTTCCTCCCTTCGCGTCCCCGTCCCAATGTACAGGATATGTCTACTATTCGTGCTGCGCCTTCCATTTCTCTCTTAGCAGCAAACATCATTGCATCTAATACAGAGCAGTTCTTCATACTCAGCATCTTCGACGATTGCAACTCTTATAGTCTAAGGTTGCATACTTCAACTATCCAATCAAGCACTTCAATATCAATCAAAATGAGTCAACCGCCACAGACCTCGTTTCCGAATAGCCAATCCACGCACCCACACCAACGCGCTCGGGTGAATCAACAGCCAACGTTAGCGCTACCCAGAGGATATTAGCCGCTTCCGACATCTTGCAAGTTCTGCTTCGAGCGCAAAGTCATCTGCTCGCCTAATNAACAACATGGACGATGCCAAAACTGTGTGAATTTCGATCGGCAATGCACCTACTATCGAACAAGGAATACAGATCGCAATGCAATCAGACGCTCAGACATAACGAACAGTGTCCCAAATACCGGTCTACAATTTCGGATTTATGAAATGTGGGAATGGGTAATCGTGGCGTATAAGGAGACAATTCAATGGATGGTGGAAATTTACTTCCCGAGGTGGTGTATCCAAAGTGAGTGGACGTTTGTCTCCATGTCGAAATCAGAGAATTGACCGTGACAGCTTCCAGTATTCCACCGCCCAAGCATGATTCAAAGAGTGATGAATGGAGATTATATGACCGATCCGTCCTTCTTCGCATGCACCATGACATTATGCGCTTTAGCTTCTGCCCGCGCCGCAGATGGTGCTTTGTTTCCAGGCCGCTGGAATTCGCAAATGCTTCGGATGCCGCCGGCGAATTTTTTCCTTGGCGCGGCGAAGTCAGTCATGGCACGAGAGCTGTGCAGTCTGAAAGGTCTCAACTGGTTGCGGACTTGTGGCTTAATAGCTTTATACGGAGTTCAAATCAACAATGTTACCATCATCAACGGGTACTTAGGCATGTATTACAGCCTAGTTTCGATAGATAACCTACACCATGAAGAAAATTGGCCGAAAGACATGGGAATTCTTGACAGAGAATTGATGAGACGTCTCCCTCCATTGTCGGGGGAGGTATCATTCGACTCCAAGAATCACAGTGTTCCGTATCATTTCCACGCGAAAAGGACGAAGATGAATTATCCGACACGGACGCTGCCCCAATTTCTTCCATGCAGCATCACACCAACTCGCCATACTGGATCCATGGCTGGAACGTCACGACCCGTCTCTATATCATTTTAGAGCATGCCGTGGGCGAATACCGCCGCCGAGCTTCTAAATACAGACCATCTTCTGCACCACAATCGTCCAACGAAGACATCAACCGTGGGGTAGAAGCAGTGAAGAAACTTCGAAAATTGTATGATGAATTGTCGCCGCAGTTTAAAGCGCCCCAGCCTATATCGCCCGACGTCCGAGGATGCCAGGATTACAGAATGGGCTTGCAAGCAGCCACTATTGCAGTCGCTATGCAGCTCACGCTCCTGATAATCTTCACCTGTCAAGGTTTCTTGCCTGTGCAGACGTGTTCTGTTGCGGATGTTCTGCAAGAAATACTCAATCAAATCCCCCCACACTTCCTCCATGCCAGTTCATGTCCTTTGATTCATCAGATTGCTGGTCTAGGATACTTTCTCGCCTTAGAAGTCAAATGCCGTCCTCCCGACAAGCCTTCTTATACCCAAGTCTGTGATGTATTGTAAGTACCGGGTCACTCTGTCAGTCTATTTCTCTTTCCAACCGAACATAGGATTAGGATGAAAGGGTTTCTGTCTGGGTTTAAAGGCAGCATATCGAAGTCTGTCGGGGCAATCAGTCGCCTTACCGAACATAAATGACCTCGACCAGTTCATGAATTAGCAGACCACACATGAGCCTCTAAGTAATGCACCTGCATCTATTTCGTCTGTCCCCGCTCCACCTGCACCCTTCAACGGTCAAAAGATCAATCCTAGCGTTAGGGTACCACATGGGGGTACGATGAACCCTGTAATATCAGGAATGCCGCATGACAACGTCCCAACTGAAATGAACCCCTATGGTACTCCATCTAGAGCGAATGTCTTCGGTACAGGAATCCACGAAGGGCATTTTCAGCGTCCAGCAGTCATGCAGAACTTCCCGCAGCAAGGAGGTGCTTCACAGAGGTTCATCGGTAACGGGGCAGGTGGTGGACCTGGACTACTCGAAAGCGGCAATGGCCAAGAGTTTCAAGCTACCTTATGGGTAGCGACTGTATTGAAGCCTCGGCCTGTGAATACTAGCAGCCTACTGGAACCAAGAAAGATGACTATCAATCGGCAGGATTTGGTAGTCGTCGTATTATGGCTGTGTGAATTATTGCTACTGTGGAACTATTGATGGCTGTACACTTATTCTGGAGGTCTACGATCACTTAGAGCAATCAGGCATAGCCATATGCGAGTTCGCTTTAGATCTCGCATCATATCCTCGATTCCATCAAATCTTCGAGTCAAAGCCCCAAAGACAGAAGCGCCCATCAGCGATACGCTGTGCCCACTTCCATCCTCGTTCTCGTCCTCACCATCATCCCACTGGGGACACTGAACCTCTACTTCATAAAACACCCCCATTAATTTCTTCTGCTCCTCTGCACTCTCTTGGCCCATCGCATTAGTAAAGGTCCCAAGTGGCCTCTCAGACTCTCCTCCATCATCCAAAAGTCCTGCAAAGCAGCACCTATGCCTTCATCTTCCAGCTCACTCAGAAGGTTCTCAACGCCAAGCTCCCACTCCTCATGATGAATGCCACTAATTTCTTCTTCTGGATAGTCTCCCATAGCGCTTGACCCAATCGTCAGCCATAACAGGCGAAGTTGTTTTTGCATGCCAATTCAGATATAGTGCTTCGCAGCTCCTGGTGGCGCAAATATTTGGCTTCTGAGTTTGCCATTTCCTGATGTCATATCTCGGATGCATGCGATACCAACGAGTCCGAAATGAAGCTTCGCGCTCTGTTTGCCCCACATATTGTAACTGGTCCACGATGACTTGCGACATTCCGTGATCAAGATCTCTTTAAAGAGGGAAATGGATCCATTTGCGATTCTTGGGCTTCCGGAAATTGAGCCACAAGACGTACGTCCTCGGTGATGATGATTCGTTGGACAGCTTGGGCGAATGGGCCTAACAATTTCTGGACGCTGCTTGCTTGGCTTGTATTGCATTCTTCGCATTTGTGTTCGAGTGATTGAATGCAGCTGTACTCGAACATGATGTAGTGAACGGTAGACGGGTGTAAATCCTCTGGCACAGAACAGTCGACATTTCTAGGCTAAAGAATTTGCAACGGGGTCAACTTCACGCTGGAGAAGTTTTACCCAACAGCTGATCTCGTGATTCCCGGCGCACAGACAGCAAAGCTGGAGTTCCGTAGCTGACGACACGCTCGGCATCGTGGACCTGGTAGACACATAAATCATCACGAACAACCTGAGCTCGGGCAACGCAACCATCATACTGCAAATCTGATCTCGGCTAGGAGCTGGCTGAAACAGTTGAGTTTCCTAGAGCCCTCCGGGTATCTGTATTTGGGGTCCTTGATTATTGGGAATGAGCATTTCGAAGAGCTCAAGGCGGGTTTGAGGCTTGGGATGAACCTTGGTGACATTGAGATACCAGGCAAGACTTTCTGAGGTAGAAATTCGATGGATTTGAGATGTAGAGTTGGTGGAAGAGGGAAGAGAAGTGATAAGGTCGTGTAAGCGCTTACTGTCTTCTCTAAATCGTGACGAGATGCACCGTGGTAGCGTAATTTGTTGGTTTTTATCCCTGTCAGATATTCCTAAAAAGTAATGTCAAAGGGCTGCACCAGATCCGGTATGAAGCAGCATTGATCGTTCTTGGGAGGCTCAGTGTAACTGCAAAACTCGTTTTCAGAAGGCATGGGCTTAGGTTCAAGAGGCAGATCTCGTATCTACGTAAAGAAAATTTTGTTAGCAGGCGCATTGTGATTGTTTACACGGCCTCTCGCCTATTGTTCCCCCCCTCCAAAGTATCCCAGATCTGACACAAGACGTATTGTCACTTATTTTCATCTCCAGCTGTACTATACAGCCATTCAAACGATTCAGAACTTCTATTAAGGGGCTTACACCTATTATTACTATCGAAGCAAAGGTTAGGCTTTGGAGGGGCTTGCAAGCAGAACAAACCCACCTGGCGCGGTGTTTAGTCCCCAACAAAGTCTGAACATGAAGACGTTACTCTGGTAATTGGAAGGTAATCATGTCTGCTGACATGATCGGTTGTCTTTGACAATCTGGTCTACACATTGTTATCCCTGCCTGCGAATGGGCTACTGTCCCAACGAGCCCCAGTTCAATGACCTGAAAAGCCATGGAAGGTGCGTAGCGGCTGTGCCCGTTGGCATGGGCCTAAGGCTTTGTAAAAGGACCGCAGATACTGCTCCCTGCCTCTATTGATTCCGTCCTTGCTCACACGAAAGAACTCCTTCAGATGGTAGATTTGCATATCGTCCGTCATTCGGCAAAAATCTTGTAAGCAGGCACCAATTTCTTCATCTGACAATTCCGAGAGCACGTTGGCAACTACAGACTCCCAAGCCTCAAAAGACGCCACCTCATCGAAGTCCCCTACGACTAAATCGGATCTGGTATTCGTGTTCCAGTCATAAGGCTCGAATCCTCCGCCGCCCTCAGCCCAATTCATATATCTGAGCCTATACCATTCGAACTTAGTATGGATGAGAGAAGGAGATATAAACAGCTATTTAGGAAAGGTGACTCACTCGCAGTCTCAAATTGCAAAGATTTGTGGTGGCTTAACGTCTTCCATTTCGACTGGGTGGCGCTTACGAGCATCGTATAAAAACTTGGTAACGATATCTTCTTCAACTGGGCGGCGGCGGAAATACTGAGACCGGTCTTCACAGTAAGTACAGACTAAAAGTTTTGAAAGAGCAAGGAATTTGATGGACAGTTCGTAGAAGTCATCGTATTCTGCTGAACCCTCGTACGAAGACATAGCAGCAGCATCCCAGATGATGATGTTCTGAATCAGGCCCACATCTCCATATCGGTCGAAGGCTCCGTTATTTTGGCAAGCATCGCATTCCATGGCTAGATTGCAATGCCGATCTCGAAGAAGGATGTGATCTTCGGACGGGTATACGTATATACCAGTTGGATGTTCCTCCGTTGTGAAGCATCGGAACCAGGACCTACGATGGACTTCATGAACGCCGTCGTATTGCAGCTTGTTCCGAAAGTACTTACTGTTGCACAAGGGCTCTGGATTCTCGGCATACTGAAAGCAGCACGGGTGGTTGGAAGCCAGCCAAATATCCTCGGGTTGCCACACAGAGGTCAATTCAATCACGCGTGGACGAGGAAAAGCGTGGCTCCATATTTCAAGGCGAAGCTCGCTTGGAAGCTGATTGAAACATGTGAACATTCTCGAGGTTTCTTCTTGGTTGATGGTGTCAATGAGGGGGAATGACGGTCTCAACAATGCTGGACCGGGAGGTGGATCTGAATTCGATACTCTGTGGCTTTTGTAGGCTTTCAGACCTCCGGTACCTGGAGGAGACATTCTAGATATGCCCAGGTAAACTTGTGATAAAGAGAAAAGAATGAGCAGACGTCGTGAGTTGAGGACTGTAACTTGACAACGACAACAATGGTTAACCTGCAGTTTGTATGCAACGGCGAGCTGATAGTAAAGAAGCGACTTAAAGTATTCATCTTTGTCGATGATTGCGGAGTCCCTTCGACTCACATTCACGATGCTTGTGAGCCTGACTGCCTGACTACCTGCGACAAATTGGTTTGAGGGCTGGAGAGTTGTCGGTCGGGGAAACCCCGGCTATACTCGGACAAAAGTATATCCTTCCGACACCCAGGAGGATCTTGACCTGAAGATCCAATTTCGAAGCGGTGAACTTGCGGTCTGCATTTCAACCAGGCAGAATTCATCAACCTCAACCCCGCGACGACTATCACCATGGGTCGCAAACCAAACGCCCTGATCCTCCAGCACTTCGAGCGTGGCGCGAAGCTCAATGACAGCAGTAATCGTTACGAACATACATGCAAAGCATGCGGCGAGAAGTTTCCCAAGGGAAGGATCGATAGTCTTTCGAATCACCTCACGAAGAAATGTCCAGCCCTCTCTATGCAAGACCGGCAGAAGGCCGCTCTCGAGCTCAACAATCTACCTCACTTGCCAGAAAGTGCGCGCGGCGATCTGCTCGTGAATGGTCAAAAAATGGACCTGCCAATCGGCCACCAGAGTCAAGAGAACTGGTCCGCTCTATCGGTTCTGGCGGAGGTCTCGAGACAGATCGACTCGAAGGAGAAGCACGATGATCGCTCAGTTCACAATCAGAGTGCTGCTGGTGGCAGATCTTCAGAACCACCTCGCAGTACCAGACTTGAGCTCCAAGAACATTATACCCCAGAAAATCCTCCTGTCAGTTATGAGCAACGAGTTCAGCGAGATAAGAAGTGTAAGTTGATATTCTTCGTTTTGGAAACTGGAAACTGATTCGCGATAGCATTCGGCCCAAAGCTGCGTCGGGAAAGCGAGAGCTCAACGAACAACGCCAACTTCACATCCAATATGATCGACTCTCGATCGGCATCTCCTAACTTGGCAATGGCAACAACAGCAACAAATATGGCTGCGGCGGCAGCTCGATTCGTTCCATCAATGGTTGATCCTCAGCTTCTTGCAGACGATGCGAATGGACAGACAAGCTTGCCGCCAAAGACGATTGAACAGGCTCTTACTGAGGCTAATGTGTCGTTTGCTGAGAACATGTTTAATGGTGGTCAAGAGCAGCCATTGCAATGGCCCATGCTTGATGGTTCGGGTATCAACCACTTCCAAGAAAGTGGTCACCTTGAACATGGCATGGAACAGTCTGAGCCACAACGAACTATCATATTCACCCCAATTGCTGCATCCGTTGCAATGCACCCAGGTTCGCAACCACCAATGACCACACAATTCAGCGCGGAGTTTGGCAATGGCCAGAAGACGCCCAAGCAGAAAGGTCGTGTGAAGTTTTCAGGTGTGCGTCGTAAAGAAGTTTCCAAGGTTCGGTCCATAGGAGCTTGTCTGCGGTGCAGAATGCTCAAGAAACCATGCTCAGATGGGACACCCTGCACAACCTGTAAGAGTGTGGAGAGTGCGCGGCTATGGAAACAACCTTGTGTCCGCACCCGCCTGGCAGATGAGCTGGAGATGTACTCAGCTGGGCTCCATGTTGTACTAGCACATCAGCAGCTCACCAATGCGAAGACACAAATCACGTTCCAACCTTCCGCACATCAAATTGAGGCCTCGCATTACCCCGAAACGACTGTATTCGCCACCTTTAACGCCCTGGAAGGACATCAAACGCCCGCGCAGGGAAGTATCGATCCCAATCTAAATACCGACTTCAGTCTCAATGATCTTCATATCCTTGATCACGAGAACGACGATCTCCCTATGAAGCTCGAAGCTTATATGAAGCGGATTGCCAATGTATTCATCGAGCGCGAAGCCTCTCACTTCATGAATGTGACACTCAATACAGCCCAGAGATTGGCAATTGACGATCCACTCCTAGGACAAGCTTTAGAATTGTGGTCGGTCGTCCAAATGCTTGTTGATCACAATCCCAGATGGACCATCTCCGAGAGAGTCAATATCGACGCACAAGCGGGGCAGGGTCCAACCGTCAACGTGCCTAGCTACGATCTGCTCGTGTCTCAACTGAACGCCGCAGCCGAGAAGAAAGCGTCAACTCTGTGTAAAGAAGTGTTAAGCGTTCTGGAGCGTCGCTTATTGGCCAGATCAGCTTCCTCGAAGTTCGACACTTTCCTCATCGCCCTCATTGTATTGAATTGTGTCGAGAAGTCAACTTGGCTATTCAAATCATGGGAGCAAGATCACTTCAAAGCCCGCTGGCCGTTAGACAAGATTCCTAACTTCTACGCGACACAGGGAGAGAAGCTCACCAATCTGTTGCAAATGCTTCTGCACATGCGCCAGATTATACCCAAAACATACGTCAACCCTGAGGGTATCATTGCTACAGATGTTGATGCAACCACTAAGGAATATTTCAACGAATTGCAGCTGAACTGTGAGTTTGTGTTCCAGCACACCTGTTTAATCACTTTCTAATTAATCTTACAGATGTCGACGTCCTCAATAAGCAAGCAAATCATACCTTCCATACTTCCAATACCCACTGCTATGAGCTACGCTTCTGCTCGCAGCTGCTTCTCCCAACTAAATGATCTTTCGAATCATTTATCTGTTTTAGTCTTTCGTATTCTTTTCTCTCTGCCCTGGCTCTGTCGTTCCATACGGGTCACGATCAGGCGGTCGCTATGTTGACCTCAATAATCAACCTTTATCGGCATTGAGTAGGAGCCGACGTATTGTTGTAATACAATCCGCTTACAGTCAGTCGTCATGACTCGACTTTATGCATATTGGCTGGGCTTTAGGGGGCTTATTCTGCTTTAGCATGGCGCACGTGGGTCACAGAGTTGTACAGGAAGCTGGGCGGGCGCGATACGGGCGGGCATGAAGACGTACAGGGGTGTCCAGAATAACCATTCTTCATTCTCCTTTGCTGCTTGTACTTTGAGGGCTCATTTGTTTCAGGCTACGGCCCAGGGATAGCAAGAGGTCTATCAGGACATATCACGATACTTGTACGTTAGTGAGAGTACGACGAGATTGCCTCAAGATCTTACGATTATGATACTTGAATCGATGATTTGTGCTTGAAGCTTGCTGGTGCTTTTGTGAATCATTCTACGTATACCAATTGTGAAACTACAAATCCTTCGTGTGTTGTGCAGCACCATTAATCTTAAGGTACATCCACTCATTCATTGCGAACCTTAAGAAGTCCACCAATGTCTCCCGCGGTGTGGGGATGTTCATCCCCAAAGTCCTGTCTCACAGGGACGCGTAAGCGGCCCATTTTTCTCTATGGGGCATTCTTCCAGTGTCCTCGACTCTGACGCATGAGTAAAACGTTCTTAAGTTGCGTTCGAGAGATGCTCGCTTACAGTAGAATAGAGTGATCCGGAAAATGGGCTTCGCTTGAGCTCAGTAGCGAGCCGCTGATGTCAACAACTGCTCAATGTCTGAAAGACCACGGTCCGATGAGGCATTTTCTGGAGCACGAGCATGAGATGAGTGGCTGATGTCAGAATTGCCACGGGACTATCGAACGAGCAGTACTAGCCAATAGAGAGGCAACATTTCATTATCATTAGGTACAGACATTATCACTAGACTATCCTCGAAAGTCCACCCATTATCTCATCCCATTCATGTCCGATAAACAACCATTACATCCAACTTTCGACATAGCTTCCAACCCCAACACTCATAAGGAATATTATAAAGGGGTGCGTGTGATCGAAAGATCGAAAAGCATCGCATCCGAGCCAAAAACAATTATTTAAAGTGTTGCCAGCCACCTCGAGAGGTAGAGAATCGAAATAGAAGAAAGGATCGTGCCAGATCACCAGCAGTAGCTATCTTTCCATTGCGGCTTCTGATTCCGTCGTCCGTTGTTTCGTGAATATGAAAATTTGACTGCTGGTCGAGGTGCTTAATGCCCGTACTTCTCCTTGCACTTTCTTGGGGCCTCGTGCTCCCTGGCGCACCACACCTTGTTGCGACCATCATCCTTGCACCAGTCATGCTTCTTATCTATATTTCCCCATGTCAGAACATCTTTGGACTTCAAAAGGCGACAATAAGGGAGAATCAGAGGCGTACTCACCATATTTGACGTATTCATGATCGCTTTTGGAGCAATATGGCTGCTCGTGGTTGTGGCATCGAGGCTGGTTCCATGGAGAGTAGTCGCACTTCTTCTTCTGATCATCCCATTTCTGCTTGTGTGGGCACTGTGGGGGGTAGTGCTTGCATTTCTTCTCATGTTCATCGTATTTCTGTCCATGCTCGCATTGAGGCGTGTATTTCTTGCATTTCTTCTCGTGCTCTAAGATTACAGAATTAGCGAATTTTCGACGTGAGGACGGGAATATTTCCAAGGCAGGGAAATAAGTGACATACCGTCGTACTTTTCTCCGTGTGGACATTGAGGTGGGTATTGCTCACATTTCTTCTTGTGCTCATCGTACTTCTGTCCGCTAGTCACGGGGTTAGTACCTTAGCCGTGAGTGTTGAAGGCTGGTGACTCACTGAGGGCAAGCAGGAGGATAAACCTCGCACTTCTTCTTGTACTCATCATACTTCTGGCCGTGAGGACAATTTGGCTTCTCACACTTCTTGGTGTGTTCATTGTACTTTTCGGGGTGAGGACAGGTAGGGTTCTCGCATTTCTTGGAATGCTCGTTGTATTTCTGAGGGTGAGGGCAGCTGGGATTCTCACACTTCTTAGTGTGATCGTTGTATTTCTCGGGGTAGGGGCAGCTCGGTTTCTCGCACTTCTTGGAGTGTTTATTGTACTTCTCAGGATATGGGCAGGTAGGGTTTTCACACTTCTTAGTGTGTTCATTGTACTTCTTGGGATGGGGGCAGTCGGGCTTTTTGGCCTCGCACTTCTTCTGATGTTCTGTTCACAGAATTAGCATGCTCTTTTGGAGAGCGTTTGCCGAGATAACCCAGGAAGCAGGGTACCAACTCGTTCTAGCTCACTAGGATTGAAGATGGGAGGGTACGAACCGTTGTACTTTGTGCCGTAGGGACACTCGCACTTCCACTTTACCCAATTGTACTTGCCACCTTCGCATTTCCACCAATCTGTGCGTTCCATAAGACCATTGGGGGATGGATTTGGGAGTGCAGTTGCACCAATTGCCAAAAGGGCAACGGTAAGGATGTTGGTAAGTTGCATCTTGAATGTCGATGAAGATTAAGTGAATGATGGGGAACGAGAAGATGGAATGATGTGAGGATGGGGACAGATCATGTTTCTCAGGAATTTGATCATCATTATATACTTGAGAGGTCCTTAGCCATGCCTCATGGACCACCAAAACTTACAGCACTTTGCTCTGGCATTCTCGATCACATCATCAACGAGTAGTCAATATCCCACGATCGCCAAATGCTTTGCGATCTCCATACAAGAATCAATAGTCTGAAATTCTAACCATTGGGCCTAGTGTAGTATTCCCTAAGAATTCCCGTGTGATCTGTGGACGATCATTGAGTCCAAGACGGGAGCTTTGGATAACTTCCTGAATAGTCCGCAGCTGAACATCAGTTGAAGTCATCCTACAGTAGACCGCAAGTAAGGCAGCGCTTGCCAGTATCTTAGCCAGGTGCTACCACCACACCCCGCACACTGTCCTGACTAGACGGGTCGAGCCAGCTATGAGACAGTGTGGAAAAACGGCATCCCCTTTTCTCCTTGTTCTTCTCAGATTCTGTATCACCAGAGGCAGGTAGGCGGAGAATACGGGTAGAAAATCCCAAATGCCATGTTGACGTCCAATTGTGTTTGCCTTCTCAGAAGTCCTCTCAGAAGTTCAAGATCCACATCGTTCAGGTGGCTTCAGAGGCATCAGAATCTCAGTGTTGCTTCTCAGTGGATCGCCATTGCTCATTGCTCTTCTTCTGGAGGTGTCAGACCAATTCGGCGACTTAAGAATAAGGTTAAAATAAAGCCAAGTCTATCATGTTCTAAGCCCTGGACCTTTCCCGAAGAAACATACCAATTCCTGATCAGTAGGAGAACGGACGGACGAGCTAGATGTACAGCGGGAGAGTGTCATGTAGGAATGCGTAGGCCAATACTATTAGGCCCAAGTTAATTGGCGGGATATGTGTACCAGTAGTATGGACTTCTTCAGGAAGAACCTTGTGAGGCCGCATGGCTCGATCAACCAGTCGACATTCGGCCCTCGTCCGATCTGGGAGGGGTAACCACACATAGTCCCATGGTGGCCCTGGCACACTGAAGCTGACAAGATGAGCAGAGTTCGAATGATGCGGAGAGCATGCAAGCCAAGTGACCTTTATGACATTCGAATAAGGTCGTTGGGCAGTAATTTAGTTTGCAGGCGGCTCCTTCTTGGCGAGGGTAATGATCGAAGCTAGGAGGGTTCTTCCCCGCGACTAGATATGTGACCAAGGAGTCGGTAGCCTAACCATGGTCTGGGCTGAATCATTCGATCTGCATGTTGAAAAGGGCTGACCTGTTAGAGCTGCTCACGCCTGAATGAAGTGTCGGAGAATTAGCTTTGACCCCAAAATCTCACCACTCTTTTGGGTATGATCCAGGAGGCGGGCTGCCTCCGCCTCGGTGAAGCCTGCGACCTTCTACTATTTGTAAAGTGCTTCGAGTGCTATCTTTGGCTCTTCAAGCTGATTAGTGCTCGAGCACACCAAGTCGCTGTAGTTTGACTGTAGTAGGCTCGGCAAAGTATACTGTCAATCACCTCGCACTGGAAGCAGTTCCGAACTTGTTGTAACTTGCAGAAATGTGGAAAGCTGCAAGGTTGTCTTGACCAATTCTGTGGACTCAAGAACCAGAACGAGGACACAACACTGAATGATCACCGCGGGTTTGTGAGTACCCGTGAAATGGTGACGTCGTTGCCGAGAGGTCAATGTGCAAGTCCACAGCCAGCCTCAAGTCTTGACATTGCATTGCATTGAACTATGAATGCGATCAGACAATAATTCCGAGATTCACAGAAGCCGCCGTGAGCCCCCTTGAGTCCAGAACTCCCAGAGAAGATGAATGATAAGACAAATAGTACAAATTCTACGTGAGTCTCTGTCATGCGATCGCCGATCAACCACAAAGCCAGTATTAACTAATTACCGTGGCTTACTTGGTATGCGTCTCGTGAAAGAATGTAAACAGAAACTGATAATTCTCACCATACTGACTGCAATGATATCATGTGGCTGGTTCTTGCTTGCAAGATTCGCTTAGCGATGCACTGTTGACATGGCAAGATCACAGCTACACACAAAACGTCCACGCGCACGACGTTAATAAGTCTATTGCTATTTCTGCAGCAGAGGGGAAATTGCGGCATACCAATGACCAATACTAACTCAATGACTGCAAGTAGGCTGGATACGAGATGGCCAACCCAAGCGACAGCCGATCACAAGCAGCACGCCTGGCCATGCCGAGTACGAATAGTGCTGGCAAGGACCTCCCATATTTTCCGCAAGTAACAAGAAAAAAGCATAAATCTGCCTCCGCATCCCGAGATCTCAGAAAAACGGCTCAAATACCCTTCCCAGTCGTGCTGTCGCATTTTGACGCCAGAAAACAGAAGATATGAAATCAAATGTAACTTGACTTTGCCACAAAAAAACATTGGCACATTCTTCAAGGAAACACCGCTTCCAATGGCATTGACCCAACCTGAAGCGAGGCAGCTTTGCTAGCAACCCAACTTGCACGATACTGGTCACGGTACCTGGACAGCCGGCCTCCACTCAGTATTTGGTGGCGGCAGCTCGAGGATGGTAAAATCCTAGGTCGAGGTCTGTCGAATAGCCAGGAGCAATCTTGAAATACTTTGGCTTGGTCCAATTGTTTCCTGCCTTAAGCTTCTACACTTCTGTCAGCACTATTCGAAGTGAAAGAAATCGTTTTCCGACTTACCAATTGCTCTTGAATGAGCTTGATAGCCTTCTCAATGCCGGACTTTGTGCCATAGAATCCGATCCCACGGCTTAGTTGAGTCTGATAGTCACGCTTGGGGATCTTCACATGACATCCGGAATTTCGGTCGACGTTCTTTATGGATTTCCAATCCTGTCCGTTGAGCTTTGGGAGGTCATCGGAAGCGATGATCATCGAGTCGAAAATCATTCCATCGATGAAGGATTTCGGCGTGAACGTAACAAACTTGAAGTCGGGCTTGTTGTCTCCAGAGTTGTTCATGCTGTCATCGAACGAGCAGTATGGGAGGATGCCACCAGCTTCGACCAGGTCGACTTCATCTTGGAGAACCTTCTTGACTCTGACCTGACCAGAGGTCAGGCCACTTCCGCGAGCTGGGCGAAAGCCAATAGACTCGCCCACCTTTCCAGCAATGCCAGGAATAAGGTGGGTAGGAACAACGAAGAACACCTCCTTCAGTCCCTTGACTCCAGATGCTCTCTCGGTCCAAGCAACATCCTTATGAATGCCATGGAGAGCTTGCATAATAGTACAGCCGCCAGCGATTGCATAGCCATAGTCAACCTCCATCTGATCAGGACCATGAATAGGATCGTCGTGGTTCCAGTCGTGGCATCTCAGAAGCTGACCACTGCTGACGATGGCGATGCGGCGGATATCCACATTGGCATGACGTTGGTCTTGGATAACACGAATGATTGACCACATGCATGAGTATTCGCCAAAGAGGATAATGTCCCATTCTGGGTTGTAGTAAGTCATGATAGGGCCACGCTTTTCGAAGTTCGTATGGGCATTTTGCAAGGTAGTGGTGAAGTCGACAAGAGTGTAGAATCGCTCGGCCTCGGTTCGAGACTCGCGACAGACATCCATAAGTGCTGATCGAGCGCCTGAACGTGGTGAAATTCAGTAGTGGTAGTGGGAGGCTGTCTTTGGGTCCTTTTCGGCACCATCCCAAATGACTTCAAGCATGCGTTCGGTATTGAGTGCCAAGGCCCAAATCTTGAGACGCATCTCGGTTGGAAGCTTTCCAAAAATGACGAACTTAGTCAAAGGAGCACTGGTCCGTGTGAGTGATGCTCGACTGATTTAATGTGAGGTGACCTTAACTTGGTTCTTGGGTCGGCAGACTTCTCAGACCTCCGATGACCAAACTGTTGACACCTGGACAGACCATTCATATCAATTGGATGTCCTAAGCCCTGACCTCTAGCAGCTGAATACCGATTCTGTCTGCGAGGATAATCGTAGTCTTGGTTGGCACTCCGACGACTATTGGCATTTCGAGATCCTTGATGCGTATTGCCAAAGCCAGATTCAGCTCGCGGACCGGCTTGTTGGTACGGACCAGAGCTATTGGGAGCAATAGCAGCAAGATCAAGAGGTTGCCACTTCTTACCCTTCTTGTGTCGACCATGAGACTTGGACTGATCATGTTGATCAGTCTGGTCCACAGTCTCCCGACCCATTGGTGGTGGGTGGAAAGCAGGGGCAGACTGTCCAACGCTAGACTGCATTTATCAGCAAATGAAACAATGACAGGAAAGAAGACGACATACCAAAGGGGCACTGGTCACCTGTCTTGTAACCGAGGCGCGCCAATCAGCAAAACCAGAAGAGGAAATGCCGTTGTTGTTCGACGTGACGAAGTGTAAAGGAGGTATGTGTGGAAGTATGCTGGGTATCGAGGAGGTCGAAATGTTGGTCAAGTCGATGAAAGAAGTGCAGATACAAGTTGGTTCCTCGAAGATCTTCGATATGGAAAGGAATCAGAACCGGCATCAAGACAACAGGCTTGTCTATAGTTATACAAATTGACGGTACTCTGCCGAGTCTCAACTCGCGGCACACTGGCGCTAATGATTGACGAGCGACATTGAGCCTCTTTACTCACCCGATCGGGCGGTACTTTTGGCCCGGGATTGCGCAATCGGGCATGAGAATCAGCTTTCAACAACTGTATGCCCATGTCGCAAAAGTGATTCGTAAATGTTGCATGAATGATGGCTCTGTGATTGGTCCGAGAGCTGCCATGATCTTACGTTGACAGCTCTGTGTCGCATAGTCGACAGCCTGGATGACTCACTGCTCCTATTTCCAGAGCAACTCGCTTGAAAGGCAACTCAACGATGCGACAAAACAGTGAATGCCTTAAAAAAACTGCTAATGGGGCAGAACGAAAGCTTGGTGAGTATTGGGCCTCTACAAGAATGGCATTGCCCCCCAAAGACGGCCATTTAGCAGTGGAAAATGTGACAGCAGAGTGCTTTTCAAACCAGTATTAAAATGATGGCAAGTGACATAACTTCTCAGTCTGCTCCCTGTGACAACGAAACAGCATAATGGACAATTGGTAGATCCCTGATCGATGCACAGGATAGAGTGGAATAGTCAAAGGGAGGTTACAAGACTATTGCAAAGACAACAAACACAATGAGCGAATAGTAATGTTAAAGGGCCAATATGGTGAAAACTTGGATATTTGCAGAGCAAGTTTACTGCCTCTACACATGAAAGGATTTTTAAGAACTTCAAATCGTAGGTATACATGTTCTCTTAGATCATTGGCCCCTCCTGGGATTGCGGCTGAGATGGCACAGGCACAGCAGATGGTCTCTCTTGCCGCCTCGACTTCTTAAAGCAAGCAAATTCGCTCCTGCTTCCCTCTCTTAACCTCTTAAGTACCGCTCTCATCTCGGGAAGCTCGCTCTGCAATTTACTTCTTGCATCATTGTCCGTACCCTTATCTAGCTCTTGATAGATCTGGCTTTGGACCTCGCTTGCTCTCTCAGTCGTGTACTGATTGAGTGTTTGGGCTACGAATTCTAGATCGAGCGTTGCTTGCATGAGTTCTGCGAGGTTATACCGCTGACGAGCCTTGAAAGCTTCGAGGAGCTCGCGTGACGTTTGCTCAAGGAGGTAAGAGAGGACTTGTGCAGTGAGTGTTGATGCTGTGGTAGAAACTTGAGTGTGTACTAGCACGAGGCTAAGAAGTGCTTCATAGACATATGCACGAACCTCCTTGGGCTTCTCGTTAGGGCGAGGAGGCCAACTGGGAGAGGATATACCCTCGCGGATGGTGGCGCTAAGAGCATTGACCGAGGGTCGGGTATATGACTGGAATAGACGCGCATCAATCTGCCCGAGGACATCGCGAATGGTTTTAGTCTCTTCAGTGAGCTTGACTGAGAAGGCGTTCTCGAACTGAGTAGTCAGATTGGGAACAACATCTGTTCGGAGTGCCTGAAGATTGCTCAGTGTCAAAAGCATGCGAACGTTCTATTATAGTCAATCTCTAAAAACAATCACTTTGAGAGGGTAACATACTCGATCGCTGGCATTGACAGTTCCAGCTCCTATGCTTGTCGCAACGACCATAGCTACTGGGCTTGCGAGCCCATCGTTGTCTGTAGTCCAATCATCCTCGGCCTTCTTCACGGACTTTTCAGCATTTTCAACCATTCCACTCAAGGATCTGTAGAGCGTCGTTACAAACTGACTACGGACCATCTGGAGAAGTTTTGCTGGCGGTGGGAAGACAACATTCGTTGAGTCTGACTTGGCCATTGCTTCGGAGATGTATAGAATCTTCTGCATCCCCGTCAAGACAGCACTCTCGAAGGCTCCGAAGTAAGCTGGCATTCTGGTCAAGTCTCGCTTCTCTGGTGATCGTCTCCAGTCTTCGAGCACTTTGATGTTTTCGGCATCTTTGTTCCATGCCGCGCAGATGGCAATCACGCATCTCTCTCGAGCTTCGCCAACAAGTCCCTTCAGACGCTCAAGAGCAGAGCCATCGCCATTGCCGACTGGGGAAATGGCAGCCATCTCGCTGGCACCAGTACCGACTAGCACCAGAAGCTTCCCCAGGTAGTGCACTCCACTTAGTGAATTAGACCATGGGGGCCAGAAAGCATGCTTCTCCCACGCTTCACCCCTCTTGGGGGATGGTGGTGGTAAGTTGTTCGGATCCAGGTTGAACCGGGTATCTCGAAGCGCGGAAGGAGTAAGCTGCCCATTCGCAGCCGATGACGGAGTCCGAGGAGTCGGGGGTAATGGCGAAAACAAGGAGGAGATATCTTCAATTGGGGGCTCCGAGAAGAATGCAAAGATGCTCTCTCTAATCATATCAATCAGCTCGACCGTCCCTTTCTGTAAATCGAGAGTGCCTTGGTCAGACAGCCTGTGATGGTGTCGAGATTCTCCGTTTATTCCGACAGGAAGAGTCTTTTGTGCTTTACCGTCAATGAAACTCTGTACTGTTTGCCAGAATTCTACAACCTCACCCAGAATGCCGTCACTGCCGAGCATAGTGCTCAGGAACATGTGCATCTTTTCCCAGAGCTCAATGATCTCAGATGAATCCACTGAAGTGGGCTTGTCCTCTACTGTCTGGCGGCCGAGTGATCTCAAATGTGATGCTATAATTTGGGTCGTTGGCTTTTCGCTATTTGCCAAGCGTCTTCGTGCAATTTCGATTTCGATTTTGGAACGTTCAGAAGTCGTTTGGATCTTACTCTTCAAATGATCATATCGACTTAGCAACCAAACCCAGATTGGATTATCAGTCACACCAAGCTCGAGTAAGACGCCGATCAGCTCCATATGCTGATCTTGGGGACCGCCCGTTGCATCCGTCCTGGTCGAAACGCTCTGCATTGCAATAAGTCGTCGCCAAATTTCACGTTTGAAATCCTCAATCTGGTCTTCAACGTCATTCCAGACACGTGCTGCCAGTAATAACTGATATATTTGAGAGTCGCTCGGGGGAGTGGATCCCAGAGCATCCGAGAGTTTCCTTGCATCGTCCGCAAAACGCCGTGCTTTCGCATATTCTTCCACTATACTTTCGTAGTCTTTGCGCTTGATGCTGTCTGTGATAGCTGCACCGACTTCGTATAATTCCTTGTATCGCTCAACCGTGCCTCCCATGACCTTTAGACTATCCTCCTTCTCGCGCCCTCCGAGTGCTGGGCCCCAGACTTCTTCTGCCTTTGCAGAGACATCCAGAAGTGGTGTTTTGATTCCCAACACTCCGTACTCACTCTCTTTCGTCAACGCATTCTTCTTTCTAACATCTGGCGTCGCCAGGGCCATGGCTCCTTGGTTCCCGCTGCTTGTCCGAAAGCTATTTCTGCTGGCATGCCGGGAGTGTGTCCGCCGTGGTTGCGGTGGCTCTACACCACGGTATTTCATCTCAGTGTAGACATTATCGATTGTAGCCTTGGCCCGGACGAAGCGTTCGAAATTGGATTCGACTAAGACTTTCAAGGAAGCTGACTTCTGGTCAATCGACCTCGAAAGAACGTCTAACCCGTCCAGGAGTGATTGTGTCGAAGCTGTAGAATGGACTTGGGAAAGAAATAGCGCTGGGGAGAAAGTCGTCGAGGATAGGAGGAATCGATTCCCTTTCAACATATTAGCACCCGCACCGACATTGCAATAAGATGTACCAACGTAGTCTGGGGTCCTCCTGTACTGGCAGACCCAGCTGCCGTAGAATCCTAACAACACTGTCCGTCGTGCCCAGGGGATCAGGTTCGTCTCTCTGCACCATGTTCTCAACTCCATTGTCTCCTCTTTGGGATCCTGGCAGAATGCTTTTCCTGTCACTGGCAGCCCGCTCCAGCGCAGAGTATCTCGACTTCGACCTTCTGATCCCAGAGTTTTGCGCAGGTTTTGTTTCCTCCTCATCTGATGCATCACTCATATCCTTTTCCGCTGGCCATTCCACTGGATATGCCGTAGACAATTGGTAGTGCTCAAGCACAGTCCGCTCGTAATCCGCCATTATGCTCAGCCGTTACCAGAAATTCTCATTCCGTGGTAAAGCAAAATGTCCTTCGTTTTGACAACGTTGCGAGCGGTCTAATCGTCCACTCGTTTGCATCGCATTGGCTTGATATTCAAATCGCTTGGCTTTCTCGTCGTTAGTTGTCGTTGTTGACACTTGACAGCTCGTCCCGATGTTTGCCGATCCAGAGCTCCGGGGCCCGCCAATCTCGATTTGTTGCCGCGCCCAGCTCTCTCTCGCAAATCCTTCCTCTCCCTTCAACCTCCTACAACTACCTCCAACATACTTCTGCGCATATACTGCAGAAATATCTTGGTTTCTCTTTCCTCACAATGCTAGCAGTCCGATCTTTTGCTGCGCCAGCGCGGCGACAGTGTCTGCAAGCATCCCGCCGCGCCTGGGTTCCCACTTCTGTCCATGTGAGAAGCCTTGCTCGAGTACGAAAAAACGTTCAAAGGTTCAATTTGCTGATTATATCTTCTTCATAGGCTTGCCGTCAATATGCGACTGGAAAGGACCCTGTTGCCAAGTTTACCGGCCAGAAAGGCTCTGATGTACGATTTCCCCTCCTACGATGCGAAAGCAATCACCCCAAGATAGCTGCCTACGATTCGGCAAGAGACTCAATTGAGCTTTCAGATATATTATATTGGAGATATAGCGGCTGATAAGAATATAGGGACTTTATACCGTCAGTTTGATCGAGGGTGACGGTATCGGACCAGAAATCGCCCAATCTGTGAAGGACATCTTTGCGGCTGCCAAGGTATGCATTGGACGCCAATGGCTACAAGAAGCTTGCTAATATATGGGAAAGACACCAATTAAGTGGGAGCCAGTCGACGTCACCCCACAGTTGGTTGATGGCAAGACTTCTATCCTCCCAGAGACCATTGAGAGCATTAAGAGGAACAAAGTCGCACTCAAGGGACCTCTTGCTGTAAGTTACCCTGCCAGCGATTCTTGCGCCAGGCTCATGATCTTATAGACTCCCATTGGAAAAGGCCATGTTTCTCTCAACTTAACCCTCCGCCGAACCTTCAATCTCTTCGCCAACGTCCGTCCCTGCCGTTCCATTGAAGGATACAAGACCCCTTACGATGGTGTTGACACTGTTCTGATCCGAGAGAACACCGAGGGAGAGTACTCAGGTATTGAGCACATCGTGGTAGATGGCGTTGTGCAAAGTATCAAGCTTATCACTCGCGAGGCTAGTGAGCGCGTGCTCCGATATGCATTCCAATATGCCGAGGACATTGGGAGACTGAAGGTCCGCGCCGTCCACAAGGCTACCATCATGAAGATGAGTGATGGGCTCTTCTTAAGCACCGCTATGAGAGTAGCCAAGGACTTCCCCAAGGTTGAGTTCGACTCCGAGCTACTCGACAACACCTGCCTGAAGATCGTTACCGACCCAGCACCATACAACGACAAGGTTTTGGTTATGCCTAACCTTTACGGTGACATTCTATCCGATATGTGTGCCGGTCTTATTGGTGGTCTTGGTCTTACTCCTTCTGGCAACATTGGAGATGAGTGCTCTATCTTCGAGGCTGTCCACGGTTCCGCACCAGATATCGCCGGCAAGGCCCTCGCCAACCCAACTGCTCTTCTCCTCAGCTCCATCATGATGTTGAGACACATGGCTTTGAACGAGCATGCAGACAGAATAGAGAAGGCTATTTTCGATACCCTGGCGGAAGGAAAGTCGTTGACTGGTGACTTGGGCGGAAAGTCGAAGACACACGAGTATGCCGGTGCAATCATCAAGCGTTTGTAAATATACCCTCTTCGTGGGTTGTAGACTGTACCATGAGATAAATGCATAGTTCGTTTCTGCGGGGGCTGCATGGGCGCTTGACTATATTTCTCAGCGTCAGTGGAGTTAGCAATGCAATTATATGCCAACAAATGACTTTGATGGGCTCTAAGTGAGTGTCGAATTTCGATATCTCCTTCTGGCAGTGTGATAATTGTATTATACCTCTGGCCACTTTCATCCGAGGACCGAGTATGAAGCAATACGCCAAGATTCTAGGCCACCTGATAACTCGTTCAAGCAACATAACAAGAAGCAGAAAGAAATTCAAACTCCTGAGGTCCATTGCGAGCCGTCGGGCTATACTCACAACAATAAGGTATGACAACATTCGGAGGCAATGCAAAGTTTTGAGACCCCCCGCGGATACATCTCCCCGCCATTGGTAACCATGAAATAGACTGACGGTACTGAGGCAGTGCTCGATAAGTAGCTTGAGCTTGATAAGTTCGGATCGGTAGCTTGTTTGAGTGATGGGATCTCTTGGAACAAGATTTGCTCTCCATTGGGCTTCCGGGCACTTGGGCATGCATCGGATTCGGCGCCATTAAGACCGCAAATTGGAGAAATACCAAGGTCATCCTAGGAGAAGGCGACTGCGACATGTGAGGAGACGATGTCATGAATTTGATAATCACTGCTTCGGGCCGTCTGTTTTACTGAAAATATAACCTTTCTGTCACTCAACAAGGTGACCAAAATACGTAAGAAGTTTCTGTACCAACGCCGAAGACATTGCAAGTGTATCTATCGAGTGACCTCGAGCCATGGCGAACGCGACAGTCGATGAATAGTGCGAGACCCTAGCTATTACTCATTGTGGACAAATGGCGAGCTGAAGCTCCAGCACATGTTCATGATACACGAGAAGCAGATGTTAGTAATCCTTCGAGTGACAGTCAATCGCATAACAGACTATGCCATCTGAAATCGGCCATCTTAAGTATTCACGGTCATGGCCACAAGGCAAGATCAGCAATCGAGTTCATGTTCGACATTCAACTTTAAAAATAACCGGGCACTTCAGCCTCCCGCAATTGCTGCTGCTCCTCTAAAGCTTAAATTGTTTCCAGCCACTCAGCGGCCTAAGATGGACAATGTGATAATGGCTGCCCCTGCCCAAGTGCTTTGCCGATGTGCAACCTCGAAGAAAGCGTGGCCACCGTTTCAAGTCACATAGGCGAGAAGAAAGCAATCTCAACCTCTCCATTGTATCCCAATTGTACACATTACGCCTCCTAGAACATTCTCACATCTACATTTTTCTCGATGCTGTCTCGAATTGAAACATCGCCAATTCCTCGACAACTCCGCAGGGCTGTGTGCTTACCTAGCGAGCCCTGAACCGGAACCTGGCATCCCATCACTTGCGAAACTTCGACCGGCCTTTCTTTCAGACGTGAATCCACCTAAATTAGATGCTTCGCAGCTGCAAGGATGAAGACGGCAGCTTATGCCGCGGTCCTCAACCATTCCAGGAGGGCTTCGTCCACTAGGGAAGATGAGGACCGGGACAGAGATAACTATAACTATGTGCCTGTGTCCCTTGGAGAAGAAACACAAGGCCGGGAAGAACCTCGATTCAGCACCGACCTAGACGCAGAACATCACATTCTTTTAGAACAGCAACTTCGAGAGTTCAGAAAGAGCAACAGTAACAGAACTTGGATCGTCGTCATGGGTGCTCTTGGGGTCTTCTTGTTCTTCTACTTAGCAATTGCGTAAGTCTTCAAACACGTGGGTCTGCATGATCTTAAACGCCCGAACTCCTACATTTTGATGCTCTCAGCTAACATCAGACCAGTGATCACACTATTCAGCATGTCAGTGCCCAATGTGACGGTCTCGATGGCTTCACTTGCTCGCCTGAGATTTCTCGTTTCTGGGGACAAAGTTCTCCGTACTTTGCAGTCGCTTCAGATATTGCAACTGAGGTCCCGGATCAATGCCAGATCACTTTTGCCCAAATCCTCTCTCGCCATGGTGCCCGTGATCCCACGGCAGGAAAGACTGTCAAGTATCAAGCTCTGATTGATCGTATCCACGCCAATGCTACGTCTTATGGCGAAAGTTTTGCCTTTATCAAGGAGTACAACTATACCTTGGGGGCGGATCAGCTCACCACTTTTGGTCAGCAGGAGCTCATCAACTCTGGAACGAAGTTTTACCAGAGATATAAGTCACTTGCTCAGGGCACCACTCCTTTTGTTCGAGCTTCAGGACAAGATCGAGTCGTAGAATCTGCCCAGAATTGGACCCAAGGCTTTCACAATGCTCGTCTGCAAGATACGAGTTCGACTGTCAATGAAAGCTTACCTTTCAACATCGTCCAAATTAGCGAGGATCAGGGTCAAAACAACACTCTCAACCACGACCTCTGCACCAACTTCGAAGAGGGTCCCATTAATGAGATTGGTGACGATGCTGAAGCTAAATGGCAAGCAGTCTTCGCACCACCCATCACAGCGCGATTGAACGAGAATCTCCCTGGTGTCAACTTCACAGATGACGACACGGTCAGCCTTATGGATATGTGCCCTTTCAATACTGTCGCCAACAACAACGGCAACCTCCACCCTTTCTGCGGTCTCTTTACTGCCACGGAATGGCAGCAATATGATTATCTCGCTACCGTCGGGAAGTTCTACAGCTACTCTATCGGCAACCCTCTCGGCCCAACCCAGGGTGTAGGTTTCACCAACGAGCTCATCGCACGCATGACCAAATCTGCTGTTGTCGATAGAACAACCACAAACGCTACACTGGACGGCAACAATGCGACATTCCCTCTCGACGCAGTCCTCTACGCAGACTTCAGCCACGACAACGATATGATGACCATCTTCAGCGCCATGGGCCTCTTCAACTCCACTGCGCCACTCTCAAACACCACTCTCCAGACCGTGCAAGAAACCAATGGCTTTGCTGTAAATCGAATCGTACCCTTCAGCTCCCGTGCGTACTTTGAGAAAATGACTTGTACGGGTGCGGCAGAGGAGATGGTAAGAGTGGTCATTAATGATCGGGTCATGCCATTGGATACCTGTGGTGGAGATGCGTTGGGCCGATGTACGTTGAGTGCTTGGGTTAATAGCCTTTCCTTCGCGAGAGCAGGTGGACTTTGGGACAGTTGTTTCACGCCGGCCACTGGAAATAGCACCTTGCAGCTGCTTTGAGGTCAAAACTTCCCCTTTGGATGAGATCTCTGAATGAAGCCTGCTGGATATGAAAATCCGTTCCTGGGATACTTAATTTACATAGAATGTACCAGTATGCTCCTAGCAAAAATGATACCCTCAGCACTCGTAAAAAAAAAATGCTTTCAATGCTCCCAATGCCCGCCTTATGTGCAGATTACCAAATCCAGTCCGGTTCCTGAACTCCAACTCCATTTCCCAAAGCAAGCATATCATGGTATTCCCGCAAAATGTGCCGTCTATTCCCGTATGAAAGAGCAATCATTATACAAAGGACAGCTGCGTAGAAGTCCCAGCCTGAATTTCAACTTTACAACAAATAAGCCACGCCTCCGAAAAGCGTCATTCCCACACCCGTCCACCACACCATATTCAGATCCACCCGGTGAAGCAGCGGCTGTTCGAAATCTCGCTTCATGTGGATAGCGTCTTTGTTCAAGGGTACATCGTACCCGTGATCTGCTTCTGGATCTGCCCCAGCTGTTCGCTTCGCTTTCTTCCCTGCGGAGGCGGTCGTCGGGTTCATGGTGATGGTTGGGAGCATTTTTGGAGGTGTGAAGGCCAAGTACATAGGTTGTATTGGGGAACCGTCGAATTGGTAGAGGTCGAGACGGGTCATTTTTGTGTAGGGATCTGTGTAGACTTGGTATTTCTGGGTCTTGTTAGTGACTGCATGTGACATACCTCGGAAGAGAGAACGTACCTCCATCTTCTCAGATTGATTGTAGCGCGAGTAGGTCGAGGTGTCGCCATCACAAGGACTGGATTGCAGTTGTCTGCCATCAACGGAGATGGGTGTTAAATCAAGAGAGCCGTCCGCGTTCTCTACGACGGAACCGTGCTGGAATTGTAAGATTGCGCCTGGACATTTGGGTTCCGCAGCTGCATGCTATATCAGTAGTGTTCCTGAATTCCTGGCTTCTGGACCTGCTCACGATTTGCAATTGCTCTGTAGTACGCCGACTCGTAGTGTCCGTCCGCCGTGAATGAATACGAGATTCCAGTATGTTTCGGCTCGATAAAACTGTCATTGACGGGATTGTAAAAGCCCTATATCCTCGGATCAGCACACGCGTCCCTCCCATCGTGTCTTTGCCGTCGCCGTCGCCAATTGTCTGCATCTCTCTGCCTGTTCCAAGAATAGCAACGTACCGGTCCCGTCAAAACCTGTGCGGATTTTGTCGACCACGTCCCGACCAGTTTTGCGTTGAGTGCCGAAGCTGAGGAGATGAGGCATGCGCCTACGATGAGTAGCGATTGCAATGAGCGTGAAGACATTGTTGATTGTGAATGAGTGTGGTTGTCGTCTCGAGAAACGAGGGTTCATTCAAGTTTAAGGAGGTTTCGAGGAGTTCCGTCACCAGCCACAGTTTGCGACGCCACAACGCCTATCGAGTTTTACCCCTGCCGAAGATCTGTCGAGGCTTGGCGCGCTGCTTGTCTTTTTGGGTGACTTTCTCTCGCTTGGAGCTTCACAAGTGAGGTCCCTCGGTCAAGTCATGTCATGATATATCATAGAAGCCCAGCAGAAACTCCATCTTCAATCATCTCAGAAGAGGATTGAAATACAAAAAGCTGAAAAACAACCACTGACTACCCTATGAGTTGCATTGGGGTCTTCGAAGATCTTGGATCAGCAATGGCTTCATCAGCTGCACTGAAAGCAGCAAAGAAAGAACTGAGAACGCTGATGAAAAACAAGCTATCAAGTGTACCATCAGCATCTATTGATGCTCAGAGTAAGCATACTTATCGATGGTCAAGACAAAACTGATAAAAAGTACAGGTGCTGCCATCTTCAAGACTGTGACAAGCTTCAAGCCATATCAAGACGCAAAGCGAATCGGTGTTTACCTCTCCATGCCAACAGGCGAGGTCCAAACAGATGCTATTGTGCGCCATGCTCTTCAGTCTGGGAAACAGGTCTTCGTACCTTACCTTCATAAGGCTCAGAACCCACCTCCCGACACGCCTCGATCAGTAATGGAAATGGTGGATCTACTGTCCTTATCTGATTATGAGTCTTTGAAAAGAGACAGCTGGGGAATACCTACCATCAGCTCAGAGACCGTAGATCAGCGAGAACATGTACTGCAAGCCTCGACTAAGGAGACCAAACCACTGGATTTGATTTTGATGCCTGGCGTAGCTTTTGATCTTGACCCAAACACTGGGTATATCAGGCGGCTTGGTCACGGAAAGGGCTTCTACGACTACTTCCTACACAGATACGTGCAAAGTAGAGGGTCACGGATGAGTGAAGCGACGAGTCCAGGAACAGATGTAATTTTGTGTGGTCTGGCTCTTCAAGAGCAATTTCTGGATACCAAGACCGGGTCTTCAGTGCCCGTAGGAGACCATGATAACTTGTTACACAGTCTAGTAGTGGGTGATGGAAAGCTCTTGGGAGGTCCTTCCAGGGAATAGAATTCGAGTACCAATGAACCTGAAGACCAATCGAAACTCCGCCGACGACTGTGCGCAATCACTTGGTACTTTTGTCCTTGCTAAGACCAAATTGCAGTCCGATAACGCCTTTTGATTCCGTCTATCCGTTCAAGCTCTGAATCAACGAAACATTGTCTCCCTTCAGTAGTATTTGTCCTGGCACATATTAGCTTATTGTAAGCTCTATATTTTGATTCAGTTCCTCACCCAAAGATCTCCGGCTCTCCTCACTTGTCTTTGTTGCTTGCTTGACCTCCACTGCGTCGTCGATAACAAGGTTCATGAACTCATCAAAGCCCTATCATGCCTGTCAGCTTCGAACCAATACTGTTCCAGTGCAAGGCCACTGACTCTGATCTTGCCCTCGATTCTGATAGCCAACTGCTCGTATAACCAAATCTGAACTGTCGATCGCTGCTGGAGGAGCTTGAAGATGAAGTTTATGGGGGGGAGAAGGACCTTGCGTCCACCGCCTCCGCCTCTGTTCATGATTGCCGAAAGTTGAGTCTTTCTTCAGGAATTATAGAACCTTCCGAATCTGGGGCTGTCGATTTAAGAAGTCGAGAGCGGTGCTGCTAAATCGTCGCGTTGCTTTGAAGCATGCGAAAAGGTGCAGTCGCGATTCACGAGCCTTTGAACGAGGCTGCCAAAAAAGAACGGCGCTAGCGGGCTGGCGGGGAAGGCACGACCACTTCAACTTCGGCTGCACAATCATCATCCCAAAAAAACAAACAAGACTCCTCCCCCACCATACAACACGACATCGCCTCTTGAACACTCAAGTACCTCGAACTTTTGTCACAACCGACTGGGCTATCTTCCACAGCTATTGTATGCCTCTCCACATCTGAGCGCACTGTTCTTCTGCATTCCACTCTACCCCTCCACCATCAGATGGTCGCCATGGTCTCGAATGGCACCAGCCCCGTGGGGGCTTTCGCACCTGTACTTACTGCTATGTCCACCATGCGCGATGGACAGAGGGAACAGAAGAAGGCGGCGCATGCGTTCCTAGAGAGCTTTCAGAAATCGGTAGGTTGTAGGAGGGCTGTGGCTGCGACGTCGATCAATGAGGCTCACCAATCTCGTAGGTGGAAGCGTGGCAGGTCACCATCGGCATCCTACAGTCAAATGCAGATGCAGAGGCTAAATTATTTGCGGCTACAACGTTGAGAGGAAAGGTAGGATAACTAGACGATATGCATAAGTGCAGACTGGGCTGATGGTGCTAGATTACCTACGACGTCTCCCAAATACCAATTGAAGCGTTGCCGTCACTCCGCGACCAGGTTCTGGAGCTTCTGAAAACTTTCGCGACTGGACCAAGACCCATCCGAGTTCAACTATGCGTATGTTTGGCTATTCTGGCAATACAGATGACTGGTTGGAAGGATGTAGTACCAGCAGTCGTTTCCGCCTTGGGCAACAACCCCGATAGCCACGCTTGTATTCTGGATTTCCTCAAAGTCCTTCCCGAAGAAGTCACCGAGGGACGCAAAATCAATTTGACTGTATGTGGGCCGAAAATCACCATCCTCCGAGAATCTACAACGACGCTGGGAGGGCGAGAGAATAAGTGTATCAAAGTCTAATGCGTTGAATTAGGAAGCGGAGCTGCAAGCAAGGACACAAGAGTTATTGGGGGATAATGCCACTGTTGTCGTCCAGATTCTGATCAGCTACGCCCAATCCTCAGGTTTGTGAGCCCCAACTCTTGGAGTCATCTTTTGGCTGATCAAATGCTAGACACTGCAGCAACCAACCCACAGCTACTCGAAGTTATAACATCATGGCTACGTGAGGTACCGGTAGCTGATGTTGTAAACTCTCCACTTTTGAGCGTTGTACTCAACGCTTTGGACAATGATCGGTCATTCGATGCTGCAACGGACTGCCTTTGCGCAATCTTTAAGGAAACTCGTGATGTGGACGATAATCTTTCAACAATCCAGATCCTTCTACCACGAGTGATCGCTCTTCAGCCTCGAATTGCACAAGCTCAGACAGAAGAAGATACCGAGGTGTTCAAAGGCATCACGCGCATCTTTGCTGAAGCTGGCGAAGCATGGGTTGTTCTCATTGCGCGTGATCCTGGAATTTTCCGCCCCCTTGTTGAGGCCGTTTTGGAATGCGCTGCCAGGGATATGGATAGAGATTCGATTGCTCTGACGTTCATTTTCTGGTATGAGTTGAAGCTATATCTCGTTCTGGAGAGATATATCGAAGCTCGCATGCAATACATGGACGTTTATTCCAAGCTTGTGGATGTTATGCTGAAGGAGCTTGAGTTTCCGTCGGCAGATGGACCAAATCCACTAGATCTCTTTGATGGTGATCGCGAAGCCGAAGAAAAATTCCGCGAGTTTCGACACCACATGGGCGATGTTTTGAAGGACTGCTGCGAGATCATGGGTGTGACAGAATGTCTGTCTAAAGTCCTGGATCGGATCAAGGCTTGGATGAGCTCGTACGCTGCTATGGCAACTCATGAATCAGTTCCTCATTGGCAACAACTTGAAGCACCACTTTTCAGTATGCGAGCTTTGGGTAGAATGGTTGATAAGGACGAAGACATTATACTTCCACAAATAATGCCGTTGATCATTCAGATTCCACACCACGAAAAGCTTCGGTTTGCTACCATTATGGTTCTCGGTCGTTACACTGAGTGGACTTCCAACCATCCCGAGCTTCTCGAATCGCAGTTCACATACATCGTCTCCTCCTTCGAAACCGACTCCAAGGAGATTGTTCGAGCTGCTGCCATGGCAATGAAGTACTTCTGCACAGACTGCAAACATCACCTTGGTGGCCAGGTGGTACAATTACAACATTTCTACAACCAAACCCTCGACAAATTGCCTGTTGCCAGTCAGGAGGAACTGACGGAAGGTGTAGCATCGGTCGTTGCGGTTCAGCCTCCAGGGCAGATTTTCGACCTTCTGAAGCTCTATTGCGACCCTCTCATGGCTAGGCTAATGGCACTCGCCAATCAAGCCTCAGACGACGAGGGCAAATTGGCTGTCGCAGGTAAGTTTCCATCGCCTTTACACAAATGCGTAGGGCTAACGTAACCTAGACCATCTCCAATTGATCACACTCTTCATCCAGAACGTGAAGCCATACGTCGAACCTGGTCAGGAGAACCCAGCAGTCAGATACTGCCAAGAGATCTTTCCTATCTTATCGACGATACTCGACACCTACATCACATTCACGCCAATTTGTGAACGAATTTGTCGCAATTGGCGCCACATGGTTATCTCTTACCGAACGGCGATCGCCCCAATACTTCCCGCAATGGCAACCAAACTTGCCAGCGGATTTGCCACCTCAAGACAAGGTTGTTTCCTTTGGGCCACAAGCGCTGTCCTGCGCGAGTTTTCCGAAGACCGAGAGCATGTTGATGACCAGACTACGGAGGCCATATATACATTTTTTGAGGCTCAATCGACAAATATGCTCCGGATCATGAACGATTTGCTTCCTCAAGAGACGCCGGACGTGATCGAGGATTTCTATCGCCTCCTCGTCGATGCTTTGCTCTACTACCCACACAAGCTGGTACACTCTCAACTCTTCACACCTATATTCCAGGCTGGTGTGTCGGCCTTGGCCCTTGAGCAGCGGGATCCCCTCATCGCTGTCCTCCACTATATTCGAGATGTGATCGGGTACGGTGGTGAAAATCCCCCAAGCTCAACAAACGCCGCCAACCCTCCCGAAATCCAGAGCGTGGTCCAGCAGCTCATCCTGTCTCAGGGCGAAGAACTTGTTAAGCAAATTCTTGCTGGCATGATGATCACGTTCCCGGATGACTGCTTTTCAGACGGCAGTGGAGCCTTGCTCGGTCTGTTCGAGCTGATGCCCGAGGCAACTGCTGCTTGGGTCGATAAGACTGTCCGTATGTTGCCTGCTGGAACGGTGAGCGAAGCTGAAATCGATCGCTTGATGGCTGGTATCCGATCGCGTCTGATAGAAGGGCGGGAGGGCGTCCGGAAGGTCCGCAGCTTGCTCCAGGATTTCACCAATAACTACCGAAGACGATATGTTGCGCCTCGTGACGGTTTGGGCAGACTTGAACCGGAGAGGTTCCGGTTCAGTTCCTAAGTCTCTTGGGACCAGTCCTTCTTTCTTTTATATTTTCAGTGTTATACGGCATAGCGAAGGGGCGGATAATATCGCGTTCCAACAATTCAAACGCAATCGTGTGAAAGGGGAGCAGTGAAGGTAAATGAGCGGAAATACTGAGCTGTCTGGGCTGGCGGGAGTTTTGGAATCACGCAAGTTATAAATGGACCAATGTAGGTTGGTCATAGGCATCTGAGCTATAAATGAAGCGTCTGGTGGATGGAATTGGGGGAACTGGGCGATAATACAATCGATGATTTTCACGCTTGTGGAAATAACTTTGGAATGGATGAAGAGAGACATGTGGGAGGTGTGACTGGATTGTGAAAGTACATTATCGACTACTGTGGTAAGACATGTATGGATGATGTCTGTTGACTGGTATGGTAATGATGGTCGACCTTATATGATGCGAGCGAGCGAGAGATACCTGGAGGTCGACTCATTGAGCGGCTGTTGCTACAGAGAATGATAGGAATTATTGGGGATGAGCCAACGGTCCATTGATGATCAGTGAGACTCTTTGAGACAGACTGAACTGACAAATTTCCAATGTTTAGAACCGACCGTCAAGTAGATCTATTGCATTTGTTCAGTGAGCAAGGTCTGATTGTTAGTGCACATGTTCATGTTTCGGTATCAGAATGTGAATAACTTTCACTTTTATCTGTCTAACTGAATTGAATTGACTTGCTTAATAATCATCTAGCTCATATTGGCAATATTTCTAGCTACGGTGTGTTTTCAAATTCCCGTTTGTCCTTGCGGCTGACAATCGGTCATCCTCCGAGCTCCAGCTCAAGGTCCGGTCCAAACCAAAGGTACTCGCAAATCTCGCCGGAGATGCCTTGAAGAGCAGGCTCTTTTCGACAAAGTCCGCAAAATTATCCGGCCTGTCAGCAACGTTCCTACTCTCGCCTTCCGAATAGCTCAAAGCAATGTCAATCACCATCTTCCTATCTCTCTTCGTGTCGAATACCTCGGCGTGGTTCAGACCTTTCAGCCACATCACATCCAATGGTCCACCGGTCCACTTCGTTGTCTTCCACGTACTCCCGTCTCGTTTATCTTCAAGCGCCTTGACTCCCTTGGGGCGAGTTAGATATTGTCCAATGGCATCCGCTGCGACGATGATGTCCAGCTCGCTTAGCATGATTGTCCATCGGCGGCCCTTAAGGTCTTCTTTCCAGAGGATGTTATCAGGCCAGCAGAATCTCCGAGCCAGTGTATGGGCTGCGCCCATGTCAGTCGAAGCAAAATAATACATCTGATGCTCAGAAGCTGATTTTGGTGGACGCCGAGTGAAGTTGTATGTCATGTCTGGAAGGTGTAGTAGGAAAGACACTGGGTCGATGAATATGACATCGCTTATCCGGGCGTTAAGCGAGGGATCGCGAAGCATTTGTGCAGAGATGATGGTCCCGTATGAATTGGCCATGAGACCAAATCGAGACCAGGAGTGTTGATCGAGGATGGAGCGAATCTCGGAGCGCATGTCGGCTGCGGAGAGTGCTGCGTGGGTCATCCGGAAGGAGATTGGAAGGATCTCTAGGACGATAATGCCGATTTGGCCATCTTCTGGGCTTGATTCATGGTTAAGAGCGTTCGCTAGCTCGGCAAAGAAATCTCCATATGTGTGTAGGATACCGATTCCGTGGATGTAGAGGATGGGAAGTTTAGTCTTGGAGGTGTGAGGTCGATACCAGTATGATATGTGTTTGGCTGGGGACTTGTAAGGTGATAGTATTGTCTGGGGACGGAACGGGAAACTGGCGAACCATTGTTTGGTTGCATAGTGTTGGTATCCATGATACCACATGATGAGAGCGGCATATACGTCGGCTCCACCAACACCTAGGACGTAGAAGAGTAGAGGCTTGTGCGAGATGTTGACCGGATCGAGCGAGAATCTCAGTGTCTTCACAGCTGAATTCTTTCCGGGCGAGAATTTCATGTCGCCCGGAAGTATTTCCTCCATGAGATCAACATACTCTTCAAGTTCTTCGTCCTCATCAGGACCTCCAAAGCCGATGTCCAGGAAAGCTCAGCAGATCCACTCTTTGACATTGTCTCGTCTAATACTCTCGATCGGCGCTCCTCGATGCCAGAGCGAAACATACCTCACTGGATTGGTGATCGTTGAGATACATTTGTTGAACAGGTCACGGCGCTGGCTTCGGGTGCTGGCATCAACTTTCAGAGCAACTCCATGTACTGCGTGTGACATTGGCAAGTACACCGCCAGGAAGAATAGAGACTCGGCTAGAAGCCATGCTTCCAGCGCGGTTGGTAGACGTTGAAATGGAAGTAGATTGAAGGTTACGACGATGCAATATCCAATGCTGAGAGGAGCGATACTCTGGAAGTACCAAGCGAATATTCGAGAGAATATGAGTGTGCCTCGAGAACTTGGAAGCATCTTGAAGGAGGGTGAATTCAAGCTGTCAGACAGCCTTCTTGTTTATTTTCGGTTGTGTCAAGGCTGAGAAATCATTCGTATATAAGGTCTCCCGGATGAATTTCAGGTTGAGTTAATCCTTCTGAAGCTGAGGCTGAGCGACGGAGTCACCCCAGAATCGCAGCCTGATGTTGAAGATGCGAGGCTCGCAATGAGGCAAACGCAACGTTATTCATAGGCAGGCTGTCACAAAATAGGAAAGAGGTTGGGGGCCATATGCAGTTCATTGATCCTTCGGTCACAGGGCCAATTGAATGTGGGGCCAAGCGCTGTGGCGTTCCATCCTCCCCCCTTTACACTAAGCGAGACATAGCTTCGAGTCGCTCTAGAACCAATATTTCAGACCGAAAGGGCATTTATTATGCATGCCAACCTTCAGCCTTACCATTTGGAATCCCTCGCCGTCTCATAGGTGAATATACCGCTAGAACAGGTGTCAGAAGTTCGATCTGCAATGACAGCGGGACGGGGGGAATGATGGAGCCTCATCATTTTACCCGGACCAGCTCCCAGCCTTGTTACATTTGGGCTCACATATGTTCGTCGCGGCGATGGGAATATTACAGACGGACACCTACACTTCTTTGCGGATGTTGTCGAAAGTTCCCTACTAAGAAAGACGTACATTGTCTAGTCAATCCTCGTGCCTTTGGCAAGTATGATCGACTACCCGATAGCAATCGCATCTCAGGAGCATCTTATATCGGGCTTCGTACGGGAGCCTGACGGTAGAGGGACTCTCAGCATCCTTCTTAGTTGTCTTACTGTCCTTTTACTCAACACATGGACAGTGCTGCATCTGAACATTCCTCCGCACAGCACGCCATGGCGCAATTATTTACACAAAGTCAAGTGGTGGATCGTCGCCATGATCTGCCCTGATGGTCTTGCTGTCAGCTCTTGCGAACAGTGGAGGAATGCTAGAAGATCCGTAAAAGCTTTGAAGAAGACGTACCCTTGGTGGACTGTTACGCATGGATTTTATGCCGAGATGGGAGGGTACAGAGTCATATCTGCTACTACACATGACCAGATGTATATCTTCCGTGTGAAAGAACTTATATGGTGGGTTCTCCCTCTATGGCGGTTTTGCTTGGGTGCGCAGAACACGGAAATGAGGCCTCTTCAAGGTTATCGAGAATTTTAGAGCGATCAGAAGCATTCCCTCTTGATTTTGTATCCCAGGATGACCAAACAAGGGATACTGACAATTCCCGAAGTCAGCCTTGACGAGCTTCATGACAAAAGTAATGCGGACTGGCTAGTGAAAGGTATCGCATTGGTGCAATCGACATGGTTCATGCTTCAAATATGTGCTCGAGTCAATCAGCACCTTCCGATCACAACACTTGAACTTGCAACTGTTGCATTTATCGGCTGCACAGGCTTGATGTACTTTTTCTGGTGGCATAAGCCCATGGATCTCGAGACCTTCACACCCATCCCGGACCCTGGTCTGACATCCGCACAGCTTTGCAGGTTGGCTCAAAGCATATGCCTACTCCACGAAGTCTCGGAATGGTACCGGCCTCCTCCAAAAGAAGCACACGATCAAGGCTGGGATTGGTTCTGGTTTGAGAAGCCGATGGTTCTCATGCAGCTGGAGGTTATCAGCAGAGGAGACAAAGTGCCAGCAGATTTGCGGGCTGTTGTGAAGGACAACTTCACAGCACATGCCCGCATAACCTCGTGGTTCATGCCTGCTGTAAACGAAAGCCACAGTAGTGAATGGGGTCCTTGGGATCACCTATGCGTATTCTTGGTGGGGACCTTATTTAACGGCATCCATTGTGCTGCATGGAAATTCAGCTTCCCGACACCGACGGAATCTTTGCTCTGGAAGATCTCAACATGTATCATGTTGGGAGTTATTTATCTTTGGGTGCCATTTTCGGGCTTGACTTACTGGCTGCCGAACCGGGGATGGCTAAAATCGATCCCGTACTGGTTTGCGACTTTGATATATTTTCTGGCGCGCATGTATTTGCTTGTAGAGGTCTTCTTCGGCATGAGAGCTATGGAGCCGGCGGTCTTCCTGACTGTAGAATGGACACAATACTTTCCGCATGCAGGATAGCGACAGAGCCAGAACGTTGTGTAATTTAAGTCTCAGAGACAGGGAAGAAGAGCATCGATTCGATATCCCACACCGATCCCGTGGGAATCTTCAAAGAACAAAGTGCCCATCCGAGAAAATAAGCTTAATATTTAAACAGAGTGGTGTCTTGCCGAGTCTCAGATGTATAACCATTTCGTTTTGACTATTGCTCTTTCAGTTGAGTAAGATATGTTTTATGGTAAGAAAAGGTCATCGTGTATTTCAACTAACGTATTAAGAGTTCTGTGGCCCTTACGTAAAGATGCCCGTCAGCGGCAGGCTGATTCGATGCTGTGTCATGTTTCACGGCTGTCGCTGGTTGGACAGTTTGGGCAAAAGTGGGAAACGTGGGGAACACACAGCCCAATTCCCATACACCACACTGATTGTGATAGATACCCAAATAAGGAAAAAAGCTTAAATCGTTCTGATTTGTGGCTNAATGGTCTAGTGGTATGATTGTTGCTTCGGGAAATTAATCCCTCTCTTTCTCTAGAGAATGACTGTGACAGGCGTAAGTCTACTGAAGGATACACTTCAGCGTATACCCGGTGCTAACTGAACATAGCCCGGGTTCAAATCCCGGTTGAGCCCTCTTTGACATCCTTTTTGCGATTCGAGGTCTTTGTCCCCCCGCCTTTTGTTCTGTCGCTCTTTGATTGCCTTTTTATATGCATCTTTGTTATTGATTGGTTCTGGTCCTTCTGAAGATTGTGAGACGCCTCAGCGTTTTCGGGGGCTCAGCATACGTTGCCTGAAGGAATCGTTCCAATTGATGGAAGCGAAAGCCCCGAGGGTAAGTTGGCCTTCAGAAAGAAAGGGAATCTATTCCAACCAAATTGGATTTATTTTTCGACTCAACTCCCAGCGACTTTCTGCCGACAGTACTTTTGCAGGATCCTCAAGAAAAGTGGCGTTCAAGCTCTATTCTGTCCTAGTTCTTCTATTAGCAACCCTTCTGGGAGACCTTGCTCCATGACTTTAATACACAAAGCTGGTTCTGTAGCCCGTCTTTTTATCGTTGTATGGCTGGATTGCAAGAGAATAAAATGTAATATGAGGTATGGGTGTGCTCATTTGACCATCCCCCATTTCTCCACCTTTTCAGGGGCTAATAAAGACATTCCATCGTTTCTCGGATGTCAGAAGTATCCGTTGAATTCCTTTCAGTCTGTCGCAACATCTTGTGTCGAGGCCCTGGAGTGATCAAGGTGGCTTGCAGGTGTTGACAGTTCAACATGCCGCAGTGGCTGAACGAGTCTCTTCATGAGCTCAGTAAGAAGTGAACCATAACAACGTGGTCAAAGACAAACTTTTGAACATTCCTTTACATTGCGCGAGCTGGGTGCAATTCATCATAGTCCCGTTTGCCTTATGGCTTTAATGTTGACTTCGCTTGAGTGGTAACCGAACTTCTTCTTCCACTCACAGTTAACACGGTATCAAAACTTTATCGCAACCCAAGCTACCCGAATGAGGACTTTGACTACTATTATAATGGATGATGGCGTATTTTCAGAGATCTGTAGTCATCTACAACGCCACTTGCGGAACGTATGTCTATATGCTTGCTATTACTTGTTGAGCGATTTCCAAGTCACGAAAGTATCGTGTGATTGAATTACCGTGACTATCGTAACCACAAAATCTACGAGGCAGATTTTTATCTCAAGAATGTTTCGCATGAAGGGTAGTATACTAAAGGTAATAAAGCTGAAGGACAAAATTGTGTCATTGCAAGCAATTTAATAGTCTCAGGCCACTAAAAACAGCCACTCTTTGAAACCTTGAACAGAGCAATTTGCAAATCACCTCACAGTCCGTTTTCCATGCATTTTCGCCTTATTGAAGCTGTACAGACCGCGACAATCGATACATATTTCTATCATTGCGCAAAACCCAAATTTGTCACACACAGGGTGAGTTCATGAGGGCCACTGAACGAAATTGAATGTTCGCCAAATTTTTGATGACCTCACCAGTGATCTGTTCAAGGATATTTACTTCGTTTATGCACCCTTGTGTAAACAGTAGAAAGTGGAAACATCTAAATTTGAGAAAGGAAAAAAGGAGTAATTAACACAATAGGGCCCCTTTTGACCTTCCTCGCTTCTCATCTGTCAAAGACCCTGATTGCTAAATTTCTGGAGGTTGCACATGCTAGTTCACTGGCTCCCTTGCGTCAAGCCGCGATGACGTAGGCTCAACGCCAGTCAAATCAACATCGCGAGGTCCAGCCAGCTATTTCAGTGAACTAACTTTCTTTCCGAAACTTAACACCGGGGCTCTTGTCGTCCTATTTATTTAGGAACCATCAAACACCGGCCGGAATGTCTTCCTCGAACAGTGATCCCTCGTTGGCGGCTTCACAACAGTTTGAGGTTGTCAATGCGCCCAATATCAACGAGCCTGAAATCACAGAAGCTGCACCTGAAGAACTTCCCACAGATAGCCATGCACTTGCAAATGTGGACCATGACGAGAAAGGAGCTGCCCAGATTGATCATGGACATGCTGAGGTGAAGGACTTAGGATGGAACGACCACCCATCTGATGTGCCAGCACCCCTAGTTGGAGGATTGCCAAATGAGGAGCTATGGACACTTATTAGGCGGTTTAATAAGGTAGATTCTCATACTTTCGAACACATATTTTAATTCAAAACAGGACTGACTTTCGCAGCAAATGTATCACGTCAAAGCCCTTCCTGAGCCACCTCTCGGCGGACTGGATCTCAACATCGCAGACGAAGAAGAGTTCTCTCCAGACAAATTGAGAGCCAACATTGAAAGACTTTATATGACCGTTGGTGTTGGTATGGTAGGATTCTGGAAACACATCGCTCGGCTCCGATCATGGCGAGAACGGAATCGAACATTGGCTTTCGCGGCAGTGTACTTCGGAACTTGGGCATTCGATTTCTTGGTCCCAACAATAATCGCATTTCTGATGGTGCTCATTATGTACCCACCAGCCAGGACATACTGCTTCCCACCTGCTCCGATTGCCTTAATTGACTCCAAAACGGGTGGCATCAAGAAGCCAACAGCTGGTGTGCTTGGAAGTGATAACAGCTTAACTGGAGCTCCGGAGAAGCACCAAGGAGAGGCGGTAGAACAAGAGGCCAGTAACTTTGTCAATGGATTCACTTCCATTGCGATCAGCAGTGCTACTGGAAAACATCCTGGAGGTGACCAAAGTGACGATGCAACACCGAGCAGCCTCGAGTCCAGAGCTCCCGATCCTACACACTTTGCCATAGGAGCAGCCGATGCTAAGGATAAAGCAGCCGGGGGAGAGCCAAATGCTGTGCATGACAAGACCAAGGAGCCCATGTCGGCTGCTATGTGGTCCAAAGCTAGACCAGTCATGCATGCTATCGCTGATGTTAGTGATGGCTGGGAGAGGTTTGGCAACGCATTATCGCCGACTGCACCATTTCCAAAGGAGAAACCTCGAATGAAATTGGCCGCTGTATGTCCTAATTCACGATTCCAACGGCAATTCGACATCGAGCATTCGCTGATGACTTACAGGTTCTTGTACCGATTCTTCTCATCTCATTGTTTACAAACTCCTACATGTTCATGAAGATGAACGGGTTGTTTGCCGGATTCGGATTCTTTGCGGATCCTATCATCTGGAGGGCGGCGTCATACCTGAATCGGAAGTTTCCCCACTGGCAAAAGCTTCTCGAGATCAGGAACACACTACTCAAAGGTGTACCTACTAACGCCCAGCTCACGGTTACGCTTCTTCGTATAGGCGAGGTAAACAAAGCGCCTCTACCTCCTCCACCATATTCAGGGCCACCACCACCAAATGCCGCTCATGAGACTGCAGGTCAGAATTTGGAACATCTTGGTGTGTGTACAGTTTCCATCCTATCTTTAGTACTAACAGGTTCAGAAGGTGTTCCCAATGAGGAGATAGCCGATGCCGTCCACCCAGATGCTGCGGTAACAACCGGTACAGATGTGGCACCCAAGAAGAAGCAACATGGGCGGAGGATTCTCGCTGCAATCAAGGGTGTCGCTAAAGGCGGCGTTGAGACAGCTCTCGGCACCGATCGACTCAAGGCTGCGGCTGGTGGAGAGCATGCTAAGAATCGGCTTGGTGTTTTGAAATCTGGGGGCATAGATCGTGCAGGCCCAGTAGACTTCCCTTGCCGATTCAAGGGAAAGAAAGGACATGCATATATCACATCAACAGCCACTACGCCAGCTTTGAGTTGGACGACTGAGAAAGAGGATGTTGATCCTGTTTTCTCCATAGCAATTTCTGATATTCAGGTTAGTCTCAACAGTATCGAAAAGACGAGACTAGCTGACTTTAGACACAGGAAATCAAGAAAGTCGGAGGTCTTGGATGGAAGACTAGACTTGTCGTGGGGTGGGCAACCTCGAGAGACATTGCCGATGGTATTCTCATTATCGACAAGCAAGGAAGCAAGAAGCAACTCACGGCTATGGAACTTCGGGAAGAGCTTTTCAATCGTCTTATCACTATGGGAAATCAGATGTGGGAAGCCTGGTAAGAAGAACGAAAAGTAACAAGGGGGTTTGTCTATTACGGCGCATATATACACCTGTCTCGGAGAGACACATAGAAGCAATGAATTTGATTTCGGGTATTGTGAATTCTAGCGAAACTGATTAAGCGTGCAAGTGCTTGTCACTTCGACTCGATGAATTCTAGGAAGGTCAACAAGAAACCCCCTACAAGAAGACCCCACTTCCCCTGCACTCGCGATTACACCCACGTGACTCGATCCTTGAACCGCGACTTCAGCGCGTCAGCCTTCCGAAGTTACATACTGTGGAACTTCGAAATAAGTTCGACTCAACCCTAGAACACTCAACAATTGCTTTGACGCATTGTCCTGCTACCATACCATACAATCGCGCGATGTTTGATACCCGCTGCGCATACAATTAGATTATTCGAAAAATGTCGTCCAAGGCGGTGACTCGAAAGCGTAGCAGAGCCCAAGTTCAGGAGGAAGACGAGCTAGCACCAGAGCAGGACACGGCACCCCTCTCGAGTACCAAGAAGAGAAAGCTGAACGCCGATGGCTTATCCCCTCCAATAGGAGGCAGATTTGGTTCTATCAAGCGCTCAATTGGTGGTCTGTTGGGCTTCAGGAGGACTGAAAAGGAGAATCTCCTACAGGATGGCGAGCAAGATGAACTGGCCGAGGAGGATGTCGACAACGATGCGGCGGACGATCAGCGCGCCAAAGATATATGGGAAGTTGAGGATTCAGAGCCCGAGGAGGCAATTTTAAAGAGACGTAGCTCGGGGCGCAACACAGTCGAAGCAACACCAAAGAGCGCGGAGGCGGCAAAAAGGAGCAGTGCGCAATCCAGAAAGGGCAGAGGGAAGTCTGGCAGCAAGGGTGATGATATATGGGAGGTTCCAGAGTCTCCACCCAGGCCTAATAGAAGTGCTTCTACAGCAGAGCGGGCAAAGGCTCTTTTGGCGCCACCAGGAGAGCAGTCAAGCCCCCAGCCACCGAAACGAACGCCTGGACGGCCTAGAAAGTCGGACATATTGAAAAATGCGAAGAAGCTTTCGAATCAGGCCATAAGAGAGAAGATGATGTCGGCAGCTGGTGGCGGATCGGAAGATGAGGAGGAGGGCGATACTGCAACCCCTACGAGAAGACGTAGGAGAAAGGACCATGTTGAGCAAGACGCTGATGCTGAGCCAACACCAAAATCTGGAAAAGCATCTGTGACGAAGAAACGGGGCCGACCAGCGCAGGTACAAACCGTCGAGGAAAACAAGGCACCGAGAAGTATTCTGACGCCCGTCAAGCAAAGGGCTGGGAGGGGAAGAAAAAGCGTTGTGTTTGATGCCGGTGATGAGGTTGATTTGGGGTTCAAGGATCTACCATCATCCGCGGCAACAACGAAGTCCAACAAATTCAAGAAGTCAATTCCTAGTCCATCTGCAAGTCTTGCTTCAAAATCAAAGATCAAAGCTGTGGAATTAAATGAAGATCCTGGAGAAGGTAGCCAGGAGGAGGAAGTAGTAGGGGAGGAGATGGAAGAGGTGGAAGTGGAAGAAGAAGCAGACGACGAAGAGGAGTCTGATGACGTTGATGATGAGATGTGCGAGATGTGTTCCGGCCTTGAGTCAACAAGAAAGAACCCTATTTTGTTCTGTGATGGTAAGGATTGCAACTTTGCAGTTCACAAAGAATGCTATTCAGTTGCAAGAGTACCGAGAGGGGACTGGTTCTGCAGAGATTGCGAGCCCGAGGACGAGGAGATACAAATCAAACAGTTAAAAGCTGTCGTCCCGGCGGTCGGAACCTTCAACGTCCCTACTATTGAAGGTTTCGACGGCCATTTGAGACATATGCAACGCATTATTTTAGACAGATTGACTGGTCAGCGCCGGACTAAACTACGAGGTCACGAGGAAGAGATGCAGAAGGTTCACCAGGTCGTTGAACAGACAGTGCTGGCTGGTGAGGGGAACTCGATGCTCGTGATTGGAGCCAGAGGTTGTGGCAAAACAACAGTATGTCCAATGTGGCACAGCTTTTCAGGCCTAGCTAAAATCTTTCTAGCTCGTGGAGTCCGTTATCTCAGATCTCGGGAAAGAACACAGAGACAGCTTCCATGTTGTTCGATTGAACGGCTTCATTCATACTGACGATAAATTGGCTCTGAAAGAGACCTGGAGGCAGCTGGGCCGTGAGATGGAATTGGAAGATGATGTCACTGGCAAGGTGAGACATCTCGCTGCTCTTTACCTGCGCACTTCTAACAAGCTTGCAGACGAGCAACTACTCCGATACACTGGCTTCACTTCTCGCTCTTTTATCCCATCCCTCAGAAACATCCAGTTCAGAGCCCGAGCAGACTGCCAAATCTGTTATATTCATCCTAGATGAATTTGATCTTTTCACGACGCATCCACGCCAGACTCTACTTTACAACCTGTTTGACATAGCACAGGCAAGAAAAGCTCCAATCGTTGTTCTTGGGTTGACAACGAGAGTCGATGTAGTTGAGAGCCTAGAGAAGAGGGTCAAGAGTCGTTTCAGTCATCGTTATGTGCACCTCTCATTACCTCGCAGCATTCCAGCGTTCTGGGATGCCTGTAAGGGTGGCCTCTTTATCGAAGCAGATGAAATAGATGATGAGAGCTTTGGCTGCGGTGGCCCCGGCCAGGATGATTTCATCTCGTTCTGGCATTCAATGGTCGAGGTGAGAAGCTATCGTAATTATACATCCGTCCGTATGTTAATAGATTTAGGATTTATACAGCAAAGATGCAATCTTCAAGCATCACGTCGAATCAGAATTCTACCGATCGAAGTCTGTCCCATCATTTTTCACCTCATGTATCATCCCAATCGCGAACCTGGCACCGGAACAACTGCCTCTCTCAGGCAAGGCATTTACGAACATGCTATCCGCCCCTGATTCCAAATTACACATCTTGCAAGGACTTTCTGAGCTAGAGCTTGCACTCCTTATCGCCGCTGCGCGCCTCGATATCATCCTAGATACAGATACCTGCAATTTTGCAATGGCCTACGACGAGTATAGCAACCTAACTTCTCGATACAAGATCCAGACTTCAAGTTCTGGAGTCACGGCCCTGGGGGCCAGCGCAAAGGTATGGGGCCGCGATGTTGCACTAGGAGCGTGGGAGAGACTGGCAGAATACGGATTACTTGTTCCTGCAGGGATCGGTGGTGGCGGAAGGGACTTTGGAGCAGGAGGCCGCATGTGGAAGATCGATGTTGGACTTGAAGAGATAACGGGAAGCGTCGATAGCTTGAGTGGGGTGATGGCCAAATGGTGTCGCGAGATCTGAAATCATAGGCCCTCCAGCCAAGCTACAGTATATCTTTTTAAGTCTCTATTTCGGCAGAGTGAGCTTTTACTCAAACTGTTGTGCTCGCCGCCCGGGTTGGTAAGCTTCGTATCAGTAATGGCTGTTGCATACTGTCATCCTCAACAAAAGTCTTGTTGAAAGCACCGGCGCCAATAACACTGTCTTTTAGTTTCTCCGTTGTATCTTCAATCCACTTCTTTCACATCTGCTCTTCAATGGTTGGCCATTGCTATCATAAGGTCGAAAGTATGGTCGACTTCTAGTCGATTTTCCTCGTTCCCTGGGCTCAGTCCAATCATGGCTGGCCACCTTGTCTGCATTGCAGAAAGCCATTTCTTGGCATCTGAGGTTGTACAAGCACTCTTTCTCCTGCCTTTCCGATCATTGTCCGTAGAAACTGCTCATGCGGCTCAGGGGTCGCCATCAAGAAATGCGTGCATCTCAGCCAGTGCTGACCGCAGTAGGTGGCCTCGCTTAAACCATTCGCTCTCATTGCGACATTCATAGGCGTCGTAGAACGTCCTGTACCGGCCAATTGCAGTTCCTGAAACCTGGCGATTGGTCAAAGCTGAGTTACAGCAGCTATGATGTATCGAATGTGGCCGGCCTCAACCGAATCCATTGGAGCTCCGATGGGATGCTTGAGATGTCCTGACCGAGTGGCAGCTGGTGGCAGCCTCACTTTTAGCAGAGCGGGGTAGGCAAACACTCTTAAGCAGTCACCGCCGTTTGCCTTGTTTTCTCTTTGCGTTTACTCGAAATCACAGATCTTCAACACTGACAGCCCTTCCTACGCAGAACTTCTGATATCACTAATTCAAGCCAAGAAGAATGGATGGACCTCCTAAGGATAACGCACTGGCAACAACAACAAAAGTTGCCGGCTATGGAGGCGACATTGCCAACGTCCTAGTCAATTATGCGATCAGCGCGAAGAAAATCCCACAGGGATTCGAAGGTTGTACTAATATCCTGAATGCTACTGTCACCACTCTTCAACAGTTAGCAAGTCATCTCACGCATGAAGCTGCGGCTTCCTCGAATCGCGCGAGGCTGAGTCGTCAGGGCCTCCAATATATTCAGCTACTTGCCACAGAATGCGCTGCCACTTTGGTCAAGGTTGCTCCCATCATGGCTGATGCGTGTCTGGACCCCAAGGAGCTGAAAGCAAAGCGGAAGTTAGACAGGAAGTCTCTTGTCAAGAGGGACGTTCCGAGACTAGACATGAATGCTTTGGAGCTGGACAAGGTTGCCTTTACAGAGGTGGGTATTGGTTCACCGATTTTACACCTCGACATGACAATAACTTGATCATACGTTTGGTTGGCAGTGGTCGCCTCAACTCTGAACGCTGGGCTCAATTGGTGCTAATTGTCACATAGTCAGTTGAGGATTCAGATTGGCTCTTGGCGGCGGACCCCCTCGAGGATGTCATGGCGAGACTTCACGAGATTCAACTCTATCTCCTCCTTGTACATCAAGTTGTCTCCCTGGGCGACTTATCATCGGTTGGGTGAGAAACTCCAAAAATTTCTATTTGGGGTTCCCTACTTACATCTTTCAGCTCTTCTAACCGAGTCGACATCAAGAGTCTAGTTGACTATCATGCCCGTGTTAAGCGCACAGCAGATCTCATTGGTATCAGATCACCAGACAAGAAGACCGATCGCCGTGCCAGTCGAGACTCCTCCAGCGACAGCGACACTAGGTCTAGCTTGAGTGACAGTGATAGTGACACTCTCACCGACTCCTCCGATTACAAACCAAAAGGGTTCAGAAAATCCTCGCCTAAGTCTCCGCCATTCCGCGCTTCCTCAGGAAGTCGTGGACCACCAGCTCCTCCTCCGCTTAAGCATCCTGCTGCTCGAAGCTGCCCTCCACCACCGCCTCCCGGCTTCGTGCCAATAGGAAGCCCCAATTCGTCGGTACCTAGGCCCCCTTCGGCTCTGGCCAAGAGTAATGCTAGTTCTGACACAGTCAGTATTCTGGGCCAGATACTGATCATGAGCTAATGTTCACAGGCAAAGCCTCCATCATACTCTGAAGCTCACAAGGCTGGTCCCCGAGGAGGGATTCCCAGCTCTGGAGCCTCAACGGTACAGGCCATCGTAGCAGGATCTCCAGCAGCTACGCCGGTGCCATCTCAGCATGTGCATCCGTCTCAAGCTTCTGCTTACCCACCTGAAAAGAAAGAATCACCAGAAGCGAAGGACGGTACTACGTGAGTGGCTGTCAGCAAACATCTCTTTGGTATCTAACATGAGTAGGCCTACTAAGCTTGAACCTCGTCTGTTTGGGACAAAATCGAATAGTCTCGGTTTCAAGATTAAGAGTATCTTTCGAAGTAAACAATCACTAGCTGAGGAGTTAAAGAAGTCACTGGGTGCTTCCGATTCTCACCTGAGAGCATTCGTTCTAAGAGGCCATGAAACGAGACTGATTCCCCATTCGGCATTTCATACTCTGGAAGCCACCCATATTCGTACGATCCTCGCACAACTCAACGACAATACCTGGTACAAAACTTTTACAACCCTGAACCAGGTAGAGCATCAAACCGTGGAGCGCCTTGTGCACCCATTCGTCATGGGTAAAATGCACGAACGTGACATTGTTGTCCTCAAACCTATTCAGGAGAACAAGCCAGGTGCTTGGATGGCGTTGCTACGGGATCTCCTCAAGTTGCACCCGGCACCGCACGGGTCAAATGACCGCATGATCTTGGCAATCATGCGCGAGAAGCTGCTGGATGGTAAACCGTTGCCGCCGATATCTTTTGGTCCTCGAGGAGGCCCGCCGCCGCCGCCTCCCCCTCCAGGATTTGGTATGCCTCCTCCCGATCCATCCATACGACCACCTCCAACGCCATCTGTCCAGCACCGTATCACTAGAATATCTGATCTCTCAATNCCNCCACCGCCCCTACCAATGCCTTCCAGCATGCCACATCCCCCGATGGGAAGAGGTCCACCAGGACCCCCTGGCCTTGGTGCAAGAAGTACCAATGATAAGAGACCTGTGACGGACCACGCCGCCATGATGGCACTTACAACATATACCGAGTATACTCTTCGTCCAGCTGACCCCATCAACCCAAGCTCACCTCGTACATGGGCACGAGTGGCTATCAATCCAGAGAGCACTGAGCACAGCCTCCTTCTCCAGCGCATCCACGTGTTCCACCAGAAAGGCGGCAATATTATCGAGAAGAAATTCAGGCTAAGCGACGACCAGAACAAGCAATTGACACGCCTCATGGACGAGCTTCAAGCATTCGAGCGAGATTCAGCACGCTTTGAATGGTCGTGGGCCGAGATCAGCTTGTACAATGACGCAGGTGAGATTATGCTCGTCTCTCAAGCTAGCTCTGCAACAGCGACAACAATTCATCTCATTGCTAAACGAATGCCAAAACCATCCTGCAAGCCGATGGATCTGTACAACTCCTTGATCCAGCCACGACCTGCTCTTTCGGGACCTCAGCCACCATCTCCAATTGTTGTTATGAGGCCGGCGAGCCCACGACGGAAGAAGAGTAAGAAGTGTCAAAGAAAGTATAATAGTGATAGTAGCGACTCCGATAGCGATTCTAGCCTCTCAAATTCTTGCAGTGAGCGAGGGGTGAGGATGGCGTTGAGAAGAGACATGGCTAGGAAGATGAGCAGGAAGAGTAGAAAGGCCAAGGCGAAGGCGAGGAAGAACGTGGATAGTGATAGCAATAGCTATTCTAGTAGCAGCTGCAGTGAGTCTGAAGAGGATGTCATTCAGGTCAAACTGGACTTGAAGAGGGGCGACGATGTCGTGAAGATGTTGCTGGATCTCTGGACTCCTCAGCGTCATGGACCGGGAAAGGAAATGCTCACTGTGTGAAGCGGGCAATTACTTCGGCTGTAATTGTGCTTGCAAAGCATTCAAATTTTCCTTTTTTTAAGTGCGCGAGTGTTAAGGTGGGCAGTGGGACTGTTGGGCTGCATTGGTTTTTGTCAAGTGTGTTGTTCACTTCTGCTTCTCGGTCTCTCTAACGATAACGACAATAACGAATCCCAAGACGTTTCATCCTCGTATAGCAGTATGTAATCCATGCTTATTGAGACCATATTAATGACCCCTACATGTAGACTAGTGGACCCCCCACTCAGATATTCGTACTCTCGCCATTCTACAGTAAGAGGATGTGCACAACAAACCTGGACATCGAAGTCCTTTCTTGTGTGGGGCATTTCCGTCTCGCTTAATGGGAAGGGCGGCTTCGATTGTAAGATGCTTCTCTATGTGAGGCATGTAAACAAACGATGGCCGTGAGCCCTACGCATAAGCATAAATCGTGCCTGGATTTATGGCCTTCTTCTTATGCTGCGCAAGATAGACATAGTGTAGCTTCGTCTTGAGCATCAATACAATTATGATACAACCCGATCATGGTGTTACTCTCATGCTTTTTTCCGAAGTCATTCATGGTGGGAGCACTAGTCGACTACCTGTGGACCTTAGCCAGAGGTGTGATAATCTTACTTTCAGTGCTATCTGGATTTGAGGACTTGCATCACCAAATAAATTTGTTTCTTCGGCGACCAGCTGTTAAGAGCTGCAACGTTGCTACCGCGCTAGCGTTCCCACGATCCTTCCTTCCTTCACATTCCTCTTATTACATCACAGCACCCAACCTAGCTCAACACCTTACATCACTACCATTTTTTTTCTGCTAGAGATAGTGAGTCAGTCACTATCCAGCCCCAGGTATATAAAACTCTCACTCTCCCCCAAATCTCTCTTTTTCTCCTTCCATCCTACATATCTTCACACATGCGAACTTGTGTGAAGACTATCGTGCGAGGCGCAATGTCTTCTCTAATTTTCCTTCGCATACCACTCTCCAGGGCCATCGCTCGATCAAAGAGGTGGGCTACTATACAATCTTTGTATCCTCAGAGCTTTCTCTCAGAGATCGCTGTCATTGCTTGCTACTTGGTATCACACTTCCACCTTGTAGCCACAACAACCCGAGTTACCTCCTCACAGACACACATGTGGGAGGTCCACACATCGTGCTTAATCGCAACACTTTTTTAAAGTTGCATTCTCACACTTTACCTGCTCAGGGCTAGCACTCGCAGTCAAAGAAGAAGCTACCTTTCTTCAATTTTTGGTTCTTTCATCTCACCATGTGGTACGGGGAGATGTCATAGCTGCTATGGATTTCAACACTCCTAGTGGTATTAGTCCCCACACATAAAAAACACAAAAACCCACCAAAAAAGACGTTGGGTAATTGGGTTTTAATTAATTAATGTAATTTTGTTGTTGGGTGCTGCCTCGTCTTACATTGTCTCGAGGCAGCGCCTTCCTTTTTTCATTGCGGATGCTGGCTTGCCAGTACTGTGAAGAAGAGAGATCTGATATACGCTCGGGGAAAGAGTGACTGTACCATGTTGCATGTAGTGAGTTTGACCGTGTTCATGCGAGTGTCTCACGTGAAACTTGCAGTCTATCAGTGAAGCGAGTGAAGAACGAATGAATGAATGATTAAAGTAATATTCTCGGCTTACACAATTTCATCTTGATGCACTGCATATTCGTCATACTGGGCCATCTTCATGTCACCTTCATTATGTCCAGCCGCGGCCCCTCTTAAGCCACCTTCAGATAAATCCCTGACGCTGCTCTGGCGACGGTGACTTTGCACGGCGTCTCAGTAGGTTACTTCTAGAGTCTTCCTCGACATCACCAGTGGCATACAACGCTTTCACCTCCTCTTCACTCAAGAACTGCACCGCATCATCATCCGCAAGCTCAATCCCCCATCTGACCTCTCCCCTTGCCGTCCGAAACCACCCCAGTCTTGTCCTAAACGTCTTCTTCGCTCGCAGCCCCGACGCACCTTCTCGTCGAGCAAGTTCCAGATACCTCTCGCTCCCCGCCACCATCATTGTAACATCTGCAATGGTATCGACTCCACGAAGAAGTGGCGAGAAGTATCGATTCTTCAATACAAGGATTGCTATTGTGGTGACGATTAGCCAGGCGAGGATGACGATACAGAGCCACACAGCCACTGCCGACATTCGTAATATCTCCACGGGTTGGGATACAGTCGCGACGATGCTTGGACTGGCAGATACAGCAGCGCGAACTGGACCGACTTTCGTAGCATCAAATTGGGTATCTGGCGGCGCCAGGTTGGCAGGAAGCGTTTCGTTGGGTCTCTGGTAGACCCAGCCACCGGAGCCATCAAGCAGAACATTGTTGCTAGCGAAGTGCTGGAAGAAAGTCGTGAAGGTGATCTCGGCCAGCTCTTGAAGTTTTGTGTGGTTGAGAAGCGCTTCTTGGTTGTGCTCTGCGAGCTGAAGCATAGAATAGGACATGTAATCGAGGTTCATTCCGGGTGCTCGATAGGTGAACGTCCGATCGGTGGCGTCTTCCTGGCAATCATTCCTCCCTGTTTGCGCACAGCCGCCGATGTATTTTATCTGAGCAGCGCCGAGAAGAGCGCCGGTAAACATGGTGCCAAAGCTTGCAGTGACGTTAAATAGAGTTGAACGATCTTCCCCTACACGGGCGACAAAGTTGTCTGAGAATGCCTCGGGATGTGGACGTGGCTCGTCCATTATGGTATATGACTGTACTTTATTGGTTGCTAGATCCACAGTCACACTCGCGTTGGCGGTTTCAATGATGGGAGCGCAATTCAGCATAGCGAGTTTTGGAGCTTCTGGCCAGATGAGCTGGGGAGTCAGACCAGAAACGCTTGGGTAGTTGACAGGTGCTGGGCCATGTATCCATTTGACTGTGAAATTGTCGGTTTGGTGTATATATTGGGACGTATTTTGTGGCACATCATCGTATAATTTGACGTTCACAGGACTCCAATATCCGATCGAGGCTTTGTCTGGAAGGTGTTCGGACTCTTGAGCACAGCAAGTCACGAAAATGTCGGACAGCACGGTTGTGTATTCTAGATATGAGGTCAGCGCTATCCAGACCCGGAAAATTGCCCAATTGACTTCAAGACGATTAAGCAGACATATGTTACATCTATAACGTGCGTATCTGGAGATTGCACATTAGAAAATCTAATGCTGGTTTGAACATACCGTCAATGAAGCTGCAGTTGCCAGCGCTTCCAACCAAATCAGTCATGTTGGGATTGAAGTTGATCGCGGACCGATAGCTGCCACTACAACCCAGCAAATATCCAAATTCCCATGGCCGGGGCTTGAGTGTTTCGTTCCAGATGCCCTTCCCAGTCAAATCGAGTTCTGTAAGCCAGAACTTTGCCTCGATATCCACAGCGAGAGGCGAGCACTGTAATCGAGCCCGTACAGCTGGTACGTTGACAGTGGCCAGAGCCAGTCTTCCTTGAGAATCATCGCTGCCTGAGCTGGTCTGCTGTGTGGTATTTCCAAGCGAACTCGAAAGCAAGACTGGGACGAAACTCCAGCTATCGCTGCTCCAAGTTGGCCGCGAAGCATTCATGGTCAGTTGGAGAGCAGCGCCATACATCCCTGTGATACATTGAAGTTAGCAATCGCTCAATTACTGTCAATTCGGGAGTCCTTCTGGAAGTGAAGGGCCTCTGAGAACCTCAAGTGAATGGGAAAATGGCGATTGTCCGAACAACTCACAATTTGTCTCCAGCTTCTGGAAGGCATTGGCCAGGATGGGTTGTTTGTACTTGGCTGTTTTATAATAACTGCCTCCAGGATACACAAAGGGCACATCTCGAACCTGGAACGGTTGCGATACCTCGACAGGAAGTTCAAGTTGAAATGGTTCTCTTGTCCAAAGAGCCGACATAGATATCGCAACTGGAGCAGAACGTTAACAGCGTACGGCAATGTGAAATTTTCAAACTTACGAATCTGAGATAGGAAAGCTCCCGTGCACACAAAGGCGAGCAGCCAGTGTTGTCGATTGATCGCTCTGATACCTGCCCACGCGAGATACGAGGATTGATAAGAAAGACCACTGCCTTTCCCACCTGTAGTAGGGCCCTTTGCCATGGAAATAAAAGGCTGTGCCGTTCTGAAGATACTTTCGAGGGCTCCCCACCACAAACCGACGATAACAGCTAGCAAGGTAGGAACAATTGAGTATGGTGCAATATAGCCCAGGGAGTAATCGCCAATATTCCACTCAACTTGGTACACGAAAGCAGACTGATATAGCCCGTGGCTATTTGAGTACCAGTAGAGAACAGCGATGGTAGCGAGAAGTGCAGTCAGCACGAAAATGAGACCACATATTGCCCATGTTGACAGAACTTTGGGCTCCCACCGCATTCGATCCCGCTTTGCCACTCTGGTCGACTCTCTGGGTTTTACACTTGATACAGTTGAAGTGGATGAGCTCATTCGAAGAGCATCTTGGTCGATTGCATACGAGTAACGGCTTAGTGCTTCTTTCGCTTGCTGGGCTGACATGTCGGATATCTCTCGCAAATCCTGACATGTTCTATACTGCGCCGCTACAAGCGAGGCAACAGTATTAGGAACACCTATATCTTGAGACAGCCCAAGGGGGCGGCGCGAGCGGCGGGAAGTCCAGAAAACCACCATGAGCAAGAATGTGGCAAGGCCTAGGACAACTTCAAGTGTGAAGGCCACTGCTACAGAAACGATGATCCTCCGGTTGCGCATGATGATATCTCCTTCAACGGGCGAGGTCTCTGAGATGTCTTGCAGCGCAGACTGCATAGCTTGTCCAAACGAATACTGTTTAATCCTTTGTGCCCCGGCAACAAATCCTGGATCGCTCATCACACCGGTAATGTCGAAGTCATAAGTCGCAGCCAAGAGATTTGCAGGCCCCCCAGAGTCCGGACGAGTCTCTACAATCGGGGGCCGCAAGTAATCATTCCAATTCGCAGAGAAGAAGGACTCGTGAAATGCGGTAATATTAATGACATCGTTGTCGATTGGAAGGCGAGATCTTTGAAAAGCGGCTTGGTCAAAGCGAAATGTAGTAGAATCTGCACTGGTAGATACAGTGACTGGGATTTTGGCTTGAAAGTAGCTTTGCCGACAAACCTTGCCTGCAGCTTCAAAACTCGAATTGGCAGGTGTTCCTGTAAGCGCGAGGAGAACCTCGGAAGGTTCACATTGCTCTGTGTGGTTGAGGAGAACTGTCTTGTCGATCGGGAAGCCGTCAAAGTTCCAGAAATCGTCAATATTGACACCGGTCAGATTTGACCAATATAAACGGTCCAGAGTCACGGTGGGGTTCGTGTAAGATACGCCATATATGCAGCCGGATTTAGAGGCCATCTGAATGGATGTCAAATTCCTGAAGCCCACGCCAGAGCTCACATTTCCGTCCGAGTCGAGCGGAGTGAAGGTGTAATTGATCGTGACAGGTCCATTTTCGACCGTCAGATCCTCACATAGCAGCTCAGTTTGATATATCAAGGTCTCGGCAGTCCAATCCGCGACTGCGGTGTCGAACCTGGAGCCAGAAGGTCGTTGAACCTGGGCTGGCCAAAATGGTAGGACCGTGTAATTTTCCGTGATCCAAGGCGATATCGCCACATTCTGTAAAGTATGCCCAACAGCACCAAAGTATTCTGTTGGCCCAAGACGCGGTTGAAGAGATTGACCGGGATTGAGCTGCACCCTTAGCATTGTAGTCTTGGAAGATATCGCCACATCCTTTGAACTAAGCAGCGCCGAAGAGAATGGGGATATAATGAGAAAGCCAAGAATGTAGGCCAGAACAGCACACAGCATGGTCGGACTGAAGCGGGAGTCATTGCTCTTGCGCGGAAAACTGTCTATAAAAGCAGTCCACCACGAACCAGGAGTTCGCAAGATGCTTGCAGCAGCACTCGTGCCATCTTCATTCGCTAATCGCGCCAGGCTCTCAATTCGCTTCACTCCATCGGTGACAATCATGAGCATGGTGACATATGTAACTGCGAGAAGTGTTGGTAGGAAGCGCCAGGCGAAATAACTTATAGATGATCCAGTGTCATCCACTAGCCCATCAGACTGAGTTGAAAGTCGGTGAAAGATTCCAACGATGACCAACAGTATGACTCCGAAAATGACGATGCTAATCATCCAAGGCCATTCAAGTACGAGGGGTATCCAAGATCTTTGCAGCGAGTTTGAGGCATATTTGCTCCCTGATGGTACCGAGGAAACTTGAATCAAAGACTCCTTCGATAATCTCGAGTACTGCACTTTGCTATTCTGAGAAGGAAGTGGCTTTCGTCTTATGGATACTGGGCTTGGTTGATGTTGAGCAGGGGCTTGCAAGAGAGATTCCTGGGTACTATCGTCTCGAGGTGGTCTATCAGGAAGAAGTATTTCGGCTTCTGTCGATTGTTGTATTTCGGTACTCTGAGGAGACCTATTTAGTATGCGAGGATTTTCTTGATGTATTGTTGGTTGGAATGCTGTATGTCCTCGAAGACTATTTTGTTGAGGAGGCGATGATTGGGAAACCATGTCTGAAATTTTGACGAGGACAGGTCAACGACCCGATAAAGCCGTAATGTAGCAATGAAACGCCTGCATAGATATTTGCGGGAGCCTGAGAGTTGATAAACCCTTCGTCTTTGAGTCCCGTGCCGGCCAATCCAAGCTCTCTCGTTTCCACCTATAAATCCCAGAGCAAAGTCGTGAAGATTGACAAGAACGGAGTTTCTGGAGCTCGAAAATTCAGATCGTAATCATCGCCAAAAATAATCAATGATTGTCGTGGGAAGACGTATTGAGTACCTAGCCACCTCGAAGGATTGTTGCTCATCATCGGGCGGCTATTGTAACCAGTACGCCGCAGCAATGCAGCTGGAGGGCCCGGCATCCCAGCAATTGCATTGGCTGTGAGAACAGCAAGAAGAGGCGAAGCAATATACCTCTAAACCTTAGTAATTTCTCTTCTGCAACATTTAACCCCAACATTGATCGTCCAAAATGTGCTCGTTCAGAATCGTTAGGGTTAAATGTCACTCGTAAAATTTGATTGTCGAAAGCTTCCCCGAGGGGTGTGCTTGAAAAATGGTCATTATATGTCTAATCTAATCTAACATGTCAACAAAGCTTCAAGTGGTATTGTGTATCCTCCAGCCCAAAACGCCATGTCTAATGCAAACACCGAGTATAAAGTCTAAGATGCATCAAGCATGCGTCTAAATGCTTCCAACCAAACCAACGACAAGAATGACGCCAGTCACGATCCACAATTGCCCTTCCATCTGTCTAAAGCTGGCTGCAGCGCTCTTCTTGGATGTCGTTGGACTTGCAGTCTCCGTCTTAGTGGGTAAAGGAGCTGCCGACGGCGTCTCTGATGGCGCGTTCAAGTGAACATTGTTACGATGCACCGGTGGCACACTCTTGCTGCTTAAAAGCCCTTGAATGGTTTCCAGAGCACTCATTTGCTGGCCAACACCAAGTTTCCCATCCCATCCAGACACGTACCATCTCGTTCCACAAGTAACTCCATCAGTCCCGCCAGTGCAGCTATCGGCCGCGGCTAGAGATGATGCTGTCAAGTATGTTGTTATTGCTTCAGCTGTGAATGGAGCAACAAGCGCTGTCGCCCACATAAATCGCGAGAGGTAGCCTTTGAAGGAGAACTGGTCGGTGTTGCAGGTATTGACTGTCTCGCAAGCGGGCTCGTACATGATATTCGTAGAATTTGAGTAGGGACTGAAAAAGCCTGCTGAAGCATTCAGATAACCCTGAGTACGTTCGGCCCAGAGAGACGACCCGTTCGTATAATTATACAACATAGCACTCCCGTACATGAAAACAGCGTTGTTGTAGGTCCAGATAATTTTGTTTGTTTCCGAGCAGTTTTTCAAATCGTCGGTGCCATCATAGACACGGTAACCGTCAGTAATGAGACCAATATTCCTAGTCCAATCGTACACCTTATGTGCCCAGTCCACATAGGTTTGATTGCCAGTGAACCTTGCCAGGCGTGCGGAAAGCTGAAAAAATGCGCCGTTCGATATGGAGTTCTTGTAGTCAAATCCTTTGTTGAAGTCGAATATCTGCCACTTCAAGCCACCCCCACAGGTTTCCGTATTCCAGCGGCGCACTTGTGTATTCCACAGATTTTCCGTAAGCTCTACCCAGGAGTAGTTGCCAAGGTTCGGTGGTGGGTAGTCCTTCTCTGCAGCAGACATTGTTGCGAAACCCCAAAACGCTTGATCATCGTTCCCTTCGCTCAGGTTGTATATGGGGTTCATGTAATCCCACTCCGGACCAACTTGGGAGAGGAGAGCCTGGGTAGTGATATTGTTGTAGGAATCGTCGCCTGTGTAGTGGAAGTAATCGAGCAATAACCCCCACATAGCCCCTGCCTGCCACCAGTAGTATGGTTTTGGAAGGATTGCTATCGTCCATGGATTGTTCGTAACGTTTCCATCGTAGTATTTAACCATTCCATAGGCGATCGTGGATGCTGCTTCTCGAATTGACGCTAGAAAGAGTCAGTCAAGGGATGTTGTAAATGCGAAGGGAGAGGCGCAAACCATCGTCACTGATATTCAAGGAGATAGCATCAGACTGCGGGGTCAGTACTGATAATAGCACAGCAGATGCTGCAAGGAGGAATTTCATATTGAGTTTGTGCTATGGGTGCATCATGGAGGGAGGAAAGAATTGGGGTGACAAGAAAGAAAGAAGGAATGTGTAGAGGTATTTCTACCAAGCTCGTGAATCAGCAAGTTCGTCTGAAATATTGCAGGACATGCGGGTCCTAAAGTCGATCTCCAGACAGGGGGCTATTTTAGAGCATACCAAACCCACAAAAGACGATTAGACCTTGCCAATCAATAGCCTTGGTTTCGATCAACACCAAGGATGCAGCATTTTGGGCCTGCGCGAGGCTCGTATCAAGTTGTGTGGTTTTGAAAGTGGCGCCGCGTATCGACTAAGACTTTTCTCACCAGAAGAGCTGTGGCGGAATTCCAATGATCGTGCTTTCTCGAACACATTCTGAAGAGCGCGATGGAATGTAATGTAGCTGTCACCAGGAAATATACTGTACATTTGACACTCACCGTGAAATTTCCAGATTTGAGTCCAGAGGAAACAACGCCAATGTTGTTTTGGTGGATCCGATACTCCGAGACCAAGAACTGCAAGTGCGATAATAATCCACTGGGACTTGGAGATTGCCCGTATTCCAGACGAAGCTCGTGCTGTAGTCATCGAAGCTCTCCACACCCTCCCCGAACACCCTTGTCTTCGATAGCTGCATTGTCACGATAGCGATCTCACGGTCCTTTGTAAAGAATGGTCATCTGCTGAATACGATGGTCAGACAGTGGAGTGCTGGTTGTGGTGTGCCGAGCCCAGAATAGGAGAATGAAGCATGGCAAGGCAACACACTACGGCATAATCCCGGCGAAGTCTCGTGTAAAGGTTGCCAGGACCACTCGTGTTGAAAGGATGTTGTTGACGTTGAAGTTCCCATACGAAACAGAAACGAAATGAGGCTTTTGATTTTCGGAAGTGGTCATGTGATCTCGCTCTCACCCCTGCATCTTCCAACGCGTCCATTTTGGTCTTGGTGTATCGAGACAAAAGCACCCAGAACATGATCGGCCATGTCAAGCAATCATGGACTACAACTCTATCCACGGCCCTGGGCATTCTAATTTTTCGTCCCCCATAGCTCGTAAGTATGTACGAACAGTGATGTTAGCGTGGCTAACCACTTCAGATCGTATGCCCACGGTCTCAGCAGCACAAGCATTGCAAGACTTGAGAACTTCACCGACGCGATGTATATCTACGGGATTGAGTCTTCTCGATTGTATGTTACAGAACAGAGAACCAGCTTTCGCAGATGCAGAATCTCTTCCAGGTGGTGTATCCAGAGGCATGATGACTGAGATTTATGGTCCACCTGGTGTTGGGAAGACAGCCATTGGGTAAGTGATCTTCAGGTATCGAAGGCAATTGTTACTGATCAAGATCCAGAATGCAAATTGCTGCCAGTGCCTTGCATGGTGGTGAAGGAGTCGTTTGGATTGGTAAGTAGCTTTAATATTCTGATATTATTCTTGATCCTCTTTTTCTTGAACAAGCACTGGCTCGGCTATCTTGTTGTTCCATGCTCTGTTTACTTTCTGTGACGATCGTAAATTTGTTTGTTCTCCTGGACCTATTCTCTTCACATACCATTGTCTGCACGTTCATACAAATCCTGCATTATATCCTGTAAAAACCGAGCAGTTCACCACTCGTAAATATCTAACATCAAACCAGATGCCTCACATCCCATCTCCGGATCCCGACTCACACAGATCTTAACCTCACACAAGCCCACAACATCAAGCTCAGCACCGTCCGAGCTCGCAACACTTTCATCTCTTCTCTCAAACTTCACCCACTTTTCTACACCAAGTCTTGCGCACTTGCTTGCTCTCCTCACACATCTTACAGCGTCAAACGCACCTCCAAACGCAAGTCTAATCGTGATCGACTCTTTCTCGACACTAATCACCAATGCGTTCCCGCGATCCACAGACGCAAGTGGTACCCCTAGGAAACCAGGCGGTAAGAACTCTCCGGCGATCCTCGCCCCCTTACCTTGCTCATGTATCCATGTATCTGTATGTTCCATCAAGTACTAACATTCTTAGCACCTAACCCCTCGGCTCGCAAATTTCCCATCCTCCAACACCTCATCTCCTCTCTCTCCAAGCTAGCAACTACACGCAACATCGCCATCGTCGTGACCTCCCAATGCGTCACAAAGATGCGACCAGGAGCAGGCGCCGTGCTGGTCCCAGCCGTCAACGCCACGGCCTGGGAACAAGGTCTCGGATGTCGGCTTGAGTTGATGCGGGATTGGGGATGGGAGGATGAGGAGGGGGTAATGGTCGATGGTGTGAGGCTGGCGAGAGTGTTGAAGGCGGAGGGTGTGGCTGTTGGTGGGATTAGACTGGTTGGCTTTACGATCCGAGAAGTATGTTGTATTCCCAATCTCTCTCTGTCCCACAACCCGGCCCTCCATCATCCTATGTCTATGTCAAACATCACTAACACATACCCAATACAGACAGGTCTCCACCCTCTCTCCCTCCCCCTCACAATACTCCCTTCCCAGCCTACACCGCAAACCCACCGACATCCCATTCCGCCTAACGCCAACACCAGCACTCACACAGCAGCCTCTCACAACACCAACCTCCCCCAGAAACGCAAGCTCTCAGCCACAGACCTCGAGATACCCGACAGCGACGCCGAAGACGACGAGGACTATGGGTGGGCCGAAGAAGATGAAGAGGAGCTACCGCCACCACCGCCGCAATGGCAGGGAAGCGAGGATGCACTGGCGCCGCCGATCGAAGAGAATGAAGGGGACGAGGAGCTACTTGAACTGGGTATGGGTGAGGGGGAGGATGACGAGGGGGATGAGGCTGGGAATGGTGGAGACGGCAGTGGTACGGGGAGGAGGCTTGGGAAGGAGATTATTGATGATAGTGAGGATGAGCTTGCGTTATGATGTATTGATGAATAGATGATACATGAGATGGTAATGAAAACGGGTCAGGGGGTTCACAGCAGGAATACCCTGTGAAGCGCGAGCAGAAGCAACTTCATCACAGACAGTCACGTACGATGTCAACATCGGCTAATTGCTAAACGAAAACTCCATTTCCTGGCACGGCAGATATCATACAAGCGCGCAGCACCGACCAAGCCGACCAAAAGACGCTCAAACCGAAGCATTGTTTTTCACCGTACCACTTCACCCCATTCCAAGCTGGTTCCCCTTCCAGACAGAGTCTTGCCGTAGCATAGACTAGACCATTACCTAATTATTCCTGGAGTAAGCAGCATCGACTTCCTTCTTGTATGTTTGCAAGATCAACTTGCGGTTGAGCTTCTGGGCTGAGGTGACCATGTTCTGTATTCTGTGTCAGTAATGAAGATGGAGCAGGGATCGTGAAAGCTTACGTTTTGTGGGGTCCACTCCTCATCAGCCAATACTGATCCTTCGATGATCTCAATGCCGCTCAATCCACCTGCGCGGCCAGCCTGCTGGAGCTCCTTTAGAACTGCGTCTTGGATCTTTCGGTCGTGGACCAAGTCCTCGATACCGTTACCCTGAACACCGATTCTCTCGGCAAGCTTCTTCAGTGCTGGCTCGGCAGGAACAATGATCGCTACTGGCTTGGTTCGTTGCTGGTCGGCATACACGCAGATGTTTGCTACTACGGTTGCGGCTCTGTAGACGGACTCCAGCTTCTCAAGAGCAATGTACTCGCCATTGAGAGTCTTGACCAAGTTTTTCTTTCGGTCGATGATCTTCAAGTGACCGTTCTTGTCCCATTCTCCGATGTCACCAGTCTTAAACCATCCATCTGGGCTAAGAGCCTCCTTAGTCTGTTCCTCGTCATTGTAGTAACCTTCCATAACGGTGACACCTCTGATCCAGATCTCTCCTTGCGGGTTAGGCTTATTTGTGGCATGATAGCCTGCATCGGGGAAATCGACCAACTTGACTTCCACAGATCCAGGAATGTCACCAAGGGTCTCGTCGGTCCATTCCATGGGATCCATCAAGGCACCCATAGCGGTGGTCTCAGTCAAACCGTACCCGCTGATCATGGGAGTGATTGCCATCGAGATGAATCTCTGCGTGTCCTTGGCAATTGGGCCACCTCCATTCATACAAATTCTCAACCGTCCACCGGTCGCATCCTTGACCTTCTTGAATACCACATTATCAAGAACACCAACTCCTGGCAATCCGTAGTGAAGTAGATTTTGCTTAGCCCATAATGCACCCCAGAAGAGGTTCTTGACGATAGGGCTTCCAGAATTGACCTTTGCAACAATTCCCTTCTTGACTGACTCCCAAACCGCTGGGACACCAACAAGAACTGTGGGCTTGAACTCGCGGATGTCTCCTTTGCAGTTCTTCACCGAGGTGTCTGACAAAGTCTTCGGGTTTCCATAACCCATAGTTCCACCCCAGTATAAGCATGCATTTTCGAAGACAAATTCGAGGATATGAGCGAGAGGTAGGTAGGTTAACAGCCCGTCTCCTGGACCAAGGTATGGTTGGACAATGACACTGACACCGGCAACTGCTTCGATTAGTAATCTTCTTGACAAGATGTAGGATTGAACATACTTGCGCCGACGACAGCCTTGTGCTTGAGAGGTACACCTTTTGGTGGACCAGTAGATCCCGAGGTGTACATGATGCAGCAGAGATCATCAGCAGACGGTGGCACAGGCTCGATTGGACTGCTTTCTCCAAGCTTTCGTAGCTCCTCGAAGCTCATTATTGTCAATCGGTCATGTGCTTTCTTGAGGGCGTCGACGTTTTCTTGCTTGACCTCATTCTGGCTGTTCCAAATGACATATTTGATTTCGGTAGCTTCTTGGAGAGGCTTAATGAGGGTGGGTAGGAGATGGGGGTCGAGGAAGATGGCTTTGGCCTTGGTTGCCACCAGGGAGTGCTTCAGACCCTCCTCTCCCAAAGTGTCGTAAGCAGTGACAATCGGCATTGACTGAGAGACAGCGCCATGTGCCGTTGCAAGCCAGTGAGCACTGGTAGCCGCGAAGATGTGTACCCGATCGCCTTTCTCTAGTCCGAGCTTTCTGTAACCCGCGCCAATTTGTAGAATCAGCTTCTCATAGTCGTGGAAGCTCAGGTATTCGTAACCACTGAGTTCGAAATATGTCCATTTCTTGTCAATCTCTGTTTCCTGCCCATCTACAATCTTCTTGACCTTCTTCGTCTCCTGGTGCGTCTTGATGAGTTTCCGGGTGCCCAAGGCCTTGGCGTTGCCATACTTCTCCGAGCTGAGCTTCACAATATCGAAAAGGGTTTCGATGCCTTCGGCCGGTCGTTCTTGGAGTTTGTTGACGGATAGAGGATGTCTGCGAGGGATCGTCTCGCCTTTAACTGCCTCATATCCTGGAGCTTCGACACTGAAGGGCGGCTTATGGTAGATTTTAGGCTGTGGGTGGATGTTCTTGAGAGACATCTTGGATGGAAACTTGTTGGGAAGCTCAAGTTCTGTGGTTGGGGTATTGTAGATGTAAACGAGGCACAAGAAGAGCAATGCGACTCGATAGATGATCGCACACAGTGTGAAGAGTAGATACGAGGAAGCGTTGTGGGGGGAGGTGGATGGATTTTGAGAAAGAGTTGAGTTGAGGAAGCTTGGAGAACGGGGACAGTCGTCATGGCCTTGTCAACAGAGCGGCAGGCCGGCCACTTCCCATTCTGGGCTGGTGGGCTGGGGAGCTGGCGCCAAGACCCCTTCAGCATTGTTCACCCCCTGGTCTTTTGCTGCAGGACGTCGGGGATGCTCCCTTTTTCTGCCTCCACTGCACCAGGCCCTCAGGCCTATCAGGGTCCTTGAGATTGATTTGCAGATAGAAATGGGTCTGGAGATATTCTTCGTTAAAATCGACCCTTGATTACCATCTCTTCTCACACTGCTGGGCGAAATCTACTGAGGTACCACGTTGCTTGCCCAGTTCTGTTCTGGTAAACTAAAAGTGTTTGCGAGCGCGGTCAGAGTCGTAATCTCAACCTACGGCTACCAAGGACGCCGACGTGTCCATTTCTGGACCGCCACGGCAACAGCCTTTGTCTCGCCATATTATTGCCTTCATCCTCAGTGAAGCCAAGCCCTGGGCAAATGATCAAGTGAGCTCAGCCTTGCTCCTTGGATAGCTGTATAGCGGTTGTACAAAGACAAAGGCTCAAAAGTCGGTCCCTGAATGGCTAGGGGTATTGGTTGAGGATCTTGACGCCTGGCTAATTTGTTCCGAATCTCCTGATGATTAGTTCAATGTTGTTGGAGGCTCTTGGCGAAGAAATAGACGATCCCGGAACAGAATCCTTTCTTCTTTTCTCTCAATCTATCCCATCTCAGAACCTTGGATTCGTCGACTCAAAAGCCACACTGTTGGAGCTCACAATTGGCGACCGAGATCTGACGATCAATCAATCACCAACGATATTATCTTCAAACAGAGGTGGTGGTACAACCGGTGCAGGTCTGTGTTTGAACTCAATTGCGGGGTGCATCAACTGACGGATCCTCACAGTCGTTTGGAAGATTACCCCTCTTTTTGCAAGATGGATAACCTCCACCAACTTCCTCTTCAAACTTGGCATTCTTGACCGCGAATCCGCTGTGCTTGAGCTCGGTTGTGGCATATCGGGAATCATTGGGCTGTCTCTCGCACCACTTATCGGCTCCTACGTTTTGACAGATCAAGACTATGTTATGAAACTTCTGAATCAAAATCTGATCCAAAATCGACAAGAGACCTCTACAGCAAGCAAAGGTCGGAAGAGCTCATCGAAGCCTAAGCGGGGGACGATATCAACGACTTCGTTGCAAGCAAGCAACATTGCTGCTCGTCCGTTGGACTGGGAGACGGACGAAGTGACAGCTTCACTCACAGGCAACGATTCAAGGAAGAGCTTTGATGCCGTGATAGCTTGTGACTGCATCTACAACGATGCCTTGATCAGCCCCTTAGTACAGACTTGCGTTGATGCTTGTACGCTACGTGTGGCGGACGACCCGGCGAAGAAACCAGCTGTTTGCATTGTAGCACAGCAGCTTCGATCGTCCGAAGTATTTGAAGGATGGCTTAACGAATTCCACAAGGCATTCCAAGTCTGGCGACTTCCAGACGAAGAGCTAATCGCTGGTTTGAAGTCAGATTCGGGGTTTGTGGTACACGTCGGTATCCTACGTTAGCTAATAATATAGAATTCAATGATTAGGTTCCGGCCATTCCAGCAGATCAGAGGACTTTACCTGTCAAAAGTAATTTCAGATTGGCTGAAGCAGACTTCAGGGTAATCTCTGTGTCAGAATCCAGCGCAACGCGGAAGACGTATAGAGTAGATAACATAACAAAAATAAGTGCTGTAAGATGCACCAAGAAAACTGCTACTTGTTGGCTGTACCCTTTGGAAGATGCCAAATGGGAAAGTCACGTCATCACGTGGCTCGACATTTAGCGTGGTCCCGCTAATCTGGTCAGCGCGTCCTCGCATTTCAACATTCAGCATCACGACGTCCAACTGCGACAGGTAGTTGACTCTGGCCTGGTGTTTTCTAACCAAATCGGTAATTACTCCTCGTGCCCAATGATACTATATCAAGCCGCGGATCGATTAATTACCAGCTGCTACTAGGCTGTCATCCGCACGACTTTACAACGAGCGACGAGACGTCGCAAGAAGCTTCATCCCACCCCTACACCGATCACACAAACCTCCAGGCCATTACCTGACCAAAATCCCTCCATCAAGATACACCATCCGACTGACAATGAACCGCTTCGTCCAGACCCGCGCCCAGAATGGCCAGAATGGACGAGTTCCAACTCCACCTCTAGCTCAAAGTGTTAACGGTGATAATGTTCGCTCGGATCGTACATCGGCTCGAGATCTGAAGTTCACGAGGAAGTCAGGGAACACTGCGCCCGCGAATACCGAATCTGGCCCGGGATACGCTTCGAATCAATTCAATGATGCCATTCTATTTTCCCACAACCCATATCAGCAAGCGGAGTATGTTCAAAGCATGGATGAATACAAGGAGTCTCGGTATCAGAAGGACACATTGGAGGAAACTACTGTGGGATCGGACTTCGACCGTACCAAGAGCGACATTGGTTTCGAACCCGAACAACACGACGAATACAACGGTGCTGGGCTCTCTGCAGATGATGGAAATGGCTACATGCACGACCGTCGCCCTCACGTGGAGCTTGCTGGTGCCAAAGAAGTCCACACCATTCAATATAAGCAGAGTCGATCGCCGTTAAGAACAAAAACCGCTCACCAGACGCAAAGACAAAAGCCATTGGCCATTCCGGGACGCTTCGAAGCAAACAAGCAGCATCAAGATCTACAACTACGAAACGGTCATGTAGATCCTGACCCTTATCGCGATCAAGGCTCCAGGAAGCGATCTCGTTCGGGTGGTGCGCCTCATGCTCAAGTCACTCGTGGCCTAGAGCAAGAAGTACCTGATGATGATGAAGAAGATGATATTGAAGTCCAAGGTGGACAGGCAGATGCCACTGTTCGCCTGGGTGACGTCCATTTCAACAGTGATGGCACGGAACAGGCCACTCCGATCCAAAGTCCGATTCGCCAACGTAAATCTCGAACACTTCCACAAGTTCCTAGCTCCCAAAGCGTCCAAGATCCCGAGAACCCCCAAGCACAGGAGAACGCTGCTATCGACCCTCGTCTGATTCCAGACTACTCAGACGCGGAGCTCAAGCTCATGAAGTATTCGGACCTAGATGGAGAGGATTGGGATATGGTGCCTAAGGCGAAGCAATACGAGCTACCAGCTGAGCTCCGAGGCCGCAAAGTCACATTGGAGAAGAAGATTGAACACCATCTCAAGCTTGATCCAGAGCAAGGCCAGCTTCCATTCTACGAGAATCTGTCAACAGAGGAGTGGGAGCAAGCCGGTGATATTTTCATCGAAAAATTTGCGGAATTGATGAAAACGCTCAAGGAGAAGAAGCGGTTCAAGCGTGAAACCGCATCGCAATTTGAAAATGAGATCAAGGAGAGAGAGAAGGCTGTACGAGACCATGCCACTAAGCTCGACAAGCAACTTGAAGGAATGGAAGTTGCTGGACAGTCTCTACTAGGGACGAAGAAGAAGAAGACCAGGGCATGAAAGACAGACAGGACTACATACCGTGTTGTCATGCTCTGCTGAGTACACATTGGCCCTGTGTCGGTACTCCAGGCTTACTGATGTGAGCGGCTGATTGAGAGGCGAATTGAGAGGAAAGGTATTGCTGGAAATTTGGGACAGTGCATACGAGCTTGCTGAGCATTGAATCTCGGAATTTGATCTGGTGCTGCAAGGATGTACAGATACGGTGGCATGAGATGATTGACTTTATCAGCATTTGCATGGAGTCATGGCTATGAGATGTGAATCGGAAAAGAGCGTAGAATTTTGGAGTTGTTGCAATACCCATTTGCTTTAGCATTATAGCCATTTCTACGAGCCTTTCAAAAGCATTTAAGAGATGATTTCTCTGATTTGAACTGTATTGTGCAATACATTGTTTGCTGCTGGTGGTCATTTCCCGGCGGGTTAAGGCTTTCCAACCCTGACTTGGTGGAGTATTGGTTTGGTCTTGCTTGCCGTCTTGCGTTTCCGTCCGAACTTAAGTTGAAGCTCCTCCCCGCGAGAATCGGTCGTTTGCGGGTGGGTTTTATTTACCATTTTGTACGGGAGATACAGCTCTCCATGAACTACTGACTCAGCGCCCTTTCTTACTCGCTTCTGCTCGCTCTCGAAAGCATTTTCACATGAAAGAAAGACATGTGTACAGTACCTCAAGTATTCTTACGTCTGATTATGCCCTTTCCTACCAGCTGACCGCAAGAGAATCCATTTGAAGCTGTGCAAAGGCACGGGATCACCAGGATCTATCTTCTGCCACCCCTGGTTGGTTTGCATGTGAATTTCCCGCAGTCAACTGCCAGTTGGAGGTGGCAGCCCAGCCAGCCCATCATCTGTGATAACGCCGGGTGTGGGGCTTTAGTAGTTTGTGGGGTTCATCGAGTGCCCGCCCGCCGATGGTTTTGCCCCGGCTTTGGAGCTCGACGGTCGTCATGTCTGGCTCGCTTTCAACTTGCCGAGGCATGCTGCAAGAGCCGAGTGAGGTCGCTGTCAACAGCCTGTTCACCACTTTAAAGTTCTTTCTCTTTCTCAACTCTATCTACTCATCATCCCGATTTTCTCCTTCCTCTCCTCTTCCTGATCATTCTCATCCGCATTACACATTCCTTGAGATCCGGTAGAGAGACAGACTGATTGCTTTGGACATAGAGCACTGAAAGACAATTGATTGACCATGTCGGAATTACGATACGATGGCCAGGTGGTGGTGGTTACTGGCGCTGGAGGAGGACTTGGTAGGTCACTGAAAGCTATCGAGGAGTTTCTCTGCTAATATTTGATATTCAGGAAAGGCATATGCTTTGTTCTTCGGCTCGAGGGGTGCTTCAGTCGTTGTGAACGATCTCGGAGGATCATTCAAGGGCGAGGGTAACTCGACAAAGGTACGTCCCCGCACTCAATGCAAGCTGGAGCAGGACAGCGCTAACAGGTATCAACACAGGCAGCAGATGTCGTCGTCGAAGAGATCAAGGCCGCAGGCGGCAAAGCAGTAGCCAACTACGACAGTGTAGAGAACGGCGACAAGATTATCGAAACCGCCATCCAGAATTACGGCCGCATCGACATCCTGCTTAACAACGCCGGTATCCTCCGCGACATCAGCTTCAAGAACATAACGGACAAGGACTGGGATCTAATCATCGCTGTGCATGTGAGGGGTTCATACAAGTGCGCCCGCGCTGCGTGGCCACATTTCCGCAAGCAAAAGTACGGAAGAGTTATCAACACGGCATCTGCGGCTGGTCTTTTTGGAAGCTTTGGACAAACAAACTACTCTGCTGCTAAGTTGGCTATGGTGGGCTTCACAGAGACTCTGGCAAAGGAGGGTGCGAAGTATAACATTCATGCCAATGTTATTGCCCCAATTGGTGAGTTTTTCGCAAAATATGGACTTTCACATGCTAATTTTCAAAATCCAGCTGCCAGCCGAATGACCCAAACCGTTATGCCACCCGATGTCCTCGAAAACCTCAAGCCAGACTGGGTAGTCCCTCTCGTGGCTGTCCTGGTACACAAGGATTCCGAGGAGAATGGTGCCATCTTCGAGGTTGGCGGTGGCCATGTCGCCAAGCTCCGTTGGGAGCGTTCCAGTGGTCTTCTCTTGAAGGCTGATGATTCTTATACCCCTGGTGCTATTTTGAAGAAGTGGGATCAGGTTGGTGATTTCAGTAAGGGTGCTGAGTACCCAACTGGTGTTGCAGACTTCATGGGTCTCCTCGAGAAGTCCATGAAGATGAAGCCCAATGATAAGGGCGAGACTCTTGATTTCAAGGGCAAGGTTGCTTTGGTCACTGGTGGTGGTGCTGGGTAAGTTGAAAAGGTCTGAGTTTTGCCAAAATTCACACTAATTCTTGCTAGTATTGGCCGCTGCTACTGTTTGGCATTCGCCAAATATGGTGCCTCCGTTGTTGTCAACGACTTGATGAATCCAGACGATGTTGTCCAAGAAATTCAAAAGCTCGGTGGCAAGGCAGTTGGTGTCAAGGCATCAGCTGAAGACGGCGAGGCTGTTGTAAAGGCAGCGATCGATGCTTTCGGCCGCATTGATATCATTATCAACAATGCCGGTATCCTCCGTGATAAGGCTTTTACCAACATGGATGACAAGATGTGGGATCAAGTTATTGCAGTCCATCTCAGAGGCACATATAAGGTCACCAAGGCCGCTTGGCCATACATGCTTAAGCAGAAGTATGGCCGTATCGTGAACACCACTTCCACAAGTGGTATCTACGGTAACTTTGGACAAGCCAACTATGCTGCAGCCGTAAGTTGCAATTCTCCATGACTGTTGATTTCGCTAACATGATTAGAAATGCGGTATTCTCGGTTTCTCTCGAGCCCTTGCCCGCGAAGGTGCCAAGTACAACATTTTGGTCAACACTATTGCACCAAATGCCGGTACTGCAATGACCAGAACCATCCTCCCAGAGGAGATGGTTCAAGCATTCAAGCCAGACTACATAGCGCCACTCGTCGTAGCACTTTGCTCCGACAAGGTTCCTAAGCCAGGAACTGGCGCCCTCTACGAAGTCGGCAGTGGATGGGTTGGACAAACCCGCTGGCAACGAACTGGTGGACACGGATTCCCAGTTGACCAGAAGTTAACCCCCGAGGCTGTACTCAAGGAATGGAAGCGTATCACCGACTTCAACGATGGACGAGCAGACAACCCAGAGTCCAGTCAAGACGGACTGAAGAGCATTATGGCGAACATGCAGAATAAGAAGGGTGGTGCGAGTAAGGTATGAGCCAGATTCTCTACCATCCAATCCTTTTCCGGATTAAAATTGGCGCAGCTTGTATATCTGTAGTTGTACTTCATGTCTAATGAAATGATGTTAACGTTTATTCGTGCAATAGAAGAGTGAAGGTGGAGAAGTGAACGAAGAGATCCTCGCCAATATTGAGAAAGCCAAGAAGGCAGAAGGTTCTGGTACTGAATTCAAATACGAAGAAAGAGATGTGATGCTCTACAACTTGGGTGTCGGGGCAAAGAAGACTGATCTGTCTTACGTCTTGTACGGATTTCCCATTCCTGTTCACAGTGGAAAGTAGCTAACAGTAGTTTGCTCATAGTGAGGGAGATGAGAACTTCCAAGCCCTCCCAACATTCGGCGTCATCCCCTTCTTCAGCGCCGAAACACCATACCAGATCTCGGACATCGTCCCCAATTTCAGCCCGATGATGCTCCTCCACGGCGAGCAATACCTCGAGATCCTCTCCTACCCCATCCCCACCTCCGGAACGCTCGTCTCCAAACCCCGCCTCCTAGAAGTAGTTGACAAGGGCAACGCCGCCATCGTAAAATCCGGCGTGACAACCATCAACAAGGAAACCGGCAAGCCCCTCTTCTACAACGAAAGCACTGTCTTCATCCGCGGCTCCGGCGGCTTCGGCGGCGTCAAGAAACCCCAAGATAGAGGCGCCTCCACAGCAGCTAACAAGCCTCCTTCGCGCGCACCAGATTTCACCGCCGAGGAGAAGACCACAGAGGAGCAAGCTGTGCTATACCGTCTCAGCGGCGACTATAACCCCTTGCACGTCGATCCCGCGTTCGCGAAGATGGGAGGCTTCAAAGTGCCTATCTTGCACGGTCTTTGCTTCTTTGGCATTTCGGCTAAGGCTGTGTATCAGAAGTACGGTGCGTTTAAGAACATCAAGGTGAGGTTTGCGGGGACGGTGCTGCCGGGTCAGACGATTGTGACGGAGATGTGGAAGGAGGGTGGGAAGGTGGTGTTCCAGAGTAGGGTTAAGGAGACGGGGAAGCTGGCGATTAGTGGGGCGGCGGCGGAGTTGGTTGATGGTGGGAAGACGAAGTTGTAGATTGAGTGAGAAGAGCGGAATTGTATTTTAGATTGGGAACTCTGAATTGGTAAAATGGAATGCATGAATTTGAATCTCAACTAACACCGGCTCAGCTGAAGCACCGTCAGGGCCTACCTTTCGTGCTATTCGATGGTGGCTACTAGCAAGGAAAGGGATGACAATACACAAGCTCGCTTAAATTAGCTCCCCCTTCCCTTCTCGCTGCGTGATACGCAAGAAAGTTTGGGCTGACTGATGAGGCTGTGACTCGTGCTGCGAGAAATTCGTCAGCCTCAACACTTGCATTGAACTCACTGAGAACCGCTGTCACGCTGTAGATCAAAGCCCATGTCACATAACCAACCACACGTCTCATTGTGTCTCTTCATTATAGGCAACATTGAACCGCACTGCAGTAAGAATAAGCGGCTTGATTATTCTGCGATTTATCTGCTGTCCTCCTCACCAATCCCTACTGCATCCCAGGATAAATCGTATAAACCTCCGTCACCGTCGTCGACTACACAAACACATGGGTGTCAGCATCATACACCAATTCTCGCCATCCCTCTTGTAAACATCCATCTTTGCATCTCAGAATGTCTAAAAAGAGCAATGAACTCACCACAGTGAAATTGTAAAAGGTACTCGTCTCCGTAGCAGAGACCCGTATCGATGGATCTGCACTCGTGATGATACAGGAACAGCCGGGATCTAAACGCCCGTAGAAATACCATGGCTCGAGGTATTCAGGGACGGTGAAGCTGCGTTTCTTGATGGCGTTTGCTGGAGCTGCGAGGGGTCCGGGAGAGGTTGTTATGAGGGCTGGTGAAGATTCTCGGGTTGGTGTGGAGAGGGAGTTGGTTTTGGCGGGGATGCTGCTCAGGAGAGATGGGTAGGTTAGGACTTGGTGTTGATGAGGTTGTAAGGAGTGGAGAGGACTGGTTTAGGGAGAGTGCGGACGTACGGTGGCTTGGCCGTTGAGGGAGATGCGTAGACGAGACTGATTATCACGGATGTAGATGTTGTGGTTGCGCTTGTTACTTTTACGATTGAGAGGTCTGTTATGAGGGGCCGGAGGAATTCGGAGCAGAAGGATGTCGCGTCGAATTTGATTTCGTCGGGTCTGTTTTCCGTTATGCTGGATTAGCTGGAATCCACCACAAAGACAGGTACGGTGAGACTTACGGGTTCCTCATGCTGCTTGCTACAGCGAAGTACTCGTACGAGTTACATGCTATGAGTTTTAGTTCTGTGTGTGTTTTTATCTTTGCTTGAGACTTACCAGCAGATGTTATCCATGGCCCCGGTGTACAATACGAGCACCCCTCGCCGATCGCAGTCCTCTTTTCTACAGCATTCTGGACCAGTGGAATAGCTGACGAGAGACTGGCAAAAACATACAAAGCGAGAGAGAATATCATCGTCCGAGAAGAAAGGCAATAATCTTCTGGAGAGCAGGCATAAGATCCAAATCGGGTCAAATATTATCGTACCAAAAGAGAACAGGAAGAAAGAACTGAGATAAGTATCTTCGTGAAACGCGGGGAAGACAAGTACGTCCTCCCAGCACCTACCTATATCATATCCAGAAAACCCTGGATGAAGGGTATGGCTAAGCTACCCAAGAAAAGCTTTTAGCATAACCTTATCCGGTACTTAGAGTCAGGTCTCTCTTGTGATCAATCTTGTGGGGCCATATCGGGGAAATGGTAATATAGGGGTGTTTTGATTGATTGGGGATATTGATTGAGTGCTCGGTAATTGGTTGCCGAAGCGAGATGTCCAGGGCGATCATCCGGTGGGTGAATCGTGGGGTAATTGGCGAGGCATGGGAATGTCCGATGGTCTGAGACTTGGATTAGCGTGTAAGATCCAGTATTACATGGACCTTTCGGAGGAGTAGCAGAACTGGAATTGTGTTATGCACGTGTGGAGAGTCACGTTTTTGACAAGGGGTGAGAGGCAGGATTCCTGATTTGTCCTAGTCCGAGGGAGTTGAACAACATCTCTCCATCTCACGCTCTTTGACGTGCTCGTCTCATCGCCCATCTTGTTGCTATCGTTAGCCAAATTGGTGAGACGACGGCAATGAATCTACGAAGAAGATACCTGGCATCTGACGATGGCCAGCTCACTCCGAACTGGGGACCACCTCACTCCTCTTCAAGGGAAAAGCGTGAAGGGGATGGTGGGTTCTGAGGATGACCGGCTTGATAACGGCGCTTCGTTGACCAGTGTTGCACCGGATCTGGATGCTGCGGAGGGAAACCATATCAGAATGTTGGAAGAAGTAGATAGGTTTCACGAGCACCCTCCGACGTCCACTGAACGAGAGTCGAAGAAAGTGGACTCTTCGTCGAGTGCCGATGCAAACAAATCTACATCTGTGGCCATTGGTAACGCCTTACAATTGCCCGATAGGCCCATTCCAATCGAGCATGTACTGGCAAATGATTACGACTTTCCTGAACAATTGGAAAGTCTTTCTATCGAGGAGAAAGAAATCCTGGAAGCTGGCTCTGGCGAAGGCTTGTGGCGCATCTTCCGCTATGAATATCCCAGCTGTTAGGATATCAGAGACAAATTCCTCTTCAATGTCTTCACAGACCTTGCGCACCACTACAAACACTCCCATCCGGCCAATATAAAAGCTGAGACGATTCCCTGCAGCTATGACTCGTGAAAGAGATCAGATGACCCTTTCACAAGGAGGGATGCCTACAGAGATCACCTCAGAGAGTACAATCTGGAAGATATGCTTAAAACGCACAAGAAGAAGAATCGAGAGCAGGAATGGTGGGCTAGCCGGATTGTTTCGCCTATGTAGTAGAGATGTGTCCGATGTTTGGGACCTAGCATCGCTGTCCAGAAAGATGGCTGGACATGTAAAACATGCAATGAGGAATGAGCGACTGAAAGGATTTTGATTCGGAACTCGATAGCCACCAAAGACCTTCCAATTGAAGGAGGTCTCTCTGAAAAGTTTGACATTGTCTCGCCTAGGCAATACGCCGATGGCAGTACTAGATGGGTCGACTCTGCCACTACACACTCAGAGGATGGCGCCTCCTCTTCTTCGACACTGAAACAGAAAATCCCAGCGGAAGAACCAGATTCTCGTAACTCTCCAACAAGCCAGACGACCCAAAGTGATCCTGTACGTTCAGAGCGTGCTCATGGCGTCCCAGAGGCACCGACCATGCCCGATCTCGGCCATTTCGAGTATGCGAGCCATAAAGTTGTTCCATTTACAACGGTCAAGCAACTCGGCTATGGTTCTCTCGGTAGTGTGGACGCAGTCCGTCATAGTGGCGATACTGATGGTGTAATTCTGGCCCGGAAAGTCATTAGACTGCCAAATATGGCACGGAAGCGACTGCTCCCTCTTATCCAACAAAAACATCTGTCTTACGAGAGCTCAGACACAAGCACATTATCCAAGTTATCAGTACATACGAGACCACCTCCGCGTCACGACAATTTGGCATCCTCCTTTCGCCTGCCGGAGATGAGGACTTGGGCCACTATCTTGAGCGTGTATGCGAGGATGACTTCCCTGAAACTGACTTACAGCGCCTGTCAAAGTGGTAGTACTGCCTAGCTTCTGCTGTCGCATATATTCATTCCCGGAATGTTCGACACAAGGACATCAAACCTAGCAACGTCATTTGCAAAGGTGACGACATATTCTTGACCGACTTTGGATCTGCCCATCAATTCAGCACTGGCCTTACCAGTTCAACTGAAGGCTATGCTGCTGGAATCACCAAAATGTACAGTGCGCCTGAAGTCATCTCCCTTGACCGACGAGGCAGACCAGCCGATATTTACTCACTGGGCTGCGTGTTTGCAGAAATGGCAACGGTTGTTGGTCGGAGAGCAATCGAGGACTTCCATGAGTTCCGAATGAACCGGTTCCAGATGAGCCTGATAGATTGACGCTTTGTTACTATGCCACATCTCACAAATTGGGTGATTGGTTCGAGTCAGATGCGGAGCCGTGGTCTTACGCTCTGATCGCGAAGATGTTAGCTGAAGATCAAGCATTGCGACCTTCGGCTCAGAAAGTCCTTTCGATACTGGTCGAGCATTCGAGATATTCGGATTGCTCGTGCAGATTTGTGTCAGATCGAGACCTCGGTCCTCGTTGAGAACATATTGTTCATACCAATCCCCATCTTTGGAATAGCAATCAGTCTTGATGTTTTCAATCGATTGCCAGCTTTTTCAATCATAGCTCTGATGAATGTTACCCTTGCAGGAAAAGCCAGAATCACTCATGCTTGAGAAAATTAGCAGCAAATTCAAGGATGAGCGCTAATGGGTCATTCACTGTTGTTCGCCATACTCGAAAGTCCTGTAGCTATTCAAGCAGGAGCGATCAGCGGCGCAAGCTTCTTGATCATGTACACTTGTGAACCATCCCTCCTTCCTGAGATTATCTTAGCAGCTCCAATATCCGGGATGTGCTTCGGTGAGACTACTTAATACGAGAGCTTTGGAACAGCAACATTAAAGCTAGACAGAAACAAATCCGTGGTTGCTCCTGCTGGAGAAAGGGACACATAACATAATCCTCCTCCATGATCGTGATAGCATCGCCTCCGAATTTGCAGAGAGTATTTCGAGAGTCAAGCATCTGACGGCTGCACACTCCGCGAGCTATTCCCAACTGTTAAATGGGTCGTCTCTTTTTCAGAGCTACGACAATCATCTCGCTTTGGCATGGAGATGTCGCAGTAGTTCGCTATCTGGTCGGTTGAGAACCCAGTGAGAGGTCAGAAACTCAGTTCCAGGGAAGGCGGGAGAGAATTAGTGAAGTCCTGAGCATCTTTCGGGATGAATCAGCAACGGCACCAATGGATCGAAGCTTTCTCTGAGGTATCAGTCAAGGTGGCGCAATTGCAATTCATGTCTATTCTTTTGTGGGGGCAAGTTGGGAGGGTTCATTGGGATTTGTAGCTTGCTTTCAGCTCGACTGAGGAACGAGATCCTTGTGGGATTCTTTCAAGTCCGGATCTCATAACGGAACTTCGTACGACTGCCCCGTCCGGACGAATCAAACGCTCCACGAGATCTGACAGACTTGTTTTCGGTGTCTATGCTAGCATCCCTTGTCACCTTGTCAAATCCGAAGGATGATGATCTTGCTCCTGTCAGCATAGCGAAAGATCATCCAAGACTTTGCGGGAACATCTGGGATTTGAATTGACATGGAAGGAATACGAAGAAAGAGGTCATTTAGTCAGTGAGCCAGAAGGCGTGGACGACCTGGCTGCATTCGTGAAAGAGAGAATGGCTGCTGGACCTGATTAATGATAGGGAAGGGACATCGCGTTATGAGTATCAGCAAGTAATTGATATTCCGAAAGCGTATCCTGAGATTGTATTCAGGGGAGACACTCCTCTCCCTCTGCTCTTTCCTTAGACTTTAGTGTGTCGTACCTTCCATGTCCCGCGGGGAACGGCTTTGAAGCTCCCATATTTTCCGACCTCTGGCCCTTCCTGTCCCTTCGAATCTCTTCGTCTCTTAATCAGAAGACCTATGAAAAGTATATTCAACCAAGAACCCAATCATACTTATAATCTTCCGCCTGCTTTTCAAAGTCTCAAAATGGTCGTCTTTGGTCATTTCTCTGTCAGTGTCGTGGATCCCGTCAGCACAGAACACACGCATACAGTGATATTTCTCCATGATGATGTAGAATCGAAAGACGGCTCTGCCACCGAAACTCTCAATCTCGATCTCGATCATCAAGTTTCGAATGATAAATTCGCCGACGATACTCTCAGTGTTCAGGCATCGAATGGCAAGACTCTGCCGCAAACCTTTCCGACCTATAGATGGGTATTCCTCTCATCATATATTGAAGACTGGGTGCTAGAACCGCCGAATGAAGAAAAGGTGATGAAAAAGAGACCATGGTTGTGAGTGTTCTTCCAGCTGTTCGTCTCTTCACGGTCATTCATGGAATGATTTTGGATCAGCTTGCTCGTTCGTGTTCTTGACCTGTCTTGATACTCTACATCTATTCATGAAGATCCAATGCTGATGTCGAGTCTCTGCAGCATATCTCCTCGCAATGACAAGTACATAGGTTTACACGAGAGTATTGATTCCACCACCAAGACCATACTTGGGGAATCACATCATGTACCTACCAAACACATGATTCTTTGTGGATTTGGTCATGGTTGTACCGCTGCCAATCACGCCCTGGTGTCTGAGAGAATTAAAATGGGCGGCTTCATTGGATTGAGTGGTTGGCTACCCTACCCGAGGAAACGCAAATCTCTGGTGGATATGCAATCTGATATACCTGGGATGCGGTCTGCCAGTGCAAGCCCGAAGACACCCACAAGCCCAAAGAGTCGCAGGGGAAGCTTGACGGCTGATAGCAACACGAAACTTGGGAAGACGGATGACCACCTTCCTGTCAAAGACCTTCCGATTCTCATCGGATATTTCGAAAAAGGCGGCAAAGCACCCAAGAATTTACAGCAGTCTTTGCTCCGAGCACTGGAAGGCAAGGGTGCAATTGGAGGTGATTTGAAGGTTTACCAGCAAGACGAGCCTGGTATCAAGTCGCCGAAAGTCGTGGACGATATTGTCAAGTTCATGAAGGCCATCTTCCCAGCAAGTACTCAGCAGGCCGAAGAGAAAAGTGACGACAAGGCGAACGAAAAGCCAGACAGCAAGACAGACGGCCAGACTGAACTTCAAAACCCCCAGCCGTACCGACGATGGTGTAGCATTGTCTGAATAGTGCTTTGGACACAGAGAGTGGTGCCTGTTGCCACTCTACGTGCTTCTGCTCGGAAAATGTTCTTGAAAGTAGCTATTGCATCTCGTTGGATCACGTCTCGGTATTGTATAGTTACAAGATGTAGTTCATCGTATATGCGATAGACTGGCTAAGATTTAGACTTAGCTATCCATCACAGCCCCCAGAAAGACAGAACTACCTTTGGTTGACAGATTTCTTTTAATTTTCAAGTTGTGTTGCACCTCGTCCGCCACTAAGTTCAGGCTAACTTCAATTTCCTTTTTGTCATAAACATCAAGAACCTGTTGGCGGCTTGGACTTTCCATCCGATCCTTATCAGATGCTATTACCCTTTGATCGCGTGCGGTCCCCTGCGATCGATACAGTCACATTTCACGACAGGCATGCGACATCAAAATCGAATGCTGTGTTTGGTAGCGGTGTTCACAGATATCCTTGAAGAGCTGCACGAAATTGATGTTTCCGCATCCCCGCGACCTTTGAATATCAACAAGGGCTCGCTTCGATTGCCTAGTTGGTCCCAATAAGTGTACCTACTCTCGAGAGTATCCAACCACAACCTAAGGTCACCACAAAGGAATGATTCTATCTCTCAATGGTTGCATCTGGTTTATCTCACTCATTCACTGACAAGTACCTAGTTGAAATATGCTTGGCTGTTCGGACCTCTCTTCTTGAATCAATGCGGTGCATAATTCAAGGCAGTGTGTGCACGAGGTACTGGCTATTGTGCCTTGAGAAAGTGATAATAGTCCAGATATAGGGACGGCTCGGAGGTACCAAAGCAACAGTAAATGGATTTTGACATGATAGGTCTATATGGACAGAACGTGCTCAGCAACAGGGCGAGAAGTTGCTTTACTCTACCTGCCGGCTGTAAGCAAGGTAACCATCCAAGTTACTCCCAAATACTTGGAAATTCTGATTGTTTTGAGCACGGCTGGATCTGAACTGCCGGTATGTGCCTCTTATCTCGAGTTACACGGGGTGAATACACGAGATTCTGAGTATTCCTCTCTTTGTGGTGTCACTTCCCAAGTTTAGCCTGTTGAAAAATTGAAACCCATGGAAGCATCGTACTGTATGCGTCAACAACAGATCTTCTGATGATCAATGAGACTGTGACAGGATCACCCGATTCTTCTTCGCGGTAGGACTCCCTCAAACTGACTCAAAGTCGCGGCCGACATATCAAGGATATTCAGCCGTCGTAGTCTGCTCAAGGAGCAGTCTCTCAACCTATTGCCTTCTTCAAGACAATCCGTTCTCGGACCATGTTCTCACGTCATCGTCTATCAGAATGCACCACATTTAAGTATGATTGTCAACAATAATCTGCATTCTGATTACATGAAACTTCATCCGCGCTGCGGCCCCCATCACCACCATTCAGCCTGAATTTCTCCCTTCACCGCTCAGAATCTCGTTTCCACCAATGATGCCCTTATCTTATACTCCCATCTCAACCTTATCTTCACCTCCATTTCAACCCCACATCCCACACTCAGAGTAACATCGTTCATCCCAAGATCTGGAGAGTCCAAGCACGTGGAGCGTGAGCTGTCACATCGCGTCACCATCACCTCGTATCGCGCAGGTCCCCAGACTCTGGTATATATTACAAACTTGTAAATATACTCTCCGAATGTCTATTTCCAGTAGCACGCAGCATATGTTACGTAGACAAGCTTGGACCACGCTGCTGTTCAATATACCTGAGATACATGACCACGAGTGTGTGTCTCCCTGTGAAACGTCAGGTCTAAGCCTCAGATGTTTGCCAAAAACATACAATTTCGCCTCATCGCACAACATATGTTCTTCGGGTTGACAAACCCAGAAGCAATCGAACGCTATTGAGACAGGACGATCGTGGAGCTCCAGTATCAGCTGTCCCCGTCTTGCTTTTTAGGCGGAGGTCTACTTTCCATTCCTCATCCAGGAAGGACAAGTTTTGCCAATGAAGTATCATTACGGCACGGTGACTTGTCTTGAAAGACCAAGAAGATTTACGAGCTCAATCGAGAGCCGAGGCCTTCCCAAATTTCAAACAATAATATGAATTGCAATATAGACTGAGGCGTACGTCCGTGAGTCTTAGCCAGAAGGAGCACCAGGACTTGGAATCGTGGACGATGAGGTGGAGAATCCCAAGCGTTACTCACTCGTGTTGACGCAGCTTGCATCAGATAATTCTCCCATTTCCTTGTCACACCGGTTACCAGCAGCAACTTTGCCGCGACCGCCATTTGGCGTCCCAATGCGGCCTTCTATCAACAGACATATTACCTCTTTCCATCCTTTAGTCCACTCCGTGCCTCCGAAGGTCACAAACTGGAATCGAGATTAGCAAGGGCAGAATTCCAACACGGCACACAGCGAACGAGAAAGCCCTAACATCCCATGTCGTTCTCCAGATTTTCCGTCCTGCTCCACTTCACTGGGGACCCCAGATGCGTCTCCCGTTCTCAGCTCCGCTTTTGGGGGCAAATCCAGCCCGGCTCTGCGGTCCGATCTCAAGGACAACAGTCGTGTGTTCCAGATGCAGATTTCCCTACGGCGCAGTACATGTCGGGTCTCAATCGGGCGATTCGAGGCCTGGCACATCATACAAACCTTGAATTCGAGGAGAAGAAGAGAATAATCTTAAGTTTTCCTTGCAGAAGTCAGTTCGACCGACGGTCCGTGTGGATCATTGCATCGACTGTGATACGAAGTCGCAACGCAATGCAAAACTCGGGCAACCTTGCATCATGTATGTCGTTCTCTTTTCCTCGCGTCGTCTTGCCTGCAATTAATCGATCAGTGCTCGGAATCAACAACCTTGGCAGCTGTGCAGGGAAGATCATGGTACTTGCGTACATACATGACGGCCTGAACCGAGCAACTTACCAACACATAACCCTAACCGGTCCCCTCTCTCCGAGTGAAGAAAAGACCTTCTTCTTCTTCAACTTCTGCATTCAGGCTGCAGGACGCCGAGCTTCCCCATATTAAGAGGCGTCATTAGTGTGTTGCACAGAAGGCTGGTGCTCTCATTCCAACAGGCAAGTGAAGCAAGGAGTGGACGGTAGGCGGCGAAGGTATGTTGAGTTGTTGTGGGGTCGAATTTGGGAAAACATGACAATCATCTGAGGCAAGGTTCGGGGAGGAATAATACGGACAGGAAAACGTGATGTCTACATGTGTAGTGTCACATCTCTCACGATTATCTGTCTCAGAGTTACCTAATTCCTTCTTCTGGATGTTACACTCGAGCAAGTACTCCGTACAATCACACGTCAAGGTCACGATGTGATATGATAGTGGTGCAAGTTCCTTCGGCACCCCACATTCAGCTGAACTCCTCTCAAGCTTCAACTCCGCCAACCCCGCCATCCACCATTCTTCCCCGTCGTCCAGACTGTTCCAGCCCTCATGTTCACCTGCATACCTTCCACCCACAAGCCATCCTCGAACGAGTCTCGTCACATTCCGCTGCTGCGGTACCACCTCTCGTCCCAACGTTACGACAACCCCCACACTCAGGCCTTCCCTTCCAAGCGTCCCCCCAAGACTTGAGACGAATCCAAGGAAATAGAAAAGCAAAAGTGCCAAAGCAACCTTCCTCATCCATCTCAAAACTCCGCCCCCGAAATCGCACCATCTCAGCACTTACTGTACAACTTGCCTTCCCATACGGGTTTCTTTTTCCGGTATCACGGCACGTGTCTCATTCCGAGCTCTCTATTCGTGATCCAAAGAAGATATGAGGTGATAATGCAAAAGGCTAGACAAGTGAAGCGTCCCTATCATTCCGTTAGCAAACATGAAATGCCCTGGTAAGCTGTCATTGCCAGAGATGCCGACTTGGCAACTGTGGAGTTGTGGGGAGAGTCCGGCTGGCCCTTCTGCTTTAGCATCTCTCCAAGTCCACCTTCTCCAAAAGCCATTTCTATTAGCTTCAGCTAGTATTCACGCTCGGGTTTATTTCCGACGCCGAGCTACTGAACGAAAATTTCTCCTTATCTTTCGACATCATCGGCTTACTCTCAGGGGAAGTACTACCAAGCTGGAGATGGAAGCTTGGAGATGGAAATGGAAAGTTTGAGTGATGACGATACGACATGCTAATGGGAAGTAACGAAGTAGGATTGAAACAGCGGTGTCGAGTCTCCAGCGCAGAGGCAGAAGGTTACCAGAAAAGGTTGTGTTGGAATTTCTTTATTCGTTAGGGTGGATCTTCCCCACATACCATCACCCCACAGGGAACGGGATTCGCGGTGATTGACGGCATCACATCATTTGAGAAATACCAGAAAGTATTATCTGATTACTTGACAACTATTTCAGATTCAGCGATTACCTTTTGCTACGCATTTATGCCAGGTGGGGAAGTATTGAAGTCTATTCCTATCATTGTGTGTCAGATTTAGTTATGACCTAGCGTTCCCTTCTCTCCTCCTGTCCAAATATTCGCAATCTCTCCAATCTGAAGCCTTCGAATCGTCGATGTGTAGAGACAGTGGTACTCCAGATCAAAGATAAGAGAAATCCGGGGCTGTCTCCAGATTTTGTTTTCCCTCCAATGATTATTCTCTGGAAGAGATTCAAGACCTTGATGATGACGATTAGAAAGTATATTTAGACTTCTCTTCCAGGATCCAAATGAATTTCTCGGGGGGAGCCCACCGCTGGGATTTGGATGTACGAGCTTCTCGTTATCATAGGCTACCTATAGTATCTCCTCGCAGTTGCCATTCCAATGGAATGGGTGGGAGGCGAACAGTCGCTGCAGGCCATTATTTATCTACCATCTTTGCAATATGGCCAGCGATAAGGCTACATGTACATGCACGAGTACGAAGAACCCGTTCTTTCCCCAGAAAATAATCGCATGCGATGGTCTCGATAACTCCACGCCCCGAGTTTTTCCTTCCCGGGTAGTAAGCTCAACTTCAACTTCATCCCTGGACTTCTTCACATGCCGACGACACTGCCGTTTCAGCACAAGCAATCTGGCAAATGTAAATTGACTCACGACATCATTTCCTCGTGTAAGAAATAAGCTGACGACATCATCATGTTCCAAATGTCACCATATCCAAACTCGAAACTCAAAAGTCCCGACTTTCGTCCGACGGCGGGGACGTGGGGAACCTGGCCCCTTCGTGGTATACTTGAACTGTGTAGCCCGTTTGGGTAGTGAACGAGCTCTCAGACACACGCTATGAACACCGGGGAATTGAGGGATTGGCTTCCTCCTGCACGACAGACGGGAGGATGGAGGAACTCTAGTGCCGGGTAGTAAGGTAAGCTGATGGCTGACTCTCGTCTCCTGTCCAGGTACTCTTGTCAAATAGTGTTTCACAATATAGGAATCAGCTCGTTCTCGCTCGTAAAGTAGTTCTTCTTCTCGGGCTATACAATGCTACCCTACTAGGAAGGTAGACTTCACGCTTGTGTATCTTTAATTCTGTTCGATTCCATCTTGACTCGACTCAGGACCACTAGAGCATGCATGATAAGGAAAGAGGCGTTCTTCCATCACCTTTAAAGATTAAATTTGGCGCAAGTAATGAAGGGTCTCTCAGGGTTGGAGATAGTGTTAGTGGCGGTACTCGAGTGCGGAGAAACTCTCGCAGGAGACTAACTATCCGTGTCTCATGTCTATGAAGAGGTTGAGGAAGGGAGGGGAAAGGCGGGATTGATTGTTCAGGGCTCGTTTGTCGACAGCTTTAGGTAGGCTGGTTGGAAAGAGGGGACGGACGGAAAGCCACATGTAGAGCATATCACACACGGCTCGGTACCGTTGACCAAAGATAATGGAACCACCTTCGCCGCGTTTTTGGAGTTATTCAGTTCAAGTCGAACAGAATTGAAGCATCTGAAAGACGGGATGATGAGTGCTGATCTTTGGTCCTTATAGTGCATGATGAATCATCATCGAGCTCATCGAGCTCCATGCAGAACAGCCCCTGTTCGTAGGTTGTCACTTCAAGTCTCTTGTTTTGATACCAATGGTGGGGCTCGGTTATTGGCGAGGTAAAAAGGGGGAAGATCCACAGTAGAAAAACTCCCGTACGCTGATAATATTTTCAAGGGCTCCTGTTATGTATGATGCGCGAAATGTGAATGTGATTGTGAACATACAATGCAGCACATATCCGCATCTGACAGCGGGAGAGCGTGGGGTGCATATCCTCCCGCCGCACCTGCATGTCTTCCCTTTTCTTTTCCCACGCCCGTCTTCCTGCTGCTTTGAATGGTGCACTTTCGGAGGAAAGTATCCTTCTACTTTTCTTCACCGCTCTTCTTTTTCTCTTGATGATTCTAGACACTTCAACATCTTAGAATGAGCAAAGGAACGCCCCAGTATGCAATGTGCGGAGGAAGAAAGTATCTGATAACAGGCGCAATATATTTGAATCTCAACCCCACGCAGACCCCTATTTTCAGATCTTACCCAAATCTAACCACAACTCTCCCATCTGACCAACTCGGTCCCGAGAACATAAACATGCACCTTCGTGAATGATACTCTTGAGATCGAAAATGCGAGACTCCAATCATTCACGAATGTGCCTGCAACGGAGTTCGGAAGGTACCTCAAAGTACTTTTCAGGGCGGCGGAACCTCCAGGTCCCTGTGGTACCAAAGGTGTGCACACCCTCAAGCACCACGCCGCGACGGCATGACCTGTATGTACAGTACAAGTGCGACAGGTACGTACCCCTGGTTTGAGAGGACTTGACGCACCTCCACGTTCGGGACTGGCCGTGGTGTATTTACATGCATTCTCTTATCTTAAAGGATTTGATGTTGGGAGTTACGAAGAAGGAGACTGAGGATTGTACCAAAGTGCATGTTTCGACTAACCTCTCTTATCATGGCCTTGGATCTTGATGAGACTATCCAGCCACTTGACTCGACGCCAGAATAGTTCTTCTTGCCTGATCTATCCAAGAAACAAGATCATCGCGGTCCCACTAGCTCATCACAATCACATAACCCTTTAAAGCCTTCGCCGCTGTACTGCCATTGTAGTAAAATCCTACAATTATATCAAAATCCAATCTCATCTCTCTCTATCCACGTTTCCACCTATCTTTGATCTATCATCTTAGACCTATCCGTATAGCCACATATAATTCTAAGATCCAAATATCCAGTTTCCAACATTTGTTTACCCCGCATCGCCATCCTCCGCACCACGACCAACACGACTGCGCCTCACGACGACATGGAAGCAAGATTTTTAATCTATTCCTCATTTTCGATTCCAGATGTGGCTTCGGCACCGGCCGAGTACATACTGATCTGCATGTTCTTGTCCATCTGTACCCTAAACCATACTGATCAAACCGAACCAACAATGAGGGGTATTTTCCCGGCCCAGAAGCTATTGCACCTCTGATTTCGGGTTCCTGATTCCGGATTCCACTTCAACCCATCTCGATCGGTTGAATTGATTTTTTATCTCTGCAGTACAATCACAAGGAAGTTCAACAATCATGCCGGGCCCATAGTCAATCGTTCGGGATGGACATAAGTCGCTGCCACTATTCACTACCCCTCGCCTCGCTTAATTCGGCACAACACTGCCTGAATATAAGCTCCAATATATCAAACCACTCTATCGCCCGCAAAACAAGGACCGAAAATAAAGTACCTGCACATCAAGACACCTGAATGCTCCCTCCCGTGCGTTCCCTACACCGCTATACTATACCGTACCGTGGGCTATTCATTGTATGGAATTTCTCCGTCGGTTGCTCGGTCGGTTTGTTGCTCGGGGGATTTGCGGTCGTATGCAATGCAGTATGTACTTCAGGAGCAGGCCTTCCTGTACGATTTGTCGGAGCATGTGAGATATTTGCTCATTTGACATTCGGCAAGGTGATGAGGATAGGGAAAGGAAGGAGAAATCCCGATTCCAAAGTGAGAACCAACAAATGGGCACTGTCTGACGGTACCGACAACACCATGTGCCCAGGTACCCGTGACGTGATGTTAAGTTGACGGAGAAATGGAATCGCTATATGCAGCAGATAGGACAGACAGGACGCTCGATCGGTCGCTCGCGTGGTGATGTTGTATTCTATCCGTCGGTACGTACGTACCGGCGGTACTTCACTCACCTTCGCTTCGATGTCCTTGCATATTGAGTTGGGTACTCATAAAGTACAGTGAATCCTATAGTGTACCGCAACTGTGTCATCTGTGGCTTTCACATGCCACACCATTTCACACCCCACCTCGCCCCTCCATCAATATAAAAATTATATTAAAATCGTTTCCACGGCACGGTACATGGCGGCTATTTCCCTCCCCAGCCCCAGGCACCAGCCTCAAAGCCGTTGAGACTTACGAGACGGTCGCAGATGGAGATGGATCTTGGGCCGTGTTCGCCTGGCCATTTGCTGTATAGCCGCTCGGCTGGATGAAGATGACGACGAGAGAACGGAAGGGAAGGGGAGGGCAGGGAACGGGAGAGGACATCTAGCCGCGTAGAAGCCTAAGGGGGACCAGGAGGAAGATATGTGATGAAAGAAGAGGCTGAAATGGTGTGTTGAACCCTGATCCCAGGTTCCAGAAATTGGTCCTGATTTTGAACTTGTGAGATGATACAAGATATGGAAAACGCTTCCTTTGACCCATCGGTATGAAGCTGCATGCTTGCTGATTTGGTTAAATGGATTGCGTAGCAAGAGAAAGATAGATTCTAAAACCAAGAGAGAGAGAGAGAGAGATCATACAAATGGCGGCTGGTTTATCCAAGCAGCCCTCAAAGTAAACAAAACGACAATAATCGATGTTGAAAACTCTGAAAAAAGGCTCTACAAGCAGTTGACCAAAGCCTACTAACGAAAATCCTCAAAAGAAAAGATCTCCTAACCCCCTTGTACATATTCCCTAACAGTCGAAAGAGAGAAAAGACTACACCTCATGATCCTCATCACGCAAGCGCTCCCTCACGATCCGAAAGCCGAAACCAGATCCTCCTGCAGCGGCAAAACTCGGCCCCCTTGCTCCGGAAGCAGCAGTCGTGCATCCTCGCGAACTTTTCCCTTCTTCACTTCAGTACCATACTGTTATCGGTTTCTCCTTCCTGCCCTGCTTCGTGCCTCGCTACTTTCCAGTCTAGGACGTACTTCGGAGCCGATATGATATGTATGTAGGTGTACATGTGCTGCGACGTTGACACGCGAGGAGGACGAGGTAGCTAGCTACCTACGTTTCAGCAAGATAGATACATTACCTGGGGTATGTAGGGAGGCAGGGTCGATATCGATGACAACGTTTGCATTTGCAAGCGAGGCAAAGATGCGCTGCATTTCTCCTTCCAGGGGGTTCAATGTAGGTATGTTGTAGGTGATCAAATCCCCCTCACGTTCATCAGACGCGCTACTCCGCACGATCTCCAAAACCCCAGGTACGGACGCACCTAGCCAAGTCGATCTCACCAAATCCAAAACAGGTGAGAATCTCCATCTATCAGACTTCAGCACTCCATTCCACTTCCCCCCCCCCGCATATCATATCCTATCCTATCATATCATATCCCTCCCCATTCTCCATTCATTCTGGAACTTTACAGTAAGCAGCTATTCTCTACTGTGCCTTCCTTCACATGATAAAACAGTAGCAGACAAAGCAAGGCATCGGAATGGGGGGATTAAGGTTTCACCGCGCCGTCCAGCCGTGAATGGACTTAAGGATCAGCGTTTTTGGGGCTTGCGGCGTCACGTCAGCAGCGCTGGCTGTGTGTGGAGAGAATGTGGGGGATGGGGATCGGGATGGGGCTTGGAATGCGAACGAATAGTTAGTGAGGGGGACGGGAAGGGAGGCGAATGTCGTCTGCGTTTGGCTGACAGTACAGTACAGACGGCGGGCAATTTTGGCTGCTGCTTGCTTATCTCGAGTAGAAAGCCATGAAGCTAAAAATTGTCACGATGAATGTATGGCTGTCAGGTTAATGGATGGTTGGTGGTTGTCACATGCGATGAACATGTGTCTTCACATGTCTCAGTTTGCTGGCTGCTTTTTTCGTAGTGATGGAGGTCAAGTATATCACGCTGTACATTGCATGTGACAGAAGTAACTAGGAAGACAGGCAGACATGGTTTGTAAGTTTTTCTCATTTGGCACAGCCGAAGCCAGAGCCAGAAATCTAGCTAATTGGGTAGAGTAGCTAAAAAGCAACCAAAGATGAAGAGGAAAAACGCTGTACTCCAGTTGCCATGATGATGAGGACCCCTTCGTCGTATCATCATATTCCCAACCTCGCTGCGCACAGCAAACCCGTCTATAGAAGCAAGAGACAAAACACACAAGTAGATTCCTTGGCGACTTTCAAGTACACCAGGTCGTGAAGCCAAAGCCCTCTCTCTAAACCGCCCTTCTTCCCCTGAACGAGCTCTGCCTTCTGAAGTGAGAAGAACAGAGTAGAAAGGAAAGGGTTAAAAAGCCAAATCTATACGGCGCGCGCGCTGTTCTATACATACACCGTGAAAAAGGAGAAAACCAAATCAAATGGGTCATTGCCCGTAACAGCCGTAAAAGTGGAGATCTCGAGTTCGAGTCGTTGCGATTGATGCTGCGAGTCGAGTTGTCGAGTGAATTATCGAAGTAGGATGTGTTCGTGGAAGTACCAATACTCCTCTGCCGTCAGGCAATCCTCTATATCGCGCCAGAAAGTCATCCGGACCTTCTCATGCTCCTGTCATTTCCCCTAGAAGAGAATATCGTCTATCTGTCCATCGGATCTCCTGCAACACTACCCGTTGTGCTGCTGTGTCCACTTGTGCTGAAGCCGTTCTCACCGGAGCTGATCAGGTCTTGAACAGCTACTTTCGGAACTTGCGGAACTGGAAGCTTTCTCTGTGTGCCATCGGTTTTTGACATGATGTCACTGATTGACAGACCGGTTCTTGGAGCTGAAGTGGCAGTGTTGTTTGGGTGGTATTGACCCTCAACGTTCTGGGGCTCCATAGGTGCGAGAGCTGGGGTATGTTGGAGAGTCAGATTGCGGATTGTAGGCAAATCGTAGCCACCACCGTACGGTCGAAGTCGTGGAGAGTGGGCTGGAGTAGCGAGAGGAGTGTGGTCAGGTGTAGGTGACAACGAGTCGTGGGAGAAGGTAGGAGAAGAGGGAGCAGTGCTGTTTGGCGAGTTGGGACGGGATCGCTTGGCATGTCGATGGGCGTAGTGGTCGTCCTCATCGTGAGAATGCGATCTTGACATGGCGTAGGCTGACAGCGAAGGGAGGTGGTTTCTGCTGCTGTGACTGCTGTGGCTGTAGTATGGGTGATGTCTTGAGCTACCATGGTGAGGGTGGTGTGTAGCAAAGGTGCTCTCTCGCTCGACTTGAGTGGCAGCTGTGGCAAGGAGATTGATGTCGAGACTCGAACCATTGTTTGGGCTTCCTCCAAGACTGCGGAATGTCGGATTCAGGACTGAGTGGGGAGTCGAGTATGAAGCGTAGGAGTGAGGAGGGGACACGTTTGGAGAGCCAACAGCTGAAGTTGGGGCAGATCTCGACATGTTCTTATTTGGTGGTGGCATCATAGTAGCCATGGCTCCTGTGTGCTCCATTCCACCTTGATGCATCTTGTTACTCCTGCGGGAGTTGGGGTTGTTGTGTATCCTCGAGTGTCGAGTCAACTCGTCTGATCTCGAAAATCGCTTTGTGCACCCTGGGAACTGGCAAGCGTGAGGCTTCTCGCCGGTATGAGTTCTGATATGTCTGGTCTGATGCTCGAGACGGTGGAAAGCCTTATCGCATAGAGGGCACTTGTATGGACGGGGGAGGTCTTGTCGGTCCTCGCCATGTCCGCCCATCATATTCGGTTGCATCATAACGGCTGCCATTTCTTCTTCGTGCTGTCTTTGTTGTTGCGCCTGAATCTCAGCCAATTTCCTTCTTGCGGCTTCCTGTTCCTTTTCCAAAGGTGTTTGTGGATTCAGTAGAAGATCTACTGAAGTCTGCGCGCGTTGCATGTGATTGCCGCCGCAGCGTTGGGGATCCCGCACTTCAAGTCTTTCTATGGAATGCGGAGTGTGGCGGGGAGAGGATTTATTTCCTCTTCAGTAGCGATCGCAATATGAAGAAGGCGGGCGTTGACAATGAGGAGTGGTTGCGGCTGTCGAGTAATTCGCAACTGGGATGTTGTATGACGAAAGTCGGGAGACGATAGAATGGTTGTGGGAGTGGTGGTTGTATTGCTATGGTGGGATGGGATGCAGCGTGGGTGGTATTGAGTTTCGAAATCTTCTGACGGTAACGGAGGAGAAGAGTACCGAGGGGGGTCGGAGTCTTATACGAACGGCCAGGGCAGCAGCGTAGGCGTAGGTAGGTTTAGGGGGGAAGAGTCGGAGTCAGGGAAGACAAGGGCAGCCCAGGAGAAAGTGGAGGGGGGAAGAAGGGAACAAAAAAGTGTGGGCTTGTGGGCTTGTGTGGGCGGACAAGGGCAGGCCAGGCAGAGCAGCGCAGTGCAAGGCGGGCTTGAGCGTGAGCGTGGGTGAGTGGGCGTGGGCGTGGGCGTGGGAGGAAAAGAGTGGAGGGGATGGATTGTCGAGGGCGGAAGAGGGAACGAGGCGTAGGCGTGCGTAGGCGCAACAAGCTGGGGGGTGGAAGGGCCGGGCTTGCTGGAAGGTGCTGGGATGAGAATATTTGGCGGGTTGGCTTCTAGCGCTGCTTAGCGTTTCTTAGGCGATGATGGCGGGATGCTGAATCTGGCGCTGGGCTGGAGTGCTGGAGTGCTGAGGGCTCGGGGAATCGGGGGTCGGAGAAGGGAGGCAAGGCACAGCACAGCACAGGACGGGGTGTGAAGGGATTAAATAAAAATTCAAATCGAGCTAGCGACTGTGGAGAACAACTGGAGTGTGAGAGAGTCAGGCTAGCTGCTCGATTCCCCTGCCCTGGTCGAAGTGGGGGAGATAACTGTGCCCGAGAGATCTGAGTGTGCTGAGTACACTCAAGACCACTCAAGACAGGCAAGACAAGTCCAAGAACCTCCAAGAAGAGAGGTCTGAACCATTTGTGACAGCGAAATCGAAGAAAATAGAAACAGAAACGTTTCTGTTTCTCCTATTCTTGCCTCTCTTCAGTGCTTCAGCTACTGCTTCAACTGCCTGTGTGCTCCAGCTCCAATGATATCCTTGGAGAGGCACTGGAACTGTGGAGCGACAGTGCAGCCCGGTTCGTTATCTTGCACCTTGTGTTTGTCCTGGGTGGATTCCGTATATATTTCGAGCCTGCTGCCACTTCTTGGGTGTTTGGTGCACGATGTTTTCAGAGCTTGTCTTTGCTCGTCGCTGGCCGATCTGTCTGGTCGGTGTGAGCTGGACATCCAATCCTCTTGGAAGTGTTACCGCCTACAAGTTCTGGATTGCGAGATGCTCGAATCGAATCGAATGCCTCCTTTGGCTGGCGCTTTCTCGCGATTTGGAACTGCACCCTGAAATATGGGATGGGCTTGGACTGTGGGCAACGAATGGGGCCGCCTGGGGAAGAATCTCGGCGTGTGGATAGACGTCCTGCTTGATCGATCGCTTGCTTTGCTGCTCGCAACGAGGCTGTACGGTTGGATGGAGTTGTCGATGTCACTATTGTTGGGGAAAACAAGGGATATCGACGTTTGATGATGACTCGGGCTGACTCGACTCAAATCAAAGGGACTTTTCTTTTTGCCTCCTCTATGACCGATGGACGGATGTGTTGTACAGAACAGTCCAAAAGATACCAGATCTGTGGAGAACATAAGATATCTAAGGGATCTTGCCAGTTCTTGATCTCGATTACAGTACCTGTTCAATGCTCTTCTTCACATTTGCATTTTGGAATAAATTGTAGGCCTGGCGGCATAGTTCCATGTCGCATTTGCTCCATCCCCCCATCTCTATCATGATCGCATCATCACCAGTGGATTCTTTCCTTGCCTTTTCAGGCCATTAATTTTCTTTTTTTCACCCCTCGCCCATTTTTTGGTGGGGAGAAGTAGACAGTGGGGAACAGCACTAACAAGAAATCCACCCTTCTGTTCTCACTTGCCTAATCCTAAAAAGGCAGTATCTTACAAAGCCGGCAGGTGTGATGCAGGCTGAGATGCAAACGCAGGTCGAGATTGAATTCGGGAGATGGGCTGAGAATAAGCACAATGAGCTGAATGAGGATGGCATGTTGGAAGGACAAGGACAATTGCAAGTTGTTGTTTTATGTTCCTTTTTTCCCTTGAGGATCAAGAGCTGCACCATACTCCAACTACTGCCCTCCACATCTTGCAAAGAGTGGTAAATATATCCTGATACATGCGTCAAAGGCAGAACAACACAATCTCATTTCGATTCAAAACTGCAAATCCAACTCCGTCCGTTTGTACATTGATCTCGCTATCGTCCTAAAACAGCTATTTCTATCACATCCCATTCCCCCAAGCCGGATGTCACACTTATTGATCCGACCCCGACTTTCCTCTTTCTCCCCATTCATCGAATACCAGCCCATATTCTTGAGTCTTGCATTGTCAGGCCTTGCTGACTCGGCCTCCCCAGCTGAATAATGCATATATGTTCTCCTCAGCTTATAGATAACTCGTCCTACAAGCATCCAAATATGCGTACTCATCACTCCATTCGCCTCTCACACACCTATCACAATCTCGTAAACCTGACTGTACGCTCACGGCGGTAGGCACCGACAGATAGCCCGAGTCCAGCCTGCCCAGTAACATTCATTCCAGCACGATTTAATCGGGCGTCTGGGGAGATGGCACGGCATAGCATAGTGGCTCAGCCATTAACTGGGGTCGTGGAGACTCTGGAGACTGGAAACAGGCGCCAGGCTCTCGTCGGGTCAACTCGGTCTACATCGCTCCGTCTGGGGACCTCTGGGCTGAGAAGATAACGTGGGGATCAGTGGACGTTAATTTCAAGCGCCAGGAAGGCGTGATTTGATGCGATGGTGACACGAATTTCCTCGTACCAAAGTCTCTCGAATAATGACCGTCCATTTAATTAAATTGCTTTCCCAGAGCAGACTACGTCCATGCCGTATCAAGCCATTTTCATCCCACCCCTGTCTTTCCGTTTCTGGACCTCTATCAAACGATATCTGGACGACGGACGAGTCGTGCCTGCCATTCATCAACCCATAATTTCTTCTCCATTACAAGTTCCTGTTCGGCTTTCCCTATCTATCCATTTTCCTTTCATTTTTGGTAAATGAAGTATGTAAGATGTGCCGTAGCCAGGAAGGAAAGTATCGGAAAATACATGACTTGACATGAAATGTTGACATCATCTTGACAAGACAATGCTACTCTGTACCCCAACATTTCACCATCTAACGTACAACCCAAACCAGCCATGCTATCAAATGCATCCCGGAAACGGCATGCCCACACCATCCTCGATTTTCCAAAGATTCCTCCCCTCACTCCGATGTCACTCCGGTCAACCAGCAGCAACACAGCAACACAGCGAGAGCGCTTCACGAAACCAGCCCAGCTTCAAGCACATCACCCACGCCACACTTTTCTTATTCCTCGACGTGACACACACCTCCTCCATTCATTCCAACCATCTCTCCAGACCCCAACACGCATAAGAAATAAAAAGCCTTAACCAGCAGGCCAACCAACCAACAAGGTGACCAACCAGCCAGCCATTCCTCCCCGAGCACTAAGTTTCCTGGCCAGACCCTTTCAAAATTCGTTATCTGGGGTCCGCCGAGCCGTGGGGTACATACTTCTACATCCACGCAAGCCCAAAGAGGCAAGTCGTTCACTCACAACGTGATAGCGTCTTTCCGTCTACTCCACAATTACCTGAAGTCGTTTATCTTTGACAACAATTTCGCCATGGATTGGCCCATCTCATCTCATCTCTTCTGCTTCCTTTTGGTACTTGTTGACTATTTCTCCACTGCTAGTAGTCTGGGACGGAGAAAATCGAGTCAGTCTTTTGAGACTGGGTCTCTTGGTGAGATGTACCCCGCAATCGCATGATGTCTTAACCGCTTGGCTACCCGTCTCATTCGCTTTTAACGCCGAATAATCATCCCACGTCTACGCCGCCTTGTTCTATGATATGATGTGATTTGATTTGATATGTCTAATAAGAAGGAGGGTGTGTGTGTGTACTGTATCATGTAGGAGAGCGGTAAGTCGGAAGCAAGGGAAATCATACCGGGGTACACCAAATCCGGTGGGAGGGCAGGTTGGAAGCAAGATGGTGGAATGTGGGGTTGGTGTTAGTAAGTTAGTCAATGTCAGCTCCTCCACCTCCACCTCCACCTCCACCGCTTGGAAGGCTGCGAGGAGAAGTTGTGATTGGAGCGCAAAGCATGTCACTGTTCAGTACCAAGTAGTTTTGGGGAAATAGATAATCTTGGAATTTACGGTGACAGATAACGAAATCGATAATGGCAAAGTTGGCAGGTCTAGACAGGTCCAGCGGTCAACGAATTCCTGTCTGATCTTCGAAGCAAAGCAAGTTGGTCCGCGCGCATGAAGATATAGACAGGGGTATTCCTCTGTAGGTGAGTGAGTAATGACAACACATCACCTCTTCTTTCTCTTTCTTCACTTTTCTTCTTCCAAGATCTAGAATCCTCTTATTGCTACTTGCCTGGCATCATGGAGAGTGGAGAAGATGTCTTCGGGAGTTGACCGCCTCGCCTCCAAACCTGGAGATCAGATCATGCAAGCATAGACTTTTTCAATGCCGATGCGTACATCGGGAGATGTGTGCATGAGTTAGTTGGAATCTGGGGAGCGCAGCACCAGCACTCTTGGACGCGTGTTGTTGATTCTATTTCCGCATATGTCGTATGAGCGTCGTCGCGGAGAGAAGGCCGTGATACGATTCGATACGATCAGCAGCTGCTGGGTTGATCATGGCGAGGTTTTGACTGCCGTGTTTCGCATCAGAGGTGAAGACAAGCGGACGGGTTCCGACAGGCCTGCAAGTGAGGCTGATGGGCTGCCCAGATATATTGTGTAACCTATCACTTCCAATATCAGATCCTTTTTTCAGATCGCAAACACATCAATTATCTCGCAAGCACTTGCAACCTCTCCCATCCGACATATCTTCATCTTCACCTCCAAAAAGAAATCAAGTCGTGATGCGACATCCAATCCAGCACCGCCACATCTCCAGAAAAGGTAACGAAGATTCCCCGGACACACAAACCAACCATGACCATGTCGTCAATCCGCCAGACCCACAAATGAGTTTCCTGTGTACAGTACCGTTGTCAGATCTGGAGGTCCTGCCGCAGCGCTGGAAATCCATTTAAATTTTGCGGATCCCAGATTGCGATCCTGTGGCTACAGCGGGTCCCTGAAGAAACCCCCCCCCCCCCCCAAAAGACATCTGACTCGTGCGCCTAAAGCAAAGCGACTCCAACCACCCCCCGTGCTTCGAAACCGGATCGATGTCATGCGGTTTACGGAGAGTAAGGAAGGTAAGGAGAGGGAAGGAGAGGACAAACGTCATCTTTCTGGAGACTCCACGCCTGTGGTGACAAGACAAGCTTCCCGCTTGGTGATGACAGACAGACAAAGACAGACTCTGGAGAAAGCTCGGAATCTTTCTTCCTAGGACCGCCTCAAGCGCTTGCTTGCTGGCAACTTTTTTTTTCTTTCCCTCCATCCTTCATCTGACTGACATCACTGACCGCCATGACCGTGACAAACTAGAGTCCCTAGACGATGCGAAAAGACAGCAAGAAAGAAAAATTTCCTTATCACAAATTTCACAGTCCCTCAAAATTCTGGGCCCTCTTCATGAATCTCAGAAGAGGACTCATCCGGCCCGAAGAAGGCCCTGCTTCTCGGTTCTTTTTTTTCCTGAAGGGCAAACAATAATGCGATGGGGACGCTCCACTCTCTAGAGAAAGTTACGCCAAGCTCGAACCAGAACAAGCCAAGCGTGAGAAAAAGAATCGGGATCGCTTCTTGGTGGAGGTCTGAGGCTCGCCTTACTTGCCATTCCGTAACATATTCGTGACAGTCGCGCCGTCTCATGAGAGGCTTGCCGTCGAGAAGTACCGATGAAGGTGCGGTGGGCTGTAGGCTATTTTTGGGAATGGGAGCCAGCAAGCCCGGCTTTTGAAGGAGATGAGATTCTGAGAATGTTGTTTCGTTTGGTTTGGTTTGATGACGGATCTTGCGAGCGAACGATGAACGGCTTTGCGTCGCTGCGCCGGTACGGACGTAGGAATGCGACAATATGATGAGATGAGATGAAGCGCGAATCCACATGCTTGTTTGGAGAGACGAGCAATAATAGGAGAGCCGAGTAAGCGATGCTTTGTTCCGGCTGTTCTCGAAAATCTGTTGGCATGTTGCAATGGCAATGCGGTACAGCGCTGAGTAAGACCTCCTGAATCGCACGGGATATAGAGCAGAGACAGGACAATTATTGAAATGAGGCCTTGTATATCTTTTGTTGAGCATCCAATCTGCGCTCAGAAGCGCTTTGGTACGCTTCAGAATGGGTCGACAGTGGGGGGCCATCAAGAATGGATTATTGATAGCGATCCCAATAGAATTTGGCGCACTGCGCTGCTCTTTGCGTTGGCAATTCTTGGGTGTCTCTATCGATTGCCTTGGTGAGACTGAATCAAATCGAGACTTCGACAGACCGCAAGCCTGTGTGTAATTATAACATTCGCTTGGAGGATCCAGAACTCGAAATCGATATCAAAAAGGAACATCGTGACTTTGCCCATTGCCACTGGCGGCGGGGTTGAAATGCCCTGAAGACCTTCGATGGTTCTTCCAGAAGCATTTCAGAGCGAGCTCCACAGTCTTGGCCTTCGCTAAAGCCCCTGGAAGTACAAAGTGGATTTCATGCTAGGGGCGGGATTGGCGGCTTTAAGTTTCGCCGAGTGCTTTGAAGCGGAGTTTTGTTTTCTCAGGCTTTACAGCTTCCCCTTCAGGATCTGAGCACCGCTACTACTCAGCTTCAATAGCTTTGATCAACCTCACTTCTAGATGATTGTATCAGCTAGAGTTCAATAGAATGGAAATGGCACGGGCTAAGTGGATTTGGATGTCCGCACTTCTAGGCCATTTGCAAACAAGTTCTGTCTTGAACCTTGATCGTGAAGATCCCGACTTCGTCGCCTCACCAAAACGACTCGTTGTCTCGTCTCTTATCTGATCCCCTGAGCCTGGCGTAAAGTGGAGAGTGGAGAAAATAGGGGTTCCCCTCGTTCGACATGTTCCTGGGAAGTCTTGGATGGAGATCATCAAGCTGACTCGTTCGGTGCGGACAGCTTCCGATCGTATCATCCTTCCAGGCGTCGTCTCGGAGGTTGTCCGACCTGCCATTCCTGCCCCAGATATGTATGTCGTGGCCACTCGTGTCAGCGACGTTTATGTTTCTGACAGGATTCTGGGGCTGGGGCTGAGCAGGACGCCTCATCACATTTCCAATCCTGAAATGCGTCCTTTGTGTTTTGCTATGCGCCGCGTCGTGAACCTATCAATCAACCATTTCCACTCACAGGCCTGGATGATCCGCCAGCCTGGAACAGGACCAGGGTTCTCTTGTTGCTTTCTTTGATGAACAACTCCCTGTCTCACGGCTCTCCGCGACGAGGGTCCTAAAGGGGTCTGGTGCGTGGGGGTTGCAGTGGTGAGCTGGGGAAATGTGGCATCTGTGGGGTCGGTCGACGGCGGCCCGTCTCGTCCAGTGCAAGCCATTTGATTGCTTTTTTTTTCGAGATCATCTCTTGCACCGGATGGCCAACAAAGCACAGCAGGAAAAGCAAAGCAAAGCGTCGATGATGGCTTGATCTTCAGGATAGGAATGAAGCCGTCAAGCCACGAGCCAACGAATCATCAGCCGCAAAGCATGTTCATCACATAACGCAAGGACGGCTACCTTGGCTTCCTGCATGTACTTCGTTCCGAAGGGAAACCAATTAATTTGCCCCCGGAACGAGCAGCCTAAGTGTAAGGGGAAACAGGCGCTTCGCGATGCACGGGAGATCAATGCAAAGTACAAATCTCCAAACATGTTCACAGGCGAGGCCCATCCGAGTCCGACGACCAGGTTCCTTTATCATGCCAAGCAAAGAAAAGAGCAGAAGGAAAATACGCCGAAGTTGACACATGCCTAAATGGTCGAGTTATCCGATGCTGTGTACACATTTGGAATGCTCTTACACGCTCCCAAATCTGCCTAAAAGCATTCTGTACGAGTAGTTGGATCTGGTTGGCGCCGCGCCTGGACGAGAACTCACGACTCCGCGTATTGATCATCTCGAATGCGGAGACGACGGGCGATCAGACCCTGGAATGTGGAGACGACATGCTCCCTTGACAGGGGTCTACGGGAATTCAAACTGCATCTTCCATCCGGCAACACGGCCATGTAAACCAGCGTCCGGCCGGAAGAATTTCAAAGCGGTAATGCGAGATAGGAGGTGTCCATTCCACAATTCAATCAATTCGATGCCAAACGCCAGAGTCGCCTTTCTTGCTCACCTCAGCTTGGTTTCTCCCCGGTTTGTAGGTCTGGAACTACTGGCTTGGGGTTGTCTTGAAACCAGGCCAAAGGCCTATTCGGTTTCGGAACCTAGCTTCCGTGTAAGGAAATGCAACAGTTGGCAAGCCAGCAAAGTGACGACTTGGAAGGACACCGCATGGGACGAGTGTGATACGATAGAAATCCGACTCTATGTGCGTGTTACGTGTGTTGGTTTGGCGAGCGTGGGGGGGGCAAAAGTTCCCTATCATATCACGAATTATATGCACCCAAACAGGCACGCTTACCATGGTGTATCGATCCTGGAGTATGATTGTGGTGAGAAAAGCAATAGTGGCGTCCTGTCATCCGTACATTTGCAATGTGTTATCGCAATCCATGCAGAAGGCGCCTGTACGCCCGAATAATGCATTTTCACAACAAGCTCTTGAAGATGGGGGTCGCTTAAGAAAGGGGAAACACGTGGGTCGAGTTTATCCGGATATCTGGAAAAGGGGGTCGGGGTACGGAGATACTTTCTCACGTGTCTCAGTAAGTATCTCCATCCTCCACAATTCGCGGTCTATTTGACCGAGAACAGAGACTCCACAAACTCCGAGTTCACCCGAGGCATCATTTACAGCTCCAGCGACCTTCCTTCCTAATGTCAGCTCGACCAAGCTGGTACAATGCTCCGTACAACGCGAGGGGAACCAAGATTCCAAGTATCGACACCTGCATGCGCGCCTATGAAACGCTGCAGGAACTGGTACACCTTACCTTCCCCTTGGGTATCTCTCGGTCGGCCGTCCCGAACTTCACGAACTTCGACGTCCACTTCCAGAAGAGGACCCGAAGCGAGAAACGAGGGGCATGCATGATCGCGAGGATCGTGAAATGTATCAAGTCTGACATGTGAAAGTCAAATCAGCCTCAATTTCCTTGCAACCCCATCTTTCAACTACAAAGCTTATCTTCCCCACTTGTCTTCGAACCTCTCCTTCGGCTTCCCCGATTCGAATCAAAAGTGAAATTGAACACACGTGCAAGCGAAGTATATTTTACTATTTGCTGCTAGCTAACGGCCTTTCTAGAAATAGGCCGAGATGATTGATCTTGACGGCTGAACGGGAGACAGGAAAGCGATGCGTCAGCTACGCGGAGAATTCCCATCTGAAAATAATTTTTCAACCCCAGACGAACAGTCACCCAAGAGCCGGCGCTGTCTTGGTGGCCGCCGAGCAATTCCCATGGTACAGTATGATGACGACGGCAACATTCTCAACAGTTCTAGATAATCTCGATAGGCCACTCGTAATGCTTCTCACCTTGAGTGTTGCTCAATCATCGAGCTGCGTTGCAATTAGGTTTGCAGAGTTCGTCACTGACATCATCACTGACCCATCCTTTCCTGCGGAGCGCCAGAACCAGAGAAGACGGCAAATTCCTGTGCCAAACTGACTCGTTCATGACTGCGAATCATGAACATCACCTCATCCAACATCATCGTCATATGCAAAATAAGCAGGATGCGTAAGAACAAAGCCGTTGCTTCATAATGGCGATAGACGACACGTACGTATCGGCTACGAGAAAAAATTAGTCGAAACCTATTCCATTCCTCCTTTCTACCGAAACCGACAAAAGCCAGCCGACCAAGCCCGACGCCGTCGTCCATTTCCCCAGATCAGACCAGACGGTTCAAACATCCAATTGGCCCACTTCCTTCCATGCCATCCCCTTAGCTCTTCTCTCAGAATTCTAGTTTTTACTTGGCCATCAAACTAAGGCGGACTTCAGAAGCATCACCTCATCGTCCAGGTCAAAATTGTCAAGTCAAATAATCGATCCGAGAAGTTCATTATCAGCGCTAAGTATTCACATGAAAATTTACAGTAAATGAATAGCCGCATAAGCGTCTTCTAGCGCATGATCATGCCACATTTCCCTGTCTCTTTCTCTGTCCTCACTGCATTTGCTTTTCAGGGCAGGGGATACCGAATAGGAAGACTCCATGCAGGAATGGTGTTTTTGCGGGGCTGAAAGGGCCGAGGAGACCGGTTTCGTCTCCGCTTTTCACTCTTATGTGAGGTTCCAATTGAGGTTACAATTTGTCTGAGGTTGGAAAGCCCCTCTTTAGTACTTTACAATAGTAGTAGCTCGTCCTGTTTTCCCCTCATCTTACACATGCACACCTACCTGCCTGCATCAGGGGAAGGGGAAAAGAGAAAGATAGGAAGGAGGGGAGAGGCAAAGCCACTACGGACGAACAGCGCCGGTGACGCCGTGGCGGAATTGACTATGCGGCCTTATCTCTACATGCAAATTGCCAAGATGATAGGATCTTGGAGAGAGGGGAAGGAGGGGGAGGGATCATGGTCTGGAATGGTCGTGGCACTAATGCCAGGGCGAAGTTCGCTTGACCTGCCTGCTTCACATGGCATGGCATGGAGGCTAGGATGGAGGAAGACTAGGAAAGGTGGCATCTGGATACCATGGGATACGGCATGATGCGATGGGGCGACGGTGCTTCTTACGGGGAAATTTTAGGGAACTCCATCTTTTGGGTTCCGTTCCGCAGTTTGGTGGGAGAGAGAGTTTTTCCTCTGTCTGCTTTCAGCTGGTCCCTTGATTTGCTATTTACGGGGAGCGGGTTTTGATGGGGAGGACAAGGGAGAGAAAGGTATGTTTGATGGGACCTGAGGCGTACTACGTAGATGACGATTGTTGACTGGGGCAGCTTGCAGACTTCGCTTGGGTGTTGCTTGGGGTTGAGGCAATGGTGTTTATGCCGGGGTGTTGCCGAGGTGGGTCGCCGCCGGTTGCGCTTCGTGAGGATGATGGATCCGAGGTTGATACAGCCGGATCGGATGAGATGGAATGGGAGACGACGAGAGTCACGTGTGCCGAGGTTACGCTTGCTATTCGGGAACGGAGCCGTTGAGTTTGATAAGGACATTGTGATGCGATAGCCAAGGTACGTATTGGCTATTCGGGTGTGGGGAAATGCTTCCTATATGCAGGTTCGGGAAATAAGGAACAGCAGGGCGGAGAGTCAAACGAGGTATCAAGGGTTACGGGCACGTTCCGAGGTATTTTCTCAGTAATATGCGAGGGTAAGTGAAGATTGGCATTGAGGATATGCGTCGAATGTCAAGAGGAGATGTCTCCGTCACGGACTAGAGAACGCGGAGAGATGAGTAAGGTCATCTAGGCATCTGTTGACGATGCAAGTGCATCAAGATGTGAGCCGTCACAAGCAATTCTATGCTGCAGCGAGGAATCAGCACTCGGAGTAACTCTCCTCTTATGCACGCTATGAAGATATGAGACGAGAAGATGATGACAAGCGTTGGATCTTCCCGTTGAATCTGTGATAAAGGCCAGAAATGGCATGTTCCTGTCTCTGCTTTTGGCAAATGCTTTGAAGTCCTTTGGCAATTCGCTCAACTGATTTAGGACTGCGTAAAGAGAGACATACCAACCTTTCGATTGATGAGGCAATCACTTAAGGCAGAAACGGAGGACACCGTCTTCTAGCATAGTGATTACTGCTCTGTAAAACTCATCACCTGTCGTTGTATTGGCTAAGGGAATCTACTTCCTTATGACCACACTTGCCCTCATCGATAGCGAGAGCCTGCTGAACGCTCTAAACCTCCGGCGCTAGAGAAGCATCAAGCATCAAGCATTAGATGGATTGTGTGGGCTTGCATACTGGTATTGATTTGCTTTAGAGATTCCTGTTGCTCAAGACCAGATGGGGCATTTATCGCACCGAAGTCTGGTGTCGTGAGAAGTCTGCATACCATCCGCTTGATATCCTCTGCTGAACCTTTGCAACCCTGTAATTTGATACCAGCACTGTTATACAAATTGTGTATCATGCTTCAGCTAAGGCAAATCAATCAACATATACCAGGACAGCAATATTGTCACTTCATTCGGTCGCTTATTCCACTGTCAACATTGACGACTTCGCTGCGGCCTCACTGTTTACTGCCATTCGAGTGGCGGGATTTGCGGACGATTGAGCGGTACATGAGTTGATTGGTGAATGGTAGGGTTTTACTTCCACGAGCTGCATTATCATCTTGTATTAACAAGTTTTGACCGCAAGTCAGGGGCAGCTGTAGCCACATCATTGGCACACCCACAACCTCTCATTTACACAGCGCTCACAGAGTACGTCTTTTAGTTGGTCATAAGTGTGTAGACAAATCTTTGAAGTCATGAATGTATGAATGCATTGCAACTTTTGGCTTTCTGATATCAACGCAATACCGATCGATCCACGCCGAACACGTTTGACAGTGCCTGGGAAGCGGCACTTCAAAGCCATGCGAAATCCTCGCAGAATCAAGTCTCCTAAAGCAGTGAGCTTATTCTAGATGTACCACCCCAAAACCCAGAATCGGGCAGTCTGTCTCCAGAACCTGCTGACGACGAAATTTCCAGAAGAACGACCCGCCATGAGCGCCTCAACCCTACTGGACAACACCACCTGCATTCGACTCCAAATCCTCCGCACGAGCAGCCTTTCCAGCAGCAGACTCCGGCATGCTACAGTCGAAGCCACTTGTGCACGCCATCCTAAAGCCAGGATAATTACTCGAAACACCGGCATTCCAGCACCACGAATCTGTGAAGCCCCAACCATATCCGCGATTATGGAAAGTGTATGAGTGAGGTTCTGCATTACTGAATTGCTGGAGTATGACCTCTCCACCATTCAGATATCCAAACTTGAACGCTTTGACGGGTAACGTAGCTTTGTTGTATCCTTTGGCAATGCAACGGTCATCGAAGACGTAGAGATCGACGGTCTTGCCATCGCTGCGGACTACTAAGGTGACGGAGCACCAGCCGAGAATCTGTTGCATGCAGTATGGTGGTGCGTGGTAGGATCTGCCGCGGAGTTGGATGAGCCAGTCTGGTTCGGTGCGAGTGCTGAGAGATTTGGTCGACGATGCTGGGACGAGGATGCTGTTGTCGGCTGAGCGAGTCCAGGGGACGTCGACCCGAGAATTCAACTCGAAATGTTCGGCACGAACGACGCTGTCATCAGCATCACCGCCATTGGGAAACCCGAGATCCGCAGCCTGAGCTTGTACATCATTGTGAGAACTGGAACTGGAAGACGAGGATATAACAGGAACGCTGGTTGCTGAGATGATGAGTGTGAAAATGGCGAGGAGCAGTTTGATCAACCTGAGGGTATGCGGACCCGTCATGAGAGTGTAGGTCGGGATTGAGGTTTGGAAGAGAATGCTGACTGTCTGTTGGATTGTTCAAAGCGTTTTGACTCTGGCTTGAGGGGATGCTGATAGGTGGCTCGTGATTGTTAGAAGTCTGGTGGAAGTTAATTTGAAGAGGTATGACTAGATGTCCTTCATCGTTATGGCAAGAGGGAAGGGTTTGTTGGTCGAGGAGGTTGACTAAGTTGAATCGAGTCTCAAGATAAAGAAGTGAAGAGATAGGGGTGACTATTACAAAAGTGGCAAGTTATTGGCTGTGAATCAGATCTTGAAATTTAATCTGGTATATTCATTGGTACAGGACCCGTATATCACAGGAAGACTGTGTCCGGAAGTGAATGAGGGGAGACCAGGAACAAAGTCTCTCTCGGCCAGGATGACCATTACTGGCATAGCAAAAGTGGTCGGCATGGCCACAAACTTGCAAGAATGACCTTTTTTCACTGTAGGAGATGTGACTCGGTGGGTCTTCCTTTGTCAAATTTAGCTCCGATGTTAAACACATTGAAAGGTCGAAATGACTGGCGAGTCATAACACAATTCTGGAAAGCTAGATTCTGGCCTCCGTAATTCTCAAATTATCATTGGTTGTCTGTTCACAATCTCTCGTTGAACCCTTCTCTTTACTGAGGAATACTTAAAGGTCATACGTTATCTTCCACCAAAAGTATAGTTTACCTTACCTACCTCCCTGGTAATGCCAGTAGTCCTGAGTATAAATAATTATGGTCAACCTATACAGTGGCCATCCGCCATCTGTAGGTGATATCATCCCTGTTTTGCTCAAGGCAAAACAATCAATATTGCAAATACATCTTCAAGTTACAAGTTTCAAATATAACAATCCTGAAACGAGTCTTGCGCTGAAATTTCTGTATAGAACTGTCAGAACATACACTATCAATTCTTTGTTCTGAACCTGATGTCGAGAACTAAGACTCAAGTGACCCAAACTCCAATCAAGTGGTGAAATGCCAAGAAACGTCACCCCATCCCTCTCTTCTCGTAATCTTAGCTCCCATAGCAAGACCCTTCCCAAATGGCTTGGAAACAGCTTCACCAAGAGATGCCCTTCTAATGTCTGGCACCTCAATCAAGCCACCATCATCCTTCTCCACATCAAACCCCATCACAAGCGCAGCAGCAAAGCCTAGGATCTCCGCAAATGCAAAGTTCCGGCCAGGACAGAGATGCTTTCCTCCTCCGAAGGGAATGTATGCTCGCTTCTCCTCTTTCTCCTTCTCGCTTGCGGCACCCTTCGCCTCGATCTTCATGAATCGTCTCGCGTCGAACGAGGAAGCGTTTGGTCCCCAAGATCCAGGGTGCAGATGAGAGACGCCGGATGGCATATTCACGTCCCAACCTTTGCGGAGGAGGTAGGTCGTTTTGCCATCCGATATTGTGGTATCTTCCATGACACGCCGTGTCCCAAGTTGTGAGTTGACAAGACGGATGACCTCGCGATAGCAAGACACCAGGAGGGGACAGTCAGGATCAAGCTTCGTGATATCGACTCGAGCCTCGCGCTTTCCGTCCTTGGATTTTGAAGTAGTGATGACGGTGGGCAATTCTTCTCTAAGACTGGCTACGAGTGCGGGATCCGAGGCAATAAAGGCGATGAGCCAAAACAAAGTCGGGATTGCGTTGGCGGTCGAGACATGCAGTAGAGCAAGCTCCATTTGTCCAATACCATCCGTCGATATGTTGTGCCGTCTGTATACTTCCGCGCGTGCCTGCGCTCGAACAGTCAGTATCCATTCAGAAATCTGCGCTTTATCTGCTATAGAGTGTACTGGCAGTCTGTTCTCCATTGCCGAAGCGACAAGTCAAGATTCAGCTTACCTTTGTCAGCTTGGCGACATCTGAGTCGAGATCGTATCCCTTTCCGTAATACTTTTTGAGTGCTGTTTGAACGCTTGCCCTTGCTTTGTAGGCTTTTGGAGCGACGATTGATGGCATGATACCGAGCACAAGTGGAAGAATTCCTGCCTCAAATTCCCATAGGTCATCTACCAAGCTCAAGTCATCCTTCAAAGGATTATGCGACCCCAGAAGGGTGTTGCAGGTAGCCATGGTCAGAGTCTCTCGAATCCAAAGATACAGACTGTCCGGCTTGAACGTGTCAGATAGACTATTGATAGTGACGGCCACGTTGTTCAGGGCATCGGCATTCATCTTGTAGAGGTGTTCACCGAGCATAGAGCTATGGATCCCCTTTACGATATCTGGAATAAAATTCGGGCCTCGGACTGCGACCATTACCTCCTGCATATAAGTTAGCCTAAGCTGCCAGACTTGTGAAACTATGGATAGAGAAAGTCTTTCTGGCCAACTGTTCTTCCCAAATACCGTTCCGTAAACGGCAGAGAGCAAAGGATATCGTTTAGAGAAGTCACAAACCTCAGATAAATCAAGCATACGCTGCGCAAAATCAATCATGAATGGATCGAAAGATAAGTTTTTGTTTCGATAAGCACTTTGAATCAGAGCTGGCTGTGTGATGATGTAGAGTTTGCCATTGATCATCGGCAAAGTAGCAATCGGCAGCGGCTTTTTGGCACTGCTACTTGTCAGAACACTGACCAATTTTCGGGAATGGTACAGTACATACTTTAACTTCTCGAAATACTCGCCATTGTATCGAAATAGTCCGATGATATGGCCAATATATGGTATACTTGGCTTCAAGAGTGGCGGTTCTCGAGGGTCGCATTGCACGGATAGTCGTTGCCAGCAGACGAGCAAAACGGCCACAACACCAAGTATGATCGAAGGCGTGTAGCCTTGAAGCAATACATCAGAAGCTGTGGAGACAGGCATGATTGCTTGTGGCAGGTATAAGATCAGGACGATGAGTTGACGTCCAAGTTAAGATAAGGTCGGCGGTAGTGCAGGGAAGCTCGGACTTGGAGACTTGAGGCCCACGAGGCTTTCGATCCAAAAGGCTGATTGTCAGGCCCTTATGCAACAGGTTTCGAATGTCCAGATTTAGTCCCACAATGAAGAAGCCATCAGATACAGATATTGTCGTTGAAGTACCGATGAAACTGTGCCACCAAAAGTCGTAGTAGTGCTTACACTAGGACAAGGTTCACGCGAAGGCATGGGGTCAATTGGGTTACTGTGAATAAGCAGACGAAGCTAATTGGCCAATTCTGCGACGAAGTGCATTCCACTTCAATCAGCGCTGTGAGATTCAGGGTTATTCTTGAATCTTAGCCGCTTATGATCAGTGCAAGTATGGCAAATCAAATCCTGTAAGAAGGTACGGTTGCTTATCAAGAATCAAAGGAGCAAAGCCAGCCCTACTCTATGGCATCTCTATCAAGGCTAGTTGTTTATCTTCTTGAATTAGGACATACTTTCACTTGTTTTGAGCGCTCTAATATATGTGATCTCGCTAACAATGAAAGAGGAAACCGACTTCATTAAGATATAAATCCCACATCGAGAATGAGGCTAGTCTAGATTCTTTCTATATTTTGAACGCCCAGCGACCACCTTCCCATTCTTTTCTCTTAACCACATCAACAAAAACCTTCTCCTTGGGCGATTAACTATCAACGACATATTCGACTGATCTAACCAAGGATGCTTCCAAGATCCGCCTTTTGGCTTCAACTCAAACCTTACCGCAAACATCGCACACATAGCCAGAATCTCATTCATAGCGAAGTATCGTCCCGGCACAGATTGGCACCTCCCCCAAACCCTCGGAATGCTCCTGGCGGTCGCTTGGACGTCGTAAAGCGGTGAGGGTCGAATTCGTCGACTGTGGATCCCCATGCTGAGGGGCTAAAGTGGTAGGATTTGTTCGGCATGAAGATGAAGGTGTCTTCCTTGAGCAGGTACTTGTTGTCCAGTAGCGTATCTTCCATTACGATGCGAGTTCCCGTGCCGGATCCATAGTGACGCAAACTCTCGTGGAGGATCGAGGAGAGAATTGGCACCTCTCTGATCTTACCGACATTCATTTCGTGAATCAAGCCATGTCGGTCCATTTTTGTCTCGACGAGAGGAAGTACAGCTGCTCGCACCTCTTCCAGAACGACTGGGTCGGAGAAGATATGGTACATGGTCCAGAACGCTGTTGGTGTGGTGTTTGAATGGATCGCATTTACGTCGATTACATCGAGTCTTGCTTTGTCCACGACTGAGAGGTTGTGCTCGCTTGTGTGAGTATTGCCTTTACGCTGAAACTCGCATGCTCGTTGGGCCCCATTCGCTGCTTGAAACTTCTCGAATGCTGCAACCACTCGTTCTCGGCCGGCATATGCTTTCGCACAAGTGATGCTCGACCAAGGATACGAGATGAGACCAACGGTATTTTCTTCGAAGTCCCTGAGAGAATCAATATCCACCTTCTCTGTAACTATGTCGGCTTGGGCAATCATCTTACAAATATGCATCACATGGCTCCTCATTATCGAATGGATTGAGACACCATCGGTGACAGCGTACGTCACGGCGATGTTAACCCTTCTGTACAGTTCAATCGAGGTTGAGCCTGTATGATTAAACATCTCGATCGAACGAGTGAGAAGACTGTCAACTCTAATTCTTGTCATTTGATCAAGCGCTTCGCTAGGTTGAAGTTTTTGGTGCATGCATTGCATGGCGTCCTATGAGCATGAATTTCGGTGAGTACAGTTGTTTCGATATCCCGGGCACGAAAATCGATTCCCCTGGTTGACAAGGTTGCCAGGGTTCCAGAACTGCCAGAGACAAACGACAAGAAAAGGGCAAACTCTACCATGAACAAGCTTGGTCTTGGTTCTTCACCGGTTACATTATCTTGTAATTCCTTCTCGGCATATTTACTCAAACCTGCAAGTCCAACGGCGAAGGTAGCTTCCACGGCCCAGAATGAAAGCTTCTTCGGTTGCCTTTGCACTGCGAGGACAAGTGCTGGCGAATTGATGATGTAAACTCGTCCTCCCGGCAGACCAGGTATAGCCAACCTATATATCGGCAACTTGTACTTGTTACTATAAAAGTCAGTCCCGGTATTACAACAACTAGGGCTTCAGTTACCTGAGATCGACGTAGTATTCGTATCTCTTCATCAAGAGGCCGATCAAATGCCCGATGTATGGAATCGTTGGTGAGATGTATGGAGGCTCTTGGGGATCATGCTTGTGACTAAAAATTGCCCCCAGGATCACGAAAGTTCCTGCTATCACCAGAAGAGTCACTACTCCTGTCTAGATACTGATTGCTTCCATTTTATAACCTATTGTCATTTTTTCTGGCAAACGACCCTGACAAAGCATAATTCGGCTCGAAAGAAAGGCAGTGACCAGGGACAATGGCTGAAATATACGAATCGTCCCAGTACTGAAAATAGATTATCAAGATGCTGACTGCTCGCATTCGCACCACTTATGCCTCTCGGCTTCCTGCTTCCCGAGGGAGCCAATGACCATTTGGGAACCATTCCCTTGGCATTTATGGGTTTCTTGTATGATTACAGATTTGAAGGCCAAGCTGCCGATGGACGAGGAATCCTCTCAAGATTGAACATCGAAGATATGAAAAGAAGAACAGAATTCAGGAGCTTGAGGCAATTGTGATCTCAACTGTGATCTTGATTACGTATGGTTGAGATATCATCAATCTTTGATTGAATGGTGGTTGTACTGGAGATGGCACCAAAATGCCGGGTATCTTGCCTGATAAATGCGCTCACATCGCTCAACTGCTTGTCAACGCGATCCAAAATGCCAACGCCCCAATTAGACAATGTAAAATTCAAAAGCGTCATTGCGTCTCCTTATGTCGAAGTTGGGGTCAAAGAGCCGTCGGTCGCTCTGGGTGTGCTTGCGTCCTCTTTCTCAACCAATACGCACTCATCATCCTCCGCTTTCCGCTTCTCCTTGTCCAACACATCGGAGTAATCGCCCCATAACTGCTCGACTGGACGTCCGACTAATTCGGTCCAAAATTGCTTCTCGTGGTATTTTTTGATTCGCAGCTTCTCATTAAGTCTCCGAATGGTCCCCTTGCCAAATCTGTGTTCGATGTACTCTAAGAAGTATCCAGTATGTTGGTAACCAGCGTCCCATTTCCCACCTGCCTCTTTACGCCAATGAGGAGGGCTGAGATCAGAATTCAACCTTACCCAGTCCGCAATTCCTTCGATGAGACCACCTGGGCATGTGCCGAAAGCGTTGTATTGATAGCAATGAACCATTTCGTGCGTAAGGACTCCCATGATTTCGTCCTTCTTTCGCGACTCTGAGATTCCATGTATGTAGTCCAGAGAGAAATGGATTTCCTTGTGGTCATCATCGAGGTCGCTGCCAGTCGTGTATGCAACACCCGGCATAGATCTGAGGATTAAGGTTACGGATCGCGTTGTTGGTACAGTTGTTGTCTGCGAATCTGGCGAGTGGTATAGGAGGGAGAGGACACTCTGAACAGATTTCTCGAGTGCCTTGCTAGCTATGACGGCCTTCAAAAACACCAGGGATCCTTCATGGTTGAGGTCGCGGATCTCGAGGCGGAGTTTGGGCAGAGAGAATTTGGCGCGTTTTGAAGCAGATTCCTCAATGACTTTTTCTGGCTTCGAGTCCAGAGGATTCTGTGAAGGCGGGGGAATTGAGGTCGAGGTGGGGGGAGGTGCTCTGGTCCGGGATGACTGCGCAGGCATGAAGACAAGAGGTGGAAGTGGTGAAGAGTCGACCATGGTGGAAGTCCGACTTATGAAATCAAAAAGATGTGCTTAAATTGTAAATCAGAGTCCTGTAAAATGTTTAGTGTGCCGCCAAATCCAAAAAGAGGGTGGAAATGTGGTTTGTTGAGTTGGGTTCAACTGTGCAACTGGAGGTGTCTGAGCCCGATTGAGTGTCGTCTGGTCTTTCGGCCCCTCCACCGCTGGGACCGTGTTGTGGCAGGGATGTGGGCTTTGGCTAGTCGCGTTCGTGCAGATGACAACCCGCAATAGCAACGACACTTTTGTTTACTCCAAACATCGACACTCATTCTGCCCCTCAGTTGTTGTCTTCTGGTGAGTACATCTTCGCATTATTATATTCGCATGTCCGGGGGTAGCCAGCCTTCAGATCCCGTCTCCCAACTGTTTCTCACAGCCCGACTGACAATCTCAACAAAGAAGCAGCCTTCCCTTTCCCCGACACAATGGGTGAAAAGATCAACGAAGAGCAGGTCGCAAACCTGCTTGCTATCCTGCGAACCGATGCCTCGATCGATGCGAAAGTTAATCAAATCAACAATGTCAAATCCGGCATCAAGCAAAACAACGTTCCTGAACCTTGTATCGTCCCCCTCTTCGAAGCTACGCGCATATCAATGACCTCGTCGCATGCCGCAATTGTGAATGCTGGCTTCTCTACATTAAACCATCTTCTCACACGACTATCCCGACAGGAGCCAAAATATGTTGTCAAGGAAGCCGGGCGGACTCTGCCCTTGGTTATTGATAAGATGGGCGACTTGAAGGAGAAATATAGACAGCTTGCGGCGCAATGCTTAACGACATTTTGGAAAATAACGCCACTGGATGTGGAGAGAATAGTCAAGAATGCTGGACTTGTAGGCAAGAATTCAAGGATGAAGGAAGCATCTATGACTTGGGTTGTACAGGTCAGCTATCCTAATCTGATTAGGCTACAATATGTGACTGTGCTAACAGCCTGCAGATGCACCAAGAGAATGGCATGCCGTTCAAGAGCTTCGTATCTACGTTGATGGAGCTTCTTGAGGATGCAGACGGCATGGTCAGAGATACTGCTCGGAATTCGGTCATCGCACTTTTTCAGTATGTTTGAGCTAGGGATAGCGCAAGAGCAAGAGCAAGAACTAATGAGGTGACAGAAATGCCCCTAATGCTGCGAAGTCCGACCTAAAGAAACAGTTGAAGAATTTCAATGTTCGTCCCGCCATTGTGGCAGCTATCGTACCTCATCTTGGTCCAGGAGGACCCCCGGAACCAGTCGAGTCAGAACTAGCAGATATACCATCGCGGCCGACATTTTCCAACAGTGTGTCCTCGATGTCTGGTATCAGACCATCGACTCCAGTTCCAGAAGCAAAAATTGAGCATGTTGAGCCTTCGTATGTCAACACTAATAGAGAATTAGAGGATACTTTCAGAGATATGCACCCGCATTTTGAAGGCAAGGAATCCGAGGCGAATTGGTTGAAGAGAGAACAGAGTTGCACGAAGTTACGGAGACTCAATGCTGGAAACGCCCCAAGCGACTTCCATGACACCTTTCTTGCCGGAATCAAAGGCCTCCTAGATGGAATTCTGAAAGCAGTAAACTCTCTGAGAACAAGTCTTTCCAAAGAAGGTTGCAGTGTTATCCAGGAAGTGGCCAGAACCGCTGGCCCAGGACTGGATCCTATGGTTGAGATCCTTCTCCAGAATCTGATCAAGCTGTGTGGTGGTACCAAGAAGATCAGCTCGCAGAATGGAAACCTGACGGTCGATATCATCATTGGTAAAGTTACATATAACATACGGATCATGCAGCATATATGGCTTGCATGCCAGGATAAGAATGTGCAGCCAAGAACATATGCAACTGGCTGGCTGAAGACTCTACTAAAGAAAGAAGCACATCACAAGAGTCATGTTGAGCACACAGGCGGACTGGATCTCATTGAAAAGTGTCTGAAAAAGGGACTGGCAGATGCAAATCCAACCGTTCGAGAGAATATGAGATCAACTTACTGGGCCTTCGCTCTGATCTGGCCAGCAAGAGCGGAATCGTAAGCTGAATAGAAGAATTCTGAAACGTTTGGCAAGACTAACCAGGATGTAGGATCTTGAGCACATTGGATGCTACACAGCAAAGACTATTGGAAAATGCGCCTGACAACCCAAATTCTCCGAAGAAGGCAGATCCTGTTGCTGCTCGACCAGGTTTGGGCTTCAGCAAAAGCACAACTGGTCCTCCGAAACCCTCCCTTCGAGAGACCATGTTGGCTCAAAAGAAAGCAGCTATGGCGAACAGAAATCTTCCAGCCCGGCCGGGTTCCGCAATGTCCTCGTTTTCTCCTATGCGCACAGTCTCATCATCTTCCACATCGTCTGCAAAGTCCAGCACAGGATCTAGCAAAGAGAGACCGGAGTCAACTACTGTGGCCCATGGTGGTTTGTCCGTAGCCCCAATGCGGCCAACTAAATTCCGCCCTGCTCCGCGACCAGAGCTCGTTGCGAGACCCGCGACGGCAGGTCCTTATTCCGTTCGAAGACCAGGACATGGCCCTTCCAATAGTGATTCCCACACAAGTCCATCTACCAGACCAGCAAAGTCAAGAACCCCGAGCGGAAGTAGTACAAGCCCCCCAAAGAAGCCGATCGCCAGGCCAAATACTAGCCACTCTAGCCATGCAAGTTCTAGTCATACGAGTCCTGCCAAAAGTACTATTAGCAGAGTTGCTCCATCGCCTCGCTCAAGTCCAGCTAGGCCGAAGGCTACGAGCAAGCCTTTCATTTCATCCAGTCCATCAAAAGCAGACGAAGACTTCACCATGGTCGTCCCTACCCTCTCTGGGCTTTCTGAGCCTCACCCTCAAAGTGTGCCTCTTGCGGCTGAGTCGTCAGACGAAGATGATATCGTGACACCGATGAAGTCCATGAAAGTTTATGAGGATCCATTTTCGAGCAGCAACGACAACACAACACCCCGTCCTGTCATGACTGCGCCTGTCCTCGAGGAAGTCCCTGTCAATGAGGATGCGGCTAACCTGGCTCGCAATGGCATTGAGATGACAGATTCTCACAAAACTCCGGCAATGTCACCAGAAAGGTCTAAGCAAAGTTCGAGGTTGCTCGACAGCGGTATTGCAAAGATCAAGGCTAAATCCCTGGATGTTCACGGATTCCGCAAGCTTCAGAGTTTGATCAGAGATAATAAAGCAGCGTGGTCTGATGATAAATTTGATGCCCTCCTTGTGGGTCTATTTGATTATCTCGAGGCTCGCTTGACCAACCTTGCTCCTGAAAAGGACCAAGACGTCAAGGCTCAAATCCTAGCCACCATCAAACTCATGTACAAGAAGGACCGCGAAGCGTTCCGACCTCACGTAAATAAAGGACTAGAAGCCATTCTAGCATCACGAAGCTGTTACGATGCTCGCACACACATTGTCAGTGGACTCGAGCTTCTTGCCGACGAATTGGTTACCCTATCCAACCCACAACAGACAAGCGAGACTATCACGACACATCTCCAGAATAAGGAGATGACTCTCGAAGGTTGGCGAACTCTCAGCATGGGTCTACACGTCCTGAAAGAGCTTCTAGAAGTCAAGAAGGACTTCGCGCCAAATGACGTGGAAGTTGAGGAGATGTGCAAGCTGGCTGCACGATGCCTGGAGAGTTCAGAGAGTGGCGTGCGTATGGATGCTGTACAGCTGTGCGTCAGTGTGCATGCCCGCGTTGGAGAGTCACGATTCTGGAGCGCATTGGGTGGCGTGAAGGATGACCCGAAGAGCTTGATTACATATTACATCGTGAAGCGGCAGAGAGAGTTGGCTGCTGCTTCGTGAGGATCTGGCAGTGAATGAGTGAGCTTGGCGGTTGGGCGGCGAAGTGTGGGAGTTCTCTTCTTGGTTGTACGATTATGATTTTTAGCTACCCGCTACCTTTTATCAGATGCGCGGAGGGCGTTTGGGAGATAGAGTTGGAGTTGGAGTTGAAAGAAGAGAGACAGAAATGCTTTCCTGTCGTCGGCGTTGAAACGTTGTTTGATCCTTCTTCCATGCCGCGATTGTTTGTTTGTCAAGGTAGAGGAGCGTTCTTTCGTTCCTCCTAGCCTTGCTAGATGAAATGACTTGCGTTGAGCTCTGAATACTTAGTAACTGTAATGCCAAATGCCGTACCTACCTACCTCCTTTTCTCGCCCCTCGCATACCATTCAGTGCCCACACTAAGATGTCAGATCATCTTTACTGACAATCAAGCGACATGGACGTATGCGTGCGGTGCTATACTCTCTCGATTAGGTCAGCACTCCGCTTAGCTGAACATCGTGAGCGGAGCGGGGCGGGCTGAGCAACCATCTCACTTCTCGACGAGGATTTGCATTATCAAGGATGGAGCAGCCAGTATTATTTATAGTCACGGAGTGGACCTGCCAGAATGCATGCTCACTGCTGAGAGCTTGAAAGGTTGGAAGCTGAATGCTGAGAAGCTGACTTGCTGATGTGGTGATGTGGTGATGTGGTGATGAGGTGCCGGCGGTTGTTTTCGTTTGGTGCTGAGCCGAGCCCCTGAACTATCAACTCTTTCTCTTCTCAGGTACGCGAGGCATACCCGGGATGACGATAATTGATAACGAAAGCGCATATGATCTTGGTTCTCAACTGCGATTTGGTTCCAGAGATTGAGGCAGAATTAGTGGATGGGTTTGTGTGTAGTGTAGATAACTAGAGATAGACTGGTTTGTCTGCATGGCTAATTGGGTGAGATAATGATTTTCTGCTCTTTTTGTACAGTGTTAATTTTTATGCGAGGTCAGTATCCTGGTGGAGATCCAGGTTCAGGGGGCACCTGTCATGCTGGCTCCAGACCCATCATCTCGTCAGGTACCCAGTACCGACGACTGGACCGGTTAATGATGCAGCACAGCGTACCACTCTAGGCATGAACCAGGACACTGACAATGTTCATGCCTTTGCCATCCGCTAGGCTATGTAGTCAGTCTGCCCTTTGGTATGCCTCGCTCTCATCTGATCATAGGGGAAGAGTATGAATTAATGGGATGAGCAGCTGGGGCAGGCAGAGGAAGGACAAGCCCTTGGCATATTCGCCAACCCCGCGATGTATAAATCCCGATATGAGGTGGCCCAGATGGGTGACCTGTGCTGCGACCTCCGAGCTGGCCGGCTTCGGGGAGATCTTGGGAGGGTTTTGATGGATGGGCTCGATGGATGGATGGATGAATGGATGACGCTCTGACTTGAGATCGATCGACCGTCATGTATTCTGTGCAGATGAGATGAGATGTGATGTTGGGTTTCTGCACGGATGGAATCATCTGTGCTCTTTGTGCTCTTTGCTCTTGGGATATTCAAAGTTCCAAGTAAACCTGGCTCGCTGGGCATGAGACCACTGGATGGGAGCAACGAGATGGAACGAACTAAACCCCACGTGATGGTTGGAACTTTAAGATTTGAACGACGAGGGGTGCGGGAAGGGAGGCAGTGATCGACAGATGGGGCGTTCAAGGGTACGGGCTAGGCTTGTTGGAGATGGCGCATGCTACGAAATGGTTGGTTGGATTGGCAATTTTGGGAACTGGAGATCTTGAGGGTTAACGATTAATAATGCGCGCAAGGGGCGCTTGTTTATCTTTGTGGTTGTCTGGATGGATGCGATAGGGTTGAGATTGAATGGTTCCTGCTTGTCTCAAGTCATGATGTTTCGGATTTGGGCGGATTGCATTGGTTGTGGTGTGGCCTGGCCAAGGTGAAATATTTGGAGACGAGTTCAATTGAGTTGCAGTGGCGCGGAGGATTCAGATGAGGTGTTTTGTGGTGGATAAAAGAGGGCGTGTCTTAAATCTAATCTGAGATCCTCATTTTCAAGACTTGGGCGGTTTTGAAAGCAGTGAAGTGCAGAATTTGATAGGCAGGTTGTTTAATATCATATCAGGTCACACAGGAGCCATCTGTCAAGATGCTGAAACAGTGGAGCGAACATCACAACTCTTTGAGAAGGAAGGCTGAGCCGAGGCGTGGCTCCTGCTGCCCTTTCTTTCTTCAGCGGAATTAAATGAAATTGGGAGTTTTGTTGGATGTACTGTAAGTCTTTCTTTCACTTCTTCCAATCTTTCGATAACTAGGCTAGCTTATTCCAAAAAGTCCTTTGTGATTAGATGAAAATTGGAGTATGAATGTGCTTCCTCGCAAGACAGATGTCGATTAGGCCACCATGTGATTCCCGGGGGACAAGCATAATATTTTCTCTGCGACTTTGGGAATTTGGAAAGTGGTAGCCTAGGTTGAGCACCTCTCTGGAACCGTTGGGCACCGCAGCTTGCCATGTCTTGAGCCATACATTATCAAATGTGGCTTCCACGAACTCCTGTTTGATGGATAGCTGCAGACAGATGCAACCATGCCACCATGCCGCTGGCAATCTGTCCTGCCTCCTGATGAAGTCTCCGATGCGACCGAGTACAAAGACATTGTATCCTCCGATCCTTGCAGGTAACAGTGGTAATACTTGCCTGAGATGGTGACTTCGACTTGGTGTTCCTTGAGCTGGCAGGCGGTCAAGAGGTAAGTAAATGCAATCTTGTGATACGGAGAACACGAGTCTCTTTGTCTGTCGAAACTCGTGGTACCAGGGATCTTTCGACATGCTCAAATATTGAACTGACGAACCTGCATTTCGACATTGAGGAATGTCATCTTTGAATAGTGAAATTATTTGAAATTATTTGAAATTATTTGATGAAGCTGGATCGGGACGAAATTGGAGAGCGGCAGACTTTAGGGGATATCTAGTTATCTTAGATCCCGCGTTAGTGATGGAGACTCGGAATAAAGGCATCGGCACCGCACCGTAGCAGTCCGGAAGTTTCGTCAGAGTAGTAATCCGACCTATACTGTACAGTATCCCCTTAGAAATAATGACACTCTGTAGGATGAGGAATGTTGTCGTTCTTGAACAGCTTGAAACGACGTCGCCGCAACTGGATGATTCCCGGGTAGCCACGTCGATTTGACTGTTGTCGTCTTTCCCTTATCCCCCTTCGGTACTCAACCTGAAACCAGATGTGTACGCCACCAACATCTTAACCATGTTTGGACGGCCACCTCCCCGACCCGAGTGCCGCCTCCCTGCGTGAGAGGGAGCTGGACCTGCTTCAGGGGCCAAGTAGGCTTGTACAAGTATAATGTATTATTGGCCCTCTCTAGGTGTTTATTCTTAGGTCTTCGTAACTTAGAAGTTCGTATGCTTTGTGCCGAGATGAGTAGACGTCTAATTTACAGATCTCAGAGCCGTCAAGATCGCACTGTACCTGCACTTTGCTCTTTCCAGCGCACTACTTTTGTTAGACTCGTTCAGTACGAACTCACGGTGTCAATTTCGAGGGCCTGTCCCGGCATTGTGACACTGCTAGAGGCCATGCGCAGAGCCACCAGGCCAGTAGTCAGTCACCGCCATCCAGTCCCCTGGTCCCACTCTCTCAGCGATCCAACAGTGTGCGGTCCCGTAGGTGCAGCAACAACCACCACTCGCGGGCACTACTACTGGCCATTCGCGTCCTCCCTCCCTCACTACTGGCGACTTGAAAGACATTTCGCCCGTTAGCCTGCGAGTTAGCACTGCACTGCGCTCCTCTGCAACTCCCTGTGAGGCTTGGCCCCCGTCTGGAATGTTGTGGCCAGGATCCCCATCAGCCTCTGCAAATCTCGCTCACTCGCTCGATCGACCAGGACTGACTTCTCGTCTCGTCTCGTCTCGTCTCGTCAACCTCCATCCTTCGTACAACTCCCCACTCCGCTCGCTTTCACACATCCTCCTCCTCGCCCTCCTCATCCTCTTTTACGGCCACCAGCCCTATTGCCTTGGGCTTCCTTCTGTAACATACTTATCCTTCTCTGATAGTTTCTTTCGTTATCAACATCGCTCATTTTACGGCCCGCGCATCTCCACTCCACTCGATTGGAGATCCTCCGACTAGCTTCCTCCCCTGCGACTTGCGTACTCAATCCTCCAGCGACCGTGCGTCCTCTTCGAACACACGGAGACTTCGAGGGATCGCATCTCCCAATTCCATGTTCTGATCGTCTGCCACGCCAAGAACTGAGGAGGCAGAGCTGCTGGATACATTGAAGAAGATACTGGAGGGGACAAGGAGAACATACGGTCGTCCTCGACGGCCTGACAACCATGGAGTCGCCGGCCGATTATCTCGATTCTCCGATGGATGGTGATGATGTGGCATATCCGTGCAAAGGATGCGGAGACGTACGTTCCCTCAAGCAGAGGTCATTGCGGTTCGTGGTGATACTGACCGTGATTCACAGATTCTCGAGGAAGGCAAAGCATTCGAACTTGGTGAGTGAGCTCTCTGATGATCCTCTCATTGCTGCTGTCCTTTGGGTTTCCGAAATACCTTCTCTTTTATGCCTTTCATCACTATGAAGTCCCCAATATCGAAATTCAACAAGTCTAATAATGAGTGCGTAGCGGGCAATCGATGGCATCTGAACTGCTTCCGATGCAATACCTGCGGCACCCTCCTCGATTCAGATGCGAACCTCCTACTACTCGGTGATGGCTCCCTCATCTGCAATAACTGTACATATAGCTGCAGCGCCTGCGGCAACAAAATCGAGGACCTAGCTATCCTGACCGGTGATCAAGCTTTCTGCGCGACCTGCTTTCGATGCCGGAACTGCAAGCGCAAAATCGAAAACCTCAGATATGCACGAACATCGCAAGGGATTTTTTGTATGAGTTGTCACGAATCTTTAATGGCGCGGCGGAGGAAAAAATCAAGGGCTGCCGCAAAACTGAAAAAAGACGACCAGTCTCCGATGCTGGTGGACAAGTCTTTACCTGCTCTCCCACCCAACGCCATTTTACAGAGTGCATTTTCTCCTGATCGAGAAACTCCTGATTCGTTAGATACGGACACTCCAACTGAGCTGTCACCGAGACCGCGGCAGGGCTACGCACAAAATGACTCCTCATCACGGAGTAGCTCGAGGCGTCCTCGTGAGCAATCACCAGAGCGTAATTCAAGTGACACACAGACCAGAGATGGATTGACACTACCAACTACAACATACCGAAACAATCGGCATTCTGCTATTTCTCAAGCCTCCGACATCAATGGTGGTGATGGTGAAAGCTTCTTTATCCCCCTTGCCTTGGATCCAACCCCTGCTCCGAGCATGACTCCACGTTCAACCTCAGAATCATGGGCAGATCCAGGAAAGAAAACAAAGGAGAACAAGCCTCCAGAGAAAGACTACTTTGGGGCCAAGAGCATTGGTAGACAGCAGACGGAAACTCAGAAACAGAGGGAGTCTTCCACTCCGCATATTGCCTTCCAAGAGAAGGGTCGCCAGCCTTCTGCGGAAGAGACTGCACAGATCAGGGATAGCTTGCGCAAGGCTGCAGCTGGAGGCAAGTCTTCCTCTGCCAAAGCATCTCCTGCTATCGGGAGTGATGATATTCGAGTCCAGCATGCTGCCCAATCCCCCAAACCATCGAATGGAAACAACAAAGGTCAGAGTGGAAGCGAGAAATTTCGCTTAGGTGATGTTCCCAAGGGGAAGAAGTCTGGTACTTCAAGAACAAATTCACAATCTGAAATAAGCGACAATAACAACTCTCGATCTGGGTCTGGAGGTTTGTCTGCCCCACCACGTAAAGAAGGCCCATCAAGCATACCGCGAACCGACTCACCCAAGCAGATGCTCAACGCGGAAAAGTCGACGCCTCGGTCTTCCCAGGACTCAAGGATAAGAGAAGAATTAGAATCGAGGAAATCGATAGAGTCAAGCAATTCTCCGCCACAAATCAGCCGCATGGATTCCGGTGGCACTGCAAGATCGATTCCTCGTAAGGAGATAGCTTCAGGGGCTGTAAAGAATACCATGAGCTCAATCAGTTCGTCGTCAGGAGCTGACACATCGCCATCTTCTGCCTCTTCTTCGGATACCCCTGGGCTTACACCTACCATAAATGGCAAGTCGATCTCTGGACCTCTGTCACTGCAATCACCTATGAAAGACGAACTGGCTCCTCCATCCCGTGCGCCGAATCGACCTCCTGCCCCTCAGCAGAAGTTGAGTGATTCGTACATGACTCCTCGAGCTCCACCAGCTCCCCCAACGGCCGCAACACATACACCCAAGGATTCAAGCGGTACCTCGTCTGGTCAGCCAGCTTCGCCTAAGCTTCCGAGATGGAGTGCTGGTGGAGATTTCACCATGGATGAAGATATGGCACGGATTTTGGGTGGAACGGATGAAAGCTCGCAGTCAATTCTTCGCCGTGTTTCGAATGCCGTGCGCCATGGCCGGACTGCAAGTGAACAGAGCAATGGACGCCAGCCAGGCCATGGTCGCAGTGTGAGTGAGACTACCCGGACGACTGCATCACCTCGATGGCCGAAAACACCTATTGCAGAAGATGCAGCTCCCAAGGATATCAGCAGTCCCATCTCGATTGCCTCTCCTCACTCCGGCGATGATCCAGCACTGCTTCGTCGACAGTTGCGAAATTCGGAACAGCGAGTCGCCGAACTCGAGCGTCAATTCATTAGCGAGAAGGATCTCAAGAACCTTAACAAGAAGCTGATTGAAAAGCGCAAGACAGTTTCGGTTCTGGATTCACAGACAGAAATTATGATTCAGCAGCTAGAAGTTCTAGCTGGGTATGTTGAGAGAGCCAAGGGCTCAAAAGAACCGATTAACGTTGCAGAATTGGAAGACTCAGCTATCAAAGAGTTCGTGCAAAAACTAGAGCGCCTTAAGCAGACCATGTCTGGTGCAGTGGAGTCCTTGTACGAGGAGCGTAATGAGCTTCTAGAGGAAAAGAATCAAATCATCGCAGACCGCGACAGAGCACTCGTGGAATTCGAGCAGCTTTCCTCAAAGAATGCCCAGCTTGCCGATATGAACAACGATCTGACTCACCAAATCCAAGAACGTTTCAAGGCGCAGAGCGGCCCTGGGATGGAGAGCCCGAGACCCCCAATGAATGGCTTGGGTATCTATACGCACCACAGCAAGGACAAGTCAAATGTATCAGTCCACTTGGACGACGCTAGCCTTCGGCCTTCGACGAGTACGACCATGTTTGGCTCCGTCAGCAGCTATCCTCAAGCCATGGACCAGGACCCCAGCATGGAACCAGCGACCGTTCTCTCGGCGCCACATGTAGTTAACATTCGCAAGGGCCAGGCAAAGAAGTTCAACTGGAAGAAGGGTGGTCAGACAGTGGCAAAGGGCGTGTCCAAGGGCTTCAAGGGTGCCTTTGCTTCAGTCCAACAGGAGCGGGCTCAACAGTGGCAAGGGCAGACTGGCGACAGCATTGGTCTACCGTACAATATGACAGTTCAGGCAGTCGAAGCGCCAGCCGGTGCACCTCAATCTGGTAGTCTGCCTCGGAATGGTTCCAATGATCCCAAGCAAGGAGGATTCGGGCTGTTCAAGAAATCAAACACCATGCCAAAATCCATGTCGAACGGTAGCATTGCCATAGCGGAGCCTCCTTCGACACTCTTTGGATCCGAACTAGTGGATAGAGCTGACTACGAGCGTCGGCAAATCCCAAGTGTCGTTACGCGCTGCATCGAAGAAGTGGAGCTTCGCGGAATGGACACCGAAGGCATCTACAGGAAGACTGGAGGAAGCGGTCAACAGAAGATTGTACAGGAGGGATTTGAGAGAATCGACGATTTTGATATTTCCGACCCTGAATTGGATATCACGGCTGTTACAAGTGTTCTCAAGCAATACTTCAGGAAACTTCCCACACCTCTTTTGACATTTGATGTCTACGATCGAATTTTGGAGTCTATCAGTAAGCAGTTTGTATCGTTCCAATTGATGATAAAACTAACACTTTTTCTAGCTATCGAGAATGACTCTGAGAGATGTGCTCATCTGAAGAGGACCTTCTCTATGCTCCCTGATAAGCATCGCGACTGTCTCGAATTTCTGATGTTCCACTTGTCTCGAGTCGCAACTCGAGAAAGTGAGAACTTGGTAAGCCTTACTTTCCAGATCCAGGATTTCCATATCTAACAACATTTAGATGACTACCAAGAACTTGGCTGTTGTTTTCGCGCCAACAATCATGCGCGACCACAGTCTCGAGCGTGAGATGACCGACATGCACTCCAAGAACACCGCCATGCAATTCATCATCGAGCACAGCCAAGAAATATTCTCGCAATAAATGGCCTCACGCACTCCACTTTGACTCGGAGCAGACCTTTACTGCTGCCGACTTGTATATTTTGCTTCTCCTCGCCCGTGCTACCCAATCGATTACGGGAGGCGGGCAGGCGTTACGTTTGGATGACCTTCAGCGAGCTTTGCAAATGGCGGCCTTTTGTTTTTAAGATCTCTTACATACTTTGGCGTTTATGAACCCCTTTCGCGCTGTTACTTTTTTCTGTGGATGGTTTTCGCTCGTCCGCCTTCTCGACCTCGTTGGGTCGGGAGTGGCTTGCGAGCTGTTTCGTAAATTGATATCCAATTTCAGATTTGCGGTTTTTGGTCACAGTGGTATAGAGAGGGGATGATGCGTGGTGGGGAGGAGCAGAGAAAGGGGCAGTTGCAGAGAGAAAGAAAGACAACCGGAGCTTTGGGTCATCATCCTGGGCGAGGAAGGAAAACTGTATTATCATGATGCCGAAGGCCATATGCTGCTTCGCTTCGCTTCGATCGTTCAATTCGACTTACGTTCATGATGGTGGGAGGAGAATGCTGCTTAGCCAGGGATGGAAGGAAGGCAAGCAGACAGGGGAGCGAGCGAATCTTTGATCCCTTAGCATCATTGTAGTAGATATTTTTGGTATTCTTTAGCGGTTGATGATGAATGATATGAATGGAATCCTTGATTCCTGAGAAACGTGTCTTTCCGCCTTTCTGTTCAACTTTCCAGCTAGTAGTGCAGTCTAACATAAGCAGACTGAACGAGGCTGGGAAGTGGATACTAACATTCACTTCAGGTGTGGAGTTTGACAGGACTGGGATGTACAAGATGACAGATCATAGGGATGTGCACTTCTAGTGGGATGTTTATCTGGTGTATTCACTCTTTGTCAATGATCTGGCCCGTTAGGATACTGGGACGTGGGGAGAAGTCAGTTAAGTATTTTGGAGGAGAATTTCAAGCCAGACCTAGGTCTAAGTTACACGAGCAGATGAAACGACCGAAATGCACACACTCAGGACGTGTTACAAGAGAACCTGCTACTACCATGACTTTAGCAGTAGTGAACTACGAGGTGATATCTAGACACGACAGAAAGAAGAATGACAATCGACGAACAGCTTAGAGAGGTGACGAGGTCTATGTTGGAAATTCTCACTGAAGATCCGAGCCTTTCCTAAGTCATTTCCATGCTTCTCTCAAATAATGAGCAACTCAATTTCATTTTTCTTATTTGAACGGGCAAACAATTCTGAGTGACGACGTCCATAATATTCACTTACTCGTATCCCAAACATCAACTTTCTTCGAACGAGAGAAGCCAACTTACCCAGCTTCTTTCTTCTCTTAGGAAGATCTCCCAGAACTCACAACTTGGTTTTCTCGTCTCCTTCAGAACGAGATCAGGCGAAGAGAATGCCTCCAAAGACCAGCCTGAGAGCTCTCCTTCGCAAGGACATAGTCCGCGGCAGAGTCTCGATCGCTCCTTTCCGAGGTCGTCCATGTCCTTCGTCAAGCAGAAACTCAAAGACAGCTCCCGAGGAACTCCACGTCGAACACCTCTTTGATTCTCCTCCTGAAGGCAAAGACAGTATCATCGAATCCGAAACAGGGAGCCTTTTTGGAGAGCCGATCGTCAAGGAGAAGACTAGGGAAGAGAAGCGGCAAGAGAAGCTGCAGCGATTGCTCGCGGAGGATACACAAGTCACGAGTCAGGCTCAGACCATCAGATGTATAGAAAGCGAAGCCTTGAAGGAAATGCGAAAAGAGCTGGAGAACCTTGTCACCCGAGACGTAGAAGCATCTTTCGAAGAGAAATTGGAAATTCGAAAAGAGAAGAGAAGTCTCATTAGAAGGATCGCGGTTCTTGAAGCTGAGGAGAAGGGTAAGAAGGCGAAGGAGCTCAAATGTAGGGGCCTCCCAGAGAACATTGAATTGTTCTGCTCTGACTACATTGACACAGCGACCTTTGACGACATTTCCAAAACACTGCCGGCTACCGGACCTGACGAAGCAAAGAAGTTGAAGACCAAGGCCGAAAAGATATCTAAGGCAATTTCAGGTCCCGAGGTAATCCTCATTCTGCTGAACACATTTGCTGTTTGGATATTTACAGTTTCGCCAGAGAAGACCCCTGAAGCGCAATCGACAGACCATTGACAACGATCTCGATGGCGAGGAAAGATTGCGGATTGGAAACACCTACAGGCGCCCTGCAACAAAAGTCACAGGGCACTGGGGAACGACTTTGCACGATTACTTCCCTGATCTGCAAGGCAAGGGATACAATATCGTCCGAGAAGCTTTGACCCCTGAACAAAAGCTGATGAATCGTAAGGAATTGACAGAGCTTGGAGAGGCATTGGCTAAAGCTGAGCGGAGGAAGAAGGTATTGGAGAAGCGATAGTAAATGCCTGGGTTGGAATGCTGTATTTGTCATGCGATGGCTTTTACTACGAGCATAGGGAGGGGAAATATCCGCTCGATCGTCACTACGGTGTCTGACTGTATGACAATCACGTGCAGTATAGGGATCATAGAAAAAAAGCAATTTCGTTGATTTTCACTATGAAAATATTGATTCATACACACTTTGGTGGCATTGCGTCCGACACTGTGTTCGAAGTTTGGGTTGTGTGTTGCTTTCAGGCCGATACTACGAGACTATAATCTGTCACGTTCACATCGCGTTTTGGTGCTAATTCGGGAGCCCGCCGTTACGACTATCAACTCGCTCGACATAAAGGGCTGCACACCCTCGCGCATCAGACAGACCGCGCATCTGCACTCTCATCCCACCCAAACACCCGCCATACGCCACACAATTGGTACGGGGCCCGCTGTACTGCACTCGTGCTATCGCAAATCCGGAACTCATGTTCGTTCCCATCAACAGAACAACGTCGGCGCCGCGTGATCCTCCAACCTCCCGGTCGCCGGTCGCTGCAATGGAGGTCGAATCTGAACTATTGTCTCCCAAGACTGACAGCCCAAGAACCAAGGGGCCATCCTGGACCGATGACGATAAGGAGAAGTATCAAGAAATCATCTCTTCCATTGGTGCTACAGTCGGCGAAGCTGGTGCCCCGACTAGTTATGCGCAACTCTTCGACTTGGCGTCTCAACGTCTTGCCGACCTAGGAATCACGAAATCTTCTACGCAATGTAAAGACAAGTGGTATCGCATGAGTAATCGAGCTGAAAATGAGTCGCTTTTCAATTTCACGAGAGGAAGATCAAAGCACGGTACTTTTGGTGAGGATAAGCTCGAGGTTGAGGAGCCCGAGGAGCCCGAGGAGGAAAGCTTGGTAGGAGAAGAAAGCTTCAATATCATTAATGGCGATGATAATATGGATGGTGAAGGAGTCACCTCCTCGAGTCACAGAAATCTAGTCCGTTGGGAAGATAGGGAACGCGACGCGCTCGTTGAGGTAGTCAAGGAGCGACGGGAGCTTGAACGAAGTGACAGCACTCAAGCCGAGTATAACTCTGGTCAGCTGTTCGATTGGGCCTCTTCCGAGTTGCAGCGACGCTATGGGATTGATAGAACGAAGAGCTCTTGTATGATCTTCTGGAGAAGGAATATCGCTGGCACGTGCGGATTCGGCTCTGGCAATGAATCCACGAAGCTCGTCGCTCCAACTAACGGTCGAAGAAACTCTATTGCGAGACCTCTCGACGATGCGCCGACCATGACACTGCGAGAGACTCCCACAAAATCCAAACGTTTGCAGAACAGCCTTCAGGCACAGTCACAGTCCCAACCTCCACCTCAGGATGAGGCGCCACCTCCAAAGGCTATCCCTAGAGCTCAATCTCCCAAGCTTGGCCGCAAGTTCACTCCTGAACAGAAGGCCGGTCTTGCAAGAGAGGCAGAGAATGGCTTGAATCCCGATGCTGAGACTCGCGCACGCCTCGTGCAAGAGCTCGGTTTGACTGGCCAACAGGTTTCTGTAAGCTAAGCCATCTGTGCAAGTTATGTATTATCATGTAGCTAACGTTGTCTAGGGCTACTTCGGCAATGCTCGATTCAAGGCACGAAAGGCAGAATCGAAATTAAATGGTCTGAAGGAGACCGGTGGTGAAGAGGGATTTGACTCCGAGGAGCCGTCTTTGATCGTGTCAGATATTACGCCAGATATTGGCGTGAAGACAAGAAGATCAAGGAAGCGCAAGCGTTCTTCCATGGTGTCAATGGGAGGTTCTGAAGAAGACGAACCGCTTGTAGTCACCCCAGCAGTCAAGCATGATCCAGGTGCCGATGTTGAGATGAGCTCAGAAGAAAAGGTTTATGGAGTGAGTATTCACAGCTTGACTTTCACCTCTCTGGCCATTATTGACGCACATCAACAGAGCCGTCCAGGCATGCTCAAGCGGAAAGCCCCTATGAGAGATCCCTCGCTACCACTGCTACCGCCGCCTAGCTATGAGGACTCGATGCTGAAAGCCTCTCCAAATCCATATGGTTCTCCGCTCAATCCTCCTCACTTGTCACGCTCTCGTCCATCCGAACCACCTCGGTCTTCGAGTTCCCGGTTGTCCGTAGATCCAGCAAACTCTTCCCACCGCGAAGCTTCCAATGGTACAAGCACAGCTCCAACATCATCTACGTCCGCAAATACCGCTCTACCAAACCTCTCTAATATTGCTGCTTCTGGTGATGATCAACTGATGGAGAGCATCTTGGCAACGAAGGTCAGTCGGATCGACGAAGAGATGGCAAGCTTGATGAGGAAGAGCGAAGAAGAATCTTCTGCGATACAGGCCGACGAGGTAGCAATCAACGAATTCGATCGTCGAATCGGAGAGATCCAGGACCAGAAGAATGTAGTAATTGCTGCTAGACAGCAGAAACATTCCAACCTTTCATCTTACGCTGGCCGGATCCAGATCCTTGGAAACAGGAAGGCTCAGATCGCAAAGGCTTTGACGGATTTGAAAGCAGCGATTTCGGACGAGTCTTAGGCCATCCGTGGGGTTTCCGGAGGTGCCTTCACGTTATCAAAATGGGGAGATATCAGGGACGAATATGGCATTGCCACACATTGTACTTTTGGGAGTCTGAAACAGCATCTTTCGGGTCCAGCTATGGTGGTATGGGGAATGGTTGTATGATAGATGGCGGGGAAATACTTACTTAGTTGCGTTGCCTTTTTCTTGCGAAACAGCTTTGCTTTTCTGATTGTACAAAATAATAGCAGAAATGAAATTAAGTTGTGCACATATCTGAGGAGCAGTTTATCTTGTGGTGCTCTGTCTTTGTACCCGTGCTAGCTCTTGCTCGAACGAGCTACTCTTGTACTGGATTGAAACTTGAGCCTCTCAAGTCGGGCTTATGAGAAGTTTTGGTTTCTTTACCCTGCATAATATCCACGGGCATCTCATCATTCATCTTTGACTCCTGACTCCCTCATTCCTCGTTGGACAGAAATTCCTCGGCGGGCATTACTCCCATCCTCGAGCCAGATCAATAAGTCTCTTAAAGTCATCACACCCGTATCACACAGTCCTCAACTCCCCACCATCCTCTTCACCCTCTCCAGCAAAACTTGACTCTCCTTCCCCAACTTCCTCTGCCCATTCTTCCCACCCGTCCTCGCCTTCGCCATCGTCCTCCTAAACCTCTCCCTCTCCTCAATCTTCTCCTTCTTCTCCTTCTCTCTCCTCTCGAACTCCAGCCTTCTCGCCTCCGCCTCCGCTTTCTTCTGCTCCGCAAAAGCCTGTTCCTTTTCGAAATACGCTGGCTTCTTGCCCCTCTTTTGCTGATGCTGTTGTGGTCGTTGTGATTGCGAATAAGACTGTTCTTGGCTGGGTAGGACGGGAACTTTCTCGGGAGCGTCCAGCATGGCTTGTCGATCGGGGTGTAGTTCTTGGGAGGCGGGCTCGGGAGGTGTGTAGGGGAGGAGAGTAGGCTCGGTGGGGAGAGAGGTTTGGGCTTTTATTTTGGCGTAGGATTTTTTGATTTTGGCTTTTTGGATGAGGTCCTTTTTGATTTTTATTACTGTTAAATAGCATTAGTATATGTCTCGTTTTCTACGGCGCTGACTTGGCTGTCGGGAGGGAAAGAAATACCCTTGCGCCTGTGTACTCCATCGGGAAGATTGTCTGGTCCGACTTTGAAGCCTGGACGGTGCTTCTTGGGCTTTGGTTCTGAGGCCCCATCTTCTGCTGGTCTTTTGGACGACATCGAGGAGATTTGGCTTGTGTACTTCAGGCACCTCTTGCTGTCCTTGTATGGGCTCGCTGGGCGTGCAATTGGTTGTTGATCAAAAATGCTATGCTCATGGCTGGGGGCTGAGAGCAAAAAGTTCACGGTTTGCTGGGGTACAGATCTGATGCGGCCGCTAGAGAAGCACCGATGCACCGATGCCGGGAAGAAATCGATAGCATCCCTACAAGCGCTGTTCTGTTCAGATTTAGTGCCGAGTGACGACTTTCTCCGATAAAGATAATGCACCATCAGTCCAGTCACTTACTCACTCATCCAACTGACATGATCAGGACATGCCTTTCTCCGCGACTGCCTGACAATCACTCGCTTTCACACCTTTGCAATAGCTTCTCGTCCAAGTATATATGGCACATCCTTCTTATTTCCGTTTTATAACACCAGGGAGCCGAGACAATTGAGTCATTGGTGAAAGTCTCGCAGCTGCACGAGCAACCATAAAGAACCGCCCCAGCCGTCTCCCCGCTTTAAGACGACCAACATCCGCTGTACTTGCAGCTTCACCGACCTCTTGCTCCCAACCTTCAATTTCAACGCGATGCATGTATGACAGTAAAGGAGCATTTTGAACAGCCTTCAGAATGCCCATCTTCCAAGATGACTTCGGCAGTCGCCGGAGTAGCACACCACCTAAGACAACAGTAACTCGACCGTCCAAGTCGCCTGAGGGTGGAAATGTGATGGAGAGAAAGGTCTCGGAAGAGAGCATAAGGACGGATTTATGCGAAGGACCAGTCCCGGATAGCCCTGAAGAAGAGAGACCGTTTGCAACAGCTGGCCTGGCGTCCAACTTCAAATTTCCCAGATCTGGAACAACCGATAGAGTCGAGCTTATTGAGAGATTGAAGCGTGGGGAATCCCCGACTTGGTTACCAAATCGTAATGTACGATGCTGCCTTTATTCGAAATCGTTTCAAGCTCTCGTTACTAACAGTAGTTTTAGTTGGAGTCGCTAATTCAAGACTATGATCAAACTCCACGAAAGCCTTCCCCCAATGCTTCGAACTCCTCGCCATTATTACCATCACCAGACATATCCGATTCGCAACGCCCTTCCACGACCGACAGAGAAAGGAACCAGGCAGGATTACAGATTGAACGGCCGCGCTCAGCATTACATAGCGGTGATTTCACGGAAGGTATACGACAATCGAATAGCACAGGCCTACTGCAACCACAGTCTGGTCTGAACAGGTTGGAACAGGCACCTTGGATTGCAACCTCGCCGCCTCGACACTTCTCTCCGTTCCAGCTTGATCCTCGATTCCCTCCCCCGGATTCAATTGACAGACCACGGTCCCGAGCACCTTCACTTTCGTCGTCATACTCGTCCAGTTTCATACTGAAGCCTCCAACAAGTCCTTTGGTCCAGTCAGAAAGTAATGAAGATTTGGATTTGTCGTCGATAATGAACCCGATCGACATCACACCATCTTCACAGAGGAACCATCGAAGACACACTTTACAGATCTCACAATCGATCCATTCCACGCCCTCAGTTCCGACATCAGTATCCTTTAACCGACCCCTGCCACATCTGAAGAGGGACAACATATACCCTTACCAAGCTCACCAACCGAGAAGATCACTCACATCCAACCAAACGCCGCATCCCACATCCTCTCCTCAGACCCCACAGTTTCTGCGGTCCAGGAGACCTTCATACACGTCGGACAGCTCGCCACTTCACCATGCATCAATGGTAGGATCCTATGAGGAGAGTATTCTTCGTGGTCGAATGTCGACCACACCATCGAGGCCTCTCGACTTCGTGGCTCAGATTGGTGTATTGGGTCTCGGTAAGTGTAAGTCGAATCTTCGCTGCCCAGCTCATGTGACTATACCATTTCCTGCGGTATTCTACAGCTATGAGACTACGAGCCATGGCCGCACGACAAAATCAGAAGATGGACCAAGTCCGTATGTGGGCCAAATAGATCTCGAAAATAGTCTACCAAATCCTGATGAGGCGCGAGACGCAAAACGCAAGCGACTCAGCAATCTTCCTCGCGACCGTACTGAGGATGTTGATATGGTAGACGGTCCAAGTACAGCCCAGCCCACGGAGCGAGAAATTCGCAGGGCCGAGAAACAGAAGAGGAGATCGACATCCCCCAGAGCGCCACCAGGAGGCAGTTACAGAATCCCAGAGACAGGTCAGCTTCAGATAATTATCAAGAACCCGAACAAAACGGCTGTCAAACTGTTTCTCGTGCCGTACGATCTCACTGGTATGGAGCCAGGAACGAAAACGTTCATTCGCCAGCGAAGCTACTCCGCTGGCCCAATCATTGACATGCCGATTTCAGCAGTACAATCGAATCCATTAGACCGACCAACACTCCGCTACCTAATACATCTGCACATATGTTCACCATCTCGCGGACGGTTTTATCTTTACAAAAGTATTAGAGTTGTCTTTGCGAATCGCGTACCAGACGGAAAGGAAAAGTTACGGAACGAGATCTCGTTGCCCGAACCACGGTTCAGTACATACAAGCCAGGCCGAGACTCTAGTCTCGGCCTTGCTCTTAATGGCGGCGCAGGCGCAAGTCTAGCAGCCGACAAAGCATATAGAAGAAGATCGTCAGGATTCCCACTCGGTCAGTCAAATCGAGCGCTAGACTCGATGGATGGAATCACGCTGGCTTTGGAGAAGGGGTTTGGAGGCGGACCAACGTTTGAATTTGGTCGAGGCGCGAGCACTACACCTGTTCAGCCCATTCCATTCAGCCTGCTCAGCAGAGCTACCAGACGAGATGGGGACGCTGGTCTGGAGAGGGCTGCTGATATTCAGTCCCCGTCGTCGAGCAAGAGTAGTCAGCCACCAACGTCGAGAGGTTCAGGCACTGCGATGTCCTGGCACAGCGACAGCACAAACACCGGAATTGGTGGCTATGACAAGCTCAGCAAAGGGGATGCTGGATACGGTGGCAATTTCCTCACTGGATGGCCTGACGGCAAAGTGGTAGCTGAAGGTCTGCTGGCAAAGAAGTTGAGAGACCTTGGTGTCGGGCTAAAAAATGCCCAAGACGATTTGGAAAGTATGTGAATTGTTACCGGAGTAAATTGTTTATAGGAATACCCGGACTTGGTTTGGAGCATGGAGCCTGGATACATGGGTAGATCTGGAGTATTACTGATCTGGCCAAGTGCAGCAAGTGAGATTGGCTGATTTGGCAGTTGGCGTTTCTCTTGGTTACTTGCACATATCACTACGTACAATATCAGAATCATTTTCAATGTGCCCTTTTTTCATGCACACTTTCTACTATAATACACATGATCTTACGCAGCACTTCCGAGGTCGTGGGTTTGCGGTCAGTCGCCGAACCCTTGCGATCTGAAACTGTTATTACCCAATGACAGATTGTCATCAATCTCCAAACCTTTCGCATGAATGTCGTCTGGTTCTCGAGATCAGACGAAATCTTCCGATGTGCACCGATCGAGTTTCGGTCTGGACCGTCAGATGCATGACGTGTGCCTGAAGCTTGAAATGTTTGGATCTTCGGTTTCACGAGCCTCAATCACGTTCTTTCGATCGGCTCTATCATGACCATCTTCACCCCATTCCGCTTTCGTTCTTGAAGCTCAGCGATTTTTATCGGTCCCATTGCAATAGATTTCTCACCTCTCATAATGCTCACACAAACATCACAACTTGTTCTAAGGATACTGTTATTCCTTATTCTCCCAGCTCTCATACAAGCCTCCCCATTTATCGGCTTGGGAATTCTAGATACGATCGAGGGTCTACTGGGAGCGAGTAACTCCAGCTTGGCGGCTGGACTGAGTGCTTTTCTGGGTGATCATGGTTCGGTAATCTTTCAGAATGGGTTGATGGATGAGAAGACGAATAGGACGACGACGAATTGTCCGAGGATGGCTGTAATTTTTGCGAGGGGGACGAATGAACCTGGTTTGTTCACTCTCACTTCCTGTCGATCCCATCGATTGTAGCAGTGGTCACTTTGGGAAGGTCGGAAGTTCATATAAAGGGTCTAGTGTTGGCGACATGAGCTGGCATAAGATCATCGTCGCCAGTGGGAAATGCTTGCTGAGGTGTTGGTACACTTTAAAAGCAACTTATTGCTGACACAGTCAACGTACAGGCAATGTTGGTATCCTAGCTGGACCGCCTTTCTTCGCAGCTATAGCAGAGTACATGAACGGCACGAATCAACTCGCCATCCAAGGCGTGAACTACGAAGCTCAACCAGCTGGATTCTTTGCTGGTGGTTCAGCTCGAGGTGCTACCATGATGTTCGTCTCTTCCTTTTCAGCCCGCTCTCTTCCCTATCGCTCCGAAACCCAATTTATCATGCATTGTAACCGACAGTATTGACCTCCTCAAGGGCAACCCTAATAAATAACACCCTCGCCACCTGCCCCTCCACCCCCCTCCTTCTCTCCGGCTACTCCCAAGGCGCGCAACTCATCCACCTTGCAACCTCCTCCCTGCCTTCCAACACAACCTCAAAGATATCCTCAATCGTACTCTTCGGCGACCCGAACAACGGGACTGCGATTCAAGGCGTGGATAGTACGAGGGTGAGGACGTTCTGTCATGCGGGTGATGATATCTGTAAGGGGGGCGATGCGGTGTTGAAGGATCATTTGACGTATGGTATGTCATTTTGTATTTTTTCTTGTGGCTATGCTCTTGGGTCTCGAGATCTAAGATATCCCTTTCCTGTTCCTGAGTTGATCACGTATCTTGATATCGATCCTTGATCTTGATTTGAGACTGTTTCGAAATGAGAAAACTAAATTCATGATTAGCGAAGGATGCGAGGACGGCGGCGATGTGGGCCATGGGGAGTGTAGCTCAATTGGGGATTACGAGTATGAGAATGGATGGGGAAATTGGGAATTGAGTGATTGAGATAGGTGGAAGGCTGGGAAGACGTTGTTTTAAGCGAGGAGTTTCTTGTGACTGTGGAAGGTAATCTCCTTCTTTCTAACAGTAGGCCTTGACGGTATACTGATGGGGCCTTGCTCGCATGAAAGAGCAACGTCATCAACCTGTTATTTCTTTTCACAAATATTCCGATAGATCATACGGATAATTAAAACAACGAACTAGCAGCATATAAGCAGAAGAGTAAGAGTGAAAAAGTAGCTCGATTCTCCTGTCTAGAGAACATCTATGGATATGAGATACAATATAGTACAGTCTTTACATGAATTTATACAAAATAAATTCAATATCCTCTTAGTACACTCCGCTCAAGAACATCGTCAACGCGCTGCATGGTCGTAATGGCATTCACGACACGAGGACAAGTCCGCTCCAGCTCGGCTAGTAGAGCTTCACTATGGACTGACTCAGCTGCCATGGATTGAAGCTCTAGGTACCCCCTTGCCAAGTGCAAGATAGTGAGATACTTTGGTCGTAAGTGTAGAGGATCTTTCCTCTTCGCCCGAAGGTCTGTCGGGAGACGGTTGCGCTCTGGAAGAGTCCATCGGATGCGTGCCCAGCCAGTCCAATGGTCCATCAAATTGTCTTCGCAAAGTCGAAACGCGAGCTGGTATTTGTGTCTGATGGCGAGAAACTCAAGGTAGGAGTTCCAGTTGTGATTGTCGAGCGCAAAACCGTCGCTAAGTAGGCCATCTACAGTTGCGATCATCTCGTCGGTCTTGCGCTGAGTGTGGAGTGATTGCAAGTATGTTCCCAGATGTCTTGCTAAATCCAGCTGTCGAGCTGGGGCAATAGCTTTCCTTTCATTCCGAATGAGATGATCTTCTGGCAAGTGCCCAGACTTCGCCTTGATTGGCGTTGCTATTCGCTTGGCTTGTGCAAGTGAAGCCTCCCAGCACATACGGACAGTCTCGTGGTCCCCTTCTCCCAATTTAGTATCCATGATAGTCCTCAGCATGTCAAGAGGGACCTCGCCCGTTCGCGAAGCAGGAAGAGAACTGCGATAGGCTTCATAGATGCTGCCCGCTGTCGAGAACTCTGCATACTGACCAAGGACAAAAATCATGTAACGGTTAAATATGGTCGAGTACGCGATATCTATAGGCATCCGACCGACACCTTTCCTAGCTGGCTTGGCGACATCCTGAGGGTCAATAGAAGTGACGATCTCCTGGAACATCTCCAGACCACGATTCAATTTCTCTTGACTGGTACCGTCCTCGAGCAACCTTTCATCCTCCGCAATGGTGGCTTTCAAGGTCAAGAGTTTTGTAGCTGCCGACGACCTGACGTTACGCCTTTCCATCCGTCTTTGAAGCTTGAAAACCTTATCGACCTCTCCATTGGCTAGATAACCTCCCATGACGACGGCGTAGTGAAAATCTGTTGCCTGAACTCCAGCGGGTGGCATCACGTCTGTCATGATAGCAAAAGCTCTGTCCGGTTGTTTGACCATTACTAATGACTGCATCAATGCAGAGTATGTGTATGTGTCGTATGCTACACCTGCCTCTGTCATGCGCCGAAGGAGTCGGTTGACATCAACAAGATCACGGTTCAACGCATGTCCCGTCAGGAGGTAATTCCACATTCGCGTTCGAATACCTTTGATATCCATTTTGAGAGCATCTTCACAGATGGACTCGGCTTTCTGAAGGTCCCCTGCCTGGACGTGAGATAGGACCAAGCAATCGAGCATGGCAGCGCTGATCTCAACCTTTTGCTCCTGGGCAAACATGTAGAGGCCAACAACACGATCAATGTCGCCACGAGTAGTGCATATCCCCATCATAGTGCCGAAAGTGTAGTCGTCTGGCCGCACTTTTCCGTCGCTGATGAGTTGCTCGAAACAATCGTAAGCACGATCTACATCGTGTACTTTGCCATAGGCGTTGATGAGGATGTTCCAGCAAAGTACATTTGGCTGTAAGCCATAGACATCTTGAATTTGGTCGAAATATGTGACGACTTTCCCAACCTCGCCTCGTTTTGCATGTACATGGAGCACAGGTGTGATCTCACTGACACTAGTCAATCTCTGTTGTTCATCGCGCTCAAGTAATTGATCGAAGAGAGCATGGACCGTTTCAGCATCGCCTTGGGCGGCAAACTCGCTCATGCACATCTGATAAGCTGCCCGAGTTGGCCTTGAGTATATTCGAAAGAAGTCGTCCAGGATTTGTTGCATGCCAAGGACACTGTGGTAGTCGCAACAAACTTTCAGAAGCGAATGAAGCGTTGGACGAGTGAACCGGAACTCCTTTGAATGGCGCACCCTACGATAGCATTTGACTGCAAGTTTTGTCTCATTCAAGCGTAAGAGCATGAAAGTCAATTGCTCATACAGTGCAGGACTAACCAACTTCCAATCCTGCAAAATCGTTAAAAGGCTGGTGAACCTTGCAGAATTGAAAGCTTGAGCACTCAGTAAAGCCCTTCGGACAATACGTGAAGCGAAGTTCAGAAGTTCTGGGGGTAATTCCGATGTGGAATCAGAGGATTGATTCTCAAGTTTTCTGTTCACGTATCCTGCCAATTCGATCGCCTGGCTTCCAATAGTAGGATCCTTGTCAAGAACTTCGAAAATATTGTAACTCAGCTTGGGTGTCTGAGCTCTGAACTTATTGAACTCATCCCAAACAGAGAATGCACGCCCCCATGACGAGTTCTTGATGAGGTATGCCAACAATTCCTCTGATCCCGCAGGCGATTCCACTTCGTCAAGAGCCCTGGCATACAATGTCATTGCATCTGCAAGATTGCGCATCTTGAGGTAGGCTCGGATAGTATGTCGATATGATGCAGGTGTCCTTTGATCCCGGTCCAAAGCCTCAAAAAGTTGTATTGTTCTCTCGGCATCAATAAGTCGTTCAGAGGTTGAAAGATAACGCATAAGCTGCTTTCGAAGGGGGATATGCTGCTCCCCAACATCCAGTAAAGAGTATTGCCGCCAGGCTTCTTCGAAATCGTAGTTTTTGGTGAGTCCAAGCTTCTCGTACAGCAGAGCCATGCTTCCACTCTCCGCGCCGGCTTCATCCTTTGTTATCTCAGATTCCGTCGACATGTCTTGCGAATCTGCAATTGTATCCTGTGCGAAGGACGTATACTGGCGATGACCAAGTTTCTCCAGCCCAGTCCTAGCAAGTCTACCCCCTGCTCTGTCGACTCCCAATGCTGAGTACTGCCGCAAGAAGTTCAATGTTCCAGCCGGGTATAGAAAGTCCAAAAGCATGCCCGTATTGCCCATTGCAGCTGGTCGCTGTTGCTGCATATCCCGTCCTGCATCCTGCTCGGCAGGAGCTGCTAATTGAACCAAAGCAGTCCACAATGGAGAAATCTCCAGATCGCTAGCACCATGAGTCCAGAAAGATGAGTGGAGTGTTCGGCGACTCTTCATTGCCTTCTTCGATGCTGGCAATAGGCGCCGGAGACTGCCTGATTCTAGACATCCTGCCGTACGCTCCAGCATGCCCTATTCGCGCCGACAAAGGCTCCAAGTGAGATTTTTTCGTCGCAAGTGGCGGTCACCTTGAGGAATCGAACATGTAGAATGGTTCTATCAACAAGTCAGTCAAAAAAAGATCTGAATGAGAAGGGAAGCTCGATTTGCCATACCGTACAACATGCTTTGGAGCTAGTATGCAATTCGAATTACGCCCCTACAGCTACAGTCTCGCAGCAGACTTTCCAAATGTATAAGAAGCTTCTCAGAAGTCGTGATGGATAGGAGGCAAAAGCTCATACTACAGAGGTCTTGCACGACAACATTTTTAGCGTATTTTGACCCCTGCTCATGGGCTGATGGCATGGGCTCGATGAGCAAGCCCGGGCTCGGGCTGGTACAGGAGGGGGTGGACAGTGGGTCTCGTCCACCCCCCTGTTTCTGCCCATTTTTACTGCTATTTACAGTAATGATTTACCATCCCGATGGCCCTCCCTTTCTCTGTCTAACCTTTGCTAGCCTTTGAGGCATTGTATCAACGAACCTATTGATTAAATCAATAGAGATCTCATTCTCCCAAATATCTAATATAGCTTTCTTCAAGTCTTCAAGATCCCAACCGCCATGAGGATTCCGATTTCTTAGTCTTTGCTTTAGAACTCGCCAGATATTCTCAATTGGATTAAGGTCTGGCGAGCAAGGAGGCCAGTTAATTGAGTATATATGGCATTCTAAGCGTGCGGCATTGCAAAGGCCATGATTTTGCGAAGTATCTGTCTTTCCATGAACCGTACTATTATCCTCCACGCAAAAGAAATCTCCTGGTTGCTCGAATATCTCTTTTAATGGCCCCTTCAGAATTTGATCAGCATACTTTTTTTGAGTAAACCCTTTCCCTTCTCCTTTGTATGAGCAGAAGTATATTTTTGATTTGTATCCGTAACCAATTGCTGCCCACGCCATAACTGATTTATGGCTAGAATGAAACGTGAATTGGATACAATCAAGTCTTTGTCTTTCCCCTCGTTTCCGTAAGACTTTTCGTCTACGAAGGATATCCGTACGAGTGATTGTTTCGTCCGTAAACCTTCCTCTTCTCCAATACTCCTTAGGCCGATCCCAATTCGCAATAGAAAAAGTCCATCGTTTACGCTTATTCTTTTCAGAAAGAATAGGCTTACAATCAGGAGCGTGATAATAATATCCGTGTCGTTGAAAAGTCCGGAGAAGAGTTCGATCAGAGCAGTTAAGCTTGAATTCTTGACGAATTTGGCTTATTGTAAGCGTTCGACGATTATAATGGCTAGTAAACCACTTAATAATCTCTTGAATCTTTGTCTTTGAAATAATTGGAGGAGCGCCTAAAGGTTTGGCTTGTCGATCAGGCTTATCGAGAAAGTATTGTGCTGAAGAGCGTGGGATTCCGAGTTTCTTTGCTGCGGCACGTTGAGAATAACCCTCTTCAAGAAGAGTTTTGAATCGCACTCGAGTTGGTGTTTCATGTGTCCAAGGCATTTTGACGATGTTTACTGCACTCAATTACTTAGGAATTGTCATTAAATCAATGAGGGAAGCATAAATTCTAGGAGCTTCGATGAGTCTCACCGCCTGGCAAGGGTGGACGAGACCCACTGTCCACCCCCTCCTGTACCTTCGGCAAACCAACCACAAATCCGAGAGCACTGCACTGCACTCGACCCCACCAACAAATGACACCCGCACCCGCCTACAATTGAAAGTGCTGGATGTCGACCAGGACATCAAGCACAACCACAACCACAACCACAACCACAACCACAGATGGAGGTCACCAAATTCGTCGCCTCGGGGCGCGAGAAGGCGAAGCTCGAGGGCGACTATGCGGCGTACCGGAAAGGCCTGTCAAATCGAATCCATAATCTACGAACGAAGCTTGGTACGGCACAAAAACCCCGCGCGAAGTACGATTCAAGCAAGACGGTGGTAACAGCGGAGGATATTGCGCGCAACAAGGAGTATGTCAATATATTCCAAGAAACTGCCAGATCTTCCATTTGCTAACACGCCGCCAGATTCGTCCGCCTCTTGCTACTTACCTCGGAGCGAGCATGGGCACATGCGATGTCTATGAGAGAGATCCATTCTACAGAGAAGAAAGGCATTACTGGCTCGACACGCACACATATAATCTCCCGTCTACATAAAGCCACTACATATGCCGACCATCTATTTCAACTTCTTGCAGATCAGGCGACAACCGGAGCAGTTGACGAGGATGTTCTGGAAGCACGTGCATATGCAGCTTCACTCTCTGGGGCAACTGCTTTCGAGAAGCAGAACTGGGAGCCTTGTGTGAAGAGCTACTCGGAAGCTAGGATCATATACAGTGCGCTGGCTACATCTACAAAGAGCGATATCTTCAGAGATCTGCTGTCAGATCCTATTGATCCAAGTATACGATATGGAGCATACCAGATGCGACTACCTCGAACGGTTGCTATTGAAGCTATAGCACGGAAGTACTTTCCATCGTCTGATGAGAAGCTGGTCTCCCAGATCGAGAAGTTAGATCCCGATGTACTGAACGAACGACCTGCGAAAGCGAAAGCATCCTCTGCGGAGGCTGGTACAATTCCCAAGACAATAACTTGGAGGTCACGGACTGTCGACTTGGAGGATGCTGCGATCGCGACTGCTTTGGCCTCAGTGAACAGTGCAGCTCAGAAATTGCAAGAGACACTAGCATCTGTGACAGCTGCAAAAGCTAGAGAGAGAGCCTCCGCATATGATGAGATTCTCATTGCAAGTCAAGACACTATGGATGCAACGAAGCATGCAATTGACGAGCTAGCTGGCGAAGGAGTCGGCCAAAGTGACAGACGAATGCAAAGTCTACAAATCACTCGTACGGCGGTTAGCTACGAGATGGTCAGCTGGCGAATAGGACGAAACAGAGTCTTAGTTGGACAACAGGATGGTGCAGTGGTTGAAGGTCCAGCGGTTCCGCAAGGCAGGAAGAAGAGCAAGAAACCAGTACAGGAAGAAGGAACAGGACGTAAACTTGCACACCTCAGAGAGAAGGCCGTTCTATACGATTCCATTTTGCAAAGTCTGGATTCGATCAAAGAACTCCCTGGGGTAGCCGCCGATACTCAATTTCTGGAAGAGCTCGACGCGAAATATAGCTACTTCTCAGCTCTGAAGTGAGTTCGTCGACCCCCTCATCCGAATAATTGCTAATCATATGCTCCCAGATGCCTCACAATAGCCCGCTCGCACGCTCTACTCACAAATCCCAAGAATGCCTTAGCTCTCCTCGCTCGCGCCTCTGAAAAGTGCAATGCCGCACATTCTCAGCTCGAATCCAGCATGGACACATCTGACGCTTCACCTCCCAACATAACCATCTCACCAAGCGAAGTACAGTTTCTCAAAAATCTTCTAGATGGCGAGTTACAGCACTACCGCGCCCTCGTAGAGCTTTCAAACCTCAACGAGAGCACGACCAAGTCAGAAGAGCAGACCAGCCGACAACCTTTGGTAGAGAAGCTCAACGATTATCCAGTTAAGGGCGTCAATCTGGAGAATCTCGTGACATACCCTCCGAAACTAGAACCCATTCCCGTTAAGCCGCTTTTCTTTGATGCTGCGTGGAACTATATTGAGTATCCGGGACGCGAGATCCAGGAGAAGGTTGAAAGCAAATCTGCGCCGGAGCCGGTCGTTAAGGGCCAGACTACTGAAACTGCTGCGCAACAGAAGAAAGGATGGTTCGGTTTCGGTAGATAATCTCGAAATTATACATCTCCTTGCTGCACACAATTTCCCGCTTTGGTCTTCTGAGATAAAGTGGCACGTACCGAAGTTGGTGCCGTATAGGGCACTTTAAAGGAGGGTAGTGGCATAACGTCATGAATTGCAGCTAATATATTGCACATATTCCCAGCGCCCGCGATCGTGAGGCACCCATATATACAGACCGCTTCAAGCAGATACAGCAAACTAGAAGAACAACAAGTCCTGATCCTTCCATCCCAACTCATTCAAGAACCCATGCACACTCTTCTCTAACGCCTCGGGCCCACAAATCAACACCAACTCCTCCCCATCTTTCGACTCACACTTCCCGACTTCTTTCTCCAGTAACTCCTTACCCACACGCCCGGTCAAGCCTTTCCAGCTCTCATCCGGCTTCGTTAAAGCATAATGCAATTTACATCTCTCCTCTTGACCTTTGACGAGACCATCCATCTCTTCTCTGCAGAGAATGTCGGACTCAAGTCTATTGCCATCCAGCACTAGACATTTTGTCTTGTCCTCGGGATCACTCAGTACGGCTCGCAATACCTGGAAGATAGGTGTGATGCCGCTTCCAGCACAGATCATAATGAACCTCTTTATAAACCTGGGTTTTCCGCCGATAGTACAATGACCGTTCTTCAAGTATTCGAATTTTCCAATCGGACCTTTGAAATCGACAAAGTGTCCTACGGGAATTGCGTCCAATGCCTTCGTCATCTTGCCGCCGGCGCGCTCGATGGTGTCGAAGTACACTTTGACAAGGACTTGCAGCGTTCCTTTGTCAGTCCCTTCTGAGATCGGCGTGTAAGAGCGTATGATGGCCTCCCTTGTCACAGGATCGCGCAGACGCATCATGAGATGTTGGCCGATGGGGAGACCAATTGTCTGATTCTCGTGCTCGAGCGTGAATGTGAAGATTCGAGTGTCCGATGAGATGGACTTCTTGGCTGAGAGGAGAGCTTTGGTCCAGACTTTGGATTGGAGGAAGACTTCTCGAGGTGCGGCAGATTCTGAAGGGACTTCTTCTATCCCGTCGGAGAGGATGGCGCGGGAAGCTTCGTCGAGGGAGCCGATGTGGTAGCGTTGCATCATTTCTTTGGCAGTTTCAGAGTCTGAGATTTTTGTCAGTCTTTTTATCAATATAAGTTAAACCATTGGATGGATCCTACGGATAGCCATGAACTCATCGGTGGCATCTTGGCCTGCTGCGCCGATGATACTTGTTGCACCTCCTGGGTGACCTTCGAGAAATGTTGTACCGTCATACACTTCGCCATTGACGACGAACCAGGGGTTTGTGTCTTCGTCATGCTTGCGGAGCTCGTCGATCGTGATACTCTTATCAAGTCCGTCTTTGGTCATTCTGATCTCCTTCTTTGGCTCAGCAACAAGAGACTCTTCCTCGCCACCCATACTCTCCCCCCAGAAGCCGTTGGCAAGATTCCCGCCCTTGGCTTTCACTTTCTCCATCCATCCTCCGGGCATCAAAGCTGGTTGTGTGGGGTGCTCAAAATGAAGAGAATCCCCCTCTTTGGTGATGGAAACTCGATACCATGGGTTATTCATCATTCCTAGAACACTCCAGTACATGTCTCGTGGCTGGACGTTCATGCTCTCGTCCATGCCCCTCACCATGACATCCCCAGCGAGTGCCAAGTCAGCAACCTTTAAGTCGATTTCCCAGAAACACCAGGTGAAGCATGTTTCTCGCCAGCCCATGTCCAGTCTCCCGCCATATAGCATCTCGTCTTCGTCCGCTTGGTCCCTGTAGTCGTCCTCATGGTACCTTATATCTGCAAGAGCCCAAGACTTTCCCTTGTCCAGAGTCACTTCGACTCTCGTGACCCTTCGACCACCTCCACCGTAGGCATAGCCACGGACTTTGTATGTTTCTGGTGGGCTTACAAGAGATAGTCTCTCATCGTGAGCCGGATATGCTGTGGCACTGTTCGTGCTCAAATCATAGATGGCATATCGCTCATCCATCCACCATTTCGGCTCGTTGGCGCTTTGCTCGGGGCTGATCATGGTAGGAAGAACTCGGTTGTCGTAGATGTGGTACCAATTGTCACTTGGAGCAGCAGTGACAATTAGTCTTTTCAACCACTTTACGCTCCGGCCGCCAATCTGGCCAGGAACGACGACTCGTAGTGGCTTTCCGTGATCTGGTCTGAGCATCTCTCCATTCATCTTGTGGGCTACCATGATTCCTCTGTTAGGATCCATGGCCCAGTTGAGCTTGACTGATGTCCCGTAGTATCCATTTGGGAGCTTGTCGGCACCTTCCATGCACACATACTTAGCTCCTCGCAAAGGTGCTGCTCGCTTCAGCAATTCTCCCAGAGCAACTCCTGTCCAAAGTGCGGTGGAAACACCAGCAGCTCCCCATGAGAAACCTTTCGACTTTCGAACTTGATTCTGTTCTTTCCTCCGATTGCCAGCGCAGACAAGGGTGATTGGTACAGTTATCTGCTCGTATTCCGCGATGAGTTGCTTGAGAGTCATGGTGATCGGGTGCTTGACCATTCCTTCTATTGAGAACTCCCAGTCTGGTATCGAGGCATCGTCAACCTGTGGTACCGCTCCATGATTCCGTACATAAAAGAGCTCCGGCGAGGTAAGAAACCCTTCATCATAGAGAGCACTGAGTGGTGCTTCCACATTGAACGGATGTATACCGGTGAGGCGTATAAGTCTGGGATCTCTTGGAACATGGTTGTCTGGAGTCTTCAGATCTTCTTTCAGTATCTCAACCGGTGCACTGGATGGTGGAGGAAGTGGATATCGAGGTGGTACTGCCGAACTAGGTCTTCTCGAATTGGGCGATGATTCGTCGGAGGCTTCACTTCCACTGTGTTCTGATTTGGGTGGTGTCGGTGGTACCTGGAAAGATATCGATGATGAATTCAGGATTGGCTTCTTTGTCTGGAGTGTTGGAGAAGGCGGAGCCGTCGAGAGAGGCGTCAAAATATCTGTTGGCACCATGTTGATGGACATTATATGAGAGTGTGTACGGATAATAAAGTCAAGTCAGGTGGTGAATTGGTCAAGGAGTGATAAGAGATGTCCGACACAGGCGTGAGTACATTCGAGACTCGATGCCAGGGATGGATTTCAATATGAACAGGGACAGGTAGGAGAGGATGTTGAACCTGACGAAGTGTTCAAGGAGTAAGTACAATTGGGGAGAAGGGCTGAAGAGGTAGAAATTGCGTGGAAAAGAAGATAGAGATGAGATCCTACCCAATCATGGATGTCGGGTTACAATAAAGACCTACCTAGACCCAAGCATGGTGGGTAGTGACGATTATCTGCGCGGAATTGGGCTCTCGTGGGAGGACTTGGAGACTTCGATGGGTCTAAGGACTTCCAGAATGCGGGATGCTGGGATTTGCATGTCTCCATCGTAACAGCCACTTCCGCGGATCTCTATCTGAAGGGGATTCGGCTGGCTTTGATATCTGGCAGTGGAACGGGCAAGCTGGTGTCGACGATTTCTTATCAGCAAGAAAGTTGTGGGCCGAGCGCCCTCATTGGTCCGTTGTTCTAGATCTCCACCGAGCGCCAGTCGTGAAGTACAAACTTCTCCGGGCGGCGCTCGCTAAAGCAGCTTCAAGCAGCCTTATCTTTGGCCACTAAACTGATCCAATGCTTGGACATCAGAAGAAAGCAAAATGGTGTCGTCAAGAGGCGTCAGGATCTCCGGCATTTGAGACAATGTAAAATCACCCCTGAATATAAGTGATCGCAAAAGCAATTTGTGTAGTGCTTCTCGATACCCGAGAGCTCACCCTAGTCCTCCCGTAAACAGCACCCCGCGATCGACTGAACCTTGTACTGTAGTATTCATGCCCTACTTTACCAAATTGCAATCGATATGTGTCACTGGGTTTCCCGGAGATGCTAGAGGACTCGGCATCTAACTCTGCCAGAGCGGTACGAAATCCAATACCACAGAATTCATGTAGTTTTCCATCTACAGCCCGGGTACATCATGTCGACCATCAACTGAGGTCCGGAGTAGACATTAACAGCATTTCATCCCACTGAAGAACAAGCAGACATTTAAAGTACATGGAACAAGTGATCATCAAAGCTCCAATAATCCCATACAATCTCAGAAAGGTACATCTCCAACTAGAAGATATGTTCCTGGTAATGCTGAGTATGTCGATGAAGAGGCCGTAGGCTCAAACCTTACGATTGCTGTTCCGCTTTATAGCATATACTCACCGGGATCTGAAGCAACAAAACAGTACCCAACAGGAATCTATCCGGTGAGCCACGACCAGAGCTCGTAACCTGGAAGAGATCCAGATAGCTGGACGCAGTAGGCCTCGCATATCCAAAACCCGGTACGAAAATCCAAATGGATTGCAAAGCCATGGTCATGGCCGGAATCTTTCCTGACCGTAATGCAAAGATCACGAAGGGTTCATCATCATCTTTTAGGCGACGACTGTGCGATGTATCTCATATTCATGGCTCAAACAACCAGAATAAGAGAAGAAAGTCTTGCAGGAAGAACTTGAGTGCCTTCAAAAGGATAGGAAATATCTTTCAGTCTGGCGCTTCAAGTGGAAACTCCTCCGAAACTGCGTGATTCTCAACCATGCCAAGGAATTTGGACCTGCAAATAGGTCATAGGTGAATATTTCCATGAACACGAAGAGGAGTCGGCAGATCCTGGCAAAGAAACCTCACCAAACATAATGGTGTTTTGAGAATCAAGATCATATCGCCACAACGCATCGAACATGGTAGAGAAGAAGCAGACACTGACCAGACTACGAGATCCACCACTATCGAAGTTGAGGAAAGGCCGAAGAAAGGCATTGGCAGCAGCAATAACAGATCGAAGTTTGCTCGACCTTCAGTGGAGGATTTTCGTTGCTCTAATTTCCAATAGTCTTTGCATTTTGAATAGGCTCGCTTTCATGGTTCTGGAAAGCTGTCGTGGAACAGGGAGGTTGATTCGACCACCCAGCGACCCAGTGTCTACGAAATGACCACAGAACGAGGCTACCCTTGATCCCTTCGGCCAAACGGGGAGTGTACTGAATGGCTGTCTCAACTTGAGGATCGAGACAAAGACTCCTGAAGCAAACAAAGGAAAAATTGAACACAGCAAACGTCTACCTAGGTACAGTATGCAGGGTCCTCATGGCCTGGCCTGGCTGGTCGTCTGGCAGCCAAGAGGAGGGGCTTATTGAAACTTGGCGAGGCTGCGGCTGTGTTGGGATATTTCTATGAGGGGAGCACATCCAAAGTAGTTCCAGACCCGGATGAATTGACGAGGAAATTCTGATATTGAATCTGCCCGTGACTCCCATAAGTTCATTGACGAGGGCTGTGATTGAAGAGGGATCATAGGGAAGGCTAGAAATCAAACGCTAGCGGAAAGGCACCGCGCTAAAGCCTGCCCCTACGTCGATACATCGCATAGCTCGTTGACCATCTTGCCCAAACTTTTGCAGGACACAGCGACAAAGATTTCACAACCGCCCTGAAAAAATTGCACGTCAGCCAGGAGACTATTTCGTTGAGTACGCGCCCCGATACCGATGCATTTAACTGCCTCGACCAAATCTTCCTTTCACTGGTCCTTCATGTTCCCTTAGAAGTCGCGAATGTGGGGGCACAAGGTACAACATATCTCACTACATAACAACGGTCCGGTCTGGGCAGGCTCAGGCTGCTCTCCATGGATCGCAAGAGGAAGCGTAAGTTATGGGTGGATTGCCCCAGCGTGTGGAAATTACTGACATTTTGGCTTGCAGGCGAGTTGCGCGAATTGAACAGCCGTGCTTGGAATGGAGAGAAGGGTTAGTGACTACAGGATGGAAGGTCTGGAAGGCGACTATACTGATTGGATACTACAGGCGTCTACGAAGTAAACAAGTCCCTCGACTCCTCTCTGAAGAAGAATACGGCATTCATCAAACGACTTCGAACTGCAGTTTCCGCCGCCACATTGAGCACCTTCCTACAGGAGATTCGCACACTCAGTCTACACAAGTATCTGTCGGAGATCATATCTGCATGCTATGAAGGTCTGTGCAAGTTGAAGTCGCCTGGGGAAATTGAGGCTGGAGTGGAAATCGTCAGCGCGCTACACCAGCGGTTTGGCCCTACAGAGTTTACGGAGTTCCTGGGTTGGCTAGTGGGCAAGGGATTATCTACACCGGAAAAATCGATACTGAAAGGTCTCGCAGCAGAGGCAAGAGAGAAGGAAGAGAAAGAACGCATCACGCGCCAGAGAGTGCTTTTAAGGGTTGTCACGGAGCTATGGCTGGTTGGGGTCTTAAGAACATTGGACGATGTCAGTCGTCCGGATGATGCATCTCGGGGGAAGGAATCTCTGTCGGCAGCTTCTGGAAAGACAGCTGAAGTAAAGGCTAAGGCTACTTCGACAGGCAAGGGTGGCGGCGCGGAACCATTTCCTCTGGAGGTTCTGAAAGATCTCCTAGGTCACGACCGAGAGCATACGAATTTGCCTCTGCTTGTCATTTTCGTGAAGGCTTTTGGCTGGGACATACTTGGTGTAAAGGAGGCTGGTTCCGAAGGACGGAAGACCGTAGCGGCGGACGGAGCTACAAAGGAAGCAAACAGTGACGGAGACGGAGATGATGAGTCTGGTGAGGACGGCCCGGTGGAGGCAGCAAGTGACGACCCACCTCTTGCCTCGCCAGAATTACAGGAACGATTTCGGAACATCCTGAAGCGGTACTTCGAGGATGTCAAAGCTCACCTGCTTCGCGACCAAAAGGCACTCAGCAAGCAAGCACGCAAGGATGCCGAAGCCTATGTTAAGTCTGGTCAGGTGTTTGAGGACCGACAAGCAAACTATGAAAAGGTTGTCAAAGCACAAGAACGATTGATTGCGAATGCACAGGTCCTTGCCGAAGCTATTGGTGGAGAAATGCCAGATCTGAAGGATTCCGAGGATAGCTCAGGTGCTGCAAATGGAGGCATAGGCCTTGTCAAGACTGGCGAGTATCTACGAGGCGAGGGTGACGGTGCCGGAATCTGGGAAGATGAGGAAGAACGCAGATTCTACGAAAACCTTGTGGATCTGAAGGGCAAAGTTCCGGGGATGCTCCTCGAAGATGGCAAGAAGAAGAAAGTAGACACAGATGAGCAAGTCGGCAAGAAAATCGATCCAGCAGATGCTGCTGCTGCTGCCGATTCCGGCTCTCAGAGCACCAAAGAAGACGACATGTCTACAGCAATTGCCAATAAGACGATTGGTGCTCAGGTTGATGCACTACTAGCACGTTTGCCCGATCTCACGAGCAAAGACTTAATCGATCAAGCCGCTATCGATTTCTGCTTCCTCAACTCGAAGGCATCGAGAAATCGTCTTGTGAAGGCTGTCCAGGAAATTCCAAAGGGTCGCAGCGATCTGCTACCTTCATATTCTCGACTTGTAGCGACGCTTGGAAAGTACATGCCAGATGTTACTAAAGGGCTCGTTGATCATTTGGACCAAGAATTCCGAAGCCTTCAGCGACGAAAGGAGAAGGAATTTCTGGGTCAGGCCCGTCTCGGTAACATTCGCTATCTTGCTGAGCTGACAAAGTTCGGAGTCGTTCCTGAGCATGTCATTTTCCACTGCCTGAAAGTTAGTCTCGACGACTTCTCGAGGATGAATATCGAGATCATTTGCAACCTCCTTGAGAATTGTGGGCGTTATTTGCTGCGCAACCCAGAGACGTCCCCTCGCATGGCTTCCTTCCTTGAAACCTTGAAACGCAAGAAATCAGTCCAGCACATTGGTCAACAGGAGCGCATGCTCATCGAGAACGCCGTGTACTATGTGGATCCTCCGGTCAGAGCCGCTATCCAGCAAAAGGAGAGAACACCAATCGACCTGTTCATCCGTAAGCTCGTGTATCTCGACATGAATCCCCGGAATTATACAAAGATCTTGAAACAGATCAAGAAACTTCACTGGGAGGAGACTGAGGTAAGCTGTTTCAACAATTTCATTGAACGTGCTATTGACACAAAACAGGTCGTCGCAATCCTTGAAAAGGTATTCTCGAAGCCTGGTAAGGTCAAATATGGCAACATTCATCTACTTGCTATCCTGGCCAGTGCTTTGTACCGTTACTACCAAGATTTCGTCATCACTGTCATCGACAACGTCATGGAATCTATTGTACTTGGACTGGAGCAGAATGACTTCAAGTTCAACCAACGACGGATTGCCGAAGTCAAATACCTGGGCGAGCTTTACAACTATCGCATGGTCGATCACCCTGTAATCTTTGATACGCTTTATCGAATCTTGACTTTTGGTCATGGTGAGTAGCCAGCTGAATTCGGATGCTAGCCGGCGCTAATGCTTGAGCAGGTGGACCCCCAATTCCTGGTCGATTGAATCCATTTGACATGCCAGACGATTTCTTCCGTATTCGTCTTGTAGCAACTATCTTGGAATCATGCGGCGTGTACTTCAATCGTGGTGCATCTGGCAAGAAGCTGGACTACTTTCTCTCCTTCCTACAGGTAAGATCATCAAACGCGGCGAACCATTCTGCTTTCATCTAACCGTTTTTAGTACTACATTTACACCAAGGACCCACTGCCGATGGACATCGAATTTATCGTTCAAGATGTCTTCGCTCTGACTCGACCGCAATGGAAACTTGCATCAAACATCGAGGAAGCTAGCAAAGCTTTCCAACTTGCAATGGCGCAAGATCAGAAGACTTCTGGAATGGACAAGGTTCTCGAGGCTGAAGCTGAGGCAGACGATAGCGACTCTTCAGATGACGATATGGGTGATATCGGTCTTCCCCCTGCGGAAGTCGACGGGGACTCCGAGTCGGACGACGAGGTTGACGTAGGACTCCCTTCGTTACTCAACAAGACAAGAATTAACTTTAAATTGAAGGCCACTGCCAACGGCGACAATGGTGACAACGGTCAATCTGCACCAGGCACAGACTCAGAGGAAGAGTCCATTGTTGTCACGCGCGAGGAAGAGGAAGTCGACCCGGAAGACGAAGCAGACTTCGATCGTGAGTTGGCGAAACTGATGGCTGAAAGTCTAGACTCCAGGAAGCATGAACGCAAGCCAACCTTTGACGTACCTCTGCCCATGAGACGCAAAGAGAACGCTCCCAATCCTGGGACTCCTGGAAATGAGTCATGGACAGAAGAGTCGACTAGTGGCAACGCTAATACAGGCACCATGGCATTCTCTCTACTCACCAAGCGTGGCAATCGACAGCAGGTAGGTATCGTGCAGAGATTTTCACAGTACCCTGCTAACCGACTCTTACAGACCCGCACAGTGGCTTTGCCCTCGGATTCTAATTTTGCCATAGCCATGAAGACCAAACAGGCTGCAGATCGTGAAGAACAGAAGCGAATCAAGGATCTCGTACTCAATTACGAGATTCGCGAAGGAGAGGAACAAGATGGTGATTCTACACTGGCCCCCCTCAACCCAAACTACAATATTCACGGCAGCAACACAGGTCTCGATAAAGCGGCCGGGATGAATTTTGCTAGGGCCGACAGGTCTGGCAACACTCGTGCCGCTCAACGCACCAGAAAGCTACAGCTCAGTGATGTCGACTGGTATGACAAGCCAACCTTTTCCCATGTTGAGACCAAACCATCTGCAAAGAAGGGCAGCTGCTTGACTTCCGGGCCTAGAAACAGACCTGGGCAAAGTGCCGCTCCTCCAGACAGTCAGCGGCGCGTGATACCACCAGCAAGAGCCACTGGCCAATGTGGCAGACTCATTCGAAAGGCTATGCTGGCTGAACACGCGGCCCGAGCCGGTGGTGAGAAACCTGATAGCAAGAAGTAGCCTTTTTGCTTTATGGCCCCTTCGGACCAGTCCAATTGCTCTTTGTTTACTATTGTCTTGTAACCCTTGTGCAGAAGAGATATCAGTGCTGATTACAGCCTCCTTTCCGGGGGTCCCCTAGGTCATGATTAGACGAATCTTGTTATGCAGGTCCTGAGAGCTGCTTTGTCTCTTGGAATCTGATTTTACCACCAGCAATAGTTCTGTGCTCGGTTCATCGGCATCCATCCATTGGGGACTTCGATCCTGTGGTTGCGAAGACCGACAGGAGCCTGACCACCCTCATTCGACTCATACGACGGATGCGGACGACGATGCGATGTGCTGACCTACTTTACTTCATCGCGGGGTGGTCACTTGTCACACACACATCACGACCTACGATCCTGTCACTTGTGCACGGGAAATGAGAGTTCAGTCATGATTGATTTTTGGAAGATGCAGGAGGAGTTGCGAGTGGGTCTATGTGTCGATCATGCGAATGATGGGTGCGATAGATAGTCTACCTGTGCAAATTGGCGGATGGGAGAACGAAAGGGGCTGAGAAAAATTGTTGACGGGAGTTGGGAGATGAGAGAATCGAGGGGTGAGGGTTTCTTTTGCTGAGCTGCGGATAGAACCAGCTTTTTCGACGCTCGCTTAGAGAAAGATGTCCTGAGTGCTGCTAGCAAATACACTCGCTCATTCACTTATTTCAACGGACTGTGCCTCTATCAGCATCTCAAGCTCACAGGTAAGGCAAAGACAAGTCCATGGAAGTACGATTGTCGTCACAGGCAGAGCTGAAAAGACAAGTCATGCCCTCAAAGTAAGTGGTGTGCAATGCAGTGAAAACACATCGAACATCCAATATTCGCCACATCCCTTCCCGCCTACATCGGTATTTGACTTTTTTACAACCGTTCATCTACAGCTGATCTAGCGTCACAATTCGCGAAAAGAAAAAAGAAAGTTCTTCTCGTACGTTATCCGGATAAAAGCCTCCCTCTCGATTTTTGTTTCAACCCACATGGATGTCTGTCCCGTCTCGCTTGGTGCAAATGTCTCATGTCTCATGTGGTGGTATCTAAAAATAAAGCACAGACCCAACCGAACCCCATGTTTCGTTTCAGACCAGGTCTAGATAATGAGAGTGTTGGTTGGTTGGGGTTTTGCCGAATTGAGTTTTGTGGTGGGAGAGGTACAGAGAAAGAAATGAGCGTCATGGGCGGAGGAAGAGGAGGGGTTGGGTGGAGGGATACTCTCCGGATGGGGGCTATGGCTATATATGTTTGGGGGTTTAGCGAGTGAGGGAATGTGTGTTGGCGAGGTCGAAAAGAGGTGCTCTGTTGTTTGGGATGGAGATCTGCCGTGCGGCGAGTGAAGGTGAGGCTTTTGAGGCGGGTGTGCATGTTGACTGCGGCTGCAAGGTGAACAGAGATGCAGCTTGCAGATTTGAAATTTGGGACCTGGCAAGCCTGAGTGGATGTGGCGAATATGTAGATTGGTGATCGATGTGCATGTTGTCTCGTATCGTACATTGCCTTTTTGTTTGTTTGTGAAAATAGATTTGGTATGATCGACAGGTGCTCTGTGTGTAGGCAAGTAGGAGGTGACGCAAAAGTGAACTGAGCCGGGAGCTTGAAGAGATCTCTAAGTATGTGAGGCAAGACCACACCGAGACCGGGAAGAGACCTGAAGAGCTGAAGTTGAGTGACAAGCTTGTTATCGTGCGCGACTTGAATTCTGAATGAATCTATGTGGAACAGAAATTTCTGGTTCTGGGTCAGGCGACTGGTGGTTTGATGAGTTCACGGTTGAGATAATGTAGTAGATGTCTTATGGTGATACCTGCTGTGCAGGTTGTACAGTCTCCAGTTCATGTACGGCTGCACAGTTGGGCTGGTAGCAAGAGTAGACGCTGAGTTTATCGTTGCAGAATGTCTGACATTACGAAGCTCTAGTTCTCCAGAATCCAGAATCGTACACCAGGGAAGTTGTTACGGCTTGGCCTCCGGGCTTTGTTCTTTCCTTTTTCTTTCTCTGAGTTCTCGAACTTTCACGGGAGATCGATATCTGCTCAAAGTCATCTGCAAATGATCAAGGTGCCTGGACCCGAGAATCAAGCACGCCAAAAGAGCGAAGCACCACCGGTGCGTCTGGGCGCAGAACCACACTGCACTGCACAGACTGGCCATCTGCGCAAGTGGACTTGAGATGGCGGACGGCAACATGCAGCTGGGTCTGAATCTCGGACCGGGCAAGATGTGGTAAAATGGTGATGTTGTGGTGGCCATAATGACAGTATCAGGTCTTAACGGCCGTTATATACATTGGCCATATGCAATAAATGCCTGCTTTTTGCGTCTGCTATGGGCTGAGGTCTGGAGCGTGGAGATCTCGACTAGGGTTTATGATGTGCTGCTGGGGTCCAGTGGAGTTCATTGTGGAGGAGAAGAGGTTCGCTTAGGAGGCTGTTTCCGAGAGATACAGGGGAGCAGGGGTCTACTCCGTATGAGGCCATTGGGCATGGACCTCTTGTCTCTGTTTCTGTTTCTTCCCACCGCACCTTTCTCTCTTCCAACTTTCTAAATCCGTCATCCATCCCGTTTTCGAGAATCGTCATCATCACAGCTGCAGCTGCACCACAGCGCTGACCCGTCAAGGCGGCGTGTTCGAACTGTTTTAAGAAGGGTAGGACCACGAGGTTGCCAAGCATACAGGCGTTTCTCAACCTTGGATGGGGGTAGGTAGGTAGGTAGGTAGCTTGCAGTCTCGAAGTCGGTTTGACTCTGGCCGTGTCATCTTGCCTCACTGCCATTCGACTGACAGAAGGAGGCACGGATACATGCCAGAAAGCAAGCTTCCCTTCTTTAGGTCGGTGGGAAGTCAATTGGTGGTGCACGCCCAATATCATCCGCGCGCTGGTGAGGGTGCTTGCAGCCGTTACTTAACCTTCTTTCCTCCTTCTACTCTCTGTCTCCCTCCTCCTCTGTCTCTTCTCTTCCTACCAAGGCTAGGATCTCTCTGCCCCTGTCTTATGCATCTCCCGTTCGACATGTCATCTCTCTCATGAACTTCGTGTATTCTCTTCCAGAAATCTTTGATATCGACATTCGTTTTGAAAACTTAATTCGCGTCACCCGTTTAGCTCGACCTCTTACAGACCAAGACATCGTGCCTTCCATGTTAAGAGCAACCAACCTGGGTCGACTAATATCTCACCTGCAGGCCGGCAAGGCATCTTCAAGTTTCAACAATTGCCTCATCATAACCTCCTACCATAGACGCCGTGGATCCTTTCACCACGCCGTCCACTCGTTCGTTCATCTTTGCAGCCGGAGGATAGCATTCGCTGGAATCAACAGCAGCCGTGTACCAACATCTGTCCCCCGCCGTGTGCTCGACGGCACTCAAATCTGGAGTTGTGCAACTCGAGGCCGCACTTGATTCACTCTGCAACAACAATCAACAACTTTTGTTGGATGAACAGGAGCTTTCCCCGCCAAAAAACTTATCGGTAGATCTAATTGCAACCCAAGGTATTTTTAGCCAGTCCCGGAATAGAAAATACTGACGCATATAAATGCAGCTACCCATCAAAGTGGACTATCGTCTGCGGGAACCTGCAGTTTCCAAGTCACTCAAAGCACGTACTCAGAAGAAGCCGAAATTTTGAGAGACACTTTACGAGTGTTTTCTTATTGCAATCCAACACACAATCGTTCGGAACATCGTTGCCCAATATGCAATACGACACTTCGCCATGGCCGGCCAAAGATGTATGGTTCCACGCCTCGACATGTCTAGGACCTACTGACACTGTTCTAGATTGCGTACACTTCGATTGTCGGCTCGGTCATGATAGCTGCTTTCCTAGAATGGTTTCTGTGGTTGGCAGCGTTCATGTACTGCCTGGTGAAAGTCTATCAGAAAGCTGAGCATTGGTCTGTCAAGGTTCTGGCTGTCCTCATTGCGGTTGCATTCACTTTACTGAGGTATGTTTTTAAATCCTGCAAATTGCCCATTACGTACTGACGCTAGAGTGTCAGACTCATCTTCCTCCCTATCATGGTAGTCACCTTTCCCTTACCCGATGGTATCACTCAATATTTCCCGAGGTCGATGGTATCTTTCCTACAATGGTTCGGTTTCTGGTCCTTCGCAGCGCTCTTGACAGTCCCGTGGCTGTTCTGCGTGTATCAGCTGGTCACACATTCTCTCGGACGAACGAAGCGTATTAAACAAGTGTTGGATGAACACTCGGCGCCGAAAATAGTCATTGTTATGCCTTGCTATAAGGAAGATCCTGATGTGTTGGTGACCGCGGTCGACTCTGTTGTTGATTGTGACTACCCGCCTTCGTGTATCCACGTCTTTCTCTCTTTTGATGGCGACCAAGAAGATGAGCTGTATCTGAATACTATTGAGAAGCTCGGAGTACCACTATCGCTTGATTCGTATCCGAAGAGTATCGATGTCACCTACCGAACTGCCCGCGTTACGGTATCACGATTTCCTCATGGTGGAAAGAGACATTGTCAGAAAGCAACTTTCAAGCTCATAGACAGGGTATACACCGAGTATCTGAAGCGAAACGATAACCTCTTCATTCTCTTTATCGACTCGGACTGCATCTTGGACCGTGTTTGTCTACAAAACTTCGTCTATGACATGGAGTTGAGCCCGGGCAATACCCGAGACATGCTTGCAATGACCGGAGTCATTACAGCAACTACCAAGAAGCACAGTTTGATTACTCTTTTACAAGACATGGAGTATATTCACGGCCAACTTTTCGAACGGACAGTCGAATCTGGATGCGGAGCTGTGACATGCTTGCCCGGCGCTCTGACGATGCTTCGATTCTCGGCTTTCCGGCGGATGGCTAAATATTACTTCGCCGATAAGGCAGAACAGTGCGAAGATCTATTCGACTATGGAAAGTGCCATCTAGGAGAGGACAGGTGGCTCACTCATCTCTTCATGATCGGTGCGAAGAAGAGGTACCAGATCCAGATGTGTACCTCTGCATTCTGTAAAACCGAGGCAGTTCAGACTTATACTTCACTCGTGAAGCAGCGGCGTCGATGGTTTCTAGGATTTATCACGAACGAAGTTTGCATGTTGACTGACATGAGAATCTGGAAGCGTTACCCGATCTTGGCACTGGTCCGATTCATGCAAAACACCATCCGAACAACAGCTCTGCTGTTCTTCATCATGTTGATCTCGATCATCAGTACATCAAAGAAAATCCAGAATCTCCCGGTCGGCTTCATTGCCATATCTCTGGGATTGAACTGGCTTATGATGATTTACTTCGGCATCAAGTTGAGGCGCTACAAAATCTGGCTCTACCCTCTTATGTTCATTGTCAATCCTTTTTTCAACTGGTACTACATGGTTTATGGGATCTTCACTGCAGGCCAGCGGACATGGGGCGGCCCACGAGCAGATGCCGGTGCGGCAGATGCTTCGACAAGCCCTCAAGAGGTTATTGAGAAGGCGGCTGCGCAGGGCGACGACCTCAACATCGTACCAGAAACATTCAAGCCGGCTGCTGAAACTCAGAATAATCAGATTGCGCGTATCACACTATCTCTACAACCACCTGATCGGGTTGAAGGTCGCTTCACCGCACCAGAAAGACTACCTGGCGGATGGTATCACCAGTCGAATGACTCTTTGGTCAGCATGGCACCAGGTGGCTTTGGGGGTTCAGGGGGCAGACCTCAACTCCACCCTCGAGACTCGTTCGACAGTAATGTTTCTGTTGGCACGTACACAAACTCTGTGTATATGCCACGACGTGTTGAAAGCATCATGGGAGAAGAAGACAAGAAGAAGTATGCGATGGCACAAGCAAATCAAAAGCTTGCTGGAGGTGCCTACATGACGGGAGCTGCTGGCCCATCGGGCCAAGTATATGAACTCACAGAAGCGGAATTCAAGACAGGGGAGTGGAAGTCGTCTATCGAGTCCTTAGGTTCCTACCATGATGGTACAACTTCGCCTCCCGAGATGGCATCGACATCGCCTTCAGATTCCGGAACCCCTCCAGGATCATTGACCATTCCGCCAACTGCATCCACCGGCCAGAACAGGCGGAGTGGGAGAAGCCCTCTGGCCAGGTTTAGTTTGATCAGAACCCCGTCCAGTGCGGGATCTGCTATTGAGCTCGACGACCAACAACCTCAGACAACATCGCACTCACGGACTCGATCACCCCAAGAGCCACGCAGATCTCTTGCCTCTTGAGTCTCGACCTCGCTGATACGGCAATTTCCTCTCTTACATAGTTTTGCCGTCTTTATGATCGTACGGCAGGGCGTTTGGCGTGCTTGATACCCGTCCTCTGGGCATTCTGATTTCCTTTATCTGTGTACACAAAACTGCATAGCCTGGCGTAATCAAAAGCTGGGTGGCCTATACCTTTGGACGGCTTTAGGGACTTGAATAATACTCTTGCATGAGCTAGATATAGATCATTGGCAACTGCAGCGATGTAGATGGCTGCATAATAGATTAAAAAAGCGGCTTTTCTCGACGACAAATTATTCTTTGGATGATGAATGAGAATTACGTGGACTAATTGACTCTTTTACTTGGGTATACTACAAGAGGTAAATGTTCTTTGGAGTAGATGTACGAAAGACTGTCTCTAAATACTCTCAGTAGATCGGATGCGGAACGAGGGTACGAAAAAGGGGCGCAGATTTGAGTCAAGTGGGGTGCATTTAAAGTGCTTGGACCCTTTACTGGGGTCTTTAGCCGATTCAACAACTTCGGCGTCATCTTAAGCCTCCTCTCAGCCAGCCTTACAAACACAACAAGCACGCGTCGGACTGAAGTCGTCGAGGGGGTAATCGCATTGTAGTAGAGACACAAGAAAACAATGTGATTCTCACCACCATCAGTCCACAATGATGGCATTTTCAGGGCTTCTCAAACCATCCAGCCCCAAGCAAACTCGACGTAACAGCCGCGCCTCAGCAACACTTTCGACCGCAGCAACCTCTTCCGACCAGGGCTCGCCCGAACCAAGCGGCTCGAAAGAACCTCCAGCAGAGCGCTTCATCCGCGAAGAAATACACATTGCTCCGCCCAAACCCGAGGATCCGGATTTGCGGGAACTGAATAACAGCCTCGACGCCCTCGCAGCCATCTTCCCCGATGTGCAAGTTGAGGTCTTCCGGGAGATGCTGTCGAATTTCGATGAGGAGTCTAGACTGGCGGTCGTGACGGAAACTCTGCTCAAGCATAAGATGAAGTGGGTGAGAGGCAGGTACAGAGTCGTGGGCAAGGAGAAAGTACAGCAGACGACGAAACCACCTACGGACGTTCCGGTCCAGACTGACGGGGATGCTCTCGTTTCGCAGGAGGAGAAGTTCAGAAGTGCGGATTACAAGAAGGCTGTTAAGGCTGTGGCATATCATGAATTCAAGGGCTTGTCGAGATCTACGATCAATGCTGTCCTGGCCGAGTTCAATCATTCCTATACCCTGGCTCGACCGACCCTTATTGCTCTCTCCTCGAAATCATGGCGCTTCTCTCTGTCCTCTCTCTTTCTGCGGCGGAAAACGATTTCTTCCTCGGAAGCAGAGCACCATCCTTTGGTAATATGGCAGTCTTCGGGTCAGGGCTCGATAGTACCTACACTAAAGACCACTGGATCTCCCGAGCTGGACAAGGAACTTTTCGAAACTCTCATCCGGCCGCTCAATGAACGGATGCTCGCGGAAAGAGAAGAGAAGGATCATGCTTTGGCTTTGGAGTTGAATAACACCGAGGCGGAAGCAAATGACGCGTTGAGTGATTGCGAATGCTGCTACACTTCTACGGCGTTTGAGGAACTTTCGGCTTGTGATGGAGGACATTTTATCTGCTTCCAGTGCGTACGGCATGCAGTCAACGAGGCAGTCTTCGGGCAAGGATGGCAACGCAACATCGACCTCAAAATCGGCACATTACGCTGCGTAGCCGCCATGGCCGACGACTGTCAAGGCTGCATCCCTCAGACGCTCGTCCGACGAGCTTTCCTCGAAGAGAAGTCTGGCAAAGAAGTTCTCCGCAAACTGGACGAACGTCTTGCAGAGGACAATCTCCTCAAGACCCAACTCCCGCTTATACGCTGTCCTTTCTGCACCTACGCCGAAATTGACGAGCTTTACCTGCCCGAAGCCCACCGTTCTTGGCGACTCAAACGAGTCGGCCCATCTTCCCTCTATACACTTGTAATATTGACTTTAGGCGTTGGCATGATACCCTTCCTTTTACCCTTTTTCCTATTATTTTCCTTCCTCTTCCTGCTCGTGTCCTCACGGCAGACATTTGGCGATTTCGCCATCGGGCACTTCAACGCCTCTGTCATCCGTCTCCGGCGTAAACGACTAGGCCTGAAATTCATATGTCAGAATAAGAAATGCGCACGAGCATCTTGTATTTCGTGCTCCAAAGCTTGGACGGATATCCACATCTGCCATGAATCCTCATTGCAAGCTTTAAGAACGCAAGTCGAGCTCGCTATGTCCCTGGCTATCAAGCGGACGTGTCCACGCTGCAATACGTCGTTCGTCAAGTCCTCCGGCTGCAACAAACTCACCTGCGTTTGCGGCTACCAGATGTGTTACGTGTGCCGGAAGGACATTGGTAATGGCGAAGGATATCGACACTTCTGCGAGCATTTCCGGCCGAACGGCGGGAGAGGGTGCACGGAGTGTTCAAAATGTGATCTGTATCGCTGTGAGGATGACGAGGTGGTGGTGAAGAAGGCAAAAGAAGAGGCGGAAAGGAGATGGATGGAGAAGGAGGGTGGGAACCTGGGTGGTGATGAGAAGATTCGCAAGGTGTTGGAGGAGAAGTGGATCAGTGGTGGGGAGAAGGGGTGGTGGGATGTGAGGGGCTGGCAGTGGAGGGTGCCGGATTGTGGCCAGCTTTTCGATGCGCTTGTTGAGGGGCTGGTAGAATGATTGGGTAATTACTTGATTTTTTGTGGTCGGGACTCGACTATGGGATAGGGTCTGCTTTTGGGAGTGTCTTGGATTTGGCTTGGGCTGGGCTGGTTTTGCATGGCATGGTTGGGTTGAGGTCTACACGTAGGCTTCGGGAGTAAAAGGATGGGATGGATGGGCTTGGTAATATGTACTTCCTGACCAAGTCGTACACGAAATGGTCCTACGAATTATATTGAAAGGGTATCTGATACGTGACGCCTCTTGTACATGTCTCAACAGAACTCCATGACTCCATATGACTTAGCCTTGAAAGTAAATCAACAAACCTCGCTCGCTTATGACATTTCACCCCTTCCATTCATCCACTTATCTCAACCTCAAGACACGACCGTCCTCGTCATAGCCAATTCAGAACTCTTGCTCCAGACCCCACTCGGCTCCCTCCTCCACAACATCAGCTTCCCATCATCACCCGTACTCCCTAATAATTGGCCATCCGCATCGAATTCGACCCTCCAAACCGGATTCCGATTCGCCTCCAACCGCGACACCTCCTTCGCGACATGCAATACCTCGCCCTCCCTGACCTGCGCCCCATCTGGGTTCCTCGGTCGCGTATACTGCAATCCGGCACCGATTCCACTAGGCGCTACACGCGATCCGCTGCCATTCTCTGCGGACCGCTGCTGAACGACAACTTTCTCTGGCGTCTTGGAGAAATCTTTACTGCGTAGTGAGGAAGACGTTGAACTGCGTCCACTCTTTCCTGGTGTTGTGACCTGGAACACGCGAATGAATCCATCTTTGCACGCCGTAGCCACAATATCGAAACCACGAATATTGCCAGGAGCCCAAGCCACGTCCCTTACCAGCCCTTTATGCCCCTTCAATTCTGCAGCAAGATAGAACTCTTTCGTTGTTGAAGATCCTAGACTGACGTTATGGCTGATCTCCTTCGTCCGCCAGATACTCGCCCGGTTCATACTAGCCACTATAACACCCAACGCATCCCTCGCTACGCCCTGCCGGATTCCCATATAGCACGGCTCGAGATTCGGGTCGAATGCCACTTTGAAACTAACTTCCTCACCTCTAGCGGGCTTTTCGCATACATTGACACGGTCGAGATCGTTCCAGCTTTCTAGATTCTCGGGCTCATCATTCTCATACACCGTTAGCACGGCGTTGCGGTCGATAAGTGCGAGGTAGGTGTGCCGGGTTTCGGGATTATGTGTTATTGCGAAGGAAAGGTAAGGGGCGCGAGATTGAGAGCGGAGCTCGTAGACGGGCTTGTTACTGTGCGAGTTGAAGCGCCGGCCTTTGGAGGGAGGGAGCGTAGGGTCTTCTACCCAGAGCTTGAAGCGGCCGTCAGTGCCTATGGAGGCGATGAGGTGAGGGTGGATGGTGGGCGGGAGCCATTGTATCTGAGATTATTCCATAAGTAAGTTTGTTGGACTGCAATTTACTTGATAGGTTTGCAGAGGCATCATGATGTGATTCAATTGACTGAACAAAAGCAACCTCTGGCGAAACTCTGCTAAATTCCATGTAGAGGGAAGGTCTCAGCAAGGAAGAGAGAGCCCACCTGCAATATCTCAGCTGTATGCGCTCCCCAAGTATCACACAAATTCCATGTCCCATCCTTGTGTCTGTTATACACCTTTATCTTTCCATCAACCGAGCTTGAAGCGAAGCGGTCTCCATACGCATTGAAAGCCGTCGCTTGCACCATATCCTTGTGGCCATGTTGCAGTAGCGAGAAACCATCGTGTAAGCCATCTGTCGGGTCCGTATCTGAAAGAGGTGGCATTATGGGGTGTGATTGTTTATGTGGTGGGGTGAATGTTTCGAGGGAAGGGTATGTGTTGACTCGAGAAGTGAAGTGAGGTACTAGGTTGAGTGGGCCGTGCACACAAGGCTGAGAGCAGGACAGGGAATGAGGCTGAAGGTGGGGTAGTGGGGGCCGAAGCAATTCAAGACAGGGTCAGGGATTGTAATATTTCAGGAACATATTGATATTGATATAATAATGCGTATTCTAAACATGAATGTAGGGCTGAAGAGAGGATATCTCACTTTAGATATTCGACTTACTGTACCTTGAATATTATCATCCAGATTTTCTTCTCATGACATTGATAGCCAGGAACTCTATGAGACATCTGAATAGCCTTGTTCCAGTTGACATTCCAATGACTATCAATGTCCCCTGGATAGTCCGACAATGAGAGTCAGGTATTAGTCTATTTGTATTGAATTTTTCTGGTGATCCCAACGCTCAAATAAAGCTCAATGTCCGAGCTCTCGTCAGAATGCTGATCTCAGTTCAGATCACTTTTTCAAGCTCGGACATTGAAACTACTCAATTGTCTGCATAATTTAGCGACATTGACAATCTGCAGACAGAATGTGGAGCATCATTACTTGATCTGTAATCAAGATTGTCCTAAGTTCAGGCGATCATTGTTGAGAAGGTAGTTTTACAGTAAAGACACGCCCGTCTCCATCATATTCCAACAAAGCGCACCTAATCCACCCCCACGCTCATCCTGTTGCCAGGACCAACCCCAATCATCACTATACTACTCCCTCCCAAAGGTCAACGAGAGCTATACTTCCACACCATGCAAGAAAAAGAAATTAAGAACGCCTTCAAACCTCCACCGCTGTTGCTGAACTGTCAAGAACATGTCTGTCATTATGCGTTTCTGTCGTCAAATCATCATCTAAATTCGCTAATGGAATTCCATCAGGGGATCCTGCGTGAGCAGTCCCGATGCCTGCGAGATCTGGGTATCCTGTCGGTAGTGTTGTCATTGCCGCTGCTGTGGTTCGCGGCTCTGTGGTGTCTGTTATGGGCTGCTTTTCCATATCAGATGTAGATTTTTGGTGGGTGGTAGAGCCCTTTGTGGCGAGGACTGAGGGCTCGATCGCTTCATTTATAGGGGTCTTTTGGGGATGCCTGAACATACCATCGGACCCGGCGCTGGATTGTGGTAAGGGTAAGGTTGGTGGATCAATATCTCCGCTGGTTGTTGATGTGGGGTTCAGATTCAAGATTGATGGCTCTGCCATGTCATCTGCAGTTGGCGTTTCGCCATCATTGCTATTATAATCAGATGTAAGGCTAGATTCTGGTAATGGAACCGTTGACGGTGCCCTATCTCTTCTGAAGTGTGCTGGTGGGGATCTACCTCGACTGGGATAATCAGGATCTTCTGATGTGTCGGTAATGGCGTAATCATACACATCTATGGGCTTCTGCAAGTCACCTCCATGAGTGTAGTTTGGATGCAACGTCGGGGGATCTGCAAATTGGTGCTCATTTGGCAGACCTCTCTTCTCGTTGTAGCATGCATCCACGACAATCGGAATAGGACGCCCATTCGCCTGGTGGCTTTCCCCGACATGCGGGAACAATGTGAGAAGTGTCGAGGCTTGAGATCTTCGTCTCGGATCATCATCCAAGCAACGATGGCACAAATCCAGGAAATAGCCCGGAACTTCTGGAGGAAAGCAAGAAAGATCAAGTGGGCGATGGTTCTCTGGCTCGTCTTGCTGAGTTGCCAAAGCATATAGAACCATACCCAACTGATATAGATCTGACTTGACTCCGATATACATCGAAATCCGCTGATTGCTCTCAATGAGCGCAGCAACTTCAGGAGGTTCCCAGCCAACTGGGCATCCGCGCCTGTTGATATCGATGATCTTCGCGTTGTCGTCTCCGTCTATGACGATGTTTGAGAGAGTGAAATCGCCTTGGACGAACCCAGCTTCGTGGATTTCAGATAGACCTTGAACGATCTGCTTTGCCCATCGCTCTCGGCGTCTCCAGGGGATTCTGCCCTCGCCATCATAGATCACGTCAATCAAAGCTCCCTGCTCTGCAAAACTAATCAGCAGCCCTTTGACGAACTCGCCTCGGTTATCGAGAACGACTCCGCCGAACTGGATCACACTGTTAGAGCCAGAAAGTTGGTGCAGGGCGTTGATCTCATATAAGAATTCATCCACTGTGTCCGGACCTGGAATTTCTTTCTTGATAAACACCTGACCGTCAACCCTCACTTTATAGACGAATCCTGATAGATGGGAATCGAATACCAGGGCATCCTCACGGACTCTCCTACAGTTGAGATGGTTGATTGCTTTGATGGGGGGATATTGGATGATCTCTGAAACGTCCTCGACCACGTGAACGTGAAGCCTCTCGTTTTCAGTTTGAAGTTTGAGGTTTGTGACCGTGTCGTAAAATTGTATGTCGGCCAAGGAGTCGCGTATGGCCTCGTAAATCCGGGCACTTTTGTCTCTTTGGAAACGGGTACGCTGCAGCTCTTCTTCCAAGGATCCTTCGGGAGCTTCCCTGTAGTCTAACGAAATTGTGACCCGCCTCCAATGTGTAGGAGTTTGTGCGTATGTAACAAAGAACTTCTCTCTCTTGGATTTGTCCCTGAAGTGCATACTAAGGTTCAAGATCCACCGCTTCTCAAGCTCTTCCAATATCATCTCATCAAACGCTTCTGTAGATATTGATTGTGCATCCACACAAGACGGCTCTTTCGAGACCTCAACATATTCATCCTTCACTTCCAATTCATTGCCAGCTGCCGTATTTGAGGACTCTAACACGGCATCGATTGTAACCGCATTATCTAGGAGCTCGGGTGCACTAAGCCTTGGAGACGGTGAGACCGCGGTGGAGGAGTTTCGAAAGGGAGTATTTCGACGTCGGTCTACTGATACTGTCCGTCGTTCATCTGCGTTGGGCTTGGAGGGTTCGAGTCTATCTCGAAGCTCTGATTGTTGTCTTTTGAAGGTTCCTGGTCGGGGCAGGCCTGGTACAACTTTTCGAGATAACCTCCGTGCAATGCCAGGTCTCTGCACCTCTTCTGGGGGCGGGGTCAATGGAGCCGCCGCACTTGTGTCTTCCTTCCCAAATAGCTTTCTCCAGGACCATGAAGTTCGCTGATCTGTAGATGGCGTCCTCGCATGGATCTTTTCCGTTTGTGCCATTATGATGGCAGGGAGATCCTAGATGACGTTGTGGATCGTCAGCATCAGTACCTGAGTGACGACGGCAGCAATGCTTTCAATGCGGGGATTACATACAACGAGCTTGCTTTTGCCACAGTCTAGGATCTCTTGCTCTCTGTTGAGATGAAGTAAGATGATCACCAAGTTGGGCGGTACGAGTAAGGCTCATGCAGCTACCCTTCTAGGTGATATACATTCGAGGGCAATGGCACTCTCATGCTCTTGTATGGCGGGACCATTGCATTGGGACGGTGAATTTGGGAGGATTGTAAAATTGAGAGTAAGGCGGACGTGTCCAGGGCCGGGTATGGTATATGAACACCTCGAGGCTATTTGGCGCAGAGGTTGATTGATTGATTGACTGATGAGGTTGGAGGGTGGTCGGTCAGAGACCCGCGCTATTCTCCTTCTGGCGGACGAACAACGCAACGCAACGCAAGTTGGGCCAAGGCATATTTTCGTTGGTCGCCTCAGTCTATCTTTTCGTGGGGTTGGAGAGGTGACACAGGCAGGCAGGCAGTGCAGTGCAGTGCAGTCTGAAGGCAACCTGATGGGCAGGGCAGGCAAGGCAAACGGGGGGCCTGAGTGTGCGGAGGCGCAGGTGGAAATGCAGGAAAGGCGAAGGAACAGCGAATGGAAGGAGGGTAGAACGTTGAGTCAAGATGGTATGGGGTGCAATGGGACGAATAGGTGCCCTCTAATGCAGCTAACCAATCTACTTTACGGCCTGAGCTGGGCATACGGAGGTACGCTCGGTAGGGCATGGATAGGCTTGGGCATAGGATGGAATGGGGATGTCGCAGGGTGCGATACAGTACATCGAGCTACTTTAGGGGGCCAATAGCGGTTCATCGGCCGGCGGCGGGAGGGTCGGGCAGCCTGAAAGTTAAACGTTTTAGGGTCCTTTCTCCTGCTTCGATTGGCGTCATATCTGATCTGGTGTGGTTTTGGTTTTGGTATCGAACGATGAAGCAATTATCCCATTGGCAGAAGCATAAATAATGCTTCTCCTCTATTGGCAAGAAATTCAAGCTCTAGTGAAAAGGCCTCACTTCCTTCATTGGCATCTCGGTGACGAAGGGTCACAGTAATGCCATTCTTATTGGATGACACGCCACTTCTCAGTGTCTCCGCGTGACAAGAAAAACTGGATTATCATATTTCTTCTTGTTCAGATTTGCAGTCCGTCTCACTCTCAACCTACCACATTTGGATTCGGCTGCATTGGGAAAGACAGAAGACAGACAGTCAACGAGTGATGAGACACCCGCCCCTATTCCGAGCCGAGCTCCTTGGGGTTTGACAGATATCAGTCATCTTCTCACCACGTGAGATGTAATTATTCGGACTGTAGTCGGCTTTGCTCGGTGCGAGGAGCATAGGGGCTAAGCAAACAGGAAGCACATCCGTATTATTGCTTTACCACTGCATGATTCTCGGTCAGAGCCAGCATACCCGCATGCTGTCTGCTGTGGGGATGTAAACACTCCGGATGTTCTTCGTCACCGATCATACTCTGCTCTCCAATACGAAACTTCATAGTCGTCTTATCGTGTAATTCGTCCATAGTCCTCTTCGGATCTCCTATAAATCGATCACATTACCCTTTCCTTCTTCTCTCACCGACATCATAACTTTCGCCTAGCCTACGACACCTAGATGCCAACTCATCAATCCTCGCTTCGACTCCCACGCCAACTCCTCGCCTACGCGCAACAATAATAACCTAAATTTGGTAGGTGCCCACGCCCTCAGACAGATATGACAGATATGACATATCCCGCTTGCTAAAATCATTTATCAAGCAGCTTTGGCATACTGATTATGGTCATTTCGAAGTTAGAGCAATCTACTCATCCGTCGGGCATCAACCACAACCACACCCCAACCCCATTCCTCGGGTACAGTGAGGCTGGTGACCGAAACTCCACGATACGTGTAACACGTATCCATCACTCTCTGAATTGGTGCCACCCCCCGCCCAACTGTATCCCCTCCGGCTTTTTCGCAGCTGGTTCCGCAGCCCGGAAGGCAGACTCATGAACTTGATGGGCCGGTTCTTGGGTGCGCAGGTGGGTTCTGCATCTTGCTTGCTGCATGTGCATGACGTGCTAGGGAGTGAGGTTGGTTGGGCTTACTTCCTTACTGGACTGGACGACTGGACGGACTGGCTAGAGGGTATTCCCGCCTGGCCGCTCCCTCTCCAGCCCGCCGCGTCAAGACCTGCATAAAAAGGTCAAGCCCTGAGAAATTCAGTGGTTGTCGTTGTAAGCAAGGGCCCGCTAAACGTCTGCACATGCTATGCTATGCCATGCGACCCTAATCCGCAGTTAGGCTCCGTCACAGCAGCTAGTGCACGGTCAAGCTTCATTTCTCAGCTGCTGCAGGAGGTAGGAGTTGAAAGTTTAGGAGAAAGTTCTGATTCGGAGCGAGAGTTTGAATAGGAGATTGGGTTGATATGAAGAAAGAGGGCAATTGTGAGGGCGAGCAATTGGTTTGTGCCCACCTTCAAGATCCTCAAAATGGTTGTACATTGGCTGGCTAGTTTACATGATGCATTTCCATGACGTCTCAAGATGTCTGTCTGTCTGTCTTAATGCAAGTGGAGAGGAGATAATATCCTGAAGGTCGTCATTGCATCCTACATGCGTTCAACGCCAGTAACGCCCCACCTGTTCTAGATGCTCCGTTCCAGCTTTGCAAGACAGTGGTAACAAGGTATTTACAATTTGAGCTGTTCAATCAATCGTCATCTTCGTCATCATCTTTGTCCTTCTTTTTAGAGAGCTGGTCTTTCCATAGCTTGTTGGCTTTCTTGTTGTCAATGTTTGGGAAGACCAAGTCGAAAACGTCCGAGTACCATTTCGCTGGGTGACCTTCAATTCCTTCTTTGATGTTCTATGTGATGTCAATTGCTATTCTAGGACAATGGAATGAGGTCAAACTTACTTCTGGGAGCTCGAGCCAGTCTGACATGTTATCTGCTGGAAAGATGATCGTTTTCGATCCAGCTCGTCGAGCTGCTACAGTCTTCTCGCGCAGACCACCAATTCTCAGGACTTTCCCGGTGACAGTAAGCTCACCCGTCATAGCAATTGTAGGGTCAAGCGGTTGATTCAAGGCCAGGGAGAGCAACGAAGTCGCCATTGTGATACCTGCTGAAGGTCCATCCTTCTGGACAGCACCCTCGGGGCAATGAAGATGTACCTTGGCCTTGTCGAAGAAACGATTGTCTGGGAACTGCTTCGCCATCACCGACTTTGCAAAAGAGTAGGCGATGGAAGTTGATTCCTTCATGACAGCTTTTAGATTTCCTGTCGTTGCAAGTCCTGGACGAGAATCTCGGCTGAGTGCGCTCTCTAAAATCGATTCAACGTACAACGCAGCTCCTCCCATTTGTGTCCAGGCAAGACCCATGGCAACTCCGGGTGGCGTTATGTCGTACAAACGATCAGAGGTGAAGACCGGAGGACCAACATAATCCTTCAGATTCTCCTTGTCGATGGTTACGTGAACAGTATCAGGGACGTCCAGGCTAACTCGTGGGACTTCTGTAGTCTCCTTCTCGATATTCTCTGATGTCTCCTTGACATCTGTTTCGTCCTTTTTCGACTCCTCCTGTGCCGCTTTGCCTGCCTCTGTTAAAGCCTCTGCTTCAGGAAGGACAAATTCGCCAAGGTCTTGCACAATCTTCAACGCCGACTTGCGGTACACTTTCTCGATCTGCTTCTTCAAGTTTCGAACCCCTGACTCTCGGCAATATTTGTTGATCAGTTCTTCGATGGCATCTTTGCTGAGGTTGACATCGACATCCTTCAAACCCGCTAGCTCCTTTGCTGCTGGCCCGAGATAACGTTCCGCAATTGCCATCTTCTCGTCAGCCACATATCCAGACAGCTCAATCATCTCCATTCGATCGAGGAGCGGTCGTGGAATGGTGTCGGTCATATTGGCGGTACAAACAAAGAGGACCTTGGAAAGGTCAACAGGAACATCTAGGTAGTGATCCAAGAACGAGTTGTTCTGCTCGGGATCAAGTAGCTCAAGCAACGCCGACGCTGGATCTCCTTGGTGGCCTCTTCCAATCTTATCGATCTCATCAATCAAGATTAGAGGATTCTCGGTTTGGCATTTCTTCAAAGCCTGGATGATTCGCCCGGGCAAAGCGCCAACATATGTCCTTCGGTGACCTTTTATTTCGGCGACATCCGTAAGGCCTCCAACACTAAATCTGTAGTACTGCCTATTGAGTGCCCTTGCAATACTCTTGCCGATGCTTGTCTTTCCAACACCAGGAGGGCCGACGAAACATAAGATCTTACCCTCGACTGTGCCTCGCAATTTTCCAACAGCAATAAACTCCAGAATACGATCCTTGACGTCTTTCAACCCGTGATGATCTTCATCCAGAACAGTCATAGCGTTATTGATTCCGAAGTTCTCAGCACTTCGCTGGCCCCAGGGAATCTGTGTCAACCAGTCCAGGTAATTCCTCGTGACATTGAATTCTGAAGCAGCTGGTTCCAGATGTGCCAGCTTGTTCAGCTCTTCGTCGAAGACTTTCTTAACAGGTTCTGGCATTGCCAGCTTCTGGCCCCTTTCTCTGAATTTCTCTACGAGCTTATCTTTGCCATCGGATTCAATGCCGAGCTCCCTTCGGATGCCCTTCATCTGTTCCATCAGCCAGTATTCTCGCTGTCTCTTCTGGATCGACTTTTCGACATCTTTGGTGATTTTGGACTGTAGTTGAGCGTTCATAAGCTCTTTCTTCAGCACAACGAGAGCCTTCTGTAACCTGTCTTCTACATTCAGGGTCTCAAGGACTTCTTGTAGCTCAGCAACCTCGCCAGCTGACACGGCCGCAGCGAAATCAGCGAGCTTAGCTGGCTCTTGCATAACATTTCCAGCAGATTGGCTCATGGAGAAACTTGAAATTTGATCTCGGAAGAGGGTATTCATAGCCGCCACCTCTTTGAACACATTGATGATTTCGTTCGTGAGAGCCCGAACCATAGGGCTTTTCGGATCATGAGGCTCCTCGGTCAAGTTTTCTACCTTGGCTAGACTGACTGGATATTTCCGTAGGAAGGATGTAGGGTCATAAGGAGCTGGTGTCTCTGTTGTCTTTGGTGAAACTGCTCCCTCCTCGAAACTAGCCACTACGTCGCCTTTCTTTTCTGATGACCCTTCCTCCTTAACCGTCTTCGGTGGAATGACTTCTGGCACCGCTGGGGCATCTGGCGTAGTTCCATCACCCTTCTTCACCTCTACGGATGTGGTTCCATCAACGTTGCTTATCAAAGCGGACATCTTTATCCTGCGGTGAGGGTAGAAAACGGCAGTCAGGGCACTTTCGTCGCCGTGAACTGGAAACGCACTCGTAATCTGCGCGAAGACTCCTACATCATGCACCTGGTCCACGTTCTCGATTACGTCGCCATCCGCATTCTCATCCTTGAACAGGAATGCCCCAATATATGGTTGACCCCGCTTGATCATATCTTGTATCGCGGCTACGACATTGGGATCTCGAACCGTGATCGCCTTGTAGAACCCAGGGAAGAGGGGTCGTTTTGATATTGGGAGAGCCATAACTTGCGGATAGACGTCTGGAACAGTAGGTTTCTGCAATGCCTTCTCAGCAGATGGTTTCCTCCCTTTCTTTCCTCCATCTCCACTTCCAGAATCTCCAGATGCCCCCGTCGCGGCAGCACTTCCCTTGCCATCTGCCGCGCCTCCAGACGAAGCATTGCCACTTTGTGGTGTCGACTCAGGATTCTTGCTCTTGGTCTCTGCGACATTGTCGCCACTAGCTTCTTTGGGCTCTTCGATTTTATCTTTCGAGTTGTCCTCTGTGACTTCCTCTACAGCATCCTTTGCCGGCTTATGTGCATCTTTCCTCCGTGCTGGAGTTGTGGAGAATCTCGAGCTTCCCGATATCGGTTGGACTGGGATTAATGGTCGTAAGGAAGGAGATGTGGCAGCAGGAACTCGGCATCTTTGCGATGTAGTGTATAATCTGTTGTAAAGATTCGAACTTTGCCTAGAAGCTCCTCTTGTTGTGTTGCGGAGCGCGAGCCGCCATGGTAGGTTTTGGCCGTATAACATAACTTCGGGAGCTTTCCAAGAGGCGATTCGTGTTGTAAATGGGATTTCACTTCTGCAGAAGCGATATTCGGACGATATTTAATGAAGAAAGTTTCGTCCAAAAGTCGAATGGGTGGGTAAAAAGTCGTGAATGCCGAGAGTTGAAAATGTAGAAAAGTCGAGGCATCAACACTTCGCAAGCTCCCGAGTCAAATTGTCATCATTGCTTTCAAAGCCCCGGCATTACAAGGGCCGACGGGACTTTAGCGCGTCGCTTATGATTCGCCAGTGCCATCCTGACATCCAACCATCCACCATCAACCAAGTCAACAGAAGTGAAGAAATATGCTTTACAGTCACAACCTTTTGCCCCTTCGATATGGTATTTCAAGAAGATTGGTGATCCTCTTGACTTGCTGGATACTGCTATACCGTTCGCAAAGTTCTAAATAATACCAGCAACATTCATAGCGGCTTTGACTCACCAACCATACATTTGTTGACATTCATATTTGTATGCAAGATATCCATTAACCTAAGCTAGTGTCTAACTACTACGATATTGATCACCGCTGGAAATTGAACGATGTAACCCCAAAAACAACCTTTGCTCCACGTGATGCATGAATGCGTGTCCGTCCCTATTATTCCAGTTACTTCCATGCATTTAGACCTGCCCATGGATCACCAGAACTCTGTTGCTGCTGCGGCTGATTCGATCGCTGCTGGTTACCATATCCGTATTCACCTTGAGAAGCACCAGGTTGTTGAAAGGTCTGTTGTGGACCAAGAGGTGGAGGACCACGAGGAGGCGGTGGCGGAATATATCCTTGGGGAAGATATTGCTGCTGACCCTGAGGCTGATGCATGGGTCGGAAGTTTGTTTGACTTTGTGAAAAAGATGTCTGGGTCGGAGGAGGCGATACAGGAGGATACATGCCAGGGTTATAGCCGTCTTGAGGCTGTGGTGTTGACTTCTGAGCATACGGATCTGGTCTCGCTTGTTGTTGGGTTGGATAGAAAGAACCATTTTGAGGTCCACCAAACGAAGGGTGAGCCGATTGAGGGTGTGCTGATTGTGGTGGTGGTGAGGTTGGCACTTGATATTGACCAGCGAAGTTTGTTTGAGGATATCTCGCCGATGGAGACGAAGAGTTGTATGACACAGATTGTGCTCGGGGAGGTTTGTTTGTGGATGGAGACGTGGATGGGTCCATTGACATCCGTTCCATTAGTCCCCGTAAACGCTCGCGCTCCCTCTCTGCCTCGCCACTGGCGTTACGATTTCGGTCCTGTTCGATTTGACTAAGAAGCTGCGCTCCTTCAGATCGTCGATTATTGACAAATGTCTCGACATTTTTGTCCAGGCTATCCACTGTGTCTTTCATCTCGCTGTACCATTGCTTGGCTGCCTGGAGCCCAGCTTCGAGATCGAGAAACTCCTGGTAAACTCGCTTATACTTCGACATAACAGAAGACCGTTGTCGGGTTATACTTTCGTATTTGCTCTGCTCTGAACGAACTCGCTTATCTTGAAGTAGGGCGTTGAAAGTTGAAGTAAGCTCCTTCATCAGCGACGACTGTTTGTGGTTCGCTGAGAGGAGACGGCTTTGATGTGGTCTGAACTTCTCCAACTCTGCTTGAAATAGTTGAGTCTCGTAATTTGAGATCGACTTCTTGTTCAATATCAGCACCTGTGAGATGTCGTCGTTATGAACCTGATATCTGTTAGTCATGTTCTCCTAGGCCGAGTCAGCTCAAGTCGACGGACCTTCTCTTTCAAGTCCTTTAATACTTGAGCACGTTCACGCTTGATCAAGTTCAACTTTTTCAGAATCTCTTCCACTTTCGCGATTTGGTCCATAACGCTCATACCACGGTCCTCAAAGTCGTCATCCAAAAGATTACCCTCCCCTCCGATGGGACTTCCGACGTTCTTCGACTTGCCACCAACTTGAATCAAGGCTTTCTGGAAAAGCACATCCGCCTCACCAATCTCACCAGCTGACCGCATCTCATCAAAATCGACTTCATGTTGCCGCATCTTCGAGTATAGTTGATTGTCGCTTCTGGCAGCTTCCTCCAAAGCATCGCGATAATTCCGAATGTCGCTCTTCAATGTCGAAGTCAACCGAGAGCTTGGTTGCTGTGTCCAATCCCCTTCGTACTTTGACCGCATTTTCTCGCAAACACTTTCCTCCATATCCAGTTGCCTCGTGCTTCTGTCCAGAACAGCCACGATTCCCTCCTTACTCGATTTCAGAAACTCAAAGGTTAACGCTGGTCCGTCATGATTTGCTACATCGTTACACCAGCCTCGGAACTCGTCGTCTGCTGTCAGCTCTTGATCGAATCCACCCTTAAGTACCTGTAAAGCATTAGGCAGTCTCAGATAGTCAAGGCTTGCAGCCATCTCGCTGTTCGCTGTTTCCACCCGCTCGGTCTCAGCTCGCACTAGCTTTGCTTTCTCCTCATCGTATAAACTTGCCGATTCGGTTACTGACATGGGCACAATCTTTTGGAAAATGTCGGGTCCGGTGATTCGTTGAATGTCCTGACCAGCGTACAGCTCACTAACTGGAATTGCCTTCGCGGCTGGGAGCTTTGGAATTACAGCAAGAGCAGCTTCTGCTGGAACAGTCTGATGGTAAATGTAATCGTTGTCCTTGATGAGCTCCGTGAGCTTTTCTTGAACGTTTGCAAGCTGTCGTTTCGTGATCTCAACCAGCGTAGAACCCGTCTCTGATGTCAGATTCGAGTTTGCAGGTACATTTCCCGGAAAGCTATTGGCAAGCTTGTGAGCTTCCTTTGCCCCAGTCTCGGCCGCTTGCAGTCGTGCAATGGCTGTTCCATGAGAATTCGCATCATCGTCTGCCATAGCTTGGTAGAACTGAGCGACTGATGCCATGTAGTTGGACTTGATCTACGAATTGGTCAGTAAGCATTCAGAAAATGCAGGTCTCTCATGAAGTGCAAGACTGGCATGACCAGATATCACGCCATTAGAAGCTGGGCCAAAACAGCTTGAGGTGAACCTTACTTGAACGACTAGAAGCCAGACTTTCTCAAAAATAGCCTTATTGACGTTTTCTTGAGTTCCTTCAACTGCTTGAGCATAGAGATATGCCGCCTGACTTGCCAGCTTCGCCAGTAGCCCAACCTTCTTTCCATCGGCAATCTGCTTTTCCAAGAAAACCTCCTGGCCCTGGGCAAGCATAATCTGTATAAGTGTCTTGACAGTATCCCTGCTAAGGTCCGTAGATGGGGCATGCAGGAAATTCTCATTGATATATGTAAACATGCCCGCTGATGCTTGAAAGGAATGGTAGGCTGTCTTCAATCCCGAGTCTTCGGAGCGCGTTTGGTGAGCTGCATGGCATGATAGTACTGCGGAAATGTTGAAGATTATAGAGGCCTTTTCGTATGCCAGAGAGTACTGGGAAGTTGGCTTGTGTGTAAATGCATCGAACCTTTGGGAATCTATTAGCTCCTGTGAATCTGCACCCAAGTGGGATATCCATACCATGTGAAGGAGATCTTTATGTGATTCTCGTCCACTGGAAATCGAAGATCCAGAAGTTCCAGCTGTCCATAGTATCTGTATAGCAAGTCTCTCCCAGCAGCACTATCCTTTCCTGCTCCCCTCATATCCTGCCGTAGTCTGTTCAGCGTCGCGCACTCTTCTGCATAGCGCTCTGGGTCATCTCCATATGTCTGGCGGATGTACTGCTTCAGAGGCTGGATCCAGTCTATTTCGTTTGTCGCCTTCAAAGGCGCTGATATCATCGGTGCCTGCATCTTCACACCTTCAGATGCTCTGCCACTTCGTCCGTCTATCGTCCAGAGAAGTCCTCTATCTCCAAGCACAGTATCTCGAATAATTCCTAGGGGGCCGTGTTCTTGTCGTGTACCGGTGAGCTGGTGGTGGGGGTCCCTGAGCGTTCTGACGTGTTGATGCGAAATGCGGAGGAGGGGTGGTCTTGTTTGTGCTACAAGGTCAGCGTTTAACTGGTGTTAGCGATAAGCCAGGTTCACGCATGCGATTGATCATTCATGATCAGTATATTGCCAGCGGTATGCCCTGGGGGCGGTCGGACATTGGGGTCGGTTGGAGAAATGCTATCGAGAGTTGTAAGGCAAGGCGCACGTTGGATGTCGTGTTAGCTTCTTGAGTTGACTCTCAAGCTTATTTCGGAAGCCAATGATTAATTCTGAAGCCCTGCGGCAGCCTGCAGCGTACAGCGAACTTGGCCCCTTAAAAGGCCTGGGATCGAGCTCGAGTGCAGTGCAGTGCAGTGCCGACTAGCATAAGGATCACAGAGATAAGCGCTGATAGGTGAACGGATTCAGTAAGAGTCGCAGTGCATCACTTCACAGTCTTATGTGTTGCTGGAAAGAGTGGGAGCATTCTGTTGTAGCCGCCCGATGGAGAAACTTTGTGATCATTAGCTCGCAGTATCACCTGCTAGATCTCCAGCGGCCGTCTTCTGTGGTTTGAAATGCGCCTCGACAGAGACCGCACGTACATGTCTATGTACCCAGTACGAGGCCATATGCGGGTGCTGGAACTTCACGAGCCAGTAGTATAGCCTCATGCCATCTTAACAATGCTATTGGGCGAGGATGGACGGGTAGGAAACAAATAAGGTGGGCTGAATGGGCCGGCAAGAACCCGCCATTCCATGCAGTGGTCGATTTCAACCATACGCATGACATCCGTAGCTCTTATCAGGGGATATCCGAGGTCAAATATGCCGATTTCAGCCCCCAAGTACCGTTCATATTGACACAGGAGTATCAACATGATCTTTGTGCAAGGCTGACGAGCAAGCGGCCAGACAATCAAGCCTCGGGCAGAGATAAACCTCCAGGGTTCTGGGTTCTGGGTTCTATCCAGGGGAGGAAAGCTTTGGGTGGCGTCACCAATGAGGCAGTGGCTGGAGAAAGTCTCAATGGAAAGACACTTTCACTAATGGAAGCAAGCAGTGAGCAAAGTCTATTGGAAAAATGAATCCACCAATCACTCCATGACTTTTCGCAAAACGAATTAGAAGTCAATAGTTCACGATCCTGGAAAATTTCAATACTCCCAGCCAGGAAAGTGGTGCAGCAATACTTGATGAACTTCTTATCATTGCATGATTACTTGAGCAGAGTTTCCTCTTATTGGCCTATTCTAGATGTACATGCTGGGTATGTAGATCATCCCAATCCTCTATTATACAGACGCCAATGCTCCATGACCTCCCACGATCTCCGACCTCGCTGATGCAATACATACTCGAACACGGACCTCACCTCATATACACTAGACTAAACACCAGTCCCTGATGGCTTCTTGTGGTCCTTCTCATCTTTGGTGCCCCCCTGTTTCGAGGTGTCATCCGTTGATGTTCCTTCGCTTCCGTCTTTTGGATGAGATGGGTTGTCAGTCAACTTGTTCCAAACAGACTTGAGAAAACCGTCGTGCTTTGGAGATGATCCTGAATCAGAAGAGCTGGGAAAATCAGTATCATTCTGCTCCATGAGTCAATGAAAGTACTCACCTGGCTCGGCCGACATTCATGATTCGCTTAGCTGTTTTGTCGCCAAGCTCGTCTGCGAGCATCTCAACAATGGTTCGCTGATTGGCACTGAGGTACTTCGGCACGTTCACTTTGAACTCGACCTTCAAATCGCCAGCACCTCTTCTTCCATCTAGCCGCTTCATGCCCTTTCCTCCCAAAGTGATCTTGTCTCCAGTTCCAGTCCCTGTTGCTACTTTAACATTGACATCGCCATCCAGAGTTGGGATTTTGACCTCTCCACCAAGTAAGCCGGTGGTCAGAGGAATTGTAGCTGTGTAGAGAATATCGGATCCGGAACGACGATATTTTGGATCTGTTGCAACCCTCACAAGCACGTAAAGATCTCCTCGCATGGATCTCTGGTCTGGGTTGGCAGCGTTTCCAGTTGCCGCAGCATCTCCTTCCCGATCGAGTCGAAGTCGCATCCCGTCCTCAATTCCACCCGGAATATCGACAGTGACAGTTTTCCGCTCTCTTACAACACCATTGCCAGAACAAGTCCTACACTCTCCTCCTTTGGGAATTGTAACTCCTTGACCACCGCACGCACCACAGGTTGAAGCCATCTGAAATCCTCCCTGAACAAAATGGACCCGAGTTCCAGTACCGCCGCAGGATTTGCATTCGGATCGTTTCGCTCCAGCTTTCAGCCCATTCCCGGAGCAAGTTTTGCAAGTTGACAACGGCGTCAAATTAATGGCCTTGCTCGTACCCTTCGCAGCCTCCATGAATGATATGTTGACCTGCGTCTCGATGTTTTCTCCCACGAGAATCTCCTCCTGGAATGGATTTCGACCAGGCGAAGACCGGCCTCTCCTCCCCCCCGTAAATCCTTTGAACAAATCTTCGAAATTGAAATCTGCTCCGAAGCCTCCTCCAAACCCGCCTGGAAATCCACCAGCGCCGGCACCGCCTCCAAATCCTCCACCAAAACCACCCCCAAACGGACTGCCACCACCAGCTCCGGGTCCCGCTGGGTTGCCCCCTTGATCAAAGGCTGCCGCTCCAAACTGATCCCATGCGGCTTTCTTCTGTGCATCCGTCAAAAGTTCGTATGCGGATTGTGCCTCTGCGAACCTGTCCTTCGCTGTAGGATCCTTGTTCGTATCCGGATGATACTTCTTTGCTAATCCATAGTAAGCCTTCTTAATGTCGCCTGCGGAAGCATTCTTGTCAACGCCCAGAACAGTGTATGGGTTCTTGGTAGCTTGCAATTTCGAAGTCGGATGGAAAGCCTATAGAAGTTAGTAAAATTCCAGATTCCAATCCATTGTTGGAGAGCTTACCCTTGACTGTGAACACGCATTCAGAGAAGACCTCGTCGCCGCAACACTGGGCCTCCGTGATTGATGTGGTGTTACAGAACATATTGCCCGAGATGGTTGTCTCCTCGAGACCTCATTTTGGAATCGATTTTGTCTCGAGGCATGAGCAGGGCAAAGCGCTCGACTCGTCGTGGCGGCCCTGCTGAGTATGTTTGTTGTCCCAGCGTTCATGATGGTATACTGTAATAGACCATTGGAAAAGACGTCTGGAGCAGTACCTAAATCATGTATAAGAGCAACTGTGCAATGCCATCGATCGTGGTTGTAGAATATTGCTGTTACGGCATCGCATGTTAGTTGTAGAGTTCTGAACTTTTTTTGACAGTCACCACTCTGCAAGCGTTCTGATTGGCTGGGTGTCAGTCCACCGAAATGCCGAGATGAAGCAAGAAGCTTCTGTCAACGAGTGTCATCATTGCGTTCTTTGAGAATTTTATCATTATACCCAAAACCTACAAATTACTGTGGTATTGCATTTATTTATTTATCTATTTATTTATTTATCTATTTATTTATTTATTTATTGTTTTAGACCCACAGCAGTCTGTGTGGCGGTAGTGTTTCCTTTGCCCTTTCCAGGGAGAAGGAGTGTTATGTTCAAGGCACCTCGACAGAGCCATGGCTTTAGCAATTTCATGATAAATTACCATAGGTACATTTTGTTCAAAGATAAATTCATGTGCTAGAATTGAAAATGTCGTTCGCTTTTTAATGTCCAGGTAGGGGTATCATAATCTATATCGTCGACCCAGCCACAACGCCATTCCTCTACAAATTTACGCCGTAACCATGATCAAGAGTAGCGACTGCGGTATTAATATCACCGAGGCCGTTGGGGGTGAAATCTCATACGGAAATTCTTATCTGCTTCCTGTTAGCCTTGATGTTCCCGGATTATGCAATATAATATTGGGGGCACTCCACCTTGCCATCGAACCTTGTACAGAAAATCCACGACGACTTCGTTCTCGGCGATACCCATGCTATTGAAATGCTTTCGCACAGTGTTCGCCAACTGTTCCTTGCTCTGCCTGCGCTGTTCCTTCCGACGTGCCATTGTAGGGGACATATGACCTATAGGAGATCGGGACAAGGCAAGTTGATTGTATGGCTTCTTGAAGGCAGCCGGGGTGTTCAAATGATAATCGTATCGATAACCGTGTAGCACTGTAGGATCGAAGGTAGACCATTGGAGCTGGAAAGGCTGTCTTAGCAGAGTGATATAGATCATTGTGCAGCCGCAAACTTACACCAGGAGCGGTCTCTGCAACGGCTGTCGTCGAAGCTCCTCCGGCTGTGCCGCTGGATCCTGCAGTCACAACATCCCTCAATGAGCTTCCGCCAGCTGCGTTACCAGCAACACGTCGGCCTTTGCCATTTGTGGCATTCGTAGTGCTCGTGACTGGTTTTTCTTTCGTACTTGACGCCTCAGACCTCGAGTCGTCTGGCTGAGGTTTTGATCTTGGAGGAGCCATGCAGATTCGTCGTTTTGATCGATATTCGGTTCTCGAAGCTAGACTCTCGGCGTGGGTATACAGGTTTGAATGTACTGTCCACTTCGTTACTAGCCATTACGATTGAGTTGTGAATGAGGCTGGAGTGACCTCACGCGATACGCTAGGAGATAAGTAATTCCGAATCGCTTCCAACGTTCACCTAGTACCCGGGCCGTTTCCGCTATCCGACCCCCGAGATCCCCAGATGTACCGAATGCACTTCAGGACCTCTCCTCAGATCGCGATTTCAGCTCACCGTCACCTCCACAGAGAAGATCTTCTGAGCGAATTTGTTTGTGAAAATTTCTCATCCATCGATGGATTTTATGAATGCTCGTAAGCCCTGCCTGACACCCCGACTTTTGGGATCTGAGAATGTCGAGGCGCTCCGCGCTGTCTCAGCCTTCCGGATCCTGTCGCTCATGCATATGCCAAGGTGCCCTGACGAGATGCTGGCAACACCTGGCCTATCACCGCCAATCTATTGTGGTCAGATGAAGAAGCTTGTGAAGACTTTTCCCCATGCCGCCTCCTCCCCCAGAAACCTAGCGCCAGGTGCAGGTTCAGGCGAGGAAAGAGAGCCGATGCTGCCGCCAATTCATGTCAGCATCAGAACGGTCAAGGTACGCCTTGCTGACGAAGAGCAGGGAAGCCTTCAAGAAAGGATTTTCCCCAAAAGCAAGTTCTGCATGAGAGCTGTCTTGGAATCTGGGGAGGCACGCCCATTTGTAGGCGCGCTGTGGACCGGTCCGGAGATCCAAATCTTCAACAACACATTCTTCCCTGTCAATTTTCTCTCCGGGCTCAAGCCTTTGTTGTCTTCATCCTGGGAAATGCACTTTCTATAGCTTGGATCGACAAGTTAAGGAAAGTTTTGATAGCATGGAAATCATGCTTCCCTATTCTCCGCGATGTCAGCTACTGATACTGACCTGGACCCTGTCATCGATACTAGACTTATTAGTAGTAGATCGATGACATCGCTCTCCACCTTTGACGCTGAAGACTGGACAATCCGCAGTGAGGCCATGATTCAAAAGTGCAAAGGATTGTGAGCGCAAAAGGAATGTACTAGTCTCATCGATGATCGTATAGAGAACATCATGCTTGTCTTTAAACAGGTCTGGATAGAATAGACTGAGTCAACAAGACTGAAAAGCACACGACATAAGGGGAGATCTTCTCCACACAGGCTGGGATGCAAGCCACTGCTCAGGTGCTAAGCCGGCGTAACCACCCATTGTCATTTGGAGTTGGACACGAGAGCAGGGAAAAATTCCCCAACGGTGCTGGACTTCGTGAGAGGGAGTGTATGGGCTTCACCAGGGTATCATGAAAATAGGCAGGTACATCTGATATTCTTATGCTTTCTATTATGGTTGAGTGGACCGAAGCAAGAAGTGCAGGTAAGACCACGATGCGGAGAGGGTTGGATCTATCTCCACATAGGGGTCACTAGGGGTCGCTGGGCTGAGATAGGTCCGCTCGAGGCTCGGAGTACTGCATCTGGCTAAGAGTGGACAACTCTGCATACAGAAAGCAGCAGTATTGAGACACGCGGCATGGAGGAATCTGCTGATGCTTGAGGTTTTTAACCAGGCGAAAAGGTGGCTTGCTTTTTACCCCCTCTTTTCCGTGCTGCAAAGAGGACGAGAGACAAGATTACCAAAGCACTCGTCTCTCGGAGCCAACCGCACGCTGCAGCGGCGGATGGCCAAATAATCAAACAGCCAGAGATCCGGGACGGGGTTGGGGCGAGGTGAATTGGATTGGCTGGACTCGACGGACGAGACGAGAGCAGACGAGAGCAGCGCGATCTCCACGATGCACTGCTCAGCGACAGAGGGAGGGAGGGAGGGAGTGAAGACATCGAGTCGCTGTTGACTGACTCTGTGCTCCTGTCTTTAGTAGTGCACGTTCTCTGCCTATCTAGTATAAAGTCATAATCTGCTGACGATCACGCACTGTTGGCAGTTTGATTCTAGTCCTTGGAAATCACAAGTTTCCACGGGGGCTTCTATCCTCCTTCTCCTCTGCTTCCACCTCCCGCTTTGAGCTACTGTTCCCATCTCTTCACCCAGCCCAGCCCATCCCGTCCCATCTCATCCCTCATAGTCGGGTTTTGGAGGTTGGCCACAGCGTACCGTGCCTAGCCTGACAGCCTGCCCTGTCGCCTGCAGCCATTTTCTCCACTCCCAATCCCACTCCCACTCCCCACTCCCACTCCCACTCCCTCTCCCACCTGGGCACTCCACTACGAGTACGGCCCATAACTGCACTGCACTCATCCCTGACAGGCCTGGCATGCACACCACACTATCCCTACGCCTCTGCTTTAGCTGGCGTGCTTGAGGCCCCATAAGTATCCTCGAGATCCCGCGCCTGTCACGGAACTACTGTAGTTGATAGAACAAACCCCCACCGTCCACCCTCGACTTCTCTTCACTTGGCTGCGCTTCACTTCACTTCCTCACTTCGAGGTCGCCCACGCAGTGCAGTAAACTTCCAGAATACCTACCCATCAAACCTTACTTCGACGCTCGACCTCAACCTTCTCCACAATCACACCCTCCACGTTCACGATCCTCCACGATTCGCAATTAGCTTCCGTGTGCAACGTGCGGCGCCCCGCGATACAGTACGACCGTGCTGCCGACACGAGAACCATCATCTGCCTATTCGTCTGATAATTACGCTGAGCAGTTTTCACGGCATGACCGATTACCGGTTCAATTGTGCCGTTGATTAGGAGTCGCTCATTGTTCTGCTCCATATCTCCACGCAACTGTCCGGTAGATCTATCACTCGCGGGCAAAGTAGTGTAAGTCGGCGCATACTGTCTCGTCTCACTTTTTGGGCCCCTTCCAGGAATCGGTGTCTAACATTTACATCTCTGTAGATGTGATCTGCTCGTCCGCCAGTGCGCCGCAAGAAAGGTTGAGGCGACCTTCAGCCCAAAAGATATATACACTTTTGCAAGCAAATTTCAACTGTCTTTGAGAATATGACTTCAGTATTAGCAGCTCAGCCCCTCTCTTTTTCGACGAATAACATCATGACTCAAATGGATACGCCGGGAAGGGCGCAAGTCCATAATTCTTCTCTGCAACAAAGGCCCAAGACAGCAGAAGACAAAAACCGTGGCCGGGGCAGAAGTCGTCAAGATAAAGACAAAGAGGGCAGCGCAGATGGATCACCCGGGGAAGGTGCTGATGGGCACTCGTCTGGAACCGATGGTCCCTCAAGAAAGCGCCGCAGAAGCCGCAAAGGTTTGGACAAGAAATTTGAATGCCCCCAGGAAGGCTGTGGGAAGAGCTATTCCAGAGCCGAGCATCTGTAGGAACCCAAAATGTCTTGAAGCACAAAATAAAGACTAATGTGGCCCAGATATCGCCATCAATTGAATCATACGCCTAAGCAGATATACAACTGTGATTTTCCGGATTGTGTCCGTACATTTGTTCGCCAGGACTTATGTAATCGTCACAAAGACAGACACACCGCAAAAGGATCGCAATTGCATCGAAAAGACTCTATGCTTGGGCATCCCCATGCATCTTCTCCGGGGGCAGACTTAGGTCGTCCGATGTCTAATCATGGTTCTAATTCTCCCGAGGTCATGAGGCCAAATCTCGCTGGGCTCAAGTCACGAGCGAACCAGATCCAGTACCAGTCCCCACAAGAACAAAATTCTGGCCCTTATTCACCAGCTACCAATCCATCTTCCGGGACTTACTCTGGCGCTGCCTCCTCGAATGGAGCCGACACCTTTCAAGGTGGGAATTTCAAGAGATCCAATAGCGACAGCATTCCTCGAAATGGTACTCCGAACATGACTCCAGGAGCGAGACCTCAGCGCCATGCAAGCTTTGGGATTTCTGATTCAAAGCCTGTCGATTTCTCGAGACCGCCCTTGCAAACTAATGTAGGCCCATATGGACTCCTGTCTTCTGCTTCTGGAAGCTCAAATTATCACAATAATCAGTCAAGTCCACAGCCATATGTGAGCCAACAAAATTTCACGCCTTTCACATTACCTCCTCCAGGCTTTTCCACCGCGCCAACCGCCATTTCGTCCACGCGCGAGTCAGAACCATCCTACCCGACTTCGATGTCAACAGATTATCCAAGCGAAACTACTCACCACGCCCAGTCTGGCCCGGACATGATGCTCCTGGACCAAATGGCGGTGCCCAATACAATGCCAGTATTTGGTGGCGAAGGCTACAATCGATCGCCCTTTGCCATACCCGAGGATTTTGTCGCGTATCTATTCAGCGGTCAGCAGATGGAGAACTCCTCGCCAATGGGTCAAATGGGCCAGCAGGGCTACGCGAAGTAAGCATATCACTTTACCATCTTGTATCTAATGCTGATTGCATCTAGCTATCCCGACTCTCAAAACCAGTATTTCGCGCAATTCTATCCCAATGATATCAACCTTGGTGGCTTTTTCCCAACAAATCAGCAATCCCATCATCCTATGGCTGTCACCAGCTTACTCGATACCACGTTACCTGAGACAGTCCTTTCGGAAGAGAAGAGTCAGCAAATCGTTGACCTAATCAAGGAGCGCTTTAACGAGACCGATCACGCACCAGTTGCACGGCAAAAGGAGGCACTTCTGGAGGGCGACCGCAGCGATGACAACCACCTCCTAAGCCGTAAAATGATGCAAACATACATCGGTAGCTATTGGTACCATTTCAGTGAGCAAGTACCAATATGTAAGCAACTTATTGAAATCTCGAAAATTAGCTACTAACAGAGACAAAATAGTGCACAAACCTACATTCTCCCCCGACAAGACTCCAAATCTTCTCTTGATTGCTATGATGGCCATTGGAGCATCATGTCTCGATAAGGTCCATGGCTACGAAGTAACCCAAGCAGGTGCTGAGCTGTCTAACTTCTTGGCTTGGCATTTGAGATGGGAGATCTTCAGTGACTATCACTTCCGACCCCCAGCGAAGCTATGGGTCTTCCAGGCTCTCCTTCTTTTGGAGCTATACGAGAAGATGTACTCGACGAGAGCTTTGCACGAAAGAGCTCATATTCATCATGCTACTACTATCACCTTGATGCGCCGTGGTAGCTCTCTCATCGGAAGATCGGCTTTGGATTCACCTCCCAGTGTTCGAGACGATAAGCAAGGACAGAATGGCTCACGGCAGTCCTCTACATCCGGAGCTAACACTCCTGATGAATGGTGGAACCACTGGATCACGAATGAGGCAACTCGACGCGCTGCTTTCGCAGCATTCGTCATTGACTCGACACATGCCACCATGTTCGGTCACTCAACAGTCATGGTTGCCCACGAGATGCGACTTCCACTGCCTTGCGACGAGGCACTATGGTCAGCCACCAACAGTGCTGAAGTCGGCAGGATAGAAGCTAGTCTCCAGGCTAATGGTGTTAAGCCAATCTCGTTTTTGGAGGGTCTGAAGAGGACGCTGAATGCTCAGGAAGTTCGTACAAACTCGTTCGGCAGAACGATTCTCATGGCTGGTCTACTCAGCGTAAGCTGGCATATGAATCAGCGTGATCTGCAAGTGAATTCTCTCGGAGTGTCACAAGCCCTTGGAGGGAGAGACAAATGGAGAGGGTCTTTGACCAGAGCTTTCGACTTGTGGATGGCAGATTTTGACAGGTCTTTGGCTCGAAATTCTGATACTGTTCCTGGTCCATACGTGTATAACGATAAGAAGGAAGACAATGTGGTATTCCAGGGTCGGACTGTACTTCACCACTTGGCTCATATGGCTATGCACGTCGATATTGTCGATTGTCAGATCTTTGCTAGAGCCAAAAGGCTGCTTGGCCGTACTATCGGCTCTCAGGATCTGAATAGTGCCCAGCGGCGTATGAAAGACACTTGGGCACCTACTGCCAAGGCTCGAGACGCCACCTGGTACGCCCTACGGTTTCTCTGCACCGTTCTTTTACCGGAAGAATCAGCTTCATCCACCATTCGCGGTGGCTACAATGATCCGCCCTTCGACTATTCCGCCCGCGACGATGTGTTGCTTAATAGACCTTGGGTTATGTATTTCGCTGCTCTGATTGTCTGGTCCTATGGCTTCGCCCTGGAAGGTCCTACCACAGCACCCATTCCAGCCGCCTACGACTTCGAAGGCCAAGTAAGCGATATGCGAGCATACCTCCGAAGACTCAGTAGTGTTCGATCACCAGAAGAGCTCAAGTCCATGCGGGGCTTTAACGGCTGCAGTGGCATGCTGATGGTCCTCCGCACTGTGTTTGAGAAGACAAGATGGGAGCTTCTTCACGAAGCAGCGCTCCTGCTCAACAACTGTATCTCTCTCATTGGGGGGCAGAGTTGAAAATTGATACGAATAATGTGTGCATGATTTGTGCTGTATATGAATGAATTTTGCTTGTTGTATTTCTATATTGCTATCGACCTTGGGGTCCTTGGATACCTTTTGGGGTTGTCAAAATTAACATATGGCGCGGGGATTTGCTTCTTCTGGCTCTGGCTCTTTGCACACATATACCCAGGAATTACTCTGTTCTGTATGCAATGATAATTATATGTTGACGTTTCTTGATTCAGTGATGATGCTGTTGCACTGCATTGATTTGCTTGCTTGCTCCTTGAAAGTGCTTCTCTCGCGTAGGTAAATGTAGATGGACTGCTTTTACAACAATAGTCCGTATCTGGACACCTGATTCATGCTTGACTATGATCTGGATGGTTTGGAGATCTGAGAACTTCCCATGGTATGTCCAAGTGGAGCAAGCTTCTGCCTCAAAGGGCGTCAGCACGGCACTGATCTCCACATCAATTTCCAGAATAATATATATAAATATACAAGAACAGAAAGCTGGTATTTGACCAGTCTATCTCAATCTCTTGGCCGTAAGTACGCCTCTAAAACCACCTCATAACGTCATCTACAACTCGCAGGCATCATCGTCCTCATCATCAACAGGAGCTGTAGTTGCGCTCACGCCGGGAGAGCTGCTTGTTCTCGAGTACGTGATGGCTGGCGTAATTTGGGCAGCAATGGAGGTCGCTGGGTTGTTAATAACAGGTGCGCTTGTGGATTCGGCAGCTGGTGTCTCGACCTCGGGTGCAGATATGGAGCTGGACTCGGCAGTGGCAACAGGAGCTGGGCTCTCGACAACCAGGGCAGCACTTGAAAGAGCTGGAGACGAACTCTCAACAGCTTCCGGAGTAGCACTTAAAGTAGCAACTGGAGATGCTTGAGCGACGGGGGAAGACGAAGCCTCCACGGCACTACCACTTCCGGCAGCGGCCTTAGGTGCAGACGAGTCGTCTGCTCGGGTGCAACCACTCTTCGCGGTGATGGCGGCTGGGCAGGCAACTTGCTTGAAGGAGACAGTTGGGTTGTCGGCACCCTAGTGGCTTGTTAGTAGTGGGTTTACTTCAGAGTCTAGAGACCGTAAAAGTATAGGTAGGGAAATACTAACTTGGAACCAATCGAATCGCCATTGACAACCAGCTTGGAGAGCAGCAGGGAAACCTGCGCATGAAGACGCTGCGGAGATACCGCCGTATTGTGCGCCCCATCCTGACGATGGTGCTCCCCACTCCTGAGTACATCCATTGAAGATTCCAACACCACCACCCGGCATACTAATGTCAAATTGGTTGCCTGACAAGTCGCCACCTGTGTTGGTAGCTTGGACAACCATCTTCTTCCCAGCAACTGGTCCACTGGTGAAAGTGAGTTCGTAGCAAGCACAGCACCAGCTTGACTCCGAGCCACCGGCGATGTTTACTGCAGCGTATCCATAGGCGAGGTCATCGCTCACAGCCCATGGGGACTCGTTCGAACATTGGTATGCTCCACCTCCGTTGCACCCACTTGCTATGATGTATATTAGCAGTCTATCGCCAACGGGAAAAGATCGGTCAGCATTTCCTTACCAGTGTTATAATCTGTAAGAGGACTATCTTTGATGTCACAAGTCGTTACAGGGTTAGAGCCAGAAGCAAGCTCGGCCTTTCCAGGCCAAGCACATGACGGCTTGCAGCAATCCCAGTATCTGGTTGTGGTTCCTGTTCCGGAAGCAAGTGCCTTGACTTGGAGGAAGAAAGGCATAAGAGCCAGGAGTGTCTTGGTTGGGAGTTGCATCTTGAATAAATTGAAAGTTATGACTTCGACTATGGATGGCGAGGTAGAACCGAAAGTGTGGTATGTATGGCCGCTGACCGCGAATGACTGATATGTACAGTTGAAAAGAGTGTGAAGCTCAACTAGGAGCAGGGTGCTGAAAGAGCAGTGGATTGATAGGGAGGTTCTGGAAAACGAGTGGAAGAGCCAAAGAATTTGGATAGGGAGAGAAGAGAAAGAAAGAGGAAGCAGAATGACAACAATTATAAAAGAACAAGCTTTTCCTTCACTGCGGCGAGACCACACCCAATCTCCAGTTTCTATTTACTTCAAACAGTGGCGGCCCTGGAGCCCCACTGCTAATCCTGGTCTCTCGGTTCCTTCGGCGAGGATCGTGAGATTGCTGCGATCCCTGGGTTCATCTCTGCTGCTTGTCTGTGCCACGTCCCGAGCTCAAATTGTCCCATCTAATAAACGTTCTTGGCGAGGTAAGCTTGCCTTTGGCCATCTTTTTGAGGCGGATCCACCTGTCATATCCGAGTCGAGATGAGAAACCTCTGGATATTGCCTGATTACATATCACGTGTGGGGACAAGCAACGACATACTCGTTCCAAAAAGAACGCAAATCATCTCAAACGAGGCTCACTTCAATGTTTGTAAAGTGTTTTGTGTCTCAGAGTGGCACTGTCTGGACCGAGTTGCCGTGTTCGGGTTTGTTGCAAGGTGCTCGCTTCATTTCAGGTAGAAGCAGATAAGTACAGGCTCCGCAATTTCTCTAAATCCGCTGTTTCCTGGTTCCTGGTTTTCGGGCTCAATTTGTGCTCAATTTCACTGAATCATCACCACTCAAGTTCCTGTAGTAATGGGAAATTTTCAGAGTGATGATGACCAGCTCTAGTGAGAAACTGGAGTCATTCTCGGCACGTGGAATCGACCGAGTTCAGAATTTGCTCCCCGGCAGCGTAGTTTGTCCCCATTTTGGCTTGTTAATTCGACCAATGAACCTGTATTGTTTCTCTTTGCAGTAATGAATTATGCTTCTTGTGAGCCCGTCAATCGATCAGCGACATCCGCGTCAGATACGGCTGTGTCTTGAGCGCCAGGTAGCTTGGTATCTTCCCAATCAGGAACCCCAGTAAGTCGGATCGAGAAAGGCCTGAGAAAGGTTGCACAGGATGAGAATAGTTTTCCGGAACCCTCCTAGGTTCTTGGCACTCCTTGAAATATACGACACTGATTTGGGTTTATATCATTCGAGCTTTCTCACCTTTATTAATTCGGAGACTAATGTACTCTTCAGCAGTTGTCCATTGCCAAATTCTATCTGTTTGAACGACCAGGGACAAAATGGAGGAAAGCTCCCCGTATAAAATCTAATGGCCAGGGGGTGGGGACGTTCCACGGTTTAGAAGACTTCCGAGTTGATATGGAGGTGTAATGCTTGACAGCCTCGGCTCGCTTGACGATTTGACATCAACAATGGTGTTTCGTTTCCGATTTTATCCTCTCGTCTCTTCTACAAGTTTCAAATCGAGTGCCTCTCCAACCGGAACAGTCCAGGCAATCTTATGCACATTGTCCATTGTACATTGTCCGTGATTGTGGAACGACATTCCATTCCATCTTGGCTCCAACGGAAGCAAGAGTGCCGAAGACGAAAGTGTGCGAGTAGCTCTCCGAAGCGTTCGATCAATTATTGTGACATAAGACTTCTCGATACAAGCTGAGTGCCGTACAGCTGGGCTTGACACCCTTAAAACGCTCCAGGTATGAATCGCTTAGTCTTTCGATGGTAGGCTTCCCACTCTTCCCCGAACTCCTTCAGCAACATTTGTTCCTCATCTCTAACCCGGATCGACATGCTAGTAAGTACAATTGATGACGTTGCTATTCCTCCAACATGGCTGAGCCATGGAACTCTGACAAGCGCGGAGGGAAGGACGCAAGCAGCCACGCCGTCTAGTTGCATCATGAACAGGCATATCGCATTTGTCATCAAGAACAGCGGTGCATAAGAAGGGTGTTGCACGTAGCGATACAACCCAATCTTGACGAGCCTGGTCGGTTTGGCGAGCTGGAAGGTGAAGTTTTCTCCAAGCTGAGCATAGGCCAACAGATAATCGGTGCAGCCAGGAACGTGAGGGCAATGAACGAGATGGTGTATGGGCTCCAAGAGAAAAGATCCTGTCTGAGGAGGTCTGGGTTCATGCATATCGTCGAGCCGTGATCGGGAAAAAGGATCAGAACAGTGTGGTAGCACCACAGACATCCGAGCAAATTACGACGAAGAGATAAATTTGACATTGTCCTGCCAAGTCGATCCTTGGTGTAAGGAGTCTTTGGTGGGGGATTTGGAGACGTGAAGCTGAGATATGACAGATAACCGCACACGACAAAACAAGCCGCGAGGCTAGTGTTCTGAACTTCGGGCATCGTCATGCCGGGCAGCGTGCGGTAATTGGGAGAGGCTGAAGTGGAGGTCGATAAGTATTGATTTGATTTGAGTAGATAGAAACCTTCCCGCCTATGCTATCGATCGCTTTGTAGAGTAGTTTGGTGGCGGTGACAGTTCTAGCATGGGATCTTGTTTTAGCTTCAGAGACTGCCGTCTTAAAACCCGTTGATGTGTTGGCCTATTAGGTAAAATGAGCCATGGATAAATATCTGGATATGGGATAAAACAATGAGTTGATTATGTCTCAAGGCTACTGATGGAAGTAGTGCGAGGCTAATTAATCTTTGTGACTGGAACAACTCTGCGTTATAGATCATACCACTTCACATCGTCACGTGGTCAGATTTTGCGACGCAAAAGTCCGACGGGCACTTGTGTAACGAGTCTCGTAAGTTTCTGAATTGACCACGCTCTCTTGGGTACTCCTAAAATATCAGCCTCCTATCGAGGTATGTATATAGCCCGATATGTTCAAGTGACGATGGATGCCAAGCTCTTGACATCTAAGCGATTCCCAATTGGTCTTCTGGTGTTTACTTTGGCGCCATACGTTTTTCCTTCCTGACAAGCATTTAGGGCTTCGCTTGTGGCATTTGGTTGTGTCCTTTGGAGATGCCTGTTCCCAGGATATTTAGCAACGCCGTGCAGGAGGTGAAAACGACGATGAGGCAAGAAAGGCAGGAGCGAAGGGCTGCTCTCAAGAACATGTATGCCTTCTCCGATTAAAGCCCTTCTTCTCCCCTCATCTTCACTGCACAATTTTGGACTTGCATACAACGATTCTCTTCAAGTAGCAATTGCCATCATACCACTAATTCCCTTTCGTCATGGTCCTCTTCATCCACTGCATTCGAGCTCTGGCTCTCGTAATTCTGTGTCTTACTTCACCTGTCGCATCGTCTCCGACACAGAAACGAGGTCCTACCTGCCAGGAGCTCATTATTCCTGTGACAATAGAAGCCCAGAATGCCGTAAAGTTCTGCTTGTATCCGTGACTCTTCCTATGCTGATCAAAACCAGGTCATTCATTCATCCAACCATTGACCTCGGCTCCCTGTTCGGTCTCCTCTCAAGTGTCATCACTCTAATATTCTCTGTGCCTGTTCGCGGTACCTACAATATTGCTGGCCGTTATTGCGAACCTGAAGTAGATATTCCGTCCCGAAGAAATTCCCTTCAACTTTTGGCACATCCTGCGACATACGATCGTAACTACGTAGGCAGCCCCCCAGGCTCGACACACACACATTTTGTGGCTTTGCATCAGCTGCCAGGACATTTGCTAACTTTTCAAGTGGTCTGGCGGCGGCTACCCAGGATTCGGATTCGATGGTGATCGATACAGCTGGGTCTCGTATGCCTCAAAGCAAGGTTTTCCTACATTTGCCTTCGACCGCTTGGGTAATGGCAACTCTACCAAGCCTGATGGAGTTGCCGTCGTCCAAATGCCAGCCCAAGCAGCGACTGTGCATGAAATCATCAAGCTTGCTCGTGTGGGTCCAGCAAGCAGCTCACCCTTCCCCCGTGCCTTCGACAAGATTATTCATGTCGGTTGCAGTATGGGTTCATTGATGGCCAACGTTCTCAACGTCCAGTACCCATCGGATGTTGATGCCACGATTCTCACAGGGTTCAGTAAGCAGGTATGCCGAATCCAATCTGTTCTGTCACCATCACTCCAGGGCTGTGCGTCCATCTGACCTGTAGGTAATGCTGATCCGATTCATAGTGGGTGACTGTCATACCAGGCTTCACCCTCACGGCCGGTATGCTGCCTGCACGGCTCGTTCAACCTAGCAATTCACTACCTCTGGGATATCTACAAGCGACCTCAGAATCAGGGATTGAGTACCTGTTATTTTATGGTCCTCCAGGAGTCAACTACGATCCCGCTTTTGTACACCAAGACTACCTGAATAGAGGTACTCTTACTCTTGGTGAGGCTGCTTCAAGTGCTCTGATTCCGACGGCCAATCGGTACACGGGTTCGGTGTTCGTCATAACTGGACAACAGGATGTTGTCTTCTGTGATTCATTCGGGTTTCAAGGAGGCGGACCAGGTAATTGTGGCTCCGGCGCATACAGCATTCTAGCACAAACTCAGACTCTGTACCCGCGTGCTAGCAACTACTCGTGGTACGCAGTCCCAAACTCTGGCCACTGCTGGGAACATCAGTACTCAGCACAAGGAGGATTTGAGGTTGCCCATAATTACCTTGCTGGTCGTGGATATTGATCGGGGGAAGGATGATGGATGGATGTGGTTATCACTTACTGCTGTGCTTTTCCGTTTCTCTAACTGGTCATTGTTTCTCATCCCGGTATCTTCGAAGGGCACTCATGTATTTTCTTCATAGTTCCCTACACTGCTTCGTCAGTCATTAGTAGTAAATTATATGATGTTACCAGTTCAATAACAGCGCATGAGCATTGCACATTCTACCCTGTCCCTTGCCGATTGTTCATACGTGGGCTCCTCAGCTGGATAAAAGTCGCCAGATGACAAGGAAACGGAAACGCTCAATATTCGGCTCCTTCTCAGGCCTCGATAATTTACTAAATTAATCATTAGGAGGAGACTTCTCCCCATGTTTCTGGTTGCCAAGCGATGCCGCGTGATCCCCTGAATGTACTATAAGATGTCTTCGTGAAGTGGGAACACCATCGTTGACTGTGGAGAACATTTGACCACAGATTTTGTTGACAGTCGAGATGTCAATTCTTGGCAGTTGGAAGTCCTACCGCATGAGGAATAAAGAAATAAATAGAATTAATAGGGATTTGGTCAATTGAGCGAAAATTGTCGCGGTCATGATGATGGTACTTGGGCTTTACCCCTCAATCCACTTTTGGAGCAAGCGAGCGAATCAATAATTAACCATCAACCTCTCTTCTTTAAACTCACGATCTTTCTTCATTTGCACGAGCTTCGATTTAATTCACAGTTGCCCCAATTGATCTTAATACATAAGAAAGGCGGAATTCGGAAATGGTTATTTAGACCTCTTGAGGCAGCATCCGTTCCGCATCTACATCCCCATCTACCACCGAACCAGGGCAAGATCGGCATTCGTGTTTCCTTCCCACAGATATAAGTCTTTCAATCCCCAGATTTCCCCCAAATCTGTTTCTCTTCGAACATTTTCCGGCTTCTCCAAAGCTATCCGTAATCACAGCCAATATGACAACCCTCTCCGCCCCCAAACGAGCCTGGTGGAAAGAATCCTCGGTCTATCAAATCTACCCGTCATCATTCAAAGACTCGAATGGCGATGGACTCGGTGACATCCCAGGTATCACTTCCAAACTCGACTATATCAAAGCCCTAGGTGTCGATATCGTCTGGGTATGTCCAATCTACAAATCTCCTCAGGTAGACATGGGATATGATATCTCCGACTACAGAGACATCCATGCTCCATATGGCACGCTGAAGGATGTGGATGAGTTGATTGATGAGTGTCATAAGAGGGGCTTGAAGTTCGTGATGGATTTGGTAGTCAATCATACTAGTGACCAGGTGAGCTCCATTCTGAGGATATACATATGTCATGTGATAAGACTTGAGCTAAATGATGAATCTGAGTAGCATAAATGGTTTCAGGGTGCGCAGTCTTCAAAAGATAGTCCCTATCGTGACTATTACATGTGGAAGAAGCCGAAGTATGATGCTCAAGGCAAGAGACAGCCACCTAATAATTGGGGCGCATGTTGGGGCGGTAAGTAATTGTCAATTCCCCCCGCATTAAAAGACACGTGCTAAAGAGGTATCTAGGAAGTGCTTGGGAATACGATGAACCATCGGACGAGTACTATCTGCATCTTTTTGCTCCCGAGCAACCAGATCTGAACTGGGAGAACCCCAAGGTTCGAGCTGAGGTTCATGACATCATGAGATTCTGGCTGGATAAGGGTGTTGATGGATTCAGGCGAGTTCCCATTCGTTCTCATTTGAATGATAGTATCTCACATGCTACTTCTAGAATGGATGTCATCAACTTCATCAGCAAAGTCCCTGGCCTCCCAGACGCAGAAATCACTAGACCAGATACCGAGTTCCAGCCAGGCATCAAGTACTTTGCTTGCGGTCCCAGACTTCACGAATACCTGCTCGACCTGGGGAAGATCCTCAAAGAGTATAATGCGTTTTCTGTTGGTGAGATGCCCGGTGTGGAGGATCCTAAAGATATCCTTGATGCTGTGGGATATGACCGCGGAGAGTTGAACATGATTTTCCACTTCGAGATGTAGGTATTCTGTCCGAACTATAGGAGGGAACATTCATCTGATAGCTATGCAGTGTTGACATGGATATTGGAGAGAAAGGAAAGTTCTCACCTCGGAAGTGGGAGATGTCGACGCTTAAGAGCATCGTCAACAAATGGCAACACTTCATGATCGAGAACGATGGTTGGAACGCACTGTATCTTGAGAATCACGATCAAAGCCGCACAGTCTCGCGCTGGGGATCCGATTTGCCTGAGTACAGGGTTGTGTCTGCGAAGATGTTTGCTACGTTCTTGGCTTTGCAGAGTGGTACCGTTTTTGTGTACCAGGGCCAGGAGTTGGGTATGATCAATGTGCCACTTGAGAGGGACATCTCTGAGTATAGGGATTTGGAGACGCTTAATGCATGGAGAGAGTAGGTTCAACCCGAATGACCACATGGACACGAACTGACATTGGTAGCATGATGGCCGAGTTTCCTGATGACGAGGAGCTCCACAAAATTACGAAGAGGGAGATCAACCTCAAGTCTCGAGATAACGCTAGAACACCAATGCAGGCAAGTTATCACCGCAATGGCGGACGAGAGAAACTTACTAATATTAAAACAGTGGAGCGACGAGCCTCATGCTGGGTTCTCAATTACCACACCATGGCAACGTGAAAACGAATCGTACACCAGCATCAACGCTGCTGCTCAAGTCGGCGTCTCCAACAGTGTCTTCGAATACTGGGCCGCGATCCTCCGCCTCCGCAAAAAGCACAAAGACATCTTCATCTACGGCAGCTTCCAGATGCTGGATATGGAGCACAATGATGTGTTTGCGTACACACGTACCTTTGAGAAGGAGACTGTGGTGGTGATTGCAAATTTCAGAGAAGAGAATGTGCAGTGGAAATTGCCACAGGGTATGAAGTTGGTGAAGGAGGGAGTATTGGTTAGTAGCTATGGGGGCGTGATGGAGATGGAAGGGGTGTTGTCGTTGAGACCTTTCGAGGCGTTCGCGACATTTGTCGTGTGAGCGGCATGCATGAGCGGAACATTGGCCTTCTCTTAGATGCTGGAAGATTTCATGGAGTAGAATTAAGATTAGATGGGGAAAAGTCCTGCAAATAGACCTCCACTCACCTTTCCGACTTCATTTCTCGTTTGTTGACATCTGGCCCAAACGGGCATGCGAATATCGGCACATCTTACCCGATGGAGCCGAGCATCGCAAAGCACTACCCTTATTATATAACGAAACAACGACTTTTACCAGGCCAGTACCAGTTCTCTGAATTGGTATGTAGTGGTGTGTAATGGTTATGGAATGGGTTGCTTGAATAGAGTGAAGCAAGCCCCGAAGCTTACGGATCTGCCCCTGTTCCAAGGGCGTCGGGGTTGGGTGGTATGAAATTGCCATCTGACGCCCGATTTCCTTTTGAATTTCTTCACCTTCTGCTTGGAATTCTTTTACATTTGATGTATGTGGTCTGGCGGAGTGTTTCTTTTTGTTGTTGTTTCGGAGCCATTATTTATTTAGCCCGAACGTCGCTTGTTAACCAGCGACCAGTTCGGCATGTTGGCAGGTCAAGGATTTTGTAGGGAATGGCACTTGTCAGGCGCGCACCTGGTCATTCGGAGAGTCATAGCAAGGCACCAAGATCAAAAAGCCAAAGATGAGTTTCAAAATCCATACAATGCATTTCCATTTATGCAGCCACACAATCTACCAACTCCGTCCCGTTGCTCCAAGATTGACAAGATAAACATGTGCAGACAATGATATGACAGAATGAAAGAAACACCTGTCTCCCTTCCCGTGTGTATGTGTGTGCCGCAATGCAAAAGCTAGAAAATAAGAAACGAAAATACTATAAACAACAAAAAGGGCTCACTCCCGTACCCAGCAAAAAGTACTCGCTCATTCCGATCTGTTGTTTCTCTATTACAAAGTTGTTAAGTGTGTCAGTCATTTCCGTATTGTGTGTTTTTGTTTTCGCCCGCTCAAAATCGCTTTCATCTTCATCAAACAGATAGGTAGATAGTCAGACAGACAAAACCTGTAGGGTATCCCCGTTCACAAACAAAAGAGAGCCTAGGAATTCGTTTGCCTCCATCGATGAGGCCGGAGAAGTACTTGGTACCAAGAGCAAGTTCCGTTATTGCTTGATGTACTCGTGGTCTCCGACTTCCAGGACTGTGATCTCATCTCCAACACGGAGACTGCTCTCCTTAGCTATTGGAACCATCTGCATGCCCAAACAGCCAATATTTGGCCCTGTGCCTGAATCCACCGCTCGAAAGCTTCGCAGAGTCTGATCTGGCTCGCTGGGATGTCTTTCTCCGGTGACTTGGTCTACATTTGGCATCTTGCAGCGGGCAGTTCGGCATGATACATCATATTCGTAGTATCCAATCTTGATTCGGCGCCATGTATCTTCGTGGTAGGCATCTGGACCAGTGATGATCAGGTTGGCGCGGAACCGGGCAGCTGAGAGACGAGGGGCACCCTTGACTTTGGGCATCTGGCGCTCGACGTCGCGGACACTTGCAAGGTTGATCAGGTGAAGGGGGTACTATTGTTATTAGCACGAGACGAGCGCCACATTTCATTCAACTCACAGCATCTTGGAAACCAGTCACTGGCTGATATCCCAGCTCTGCCTTTGTTGGCGCATTTCTGTGAACCTCCCGTAGCTTTGAATTGTCGATTCTGAAAAGTCCAAGTTTGTTGCTAATGCCGAGGTAATATCTCAATTCGTCTGGGATCTCGATCTCCAAGTTCAGCGCCGTCACAGTGTCCTTCCAGATCGTCATCTTCTCGTAGGAGTAGCCAGCTTTCTCAATCTGTACTGGAGATGGATCGAATGGGATGCGGAATTGCTTCTCTGGGTACGTGCCCTTCACTGAAGCTCCCCATTTCGCCATAATCCCTCTCCAGCCAGCTTCTTGGTAAGGGAAGCTTAGGATTATGACTCCACCAGACTCGACATCCTCAGCATGCGGTGTGTATGTATCCACAGACTGATCCGGAACCCACATCTCAGTTCGCAACTTAGCCAGCAGAGGAAATTGTCTCTGCGTGATGAACTCCCACTTGTGTGCTGCCTTTTCCTTCTCAGGGGCAGCGGCATTGACGGGGAAAGGGCTCTTCAATTGAGCGAAGGTGAATTGGCGATCATACTCCATACCAGTCGCAATAACCGATCCTCGATTCAATTCTACACCTCTGCAACTCTTCACCGGGTATATCCACAAGCTCTTCAACCGCCACCATTCTGCTGACGTCTCCTCGGTAGATGGTGGTCGTCCCTCGGAGAACTTCTTGTCAAACTCGTTGAGCAGATTCGATTCGATTTTCAGGCCGAGTTTTCTGCATCCCTTTGGTTCTTCAGCACGAAGCCTTGCTTGTTCTCGCTCGTAAAATATCAGGGCGATTATGGGGGGTATGCAGACGGCGAGGACTGTCAGAACGTAGGTTTGCGTGGAGATGACAGGGATCTGGTCGAGCAATTGCGCGGAGTATATTTCGTAGTAGTCCTCGAGGAGCTCTCGATATTGTTCTATGAATGCGGACATGCCGGATGATTTGTAGGAGGAAAAAAAGAGCACCGGAAGTGCTATCTATTTGCTGAAGTCGCAAGAAAAGTTAGCCTCCTTTCTTTTGTATCAACTTGACGGGGGACGGGGCCCGAACGACATACCAAACGATGTACATGAAGTAGATCCAAAGGAGCGTAAGAAGAGCAAGGAGAGACTAGAGAAGAAGAGAGACAGAAACAAGAAAATGGGACGCAAAAACACACGTGGTGATCTGGTCTCCTGGTGGTGAAGTTAGGTGAGGCGGATGTGGAGATGGTGGTGCAGTGAGTGAAGTGCTGCTGTCACAGTTCAAGGTCGAGGACTACTTGGAGCAGAGCAGGCCAAAGAAGCGTAGCGTAGGGCAGCAGGGGGTTGCGAGTTCTCGATACCCGTTTTGGCTTGGGTCAACAGGGGAAACTTTTAGTGAGTTGGAGCCGAAAATTTAGTTCCCGAGGCCAGATCAGATCAGATCAGACAAAGATCCTACAGCGAGGCCACTGCGTTGACGTAGTACTGTAGTGACAACAATGAGCGAGGGCATCGTGGGCACAAGGGAAGAAAAGTGTCTAGAGTATTTATCTGACATTACAAGGAGAAACATCCAAGATATGACGGAACCAACATGCCAGCCAGCCAGCCAACCAATTGCCAAGATCGGGTGGGTAGCAGACTTCAATGACGGAGCAAGGAAGGAGGCGTTTTATGCAGCCGTGTGCTGTGGTGCTGTGGTACTGTGGTACTGTGGCGTGTCAATTGACTGCCCTGCCAAAGAGGAAATCATCTCGGCCGGTTTCAATGACCCAGAAAGAGGCAAATAGTTTTCAGTACCTGCGTGCCTGGGCTTCATTACGACGACAACTTTCGACTATCTAGATTTAGCGATGAGACGGCACAAGCCGAGACGTTATGCCACGGCATGTTGGCCGACTCCTGTCCTGCTCGATCTCAATTACATCGATAGCGACTTGCCCATCGTGCTGTGCTGCTGCAGCCTGCCTGCAGGTCTGGGTGAGAAACACGCACGCGCGCGTTCTGGAATTTAGGGGTCTCACATCGATCATCGATCCCTGGTCGGTGGCCCAGGGGCATGGTGTGGACCCTGGAATGCCTGGAGTCCCTGGCTGCAGAAATGCAGATGCAACTCAGGCTTCTTGCCCGCCCCCGCGAGAGGGCGGAGGGGCACCAGGAGGGAGGGCTGCAAAGGCTCCTGACCACTCACGGCGCCTCCAAGATTGCCAAAGGTCTGGCTAGCCACCCACTATGCATTTACTACTCCTCACTAACCACCAACCAGCCTGTCACTTGCGGCCGGCTATTTGGTGACTTGAAGCGGATACTCGTGGCGCAGCGTCGGCCAATATTTGCGACCATATTTGCTGGTCTTGAGCACTCGACTTTCTGCTTGTGACAACCACTTCCGCGAGAAAGAGCGCGGAATCTGGCTTTGCCTTCTGTGTTGACAAGAGCTTGAGGAAAGAGATCATTCCAGCCATTTTTAGCCAAAGCCGACAGAAAGATCTTGGAGCTTCGGAGAATGGGGTGAACGATGAATAGCTACAGCCTATGAATGTCAAACTATTATTACGGCCTCTTAGGCGTTTTCAAGCGCCGAATTCCGTTGGTCACATTTTTTGGTAAGTCAGGTACATTACTAGTTGTCACAGCCATCTTTAGCAGCCATGGAGAACACCAACTTTACGAAATACGATACATCCCACACTCAGATGAACGAAACGAAATAGAGAACGACGAGCGATACGGCAGTACGACAAGCGACGACGGTGACAAGCCAAAGAAGAGCAGCCGAGGAGAACCCAGATCTAATCAAAACCCCACTCACAATCAGATACGAACGACCCATACAGTGCTGTACAGTACCTTCGTAGCCAAGCCAACATCACTCAGTCTGACCCTGGTATTGCGTTTTCCTTCTATCCCTCATTACAGTACTTACAAGAAACAACATCCAATAAACCTCACATTGCACCACATCTGCAATTCGACCTGCTCCTTCCAGAATGCGGTCCATCGCGCCGCAAATCTCCGGAGATGGAGCCCGACCCCTTTACACGCATCGGTGGTGGCACACCCAACGCAGCTCGCGAGGCGTTTTGACGTCGACTTTTGGCTCGTGACAGTGTTCTTGGCCAATAATTCGGCGACTTCTGCTTCAGGCTTGCTTGATGTGAAATGCAGTATTCCGGCCGCTTGGGTGAGGGGATTTCTAGACTGCCATGCTCTTCCCCGCGAAGGATTCATGGCTGGATGATCTAACCTTAGTTATCTGAAGTTGAAGTACCTAGGCTGTCAACAGTCTGAGATTGTTGCAAGTGGGAATTCATGACTGATTCGTGACCTTTTGAATCTTTGGCATCACGTGTAAACATTCAATGTTTCTTGCGAGCCATGACTTCAAAGTAATCATCGTGAAATATTCATTCTCCATGTTCATACAATCATTAAGCCTGCCCAGGTCTGTGATACCCCATACCAAAACCTCCAATATTTCCACACCATACCAGACCGTACCAGACTCCATCTCCATGCCCACATAAAATGCTGCGCAAACATTGAAACCCCACGATCCCCGGACTTCCACGACAACGATCACTTGTCGAAATCCGCTGCAGTAAGTGCCTGAACCACCGAAGTACCTTCTGAGAACCTTGTCCTGAAGATACGATTCGCATTCTGAAACATACCGTCCTTCAGACTGACAACGATGAACTGGCTCCCCTTGAAGCGGTTCTTGATGAGCCGTCCGATGTTCTGCGTATGCGAGAGATCCAGAGCCGCATCCACCTCGTCCAAAATGTACATTGGCGCCGGCTTGAACTGCAGCAGCGCCATGATGAGCGAGATGGCTATCAGGGACCGTTGACCACCGGACAATTCCGTCAAACTTTGTTTCCAAACCTTGCCTGTTTGTTTATTAGAGTTAGCGAGATTGGCTTTTTCTATTTCAAGTGCCGCCCGCCGCCAGCCGGATACTTCGGGATCAGGGGGTTTACGAACCAAGTGACACTTTGACCTCCAGGCCTTCGTTTATCGTTTTGCCCTCGGGAGGATCGAGCTTAGCGAAACTGCCTGGGAGAAGCTCCGCAAAAATCTGTCCGAAATCACCATTGACTTTGGACCATGTCTCGTGCAATGCCTTCTTCTTGTATTCGTCCAGCGTGACGATTGTCTCCTCGATCTTCTTCTTGTCCCTGATGACCGTCTTCATCATGTTCTTAAGGGCGACTTCCTTCTTCTCAACACTGTCGATCATATTCATGACCTTGGGGTTGATCTTCTTCTTCATGCCCTGGAATCGCTCTGTAAGATTTCGGAGCGTCGCTTTGCATTCGGCAATGTTCTGACCCTTGAAGTCATATGGCGTTCCAGTGCGGCCGAAGTTATCCTTCTCGTCAGCAATCCATTCATGTTCCTTCTCCATGTGAGCGACAGTCTGAACGGCAGCCTGCTGTTCTTTATGGAACTTCTCAACCTGGTGACCAAGCTTCTGCATCTCAAGACCTTCCTCAGTGATACGAGAGGCTTTTGATCTGGAGGCTTCTTCAAGGGAGCGAAGTTCATCGTCAAAGCCAGTAAGCTTCGCACGTTCGTCATCGAGATGTGCTTGAGCAATGTCGTGAGTATCCTATACCGTTAGTAATAGAAGCCAGACGGATGGGGAGGCTACCTACCCTGACTTGAGCTTGTTCAGCAACAAGTGCAGCAATTTCATCAGCATAGCCAGTCAATGTTACTTCAACCTCTTGAAGTTGTTCCTGGGCAGCAGCAAGATCACCACCAACCTGCTCGGAATCCAATCTGGCGCCTTGAAGCTCTTTTTGCAAGACCTTGACCGATGCCGCATTCTTGGTGAGAGATTTCCTAAGCGAATCGAGAGAACTTTGTAGCTCAACAAGCTTTCCGTCCTTGTTGTTATCGAAATCCTTCATGTCTTTCTCGATGCGCTTGATATCCTTGTTTGCCTCATCTTGACGCTTCTTGGCCTCTGCAAAATCCGTCTTGAGCTGAACAATAGAGGCCTTCATGTTCTCAACCTCCTGGATAATTGATGATGAAGAATTGCCTCCAATCTGCTCCTCAGTAAGCTTGATTTCATGAGACTTGAGGTCAAGTTCCTGTTTGATCTTCTTGGCCTGATCAAGTTTCTTCTTCTCCCGTGCCATCGTAGTTTGCAACTCTGCCAACGTTCGTTCTTGGATGCCCAGTTCCTTGGTCAGCTCGTTGAGTTTCTGTAGAGTGACTAGAACCCCACTTGAATTGGGCGAGCTACCGCCAGAGAGAGTTCCGGATGGGTCGTATGAATCTCCCTCCAAGGTGATACTCTTCATTCGAACAGCCGGATCAAAGGTCACCCTTTTCGCAGTGGCGGCATCTGCGCAGATCAAGGTGTTGCCAAAAACATAGTCCATTGCCGTAGATACCTCGTCATCGTATCCTATGAGTGATAATGCCAAATCGACCTTTCCTGGGGCGATTTTTTGTGCAGCACCAATCTTCTCAGCAGATGCTCTGAATGCGGCAATCTTGTTCAGAGGTATGATGGTGACTCGCTTTCGCAGTTTTCCTTTCTGAAGCAGCTGAGTACCAGTAACTTCGGTATCAACAACGACATTGTACAAGCGACCTCCAGCACAGATCTCAAGCGCAGTTCCGGCATCAGTGCGCTCCTTATCAAGGGTAAACAAAGAAGCAACCAATCCCTTAACCTTCGATCGGTCGAAACTAGGAGTAGGGTCGGCATAGTTGAAGTCGATGTTTGCGACTTTTCGCTTCAAACCATCCGACTGCTCACGAAGCTTGCGAATAGTCTGCTGCAGAGTTGATTCCTGCTTGTACATATCATCCTCCTTTCCAGGCTCGAAGCCCAACTTGCCGAGTTCCTTTTCGAGCTTCTGGGCCTGTGACCTCAGTCCCTCGAGATCATTTAGTAGACCAGCATTTTGATCCTTGGCTTTCTTGGCTCGAGGCTCTTCTTCCTTGATGCGTTTCTCAAGATGTGTCGTTTTGAGCTTGGCCTGCTCTTGCTCGGTTGATGCTGCGCTGGCACGATTCCTGGCATCCTGAAGTTGTCCTTGATACCCACTTTCTTGGCCTTCTTTTGACGCAACACCTGTCTGGAGAGTTTGGAGAAGCTCCTCCTTGGTCTCTGCTTCCTGGCTTTGCTTTTCCAACTCCTGTTTAGCCGTGTCGTATTGAGCCTGTAACTTCTCATAGACTTTCGTCTTTTGCTTCAACAGAGCTTCAAGCTCCTTGACGTTCTTCTGGATGGTTGCTTTCCGTTCCTTCTCTTCGGCCAAACTGGACTTCTTGAGATCCGTGACTGTCGCTAACCGTACCATCTCGTTGGAGTGTTGTTTCACCTCAGCCTCGAGAGCTTGCGCCTTGCCTCCCTTCTTCAGCTCCTTCTCGCGTTGTGCCTTCACTTTCTTGACATCCTCGGCCAAGAACTCGATCTCGTTCTTTAACTTCACTGCGTTCTCTTCCAGGTCCTTTTGCCGCTGTTTCTTCAATTCGAGATCACCAGCCGATTGCTTCAGCTTTTCTTGGTGCTTGACGTAGTCGTGTGCCACTACTACCCTTGTTAACCGTTCGAGGTCGTTCTGCGTTTGCTGGAAATCCAGGAAGGCTCTCTTTTCAGTCCTCAGCTTCTCCAACTTCGGCTCAATCTCGTCCTTTAGCAATTCCGTGATCTCGGTGACCTTCATCTCCTTCTTCGCCATAGTCTTGAACGCTTTGTCCCTACGATCCTCGAACATGCGCGTCCCGGCTGCCTCCTCTATCATAGCCAGAATCTCGACCGCCTTCATATTCAGAACCTTTGTGATGCGACCCTGCATAATCAAGAAATTAGGATTGTTGATGTTTAGCTGGACGGACTGAAAAAGGTTCTGGACTGTCTGTTGTTGCGCGCGGTGGCCGTTGATCAGGTATTTACTCGTTCCTCCCAGCACAATCTGTCGGGTGACACTGATCTGCGCATATTCCTCAAAGCCGATGGGAGACTTCTTCTTGTCGCGATTGTCGAAAACGATTGTTACGCTGGCTTTCGTTACTCCGGCTTGTCCACGCTTGTATATGAGATCCTTGAGGCAGAGTCAATACTGCACAGCGCTATGTTCAAGAGTAAGCATACCTGCAAATTCTGTGCGCGGACCGTTGTCATGTTCGTTATTCCCAAAACGAAACATATTGAGTCGAGGATGTTAGACTTTCCACTTCCGTTCAGACCTGTGATTGAGTTGAAAGATTCGTCCCTAAGTTGCAGGGTCAGTTCCGCAGCGAGGGGGTTTTGGTTAACTTTGTTTATTTACCATCCTGAAATAACGGTTCGAACAGCGTACGATTTGAAACCCTATCATTATCAGCAGATATACTAGAGCTAGCGAAGTAAATAAATACGTCTATAATGACCTCCACGATCCTCATTTTTGCGGTATGTGGTGGCCGTTGTCGTTGTTGGTTGAATTTGTCGATTATTTTGGTTTGCGCAACGCGAAGTAAACATTGGAAACGCGCTGGGGTAGTGATGAGGCACCAACATTATCATGAGGCAACCATGCATAATCAGCGCGATTACAGAAGACCTCGGCTCGCATCTGTCGGTAACAACATTACCCCAGACTTCAACTGCGATGCCTCCTATTGTTTATTCCTCTTCTGTCGACTCAGAACAATCGCAATGGCTCCTACAAAAACAAAAGTATCTATGCCGGGAGTAGCAGAGGGCCATGAATTGGTCGGAGTGCCTACCGGAGACGATGTATCTGCTGAGGATAGAGTAAAGGCTTTGTTCACGGGCTCTATGTCAGCAGACATTTACCAAGTATGTGGTGCAGTGTTTCCCTCCTGATTCAATTGGTCTTCTGCTCTCTCTGAAATTATGCTCTGAGCTGTCTTCACTTAATTTACTGTATTGAATTCGTATCAATAACCCGGATCGAGCATCAAGGTCTCATTCTCGTCCCTCTGAGACTTCTGACCAGGATTTTCAATGTGTCACCATTCGTTCACCTAGCAGTATTTCTACTTACCTTTTGTTTTCTCTTCTATCCCTTCTGCTCCATGACAAGATTTCACCTAACCCACGTCGTAGGGCTGGGCTGCCTCGCTGCTCCGCGACAATCTCGTCCTCGAATCCGCCTCATCCAACCCCGGCCGCACCGTATTCTCATACACCGTGCAGCCATCGCACTGCAACCGACTTGGCAACCTACACGGCGGTTGCACATCAACGATCTTCGACTTCTGTACGACAGCCGCGCTGGCACCCATAGCCAAGCCAGGGTTTTGGGCTTACGCAGGCGTGTCGAGGACGTTGAATGTTACGTATATTAGACCAGTGCCGCTTGGAGAGAAGGTGTTGATTGAGAGCGAGGTCGTGCATGCTGGGAAGAGGTTGTGTAGTTTGATGGGGACGATAAAGAGGGCAAGCGATGGGGCAGTGTTGGCGACCTGTGAGCATGGAAAGGTTAGTATTGATCCGCCGGTGGCGAAGATATGAGCATGGAGAGGGGGTGGCTGATGACTGGTGACTTGCGACTGGTTGGTATTTTCAAAGGAGAAGGTGATGGTGAGGAAGTAGATATATCTTCTGGCAATGAGAAGGTGGCGTTTGGGTTGAGTCAAGGATCGCGACTTTCTATGCATAGATGCTAGAGGTGTCATGATAGACTATTTCCTACCAGTCGAGGGGCATTGGCCTGCAGTTTTCAAGCGGCATATTGCAGTTGAGAAGAGGTTCCAAGGGCAATCAAGCTTAATTGCAAACCATCGACTATTCCCTATCGCCCGTCCAAGTTCTGTGTCACTTTTACATCTCGTCATGGACAGCTTTGGCACGGGGTGACAGGATAAGTGGCAGTACGTTATATTAGCAGCGCCAGCTGTTACAGTACGTGCATGCCGCAAATCTGTCCAGTAAGAATGACCTTTCATGAGAGCTCGTTCCTGTTGTATCACCGTGTGTAGGATACTGCATGGGACTGGCTAGATAAGGTACACTCAATTGTACCTCACTACAGCATATCGTACCTGTCAGAATGGGACTCGTTGAGTATCACATGCGAACCCTTATGAGCAACCTCGATATCGAGTGCCGAAACATAAAAAGAAAATTGTTGAGTATCAGCTCATATCCACAAATCTAAATTATGCAAAGCTAAAACGTTGAAACTGCATTGCCACAAGTCGCGAGTAGGGAGACAAATCTTCAAGGGTCTATGATCTGGTCATCATGACGTGTTTGATATATTTTCGTTGGGGATGGGATTGTGGTCCGTGGGATATTGTTCGGTGCTGAGGGTCAAGCGGGAGAGCTGACAGGCATGTGAAAACGGGTCTGCTTTTTACGCTTAGGATGATGGAGCTCTGTTAATTGTTGCAGTCCTTTGGGAGAGAAAATCTACTGGTCTTGCGGGATTCAAGATTGAATGGAACTATGGCGAGCTGGGTTCTGATATGTTGTATAAAATCAAGAAGTCATGTTTGTCACTGCATTTAATGATTCACAACGCCATTGAAAAAGAAGCTCTTCTGTTTGGATGGTGTATTTATGTTTCTATATTTCTATGCCCACAGGCCTAATGCTCACGTCGTACACCAATGGGTACAAATCAACCATACAATGAGTGCCCGAATGTAATCCACTCTCTTCAAAACGAAGGAAAAACCAGAGACGCAACCCCCGCCAATAACGCCTCCCGATCTAGTAAACAAGCCCACGCTCAGAAACATCAAAATGCATTTTTTTCCCCTCAGTCGGACAGACAGCCCTTGTCATCGACTCATTAAATGTGCATGGGTAAGCACGACACAGTATATGAAGCTTACGCAGCATCGGCTGACGCTACGGGCTCGGCTATCCGTGTAACTTGACTGCCAGCACGAATGATCTTCTTTCCTGCCGAGTCGGAAACAAAAGAGATGTCCTTGTTCTCCCGTTGAGCTCGCTTCCAGATCTCAACCTCACATCCACCTCGGATAACACCAACACGCATCGTCGACAACAGGTTGTGGGCGGCGTTGGAGTGATTGTAGACACCACCGTTGAAGATGGCGGTAGCGTCCTTTCCGATACCAGAAGTGATCAGAGCCTTTCCACCTGGGTGATCCTTGATGAAGTCGGTTACATCGTGGACAACACCGGCGACAGCGACGAGAGCACGGCCGTTCTTGGCTTCAGTCTGGTAAGAATCCCAGTCGATGATAGGCAGTTGCTCGAGAGGAATACCCCAATCGAGAGTCTGTCTCTTCTGATCAAGCTTCTTCTGGAGTTGTTGGAGACGGCCCTTCTCGATCTCATTTTGCTTGAACTGCTTCAGATCGAATGCGAGGCCCATTTGCTTCCACAGCCAGATTGACCACTTGGTAGGATCATACTGATGCCATTCGATAGCGTTGCGGTAATCGGATGGGAACTCGTGGTGGAAGTTATGGTAGCCCTCACCAAGAGTGACGAGAGCAGTAATGACGTGATCTCTTGGAGAGTTGCGGTCGTCGAATGGCTGGTCACCGAGCCAGTGTGCCAAAGAGTTGACGCAGAAAGTAGCTTGTTGGACGAAGAAGATTCGGAGAATTCCAGCGTAGATGAAACCTCCCTTCCAGTCTCCCCATCCGAGACCACTGACGAGACAGGGGAAGACCATTCCCATGAAGATAACGGTCTTAATGTAGTTGCGATGTTGCCAGACAACGACGGGGTCATCGTTCAGATCGGAGATGTCGGTACGGCCGATACGCTTTGGGTTTTGCTTCATGATCATCCATCCGATATGCGAGTACAGAAGACCCTTCCGGACGGAGTATGGGTCCTTGTCGGTGTCGGTGTATCTGTGGTGAGCACGGTGATCTCTCGACCACCATCTGATTGAACCTTCGACAGCTCCACCTCCAACGGCCGCGAGGAAGATCTTTAGAGGAAGACGGGCTGAGTAGGATGTGTGTGCCCAAAGTCTGTGGTAACCTGAAATGGTTTTTTGTCAGGGACGCGTCCCAGTAGAGGCGACTTTTCGATGAACTTACCGGCTGTGATACCGAGACCGGTCATGAAGTAATATGAAATTGCCCAAATGGCAGTCTTGAGCTGGAGAGGTGTCCAGTATGCGGCGATGAGACCATAGATGGGTACTCCCACAATCAAGGTGATATTGAGCCAGTTAACATGCTTGTACCAGTTTGCCCTAGTAATGGGCTCTTCGGTGATGTGAGGCTTCTTAGGATCGAACTTCTTGGTTGGTGGCTTCGCCATGCCAGATGGTGGTTGTTGTGTTTGAGATGCCATTGTGGGCGAGGGCAGTGTGAAAGTTGTGTCGTAAGGAGGAAAGAAAGAAGAGGAGGATGGCGGCAAGATATACCTGTATGTGTTTCGCAGCTGCACTAGCGGGACCAGCAGGACCCGTCGGCAAAAAGGCGTGGGGAAGGGAAGACTTTTGCAGGGCTGGCTCTGGGCCGGGTGGAGTTTGGAGGGGCTCAGTAAAGTAGTCGAGTGCGTCTGGGACTTTGGTGGGATGGGATGGACTTGGACTAGGACTAGGCCGTGATATCGTTGCTGGATCGGAAAAGGTGCAGGCAGTTCGAGGTCCAGTTTTCCTTTCGTCCTCGAATTCCGCCAATTGTAGGACGACAAATTGCTGATCTAGCAGACAGATCAAAAGAATGTCGCTCTTTCACAAGCTCACAAGCAAGCAAGCATGCAGATTAAATTCGTGCCGAGGATTGATGGGATGAGAAGGAGGGAGAGGGAGATCAAGGGAAGGGGTTCAACCTGAACTCAACAAAACGCACATAAATGGCGTTTCATTGGTCGAAGCTCTCATCCCCCTTCCCCTATTCGGAACGTCGCGAAAACAGGTATCCAGGCGGATAAACATGCAGCCACTTCTACTTCTACTCGAGAACACGAGTTGTGAATTGTTTACAGTACTTCTAAATCATGCGACGTCACAAATGATCTTGCGATGTCCTCTACTTGCCCTGCCTTAGAACATTATCTACAAAATTGTTTGTACAGATATCCTCTCGTCTGATCTGGTGCAGCCCAACCGAAAGATAAACTCGCCACTAGGTAGGTGACCCACCGGGATCTAAGTTAAGCAAGCCCTTGCATTTTAGGGGTCCTCTCGTCCTGATGACGCTGGACGGGGATTCGCTGGATCGCCTTCACGTTCCTGAGCCTGGGACCCCTTTGCTATGATTCTGCCTCAACAACGACGCGCGCCTCCGTCGCCTTTCCATCCATGTGACAGAGTGTCACCATCATCATGCCTTCGATAGGAAAGGGTTTGAATTTTAAAGTCTCGTCTGGCACTCCGCTCGCTCTCGTTCACTCTATCATCTCGCATGAGTCGGTGTTTCTGGCCGCTGTCAAGTTTCGAACTGCCAAAGTCCCGGCTCATCCAACGGCCCACACCGTCCCCAGACCTTACTACTCCTGGTCTAGCTTCTCCCAACAAAGATCACGTTTCCTGCGCGCTAAATCTGCAGAGAACATTCCAATCCGCTTTTTCCGCCACTCGCTTCGGCACGCCACCTCCACAGAGTCCACATTTTTTGACTGCTTGAACCGAGGCTGAACATTGGCAGTTCGCCACCCTCGTGTCTTCCAATGTTGAGTTGAGGGCCTTGAGGCTCTCGAGCGAAAGAAGGGACGGAACGGGTGAGACGTCGCACTTGGTAAAGTACGACTGGTGGTACAAAGGTTGTACCTGCATCGACCCGTTAAGCTTTCGCCTCCATCGGTCCTGACTACCTAGGTAAGTCAAGTAAGTGGCACCTGAGGACAGCCGCTTTGTTTCTCTCTTGTTGGGCCATAAACAAAAGTCACAGAAAGTATTCACAACTTCTCAAGGTTTCAGCTTGGGTAAGGTCGTCCACCGTTCAAGTTCGCATAGACACATGCCATGTCACCACACAAAGATTGATAGCTTGGGGGGCTGCATTTGACACCTACAGTAGAGTGCCCTTCTTAGGTATCAAGCTCTTTGTCGCCTGTAACTATTAAGTGGCTTCCAATATGGATCAGCCTGGTTACCAGTAATTCATCATGCTACCTTTTTATTAGCAGCTTCGTACATACCTTCTCGAAGTATATGGCGAGAACCAGAATATCGAATGAACAAGTCGTAGCAGGTGGTTGAGAGTATATATCACTCACAGCTGAAGACTGTGACTGTCTCCACACATGTCAGAGGACACTGTCAAGGGAAGTGACAAAAGTTCGTATGGCTTTTCTAGCGATAGTGGTACAGCATCCGTTCAACTCGCTCCAAGGTCCCAACTCCGTGATATCTATGTATTTCTTATTTTACCACCATCATCAATCATAGCTTTGTCTCATCAGCAATGCTTCCACTAGCTCTATAAGGGCCCGCGCTCCCCTCGGCCTGCTTGCCAGTATATGTCTGAGTCTCGGCACTATTGGCCTCCTCATCATCACTTCGTCGTTCATCACCCGCGAGACTCTCGGTCTCTTCTCCTTCATCCTCATCCGGCAATGAAAGGTTCAGAGCCAAAGAGATGAAAGCCGTCAAAGCGAAACCAGTCTCCATGACCAACGCAATGGCATCAAAGAACCCCTTCTTGGCCTTGTTGTCTCCCTCGTAGGTGAAGACATATGAGAACCAATTTGGCACGAGAATGGCACCGAATCCAAGGGAAAGGGCAGCGGTGAGAATGAAACGTGTGCGGCGCGTGAAAGGGACAGTGGACACGATGCGCATACCGGAGACAGCCACACTGGAGAAGAGGAAGGTAGTCATGCCACCGAGGACAGATGCTGGGATCGAAGTGAGAGCAGCAGCAAACTTGGAGAATACACCCATGACGATGAGGAAGAAACAGCAGGCGTATCCGGCCTTTCGGTTGGCGCAACGAGTCAGTGCAATGACACCGTTGTTCTGGGCGAAGGTCGACATAGGAGTGATGGTGCAGAGACCAGCCAACATTCCGTTGAGACCATCGGCAAGGACACCTCCTTGAATGCGAGAGTCGAAGAGCTTTCCCTCAACTTGGAGACGGGATACATCGCATGTTGCCGTGATGTCACCAATAGCTTCCATCATGAGGATGAGATATACAGCCATCAAAGGAAGTATCATAGGCCCATATACGGAGAGTGGGAATGTCTTGACCCAGATGAAGGATGCAACTGGTGCTGCATTGATCCCGGAGTTGGAGAAGTATCCAGTGGAGGCTGCGATGATGCAACCAACCAAAAGACCCACGACAACACTCACTACATACAGGTTAGTCGGAAGTCTCTCTCATATGTGCCTAGAAACTTACAGGACTTCATAATTGGCGATCCGAAGCGTTCACAGAGGATGATGGTAACGAACACCGAGAAACCAAGTCCGATGAACTCAGCAGAACCCCATGGCAATGCATGAGGAGCAGAGTTGGATGGGCATAGCATGAACGGTCCAGTCTCAGGACGTCCATAGCAACTTCCAGATCCACCAGCCCATCCCTTGAAGCCGCTCTCGATCAAGTGAACACCGATGAGCATGACGGTAGGCCCGGTAACGATCGGTGGGAAGAGCTTCCTGAGCAGGTTTGGGCTCATGAAAGAAAGACCGATTTCCAATAAAGCGCAGAGGGAAGCCGTGCCGAGGATTGCACCGTAGCCCTCGGGGCAGGGGAGTTTGGTACCGTCAGCTGCGGTTGGGCACATGCCGTTCGCGTACATTTGGGCGAGACCATTAGTTGCGATAGGAATGATGGCAAAACTGGTACCGACTACAGAGATCAAACCGGTGCCAATGTAGTAAGGTGTTTTGTAGATGTGGAACTATATATCCAGTGGTTAGTGATATGTTCCGTAACATCTCGCTTATCTGTTTTGAACACCCCAGGATGACAACAGGAGAGCAGCTGAGAAAAGTAATTTGCTTACTCTAGTGATCTGGATCGAAGAGAGGATACCGCAGACAATCAAAGACGTGGAAACCAAATATTGAGTGGTCTCCGCCGTGAAGTTGGCAGAGTTGGAAATGATAATCGGAGGGGTGACTGTAAAAACGTGTCAGAAAACACAATCCGCAGTATAGATGTCCGAACAAACTTACTGACACCAGCCAACATAGCCAATGCGTGCTGGAATCCAAGCAAGAGCGCAAGAACAACTGGCATGCTATCCTGAAGTCCGAAAAATGGAGCTCGGCGAGTTGACTTCTTCATGAATGGCAAATTGGGCTTGAAAAGGAAGGCTGGGCAATTATCAGTCGTTGCTCTCCAATGTAGAGAACACCCAGTTCTCACCGTAGTCATATGTCCCGATCAATCCCTGTTTTGTCGTGAATGCCTTGGTGATGTGGGAGACATGCTGCACGATAGATCGCTTGGGAGAAGACTCGTCGCCAATTCTGTCTGGTAGGTCCTGGGGACCATCATTTGCTGTATAGGCCATCGCAACGACGTTCAAGAACTCTTTTTGTTGATTTTCGAGATTGAACTGGCTGAATATGAACCGTGATGTTGCAACTTTTAGGGTTTGGTGGAACTTATTCTAGACTTGGCTAGAGCTGGATCAAATAGGTGGACCTTTTGCTGGAGTCGGAATGGGACCCAAAAATCCAAGCGGCTGGTGAAGCTGAAGCTGATGCTGATGCTGATGATGTCTTCCAAAACCACCATCGAAGAGACAGCACGACGAGGTCATATATAGTTATAGACATCATGCCAATTACTATCTCTCTTATCTCGATCACCACCAGCTAAACAAATTTCCAAGCCTCAGCCGACCATTCTAGTCGCAGCCATAACTTAGTCTCACCAGCCTTCCGTCCACACAGACCAGCGCAGACAATAAAAAAAGCACTTTCTAGCAGACTGACATCGTGAATTGGGTTGGAGCCCACCGACACGGCTGGTACCGATGAGCGGGGAGTGCATGCGATAGGCGTGCGAGCGCAAATAGCATTGCGAGAACACAACCCCGCGGCTCGTTTTCCGCTGCCTTCTGGGCGCCTCTGCCCTATCATCGAGTACGCTCTTATCATGGCCCGCGGCGGCCACTGCCAGTGTCTTTTAGTGATGGTTCTGCGAATCATGCGTTTTGTCTGGGCTCTGGGCTGCTCGGGGAGTGTTGTCACGAGAGCCCCGCCCGGCGTGCTCCGACCGATGCCCTTCTGAGCTGATGGATGGACGTCTGCGCGACGAGGATCTGGGCAATATTTCTTCCTGCGTTCGAAAATTTTGTCGTACTCTTGGCTGTGGGGGAAACATGGATTGAGACCTTTTTCTTCTTCTCCGTTTGCTTTTCTGTTGGTTGCTTGCTGATGTTTTCACGATAATTGCGCTGTCGACTGATTCAGAAGGGCAAGTGACCTACTTCTGGGAGATTTTTCGCAATTTTCTACCCACGCCTCAGGTCAAGAAGCATTGGAAACCTTCTCTTGCAAGAAGATTGTCAAGGTCAGAAATTGACGTGCTGCAATCGACTTATGTCACTCTTCTGACCTGTTATAGGGAACATTCATGATTTTTACGGCCCTGACCAGGACCTTTGCTGGAAAGCAGTTCCCAGCTATTCGTTCTGCTATTCATCTTCTCCCTTCTGCGATACTTCAGCCAGTAAGAGAATGAGCACAGTCACCAAGCCGTATCTTGATTCCAAAGAAGTTCCTTTGCTACTTCAAGAACATTGGCAGCATCTATTCACGGCTGAATTATGATCTGCGATACTGATCTCGAAGAGACGGACACGAAGTCCGATTCGCTTGATTCGCATTTTGAGAGCTTGCGTGGCTATTGCCATTGCGATATCATTTTAGTCGAATTGTGAAGGGATTATTGCCAGCTCATGTGAAGCAACAAAGAGGACCTTGCGTAAATATGAAGCAGATGAATATACCCAATGCTCAACTGCTCAACTGTTTCCCTTTGCATCCACCACTCTCACACGACGATAGATGAACATAACCTAGCCTTGAGTTCCTACCAGCACAACGAAGTGGACTCCTCTTCATATCATGTACCGTTATGACAGCTCCTTCATACCATATACATGGCCTCCCGGGTAGCCAAATGTCAAGTTACGTGAATGTCCTGCTGTCGCCCCAAAACAGGTAAGCGATATTCGCTTACGACCTCTTTTTCAACGCTGGAAGAAAACAAAGTCCCGGAATTCTGCAATGACCGAGAAGAGGCTCAGTATTCCAGCAAGTGTGCCGGATCTTTTTCAATCCTCGTGATTGGCCGCTAGTGTGAGTAAAGGGGCGAAATTTGTGTCTCTCCAACGAAGTTCTGCGGGCCAGGTTGGAAGGGGTCAGGCATTGGGAACGACGCTTGTCAATTGCGAATGCATTCAAGTCTCTGTTCGTGGAGCAAAAGAATAGGGAGCAAGAAAATAGGGAATTAAGTTGTTCTAGTCTAAGAAATGTGATGGTTTGTAGTCTCAATCGCATTGAAGACTTGTTAAATGAACTGCTAGATTTGGGTGACTCCAAATGTCCGCGCCTCCACCAGTACTGCGCATCGACACAACCACTTTGTATGGGAGTACTTTGCTTGACTGTAAACCGAAGACAAATCTCTCACGCTCAGTGGATCATTAGCCATAGATTAAAGCCGAAGTAATTCCAGTGAGACTTCGAAGTCATAGGCAACTTGATCAATGACCTTCGCGAACCAAAGGTCTAAGGGCAGTTCTTCTCGGCATCCGTCAAGAAAAGAGCCTACAAAGAGGAGTTCCAAGAAAATCAGCATGAATGCCGGCAATGCTGCAATGTAGGGACATGTGAGTCCGGGATGTTGTGCAGCAACGGCTCCTTGGACCCTGCCCGCAAGCTCTGGGGCCTGCGCACGCCCTCATGTGGACAGTACCGGCTGTTGAAGAGGCTGTTCATACATGAGAGTGGCAGGCTTTCGGTGACTAGTTGCTTGCTGGTGGGAAATCTCTCTTCAGATGCTTTCTTTCAACTTGTTCTAAGCTTCGAGTTGCTATCGAGCTGCGGTTCGTACGTAATGTTTGTTGGCAGGCGGGAAGCCTCACGGACAGTATGTTGCTGTGAGAAGGCCTTATCTCACCATCCCCAAGTTGGAAGCGAATTTTGGGGGACCAGACCGGTCAGATTATCCTGGATTCAGAGCCAGCTCGAATAAGTCAACTTAGGATCAATGGACAACAAGAGCGTCAGAAACGCATGCAAACAAACATCTTTGAAGGCATTAAGCCCGAGTACCTCCAGCCTAAACATCCCCAGAGTCCCAAACCCCTAGATGTCTTGTGATTCTCCCAAAGCCCAGGAACACTTACAGAACCAGCTGTGCCGGGTCTGTCCACATTGTGCCCCGGAAGTCGGAAATTGCGAAGAGAACTAGCCAGAAGAGATGAGCTGGACGACCCATCCACTGGACCGAGGAAGGGGACCCGTGATGCTTGCCCATCGATAATCGTCAGATCGATGTTTCGATCAGGCCACGAGATAGGATTAGTCATAGCTAGTTGTGACTAGGTACATGCATGTGAAATCTAGCTGTCATAATTATTTAGGTACCGCGGACTAGGAACGTAAGATATAGCGACCAACGCGGCAATCCTTCGCGTATGGAGAAAGTAGTAAGTACGGAGAACTCGCTGATGTTCTCGCTGAAGAAATAATCTGTCAGTCGTGATATGGATGTAGGAATGGAACACTCGACTTCCTCAAGGATAATTGTTGGCCTTTTCTTCTTCTTTTTTTCTTTAGTGTTATTAGGGGTTTCCAGCTTCCCATGGCAGTTCTCCATTGAAAGCTGATAGTCCTGTTCCCCGTGGACTACGTCTTCATGATATAGAACCTTCTTCTATTAAAAGGAGTAACCAACCTCTCATAGGCCTGTGCCAATCACCTCGAAGAAAGTACGGCAAGCCGCCTGCTAGTCATCTTTAGTCTCCAAAACCCGACCCCATCCCACTGACCATACTAATCTTGATTCTTTTGGGACGTCTGCCGAGAGGTCCTCAAGGATACCGTCGGGGGAGAATCCTTGCAGCGCCATCGAATAAATGTCCGATTTCCTTACGCACCCATCTCAATCAGACTCAAAGGAACGGGGCCGGCGCTATGTTCTTTCATCGGCACTAGCCTTTAGATCTGACGCCCTCGTCCATTATTCAGAAACCCATAAGTGCTTCATTCGCAAAAGGGAATTGTTTGCGAAGCGAGAACCTCGAAATCAAGAGCCAGACTTATGCTATGATCTGCAAATAGAGTTTGAGAGGGACGTGTACCGGGGAAGAGAATCATTGAGCTTTGAATTTAGCATCTCATTTGTACCATCTGATGCCTCAGCTAGAACTAGTAGTTGAAACCATCATGCTGAACTTGGAGACGTGCAGTGATCGACATTCAGGCAAAAATGCTACTCGCTTGAGGATGCCAGTGCCATCCAAAATGTTTGAGAAGGCTAAGACTACCCCGCTAACAGCATTACATCGCGAAGGGCTACTCATCAACTGGTTGTAATAGAGTTTTGTGGCGCCCACCGAATGAGTGTCAGACGAAATGCACCGTTGACCATAGCTTCAAACGGTTCACACTCAAAGCCTAGGACTTCGGATGGGTAGTTGCCTGAAGTCTAGATCTATTTGTCAATTTTGGCTCACAAAATAATGCATATTTGCTTGTTGCCAAAAGCAGAAAGTGGACAGTTTCGTACCGTTCCATCAAAAGAAGCGCATTTAGGAAGTTCAAGTGACTGGCGAGTCTATTTGCAGGCTGAACAGAAGTATAAGATTGCAAAGCTTCGAGATAAAGGACCCGACTGCTCACCAAATCTACAGGTGCGATAGGCGCGGCGTTTTGCGTTGCTGTCTGTGAAGGACGGTTGCTTGTCGGATGATGGTGTAGAGTTACGGCATGTCAAAGCTTAAAGCGGTTGTCATGAACGGACGGAACGGCTAGTTGCATGGCACTCCCTGTGATGCGATTCGTGCGAATGGTGATAGGACGGAAGACCTGGTGCGCCGTGGGCTCGTAGACTCGATCAGATGAAGGAGCCAGCTGAGCCTTCGACCGGCCTAGTACGACGATACGGTTTTGGCAGAGATCAGGGCGGGCAGCAATGCCGCCATAATCAGCCAGACTCAAGTGGTGGTACATTACAATGATTACATCGTCATGCAGCGTGGATTAGTTTGGTGTTATGCAGTGTAGTGCAGTGCAGTGCAGCGCAGCACATCCACTACTTTGCGATGGAGCACAATCCGCCTTCTGGAAGGTTTGACTTCATCCCCCCAAGCCCTTGATGGGCACTACACTAGGCTTTCCATGCCTCGTGAAGTTGTGCCTGTGCCTGTGCATGGCAGGACTTTTACGGAGTATGAGGAGCGGACGATGATAACAAGTAGGCCAGACAAGGTCAAACGGGAAACGGCAAGGAAAAGACGAGAGATGGCGAGCAATGATGACATAGCACGGCCCGACAGGGCCACCGCAACACAGCTGCGTAGAGAAACAAGCCGCACTCTGCCGTCACTTTAATTCTGTTTCCTTTCCTGTACCGCTGTACTGCTGGGCAGGCGAAACCATCCAATATTCGGACCTAGGTCGTAAACATAGCGACCCAGAATATCAGGCACACTGTCCACTGTTGTTGGAGGGCAATCAGGTGGCGTCGGAGTGAGCAGACAAGAGTGTCACCAGTTAGTGTTATTATTCTCGCTTGGACTGGTGAATGGTGATGCGATGCTTGACTTGCTTTTGCATGCTCTGGCCAAGACTAATGTCCGAGCAACTTGCCAGCCAGCCGTGCTGGAGCGACCAGCTCGACCGCAAGCAACCTCAGCGAACCAAGGGTAGAGATCGACACGACATGTAAAGAGACGGACCCGGATTGCTGGTTCGGAATTTGCAGTGCATCTCTGCCCTGTCTCTGATTGCTGTGTCAAAAAGTGTTTCGCTAACTACTACTCCTGGAATGGAATGAGAAAGATACTCGTGTCTCTATCTATCTTCGTAGAGACAGGACTTGGTAAATTGCAGGCAGTATGTAAGGAGTCGTAACAAAAAAACAGCTATCGGCCCGCGCCATCCAGCGGGCATACCTGGGAGATCCCTCTGAGCCAAAAAGAACCTCACTTCATTGATTTATCCCTAATTGACGAATCTCCCCCCTTTTCGTCCCCGACTGCTTACGGCCATTGCTCCGACAGTGCCGGCAGTGGTGAGCAGTGACATTGGCAGGAGCTCAGTGCTCTGCCAGAACAACTAATTCTCGGCCCCCAGGACCGCGGCTAATACAAGTTCCCTTCTCTTCCTATGCAATGCAATCCCCAGGGGGTGGGAGAGTTACCGTGCAGCAGCATTCCCATGTCCGGTTCCCGAATAGGGCTGGAATAATACTTGAATACATACGCGCGGATGAACGCAAAGTACGGTACTAGACTGTTCCATGCTGTAATTCCAGGACGACTCAAGATCTTCGGAGCATGCCATGCCATGCCTAAGCTCGGCATAATGCGATGGAGAACAAGGAGAACAGCAAACACCATGTCGCACGAAGCGCGATAGTCAGACGGAATTGAGATTGGAATAGCGCAAGAGAGAATCATTTTGAGCTTTTGGCTTTGCCAATAATCAGCTGTCCGAATCTGGACTGCTTCCTCGCGCCGCAGATGATTTCGAGCAGGCCTCCCGGCACACCGCACACTCCCACCCCAGGCAACCCCAACAAACCAAGCTCCGATTGCCTACGGAGCTCCCCCGGTCACCGATCTGGTGGAACCATCCATTCGCCATCACAGACTTGCCGGGAGTAGGTTATATTCCGCCTCCTATCGGCAGGCATCAAGATCGATTTCTGCAAACTGGGAGCCCTTCTAGCTTGTTTTGATCAGGGACCCCCGGGCGATACATTCCTTGCTTGCCGTGAACTATGCTGTTCGAGGAACAGCTTTGTGATTCTCGCGCAGGAAGACTGCAAATTTGGTTTGATGCAGGACCAAGAATTGAAGTGTTCGAGGTTAACGTTTGGCAGTGGGTTTTGCCCTTCCCATATTGACATGACATCGTGGGGTGAAGAGGTCCCTCTACATGTCTCAAAAAGGCTCCGACTGAGACATGCAGTTTCGTCTGGTTTCTGAATGAAAACGCCTTAGTCTGCTCACAAGTTCGGAGAAGTTGGTTTGGAACCAGATGTCTTGCTGATCATGGGCTAGCGCCCCTGACCTTGCCGCTGTCTGCACAGACAGGCCTTCTCCGTCAAAAAGCCTGGAGCATCTCCACCATCCAAGTGGTCTCTGCATACGGCCTTGTCAACACCTCTGTCTTCTACTATTGCTTCCACTGCAAAGCCTGTTCGGCATCTCTCGTCGTCCCCCTGACAGTGCTTCCGGTAGCACCAATCCTAACCCTTTCCTCATATTGATTGTCCTTATTGTTTGGTATTCTCGAGGCGCTTCCACAAGCAGTCAAGGACATCTTCAGTGTCAAGAAAATAGCTACATTTTCTCCCATCGAGGTAACGCCACCAAGACCAGAAAAGCTACTCCTGGCTGATCTACACTCTGCGCACACACCGCGATCCATGCCCTGAGAGATCCGAAAGCATCCTTGCTATCTGGCCATCAGGGATCAGAACGGCGTGTTGAGCAGCTTGTGCCCCATACACTCGCAAGCCTTCCGTCGTACGGTATCAAATTTCCAGGAGCCGGATACCACCTCGTTGTGACGATTCTCGCCGGGAAATTGAAGCCTTCAACAACTGGCTCAGCACCAGTACCGTCCTGGAAAGCACTCTCGGGTTCAACAGCGCCACTGACCGTCCCACTTGCCAACTTCCGTCCTGCCTAGGATGATGGTATGAGATCATATTTCCTAGGAGACATCCCAACTCAGTAACAATCTTCGTCGTTCCAATCAAGCAAGAATCCAGGGAGTTCAGAAATTCCATACGCCCCCTGTTCCCAAGAACGCCAGATGCAAGTACCAGGAACCTCCAATTAAGAGAGACAGGTGTTGGACCACCTTCCAGAAATCCAGGGCAAGCCGGATATTTGCTCACAAATAACGGAAGTCGATAAGCTCTTGAAACTTTTACAGGAAGGTGCTGGATAAGTGCAAGCCATCCAAGGCTATACTGCCCTTTCCAGACAAAGCCAAGAAGGTTGTCCTCGACTATCCCTGGCAAGGATTTTCAACGCCCTCCAGCAGGGTCTTCTTCTAGGTTGTCCGTTGCTAGTTTCAGTCGTCCTTGAGCAACTATCCCTTACTTGTTCTCTAGTCCCGTCTAGAGTTGCTTGTACAATCAGGGACCCAAACGGCCCGGCTGCTGCCCGACATCTTTGTACCTTGTGTGAGTGGGGTCCCATGTCCCATGTGGAACGTGCGTCTAAGAGACTACCAGTATCCCTCCTCACAGAGATCTGATTCTCCAAGACCTTTGACTTGTTGTCTGAGCCATCTCGAAAGCGCTTCTTCTCTCCGGTGGGCCGTCATGACCTACTACAACGGCAATTATCCAGCAGAAAGAGCCAGTTCGCGTCCCCAGGTGCCTTCGTTCGAGAATTCATCACAGCGTGATTCTCCTCCATCTCAGCAGTTGAGCTCTGCCAGTTCCTACGCAGACCTTCAATATCTCTTCGGCGTTCAAGATACAATGATGGATACCCCCAAACCGAATCGAAACCGACGTAAATCCAACCCAAATCCTGACCAAACCAAACATCGCCGTACTAGAAGTGGTTGTTACACATGTCGATCCCGTCGTGTTAAGGTGTGTGAAGACAGCGTCTGCATTACTTCAAGGTATTGAGCTGACACCTCAAAGTGTGACGAAAACCGGCCCGTTTGCGAGAGTAGGTATCGAGTGCTCGATTGCTTTCCTGGTACTAATTCTTCCCACAGGGTGCAAGAAAGGAGGCCGTGAATGTATTTACCCAGAGTCATCAACGTCGGCGAAAGCCTCGAGGAGCGCATCTTCCGGTGCCGTAATTCAGTCTTCGCAAAACAGTCCCGGTTCTTCGTCTGACGAGTTTGGTGATGAAGACGCTACCCAGGAGCGTTTGGAGGCGATACCAGACGAAGACGAGGCCTCGAACGACTTTGCTCGCTCCAACAGCTTGTCGAAGTATGGGTTGCAACAGAGTAACGCCAGTCACTTCATGAGCGGACAGAAAGTTACAACAAGATACGATTCCGAAACGCCTTCTTTGGTCCAGGACAAAGGTGCTTCTCCAACACCATCGACTGAGGGCTCCATCGGCTATACTGCACACGACGCAATAGCACTGTCGAGACATAAAAGAACAAGACTACCTATGCCTTCTTCAAATACTGATGCCCTCAGAACAGACTGGTCGCATTTGCCTCTTGATCTGCAGTTTTATCTGACCTATTTCTACGAAAATATAACGCATCTCCACTACTCACTGAAGTTCGATTCGGGAAACTTTCTTCGGACGACTTTCCTAGACGCTGCATTGAGAAACGAGTCCTTGTTATTTGCAGTTGTTGGATTTTCGGCATTTCAAAGAACGTTGCACACATCTCGGGGAAAGATGCAAGACTTCCTCCAGTAAGTGGGCTCCCCCAATAACGCACTCTCTGTACCCTCGGAAAGGACTGTCAGCATGACCCCAAATTGGTTCATCGCTCTTGCGCGGGAGACTGATTCTTTGGCCTTTAGATATTACAATAAAGCCGTTTCTCTGCTTCTGAACTCATTGAAGCGAGGCGAGCGACACACGAATGGTACTATACTGGCCATTCTCCAGTTAGCAACAATAGAAGTGAGTGTATCTACAATTTTTGAGTATTAGCCCAAACTAACTGGGCAGGAATTCTTGGGAGATTGGATAAACTTACTCGGACATCAAAAAGCAGCATATGAGATACTGACCGAATTATACACGCCAAACTCGATCATGGCGGACCCCATGGCACGCGTAATACTGGGTTGGTACATGCGCTTTGATGTTTTTGCCGGCCTGATGGGCGGATTCGAGACAGTATTGTCCAGGCAGTGGTTTTCTTATGCCCAAGAGTTTTTCCAGCACCAAGTGACGAACGAGCCTGACGTACTGGACTGGAAAATAGAATCAGCAATCGCACAACATCGCCTTGTTGCAACCGACATGTCCTTGCTGTTCGCTAGGAAAGGGAAGGGCGAGCTTTCGGATGAACAATTTGTTGCTGAGAACGCTATAATTGCAAGGAGAATCGAAGAATGGAGAAGCAAGATGGATCCGGCTTTGCAGGACCCCCGTTACCTGGTTACAGATTTCACGGGAGCACGCCCGCTCGATCCCGAAGATATTGTCAACCCGTACATACCCGGTGTTATATATAGTGGTCCCTTGTGGGTGATGAACATAGCCATCATCGACTGGTATGCTATTGACATGATGCATAAATATCAGACTGCTCTCACCATGCAGACCCACCCCAGCGCTGACCTCGGCATGAAAGCGTATGCCAGCTGTCAGTTGTTCGAGGCCGTGGAATTCTGGCCTCAAAGCCCTCCTGGTACCGTCATTGCCTGTCAAGCAAGTCTCGGAATAGCCTGTTTGTTTCTGCCGAGAGATGAAACGCATTCTATGTGGGCTCGCAGAAAGTTGGCTACCATTGAATCGAATGGGCAAGTTCTGCCACGTTCCTCATCATTATTTTTACTGATTTGGGCGACTAGATACATATATCCTTACACATTTCGAACTAAGATGGCCGATCTGTTTCAAGATCGATCGTGTATGCACTGGTGGCTTCCGAATGATGAAAACTACCCACCAATCGTTCGCTCGATTCGGAAATTTGTGGAAGAGCGCACTTCTCAAGCAAAGAACGAGCCTGCGGAGGACCTGCGAGATATGAAGGCCATATTTGCATCGCTGAACCTCAAGGACGATGATGCTAGCTTTTCTCCAACAGATAAGGGGAAGAGTTTGTCGGCCGACTTAGCTCTTGGATCCCATCAGGATTCGTACGTGCATGACGGGGCCTTGAATAGCATCGACCCCCATACAGGACAAGATGGCGCTTACCATCCGGCCTTCGATGTCAACCCGGAGCATTGGGCAGAAGGTCAAGCTGGAGGAAGTTATGGGGCTCCCCGGCAAGCGGGATATCGATAGATCGCAGCGAATGTGGTGGTGTTGAAGAGACGAGGCAACTGAAAGTACTCAATACCGCAAAACCATGCAAGAAAGCAACCTGGCTCGAATGACCTCCGGGCCACTTCGGTCAGTCGTTTCAAAAGAAATGTCAGTCGGGCTGGCTCCTTCAGCTTTGGCATGGATATGTTTGTCCCATAGCTAATCAACGATGTTTGAAAAGTTGGCTTTTCAAGACAGGCCGATTGTAATGCTTGGAGAGCACGAGTCAATGAAACAGGGCGCAGAATCTGAGATGCCTACATGATACATGATATGAATTGACGAATCTTGTTCGTGTCGTGACCTCCTCTGACGATATTAGAAGCAATCGTCATGATCTGCAGATTCACCACCTCGCAGCAGGAGTAGAACGAATTATGATATGTCATGGTGGGAGGATCACTGGATCTAGCCAAGCTTCGGCAGATTGCATCTTGCGCAATATAGAACAGCTGCGAAAGCACAATGAGATCAGAAAATGAAAATAGCAACTGATGGCAGCACCGAGCCAGATGCCCAGGTCAGCTTACCCATAACAGCCTCGATAACGATTTCCAGCATGACCTCAGTGGTTTGTTGATGGCAGATCATGGACCAGACAATGAGAATTAGCGATCGTCTAGGCTCCTTCTTGTCTTTACCACGCTGCAGAGGTCAACCTTCAAACGAGCACAGTCCTGATGAGGAGATAAGAGCCCAAAACTTGTAAGCGTGCATCAGCATTGATAGAATTGGTCGTGGTGCCTCGCTTGTGTAGTCAGTCCCGTCGGCAAGGCTGGTTGAGCTGAGGCTGCACAACCACCGGGCACTTACTTGGCGTGATTATGTAAGGTGGATTGAAAGGTCGACGAGCCAAGCAATTACCTACCTCCGTCCGTTGCCCAGCCCAGCATAGCAGCTCGCACTTACAAACCCAACGACAGTATATACAGACATCCCCGATTGAACGAATTGCTCGCAAGCCCCTGTTTCTGGATCTGAAAGCCGGAAGACACTACACACCACGATGAATCGACCAGGTATGGATTTGAATACTCCTTCTTCCCCACAAACAGCCCCGCCGCATATCAACTACTGGCTACCAAGCTGTTCGCTGGACCTATTTGGAGAGGGAAAGGATCGCGTCATACACAGAAGCTCTGGGATCTTCGTGGCACAACTGCAGCGTTGAGAAGATGCCGTTGCTGCCCATGTCAATAGCGCATGGTCTGTAGAGAGAGAGCCAGAGAGGGAAAGGCAGAGGCGCGCCGAAAGCAAACGCACTGCAAGGCCTGCCATTGTTCTGCGAAGCTATGGAAATAGCTTTCCCTTGCCTACATGAACTGCCGGTAGCTTCATTCTCTCGTCAAAAGTAGAAGATGAACAAGGGCACCTACAAAACAGACCGAGCTATCGTTGCCATACCAATGCTCCTTTGTTCTTCTTTCTTGGATATGCTGGATTTCGTTCTGTCAAGAAGATCGGTGTCCTGAGAATCTCACGCTGACTCTGTATTCAAGCTGTCGGACCCCAATCTCTGCGAGGTATGCCGAATGGCTTCCAAGCTCAACAGCAAATGCCACAGAATAGGAGTGTTTCGAGCCGGTTACCGCCCAGCGGAAAGATGGGTACGAACGCCGTGCAAGTTCCTAATACATTGAATCGAGTTGTGCTGACTGCGTGCTTTTGTAGCGGGTAATGGGGCAACTTGGGGATTCGGCGGTGGAGTACCAATGGGAAGCGCAGGCCTAGGAAACTCGCGCCCTGGCAATGCTCCCATGACGAGCTTTGCACAAACAATTGGTGGCTCATCTCAACCTGCAACGCCTCTAGACCTCTCGTAAGTGAATGACCCCCATGCCCTGGGCCTCCAAGGTCCGGAAGCAGTGAAATCGTTGCCAAAGCTTCAAACTCTTTTTCGTCAGCACTTCATCAGAACAAGATACTTACATTGCCGCTCAAGCGAATTCCCATCTTTATCCAACAACCAACCTCAACCAAGCCAGTCAGCGTGGGCTGCATCTGGAAGTCGGAATTTGGGGCCATCGACCAACATGCGGCTGCAACAACAGTCAGGATTGTCATCCCAGCAACAGCTAAACAACCAGCAGCAGACGCAGCAACAGCAGGAGGACCTGTTTAGCTCATCATCCCAATTGCCGAGCAGTCAAGGTGGATTCAGATTTGGTAGCCAAAATGCTGTTGGCCAGTCCTCACAATCGAACCCTGTGGACGACTTCCCGCCTCTCAACAGGAACGCGAATGGAGAAATCGGTCAGGATCGAAGCTCGAACGTAATACCTAGCGTTGGCTTTGGAGCTCAATCGAACGGATTAGGCTTTGGTTCAGCAAATCCACCTCAGCCGAGCCGAAATAACGGCCTGCTCAATGCATTGTCAGGGAGCAATCGAGTCACAACAGGAAACCGCGTCGCGTCCCCAGGGAGCATATCAGGTGAGGAGTGAAATTGTTTTCGGTCAAGATTCACTAGTTCTAACTATCTATCGAGGTCTTTCAGCGTCGAGGTCTCCCGGCGAAGGGAACCGCCAAGCCTCCGGTGGTGCACCTGACAGCGACACAAATGTGAGTCTCTGTGCACGTATCAGTTGGTCTACGCGAGGCTGATGAATCTCTCAGACGTTCTCTAGTGCACAATTCCCTTCCTCTACGCAACATACTCAGCGCGAAGACGCAGCAACGCATTCAATCATGTCGAGAACGGACGGGCCACCGCAACAGGATGTGGCGCACTCGCAAACCCTAGATTCCACCGTTTCTGCGCAGAGCAACGCTGATGAATCTAGTCTCGAGGTTCAAGATCCCTTGCCTGGCATGAACGAGATCGATAGGTGGGGTCTCAAGGGCTTCTCTGTCATGATGAACAACTTCCCCGACTATGCTGCGCTTGTCACTGGAACGGACATGGCTAATTTCGGATTCGATCTGAACTCCAACGAGTGGGTCATCCAGACGACATTGTTACGGCGAACTCGGTGCTGATAGTCTGTAGGAACATCTCATCGCAACTCTACTCGTTATGGGAGAATGAGCCTCCTCGACCAGCTGTGCCAAGATTCACATTGCCAGAATGCTACACCGTTGGAAATGTCGCTGCTCTAGAGACCAAGATGTCTAATTTCAACGATGAGGCATTGATCTTCATGTTCTACAGCAATCCAGGAGATGTTCAGCAGCTCATGGCCGCGTCAGAGCTGTAAGAATAAACAAAATCAAGCTTGTCACTTGCCAAACTAACTTCGCCTAGTCACAATCGCAATTGGCGTTACCACAAGAAGTTGCAACTCTGGTTGACCAAAGATGAGATGATGGTTCCACAATCTATGGGCAACGGTACCGAGCGTGGCTATTATATCTTCTTCGACATCAAGCAATGGCACCGCGAAAGAGTGAGTAGTCCCTCTTCCCTAGTGCACCCAACCTGCCATACTTGGTACTAACGCTGTGGCAGCGGGAGTTTACCCTAATCTATGATGATCTTGAGAATCCCTCTCTACCTAACGCGCTTCCTCGAGCTCTTGTATAAACATTTGTGGATTTGCAGTACGGGTTCATGGCTTTCCGACTGGCACATTGGCCGCGGGAGTCTTGGACGACTTTGAGTGGTCTAATTGACAGAGTTATCCTAGGTAGTCATGGGTGAAAGCTTCAATGATGCATGATCCTGACAGGCGGCGTTCGTTCACTGGCTAGCAATGGAGTCAACCAGCTCAGGATGGCTGAGCGGAATCGTGTTTTAGGGGGCGTCTTTGCAACCCGGCGAGGTTCGCATCCTGGCTGCTAACGGGATTTATCATGAGCTGTCAATGACCATGGGAATTGAAAGTAAATCGCCAGCACAGTAATTGGTCAAGGCAACGCGATGCTGTTTTGTGAATTCCCAAAGTGCTTCAATCGGCGTTGATAAGAAACTTTGACACGTGACAATTTTGTTATCCTTCCTCCACGAACATGTCATAGCCCTCAATTCAATTTCTACGGATGTTTGTTACCATCGCCCTATTCACTTAAGCCTGTTTCAATGGCACCGCGCTGTGCGCATTTCCGAGCTTAGGTATAAAATCGATCTTTGAAGTCGACGTTCTCGATCCGGAGGTGGTGTCCACCAACGCGCCTGCCAACCAACATCCATTGTGATCAGTTTAACGTTGAAGAACGCTTCGATACCATCACCACTGGCCTCATTCATCACCCGTACAAAATGGCCGATCAGACGATAAATCTCCCGCAATTGGTCCTCATACTGCTGCTCGGTGGTCTGGCCATCCGCTTCTTCTTCTTCTCCTCGGCAAGTTCTGGGTCGCAAAGTCGCAACTCGAATTCCGCAAGCAATGTCCGCGCAAGAGAGGCAGATGTCGAAAGGATACAGCAGATGTTCCCACAGGTATCGCGGCGAAGTATCATGTGGGATCTGCAGCGGAATGGAGGAAATGTTGTGGCTACTACAGAGAGAATATTGAGTGGTAGAGGACTGGAAGTGGTATGTCTTCTCTTTGTTGGAAAATGGGCAGCGAGAACATTGCACGGTCCCGGCCTTGTCAGGATAGTCAAACATTGTTACATATATTCTGACGGTCCTACTTCTAGCCCCCGCAGTCATTCCAACCTCCCCTGCCAGTTCCTGCCTCCTCGGCAGCATCTACGGCAACGCCAGCACAAGCCAAACCACTACAGCCAGATCTGATCACACGATACAACCTCAAGGCAAAACTTGCGGAAGAAACCAGTAAATCGGAGGCATCGGCGGAAGAAGAGGCGTCTACGCCCTTGGGGAAGCAAAAGCAGGGTCAGGCGTGGAGTGCGAATAAGGGAGAGAGACAAGCATTATTACAGCGGAGGAGAGAAGAGATGATTATGGCGGCGAGAAAGAAGATGGAAGCTAAATTAGCGGCTGAAGCTGCGAAGGGGACACAGGCAGAATAATCCTGGGATTAGAGGCATTCAGGAGCTCGCGGTTTCTAGTTCTCTGTATAGCTGTGTCTATAATGGAATGCCATGTTGGCACCAACCATGGCTTTGAGTTTCATCGGTCAAATTTCTCCTGGCAACTCTCCTGGCGTGAATGCGGTTCTGTCCTCTTTCAGTAAGCAAATATTCCTGTTCTAGGCGTGTTTGTGACCATCAATGGTATAGGGAATCGTTAGACACTCAACGTCCGGAATATCTTATGATATATGGCATGGCGTCTTCTGGCTGGACCTCAAGGAATGCTTTCACCGGAATATTCTTCGATACCATTTTCCGTTGATACAATTCGACGAAGACTCGGCCAGCAGACACTCCAGCTACTCAGCCTTAGCGTATGGCAGTTCGAAGTCGAAGCAGTAGCAAAACGTCAAACAGGAAAATTGGACGGTCTGGGCAGATTATTTGTGTCTCTGGGCACTCTCGATGGTCTTCTGGGGATGTTGGATATTGAGTCATGGCGAGTGATGTGTTTGTTTGGCACTTTCGAGACCATGCCAGAAGCCTTCATAGATCCCGCGACGAGAGATGAATGCGTGGGTCATCGCACTGTCTCAAAGCCATGCAGCTTTCTCTAAATCACGACGCCATTGGTGTTTTCAGGCAATGTTTTGGGATCTGGGACGGCCATACTTCCTCTGGATCTAAACTTGCTCTGCATGTCCATCCATCAATTAGATGACCTTGAAGGTCTTCTTATACTCGGTTGGGTATTCAGGGTGCCGGGACGCCCTTAGGCACGAGAAGAACGTCGTGGTTGAGATGGTTCCAACGCCCTCAGGCGATGGACAGCTGGGGACTCGGAACAATGAGCAACATTTGAGAAGGATTATCTTCTAATATTCACATTTTTGTTTTGTAACGTTGGGGCTCTCTTCCAGCTGACTTCATCTCGAACCAGCCAGCCAGCACTCCTGACCGCAGGCTCGCTTCTGAACCAATCACAGCATCAACCTTCAGCCCAAGGCTGTTTAATTGATTTTGAGCAGCCTATCATATTGTTTTCGATCATCCACACTCTTTACGTACTTGGTGTAGACGCTTCACAGGCTGAGGGTGTAAAAGCGCCCCTTCTTGTACCATAAGGAGGGTTCTTCGCCTCGCAGGAAAGATGAATAGTTTTGCCTTCTTTCCTGAATTCTCTTGGGGATTTGAGCTACTCAATCACAGCCGGAGCTCTCGGTGAGTGCTGCGCTATTCTAGGGCGAGCATGCAGAGCCTTGTCAGAATGCCCTCTCATCAGTCTGCCCTGCTGCCTACGCTACTTCGGTGTGCATGTCTTTATGAGGCCAATTGACATGTTCCTGACAAGGTATATTGACTACGCTTCGATGGCCCTCAAGACACCGCTAAAATGCACCAAGGAATTGTCTGCCCTCGATGCAGAAGTCTTGCTTCTTGCCGTGCCTACTGTCAAGGCCACCCTCAAACAGACTGTAGCAGAAAGCAGCTTCGTCCAACATTCAAGGCATCAAATTACCTCGATTCGACGGCCAAATCAGGAGAGCCCACCACGACATGTATGACAATTTACCAATTCCTCGGAACCACTGAGCAGCAGAAATGAGGCCGTCCCAATCGTTCTTGCTATCAATCTAGGCACCCCCCCAGCCGAATATTGCCGAGCAGCATCATACCAAATTGCTCTTTGCACATAGGAGACGAACTGTATATCAATTCTTTGCGGGTGTCACTATGAGGGCTTGTCTGACTTCTCGTGATTGCTTTGATCAAGCCTCTTTGGGCTTCTCAGTCTGCTAGGTCTCATAGTCACCTCAAGTCAGTGTCAGTAACAGCGAGGAATGTTTTCCGGCTTCTGGGCAGAGGATAGCCTACACCGCAATGGGTGGGAGAAAATCTCCTGCACCCTGGCTCCGCCTGTTGGCAGTGCATCTCCCTGAGTGACTATCACATCTTCCGCTTGCGCTGTATATTTCTGTCCACCGAAGCTCAACCACCTTCCCGCGAGCCCGCTTCCAGGACTGTCATTAAGTTTGCGAGAGTTGGTTTTTCATGTTGGCCTGAACATCCAGACCGGTTAACAGTGCCTCCAACTACCTCAGCATTCGAGATTATTGAATCTCCCCCAGTCGGGGGTCTCTATTCCACCAAGTGGGTTATGACAACAAGCGAGTATTTGCAACCTTACAGTTTCGTCGTGTTGGTACTCGCAACGTCTCACCTGAAGCTTCAGCGCTTGTTGTATGAAATATCACCGTCAAGCATCATCAAGCATCAGCGTACCCGAATAAGTACCTGACTTCTCTCAACATGGCTACAGTCTGACGAGACGGTATCGTACAGCAACACGCCGCCGCGAACGACTCTATACGGGCTGTCATTACATGCAATCATGGATCAACAAACTTTCGTTTCTGCACAGGATCATGGTGCATATTCACGTCCAGGTGCACGATCTTGTTTTCCATCTGTGCCCGAAACCATATCTTCTGGTTCGGAGGCATTTGAGTACTGGTCACAGCAACTCGGACCCGCACCTGGGTACGAAACAGGCGACACTGCACCATTTCAAGAATCGAGCAGGTACTCAAATCAGTCTCTGTATCAGGATGACGATAGTGATGGTCAACGCACGGAACCTATTACGGAGGGTGGATACTACGACAATACGGGCAGGAGACAAGCTTACGGAAACATTACTGATGTTGCAGAACATAACGGTGAGTTAGCATCCTTGGGGCATAATTGAGCATCGGCATACTCGGGTTGTACCACGCGATGAGGTAAATCCTCAACGAAAAGATTGCTAACGCAGCATTGCAGGATCTACGAGAGAGTATTCGTACACTGGGAGGAAAGTCCATGCCATAGAGAATAGATCCTACACTATTAGGGCAGATGGCATCGACGAAGGTCCAGGTTTCACCACATGCTTCGCTGAACCAAACGTAGCAGAGACGCAAGACTACCAGTATGTGAAAGATATCGGCGATGCCATGGATTACGATGACGACGAAACAGCGACTGGTAACGAAGAACAACAAGCATTAAGAGCAATTGCCGATTTCGAGGCCCTGTACCAGCCTGGTCAGTGCCATCTAGACGGCTGCAGAAAAGGTTATATCTTTGAAACCTTTCAGTCGTTTCGAGCTCATTTGAAGAATGTGCACTCGAAAACGATATTCTGCAACTTTCCGTCGTGCCCTCATCTTCGCCCCTTTGGCAACAACACCGACTTGAGGCGTCACACATCGAGCAAGCACGGCAATAAGTCAGACAAGCCGTACAAGTGTCCGAGGGAAGACTGCCCTGCTCGGGTCACGGCCTTCAAACGAAAAGACAAGCTGAAGGAACATGATGTGAAGTATCATTCTACGTATAGATGCTTCTATTGCCCCTGGTTTTTTCAGTCTTTCGAAGAAGTTGTTCTGCATACAAACACCCGGCACGTCAATTCCGACAATTGAGAATAGCGATGACACGTTTTCCACATCCTTTTCTTCAGAAGATCTTTCCCTCGTATTTCATCTAGTCTGGTTGCCCTAATGCTGCACTGGGCTTCCGGCAGACCCATTTTGCTCCGTTGGAATGCAGTTGTATTACCAAAGTACTCGATGAAAGGAAGATGTTCATGAATCAGGTGATGTATGACTTGACGATGGTTCGACGACTGTCATTACCTTCTTGGAGAGAAGCCATGGATCATTCGGTGATGATTCTACTTCTCTGTAACTTGTTGGCTTGTTTGGGTTTTGAATACGGGTGGTCGAGATTTGGGGGCTAAACTTGTGAGGCTATAATGATTACTGTCCTTAACATGTGTATGATAAAGATTTGATGAAAGACACGGCAATGATTCATCCATCTAAATAATCTTCCAAGGAAACTTTTTATACACTTTGTCCTTTATTCACACTACAGATACTCAACGAGGCTCCGAAAAAGTGTCCAAATACAAAAGCCCAATGGTGGTTAGAAACAACACAAAGGTAGGTTCATGGAATCGCTGATGGATTGGTAGAATCTCCATCCGGTTCAATTATTTGTTGAGAATTGGGGAATATTTCATGTCACCTTCATCAGGAAGTCTAGGTAAAATTCGAATGCCGCCAACCTCAACAGTGTCCATGATCCATCCTATCAGTCCTCAATCGTACTGGGCTCGGGCGCAGTAGTAGCTGGGCGTAGTGACGATGTTGGCTCGGGGCATGACAAGGCAGCGGTTCCAAGGCCGCACCGTCAAGTATATTATGCCCTCCTCCCTTCACTTCCAGACGATTTCACTCACCGGTCAAATAACGATCGCCACTCTGCGCTCTGCCTTCCAGTCGGCCTGTCCTTGCTCGCGGGAATCGTCAATCCACGTCCCTTGGAAGAGATGGACCAAGTCAATTCCTGGACGTCCGGATTCGACAGCCTTGACTGTATCACAGTGGAGCCTTCTCCGTTTGGGTTCTGTGCATATGCAGAGCATGGTAACAACGTACACGAGGCTGACTGCTTCGATAAGGCTGTCACAGACAGGTGAGGCATTCTCCCATGTCTCTGCCCAACGCTAAAGAAAGGGCATTCTGCTTTCCAGATCGCTGCCCTTCTCCTTTGGCAGTTATACATACTCATTCGCCGCCACTTCGCCAACAGGATCTACCATTACGGATGCATGCATATTCGATGAACCCGTGGACTACCACCACGACAAGTCGTGCCCGGCTCTAAAGGCCGGGCAATATACGTTCTCATTTGGGCCCAGAAGCAGGCTTCCTGGTAGCCCAGTGAGCTTTCTCCCGGACCAGCCGCTCGAGCAACTGCTCCACTGCACCTATTCTGGTTGCACTTCGGCTCCGTTCCGCAAGATGTGTGATTTTAAAAGCCATCTCAAAGATCACGCTGTCCAAGTCCTTGGCAATTGGATCAGTCGCGAGCCTTCCCGTTGTTCATGGCCGAAGTGTCCCTCCAGGGCTCTCTTCAAGTCACCACGGATGCTCCAGACCCATCTTGAAAACATCCATGTCTCTCCTCTGCTCTGCAGCTTTCCAAATTGTACCCATAGGACACCGTTCAGGAGCAACTTTGATCTCAAGCGTCACTTGCGGACCCATTCTGGTGAACAAGGCCATTTCCACTGCCCATACCCCAATTGCGAGAAGGATCCCAAGATATTCGTTCGCAAGGATAAATGGCTCAATCACCTCCGATCGAGCCACTCTGGGGATAAATGTCCTCTCAATCATTGCTTAGCAGCATGCAAAGGAGCTTTTCAATCTCAAGCCGATATCGTTGAGCACATCAAGAAAGGCCATGGCAATTTCGAGTGCGGGATTGGTTCCTGTAGCTCAGGTTCCGGGTCCATGTTCACGGACTCAGATTTGCTGGACCACTTGGAGATTGCCCATGAGATGCAGTATGATGATATTGAGTCGGCGAGGAATGCTGCCAAGCTGGCTTCAGACCGGACCGTACGATGGCAGCATGTTCGTGGTTGCCATGACTGTAGCTACTGCAGGACGAGTGCGCAGGTGCAGAATCGTGCTAATGGCGAAGAGGGTGCCAAGAGCAGCTCTATACGTTAAGCCTTTAGCGGGCTTTGATCAGTGGGCATAATTCCAAGGCCATGCTTTAACGAGTCTCTTTGGAAGGGGGCGGGTACCATAGTTAACATTGTAATGCGACTTTGTTTAAACGTTGTGTTGGCCTGCCGGACATTCAGTAGGGCCGTAAGGAAGTAACCTCGGAAAGCGAGAATTGTGAAAAGGGGAATCTCGCTCACAAAAAATTCATATTGAAGATGTCAAAGCTCATAGAAAAGGCAGACTTGTCTTCACCAATACTCCTGAAGCATATCTTGGATAATTTTACTAGTTTGATTTCTATCCTTGTTGCATCGCCATCTATACCGCGCACCAAACCAACAAGAAGCAGTTCTCGCAAGAGATGAAGTGGCCACACCAGGAATCGCCTCGCCAGAGCATGGTACCGAGAATGATAACCCGGCCGATATCCCCTCCAATGCAAGTACCATCCACCATCATCAAATCATTAATTTCGTCGATGCAAATAGTCTACTTCTTCTCCTCGGGCTCAATAACCTCATCCGGCTTAGTCGTTTCGGCGTCAGTCATTTCCTCATCCTTGGTGGCAGCCTCTTGGGCCAACGCAGCCTTCTTTGCAGCCTCAGCCATCTCTCGCTTCTTAGCTGCCTCAGCATCCGCGATAGCTTGAGCAGCTGCGCGCTCCTCCTCGATCTTGTCGAAGTAGCGTTGGGCAATTGGGCCGGCCAACGCACGGATTTCGTCGTATTTGGCTTGATAGACAGCCTTAGTAGCATCCTCGCCCTCATCATAGAGCCAATCCTGTGATAAAATTAGTTTAAACTTGTCATTCTCGCTGAAACGCAAAAGACATACCTCACTAGACTCAAGCTTTGCCTTCAACTTAGTCTTCTCATCATCGCTGGCAAAGTCGGCGTAGGTGTCGTCAATCTTGTTCCTCATATCATAGATATAGGTCTCAAGCTCGTTCTTCTTGTCTTCGGTATCGGCGACAAGCTTGTCCTCCATGATCATGCTGGATTCCTGCTCGGCTGCAGCTACCTTAATTGTTTCATCGAGGGATGATGTACCAGACACGATAGGGAGATCACCCTTCCGAACTTGCTTCTTGACCTTTCGGGTCTTTGGCTTTTCCTCGGTATCCATCGCATCTGGGTCCTTCTTCTCTGCGTCCTTGTCCTCAGGAATGGGCTCCTCAACTTCAACATCCTCTACGTAGTAACCTTGCTCCACGTTCAAGATACCGTGCAAATTCAAGCGTGCCTTGAGTTTGCAGATCATGAAGTCATCCTTTGAATCTGCCTTGACACCCTTGACAGTAAACCGACCGATCCACGGGTTAACCTTCCCAGGTAGCTGCTCAGGCTTGGCGTATTTGGCCTCCAAGTTGAAGGTCTCCTTGCGGTAGAATGTGAGAATCTTGGTGGATGGCATGACATTGCCCTTGTTGAAGACAGTCAAACTAGTATCTTCATCTGGAATGTCGGGCGATTTCTCCCAAGTGAACTCGATGGGGTAGTTGACGATGTCGTGAATAGCGAAATCACGGACACGGAAGACTGGTGAGAGGATAGCACAGCTGAATGCACAACCTCGTGCAATAGCCTCGTCTTGGTTGAGAGTGAAGGAGAGCGTCTTGCCGAAGAACTTCTGGATTCGCTCCTTGAGAGCAGGGACACGCGTACATCCACCAACTAACTCGATTATATCGATATCCTCAACCTTTAACTTAGCCTCAGCCAAAGCCTGCTCCAGAGGAACGTGAACACGCTTTAAAAGTGGTTCGACGAGATTCTCGAGCTCCTCACGGGTCATCATAGTTGAGACATCGACATCGTTCATGAGAGACTCGATGTTGACTGGGGCTTGTTGATTGGCGGACAGGATCTTCTTCATCTTCTCAGCAGCGGCGTGAACACGAACCAGTGCTTTGGGATGACTCTTGATATCGATCTTGTATTTCTCCTTGAACTCGGCGGCGAGGTGATCTACGATAGCCTTATCAAAGTCCCGTCCACCGAAATGACGATCGTAGGCAGTGGACTTTACGGTCAACTCGCCCTTTCTGAATTCGACGATTGAGACTGTGTAGTTGCTGTGCCCGATATCGACAAATGCCACGCGTCTAGACTTCTCTTCACCGGTGGGGAGGTCGGTTTTTGTGATTCCGTAACCAAGAGCAGCTGCGGTAGTATCGTTCATCAGGCGGAGAAGCTTGAGGCCAGAGATCTCAGCAGCGTCCATTAAAGCTCTTCTCTGGGCATCGGTGAACCAAGCTGGAACACTCATAACCAGGTCAGAGACTGGAAGCTTCAACTCTGCAGAGGCGGTTTGCTTGACCTTGCTCAAGAACATAGATACAAGCTGTGTAGCGGTGAACTTCTCCTTCTTTCCCAAATATGTCACCTCTGCGCCAACCTGACCATTGATATCGACGAGAGGGGCAGAGACGAAGTCTTGCTCAACTTGAACATCGGGATCACTGAACGACCGGCCTGCTAATCGCTTGAGGGAGCCAACCGTGTTCTTCAGGTTGGAGATTTCCTGTGTCTTTGCAGGCTCGCCGAGATATCTGGATTTGGGACCGAAACCAACCAGGGATCTGCTCAAGATTGTTAGAATAGCCATCATGGAGAGTAGAGGTTGTGCGACTTACGGGGTAGCTCGATTCGAAACTTCATTTGTGATCTGCCCACCATCAGTATTTCCACAGGTTGATGAGAGGAAGAGGGGCACATACGACGTCGACTCCACGATTCCGAGCGACGGCAATGACGGTATTGACCGTTCCGAAGTCTACACCGACGACTGCAGAAAAAATAGCTGTTAGCAGGACTCAGAAGCAGGCTGTGGTGGGATGCTTGTTGACTTACCACTCATTTTTGCGGTGGTTTGCGGCTTTCAGTGCAGATGGAGGTTCAATAATCCTTCTTCGTGGTGAAAGGATATTTGCGATCGAAATACAGGTGTGTGAGATGAATGCAAGGCTGGAGTGAGTTCGGAGGGAGGGGGATTTTGTGTTTTGGTTTTGGTGTTTTGGCACTGAATGCGGCACCACGATTTTTTTCGTTAAACGACTATTAGTTTCCAGAAAGCGCTCGTCACTTTCACTCTATTCCTGGCTGGGCAACGCCAATACAAAGACACAAAGACCACCGCAAGCACGACACTGCAAGGACAGGCAGGGTTAAGTTGAGTTAAAGCTGGCATTGACCACAAGACGATTAAAATACTATAATATTACTTTCCTTTTCTTTGCTTTATATGTGACACGTAGCACAGGCACATAGGTACAGAAGTCCCAACCTGCTTTTCACCTTGGAGAGTCACGTGGCGCGGGGTTGATTATTTTGCCCCTCCCGGTGCTCGCTGTTCTCTTATCTCTGCCCTGGGCGGCTGGAGCTGCTTCGCTGCAATCGCAGTCCAGGCAACTGGGGAATGACGATGCGGGTGGGTCGAGGCCAGCTGTACGGTTGCAAACGCTTCAAATATAAATATAGGTATCAGGCAATATTACGAGATTCCAAGCATCCTGGATGCGACATTCGTGTGGCAGTTCTTCTCCCCTGTTCATCTTCTGGAAATGAAAAGTCTTCGCTACACACACTGTGTAAGTAGATCATGCTGATACGTTTGGTTCCTGGATGATGCGGAAAACTTAATTTAAGTCCAGAAACATAAGTTAGACGGGTAGCTTTTCAAATAGACCATTTGCTATTCTGATTAGAGCCAGCAGCTATGAGCTACTTCGGTATGCCGTGGAAGTGACCTGATGACTCGGAGCTTCGGGCTTGTACCTTGGAGCTGGTTGTAGTCATGCCCGCGCGGAATTGAAAAACAAAAGTCGATACAGTGAGCACAGCAATGTAAGTTCCACCTTGATACCTTGCCAGTTTATCTCTACCTGGTCAGAAACCCATTTATGGCTTGGTTTGTGTCCCTAGCAGCCTGCTGGATACTGTTGGCCCAGTTGTGATGCGATCGCATACATATTGGACGAGTATCTTTGTCCGTTGTTGAAAACAGTCCAGACATCTGAGAGCCGAACAAGTGAGGCAGAATACAATAACCTACCTACAGCCAGACGTGGAAGTCAAGTGCAGCTAGAACGTTCCCTCAAAAATTGAATGAAAAATCAAACACCAATCGTATTGATCAAGCTCTCACCAAATGGTTTGCCAACGATGTTTCGTCCAATCAATACAACCTTCCCTTCCGAATTCGATGCTGTCTCTGTTGACCTGTTGGCAATTGGCGCATCCACAATATCAAACACATCCCGGACGCCTTGAACAATTTTAACATCTCCATTTGAGAGTGGCAACCGTGCTTTCAGCCTGTGAATTTCGAATTTTTCTTCGCCTGTACCCGGACATGGCAATTTAGAATCCCATAGAATTGATCTAAGCCACTCGTCGAGGCCAGACAGCTGTTCAGACTCAAGCACAGGAATCGAGAGGGTTATGGTTGCAATCGTCTGCAAGTTTTTTCAGCCACTAGCCAATTGCCCAACATAAAGTATTACTTACTGGGTCTAGATGACTATGGCCCTTGTCCGCCACATCTAGAGCTCCCACATCGTCATACGCGTGAAGATCTAACAAGAAGCCTTCCAGTCGTGGTACCTGTCCCAGAGTAGTTACGTGGAGAGTTGCGAGCCCATTGATGGCCTGTACTCGTTCCTTGACGGCAGTCAACTCCTCCTCGCTAACGAGGTCCGATTTATTTATGACAAGAATATCTGCATGCGATATTTGCAGGTGTGCTGTTGTCAGAGCAGGCCCATGATGACCCTCATGCTCGTCGTGCTGGATTGCCTCTTCCACAGGTTCATTGAGACTTTTTAGGATGTTCTTGGCGTCAACAAGAGTGACAATACCATCAAGATAGATGGTGCTGCCAAGGCCTTCATCGACCCAGAATAAAGGGGCAATATTTCCCGGATCAGCTAGACCTGTGGTCTCCAGAAGAATGTAGTCAAAGGCACCCTTCTTCTCCATCAAAGACTCTATTGCATTAACTCCGGAGTCTCTGGTCAGGACTTAGCAATGCACTGGCCTGGATACGAGGGAAGTGTAATCTTACTTCACTGAACAGCATATACAGCCATTGCCAACTTCAAGCCACTCTTCAACTTTCTCACCACCCTTGTTGACTGTCAGAGATTTCTCGATATCGATCGCTGTACAGTCAGTCGAGTCTCTTCAGTAGTAGGTAACCATACCACTTACAGTCACCAAATTCTGAAACGAATGTTAGCTATTCTTCTTTCGACGTTGTGACGAAAATGTACCTACCGTTCAATATCACAGCTATCTTCTTTCCATGCTGTTCGTTCAGAATGTAGTTCATTAACGTTGTCTTCCCGGCACCGAGATATCCTGACCAAGTTGTCAATAATGCAGTCTTGATGGATCTAGGTATGACTTGCCTGTTACAATGGTAATGGGGACTTTGATGGGTTTTGGGTCTATTAGAGAATCTCGAGCTTCATTCTCTCCCACATTCACCAACATAGGAGGCTCTTCGTCGTCAAAGTCCATGACGAAATTTGTGAGCTTGCTTCAAGAATTGTTGTTGGTGGCTTGTAAAGCCGGCGAGCCTTGTGGCGAGGCGCCAGGGACATTTTAGCGCCTTTCCTGAACTTCCAGAACCTGACGCGAAGTCACAAGCAAGCAAGGGGCGCGTCGACCCTGCCCGAGCTCAGCGACCAACCTAATTCCAACAACGCTCTCGACACAACGAAAGCTCGAACTCAAACGGCACATCCACGAATATCCAATCTCACCACGGCTAGCAAATACTGAAGATCGGATCGCTATGGCCTTGCCACCGAGCTCGCCTCGGCTCCCTTCCCCTCCTCCGCCAACGGAGATTCAAATAGGTCCCAAATCACCGTCTTTGGGTGGCTCGATGTCAGAACCTACCATTGAGCAGAATATCATAGATGCAAATGCCAAACGCAGGATACACCCAGGCACCAAGTCTGCCAACATGGCAGCTGGTCCTCCACTCATTCCTCTTAATGAGGTAAGTTTCGACCCTCCAGCTCAAGGCATCACATTGATCTTTTCACAGCTCGACTCGGCCTTCCAACTTCAGGAACACCTAAAGGCTTTACATTACTACTATTCCAAGCCCCCAGACAGCGAACACACGATCCCCATCACCCGCGAGACAGCCATTCTCATCGCTACACAGCCCGAAGGCATTGATCGTGCCCTCTGGCTCTACGAACTCTGCCGCTTTCTCATAAACAAGTGTAACGATCTGATTATCGGATTCCTATTCGACGACCCTCCATGTTCCGCTACAACATGTCCAGAAATGCGAGCCAGTGAGTGGCAATTCCTCTGCGCTGTGCACGAATCTCCCAAGAGCTGCTGCGCTATCGATTACTGCTGCCACACTCTAGACTGGGCTACAAATATTGTGACGAGCCAAAAGATATTCCCAAGCCGATTGAGCTTAGGTGCAGGAGATGCTGTGGATGAGCGAGGAGCTGGCGTCAAGCATTTGACCAACATATTTCGGCGACTCCATCGGATATTTGCACACGCATGGTTTCAGCATCGAGGGGTGTTCTGGCAGGTAGAAGGTCAGACTGGTTTATATGTTCTCTTCAAGACCGTGTGTGATACATATGACTTACTTCCGGCGGAGAACTACAAATTACCTCCTGAAGCAGAAGGCTTGGAGCCGGCGGAGGAACTTCGAGCTCCCGTTCCATCGATCATGAAGGCCGCACCGACTCCAAGCAATATATTTCTAAACGACGATGAGTCTAGTCGGAAAAATACTAGGCGTCACATCAGACAATCTCCCTCCGTTGGATCGGCAGTCACAACGGTGCTAGAATCTGACGAGGAAGAGGTAGATGTCACTCAGAAACTAGGAGATCTCCAGATTGCTGAGGAGGATGAAGAAGAAGGAGCAACTGAAATCCCAGTAATAGTGGAGTCTTATGAGGAGGACGAAACTCAGCAAGACGAGGAGAAAATTTCAGCACCAGCCGAAGCCGATGAGCAGAATCATGAACCCCCTGCCAAATCCACATCTTCAAGTTCATCATGGGACAGCATGTCTTCCGAAGTAGAGGAAAAGTCGAGGCTGAGACCACAAACCCCAGAAGACATGTTGGTGCAGGACCCTGTCGCAGAAACACCGGATGAGGCTCAAGGGGAAGCTTTGGTTTCAATGGTCGCCGAGCCAGACGAAAGCCCTCCCCCAGAAAGAGGTGCTGTAGAGGGCATATCCCAGAAGGTGGAAGAGAATCTGGAGGAGGATAAGAGCGAGGAGATGGAAGAGGACAAAATCGTGGAGAGAGTTTCTGAGAAGCCAGATGAGGGGAAGAAAGTAGAAGAGTCATGACATGCTGCCATAGAACCTGTATTTTAAGAACTGTCGTAGATACCCAGACGAATGAGCCTCGAATCTCAAGATAAGACAACCTGAAAGCATGTATGTGTCTCGAAACTACCGTGGAGCACGAGACTTGCCCTTAATGTACTGGTGAAGTACGTCGGTCTGCATGAAGATCGAACAGTCCTCGCCCGTAGAAAGCAGATGCATATCGAACGCCAAAACACCTGGCTATAAACACTGTATTAAACTCCAATTCCATCCTTGTTCCCAGGGTATCATTTTACAAGCAAGCTACCTTCGATGCTTTTCAGTCTCTTACTCCAGCTCCGCAATTCCATGTGGTCGGTATCTCTGCGCCTGTCCCTGGTCTTGTCCATCGATCCGCGAAGGTTGCCTTCCATCTTGTCGCTGCTGCGCAGGCAGCTCATTATAACGTTGCGACGGCGATTCTCGATATGGATTCGCAGGCTGGTAAGCCGGCTCTAGCTGTCCCGCTGGAGGACTCTGCCTAGAGTTCAAGTTCTGCCATGAGACTCTATCGCTTGAGTGTTGACCTCCCACTACAGAATCTGGATTTGAGCCTGTCTGCGATGCGCCTGAATTTCCCGAATTCCGTATGTTGAGTGCTGCAGGGTGCAATCTGCTGTCGTAGCTTGTCCGCGAGTCTGGTTGATCTGATCGGTAGCTGGAGATGTTCTGTAGGGGAAGCATTGGTGGGCTCGAGGGCGTGGTGTCTTGGGACTTCCAACCCTCCACAACGCTCTGTGAGTCGTAGTCGCTGGGCGAGTATTCTGTGGATGCTTGGGATCCAGCAAAAGATCCACTGAGGATCCGGTCGTTGAGGGCACTGTTTTTGGCTGCTGCTTCTTGGATCTGCGACTTCACCAACAGACGTCCAACAAGAGACGAATGGGCCTTTTTGAGCGTCTTCTTTACAAAGCCCCCCATCATGATATTGCAACGCATCTGAGCCTTGTCAGTAGGGGACAAAAGGGTCGGCGTATACAGAGAGCTTACGTCTACGTCTTCTCGTAACCACAGTCCATGCAGTGGCGCTCCCAAGCCAAGCTCTACGGGGGCAATTGGTTCACCCGGAAGGGATCCTCCTAAGGTCCATTTCCCTTTGATGTCCAGGCCCATTGGCGCATAGCAATGTGTCTGGAGCCCATCCTTCAAATCGTGAAAGCAACATGTGTAGGTAACTTGACCTGACGCCAATCCTCCAGGTAGATACTGGACTCGATCTGTCAATGAATACCAGATGCAGTGATACTCTTCGGGTGTCGCATTCGGAGGCGGCTTGATTGGATGTCTCTCTATGACAAGAGGATTGAGATCTATCATTTCCGTATGGCTCTTCAGTGTTTCCATGACCACTTCGCGACTGACCCCTGGAGGCAGAGGAGTAAGTGTTGTGAAGACTGTTCGTTTCGACATTTTGTTATCTCCTAAAGTTGCGGGGTTGACTTTAGGATCGGAGACTGTAAATGTGAGTCGTACGTAGATGCAGATTAGAATTGCAATTTTTGAATCATAAAACAGCCTCAAAGGAAGAAAGGGCGAGTTGTAAGAAGATAGGTATTCCCAAGACAAAGAAAGAAATGTTGGTGTTAGTGTTGAGCCGAGAAGTGGCTCCTGTCAGCACCGTAAAACTGCGCGACAGGTACAGCACAGCACGGCGCGGCGCAGCACAGCACAGCAGCACCGCACCGCAGCGCACATCCTATCACATCGCATCTTAGCAACCACTTGAATGATGATTGCATACTCTACACCTGCACCTGCAGGGATGCTTGATCCTAGGTAAGTACGAACTGTATCTTATGCCCCGAAATCCATAATTAGCCGCCATCCCTATCCCTCATCCCTCATCCCTCATCCCTCGATCCCCTTCACAGCCCGGTTTCGGTGGAGAGCCGACCAGCGGCATCATCGCTATCCGGCTTGTCGGGTGGCTGTCACTTATGTACAGTACAGGGCAGGGCACCTAGGTACGCAAGCTCAAGCCTCAATGCTAGTAGACTGGCGTCTGGCGTCTGGGCAGTAAGTGACAGCCGACCAATGTTCAGGTCAGGGTAAGTACAGAGGTAGGTACGTTCATTTATATCTGTATGAAGCAGAGTGCGCTATGGTCTGAGATTCGATTGCCACTCTCCGGAGACCCTTGTGTCCTGCCGAGGTGTAAATGTAGGTGTTTGGGGAAAGATCGGAGAAAGTTCATTGCATCCTCGCACTCTCACATCCTCACATCCCAGAGGTCAACAGAGGCGGGGAGACTGGCAGCCAGCCTTTGCTGCGCCGTGATCCGAGCGCCTTTGAAAATGTATCTGCATCTGTATGCCGGCAGCCGCCACCCTATCTATTTCCGGATCTTCAACCCCTCAACAGATTACCTTGACAACAACTGCAGATTTCATCTTGTACATCATACCCCACGAGAACATTCGTCTGATCTTGATGTGGTCCCTATGCGCTATCTTTGACTGCGTCCTCGCTAGCAATTAGCCCAAAATCATGCCAGCTCACGAGTTGGCCAGTGAACTTCCATCCACCGATGCCTCGGCAGTCACGTTGAAAATTTGAGTCCTCTGTTCTCTGTCCTCTGTCTGTATTCGTACTCTGGAGTAGCTACAGAATCTCATTATAATTAAAGCCTGTCATATTTTCACCATGCCGCATGCCTCTCCAGAGATGTTTGTTTTCTTGCCTGAGGAGACAACCAACATCACAGAGCTGCATAGACGATTGCTGCCGCTGCGCCGAGTAACAATGGAGCTTGTGTGATCATAGGAGCACCCTTGGCTGAACTGACGCTCGTGCTGCTTGAACTGCCTGAGCTACTCGAGCTGCCAGTCACAGATGCCGCTGATTTCGTCGAGCTTCCAGTTGCAGATAAAGGACTTGAGACCATTGCTCCTGAGCCAGATCTGGTCGTTGAAGCCGCAGTACTGGTCGAACTTGCTACAGAGCCCGCCGTAATGGTGACAATTGTATTAATGAGGAATATATCTGCATCCGACGGGCTGGCAAAGCTTGTAATCAAGGTTGTTGAGAAGGGACTGGATGATGGGTTGTAATTTGCTGTTACGGTGCAAGCACCAGAACTTGAATCCGTAATCTGGCAATTAAGCTTCTGAGTTCTACTGAGGTCAGCCCATAGATCCTCTGCCACAGAATTTTCGCTACTTACACTGGGATGTCGGTGTTGTATAGGGCGTAGGTGAACGTCCATTCGACTGACGATGGACCCTCGGTGACGAGAAACGACGTTGGAAAAGAGCAATCTTCTGTTACACATGCGACGGAATAGGTAGTGGCAGTTGTGTCCTATGAATTTTAGTAGACTCATCCAAAGCATTTGCGTGCGCTACTTACGGAGCCAACGACTGATCCAATGAGGTTTGGCTCATTGTTCTGGGGAAGCCAAATCTGGACAGTGCCATTTGCCGCGAAGGCTGCGCCTACAAGGGCAAGGAATGCAACACCTGAATTGTACATACTGAGAGCGCGAGGGTTGTTCAGCCGAAGCCAAGAGAGGAGGATCGAGAGAGCTTGAATTTATGGCTGCGGGAGCGGCGCTGTGCTTAGCCTTTACGGGCCAACTTGGTAAATAGGAGGCTGATAGGGGTCGTGCGACCGATGCTTAATTTCCGGACCCACTTCACGTATTGTATAGTTCCCTCCCCAGTAGCCCGGTTTAATTGTCTGACGCCTTCTGAGGATATTGTTACTTTTATGTTTCAAGGCTTAATCCCCGATCTAATGCATCCAATCAGGATATCGGATTTTCAGAAGCGAGCGTTTCGGTTGGTTCTGTATCTTATAAGCTCTAAAACTATATAGAAGTAGTAGTCATATCATCGATAGCACTGGACAAACAAATCGGAAGCTGGATCATTCATAAACCATGGCGTTGCCCTTGACAGAAGCACTTTTTTCCCATCCTCTTCCTTTTAAGTAATGTCAGTATTACATGTTGCAGCCCTGACGGGCAGGATTCATCTTCGATATGGGAAAGTCACCTTCACATTCTGGACCCCTCAGTAGCACATGAGAATCCGATTTCGACTTAGGTTTCTGTGGTTTCTTACGCGCCTAGTTCTATTTCAATCATAATTGATTCAAGGACTGGTTATAACTATAGAACGAGAGAAGAAATCGACTGTTCACTTGACAAGTGCGACGTGCTAAGCAAGTAATGTTGACTTTTAACAAGCGAATCCCTTTTTTCAATTAATAAGCGAAACTTTCTGATGTACCTCCCATGTATCTTTCAGGCTGGCGACCTCTGGGGAATCTAAAATCTCATAAAGTTGCCTATCTATGCATGTACCCATCTTCCTTCACTTCAACCACAGACTTCGCTTCCTTTGTACTTGTAAGTGCTAATAACCACATTACAAACTCGATCCCGAGCGCGACCACCGCTGCCCAGGTGAGACCGAGAACGGTCGTTCCCAGAGATACACTTGATACGTTGACGCTCCATGTTGTCGTTCCAGAACCGGTTGCACCAGGCCCATAGAAGTCTGGAACTATCGCTGACGGTCTCGTGTTATCTCGAAGTTGAGTGCGGAGTTGGACCATCTGCGCAGTAATAATTGAAGAGGAGATAATCATGAAGACGAATGCCAGCTATCGTTGGACACGTCAGTTTAACGGGTGTTTAAGATTCTTCTGGGTCTACTCACTCCAGAGCAGAAAGCAGCTACCCTTTGACCTCCCCTCTTGTTGCTACCTCGAGCTCCAACAAATGCCATGATCATCAACGCAGAGACCAGGATGGCTGACAACATATAAAATGCAAGCGGTATGTCCAGATTGACAGTGGTGAATCTGAATGGTGAGGCGAAGCTTCCAATACTGCCTAAGGAATACAGATTGCTCCCGTCCCTGAGATGACCGATTCGTCGATTTTGACAGCGACGCACAATTTGCGAACGACCACTAGCCATGGAGTTGTATCCTCCGCACAAGCGGTTGAGAAACAGATGATAGGAATAATCGCTGCTTGATCGTTGAGGTTGGGATATTGTGTAATCCCACTGCGATGCGGTCAGTCTTCATTTGGATCAGAACAGAAAATTGTAGATAAGGAATACTTTAAGCAAGCCGAATGCAGAGTTCTCCTCTCGCATAGAAGAGAAGCCTGCGCCCAGTGAAGGGTTTACACCGCCAACATTGATGAGGACGATGGCGATGAATGTAAACAAAGTTGGGATGAGGGTGAGGTAAGCGAGGACTCGAGTCATTTTGACTGTAACCCAGATTCTGGGTTGTTTCTTGAAATAGTTGATCCTGAAAGTAGAATAGTTGAATCAGAATTGCCAGTCTGGTATTCTGAATACTTATATTCATTAAAGTCATAGACCAAGAAGGCTTTCCAGCTCGCCCCACAGCCAAGAAGTATTCAGTCCAGCCACGCTTGCACGTCATATCAGTCAAGAACCTCGAAAGGGACAACTTCCAAGCTCAAGTAGTCCATCAAGATGTAGTCTTGAGTCCCAAGAGGTTCACTCTGCCTCACAGCTGCAGCTTGTATTTACCAATTGGAAGGCTGAGGTAGAAAGGTTACAGGTATATGGTTCCTGCAACGTCAGCCCAGCCGGCTGGTCCTGCCTAGCTTCAGGGTGATCTTCGTATCCATCGCCAAGGCCGAGACTCGATTTGCGACTCAAGACGGAAGTATGGAGTACAGTTTATTCGTCGGAGACTTCAGCTAATTATCGATCGGCGACTTGAGAAATCCGAGTGGATTATCTCTTCCAATGTGGGAGGTTTTCTGGTCATGCATAGGCTAGGAAAGTCTACTTAGTGCTAAGCCGCCCCTCGACACAGTCTCAGCCCTGCAAGATATATTTCAGCCCTATAGCCCCCCCCCGGGTCTAATCGTCAAATGGGGTTTGAGGACATCGTTGTTTCTACATCTCGAATCCTGTCCTTTTAGATCATACGCCTAATGATGAATCAGACTTTTAAGACTCTAGCTTATGATTGAACGAGACCTTGTAAATTTCAAAGATCTATAAAATCAGTAATTGTATCATCGACAGCGCTAGACAATTGAATCGGGAGTGGAACCCTGTGATATTGATGCTGGTTTTGCCAGCCTCGAGTGTTAGTGTTGCCCAGAAAGACAAATGGCTGCTGAATATACATCTTCAATCATCGCTAGGTCTACCAGAAATGCAAGACCATAAACTAAATTGACGATATCTTTTCAGACTTTCAAGAGAGAGTCTGGATCATTGTACCGGTGAGCATCTAAGGTACCCATACTTCGATGCAATGCAATTACTTTCGATCGTGGAGATATTTAAATGCATCAACTCAAGTGACCCGCCAATTTCTTTCACAGCAATTTCTCTACTTTCGGAGATCAAGGATCAGCAAACCAAAGGCTGTAAGGACACTTTCGGTCATGATTCTCGAATGTACCGGCCGTTGCTAGGTCTTGTCGACCTGTTTCGAGCTCTGAAATTCCTCCCTTGTTGAAGCTGTCACTTGAAGCCAGACCCCGATCTACGAGAAGCTCACATAGTTTGCAGTATCAACTACCATGGCCCTTAGACGAGCATTGGCAAGTTCAGCCTACATGGACATACAACTTGTTCTCGGGGGCTACATGCAAAGCTGAGTATGGAATGAGATGGGGTTTGAGCTTCATCTTCTCAAGCTACTCACAACATTTCTAGGTCATACTAAGTGGATCTCCGGTCTTCATTTCGTGTTTCGCAAGTATCGAGAACACATATGTCGAGAAAGCAAGTTCAGCTCGAGGTTCGATTTCGAAGATATGCCAATGATTAAAATGAAGATGGAGGGATAGACATGGAAACCCTCGATGCGCGAAAATAGCTCAGTTGCCAATGGCAAAATCATCGACGGATAGAATAGAGATCGAGAAATCAAACGAGTGGCTGGGGCACTAGTGCGGTGATGCACTTGTACAGAATGCAGAGTGAAGCTGACACTGTATAGACAGACCCATCTTCATGAGCCAAATTGCAGAAATTATTATCCACGCCAACTCGAAAAAGTTCAAGCTGGCTTAATACAAACCCGAATGATTACCTACAAGAAAGGATAAGGATCTGGATTCTGAGCGGTACCAACCACGGAACAGATTAAGCATGTGTCTCCATGATTCACAATACGAAACCAGTTCCTTCGCATGCTTGGAAGTGCGAGATCTCTTTCCACCAACACCTCCATAGAAACCCAACATGAAAGTCCTTAGTCCGTCCATTATTTCCACCGCAGTTCGTCAAACTGGAAGATGGTCTTCTACAAGGCGAAGGCAGCGAGGGCTGCGGCCCCGGCCATCAGGCTTCCGACCTTGTTGGCATGCGCAGCGCCGGTAAACTGGGTTGGGTAGGTGGGCTGAGTTGGTGTGTAGGACGCGGTGCCGACTTGCTTCTTCTCAGTGGCACTTGGATATACCACAGTCAGTGGGTTGCTGTAAGCTGGGCCAGTAGACTTAGGGGGCTCTGGGTGAGGAGCCTGCGACTTGGACGAAGCCTCGGGTGGGCAAGAGGTGTACAGAACTGTCGAGGCGACTGGGTGCACGATCGGCTAGATATCTATGAATACATTGAAGCAGAAGAGAGGATGGAAGAAGACTGACCTTGGTAATGGTGCAAGGGCAATCAGTGATGGTCAAGGTGGTAGCTTCAGTGACGGTATAGGTCTTTGAGTTGTGGACAACCTCGGTGGGGTATGGGCAGTAAGTGGTGATAGCCGTGAGGGTAACGGTCTCATAGGCAGTGCCGTTCTTTGGGAGGTACTCATAGGATGCGGCGAGAGAGCCTGTGGCAAGAGCCAAGATAATTGCTGAGTACTTCATGATGGTGGTAAAATACCTGGAAAACAAAGAGCGTAAGAGTCAAAAATGACTGGACAAAGGAGTGACTGATAGAAGCAGGGACGAATGTGAAGACAATGTATACAGCGGAGAGGGAGGCCGGGAAAGAACTTGATTTAAGAGATGGACGAGGACTCCTCATTCCTTTGCGACTCTCATCTCGGATCCGGATCACCACTCTTTGCTTCGAATCAAGTTGACTCTAAATGCGCCTAGCAACCAACACCAATGCTAGTAGCCGGCTCTAAAAGATTTCCTACCCGCTTGAAACGAATCACGTTCAATCCCCAATCTCGAAAAGGATTGATCAGTGGCGTGTTCCTGAATTCGACGTGCCGATCTAATCTTATTTGTAAGCTTGTTTTTATGGTTGTTGACAAGTCTGAGGAATGTGGACACTAAACACTGCCCGCACGCAAAAGAAGGCGTACAGACGAAATTGCACATCCGCTTTCAGGAATGTAGTAACAGCCTAGACTTCGTAGACTATGATGCCGATAACATTATGACGTGACGGAGACGTGGGGCTGTCTGCATGCGCGGTTTCATTCGATGATGCGATCTTGCGCTGATGAGTCTAAGTACACACAGCAGTAGGTAACCAGTGCCCTTTTTTCCAAACCAGTGATGCATGCTCAAGGTAACACATGTATGTCTCCGCCATCCTATGTATCGTTGACCCCCTCTATGCTCATCATGAACAAACCGCATCTCTAGCGCGAGAGCTCGAAAATCGTGCAAATGAATGGGGGTCTCTATCTAATGCCCGACCCTTTCCATAACCAAACGCCGAAAATGCTTGTGTAAAAACAGGAAGTATCCAGTGAGACCGCCAGATGCAGGTGTATCCAGAGTGTCCCGCCTTGGAAGTCATTAGAGAAGTCGCTGCTTGGCGTGAAGGTAAAAAGCACGGGGAATCTATGCAATCGCTAAACAAAGGAGTCGTCATGACCATCGTATATGACCAACCGTGGAGGTTTCCATTAACAGGTATTGTCAATCCTGGCTGCCCATGAATAGACGAGAAAAACTTTTGTGGAGTATGAATTAAAGTCGCTTTTGATGTTCACCGATTCGATCTGCTCATACTACGTTCAGGTGCTCCTGAGGCATTGTTTCGAGGGGCGATGGAATCGAAGTCGTAAGTCTTGAGCGTTTGCTCGTACTTTGAGCTCTTCATGAACTTGGGCACGGAGTCCTACAAAGTGTATTAGCATGGAGTCAGAGAAATCGATATCGGAGGAGTACTCACGCTAGCCATGAGCTTGAAAACAGACAACTGTGCTTCCTCGAAAAGCTTCGTGACCTCTTTAAGACTTTCAATCATCGCAGAATCTTGTCCAACAGCCTTGGTCATTCTGGTTGCCAATTGATTTCGCAGTAGGTGGTCGATGTTGAGCTCGCAGGGAGATCCAGGTGCCAAGAATGCATTATAGATGCCATATGCAGAAGCCATGGTCTCCTTGACAGAATCTAGGTTACCTCCCGAATTACCTCTCGATGGAGAATTGGACTTGATCGCAATCTTGCATGACTTGAGGAATTCGTCTACATCTAGGTAGAATGAAAGATTCTCCTCACAGTGGGTGTCCCGGAGATTTTCTCGGAAGAGTAGACGAAGAGAGGGATCGTTCAATATCTTGTCGAGCTTCTGAGTATTGGAGTCCCGGGAAACACCAGCTCTTGCGGCAGTATTTGAGCCCTCTCCGCTTTCAGAAGTGCGCTCCCGAGATGTCATGTTTACGACGTCTTTGCCTTTCTGTGTCATCTGGTATATTCCATGCTTGGTTGGTTGGAAAATCGCCGATTTGTCTCTCTCCTGTGGCGAGAATTGAGCCAGGTAAGCTCTGTCCTGCTGAACACACCAAATCAATTCCTGTTCCAGAAAAAGGGTTGCAATCTCGGTTGTTTCTCTACGGTCCACGGTCGTGCAACAATCCATCAGCCAGTCCGTGGCAGCCTTTCCGGTGAAGGTTTGATACATAGTCCGCGGTGGCGAACCAATCTTGCGCTCATTGGCCATTCTGACACCTGCAATTCCATCCTTGTACTCACTGAGCGAGTCAGAATCAGCAGAGCTTGTGCTGCTCTTGATGTTTGGGCCATTTTGACCGACGAATCTGCGAAAGATAACTTCGATCGTACTACGGTCAGAAGAGAGTTTATCTGTCGTTGAGTCTCGCTCAAGAATAACTAGTTGCATTGTGTTTCTAGAAGAGTTGACGAGCTCGGTGACATGCTTCTGCTGAATTCCGTTCTTGGCACAGAATCTCTCCAAGACGTGAATGCCTTTCGGTGTCAACTGCCAGACCGAGCTCTTCATTGCGAACTCCTTTGCTTGCTTGCCGTCCGCAGACTCGATAAATCTTGCGTCCAGGAATCTTTGGCAAACAGATCGAGCCATTTCACGAGCCATAGAAAATGTGGTTGTAGTTGTGGTCGTGACGATTCGAGACGGGTCTTTGGGATCTGGCATTCGGTTTGATTGGGAGAACTTGAGAGATCCCAGGTTATTTATGGCTTCCTCTGACAGGAATGAGTGTTCGACTCTTGTCAGGCGCACGCGATGAGGAGCAAGGGGAAGGCTGACAACCAGAGTTGCGAATAGGTCCTTGAAATCCTACACGCACGTTAGCATTATCTACATCCCACAAGCCATCTATATGTGGTTGTCCTTACTCGCGTAAAAGGTCTGTCATCGGACGTCATGCGCAACAAGCGCGAGGAAGTTTGGTGCATCTTGTTGATGTTTGATTGCGGCACTACGATGGGGGCGGGTGTATCGGCGGCCGTATCTGAATACGCCTGAGAAGGAGGGTTGGTCTCCAGCAAAGAGTTTCGAAGGGTGTTTGTATTCAAAGTTTCTGATCTGTTATGTGATATGGTCGGGGTAGAAATATTATGGTGGCTCGTCGACGGGTTGCTATTGTCCCTCGTACTATTGTCCCGCGAATCTGACTGCGAAGAAGTGTAGCTATTGTTCGGTTCGCTTGTAGGAGAACTCTGTGCCGTGCGATATAAACTGCCGGAAGAAGGTCGATTTCGAATCGACGGTTCGGAAAAGCTCGCAATGGCACTCGAGGTCTTATCAAGGGCTAATGCCGCCAACGAGAACAGCCCACCGCGATTCTGCTTCGACGAGATGGGGGAATGCGTCGACTGGCGATTCTTGCCGAAGTTACTCAGTCGATTCGAGGTATTGAGGAGTGCTGCTGGAGCAGGATGCGACGTAACTGGATCTGCGATCGAATGAGCGGATTGGACAGTTGGAGAGTCCTTGGACGAAGACGAGGAAGGGCGCTTGAGAGATGGCAGGTGGTCGGCGGAGGCTTGAGGAAGCGAGTGAGTAGTGGTTGGTTGTGTGGACTGAGAGATGGCGGCCATCTAAGGTCCTAGGACAGGGAGGTGGAGGTGAAGGTAGGTTGGGGTGAAAGGATGTTTTACGAGGAAGCACGCCAAGCAGTAGCAGAGCAGCAAAAAGCAGAGCAGAGCAAAGCAAGCAAGTGAAGATCCTACCTAGCGTTTAGCGTGGAGAACGATGCACATGAAGATGGGCCTAACGGGAAAAGTTTGAGCAGCAAAGAGAAGGAAGACGATGTCGAGACGAGACGAGGACGAGGACGAGGATCAGGACGGGGGGTAAGTTGAAGGATCCACTAAGTCGGGCCAGGCGTAGGGTAGATGTTCAAGTCTATGTCCGATGAGGACTCCTGTCTGCAAGCGAAAACTGGAGCAATTGGAAGTGAGGTGGGAGCAAATGCTTGTCTGATGTCCAGGAGTGGGTGGATAGAGGTGACAATTAGTGTTGCAGTTGTAGTTGCGTGCAGGGAGGGGAGAGGGGAAGGCAGAGGAGGCTCATAGGTTGAGACCGGAGCGCGAGAGCGTGTTAGTCTGACGTGGGCATTCGGAGAAAGCCAAGGTAGTGGTAGTAGAAGGGGGAGATACGGCAAGGTATGGTCGGCTTGTAAAAAGGATAACGAATAAATGAATGCTGCTCGGGTAGGTAGATAGGTAGTAAAAGGGGAGAGGAGGAGAGGAGAGAGGAGAGGAGAGCTCACCACTAGCAGTAATAGCAGGCAGGGTATTTGGTTCGGTTCGGTGCGCTCCCATGTGGTCTGGTCAAACAAAGACAATCGATTGAAGTCAAATCACGGAGAGCAGCAGCCACCGGTAACTGTTGCTGCTAGGGGATTTGTGGTTTGGTAATAGGATGGATATAGGGCGTTGCGATGGATATTAGGTAGGTGTAGGTGCCCTGTTGTCTAAAGACAAAGGGAGGCTGCTTTTAGCAGTGGGTAAGTGGGTAAGGGAGTGGAGTCAGTGCCAGGTGCATTTGGCTTGGATTTGGGCTCGGGCTTGGGCTTGGGCTCGGGCTTTGGCCGTCGTGATGTGATGTGATGTGATGTTTCCTCAGTGCGCGCAGCCGCTGTGGCACTCACTCTTACCTTACCTTACCCACAGGGTTCTTCGAAAAGATCTCTTCTCTTCTCTTCTGCTCGCTCTACGGAGTACATACAGTACGGAGGTACTCTGCGCTACTCTCTCTCTCTCCCCCCCCTCTTCAGTCCTGTCCTATCCTGCTGTCCTGGCCCGCAAATCGAACATGGACCTGGAGTCCTGGACAAGCTGACCCTCACCTTCACCCTGCCTTGCTCTGCCCTGCAATTGCATGCTCTTTGTGGTTGCTCGCCGCCCTATGGACGCACCAGTCAGATAATGCAGATCGAGCTTGCTCGTGGCAGCAGGGATAGTGCAAGTGCTGCAAAACGTAGCCCGCACCAACCCTGGCCGATCCACCCACTTGACGCACAGCAACTCGCCCGCTAACGTTCCCCCCTGACCTTCGATTTCGTTCGAGAGGGCCTTCTGTCCGCACGCCAAGCCAAAGATGCCATGCTGCCTGAATAACAAAACCTATCCACCCCACCCTACCCTACCCTACCCTACCTTCCCGGACCACAGAAAACGTGCGCGTGGCATAGATGGGGGGATGCATGCAGGGGTACCTTATTTCGGAGAGAAAAGGACTGGGCCGTCGTCTCGGATGAGCTGGCCTTGAGCTGAGATGGCGTGAGGTTGAAAGGATAACCGCTAGCTCTACAGCGAGAAATACGACAGCCTGTCTTTACCAAAGGGGAAGCAGATAAGACAGGTAATTTTATGAAATCATGTTTTAGTGTCCAAATCATTCATACTCGTTTGGCTTTCACGAACTGCCGAGCAACCCTAGCGTGATGTGGCTACTGCCGAGCGGGCTAGAATTCTCTTTCGAAAAGTCAACATTCTCAAAGTTCCTTCAGACCCCGATTTTGACCACTGCTTCTTGCAGGCTTACAGGTTGATGAGCTGCGGCCCGAACGTACTCGTTGAACTCAGGTCGGCACTCTACCGTGGGTGAGGCAAGTGATGTATGGCATCGGTTTTCAAGAATCCGAGCTTTGCAACAAACTGAAGACCGTGGCAGGTTCTTGCTGATGTTAGTACGAGTATGCCAGAGTCAACATGGTACAGGCAGTAAGTTTGCAAAGTCTCGCCTCGTCACTCCGAACGAGATCTTGATAGGCTCAAATTCCATGCGACTAGATTGATGTGCGATGTGGTTTGGGAAGACTGTTTGCATACATCGGCCACTGCATCAGCATTCACAGCTTGAGTCGCATTCTTCTGTTGTACAATACCTACTCCGACAATGCGGTTGAGGCGATGCGAGGAGAGGGCCCTCAGTATCGGGTACCGATATATTGCCATGTTCTTCCACGAGCGGCATCATGCATACATCCTGTTGCAGATACCCGCGTCTCTGATGCCACCTGGTCGGTTGGACGGCGCAGCGAAGTGTCAATTCCTACACGATTTTCCACGTCTCTCATAGGAACCTCTGCAGTCGATCGGTGCAAGCCGGTGATGGACCGAAACAAGCAGCAGCATGTTTCACGAGAAATGAGGATAATTTGCACGATAAGCCCGAATGCAATATCATGACAGTATCTTCTACGAAACAAAAATTGCCCATGCCATGATCCTAGCGCTCATGAACCCTTTCATTTCTCCAATTGGAGACCTAATTGGAAGATATGCCAATTTTTTAGCCCCTATCAGCGTTGAGCTGTGAAAACTTAAGCAATTTCAACTATTGAAGACGATGGGAGGCGTCATAAGGAGTCCAGGGGTCAAGTTCGTTGATCCTTTTCCTTCTAGACGCCTAGGATGACAGGGGTGAGAAGAAATGGCATGAAAGTCTTACAACAGGGCTAGGGTTTAAATAAGTTTCTGATATGAAAAGACCCAGTAGCGGCGTAAATGCTGTTATGCGTGTGGCGAACCCTGTCCTTTAACAGTGACTGTTTCGGGCTGCTGCAAGACTTTTGGGCCACAACAAAACTATCCAGTGGAACTGCTGATTGATATCTTCATCTGTGCATCAGGCTCGACCTTTGAAGATCTAAGAGCCGAGTAAACCCGACAATGAAAGATGAAGACCTCGGGATAACCTTGCATCCTGCAAAAGCGGTAGATTCGCTGGCTTCTCTCGGTTCGGTGTGATGCAGGGAAGCCGGGTGCGTGCTTTACAGTGAGAGCTCTGCATAGGAACATTGTACCCGAGGAATCACTTTCGGCAACGAGTGCCCTTCCCTTGGAAGAAGGCGAACCGATGATCGTCATCTGAAAATGGGTCGCGTACGAGAGGTCAGATTGGCCATGCTGCCCCTTCTGTCTTCGCGAAGGCTCATGCAGTTTGGAAGATGGCCAGAAAGATTCCAGATGGTTTTCCTCGTCCGACTCCACTTCATCGTATCTCCGAAGTTCTCGGTGCTTCAAATAACATAGGAGATCTTCCACAAAAGCGAGGCTACAGAAAGCAGAAAGTACATGAAGGCCTTGGCTCATGGCGGGACGGATGGGGTCAGGAAGCATATGCCTAGGCACACGACATGAATCATTAGACGAGATTTTGACTTTTGTATTACTCACTCAGAGTTCTAGAGCTCGTTCCCGCTTTCCTGTAATGGCCGGCTTTCATGTGGTTACCATCAGCCATGGTAGAATGGACAACGCAAGGAGGTTCAGCATCGGCGAACAGTCCTGACCTGCACGAACTCCACTTGCAAGCAAGAGGCTTTGGACAGGTATACTTCATACATGGCCTAAATAATGTTAATTAATTGCCTGTGCGCTTTGCCACACTCTTACTAGTTGAGGAAAAGAGACGCTGCCGGATTAAAAAATGATTCGCTGTAACCCCCAGATTTTATGGAAATGTCTAGAAGCAGCACAGACACCAAAATAACATTATTTAGGCCATGTACGAAGTATACACTTGCAGTCGCAAAGGGTCTTCGCGCGATGGTGACCGACAAGGAGCGAAGCAGATACTGTATGAAACAAGTAAATAAATGATTGTTAGTGTTAAAAACAGATGCTGAAAATGCGGTGTGAGAAGGCTAACGAGAATCCTGCTACCCCGTTCGCTGTAGGCGGATGCCGTCGCCAACTTCGAGGGCCTCTTCAGAGTTCAGACCACCAGACTCCACTCAACTTCAGCTCAACCTCAACCTCTCTCTTCCTTGACGTATCCTCCTGCCATGCCTAGGTAAAGCAGCGTTGGGGAACGATCCCACAATGCCCACATTACTCACATTCGCACGCTGCACTTCACTTCGCACAGGCACAGCCAGGCAAGCACACCGCACATGGCTTGAAGAGCGCTTAGCCGGAATGGGCACTAGTCCTGTTTCTGATCTGACCACGTTGTGTGCGGTTCAAAGTGGGGAGGGGGAAGGAATTGGAACTTAAGCCATGCGCCATGCGTTAGGCCAGGACCCATGAATGGTGTCAGACCACATGGAGAGTCAGGATCATCATTCGTTGTCGACGCTTCTAGTCTGTTTCTTTTTCTGCCCAGGTTCCGACACAGACATGGGGGTGTAGTAGTGCGAGGCTAGGAGTCTGGGACTGGACACTAGCCAGGGCTTCAGGGTGATCTTGTCCGATTACAAGATCGGCCAAAATCACGAAGAGTAAGGGCGGCCGAATACAGCAGGGGGCACAGGCACCTTCGGCACTTGCGGGCAAAGAAAAGAAAGTACCTAGGTAAAGACGATTCGATTTGTTACGGTAAGGAGAGAAACAACTTAAAAAGTCTTTGGGAAGATGCATACGCACACCTTTCTTTCCTCTCACCGCCAGCCATCAGAGCAAAGTCGGACTTTTAGGCGTTTCTCACTGATGTAGCAGGCTGCGTGAGATGAGGCAGCCCAGATCTGCATCTCAAATTTCCTCCCCAAATCTCCATTACTGTACGTTCACCCCTGTGTCTTTCTCTAAGTATGATATGTCCCACGTGTTTTCGGAAGATCATTCCCTTGAAATTATTGTCGTGTGCCCTAATAATAACTCGCCATAAGCTAAGCTCGAAGCAACATCGTCACAGACCCCATTCGGGCTAACCTCCAGTTGCCTATTCGCGTAGCCGGACAGGACACAGTACAGTGTCGCCAGGGGTCGAAACAAAGCACTTTCACTCTCTACAGTACAGTACAGTGCGGGCTCGAGCAAGAATGTCAGATGGCGGACCACAATATCAATGAGGGATGCAAGTATCACAACACCACAATAAGTGCCTCAGGGGCGCTGAAACATCTTACTGGCCATCCATGATCCAGCACTCATCCCTAAAACCCCTGCAACGAACACTTCCGTGACCGTCAAAACAAAGTGCTGGCTACCTTAGCGAATGAGATTGACGTTCGACGTTGTTGAGATGACATTCTCGGACTCCCAATGTAATTGAGGGCAAAGGAGACTCCATCCATCCATTCTAAGAAAATTAGAATTGTTCCATCGACCTTCCAGAATGACGGCAGCTGTGCCACCCTTGCACCTCAACAATGACAGGGTGCCACATCCCTCATCCCCGCACCATCTCGTAGCCACAATCTCCGAAGAAGAAGAAAAAGAAGACAAAATCTAGCCACGACGCTGCTTCATACTGTCGTTATACCGCCCTAACACTACTCTAATTTACCCCTTTCATACAACTTCCATTGCCATCAACACAAGGTACCCACGCGTCGCTCTCATTTCGTTACCGCCTAGGCCGGGGGTTTCGGACAAACCGCTATAAGTAAGAGAAAGGGACTAAGAATGTATGATCGCCATGAATTTGCCGCTGAACCATTCATCTCCACCTCGCAAGCCTACTCATTTCTTTCTTTCCTTCTTTCCTTTCTTCCCTCCTTCCACAGCCATTTCGAGGCGCTTCCAGAAGGTTTCACCGAATAATCCTTATCTTGGCCCCCCCCCCCCCTGTCCACTTCGTAGAAGTGCATCGTATGCAGCTGCGCCGCTGTGAGCGGAGGGCAAATCAAACAAACCCAATCTCGCTCCCGAGATGTGTTTGATCCACTGCCACGTTGTTATTTCTGATCGACGGCCCGGTTATCGCGCTTAGAGTTCGGAGGTTGACGTTCGGCATCATCATCATATCGTCGTGTATCAAAAGTTGAGGACTTATGGTAAGATAAAAATAGACCTATGAGTTTCATAAGTCGTTAGCAGGTTTCATTTCATAGCTCACGCTATGCCCTTTGGCTCCCGTTGAACCCCTTGCAAGCCACAGGTCAATTCTCCGAAGCTCTCATGCCGTCCACTCATCAACAGTTCTTCATTTCTATATGAAATCCTGGCCCTGCATCTCTTCTCATGGAGTTGATAGCACCATTATTTCCTCACTTTCTTCTGCTAGGTCTTAATTTCTATTTCTGATGTTTTTCCTTCCTTCAAGGTTCTCTAAAGAAGTTGACAGATAACCTATGAGCTGTTCCAATAATTGTTGTGCTACCACCGGGGAGGTGCTTCGGGGCCGCCGTCCTGCCACACTGTCACGATAGGACATCGTCAACGAATGCAGTACGCCTTTCATTATGTATCTGCTACTTTCCGTTGGCGCCCTCGGAAGACATGCCATCTATGTTCGAGAAGCAATCGGAGTGGCGATCAATTGTGTCCTGTTGCCCTACCGGTCGCCCCGTGGCTGTATACCGTCGCGTGGAAGCATGTCGTGATTTTGCGGCTTCAAGACCCAGAAAGCGTTTGTGTTACTCGCGGCAGCCTTCTTCACTCCCAGACATTTTTGTTTAGGGCGAATATCGTACCGACACTAGCTTTCTAAATTGGAAGCATTGGGATTGAGTATGAGTATCCTTCATGATCCGAGACCCTGTATATCTAGAGTTGTATGCAGTCATAGTGTTCATAGTGAGCTCGGAAGTCTAAATTTCAATACAAGCTTCTGTGTCGATGCAGAACAGATAAACTGAGTTGACTTATTACCATATATGCATGAACTTTCAATACCAGGTAAAGCAGCAAGGACTTCGACCATTCGTCTTCTGCATTCCAAGGACATCTCACTTTTGATGTGTCTATTCTTGCATTCATTCAAAGGAGTGGAACCAGAATGTCTTTACTCTTCTGGAGTTCAGGACATCTCTTGGAGTCGCGGTTCTAGCTACTACTGAGGTCGCTTCTATTGTCAACAGATATTATTGCAAGAACCAAAACACTACGAAAGTCCAAGACACGCCATCGAATTGCAGGCAAGCTGTCTAGAAAATCCGGAGCGCGAGCGGGGGCTGCCAGACGAAAAGTTTGCATAGTAGCTAAACTAGATTGGAAAGTAGGACTCTTCGTCCCCGAATGCTTGTAATTGTATCGGCTTCTTGCTCGCAACAGTCCCGCGCAGGTTTGCTTGTGTTATGTGTGATAGTTTTTCGGTTAGGACCATATGTGCCCTCACCTTCTTGTTCTATCGCTTCCTAGCAAACGCCGATTTCGTCTTGAGAGACTTTGCTAGAGGTGACTACCTCACTGAAGGTGCATATGTACCTAGGGCGTAAGCTGCCCTCAGAGTAGAGACGTTGAGAGCCACCAAGACATCAGAGGGCAAACACCATGCGATTTTGCAAGCCCTCTGGGAACCTGAGTTGGCTGGATATCAAAATTGACCGTCTTGTGGCCAGAACCATGTCCGTATCAATACCCGCACGTGAGTTCTGAAAACACCAGACGCCATTGCCTTTCGCTAAGCGCAATTCCCCTAGAACCATTTAATTGCTCAGATACTCATGGGCCCCGAGTCTCGCCTCCAGCCCTTCTGCCGCATGTGGTCCTCGATCCCCTTCCAAATACTCTCCACCACCTCTCTGTCTCGCCATCTACTTGCTGGCGGTGCACCTGCACTGTACTTATCAACTTGGGTAGAAAATACGCCTCTTCCCCACCCCCTGACTGTATCTGGCGGATTATCTCCTCTCCATCCGACATAGATACCCAGTGTATGCTTGAACAGCTCGGTAGGTTGCTGCCACTTGTAGGTCTTGAACTGCCAGGCTTGTCCTGTAGTGAAGACAGCCACAACCCGATTCCAGTACTCTGGCTTGAACTGCTCCGGGGTGTCCACAAGAATAAACCGAATGGGGCGAGTCGCGTCAATGGAGGTGATCAGGCGTTGTGTATGCAGAAGTGTCGAGGAAGAGCTAGACGATGCGCTGACAGATTCGGGTGGCACATACATTCCATTCTCAAGGAATGCCTTGATGTTTGACAACCGGAGGAGAGAGGAGGCGGATGGTGAAAGGAGAATGATTGGATCTGGGCGTCGAACAGGAGCTTTTGGATTATGTGCTAACGTGGTGTTGTTCACGGATGCAGCTGCCGCTGCTTGTGCAGCTTTGCGTGCATTGAATGGTGCTGCCAGCTTGCGAACATGAGAGAAGTCCTAGTGAAAGTCAGAGTCTTCATCCGATAGCTCATTAAAGCGCAGCGGTACATACCGTAGGTTTGATGCCCCGTAACACACTGTTCCTGTCCCCCATTCGTCTTTCACCATTGTAGATTTCCGCCAGTCGAGGATCAATGGTCTTGCCTGAACGGCCTTGGGCACCACTGGTAACTGGCACAATTCCACCCTTCACCCCGGAAGCGACTTGCGCCGATGCTGCCGCGCTTGACGTATCTGATGCCAGAGGCTTAATATACTCAGATTCCTCCGAAGCGCCCTCAAGCCAAGTGATCAAATCCAATCGTTCGACAAAAGCTAGATTCTGCACCTGGCCGCCCGCGCCGTCATCAGCAGTAAGCTCCGCATTCAATTCCTGAGCCGCGCCATTATACTCTGGGATCGCAGTCTCCCGCTTTTCCCAGGCAAAGAAGATACTTCGAAGATCAACGGGCTTATCGGAGGAAAAGAAGCGCGTGGGTGTCGTGAGCGGGATCGAGACCTGGGCTGGTGACGAGAAATGAAGGAATGTCGCTTTGGCCAGGCTGAGATCAACCGCAGAGGCAGAAGATGCATCTGCAGTAGTTGTCGGTATGATAGAGCCACCGGCTGCTATTGATTGTTTCAAGAGGAGCAATGGGTCATGCATGTCCCCGGCATCGAGAGTCGCCATGTTGCGTTGCTGAATATCTTGCGGCAAAGGTGCTGTTGAAACGCGCCAGATTGAAGGTAAGGCTCGGAAACATTGAGCGGCTCAAATTATATGGCAACCGAGCCGCGCGGTCACATTCTGCAGTAATACTAATACTAATAGTACACCACACCCACCTCACTACACTAACAATACCCTGCTTCAGGTAAGTGTATGCGCCAGGGTCATTTCTGAAAGTACAAATAACCAGAGATTTCTTCAATTACACAAAGTTTTCACATTTCAAGCTTAAAATGCGGTTTTTTCTGCAAGATATCTTCGAGAATTCCCTTCATTCTCTTAGTGCTGAGTAGGCTAATGGCGATGTTCTTCTTCCAAACAAAACAATGCGCACCTCTCCTATGCATTCTGTCCCCCAAACTTTACCTTGCTTCCGTCAGTTTCTGCAAGTCGTATTTTTTGGTCAGTCCTCTCTCCCGTCAATGGATCCATCAGTCTAGCCAATGAGTTTTCTCGTCGAGATCCTTCCGCTCATTATGGCGCTGCTTTCCTGCTACTCTGGTCGGTTCACGTTCACGTTCACCAAGTGGTTGCTTCTCCTGCGCCCATGGTATGGACATATACCGATTCCTCCACTCTCGTGTACGTGATTCTTTGGGCAGAGTGGGCTATTCGAGAGATTTTCCGGCAGATTTAGCTCGAAAGGAGTCCGTGGTGACTAGTTCGTGGGTGTATCCATGGTGAGAAGGCGCGCTGATTTACTGCCTGTACTTGCATGTTGAGTGTCGGCCTCCCACCATTCAATGCTCGGCGAGGTGCCATTCGATCGGATTTTAGCTGCAGTGATTGATACCGGGCTCATACTGTCCTCTTGTCGTGTATTCAAATCGAAGAAGAAGCCACGGGGCTGGATATCCGGGGTACCAGGAAACATGGGCGGAGTGTTAACACGCTTTGCTTCCTACCGTGCATATTTGCGGTCAGTCTATCCGAGTCACCCACTTCCAAAAACTCCGTTGCGAAGTTTGCTTGCTTTTACATCATCTACAGCACATGCTGGATTATGTTGTGGAACGTCATTCAAAAGAATGGGCTATTCTCACAGATGGGAGAAATGTGGGCTCTATCGGATCCGGGCTTGCTATAACAACTGAATATTCATGTGTCAGAAGCACTGCACGCCGCATCTAGTCTTGAATCCTACTGACCTTTAAGGTACGTTCTTCCATCTGTTCCTTCGTATTGGTAGTCGGGATTTGGCGTCGCTGCAGGAGGCTTGCCGAGTAGCAACTTGAAGACGGAGCTTGAGGCGGACAGAATAGACTCTTGAGACGATCTACGATGCCACGGTGCAAGGCCGAATCGTCGAATTGATCTGATACTGGACGAGCGTGGGGTTCGCGGTACCTCCGGAGGTAGACCTGCTGCCGATGTTTGGGACCGCTCCAGCTCTGCTCGGTCCAGGTACTGAGAAGTCCCTTGGAGCAGCATCGTCGTCTGCGAAGTCAGCCTCTTTACGTTTAACACAGCCGAATCATCAACCTGTATTCAAGTAAGCACGGAACCAGCCGTGAAGCATTTTTGACTTACAGTGGTTGACTTTTGCATAAATCTGGACCGCACCGTTCTCTTCGCTCTGCAATACAGGCCTAAATGCTCCTTAGGAGGGATTGTGGTACAGTATGCGGGAACGCGTTTCTTTGACTGGATTTCAGTTTGGTTGTTGATACTTTGTATACGAATACCACTGCTGCTTTTCCGGGATGTCGAAGCTGAAATATCAACCTGTTTTGTCGTCGAAGATTTTCGTAACCTGAGACTCCCAATATTTATTATTGGGAGGTCAGTTGTGGGCATGGTTTTCAGGTTGGATTCCGTCTTGGTCGAGCTTCTGCTCTTGCGTTCGGGAGATCGATTCCACCATTTCTGTCTTGATGCTGCTTTCCGTGGAAGACGAATCTCCCGCTCCGCCCAGTACCCTTCAGGAAACCAAACCCATTCGCAGCCTGCTCTTGGAGAACGAGGCGGGTCCATAGAGTGGTTCGATAAGCAGCCAGCAGACGATGGCGTAGTCAATCCTATACTCTTTTCGTTCCAGTCTCGGATGGATTGGTTGTTTGTGATCATGGACTGTGCCGAACTGATGGAGTTCCTCTTTGGTACGAGGCCCTAGACTTGAGCATTCTGACTTTTGTGACTTTGTTTTAGGAGACTTTCGATACGATGGAGCTCTAGAGGGTCCAAACTTGGGCGAAACCGCGTCAGACTCGGTGGAATTTCGCCGTACAGGGAAATATGCAGAAAATCCAGCTCTCGATTCCTACGAACTGCTTCCGGGGGGTCTGGTTGCGGACGGGGAACGGGGTTGTTGTTTTTCATGATGATTTGTCTCTTGAACGCGACTAGCGCTCCAGTGCGATATCCAAAATATGGGTCGGAATACCCAGGTGCAAGAGAGTATTTTCATAGGATCTAGGGATTTGGATGGTAAGTTATGTTTGAAGCAATCTGTATGATGAACATAAAGCGCTAGTCTGCCGTCGACAGGTCGCAAGACATTGGATTCATGAGCTCATGAGGTTGCAAGTTTGGCAGGAGGCACCTGGCATCTGTCGCTACATTCCTACATAGGAACGTGCATGGGCATTCGACACGGCAAGAACAGTCTTATACTTCCAAATACAGCGAAGCTACAGCTCCCAGAGTCGTCGTCATGAGTCCAGCGATTGACATGTACCGGCGAGCTTGAAGTGATGGAAGTTTGCCGGCGGTCTCTGGCTACAATCTTGAAGTATTCTTTTCGACCACCAGAGCATCGTCTATCTACAACTTTTGTCGTGCCATGCAATAATGGACGAAGAAATCAAATCTCGCTATTTATACAATGTCCACTTCATCTTATTACCGCCAGGCCGAGTCGCACCTAAGGAATATCAAACAATGGCTTCAGTTTTTTGATCAGCAGCCACTCCTCATTTGATACATCTGTCCTGTAAAATTCCTTGAGAACGTCGATACTCTTTCTGGATATGAGTGAGTACAGAGTATCTTTCTCCTCCAGATGGCGGCCGTATGTTGGCTGGTGACCAGACATCTCAATTTTTACAGCAACGGATGGCTGTCCTTTCTTGCATATTTGAATCTGCTTATGGTCACGCTCAATACCGGTCCTACTGCACGTTAGGAGCCGCTCACCTCTAGGGGCGCGATTGACTTACACTCTGCCAATGCCGACGATCTCCTTGACACCGGTTATAGCATTTTGCTTGACCGCCGCAATAGGAGTGTGCATCCTGAGATTGCCGTCGACGACATCCACACCCACCACAATAGGGCCAGTCTTGTTGAAAACAGCGACTGTGTTGAGGACGCACGGGAACACAGCGTCGTGCTTGGACTCTTCCTTTTTCTTCTCCGCGATGAGCGCCATGTGCGCGGTAAAGGCATCGAAAAGATGGTAAATAATATCGGCAGTGAAGATCTTAATTCCTTGCTCGTCCGCGTATAGCTGTGCTTCCTTGTCGATTTTGACATCGAAGCACAGCATAACGGCGTATTCCTTGTTCTTCTCGAGCATAGTTCCGCAATTCATGACATCTCGCTTAAAGACTGGACCAATGCCGACATTGGCAACAGGAATTTTTGATACCTTCAAGAAGTCGAGCAGTGCTTCAAGAGAGCCGAGTGTGGATGCCTGGACGGTGACACCGCGGCCAGACTTCTCCACACGCTTGAAAAGAGCACCCAGATCAGACAACACCTCCTCTTCGATATCAGATTCGTCGTCATCCGGACCAACAACCATCAATCTCGATCCTGCAATAGCGCCCTCCAGTCCTGGTGCACTGATCTTGACTCCAAGAGCGGCTTTCACTTCCTTGTTATGGACATATTGAGACTTGAGACGTAGCTCTTTCAGAGGCGCCGGGGTTAATAGGGCCCGAATATTCGTCGTGATAGCACCTTCCACACCGCAGAGAACTATACGATCGCCCTCTCGCAGGATGCCATTGGAGAGAATCACATCGATTGTCATGCCGAAACCTTCAATGGCTTTGACCTCCAAAACTGTTGCCTGGACCTCGGAAAGATACATCAACGAGCCAACCATTCTCTCTTGGGTGAGTTGAAGAATTAACTTGAGCATATCAGGGATACCCTCACCGGTGTGAGCAGATGTAGGTACGAGGGAAACGAACTTTGCCATGGACTTGTTCTCGTAGAACAACTCGGAGTTGAATCCTTGCTCGGCAAATGCGACCTTGGTGTCGGTCAATCGCTTGTTGAATTCGTTCTGAACACCTTTGTTCTGTAGAGCCAAACTCTCTTGAAAGCCGTTGTTGTCAACCTTTTTCCAACCGTAGAGACGATCGATCTTATTGAGCGCAACGATAAAAGGTGTTTTTCGGTCACGTAACAGTTTCATGGATTCCAGCGTTTGTGGCTCTAGTCCGTGCATGATGTCGACTACTAGAATGGCGATGTTACAGAGAGACGATCCTCGAGATCTGAGATTGGAGAAAGACTCGTGGCCGGGGGTATCGATGACTAGCAGACCTGGGACCTTGAAATCAAAGCTGTTGTCCCTATTGACAACCTGTGTCTTCTGCCGAATGGCCTCAACAGGGAAGTAAGTAGCGCCAATTTGTTGTGTGATACCTCCTGCTTCTCCTTCCTGAACATTAGTTTGTCGGATCTTGTCCAGGAGCTTGGTCTTGCCCGTATCGACGTGTCCCAGAATGCAGCAAATGGGAGAGCGAAGATTGTCCTTTGACCTAGCAGCCATGGCCGCCTCATGGGCCTTCTCACGTCTTTCGGCAGCCTCTTTCTTCTTCTGAGCAGCAGCAAGCTGAGCGGCTGTAGCTTCCTCGTCCTCAGATGATTCCTCTGATTCGGACTCGGACTCAGAATCCGAATCCTGAGGCTTAGCCTCACGGACTGGCAATTCCTTTGATCCAGTGTTTGCCGTAGCGGCCTTTTTGGCAGCAGCCTTCTCTCGCTCTTCGTCGGAGTCTGCGTCCCAGCTGTCTTTGATATCGTCCTCACTCTCTGCGGCCGCTACCTCCCAGTCGTCATCCAGATCGCTTTCTTCGCCCTTCTTTGCAGCAGCGGCAGCAGCTTCAACGGCCTCTTTTTCGGCTTTCGCAGCAGCTTCTGCAAGTTTCTGTTCGGCTTCTTTCCGTGCCCGCTCAGCGGCTTCCGCAAGAGCTTTCTCTTCTTCTAGCTTCGTGATGTTAAAAGCAGTCTCGTGTGAGTCGAAAGTGGCAACCATACCTTGGCTTCTTCCGGGTTCTTACGCCCACCTTTCTTTCTTTTATCATAGACAGCTTTCTTCTTCTCTCCTCCCTCGGGACCGCCGATCTTGACGCCGGCAGCAATCATCTGCTTCAGCTTCATCTCATTTCTAAGCTTCTCCTCCCGTTGAGCCTTGGTGAGATAGGTGCCATCCTTCTTCTGCTGCTCGATCCTCTCTTTCTCCTTCTGTTTCTTGAGAGCCTTAGCCTCCTCCTTACGTTTCTCCTTCTCGGCTTCTCGCCTTTCTTCTTCCTCGATGCGGGCCTTCTCCTCAGCCAAAGCTCGAGCCTTCTCCTCCTCGCGCCGTTTTAATTCCTCTTGCTGTTGCTGAAGCTTAGCCAGAGCAGCAGGAAGTTTCTTTCCTTTGCCAGCAGCAGGCGCCTTCGTAGGAGCTGGTTCATCTACTTTTGCCTCCGGGGTTGGCTTGACACTCTCTGGAACTTTCGCGGCCACGGCCGGAGTCTTCTTCTTAGCAGCCTGTATTCAACTGTTTAGAGGTTGCACCAAAGATATATACTGGGTCAGGACATACATTCTCTTTCTTTCTTTGCTTCTCGCGCTCTTTTTTCAGCTTCTCCTTTTGTGCCTTGGTTAGCACCTTGCCATCGGCCCCTCTCTCATCATCCTCGTCGTCTGCTTTTGTTGCTTTGGCAGGCGCAGCTTTTCCCTTTCCTCTCTTATCTGGTAGTGCGAACTCGTCTTCCAAAGAAGCTTCCACGGGCGCCTTCTCGGCCAAGTCTGGTTCCTCGGTCGGTGCATCCTCTCCTTCCACAAAGTCCTCTTGCTGGCCTCCCTTCTTCTTCTTTTGTCTCTTTCTCATCATGGCCATGAGTCCACCTGCTGGAAACTCCTCCTCAGCATCTGCCTCTGCAGGTGTATCGGCATTATCTTGGGGCGGCGCTATGGCAGCTGACTCTCCCAGCTCTGACTCCCAGTCGTCGGCCTTCTTATTGGACTTCTTCTTTGGCGGCATCCTGATTATCCTGAATCAGGAGGTCTTGTGATTTGTTGTGTATTGACGCGTGTATTGGAGAACTGTACCGATCTGCCAGCACGATACCGTGGTGGCAAGTGGGGTATGATAATGGGCAGAAGCAAACTACCTAGGCTGAACTGAGCTGGGCGGGCGCTGAGAACGGGGGGCTTTCACGCTTACAATTTGACCTGAAGCGAGTAGAGATGACTGAACGTCTCTTTATCTCTTCGCAGGGATCAAAAGCTGCCTACGGTGTAGTGGCAGAGTTTGGTCGAGTGAATGGGTGGGTATTCATGACTGGATTTTGAGATTATTCCCAAGTGTTGACCTCTCAACTGCGGGTGCGGGGCAATGAGAGTCAAGCCTAAGTAAGCGAAGTTGGCACGTGCACGGCCATCAACCCCTCTCTCCTCTCTCCTCACCCCTCCACCTACCTGCCTCCTAGCTCTTTCTTGACAGATAAGGCAGGCAGGCAGGCGGGTGAGACAAGACACAGACAAAGAGTGGCTTCAATGGTCCTCGCAATTTATGACTACAAGCGTAGGCACGGACCGCCATGGAGTGATTTCCTTAAGTCTATTATAAACTACTTTTTCATAGCAGTGTTACGTTCTCTGCCCTGGTGCCCCAGGCATGTCTATTTCTGGGCAAGTGAGCATCCAGGAGACAGCTCACGCCTTCTTTGATCCATGTTAAAAGTTCGTAATGCCGAGCGTCTTAAGTTCATCTCTGGTGCTATATAGCTTTCTTCTGACGATATTTGTCCCTCTCGAATTTCTCGTGAAAGAAAACTCTGATCATCGCTAACCTGTCTCGAACGGAGGTGTACCCTTCATCATGTTCGCTACGGAAAAAATGCCGGACACGACCTTCACTGGCCAGCAGTACCTATACCCATAAATTCGAAGCTATATCCCCCTATACTTACATTACAGGTCGTAGATAGAATTCAAGATCTGTGTAGGTCTGGGCGAGATAATATGCCGTCGACCCATCCTTGTCCAAGGTTCCCTGGTGGGCATCTTGAAGTAGCCCTTTGAACCTTTCGAGAGTGCGTTGAGAGTCGTCCAACTCCAAGTCTATGCCTAGTAATTCCTCCAGTCCCCGTTTGCGCAGGACCGTCTTCAGTACGTCGCCGTCAATATGCATCATAGTTTTTGGCTCGGTCATGGTATCCAGCGGCATTGGATCGTCCGTGAAGGTAAACTCGCAGACTTTTGGTGATCGAGTTGCTAGGTCCATGATAAGTCTTAGCAGTCTCCAAGTCATGAAGTCAAGAACCGTGAAGTGGCTTAGTGACCCAGTAATAGACAAGCCCAATGCTTCACCATTGGCCGCCAGATTAGATTTCGACCTGTCCATGCGATGTGGCCACACAGAATCCCAGATCGGGCGACAATGTCCGAGTCGAAACCGGAGGATCGAGGATTGAAGTGCAGCCTCGAAGATAGGCTCCAAAGTATCGGCTTTGGTATTATGGGTTGGCCAGAGACCAACAACTGATGAAAGTTTATCGGAGACCAAATTTATTGGACGTTGTGAAGTTCCGCCCAACACCAATTGGTGTAGGCTGTCGCGGGCAAGTTGATCCCCGTGGGTACGAACAATTCGGAATTCCCCTGGTTCACATGGGACTAATCTTAGAATCTCCAAGGAGTGACAGGCGGTCAAGGCGTAAATAGTGCCATCTTCGTAAATGAGGTCTGTAGCTGGTGAGGGAAGATCGTAGTCAGTCATGCGCTTGAATTTCTTTTCGCTTAAGTCAAGGACATCGTACGCCAGTTTTGTTCCAGCACACCAAAGGAGGCCGTCCGAGAGCCCTGTTGCAGAATATACAGGGTCATTGGACTTGAACTTGTGGCGTGTATAGTAGGCTATCTGTCGTTTGGTGCCGGCCCCGTTCGTCTGCAATCCTCGATTCTGGTCGTCTTCATTCGCGGATATTCGACGGTCTTCAATGGATATGATCAAGAGACGCCCAGTACTTGTGGCTGCAATGATAAAGTTCCACGTCTTACTATCCTTTGTAAAGGACCACTCGAATAATCTGAATATTCTCTCGCTGGGATTTCCAAGACCAGAGGCAAAATCTACAGTATTCTTTGTCTTTTCGTCCAGGGGTTGAGAAATGTCCTCTCCGGTCGTAGGATCGATGAACAAGAGTGTAGACTTTCCATCCACAGAAGCTGCCACTACAAGGAGGTCCAAGGAGTGAGAGTACAGCAGGCGAGTTGGTGTTCCACCTATAGTCATATGCCGAGTGACTGGCTTTGCTTGCTCACTCAAACCAGTGATCAACAACTGGGAGCCAGAGATAATAAGAAGACTTCCACTTGCGGATCCAGACTGAGGTGGTCGCAGTTTGACGAGAGAGTTAATCTTCGGCTGGCACATACCAGGCTTCAGGGCGTCAGACAGCCATATCTGGCTGATATCGAGGGAGCCATCGTGCACTAGAGAAAGCTCCCGAACATCGAGAGACATAAGATAGCTTTTCAGGTCACAATTTACAAGAAATGTATTACCAGAGGTCGAAGAGTCATCTCTGACAACCATAGCAGGAGTAGCACCAATGCGTTTGAATTGTGATGAAACAATATGGAGCCTGGCTTCTGAAATCGCAAAGAGGGCCACCATGCCGCTGCGAGTTCCACAGAGTAGTTGGAAGACGCCAGCGACCGCTGGCTGGAAGACGACACTGGCTAAAGTATCAAGGCGGCCGGACTTATCACCGGTTGGGGATGGAACGACTACGTCTGTCCTTTGGCCTCCGGTAGAAGGCTGGAACGTTAATATGACCGAACCTGCTCTGCTCCACCCAGCTGTGATTACATATAGATTGTCTGCGATTCGCCCGACGGTGATACTGCTGACATCGTACTCAATTTGAGTAATGGTTTGGGCGGTAGGCCCCTGGTCAAGATCCATAGTCCTGGTTGATAGCTGAAGGTCCAGAATTTGCAGAAATGTTGAAGTTTCCGAACCATTCAAGCGGGTCGTGAAGAAGACATGCCCATCCTCAACTACTGCATGTTCGACTGATGCCTCTCCAGGCCTATTTTGAAGGAGATGTTCCACCTGGTACATGCGGCTGCTTGTCGCTGGTCAGTAAATTGCTGCAACTCTTCGTAAGACTTGAATAAGACTTACTCCGCGTTGTTATCTGTCACCACAATAGACTTCTCCGTTACCTGAATGATGTACCGCCCCTGCGTGACTGCCGTAACGGTTCGATGGACCAAGTCAAGTCTTGCCGCGTCTTCTTCCAGCTCCACAATTTCTGCAGCATCACCAGAGAGCTGGAGAACTGCCGATCGGTCGCCCATGGAAAGCAGGAACAAATACGGTTCAGCTTCAGTGAAAGTATCGAGGGCAGGCGACAGGGCCCAGGCATTCATGATGGTGCTGTCATAATCAACCTCCAATCCAATGTTTGCCTCGTAACCATATCTGAGTTCAGCGATGCCCCCGTTCGAACCCTTGCCCACGCAAACAAAAACTCGGTCGGGTTTCGGAATCAGGTCGAGTTCTTGTCTGGTAGCGACTCCATGTGTGACGGACTCCGAGGAACGTGGCCTGTATGTAGTCACGAAATCATGCGCTGGCGTCCAGTTTGGAATTGGCTCTGCTAGGACTGGATGCTGTCTTGCTTGGAGCTAGATACATATGTCAGCGTTGGAAAACTCAAGGCCAGCCACAGAACATTCCGAATGAATCAAGCGAATTTGTCGAAAGGACGGTCCGGTCGAGCTCACCAAATATGTTCCACCTGAAGACGAGTTCCCTCCCACGATGAACAGATCACCACTCTTGGCATTCTTGTTTGGATAGTCAAGACTTGCCAATGCCATTCCGCAGTTCGCTCCGAGCTCGCCAATGTTATTATCAGCAGTCACGACATCATCATCCTCCGAGTCTATCTCGAGAAACTTGACGAGTCCATCCTCTCTGGCTATAAACAAGTCATCTCGGGTCACCTTATGGCTCTCGAGGCGGGAAGGACGAGTCCATGACGTCCAAAGTGGAGTACCCAACCCATGGTGAAATGCCGTCGGCTTGTCAACTCTTTCGTTGAAATATATCAGTTTGGGGGTGCCATGAAGAATTCCCTGGCAGACAGCCATTGAATTTTCGTATACCAAGATGAAAGATGATTTAATTGTTAAGGGAATGAGTAACAGAGGCACCTGGCGTGACTTCTCCAGCAAGTAGCCTTTAGAACTTCTCGCAGTGACTTTCTTGAGGTCACTACCAGCGGTCCACTCATAAAGGAGCATTCGGATCTTGCCTTTGAGAACAGCCAAGACAAGCAAGATGATGTGTTGCTCATCATCAGCTGCAGGGTACAAGAACTCCATCCTGAGAATAACTCCTCTGGGGTATATCTGCGTTTCTGACCCAACATGCTCCAGACTAGACGTTTGCATGTACTGTTTGGTGAGACTGCTTCTTGGATGCAATGAATATATCGCAAAAATACCTTCAGAGCAACCTACAACCATGTACCGAGAACTCGGGTCCACGGCAAGATGCATACCTGGCTGCAATTTCAACATTGGCTTTGATACCCGATATTTGCTTGAGACAAAACCGAACTTGCCATCCTTCTCACGGCGGAGTGTGAGAAACACCGAATCACCAGTATCGAGTTGCAACAATATGCATTGTGGCGGAAGCAGGTGCTCGTCAGCAGAGATAGATTCCTTGGGCGCACCGCCGTCGCTCATTGGGCTATCGTATTGTCCATCCTCACTCTTGACCTGGTCAGAATGAGCAAAGACGTCCGGATCGCACTCATATGCTTTGACAGATCCAACAACACGAGCGTTGCGGATGCGGGCTCCGAAGTCTTCCTTTCGAGTAACATCCCATAGGAGTCCATCACACCGCAGCTCCTTTATCTGGACGAAATCATCCTATTACAATCAGCTATCCAGCCAATATAGAGGGATGTCGGCTTCCGTGATAGTTTAGTGGTATTGTAATTTCACGAACGCACAAGGGAACTCTCCCAGCCACCAAAGCAATACGTGAAACTAAGGATATGTGTCTCTTGAATCAAAAATAATCTGTCTTACCCCAATGAAAGCCACGTCGTTTTTGCTGTTGTCTCTGAGCCGCGCTGGCAGTATCCAGTGCACTAGAGGACTGCGAATCACAGTTTGAGTCAGAAGGCCAAGCTTCGGGGCCCTCTCTACTTCCCTGAGGGTCGTCGCAGCGTCCTTGTCTTGTTGGTCGTAGTGCCGTAGGACGGTGTTGACATCGAGAGTCCTGGTGACCCACTCTCCATCTACCAGTGTGTTGGTTGCGAGAGCCATCACAGCACGCCTGAATAGGAATCAAGCCGATGCCATAAGTCGAAGGTAGGTTTGGTTCGTATCCACGAACGGGGTTGGTCACACAGTCCCTCAGATTAAATCACCAGTCCGTCTATAAATTTGTAGTGAGACTTGTGAGCGGAACAAGAGGTTCCGCGGGATGCAAATTGCCTGTTGTACCATGTATATGAATGGTCAATTATTTATCGATCAAGCTGCGAGGAGAAGCTGTCTGGCTGGTTCGTGCTGTCGGATGTGGTATCCTCAAGGCCAGCCTCGTTTGGTGATTGCGATGGGTTGAAAATGGCTGCAGCCTTGACGCACGAGGCTGTCAAGCTGTGTTCACATCAGTGGGGGAGCACAGGAGGCGAGGCGAGGCGAGGCGAGGCGGCCCGATGTGAAAGATGGGACCTTCTGAGGCTGCGAAGGAATCCCTGATCGTGGGAGAAGGAGATGGAGATGATCATGAGCTGCTTATAGACAGATCACAACAGAGTTGCTTGGAGCTGCAGATGTAGTTGGCGGACAGAAACACAGGGAGGAAGGGCAGAGAGCAGAAGGGAAAGGAGAGAAGAGGTGAGGTGAGGTGAGGTGAGGTGAGGTGAGGTGAGGTGAGGTGACTGGTCATTTTATCATCGCAGTTAGAGATATCTGATCTGGACAGAGCAGGCTGCAGCATAGCGAACAGAGAAGGGCAGGGCAGTCACGCCCCGACCCATTTGGAAACGAACAGACGGGTATTGCGGTCACAGTGCAAAAGTCAGGCGTGGTATTTAAAGCTCATATCCTGGTATCCTAGCGAAGAATAGGGCATGCACTTTTCTGTTCAGAGTTAAGCCAAAGCCAAAGCCGTACTTTGAACCCATGCTTGCTTGCATGCTTGCAACTAAGGCAAGGCTACTACAGCCGGGCTACCTTACCTCAAGACGGTTCAGAACAACCATACTCACAACTTATACTGCTATTATATCCTACGCGATAACCTGCGCTTCTTTCAACTCCAGCAGATCGATTCTATTTTGCTGAAATCAATTACCGCGACCAGTCCGCGTGCATCGATCTGCCACGCCGCAGATTGTCATGCCATGAGGAGCATTGCTAAAAACAGTGCTTGAAATGGAGTCAAGCGGAACCATCCCTATCGAGAAGAGAGAGTCCAACTTGGACATACCCACGCCCACGCCCACGCCCACAAAGCCCCAGATTCAACCCAGATACAGTACGAAGGCTGCAGAAATTTTAGAATCCTGCAAGTGGAAGGATATCGAGACGTTAAGGCAACTAGCAGCTTCTGAAGGAGGACTCGTCTCGGACGAGGTTCGCCAGCAGGCATGTTCGTGTCATCTACAAAGCCTCCTGGGCCATAGCTGACCAGTATGATAGGGCCGCTACTCCTTGGCTGCAAAGACCATGACAACAGTATGCCACAGGAATTTGACAGTGGGGATTGGAGGTTACTACCCAAACACCGAGATGAAGATCAAGTGCAGCTGGATGTGGACAGGTCTTTTATATACTATCCGACAGGTACGTAAAGCGCAATCACGAATGCTTTGTGGTAGTATCACGCTATATACTGATAGTTCGCGCAGACCAAAGCCCCCGAGATCTCGATGTCCGGAGAGTAGAGTTGTCTGATCTTATCACGGAGGTTCTACGACGGCAACCATATCTCTCGTACTTTCAAGGATATCATGATATCTGCCAGGTCTTCCTCTTAGTCCTTCGGCCACAGAGTCGTACCCAGGCTGTAGCACGGCTTTCTGCTTTACGAATCAGGGATTTCATGCTACCTACATTCGCTCAGGCACTGACCCAGTTGCACCTGATTCCAGCTATTATCAACACCGTCAATCCCAAGCTTCGAGATCATCTATCGCTGACCCAGCCCTTCTTCGCACTTTCTGGAACGCTGACTATGTACGCACACGATATTCAAGAATATGGAGAGATATCACGCTTGTTCGATGTTCTCCTTGCACGTGAGGCGGTCTTCTCGGTCTACATGTTTGCACAGATTGTTTTGCAACGCTCTGATGAGTTATTTGAGACTCCAGCCGACGAACCGGAAATGCTTCATTCCATTCTTTCCAAACTACCGAAGCCTTTAGATATCGAGGCACTAATAGCGAACACGATCCGATTGTTTAATGATCATCCACCTGAGACTTTGAGGATGTGGTGGTCGATATCAAGCTCAAGTGTATTGAAGACCGCTCGCTGGCACAATCAATTATCTAGTCAGAGTCTGGAAGATGGAGAGTTATATTTCATGAAGCAGTCCAAAGAATTGGAATGGGCTGAGCGGCGCAAGCAGGCGCTAAAGACGTTATGGAAGTACCGAAAACCTGCTTCCACCGTGGGCTTGGCTGTTCTTTTTGGAATCTTATCCTTCTGGCTGAAGAAATCTGCGGGCCCGTCTAGCATTTTGGGAATGTTATGGAGGCAATTCTCGGGTCACCAGGCACACTGAATGACCGCTTCTTGTGCTAAGCTCGGAAAACCCAAAAATAGTTAGAATTACATTGTACATCAGCTGTAATATATCTCCAATACTACCCAACCTCTCCAAAGGCTGTTTTGAGTCCTTCGAAATGCTCTTGTTGTTCCAGCGCCAACTTGCCCTCGACATCTCCAATGATTGTCAGGATCAGGGAATAGTTGTTGTACAGAAACCTTTCCCTCTTCCTTGAGTCACCAATGGCTTTGCTTGTCTTCGTCAAGAATGCCTCCAGTTCACTGCGGAGTCTCGTCAGACTTGCCGAGACTGGTTCGTCGTCTCCCGCTTCGGTACTCAAAGCTAATATCCCTGCCATGAACTGGCCAAATCGCTGGGTCATGAAATGAGGGGCAGCGGATTGTTTTGCTTGCTCAGATGCAGATGGCTTTCGGGTCGATATTCCATTGGTCACTGTTCGAACAGATTCACAATGATAGTCCATCACCACCTGGAAACGGGGCCACAGCGACATGCTGGTGCCATTGATGTATCCATCGACAGCAGGTATTTTCCGACGTTGAAGCTCAAATGCGAAATGCTGGTTCAATCTTACACACAGCAAAAGTCCAAGGCAGTCGAATGTCTCGTGTACCAAAGATTTGGTTAAGCTTTGGCCCAGGGCAAATGTGGGCTCAAAGATGTAGTTGAAGTGTCGCGAGATGGCAGAATAAGAGAGAGATGGGGCGAAGAAAGTTGTGAGGAAGGAGTATTCTGCGGACGCATTATCAACCAAGGCAAGATTGAAATTCCTAAAGGGTACTTCCATATAGTGTGTCGACTTTTCCTCTTCAGCGAGGAAAGAAGATAGGGCCGCTTGATTCGATGTTTTCAGCATATCTATCCGACGTCCTAAATTGAAAGCATCGTGAGGTGTAGTTGCCTTCGCACCAGACAGGATATTTGACTTCCGGCTTCCGTCATCTTGCCCGAGAACGTCGTGCTTGTCAATGATATGGAGTTTGATTTTTTCAAGAGCTTTGTGGTAGCGCGTGAATTGGTTCACAAAGTACCACCGCATGGTGTTCATGTAAGCTTGGCCGATCTGTTCGGCCAGTTGAGGATGGTGTCTATGCAGAAAAGTAAAGAGGTCTTTGTACCGGATGAAGTGCTGCTGTTGTATAATTTGGGCATTGATATTTGGTGATCGCAATGCTTTAATCTGGGCCACCATAAAATCCCGGATCCGTTCAAGTGCCTAGAAGGAATGTCAATAATTGCTGCTGGTAATGCCGACTTTCCTTACTTTGTCAATCAAATTCCCAAGTAAAGGCTTCAGATCGTTGATGCCTTTGATATTGCGATTCTCTTTTGACTTGATCTCCATAGCTTTTGATTTTTTCTCAACCTCAGCCAGAGCCCGAACCCAAGCCTCATCAATTGCGCCTTCGACGATCTTCTTCACGACTGCGGGGGGAACACTGATCTCCTCTACAATCGGCCCCAATCCATTCTCAACGACCTTTCTATTCTCCAACCTCACGCTCAGTGCGGAGGATCTAGCTTGCAAAGTTTCTATTTCAGCTGACACTGCTGCAAGGTCGTTCTGAAAACTCGTCAAATTGATCTCGACTGAATTGAGCACGTCGTCACAAGCACGGATCGATAGATGAAGGTCTTCGAATTTGGTCTCGTCCTGCTCAACTTTCAACGTGATCAGCAGGGTATGCAACAGCTCACAATGGATACAACATACACTGCTCTGTGGTCTGCGTGGTATATAAGTCCTCTTGGGTATGTCTCGCGCTCGGGGAAATCAACTGCCGCAGATCGAGACCTTCGAAATCTAGTTCTCTTTCAACTTCATCCAGGTCTGTGTTCCCAGCAGCATTTGTCAAAGTTGTTTCTTGGACCACTTCCACCCCCTCGGAGCCTAGCAGCTTCTCCAGCAGAGCCAGTGGGTCCGGAGCTTCAGACATTGTCGCTGACTTCTTCAACCCTGTCCCATTTGGTCTGCGAGAGGATGCTAGTAACGACGTCGTAGAGTCATTGGAATTTATGGAGAGCGAGGACGAGCGGGGACTGAAGCCAGGTCTTTGTATGGCAGATGCTGGACCGAGATGACTCGGCCTTCTTGGTGCTGAGGAATACGACATATTTGCCGTTGAAGACACAGAAATTCGAGCCAATTGCCTGGCGAGAAGCGCGGCCAGATATTTGATTATCTCTCGAAGGTTATGAAGTCCTACAACTTGTCAATGGCTGTGACGGCGCCGGCGCCAAATATCAATCCGCTCCCCCTCCAAGCGCTTCCCAGATCGGCGAATCGGTCGACTGATACAAATCAAGATCTTGGAGCTCCAATGCTTATATGAATACTAGGGACATGATCGTGCTCGTGCTACCTAGATCCGTAGAGCATCTATCAAGCTCTGGTCGCTGTCGTTGTGGCACGCCACGAATTACACCAGCGAGCGGTGAATGAGTCAATTGCCGAGTGGCCGAGTTAGTCCACAGGGCTACTTTACGCCTATATGTGGATTCAGACTTGCAGTGCTCGGACAGGACTTGCCCTGGTGGTCAAGTCCAGGCTTGTAGGTTTGAGAGTTTGAATCGCAGTGTAGTTGAGCTCGCTAGGTGCTGCGAGAGCCAGAATGAATGTTTGCGGCGGCAAGGCCCTTTCAGTACGGGCTTGGCTTGGCTGGCTGGCTCGTGCTGGTACTGCTGGAGCTGTCTCATGGGAAAAAAAGATGACCAAATAGCAAACCAATCTGATATATTGCGACTTCTACAACAGAACAACTCTAGAGGATACTTAAATAAATTCTACATATAATATTTTGGCTTCTTGTGCATCTTTTGGTCATGGTTCTGTTTGTTTGCGACCGCAAGAAGGCCATCAAAGTAATGTGTGAAAATGGTGGCTTTTAACTTTAATCTGGGATCGCTTACTCAGTCGAGGTCTTTTATGTTGTCTACCGTGAGCTTCCCTGTGTATTCTTCTGTCATAGTCATGTTGCTATACTTCTTTACGACAGCGGGGAAGCCATCAAAGTACTTTATGACCATGGTTACTTGAAACCTAGGATCGCTTATACAGTCGAGGTCTTGTCGACCGCAAGCTTCCACATGTATATAAATACTTGAGAAGAGTGATTGAAGTACTGTGTGGAATTGGTGACTTGTAACTTGAGGTCGCTTACTTAATCACGGTCTTGTCCGCCGTAAGCCTACCTACCTTAGGTAACTGCGTATCCTTCGGAAGTCATTCAATATTGATCTACAATCACAGAACATGTTATCAAAGTCCTGTGTGAGGTTAGTGACTTTAACTTTTCACCTCTGATCGCGTACTCAATCGAGGTTTTTGTCTTGTCCACCGAGTCCACGAGCACCAGGACTGGACCACGAGCTTCCCTTACCGTTCGTTCGTGACCTTACCTGTCTGCCTGTCTTGCCCTGCCTGGCCGGAGGCTACTTGCGGGACCACCGCCTCCCTTCCCCTTCCCCTTCCCCTTCCATTGATCCCGTCTTGATCGAAATCTCGACTTTCGTGATTGGCCAGACTTGCCACTAAGACCCGCTCTTCCGCACAACTCTCTTTTCTGGGTGGCTCGCTTCTTCTCGACTTGGGTCCTCCGTTTTCCATTCAAAAAAGACTTGACCTCTCCTCTACTCTGCACCCACCACACTACCTACAGATCGCACGCATCCTGCACTCAACCACTTCTCCAAGTTTTTCACCTGCGAACCCATACCTCCACCAACACCAACACCCACTCCATCCTTTCCTTCGCACCACCCTCACCTTCATTCAAGATGGCGGACAATGATGCCCAGGTACGTACGGACCATTTTCACAGAGGGGAAAGAGCGAGGGAGAGCAAGAATTTATCCAGAACACACCCCGCACCGCACACACGCCCCACCATCCAGACCAGAATGTCGGCGCATCAAATTCGAGTCGCCCACCACAACCACAACCACAACGATTAATGCTAATTAAATATCTTCACAGCATGAGCACACGTTCGATTCAGCAGATGCAGGTGCGTCCGCCACTTTTCCAATGCAGTGCTCTGCCTTGAGAAAGAACGGCTTCGTCGTGATCAAGAACCGCCCTTGCAAGATCGTCGATATGTCTACCTCTAAGACTGGCAAGCATGGTCACGCCAAGGTCCATCTCGTCGCTATCGATATCTTCACCGGCAAGAAGCTTGAAGAACTCTGCCCATCCACCCACAACATGGATGTCCCCAACGTCACCCGCAAGGAATACCAGTTGGTGAGTTCCAGTGGATGGCATATGGGTTTCTGTGCGCTGCTAACACGGCCGTCTAGCTCGATGTCTCTGACGATGGTTTCCTCTCCTTGATGGCCGATGATGGTGAGACCAAGGACGATGTCAAGGTTCCCGATGGAGAAGTTGGTGAGAAGATCGAGAAGCTCTTCACGACCGAGGAGAAGGATACCAGTGAGCGTTGCCACCCGGTTCTTGGAATAAACAGCACATACTGACACTTACTTAGACGTTATCGTTCTTACTGCCATGGGTGAACAAGCTGCCATTGAAGCCAAGGAAGCCCCTCGCGGTTAAATAACTTCAAGCCATTACTTCGACCTCGACCTTGTTGCCAGCAGTGGCGTACCTTTCGTCTGCGGACTCGTGGCTTGGAATGCTCAATCATGGACAATCTTCGAGCCTACGGCACCCACAGTCTAATGGTCGTTGCGTGGGAGGCTATCTGGACACACTGAAATCACACTGGTTATACTTCCTGGGCTTTGCAAATCATCATCTTCCTTTTGTCTTTGATCGGTGCTACATGACCTCTATTTGGCCGGCGTAGTCAAAAGTGGACATTTGGGATGTGTGAATCACATATCCGTAGAAATCGATGGTTTTCTGAAAAGGGCATTGTCATTTGCTATTCCGTGTGACTTGCCGAAAGGCCGTTGTGAAACTCTTCTTCCGCTAAAGATGCCGCACGGATGTCATGCCTCTCCTACTTATCCTCTGCTGGCCCTGTAATTATTGCTCCAAGGTTTCCGCGTGCTGTACGAATTTACTCACCCTCACGCCAATGCCAGATCCTCAAACGACCTTTTTTTGCTGGATGGTTTAATTACCTTGCGGCCTAGACGGCACTTCGCATTCTAGGTAGACCGTGGGCTCCGACCAGCCATGGACTCATCATAACAATGATTGCATGAGATCACAGGGACTTACTTACACTAGGTTCTGCTAAAAATCCTCGACTAGTGCCAGAAGGCATACTTCTGATTACGCTTTATGCTTTATACATGTCACAAGACCGGATCAGACATCGAAACGAGCATCGAAGCTACTTGTGTAGACCAGGCAACCCTGTGTTGATTTACACTCCATAAGCCTTGCTGATTGCTACAAAGATCCACAGGTATACAAATGTCGCTAATTCTGCCCGACACATTTGTTGTTACTTTAGGTGCCCGTCCCATAATAGGTCTATAACGGGAAGGGCAGAATCGAACCGGGACAATCTGGCCGAGCCTCTTCTTTCAACCTCTGAGTCCGCCAAAGACTGCCTCTTGCTGTCTGCAAGCCTCCATCTCTCCAACTGAACCTCAAGCCGAAAGACATTGTGGACAAGCTTTTCTAAAGCAATTCCCACCATTGATGCTATGCTGCATTAACACCAGTCATGGACATTCAAGCAATATAACATACCAGCTAGCTCAAAAAAAGCTCTCGCTTCTGTTGGGAGTTCCGTTTCCGTTCGGTATCGCTTGTAGAGTTCACCAGCCCGCAGGACTTTCCCAGATCCAGCTCGCTCGTCAGCTGGGTCTGGATCTTGCAAAATAAGGCTTTGTTGCACAGATCTGAGCCTATCCGTATCTGCACCACAGTGCAAATCGTCTTCGTCTAGCATGGAAGGTATGTCGTTGAGAGGAAACATATGGAGCATTTGTTCCGAAACTACATGGCCTATTAGTAGACTAGCATGTTCCAGACCGCCAGAACTTACTCTTCGGGTCTCGGTCGTCGATCCAGGTATTTTGATACCAGTCTAAATAATCATCCAGCTTCTCGGCATCCAGGTTCCAAACATCAGCATCCGTGATCTTGATTGCCGGGCCTCTGGTCAACTCTCGTGGTGGTTCTTGAGCAGTCGTTTTGACCCATTGAGACCAGTCTATTTTGGTGGCCGAGGGGTCAGAGAAGCTGTCGGGAGTCCGGTTGACATTGTCAAACGGGTGTGCTAGCTTCGTTGCTATGACTATCAAGCTCACGAGTTGTATCTCTGGAGAGGCGGTGCCTTGCCGCATTCTATCATCGGCTGTATGGTATGAAAATCCCAGATCAAGCAAAAGTTCTAAGCGACGGATCGCAGGATACAACTCAACTGTCCGTACTTAGCAGAAGTTCGCAACCTCACATTTCTCGAACCCACCAGGAAGACAGAGTTCCTTCATGTATCGGAACACGAGTAACGGTACGTTCAGTTTGGGGAATTCCATATCAAATTCGATGTTGTAAAACTCAGCCAGCTGCCATATACTGTTGTGAAGCTTCGTGCCATTGAGCGGTGCCCTGATCTCAAGTGCAGCATGGAAGTGGGCAGGAAGCTTGGATCTCATCTCTTTGGGAACTTCTTTGATCTACGTCTTGGTCAGCATACGTCTATACAAGCTTGTGCCATCCTTACAGCACGATTATAGACTATTCTGTCCTGAATAGCCCATTTGTAATAATCTCCTACACTAACAGGCATCTTGAGCAGCAGCGTTCCTAAGTAGCACAGAGCTAATGTCTCGATGAGCTTAGGAAGTTTCTCCTCCATCGCCGCACTCTTCCTGCTCCTTCTGGATCCTATACTCCGATGCGTGATGCCGTCAGTATCGGTATTATTTCCGTCACTTGCAGAGCTAAATAACATCGTTCCAGTCCCCGAACCGTACCCACTCCTCTCATCTCTAGGAAAGTGAAGAGCCCTCACTCTCAGCTCCCAAAGGTCCCGTATGATAGTCCGAAGGTCTTCTGGGAGCCCCAATGTAGCTACTAGCCAATGGCTTTGTTTCCACAGAATTAGTTGGTAGCATTGCAGATACAGCTCCTTTGCATCGTTCCCACTGAGGACTGTCTCGACGCGTTCTCTCTCTTCTTTCTTCTTTCGAGACTTTTTACCCTGGGCATTCCAATCATCCTCATCCTGCTGAGTTTGTGTGAATCCCTAGAATAGCGTTAGACGGGTGATCGAAAGTATTGTAAGGACTAAGGAATCAACCGCTTGCTCATGTCCTCTCTGGCAAAATTTCTTTCCATCTTCAAGGTAGAACTTGCGAGCTCGACACCCTTCTTCGGTACAACTCTCACCGCGGCGGAAACGTTGATACTCGATATGAGACGACATGTGTGGGAGTAAGAAGTTTTACAAGCAAGATTCCTGGTGCCCATACAGTGCAATAGACCTCATGATGCAAGCTGAGATGATTCTCTATCATAAAAATTGGACTTCGAACATAGTAAAGAAATTGATGGTGTCCGCCGGGGGACGCCAATCGCCTGAGGTATTGTGTAAATATCGCCGGCCGTCCTTGGCATTGAGTTTATATCACGTGATATGCCATATACAAGTGGAGCACGCAAGCGAGCAAGCCCACAATCAGCAGGAGCGAATATTCGTTGACCTCGTCCCTCCGAGATCTTGAAATCGTGACAACAACGACGACGGCCCTACGAAATCGCCAAGAGTATGTATCATTCCCACTCGTGCTCCAATGGTTATCTGTCCTCCATACTGAAGTGATTGCTAACTTCTATTCTTTTCCAGTGCAGATGTAAGTCTACGAGAAACCCCCCCGCCACCAATATGCTTCCAGCGAGCTTCGCAGTCCCAGAGACGACCTCAGAACGAACGGAGACTGACATGTGCCCCCAAGCTTCGTAAAAACACTCACCGGGAAGACTATTACTCTTGAAGTAGAGTCATCCGACACGATCGACAATGTCAAGAGCAAGATCCAGGACAAGGAAGGCATTCCACCCGACCAGCAGCGATTGATTTTCGCCGGAAAGCAACTCGAGGACGGACGAACTCTCTCCGATTACAACATCCAGAAGGTACGCATACAATGCTTGTAGTGGCATGGAGACGAGGATGAAGAGGCAGAGAAATGCTGGGCAGCAGAAAAGGTTCGCAATGTGTTCGAACGACAGCTGACAGGAGTGTTTCAACAGGAGTCCACTCTTCACCTTGTTCTCCGTCTCCGTGGTGGTATCATTGAGCCATCGCTCAAGGCCCTTGCTTCCAAGTTCAACTGCGACAAGATGATCTGCCGAAAGTGCTACGTAGGCATATCTACACACTCCATTCTTCCCCAGGACTAACTTCCATAGGCCCGTCTCCCTCCCCGTGCTACCAACTGCAGAAAGAAGAAGTGCGGTCACACCAACCAACTCCGACCAAAGAAGAAGCTGAAGTAAACGGTTCGCACATCTGGCGTTTGGAGGCTCTGGAAGATGGAAAGATGGTCAAGGAATCGGTTTTTCGCGAGCTTGCAAGCTGTATTATTCTCACAATAGCATGAGCACGCAACACGAAGGACAATGACCAATGCTGGCCGGAATGAAATTTTGTGATGTCAGATGTGTATGGCGTGAATCGGGCATTCACACGATGTACCATGCGAACAGCCAGCCCCCCGGGCTCCTTACACTTTGTTTCTTTATACACCTTTGGGTTGAAACACTTTACACGCAGCCAAAATGTCTGTTCCAATCCTCCTTCTCGATCTTCTCGAACGGATATAGCATCTCCTGGGACTAGATTATAGCCATGGCTGCGTAAGTCGAATGGTGTCGGCATTTAAATACTACTTGCATCTCTGCTTATCCTTCTGATACCCTATGAGGTGTGATTGCTGCCTTGTTCAAACTTCTCTCCCTTTTCATGAAACTCAGGTGTAGTGCTTATAAATACCCTGATTACCAAGATATGAAGGTAGTACTGTATGAGAATGCGATGCGGCTCTGCTGATAAAGAAGCAATGGTGGGGCGGAAGGTGGTTCTTTAATTCTCAAGGCAGGGGTCTGTTGTGCACTGAACGCCATGGGGGCTCGCTACTCAGAGTGTGTAGACTTACAGTGGTGTAAGCTAGCGTACGTGTAAGCTGTCAAATTGATACCTGCCTCGAACCAACATACACGCATATACGAAACGCACAGGCTCGGGCAGGCGGAGCGCAACAGAAGACAAGTCGCCTATCAACCTTCAAGTTCAGTCTCGATATCCCAGAGAATGTCGGGTCCCGGTGCTGGGTACGATGTGGTGGTCGATGTCGACGAGGAGGGAGACGTATGTACTCCCTAACTTCAACAAGAACAAGAATAGGAACGCGTACACTGCTAACCGCATTAGCTTGGACACACTGATCTTCAAGAAGATCTTGAGTTCCATTCTTCCAACTTCAACACCGATTCCACGAATTCAAGAAAGCTGCCAGGCTCGTCCCCTGGTCTCCCTGCGCCCGCCACAGCTGGAAGTAGTTCCTCTAAACGCTACCTCTGGACATTGTCCTTCTATGCGCAATTCTTCGACGTTGATACCAGCTCGGTTCTATCAAGATGCTGGGCTGCGTTGTATCCACGAGCAAATTTCCTGGATGTTCTGGAAGGTAACCCTGATCTCTATGGGCCTATTTGGATTGCGACCACCGTGGTCTTCATACTCTTCTTGGGAGGCACAATAAGCAAGTATTTGGCAGAAACTGGAAGTGAACATTTTATCTACGATTTCAGACTTCTGAGTGGTATGTGTATTGCAAAAGATTGGCCCCTGGAGTATGTGCTGATTCTTCGATAGGCGCCGCTGGACTTATCTATGGCTACACCCTAGTCATACCAATCGCCTTGTTCCTCGCATTGAAATATTTTGGAAGCGAATCTGCAAATCTTCTCGAATGCTGGGCTCTATATGGCTACTCGAATCTCATTTGGATCCCCGTTGCCTTGATCTCCTGGTCTCCTATTACGATACTTAATTGGGTCTTTGTTGCTGTTGGCTTCGGTCTTAGTGTTGCCTTTCTCCTCAGGAACTTGTATCCAGTGTTGAGCGCAACGGACAAGCAGACGAGCAAGGCTTTGTTGATTCTGGTAGTCTGTCTCCATGCTGGATTGGCTATTGCGATCAAGGTCTTGTTTTTCGCCCACGGAAGTCCCGTTGCGAAGACTCCAAAAGATGTGCCAGATGCAGGAGAGGGAGCCACGAAGCTCTTTATGTTTTGACGGGCGAACAGATACTGGTGTAATTAGGGTGTAAGATAGTATACAACCAGGGAGAATCGCGGTTCAACAAGACCGGTCGTCTACTTTTATCATGGGGAAACAGCATTTGCACTTTCTAGTTCGATTTGGTACAGTCTCAGGAAGTCGCGGCTTATCGGACTCCATATTTACCCGTTTGAGACCGTTACTTGAACCTTTGTGAATGCCCCCATTCTTTCTCCTGGGTCTGTCGAAGTGGTCTAGATAATCGACCAGTACCCATCAGGCCAGCCATTTCCTATGCTGCTATTTCCCGCCCTCCTTTACGCCCCCGTTCTTGTCCCAATCCAGCCAGCTTCCCTGATATTCTGCAACGTTTTCCCAGCCAGCCTGCCTCGCCAGTGCCGCAGCAGCACGACTTCTTACGCCTGACCTGCAGTAAAAGATGACCTCCTGCTCCTTGCTTGGCCTCTCGAATCCAAATCTATCCTCGAACTCTTCCGCAGAAATGAAAAAAGAATCGGGTTTCGAGGTGACAGGAACGTTAATGGATCCGGGAATTGTACCCGTGGCTTGTAGTTCCCCTGGTTCCCGACTGTCGACTAATATGCGATCTGGGCTTGGATTCTCGACGAAAGCTTTTACCTGAGCCTGTCAACGCGGAAAATCGACGAGAATACCTGGTATCTTACATTTTCGAAGGAGTAAATTCTGCTGTTAGCTGACTCCTGCGAGTAGAATCTTGAGTGTGGAGCTTGGCTAATGCCAGGAAGAACCCGAAGGGAACGATTTGGTTGCACTCTACATTGTCGAGTTGCTCGCGGAATTGGCCACCGTGATGTCCGAAGAAGAACGGAGGAGACAGCGCGAAGCGTGGTCATGTTTTTTATGTTTATACTGAGTTTTGCGGGTGTTGATAGCTGCTCCTCTTGTTCTTGTTCTTGTCCTCGCTATGGTCGGTCGACAGCTTCCTGGGTGAATCTATAGATCCCTGCAACAAACGCCATCAGCGTAGCTCTCAACCCGTAGACGCCCTAACACGCGAAGCCGCACCCAAAAACACAATAACAATATCACAAGTGAAAACCTGCACAAGGTCGGTTCTTGGTAGAAGCAATTTACCGTTCCCAGAATACTTGCATTTCCCATTGCAAGTTACGTGGTACCTCTTCACTATTAGAGGTGAATTGGCCATCATCATGGCTACCGTAGATTGGCGCCTAGGAAGACTCCCAACCTCGACGCGCTTGTCACCTATATCGATAGAGGTTACAAAGCAAATTCCTTACAGAATCAAGGAGTGGGCCAAGAAACATAGAAACATTTGTTCTCATGGTCATCCGGAGCGGTGTACCCTAAGAGCTGTTCGACGGGAGAGAGGTAGTTGCAGTTGTAGTTGCAGTTGTCCGAAGGAAGAACAATTCATGACAAAGTAAATACCGGTACGCAGGCGCCGAAGCGAGCCGGCATGAAACCCTAGAAACCAAGAAGCGCGTACCCCCGCGTCAACTTGAACGCGAGGAGTTCTGTTGACGCTCGCATACGAACTCTTCGCAGCCCAGCTCTTCCATTCAACGCCGCAGCATGTCTCGCCCGACCTCTACCGCCCGACCTTTGTCGGTAACTGAGGAGCTCGAGAAGCTCGAGCAATCTATCACTCTCACATTACAGGGTAAAGCAACCATCGGGCCCGGAATACCTGTCGTGGCTTCGTCTAACCGCTACAGAAATCGACCACAACTTCAGCCGGGCCCATCGAATCGTTACATCGAGCATCTTGCCAATCGTGGAGCAGTATGCGGAACACTCGAGTGCAGTCTGGGAAGGGTCGAAGGTCAGTAGTCGGCCACCTTGGTAGATGTGGATATTGACAGTGGGGTAGTTTTGGAAACAATTCTTCGAAGCCAGCGCCAATGTGTCACTATCAGGCGTCGAGGAGCAGGAGGAGGAGGAGGACGCTTCCTATACTCAGTCGCACGGAGATGCCAGTACCTACGCAACCTCGCAGCAAGGAGACGACACTGGGCACTATCAGAGTCATGAACACGATATCTACGATCAAAACGATGACTCTCTGCTGGAGAATGCCGACATCAGTGGCAGCACGCCCCGGGCTCCACGTCCCAAGAGCTCCGCTTCCGACAAGCCAAGATTTGCAGAGTATCCTTCACCGTATGAGGAATTGAAGCAGGAACTGAAGGGTGGATCTAAGGGTCATGGTATCGGTGACGAGACTGAGCTGCCTTCAACACCAGGCGCTAAGCCCAGAATTCCGGACATGTCAATGACACCAATGTCATCTCCATTCGACCCAACGTCGTATCTCCAGTCTACAGTCAACCGCCACCCTACAGATCTACTATTGCATAGAGTTCTAGACAAAAACTACCGCATCCAAGCCACACCCCATACCAGCCGCAAAGAGCAGAAGACGCCTGCAAACAAGCCTTCATGGCGAGACACGACTTCGCCCATGTCTTCGCCGCCCGCAGCTGCACCACAGCTCCATGCAGAGATCTTTAGTTCTCCCATTCGCCAGCAGTACAGCCGGCCAAATAATTTACCAAGAACTCCTGGTGTCAGTGTGCAAACTCCTGCCAAGAAGCAGCCAATCTCTAAGACGGCGAAGAAGGACGAGATAAGCTGGGAGAGTGACAGTGATGAAGATGCGGAAGGCGTCTACAGAGAATTAGGAATGAGCCCGCCCAAGACTATTCAATTTTCTTTACCACAGTCGAGACTTCTTCAAACACCAGGTAATTGTTCTTGTCAAATTAAGATTCTAAAGCTTACTATCGATAGCAAGGGAGGCCAGTAAACGTATCGTAGAGGACCTGCTTACTACTGCTGGTGCTGCGTTTGATGATACTGATGGTGTGGAGGATAGTCCAAGCATGGTAGCAGTGAAAGACGGGTTGGATGATAGCTTTTAAGATAGTTGTAACATTTTGCTAATCCTCAAGCCCAACGCTGTGCTAAGTCTTCTTCCGTCGAGAAGCCAGCATCAATTTGTGTTACGGCCCAGTACCAGCTCCAAACTCCCGCAAATCCGTTCCCAGATTCCCATCGCTAATATTCGCAATTTGAGAAAGACGTGACAAGCGACACTCCGGTCCCTGGTCATCGTGTCGCAGCCCATATCATATAGGCTTCCGCTGTCGCCCGTCTCGCTGCGTTGAAGTTAGCGACTGGCGTCTCTCGTTGTTCCGAATCTACACTCACCATCACAGTCTGATAAGGATTTACGTGTTTGCGTATTCGCTGGCAGTTTTTGATCTTTCTCCAACACGACTTTGGAGTGAGCAGCTGCTTCTTTGCGATTTCGGTAAGCCTTATATGGAGCCGGGATCCTGCTCTTCACATTGTCCTTGAGCAAACCGATCTTGGATGAGAACGTCGACGTGGTTGAGATGGAAGCCTTGTCCACGTCGTCGATCGGCCGCTTGAGCGGCTTCATCTTCGGTGAAGCAGGGTGAAAGAGGGTCGGAGGCTCATCATTGGGGAATGCTGCTTCTGTGTTAGAATCAGGGCTTCTAGTCATACTTTCGTGAGTGGACATGCTGTTTTTCGGGAAAGCTGGGAAACCATTCGGCATCTTGCGTGATCCTTGGGGTTTTGGCAGGCTTGTTTACTTGAGCTTGCTAGGGCAATCTGTCTGGCGAGAAGTGATGCAAAAAGAGATCTAGATAGTTTTGTGTATGGCAGTGATTATGTGATGATATGAAAGAAGCTTCGTTCTGCGGAAAGTAGGTCTTATATAGAGCCTGACATCGAGTCACCGCTCTCATGTTAACCTTCTTACATTCTTACTCCGACCATTCTCGTCAGCCTCTTGAAGTGCCTCGTCCGGAATCGCACTCTGTATCCATTCAGAACCCCTTTTACGTCGAGGGACGCGAACGCCGAATGGATCGGTAAGCGAGCTCCGCTAATCCCGCGGTCCAGCATCACAATAACTAAGTAAGCACCAAGGGGAAGTTCCACCGGTGGTGACTCAGGCTTTTACAGTTTCCTCGTCTCCACGCCCTGTGTGTATTCAAGCTTTTATCTAAGCAAGCCACTTATTCGACTCTCGGTAAGCCAAATTTGGCAAGGCTTTGAGAGAAGGCTTGCGCATGAGATGCCTCTTTGCCTCTAAGTTCGCAGCTCTGCCATGGTGTTTTTCCACAAGTGTTGCCTCGATGGCTATTGTGAACGCGGCTCTATCTACAAGTCCAAATCTACCGACTGAAGTATACATCCGGCATATGTCTCGTTCTTGAGTGTACGTACATGTCGTCGTCAACATTTCTGGCAACCTAGTCTCGATTTCCAAGGCATCGTTTTCCAAGGAGCCTCAAGCACGCAATTTTACTCCGTATCCAGGTCACAGTCAGAGAAGTTTATGAGTAAATATGAATTCCGATCATTTGTCTGTATCTCTCCCGAGATCTAGTAATTACTAAGACATGTCGCTCGAAATGGAAAGGGCTCCATTTCAAGAATCCGAACGCCGTCATGCTTCCTAGTCATTTCTAACACGAGTACGGAACTCGATAAGAGCGGCCCATGTGTCTGTACAACCACGAAGAAAGAGCTAAAAAGTATTGAAAAATGACGATCTGTTTGCGACCCACCTCGATAGTCTTTAACGAAACGCAGATTTTCGTATACTAGCTATCGAGCAGTTGAGTGCTCACTCGGAATCCATGTTTCGAGGCTAACAACTGCAGATCACGATTCCTGCATGAGGCAAGCAGGGTAGGAGGGTTGTAGAGTGAGTGAACAATGTCAGAGATTGTCTATTCTCCTGGTGAGCCTTCTGAGTATCTGCCACTCAGAGAGAGAATCCAAGGGATGCTCCATCATCACAGCGATGCGTAGTATCATAGGAAATTATATACTTCTCTGTAGCTCTCTTGGGTTGAATAGAGGAGGCACGATTGGATGCCGACATAGCTTCAGATCTTTCAAGGGACTGTTTTACATGGAGTCATCTAACCTGCATCAAATGATATTCAAAAGCCCGAAATTCAAAGGTAGCGAGCGTCTTTACTGGAGGCAACCTTTAAGCACATGTATTAGGTAGGATATTACTATTATAGTCTAATCGCTCCATCAACTTCGAATGCTCCCTAACGCCTTCAGAACCCATCCTCACGTGCGACCACTACGAAGGCGCTGCTGCAACAAGACTATCGGGATCGAACCGAACCATTGGATATGATCATAGGCAATTCGAATATCAGTCCTTCAAGGTCGTTTCGAAAAAGTCAAAGGGCAGTCGTCCTGTATAATATCAGCAGTGTGCTGGAGAATCTTATGTGAACTTGTCACCACTTACCATAGGAAATATCGTGGCAAACACCTTGATCTCTTCCGAAAGTGGTGTCGGGTGATGAACCCAGTCAAGATGCATGGCTGCTTTCCCGATCATGAGTGCTAGATTAAGCTGCGCGTACACTTGACCAAGACAATAATGAGGACCAGTTCCGAATACCAGGAAATTCTTTGCGCCCTTGATTTCTGCATCTCCGGTGACATATCTATCGGGGTCGTAGAAATCGGGGTTGGTATAGATTTCGGGATCACGAAGTGCTGGGTAGACAGTTGGAATAATCATGGCACCTACAGGAATGGTCAGCAACAACACGATTCACGAGAGCCCGGTCGTACCTTTTGGAACGGTGTATGTCTCGGTGATTGGGAAGGCTTTCTTTGCAAGATATGGCACCATCAAGACTGGTGGCCGATATCTTAGGAGTTCCTTTACAGCAGCACGAGTGTAAACCATCTCGTCTAGAAGATCCATGGTTGCAGGCTTGTTGCGATCGCCACCGCGAACACGAAGGTTCTCCTCGCGAACCTTGTCGAGCACGTCAGGTCTCTGGGCCATAGTTTGGAACAGCCATGTGGCTGCGCTACTAGTCGCATCCTGGGACGCAAACAAGAAGGTAAAGACAGTCTGTGAGATCTCGTAGTCCGTGAAGTTGCGTAGCATGGGCGATGGCTTCTCGATTCCTTCCAATGAAAGACCTTTCTCTTGACGTTCGCGATATTTGGCCGAATCCAGTTGAGCCTTGACCCAACCATCCATGATGCAAGTAATATCGCCTCCAGCTGCCATTCGAACCTTGCTCTTTGCCGCACATTTGGCAAATTCTTCCAGAACCATGTCGGCAGCCTTTTTACCGTACCATGTCTTCGTGAATGGTATCATTATGGGGAAATTGACTAATTCCAGTGCTGCTGTGATGTTGTAGTAATCATCGGCGATCTTTTTGATAGCTTCATCCGAGATGTAGTAGCCCACGAAAGTTCGGCATGAGACGGCACACATAACCTCACGAAACTCGGCCATGTATGGCACTGGCTTTCCACCTGCATCTTCGGTAACCTTCAAGAACCTCTCGAAATAGGCGTTGTATACATCATCCTGTCCTGGTAGGTAGGTTTCAAGGGCTTTCCGGGTGAAGAGTCCATTGAGACCCTTCCGAAAATCAACGTGAGCCTTACCATCAAGAAAAACCCAATTTGTCTTGCCAAGAAGCTTGTGTGCCGCATCTACCACGCATGGTTTGACGAATCCTGGAGAATTGAAAACCTTCCTAGACATGTCGCGGGTTGAGGCAATGACGACAAACCTATGGCATGTTAATCCCACGCTGCTTGGATTTGCAGTTATAAAAACTCACTTGTGAAACACAGACACACAACTGAGCTCACCACTAGCCCACTTCGCCTTGTACTCCTCGAATTTTGGATTCACAGATTCGAGGAATGGGCCGATGAAGGGAATCTTCCATGCCGGACCAGGAATCGAACCTTTCTGCCATAGATAGCTGCCTGTGAGATGGTAAGCTGGCGGGTACACAATAAAGGGATGCTGAAGCACTGACATTGATCGTATGCGACCATCAGGGCGAGTAGGGTCAGGGCAATTGTCCACCCGCTGAGCTCCGAAAGAGTGCCCAAGAGTCCATCGATGCGCGAACTGCTAGCCATGTGTGCATATTCGGCGTCGGCTAGGGGGGAGGCTAATGTAACATTCTCTACAATCGCCGCCATAGCTGCTGCTTCAACTGCTTCGTTTTATGTTCGGTGCTGTGCTGCCAAAAGGGAGATTCTTCGCCGGTTTGAGTGTTTTGTGTTGGTTCGGTGTGCTGTGGCCGGCTCAACGAATGAACGGAACACTCAAGACGATGCAATGCAGTTCGTGCTGCGTGCGGTCTTGAAGTTCCAATAACAGCCGGCGCAGTGTATCGCGCCACTGGTGGAGTGGGCTGTGGCTTCGTGGATGTGAAGGCTTGGGAGGGGGAGGCAAGAGGAGGTGAAGGATGAAGGATGCGGAGTGAGCGACGGATAGGAAAAGAAGGAAAAGGGAGAATGATTGGAATTGGATGTTGAGAAATTAACGGGAGCGGAAACACATTGGGACGGGGACCACGGACAGCGATCTCGACTCGTTCCACTCCCAGGCGCTCCACTCCACTCCACTCCACCCCACTGCACTTCAGCCAAATTTTGCGGCGGCTCACTCATTGGCCAATTCAAGAGGCTTGCTTATGTAAGAACTCGGAAGCCACCAGCAACAGCGACGGTAATAGCAAAAGCAGAGCAGCAGCAATCAGCAATCCAGCCAAGTACTTCGTTTACCAGCTTGCTATGCTATGCTATGCTATGCCAAACATCAGCGATAGTGTTCTGGGCTGTGCTGGAAGCTCTGAGCTGAGAAACCTTGACATCTTTTGCTTCTTCCAGCACAGTACAGTGTTCATTTGAAATTCCTATTGTTGCTTGTTTTCAATCGCGCTTCTCTTTACGCTCTTACCTCCACCTCTCCTTTTCACTTCAATCTACTCAATCCCCCATGCTATATGCTATCTCACTCGGCTCAATTCTACTACTGTATTGCAACTATCATGCCTGTAATTTAGTCCATGGGCTTGCTCTAGTTTTTGCTGTACTGGCAGTGGCTGAAAAGCTTGTTTTGCGCTCGTCATTCAAAGTACCTGAGCTACTCTTCACAGTCGTAGCTATCATAGGTACAGTGTTCAAATGCCAGACTGCCCTTGGAACAGAGGAACAGAGAAGCTTCATCGTTATGGATCGAGCTCATTCGGCCCGGTCGGGTGTGAGGTCGTCTCCGAGAAAACCCCAGGGTCAGCAAGCACTTGTCAATCGTCAAAATCGCGTCGTCGTCATTCTAGGTTGATGATTTGTGCTAATTGATTTTGCGTCCAGTTGGTTTACCGTGGTTCGTAGCAGCTACGGACCTAATGTACCGGCTCCTTTGGGACATGTACATATCTAATCAATATTTGGACGCGCATGCGGGGGAGGACAGCGGTTACACAAATTCGCATCTTGGAGTTGTGCTCGGGTGATCAACATTTAACCAAAAACAATGCGGACTCAATTTTATAAACTACTCCTTACGGAGATATCACCGTCTGAACGGAACACTTGGATTCAGTCAATATCATGAGACTGTATCTTCTCCCACTTCTTCTCAAACAGTCTGAACCTACATTGTTTGCTCTTTTGCTGTTACTATACGCAGAAGTTGAACATGACCCTTGGGCTCTAGGCTGTCTGTCTCTATATATATTTTACATTGGGCAATACCTGCCATCCAATTATGCTGCTTAGATGCTAGCGACGCTGAGCATATACATTATTGAATGATTGATATTCGTATATAGTTAATAAAAAGGAGGTGCTGTGTGAGATAAGATCCTAAAGTGATTTTGCGCCAACGAATATTACTTTCTGACCTTCCTTTTGCAATATAACGCTATATCAGTAAAACACTTATAAGAAATCATTACTAATTTAATAATATCAAAAACTATTAAAAGAGTATATTCTTACGTGGTATGAAGATTTGAACGGTAATTGGTTTATTAGTAACATCTTCTTAATTAGTTGTAATTTTAGAAAGATATTAAAGTAAATAATTCAATTCTTTAATTATTTCAAGTATTATTGTTGGTCCACAGGACCCACATCGAGTGTTTAATGTATCCACGCCAGGGGCCGGCTGGTAGCCGGAGGGATTTCAAGGGGGTTACGATTACAAGTATAAATCCTCTTCTTTCTTGCACTCCTTTAGCTAAATAACCTAAATATATTAAATTATTATTGCACTTGTTTTTGCTACTTTTATTATCTTTGTGATATCATATATCAATGCAAACTTACACTAATTAGTAGTTAACTTGTATTACAAATAGCTAGGTAATCTATTAAGAGAATTAATTCGAAAGTTTAATGTTAAGGCTTTTATACTTACGTAAAATATTTAACGCAGCCCTTTCTTAATATTAATTCTTCGCTAAACTTAATTAAAAAGACTTAACACTTTAATAAAAGCTATAATTTTATATTAGGAGATACATGTAAATAATAAATAATAACTCTATTTAACGACCAAACGGCAAATTGGCTGCTGTTTTCGGGGGTTTTGGTCGCTGCTTTCTGCAGCCAACTTGCCAAAATCTCGCGCTGCTCTAACGCTCGCTTACCTGGTGGCCAAGGCGGCATGACCCTAGCCAACTGCAGCAACATCTAAAATCGACAACCACCTTTTCTGTTGTTCCCCACTCCAGCTTTCGAGTGATCATCTTCGAGGAGCAGAAAATGGCTGCCCACCATTCTCTCGGTGACCGAAGATGGCGGTCACCCTATATCTTTGTCCATCCACCCTCCCGTTTCTATCTTCTCACTTCCAAACCTCTCATACTCGACCATCGCTGTCCCTCACTGTCCCTATCTCTCCCTCCCCCCCGCTGGCTGCCATTCCTTGGGCAGCATGCTCCTTCACATCTTCTTCCTTACTTTTCACTTTTAATCGCCCTCGCTGCCGTCGTCCCCTTCGGTTGATACAGTCGATATGCGTCGTCGCCAACAACCAACGTCGGGCACTTCCTCCGACAGCGACGGATCAGACATCGAGAGCTTATTTGACACAGGGGATGAGCAGGAGGAGAGCGACGCTGAGACCAATCTGACCGACGTTGATACCAATGTCGGCGAAGACAACAAGGCAGACCTGCCAGATCTGGAGTGGCTCACTGGAGAGGAGAACGCCCTCCCGCCAGAGTACTACATCGACCAAGAGAATAACTCCGACGTATCTGAGGATGAAGATGAGGACTATAGCGACGGCAGTATCCTCCTCCTAGATCTGATCGAAGGAAATTTCCATCGGTGGGTACCCCACCCTCTTGCATGCCGTCTTCTGCTATCGAATCGCTAATCTGACTCTTCACAGGTATTGCAAGTATATAGGAAAGGATCCTGCCCTGGTGATAGAAGCCATCTCTCGCCGTACCCTCAAGGCCTTCTTCGAATGGATATTGAATCAACGTCAGGGGAAGGGTGGGAGGAGACTTGCGGGCATCCAGTCGGCCAGTACGCTTGGGACATACTGGAAGGTCTTCCGGCTCGTGTACGAACGAGCGAATGGAGAGAAGATCGAGGGGANGATGAACCGTCACATGCATCGGGTGAGTAGCGTTTCCTGTCTGCCCGCTCGGTCCAGTCCGAGTCATCGTAGATGAGAGCTAATGAAACACTCGTCGCAGGTTCTCAGGAAGCTGGCGAAGAAGTACGGCCTGTCGACGAAGAAGCGCGATAACGTCGCGATGTATATCGAGGATCTCGCAGGCGTCCTNCAGACCAACTTGACCACGACAAAGCAGAGGTACACACATGGCCGGCAGCGGATCCAAAATAGCCTCTTCTGCCAACTAGCTATCTTCTCCGCAAACCGACCTTCTGCACTCTTAAAGCTCCGCTATGGTGACATCGCGGTGAACCTGCTCCGGGACCCTAGTGGCGGGCCCCATCGGATTCTGATCGAGTTCACGTGCGAGTTCACGAAGAAGTATCTCGGCGCGAAAGATGCGTAAGTCTGACCTGGGGCCTTTTCTCGTCCACCCGCTGCCCTCTCATTCTAGCCGAGAGTACGACTTACATTGAAGCTAGGAATACGTTTGTACTCCCAGAGATCATCTTTGATCCGTCCCTGATCCTCAGTCCGCACGTCGCCCTCCTGGGNCTCATCTTTGCCGACAATGCATTCTTGGCCCCGAGTCTTACATCGGCTGAGAGGATCAGCGAGCTGGATATCCCGCCTGGCTATGAGCAACTGCCCTTGCGTCTGAAGCCGGAGATGGCTGATATCCCCGTCTTCCGCAAATCTATCAGGACGCCGTATGGCTGGGAGATCTCGCCCAACCAGCCACTGCCATACACGACTCTCTTAAAGTGGATGAAGCGACTCGGCGTGCTCACGGGATTCCCGCAGATCACGCGTCCGTACTGCCTCCGATACGGTGCAGGCAACGCCTTCAACCAGAGCGGTGCGTATCATGCGGTCCCCTTGTTGCAACCCCGCCCCTACCCGCAGTGCGGTATGCTAATCGTAGACTGACAGGTGACGTGAGCGACGCGCTCCAGAACATGATGATGCAACACGCCAAGATTGACACCTTCATCAAGCACTACCTCCGGCGGACGGTCACCGCTGACACGCGAGCTATCGTCTCCGGCTACGAACCTCAGCGCGACCTGATGCGGGCGGCCTGTNGGATGACTCGCTGGATCGATCCTGACCGACCGCAAGAGCTCACGCCCGAGGAGTCCTGGTCCGTCAATCAGGATCCCGCCGTCTGCCGCCTCGTTACGGAGCGGGAGAAGTGGAAGCGCCGCTTCCAGGGCACAGCGACACAGCAGCCCGGGTACCGGATCATCGGCCGCGCGATCTTCAACACCAGGCAGCGGCTGAGAGCTGCGCTCCTCAAGCATGTTCAAGCGCGCTGGGATCTGGAACACCCGGTCGACGAGATCGAGCGGCAGCTCTCAGGGCTCAAGCTCAGCCAGGACGTAAAGACCACCTTGGACCAGAACGATGAGATGCCCCCGCTCCAGAAGCGCTTGGCGGAAACGGTGATGACGCTTCCGGGCACGACTATCGAAGAAGAGTTCCGCCGCCGTAATGCGGCTATTGATGCAGTCGCTGCCTANTGCCACTTCCAGGAGGGGGGAGCCGCTGCCCTACCACGCAAAAGGTCGTCGACGCGACGGACGAGTCCAGAGCCCTCGACGGAGACCCGCTTGCAATTGTCAGCCGCCGAGGCCGAAAAGCAAGCGTTACGTGACGCTATGTTGTTGGTGTTTACAGAGAAGAGAACCACCACCTGCTTCCTCTGCTTAGGGGAGCCGAGCTTGCCGTTTGAAAAGCGTACTTA